>JAESGW010000007.1_pt1 | contig 927869 bp, 863 predicted proteins | sample 9269791 | NCBI WGS metagenome assembly JAESGW01 (sample SAMN16773120, study PRJNA677053) | algae metagenome | isolation source: Aphanocapsa lilacina HA4352-LM1 and co-occurring heterotrophs from near cave... | place: USA: Maniniholo cave, near Haena, Kauai, HI | collected 2009-07-28 | reverse complement strand
CTTCGAACTCGGGATCGACGACGGGGTCGGGACGATAGGCGGTGATGACGCGCCCGCCCCATTCGCCGCTGGCATTGGCGGCGCGGATCACGCCATGATGTTCGAGCGTGTCGATCGGGCTTTCGGTGGTTGCGATCACCTCGATTCCGAACCGATCGTACAGCGCACGCGGGCGGAAGGCATCGGTCGCCAACTTCTCGGTGATGCGATCGTAATAGAGGTCCGACGTCTCCGCCTCGAACTGCACATCGAACCCGAACGCCTCCGCGAACACCCAGTCCATCCACATCCGCGTCGGCGTGCCGCGGAAGAGATGATAGTTTTGGGCGAAGATCCGCCAGCTTTCGCGCGGGTCGGCATCGCGGTTGCGAATGCCCAGCGCGTCGAGCGGGATGCCCTGCGAATAGAGCATCCGGAACGCATAATGGTCGGGGTGCAGCAGGAACTCGGCGGCATTGCCGAACGATGCGTTGCCCGCGAACCAGCTCGGGTCGGTATGCCCGTGCGGGCTGATGATCGGCAGGTCGGCTACCTCGGCATAAAGGCGCCGGCAAATATCGCGCTGCGCGGGGTCGGACGGAAACAGGCGGTCGGGATGAAGCTGAAACGGGCGGGTCATGCGGAGGTGCCTTCGCTTTCGACAGTGACCGGCGTCAGGCGCGGGCTCAGGAGATGGAGTGCCAGTACGGCGAGGAAATAGACCGTCGTGCACACGGCGAAGATGATCGTATAATTGCCCCCCGTCGCATCGAGCACCAGCCCGGTCGACTTCGCCATGATCATCCCGCCGATGCCGCCCATGAAGCCGCCAAGTCCGATCACCGACCCGACCGCGCGTTTGGGAAACATGTCGGGCGGGATCGACAGGATCGTCGACGAAAAGGCCTGATGACCGGCGAGCGCGAGACCGATCAGGACGATGGCCAACCACATATTGTCGAGGCCCGTGACGAACAACAGCGGCAGGACGAAACAACCGGCGATCACCATCGTCAGCTTGCGCGCGAAATTGGGAGTACGGCCGCGCTGGATCAGCTTCGAGGAGAGCCAGCCGCCCGCGATACTGCCGACGTCGGAGAGCAGATACATGATGATCATCGGCAGCAGCACGACCTTGAGGTCGACATCATAGGTGCTGGCGAAATATTTGGGCAGCCAGAAGAGCATCAGATACCAGACCGGGTCGATGAGGAATTTGGCGACCGCGAACGCCCATGCCTCGCGCTTGGTGACGATTTTCGACCAGCCGAGGCGCGCGACCTGCTCGGGCGGATCATGCTCGATCCACGCGAGTTCGGCATCGCTGACCTTCCCGCTCTCGCGCGGATTGCTGTAGAGCCACAACCACAATATCAGCAGGAGAGCGCCAAATGCGCCGGTGTAGATGAAGGTCTGACGCCAGTCGAAGCCCGCCCAGACCATGAACAGCCAGATCGTCGGCGCGGTCAGAATGACGCCGATCGTCGTCGCGCTGTTGACCCAGCCGATCGCAAACGCGCGCTCCTTTTGCGGGAACCATTCGCTCGACGCGCGGACGACCGCGGGGAAATGCCCCGCCTCGCCAACCCCGAGGAAGACACGCGCGGCCATGAAGGAGGCGATCGACCCCGCGAAACCATGCGCGACATGGCCGATCGTCCAGATGGCGATCGCAATGCTATAGCCGATCTTGGGGCCGAAGCGGTCGATCAGCCAGCCCATAGCCAGAAAACCCAGCGCATAGGCGGCCTGAAACGCCATGACGATGTTGCCATAGTCATTCTCGCTCCATCCCATCTCGTCGCCGAGGACGGGCGCCAGCAGGCCGAGCATCGTGCGGTCGATATAATTGACCGTCGTTGCGGCGAACAGCAGCGCGACGATCAGCCAGCGATAGCGCCCCGTCCTGGGCACCGGCGGCGCCGATCCTGCTGCAATGGCCTGCGTCATATGTCTCTCCCGTGGCATCAGAAAAATGCCGGGATCCGTCCGAACGAACCCCGGCAAGGCTGGGGATGGTTAGAAGGTCTGCTCGCGTTTCTGTGCTGTATCGATGATCTCGCCCGCCGTCGCGTTGGGCGCATCCTGGGCCAGAGCGAGCGCGCCGATGGCTCCCGCAAACGGCAAGGCTCCGCCAAATGGCCGCGCCAATGCGCTATCGAAAATGAAGGCCCGCATCCCATTCTCCGCAACAGTCCGGACGCTTTCCGCGCCCCTCTCTGCAGCCTCCATAGAGATTGGTCAGACCGATTGCAACAGGTGGTTTGTCATACATTTGCCAGGAATGCCAAATGAGTCTTATGGGTCGTCCCCACAGTCGAAACTTGCCAATGTCGGCGCAATTTGATGGAACAGGGGAGAATATTTCGACGCCAGAATTGGCCATACTGAATGGGAAACGAGCGTTTTCGGGATTTCGCATGGCCCGGCCGCGGGGCGATAAAAAAGCGATTGTCAAAATTGGCCATACCAAATAGGCTTGCACATGCTCCGAACCGACTGGCCGGAAGAAGCAGGTCGAACTTGGAGAGGACGATATGAGCGGACCGGCACCCGCTGGGACGATGCCCGGCGCGGCCGGGATTCCGACCGAAAGGAACTGACCAACATGGGACGCTTTGTCGCCTTTGGCGAAATCCTGCTGCGCATGTCGCCCCCGGGGCGCGAACTCCTGCTCCAGACGCCGCGGCTCGACGTCTGGATCGGCGGCGCCGAGGCCAATGTCGCGGTCGCGCTCGCGCGGCTCGGCCACGACACCGCGATCGTCAGCGCCGTGCCCGACGATCCGCTCGGCGCCGCGGCCGTCGCCGCGCTGCGGGGGCACGGCGTCGATTGTTCGGCCGTCGCGCGGCGGCCCGGACGGATGGGGGTCTATTATGCCGTGAGCGGCGCCGGTTTGCGCGCCACCAATATAATCTACGATCGCGCCCATTCGGCGTTCGCCGACGCCCCCGCGACGGACTGGGACTGGGATCGGCTCCTCGCCGGCGCCGGCCGCCTGCACTTGTCGGGGATCACCCCGGCGCTGGGCCCCGGCGGAACAGCAGCGGCCTTCGCTGCGGCGGACGCCGCGACGCGGCTCGATATTCCGATCTCGTTCGACGGCAATTATCGTGCGCGCCTGTGGGAAAGCTGGGACGGCGATGCCACGGCCATCCTGTCCCGGCTGGTCAGCCTGGCCGATATCATGTTCGGCAACCATCGCGACATCGCGCTCCTGCTCGGCCGCGATTTCGGCGATGACGGGCCAGCGCGGCGACGAACAGCGGCGGAAGCGGCATTTGACGCCTTTCCCAAGCTGGCGCTGATCGCCTCGACCGCGCGCCATGTCGAGGATGTGGACCATCATCGCCTCGCCGCGCGGATCGATACGCGCGACGATTTTGCCCAGACCGAGGAGATCAGGGTGGCCGGTATCGTCGACCGCATCGGCACCGGCGACGCATTCGCCGCGGGCGTGTTCGATGCTCTGCTTCGCGATCAATCCATCACTGTTGCGGCGCAGACCGGGCTGGCCCTCGCCGCGCTGAAGCATTCGCTTCCCGGCGATGCGAGCCTGTTCGGGCGATCCGATATCGAAGCCTTCCTGAGCGAGGGTTTCGATGTCAGGCGATAGGGATAGACAAAGGGTTTAGCCGATTACTGGGCGTAGCGGCTCCGTTCGTCGGCGACCCGTTTTCGGGCCAGTTCGACCTCGTGCACTTCGGTTGCCTCCAGCAGCGCTTCCAGCGCGCGCGCCAGATGCTTTTGCATCGCTGCGCGCGCCGCCGCCGGGTCGCGAGCTTCCAACGCGAGGACAATGTCCTCATGCTCCGCAACGCTCGGGGTCACCCCCGCGATATGCGCCTTACTGCTGAGCAGGCGATAGAGCGAAGAGCGGGCGCGCATGTCCCACAGCGATTCCACGACCGCGACGAAGGCGCTGTTCAGGCTCGCGCTGGCGATCAGTTCGTGGAACTGGCGGTCGGCCACCTCGGCGCGCGCGCTGTCGCCGCCGGCATCGCCCATCGCTTTTACGAGCGCACGAAGCTCCGCAAGCTGTTCGTCGGTGATCCGTCCGGCCGCGAGCGCGGCAACCTCCCCCTCGATCTGACGGCGCGCTTCGAGCAGTTCGAAGGGACCGACGTCGGCGGAGGGGCCGTCAACATCGGCATGCGAAATTGCCGTCACATAGACGCCCGATCCTTTGCGCACTTCGACCATCCCGTCGACCTCGAGCGCGATGATCGCCTCGCGAACCGTCGGCCGCGATACGTCATAGGACTGGGCGAGTTGCCGCTCCGACGGCAACCGCGCACCGATCGGATATTCCCCCGCCTCGATCTTGGCCGCGATATCGGTGGATACGCGTTCGTAGAGCCGTTTTGATTCCATGCCATTCCCCATGAGGAAACCGCTATCTTGTTGGCCTATGCGTTACAAGGTCGCTTGTTGCCGAGCGGACTTGGCATGCGCCTGCGCCGTCAGCACCAGTTCGGCGGCGAGCAACGCCCCCTCCTGATCTTGCGCCACCGACGTACCCTCCACGATGTCGGTGACGAACTGCGGGCCAAAGGGCAGAGGCACTTTGGAACAGTCCAGATAACGAACACCCTTCCGGTCGGCGATCAGCAGGTGATTTCCGCCGGGCCGGCCGGCGATGTCGACATATTTTCTGAGCTCGATAGTGCCCTCGGTGCCGAGAATGAAGAGACGGCCATCGCCCCACGTCGGCAAACCATCGGGCGTGAACCAATCGACGCGGACATAGCCCGTGCCGCCGTCGCCGCTCAGCACCATATCGCCGAAATCCTCGAACGCCGGATGTTCGGGATGCGCGAAATTGCCGGTCTGCGATGCGACGACATGCGCGCGCTTGCTGCCCGTCAGATAGACGAACTGATCGGCCTGATGGCTGCCGATATCGGTCAGGATCCCGCCGTTACGCGCCGTGTCCCAGAACCAGCCGGGCCGGGATGCCGCGGCCAGTCGATGCGGGGCGAGGTTGACGGTTTGAATGACGCGCCCGATCGCGCCGTCATGGACAAGCTGGCCCGCCATGACCGCGGCAGGCACTTCCAGCCGTTCGGAATACATGATCGCAAACTTGCGGCCGGTCTCCTTGATCGCACGGCGAACATCGGCAAGCTGCTTCAGCGAGGTAATCGCCGCCTTGTCGCTGAGATAATCTTTGCCCGCGCGCATGACGCGGATTCCCAGCGGCGCGCGCAGTCCGGGGATGGCCGCGCTGCAGACCAGCTTGATCGCGACATTGTCCAGAATTTCGTCTTCCGACCGCGCCAGCGCGATATCGCCATAGCGCGCGCGGAACATCGCAATCTGCTTGGGATCGCTCGCATGAAAGGTCGTGAGAACGCCGCCACCGCGGATCATGGCGTCGGTGATGCCATAGATATGATTATGATCGAGCCCGATCACCGCGAACGGCACGCGATATTTCGCCTCGGGCGCCGGGCGTGCGGGTGCGCCCTCGGTCGGCGCATCGCCGCGCGCCGCGGACTGCGCCAGCGCATCGGCCGCGAAGCCCGCGGCCAGCCCCGCGGTAAGGCCAAGCCCCAGAAGGTCGCGCCGGTTGGTATCGGTCATGGCCTGTTCCCTTTTTCAGATGGCGACCAGCGACGTCGGCCAGGCCATCACCTGACCGCTATCCATCGCCTGTTCGCCAAGCAGCGACGCGACGCTCGCGGAATAGGCCTGCGACAACAGGCCGGGCAGCGGTTTGCCGGTCCGCACCGCCTCGCCAAAGCCCTCGAACTGCAGCATCGTCTCGTCATATTCGCCCCAGCCAAGCGGCTCCCCGGGGGTTGTTACCGGAAGCTCGGCGAACCAGGTCGCGCCGCCGATCGGGACCGCACGTTTTTTCCCGCTCGCGACGTCGGCCTGCATCCGTAGCAGCGCCAGTTCCTTCGGCGGCAGTTCCTTGTAAATGCGACCGAGTTCGGGTTCGATCGTCCCCTTGCTGCCCTGAATCTGCTCTTCGCAGCCATAACGCGCGTTGTTCAGCAGCGAGGTGTAGATCAGTTTGCGGCCCCCCGCATATTCATAGATCAGCGCGACATGGTCATAGACCTCGCGTCCGTCTTTCCAAAAACAGATGCTGCCCGATCCCATCACGCGGGTCGGCACGGCGTCGAAGAACAGGTTGCTGACCTGAATCTGGTGCGTCGCCAGTTCGGTCATCAACCCCGCCGAGCTGTCGCGATACAGGCGCCAGTTGATCTGCCGATCCGTCGCCCCGGCGGGAACCGGCCGACGCCAGCTGCTTTGACGATGCCAGCTGGCGCGGATCTGCGTCAGCGATCCAATTTCGCCCTCTTTCGCGCGGCGGACCGCGTTCAGATAGGTGGGTTTGAACATGCGCTGATGGCCGATCTGCAGCACCTTGCCGCTGTCCTGCGATTTTTTCACCATCGCGCCGCAATCGTCGATCGTGCGCGCCATCGCCTTTTCGCACCACACATGGAGCCCGGCGTCGAACGCATCGAAGCTTTGCTGTTTATGAAGGTCGAGCGGGGTCGCGATCACCACTGCATCGAGACCGCCCGCATCGAGCATCGCGCGGTGATCGGTGAAAGCACGCGTCGACGCATCGACCAGCGCGCGCCCCTTTGCCAGATGCAGCTCGAAATTGTCGCAAATCGCCGCCACGGTGCAGTTGCGGGTCTTGGCGATATTCTGGATCAGTCCCCGGCCGCGATCGCCCGTGCCGATCACACCCAGCCGTATGCGATCGCCCTTTGCCACCGGTGCTGCGCCAACCGCCGCATTTGCCCAGGGTGCCGCTGCGGCCATCCCCGCGCCAGCTGTCGCCATCAGCACGCGGTCGATGAACGATCGCCGTGACAGGTCGAAATCTTTGTCAGTCATTAAAACTCATCCTGGCAGATTGATCGGGGATCGCCGCTCCCCGGGGGAAATCGAATAGAAAACGGCGCGTCCGATCGCGGTTCAGCAAGCGCTCCGCCCGATCTTCATCGGCGACGAGCAAAGCGGTGCTCATCGCCTCGGCATGCGCGCCAAGCCGGTCAACCGCAACCGTGCAGCGCGGCGCAGACACGATGGTGGCATCGGTCGGGCGTATCATCGCGGCGCGTTCGGGCGCTACGGTCCCCGCGCCGACGGTCGACGAGATCGATACCGATTCGTCGGTGAGTTCGAGTTCAACCAGAATCTCGTCAGGGCGCAGCGGGTGGGGAATCGCAAACGGCCAGCCACCGCCAAGCGGATGTTCGCCGACCACCGCGATCGAACTTTCCCCGGCCGACAGGCACGCCGATACGACACCCTTCGCGCGCAAGACGGCGCAGGCGCGATCGAGCGCGAAGCCCTTGCCGAACCCTCCGAAATCGAGCGCGACGGGCTGCGATGTCTCGACCCGCGCGGCGCCGCGATCAAATGCGATGGCGCTCCAGCCCGCCGACGCGAAGCGGCGATCGGCCGCGGGATCGAACAGCCCGAGCGTCGAGGCGTGCAATTCCTCGATCGCGACCAGAGCATCGAACAGGAGCGCATCGTCGATGGCAGCCCCCTGCCCCGCCATCAGGCGTTCGTTGAGCGCAGTCGTTACCGAAGGGCGATGGATCGTGAGCGCATCGTCGACCGCCTCGATCGCACGCTGCGCCGCCATCAACGCGTCGTCCTCACCCGCACCGAACCGATGCAGTTCGATGCGCGTTCCCATCGAAGCAAAGCGCACAACGTCGGCCATGATCGTCCCAGGGATCAGCCCTTGACCTCCCAGCCCGGCTCATAATCGACCGACCACAGCTTCATGGCATCGGCATTGGTCGGTTTGCCGGTCGCCGGATCGATCGTCAGCGCGCCGCTCGTGCGATAGGCGATATTGCCGAGGTGGCAGAGCGCGGTGCTGATATGCCCTTCGGCAATCGGCGATGCCAGCGCGCTGGCGCGGCCGCGGATGACGTCGACCAGATTGCCGGCATGAAGGATGTCGAGCGCACCCTCGCCGACCGTTCCGGTGGTTTCCGAACTGGCCGGGGCCTTCACCTCGCGCGTCAATTTGCCTTCCAGATCGTACAGCTCGAACCCGTTGCGATCGACGATGGCCGACCCTTTGGTGCCGAGCAGCAACACGCCGCGGCCACGTCCAAACGTCTTGATGCCGTTGCAGCTTTGCCCGTTCCAGCGGATCGCGCGGCCATCGTCATAGATCAGGTCGAGCGCGAGCGAATCATACATTTCCCAGTCGTCGCCGCGGTGGAAATGCCGTCCACCCTGCGTCGATACGCTGGTCGGATAGGTCAGGCCCATCGCCCAGCGCGCAATGTCGAGCTCGTGCATCGCATTGTTGCAAATTTCGCCCGTCCCGTATTTCCAGAACCAGTGCCAGTTATAGTGCACCAGGTTCGACCGGTACGGCCCGCGCGGGCGCGGTCCCTGCCACAAATCCCAGTTCAGATTGGCTGGCGGCGCGATTTCCTGCCCCTTACCGATCGACCCGCGATTGTTCGCATACCAGGTCTGGGCCTCATAGACGTCGCCGAGCTCGCCTGTCCGGACCATGTCGACAAGCTGGCGTGTCTCCACGCTCGAGCGTTGCTGGTTGCCGACCTGCAACTGACGCCCGGTGCGGCGCTGTGCGGCGATCAGCGCTTCGCCCTCGGCGGGGGCGATGCCGATCGGCTTTTCCAGATAGACGTGGCGCCCCGCATTCATCGAATCGATCGCGAGCTTTGCGTGCCAATGATCGGGCGTCGCGATGCTCACGATGTCGACGTCCTTGCTGTCGAGCAGCCGGCGATAGTCGCCCACGATCTTGGGGGCCGGGTGGCCCTTGGCGGCAAATTCGGCCGCGCGCTTTGCGAGGACGGCCGAATCCACATCGACGAAATGGGTGACGGAAACGTTCGGCAGCTTCGCGAAAGCGCTCATATGCGCCTGCCCGCGGCCGTTCACGCCGACCACCGCCACCCGCAAGCGATCGTTTGCACCCTTGATCTGCGCATAGCTGCGCGCGCTCATCGTGGCGCCCAGCGTCGCTGCTGCGCCCTTCAACATCGTACGACGGTCAAACATGTCCTGTCCCCTTAGAATTCGCGCAGCTTGATCGAGCGGAAGTCGACCCGGTCGCCATGATCCTGGAGCAGGATCGGTCCCTGCTCCCACTCGCCGAAGTTCGGCCATTTCGCATATTTGCTGCGCGCGACAAGCTCGCGAAAAGCGGGCGATCCCCGTTCATATTCGACGACCTTGAACCCGTTCAGCCAATGCTCGACATGCTTGCCGCGCACGACGATGACCGCGCGGTTCCATTCGCCCGGCGCGTTGACGCGCTTGCCGGGGCTATCGGGGTCGGAGAGGTTGCGCGCTGTGATCAGATCATAGAGCGAGCCGATCGTCCGATTGCCATCGCGGCCCATCTTGGCATCGGGATGGCGCTCATCGTCGAGCAATTGGAATTCGAGGCCGATCGCCGATCCGTCGCCTTTCAACAAATTAGGATCGACGAAATATTTGATCCCGCTATTGGCGCCCGGTGTCAGCCGGAAATCGACCGACAGCTCGAAACTCTTGTAATCGCGGGTGGTGATGATGTCGCCGCCATTGGTCGCTTCGGCGCCGCCCGATTTTTCGACCGACAAGACGCCGTCGGCGATCGACCAGCCCTTCTTCGGGAAAACAGGCCCCTTGGCGCTCCGCCAGCCCCGTGTCGTCTTGCCGTCCCAGAGCAGCTTCCAGCCAGCGCCGCGCTCGGCCTCGGTCAGGCGATTGGCCAGCCATCCCTGCTGCTGGATCTTGGTCGCGGGCGAGGCGAAGCGGGCGGGCGCGTCGGTGATGATTCGTACGTTGCGGAAACGCGCCTCGGGCTTCTGCGCCGCGACCGCATCGGCAACCGAGTGCACCTGGAAAGCGATGAAGCCGCGCGCATCCACATCGTCGACGACGTCCGCGGCGGGCACGCCATTGATCCAGGTACGCAGGCGCGTTCCGATCGCTTCGACACGATAGTGATTCCAGTCGCCTGAGCGAAAGGCCTGCCGCGCCGCATCGTTGCGGCCGAGCGTATAGAGCCATTGACGGCGTTGCTCGTCATAGATGCCGGCACTCCAGCGTCGCGACGATGGATCGATCTCCATCTGGTAACCGTGAACCACGCCCTTTCGATAATCGGACCGGCTCTGGCCACGGATCATCACGCCCGAATTCAGCGTCGGATCGGTCTTGGCATCGAATTCGAGGATGAAATCGCCGTACAACGCGTCGGACACCAGCCAGCTGTTCGCCGAGTTCGGCACCGCACTGCCAACGACCTCGCCATCGACGACGCGATAGGGCGCCTGCCCCCCGGCGCTGTGCCAGCCGGCGAGTCCGGCGCGCGGCGTTACATCCTGCCACGGAGCCTGCTGCTGATCCTGCGCGGCCGAAACGGGCGCCAGCGCCGTCAGCGGCGCGGTCGCCAAAGCGAGAAATGCGATCCTTCGAAACATCATGGCTCCTCTCAATTTTCTATTGCGAGGGCATCCCGAACACGCTTCATTTCCTGACGCGCCATGCTCTCGCATTATATCGCCGCTAGCGTGAACACGCGAACACAGCTTATGCCTGCCAACCACTAATATGTGGTCAGGCCACTTGCAATAGATATGTCAGACCGATTGCAGCTCGCGGGACGGCGAGCGGCCTGGGGCGGCCAAGATCGACGGTTGGAAGCAAATCAGGGTCTCGCAGATGAGCGACGCTTCTTCCCCGAGCGCTCGACCGGAATCGCCATCAACCTGGAAGCGCCGACCCACCTGACCTCGCTCCTTCTCCCCCATCTGGCGACGAAACGCTGCGGACCTCGCGTACGGCTCGCAGGATTTCCTATGGCAGACGTGCAGGCCTAATCACCATAGAGTTGCGCACGCTCGCTCGCGTAAGCATGATAGCTGTCCTTCATGATCGCCTGATTGAGCAGCATGGTCGCGATCGGCCGGTCGCCTTTGGGGTGGAAGACCCGGGTCCTGATCCACAGGCTTTCCGTCCGTCGGCTGCCGCTGATCGCAACGACCTCGCGATCGATTTCATAGGGATCGCCGACGAAGAGCGGCCCGTCGTGGAGCCGTATTTCCTGATCGGCAAACAGGCCAACGACCGGTCCGCGACGGTAGAAGGATTCGCCTTCCCGCCAGGCGTGATTGAGGAGGACGCTCATCATTTCAAAGGGGATGATCGCGCGCGCGTGGGGCGATCCCGCTGCCGTTTCCGTATAGCAGGGCGAAGGCTCGGTGATGACGTCGAGCTTTTGCCGGAGGGTGAAGGGATAGAGATGTCCCATATGCTGATCAAAACCCATCGATACCGTCCGGCGCGGCGTCGTGGTCCCGATTTCGACCCCTTCTAGAATGACCGGCTGGTCGATAGAGGCCAGCGATGCAAGACGCTTGTCGAGCGCGCTTTCGGGATGGTCGGGCCCGATCGAGCAAGTGCCGCGCAGTACCTCGGTGCCGTCGGCCTTTTCCATCCAGATTTCGGCGACCGTCTGGCCGGGTTCGACGCGGCCCATATGCGCGCGCACCTCTTCGCCCTCGTAGACCGGCGCGCGATAATGCGCCGAGATACAGCCGGTTTCGAGCCAGCGCGGCCCCCAGGCTGCGACGGCGAGCGGGACGAACTGGCTGAAATGCGTCGGTCCCTCGATTGTGCCGCCCTTGAAGCCCAGCTTTTGAGCGGTCGCGTCGTCGTGGATCGACGTGTGGTCGTCATAGGACTGGTCGGCGAGCATCTGCCGCGGCGCGCGCCACGGCCCGACAAGACCCTCGCAGTCGTCAATCGCGGTTTCCGGGAAAATGGCCGACACGGCATTGAATGGGGCTGTGGTCATCTGGATAGCTTTCTTCTGTCGCTCGCTACGATCCGGCATCAGGCCGGAACGGAAAAAGTCAGGAGCGCGAGGCGAATATCCCGCGCTCCTGAAGTGCCCAGCTGGTCAGGACCGGCGCTTGCTCGCCGCCCGTGTGAGATGATTGGCAAGGAACGCCGCTGTCGCGTCGAGCGCGGCGCGGCTTTCGGGGCTCGCCGTCTGCGCCGGATAAGCCTGAAACACGTGCGGCATGCCCTCGTAGAGATCGAGGATCGCCGGCTGTTTCGCATCGACGAGCGCGCGATAGAGGCGCACGAAATTGCTGAGGAATATCTCGCGCGTGCCGCCCTGAATCAGCGTCGGCGGAAAACCGGCTGCGAAATTGCCATAAACGGGCGACACGAGCGGATTGCGATGCTGGTCGCGGTCGGCATAGGCGAGCGCGGCGTTGGCCAAATGGCGATCGTAGCGATAGCTGGCGTCGGCTTCGGCAAGCGTCGCATAGCTGTCGCCGACCTCGCCGATGTCCGACCAGGGCGACCAGAGCGCGAGCGCCTCGGGAAGCTTCACCCCGCGTTCGCGCATCCGCAGCGTCGCCGCGGCCGCCAGCCCGCCGCCGGCAGAATCGCCGTAGAGCGCGACGGGTCCCCGCTTGTCCTTATAGAGACCGTCGAACACCGAAACGATCTGGTCCAACGCCACCGGCCAACGCGCCTGCGGTGCCAGCGTATAGTCGACCGCGATGACCTGCATTCCCGTGCGCTCGACGATCGGCAGGACCGACATCAGCCGCGCCCTTGCGCTGAACAGCGTATAGGCGCCGCCGTGGACATAGACGATCGCGCCGCGCGCGAGCTTCGCGTTCGCCGGATGCACTTCGATCACCGGGACACCGCCGATCTCCGCGTCGAACACACGCCCGGCGAAGCGCCTCAGCGCCTCCTCGACGACCGGCAACTGCGGCGCGTCGATCGCCTGCTGCGCCCGCGCCCAGCCCGCGAGGTCGTCGGGGGCGGGCGTCGGCGGCGTCTGGGCGGGATCGGGCGCCGCGGCATAAAAGGCCTGCCAAGGCGCCGATACCGTTTCGGGAGTCCTAGGCATTGCGATCCTCAGTATCTGAACCCCAGCGCAATGCCGTAGCGGCGCGGCTCGAGCGTGAAGATGTTCGTGAACAGCCCCGACGAGGCGTCGGCGACAAACTGGCCGGTAACCGCGTCATTGTCGAACAGGTTTTGCACGAACGCCCGCGCGAACCAGCGATCGTCGGCGCCGTTGAGCTGCACCTGCGCGTTGACGATGTCATAGGTCGGCACCCGGTCGATCGCGCGGTTGAAGACGCGCGAATAGGCGGTTCCGGTCAGCGCATAGTCGATGCGGAACACGGCGTTCATGCCCTTGCTGCCGATGTCGGCCGTATATTGCGCACCCAGCGAGACCTTATATTTGGGCGAATTGGGAAGCTGGTTCCCGGTGAGGTCGACGGGGATACCGTCGATCAGCTTGGCCGTCGCGACATTGGGATCGAGCTGGATCGGCAGCGGCCCCGGCCCTTGGCCCAGCAGCGCACTCAATGCCGCCGACGTATTGGCGGCCGCCGCCGCCAGCGCGGCGCACATCGAGAAGGCCCCCGTCGTCGCGGTCCCGGGGACCGGCGTCGGCGCGCGCAAGCCCAGCCCCGCATTCACCGCGGTCACGAAAGCATTGGCGAGCGCCGCATTGCCAGCAGTCTTGGGCGCCACCACACAGTTCGCGCCGCCCGCCAGATCCTTGATAAGCACCGCGTCGGGGCGACCGCCGCTGGGATCGCGCGGATCGATCAATTGCAACTTCGCGACTTCGGTGTGCAAATAGCTCGCGTTGACGTTGAATTGCAGCGAACGGGTCGGTGCCATCACGAATTCGCCTTCGACGCCATAGACTTTGGCGTCGACATTGTCGTTGAACACCGACCGGGCGACGAGGCGGCTGATCTGCAGACCCTTATAGTCATAATAGAAGGCCGACAGGTTGGCGCGGAACTGGCCGCCGAGGAAGGTGTTCTTCGTTCCGATTTCGAAGGCGTTCAGCATCTCGGGCCGGTACAGCGCGGGCGCCGTGACCACGGTGGGATCAAAGGCGGGATTGATCCCGCCCGATTTATAGCCGCGCGAATAGGAGGCATAGACGAGCGTCTTGTCGCTGAAGCTCGTCTCCGGCGTCCAGTCGAGCACGACACGGCCGGTGACCTTGCCGAACTCAGCGTCGGTCTCGCGGAAGGCCTGCTTGCCGGGGCGGCTTGCGTCGGCGTCGAAGTTCGCCGCATTCGGCGCGGCAAAGGCGTCGGCGGTGCCATAGGGAATGGTGAAATTGAACAGCATCGCGCGGTCGCGGACAAATTTCTTGTCGTGCGAATAGCGCAGCCCGCCGGTCAGCTTCAGCGTATCGCTGATATCATAATAGGCTTCGCCGAACAGGCCATAGGATTTCAGGCGATAGAGATTGGTCTCGACGCTCGCGAAGGGCGATGCGGTTGCCCCTGCCCCGCCCGTCTGGAGCGCACCGATGACCGCGGTGGCATAGTCGAGCCCCGAGGAGGCGACGAAATAATCGACGTCGGCCTTGTTATCGACATAGATGCCGCCGAGCAGGAAGTTGAACGGGCCGTCGAAGTCGGAATCGAGATGCGCCTCGACCGAATATTGCCGGTTCGCCGCGCGCGAATTGTCATATTCGGCGCCCTGCGCCGAGCAGCGGTTGATCTTGCCGTTGATATAGCCCGTATAGGTGCGATCGACCTCGGACACGCACAGTTCGTTGCCCCGGAAGAGGCGCGACACGGCATTGGCGAAGAGCGGCGTCGGGAAATTGCGGAGCGCAAAGATGCCCGATCCCGGACCGGTCGCGAGCGGGTTCTGGACCGCCAGATTATAGTCGGTCCGCGAATCGACCGAGTTGCGCGTGTAGCCGCCCGTCAGGTTCAGCGTCACGGGGCCGAAACCGTGCACCAGCTTGCCCATCAGCTGGACCTCGTCGGCGACATAGGTCGGTTCGAAATCGATGTTGACGGTGCGCAGGTCCGTCGGGTTGACCACGCCCGCAAAGCTATCGGGTCCGTAAACGCTGCCGAGCCCTACGCCCGCGATCACGGGACTGCCGCTCACGATGCGGAAAAACTCGCGCGACGCCAGCGTCGTGCCGAGCGCCGCGTTGTTGTTGAGCGTTTCATTGGCGAGGCGATCGGGCAGGCAGCCCAGAACCCCGGTCGGATCGCGATGGCACAGCTGTTTCTGGATGCGCGACCGGTTCGAATCCTCCTTGAAATAATAGCCCATGACGTCGAGCGTCGTGTCGGGCGTCGGTTGCCAGCGCAGCGTGCCGCGGACCGCATATTGATCGCGGCCGTCGATCTTGTTCCCGGTATAGAGATTGTCGGTAAAGCCGTCGCGCTTCAGATAGGTCCCGGCGACGCGAACCCCCAGCGCGTCGGTCAGCGGCAGGTTGAACATCGCTTCGGCGCGGCGCGTGTCGTAATTGCCATATTGCAGCGTCGCCGACGCCGCGATGCCCGACAGATCGGGCTTGGCGGTGACGAAGTTGATGACCCCGCCCGTCGCATTGCGGCCGAACAAAGTGCCCTGCGGCCCGCGCAGCACCTCGACGCGTTCGAGGTCGAAATAGTCGGTTTCGAAAAGCCGCGTCGTCACCAGCGGCATTTCGTTGATGGCGATGCCGATCGACGTATCGCCACTCGTCGCGATCGCCGCGTCGCCGATGCCGCGGATGGTGAAGTTCGAGCTGGCAAAATTGCTCTTGGTGAAGGTGACGCTCGGGATCGACAATTGCAGGTCCGACGTCGAGCGGATCTGCTGCTTTTCGAGCGCATCCGCGTCGAAGGCGGTGATCGCGATCGGAACATTCTGGATGCTTTCGGACCGGCGCTGTGCGGTCACGACAATGTCGCCGACGCCGATATCTTCGGTTGCCGCCGTATCGGCGGCCGGCGGCTCCGCCTGCTGGGCCTCCGCAGCGTGACTGATGGCGAGCGACGACGCCCCCGTCGCCAGAATGATGGCGAACCGGCCCAATTTAAGCATTTTCTTTCCCTCCCACGCGCCGACGGCTTGCTTGCGTCGGCTTCGTTGATCTTCCATGCTGCGGGCCCGATGGCCCCGCATCCATCGCGGACTTTTGCACGGCCACCGCCGGATGACTGTTCTCAGGGAGACATTTGGGGATGAACGAACGTCAGGAGCTTGAAGCAGCGCTTGAAGCCGGGGCCTGGTTCAACACACTCCCGCCCGATATCCGCGCCGAAATGCTCGCCGCGGGTGCCATCCGGACGATCGCATCCGGCAAATATCTTTACAAAGAGGAAGACGAAGCGAGCGGGTTGCACGGCGTCATCACCGGCATCCTCCATGTCGTCGGGCTGTCGCCCGACGGAAATGCCGTCACCTTGGGGATCACACGGCCGGGCGACTGGACCGGTTTCCTGAGCTGCATCGACGGCCTGCCGCACGCCTATTCGGCGATTGCACGCGAGAAAACGCAGATATTCTCGCTTCGCCCGGCCGACGTAACGCGGATCTTCGAGCGAGATGTCGCGACCTTTCGGCTGTTGCTGGCGCCCGAACTGACCATCCGGCGCAAGCTGGGGCGTTATGTGGTCGACGATGTCGTCTTGCCGCTGGCGCAGCGCCTCGCGGCGCGGCTCGGCGATCTCGGCCGCTCGCCCTTCGAATATCCCGTCGGGCCGATCGCCCCGCTGCGCAACATCAGCCAGGAGGAACTGGCGATGTCGGTCGCCGCGACGCGCCCGCGGATCAACGAAATCCTGCGCGAATTTGCTGCAAAGGGCCTGATCGAACTCGGCTATGGCCGGATCACCGTCGTCGACCCCGCCGCGCTAGACCACTTCGCCCGCGAGGGGTGACCGGCGACTGAGCGCGCGTGATCGCCCCATATGCTCCGCCATCCGTCTCGGCCAGCTCCCCGCGATGACGAGCTTTCCCTCGGCGGCGCCGACAACCACCACGCCCCCGCTGTCGACCGGGAAGCGTACCGACGGAACCAATGCCGTGCCGGCCTGTTCCAACACCCAATGGGACCGATTTTCGATCGACCGCAATCATTTATGGGGCAACACCCACTTCGCGTCATCCATCGCCTTGGCTGGCTAGCCTGCATCCTGATGACGGTGCAGCCTGCGTCCCTGCAGGCGCAAACGGCATCCACGGCGCAACCGGGCGACACACCGATCCAGTCGCTCATCGATGCCCGCAAATTCGACGAAGCCGAAACGATCCTGCGCGATCGCCTGAAGACGCATGTCACAGCGGGCGACATGGAGACCGCTGCGGCCGTCGGCGACACCGAATGGCTGGCACTCCTGCTCGCCATGACAAAGCGCGCCGAGGAAGCCGAACCCCTGATCCGGTCCGCGGTGCGGACACGCGAACGGCTCGGCGACGACAGGCTGACGGGCCGAAGCCTCAACCGCCTCGCATCGGTCCTGCTCGAACGCAGGCAGTATGAAGAGGCCGAGGCGGCGGCGCGGCGCGCCATAGCCCTGCTCGCGGCGCCCGGCCTGGCCGACGACCGGCTGATCGCGGCTTGGGGCAATGTCGGACGGATACTCGAAGCCCGCGGCCGGCTTCCGGAAGCTATTACGGCCTACAGCGAGGGGATCGGCGCCGGTCGCCGGATGCTCGGCGACGGCAATGCGGTGGTCGCTGCACTGCAATCACTGCTCGTCGATGCCGAAGCGAAGATGTCGGCCTATCGCGAACGCACCGCGGGGCAACGCCGCAAGGTCGATGCGGTCGCGGACGCGGCAGGCCGCGACAGTGTCGAAAGCGCGCGCGAACATTATTTGCTGTCGCTCTATCTGGCGCTGCAGGACGAAATCGCAGAGGCCGAGACGACCGCGGAACAGGCCTACGCAATCCAGGCTCGCATGCTCGGGCGCGATCACGCCGACACCCGCGCGTCGCTCTACCAGCTTGCCACGATACTCCGCCGCGGTGCGGAAGCGCGCGCTCCCGCCCATGAACGGCAAGGCGATTCAGCGCCGCCAGACCCGTCGAGCATCGCCATGGCCGGCGATACCGAAAAGGAGATCCGCGAACTCATCGATGGCGGCAGGTTCGTCAGGGCCGAAGCCGCGGTTCGGGCACGAATGGCCCGGCGATCGGCCGGGGACCGATCGCCGGGCGTCGCAACCGACATGGAGACCCTCGCGAACATTCTTTATCTGACTGGCCGCGCTGACACCGCCGAAACGCTGATGCGGAACGCCGTCGGCATTCGCGAGCGGTTCGGCGACCGCGCCGCGCACGCCGCGGCGTTGCGGCGGCTTGCGCTCGTCCAGAGTGTACGCGGCCGCTATGCGGAGGCCGAAGCCGGCGCGCGCCGCGCGATCGAACTGCTCACACCACCATCGGAAGGGGAAACGCGATCATTATCGGCGGCGTGGGGCACGCTGGGCGAAGTGCTCGCCGGGCAGCGCCGCCGGCCGGAAGCCTCGACGGCAATCCAGAAGGCGATCGAATATGGCAGGCTGGCGCTCGGCGCCGAGGACCCTTTCGTGCTCGAGGAATATAATGATTTTGCGCTGAACCTCGAGGAAATGGGCGACCTGCCGGGCGCCGAGGCGATCTATCGCCGCAATCTCGACATCCTCGTCCGCACGAAGGGGCGCGAAAATCTTGGGTCCGCGCGGACGCTCGCCTTGCTGTCGGCCAATCTCGACCGCCAAGGGCAGGAGCTGGAAGCCGAGGCCCGGCTGCGCCAGGCGATCGCGATCCGCGAGCGCCACCTGGGGGCGGGCAATCCCGACACGCTCCGCTCGTTCGGCAATCTCGTCGGCCTGCTGATCAAGAGCGCGAAATATGACGATGCCAGCGCGCTCCAGGCCCGCGTCATCGCCTTGCGTTCCGCGCTTCCCGAGAGCAGCCTGGAGGAGAATATCGCCGACCTCGGCCGAATGGGCGAGATCTTCGCCAAGCGGGGCAAGGCCGACGCTGCGATCGATTATCAACGGCGCGCGCTGGCGCTCGCGGTCGGCTCGCTCGATCCCGGTCACCGCTATGTCGCGATCGCGTCGATGGCACTGGCCCGATCGATCGCGCGCAAGGATCCCGCTTCACCCGAATATGCCGGCCTTATGCGCGAAGCGGTCGCGCGCGCGCGCGCGGAACGAACGCGCGTGCTGTCGGCGCGGGACGTGGCGGGAGCGAGCGCGGGTGAGCGCGCGGTCGCCGCCGCCATCGGCGAAGGCGGCTGGTCCGACACCTCGGGGGCCGGCACCTTCGCGCTGGCGCTCACCCTCTACGCCAATCGGGCGACGCAGGTCCGGAGCGAGGAAGCGAAGCTGCGATCCGAATCCTTCCGCATTGCGCAGGATTTGACATCGAGCGCATCGACCCGCGCGCTGGCCGGTATCGTCGCCCGCGAAGCGCTTGGCGATACCCCGCTAGCCCGGCTGGTGCGACGCCAGCAGGATCTGGCCTCGGAAATCCGCGACCTCAACCACACCCTTGGCACGGCGATGATCGGCGCGCCCGACGCCGCCGAGAATTTGAAGGACAGGATCGGGACGCTGGGCCGGGAACTTGGTGAAATCGACGCCCGGCTGCGTCGTTCCTACCCCGATTACGCGCGCCTCGCACTGCCCCAGCCCCTGAGCGAAGACGAGGTGCGCCGCCGTCTGCGTCCGGGCGAGGCGCTGCTTCTCGTCACCGAGGGCGAACTTTATGATTTCACCTTTGTCGTGACGACCAAGGGGGCGAGCTGGCACGCGGTGCCGCGGTTGCAATCCTTCCTGCGCGGCACGATCGAAGCGTTTCGCTGCGAGGTCGATCCCCAGACTTGCAGCGGCATCTGGACCGCGTCGCCGCTGTTCGAGCGCCGCTACGCCTGGGATCTCTATCGCTTTCTCGTCCAACCGCACGAGCCGCTGCTCAAGGATGTAAAGACCCTCTATGTGACGACTTCGGGAGCGCTCGCCGACCTTCCCTTCGCCGCCTTCATCACCGCCGAACCCGAAGGCCCCGACACCGAGAAGGCGATCGCGGCCACCCCCTGGCTTGGCGATCGATTCGCGATCGTCAACCTGCCGTCGGTCGAATCCTTGCGGACGGGAAAGCGGCGGCCGGCCGGGCGAAACGCGCGCCCCTTTATCGGTTATGGCGCACCGGTGCTGGCCAAAGCGGGGAGCAAACGGGCCGCGACCGCAGGATTGTCGCCACGAACCGGAGGGATCGGCGCCGCCCTCGCCGATCCCGAACGCCTGCGCGCGCTTCCTTCGCTTCCCGGCACCGAGGTCGAGCTGAACGCGATGGCGCGCGCGCTCGGAGCCGATGTCGACACAATCCACCTCGGCCCCGATGCCACCGAGACCGCCGTCCGAACGAACAGGCGATTGCGCGACGCGCGCATCGTCGCTTTTGCCACGCACGGGATTTTGCCCGGCGAGATCGAAGGCTTCGCTGAGCCTGGTCTGATCTTCACACCCCCGGGCCATGCGACATCCGCCGACGACGGTATATTGACGGCCGCCGAAGCCGCCGAGCTCGACCTCTCGGCCGAGTGGGTCATTCTGTCGGCCTGCAACACGGGAACGACCGAAGGGTCTGGCGGGGCCGACGCCCTATCGGCGCTGGCACGTTCATTCCTCTATGCCGGCACCGACGCACTGCTCGCGAGCCGCTGGCGCGTCGGCGACAGAGTCACGGCTGCGCTCACCGTCGAAACACTCGTCAACGCGGTGCGGAACCCGAAGGCAGGCAAGGCGGCGGCCTTTCAATCGGCCATGCGCGCGATCCGATCGGGCAGGCGCGAAGACGGCACCGTGGTGGAAGGCTGGACCAGTGACTGGGCGCATCCCGCCGCCTGGGCGCCATTCACCCTGATTGCGACGGACAATTGACACAGGGCAGAATCCTCGAGTCCGAGTGTCCGCTTATATTTTGCTAATTTGGACCACGAAACAGGCCCGCTTTCTGGTGAACGCCAAATGCCAGAGCCGGACGCGCAAACACGGCGGCTATTGTGGCACCCCCGCCAGCAAGGTCGTGCGAAGCCGGTCGATCGCTGCATCGTCCAGGCCAAGCCCCTCGCGAACATAGCGGTCGAACGAGCCATAGCGTTTATCGACTTCGGCAAAGGCGGCCTCGATATAGGCGGCGCGCACGGTCAATACCGGCTCGAGATTTTCCCGCGCGATCGGCGTCGGCAATTTACCGAGCATGGCGATCGTCGCGTCGTTCTTGGCGCGCAGATAGTCGTTGCTGGCCAGATAATCGGCCATCACCGTTTCGCGCGGGACGCCAAGGATCGTCAGGATCACCGCGCTCGCCCAGCCCGTGCGATCCTTGCCCGAGGTGCAATGATATAGCGTCGGTCCGGCGCCTTCGGCGCCGATGCGGGTGAGCAGCGTGTGATAGGCGCTGCGCGCGCTGTCCAGGGAGACGAAATCGCGGTTGGCCTCGGTCAGCATCTCGGCGCCCTTGCCCGCCGCGATCGTCGCCATCGCCTGACGCATGTCGCCGCCGACGCTGCCCTTGCTGTCCGCGACGACGTCGAGCAGCAGATGCTCGGCGCCGGCGGGCAGGCGATCGGGCTCATGGCTGCGTTCGCTGGCGGTGCGCAGGTCGGCGACGAGCGCGAGGCCGAGGTCGCCCATCGCGCCGAGGTCGCTATCGCTCAGCCGGTCGAGCTGATCCGAACGGTAGATCATTCCCATCTTGACCCAGCGGCCATCGGTCGTGCGGTAGCCGCCGACGTCGCGCAAATTGGGTATCGTCTTGAGGTGAAGCCCGCGGTCGGCGATGACCAGCGGCGCGCCGCGATCGGGAACGAGCGCGAAAAACCAGCGCTTGCCGGGGGCAAGGCCCGAAACGCGGATACTGCCCGTCGCATCCCCCTGCCCCACCGCCTTCGTCCGGTCGCTCACCGCGGAATCGGTGCCCGCATAAAGTGTCACCCGGCCTGCGCCCGGCGCCGACCAGCTGATCGTGCCATCCGCCGATACGCTGGCAGAGGTGAAGGGAATGACGCCCGGCTGCTCGGCAACTGCGCCGGCGATTGGCCGCTGGTCGACCGTCGCACAGGCCGGCAGCGTCAGGACCAATGTTGCTGCAAGGGCGGCCCGCCACATCCGATGATCGTCATTCCGCATTTTCAGCTTCCTTCCTGCGCTCAGCCGCGCTGCGACGAGATGTTGCCGCCGTCGACAACGAGTTCGGCGGCGGTGATGTAGCTCGCTTCGTTCGAAAGGAGGAAGCGGACGACGCGTCCGATTTCCTCGGGCACGCCGATGCGTTCGAGCAGGATGCGCTTTTCGAAAAAGCCCTCGGGCAAATTTTCGACCGCGGGCTTCATCATCGGCGTCATGATCTGGCCGGGCGAAACCGAATTGATCCGGATATTGTCGCGCGCCAACCGGTCGGCGAGCGAGCGGACGAGCGAGAGCATCCCGCCCTTGGCCGCGCTGTAGATCGGGTTCATCGCGTTGCCGAGCGTCGCATTGATCGAGGTGATCGCGACCACCGCCGAACCCGGATTGGCGGCAAAATCGCCATGGAGTTGCTGCGTCAGCAGCGCGAGCGGGCGCAGATGCGTGTTGATCCCCGCCGCCCAGCTTTCGGGCGTGATGCCTTCCAGCGAGGCGGTGTCGACGATGCCCGCGGCGTGGACGAGCCCGCCCAGCGCGCCGAGCGCATCGCGGCTGGCGGCGATCGCGGCCGGATAGGCGTCCAGATCGGTCAGATCGACGCCGATGCCGACGGTCTTTGCGCCGAACTCCTCGGCGATCGCCGCAGCCTCGGCCTCGGCCTTGCCGGCATTGATATCCCAGAGCGCGACCGCCCGGCCAACCGCAGCCAGCGCGCGCGCCGAAGCGAGCCCGATCCCGGACGCCCCCCCGGTGATGATGACAGCAGTTCCGGGCGCGCCGAGCGCGGGCGAAAGATCAGTAAACGTCATTGCGGAACAATCTCCATGATGCGGGCCATTCTAAATTGCTGGGCGTCGATGATCCGGGTCATCGCGCCGGGGCAATCGCCGACGGCCCCTGCTTCCCGAAAAAGCCGTCGAGCTTCAAATTGCTGACGCGCGGCGCGCCGCCGGCGACCGAAACCCACATGACGTGATCGACCACCGCGGGATCGTCGACCGCGCCGCCGGGCATTCCGCCCGTCGTGCCGAGCTGAACATAGTCATGCCCCCCGCGCTCCTCATAGGCATATTTGTGGTAATGCCCCGCGAGCACGGTATGCGGCCGGTCCTTGAGCAGCCCTTCGATTTCGCGGAATGCAGGCGAATCCACCTTCCAGGCAGGGCGGTGCATCAGAACGAAAGTCCAGCGCGCCTTGGGGTTCTTCGCCAGCGCATCGCGGACCATCTTTACCTGATCGGCGCTGAACGCGACATTCTCCGAACCACGGATCTTGCCCGCCAGTTCGGCCAGCATCGGGTCGCTGGCAAACAGCGCCTCGGCCTTTGCGGGATCGCCCTGAAGCGCCTCGAACACGGCCTTCATCGCCTCGCCGCCATATTGCTGGAACAGCTTCATGCGCGCGATCTTGGGCTGCGGCGGATCCTCCGTATTGAGGACGAGGAACAGCGCGCCCTTGTAGGTGAAGCTGTAATAGTCGGCGCCCAGACGCTTGCGCCATTCGGTGCGCTGCACCTCGTTGGTCAGGTCGTGATTGCCCGGCACGTAGAAGAAGGGGACGCTGAGCCGGTTGATCGCGGCGTTGACCTCGTCCCATTCTGTGCCCAGCTGTGCCCGATCCTCGGTATTGCCCTCGATCAGGTCACCGATGTTGATGACGAAATCGGGGCGCAGCGCCTCGACCTTGTCCATGGCATCCTCGAACACCCCGGGGCGGTGCTTGCCGGTGCGATCGCCGATGACGACGAAGCGAAACTCATCGGCGCCGCCCGCGAAATCCTTTTGCGTGCGGGCGACCTCCGGCGTGCCCGCGCGAAAGTCTTTCGCTCCCTGCCCGGCGCCGATGGCGACGCCGGACAGCGACAGGGCGAGCACGCCGCCGAGCAGCATGGCAGCATATCTCATCGCGAATCCCCCTTTTAGAATTCGACGCTCAGATCGACGCCATAGGTGCGCGGTTCGCCAAACAGCGCGCCGGGGCGGCCGATATTGAACTGGGTGACGTAATATTCCTTGTCGGCGAGGTTGCGGCCCCACAGACCGACGCGAAGGCCATCGACCCCCGGAATATCGGCCAATGTCAGCCGCGCATTGAGCAGGCCATAGTCGCCGACGATGAATTTGCCGCCCGAGATGCTCGAGCTGACGAATTTGTCGCTCTGCATCGTGTAGTTCACGTTGGTCGAGAATGTACCAACCGGCGTCGGCGGCAGGTCATAGTTGACGTCCAGCCCCAGCGAGTGTTTCGGCGCGTTGGAGAAGCGGAAATTGGCCGAGATGTCGGCGCCCGTGGCGTCGACGATCTCGTCATATTGCGCATCGAGATAGCCGTAGTTGATCGTGAAGCGCAGGTCGCGAACGGGCGCGAGCGTCAGATCGGCCTCGATGCCCTTTACCGTCGCCTTGCCCGCGTTGAGCACGTCGGTGATCCGCACATTGGTCGGATCGGACTGCACGTTGATCTGGATGTCTTTATACTTCGACTGGAAAGCCGCGACGTTGAAGCGCAGCTTGTTGTCGAGGAACTGGCTTTTCATGCCGAGTTCGTACGACCAGAGCGTTTCCGAATCGAAACCCTGGTTGAAGCGCGGGATCGAGCTGGCGCGGGTATTATAGCCGCCGGACTTATAGCCCTTCACCACCTTGCCATAGACATTCACATTTTCGGCGACGTCGTAGGCCAGAATGACGCTGGGGCTGAAATCCTTGAACTTGCGGCTGCCGTCGCCAACGCCGGGCACGGGTACGATCGGGCCATTATTGACCTGCGTCTGACGCGCCAGCGTCGCTTCGCGCTTGTCCCAGCTCTGGCGCGCACCGACGGTCAGGTGAAGACGCCGGTCGAGCCATTCGGGGGAGTAGGTGACCTGACCGAAGAGCGCCCAGGACTCGTTCGCGATCGTGGTGGTCGTGAAGCTGCGCGTCCGCGTCGGCGGGCTGAAGCTGTTGCTGAAATTGTCGCCCTCTTCGGAGAACCAATAGCCGCCGACGACATATTCGAGCTGGCGATCGAGCGCGTCGCCGACAAATTGCAGCTCCTGGCTCCACTGATCCTGCGTGGCGCGGCTGCTGTTTTTCTGAAGCGGCGTCGGGCCGAGCACACCCGTCAGATAATCCTGATTCTGGAAGTTATCGAGCTTGCGATACCCCGTGATCGAACGGATGGTGAGCGAGTCGGTGGCGTTCCATTCGCCGATCAGGCTGTGCCCCTCCGACGTCACGTCGTTGGCGAGCAGATCGCGGACGAGCGGGCTGCCTGCCTTGGGGCGCGGCACCTTTAGCGGGTGCAGCGGCGAGAAAGCGACGAAGATCGGCGTGTCCTGAATCTCCGAACGGTCATAGCTGTAGCGCAGGCTGAACGCGTCGGCGGGCTGCCACAACACATCGGCGCGCATCGCCTGGCGATCCTTGTCGCCCCAGCGCTTCACGCCGGTGCCGGGGTTGCTGACGAAGCCGTCCTGCTTGATGTTCGCATAGGAAAAACGCGCCGCGAGCGTGCTGCCGATCGGCACATTGACGGCGGCCTTGAAGCGGCGATTGTCGTAGTTGCCGAGCGTCACCTGCCCCTTGAAACCGAAATCCTGAAGCTCGGGCTTTTTGGTGATGAAGTTGATCGCGCCGCCCGTTGCGTTGCGGCCGTAAAGCGTGCCCTGCGGGCCGCGCAGCACCTCGACGCGCTCAAGCTCGGCCACTTCGAGCGCCTGCCCCTGGCTGCGCGCAACATAGACGCCGTCCATATAGACCGCGACGCCGGCATCCTGCGTGATCTGGTCGTCGCTCAGGCCAACGCCGCGCATGAAGATCTGCGTGGTCGCGGCGCTGTTGGGATGCGGGGTAAGCTGGAGGTTGGGCACGTTCGCGCGCAGGTCGGTGAGCCCGCTGATCCCCCGGGTCTCCAGATCGCCGGCGGTGAAGGCGGCGATCGAGATCGGGGTGTCCTGAAGCGATTCCTCACGCTTTTGTGCGGTGACGACGATTTCGCCAAGGCCCGAGGCCTCGTCGGGTGTGGGTTCGGCGTTCTGCGCCAAAGCGGGATGCGCCGCGGTCATCGCGAGCGTGCAAAGCAGCAGACGGACCCGCGGCCCGGAAACCTTATTCATCGTAATCCCCTCCATCGAACATTCGGGCGAGCGATCGCCTCGTTTCACGATTCTACCTTCGTGTAGGTAGATTTCTACCTTCATGCAGGTAGATTGCAAGCAGGATTTGATTGCGCCAAAAGGGAGCGCGCTTCACAGGCGCTGACACGAAAGGTTTTTGAGCATTGAGCATGAAGCCCATCAGGCACGCGCGCGGCGAAGCGACGCGTCAGGCAATCCTCGAGGCGGCCGAGACGGTTTTCGCCGAGGTCGGCTTCACCACCGCACGGCTTGAGGACGTCGCCGCCGCGGTCGGCATCCGCCGCCCATCGATCGTCTATTATTTCTCGAACAAGCAGGAGCTTTATGACGCGGTCGAGGAGGACATCTTCGCCTCGATGCACAAGGCCGCACTCGCCCACATCGCGCAGCACGACAAGCCGATCGACAAATTGCTCGCGCTCCTCGACGGGTGGCTCGACTTCCTCGTCGCGCGGCCAACCGCGGCGCGGATCATCCAGCGTCTCGTCGCCGACGTCTCACCGCGCCGCGGCGACCCCACGCAATTCTCGAACATATTGCTGCGCGATGTCGAGGTCGTGGTGAACGAGGGCGTCGCCGTCGGTGACTTTCGTCCGCTGCCGCCGATGCATGTCGTCAACGCGGTGGGATCGAGCTCGCTCTTCTATGTGTGCAACAGCAAGCAACTCGGTTCGAACCGCAGCTATGACGCCGCCGACCCCGCGGAACTCGAAAGTTTCCGCGAGCTGCTTCACTTGCTGACCCGCGCAGCCGTCGCCCCGGCCAAGCCCGGCTAAACGCCATGCCAAGGCGGTTTTTGCCGTCCCCCGGCAACACCGGTGTCAGGGCAGCACGGCGGCGCGTGCGAGCTTGTGCAGCAAAGTCCTGAAGACCGCCTGATCCGCCGGATCGGACGGTTCATAGCGTCGCTGTTCACCGACCTGGCGGCTGTTGCAGACGAAGAAGAGAATGCCGCCAGCCACGCCGTTGATAAAGGTCATCGTCGAAAGCGGAACAAACACACCCTGCGCGATGCCATAGGCCAGCGTCCGGTCCATGTCCTCTAGCGCGACGGAGGAGAACTCCATCGGGTTGCCCTGCTGAACGGCGGTATCGGCGACGAGGCGCTGAAGAATTCGGGCGGCCGTCGGGCGGCCGACGAAAAAGTCGAGCCAGGCGTCCAGATGGGCGAGCAACTTGGCGGTCGGATCCTCGACATCGGCGGTTCGCGCCTCGCAAGCCATGTGCATAGCCTCGAAAATGCGCTGCTCGACGGCATCGTACAGCATCTTTTTCGTCGAGAAATGGTGAAGCAGCGACGGCCGGCGAATGCCGACGGCATCGGCCATATCCTCGAGGCGCGCCGCCCTGAAGCCGGTGGCGGCGAACACGCGTTCGGCTTCGTGCAGGATGGCCTCGCGGGTCGCATCCGCGCGCTTCTTGCGGGTCGTCGGGATCGGAATCGTCATATTCATCACGGCTATTTGGCGCATCCGAATGCCGCTTGCAAATCTCCCTTCCCCGATTACAAATTCACCTACTCATTAGTAGATGAGTCGACGCGGGAACAAATATCCGCGCAAAAACGGGAGGGAGAGCATATGTCGATAGAAGGATTGCGCCTGTCACGTATCGCACTCGCGGCATCGGCCGCGACCTGGCTCGCGGTAACGCCCGCGGCCGCGCAGCAGAGCACGGAGGATCAGACCGTCGGCGTCGCCGACATCGTGGTGACCGCCCAGAAACGCGAAGAAAATCTTCAGGATACGCCGATCTCGATGGTGGCGCTCAGCGCGGAGACGCTCGAAGAAAAGGGCATTGGCTCGCTTTCCGACCTCTTCACCGGCGCCGTCCCGTCGATACGGATCGCGCCGTTCGTCGGCCGCGTCTCCGCCGTCAGCATCGGCATGCGCGGCCTCGTCCCGGTCGATGCGACGCAGGTCAGCCGCGACCCCACGGTCGGCATTTATATCGACAGCGTCTATCTGGGCCGCGTGTCGGGGCTCGGCATGGAACTCGCCGACATCGAACGCATCGAGGTGCTGCGCGGGCCGCAGGGCACGCTGTTCGGCCGCAACACGATCGGCGGCGCGATCAGCGTGGTGTCGAAAAAGCCGACCGGCGAGGCGAGCGCCGACCTCAAGGCCGGCATCGGCAATTACCGCGGCCGCTCATTCGCCGCGCACGTGAACCTGCCCGAAGCGGCGGGCCTCAGCGTCAAGGTCGACGGGGTGTTCGAGGGACGCGGCGGACTGGTGGAAAATCCGCTGCCCGGCGCGCTCGATTATAGCGAGATCAAGCGATACGGCTTCAAGATCTCGGCGCTCTGGCGGCTGGCCGATAATCTGTCGCTGCTTTATGCCTATGATCTCTCACGCGACAAATCGACGGGCTATTATCATTATATCACGGCTTCGACCCAGTCGCCCGCGGTCACGCCATCCTTCATCAAGCTCGATACCGGCCGCGTGCGAACCGGGCGCTTCGGTTTCCCCGTCTTCCGCAATCCGCAGGAAGCCAAGGGCCACAGCCTCACCGCCGAATGGGATGTCAGCGACGCGCTGACGATCCGCTCGATCTCCGCCTGGCGCAATCTCGATTCGACCCAGCTCGACACCGACGAGGGATCGAACACGACGTGGGGGCCAAACCGCCGCTTCGCCCGCCTGAGCTATGCCAATGTGAAGCAGAACCAGTTCAGCCAGGAGGTCCAGCTCGTCGGCGATGTCGGCGAGTTGAAATTCGTCGTCGGCGCCTATTATTTCGAGGAAGAGGGTCAGGACGAGGCGATCGTCTATTCGCTGGGAACGCTCAATTCGACGCTGACCGGGGTCAACTTCTTCCCCGCGCCTTCGCCTGATGGCGGCGCGACCCGGCTTCCCGATCGCGCGGCGCAGGTCGATGTCAAATCCAAGGCGCTGTTCGGCCAGGCGACCTGGTCGCCCGAGGCGCTGCGCGGGCTGCATATCACCGCCGGCGCACGCTACACCGACGACCACAAGGACGGCCACCTGCTGTTCATCGCGGGGGTGAACCCGAACCTGGATTTCGTCTTCGATTCGAGCCGTATCGATCCGATGGCGACGATCGCCTATGACTTCAGCGAGGATATCAACGCCTATGTGAAGTGGAGCCGCGCCTATCGCGCGGGCGGCGCCAACACGCGCTCGGTCATATTGCGCACCTTTGGCGAGGAAGAGCTGACGGCGTGGGAAGCCGGGGTGAAGGCCGACCTGTTCGACCGCAGGCTGCGCGTCAACGTCGCCGCCTATATGAGCCGCCTCTCGAACCAACAGGTCGATTTCCTGAATCCGGTTTTCATATCGAATACCGAAACGGTCAACGCGCCCGAAAAGCGCAAGATCAAGGGGCTGGAGGCGGACATCACGCTCGTTCCGGTGCGCGGCCTGTCGCTGTCGGCGAACTATGTCTACACCGACGCCGCACCCACACCGGTGCAGAATATATTCACCGGTGTGATCGAACAGGCGTCGTCCGCCTTTACACCGAAACATGCGGCGTCCTTTTCGGCCGACTATGTCTTTCCCGCTTTTTCCTTTGGCGAGCTGCGCGCCTATGTCGGCCTCGATACCGCCGGGAACTACATCCCCAACGGCACGGTAACGGTCAAGGCGGACAAGGCGCTGCTGCTCAACGGCAGGCTGACGCTCGGCGACATCAATCTCGGCGGCCTCGGCGAACTGGAAGTCGCGCTGTGGGGCAAGAATTTGACCAACGCGACCTACAATCTCTTTGATTTCCGCATCCCCGGCAGGACCACCGCAACGCTCTACAACGAGCCGCGAACCTATGGCCTCGAAGCCCGGGTAAAATTCTGAAGACGAACCAGCCCGGCAGCCGCCTTTCCGTCGCCGGGCAATTGGGGGAGAAAAGGACATGAAAAAGGCATTATTCGCGCTGCTGTTGCTCACGCCGACGATGGCGATCGCTCAGCATGCGCCCACGGCGGCGCACACCGATCCCGCAACGACCAGGACGCGCGAGATCGCGCTCGCCGGCGGCGACAATTTCCGTGACATCGGCGGCTACCGGACGAAGGACGGCCATTCGGTGGTCTGGGGCAAGCTGTATCGCTCGGCGTCGGTCGGTCGCTACACCGCCGACGATCAGGCATTGGTCCGCGAACTGGGCGTCGGGTCGATCATTGACTTGCGCTCGACGCGCGAGCGTCAGGCCGACAAGATGCCGTGGATGCAGGACTCAGGACTCGGCTACTGGGCGCGCGACTATGACCTGTCGGGCGGCAATCTGGGCGCGCTGTTCGCGAAAGGTACTACGCTCGACGCCGGAACGATGCGCGGCGTGATGATTCAGGGCTATCGCGGCTTTCCCAAGGAGCAGGCGGCGTCCTATCGCATGTTGTTCGACAGGCTTTTGGCATCGGACAAGGCGGTCATCGTCAACTGCACCGCGGGCAAGGATCGCACCGGCCTCGGCGTCGCGCTCGTCCTGAGCGCGCTCGGCGTTCCCTATGACACGATCATGGAGGATTATCTGCTGAGCAACAGCATGCTCGATATGGACGCCTTGCGCGCCGATGCCGGGATGAACGCCGCGATGTCGGCGTTGCCGGCCGATGTTGCGAAACCCCTGCTCGGAGTTGAACGCGCCTATCTCGACGCCGCGTTCGATCAGATCCGCAAGGACTATGGCGACGTCGACACCTATCTGGCGCGCGAACTCGGGGTGGATTCAAAGGCGTCGCAGCGGCTGCGCAAGCAGATGCTGCGCTAGAATGCGGCGCGGGGTCGGCCGGCAGCCGATCTCGTCCGCCTCATCCTGCGCAGCGGCGCCGTCCTCGGCTGACCCGCCCCCAAAAGGGGGTGGCGGCACGCGCGCCGACGCCGCAATCCGGGCGTCCTATCTAGTCCAATTGAGCGATGCGCGGCAGCGGCCGGGCGATAGGGTCGATACCTGCCCGCCCATCGAACGCGGCCGGATGAGGAGCAAGAAGGTCATGGCCGCCAATTCCGACGCCATCGCATTCCGGAGCGCGCTCGGCGCGTTCGCAACCGGGGTCACGATCGTCACGACGCGCAACGCCGCGGGCGAGGATTGCGGGCTGACCGCCAACAGCTTCAACTCGGTTTCGCTCGACCCGCCGATGGTGCTGTGGAGCCTCGCGCGCACGTCGAAGAGCATGGAGGCGTTTCAGGGCGCCTCGCATTTTGCGGTGCATATCCTCGCCGCCGATCAGGAGGCGCTCTCGAACGGCTTCGCCAAACGCGGCGCGGACAAGTTCGCCGGCGCCAAGGTCGAGCGCGGCGAAGGCGATGTGCCGCTGCTCACCGGCTGCTCCGCGCGTTTCCAGTGCCGCACCGCCTATCAATATGAGGGCGGCGATCACATCATCTTCGTCGGCGAGGTCATTGCCTTCGACCATGAGGAGCGCGCGCCCCTGCTCTTCCATGGCGGCCGCTATGCGCTCGCCGCGCGCAAGGCCGCGATGCTCACCGCGTGCGACGCCAGTGCCCAACCCGCGGGCAGTTTTGGCGAAGATTTTCTCGGCTATCTGCTCGGCCGCGCGCATTTCCAGCTCTACGGGCGGATGCAGGAAAGTTTGCGCGATCACCATCTCGATGCCACCGATCACTTTGTCCTGAGCGTGCTCGGCATCAACGACGGTCGCACCACTGCCGAGATCGATGGCCTGATCGGCTATACCGGCACCCGCATCACTCCCGATCGCATCGCATCGCTCGCGGCGCGCGGCATCGTCCGGACCGATACGCCCGAACGGATCTGGCTGACCGACACCGGCCGGCGCACCCTCGTCGAGCTTACCGCCGCCGCCAAGGCGGCTGAAGCGGATGCGCTCGGCGCTTTCGACGAAAATGAAACCGCGCTGCTCAAGCATCTGCTCAAGCACGTCATCCGCAGCACCGACCCCGGGCTTCCCGACCCGTGGGCGGCGCAGGAGGCGCCGTAAACCCGAGGCATGTAACGAAGGAACGCCCGAGGATGGAGAAGATACGGACAATCGCGGGCCATGGTCCGATCGCCCAGATCGCCTGGCTGACCGAGGATCTGGATCGCGCGATCGACCAATGGCGCCTCCTCGCGGGCGTTGGCCCCTGGACCGTCTATCGCAACGTCACCCTCGACGGCGACTATCGCGGCGTCCCCGCAAGGATCGGGATTGATGTCGGACTCGCATATCAAGGCGAAACCCAGATCGAGCTGATCGCCCCGCACGGCGCCGGCCCTTCACCCTACCATGACGCAAATGGCCGCGTGCGCGTAGGCATGCATCATGTCGCCTGGCTGGTCGACGATGTCGCGGCGGCCGCGAAGGATGCCGCCGCCGCGGGCCTCGTTCCCGTCTTCAGCGCCGAGAGCGGCGGCGGTGCGACGCGCGTCGCCTATCTCGAGGCCCCTGACGAACCCGCGATCCTGCTCGAACTGATCGAGGCGACCCCGGTGATCCGCGACGGCTTCACGGCAGGCACAGCCGCCGCCCGCGATTGGGACGGCAGCAACCCCATTACCATTTTCGACTTCGCAGCCTGAGGGAAGCATCATGGAAAAGATCATCTATGCTCTGTGGAAAGACAGCGCGGAGGACGGCGCGCGCTTCACCGCGCGGCTGCTGGGCGATATCGCATCGCGGCTTGATGGGCTGGCGCACGCCGTGCGCATCAATGTGCAGGACGACAAGGTCGCGAACGGCTCCTCGCCGCGCATGACCTCGACCCGCCCGCAGATGGATGCCGTGGTCCAGCTCTGGCTGCCGAGCGCGAACGACCCCGAGCGCGCCGCCATCGATGCGATCATTGCGGACGCCGCGCCGCGCCATGCCGCGTGGCTGGCGAGCGAATCCACCATTATCGCAAACAGGCTGCATCCGCCGACGCCCGGCGCGCGCACCGAAGGATTTTCCCAGATCGTCTTTCTCGGTCTGCCGCCCCGGCTGAGCTGGAATGGCTGGCGCGATGCCTGGCAGCGCCAGCATTCGGCGGTCGCGGTCGATACGCAAAGCAACTTCGAATATGTCCAGAATCTGATCGTGCGACCGCTGAGCTATGGCGCGCCCGCCTATGTCGCGATGGTCGAGGAATGCTTCCCCGCCGCCGCGTTGACCGACGAGGCGGTCTATTTCGACGCGGCGGGTAACGCCGCGCGGCTCGCGGAGAACCAGCGGCTGATGATGGAAAGCTGCGCGCGCTTCATCGATTTCGACCGGATCGACTGCATCCCGACCAGCCAGTTCGATATTCGGCCGTTCCAGCGCTAACCAACAAGCCGCGCCTGTTCGCGGCAGGAACCGAAAAGGATAGACCATGCCGAACGCCGATGAATCGCTGACCTATGTCGACCCCGACGCCATCGTGCGCTCGGAGCGCGTCGAAATCGACGCCCCCGCCGCGGTGGTGTGGGAGATATTGGTCGACCTGCCCCGCTATGGCGAATGGAACCCCTTTTGCATCGCCGCGGAATCGACGCTCGCCATGGGCGCGCCGGTCACCATGACGCTCAAAAGCTATACCGAACCCGATACGGTCTTTCCCAACTGCGAATATCTCTGCGCGTTCGAGCCCGAGAAGCTGCTGTCGTGGGAACTGCCCCATGCCGAAGCCTGGCCCTATCCGGCGCGGCGCGATCAGGTCATCGAGGCGGTGGGCGACAGTGCCTGCGCCTATCATTCGACCGATGCCTTTCTGGGCCCCAACGGCATTCATGTGATGCGCTTTGCCGGTCCTTGGGTGAAACGCGCATTCGACGACACCGCTTATGCACTCAAGGCCCGCGCCGAAGCGATGTATCGGGATCGCAAAACCGCCGGGTGATTCCCGGCCTCAACCCTGACTGAAAACAGTGAAGCCGGGGGTCGCTCATTTGCGACCCCCGGCTTCACAAGATCATTGCCGGCGAGCCTCTAGAATTTGAAGCCGAGCTCGACGCCAAAGCTGCGCGGATCGCCGTACATGACGCCGGCGAAGCCGAGCGAACCGAAGTCGATCCCCGAGAGCACATAATCTTCCTTGGTCAGATTCTTGCCCCACAGCGCGATCGAGGCCCGGGCACCGCCAACCGCGATATCGGAGATCGAAAGCCGCGCGTTCAACAACCCGACACCGCCATCGGAGATTTCCTCGTTGAACGGATTGACGGGGTGCCAATAGACCTTGCTGCGATAGCTCCAGTCGGCGCGTGCGATGAGCTTGCCGAAATTGCCGAGTTCGGTTTCATATTGTGCGCCGACATTGGCGGTCGTCGCGGCCGAATATTGGAACTTGGCGACGTCCGAAATATCGGTCGGGACACCGGTCATCGGATCGACGAAGGTGAACCTTTTATATTTGCGGTCGGTATAGCCGAACGACGCATCGACGGTGAGCCCATCGGTAATCTGCGCCTGCAGCTCGGCCTCGATGCCCGTGTACGTGGCCTTCGCGGCGTTGACCGTCGTGCTGGCCGCGCCGCCGGTGCCGGCGAGGAATTGCTGCACCTGAAGGTCGTCATAGATCGCGTGGAAAGCGGCGACGTTGAAGCGGACGCGGCGGTCGAACAGCTCGCTCTTGAATCCGATTTCATAGGACACGAGGTCCTCGGGGTTGAAGCCATTATTGTCCGCTGCACGCGCGTTGAACCCGCCCGCCTTATAACCCGTGCTGACACGGGCATAGGTCATGATGTCGTCGCTCCAGTCATAGGAGATATTGGCAAGCCAGTTCAGGCGATTGAACTTGCGCGTCAGGTCGCGCGGCGCGGTCGGCGCCGGCGCCGACTGGATCAGGTGCTTCTTGTCCTCGGTATAGCGAATGCCGCCGGTGATGCTCAGCCGGCTGTCGAGCGCCGCCGGTTTCCAGGTGAGCTGGCTGAACGCCGCCACCGACCGCGAGATGTGGCGATAGGACAGCAAGGTATCGAGATTGACGCCAAAGCTGTTCAGGTTGACGCCCGGCGCGATCGGGATCGGCACCGGCGAAGGAAGAACCAGCGTGAAGCCCTGCGGATTCACTTCGGTCGCGCGCTCGCGGAAATAATAGGCGCCGAGGACATAGTCGAACTCGTCGCCGATCGAACCGATCAGGTTGAATTCTTGGCTGAACTGCTTCTGGTGCCGCTCATTGCTGGTGTGGAACAGGTCGATCGGGCCGATACCCTGCGGAATGAAGGCATTGGGCGGCACGAGGATCGCGGGGCTGACGAGGAAGCCGACGAGCCCCCCGTTGCCGTCGAGATCCGAACTGTCGCTGATATTGTCCCACTTGCGATAGCCGGTGATCGAACGAAGCGTCGCATCGCCGATCTCGAGGTTGAGCGTCAGCGAATGGCCCTGCACCTTGTCATGCGCATTGCCGTCGCGATCGAGCCGGATCTGCGACAGCCGATCCCGCGAAATCTGCGGCGCGGTGCCGCCGAACGCGGGCGAGAAGCTCAGATATTGGAGGATGTCGGGGCGGATCGCGCGCAACTGGAACGCATTGGCGCGGCCATTGCGGTCGCTTGAGTCAAAGACATAGTCGGCGGTGAAGCCGGTACCCTTGTCAAAGCGGACGGCAGCGCGAACCGCGTCGGTGTTGCGCGCGCCCGGATCGCGCTTGTCGGACGGTTCGAGCAGATTGTCGACCGTTCCGTTGCGCTGGCTGTGGTAATAGCCGAGCTTCAGCGCCAGACCGGTGTCGCCCAGTTCGCCGGTGTCGATCAGCGCCTTCACCATATATTCGTCGAAGCTGCCATAGCCGACCTGCAGGCGGCCGCCGAAATCCTTCGACGGCTTGGCCGAGATCAGATTGACCGCGCCGCCCGTCGTGTTGCGGCCATAGAGCGTGCCCTGCGGCCCGCGCAGGATTTCGACGCGTTCGAGGTCCATCATGTCGAACAAAGCGCCCGCCGAACGGCCGACGATGACGCCATCGACATAAAGCCCGACCGCGGGATCGGCGGTCAGGATCGGGTCGTTGTCGACGATACCGCGGATCGAAATCGACGGATTGGCAGTCGCCGACGGCGTTTCGGTGATGATGAGGTTGGGCGCCGCGCTGCCGAGCGCGGCGACGCTGGTGATACCGCGCTGCTCGATCGCTTCGGCATTGATCGCGCTGATCGCGAGCGGCGTGTCCTGCAGGCTCTCCGCGCGCTTCTGCGCCGTGACGATGATTTCGGTCAGTCCCTCGGACGCGGCACCCTCGGCCTGCGGCGCCTGTTCGGCCTGCTGCGCTTGCGCGGCGCTGGCCATCCAGGGCGCGATCAGCGCGATGGCGGCCATCTGCGTGCGGCGATGTGTGCGTGCCTTCATCAGTCCCATCCCTCCTGCTTGTCAATTATGGCGTATTATGCGCCACTTTTTGTCAATTTTCACATGATGCGTAATATATGCAATACATACCTACGCAAGCAGGTAATTCAACACCCCCTTTTGGGGGTGGGCGCGCGGACAAAAAAAGGGGCGGCAAAGCCGCCCCAGTTACCGCCCCTAACTCATTCAAACCCCGGGCTGTTCTTTGGGGATATGAACCCTCAGCCCGTCCAGTTCCTCGGTGATATGGATCTGGCAACTCAGCCGGCTGCCCGCTCTTACCGCGATAGCGTCGGATAGCGCATCGAGCATGATCGCCTCATCCTCGCCCGGCGGACCGACTCGGTCGATCCAGGCATCGTCGACATAGACATGGCAAGTGCCGCACTGGCGGACGCCACCGCACAAGGCATCAATCCCGTCGACGAGGTTACCGATGGCGAGGTGCATGACCGCCATACCCTCGAAGTTGGTGCAGGTCTTTTCGCTCCCGTCGGGCTGGACATAGGTGACGCGCGCCATCAGTTCGCGCCCTTCGCGTGCATCGGGCAGCCCGCGGCGGCGGCAAGCGCATCGACGTCGGCGGGCGCGCCCGCGGGGACGGTCCGGCGTTTGTAGCGCACCCGGCACGGCTGTTCGGGCCAATAGGTGCCCGCACCGGCGATCGGTCGCGGCGTGTCGATCAATTCCATGTCGTAACGCTGGAGCAGGATGGCGATCAGCGCCTTCATCTCCATGCGCGCGAAATTGACCCCGGCGCAGCGGTGCATGCCGCCGCCAAAGCCGATCAGGCTGTTCGATTCGACCTTGCTGTCCGCGCGTTCGGTGTTGAACCGCTCGGGATCATAGTCGTCGGGCCGATCGAAGATTTCGCTCATCCGGTGGCTGACCGAGGGCGCGAGCAAGATCCAGTCGCCTTCGCGAACCTGATAGCCGTCGCGCTCGAAATCAGCCGCCGCCTTGCGGATCATCGTGAAGGCGACGGGGTGCAACCGTTCGGTCTCGCGCAGCGCGAGGTCCATCTTCTGCATCGCGATCGCCTGTTCCCAGCTGAGGTCGGCGCCCGAGGCCGAACCCAATATGGTCCCGATCTCGCCGCGCAACACATCCTGATATTCGCGGTTCTGGAGGATGTCGATCATCGCCCAGCTGACCTGCCCTGCTGTCGTTTCATGCCCCGCCCAGACGAGAAGCAGGATCATGTGGATGATCAGCTCGTCGGGGATCGGGCGGCCGTCGGGATAGGTCGACGCGACCATGTCCTGAAAGAAATCGGCAGGTTCGACCGGGTTGGCGCGCCGCCGCCTGATCCAGTCGCCAAGGATCCGGTGCAGCTTTTTCTTGGCCGCCTGGCTGCGGCGCATCTTCTTGGTCGGCAGCCACAGGGGTAGGACAAACTCCATCCCGCCCGAAAAGTCGCGGAACAGCTCGAAAAATTCATGGCCCAGCTTCTGCTTGAAATCGCGCCCCATGAAACTGTGCGCTGCGATGTCCATGACCACCGGCCCGAGGGTCGAGATGAGATCGAACTCCCCGCTGTCGCCGAGGCGGTGACAGAGCGCCATCGCCTCTTCGGCCATCACCGGCACATATTGCTTCATCGCCGAAGCCTTGAAGCGCGGCATGATGACCGCACGCTGGTTCAGATACTCCTCCATCTCGGCGAAGGAGTAGAAATTGGGCGAGAACATCTTGTGGAAGAAGGGCATCGATTCGCGGATCGACAGCAGCTTGTCGGTTTCCTGAAAGACGAAACGATTATTGTCGGGTCCGAGCATCACGACCATGTTCCGTCCGCCCATGCGGAAGGAATAGATCGGGCCATGTTCCTGATAACCCCGGCGCAGCAATCCGACCGGATCCTTGAAGAAGTCCGTCAGGTGACCGAGGAACGGGACGCCGCCGCGCATCGCGGGCGGCTGCATGGCAATGGCCGACATCGAATTTCTCCCTCTCGCGCCGGCATCGGGGCCGACTTGCGGCCTGTATCGCGCCATCGCGCCGCATCACCGAGAGGATCGCATGATTGTAGCGAATTTTAATCCTTGGAGGATCGCCGTTCGCGACTTTCAGTGCCGAACGCTCCCGCGGTGACATCGCGGGCGACCATGGGCAACGGGATCGGGGTCGATGCGATCAGCAAGCCGACGTTGGTCTTCACCGCAGGCGGCAGCAGGGCATCGCGTGCGATCAGGTCGCGGACTTCGCGAAACAGACTGACGAGCCGGCGTTCGAGCAGGATGCGCGAGGCGTCGGACAACTCGCCAATCTCGAACTCCCAGATCGAGCCCTTGGCCGAGAAATCATATTGGAGAAACTCCTCCTTGACCCGCCGGTCGAAGAAACGCCGCATCGGCCCGCCGCGGCGCCAGCTGATGCTGCGCGCCGTCATCAGGCGGATGACGTTGCCGGCCAGCAGCTGGATCAATCCGATGCGTTCGAGCTTCATCAGCGCGGGGATCAGCAAGGTCTGGTCGATGCCATAGTCGCGCTCGATCCGCTCGACGGTCCAGCCGCCGGTCGCGAGGTGAAAGCAGAATAGCGCGAGCGGATCGTCGACCAGCGCCTGTTCCTGCGCATCGCTGAGCATATCGGGCATCGCGGGCTGCACCGCGTCGGCAAGCCGCGCGAGCTCGAGAAAATTGATCCCGGCGAGTTCGCAGATTTCGTCGATCCGTGCGAGCGTGAAGCTGCGCTGCGCAAAGGTGCGGCGAACGCTGGCGTGGCTGATGCCGAGCGCCGCCGCGACATCGGCATAGGTCAGCCCGCGCTCTTTCAGCACGCGCTTCAGCGCCTCGACCAGATAGTTGCTCTGCGTATGCAATCGCCCTGCCGCCGTCATTCGCACCACCTTTCGTCGCGGTCACCATGCCTGCGGATCGAGGCCGGCGCCATGCGATTATAGGACGGACGCTTCCATCGCGCAGAAGCTGTGACAGAGCCGCGCATCGACGATCCGCTCGGGACATTCGGGATCGAACCAGCGATCGATCCGCGCCCAATGATAGGGGTGCATCATATAGGGGCCCATCAGCCCGGCCGCGTCGGCATATTCCTGTTCCCAGACGTGCGTCCAGCGGCGCGCGCCCGTCGCCTCGTCGGCTCGGCTGAGCTGCCAGTTTCGGATCGCAGGGATATAATATGGCATCGTCCGCGTTTCGGCCTCGAAGCGGTCGACAAGGGCGGGATCGATGCCTTCGTCGACGCTAAGCAGCAGCACGCGGTAGACGCCGTTTGCAAGCCCGGGATCGGACCGCCCACCCAACCCGCTCTGATACGCAACGCCATCGACCGAAGCGACCGCCGGGGTCGCGAGCAGCGGCGCGAGCGCCGCGTCGAAATCCGAGCGCTGCACCGCGTCGTCGAATGCGAAATGCGCAAGGAGGTCGCCACCGAAATGGCTGCCCGCCAGCGTGGGGGCGACAAGCTGGCGACAGACGGAGTGCGCCGTAGCCAGCGCGTGTATCTCGTCGGCCAACGCCGTCACACTCGCGGGGTGGGCAAGGGTCACGAGCCGGGTCAGTTTATACATCGCAGTGCCTTTCGATATCGGCCGGCTCGGAGGCGAAGAAGCGGCGCCGACTGACCGCGCGTGCATCGGCATCGGCCCACCAGGCGGCGACGTCGGGGTCGTTACCGCCGACAAAGCGCATCTGCCACCACGCCCCCGCACCGGCGAGCGACCAGCGAAAGACCAGGGTGTTCGACTGATCGTCGAGCCACATCGGCGGGCTGACGAGAATCTGTTCGAGCACCATCCCGCGCGCCCGCGCGCCGGGCGCATAACGCGCCAGATAGTCTTCGAGGAGCGCCTTGCCTTCGCCGGGGTTTGCGACGATTTCGTCGATCGCATGGACCGTCGGCGCGGCGGCGGCGGTGTCATCAGTCGTCATGGGGTGCCACCTCCAGGATGATCTTGCCGCGGACATGCTGCCCTTCGATACGGCGATGCGCCTCGGCCGCTTCACAGAGCGGCATGATCTCGATCGCGGGCGGCTTCACCCGCCCTGCGGCGCAGAGCGCGGCCAGTTCCTTCAGATGCTGCGGCAGGCGCATGACCGCGTTCATGTTGGACAGGATGCTCACCCCGTTCGTCGCGGCACGCGCGACCTCATCGGCGCTCGCCTGCGACACCAAAGTCGCGATTTCGACATAGCGGCCGCCCGGCGCGACAATATCGACGGCGGATGGAAGCAGGGTGTCGAGCCCGACCGCATCGAGAACGAGATCGACGCCATCGGGCGCCCATTGCCGCACCGCCTGCACGACATCGCCGGCGCGATAGTCGATCGCATGGTCAGCACCGAAACCCATGACATAGGCCATATTGTCGGGGCCGCACGTGGTCGCGACGCGCGCGCCGAGCGCGTGCGCGATCTGGATACCGAGGCTACCGACGCCGCCCGCGCCGCCGTTGATAAGTACGGTCTGCCCCGCCGACAATCCGCCAACATCGACAAGCCCGCCATAGGCTGTCGTCCCGGCGACCGGCAGCGCGGCGGCCTGTGCAAAACTCCATCCCTGCGGCAGCGCGGCGAGGAACGCCGCGTCGGCGATGCAATATTCGGCATAGGAGCCATCGCGTCCCTGCCCCTGTTTCGACATGCCGAAGACACGGTCGCCGGGACCGAACGCATCGACACCCTCGCCCACCGCCTCGACAACGCCGGCGAAGTCGAAACCGAGCACGAACGGAAAATGATAGTCGATATAGGCCGACAGCTTGCCGACCCGCGTCTTCCAGTCGGCGGGGTTGACCCCGGCACAGATGACCCGGACCAGCACCTCGCCCGCGCCGGCTTCGGGTGTGGGCAGATCGTCCCAGACGAGCTGTTCGGGACCGCCGAACCCGTGGATCACCATCGCGCGCATGCCATTCTCCTTATCGACCGATGGCAAAGGGTCCGGCCGCGCCATGCGGCCGAACCCTGCCCCGTCAGCGCCGAAAGCTGAGCGTCACCCAGTAACGGCGCGGATCGTTGAAATAGCCCTCGACAAAGCCGAAGCTGGTCGAGGCGTCATAGCCCGCGGTCAGCACCCGCTTGTCGGTGATATTGTCGACCGCGAGGCGAAGCGACAGCCCCTCGGCGGGCAGCGTGAATTCGACGCTGGCGTTCAGGATCGCATGATCGGGCGCGCGCATCAGCGGCGAATTCTCGACATCGATCCATGTGAGGCTGCGGTAAGCGGCGTCGAGGCGGAAGCTCGCGTCGACGCTGTCCGACAGCGCGGTCGAATAGACGATGCTGCCGCTCGCGGTCAGGTCGGGCGCCTGCTTGGGCTTGCGGAAGCTGACGTCGGTGGGAACGCCGCCGATCACCGAGGTGTAGCGCAGATATTTCGCATCGAGATAGCCGAACGACCCACTCAGCCGCAGCTCGCGCGAGACGCGAACGTCGGCCTCCAGCTCGATCCCCTGGATACGCGACTTGCCGGCATTGTCGGTGCGCACCACGATCAGGCCGGTGTTCGGGCTCACCGTCGAGATCAGCAATTGCTGATCCTTGTAATCGTTGCGGAAGGCCGAGAGGTTCAGCGTGACGCGGTCGCCGAGCATGGTCTTGAGCCCCGCCTCATAGGCGGTCAGATATTCGGGATCATAGGAACCGATTTCCTCGACCGAGGTCGGCCGCCCGTTGAAGCCGCCGCTGCGGAACCCCCGCGACCACGAGACATAGCCGAGAATATCGGGGGTGAATTTGTACGAGAGCGACGCGCGCGGCGTGAACGCCTTCCAGTCTTCGCTCAGCCGATAGGAGGGCATGCCCGCGAGCAGCGGCTGCTGGCTGTAGATCCGCATCGCGGCCTGATCCCAGACCTTCTTCTCCCACGTATAGCGCGCGCCGAGTTCGAGCGTCAGCGCATCGGTGACGTCGAAGGTCGCATTGCCGAACAGCGCATAATTGGTCGTCTTCTGCCGGTTGGCGAAGTCGATGTTGAAATCGAGCGCGGTGGCGAGCGCGGGATCGAAGCCCGCCGCGATCAACCGGGGATAAAGCCCGTCGGCGACATAGAGCGTGGTATCGTCGCGCGATTTCTCGCGGAAATAATAGGCCCCGAGCAACAGCGAGCCGCGATCGAACAGGGTCGTCGCATATTGCAGTTCCTGCGAAATCTGGCGCGCACTCTCGTCGTGAATGTCACCCGCATAATTGACCGCGGCCGAGGCATCGCCGTCGCGCCCGAAGATCGCATGGACCCAGCGATAGGCGCTGATCGACTTCAAGGTCCCGCCGCCGAGATCGGCCGAGAGCGTTAGCGTCGCATTGGCGGCATCGGTGTCGTCGCGGTTAAGGAAATCGCTGGTGTCGGTGCGGTTGATGCTGCCGGGCGCGGTGCAGCACGGCGCTATGAAGGCCGATTGCAGCCCCGAGAAGAAAGTCGGGGTGAAGGACAGCATGCTGTGCGGCGTGCTGTTTTGACGGCGGCGCAGCCCGTCGACGGTCAGCACCGCATCGATCGGCGACGCGTCATAATGCAGCGTCAGCCGGCCCGCCTGGACGTTGCGATTGCCGAGATTCTTGCCCGAAGGGGCTTTCTGCCAGCCCTCGCCCCATTCGCCGAGCGCGGCGACGCCGATCGACAGATTGTCCGAAAGCCCCGCCTCGACATTGGCGCGCAGCCGGACATCGTTGAACGAACCATAGCGGACGTCGCCTTCGAGCCGGTTGCCCGTCGGTACGCGCGAGACGACGCTGATCGCGCCGCCGATCGTGTTCTTGCCGAACAGCGACCCTTGCGGCCCGCGCAGCACCTCGATCCGGTCGATGCCCAGAAGCTCGGTGGTCGCACCAAAGCTGCGCGCGACATAGACGCCGTCGATATAGAGCGCGACCGCGGGATCGGAGGTGATGATGAAATCATTCTCGCCGACGCCGCGGATGAAAGCGGAAACGCCGCCGCTGTTGCCGCCCTGCCCCGGCGTGAACTGGAGATTGGGCGCGACCTGACCGACGTCGGTGACCCCGTCAAAACCACGCGAGTCGAGCTGCGCGCCGCCGATCGCGGTGATCGCGATGGGCACGTCCTGCAGCTTTTCCTCGCGCCGGCGTGCGGTGACGACGATCTCGGTGGATTCGTCTTTGTTCGCCACGTCCTCGGCGGCAGGCGCCTGCTCCTGTGCGAAGAGCGGATGCGCCGTAGCAAGCGCCACCAGTGCCACCGACGCGCGCGCGAAATGCCTGTAATTTTTCATATTTGCCCCTCTGCGACCCGGATCATCTTTCCGAGAGATTGCTTCTCTTATGCAGCGCGAATGACACCGAGAGAAACGCATTTCAACATCAAATAACAATATAATGTCATATATGCGTGTACAGAGAAAGATTCCTGGTCGCATTTCATGACTTTCGGCGCGGCAGCGCGGGAGCCGCTAGTTGGCAGCGACCGCAGCCTGCGCCCTGAAATGCGGGATCACATGGATTCCGATGTTGCGGATCGTTTCCAGAATCACATCGTGCGGCACCGCGCCCATCTGGAAGAGAAAGAGGATCTCGTCGGCCCCGGCGTCGAACAGGCGCTGGACGTAGCGGATGCAATCGTCGGGGGTACCATAGGCGTCCTGCACTTCCTCATAAGCGCCGGTATGTTCGGACCCGATGGTGATCTTTTCCTCCGAAAGATAAGCGACAACCGCCGCCTTCTCCTGCTGAAGGATCGCCGCCTGCTCGTCGCCCGAGAGGTCCTCGACCGTCGGCTTCGGGCCGCCCTGATACCAGTAACCGAGCGATTCGACGAAGAAGCGCTGGCCGCGAAGGCCAATGCGCCGCGCCTTTTCGCGGTCATCGAGCACAAGCGCTGGACACAGCGCGGCGAGATGTTCGGTCGGGCGAAAGCCGACCTGATCCTCGGCTTTGCGGCTCGCCCAGGCGGCACGATAGATCGCATTCTTACTCGCGATGTCGTCGGGTCCGGCAAAGCCAAGCACGAGCGCGCCGATCCCGCGCGACCCGGCAGTGGTCAGCGCGTCGGCGCGGGTGCACGCCATATAGAGCGGCGGGTGTGGGTCCTGATACGGCTTGGGATGGATCGGGCGGCGCGGAATCTGGATATATTCGCCGTCATGCTCGATCTCGTCCTGCACCATGATCTTGGGGATCAGGTACATCGATTCATCGATCATTGGCTGAAGCGCGCCGAGGTCATAACCGAAGGTTCCCGCCTCCTGCTGCGTGCCGCCCTTGCCCATCCCGAAGTGGACGCGGCCCTTGGAGAGAATGTCGAGCGTCGCGATGCGCTCGGCGACCTTGACCGGATGGTTCATCGCGGGCGGCAGGCAGACGACGCCGTGCCCGATGCCGAGCCGCGTCGTCTTGCCGGCAAGAAAGGCGAGGAAAGTCTCTGGCGCCGACATATGCGCATATTGGGTGAGCGCGGTGTGCTCGACCGCCCAGACGGTATCGAAGCCCATCTCTTCGGCGAGCAGCGATTGTTCGATAATCTCGTGAAAGCAGCGCGCTTCGTTCGCGCGCGACGTGTCCACCATCTGCGCTTCGTAAATGATCGAGAATTTCATGAGCGTTCGTTCCTCTCCGCTATCCCGCGTTTTTCGCGAGCATAAGGGGCGCGCTCGCGCCCATTCCTCGTCCAATTGGATCAATTCGCCTGACCCCGCCGGTGCTACGAAATCGGACAACGACGGACGAAGAGAGGATCGAAATGGGCATGTTCGAGGGCAAGGTCGCGCTGGTGACCGGCGGCGCTTCGGGAATTGGCGTGGCGGCAGCGTTGCGCTTTGCCGAAGAGGGCGCCGCGGTCGTGGTTGCCGACATCAACGAAGCCGGCGCTGAGGCGATCGCCGAGAAAGTTCGCGCCGCCGGCGGCCGCGCGCGCGCGATCCGCTGCGACGTCAGCAGTGCCGCGGACAATGCGGCGATGGTCGCTGCGGCGAAGCAGGATTTCGGACGGCTCGACGCGGCCTTCCTCAACGCCGGCGCCTATACGCAGATCGTCTTCGAGGACACCGACGCCGCGACGCTCGACAGCATGATCGCGATCAACCTCAAGGGCGCATGGCTCGGACTGCAGGCGGTCCTCCCCGCGCTCGAATCGGGCGGTGCCGCAGTGGTGACCGCCTCGACTTCGGGAATCATCGGACTCAACGTCGCCGCGGCGTACAGCGCCGCCAAGCACGGCGTGATCGGCGCGGTGCGCTCGGCCTCGCAGAGCTTCGCGCGGCGCGGGCTGCGCGTCAACGCGATCTGCCCCGGTCCCGTCGCGACGGCGATCCTTGGGGTGACCGAGCAGGCACCGATCCAGCCCGCCGACGCGCTTGCGCTTCCCGGCGCCGACGGCCTGCTGCTGCCGCAGCATATCGCCGAAGTCGCGCTGTTCCTCGCCAGCCCGCGGTCGGGCGGGATCAACGGACAGTCGCTTATCGCCGACGCCGGCTTTCTTTCCAGCTACCCGCCGATGCCCGAATGAGCCGGAGGGCGCGTCAGTCGCGCTCGACGCGGATGCGGCTGAGCCGGGTCCTGGCGATCAGCCAGCGCCCGCGCGCCTTGCGATAACAGTCGTGATAATGTCCGAAACCGTGGCGCGAGCGACCGGCAAGGTCGCTTCCCTCGCCGGCCCAGAAATGGTCGTCCATCGCCCAGATACCCTCTGCATCGCGCGCGCCGGTGAAACGGATTTCGAAGCTGTGGACATGATGGACCGTCGCCGCATGTTCGAGCGTGGCAGAGACCTTCGTGACAAAGGCGTCGGCGCCGGTGGTCAGCAATCCCTCGTCGGTTTCACCCGGCATTTCGCGAAAGTCGCCGATCATGTCGTCGGTGAGCAAGCTGCGCAGCAGCGGCCAGTCCTTGGTGTCGAGCGCGCGCAGATAGCGCGCCTTGAGCAGCCGGATCTCCTCGATCGCGGCGAGGTTGACGGCTTCGGTCATCATTTATTTCCCCTCCAGGAACGCGGCTCGATAGGCCGCGAAACGCTGTTCTACATCGGAGCGGACCAGGCCGAAATCCTCAAGCGCATATTTATGCGGCGCGCGATCCTCGCGCTTGTTCGCTTCGATCCACTCGGCCATGCCCGCACGCACGGCGTCGGTGACATCGACCCCTGCGGCCTCGAGCACGCGCACGCCCTCGCCGATCGGATCGCCCAGCAGATCGGCGTAGCGGACGTCGATGAAATTCTGCCCCGCGACCTGTCCGCGCACCGCCATGAAGCGGTCGAGCAGCTCGGCGAGCCGCGGCACCCAGAAGGCGGCGACGCTCGCCGGATCGACGCTGTCGGACACCATTTGGTACAGACTGTGCTCCATGCTGCAATAGCTCGGCACCGTCGCGACCGGATCGCGGTGTGTCATCACGATCTTCGCCTCAGGGAACACTTCGATCACCGCATCGAGCGCGAGCAGGTGGCCAGGGGTCTTGAGTACCCATTTCGCGCCAGCGCGGCTCTGGTCCTGCCATTGCAGCGACTGGAGGATCTGCTTGAGGTCGCGGTAGCATTGGATGCGGTCGTTTTCGGTCAGCCAGCGCGCATAGCCGGGCACATGATAGGTGCCCTCGATCATCGTGCTCGAATAGAGCTGACCGAGGATGATCAGTTCCTCGTCGGGCTGATCGATGCTCATCGGATGAATCGACATCAGATCGGGAATCGTCGCGAGCATATAGTCGAGGAAGCCGCGCGCCGCCTCACGCCGCGGTTCGGGGTTGCCACGCTCCTCCCCTGGGAAGGGCGCGTAATTTTGGGTTTCGAACCAGCGGGTGCCGGTCATTCCCGGCGCCGAGGCGAGCATGCGATGGAGCATGGTACTGCCTGTGCGCGGCAGCCCGACGACGACCGCCGCAACCTCGACCGTCTCGTCGAGAATTTCGGGATGCTGCTTGATCAGGTCGACGTGGCGCAGGCGGTTGACGAGGCCATTGACGATCATCGCCGAGGCGCTCGCAACGCCCGCCTCGCTGAGCCGGGCTTCGGTGTTGAGCGCCGGGATCAGCGCGTCGATATTGGCGAAGAACCATTCATTGCCGAAATCCGAAAGCCCCGCCTGCTCGCACGCTCGCGCCACGAGCACATCGCGATTCGGCACCTGGCCAATTGCCTCTTTCACGGCTCATCCTCTCTGCATTATGATAGCAATTTTATATATAACATACGATATTCGTATTCATACATGCTATCATCTACGCAGAAAGAAGCAACACCCTTAGGTGCTCGAGCCACCCAATTCGGTCATTCCGGCGTGGAGCAGGTGGACGAGCTGCGACTGACGCCGGGCGCCGGTCTTGGCGAAGATCGAGCGCAGGTGCGAGCGGGCGGTGTTGTGCGCGATGCCCAGCCGGTCGGCGGCTTCGACCAGCGAACCGCCCCCAGCAAGCGCCGCGGCCAGCATGGCCTCCATCCGCGTCAGCTGGAACAGGTCGCGGATCGCTTCGGGGTCTGGCGCCGCATCCTGCCCCGGATCGCTGATGAACAAGGCCAGCGCCGCGCCCTTGCCGCCGCGCATGAACGCCGGCGTCGTCACCGCCTTGGCGACGACGCCCAAATCGCGCCGCCCCGAGGGCCGCTCGATACGGAAACGCTGCGGCGGCGAAGCGGCAGGATCGGTCTCCGCATCAAGCAATTTGAGCAGTTTTTCGAGCGTGCGATGCGCTGTACCCGCCGCCAGCCGGAGGCGCCCGCCCGCCAGCGTCAGCCCGTCGCTCTCAGCAAGCAGCCGCTCGGCAACCGCATTGGTGCGTATCACTTTTCCATCGTGGTCGAGCGTGATCGCCGCGACGCCCATCTGTTCGACAACGCCGCGATAGACGCCATGCTCGGCGCCCGACGCCTGCAACCGTTCGAACAGCTGGATGGCATTTCGCAGATGCGGAACGAGCGCCTGCAGTGCATCGCGCTCGGCGGCACCAAAATCGTGACGGCTGCGGTCGCGCGTCACGCGAAGCCGTGCCTCGAAGCCGCTGTCGAAACGCAGGTCGACGCCCAGAATCTGGTCGCCCCCCGCGGCTTCGAGGAAGTCGCGCCAGAAATCGCTCGCGCGCGCCGCGCCCTGCACAAAGTCGCTGAAGGACATGACCTTGCCTTCGGGCAGCCCCTTGAACGGGTCGCTGGCGAAGAAGCTTTCGGCATAGTCTTCGCTGGTTTGCGGATCGGCGTCGGGGGTCACGATCGTCCCGGGCTTGCGCGTGCCGGGCATCGTCAGGATCAGCGTCGCGTAAGTGCCGTCGAGATGGAGCGCGAGACCGCGCAGAAAATCTTCCCACGGCGTGTCCGTCAGCAAGCCGCCGAACAGGTCGGCGAGCAGCTTCGAAAATTCCGCGGTCGGTCCGCCTGCCTTCACCATCGCACCTTCATTTCCATCCATTCCATCCCACAAGCCGGAGAGTTTTGCCATGCCCATTGATCCTGCCCTCGCGCCGTTGCTCGACATGATGAACGCGCTGCCGCACATGAACGCGCCCTTCGATCCCGCCGCGCTGCGGCTGGCCGACGAACAGCCGATGCCCGTGCCCAAGGCCGGCGTCGCCGAGGTACGCGACGTCACGCTCGATACCAGCGCGGGAGCCGTGAACGCGCGCCTCTATCACCCCATGCCCGGCGCGACGCTGCCGCTGCTCGTCTTCATCCACGGTGGCGGCTGGGTGTTCGGGACGCTCGATACCCACGATCCGCTGTGCCGCGCGCTCGCCGCGGCCGCCGAGATCTCGGTGCTCTCGCTCGAATATCCGCGCGCGCCAGAGCATCGCTATCCGACCGCGCTTAACACCGTCCGCGCCGCCGTCGTGACCGCCGCCGCGGAGGCCGGCACCCTCGGCATCGACGCCGGCCGGATTGCGGTCGGCGGCGATAGCGCGGGCGGCAATTTGTCCGCCGCGCTGTGCCTCGCCACCCGCGACGAAGGCGGCCCGGCGATCGCGCACCAGCTGCTGTTCTATCCCGTCATCGACAATGACTTCACCCGCGCCTCCTATGTCGAGAACGCCACCGGCTATATGCTGAGCAGCGAAATGATGCATTGGTTCTGGGCGCAGTATCTGGGCGACGCCGGCCGCGCCGCGGGTCCCCTCGCGACGCCGATCCGCGCCGACAGCCTCGCCGGCCTGCCGTCGGCGACCATCGTCACCGCCGAGTTCGACCCGCTGCGCGACGAAGGTATCGCCTACGCCGAGCGACTGAAGGCGGCGGGCGTGGCGGTGACGCACGACCATTTCCCCGGCGTGATCCACGGTTTTGCCAGCATGCTGGGCATGCTGCCGCAGGCCGATGTCGCGGTGGGAACGGCGGCCCGGGGATTGCGGGCCGCCTTCGCGATGGAAGCCGTGGCGTAACGGCGGCGCCGGGGTCTGCGCCGTCGCGTCAGACCCCGTAACCGCCCGCGACCGCAATCTGCTGCCCCGTGACATAGGCAGCTTTGGACGAGGCAAGGAAGACAGCGGCATGACCGATTTCCTCGGGACGACCCCAGCGCTTGATCGCGAGGTTCTTGTGCACCTCGGTGGTCCATGCGTCGTCGAACACGCCCTGTTTCGAAAGCTCGAGAAACATGCCGGCCTCGATCACGCCGACGAGGATGGAGTTGGCGCGGATGCCATGCTTCCCCTCCTCGCGTGCGATGCCCCGGACCAGCGCCTCGTTCGCGGCCTTGGGCGCGACCGACAGGCCGTCCTTGTCGGGCCAGCGCAGGTCGCCTGCCGACCCCAGATGGACAAACGAGCCGCCACCCTGTTCGCGCATGTGCGGAAGGATGCAGTGCACCGCGCCGAAAAAGCCGTGGACCTCGACATCGATCGCCCGGCGCCATTGTTCGGGCGTCGTTTCGGCGAGGTGGACCTGCGCGACGAGCGGGCCGGCGCCCCACAGCAAAGTGTGGATGCGCCCGTGCGCGGCGACGGCGCCCGCGATGGTCGTGGCCAGCGCGGCGTCATCGGTAACGTCGCACTGATGCAGGCTCGCCTTGCGCCCCGACGCCTCGATGCGCTCGGCCAGCGCCTCGGCCTCCGCCTGTTTCGAGCGCCATGCGATCGCGACGTCGCTCCCCGCCGCCGCGAATTCACCGGCAACCGCCGCGCCGATGCCGCCGGTCGCGCCGAAAATCAGCGTCGCGCCTTCGGGAAACTGCGAACCTTCACCCATCTTCACCCTCCTTGAACCACAAAATATTGCATAATGTCTATTATAGTGAGATATGTTATCGAAATGCGATGGTATCGCAAGTTTTCAGAACGCAAAATGACAATGCCTGATACAAACCGGGCATGAGTGGGAGATTTCCGATGGCGACAACCGCAGAATATGGACTGGGCGATCAGATGTTTCCGCGCGGCTGGTTCATGATCGCCGCCGCCGCCGAACTGGAGGGGACGACCCCGCTCGCCGTCCGCTTCTTCGGCCGCGACCGGGTGCTCTACCGCGGCGAGTCGGGGCAGGTTTATCTGGTCGACGCCTATTGCCCGCACATGGGGGCGCATCTGGCGAAGAACGAGACGAGCTTCGTGATCCGCGACAATGAGCATGTGCAGGGCGAATCGATCCGCTGCCCCTATCATGGCTGGCGCTTTGGCCCCGACGGCAAGTGCAACCAGATCCCCTATTCACCGCAAAAGATCCCGGCGGCGGCCAAGCTCGAAAACTGGCCGGTGATCGAGCGCGCGGGCTGCATCTGGATGTGGCACGACCCCGAGGGGCTCGAGCCCGAATATGAGCTGCCGCTGTTCGAGGAATATTATCAGCCGCATTGGGTGAAATGGGAACTCGACCGGCTGGGCGAACTCGCCAGCCATCCGGTCGAGATCCTCGACAATATGGCCGACCGCGCGCATTTCGAGCCCGTCCACGGCAATGACGCCGTCGACGTCTTCGAAAATGATTTCGACGGCCACCGCGTGGTCCAGCGGCTGCGCGCGGGGCATCGCACGCTCCAGGGCGACGCCCCGCTCGAAACAGACACCTGGTATACCGGTCCGGGCATCCTGCAATCGCGCATGTCGGGGCAATTCCCGTCGATCATCATGATCGCGCACACCCCGGTCGACGACGGCGTGGTGAAAGTGTGGCACGCGCTGCTGGTCAAGGTGCCCAATGCCGAGCCGACGGCGGACGATGTCGCGATGGCGCGCGCCTATCAGGCCGCGGCCTGCGCCGCCTTTGCGCAGGATTTCGAAATCTGGTCCAACAAAAGGCCCTGCGTCAATCCGATGGCGGTGCAGGGCGACGGTCCGATCGGCAAATTGCGGATCTGGTATCGCCAATTCTACAACAGCCGTGCGCGCGCCGAGGAATTCCAGAAGCGCGTCAACGGTACGCACGTCACCCGCGGCACCTTGTCCGCGCCTTTCGAACAAAAGGTCGCCTGAGGGCGGCAATACAGACAGAAATCAGGAGAAAATGCGTGGCAAGACTCGCGGGTAAAGTTGCGATCGTAACAGGTGCGGCACAGGGCATGGGCGCCGCGACCGCGCGGCTCTTCGCGGCCGAGGGCGCCAAGGTGGTGCTGTGCGACGTGATCGAGGACAAGGGGCAGGAAACCGCGCGCGAAATCGGCGAAAGTGCCGTCTTCCAGAAGCTCGACGTGCGATCAGAGGCCGATTGGGAACGCGTGGTCGCCGAGACGGTCGCGCGCTTCGGCAAGCTCGACATCCTCATCAACAACGCCGCCGTCGTGCATTTCAGCCCGATCGAGGCGATGCCCGCCGAGGACATCGAGCGCGTCCTCGCGATCAATGTGATGGGAACGATGCTCGGCGCCAAATATGCCGCGCGCGCAATGACCGAGGCCGGCCGCGGCGTGATCGTCAACATCTCTTCGGTCGACGGCCTTCGCGGCTGCAACGGCCTGTCGGCCTATACCGCCAGCAAGTGGGCGGTGCGCGGGCTGTCGAAGTCGCTCGCCTATGAGCTGGGCCCGCGCGGCATTCGCGTCTGCACCGTCCACCCCGGCGGCGTGAACACCCAGATGGGCAACCCGACGGGCCTCACCGGCGACGCGGTCAATATCGGCTATGAGCGCGTGCCGCTCCAGCGGATCGGCGAGCCCGAGGAAATCGCGCGCGCCAGTCTGTTCATCGCCTCCGACGATGCCAGCTATATCAGCGGCGCCGAACTGGCCGTCGATGGCGGCTGGTCGGCGGGCTATTATCAGCCCTTCCTTCCCGGCGCGCCCGCAAGCCTCATGGGGCAGCCGTGATCCGCGCGAAACTCGGCTGACGGACGGATGGCGATACAAACCGCCATGGGTATCGCCGCCCCCTTCGACCCGGTGCAGATCGGGCCGATCGCCTTGCGCAACCGCTTCATCCGTTCGGGCGCGAACGAGATGATGAGCAGGGCGACCTTCCCCACCCGCGCGCTGATGGATTTTCACCGCGCCTATGCCCGCGGCGGCGTGGGGATGACGACGCTCGCCTATCTCGCGGTCTCGCCCGATGGCCGCACGCTGCCGGGACAGGGGATGCTGAGCCGCGAAAGCGTGCCGCATTACCGCGCGGTCACCGATGGGATCCACGCCGAGGGCGCGAAGGCGTCGGCGCAGATCACCCACGGCGGCAGCTTTTGCCAGATCGACGACCTGTCGACCCCGCGCGCGATGTCGGCATCGGCCGGGATCGACAAGATGGGGGTGCTGAAGGGCCGTTTCCTCCAGCGCGCGATGACGCGCGCCGACATGGCGATGGTGACGGGCGAGTTCGTGCGCGCCGCCGAGTTGGCCGAAGAAGCGGGTTTCGATGCGCTCGAAATCCATATGGGGCATGGCTATCTGCTCAACCAGTTCATCTCCCCGCTCTCCAATTTCCGCAAGAATGGCTATGGCGGATCGGCCGCGAACCGCGCGCGCTTTCCCGCCGAGGTGCTGGCGGCGGTCAAGCAGGCGACCGGCGGCCGGCTCGCGATCCTCGCCAAGATCAACCTGACCGATGCGGTGCCGGGGGGCGCGACCGTGGACGACGCAATCGTCACCGCACACGCGCTCGAAGCGGCGGGCGCCGACATGCTGGTGCTGTCGGCGGGGCGCAACATCGAAAGCACCTGGGCGATGTTCGGAAGCGCGCTGCCCTATGACGACCTTGCCGCGATGCAGGGCGGGCTGCTGGCGAAACTGCAATTCGCGATCCTGAAGCGCAGCGTGCCAAAGCTGCCACCGTTTCAAGAAAACTATCTGATGGAGCCCGCGCTGAAACTCAAGGCGGCGCTGGGCCAGACGTCGATGAAGCTCGCCTATCTGGGGGGCGTCCAGTCGCTCGCCGGGGCGCGGCAGGCGGTCGCCGAAGGGTTCGATGCGATCGCGCTGGCGCGCGCGCTGATCCACGATCCGGGACTGATCGAAAAATGGCAGAGCGGCGCCACCGATGTTTCGGGCTGCACGGCGTGCAACCGCTGCGTCGCCGCGATGTACGGTCCGTCGGGAACGCATTGCCCGGAGGTCGGCAACGCGCTCGACCCCGGGCTCAAGGACATATTTGCGGGAGAGAAATATGCCGAGCCTGCTTGAGAACAAGGTCATCATCATCAGTGGGGTCGGCCCCGGCATGGGGCAGGCAATGGCGCGGATCGCCGCCGCCGAGGGCGCGAAGGTCGGGCTCGGCGCGCGCAACAAGGATTTCATCGACGCGGTAGCGGGCGAGATCCGCGCGAGCGGCGGCGAAGCGGTCGCGGTGCCGGCCGACGTCGCCGATGCGAGCCAGTGCGCGGCGCTGGCGAAAGCGACCGCCGATGCGTTCGGACGAATCGACGGGCTGGTCAACACGGCCTATGTCCACGGCGAATGGGTGACCGTTGACGAGGCCGATCCCGAGGATTGGGCGCGGGTGTTCGACGTCAATTGCCTCGGCGCGCTCAGGATGACGCAGGCGGTGCTTCCCGCGATGAAAGCGCACGGCGGCGGCGCGGTGGTCAACGTCGCCACCATGTCGCAGGTCAATCCCTTTCCCGGCGAGGGCGGCTATGCCACCGGCAAGGGTGGCCTCACCACGATGACCAAGCATATGGCCAAGGATCTTGGCCGCTTTAACATCCGGGTCAACGCGACGCGGATGGGCTGGATCGGCGGCAAGCCCGTCTATGACTATATCGACCGCGCCGCCGCGGGCGGCCAGGACCGCGACGCGGTGATCGGCGAGATCACTGCGCGCATCCCGCTCGGCGTCATTCCGCCCGAGGCGGATTGCGCGAAGAGCGTGCTCTTCTTCCTCTCCGATTACGCGAAAATGGTCACCGGCGCGACGCTCGACGTCAACGGCGGCCAGTATATGGCGCCATGACGATGACGGAGGGCCCTATCCTGTCGCCCGATGTCTGGCGCGATTTCTGCCGGCGGCTGGAAGCCGCGGGCGAGATTGTCACCGGCGCCGAAGCCGCGGCGAACCCGCTCGACCGCGCCGAGGGCTATCGCTACCTCACGCGGCTGCTGCGCATCGCGCTCGACATGCAGCTCGAGCATGCCGACTCGGATTTTCCGAGCTTCTACGCCGCGTCGCACGAAACGGCGAAGATCGGCGCCGACAATCCCGACAATATCTATATGAACGCGACGGTGTCGGGCGCGCGGCGCTATCGCATCCGGGGCAAACGCGGCAGCGTGCCGATCCTGAGTTTCGGCACCAAGGCCAATCGCTATGCTGTCGATGGCACGATGGCCTCGACCGGTGAGCTCGATTCGGCGGACATGGCGGCCGCCCCCGACGGATCGTTCGAGATCATCGTCAGCCGCGAGAAGGCGGACGGCAACTGGCTCCCGCTCGCCGACGACAGCTCGATGGTGATCGTGCGCCAGACCTTTCTCGACCGTGCGAACGAAGTGCCGGCGACGGTCTCGATCGAGGCGATCGACGGCCCCGCGCACCCTGCGCCGCTGTCCGCCGACACGCTCGCGGCGGCGCTGGAACGCACCACCGCCTTTGTTGCCGGCACGGCGCGGACCTTCGTCCAGTGGACCGAGGATTTCCGGGCGAACCAGATGAACCGGCTGGCGACGACCGACCAGACACCGTTCTTCCGCGCGGGCGGCGACCCGACGATCTTCTATCTCCATGGCTGGTGGCAGCTTGAACCCGGCGAGATGCTGCGGATCGATACGCGCGTACCGCCATGCGCTTTCTGGAATTTCCAGCTCGACAATGTCTGGATGGAATCGCTCGATTATCGCCATCACCGCATCCATGTGAACGGGCACAGCGCGCGGCTGAACGACGACGGCACGCTGACTCTGATCGTCGCGCCGCACGATCCGGGTTTCGGCAACTGGATCGATACCGCGGGACACCATCACGGCACCATGCTGCTGCGCTGGATCGGCGCCGACGACCATCCCATCCCCGAAACCAGGATAATCCCACCCGATGACCGACCTTGAATCCCGTATCGCGCGCCTCGAAGCCGAAAGCGACATCCGCCGCCTGAAGGCGCGTTACCTCAACGCCTGCGACGCCAAGGACGTCGACGCGATCCGCGCCTGCTTCACCGAGGATGCGGTGATAGACTTTCCGCCCGTCGGCGAATTCGACCTCGACGGGCTGATCGGTGTGTTCACACAGATGGCGGCAACGACACCGATCACCGACGTGCATCAGGGGCATAATGCCGAGATCGAAGTGGCGGGCGATGAGGCCAGCGCGCGCTGGAATCTGGGCTATGCGACCTATGACCCGCGCGCAGGGAGTTTCCGGCTGCTCGCCAATTTCTATCACGACCGCTATCGCCGCACGCCCGAGGGCTGGCGGATCAGTTACACGCGGTCGGAACCCCGCGCGATCGTGGACGGCACGCTCACCAAAGACGGGATCAAGGCAGACTGGGTGGCGGGATAGGCCCGCTCCCAAGCCATCAGTCGACCAGCGCGCACCAGCGATAGTCGTGCTTGATGAAATTCTGCCCGAGGCTGTAGCGGACGCGCCGGACGCCGGGGATCTTGTCGATCGTCTGGTGGAGAAAATCGGTGAGCTCATTGCCGTTTTCGACCAGCGTCATCGCGAGCACGTCGGCGCGGCCCAGCGTCGTCGCGACAAAGCCGATCTCGGGCAGGCTTGCCAGACTCTCCGCGACCTTCTCGATATCGGCGGCGGTGTCTGCCTCGACCCAGAGATAGGCGAGGATCGGGTTGCGGAGCCGGTTGGCGTTGGTGACCGCGGCGACACGGATCACCCGGTTGTCGAGCAGCCGCTTGAGGCGCGAGCGGATCGTCCCTTCGGTCAGGTCGAACTCGCGGCCGATCTCGCGGTTCGACACCCGCGCATCGTGACCGAGCCGTTCGATGATCTTGTGATCGAGCTCGTCGAGGCTGATCCTGGTGCTCATAGCGGTGCCCATTCCGGATTATATTTGAGGACCTTGAGCGCGAGGCTGGGGAATATCCGTTCGACCCCGTCGATCTTGGCGATCACCCCGGTCAGGAGATGCTGCATCTCCTCCAGCGTCTCGGCAACGACCTGGATTTCAAGGTCATGCGTTCCGATCGCGACATTGACGGTGATGACGCGTTCCAGCTCGGCGATCTCGGCGCCGACATCGCCCGCGGGCCGCCCCTTCACCTGCACGCCGACTGGCGCCAGATAGCCAAAGCCCATCGCCGAAAGGTCGCGCATCGCGACGACGCGCACCATGCTGGCATCCTCCAGCCGGCGCAGCCGCGTGCGCACCGTCGCCTCGTTCAGCCCCATCTCGCGCGCGATGTCGCGGTTTGCGATCCGGCCGTTCTTGCGAAGCGCGGCGATGATCTGCTCGTCGACATCGTCGAGCGCCGGCAGCCCGTCCCCCTGGTTCGCCGCGGCCTTGCCCCGCGTCCTTTTTCCGGCCTTGGTTGCGGTGCGCAACGCCTGTTCTCCCAGCTAAACCAGCACCCCGTGCGATGGCGCGTCGACGTCATCGGCAGGCGTCCCACAGACCGTATCGCCGCGTCCCTGTCAACATTCATCGATTGCTGCGCGAAATATATAACGGTTTGCGTAAAAATTTTCTCTTTCAAAAACGCAATCATTATATAGAACCGAGCATAGACCGGAAAGCGCGAGTTTCCGACGCAGGCACGACAGGAGCAACAGGCGTGGCGTTTCACGAAGTCGACATATTGGTGATCGGATCGGGCGCGGGGGCGCTGACCGCGGCCTTCACCGCCGCCGACGCCGGCGCCGACGTGCTGGTGGTCGAGAAAAGCGCGCGTTATGGCGGGACCTCGGCGACGTCGGGCGGCGGCATCTGGATCCCGAACAGTGACGACGCGCGTGCCAAGGGCCATGCCGACGACCCGGACGAAGCGCTGGGCTATATCAAGGCATTGATCGGCGACGATGTGCCCGAAACCAAGCTCAGGGCCTATGTCGACAATGCGCACCGGATGCTGCGCTATCTCGAGGAACGGTCGCAGGTTCGCTACACCGCCTACGCCTATTCCGATTATCATATGGACGTCGCAGGCGCGCGCGACGGGTGGCGGACGCACGACCCGATCCCGCTGATGGCCGACCGGCTGGGCGCGGATTTCGAGCGGATGGAGCCGCCGCACACGCTGACGCTGACCTTTGGCCGCTTCACCTGGACGATGGAGGAGGCCAAGCTGCTCCTGACCATGAGCCCCGGCGCCAAACCTTTGCTGTTCAAGCTGATGCTCAAATATATGTTCGACCTGCCCTGGCGCTTCAAAACCAAGCGGTCGCGGCGACTGACCGGCGGCAATGCGTTGATCGGACGGCTGAAGCTGTCGATCGACGGAAAGGGCGTGCCGATCTGGCTGAATGCGCCGATGGTCGAGCTGGTCCGGGACAAGAGCGGGATCACAGGCGCGATCGTCGAACGCGACGGCCAGCGGATCGAGGTTCGCGCGCGCCGCGGGGTGATCATTGCGAGCGGCGGCTTCGACCATGATGCCGCGTTGCGCGAAAAATATCTGCCGCAGCCGACCTCGGCCGACTGGAGCGCGGGGGTGCCGAGCAATACCGGCGACGGGCTGAAGGCCGGGCTCGCGGCGGGCGCCGCGACCGCGCTGATGGATTCGGCCTGGTGGGGTCCCGGCTTCCTGCTCGAAGGCGAGGACCGCGCGCGGATCCTGTTCGTCGAACGCGCGCTGCCCTCGTCGATCATCGTCAACCAGGCGGGTCGCCGCTACATGAACGAGGCGGCATCCTATCATGTCGCGGGGGGCGAGATGCACCGCTGCAACACCCCCGAGGCACCCACTGCCCCGTCATGGTTCGTGTTCGACGCGCGCTATCGCGGCAAATATATGCTCGGCCCGATGATGGCGGGCAAGCCGTCGGCCGACAGCCGCATCCCGGAGGCGATGCGCAAGATATTGAAGAAGGCCGGGACCCTTGCCGGGCTGGCGAAAGAGATCGGCGTCGACGCCGCCATACTCTCCAAGGAAATCGCCCGCTTCAACGCCAATGCGCTCAAGGGCGAGGATCCCGATTTCGGCCGCGGCGCGTCGGCCTATGACCGGCATTATGGCGATGCGTCGGTGACGCCGAATCCGACGCTCGCGCCGATCGCCGAAGCGCCCTTCTATGCCATCCCGATCTATCCGTGCGACCTTGGCACGAACGGCGGGCTGCTCACCGACGACAATGGCCGGGTACTGGACGAGGACGGTCGGCCGCTCGGCGGACTCTACGCGATCGGCAACGCCTCAGCGGCCGCGATGGGACGGACCTATCCGGGCGCGGGCGCAACGCTCGGCCCGGCGATGACCTTCGGCTGGCTTGCGGCGCGGCATGCGACGCGGGTGAACGAATAAACCAACGTCAGGAAGCGACCGAAAGGCGACGCTTGGTATCTCACAACTCGTCATTCCCGCGAAAGCGGGAACCCAGTGCGGGGTCAACCGACGCACGCTCTGGGTTCCCGCTTTCGCGGGAATGACGAATGTTGGGAATGGCGGCAATCCAACCCAAATCCGTCACTCCGATGAAAGCCCGGGTGACGGCTGTTTACTCAGCGCGCCAGATAGCCGCCGTCGACCGCGAGCGGGTGGCCCGTGATGAAGCTCGCCTTGTCCGAGCAGAGGAAGATCACCGCGTCGGCGATTTCATGCGCTTCGCCGATGCGGTTCATCGGGTGCATTTCGGCCACGAAGCGCGCCGCCGCTTCTTCCTTCACCACCGCATCGACCATCGGCGTGCGGATCGCACCGGGGCAGACCGCGTTGATGCGGATGCCCTGCGCGGCGTAGCGCATCGCCGCCGAGCGCGTGAGCCCGACCACCGCATGCTTCGACCCGCAATAGCCCGCGCCCCCGGCGCCCGCCATGCCGGCGATCGACGCGGTGTTGACGATCGCGCCGCGCCCCGCCTTTTCCATATGGCGGAGTTCCGCGGCCATGCAGAGCAGCAACCCGCGCTGGTTGACCGCGATCGTGCGATCATAAGCGCCGAGGTCGCCCCACGGGGTTTCCATCCCCTCGAGCGAAACCCCGGCATTGTTGAAGGCGCAATCGAGCCGTCCCCAGCGCGTAACAATATCGTCGACAAAGGCGTCGACCGCGCCCCCGTCGGTAACGTCGAGCGCGCCATGATGCGCTTCGCCGCCTTCAGCGCGGATCAGCGCGGCGGTTTCGGCGGCGCTGTCGCCATTGAGATCGCCGATCGCGACCTTCGCGCCCTCGGCGGCAAAGGCCAGCGCGGCGGCGCGGCCGATGCCGCTGCCCCCGCCGGTGACGAAAGCGGTTTTTCCTCCGAACAACAACGGCATCGCTGCCTCCTTTTGATTCAGACGATTTCGAACAGGCCGGCGGCGCCCATGCCGCCCGCGACGCACATCGAGACGACCGCATAGCGGACGCCGCGGCGCTTGCCTTCAATCAATGCATGGCCGACGAGGCGCGAGCCCGTCATCCCGAAGGGATGGCCGATCGCGATGCCGCCGCCGTTGACGTTGAGCTTGTCCGGATCGATGCCGAGCTTGTCACGGCAATAAAGCGCCTGGCTCGCGAACGCCTCGTTGATTTCCCACAACCCGATGTCGTCGATCTTTAGGCCGGCGCGTTCGAGCAGCTTGGGGATGGCAAAGACCGGGCCGATGCCCATTTCCTCGGCCTTGCAGCCCGCGACCTGAAAGCCGCGATACAGCCCGAGGATCGGCAGCCCTTCCTTCTCGGCCACCCTGCGGTCCATCACGACCTGCGCCGAGGCGCCGTCGGAGAGCTGGCTGGCGTTGCCTGCGGTGATATGGCGGCCTTCCCTGACGACCAGCCCGTCCCTGAACACGGGCTTCAGGCCGGCGAGCTTTTCGGCGGTGGTGTCGCCGCGCACGCCCTCGTCGTGCGCCAGCGTGACCGCTTCCTTGCCGGTCTCATTGCCTTCCTTGTCGAACAGCGTCTTCTCGACGGTGATCGGCACGATTTCGTCGGCGAACTTTCCCGCAGCCTGCGCCGCGCCCGCGCGCTGCTGACTTATGGCCGAAAATTCGTCCTGCGCTTCGCGGCTGACGCCATAGCGGTCGGCGACGATCTCGGCGGTCTCGATCATCGCCATATAGGCATGGGGGTCGGCCGCCTTGATGAACTCCGACCGGTTGCGAAAGGCCGGGGTGTGCTTGTTGAGCGTCAGCGAGATGCTTTCCATCCCGCCTGCCACCGCGACATCGATCTCGTCGGCGATGATGCCGCGCGCGGCAAGCGCGAGCGCGTTGAGCCCCGACGAACATTTGCGGTCGAGCGTAAAGCCGCCGGTCGAATCGGGGAGCACCGAACCATGGACCGTCAGCCGGCCGAGATTGTAGCTCTGCGTGTTCCAGTGGTTGCCGATGCCCAGATAGACGTCGTCGATCCGCGCCGGATCGATCCCGGCGCGTTCGATCGCGGCGTTGACGACATGCGCCGCCAGCACGGGCGCCTCGGTGTCGTTGAACGCACCACGATAGGCCTTGCCGACGCCGGTGCGTGCGGTCGAAACGATGGCGGCTTCGCGTGCCATCTCAGGCCTCGACCGCGCGCATGTTGGCGGGGCTCCAATAGGCGCGCATCTCGGTCACCTTGCCCTCGGCGTCGAATTTGAAGGTGTCGATCACCTCGATCTCCTTGGGGCCGCCAAAGTCGACCAGCACGGTGAAGGCGAAGGCGGCATAGTCGCCGCCGGTGCGTACCGGGCCGTCGAGGCGAAGCTTGGCGCCCGCCTGCATCGAGATCGCATAAAAGGCGTGGATCGCATCGCGACCGCTGTGGATCGGGGTGCCGATCGGATCCTCGACCGTCGCGTCGTCGGCGTAAAGGCCGGATGCCATCGCGGCATCGCCTTTGTCGAAGGCTTCGACATAGCGCTCGACGGCGCGGACCATATCGTCATGGCTGGGCATGAATATCTCTCCAATAATGCAAAAAGGGGCGGGATGACGGCGGCGCGTCAGCCGCCGAAATCCCAATGATGACCCCATTCGTCTTCCTTGAGGCTGATCGTCGGGGTGAAGCTCTTCCAGTCGGGCTGAATGCCGCCAAAGCCATATTCGATGTCGAAGCCGCCGGGGGTGCGCATGTAGAAGCTGACCATCTTGTCGTTCATATGCTTGCCGAGGCTCGACGAGATATGGACGTTCGCCGCCTTCGCGCGGTCGAGCGCGCGGCCGACATCGTCGAGGCCCGGCACCTCGACCATCATGTGGACGAGCCCGCTCGGCACAGGGAATTCGGCGAGCGCAACGCTGTGGTGGCGCGGATTGTCGCAGTGGAGGAAATGGAGGCCGAGCCCCGGATCATCGGGTCCGCCGCCCTGCATATAGACGCGCATCTCGTCGGTGTCGCCGAAGCCGAGCAGATCGATATAGAAAGCGCGCGTCTCGGCGAGCTTGGCCGCGGGGAAGACGACATGCCCCATCCCCATCTCGCCCGTGATGAAGCCGGAGACGCCCGCGGGTGAGACGAACGGGTTGCCGTCGACGACGCGCCCCCATCCGAGTTCGAGCCGGTTGCCCGACGGATCGGTGCAGCGCACGAATTCGACGACATGGCGATCCTTCGCCTCGTCGGCCGTCGCGGGTTCGATCGCAACGCCGGCATCGCGGAGCCCCGCAATGCCGCGATCGAAGGCGGCCTTGTCGGGATAGACGAGCCCCGCGGCGTGGAAGCCCTCGGCATCGCCCGCCCGAATCAGCATGCGGAACGGACGCTCGTCCATCCTGAGGCGCAGCCCGCCCTCATGGTCGATCGCCTGCATGCCCAGCACCTGCTCGGCATAGGCACGCCACGCTTCGACATCGGCCGTATCGACCACAACATAGGCCAGTGACCTGATTGCCATTCACTCATCCCCTACGGACGGGTGCTCCGGCACCCTGAATCGAGCGCAAGCTACAAGCGAACACGCCTCGCATCAAGTATGATACGTAGAAATTTGCGTTAAAATTTACGCAAACCGTATATTTTTCTTTTTCAAATCGCGCTTATCGCTTTCGATCGATCAATCCAGAGCCCTGAACGCCGCTACGGCAAGCGACACTTTGCGTATCGCTCTGCGCGCCTCGATACGCAGCCCGACCCTTCGAATGGCCCGAAGCGACATTTTGCATAGAATTCGGATTGACAGCTTGCGTAGAGAAATGCATCATTCGCTACGAATACAGGAGCGATATCGCGACGCGGCCTCCCGCAAGCGCATGAATATCCCGAGGAGAGCATATGGCCACCGCCCCGCAGCAAGCCGCCGACACCGCCTTGCCCACCGCCGAACAATTGATCGAGCGCGCGCGCGCGATGATCCCGACACTGAGGGCGCGCGCACGCCAGACAACGCTCGACGGCAATGTACCCGCCGAAACCGTCGCCCAGATGCAGGACGCCGGATTCTTCCGCATCCTGCAGCCGAAGCGCTGGGGCGGCTATGAAATGCACCCCAACGTCTTTTTCGAGGTCCAGAAGGCGCTCGCCGAAGGCTGCATGTCGACCGGCTGGATCTATGGCGTGCTCGGCTGCCACCCCTATGAGCTCGCGCTCTTCCATGACGAGGCGCAGCGCGAAGTGTGGGGCGACAATGGCGGCGCGATGCTCGTCTCGTCGACCTATCAGCCGGTGGGCAAGGTCGAGAAGGTCGAGGGTGGCTTTTACCTCTCGGGCCGCTGGGGCTTTTCGTCGGGGTCGACGCATTGCGGCTGGGTGCTGCTCGGCGCGCTCAATTTCGACACCGACGGCGGTCCGCCCGACATGCGCACCTTCCTGCTCCCGCGCGGCGATTATCAGGTCATCGAGGGGACGTGGGACGTCTTCGGATTGCAGGGCACGGGCAGCTTCGACATCCTCGTCGAGCGCGTCTTCGTCCCCGAACATCGCACGCACCGCGCGAGCGACGGTTTCGCCTGCACCAATCCCGGCCAGGCCGAAAATGACGGCCCGCTCTATCGCCTGCCCTGGGCGCAGATTTTCGTCCGCTCGGTGTCGACCGCGGCGTTCGGCGGCGCGCGCGCGGCGGTGAATGCCGCGATGGAGATCATGCAGGGCCGCATTTCGACCAACACCGGCAAGGCGTCGAAGGCCGATCCTTTGCTCCACGGCGCAATCGCCAAGGCGCACGCGCAGATCCTCGAGATGGAGCTGACGCACCAGACGACCTTCGATCGGCTGATGGCGAAGTCGGAGAGCGGCGAGCCGATCACGCTCGAGGAACGCGCCCTCTACGCTTACCAAAGCTCGACCGTCGTCCGGCGCCTCGCCGAACTGGTCGACGGCATGGTCCAGCTCCTCGGCGGCCGCGCCGTCTATATGTCGAGCGCGATCATCCAGCCCTGGCTCGACCTCAACGCGGCGCGCGCGCACGTCGCGAACGACCCCGGCAATCGCGTCACCGACGTCGTGATGACGCAGCTCGGCGAACCGCCCGCCTTCACATTCATGTAAGCTAAGGAAACGGCCATGGGAGAGATGAAGGAAGCGACGCACCGCGTTGCGGGCGGCTATGACATCCACATCAAGGAAGCCGGCGAAGGTCCGGCGCTGGTGTTCGTCCACGGCAGCGGTCCGGGCGCGTCGGGGATTTCGAATTTCCGGCAGAATATCGACGCGTTCGTCGCGGCCGGTTACCGCGTCATCCTGCCCGACATGATCGGCTATGGCGCCTCGTCGCAGCCTGCCGATATCGACTATACGCTGACCCTGTTCACCGACACGCTCTACGAAGCGCTGAAGGCGCACGGGGTCGAGAGCGCGACGCTGATCGGCAACTCGCTCGGCGGCGGCGTGGCAATCCAGATGACGCAGGATCATCCCGAGTTCACCGAGCGGCTGATCCTGATGGCGCCCGGCTGCATCGAGGAACTCGACGTCTATTTCGCGATGCCCGGCATCGCCGACATGCGCTCCTCCTTCGGCAGCCCCGATTTCAGCCTCGCCGACCAGCGCCGTCTCGGCGAAAATCTGGTTTACGACCCGAAACACATCACCGACGCGCTGGTCGAGGAACGCTTCGCGGTCGCAAGCCAGCAGCCCAAGGAAGTGATCACGCGGATGCGGACGCACAATGTCCGCCCGCGGCTCGGCGAGATCAAGGTCCCGATCCTGCTCTTCTGGGGCCAGAACGAACGCTTCATGCCGCTCTCGGGCATCCAGTATTTCTTCGAAGCCTGCGACGATGTGCGCTGCGTGACCTTCAACAAGGTGGGTCACTGGGTGCAGGTCGAGCGCGCGAGCGAGTTCAACCGCTATGCGATCGAGTTCCTTGATGAGCATCGCTGAAACTTACGGGCGTGAGCTTTATGCGGCGCTGCGCGACCGGCGTAGCGTCGCACCGCTGATCGCGCGCGATGCCTCGCTGACGATCGACGACGCCTATGCGATCAGCCTCGACTTCCTCTCGCGGCGACTGAAGGACGGCGAGCGCGTCGTCGGCAAGAAGATCGGCGTCACGTCGAAGGCGGTGCAGGACATGCTGGGCGTCCACCAGCCCGACTTCGGTTTCCTCACCGACTGGATGCATGTCGAGGGCGATATCAACATCGACGCGAAAGCGCTGATCGCGCCGCGCGCCGAGGCAGAGATCGCCTTCATCCTGAAGGACAGCCTGAACGGCCCGGGCGTGACCTCCGCCGATGTGATCGCGGCGACCGCGAGCATCGCCCCCTGTTTCGAGATCGTCGACAGCCGCATCACCGACTGGAAGATCGGCATTGTCGACACGGTTGCCGACAACGCCTCGTGCGGGGTCTTTGTGCTCGGCAAGGAACGGATCGATCCGCGCGGACTCGATCTTCCGAACCTGCATGTCGCGGTCGCGAAGAATGGATCGCCGCTTTCGGAAGGCTATGGCCATGCGGTTCAGGGCGACCCCGCGCAGGCGGTCGCGTGGCTCGCCAATACGCTCGGCGCGCACGGCGTGACGCTCGATGCCGGCGACATCATCCTGTCGGGCAGCCTCGTCCCGCTCGCGCCCGCAGTGAAGGGCGACATTTTCGAAATGATCCTCGGCGACGGCCGCCGCACGCTCGGCCATTGCGTCGCGCGTTTTGTATAAGGAAGACCCATGACCCGCGTGAAGGCAGCGATCATCGGTTCGGGCAATATCGGCACCGACCTGATGATCAAGATGATCAAATATCCGCAGAATATGGAACTGGTGGCGGTCGTCGGCATCGACGAGAAGTCCGAAGGGCTCGCGATGGCGCGCGAGCGCGGGGTCGCGACGACGCACGAGGGGCTCGACGGTCTCAAAGCCATGGACGTCTATCCCGAGATCGGCATCGTGTTCGACGCGACCAGCGCCTATGCGCACAAGGTCCATGACGCGGCGCTGCGTGCCGACGGCAAGCAGGTCGTCGACCTGACCCCCGCGGCGATCGGTCCCTATACGATCCCGACCGTCAACGGCGAGGACAATCTCGACGCCGGCAACGTCAATATGGTGACGTGCGGCGGACAGGCTACGATCCCGATGGTCGCCGCGGTCAGCCAGGTCGCGACGGTCCATTACGCCGAGATCGTCGCGTCGGTGTCGTCGCGCTCGGCGGGCCCCGGCACGCGCGCCAATATCGACGAGTTCACGCGCACCACCGCGGGTGCGATCGAAAAGGTCGGCGGCGCGGCGCAGGGTAAGGCGATCATCATCCTCAATCCCGCCGAACCGCCGATGATTATGCGCGACACGGTCTTCACCCTGTCCGAAGGCGCCGACGAGGACACGATCCGCGCGTCGGTCGAGGCGATGGTGAAGAAGGTGCAGGCCTATGTGCCCGGCTACCGCCTGAAGCAGGAGGTGCAGTTCGAGCGCTTCGGCGACAACAACAAGCTCAAGATTCCCGGGCGCGGCGAGTTTACGGGCATCAAGACGATGATCCTGCTCGAGGTCGAGGGCGCGGGCGACTATCTGCCCAGCTATTCGGGCAATCTCGACATCATGACCGCCGCCGCCAAGGCGACCGGCGAACTGCTCGCGGAGCGTATCCGCGAAGGAAAGAAGGTGGTCGCATGACGAAGACATTCAACGTCGAGGCGGGCGACAAGCTCTATATCCAGGACGTCACGCTCCGCGACGGGATGCACGCGATCCGCCATATGTATGGCATCGACGAGGTGAAGGCGATCGCCAAGGCGCTCGACGACGCGGGGGTCGACGCGATCGAAGTCGCGCATGGCGATGGCCTGAGCGGAGCCAGCTTCAACTATGGCTTCGGCGCGCACACCGACTGGGAATGGCTGGAAGCGGTCGCTTCGGTGCTGACGAAGTCGGTGCTCACCACGCTGATCCTGCCCGGCGTCGGCACGGTCGAGGAACTCCGCCGCGCCTATGACCTCGGTGTCCGTTCGGTGCGCGTCGCGACGCATTGCACCGAGGCCGACGTGTCGAAACAGCATATCGGCATCGCGCGCGATCTTGGAATGGATGTCGCGGGCTTCCTGATGATGAGCCATATGATCGAGCCCGAGGCGCTCGCAGCGCAGGCGGTCCTCATGGAAAGCTATGGCGCCCAGTGCGTCTATGTCACCGACAGTGGCGGCGCGCTCGACATGGACGGCGTCAAGGCGCGGCTCGAAGCCTATGACCGCGTGCTGAAACCCGAAACGCAGCGCGGCATCCACGCGCATCACAACCTCTCGCTCGGCGTCGCGAACAGCATCGTCGCGGCGCAGTGCGGCGCAGTGCGCATCGACGCCAGCCTGACCGGCATGGGCGCGGGCGCGGGCAACGCCCCGCTCGAGGTGTTTATCGCCGCCGCCGACCGCAAGGGCTGGAACCATGGCTGCGACGTCAATGCGCTGATGGACGCGGCGGAGGATCTGGTCCGACCGCTTCAGGATCGCCCCGTCCGCGTCGACCGCGAAACGCTCGCGCTGGGCTATGCGGGTGTCTATTCGAGCTTCCTGCGTCACGCCGAAAAGGCGGCCGAAACCTACGGCCTCGACACGCGCACGATCCTCGTCGAACTCGGCCGCCGCAAGATGGTCGGCGGGCAGGAAGACATGATCGTCGACGTCGCGCTCGACATGCTGAAGGCGCGCGAGACCGCCGCATGAGCGATTTTTCCACCGCTCGCCCCTTTCTTCACGAACAGGTCGAGCGCTGGGACGCCGAGACCGATGTCGCGATCGTCGGCTTCGGCGCCGCGGGCGCGTGCGCGGCGATCGAGGCGGCCGAAGCGGGCGCCGCAGTGACGCTGTTCGAGGCGGCGTCGGGCAGCGGCGGCGCCTCGGCGCTGTCGGGGGGCGAAATCTATCTTGGCGGCGGCGGCGGCACCGATGCGCAGCGCGCCGCGGGTTTCACCGACACCACCGAAGCGCTCGAAGCCTATCTGATGATGGCCGGCGGCCCCGATGCCGATGCCGCCAAGGTCGCGCTCTATGCGCGCGAAAGCCTGAACCACTATCAATGGCTCAAGGATCAGGGGATCCCGTACAAGGGGAGTTTCCTTCCCGGCAAGATCATCGAGCCGGCCGAAGACGACACGCTGATCTGGTCGGGCAGCGAGGCGGCGTGGCCCTTTTCGGAAACCGCCGCCCCCGCGCCGCGCGGACACACGATCCAGTTCATGGGCTGGGGCGGCGGGCGCAAGCTAATGGACATATTCGAAGCGCGGGTTCGCGCGCTCGGCGTTGAGGTACAATGCGATGCGCGCGTATTGTCGCTCGTCATCGACACCGACGCCCGCGTCACAGGGCTCGTCGTGCGCATCGACGGCCAGCCGCTATACATTCGCGCACGCAAAGGCGTGGTGCTCGCGACCGGCGGCTTCTGCATGAATAACGATATGCTCCGCCGCCACGCGCCGCAGACGCTGCGCCTCGCGAACCCGATTGGCGAGAACGACAATGGCTCGGGCATCTTGATGGGCATGGGCGCCGGCGGCGACGCGATCCACATGGACGAATTTTTCACCACCTGCCCGTGGATCATGCCCGAAAGCCTCGTGAAGGGCATTTTCGTCAATGAGCGCGGGCAGCGCTTCATCAACGAGGATTGCTACCACGGGCGCGTCAGCCGGACGATGCTCGACCAGCCCGGCGACCGTGTCTTCCTGCTCGTCGACAACGCGATTTTCGCGCGCCCGCTCGACCTTGCGCAGATCGAAATTGCCGCGGTGGGCGACAGCTGGGAAGAGGTCGAACGCGAGCTCGGCCTGCCCGAAGATACGCTCGCGGCCACTGTCCGCACCTTCAACCGCTATGCGGCCGAGGGACATGACCCGGTCTATCGCAAAGCACCCGAGTGGCTGAAGGTTCTGGACGAAGGCCCGTTTGCCGCGCTCGAACTCAGCGTCGCGACGAGCTTCTTCTCCTTCTTCACGCTTGGCGGCCTCAACACCCGCCCGTCGGGCGAGGTGCTCGACCGCGCCGGTCATATCGTTCCCGGCCTCTATGCCGCGGGCCGCGCGACGTCGGGCCTGCCGCGTTGGGGGCATGGCTATAGCTCGGGTCTGAGCCTCGCCGACTGCACCTTCTTCGGAAGGATGGCCGGGCGGAGCGCGGCGGCCGCCGATCCCGTTAATTGAAAAACCCACGTTCCCCCGCGAAGGCGGGGGCCCATCTCCGGCCGGCGCTATTTTGAACCCACGGGAGATAGGTCCCCGCCTTCGCGGGGACACATCCTTCTATTACCTCGGGAAGCTCAATACACTACCGCCGGATTGGGTTCGCGCGGGCTGCCCAGCATTTCGCGGTGCGAGGGGGGCGTCTTGCCGCGGTCGGTGATGCCATAGCGTCCCGCAATCTCGGCGCCGATAACCGTGTGCCCCGATAGCTCGTCGCCCTTGGGGTCGGTGGCAATCGCGTGGATGATATGCCCGGTGAACTGCGGCATCTCGGCCATCGCCATGAAGCCTTCATATTGCTCCTTGTGCACCTCGGCCGCGCCCAGCGCACGCTCGGTGATCTGCGGCCCCAGCCAGATCGAGACGGTGCGGACGCCATGCGGGCGGAAATCGACCGCCATGTCGTGCGCGAACTTGTCGACGCCCGCCTTTTGCGCGCCATAGGCCGCGCCATGCATGTAGCAGCTCGCGCCAAAGGAAGAGGTAAAGGCGATCAGTCCCGATTTCTGCTCGACCATCATCGCGGCGGCGTGCCAGCTCGCGACATAGGCCGAGCGCAGCCCGACGTTGAGGATCTCCACCGCCGCCAGTTCCTTTTCCCAAAAGGGCGCCTGCGTGATGAGCTGGTGATGGATATAGGTGGCGTTGTTCACGAGGATGTCGAGCCGCCCCGAATCCTGTCGTACCCGTTCGAAAAGCGCCGCAACCTGCGCATCGTCGGCATGGTCGCAGGCGACCGCGATGCCCTTGCCGCCCGCGGCCGTCACCGCCGCGGCGGTTTCGTGGATGGTCCCCGCCAGCGGGGCGCCGTCCCACCCCGTCGCGTCGCTGCGATCGCTGCTGCGGCCGGTGACGTAGACGGTCATCCCCTTTTCGCCGAGACCGATCGCGATGCCCTTGCCCGCGCCGCGGCTGGCGCCCGTCACGACGGCGATTGCCGGATTTATCATTTCACTCTCCCGCTGCAGCCCCGCCCTCAGGCGGCAACTTCGGCCTTCACCATCTCGAAATCGCCGAAATCGGGCTTCGCCATCACATCGGCGAAATGGCCGTAGCTCCACGGCCAGGTCATCGGCACGCCATCCTTGCCGAGATACCAGCTCGAGCAGCCCGAGGCGAAGATCGTGCCCTTGGCGGCTTCGGTGCGCGCGTCGTCATAACGCGCCATGGCGTCGGGCGTGACGCAGATTTCGGCGCATTCACCGCTCGTCACCTTGTCGAGGAGCTGCTCGATATAGCCCCATTGACGTTCGGCGACGTCGATCAACGAGAAATTGCCGACCGGCCCCGTCGGCCCGTTGAGGAAGAAGAAGTTCGGGAAATCGGGGAGCGAGATCGCGTTATACGCAGTCGCATGTTTCGCCCACATATCGTCGAGCGACGCACCGCCGCGTCCGGTCACCACCGCGGGGCGGATGAAGCGATCGGCGTGGAAACCCGTCGCGAGGATGATGAGGTCGAGTTCATGGAGCACGCCGTCGCTGGTGCGGATGCCCTCGGGCTCGATCCGCTCGATCCCTTCGATCACGACGTCGACGTCATGCTGCTGCACGACCTGATAATAGTCGGGCGAGAAGATGAGCCGCTTGCACGCCGCGCGGTAATTCGGACGCAACCTCTCGCGTAGCACCGGGTCGGCGACCCCCTGCTCCAGATTGTCGCGCACGATCGCCTCGATGATGTGCATCTCTTCGCTGTCGGGCTTGATGATGCCCGCGGTGAAGCGCAGCACATTCGCCTGATAGTCGGGGTCGTAGCGGACCGCGTCGATCAATTCCGGGTCACGGCGGAAAGCCTCGCGCTGCTCCTCGGTATAGGGCGTGTTCGGCATCGGCATGATCCATTGCGGCGAGCGCTGGAAATGGCCGAGCTTGCTAGCGCGCCCGGCGAGCGCCGAGACGAGCTGGACCCCGGTCGAGCCGCTGCCGACGACGCCGATGCGCTTGCCGTCGAGCGCGATCGCATCGTCCCAGCGCGCGCTGTGCGCGACGGTGCCGGCGAAGCTTTCAAGCCCCTCGATCTCGGGCATGCGCGGATGATGGAGGACGCCGGTCGCGGTGATGACGATGTCGGCTTCGACGGTCATTCCCGCCTTGGTCGTGACGGTCCAGACGCCGTCGGCATAGGTGCAGCTATCAACCTCCTGCCCGAAATGCGCGATCTCGCGCAGACCGAAACGATCGGTCACATCCTCGAAATAGTCCTGAATCTCGGGGCCCGGCGCCAGATAGCTGCTCCATTCGGCATTGGGCGCGAAGCTGTAGGTATAGGCGTGCGCGGGGACGTCGCAGTTGAGCCCCGGATAGCGATTCTCGCGCCATGTGCCGCCGATCGTGTGCGCCTTTTCCAGCAGCGTGACGTTGCGAAAACCCGCCTCGCGCAGGCGGATCGCCGCCAATATCCCCGACATGCCCCCGCCGATGACGACATATCGCAGGTCCAGATTGCGCTCCACTATCCACTCCAATTTTCCGATTGCTCTTGCTCCATTGCCTACGGCCGCTGCCGGGCGCCCACATCACTCAAATGGACGAGATCGGGAATTGTCCATCAGGCCCGTGCGATAGCGGCCCTTCGGTAATGCGAGGATCCGGGGCAAATCGACCGGCACCCGCGGCTGACGCCCGGAAGCAGACATCGCATGTTGGGACCACCGGCGAACTCGATGGCACGAACAATTGCGGCGTTTGGGTTATGCTGTACGAACAGGGCCTCAGTCTATTGAACGGCGTTCAGCGCGAGGGTCAGCAGAAGCGCGATCACGGAGATCAACGTCTCACAGACAGTCCATGTCTTGAAGGTCTGGGGGACGGTAAGGCCGAAATAGGTTTTCACCAGCCAGAAACCACCGTCGTTGACGTGTGACAGAATCAGCGAGCCGGCACCGGTCGCGAGGACGAGGAGCTCCGGCGACGTTCCGCCGCCGATAGCGACCGGCGCGACGATTCCGGCTGCGGTCGTCATCGCGACCGTTGCCGATCCGGTGGCGATCCGCATCATCGCCGCCACCAGCCAGGCGAGCAGCAGCAGGGGAACATGGATTTGCTGCGCCATGTCGACGACGGCGGTCGAAACGCCCCCGTCCATGAGAATTCGCCCAAAGCCGGCCCCGGCGCCGACGACCAGCGTCACCATCGCGGTCGGCGCCAGGCACTCCTCCATGAAGCGCGCGATCGTCACACGGTCATACCCGCGCGCGCTGCCGAATGTGACAAAGCTGAGGAGCAGCGCGATCAGCAGCGCAGTGACGGGATGGCCGATGAGCCGCAGCGTCTGATTGGCAGTGCTGCCGACCGGCGCCAGCGCGTCCGCCGCGCTACCGAGCAGCATCAGCGCGACGGGCGACAGGATGGTGAGCAGCGTAATGCCGAAGCCGGGCAGATCGGTGACGTCGGACATGTCGGCTTCGCTCAGCGCATCAGCCATCGGATTGGGTTCGGTCACGGGAACATGGCGGTCGATCAGCGAAGCGAAGATCGGGCCCGCGATCGCCGCGGTCGGCAGCCCGACGAGCAGCGCGAGCAGGATGGTGAGGCCGATATCGGCCTGATAGGCGGTGACCGCGAGCAGCGCCGCCGGATGCGGCGGCACCAGCCCGTGGACCACGGACAGCCCGGCCACCATCGGCAGGCCGACCTTCACAATCGACGTGCCGGTCCGCTTCGCGACGGTGAACACGATCGGCATCAGCAGGACGAACCCGACTTCGAAGAACACCGGCAGGCCGATGGCGAGCGCAGCGGCCATCATCGCCCAATGGACGCGGCTGGGGCCGAACCAGCCGATCATCGTGCGCGCGATCCGCTCGGCACCGCCGGATTCGGCCATCATCTTGCCCAGCATGGTGCCGATCGCGACGACCAGGGCGATGTGCCCCAGCGTGCCGCCGACGCCCGCCTCATAGGCGGCGAGCAACCGATCGAGCGGCATGCCGAGCACGGCGCCCAGCACCAGCGAGACGAGGATCAGTGCGATGAACGGGTTCAGGTTGAACCGCGCGATCAGCACGATCAGGCTCGCCACGGCCCCAAGGCCGGTCAAGACCAGAGCAAGATTGTCGGTCATGGCCAGAGTGTGCAACGTGCCTGAGGTCGCATGCCGATCAGTCGCCGAGCGGCTGGCGGTCGTCGCCGCCGTTGCGATAGCCATCGAGCGCATATTTCACGCGCCGCAGCGTTTCCTGGGAAACCGGCCGGCGGAGCAGCGCCAGTTCGGTCATCAGCACATCGAGGACCAGCATCATGGCATAGCGGGAGGCCGATGGCTTGAAGATGAAGTCCGTCTCCATCGTCTGCACCGGCAAGCTCAGATCGGCGAGGCCGGACAGTGGCGAGCCGATCGCTGTGAGGGTGATGAGCTTTGCGCCATATCCCTTTGCCGTCGCGCAGCTGGTGTTCAGTTCACTGATCGCGCCGGTCATCGAGAGCGCGAGCACCACGTCGTTGGCATGCACGCTGGCTGCGACCATGCGCTGGGTCATGCCATCGGTCACCGCGGATGCCCCCAGGCCGAGACGGAACAGGCGGTTGCCGGCTTCGAGCGACAATACGGTGGAACTGCCGCCGATGCCGAAAATATGGATCATACGCGCGTCGTTGAGCATGTGCGCCGCAGTGCGCACTTCGGACGGATCGAGCAGCGCCTCGTTCACCTGCACCGCCTGGATGATGTCGCCGAGCACGCGCTTGCTGACCGACGCCGCCGGGTCCTGATCGTCCACGTCGTTCGGCGCGGCGATGAAGCGGTTGCCGACCGCGCTGGCGCGCGCCAGCGCGACCTTCATCTCGCGCACGTCCTTCAGGCCGATCGCCTTCGCCAGACGGGTAATGGTCGCCTGGGACACACCGGCCTTTGCCGCGAGCTCGCCGATGCTCGCCGAGGCGCCCGCGACGAGATCGTCGAGGATCGCCTGCGCCGCTCGCCGTTCCGCCGGCCGCAGCGTGTCGCGGTGGCGGGCGATCCGATCAACGATATCGAGAGGTTGCATGTCGGCCATCATCGACAATTATGAAGCATTTCGCGAGCGTTCATATCCATCATCGATCCTATGGCGTTACCAGCTGCACCGCAGCGATCGTCCAGAGCGGATTGTTGCTGCGCCCGGTGAAGGTCAGGCAAAGGTCATGCGCGCCTTTTCGAGCGGATATCGGCGCCGACAGCTGCGTGACGGCGGGGCTTTTGACCTGATCGAGCGATACGCTTGCGATCACCTCGCCCCGGCAGCCGTCGATCCTGATCTCCAACTCGCCCGCAGCGGTTCGCGGCGTGCCCAGCGGCGCGATGACATGGCCATTGTTCAGCTGAAAGTTGAACGGCACCTGCCCCACATCCACATCGATCCGGGACACGTCGTCGAGCGGCGCGGCCTCGTAGATCCAGCAGGGCTCGAGAACGCTGGTCCGGAAACTCGCGCGGGGTCCTGACGCCGGCGCATCATCTTCCAGGGCAAGCACCAGCTTGGAAGAACATGGCGTGAGTTCACGGTCATCGCGCCGGCGAACGCTCGCCGCATCGAAAACTTTCTCGATCGCGCCCGGCAGGGGCGTGCTGCCGCGGAAAGCGGCGGCGCGCAGACGGGTCGGCAGGGCGAGATCGATCGGCCCGGCATAGCGCGCGGACTGCGGGCCCGGCGCGCTTCCGTCGAGCGTATAGCGGATGTCCGCCCTCACCTGCGTCGCCAGCGTGACCGTCGCCCGCCCCCCGCCAAGCGCGGTGACCGACGTGGCTGGCGCGAAGGCGCTTTCGGCTGGGTTGATCCCCATCGCCTTGAGCCGGCCGATCTGGGGGACAAGCCGGTCGACGAAGCCGTCGAAATCGCCGCCTTCGCCGCGCCAGGCGACTTCAGCCAATGCCGAGAGCCGCGGGAAGGTCATATAGGCGGCCCGATCATCGCCGCGGACATGCTCGGTGAACAACGTCGCCTGCAAGCCGAGTACATGGGCCTGCTGATCTTGCGTGAGCGTATCGGGCAATGGATCGAAGCGATAATAATCCTCGAGCGTGCTCGGCTTGCCGCGTCCCGGCCCTTCCGCCGCGGTGGTCCCTTGCAGATGATCCAGATAAAGTGCCGGCGATGGCGTGAGCACGGTATCGTGCCCCGCCTTCGCCGCGGTGATCGCGCCTTCGATCCCGCGCCACGACATCACGGTGGCGTTGGGCGCGACGCCGCCTTCGAGAATCTCGTCCCAGCCGATGAGCTTGCGACCGCGTGCATTGAGGAACTTCTCCATGCGCTTGATAAACCAGGATTGCAGCTCGCGCTCCTCGCGGATGCCCAGGCTCCGCATCCGCGCCTGTGCCGACGGCGACGCCTTCCATTCGGTCATCAGCGCTTCGTCGCCGCCGATATGGATATAGGGCGAAGGAAACAGCGCCATCACCTCGCTGAGCACATTCTCCAGAAAGCGGAAGGTCGGCTCCTCGACATTGTAGATCCGCGTGTACACGCCCCAATCGGCATGAATTCCAGGCGGGACCGGCTCGCCGGAGCCGAGCTCGGGATAGGCGCGGATCGCCGACAATGCGTGTCCCGGCATTTCGATTTCGGGCACGATCGTGATGTTGCGGGCAGCGGCATAGGCGACGACATCGCGGATTTGGGCTTGCGTGTAGAAGCCGCCGATCCGGGGCAACGGCGGCGCGCCGGGCGCGGTTGCCGGGCTGCGCCATGCGCCGATTTGCGTGAGCTTCGGATATTTGGCGATCTCGATCCGCCAGCCCTGATCGTCGACCAGATGCCAATGCAGAATGTTCAGCTTGTGCGCGGCCATCGCGTCGATCAGCTTCTTCACATAATCGACCGACTGGAAATGGCGCGCACTGTCGAGCATGAAGCCGCGCCACGCAAAGCGCGGGGCATCGCGAATTTCGACCGCGGGAATATCCTTCGACGCACCGGTCGCGAGCTGCCACAGCGTCACAGCCCCATAAAGAAAACCGGCATCGTCGCTGGCGCTGATGGTGGCGCCCGCAGGCGACGTGCTGAGCCTATAGCCTTCCTTGGGAAGGCCGGATGTACGCTGGAACCGGATCGTCGGCGAGCCTGCCCGCGACGTTGTGCCAAGGCCGAGGTGGCTGGTGAGCCACGCGGAAGCTTTGCCCGCACCCGCATCGCCGTGCGGCACCACGATCCGCGCATTGTCGGTCAGTTGAAATCCCTGGCCGGCTTGCACGATCTCGCCGGGCTGCGGCAGGATGGGCAGGACCTGAGGCTGGGCCTGCGCAACCGCTGGGGATGCGCAGCAAGCGAGCAGGAACGCCGACGGCCCCCAGCCTGTGCCTTGAATCTTCGGGGAAAAGAAGGGGGCCGGAAAGTGAATCCGGCCCCAGAGGGAGGTACTGAAATTCGATATATGTGGCGACGTGAGGCTGCGTTCCACGCGCTGAATGGCGAGGCGGGAAATGGTGTTACGCAGCCAGGATTGAACGAAACGCATTAACCGCCCCTCATTTGTAGTTTCCACGATTAGCCTCACGCTTTTGCCCGCAAGCCCCTAGAATTCCGCGCGAAGGCCCACGCGGAAGACCCGGCCGAGAATATCGTACAGGAACGGGTTGATGCCCGGACCCACGCCCGTCAACGGATTAGGTTCGGGATCCTTGTCGAAGAGGTTGTCGACGCGGAAATAGGTGCTGACCTTGTCGTTGAACTTGTAGCTGCCGCCGATGTCCACATAGAGCGCGCCGGCCATCGAATTGTCATCGACGGTCGGTCGCTGATTCGTCGCGACCGGGCAGTTGGTCTGGCATTCGATCCAGTCGTTCGAATAGACGCCGTCGCTGATCCAGCGCTGGGACAGGGTCAGGCTGAACTTGTCGGTATCCCAGCTCTGGGTGAACAGCCCCTTCCAATTGGGGATGGTGCCGCCGCCGACAAGGCCGTTGACGCCCGCCGTGTCGGTCGGCAGCGCGCCGATGACGTCGGGGTCGGTGACATATTCGATGACATGGGTTGCCAGCGCGCGCAGCGTGAACGTACCGGGCAAGCCGATCCCCGATAGCGGCAGGCGATAAGACGCCTCGATGTCGAACCCGCGTGTCTTGATGTTTGCGGCGTTGAACGCCGAAACCTCGACATAATTGGTGCCCGGCGGACCCGTGAGCTGCACCTTGGCGCACTGGTCCTGCGAACCCGCGTCGCACAGATCCACGATCTGCTGGTTCGACAGCGCGATGATCGCGTTGTCGATCTCGATATTATAATAGTCGAACGAAAAGCTGAACCCGGGAAGCCAGCTGGGATTGGCCAGGACCACGCCGACTTCAGTGTTGCGCGCAATCTCGGGGTCGAGATCGGTGTTGCCGGTTGCGCGGTTCTGGATGTTGATCGAATTGCCGCGATAAAGAACCGTCGCGTTGGTGACGATTTGCGCCGCGAACAATTCGGAAAGATTTGGCGCACGGACGTCGCGCGACGTGACCGCCCGGAAGCGCAGGCCATCCAGCGGGGTCTTCCAGACGCCCCCGACCTTCCATGCCTCCACCGTGCCGGACGTCGTATAGTCGGTGGCGCGGATCGCGGCGTTGATGTTCGCCTCGCCGAGCGCCTCGGATTTCAGGAACGGAAAGTTGACCTCCGCATAGGCTTCCTTGACCCCGTACCGTCCCTGACCGGATTTGTAGTTGCCCGCATACCAATTGTTGCCGATCGCGGTGTTGACCAGAGGATCGGCCGGGTAGAGCGCGGAATTGGGCGAGGCAGGGCCAACGCCGTTGCCATAGGGGTCCGCGGTCGTGCGGTATTTCTCTTCGCGTCCCTCGATCCCGATGGCGATGGAGATGGGGCCCGCCCATGAGGACAAGGGCTCGCCCGTCACGTTGAAGGCGAAAACGGTCTGTTCCTGCTTCGAACGCTGCCGCGGTCCGTTTTCGGGAATGACATAGGCGAAGGCGGCCGGTGAATTCTGCACATCGCCGAAAATGTTGAAGGGCACGCACCCAGCAGCGCGTGCGACGGCGTTACGGCAGACGATCGAGCCGTCGGGCGCCCGCACCGCGTCGATGGCGGCGTTGAAATGCGGCTGCAACGAGATGTCCGACACGTCGACCGCAATATCGCTGACGCCGTAAGCGCCATAGGCATTGTAGCGCCATTCGGTGCCGGCCGCGTCGATCCGGCCGTCCACACCCAGCACATAGCGTTGCTGGTCGCGCCGCGTGTTCACCTTGATCGGATCGGGGAACTGGCCGGTGCTGGTCCCGAAACCAAAGCTGGTGATGCCCGCCGTCGCGCAGGCGGTGCGAATGGAGGCAGGCAGGAAGGCATTGTCGCACTGGATCGTCAGGTTGGGCCGTTCTGCGCCGATGTTGGGGAAGTTGCGCGACAGGACACGGGCAAGCGTAACGGTGCCGAACAATTCGGCGCGATCGTCGATCTCATAGCCGACACGCGCATAACCGACGGCGCGCTTGATCCGGCTGGCGAGGCTCGGCGATTCGCCGATCTGGCCGCTGAGGTCGCCGCCGACGCAGAACGGGCTGAAGCATCCGGTGACTTGACCATTGCGAAGCGGCACGCCATTCGAGCCATATTGAAACTGGAACGGAACGCCGTTTGCGCCGAATGCGGTCCCCTGGAGCGGGCCGTTGTTGATCAGCCCGAATTTGGCGTACTGAAACTGCTGCGCACGTTCGATGTAGAAATATTTCGGCCGCCCATCGGTGGTGGCCGAATTGGGCCGCGTCAGGAAGGCGGCGGCGTTGTACCAATCGCGGCCGTTGACCCCGCCGTTGACGCCGAAGCCGCCGGCCGGGGTGCCGTCCTCATAGCTGTATTCGGCGCTGGCCTGAACGTGGAGCCTGTCGTCGGCAAGACTGCCGCCCCAGGCGACCTGCGCGGTGATGTTCGCGTCGTCGCCATAGGTGGTGATCCCGCTCTGGATGTTGGCCTTGAAGCCCTTGAAGCGCTTGTTCGTGATGAAGTTGACGACGCCGCCGACCGCGTCCGAGCCATAGGAGGCCGATGCGCCGCCGGTCACGACATCGACCCGCTCCACCAGCAGTTGCGGGAACTGGCTGACATCGGGCACGCCAATGAAATTGGCCGGGGTCACGCGCTGGCCGTCGAGCAACGTCAGCGTCCGAACCTCGCCCAATCCGCGCAGGCTGAACGAGCTCAGCCCCTGCTGACCGCTGCTGGTGCTGTTGACGCGCGTCGTCCTGCCGCTGCTACCGAGCAGTGACGGCAGCTGCCGGATGGTTGCGAACAAATTGGGCTGCGCGGCCTTCTCGATGTCGTCGAGCGTCACCGTCGTCGTCGGCGTCGGCTGGTTGAAGCCTCGGGCCGTGAGGCGCGATCCCGTCACCACCAGTTCGGCGTCGGCCGTGCCGTTGCCCTCGTCGCGCGCGATGGTCTCCGGCTCGGCCGAGCCGTTTGCGGGCGCAGATGGTGCGTCTTGCGCATGCGCCGTCAGGGACATGGCCATGACCGCCGTCGTGGACAGAAGTAATCTGCAAAAAGACCGTACCATCAAGACTATCCCCTCTTTGTTTTTTCCCGACGTCCAGCCTTCTTCAGGGCCGAGCGGTCGCCGCGACATTGGTCCCATGCCGGCATCTGCACGAGCATGGGGATCTTGTTGGGGTCGATATGCCGCTGCCGCGATCCAGCGTTCGGAATCGGCTAGCCGTTTCCGTTTTCATAGGATCAATGCAGTACCAATCGTCCCGATATGCTTAAAGTTTTCACAATAAATTGGCCGCGTCAACGGAAATTTTTCACGTTTGGTATTTTGTACCGAAAATAGGTAGCAATTTGGTATTGCCGTCATTATGGTTGGCTCAATTGGGAGGACGTGGCTCGACCATGATCGGTCAGCGCACGGCTTGCCCTTCAGGCTAGGAGTCAGGATGACGATGAATTTCAATCCGCCGGCGGCGGCCATCGACGCGGCGCCGGTGATCACCGGGTTCGAATTTTACGAGGTGATCGTTCCGGCCAAGCCAGGAATGATCAACTCCGAATCCCTGGCCAAGCCGTTGCACATGCTTCCCGTCGGCGGAGAGGCTGGCTGGAGCAAGCAGTTCGATGCATTGCCCAAGCTTATCGTACGGATGCGCCTCGCCAACGGCGTCGTCGCGCTCGGCGAATTCTACCGCGACCATGAATGGACGCGGATCGAGGCGATCTGCGGGAGGCTGATCGGTGCCGATCTATCGACGCTCTCGCTCCAGAATCTGCCGCTGCCGCTCGTTCGCGAAGCGGACGGCTTCGAACTGGCGATCTGGGACGGCTGGGCAAAATCGCTCGGCCTGCCCCTCCACGCCTTGCTCGGCGGCCGGGTGCGCGACCGCGTGTTGTGCGATGCATGGTCCAGCCACCGCACGCTCGACGAAGTCGGGCCGTGGGTGCAGGGCTATCAGGACCAGGGTTATCGCAGCATCAAGCTCAAGGCTGATCTGGAAGATGATGCGGTCGGGCTATGCGAACGCGTCGCGGCCCACGCACCGGGCATGAAAGTGATCTTCGATCCCAATCAACGGTGGGAGAATATGGCCTCGGTAAAACCGATCATCCGGGGGCTGGAGAAAGTTGGGAACGTGCTCTTGCTCGAGGATCCCATCCCCAAATGGATGATCCCCGACTATGCCGACCTTTGCCGCTTCTCGTCGATCCCGATCGTCCAGCACATATCCTTGCCCTATATTTATCAGGGCCAGCGGGTTCACGACATCATCGCGTTGATTCAGCAGCGGGCAGTGGACGGCTTCAACTTTAATGCCGGCCTCGCGAAGTTCAGCCAGCTCAATGCCGTCGCGGATGCTGCCGGCCTTTCCAGTTTCCACGGCTCCGAAGTCGATCTCGGAATCCTCGAGGCGATGTATCTTCACCAGGCGATCGCGGCGAAGAGTTGCATCTGGCCGAGCGACATCTTCGGGCGGATGATCCGCGAGCATGATTTGTTGAAGACGCCGATCCGGTTCGAACCGCCCTACGCCTTCGTGCCCGAGGGCCCCGGCCTTGGCGTCGAGCTCGATCAGGACGCGGTCGAGCGATATTCCATCCGCCGGGAGATTTTCGAATGAACGCCGACGCCATCCTCCCTGTAGCATCGGAGCAGCACGTCACTGCCGGGCCTTATTCGCCCGTGCTTCGCATCCGTCACGACGCCGATATCATTGTCATCTCCGGCCAGGCGCCGCTCGACCTTTCGGGTGCGGTCATCGGCGCCACGATTGAGGAACAGGCGCGCGTGACGCTCGAGAATTGCCGGAAGCAGCTGGCCGCCGCAGGACTGGATCTGCATCACGTCTTCAAGGTCAATGTCTACCTGACCGACCTGTCGAACTGGCCGCGCTTCAACACCATCTATCGTGAGATCATGCCGCAGCCCTTCCCGGCCCGTACCGCGATCGGCTGCGCGCTGCTCGACGGCTTTCTGGTGGAGATCGAAATGTGGGCGGCGGTGCGCGCATGAAATGGGAAGAGCTGACCAGCCCGAAGCTGGGTGCGATCGACCGCAACACCCCGGTCGTCCTCAACATCGGCGCGATCGAGCAACATGGCGGGCACCTGCCGCTGGTCACCGACGCGCTGATCGGTCGCCATTTCACCGACCGGATCGATGCCGCATTGGGGGAACAGGTGCTTGTGGTGCCGCAAATCCCGATCTGCTGCTCGCATCACCATATGGATTTTCCGGGCACGCTGACGGTGCGCCATGAGACGCTCCTCGCCTATCTCACCGATGTGCTGGAATCGGTGGTGGCGCACGGTTTTCGCAACATCGTGCTGTTCAACAGCCATGGCGGCAATCTCGCGATCGGCCAGGTCGCGCTGGAAAAGTTCGGGAACGCGCATCCCGAGGTCGAGATCTTCATGCTCACCTGGTGGCGCATCGCGGCGGAAGCGCTCGCCGAGCTCCAGGAAAGCGAATTCGGTGGCGTCGGCCATGCCTGCGAGTTCGAGACCTCACTCGTCCAGCTGATCGCTCCTGACCTGATCGATCCCGCAGCGCAGATCGATCAACTCGCGATCCATGCGTTCGAATGGGCGGCCGCAGACCTGCTGCGCGCGCCCCGGGCCTCCCACCATCAGACCATGCATCAGCTGACCAACGGAACCGGTGTGTCCGGCTGCCCCAGTAAGGCATCGGCCTCGAAAGGTCAGGCCATATCGGACGTCGTAACCCAGGCAGCGGTCGATATGTTGCGGGACATCGCGCGATCAAACCCACCGCCCGCAGATCCCGGATAATGCGGCAATCGACATCCGTTTACTCGTTGACAAGGTCGTGCTGCATTCGGGCGAGAAGTGTGGCGACTTGCGCCGCGGGAGAACCCCCTCGCCACCCAATATACTCGCGCAAATGCTCGCGTTTCCCGCGACCAAACGAGTCCAATCCTGTCTAGGTTTGACCAACGACCGCGAGATAAAGGCTCAAGTTTCGATCTCTTTTCGACGAGAGGTCTTAGGAACACGGTGAGCCGATTTTGTCAGCGCCATCTTTTGATCTAGCGGAGGCGTTGGAGTCATAAGGGCGCGGTGCTTTCCGATTTGCCATCAGAAAGCTGCGAATGCTCTCCACCAATATCACTGTCGCGCGCCCGACCTTCGCAGCCTCGATGTCCCCAGAAGCGATCAATTCGTAGATTGTCGAACGCCCTAAACCGGTCATTCGGCTAGCATCGGGGACGCGGACACCGATGGGTTCAATTGGAGGTCGATCATCGCCGGTCGTCAAAGACGCCCCGCTACCTCGACGGTGCATCTCTATTGCCTCCGACGTTACTTGCTGAATTCGCGAACTCCATCGCCTTCAGCGCCGCGCCTTGCCGAGATCGTGTAACCGTCTCGACCGATGTGACGCTACCGCTTCTTACGATTGAACCGGGGAAGCGACAGGCTTCTCATTTTGTATCACGCAGGGCGCAAATAAGTCTCAAACAACACCCCGGCTTGGACGGAAACGCCAAAAGAGCATGAACCTTGTCGGAATAGCCGGCATTACACACGGCAGCACTGGCCGAATAGCGGTCAGTCAGCTTCGAGGATAGTGGCCACGAAAGCCGACATTGTCATGCGGCATACTGAAGACATTGAACCATGCCAATCGCCAGGCGTTTCCCCGACGTGACCATGTTTGCCCCCTTGCCTATTCAGGCCATGTGCCGAATTTTTCTCGCATGAGTGCGGCACTTTCGCCGGTCGGTGCTGAAGAGAAGCGCGTCCTGCTCGTTTCCGCGCTTGGTGACGTGTCGAGGGGCGATCGCGAAGCACTCCGCTTTGTCTACGAGACGACGTCCGCGAAACTATTTGGAATCTGTCTCCGTATCTGTGGCGAGAGGGCCAGTGCGGAGGATGTCTTGCAAACCGTCTATATCAAGGTGTGGGAGCGCGCGGGGCGGTTCGATCCCGAACTGGCGAGCCCGATTACCTGGCTGGCAACAATCGCACGCAACAGTGCCATTGACTGGCGGCGTTCGGTTGCAGGACGCGCCGCGCGCGAAGGCTTGCCTGAACGGGCCGCTCTTGCCGTGGCCGACGACAGCCCGCGCGCCGATCAGCTGCTGATGGCGGCCGAGCGCGGCGACCGGCTACACCGCTGCCTCGGCGAACTCGAAGACCGCACCCGATCGTGCATTCGCTCCGCGTTTTTCGACGGCTCGACCTATGCCGAACTTGCGGAACGCGAGAATATCCCGCTCGGAACGATGAAAAGCTGGATACGGCGCGGACTTCTGCGCCTGAAGGATTGTCTTGGCGATGGATGACCATCTGACGCCCGAAGAGGAGCGCGACGCGCTCGCTGCCGAGTTGGCGCTCGGCCTTCTCGACGGACAGGCGCGCGCCGATGCGCTGCAACTGTCGCTGCGCGATCCCGGTTTCGCCGGGCTCGTCGCGGCGTGGGAGGCGAAGCTTTCGCCGCTGCACGACGAATGGACCGAGGCCGAACCGGGCGATGCGGTATGGGACGGAATTGCCGCGCGACTGTCCGAACAGCGATCATCTTCGGTGACGGAGATCGAAACGCGGCTGCGCCGCTGGCGTACCGGGGCGCTCACGTCGGGTGCGATCGCGGCTGCGCTCGCATTCGTCCTGATCCTGCAGCCCCGGCCGGCACCCGGACCGGCCGCGCCGCAACTCGCCGTCGCCCGGATCGAAAGCGACGCGGGTGGGCCGCTGGTTCTGGCGCGCTATGACCGGAGCAACGGCCTGATGCAGCTCCGGATCGAGGGCATAGCGCGCGGATTGCTGGCGCCCGAGCTCTGGATCATTCCCCAGGGCGGAACCCCGGTGTCGCTGGGCCAAATCGGCCGTGCGGGACGTGCCGAAATGACGATGCCGCAGCCGCACCGGCCGCTGATCACCGACGGCGCGACGCTGGCGATCACCATGGAGCCCGTTTCGAAGACGCCGCATCAGGCGCCGAGCGGATCGCCGGTCGCGACCGGGAAAATCATCACAATCTGAAGTTGGTGTGCATCCGTGAGGAGGTCGGCGCCGTAGCTGGGGCGCACTCTGCATTTGCAGACTTGCAACCAACCAGAGGATCGTACGATGAAACTATCCAAAATCTCCGTGTCGCTTGCTGCTCTCATGATGGTCGCAGGCGGCGGCGTCGCGATCGCGGCCAACCCGATGGTCGGTGGCGCCGCCATGTTCGAAACCAAGAACATCGTCGAAAATGCCGTGAATTCGAAGGACCACACGACGCTGGTCGCGGCGGTCAAGGCGGCTGGCCTGGTCGACACGCTCGCCAGCCCGGGTCCGTTCACGGTCTTCGCGCCCACGAACGCGGCCTTTGCCAAGCTGCCTGCCGGCACAGTCGACACACTGCTGATGCCCGAGAACAAGGCGACGCTGACCGCCGTGCTGACCTATCATGTCGTGCCTGGCACGATGACCGCCGCCGATCTCGCGGCCACGGCCAAGGCGAATGGCGGCAAGGCCGTGCTGACCACCGTCCAGGGTGAAAAGCTGACTGTGTGGGGCAAGGGAGGCAAATGGTATGTGACCGACGCCAAAGGCGGCCAGGCGCAAATCACCATCGCCGACGTGAAGCAGTCGAACGGCGTCATCCATGTTATCGACACGGTTTTGATGCCAAACTGATGCAGGCGCGCGCGGCCTGCCTCACTCGCTGATTGGGGCAGGTCGGAGCGGCCCGAAGCCGGCCCATCTACTTTCCTTACCAGCGCAGTAGCGGAGTGAGAATGAGCCGGCCCGCGACCGCCGACGATATGACGACCAGGCCGTGCCAGACGGCGATGTGAACCATGTCGTCCGACGAGCAGTGAAGCGCGAGGATCGTCGCGCCCGCTGCTCCGGCAGCAACCCCGACGACCCAGCCCGCACGCGTGGGCGAGGTCGGCGCGCTGCTCTTTAGCCAGCAGAAGAGCGCAATCCCGACGCCAAGTCCTCCGACCAGCCCATCGAGCGTGCAGCGCAAGCCGTTCTGGGGACGCATTGCTTCCATGGCGCCATGGCTGTCGCCGAAGCCCATGAACAGCGCAGTGAGCGGCAGCGCGAGTGATGCCAACCCGGCCCAGCGCCAGCCGCTATAATCCCGCCCGACCCCCGGCAACCCCATGCGCAGCGCACTCCACGCGGCCGAGAGGCCGAGCGCAGCGATCAGCCAGAAGGCCAACATCGGCAATGGCGCCATCATCGCGCCTGCCGCAAGATCGTGGCGCATTCCGAGCAGCCACAGCAGCAGCACGCCGACGGCAATCCACGCTGCCGCGACCCAGAGCCCGCCGCGGAGCAACCGCCGCGGCCGCACCGGCTTGAGATCGTCGGCCAGCCCGTCGATCAGCGCGTCGGTCGATGCGTCGGTCATTCTCATTCGCTTTCAATCAGAGAGGCGAGCTTCTTGAGCCCGCGGTGGATATTCACTTTGACCAGGCTCTCGCTCTGGCCGGAAATTTTCGATGCCTCGGCGATCGAGGCGCCCTCGATCTTGACGAGCGTGATGGCCTGCGCCTGCTTCGGCGGCAGCAACGTCATCAGATGATCGATGCTGAGCCGCGCATGGACCGACTCATCTTCTGCGCCGACCGCTGCGTCATTGTCGCCGAGTTCGGCCTCGTCGCGCTGACGGCGCAGCATATCGATCCAGCGATAGCGTGCGATCGCCGCAATCCAGGGCAAAAAAGGCCGCCCGCTATCCCATGTCGCGAGCTTGCGATGCATCGATGCAAGCGTTTCCTGCACCAGGTCGTCGATGTGATGCGGCGCGATGCGGCGGGCGAAATAGCGTTCGAGCCATTTGCGACAATCCCCGAGCAACGCACGATAGGCCGCGCGATCCCCTCGCTGCGATGCAGCCATCAGGCGCGCGAGCGAGGATTCGTCGAGGCTCATTGCGCGCGCATTCTAGCAGCCAGCGCGTCGAGCGAGAACAGTCCGCCACCGCGGACGATCAGGATCGCCGCCATCGCCACCCACAACGAGTGCTCTGGCCACCAGGCATCGGGATAGACGAATATCTGGATCACGAGCGTCATCACCAGCAAAGCGCCAGCAGAAAAGCGCGTCGCGAGGCCGAAGAGGAGCAGGACCGGGAATATATGCTCGGCATAGGTGGTCAAAGGCACCGCGAAGACAGGATCCAGCGGCAGGCCCGAAAATTCGGATGCGAACAGATCATATTGCGACGGGTTGATCTGCAGGAAGGTGCCTTCGACCACCTTCGTCTGACCCGACCGCCAAAACACGCCCGCAAGCGCAAGGCGGAGCAGGAATAAAGCGGCGGATTCGGGAATATGCGAGGCAGCGATCTCTACGCCGCGGTCGTAGAATGCGACTAAGCGATTCATCATAAAGCCTTTCGAATACCGTGCATCGATTAGCATCGCTCATCCGGCAGCACCCTCGGGCTGATCTTCGGCGAAACGCACGAGAAGGTTACCGGGCGGCAAGCACGAAGCTGTGAAAAATGTCGGTCCGGAAAACGGAATCGCCGGGCAGCGTGCGCGCCGCCCGACGTTCGCGTGGGCCGAGACGCGTCAGGCCTTTGGCGTCAGCGATCCGGTGCCCTTGGGTGTCTTGATCGCAGTACAGGTACCGGCCTTCACCAGCTTCCACGCATTACCCTGGTAGTCGACCTTGGACGTACCCGCGCAGCTCGTTCCCGCGCCGGCCTTGCAATCATTCTTGCCCGCGAGCGAAACGCCATAGCATTTCTCCATGGCCTTGGGCGCCGCAGAGGCATTGGTCGCGGTCGCAGCGATCGCGAGTGCAAGCGTTGCAGCGACAGTGGCATAGGTCTTGGTCATCATCATTCTCCTGAAAAGGGGGATGCCCACTCACAGGTCGGGCATGAACAGGAGTTCGCGGACCATCGACGGATGGTTACAAAGACGTGCTGTGCGATGCACAACAGCTTCGCCTTGTGGACGAGATGGTCGCACGCACGTCCCGTTGTCCACAATCTGTGCCACCGCGCCGCTACGGAGCGATCCGCGAGCTTTGACTCTGTGGCAGGGCCTCGCCTTTTGCGCTGGAGATGTAACCGCGTTGCGGTCCGCGACGAACTGGAGAGGCCAATCCGGCGAAATATTCTCCAGGAGACCGATATGATCACGCTTCGTACCAGCACCAGCATCGCCACTTCCGCCGCCCTCATCGCCATGGGCGCTGCAGCCGTCCCGACGGCGGCCGTCGCCAAGGGCGCCACAACCGTCGCCAAGGGCGCCACCACCACCGTCCATTGTTATGGCATCAACACCTGCAAGGGCACGTCCGACTGCAAGACCGCGCGCAACGAATGCAAGGGCCTGAACGACTGCAAGGGCCAGGGCTTCAAGGCGATGTCCGCCAAGAAATGCACCGCCGCCGGCGGCAGCCTGACCGAGAAGTAATCCCCCCGGTCCGGCGGGTTTCCCTAACGCCCCCCGCGCCCGCCGGGCCAACTTCCTTCTGTTCCGTGAGGTCCCGATGATCCCCTCCTTCTCCGGCTTCGGTCTCGGCCTGCGCAAGCCGCATTATGCCGAATTTCTCGAACAGCGCGTTGCGGTTGATTTTGTCGAGGTCATCTCGGAAAATTTCATGGTCGACGGCGGCCGCCCGAAACGCATCCTGCAGGAGATACGCGAGCGCTATCCGGTCGCCTTGCACGGCGTGTCGATGTCGGTTGGTTCGGCCGATGGCTTGAACGCGGCCTATCTCGCGCGATTAAGGGCCCTCGTCGATGAAATCGAACCCTTATTCGTGTCGGACCATCTCTGCTGGACACAATTCGGCGGGTTCAATTCGCACGATCTCCTGCCGCTTCCCTACACCGACGAAGCGCTCGACATCGTCTGCGCAAATGTAGACCAGGCGCAGGGCATGTTGGGCCGGCAGATGCTGATCGAAAATCCGTCGAGCTATATCGAATTCGATGGCGACACGATGCGCGAATGGGCGTTCCTCAATAACCTGTGCGCACGCACGGGATGCGGATTGCTGCTCGACGTCAACAATGTCTTCGTCAGCGCGGCCAACCACGGTTTTGACCCGATCGCCTATCTCGAGGGTGTCCCGCACGATCGCGTCCGCCAGATCCACCTGGCCGGACATTCGCAGGGAGACAATATGCTGATCGATACGCATGACAGCCCTGTGCCACCGTCGGTGTGGGACTTGTATGCGCATGTCCTGCCGCGCCTCGGGCCGGTTGCGACGATGATCGAGCGCGACGCCGCAATCCCGCCGCTGCACGAATTGCTCGCTGAACTGGATCATGCTCGCGCGACCAGCACGGCGGCGCGGTCGCTCGCGGCATGAGCCTCGCTCAAACGCAGCGCGCGTTCAGCGCATGGTTGCAAACCGGACCGACCGACGACGCCATGCCTTTCGGGTCCAGCGCACAGCCAGGCTTGGCCATCTACCAGAATAACTTCCGGGCGCAGCTCGCTGACTGTCTGGAAGACAGCTTCCCGCAGACGCGTCAGTGGATCGGCGGAGAGGCCTTTCACGATGCGGTCGTCCATCATGTCGAACGGGTACCGCCGAGCAGCTGGACTCTCGACGCCTATCCGCGCGATTTCCCCGCGACACTCGCGCTGCTCTATCCGGACGATCCCGAAGTAGGCGAACTGGCGGATCTCGAATTGGCATTGGCCGAGGCCTTCGTGGGGCCGGATGCCGAACCGCTGGCGGCCGAACACATCGTGGACGTCGATTGGGATCGTGCCATCCTGCGTTTCACGCCGACGCTTGATCTGAGCCCGTTGACGACCAACGCCCCCGACATCTGGACGGCTCTTACCAGGGAAGAAATGCCGCCAGCCGCCGCGCTCTTGCGGGAACAAGCCGCACTGATGACTTGGCGCCAAGGCGAAATGTCGCGATTTCGTATCCTCGACGGCACCGAACAACAGGGTATCCTGCTGACGCGCAATGGCCTGCCGTTCGCGGCGCTCTGCGCGCAACTGGTCGACGAGATGGGCGAGAGCGAAGGCGTGGCGCTCGGCGGAGCCTGGCTCGGCAGCTGGCTGGCCGATGGTCTTCTGACGGACATTGCCTGACAGGACCAATGATCTTGGTTCCTATCTAGCCCACGCGCCCCGCCAGTGAGGCCATTTGTGCTTGCATGCGTCGACCCAGCCAATCGTTCTAAACCTACTCTCTCGCCGAGCCTGTGATCACTTTTGCCGGGGTTAAGCACCACCCGCAAATTGCCATCATAGCCCGCACGTTTATGCCGACATCGGCGAACCCGCGCGACGAGATAGAAAAGTATTTGGCTCTCGACGCACTGTCAGCCGCAACGCAGCTCGTCGATGGCCGTTTGCGGACTGGCAAATTTTGAATTGATCGCTGCCGAAGCGGACATTGTATCGATTTCGTCGCGCCCATCATCGGGCGATGCGCCAGATGATCAAATCCAAGACACTGAACCACAAAGAAATTTTCTCAAGCCCTTGATATATATAAATCACAAAGAAATTTCTTTTAAATCAATTATATACTTCTAAGATTTTTGTCTAAGTTCGAGATGAAAGTTTATTAACCTCTTTTCTCTATACATAGACGAGTCTTGTGGGGAAGACGAATTGAAAGGATCTAGTCCTTTTGAGGAGTTTTCATTATGACCGCGAAAACGAAATTCTCACTAACAGCCTTAGCTGTCATGGCTTTTACTGTATCTCCGGCGTATGCAGATATAACCGGAACGGTCGATGCAACGATTACGCTCGAAGCAGGCTGTATAGTTAATGGGCAAAACTTCGATGACGGGACGTCAGGTGCCGATTTCGGTACGCTCGATTTCGGCACGGAGAACACGCTTTTCTCGCAGGCCGACGCGCAAATATTGAGCGGTGGCGCCGCCTTCACAGTCCAGTGCAGCAACGGCATCACGCCCGTGCTGTCATTCAACGCCGGACTGAATGATGGCGAGGGCGCCGGTGCGGGGCTCCACGCGATGGAGCACCAGACCGACGCCGGGCGGTTCGTCACCTACAATCTCTATTCGGACGCCGGCCGCAACACCATCATTCCGGTCGGCGGCGACGTCAGCCTCGCCGGGGGCGGCGCCCAGCAAACCGTGAATGTCTACGCCCGCGCCTTTGGTGAAGCGGGGCTTACCTCTGGCGTCTATTCGGACATCATCACGGTGGTGCTCGAGCTTTAGGGGATCGGCCCAGAGAGACCCAGGCCCATGACCCGCACCCTCCGACCGAGACCGCGGATCACCCTGACCTCGCTGGCCGCCCTTCTCGCGTGCGCGAGTAACATTCCGGCATCGCGGGCCGAAACGACTGCCCAGTTCGAGGTTTCGGCGGAGATCGCGCCGGGCTGCCTCGTCGACGGGCTCGGCAGCAGCGGGCACGCCGGCACGATCGGGACACTGGATTTCGGGGTCGATTCGACCTTTTCGACCGCCACGCACACGGCGACGACGACGACGGCGCAAGGGATTCGCCTGCGCTGCACCCCCGGCGTCAATCTGATGATGGGTGTCGATGGCGGCAGCCACGCCGCCACCGGCGCGCGCCACTTGCAGCGCGGCAGCGATACGGCGGCGCGGATCGCCTATGCCCTATGCCGCGACGCCGCCTGCAACCAGCCGATCGCGATCGGCGGCTCGGCCGCGATCGCGGTAACCGGGGCCAATAGCGAGGATGTGATCCTGCCGCTCTTCGCGTCGCTTACCCTGCCCGGCGGGCTGGTCCCGGGCACCTATACCGACACGCTCACGGTCACGCTGACATGGTGACCACCGGTTTTTTGGAGACACGCCGATGAAACAGGGCCTTCTCTTCATGGTCGCACCGGCGCTGCTCGCCGCCGCCGCTTCCGCCGGGGCACAACAGCCCGGCTCGCTGCTGATCTGGCCGGTCAATCCGGTCATCGAGGGCGACGCGCGCGCCGCGGCGCTCTGGCTCGAAAATCCGGGCAAGACACCGATCACGCTGCAAGTCCGCGTCTACGCCTGGGATCAGCAGGACGGCCGCAACCTCTACGCCGAGCAGAGCGAGGTCATCGGGACGCCGCCGATCGTCAGCATCGAACCGGGACAGCGGCAGCTGGTCCGCCTGACACGCACGGCATCGCCCGCCGCGGTCGCCGAAAAACCCTATCGGGTGATCGTCGACGAAATCCCGGTCGCACGGGAATCGGCCGCTCCGGGCGCTTCGGTGAGCTTTCGCATGCGCTATTCGCTGCCGCTTTTTTCCCATTCCCCACGCGGCGACGGCAAGGTCAAGCCGCCCGCACCGGCGCCGCAAATCTCCTGGCGCGCCGGTGCGGATGCCGGGGGCCGCTTCCTCGAAATCCAGAACGGCGGGACCGGCCATGCACGGCTGACCGACGTCGGCTTTGCCACCGGTGCGCAAAAGTCGCCTGTCGCCCAAGGCTTGCTCGGATATGTCCTCCCGGGCGCGTCGATGCGCTGGCCGCTGCCCGGGAATGTCGACGGCGCCGGCGACCTGGTCGCGACGGTCAATGGAAAGGCCGGCGTTCGTATCGAGCGCCGGCACGAATAGTGCTTCATGGCCGGCTCGCTCCATCTGCCGGCGCATTCCCGATGGGCGATGATGTTCGCAGGCGCGCTGCTGGTGCCGGGTTTCTTCCACGCCGCCGGTGCCGAAACAGGGCGTGACGGTTATGGCGACCTGCCGCCCCCGCCGCAGCACATCGACGCCGCCGCGGAGCAGCCGCTCGAACTCGAATTGTTCGTCAACGGCATGCGCAGCGGTATCGTGGCGCCAGCCGTGAAACAGGGGTCGCGGTTCCGGCTCCGCACCGCGGACATGCGCCGCGCAGGAATTTTGCTTCAAACAACAGGCGAGACGCTGTTCCTCGACAGCCTCGAAGGTCTTCGTGCCGACTATGACGCGCCGCGCCAGCAATTGCACCTGACCGTATCGCCCGAATATCTGCCCGCCCAGCGTGTCGGCCGCGACAAGCGCCGTTTCGAGCGCGCGCAATATGATCTCGGCGCGCTGCTCAACTATGACGCCTATGTCAGCGGCGGCGACAGGACGCCGGTCCAGGCGTCATTGTGGCACGAAGCCCGCATATTCGGCCCCGCAGGCATCGTCTCGACGACCGGAGCGCTGCGGTCGGGCAGCGCAAAAAATTATGTTCGTTTCGACACTTATTGGCGCTGGTCCGACGAACGGAGCATGACGACCATCGAGGCGGGCGACATCGTCACGCGCAGCCTGCCGTGGGCACCCGCGGTCCGTCTGGGCGGGCTCCAGATCTCACGTGACTTTTCGGTGCGCCCTGACGTCGTCACCTATCCGCTTCCCGAATTCGCCGGCAGCGCCGCGCTGCCCTCGACCGTCGATCTCGTCGTCCATGGCCAGCGGGTCGCCGGGGCCGATGTGAACCCCGGCCCCTTTGCGCTCGATACGCTGCCACCGATCAACGGCTATGGCGAGGCCAATCTGATCGTCACCGACATGCACGGACGCAGTGTCTCGACGACGATGCCCTTCTATATCAGCAGCGCGCTGCTGCGCCCGGGGCTCACCGACTATACCGCGGCCTTCGGCGCCTTTCGCCGCAACTATGGCATGAAGAATTTCGACTATGGCGGTCTCGCCGCCAGCGCTTCGGCGCGCCATGGCGTGACCGACGGCCTGACGCTCGAAGTGCGCGCGGAGGTCGCCGACGACATGCAGCTTGCGGGCGGTGGCGGTGTCGTCAAACTCGGCAACTTCGGCACTGTCAGCGCATCCTACAGCCGCAGCTTCCGCGACGGGTCCGACGGCGGCGAGTTGACGCTCGGCTATGACTATCAGACCCGCGGCTTTTCGATCGGGCTGCGGCACCGCCGACGCGACGGTGATTATACCGATCTCGGCCTGCTCGACCGCGAGGGTCGCGGCGGCTGGGAACGGCTGACGGCGGTGACGGCCAGCCTGTCGCTCGGACCGGCGGGCACGCTCGGGATCGGCTATTTCGATTTCCAGCAGGCCTTGGCCCGCGATGCGCGGCTCGCGAACATCGCGTGGGCGCTGCCTCTCTGGGGCGAAAGCCGTCTCCACGCCTCGCTATCGCGCGAATTTGTCGAACGGAGCTGGTCGGGCGCTTTGACCCTGAGCGTCCCGCTGGGCGGCGGCATACTCGGCGCCGGCATCGTACAGGGTCAGAACGGACGCACCGGGCTGCGCGCCGACTATTCGCGCGCGGCGCCGGTCGAGGGCGGTTTCGGATGGAATGCGAGCGCGGTGAGCGAAGACGGCGCCAGCCCCTATTGGCGCGGCGACATGACCTGGCGATTGCAGCCGGTTCAGCTGCGCGCGGGCGCCTATGGCCGCGACAAGGTCACCGGATGGCTCGGCATCAGCGGCTCGCTCGTGTTCATGGACGACGCCGTCTTCGCCGCCAATCGCGTTTCCGACGCCTTTGCGGTCGTCAGCACCAATGGCGAGCCGGGGATTCCGGTGCGCTATGAAAACCAGCTGATCGGCACGACCAACGCGAACGGCCAATTGCTCGTCCCATCCGCGAGCGCATATTATCCCGGGCGCTACGATATCGATACGCTGTCGCTCCCTGCCAACGTCAAGGCACCGGTGGTCAGCCGGCGCGTCGCCGTCGCGGCGGGCAGCGGCCATATCATCAAATTCCCGGTAGAACATGTGACCGCGGCACGCGCGACGATCAGGACCGTCACCGGCGAGCCGCTGCCCGCCGGGGCGGCTGCAACAATCAACGGCACACTGTCCACTTATGTCGGCTGGGACGGAATACTCTTTGTCGAACGGGTGGCGGCCGACAATCGGGTGGAGATTGAGCTGACTGATGGCGGCACCTGCCACGTCACCTTCGCCGCCGACCCGAAGGCCGACGACATTATCGAACTAGGGGAACTGACATGTCGACGCTGATGCGCGCCATCCGCGCACTGTCCGCACTGACGGTCGCGACGCTGATATCCACCGAGGCCTCGGCTTGCACGACCTCCACCACGAGCACCAACCTGGGGAACGCGAGCTCCTATGCCGTCGCCACGACGCCGCAGCAGGGGAGCGGTTCGGCTGGCCTCCAATGCGACATCCTCCTCGCCGCGCTCGCTACCCATTATGTCGGCCTGCGCGTCGATGCATCGACCTTCCAGCTCACCGGCCCCACCGGACAAACGATCGCCTACACCGCCGCGCTGACCGCCAATGGCCCGCCGCTGACGGTCGGGAACTTCCAGGACCTGTCCTCGACCAGCCTCGTCAGCCTCTTCGCCGGCACGAACAACAGCGTCCCCATCTATTTCCGTACCGCCGCCACTCCCGGCTTGCGCGCGGGCAACTATTCCGGCTTTCTCGATCTGCGCTGGTATTATTCGGTCTGCTCGCTGGGCGTCGCCGTATGCCTCGCCCATTCGAGCAGCCCCGGCTTCGTCCGCCCGATCCTGGGACCGCCAACCACATGGGGAAGCGGCGTAGCGGTCCGGGTCAATGTCCAGCTGACGGTAGAGAATGACTGCATCATCACCGCGCCCAACGCAGGCTTCGGCACGGCGCCGCTCGCCGGCAGCTTCAACCCGATCACGCGCACGATCTTGATCCGCTGCAGCGCGGGGGCCGCCTACACCGTCGGCCTCGGCGACGGCAATAATCCGGACAATGGCGTACGGCGCATGCGCAGCGGCAGCGACTATCTGCGCTATGAAATCTACAAGACCACCACCTCGCCCGACCGGTGGGGATCGGTGAGCAGCGCCCGGCGCGCGAGCGGAACGGCCGACACCAATCCGGGCGTCTATGATTCGGTGACCACACAGGAATTCGGCTATCGCGCTGCTATCCTGGCCGGCCAGGCCACCCCGCCACCCGGACTTTATACCGATACCATCCTAGTCGACATCGCCTTTTGACTCGCCAACCGCAATCCGAAACCTCGTCCGCTTTGCAAGGGAATGATCACAGGCATCATGGCCTCTTCGGTATCGACTTCCCGTGACGAAAAGGCATGGACGGAAACAGATATCGCCAAGAGTTTACCGCCTACATGTCAAATGACGGCTTTTGGGTCAGCGCGTTCAAGTTCTAATAGGCTAGATCGGGCGCGAAGCTGTCCTATGCGTAGGGCAAACGATGCCCCCAAAATGAGGTATTGAATCGCAAATTTCAGCCGAAGTCGGAAATTAATCCCTACGATTTCAATGGTTTATCTTTCATCACGCTGCCAATGTGGCAACCACCGGATTCATAAAATATCTAACTATTTCAATGACTTAAACTTTTTGGTAGCAGAGGAGGGACTCGAACCCCCGACACGCGGATTATGATGTCGTGCACCAACCTCTCGCCTCGCAGCGAAAATGGCAGTTTCCTGCCATTCTCCAAAGGCTATCCGAGTGAATTAGCAAAATCAATCACCGAAATTCTCGCTCGCTGCCGTAAAGGGAACGATATCCTGTGGGTGATGCGCGACCGACTGGGCGCGGTGAGTGGATATCGTGCGATCGTCATTTTTGCGAATTCATCCGCTGCCATTGTCGGCCTATCTTTCGCGCTCCTCCGGGCTCGATGGCGTCGACAGGGGGAACTGAAATGTTGGCCCATAGCGGGAGAAGATGGTGGCCAGATTGTTCGAGCGGATCGCGATCGGCGGATTATCGCTGCCCAACCGCATCATCATCGCACCCATGTGTCAATATTCGGCCGAAGACGGAGGCATGACCGACTGGCATCTGATGCACCTCGGACAGCTGGCTATCTCGGGCGCAGCGGTGTTGACGATCGAGGCGGCGGCGGTCTTGCCCGAGGGGCGCATCACCAATGCCGACGTCGGCCTCTACGACGATGCGAGCGAAGCCGCGATGGCGCGCATCCTGTCGGCGGTGCGGCAATGGTCGGACATAAAGGTGGCGATCCAGCTCGCGCATGCCGGACGCAAGGCGAGCACGGCTAGGCCTTGGGACGGCGGCGGGCAGATTGCGCCTGATGCAGCGAACGGGTGGCAGACCGTCGCACCGTCTGCGATCCCCTTCTTCGACGCCGACAATGCGCCTGTCGCACTCGACGACCGCGGGCTCGACCGGATCCGCGCCGCCTTCGCCGATGCCGCGGTGCGCGCGGCGCGGCTCGGGATCGATGCAATCCAGTTGCACGCCGCGCACGGCTATCTGCTCCATCAATTTCTGTCGCCGCTATCGAACCACCGCGACGATGAATATGGCGGCAGCCTCGAAAACCGGATGCGCTTCCCGCTCGAGATTTTCGACATCGTCCACGACGCGTTCGCCGCGCACGGCCCCGTGACGGTGCGCGTGTCGGGCACCGACTGGGTCGAGGGCGGCTGGTCGACCGAAGAGACCGTCATCTTTGCGCAGGCGCTCGAAGCGCGCGGGTGTGCCGCGATCAATGTGTCGAGCGGCGGATTGCACCCGGCGCAGCAAATCGCGCTCAGCCCCGGCTATCAGGTGCCGCTGGCACGCAAGGTCAAGGATGGGGTCACCATGCCGGTGATCGCCGTCGGCCTGATCACCGATCCGATCGAGGCCGAAGCGATCATCGCCAATGGCGACGCCGATGCGGTCGCGATCGCGCGCGCGGCGCTCTATGATCCGCGCTGGCCCTGGCACGCCGCCGCCACGTTGGGCGCGACCATCGCCGTGCCGCCGCAATATGAGCGCAGCGAACCGCGCGAGCATCGCGGGCTCTATGCGCCGCGGCGGCCTTGAGCGCGGTCAGACCCCCGTCATCCCGGCTGTCGTCGCACCGTCGATGACATAATCGGCGCCCGAGATGAAACCCGCCTCGTCCGACGCGAGGAAGGCGACCAGCGCGCTCACCTCGCCCAGCTGTGCCATCCGCTTCATCGGCGCCATTCCCTCGAACGCGGCGCGCGCCGCGGCGGGGTCGGGCGACCGGTCGATCACCCCGCGGATCATGTCGGTTTCGACGACACCCGGCAGGACCGCGTTGACGCGGATTTGATAGCCCTTGCCCGCACAATGGATCGCCGCCGATTTGACCAGCGCGACCGCCGCGGCCTTGGTCACCGAATAGGCAGCATAATTGCCCATCGCGCGGTGCGCGTTCATCGACGAATTGACGATGATCGAGCCCTTGGGTCCTTGCGGGTTTTTCGCCATCGCGCGGATTGCGTGCTGAACGGTGAGCATGACGCCGGTCTGGTTGACGCCGACGATATGGTTCCACGCGCCGATGCCGATATCCTCGACGCTCGCATCGCCCGCCTCGGTCCCGGCATTGGCGAAAGCGATGTCGAGCCGGCCATATTCGGCCTCGATCTCCGCCATCAGCGCGTCCCATGCTGATGCATCCTCGACGCGGTGGGCGCGGAAGATTGCGCCGGTCCGGCCCTCGACCGTGGCCGCCGCCTCGGCGTTCGAGCCGGTGAAGACGACCTTTGCGCCTTCGTTCGTCAACCGCTCGACCGTCGCGGCGCCGATCCCGCTCGTCCCGCCGGTGACCAGAGCGACCTTGCCGCCGAGCCTCTGCTGCATTGCGCCTCTCCTCTCGCTGGCCCTCTTGCCAGTTTCGCGCCATCGGTGAACCTATCAATACAGCAAGGTGACGCGGCCGCGCCGCGCACCCATGTTGCGCCGATAACAGGAGGAGAGAACCGGCGATGAGCGACAGCGAGCATCCGCCCCGCATCGATTGCGTGCTGATCTGCGGCGGCGTCTGGCACGACATGGATTTTGCGCGGCTTGAGCTGCTCAAGCTGCTCGCCGAGGATCAGCGCGTGCGAACGCGCGTGTTCGAGAATTACGAGAATATCGAGGCGATCGAAGCCGCCGATATGCTGATCACCTACACCTGCGACGTGACGCCGTCGCTGCCCGCGCAGGAAGCGCTGAAGCTTTGGCTCACAAAGGGCGGGCGCTGGTATGCGCTGCACGGCACCAACTCGATCCTGCGCCTGCTCGATACGGGCGTGTGGGACGCGCCACGCTGGGCGCCGCTGATGATGGATCTGCTGGGCTCGCAATTCATCAGCCATCCCGCGATCGAACCCTATACGGTGCGCGTCGCGGATCCCGACCATGCGCTCACCAAGGGCATCGAGCCGTTCGAGACGACCGACGAGCTTTATCATCTCGAAACGCACGGGGCTCTGCACGTTCTGCTCGACACCGAGTGCACCGGGCCGGGCACCGGCTTCGTCGAGGCCGAGGATGCGCCCGGCACCTATCCGGTCTTCTATATCAAGCAGCATGGCGCGGGCGCAGTGCTTTATCTCACGCTCGGCCATTGCCGCGGGCATTACGACCTACAGCCGATGATGGACTGGTGGCCAACGGTCGACCGCTGCGCGTGGGATCTGCCGGTCTTTTACGATCTGCTTCGCCGCGGGATCGGCTGGCTCAAGGAGCGCGAAAGCGTCTAGGCGACCGCGCGCAATTTCCGCTGATCCTCGCGGATCAGGCCGGCAGCGCGGAGCGCGAGCGCCATTGCGGGGGCATTGGTGTTGCCCGTCACCGGCGACGGCATCACCGAACAGTCGACGACGCGCAGGCCATCGATACCGTTGACGCGCAGCCGCGCATCGGTGACCGCGCGATTGTCGCTTCCCATCCGGCACGTCCCGACCCCATGGAGCCCGCAGGTCGCGAGGCGGCGGAACGCCGCGAGGATTTCCGCGTCGCTCTGCACCGCCGCACCGGGGAGCAACTCACGCTCGACCAGCCCGACGAGCGCCGGCTGCGCCATATAGCGGCGCATCGCATGCACTGCCGCGATCGCGGTGCGCTCATCGTCGCGCGTCGACAGCCAGTTCGGTTTGATGTCGGGCGCGGCGTCGCTGCCCGGTCCTGCGATCAGGATGGTGCCCTCGCTCGTCAAGCGCAGGAGCTGGCCATAAATCGTCATTCCCGGCTTGCGGTCGATGCTGTTCAGCGGAACCGGATGCTTCTCGTCCCCGAGGGCAAAGGTGTAGCCGCCGAGATAGAGCTGGAGATCGGGTCGCATGTCGCGGCTTGTCAGGTTCAGGAATGCGCCGACCTCGAACGGCCCCGTCGCCATGATCCCGCCGCGCGTCAGCATATATTGCGCCATCGCACGGGCGAGACCGATGCCGTAGAAGCTGCGGTTGCTGCCGACGTCGCGCGACAGGCGATGCGGCATCGAAAAGCCCAGATGCTCGCGCATCCGCCCGCCGACGTCAGGCGCGTCGACGATTGGCTCCACTCCGGCGGCGCGGAGCACATCGGCGGGACCGATCCCCGAACGCTGAAGCAGCAACGGACTTTCCAACGTGCCGCCCGACACGATCACCTCGCCCTCGCAATCGAAGCGCCGCGACTGCCCCGCAACCTTTGCCTCGACGCCGGTTACGCGCCCGCCTTCGACCACCAGCCGTTCGGCCATCGCGTGGGTGACGATGTGCAGGTTGGGCCGCTTTCTGGCACGGGCGAGGAAAGTGGTCGCCGCACTCTCGCGCCGCCCGCGGCGGACATTGTGCGAATAGAAACCGACACGGTCCGACGTCGCGGCGTTGAGGTCGTCGACGGGCCGCAGCCCCATCTCGATCCCGGCCTGCACCATCGTCTCGGCGAGCGGATAGCTGTAGATCTTGGGCGCAACCCCGACCGGCCCGCCCGCGCCGCGCATCGCGCTTGCGCCGAGGCCATGATCTTCGAGTTTGCGGAAGGCGTCGGTCATCGCCTCGCCGTTCCAGCCGGTGCAGCCGAGCTTTTCCCATTCATCATAGTCGGCGGGCTCGCCGCGGCTCCAGATCATGCCGTTGACCGCCGACGATCCGCCCAGCCCCTTGCCGCGGATCCACACCTCGCTCGGCGCCGCGCCGTCGCCGCGCGGCTGCGATACGCCATAGGCCCAGATATGCTCGGGATTGGTGACGAGCTTTGCGACGCCCTTCGGGATCGCGACCCAGCGACTGTCGTTGCGGCCGCCCGCTTCGAGTAGCAACACGCGGACTTGCGGATCGGCGCTGAGCTGCTCGGCGAGCACGCACCCCGCCGATCCCGCGCCAACGATGATATAGTCCCAGCCTGCCGACATGCCGCCTCTCCTGCAACGGGCCTTTCGACCTTGGAACCGTCAGCACGCTCCCCGCACCTAGCGCAATAAATAGTCCCCTCGTCCCCTGGCCGGGATGATAGTGCCGACGCAAATGAGGGAGGATCGAATGGCAGGAGCAAGCGGACGGATCGCGGGCAAGACGGCCTTTGTCACCGGCGGCGCGTCGGGGCTCGGCCTAGACATCGTCCGCCGCTTCGTCGCCGAGGGCGCGAGCGTCGTCATCGCCGATATCGACGTTTCCGCGGGCGAAGCGCTCGCCGCCGAACTTGGGCAGCGCTTCGTCAAGCTCGACGTGTCGAAGGAAGATGAATGGCTCGCGGCGCTCGGCACGTGCGAGCGCGTCGACATTCTCGTCAACAATGCCGGCATCACCACCCACGGGTCGATCGAGGATCTAACGCTCGAAGCCTTTCGCCATGAATTTTCGGTCGACGTCGACGGCGTGTTCCTCGGCTGCAAGCACATCATTCCCAAGATGAAGGATTGTGGCGGATCGGTGATCAACATGTCGTCGATGTGCGGCGTCCGCGCGCAGAGCGATCTTGCCGCGTACAATGCCGCGAAGGCCGCGGTGACGCACCTCACCAAATCGGTCGCGCTCCACTATGCGCGCAAGGGCTACAGCATCCGCTGCAATTCGGTGCATCCCGGCGCGATCCACACGCCGATCCTCGACAAGGTGATGGCGCAGGTCGCCGACGGCCAGGCGCTCTACGACAGCTGGGTCGCCACGCACCCCGTGGGGAGGCTCGGCAAGCCCGAGGAGATTTCGGCGATCGTCCTCTATCTCGCGTCGGATGAATCCGCCTTTGCCACCGGCGCCGAGTTTCGTGTCGACGGCGGCAGTTCGCTGTGACGGCCGGGCGCCTCGACGGCCGCGCCGCGCTCGTCACCGGCGCCGGATCGGGGATCGGCCTCGCCACCGCAAAGCGGCTCGCCGCCGACGGCGCGCGCGTTCTGACCACCGACCGCGCCGGCGATGTCGATATCATCGCCGATGTCACCGAACCCGGGATCAACGCAAAACTGGTCGCCGAGGCGGAAGCGCGCTTCAGCGGTCTCGATATCGTCGTCGCCTGCGCGGGGATCACCGGCATGGAGATGCTCGACGGGCATGGCGACGAATTTTTCGACACCATGATGGCGGTCAACGTCACCGCGGTGTTCCGCCTGATGCGCGATGCCCTGCCCTTACTCAAGCGCTCGCCGCATGGGCGGGTCATCCTGATCGGATCGGTGATGTCGAGCTTTGGCGAGGCCGGAATGACCGCATACAGTGCATCGAAACATGCTGTGCTCGGCATGACCAAATCGGTCGCGGCGGAGGTCGGGGCGTTCGGGATCACGGTCAATTGCATCCAGCCCGGCGCGATCGACACGCCGATGACCGCCCCCGCCTTCACCGCGATGCCCGAATTCAAACAGCGCTGGATCGACAAGGCTGCATTGGGCCGGCTCGGACAGCCCGAAGACATCGCCGACGTCGCCGCCTTTCTGGCATCCGACGATGCGCGATTCATGTCCGGCCACGGCCTTTTCGTCGACGGCGGCGCGACACAACGCCAGTAAAATCAAAATGTTCGGCACCGTTACGGCACGCCTGATATTTTTGATGATTGTTGAATCGGGGCATAAAGCGGACCTTCGCTTCCAACGTGACCGGCGAGCCTATGCGCCGGCGCGAGGAGGGAGGAACGCGATGATCACGCATGCCCGAATGCTGCCTGCCGTTTACGCCACCGTGTCGCTGGCCGCACTGGCGATCGCCACGCCGGCTGCGGCCCAGGAGCCGCCCGTCGAGGAAAACAGCGGGGCCATCCGCGAGATCGTCGTCACCGCGCAGAAGCGCGAGGAAAACATCCAGTCGATCCCGATCGCGGTGACCGCGCTCGACGAAAAGGCGCTGGAATCGGCGACGATCGACGATATCCGCGACATCGCCGGCCGCGTCCCCAGCCTGGTCGTCGACTCGGTCGGCGCGGGACCGAGCGCCGCCGCGATCGCGATCCGCGGTATCAGTTTCGAGGATATCGAAAAAAGCTTCGACCCCGCGGTCGGCGTCGTCGTCGACGGTGTGTTCATCGGCACCAACACCGGCCAGCTTCTCGACAGCTTCGACCTCGAACGTCTCGAAGTGCTCCGCGGGCCGCAGGGCACCTTGTTCGGCCGCAACACGATCGGCGGCGTGATCAACGTCATCCGCACCAAGCCGACCGAGGATTTCGGCGTGCGCGGCCAGTTCGCCTACAGCCGTTTCGATACCAAGCGCGCACGGCTCGTCGTCAACACCGGCAAGCTCGGCGATTTCATCGCATTGAAGGCCTTCGGCTATTACGACAAGACCGATGGCTATTATTACAACGTCACCAAGGATCGCCGCGAAGGCAAATATGAGACGCTGACCGGCGGCGTCACCGCGCTGATCACGCCGAGCGATGCGATCACCGCGCAGGTCACCTATCAGCACACGCGCGAACGCGGCGAAACCGTTGCTTCGGCACTGTCGGAACGCGGCCGCGATGTCATCTGCGCCGCTCCCGGTGTGCCGGGCTTTTCGCCCGCCGCCGAATGCAACCGCTGGTCGCTGCCGTCGCGCGGGCTGTACACGACGTTCCAGAATATCGAAACGCCGGTGCGCAACGATGTCGACAGCGTCACCGGCAATATCGACATTGACCTCAGCGACAATCTGAAGCTGTCGTCGGTCACCGGCTACATCAAGAACAAGGAATCGGTGACGCAGGATTTCGACGGCAGTTCGGCCGATTTCTTCGACACGCGGCGACAGCAGAAATATGAGCAGTTTAGCCAGGAGCTGCGCCTGCTCGCCGACTTCGATACCGTCAATGTTCTGCTCGGCGGCTATTATTTCGACAGTTCGTATACGCTCGACCAGTCGACCAATTTCGGCGTCGTGCTCGGCCAAGGTGCGAGGGCGGTGCTGCGCCAATATGTCGACCACAGCGCCAAATCCTACGCCGGGTTCGCCGATGCGCAGATCAACCTGACCGACGCCTTCAAGATTTCGCTCGGCGCGCGCTACACGAAGGACAAGAAGGAGATCTTCAACAACTACGGCCGCATCGGCGCGCTTGTACGGATTACGCAGCCGACTTTCGATGGAACGACGTGCGTCGCGGTGACCGGCACCTTCAGCCCAGCGCCCGGCGTGCTGCTGCCGGTGTACAGCCCGGCGAACAATTGCTCGGGCAGCGACAGCTTCGACAAATTCACCTGGCGCGCCAACGCCGAATATACGATCGAACCCGGCAAGCTCGTTTATGCCTCCTTCTCGCGCGGGTTCCGTTCGGGCGGGTTCAACGGCCGCGCGGCGTCGCCAACCTCGCTCGGGCCGTATCAGCCCGAAACGGTCGATGCCTATGAGGTCGGGCTGAAGGCCGACTGGCTCGACCGCACGCTGCGCACCAACCTCGCCTTCTATTACACCAAATATGACAACAAGCAGGAAGAGGTCGTGCAGCCGGCGCCTCCGGGGTCGTCGAACCCGCAGGAAACGGTGGTACGGAACGCCTCGTCGGCCGACATCAAGGGGTTCGAGGCCGAAATCATCGCGCAGATGACCGATGCGTTCAGCTTCAACGCCTCGTTCAGCTACACCGACGCGAAGTACAAGAATTTCTTCAACGACATCGTCGGCCTGACCCCGGGCAGCCCGGCCGATGGTATTGCGGACGATGTCTCGACACTGACGCTGCGCCGCGCTCCCAAATTCCAGTGGTCGGCGGGGCTCAATTACTCGAAGGAAATCGGCTCGGGCCGCTTCGATGCCTCGACGCTGCTGCGTTACCAGAGCAAATATGTGACCTGCATCGCGCCGAACCGCCCGGTCGTTCCGGGTGCGGTGACCAACGACAATCGCTGCTTCACCGAGGACCGCGAAAATCTGTCGGCGCAGATCGGCTATACCTTCCTGCTCGGCGACGACCGCGAAGTCAGCCTCGCGCTGTTCGGCCGCAATCTCACCAACCACAAGGGCCTGTCGTCGACGCTGCCGGTCGCGGGCCTCTTCACCTTCGGCGCCGCGCAGGCGCCGCGCACCTACGGGGTCGAACTCGGCTTCCGTTTCTGACGGGCGATACGGTCCCGCCAAGGGCACGGCAGGACTACAAGGGGAGCAAGGGGCGGCGCAATGCACCGCCCCTTGTTCGATCATCAAAGGGATCAAGGATGACGCAGGCCTTTTTCGACCACCCTTTCCTGTCGGGACACCATCAGCCTGTGCGCTTCGAGGCGACCGCCCCCGACCTGATCGTCGACGGCGAAATTCCCGCCGACCTCGTCGGCGTCTTTTATCGCAACGGCCCCGAGCCGCTCTATCCGACGCGCGAGGGTGAGTATCACTGGTTCGACGGCGACGGCATGGTCTATGCCTTCCACATCGCCGATGGCCGCGCGTCGATGCTCAACCGCTGGGTGAGAACCGAGAAGTTCGAGATGGAGAAAGCGGCGGGCAAGCGCCTATTCGGCCTGTTCGGTAACCCGATGACCGCCGACGCGTCGGTACAGGGCAAACGCTATAATACCGCCAATACCAACATCATCGTCCATGGCGGCAAATTGCTCGCACTGATGGAGGGTGCGCCCGCGGTCGAACTCGACCCGCGCACGCTCGAAACGCTGGGCGAGGAACATTATGGAGGGACGATCACCACGACCTTTTCCGCGCACCCCAAGATCGACCATTATAGCGGCGAGCTGATCAATATCGGCGCGATGATCAACGGCCCGATGGGCGCGGCGCAGATCCGTTACGATGTGATCGCCGCCGATGGCAGCGTGCGCAGGGCCGAGCTGATCGACATGCCGCACAATGCGCTGATGCACACCTTCTTCCTGACCGAGAATTGGGTCGTTTTCCCGGTGATCCCGATCGACGTCGACCTCGGCCGCTTTATGAAGGGCGGCCCGATGACCGCGTGGGTCAATGATCGCCCGACCAAGTTCGCGGTGATGCCGCGCGAAGGATCGGCGAGCGACGTCCGCTGGTTCGATTACGAACCGCGCCACATGTTCCACGAACTCAACGTCTGGGAAGCGGATGGCAAGATCATCGCCGACGTTGCCGCCGCGAACGGCACCGCGCTCTTCCCCGACGAGACCGGGGTGAAGCGGACGCACGGCGATACGCAGCAGAGCCTGCGCCGCTGGACGATCGACCCCGGCACCAACGACAACGGAACGTGGATCAAGGAAGAGACGCTCAACGACCGCGACATCCAGTTTCCGCGTCCCGACGACCGCTTCATGACACGCGCGTCGCGGCACAGCTTCGCGAACATCAACTTGAACAGCCGCGACGGCCGCGCCGAGGGGATGGACGGCGTGCTCCGCTTCGACACGGTCAGCGGCAAGGAGGATGTTTACCACTTCGGCAACGGCGCCTCGTGCGGCGAGCTGATCTTCGCGCCGAAGATCGGCGCACAGGGCGAAGGCGACGGCTATGCGATGACACTCGTCCACCGCGCTGGCGCCGCGACGAGCGAGCTCGCGATCTTCGACGCGCTGGACATCGCCGCGGGACCGGTCGCGACGGTGCATGTGCCGTTCCGCGTCCCGTCGGGTTTTCATTGCAATTTCTACGCCGCCGACTCCGATCTTTATCGGCAGGCACTCGGCACCGGCCGGGCGTAGGGAGACGCATGCAGTGAAAATTCCATCATTCGAACGGGTCGCCGATGTTGCGCGCAGGAATGCTCGTGAGCGTCCGGACAAGATCGTCTTTCATTTCGAAGGTCGCGCGACGCGCTACGACGAATATGACGCAAACAGCAACCGCGGCGCGAATGCGCTGATGTCGCTCGGGCTGAAGCCCGACGACCGCGTCGCCTATCTCGGCAAGAACAGCGATATCTATTTCGAACTGGTGATGGCGGTCGCGAAGGCCGGCGGGGTGATAACGCCGGTCAATTGGCGGCTCGCGGTGCCCGAGATTGCGTGGATCATCGACAATTGCAGCGCGCGCACATTGTTCGTCGGGCCCGAGTTCACCGACCTCGTCGCCGGGAACCGCGAGTCCTTTCCGGGCGTCGAACATCTTATCGCCACCGAAGGCGCCGCGAGTGGCTTTGCCGACTACCGGACCTGGCGCGATACTTTCCCCGACAGCGACCCCGATGTGGCGCGCGGCGAAGGCGATGCGGTCATTCAGATGTACACCTCAGGCACCACCGGCAAGCCCAAGGGCGCCGTGCTGACCAACGGGTCGGTGCTGCGTTCGAAGCTCGACCGCGACCCCGCGCTGCAGGCCGAGTGGGAGCGCTGGGACGAGGATGATGTCGGCCTCGTCGCGATGCCCTGCTTCCATATCGGCGGCACTGGCTATGGTATCACCGTGATGACCAACGGCGCGACGGGGGTCATCACGCGTGAGTTCGACCCGGGCGCCGTACTCGACCTGATTGAGGCGCATGGCATCTCGAAAATCTTCATGGTGCCCGCGGCGATGCAGATCATCGTCAATCAGCCGCGCGCGCGCGAGGTCGACTTTTCGCGCCTCCGCCACATCGCCTATGGCGCCTCGCCGATCCCGCTCGACCTGCTCCGGCAATGCATCGACGTCTTCCAGTGCGGCTTCGTCCAGATGTACGGGATGACCGAGACGTCGGGCACGATCGCCGCGCTGCCGCCCGAGGATCATGACCCGGCGGGCAACGAGCGCATGCGCTCGGTCGGCAAGCCGCTGCGCGGGGTCGAGATGCGCGTGATCGACGCCGACGGCAATGTCCTTCCCCCACGCGCGATCGGCGAGATCGCGATCCGGACGCAAGCGAATATGCGCGAATATTGGCAGCGCCCCGAAGCGACGGCGGACACGATCGACGCGGGCGGCTGGCTGCGCACCGGCGACGCGGGCTACACCGACGAGGACGGCTATTTCTATCTCCACGACCGGGTGAAGGACATGATCATCTCGGGCGGCGAGAATGTCTATCCCGCCGAGGTCGAGAATGCGATCTACGGCCACCCCGCGGTCGCCGATGTCGCGGTCGTCGGCGTCCCCGATGACAAATGGGGCGAGGCGGTGAAGGCGTGCGTCGTGCTGCGCGAAGGGCAGCGCACCGACGCGAGCGAGATCATCGGCTGGGCACGCGAGCGGATCGCTGGCTATAAATGCCCGAAGTCGGTCGATTTCATCCCCGCGCTGCCGCGCAATCCGTCGGGCAAGATCTTGCGCCGCGAACTCCGCGCTCCCTATTGGGAAGGGCGCGAGCGGCAGATCGGCTGAGGCAGGCCTCGCCGCAATAAATAGGGGCTATCCCTATTTATTGCTCCCGCACGGGCTTGCCTGCAGTTTCGCCATCGCCGTACCGACTGCCGCCGCAATATCGGCTTCCTGCGGATTGCCTCGTAGCGCGAGTCCGCCGTTCGGCTGTAAATTCTCGCCCGTCACGAACGCCTCGTCACTCGCGAGCCAGAGACACGCATTGGCGACATCCTCTGCGGTATTGAGCCGCCCCAGCGGATAGCGCGGCAGGAAAGCGTCGACGAGCCCGGGGGTCGCGAACGCACCCTCGGTCATCGGCGATTCGGTGAAGGCTGGCGACACGATATTCGCGCGAATGCCTGCCGCGCCGAAATCATTGGCGACGCAGCGGATCAATGCCTCCGATCCCGTCTTGGTGCCGATATAGGCGGCGTGGTTGCTGATCGGTGAGCGTGTTGTTGCCGAAGAGATCTGGATGATCGACCCGCCGGTCGGATCGTTCGCGAGCATCGCGCCGACGAACGCCTGGAGGAAATGATGCACCCCGGTGAACTGCAGCGCGACAATCGCGGCGAGCTCTTCCTCGGTTACCTCGAGCAACGGCTTGAGCAACCCCCACCCGCTCGCGTTCATCGCGATGTCGACCCCGCCCATCTTCGCCTTCGCCGCGCCAGCGAGCGCGAAGACCGACGCCTTGTCCGTGATGTCGCAGAGCGCGGCATGGCCGCCGATCTCCGCCGCCAGTGCATCGAGCGGTTCCGCCTTGCGTCCGGCGACCATCACCGTCGCGCCCTCACGCGCGAAGCGCCGCGCGGTCACCTGCGCCATATTCCCCGTCGACGCCGCGCCGATGATGACGGCGCGCTTGCCTGCCAGCCTGCCCATGATTCTCTCCTCAGAGCTTCAACAATTGCTTGCCGCGGTTCTGCCCGCTGAACAGGCGCTTCAGCGTATCGGGCGCATTTTCGAACCCGTGCTGCACATCCTCGCGATAGGCGAGGCGGCCATCGCGCACGAAACCCTCCAGCCGCTTGCGGATTTCGGGAAACTCGCTCGCCCAGTCGAGTACGATGAAGCCGGCCATCAAGCCGCGGCGAAAGATCAGGTTGAAATAATTCTGCGGCCCCGCGGGCAGCGTTCCCATCTCGTAGCGGCTGATCCCGCCGCACACCGCGACGCGCGCGCCGGTCGCGATCTCGCCGAGCATGTCGTTGAGGATCGCGCCGCCGACATTGTCGAAGATGACATTGACGCCGCCCGGACAATACTCCCTGATTTGCGCCCGAACGTTACCCGCCTTGTAATCGATCGCCGCGTCATAGCCCGCCTCCTCGACGAGCCATCGGCACTTGTCCTCTCCCCCCGCGATACCGACCGCACGGCACCCGGCGATCTTCGCAAGCTGGCCGACGACCGATCCCGTCGCCCCCGCCGCGCCCGACACCAGCACCGTATCACCCGCGATCGGCCGCCCGACCTTGAACAGCCCGCAATAGGCGGTGACGCCCGTCGTCCCGAGCACCGAGAGCATCGCGGTCGGCGGCAGCGCGGTATCGATCTTCACCAGCCCCTCGCCGTTCGACACATGCCATTCGGTCCAGCCGGTCGAGCCCATCACGAGGTCGCCGACCGCGAAGCCCGGATGATGGCTTTCGACGACTTCGCTGATCCCGCTGCCGCGCATCACGTCGCCGATCGCCATCGGCGCGACATAGTCGGCGATATTCTCCATCCACCCCTTCTGCGCCGGATCGAAGCCAAGATAGAGCGTCTTCAGCAGCAATTCGCCCGCGCCCGGCGCGCCGATTTCGGTCTCGACCAGCCGGAAATCGCCATCCTCGATCCCGCGCCCGCGCGGGTGTCCGTTCAGCAGCCATTGGCGCGATGTCGGCATCGATACTCTCCCTGTTCCGGCCCCGAAATTGCGCCTGCGTTCGGCAGCCAGCCACCGCCAAAAGTGCCAGTCGATCGGTCCACCCGCAGGCGTAGGATGCGATAAGGGAGAGAGACGATGCCCGAGGTTCGCCGCAGTTTCTGCCGCTTCTGCCACGCCAATTGCGCGATGCTCGTCACCATCGACGATGGGCGCGTGACCAAGGTTCAGGGCGACGCCGACGATCCGGTATTCGGCGGTTATACGTGCATCAAGGGCCGCCAGCTCGCCGAGGCGCACCATGGCCCGCAGCGGTTGACGGTCTCGCAGAAGCGCGTCGACGGGGCGTTTCAAAATATCGCCATGGACGACGCGCTCGATGAGATCGGCGCGAAACTGTCGGCGATCGTCGCCGAGCACGGCCCGCACGCGGTCGCCGTCTATGGCGGCACCTACGCCTTCCAGAACAGCGCCGGGGTCGGCAGCGCGATGTCGTTCGCGCAGGGGCTCGGCACGCGCAACATCTACACCTCGGTGACGCTCGACCAGCCCGCCAAGGTTTACACCACGATGCGCTACGGCAGCTGGATGGGCGGGATGCACACCTTCAGCGAGGCCGACGTCGCCTTCTTCATCGGCAACAATCCGATCGTCTCGCACTATGGCCCGCCGGGCGGGCTGCCCCCCTTTTCGCCCTCGCGCCGCCTGCGCGACGCGCTCGACGGCGGGCTCAAGCTGATCGTCGCCGATCCGCGGCAGAGCGACGTCGCCGCGCTTGCGCATATCCACCTGCCCGTGCGGCCGGGCGAAGATCCCGCGCTGCTCGCGGGGATCATCCACGTCATCCTGTCCGAAGGGCTTTATGACAAGGCATTCGTCCAGCGTTATGTCGACGGGCTCGACGAACTGCAGCGCGCGGTCGCGGGCTTCACCCCCGATGTCGCCGCGGCGCGCGCCGGCGTCGAGGAAAGCCAGCTCGTCGCCGCCGCGCGGATGTTCGCGGGCGGCACCAAGGGCGTCGTCTCGACCGGCACCGGCCCCGAGATGGCGGGCAACGGCACGCTCACCCAATATCTCGTCTCGTCGCTTAACATCATCTGCGGGCGTTTCTGTCGCGAGGGCGAGAAAAGCTCGATCCCGCGCGTCTTCACCCCCGTCACCCCGCGCCGCGCGCAAGTCGCGCCGCCGATGGCGCTCTATGGCGAGGGCTTCCCCGCCTCGCGCATCCGCGGCCTCACGCATCTCGGCATGGAAATGCCGTGCAACGTCCTCGCCGACGAGATGCTCACCCCGGGCGAGGATCAGGTGCGCGCGCTGATCGTGATCGGCGGCAATCCACTCGTCGCCTTCCCCGATCAGGACAAGATGACGCGCGCGATCGACGGGCTGGACCTGCTCGTGTCGATCGACGTGAACGCCGAATCCGCAACCGCAAAGCGCGCCGACTATATCCTCGCGCCAAAAATGTGTCTCGAACGCGAGGACATCAGCAACCTTAGCGAATGGTGGTACGAGATTCCCTATGCCCGCTACACCGAGGCGATGATCGACGCGCCCGAGGGGCTGCTCGAGGAGTGGGAGATGCTCTGGGAACTCGCGCACCGCGTCGGGACCGGCATGCCGCTCGCGGGCGGCGCCTGCCCGATGGACAAGCGGCCCACGAAGGAGGCGTTCCTCGACCTGATGGTCGAGGGTTGCGCAGTCGCGCCCAGCAAGGTGCGCGGCGACACCATCGACGGCAAGGCGGTGATCTACGCCGACCTCCATCCGATCGTCGAGGCGGGCGACCCCGATGCGCCCGGCCGCTTCGACCTCACCGCGGGCGCGATGCCCGACCAGCTGACCGCTTATGGCGCCGCCGACCAGCCGACCCCCGACTTTCCCTGGCGCATGGTGTCGCGCCGCAGTCGGCACCGTTTCAACTCGACCGGGCAGAATCTGTCCGCGCTGCGCGCCAAGCGCACGACCAACCCCGCCTTCCTCCACCCCGACGACCTCGCGCTTATTCCCTGCAACGACGGCGATACCGTCCGCATCCGTTCGGCGGCGGGCGAAGTCGTCGCGGTCGCGCGCGCGGCCGAGAATATGCGCCCCGGCGTCGTGTCGATGGCGCACGCCTTCGGCGGCCCCGATATCGGCGCCGATGAGGTCCACGAGCATGGCGCCTCGACCAATCGCCTCGTCAGCGAGAGCGTGTCCTACGACCCCATTACCGGCCAATCGCTGCAAAGCGCGATCCCGGTCTCCATCGTCCCCGCCTGAGGAGTTTTCATGCCCGACAACCGTCGTTTCCTGCTCGTCCGCCGTCCCAATGGCGAGCCCGTGCCGGAAGATTTCTCGCTCGTCACCGAACCCACGCCCGAACTCGCCGACGGCCAGTTCCTGATCCGCAATCAATATGCGTCGCTCGACCCCGCGATCCGCGGCTGGATGGACGATGCGCCGAGCTATATGCCGCCGATCCCGCTCGGCGATCCGGTGCGCGCCTCGACCATCGGCATCGTCGAAGCGAGCAACGCCGACGGTTTCGCGCCCGGCCAATGGGTGATGGGTCTGAACGGGATCGAGGATTATTCGGTCGGAACCGTCGGCGGCTTCACCCAGCCGATCGACGCGTCGGTCGTGCCGTCGGTCACCAACTATCTCTCGGTCCTCGGCGCGGTCGGGATGACCGCCTATTTCGGCTATATCGACGTCTGCGAACCGAAGCCTGGCGACGTCGTGCTCGTCACCGGCGCGGCGGGCGCGGTCGGCTCGCTCGTCGGGCAGATCGCGAAGATCAAGGGCGCGAGCAAGGTCATCGGCATCGCGGGCGGGCCGGAGAAATGCGCCAAGCTGATCGAGCGCTACGGCTTCGGCGCCGCGATCGACTATCGCGGCAAGGATGTCCAGGCGCTCACCGACGCGATCCGCGCCGAAGCACCCGACGGCGTTGACATCATCTTCGAAAATGTCGGCGGCGATATCCTTGACGCGGGGCTTATGAGCCTCCGCCACGGCGCGCGCATTGGTCTCTGCGGCCTGATCAGCGAGTATAACAGCGTGGAAAAGATCGGCGCGCGCAACATCTGGCAGCTGATCGTCCACCGCGCCTCGATCCGCGGGCTGCTCGTCGCCGATTATATTCCGCGCTTCGCCGAGGGCGGCGCCGAAATGGCGGGCTGGCTGCAACAGGGCAAGCTCGTCGCCGACGAGCACATCGACGAAGGGATCGAAAACAGCTTCGATGCCTTCATGCGGCTCTTCGCGGGGAGCAATCAGGGCAAGATGATCCTCAAAATCGCATGAGCGCGCCACGCCGTCTTCTCGTCCTGTCGGGCGGTCATCCCTATGACGCCGGGCCCTTCGCCGACCTGCTCGCAAGCTTCAGCGGCTGGACGGTCACGCACCTGATCCATCCCGAGGCCGAGACCGCGGTCGCGGAGGGCGCGGCGAACGATGCCGACGCGATCCTTTTCTACGACATGCCCGGCTACCGCTTCGAGGGCGGCAAGGCGGCGACACGGCCGCCCTCCTTCACCTTTCGCCGCGCGATCACCGGCTATTTCGCACGCGGCGGCGGCGCGGTCGCGATGCATCATGCGATCGCGGGCTGGGCCGAGTGGCCCGAATGGGCCGACATGCTCGGCGGGCGCTTCCTCTACGAGCCGGGCGAAGCCAATGGGAAGACGCATCTCGACTCGGGCTATCGCCACGACGTCCGTTACGATGCGGTCGTGCTCGATCCCGGCCATCAGGTGACCGCAGGCCTGCCGCCGCACTTTCCGCTCTGCGACGAGCTGTATCTGGCGCCGGTGTGGGGCGCAGTCACCCCGCTGCTTCGCGCCGACCACGCCTTCGTTCGCGACAATTTCTACTCGGCGGCGGAGGCGGTGGCGGGGCGGATGTTCAGCAATATTGGCTGGAATCACCGCCCGGAAAGCGACCTCATCGCATGGGAAAAGCCCGTCGGCGCGGGCCGCCTTGTCTATCTCCAGCCCGGCGACGGCCCCGCCGCCTATGCCGATGCGAACCTCCGTCGGTTCCTCGCCAATGCGCTCGCCCATGTCGCCGCTTCCTAACGAAAATGTGCATCGCGCGCCGGGAGCGGCTGCATATAGTTGCGCGTATAACGAGAAGATTGAGGGAAGAGGCGCGTGAACACTATCGCCGCAAGCAGTTTTTTCGACCCGCAGGTCATCGCAGACCCGTTCGATTATTATCGCGCCTGGATGCCCAAGAGCCCCGTCGTGCAGCTTTCCGAGGGCATGTTCCTCGTCCTCTCCTATGATCTTTGTTCACAAGCGACCGGCGAGGTCGACACCTTCTCGAACAATTTCCAGGGCACGCTGTCGGGCGCGATGGCCGAGGACGGCGATGTCGCCGCGATTCTTGCCGAGGGCTGGCCGCAGGTCGACACGCTGCTGACCGCCGATCCGCCGACGCACACGCGCTTCCGCAAGCTCGTCAACCTCGCCTTCTCGATGAAGCGCGTCGCGGCGATCGAAGAGGATATGCGCGGGGTGGTGGTCGACCTGATCGAGAAGATGGCGGCAAAAGGCGAAGCCGATTTCGTCCGCGATTTCGGAATTCCGCTGCCCGTCGCGATGATCGCGAGCCAGATCGGCATGGAGGGTGACCTCGACCGCGTGAAGCGCTGGTCCGACGCCTTCGTCGACCGGCTCGGGCGGATGATCCCGAAGGAGCGCGAGCTCGAATGCGCGCGCGAGGTCGTCGAGTTCCAGCATTATGTGAAGACCAAGATCGACGAGCGCCGTGCGAGCCGCACCGACGACCTGCTTTCCGACCTCGTCTATGCCGAGGTCGACGGCGAACGCCCGCTCGAGGATGCCGAAATCCTCTCGATCATGCAGCAACTGATGGTCGCAGGGAACGAGACGACCACCTCGGCGCTTGCCGGCGGCTTGCTTCAACTGATCGAAAGCCCCGATCAGATGGCAAAAGCCGTCGCCGCCGCCGACGAAGGCAATGACCGCGCGATCATCAACCTCGTCGAGGAAGTGCTGCGCACCGAAAGCCCGACGGCGGGCATGTGGCGTATGGTGCTCAAAGACGCCGAGCTTGGGGGGGTCAATATCCCGAAAGGCGCGATGGTTCAGCTGCGTTACGCTGCAGCGAACCGCGATCCCGCCAAATATCCCGATCCCGACCGCTTCGACATGGAGCGCGCCAATGCACGCAGCCACCTCGCTTTCGGCAAGGGCATTCATATGTGCGTCGGCAACATGCTGAGCCGCAAGGAAATGGCAGTCGCCTATTCGGAGCTGCTGACTCGCCTCACCGATTTCCGCGTGGCCGAGGGGCACACGCCGAGCTGGCCGCCGAACATGCTGCTGCGCGGGCTCACCACCTTGCCGATCAGCTTCCGGCGGCGCGCATGAATTTCGACCTCGACGAAGACCAGCAGCTGACGCGCGACATGATCGGCCGCTTTCTCGGGCCGGTCGACATCGCGGCGCGGCACGCGATGCGCAAGGTCGAGGGCGGCTATTCGCGCGCGCGTTGGCAGGAGGTTGCCGACCTTGGCCTGCTCGCGATCGCCGCGCCGCAAGCGATGGGCGGCATCGGCGGAACTATGGTCGACCTCGCGCTCGTCGCCGAAGCGTTCGGCAAGGGCGTCGCGATCGATCCCTGGCTCGAAAATGGCGTGCTGCCGGTTCGGCTTGCTGCCGCGGCGGGCGACGACCGGCTGGTGGGTGATCTCGTTGCGGGCACGCATTTCGCGGCGGTAGCCTTCGCCGAACCCGGCCGCCGCTATGAAACCGACGCCGTTGGTACCAAGCTCGATGCCGGGCATATTGCCGGCGCGAAGACCTTCATCCTCGGCGCCCCGCTTGCCGATACGCTTCTGATCACGATTGCAGGGAACAAGCTGGCAAAGGTTGCGGGCGATGCCACCGGCGTCGTCCGGCAGGATTACCCGGTCATCGACGGGTCCTATGCCGCGACGGTCGACCTGCACCGTGCGCCTGCCGAAGTCTTCGACCTGCCCGAAGCAAAATCCCGGCGCGTCATCGGTGATATCCGCCTGCTCGCTGCCGCCGAGATGCTCGGGCTTGCACAGACGATGTTCGACGACACGCTCGCCTATGCCGGCGAGCGCCAGCAGTTTGGCGCCGCGATTGGCAGCTTTCAGGCGCTCCAGCACCGGCTCGTAGAATGCTATGCCGCGCTCGAACAGGCGCGCTCAATGGTTCTGCGCACCGCGATGCTCGATCCGACCACCGACGATGTCAACTGGCCGCGCATTACGGCAGGCGCTAAGGCCTTTGTCGGCGAAGCGGCGACGCGGATCGGCCTCGAAGCGGTGCAGATGCACGGAGGGATGGGCCAGACCGACGAGCTAGCGATCGGCCATGCGCTGAAACGCGCGATGCTGCTCGACAAGTTGTTCGGCGATCAGGACCATTGCCTGCGCACTTATGCGAGGGCGGCATGAGCGCGCTTGTCCCGATCGCGCCGGGCCTCTGGACCGACGAGGCCGAACCGCGGCTGATCGGCGCGCGCCGCGAGGATGGCGAGATCGTCTTTCCATTCCCTTCGGGCGACGCTGCCGCTCTCGTCGAGCCCGTCGCGCTGTCGCGCAAGGGCACACTCTGGTCGTGGACGACGCAGGGCTTTGAGCCCAAGGAACCGTACAGCGGCCCGCAGCCTTTTCAGCCTTTCCTCATCGGCTATGTCGAGCTTCCCGGCGAAGTGATCGTCGAGACGCGGATTGTCGATGCGAGCCCCGCCGACCTGATCATCGGCATGCCAATGGAATTTGCGGTCGTGCCTTTCGACGATGCGCGGTCGACCTATGCCTTCCGCCCGGAGCGCCAGCCATGAATGACGACGTCTATATCATCGGCGCGGGTATCCATCCCTTTGGCCGCACCGATGGCCGTTCGGGACGCGATCAGGGCGTCTATGCGGTGCGCGAGGCACTTGGGGACGCCGGGATCGAATGGGGAGACGTCGAATTCGCCTATGGCGGCTCGGCCGCAGCGGGATCGGCCGACATCATGGTCAACGAGCTCGGGCTGACCAGCGTCCCCTTCATCAACGTTGCGAACGGCTGCGCGACCGGCGGCAGCGCGCTGACCGCGGCGCGCAACGCGATCGCGGCGGGGGCGTGCGACATCGCGCTCGCGGTCGGCTTCGACAAGCATCCGCGCGGCGCCTTCAACGCCAAACCGTCCGATTACGGCCTCCCTTTATGGTATGGCGAAACCGGCATGATGCTGACGACGCAATTCTTCGCGCTGAAGATCCAACGCTATATGGCGCTCCACGGCATCAGCCGCCGTACGCTTGGCCTCGTCGCCGAAAAGGCGTTCCGCAACGGCACGCTCTGCGAGCATGCCTGGCGGCGCTCGCCGGTCGATCTCGACACGATCCTGAACGCGCCGATCGTCAACGATCCGCTGACCAAATATATGTTCTGCTCGCCCGCCGAGGGCGCGGTCGCGCTCGTTCTCGCGAGCGGCAAGAAGGTCCGTGAACTCGGCGCCGACGCGGTGCGCATCGCCAGCGTCGCCTTCCGCACCCGCCCCGAAGGATCGTTCGAGGTCTTCGCGCCGTCGATCAGCGTCAATGGCGGCGGCAAGCCGACGCAGATCGCCAGCAAGGCGGCCTTCGAAATGGCGGGCATCGGTCCCGAGGATGTTTCGGTCGCGCAGTTGCAGGACACCGAAAGCGGCGCCGAAATCATGCATATGGCCGAGAATGGCTTCTGCGCCGACGGTGAACAGGAACAATGGCTCGCCGAGGGATGGAGCGAGATCGGCGGCAGGATGCCCGTGAACACCGACGGCGGCTGCCTCGCGTGCGGCGAGCCGATCGGGGCCTCGGGCCTGCGGCAAGTCTATGAAAATACGGTGCAACTGCGCGGCCGCGGCGGCGCGCGGCAGGTACCGAACGGCCCCAAGGTGGGCTACTCTCATGTCTATGGAGCGCCCGGCCTGTCGGCGGTGGCGATCCTCGAACGCTAGTGGAATTATGGATTTAGATCTCACCAAGGACGAACTCAAATTCCGCGAGGAGGTCCGCGACTTCCTCCGCGCCTCGCTTCCCGATTATGTCCGCGACGGTGCCAGGCGCACCCCCGGCGTCTTTGTCGAACCCGATATCGGCCTCGTCTGGCACCGCATCCTGAACGACAAGGGCTGGGTCGCCTATCACTGGCCCGAGGATTGCGGCGGCACCGGCTGGACGCCGATGCAGCGCTATATCTTCGAAAAGGAATGCGCGATCGCGGGCGCTCCCCCGCTGTCGGTGCTCGGCCTGCGCCTCGTTGGCCCCGTAATCTGCGCCTTCGGGACGCAGGAGCAGAAGGACCGTTTCCTGCCCGCGATCCGCGCCGGAACCGATTATTGGTGCCAGGGCTATTCCGAACCGCAAAGCGGCTCCGACCTCGCCTCGCTGCGCACCCGCGCGCGGCGCGACGGCGGTGAATATGTCGTCGACGGGTCGAAGATCTGGACCACCCACGCGCATCACGCGAACTGGATTTTCTGCCTCGTCCGCACCGATGGCGAGGTGAAGAAGCAGGCGGGGATCAGCTTCCTGCTCGTCCCCATGGACCAGCCCGGCGTCACCGTCACCCCGATCATCACGATGGCGGGCGATCATGAGGTCAACCAGGTCTTCCTCGACGGCGCGCGTACATCGGTTGACAACCGGATCGGCGAAGAGGGTCAGGGCTGGACGATCGCGAAGTTCCTGCTCGAGAATGAGCGCGGCGGATCGTTCCACGCGCCGCGGCTGATCCGCGCGATCGACCATCTCGAAGCGCTCGCGGGCGCCGCCCCGAGCGGGCACAATGGGTCGCTCGGCGGCGATATCCAGATCGCGATGCGGATCGCGCGGCTGCGGCTTGAGGCCGAGGCGCTCGAAACGACCGAGTTGCGTATCCTCGCCGATATCGCGAAGGGCCGCCCTGCCGGCCCGCAAACCTCGCTTGTGAAATTGCTCTCCTCCGAGATCCACCAGCGGATCGACGGCCTCGCGATGGATTTGCACGGCTATGACGGGCTGCAATTGCCGACCGCCCGCCCGCTCTATGGCGATGAAGCGTCGCCGGCGATCGGCGACGAGGACGCGCAAGTCGCCGCCGCCCGCTATCTCAACAGCCGTGCCTGGACCGTCTTCGGCGGTTCGAGCGAAGTTCAGAAAAACATCATAGCAAAGACGGTGCTCCGCTTATGACACATGCATTGCGACTTGCCGGCCAGTGTGAAATAATCCCCTTGATGGGAGAACAGGCAGAAAAACTGCCGATCGACGGGTTCGCGCCCCCAATGGATGCCAGGACGCTCGTCGATGCGGTCACGGTTCGCTGCATGGAGGATATCCACGATGCAGCGGTGGTGCTGCGCGACTATGCCGCCGCTTATGGCCTACGCGCGGCGCTCTGCGACGATATCGCGTCGAAGGAAACGATGGTCGACGCCGACGGCGCGGTGCTCGCCGCCGACCTGTTCGGCTGGCTCGGCGACGGCGAGCGCTGGTGGGAGGATCACCGGCTCGCGCTCCACTCGCCGCTGCCGCGCTCGTGCCGGTACGAAAGCGAGCCTTTCTGGTGCAATGCCGAGGGTTTCCGCACCGCGCAGCCCAACCCCTATCTCGATGATATCGACCTCTCGCGTTATTTTTCGGCGCATGATCGGTACAAGGCGGCGATCGTCGTTCCCGTCCATCTGCCGTTCGGGCAGATTTCGGCGAACAGCTTTCAACCGTCGGCCCCCGACATCACCGATCTATCGGACCTGTTCGCCGCGATCGGCGACACGCTGGCGCTCGCGACGCGGCGTTTCATCGCAGGCTATGCCTCCGCGATGCGGACCAAGCGGCGCATTCCGTCGGACTGCGAATTGTCGAAGCGCGAGGTCGAATGCCTGCGCTGGGCCGCGATCGGCAAGACCGACCGCGAGATCGGCATGATCATTTCATTGAGCCACGCGACGGTGCGCTATCACGTCCACCGCGCGGGCGAGAAGCTCAACTCGGTCAACCGCGCGCAGACGATCTTCAAGGCCGGGCAGCTGGGGTATCTGGGGGCGAATAGCTGATCTTCTGGGTCGGGGGAGGGCCTGTTGCGTAGTCAAACCCCTCCCCGCTCCGACTAGCGAACAAGTTCGCAAGTCTCACTGCCCCTCCCGCAAGCGGGAGGGGAGCATCATCCAAGCGACCGCAGCGGTTCGCTGCCGTCCCAGCCCTTCGCTGCATCGCGCATCATTGCAAACAACTCGCGCGTCCCCGCCTGCGGCTCAAGCAGCTCGACGAGCGTGCCGGGACCTGTTCCCGGATCGGCGTAGATGACCCCGCCCGTGTCGCCGACCGGCGCCTCGAAAATAATCTCTGCCCCGACCTCGCCGCAGCGCGCCCGCGCCTCGGCGATCGAATCCACCAGCACGCACACATGGTGCAGCCCCTCGCCCACCGCATATTCGCCGCGATAGAGCGACTTCGCATCATTCTCGGGCCGGATCAGCTCGATCTGCATGTCGCCCCAATAGCCGAGCGCCATCGTAAAGACCGGATCGCTCGGCTCGCCGCGATAACGGCCGCCGGGAAGCGACACGTTCGGCAGCAGGAAGAACGGCCCGGCGCCCATCACCCCGGTCCAGTGCCCGATCGCCGCGTCGAAATCCGACGGCACGAACGCGAGCTGCATGATGTCGCCGAGCGACGCGAGCGATTTGGGTCCGGGCATCAGTCTCCCCCTCAAAAGCGATAGCGCACAAGCGCCGGGCTTTGTGCGATAAGCCTTTCGAGACCCGGAGTCATACTGGGCAAAATGTGAGGAGAGCCATGGCCGAGTCCGATCCCAAGATCGCGCCGCAGGACTGGTTCGCCGTCCGCAAGCGCAATGCGCGCGCGGGACTGCGCAAACTGGTTTCGATCGTCGCCGAGAACCGCACCGACCGTGCGGAGGCTCCGCTGCCGCTCCATAAATCCATCTATACCGGCGAGGCGCGCCACGCCGCCGAGATGGAGCATATCTTCCGGAACGAGCCGATCGTCGCCGGCCTGTCGGGCGACATTCCCAAGGCGGGCGATACGCTCGTCTTCGACTCGGTCGGCCCGTCGATCCTCGTCACGCGCGGCAAGGATGGCGCCGCGCGCGCGTTCCTCAATATGTGCATGCATCGCGGCGCCAGGCTGGTCGAGGAGAAAGAACCTTGGAGCGGACCGCGGCCGCGGCTCGTCTGCCCGTTCCACGCCTGGACCTTCGACCCGGCGGGCACCCTCGTCGGCCAGCCGGGCAAGGAAGGCTTCGCCAATTGCGAGATCGGCGCGCGCAACCTGATCGAGCTTCCGTGCGCCGAACATCTCGGCCTCATCTTCGTGCGCGCCAATCCCGATGGCGACCCGATCGACGCCGCGGCGCATCTCGGTGATTTCGGCCCAGTGCTCGCGCAGCTCGAACTCCACCGCGCCGAGCCGGTGAAGAAGGGCATATTGACGGCCGACTCCAACTGGAAATTCGCGCTCGACACCTATGGCGAGGGCTATCATTTCAAGATGCTCCACGCCTCGACGATCGGCGGCACGCATTACAGCGATCGCAACGTCTATGAACCGATCGGGCGCCACCACCGCGTGAGTTTCCCCGACCTGTCGATCGGCGCGCTCGTCGGCAAGGACGAGAGCGAGTGGCCCGAAACCGATTATGGCGGGGTGCATTTCCTCTTCCCCAACACTGTGATCTTCTTCGGCGCGGTGACCCCGGGCGTCTATTTCACGCAGGTCTTCCGCCTCTTCCCCGACGGCGCGGGCAAGATGTTCTGCCAGTTCGCGGTCTACGCCCCCTTCGGCGTCGAGAGCGACGAGCACCGCGCGATGTGCGAGATGGCCTATGACGCGACCGCGACGGTGGTCCAGACCGAGGATTATCGCGTCGCGAGCAGCGGCTATGCCAACCTGATGACCGCGCCCGACGACTTCTGCGTCGTGCTCGGCGCGAACGAGCCCGCGTTGCACGGCGTCCACCGTTCGATCGCCGCGGCGTGCAAGATGCCGCTCGACCAGATCGCCTGACCTTTCCGGAGTTAGTGATGAACGACCTCAGTCCTCCCCAGGCCGACAACCGCGACGACCGCTGCCCCGGCACCAGCTACACCGACATGCTGAGGGCCGATACGCGGCGCGTGCCCGACTATCTGTTCGCCGAATCGAATCAGGAACTCGGCGACGCGCCGATCCCGATCGCGCGTTATGTGAGCGAGGATTGGGCGAAGCTCGAACGTGAGAAGATGTGGCCCAACATCTGGCAATATGCCGCGCGCGAAGAGGATATGCCCGATCCCGGCGACACCGTCGTCTATGACATTAACGAAAAGAGCATCCTCCTCGTCCGCCAGAAGGACGGGTCGGTCAAAGCCTTCTACAACGTCTGCCTTCACCGCGGCCGCAAGCTCCGTACCGAGAGCGGTCCCGCGGTGAACCTGCGCTGCCCGTTCCATGGCTTTTCCTGGCATCACGACGGCCGCTTCAAGGAAGCGCCGTGCGCGTGGGACTTCAAGCATCTGGGCGACAAGGACATGAGCCTGCCCGAGCTGAAGGTCGACCGCTGGCAGGGCTTCATCCTCGTCACCGAGAACCCCGACCTGCCGCCATTCCGCGACTGGGTCGGCCCGGGTGTCGAGCATTACGACAATTGGCGGCTCGACGAATGCCATACCGCCGCATGGGTCGGCCGCGTCATCCCCGCGAACTGGAAAGCGGTCGCCGAGGCTTTCATGGAGGCGTGGCACAGCATCGTCACCCACCCGCAGATCCTCGGCTTCACCGCCGATGCGAATACGCGCTACGACCTCTACGGCGACTTCCTCAACCGCGCGATCACGCCCGCGGGCGCGATGTCGCCGCACATCAAGGGCAAGGATCAATTCTACGTCCTCAAATCGCTTGAAGAGTTCATAGGCGGCGGCGACAGCCGCGCGCGGCGCGCGACCGGCGATCCGGCCGACCTGAAGGGCTTTGAAGCCGACGATCCGATGCTCGCGCGCAAGGTACTCGCGCAGGCGAACCGCGATGCCTTTTCGGCGATGAACGGGCATGATTATTCGACCGCGACCGACAGCGAGATGCTCGACAATTTCACCTATAATGTCTTCCCCAACTGGGCTCCGTGGGGCGGGCTGGTGCCGAACATCGTCTATCGCTGGCGCCCGTGGGGCGACGCGGGCCACAGCCTGATGGAAGTCCGCATCCTGATGCGCACGCCGAAGGGCGAAAAGCCGCCGCGATCGGCACCGATGCACCTGATCCCCGACGACCAGCCCTTCGCCAGCGCCAGCCACCTGGTCGGCGCGGCGCTCGCCGGGGTGTTCGACCAGGATATGGAGAATCTCCCCTATGTGCAGGAGGGGATGAAGGCGTCGCCGAACGGCGTAATCGAGCTCGGCCATTATCAGGAAAGCCGCATCCGCCATTTCCACCGGACGCTGGGGAAATATATCACCGGTGAGCTTCCCGGCTGATGGCGCGCGCCGCCCCGCTGCTGTCGCTCGCGGCGGGAGTGCTGCCCGAATGTTCGCCCGAGCAGACGGTGGCGGCCGCGATCGCGGGCGGCTGGCCGGCGACCGGCATCTGGTACGCCCCCGAAACATGGACGCCTGCGACGACGATCGCGGTGCGCGACCGCGCCGCCGACGCCGGGCTCGCGATCCTCGATATCGAGGTGATCTGGCTGAAACCCGGCCCCGACGATCCGGCGCATTTCGCCGCGATCGACGCGGGCGCGGCGATCGGCGCGCGCAATGTGCTGATCGTCAGTTCGGAAGACGATGCGGCCCGCGCCGCCGGCAAGCTGAACCGGCTTGGCAACCACGCCGCCGCGGCGGGCCTGCGCACCTGTCTCGAATTTGCCGCCTTTACGACGGTCGGCAGCATAAAGAACGCGCTCGCCCTCCTCGACGCCGCCGACTGCGACAATCTCGGCCTGCTGATCGACCCGCTGCACCTCGCGCGGACCGGCGGATCCCCCGCCGACCTCGGCTCGGTCGATCCGCGGCGCTTCCCTTATGCGCAATTCTGCGATGCCCCGGCGCATGGTCCGCCGCCGAGCGACGTTCCGGAAATCATTCGCGAAGCGCTCGATCTGCGCCTGATGCCGGGCGACGGTGAGCTACCGTTGGATGAGCTGCTTGCGCAGTTGCCGCATGCGACACCCCTCAGCGTCGAACTGCGAAGCGCTGCCTTGCGCGACGATCATCCCGACGCGGCCGATCGCGCACGAGCGCTGCTCGCCGCAACGCAGCGCTGGTTCGCCGCCTAGCTCCAGTCCTGCCGCGCCGCCCAGTCGGCAAACGGCGTCGGTGTGACGCCGAGTAGCCGCGCCGCAGGTACCGCGTCGAGCGCGACGGGCGACACCGGCTGGTCGTTGTACCAGCGATAGAATTTCGCCATCCCGTCATAGATGCTCGGCGACTGGACGTCGCGCGAGCCGGTAACCAGTTCGCTCATCCGCGCCGCGAACTCGTCGGGCGACAGGCTCTGGAACCGCACCGGACGGCCCGTCGCGACAGACAACCGCTGGGCCACCTCGGCGCCGACCAGCGCCTCGGGACCGCCCACCGCGATCCGGTCGGCGACCAGGTCCTCGTGGAGCAGCGCCGAGACCATATAGGCCGCGACATCCTCGATGCAGACCCAGCTGATCTTCAGCGCCGCCGCCGCCGGATAGGCGAACACCCCGCCGTTCACGATCGCCGGGCGCGACCAGATGCGCGCGATATTGTCCATGAACACCATCGGTTCGATGATCACATAGGGCACGCCGCTGTCATGGATCGCGCGCTCGATATCGCGCCGTCCGTCGTGCGCCGAGAGGCCGAGGTCATGGTCGGCGACGAAGCAGCTCGTGTTGAAGACGATCTTCTGAAGGCCCCCCGCACGCGCCGCCTCGGCGATATTACGCCCCATCGTCGCGGCGCGCGCGCGGTCGAACTCGAACGGCAGGTGCATCGCCAGCGCGTCCTGCCCGTTGAACGCAGCGGTCAGGCTGGCGACGTCATAGAGGTCGGCCGCGACCTCGGGCACGTCCGGATGCGGCGTCGTCGCCATCGCGCCCGGCCGCCGCACGCCGGCGGTCGGCTCCAGCCCCCGCGCCTTCAGCGCGGTCAGCAAGGGAATGCCCTGATCGGCCGGCGCACCCAGGACGAGAATCTTTTTCATGCCGCGCTTTCCACTTGTTTCGCCGACACCGTCGCGGCGTGGCGCCCCGCGAGGAAGCCGAACACCATGCCCGGCGCGATCGTTCCGCCCGGGCCGCCGTAGGTCATGCCCATGGCGGAAGCCATGACGTTGCCCGCGGCATACAGCCCCGCGATCGGCCCGCCGTCGACGCTCAGCACTTGCGCATTGGCGTCGGTCTGCGGCCCGCCCTTGGTGCCGAGCGCGCCGCTCTTGATCTCGACCGCGAAGAAGGGACCCCGGCCGATCGGCCCCAGCGTTGCGGCGGTCGAGCCGCGCCCGTCGGGGTAGCCCCACCACTGGTCGTGCGCCGCATCGCCGCGCCCGAAATCGGGATCGCGCCCGGTGGCGCAATGCGCGTTGAACCGCTCGACCGTCGCTTCGAGCGCATCGGCATCGATACCGAGCCGCGCCGCCAGTTCGGGCAGGCTCTCGGCGCGCATCGCCCATTGCGGCGGCGCGGCGCCGCGCTCGCCACTGATCATGCCGAAGCCGAAACGGTCGATATATTGCTGGTCAAAGATCAGCCAGCACGGCAGGTTCCTATAGTCGAACGCGCTGACATCCTGATCGTGAAACGCCGCGCCGATCGCATTGTAATTCGCCGCCTCGTTCGTGAAGCGCTGGCCCGCACGGTTGATCATGATCGAATGCGGCAGGCTGCGCTGCCCCGCGACGAGCGTCTTGCCCGTCGAACATTCGCTCTCCGGCACCTCGGCGACGGGCATCCACCAGGCCTCGCGCATATTGCCGAGCATCGCGCCGACACGCATCGCCATCTTGAGTCCGTCGCCGGTATTGGTTTTAGGACTCAGCGGATGCGTCATCGGGCCGCGGATGAAGGCACGGAGCAGATCGGCATCCCACTCGAAGCCGCCCGTCGCAAGGACGACCGCATCCGCTGCAATCTCGACCTCGCCGTCGGCCGTCTCGAACACCGCACCGGCGACGCGGTCGTCGTTCATCAGTAGCCGAACCGCGCGATGCCCCGTCTGAGGTTCGATCCCGCGGTCGAGGCACGCGCGCAGGAGCCGCCCGACGAGCGCCTGCCCGCTGCCGCGCAGGTCGCCGTCGATGCGGCGCTGCAACTCCTCGGGCGTCAGTGGCTGCGGCTTCGCCTGCCCGAGCGGCGTGTCGTAGATCGAGAAATAGGGCATCGGATAATAGGGCGAGAGCGTGACCTTGTCGGCCCACTCGCTGAGTTCTTGAAAGGAGAAAAGCGGGCAGTCGAGCGAGCGTCCGCCGTTGCGCATCCCGCCCGGAAATTCAGCATGATAATCAGGAAACTCGGGGATCGGCCGGAACTGCACGGGCGTGTTCGCCTCGAGAAACGCCACCATCTCGGGCCCGTGATCGAGGAACGCCTCTACCAGATGCTGCTGCATCAGCCCGTGCGACATCGACATGAGGTAGGTCAGTGCCTTTTCGCGGCTGTCCTCGACCCCCAGCGTCGCCTCATGATGATTGTTCGGGATCCAGATCATCCCGCCCGACCAGGCGGTGGTGCCGCCGACCTGATCGCCCTTTTCGAACAGCGAAACGCGCGCGCCGGCTTCGTGCGCCGAAATCGCGGCGGTGAGGCCCGCGCCGCCGGTGCCGAGGACGATGATGTGCGGCGCTTCGCTCATCTCTTATGCCTTCAATTGCTCGACCATATGCGCTGTGTCGAAATAATGGATGCGCATCGACGCCATCTTGCCCGCGTCGTCGAATTCGGTGACCTCGGCGATATGCGTTTCGAATCGTTTGCCGCTCGACTTTGCGGTGACGGTGAAATGGAGCAAAGCGACGGCATATTTCTCGCCGCCGACCAGTTCCATCCATTTGACCACCGGGTCGTCCCAATAGCCCATGACATGTGCGTAGAGTTTCTGCAGCGCGTCGCGCCCGCACCACTCGCCTCCATAAGGAAGCGAGGTCGGTTCGTAGATGACGAGGTCGTCGGCCATGAAATCGGCCACGACATCCCACTCGCCGCGTGCGACCGCGGCATACATCGCCTTGCTGGCTTCGAGCGGCGTCATTCGATCGTGCCGACGAGCGCACCGACCGGATAGACCTCGCCTTCGACCCCGGTCGGGCGGATCGTGCCCGCGACCTGCGCCTCGATCTCGACCGTCGTCTTGTCGGTCTCGACCGTATAGATGATGTCGCCGACCTCGACGCGCTCGCCGTCGCCGACCATCCATTCGTTGAGCGTCATTTCGGTTGCCGACATGCCGATCTTCGGGATGCGCAGTTCCTCCGCCATCGCCTCAGCCCTTCCAGTTCACGGCAGCGCGCACCGCGTCGGCGATCGCATCCTTGTTCGGAATCCACGCCTGTTCGAGTGCGTTTGCCATCGGCACCGCCGAGAAGGCGCCGCCGATGCGCGTCACGGGCGCCTTCAGCTTGCCAAACAGCTTTTCGTTGAGCCGCGAGGCGATCTCGGCACCCGTCCCATATTGCTTCACCGCTTCGTGCAGCACGACCGCGCGTCCGGTCTTTTCGACCGATGCGGTCACCGTCGCCTCATCGTACGGCGCGATGGTTCTGAGATCGATCACCTCAACCGAAATGCCCTCCTCGGCAAGCTTGCCCGCGATTTCGAGCGCGTCGAGCACGGTGCGTCCATAGGTGACGATCGTGCAATCGCTCCCCTCGCGCGCGACCGCCGCCTTGCCGAGCGGGACTACATGCCCCGGTCCCGGATCATCCGATTTCAGACCATAGCAGAGGATATTCTCGATGAAGATCACCGGGTCGTTGCACGCGATCGCCGCGCGCATCAGCCCCTGGGCGTCGGCAGCGTTCGACGGGGTGACGATCTTCAGCCCCGCGACATGCGCGAACCAGGCTTCGAGCATGTCGCTATGCTGCCCGCCGAAACCTACCCCCACGCCTGTCGTCGTGCGGATCACCAGCGGCACATGGGTCTGACCGCCCGACATGAAGCGCAGCTTCGCGGCATGGTTGACGATCTGGTCCATCGCGACCGTCACGAAGTTCATCAGCATGATCTCGGCGATCGAGCGGAAGCCCGCGAGCGCCGCGCCGACGCACGCGCCGACGATCGCCTGCTCCGAAATCGGCGTCGCGCGGATGCGTTTCTCGCCATATTTCTCGGTCAGTCCTGACGAAATCTTGAACACCCCGCCGCCCTGCTTCGCGGCGACATCCTCGCCCAGCAAGATCACGCTTTCATCCTCGGCCATCGCCTCGTCGATCGCGCGGTTGATCGCCTGCGTCATCGTGATCTGCGCGCTCATGCCGCAATCTCCTCTTCGAAGACATCCTTGCGGATTTCCTCCGGACCCGGCAGCGGGCTGTTCGCGGCAAACTCGGCCGCCGCGTCCATCTGCGCGTCGAGGTCGGCAACGATCGCGTCGAGCTCGGCTTCGGTGAACTGATGATCGAGCATCAGCTGGCGCAGCCGCGGCAGCGGGTCCTCCGCCGCCATTTCGGCGAGATGTTCGGGCGGCATGTAGGAGAAATCCGAGCCGAAGAAATGCCCCATCATCCGGTAACACATCGCCTCGATGAGCGTCGGCCCCTCACCCGCGCGCGCGCGGTCAACGGCGGCCTTCGTCGTATTATACATCGCGATCGCGTCGTTGCCGTCGACCTTTACGCCTTCCATTCCGTACGCCCTGGCGCGGGTGACGATCGAATCGACCTTGGTGTGGTCGGCAAAGGCGGTGTGCTCGCCATAGCGGTTGTTCTGGCAGAGGAAGATCACGGGAAGCTTCCAGAGCTGCGCCATGTTCATCGCCTCGTGGAACGCGCCGATATTAGTCGCGCCGTCGCCGAAGCAGACCATCGTCACTTTGCCGTCGCCGCGGTTCTGCGACGCGAGCGCAAGACCGTTGGCGATCGGCAGCCCCGATCCGACGACGCCGGTGGTCACCATCACCCCCGTTTCGGGATGCGTGATGTGCATCGACCCGCCCTTGCCGCGGCAGGTGCCGCCGACCTTGCCCGCTATCTCGGCAAACAAGGGATTGAGCGGCACGCCCTTGGCGATCTGGTCGTGCTGGCCGCGATAGGTGGTGACGAGATAATCATCCTGTTCGAGCGCCGCCATCGCGGCCGCCGACACCAGCTCCTGCCCGCGCACGGTATAATAGATGACCGCGAGCTTGCCGGTCATCAGCAGCGAGCGGAATTTCTCGTCGGCGCGCGCGACACGCATCGTGCGGGTGTAGATATCGCGCAGCTTGTCGCGATCGATCGTCGTTTCGGTCATGCAGGCTCTCCGATGCCCTGTTGGGGGTTGGCGCTGGCGGCGGCGCTGGGGCGGGCGGCAACGCGGTCACGCCAGGCGGCGAGATGGGTCAGCGCGGGATCGGGCGGCTGGCCGACCAGCGCGCCGAATTCGACGAAGCTATAGAGCAGGATATCGGCGAGGCTGAAGCGCTCGCCAGCGATCCACGGCCCGGCGCCGAGAATGTTGTTCACGGCTTCGAGCCCGCTCGCTGCAAGCCGCTTCAGGTCGGCGGCGGCATCGGGCAGGCAGAGCACGCGGTCCCTGAACATCGACAAGCCTTCGGCGCCGCGAAAGCCCGCGGTCATCGGCACGACAACGAGCTGGTCGACGATGCGCACGAACATCCGGGTCCGCGCGCGCTGTTCCGGCGTCGCGCCGAGAAGTTTGTTCGCCGCGTGCGTTTCGGCCAGATATTCGCAGATCGCGATGCTTTCGACGATATGACTGCCATCGTCGAGTTCGAGCAAGGGCGTATGGCCGAGCGGGCTTTTTGCATAGAAATCGGGCCGGCGGTTCTCGGCCGCCATGATGTCGACGAACTGGCGGTCGAGCGTCAGCCCGGTTTCAGCAAGGTACATCAGCACTACGCGCGGGTTGGGGCCAAGCGACTGATAGAGTTTCATCGCGCGCGCCCTCAGAACTGGACGCGCTTGGTGAATCCGCCGTCGATGACGAGATGCGCGCCGGTCATATAGGGGCAAGCGGGCGAGGCCATGAAGACGATGCCCTTCGCGACCTCCTCGGGCTCGCCGAAGCGCCCCATCGGCATCTGCGCGAGCGTGCCCTCGTAAAGCGCGGGCACCGCCGACTTGATCACCTCCCAATTGCCGCCGGGATAATAGATCGCGCCCGGCGAGACGATATTCACGCGGATATTCTGCGCCGCGAGCGCCTGGCTCAATTGCGAGCCATAGGTGATCAGCGCCGCCTTCAGCGCATTGAACGCCTGCGGGACGATGAAGGTCTCGACCGCCGCGGTCGACGACATGAAGATGATCGATCCCGACCCCGACGCGGCGAGCGCCTCGGTCAGCACCTCGACCCCGTGGACCGCGCCCATCACGTCCATGTCGAGTCCGCGCTGCCAGTCGCCGGTCGCCCCCTGCCCCGACGAACTCGCGGTATGGATGAAGATGTCGCAGCCGCCGAGCGCATCGCGCGCCTTCGCCAGCCATTCGCGATAGCCGTCGGGGTCGCCCGTCATGTCGAACTGCTCGCCGTGGACCTTGCCCGGCCCCGCTGCGTCGATCGCCGCGACAGCCGCCTTCACCTTCTCGGCATCGCGCGAGAAAAAGGCGACATCGGCTCCCTCGGCAGCGAAAATCTTGAGCGACGCGAGCCCCAGCCCGTGCGCGCCGCCGTTCATTATGACCTTCTTGCCCTTGAGACCCAGATCCATCGCATCCTCCTCTTGTCATTTTGAGGAGGAGAGTATCGGGCTGGTCCGCATAGGGACATCAGCAAAAATGGGAGCCGCTCGCATCCCATGAATGCCATTACGTGGTCGCCCGCTGCTTGAACGGCCAGTATTGGACCCTCGGCAGCTTGTTCCAAATGCCTGAATCCCGGAATAAATCTGTCATTCCGCCCCTGCGACTTGCGGATGATGAAACCGCGCGCAGCGACAGGCGAACTGACCGATAGAGCCCGCAAAACTGAACCGCCCCGCAACGCCATCCACTGTCTCATTTTGGTCGGTCATGAAAATCCTTGCGTCCTCACCAGAGCGCGCGCGTGTCCATCCACGCGAGGACGTCCGCCAGCTTGAACCGGGGCCTCGGTATCTTGCCCCGGCTCACATCATATTCTTTTGGAAAACCTGCCGCCCGGTCGCGTCGATAGCGATCGATCGTGCGTCGCGACACGCGCGCGATGCGCGAAATCCTCGACAGTAAGAAACTCCCGATCACCTGACGCCGAAGCATCGACCGATGGCGTTCGCGTCGCATCTTTCGCTATTTGCGCGAACCCGTAATCGCGGTTGATAAAAGCGGAAAGCATATGTGGGATGAGGTCGCCAACCGCCTCGGGAGTACCATAAACCTCCTCATAGGCATTGGCATGTTGCTGCAGCGCGCCAGCGAGTTCGGGAAGTATCTCAATCGTCATTTTGGTCGGCGTAGGGTCGGGAATCTTGGGGAGCTTAAGCTCGATCATGCGCACTAACTCCATGACCCGAGCGCAAATCCGCGTAGCTGAACATCGTCACACCGAACTCGAATCATGGCGATTTACGCCGCGGCAAAACCCCTTTCCGCGGCAAATAGGGGGCTCTAATAGTCGCGAAAATACTCGCTATTTTCACGACCAAACGAGTCCAATTCTGTCTAGGTTTGACCAACGACCGCGGAATGAACTCTCAAATTCCGCGCAAATTCCCCAGTTTACAGCCGAAATCATGTTCTCAAAAACCGAGGATTTCAGCCAATTTTCTGCCATGAAAGACTATCTCCGACACGCGGATTCACAATCCGCGTGTCGGGCCAAATGGCCGCTCGATATAACCATCTGAATATAATTGGTTTTCTCAAAAAGGCGTGAGGGCAAGGTTGGAGAAAACCGCGGCCAAGCGCCCGATTTTGCCGCCAAATTCACGCTCGACGCAACTCAAGTTACACCAATATATTTGATAATAGAGGATTTTTGGTAGCGGAGGAGGGATCCATATTCTGAGTTTAAACCATTGTTATTACTAAATTTTCTATCGCCCGCGTCGAAAAATCGCCCCAGTTTCGATCTCTTTTCGACGAGAGGTCTTAGGAACACGGTGAGCCGATTTTGTCAGCGCCATCTTTTGATCTAGCGGAGGCGTTGGAGTCATAAGGGCGCGGTGCTTTCCGATTTGCCATCAGAAAGCTGCGAATGCTCTCCACCAATATCACTGTCGCGCGCCCGACCTTCGCAGCCTCGATGTCCCCAGAAGCGATCAATTCGTAGATTGTCGAACGCCCTAAACCGGTCATTCGGCTAGCATCGGGGACGCGGACACCGATGGGTTCAATTGGAGGTCGATCATCGCCGGTCGTCAAAGACGCCCCGCTACCTCGACGGTGCATCTCTATTGCCTCCGACGTTACTTGCTGAATTCGCGAACTCCATCGCCTTCAGCGCCGCGCCTTGCCGAGATCGTGTAACCGTCTCGACCGATGTGACGCTACCGCTTCTTACGATTGAACCGGGGAAGCGACAGGCTTCTCATTTTGTATCACGCAGGGCGCAAATAAGTCTCAAACAACACCCCGGCTTGGACGGAAACGCCAAAAGAGCATGAACCTTGTCGGAATAGCCGGAATTACACACGGCACCACTTGGCCGTTTGGAGACGGCCCGCTTCTCGGCGGGATTTGACAGAAGCAGACGTTGCTGGCGATAGGTCTGCGGCGGCGGCTAACGCATTCGAGACGCGTCAGACTATGAGACCTTCGTCGGTGAGGAAGGCCTTCATCACCTGCGCCTGCCTGGCGACCCAAGCAATGATCTCATCTCCTCGTACCTGCGGATCTGCCGCAAACTCAGCGATCGGCTTGCATAGGAGGAAATCGCTCCACGGGCGCACATATCCCTCGGGCTGGCGCTTTGTTGCGGCGAAGCTGTCCTCAAACCTGCTGCCGAAGAAAACATAGGCCTGCGCGCCCCTGAATCGCTTCAGCAAATCCTCATCGTCGAGCCAAAGGCCCGTCTCTGGAAACCATATCCCCGTCTGAAGAAAACACTCGGGTTTCGAACTGGACCGGGGTGCCAAGAAGCGCCAAGCGCTGACAGAGCCTTCCTCGGTCAGGGCTTTAAGCGTCGTGTCCGACGTTTTCCCGAAATTGGCGACGGTCTTGAATTCCTCCCACATACGGTCGACGAGATTCTCGAGGGCGTCCGCCTGAGTTACGTAGAGTTCAGCCGCGGCAAAGGCTGCGGAAGAGGGAAATTCATTACTCATATTTTGGCTCTCCAGATAGGTCAGAAACGCCTCTGCTATGGCTTTTGAATGATGCTCGTCCGGCAAGTCCCCGGTCAGCGCGACCAAGTCGCGCCCTAGCGATCCCCATGAAGTGTGAGCACGTCGTAGGCCATGATAGAGACCGGTGGCGTCATCCCCACGGAAGTCGGGCGGCGGCGGCGTAATATGCGTGACGAATATCAGAGCGCATGGCATCGCGCACTCGCCTGCGCGATTGGCGAGCCAATCGGCATAGCCCCGCAGCTGGTGGCTCGCTCCGCCGCTCGGGTCTTCGCGCATAGATACGCCATGACTGACTTTATTCTCGAACAATATCCACGGGTTGCCATCGAGCAAAATGAGCATGTCGGGTCGACCGGCATCGCCAGCCAGATATTGCGTGAGCACTTTGATCTCGTGCTTCGAGAAAAAAGCCTCGGCATCGTCTATGGGGGCTCCCGAAAGCACACTTAGCAAAACGGCCTTAGGCTGTGCCGGCAGTGCCCGTATCGTCACCGCCAGACATTCGGTCAGCCAGTCCTCGAGCGGATTCTTGTTCTCGCGCTGCCGATATGAATAGAGGTCGATGAACAGATCAGCGGTTGGGACTGGCACATTTCTAACCTGTTTCGAGATGATGATATCTCCAACGCCGTCCGCTCCATTTTTCGCCCGACCACCAGCGGCTCGTAAACGGCGACTTGTCATTTGTAGGTCCCGCTCAGCTCTCCGTAAGCAGTTCGGCAAGGGCGGTTGTCACGAAGCGCGCCGACAGGGCACAGCCATATTCGTGGTATCGATCGTCCTTGTGCGGGTTCGCGAGATCGACAACTGTCTTGGCGGCAAAATATACCCCGCCGCCGTTATAAAAATCGCGCGCAGCGAAGAGCACGGACGCTACCTCCATGTCGATCGCCGCGACCTTTCTCCCCTGCTCGCCAATCTCATCGCCGACATCGGCATCGGCCACCACCTGTGAGCCCGATACCATCGGTGGCATTTCAGCAGGTGCGTCAGCAAGTTCAGAATTCAGTAAACCTTCGCGCAGCTTCTTAATGCGGTCTTTCTTCAGAAGACGCGTCAGGGTCGGCTTGACGAACGGCGGGATCCAGACCTGAACGAGGTCCGGGGTCAATTTGCCATCTACGAATTTCCCGCTCTGATAGTTCCAGCTGACTTCGGGCACAATTAGAGCGCCGAGCTCGGTTTCGCCCTCTCTTCCGCCGCAGATCCCCGACATAGCAACCGCACGCGGTCGAAAAATGGACAGGGCCTTAGTGGTGACTATCGCAGCTGAAATCATGCCCGGGCCAGGTTGCACAACGATCACTCCCCGATAGGCGCCGATTTCAACTCTTTGGCAATCGAGACCGGCGACATTTTCATGCTCGCCCGCGACACAGTCGGTGTGACCATAGCCTTCCCGCTCTTTCTCGAGCGCGCAAACGATCACGAAATCAAGCGGCCGCGTGACATTATTCTCGCGCAGTTTTGCGGAGAGCAGCTTTTCCCAATTGTCAGAACCGTCGAAATGGATAACAGCAACGCCGTGACGCGCGAAGCTGTCGCGGGCGTCCTTGGCGACTTCTGGGAAGCTCGTCATCACAATCCACGAGGAGGTTTTCCCCGCGAGATGGTTCTCGATCACCTCGCACCATTGCTGTGTTGCGTCAGCCGGTTCCGCATTCGCAAATTGCGGCAACACGAGGTCAACGATGACTAGATCGAAGCGATCGCCGAGTTTTACGAAACTGTCGTTGACCGTGGCTGCGCGGACGATCTCGACCTCCGAAGCGCCAAGTTCGTCGATAACGACGGCCTCGATCAGATCCGCCTTCGCATCATCGTCTTCAACTAGTAAGATCTTCACTCGAAACCCCCAATTGCCTTAAGGAGCGACTCGCTCCATGGCTCGTCATCGCCAAATCGTAAAACATCCACGACATTGTGAATGTCGTCCTGTTTCAACACATCGACGAAATCGCGCAGTCGGACATGCTTGCGATCATACTCCACCGTCGGATATTGCGTCAGAATGACAATTTTCTCCGCCCGGTCGTTGGAGGAGAGGAAGAGCAGCACGTCGAGCCCGCCCACCGGCTGCGAATAGGTGTCGATGGCCCCAACCTCGCTCGTGTGGCTTGGTATCGCCATGTCGAGAACTACGAAATCGAATGCCGCGCATTCTAGCGCAGTCATCGCGCTGCGCAGCGACGTCGCCTTCGACAAGATCGTGGCTTTCGATCCGACAAGTCGCACGATCGCATTCATTTTAAAGGCGTCGTCTTCGACGACGAGGATTCTCATTCGACCACACCCTCGAAAGGAAACCGCATCGCAACTGACACCTTCCCTTGCGGTTCTTTCTGACTCTCAAGTTCGAAATCGAGAATTCGCCTGTCCACAGCCATCTTCTTGAGCTTTCGCATTCCGCTCAATCCCTCGACGATGTCGGCATCCTGCGCCCCCACATCGCCGGCGTCCCGCATGCGTCGGAGCGCACGATCAGGGCAGTCGTCGGCTCGAACGTCGCTGGTAACCGACAGCCTCAACACCTTGCTTTCGCCCTGCGGTTGCACATCCGCGCCCACCGCGAGCCTGCCCGGACATTTGCCGTGCTTCGCTGCGTTGCGAACCGCAATCGTCAGCCCGTCGTAAACGAAGGAATAGTTCGAGCCGCTCAGTTTGATATCCTCTTCGCCCGAAAACTGGATGTCGGGAGAGAAAGTCGGATATTCGTCGCACGCTTCGCGGAGCACAACTTCGATCACATGCGAGAGGTCCGCGATAGCGGACACATTCGGCGGCTTCTTAAACCATGAGATTACCGTATTGAACTGATCGGCCAAGGTGAGATTGACAGATTTCTCGAACGCGATCACCTCAGTATCGTTGGGATTGTGACGAAGTTTCAACATGCCCCACCGGTTTCGCGCGTCGCTGATCGACGCCTGGACGTTGACCAGTTCCTGTTCGAAAATAAGCCAGCAATATTGCTCGATCTGCATCGGGATGCTGAGAGCGCCATGATCCTTCTGCGACTGCTCGAAAATCGCATTGAGACAAACCACGCACGTCTGCCATTTCTGCGGTGTGTCGATCTCGGCACTGATGAGCCCACTCTTGTGTGACGTTCTGTCGATGAAATGCAGACGTGCGGCCAATGAATTGACCGATCCGGAGAATTCCTTTGTCCAACTTTGATATTGGGAGAGGATTCCATGGGGCAAGTCCGAGCTCGAAACATCGGGAATACCTGTCAGGAGCGTGCCGCGGAGCGTGCCATGGCGAATTCGGCGCCCGAGAAAGGACGCGATCCCGAAGTCCGCATTTTTGCAGAATTGCTCATAGCATTCGATAATCGCGAGCAAGGCACGCGTCGTCGGCACACGATGCTCAGACAGGATCATCGACTGATATTTCGACTTGTCCGTCAGTTCTTCGAGGCTGGGGAGATTCGGAGTTTTCTGCCGAATGAAGTTCGAAAAGCTGCTGAGCTTATTCTGGTCGATCCATTGTCGAAATCGAACCGCGTCTATGTTCAGACGGGTCTCGTTGATCGCGCCTCGGACCGCGGCAATCTTCCGGTCCAGCCTGAGCTGACGCGCATTTTCTTTCGGTGCCTCGTCGTTGACCGCGTCGCCGTACCATTCGAGAAGCGAAGCGCGCGTTTCGTAAATCGAGTTGGACGATGCCATGAGGAACGCCATTTGGCTGAGCATCGTTTCGTCGAGCAGCTCGACGAAATAGGATATGATCTCTGGGCTGAGCGTCCGTACGCTCTCCATGAAGGCAAGAATATCACCATCATGAAACTGCCTGACGTAGGTCTGGAACTGCTCCTTGAAATTGTAGCTGTCGCGCGTCGCCGAGCTGTGCGCCCGCAGCAACGTATGTAGTAAGAGCTTCACAAAAGGGTCGGTGGCGCGTCCCGCAGCCTTTCGCAAGGCGTCGGTCGACAAGAGCCGGTCGATCTCGAAGCTGCTTCCCATCAGGAGCGCCATTGAGGCGGCCGTAAGTTGCGAAAAATCGGGGTCCCTCTCGCATATCCATATGATGCCGCAACTTCGTGCAAGTACGCCGGCTGTATTGGTATCGAACACGTCCGGCAGGGGATCGCGCTGCCCCGCCGTGGCCGGAACCAGATCGTCGAGATGATCCACGCCCTCGAAAAAGCGCCCGGCAAAGCTGTCAGCTATGAAGGCTGATCGGTTCCTGAGTGCGGGTATGTCGTAGAGCGACTGAAAGGTCGCACGCAGCCGCCTAAATCGCGCGTCCTCGAGAAAAGCTGGAGCGGCCCGAAAAGCCTGTGTATCCTCGTAACCAGACTTCGCGTCGAAGTAGTCGAATTGATCACCCAAAGAGGCGCCCAGTTCCGCCCAAGCCGCTTCGATTGCGGGAGATATCGGCACCGTGTCTGGAAGAAGGCCAAGATCGCGATGGGCCAGAAGCGCAATCGCCGCATCAACAAGGCTGACGTCATAGGAAGCTGACACGAGCGCGCGGACATCGTCATCTTGAAAGGCGATCGGTGCAAAGCATAGATGGGAGACCTTCGGCGAAATGCTCGCGCCACGCGCGATTGTCGCGAATTTTCGAAACCGGTATTTCAGATCAAGATAGTTGAAATCGCTTCCGATGGAATCAATCATGGCCATGACGCCATAATTTTTTTGGTTGATTCCATAGGTCTCTACCAGCTCGAGGCAAAGCCGATAAGATAGCGTTTCCTTCGGCGCGTAACCGATGATGAACGCCATCTTCCGAGCCAGCGCGAGCGAATGGCCCGATCGCAATATGATATATTCGATTGCATTCGCCATACGCGCGTCATCATCGGTCGCGAGCGCTCGGTTGAGTTCGCTTAGGCCGCTGAAAGCTTCACAGAGATCCGCCTCGCTATGGCCGATCCGGAACGCGATATAGTCGAGCGCGACGTCGTCGTGCGGCACCATCGGGAAGTCCCGCATGCCATCAAACGGGCTGGCTACGGGAAATTCGGCGGGGATCGCGAGATGCTGGAAAAGTCGGTCCTCACGGATCAACTCGTCAACCACGCGCATGTCCGAACGGTTCACACCGTCCAACAACTTGAACAATGTGGATCGTGCCTCGCCAGTATCCAGATGCCGATTCAGAAGTCCGCGAAGCAGTGCTCGAGTCTTCATGCTGCCGACGTCTCGAATTGAGACTGCCACCGCTACCTTTTGCGCCATTCGCTTCAGAATTCCCTCGCCCCAAGGACCGCTCGCAACAAAAATGCAATCGGTCAATGTTCGATTGCAGTCAGTTTGGATCAATTTGCAACAGCTTTCGCCCGACGTCCGGAGGCGGCTCGCTCGAACTGAGGGGGAAGCATATCCCGCTCCTCCCGCCCAAGCGCGAGGGTTTCTGCCCCCCCCCGGGTCAGCGGGCAGCGGTCGACCTAGGGCCGAGCTGACATAATCGCGGCGCTCGAGGCGCCGCGCAATACCGGACGCAAAAATGCCGCCCCGGTACCTATGGATAGCTGCGAACGAATAAGCTTCGATACTATGGGCCATCTTGGATCGGTTGTGGCGGTCGATGCTTAGCAGCGCAATGGTTTGCGCCTTCCCGTTGCGGGGAATGATGACCGGACCTTAGGGATTCAGCTCCAACAGCTTTTCAAACTCCGCAGCAAGTCCGCTCGCAGCGCCGGACCAAGTTAGGATGCCAGAGAGGTTTTGGCGAAGCTTGCGAGCACGATCGAACGCGGCCGCGCGGTCCGAAAGCACTGCCTTAATTTGGCTTGCCCAAGAGGACGCAATCGCATCGGGCGAGCCGTCAACGTCACAAATTGCGCCATCAATCACGGCGCAATCCGTTCCCGACTGTATCGCTGGATCGAGCTTTAGGAGCTGCGCAATGCCGCTGTTCGAAGAGATAAGGACGGGTATGCCTGCAGCGATTGCTTCCAAAGCGACGAGACCAAAGCCTTCGGTTCTTGATGGCATAAGCACAAGCGATGCGGACGAAAGATCTCCGAATAGCTCTTCCTTGTCGGTCGAGTAGAAACGCGCCTTTACGAACGCTTTGACGGCCGCTTCGTCGCCGAAGATCGTGCAGTGCTTTTCGAGCTCCTCCGGCTTTACTCCCCGAATGACGAGGCCGGGTTTGTGATATGGCTTGATCGTAGGATCATCTCGGAAGAGCTTCGTGGCGTCGTAGGCGAGTTTAGCGCCCTTGAGCTCGGCATGTTCCATGCGTCCTTGGAAGAGGATCACGACTGGTGTTTCGGGGGGATTATGCGCAAAATTCAAAAGCTCTCTAGAGAGCCCCGGGTTTAGCTGAACCACATGCGGCGCCTGTCCCATTTTTCCGACGATTTCGCCGTATATCCGTGGCCCGACCGCTACTATTAGGTCGGCACGTTTGCATTGCTTGAATTGCACTTGGCCTTTGTCGGCTGCGCGAGCTAGGCTTTGATGAAGCTCCGGCGATTTATAAGCTTCTATTTCCTCGGGAATGGTGTGGACGAAATGCACATACGGCAGGTTCAAGAGTCGATGCGCAATATGGTAGGCTGCGGGCCCCGTGATGTGATCATGCCCGATGACGAGGTCTAGGCCGAGCTTCGTAAGTTCTGCAAGGGGAGCGAGAAAGAGTCGCGCGACACCTTCGACGCCGGCATCTTCCGCGCTTTCCAGCAACGTAACACCAAAAGCCGCAGCTTCTTGCTTTTCCTTGTCGTTCGCCTCGATCACGAGACAGGCAACGCGATGTCCTTCGGCCGCGAGCGCAGTGCAAAGGTCTCTGTTGAGCGTCGAGAGGCCGCCATGGGCCGAGCTCCACTCGGTGGCCACAGACAAGATTCTCAGCTCTTTCGCCGGCTCTGCTTTTGCTGGCACGACATCAGGCGTGGGATCCAGCAACGCAGATTGTTCGCCCCCGGCGAGGCCCTTCAGAACTTCTTGTGCCGCGCTGGTCAGTTCCTGCTTGGCGCTTCGTATCGGCAGCGCCGCCCCATAAGATGCGATCTGGCGGAGAATGTTGGCGGGCGTATCCCACCGCCAGCTATGCGTTTGAAATATGCTCTCGGCCTGAACTAAGCGATGCTTTAGCCAAAACTGCTCAGGCAGCGCTCCAACGATCCCGCGTACTGCTTCCACCGAGCTTGCGGTGCCGCGCTGCACAAGCTGATCCAATACGGCGCGCCGTGTGAATTGGACTTGATCTTCAGGGCCAATCCAGCCGCTCTTTTCATTGGCGGGAGGCGGGAATTCCTTTTCGATCCAGAGATAGAGATCGCGCAGCTTTGCGTCGCTCATCCGATCGAGCGGGAAGGAGCCGAGGCTATTCGAGGCATGGCCGGCGAGAAAGATGCTTCGCGCGAGTTCGCGGTTGGGGAGGCTTTGCAGCTGGTCCCAACCCGTGTCGGGAAACCGGTAGAGGAATGCGGCTGCGAGTTTTACAAAATCCTCTTCACCGAGCTGGAGTGCTTCCCCCGTTCCCCCGCTCTGCAATTCCTGGGCGATCGCCTCGCGAGCGCGCGGATGATCGCGAGTGAGCAGATAGCTGATCACTTCAACACGGGTTGCCGCGGGCAACTTAGTTCGCTGGGCCACGCGCCAAAGCAAATCGCCGAGCCGGATATCGAAGGCTTTGCCCATCCGCTCGAGGGCTTGCCGCGCCGATGCGTCATTCTCCGCCCGAAACAACAGCCGAAGCAGCGCAGTCTCCACGGCGCGGGGCGCGTGACGATAGGCTGAGGCCGCGAGCTCCGCCCGGATACCGCGTTCGGCGGCGTCCTCATTAGCTGTTACCGCAAGAATGACGTGCGCCCAGCGCGTCCATATGGCGTCGGGCAATCCCAAGAGCCGCTGTGGCCGTATGGTATAGATGAGCAGAAAGGCGCGATAGGCCGCAGCAGCGGGACGGTGGAACGTGTTTTTGCCGACCCAGCTGCGCGAGGCGAGCGCGTCGCCCCGCAGATATGCTTCTGCCCAGTCGAGCGATGCCGCCTGTTCCTCCTGCCCTAGCCCGCTCCACATGGGTGTCGCGGCCAAATCCATCGTGAACTCGTCGCCGCTCGAGCGCCCAAGGTCGTCGACGAAGAAAAGAAGATTGTAGGTCCACCACTCATCAACATGAGCGGCAGCGCGGGCGAGACGTTTGGCCACCTCCTCGGAACGGTTAAAAGCCGGGGTGTTATCAACTGTACGCACCCGTTCGACCCGCGCGGCGCGCTCCTCACGCATATATCGCGAGACTTCGTCGTCGAGCTGCGTAGTAAAACCACGAACGAGCGCTGCGGCCAGCGCCGGATGCGCTTTAGCCGCGTCCCAGACATCGTCGCGTTCGTCGATGCCGCCCGCGTGTACGAGCGAGATGATCGCATCGATGAGCGCCGTCTCTCGGAGCGCGGACTCATTGTCCAGGAGCTCAGAGAGGATCCACGGCACGTCGCTTGGTATCAGGAGCGGCCATCGTCCGTTGATCGACAGGCGAACCGATTTTCCCGAGTCGGCTAGGCGGCGGAAGACCGCCGAGGCCAGATGGTGGCGCTTCTCGGCGGGACCGTGAACATATTCCTCGACGAAAGTTGAGAAGCGCGCGGTGTAAAGGAGGCCTGCAAATTTGGCTTCGCTCGCGCCGACCGCGAAGTCTGCGAAAGCGTCGCGCACCCGATCGTCACCGCTCTGCATCCAAGCGGAGCTAAGGATGTTGGTGAGCAGTTCTTCTTCGCTCGAGTCATGCCCACTGTCGAGCGCAGGGGCGCGCGATTTCACCCAGGCAACCGCTTTGACGGCTTGGGCGGGCGAGAGATCGAGCCTTAAGTCGTGCCGAAAACTCCAATACTGACCTAGGAAATTATCGCGCCTCCGCGGCGTCAGTGCTTCGAGGAGTTCGTCGAAGGTGATGATCCCTGGCCAGAGCGAAGCGAGCGCATAGCCTCGAAGCTCGTCATCTTCGTCTGCGGGATCACCGGGCAGCGCCAAAGGCCTAAGCTTGCTTCGCTGCTCCGGGCTTGCGAGATCTTCGGCTGCGATAGAAGCTTGGACGCGCGTGTGCGTCTCCTCGCTCGTGTCGAGCGCCACCTCCACAAGGTCACCACCAAGGACGGTTACCTCGCATGCGGCTGCGATCTGCATCGCAACCCGGCGCGACATAAACGAATAATCGCGCTCGACGATATAGGGCCGTAGCTGATCGGCGAGCCCCGGGTGGGCAAGCTTTTCGAACTGCCGGCGCAAGCTCCAATCGTCGTCGAAAAGCTTGCCCTCATTAAATTCGGTGAGCAGATGCCCGACGAGGCGAGCTTTGCTGCTGTCGGTTGCGCCGGTGACGTCGCTCCGGAGGAGGATAGCCGGTTGCCGCGCAATGAGGGCATCGAAGAAGTCCTCGCGCATGCTCGCGATCCAGGAGGCAACTTCGTGGAGTGGGGGCGGGATAAAGCCCTGCGGCTCGCCGGCTCCGCCAAGGAACTCGAATAGCTGCGCAGTCGAAAGCCCGCGCTCGACGAGATAGAGGGCCGCTAGGAACTCACCGAAGGTGCGGTGCGACCATTGGAACAGCGTTTCGGTCAGGGGCTTGAAGAGTGCTGTCCGTAGGATCTCAACGATATCGCCCTCGCCCACCCGAAAGGCGTCACCTAATATAGCCTCAGCTCCCCCTGCGAGATCGGCTACCGGGACGGCTTCGGCGTTCGAGGGGTTGGCGAGTGCTGTGAGGCTGATCGCAGTGGTGTTGGCAAAGATTGTTGCGGCGGCAATCCGACCCGCGACCAGCATGCGTTCGTTGGTCTCAAGGCGGCCTCCTAATTGGTTCTGGCGGCGCTGGAGATTGACCTCTTCCAAATAGGCTTGGACGCCGCGCCGGTACAGAGGCACTTGCTCGCGTGGAAGTTCGCCGGTCTGCTGAAAGATGCTTAGCAGGATCTGCAGCGTGATGGGCCGGCGCGTCAAAGCATCGGCGCCGGCCCTGTCGAGCAACCCGATCGCAACTTCCCAAGCGGCCGTACCCCGTTCTGTCGACGTCGCGGCGTTCAGTGCGTCCTGACGGTCAAGTTCTGAAAGTTCAACGACGTCCAGGCTGCGCTCGAACAGCTGCCCCAAATTCGATTCAAAGACCTGCGACCATTCGGCAGCACGGCAGCTTATGCGCAACGTCAGAGCTTCGGCCCGAGCAGCGGAGCGATGGACGTCAGCAGCGGCCCGCGCTTGAGCCGCACGAAGGGCGCTCTCGATTGCGCCCATGACTTTGTCTGCATCGACGATTGCCTCGTCGAGACCATCAAGCAAGATGCTCCACGCGCCACCACCGAGCCATGCGTCCACCCCATCGCTTGCGAGCAGCTGACCCTCGAGCTGCTCTTCCGAAACCACTGACCCGAGCGCTATGAAATCAACAGTGTCACCCTGCTCGAGAGCGAGCCTCTCGAGGACACCCATTTCTGTCGTCTTGCCCATGCCCGGAACACCAAGCATAACCGTGCAGCGGCTCCGGAGTAGCTCTTCCGTTGTCAAGGCTTCAATTGCAGCGATTCCTTCGGAGCGAGCAGTACGCACCAAAGCCCAACGTCGTAACCACGGGTAGAGATTAGGGATCATTCGCATCGAGCTTTCAACTGACCACAGACAGGCGTCAACAACAACAGAACGATATTTCAGCAAGACGGCAATGCTCGCAAACAAAGCCCGCAATGACCATCCGAGTTGAGAAAATAATCCGGCCTCCAATCCCGCCGGTGCAGCATGTTTACCACCCCAGGAGTCACCTGAAGTGTCCGCTTTCAGGGATTATCCTGCGACAGGCCGAACGACCGAGATCAGGCGCAAATCCGACCTCTTACTGGCTTCGAGTTCACCATCCTGCAGTGCGAACGTCTGCCATTGCTGCAAAGTGCCTGTCGCTTCTCAAGTCGATCCGAACGCTGACATGCCCCGACAACCCCGGCATCGATGATCTGCAAGGTCAAAAACGCGGCGGGATTTGAAACCTATTGAGCCCGCAATAGAGCAAAACCCTCAAAACATCACAAATCCCGCGGCGCCCTCGGCCTGATACGACCAATAACAAATAACAATTTGTCGCGTCGAATTGCGCCTGCAATCTCCGATCCATCAACAATCGAACGCCGCAGAGATTGAAAGGCCGAGCCGGGTCCGCATCCCCGATTACAACCACAACAACAACGATCCGTAACGCGCCCGGGTCCAACGGAAACTGATCCTTAGGAGAGGCCTTACCAAATGACTGACAGCACGACTTTTTTCGACCATGGGCGCCTCCTCTGGAGTCCCGGCCCGGGCAACCCGCCGTCGCAGGTCACCCGGTTCCGCCAATGGATTTCTTCGGCAAATTGCGTTCGGCTCGAAAATTATGCCGACCTGCATCGATGGTCCGTCGAAAAGCCCGCGCGATTCTGGGGCGCGCTTTACGAATATTTTCAGATTGAATCGCCCACGCCCTATAAGGCCGTCATGTCGGAAGGCCCGATGTGGGACGTGCGTTGGTTCGAAGGCGCTTCGGTCAATTATGCGCAGAATATCCTCCGCGCGCTTCGCGACGAGCCCGACAAAATCGCCATTGTTGCAGGAAACGAAGCTGGCGAGCTGCGCCAAGTGTCGCGCGGCGAGTTACTTCGCGATGTGACAGCGGTGGGCGCTTATCTCACCGAAATGGGCATCGGCAAAGGCAGTCGGGTCGCCGCCTATGTCAGCAGCAATTCCGAATCCGTCATCGCCTTTCTTGCCTGCGCGTCGGTCGGCGCAATCTGGTCGAGCGTTTCCCCCGATTTCGGAACCGCGGCCGTTTGCGACCGGCTAGAGCAATTCGCGCCGCAGCTGCTGATCGCAACGGACGGCTATGTTTTTGGCGGGCGTCCCTTCGACCGCATTTCGGCGGTCGACGAGATATTGGAGCGCATCGCGTCGATCGAGAAGGTGATCCATATACCGTCGGCGATCGCGCCCGCGGGCTGGTCAGGATTCGCCCGGCCCACCGCATCCTGGAGCGATGTTCTCCATCAAGGGCAGAGTTTGCCATTCGCTTTCGCCGAGGTCGAATTCGACCATCCGCTCATCACCTGCTTTTCGTCGGGAACGACCGGTAAGCCCAAGGGCATTGTCCATGGCCACGGCGGCGTCACGCTGGAAGCATTCAAGATGACGGCGCTGCAAGGCGACATGGGTCCGGACGATGTCTGCACCATGTTTGCGACCGCAGGCTGGATCGTCTGGTTCATGGAAATTTCTGCGCTCAGCATGGGAACGGCGATCGGATTGTTCGATGGCAACCCGCTCGCGCGCGACGGCCACGCCATATGGGATTTCGTCGCACGGAGCCGGACCAGTTTCTTCGCGATCAGCTCCGCCTTTTTGACCAGCCGGATGCAGGCTGGCGCGCGGCCCAACGACGACCATGACCTGTCGGCCCTGCGCGCCGTCGTGTTCGGAGCGTCGCCGGCGACGCCCGAGGCGATGGAATGGGTGGCGGGCCACGTCGGACATGATGTGCAGGTCGCGACGGCGTCGGGCGGCACCGAGATCTTCACCTGCTTCCTTGGCTATTGCCCCGATGTTCCAAGCTATGCGGGCGAATTCCAATGTGCCTGGCTCGGGACCGATGCCGTGGCGATGGCCGACGACGGCCGCATTCTCCATGGAGAGGTTGGCGAGCTAGTGATCCGCCAGCCGATGCCGACCATGCCGATCCATTTTCTGGACGATCCCGACAAGCAACGCCTGCGCGCGACCTATTTCGATGATATTCCTGGCCTGTGGAGGCACGGCGATCTGTTCGTGACACTCGACGACGGGACCTCGCGCATCCTTGGCCGATCGGACGCCACGCTCAATCGCGGCGGCGTTCGCATCGGCACCGCGGAAATCTATGATATCGTCGATCGTCATGACGCCGTCGAGGACAGCCTCGTCGTCAACCTCGATCGCGCGGACGGCAGGTCGCAAATGTGGCTGTTCCTCCAATTGGCTGACGGTCAAGCGATGGCCCCGGCGATCCGGGACGAACTCGCCCAATCGCTTCGCAGGCTGGCTTCGCCGCGCCATGTCCCGGACGAGATGAGGGCCGTTCCGGCCATTCCCTATAATATCACGGGCAAGAAGCTGGAGGTTCCAGTCAAGCGATTGCTAATGGGGGCGGACGAAGCAGCGGTCGTCAACCGCGCGATCATGCGCGACCCCGCCGCTATGGACGCCTTTGTCGAGCTGGCCGCGCGCCGCTAGGGTCAAGGGCGGTCACCGGCGGTCCGCAAAAAAGGCCGTGGCGATGCAGGGGCTGCATCGCCACGGCCTTTGGTTTGTTCGTACAAAACTTCTTACGGACACGGGCTACCCAACGAGCCGGCGGGCACACCAGTCGGCGACGAAGCTGCGGATCGGTTCGATATTATCGGCGCTGGTATGCTCCACGCCGCCATCCTCCGGGCCGAAAATCTTCAGCTGCCGGTCGGGGCTGTTGACGGCTTCGTCATAGCTTTCATGGGCGTATTCGACCGGAATCTGACGGTCGTTCGATCCGTGGGTGACGAGAAAGGGAATGCGCATATTGTGCAGATGGCCGCGCAGCGTGATGCGGTCGCAATTGGCCAAGAGCGCTTCGCCCGACGGTTCGCCCCAGACCCAGGCGACATGCTCCCAATAATGGGGGACGGGGCGATCGCCTTCGCGCGCCGCGCGTCGATGCTGCAATGCGCCCCAGTCATGATTGGCGCCCCACGCCGCGCAGAGTTTCAGGCGCGGTTCGTAGCAGGCCGCGCGCGGCGCATAATAGCCGCCGAGCGACCAGCCGACGATGCCGATCCGGTCGGCATCGACGTCGGCGCGCATTTCGAGATAATCGACCGCGGCCGAAACCCAGCGTTCGCTGTCATAGACCGCCGTCAGCCCTTTCAATCGCAGGGCGCCGCCAACCCCCGGCTGGTCGATCATCAGCAACGACATGCCACGCCGCGCGAACGCATCGCGATTGACCAGATAGATCATCTCCTTGATGCTATCGAGGCCGTTGCAAAAGATCATCGCCGGGTGCGGCCCCTCCTTTTCGGCGGGAAGGAAAAGCGCAGGCAAGCTCGATCCCTCATAGGGGATTTCGACAGCCTCGCAGGGAATATTGCCGGTTTCGAACATGCGGTCGCGCACGCCCAGCAGGCTCTGGTAAGCCCGTTTGCGAGGCTCGAAGTCGCGCGCCTGCATGCGTTCCGCCGTCATATAATAGGCGAGCGCGCGCGCATATCGACCGGATGCCGTCAACTTGTTGCCTGCCGCAGCTTCGGCATCGCCCTGCGCGTGCAACCGCTCAGCCAGCGCCATCCACGAGGTGAAAAACGCCTCGGTTCCGGCATCGTCACCTTGCTTCGCAGCGTCATAGACCGGCGCGTTCGCCTGCTCGATCTCGCCGATCACACCACCCATTTCGAGGCAGATGTTGACGGACAGGTTCCAGACGTAATTTCCGGGAAACGGTTCGAACATGACAGGATTCTCCGTTGGCCGGCATCGATCCGGCGTACAATGAAGCAGAGTTGCGACCGGCGTGCGGTCGGGGTCAGATGGGCTGGCGGACCAGTTCGAAGGCCTGTGCCGTGATCCCCATATGATCGGCATCGACGGCGCGCTCGATCTCCCACCGGCAGAGCTGCTCCGACCATTGCTGGATCTGGTTGGCGCGCGGGAAGCGGCGGTCCATAATCGCGGCGAACGCGGCCTCGACGTCGGTGTGCCGGCCGAGTTCTTCGCCCAGCACCACCGCGTCCTCGATCGCCATGGCGCCCCCCTGTCCAAGGTGAGCACTGGTGGCATGCGCGCCGTCGCCGATGATGATGACGCGGCCCTTGTGCCAAGGGCGCGGCAGGCTGACGAGCAGAAACGGCTTCCACACAATGTCTTCGGCGGGGGGCAATTGATCGCGCAGACGCCCGACGAGCCCGCCGAATGGTGCGATCTTGTCCCGAAGCACCTCGCGCAGATCGCCCTTCGGCGGTGTCGGATCGTCGGTCGTGTCGGTGACATACATATACATGATGTCCTGGCTCAGCGGAACGACGCCGGCCCGATCGCCGTCGGGACCATCGTAGCTTTCGAGGAGGGTGACATCGTCCGGGCGAGGGAAATTTACGCGCCAGGCGGCCTGACCGCTGTAGCGCGGCGCCGCCACATCGCCGAACAGCATCGAACGTGTCGTCGAATGGATCCCGTCCGCGCCGACCACGATGTCATAACGATCCTGCCGCCCGTCCGAGAAGGTGACCGAGACACCCTCGCCATCGTCATCCAGTGCCGCCACTGTCGTTTCGGCATAGATGGTCGCGCCGCTGGCCATCGCGGCCCGCACGAGGATCTTGCTATATTCGGGCCGCGTGATCCCCATCATCGCCGGATACTCGGGACCCGCACTGCGATGCCCCTGCATTACGCGCTTGTTCCCGCCGTCGGTGTCGTAAAAGGCAAAGCCCTCATAGGCGAAGCCAACCTTGCGCACTTCGTCGAGTATGCCGAGCGACGCGAGGGCGCGCAGCGCATTGCCTTGCAGAATGATGCCGATTCCGAGCACCGCCTCCGGGCGGTATTTTTCGACAACCTCGACCGCGATGCCCTGTTGCCGAAGCGCAATCGCAGCCGATAATCCGGCTATTCCGGCACCGACGACCAATACGCGTTGAACCGCACCCATCTACTCTCTCCCCAAAATACAGCGCGAGATTGAATCGCCCGCGTCAAGCCATGATTTGCCGAGCTTAGGTCGGTGTTATCCCGTGCTGAAATAGTCTCTTTCTATGAATGGTATCAGGCAAGGATATCCCAGCCAAAATCGTCTCGAAATCAGATTAAATTCTTTATTTAGCAGTGATTTATTCACCCCCCATCGGTTCAGCGAATTGGTCGTATAGGCACAATATATTGGATGGGCGCCGCACCGTCGGCCATCATGATCATCATCGCGACAGGCAGAGACGAACAGGTCTGGTGCCGGAACAACGAGCGCGAGGGGAGGATTTTCATATGCGACCAATTTCCGCCATGGCAGCCGCGTCATTGCTGACGATCGCGCTGGTTTCCGTTGAAGCACATGCGCAAGAAGCCGCCGACGGCACATCAGCAAACGACACCGACGCCGAGCCCGGCCAGGGTGGCATCGTGGACATCGTCGTCACCGCGCAAAAGCGTGAAGGTCGGCTCCAGGATATTCCCATCGCGGTATCGGCCGTCGGATCCGACGAGATCGATCGCCGTGCTGTCCTGTCCGTGTCCGACCTTCCCGCGCTCGTCCCCGGTGTGTCGGTTGCGCAGCACGCTGGCTACAATCGCCTCTTCATCCGCGGCATCGGCCTCACGTCGATCTCGAATGGGCAGGACCCCAGCGTTTCCTTCCAGGTCGATGGCGTCGTGATCGGCCGCCCTTCCGCGCAGCTCGCCTCTTTTTTCGACATCGAGCGCATCGAGGTTCTGCGCGGCCCGCAAGGCACGCTCTACGGCCGCAACGCGACCGGCGGTTCGGTCAATCTCATCACCCGGCGTCCGACGCGCGACCTCAGCGGTTATCTCGATGTCTCCTATGGCAATTACGACCGGCTCGAACTGTCGGGGGCGCTCAGCGGCCCGGTGTCGAAGGGCGGCGACATACGCGCCCGTTTTGCCTTCCAGCGCGTTACCCGTGACGGCTATGGCCGCAACGTCACCTTGAGCGAGGATGTCGACAACCAACGCAGTTTCGCCATGCGCGGGACGATCGAGACCGACCTGGGTGCGAATGCCGACCTCGCAATCACCGCCGACTATGCGCGCGAAAATGATCACAACTACGCTTTCCATGCCTTTGGCCCCTATCGATCCGATGTGGCGATGCCCGGGCTTGCCACGGGCGGCACGATTCTGATCAACAGCCGCGACGTGACGACCGAGGTTCCGACCCGCAACGACCGGACTTTCTGGGGTTTGTCGGCAACGCTCGGCCTTGACGTCAGCGACGCGGTACGCATTCAGTCGATCACCGGCTATCGCAACTCGCGCCGCAACAATTTTTCGGATCCCGAGACGACGTCGCGCCCGATATTCGCGCCGACCAACACGTTCGAGGATGCCGAGCAGGTCTCGCAGGAACTGCAGCTCCTCTATGACAGCGATCATGTGAAGGGTGTCGTCGGCCTTTTCTATTATGACGAGTCGGTTGCGGCAAAGCTCGATCTGGCCTTTCCATTCCTGGGCGGCATCCTGGGCTTTCCGAATGCCGACTTCGAAGAGAATGGCACGGTCGACATCAAATCCTATGCCGCCTTTACCGAATGGACGGTCGAGCCGATCGACCGGCTGCGGCTCACCGCCGGGTTGCGTTACAGCAAGGAAAAGCGCGACTCGGTCGGCACCTTCACCATCTTCAATTTCCAGCCCCCCCCGAACGGCGCCAACGTCGTGACGCCGATCGACATCGGCAGAAGCTGGGACGCCTTCACGCCGAAATTCGGGATCGATTATCGTCCGAACGACAATCTGATGGTCTATGCATCGGCAACGCGCGGCTTCAAGAGCGGCGTCCTGCTCGCCGGAAGCCTCAACCCGCCGGTCAACCCTGAAACGATCTGGGCCTATGAAGCGGGGTTCAAGTCGACCCTGGCCGACCGACGGGTCCAGTTCAACGCCAGCGCATTCTATTATGATTTTACCGACCTTCAGGTGAACAAGATCGTCGGCAATTCGATCATCACCGAAAATGCCGCCTCGGCCCGCACCAAGGGATTCGAGGTCGAATTCCGCGCCCAACCCGTCACGGGTATCGCGCTCAATGCCGACCTGACCTACCTCGATGCGAAATTCCAGGACTTTACGACGGCGCATCCCGCGCGGCCCGAGCTAGGGCAGCTCAACCTGTCGGGCAACAGCCTGGTCAATGCGCCGAAATGGTCGGCCAATGCCGGTGCCGAATTCGATTTGCCCGTCGGCCTGCCGGGACGTCTCTCGCTGCGCGGGGACATGACCTATAGCAGCCGGGTCTATTTCACGGAGTTCAACGAGTTGCCGCTATCGCAAAAAAGCGTCGCGCTTTTCGACCTCTCGCTCATGTACGAATCCGACAATGGCTTTCGTGCGAGCATCTTCGCCAAAAACATCGGCAACGAGAAGGTCGTGAGCAACAAATTTGTCGCCGCCGGGCTGACCGGTTTTGCGATGAACGGCGGGTTCAAGGCGCCGCGGACCTATGGCGTCCGCATCGGCTACAGCTTCTAGGAGGCAGGAGGCCGTGGGCGGCGATATCGACGGGCTGCATCGCTGCTCGCACCATGTCGTTCCACTCGGCACGCGCACCGCAAGGTCACGGCACCGGACGATCGACGTCCATTGCCATGCCTTTGCGGCGGCGGCCGAAGCGCTTGTCGCCGACCACCCCGCGCGACGCAATGCCGCCGCCGCCGAAGCGGCCGCGCTTGGCCCCGCCTCCCAGGCGGTGAATGCCGAACGCGCGGCCGCGCTCGCGCCGCGCCTCACCGGCGTCGACGAGCGCCTGCGCGACATGGACGCGATGGGTGTCGATATCCAACTCATCAGCCCCTCGCCGACCCAATATCATTATTGGGCCGATCCGGCGCTGGCCGCACGGCTGACCGGCACGATCAACGACCATATCGCGGGGCTGTGCGCCGCGCATCCCGACCGGTTGCTCGGTCTGGGCACCCTTGCCCTACAACACCCCGAAGCCGCCGCGCACCAGCTCGAAGCGCTCATGCGAGGCGACCACGGCTTCAAGGGCGTCGAAATCTCCTCGCTCGTCGACGGCGTCGATGTCGCCGATCGGCGCTTCGATCCATTTTGGGCCAAGGCCGACGAACTTGGCGCGATCGTCTTCATCCACCCCTGGGGTACCAGCCTCGGCACGCGCCTTTCCGAGCATTATCTGATGAACACCGTCGGCCAACCCTTCGAAACGACGGTTTGCCTTTCAAAACTGATCTTCGGGGGAACCCTCGACCGGCATCCCGGACTCAAGCTGATTGCTGCGCACGGCGGCGGCTATCTGCCGCTCGTCAGTGGTCGGTCGGACCATGCGCATGTCGCCCGCCCCGAAGCCGGGGGGTGCGCGTGCCTGCCCAGCAGCTATTTGCGCCGTATCTGGTTCGACAGTGTCGTCCACGGCCCCCGCCACCTGGAACGGCTGGCGGATGAAGTCGGTGTCGATCGCATATTGGTCGGGACCGACTACCCGTTCGACATGGGTCATTATGATCCGACATCGCTGGTTGCCGGGTTCGACGACGAAGACCAGCAGCGGATCCTTGGCGGCAATGCCGCCCGGCTGCTCGGACTCGATCCCGTCTAGGCTTCGCCGAGCGGCGCGAAAGGGCGGTGCCGAGCCGCGTCCGCGTCAATACGCTCCGCGACACAGGCGACATGCTGCGCCCCCAGCCCGGCAATGCTGCCCTGCATCAGGTCGCCGTCGCGAAGGAAGCGTCCATAATGGGTGGCGTTGCCAGCCGGCGATCCGGTGCAGATTACATCGCCCGGGAGCAATTGCATGTGGGTCGAGAGAAATTCGATCACCCGTGCGATGTCGAAGATCATGTCGCCTGTCGTGTCGTCCTGCATCGGCTGGCCATTGAGCCGCAGCGTCAGACGAAGCCCATAGGGATCGGGTATGAGCGCCGCCGGGACGATGACCGGCCCCAGCGGCAGCATACCCGGTCCCGATTTTCCGGCGATCCAGTCGAGCCCCATGTTCGGAATGTCGGGCCTGCTGATATGGTCGCGGACGCTGATATCGTTGGCGATTGTGTAGCCCGCGACATGCGCCATTGCATCCTCGCGCGACACCCGGCGCGCCGGCCGACCAATGACCACAGCCAGTTCAAGTTCCCAGTCGACCTGGTCGCTGTCGGCGGGGAGGACGAGCGCCTCACCGGCGCCCGCGAGACAATTGAAGGGTTTGACGAAAGCGAAGGGCGACCCCCGCGATGCGCGATGATCCATCAGCTTTTCCGCCCGCGCCCGCCGCTCCTCCTTCGACAGGCCCGGCATGCTGCCGGCTTCATGGTCTGCCATGATTTCGACGACGTGGCGGCGATAATTTGCGCCGACGCACAATATCTGCCGCGGCTCGACCGGTGGCAGGATCGACAGCTCGCCGACCGGGATGCCGGGCTCGCCGCTCGCGCGGATGGCCGCAATGCGGCGCTCAAGCATCGGCCAGGCGCTGTCCCATTCCCCCAGCAGCGAACGGGTACAGCCATCGGGCGATCCATTGATCGGATAAACGAAGCCGTCGCAGAGCAGTCCCGCTACCACTGAAGCATCGTCGCGCCCGAAACGACCGATCCCCACCGGGGGTAGATCAACAGCTGCCATATACCTCATGTCCTCAAAGCTTCGATGCGAACGATGCTATCGGCGGATCGGTACAGGCACCAATTGCGACCTTGAATAGAATGAATCGTCCGGGGCGATAGCAACCATTGCATCCAGCAGTTTGAGGCCGCGCGACCGCGGTCCTATGATCGCCACCGGCGAAGGAGGCGTATATGGTCGAGGCGAAGACGGTCTTTCTCAACTGCGGCGGCAGCCGCAGCCAGCGGGCGATTGCGCAAGCACTCCGTCCCTCCGGACACGCGATTCGCCTCTATGGCCGCGGCCTCGACGATCTGGGGGGATATGCGCAGGTCCACCCGGGCAGCCTCCTCGATGCCGACGCGCTGACCGCCGCGATGACAGGCGCCGACGTCGTCGTGCATGTCGCGCCGGCACTGCAGGACAAGGAGGTCGCGATGGGCCAGGTCGCGATCGACGCCGCACGCCGCGCGGGCATTGGCCACTTCGTCTTTCTTTCGGTGATCCATCCGCAGATCGACTATCTGATGAATCACCGCGCCAAGCTGGCGATCGAGGATTATCTGATCGGCTCGGGGCTTGCTTATACGATCCTTCGTCCGATGCATTATTTCCAGAATCTCGACGTCCGCGGTGCGGCACAAAGTGGCTTTGTCGATCTCACCTATTCGATCGATCGCCCGCTCGGCTTTGTCGATATGGCGGACGTGGCCAGCGTCGCCGCGAAGATTGTCAACGAAGGACCGCACCACCACTACGCCTGCTACGACCTGTGCAGCGCCGACCATCCGACCGGCGTGAAAATCGCCGAAACGCTGTCAGGCATCATTGGCCGTCCGATCGCGCCGCGGCGGATTCCGCTCGACCAGATCGTCGCCATGCTGGCGTCGCACCTCGCTTACGATCCGGCTTACCCCGAGTGGACCGCAGGCGCCATCGAACGTCTGTTCACTTACTATGACCGCTTTGGTCTGCGCGGCAGTCCGAACCAGCTCGCCTGGTTGCTAGGCCGTGCGCCGACCGGTCTCGCCGATTTTGCGCGTCGCGAAATCGACGTCGACGACTGATCCTGCCCGGGGGGAGCCCATCACGCTCTCGACGACCTCGGTCAGCAATTCCCGGAACCAGCGGTGTCCGGCATCCTGATCGTTGCGCGGATGCCAGAATATCTGTTCGTCGAGCACGGGAATCTCGATCGGGCATTCGACCCATTGTAGCCCGAGCCGATCGGCATAACGTTCGACCAGCCGCAACGGTGCCATGCCGACCATGTCCGTCTCGGCGATCAATTGCAGCGTTTGCTGGAAGCTGGGCAATCGCATCCGCGTCGCCGGTTGGCGCCCCTGGCGCTGGAAAATATCTTCGCTCAGCGATAGAAACTGGTTGCCGAAGCGCGTTTCGACATAGGGCAGCTCACAAAACTCATCATAGGTCGTGAGCGATGCCAGCGCGACATTCCCCGCGGCGGCGGCAATGACGAGCCGGTCCGAGAACAGGCCCTGGCTGTTCAGCGATTTTTCGGCGCCGGCATGCGCGGGATCAAGCGTCAGCCGCTGCAACAATGTGATCGTGCAGTCGACACTGCCATCGATGAGTCGCGCGACCGTGTCGCACAGCAGGTCGTCGAACTGGATCGCGATGCCTGGCGCGGTTTTCCCCAGCCGGGCCGCCAGCGGCAACGCGAACATCTCGCTGCAATAAGTCGAGCAGGCGACACGAAAGACGCGCTGGGCCGTTGCGGGATCGAATTCGCAATCGGGTGCGCTGAGTCCGCGGACGCGATGCAATATGTCGCGAACCGGTTCGACCAGCTCGCGCGCGCGCGGTGTCAGCTCGAGCCGACGCCCGATGCGTTCGAGCAGCGGATCCTTGAAATGCCAGCGCAGCTTTTGCAGCGCCGCGCTCATTCCCGGCTGCGAAATATGGATGCGCTCGGCCGCCCGCGTGACGTTCGTCTCGGTCAACAGCGCATCGAGAGCGATCAGCAGATTGAGGTCAAGTCCCTGCAAGTGCATCATCCGTCTCCCATCTCCGCCGCGTCGATGCGCAGCGCATTCTCTGCCGCTACGTCAGCTTGTGGGCAGGCCCAGAAGCCGGGCTGGCGTCTCGATCATGATGCGCCGGAAATCGCCTTCCGTCAAAGCGGGCGTCCGGCGCAGTTCGGCAACGCCGTCCGCTTCGCCGACGGGATAGTCGCTGCCCAGCACGACGCGGTCGACCCCGACGATTCGGATCAGCGCGGCGAGGATTTCCGGTCCATAGACGCAGCTGTCGTAATAGAAGCTCTTTAGATATTCGGACGGCATCCGGCTGATGTGCCGCATGGTTTGCGGACGTTCGACGGCGTTGCGATCGAGGCGCCCGTAGTAATGCGGCAAGAAGCCGCCCCCATGTGCGATGACAATCTTGACGTCGGGGAAACGGTCGAAGACGCCGTTGTAGATGATCGAGGTCATCACCTTGATTTCCTCGACCCCCTGCCCCACCGAATTGGACAGCGCGAAGTCGTCGAACGGCGGCTTGTTGTCCTGTCCATGCGGATGGATGAACACCGTCACGCCATGATGTTGCACCGCTTCCCATAGCGGATCGAAGCGGCGATCGCCGAAATAGACGCCATCGGGCGTGCAGGATGAAATCTGCAGCACTTTCATGCCCAGAACCGTCACCGCGCGCTCGAGTTCCTTGACCGAAAGGCCGACATCCTGCGTCGGCAGTCCGAACGCGCCATGGAAGCGACCGGGATGCGCGGCGACCCAATCGCGCGCGATGCGGTCGTTGGTCCTGCGATAGCAGGCGAGGTCGTGCTGCGCGTCGCCCCAACTGATGCCCTGCGTCGCGTTCGAATAGCCGACGACATGGCTGCCGACCCCGAAACGGTCCATGTGCGCGACGTGAATGTCGGGCGACGCCATGGCCTTCAGCCAGTCGGCGACATGTTCGCTCGTCAGGGCGCCCGTGATCAGATTCGGCAGATCGGGGTCCATCATATGGGTGTGAAAATCGATCGGACCGGTCAAGCCCGGCACCGCTGGTCGCGCCGGGCTTGTCGACTTTGCCGAGGCGCCCGGCGCAAAGGCTGCCGCACCACCCGCAAGCAGACCCGATGCCGCGAGGGCAACCGAACCCATGAAGGAACGGCGCGCCATGGCGCATTTTGGGCAACCCAACATATCTCTCTCCCGCTCCCCGCCCCCAATGGGACCCGAGGATGATTTACCGGCTCGATGATCATGTTGTGCATCAATGCCAGACCGATGAACCTCGATACAAGAGCCGTGCCTGCCGCTCAAATCGCGGGGTCAACTTTGTATCATCACTGGTGGCTATGGCTGGAGGCGATCCGCTGATAGAATAGCCGGCCGGGTATCAGTCGGCGCCGATGCCCGCCAGGCCAAGCTCGTGCCGGCTCTGTTCAAAGCCTTCGTGCGGGACGAATTCGCCGTCACGGTCGGCCAAGGCGTCCATGTGGGCCGCCACGGCTTCCGCAGTGCCGACACCCCCGCCAAGATGACGCCCGCGCGTCATCGTGATGTGCGCCGCTTCGAAACTGCCGCCACCGGCAAGCAGGATGCGGCGCGTCGGTGCGTCCTCGGCGCAAAGCGCAACGACCGCCGGACTGACGAGGTCGGGCGCCAGCGCGGCGAATTGATCGTCGTCGAACAGGCCATCGGTCATCGCCGTGGCGGCACTGGGCGCAAGGCAATTGACGCGAATGTCGTAGCGCGCGCCTTCGAGGCCCAGCGTCTGCATCAAGCCGACGAGCGCCATCTTGGCTGCACCATAATTGGCCTGGCCGAAGTTGCCATACAGCCCCGACGAGGAGGTGGTGAACAGGATGCGGCCGAACGATCGTTCGCGCATATTGTCCCATACTGCCTTGGTACACAGGACCGCGCCCATCAGGTGCACCTCGAGGACGAGGCGGAAATCGGCGAGCGGCATTTTCACGAAACTCTTGTCGCGCAGCACGCCGGCGTTATTGACCAGAATATCGATCGCGTCCCAGTGATCGAGGGTCGTCGCGACCATCGCGGCGACCTCTGCCTCGTCGTTGACCGAAGCCGCGATGCCGATCGCCTCGCCGCCAAGATCGCGAATTTCGGCAGCGACGGCTTCGGCGCGTTCGGTGGCGAGATCATTGACGACGACACGCGCGCCGTGACGCGCCAGCGCATGAGCGTGCGCGCGCCCAAGGCCGCCGCCGGCACCCGTCACGATTGCGGTTCGTCCGGTCAAGTTTATCGTCGTCATAGCTATTCCCTTCGCTACGCCGGACCGACGCCCGGCGTGGCGCGACCGCGCGCCGTTCAGATGATGGTGAAGCCGCCATCGATGGCCAGAACCTGCCCGGTGATATGGCCGCCGGCATCCGATGCGAACAGGATCGCCGCGCCCTTCAGATCGTCGGCACCCCCCAGTTTTCCGAGCGGTGTCTGGGCAATCATGTCTGCGCCGTGCGCTTCGATGACCGCGTCCGCCATCTTTGACGGGAAATAGCCCGGCGCAATGGCATTGACGCGGATTCCGCGCCCGCCCCATTCGGCCGCCAGCGCCCGCGTCATGTTCACGACCCCGCCCTTTGCAGCATTATAGGCGATTGTCCCGGGCCGTGACCAATGATGGCCCATCAATCCCTCGATAGAGGCGATGTTGATGATCGCGCCGCGGCCCTGCGGCAAGAATGCGACGCTTGCCGCCGCCTGCGACAGCCGAAACAAGCTGGTCAGGCTGACGTTGATCACCTTGTCCCAGCCGTCTTCGGGATAGTCTTCGGCGCGCGCTCCCCACGTCGCACCGGCGTTGTTGACCAATATGTCGAGCCGACCGAAGTGCGCCACGACCTGCTCGACCAGCCGCCGTGCGGCGCCCGGAATTCCCAAATCCTCCGCAATCGCGACCGCTTCGACGCCGGCAGCCGCCAAGTCGGCCACCGCGGCATCGAGGTCACCCGCCTTGCGTGCGACCAGCGCGACCCGGGCGCCGGCCTCACCCAGCGCCGATGCGATCTGCAATCCCAGCCCGCGCGAACCGCCGGTGACGATCGCGACCCGCCCGGACAGATCCAGCAGCGACCGGACGGTGCGGCTCAAGACCGGGCCTCCTGCTCCCCGGCATCCAGTGCCGCAGCGGGCGGCGGAAGATATTTCTGCGGCGCGTCGATCGCGTTGAATGCAACGTCCCATGTCGGACCTTCGACCCAGAATTCAGGAATATCGTGGACCCATTGGGCAAAGCCGAAGCTGCGGTCGAAGTCACGCGGCACCCAGTCGTCGTTGAGCTGGTCGGAGTCGGCGCCATATTCGACTTCGCCGCCCCCCGGAAACGGCAGGTAACAGAACAGGGCCGACGCGATGCGGTGCCGTCCCAGACCCCAGATCGATTTCGCCCAGCCTTTCCGTTCCATGTGATTCTTGCCGACCATGATCTCGTCGAGGTCGGTGACGGTGAAGTTTACGTGGTGAAATTTCATCGTCCCATCGATGCCGGGGAAGCCCGAATTGGCGTTGAGAAGGAAGATATTATGGTGGTCGGTCGTACCCGAGGCCCGCATGTAAAACCCCAGCCCGCGCTGGCGATCGCTGAGCCGGAAGTCCAGCCGGTCCTTGAGGAACGCCCCGCAGGCTTCATATTCGGGCAGGATGAATACGACATGACAGATCGAACGCGGGCGCGCGCGCACCGGCCAGCGTCGATGGGCATTCATCCGCCTGACGATGCCCGGTGAATTGACGGGATCGCTGGCTGACACGATCTGGCGCTTTTCGGGCCAATGGCGCAGCCCCATCGCGATACCGCCGTCCGCAACGAAATGATGGATGCCCTCTTCATCGACGCGCACCTCGCGGTCGCGGGCAATCCTCGCGACCATCCGTTCAAGGTGGGCGACCGTATCGACCCCCCACACGACTTCATGGACGCCCTGTCCGACCACCTGCGATCCCGGCACGGCGTCGCTCGAATGGCGCAGCAAGACCTTGGAATTGTCCGGCAGTTCAAACCGCATTTCGCTCGTGTCTTCGCTGTAGAGCGTCAGGCCGTAATCCTCGAAGAATCGCTTGCAGGTCGCGAGGTCGTCGACGCGGTAAGCGATGCGTTCAATCCCGATTATCGTCATGCCCCTGGTCTCCATCTCCAATGCCCGCCTCGCGCGGTCGTTGGAGAGCTATGTACCGAAGCCAAAAGCCATCAGGAAAATCGCCAGTCCTTATCCCTTCTATAATCCGGCAAAATTTCGCCCAGTCATCGCAGCGCCCGATGACTGGCATTTCAGCTCGCTATTTCCCCGGTCGTGTCGCTCGCGCCTATCCACATCCCAAATAGAAGGGGTGAGCGACGGCTGCTCGCCAGGTGGAGGAATCACATGACATTGATACAACGCGGGCGCGGACCCAACCCCCTGGCCGGCTTTACCGTTGACCCTGCCGCCATCACCTATGTTGGCGAGGACCTTCAGCGGCCCGAATGCATTCTGGCCGAGCGTGACGGTACTTTATGGTCGGCCGACGCCCGCGGCGGGGTCATGCGCATCGCTCCCGATGGCAAGCAAACATTGATCACGCAGAGCGTCGACGACCATTTCGACCTCGCCGACGACGCCGCGCAGAGCCTTCTTTATGGTACACTGCCGAACGGGCTCGCCTTCGCCAGCAACGGCGACATCCTGATCTCGAACTTCGGTACCGATCGGCTCGAGCGCATGACGCGCTCCGGCGAGACGCGCGTTCTTGCGGACAGCATCGACGGCAAGCCACTCGGCAAGGTCAATTTCGTGTTGCGCGACAGCAAGGATCGTATCTGGATCACCATTTCGACGATGGTAAATCCATGGAGTGCGGCTTCGACGCCCCGCCTCGCTGACGGCTATATCTGCCTTTATGATGAAAAGGGGCTGCGCGTCGTCGCCGACGGTTTTTCCTTCACCAACGAAATCCGTCTCGATGCCAATGAAGAATGGCTGTACGTCGCCGAAACGATGGGGAAGCGCGTCACCCGGTTGCGCGTGCAGCCCGACGGATCGCTGACCGATCGCGAAATTTTCGGGCCGTCGAGTCTCGGAACCGGTGTGATCGATGGTATCGCCTTCGATGCTTATGGCAATCTCTGGGCGACGATGATCCTCGCCGAAAGACTGATCGCAATAACGCCGCAAGGCGATGTCCTCGAACTGCTCGACTGCGGCGAAGCCGAGGCGACCGCCGCCTATGAGGCCGCTTATGCGGAATCGGCCCGGACCGGCGAAGCCATCAGTTTCGAGACGATGCTCCTGTGCGGAAAATCCTCGGTCGCGCCATGGATGGCCAGCGTCACATTCGGTGGTGCCCACCTTTCGACTGTCTATCTCGGCAGCCTCCGGGGTTCGCGGATTCCGAGCTTTGCGTCACCCGTACCGGGCCTCGCGATGGTTCATTGGTAGGGGCAGCGACCCCCGTAAAGACAACCGGAACCAAGCAGAAGGACCCTTATCATGCGTGACGCTGTCATCGTTTCCACCGCCCGCACCCCGCTGACCAAGGCGGCGCGCGGCTCGTTCAACAACACCCTCGCCCCGACGCTCGGCGCCCATGCGGTCCGCGCCGCGGTCGAGCGCGCCGGTGTCGAAGGCGGCGAGATCGACGACGTCGTCTTCGGCGCCGCGATGCAGCAGGGCTCGCAGACGATGAACGTCGCGCGCCTGATCGCGCTGCGTTCGGGCCTGCCCGTCACCGTCCCCGGCATGTCGATCGACCGCCAATGCTCGTCGGGCCTGATGACGATCGCGACCGCCGCGAAGCAGATCATCGTCGACCGCCAGGACATTGCGGTCGCGGGCGGCATCGAATCGATCTCGAAGGTCAGCGGCAGCGGCAAGGTGTTCATCGAGACCGACGCCGAGCTGATCGCGATGCACAAGGACACCTATATGCCGATGATCGGCACCGCCGAGGTCGTCGCCAAGCGCTACAACATCAGCCGCGAGTATCAGGACGAATATTCGCTCCAGTCGCAGCAGCGCACCGCCGCCGCGCAGGCCGCGGGCAAATATGACGACGAGATCGTCGCCTGCCCGGCCACCATGGCGGTGATGAACAAGGAAACCAAGGAAGTCAGCTTCAAGGACGTCGTCGCGAACAAGGACGAGTGCAACCGTCCCGACACGACGCTCGAAGGGCTGTCGAGCCTGAAGCCCGTGATGGGCGAAGGCCATACGATCACCGCCGGCAACGCCAGCCAGCTCGCCGACGGCGCATCGGCCTGCGTCGTGATGGAAGCCAAGGTTGCCGAGAGGCGCGGGCTCCAGCCGCTCGGCCGCTATGTCGGCATGGCGGTCGCGGGCACCGAGCCCGACGAAATGGGCATCGGTCCCGTCTTCGCGATCCCGAAGCTGCTCGAACGCTTCGAGCTCAAGATGGACGATATCGGCCTCTGGGAACTCAACGAGGCGTTCGCGGTGCAGGTCCTATACTGCCGCGACAAGCTCGGCATCCCGAACGAGCTGCTCAACGTCAACGGCGGCTCGATCTCGATCGGCCACCCCTTCGGCATGACCGGCGCGCGCTGCGTCGGCCACGCGCTCATCGAAGGTAAACGCCGCGGCGTGAAGTACGCCGTCGTGACGATGTGCATCGGCGGCGGCCAGGGCGCAGCGGGCATGTTCGAGGTCTTCTGATCGCGTCCTGACCGCCAGCGTGCGCGATCAGGCAAGGATCCGCAGCGGGCTTTCGACAAAGTCCAGGAACGCCGCCATAAACTGTGCCGCGACGGCGCCGTCGATAGCGCGATGGTCGAAGCTTGCGGTCGCGGCCATGATCGTGGCGAGCGCAATGTCGCCATCGACCTTCCACGGCTGTTCGACGCCCGCCCCGATGCCCAGGATCAGCGCCTGCGGCGGGTTGATCACCGGGACCATCTCGTCGATCCCGAACATGCCGAGGTTGGAGATCGAGGCGGTGCCGCCCTGATAATCCTCGGGCATCAGCTTGCCAGCGCGCGCCTTCGCGGCAAGCGCCTTGCTCGCCTGCGCGATGGCGGAGAGCGATAGGCCGTCGACGCCGCGAATCACCGGCGTGATCAATCCGCCGTCGATCGCCACCGCCATCGAAATATCGACGCGTCCGAAGCGATGCAATTCATCGCCGCCGAACTGGACATTGGCGTCGGGCACTTCGATGAGCGCGAGCGCCATCGCCTTCATGATCAGGTCGTTGACGCTGAGCTTGATACCCCGCGCCTCGAGATCCGCATTAAGTTCGCCGCGCAGTTTCAAGAGCGGATCGAGGTTGCAGCGCGCGGTCAGATAGAAATGCGGCACCGACTGCTTGCTCTCGGTCAGGCGCCGCGCGATCGTCTTGCGCATCGTACCGAGCTTGATCGTCTCAACGGGCACGCCTTCGGGCGGCGGCGCGATGGCGGCGGCGACCGGCAGTGCCGCGGGCAACGCCACGGCGCCAGGCGCCACGATCAGCGAGGCGATGCCCAGATCGGCGCGTACGATCCTTCCGTTCGGACCCGTCCCCGCGATCCCGGCAAGATCGATTCCTTTCGCCTCCACGATCCGGGCGGCGAGCGGACTAATCTTGATCCTGTCGGCGGGCGAAGCGCGTCGCGCGGGCGGTGGCGCGACGACGGTTGCCGGTTGCGGCCCCGGTGCGGCCGGCGCAGGCACCGGTTCCGTAGATACAGTGGCCGGTATCTCGTCTTCTCCGCCCGCGAGCAACGCGATCACCGATCCCACCGCAACATCGTCGGTGCCCTCGGCGACCATCAGCCGGACAATCCGGCCGTCATCGGCGGCTTCGAATTCCATCGTCGCCTTGTCGGTTTCGATCTCGGCGATCAGGTCGCCCGCCTTCACCCTATCGCCTTCGGCGACGAGCCACTTGGCGAGCGTGCCTTTCTCCATCGTCGGCGACAGCGCCGGCATTTTCAGTTCAACCGCCATGTCAATTCCCTAGGAAGAGTTCGGCCGCCGCGTCGATGATCGCGTCCGCGTCCAGCCTGTAGGTCCGATAAAGGTCGGGCAAATCGCCGGTCTGACCAAAGCGGTCGACGCCGAGCGGGCTGACGCGCATTCCCTTCACGCCGCCGAGCCACGAAAGCGCGCCGGGCGAACCGTCGATCACCGTCACCAGCCCCGCTCCGGGGGCGAGCGCCGCGAGCAGCGCCTCCGCATGGCTGGGTGTCGGGGCTTCGCCCGTCCATCGCGCCGCCCGGCGCGCCGACCAACCCCGGTGCAAAAGATCGGGGGAGGTGACGTTGAGCAGGCCGAGGCCCGGCATGTCGTCGGCAAGCTCCGCCCACGCCGCCAGCGCCTCGGGCGCGACCGCGCCGGTGAAGACGATCGCAGCCTCGGCACCCGGCGCCGGCCTGCGCAGCCAATAGCCACCGTTCAGCGCGTCGGCTTCCCACGCATCATCGTCGCGAACGGGCTGCGCAATCACGCGCGTCGTCAGGCGCAGATAGACCGAACCGCCGTCGTCACGCTGCATATGATCGAAGGTCCAGCGCATCATCAGCGCCAGTTCATCGGCATAAGCCGGTTCGAAATAGGTCAGGTTCGGCTGACCCATGCCAATCAGCGGCGTGTTGATCGACTGGTGCGCGCCGCCTTCGGCGGCGAGCGTCAGCCCCGACGGCGTGCCGACGAGCAGGAAGCGTGCATCCTGATAACAACCATAGTTGAGCGCATCGAGCCCGCGCGCAATGAACGGGTCGTAAACCGTGCCGACGGGCAGCAGGCGCGTTCCGAAATGCGGCGCAGCGAGTCCCAGCGAGGCGAGCAGCAGGAAGAAATTATTCTCCGCGATCCCCAGTTCGATATGCTGACCGGCGGCATGAGCCGACCATTTCTGCGCCGAGGGAATCTTCGCCTTCTGAAAGACGTCGGCGACTTCCTGCCGCCGGAACAACCCGCGCTGGTTGACGAAGCCGCCAAGGTTCGTCGTCTGCGTCACGTCGGGCGCGGTCGTCACGATGCGGTCGCCGATCGGTTCGCCCGACTTGGCAAGGTCGAGCAGGATGCGGCCGAACGCCGCCTGCGTAGACTGCTCGGCGCCGTCGGGAACAGCAAAGCGCGCCGGAATCGGCACGGCATCGGCGACCGGCTCGGCAGCCTTGCGTGTCAACGGGCTCGCGTCGACGAACGCCTGGAGTTCGGCCGCGGCATTGTTGCCGAGGCCGCCCCACGGCTCCCATTCCTGCCCTGCGGATATGCCGAGGCTCGCGCGCAACTGCTCGATCTGCGACGTGTTCATCATCCCCGAGTGATTGTCCTTGTGCCCCGCGAGCGGCAGACCGAAGCCCTTCACCGTATAGGCGATAAACAGGGTCGGGACATCGTCGGCCGCCGCGTCGAACGCCTCGATCAGCGTGTCGACGCAATGCCCGCCGAGGTTGGTCATCAGCGTCGCGAGCGCGGGATCGTCATAGTCGGCCAGCAGCTTCTCGATACCCGGTTTGCCGCCGATGTCGGCAGCAAGCCGTTCGCGCCACGCAGCGCCGCCCTGATAGGTCAGCACGGCGAAATCGGCGTTCGGACAATTGTCGATCCACTCCTCGAGCGCCTTGCCCCCCGGCTTCCGGAAAGCCGCGCGCTGCAGTCTGCCGTATTTCAGCGTCAGCACACGCCAGCCGCACGTCTCGAATATGTCGTCAAAGCGGCGGAACATGCGGTCGGCGGTGGTGCTGTCCAGCGACTGGCGATTATAGTCGACAATCCACCAGCAATTGCGAAGGTCGTGCTTGTAGCCGTCGATCAGGCACTCGTAGATATTGCCTTCGTCGAGTTCGGCATCGCCCATCAGCGCGATCATCCGCCCGGCATTGTCCTCGTCCACCGCTCCGTGCGCGATCAGATAGTCCTGCACGAGACTGGTGAAAGCGGTGACCGCGACGCCGAGGCCGACCGACCCGGTCGAGAAATCGACGGGGATCCCATCCTTCGTCCGCGAGGGATAGCTTTGCACGCCGCCAAGACCACGAAAGCGCTGCAGCCGATCGAGCGACTGGTTGCCGAGCAGATAGTGGATCGCGTGGAGAATCGGGCCCGCGTGCGGCTTGACCGCGACCTTGTCCTGCGGCCGCAGCGCGTGGAAATAGAGCGCCGCCATGATCGCCGTCATTGAGGCGCAGCTCGCCTGATGCCCGCCGACCTTCAGCCCGTCGCGCTTCGGCCGGATATTATTGGCATTGTGGACCGTCCAGGCCGACAGCCAGCGTAGCCGCTCGTCGATCAGCGAAAGGTTACGGGTGATGTCCTCCGCGAGCGGCGCGGGCGTGACTTGCGTCATGAGATGCTCCTTCGAAAGACGAAGATAGCCACCGGCGCGAGATTAATCCTTGCGATCTTGCGTTCCATGAGCAAAGAAAATGGCATAGTTTCTACTTTTTTAGAACATAAATGGTGAATTATGCCAAAATCATCTCTAGATATGGCAGATATTAGGATTTTGGATAGGTTGCAGGTCGATGGCCGGATCACCAATGCCGATCTCGCGGATCAGGTCGGCCTGTCGCCAAGCCCCTGCCTTCGCCGCGTCAAGCAGATGGAAAACTCCGGCGTCATTCGCGGCTATGTCGCGCTCGTCGACCCCGCAGCGCTCGGACTCAGCGTCACCGCTTTCGTGCGCGTTCGCCTGAGCCAGCAGGACGACCTCCATCTCCGCCAGTTCGAGGAAACGGTCGCCGATCTGCCCGAGGTGATGGAATGCTATCTGATGACGGGGGATTCCGACTATCAGCTTCGCGTGCTAGTGAAATCACTCGAGGATTTCGAGGAGTTCCTGCGCAGGAAGCTGACGCGGATCAAGGGCATTGCCGAGGTCACATCCAGCTTCGCGCTGCGGCCGGTGGTCTACCGGACCGCCCTCCCCGCCGCGGTCTGACAGCGGCGCCCGACCGGCGATCGGGCGCCGCGCTCAGATGGGCAAGTTCGTCGACTGGAAAGCGATCAACTGCCACCGCTCGTCACGCCATTGCCACACCTGCAGGACCTGCGCGGCCGTTTCGAGCGGCTCGCTGCAGCCCTTGGGCAGGACGAGATTCGTCATCGCACCCTGCATCACCGCAATATCGCCGATCAGCCGGACATCAAGCTCGCCCCGCGACGCGGCGAGAAACGCCAGCTCATTTTCGACAAAGCGGAAATAGGAATCGAAGTCGTCGGTGACGCCGCGCGTATGCGTGTGCCGAATGTCCGGTGCGACGATCTGGCGCAGGACCGCGAAATCGCGCGCGACTAGCGCCTCGCCCCGCCGGCGTTCGGCATCGCGCACCGCTGCCTCGCTACGCGCATCGGTTTCCATCCCACCCTCCATCCTCGTTGCGGCAAGCATCTTAAGCGTGGCGGGGTTTGCGGCCCAATCGGAACTACGGATAAGTTGAATCACGAGAAGCTATTTCCGCCGCGCCATGCAGCAACGTAGCACCACGTACAGCGGCCCCGTGGATGGGCGTGGCGATTGGGCATCGCGGCCGGATCTGCATGACGTGCGGGAGCGCCCGGCTCGGCTCGAAAGGGAAAACGCGATGGACATGACAGGCAACACCATCTTGGTCACCGGCGGCGGCGGCGGCATCGGTTTGGCACTGGCGCAGCGTTTCCTGGCGAACGGCAACGAGGTGATCATCTGCGGGCGCGATCGGGCGCGGCTCGAAGATGCGCAACGCGCATTTCCTCGCCTTCATGTCCTACGGGCCGATATCGCCGATCCGACCGATCGTGAACAGCTGATAGAATCGGCGATCGAAGCACATCCAGCGCTCAACATCCTGGTGAACAATGCCGGAATTCAGCGGCGCGAACGGTTCCGCACCGACAACGCTTGCTGGAACGATCGCGCCGCCGAAATCGCGATCAACCTCGAGGCGCCGATCCACCTGGCTTCGCTCATCTTCCCGCATCTGGCGACGAAGTCCCGCGCCAGCATAATCAACGTCACCTCGGGACTCGCCTTCATTCCGGTGGCCTTTGCCCCCGTCTATGCTGCGACCAAGGCGGCGATGCATTCCTTCACTCTGTCGCTACGCGCTGAACTTGCCGATGGCCCCGTCAAAGTCGTCGAGATCATACCGCCCGCCGTGAACACCGATCTTGGCGGTTCGGGGCTGCATGACGACGGGGTGCCGCTCGACGAATTCGCCGACGCAATGATCGCGCGGCTGCGCGACGGAGAGACGGAGATCGGCTATGGGCCCTCCGATCATTTCCGAACGGCAACACGCGATCAACTGGCGGTTCTGTACAAGCAACTGAACGGGTTGGAAAACTGACACCTGCAGTGATTGCGATCAAGCCACGAGGATAGCATCGGCCGATGCTATCCTTCATTACGATCAGCGTCATAGGTTGGCTAGCCTCCAGTCTTCGTCCATTTCAAGCGGCTCGCTGTCCGCTTTCAGGAAGAACCCAACGGCGGCCTAAATGCCCGACATGAGGCGCGAAGCTGTCCTATGCGTAGGGCAAACGATGTCCCCAAAATCAGGTATTGAATCGCAAATTTCAGCCGAAGTCGGAAATTTATCTCTACGATTTCAATGGGTTATCTTTCATCACGCTACCAATGTGGTAGCCACCGGACGCGGAAAATATCTAATTATTTCAATGAGTTAACTGTCTTGGTAGCGGAGGAGGGACTCGAACCCCCGACACGCGGATTATGATTCCGCTGCTCTAACCAGCTGAGCTACTCCGCCCCGAAAGGCCGCCGCGACGGGCGAGCAGCGCCTATAGGCAGGGCGTTGGCGCTGGTCAATATCATGCACGCACGCCGCGAAAATTTCGCGCGAAGGCCGGCTGCCATGGCCCGCCAAGATAGTGATGCGCCGCGAGACCCGCGATCGTCAGCGCACGCGGCCGGAAGCCGGCGGCGAGTTCGGCGAGCAGCGCGCGCGCCTGCGCGGGCTCCACCTTATTCTGGACCGTGATGTGGAGCCGCGGCGTTCCCTGGTCCTGCAGCGTCAGCATACCGGTGAAATGGTCGGCGATACGCTCGCGAATCGCCAGCAGGCCGGAGCTATCGATGCGAAAAGCGACGCCGCCGCCGAGCGAATAGATTTCGCGCAAGCTGGCGGCGGGAGGCGGCGTGTCGGCGGCGATGCGGCGAATCAGCCGGTCGAGTTCATCGAGGCACGACGGCGGCAGCTGGTGGAACAGCGTGACGTGCGCCGCAAGATGATTGCGCTCGGGCGGATAATGCGCCGCGCGCAGATTGTTGAAATAAAGCTGGTCCGCCGCACCCATCGTCGCGGTCACGATGATGGGTACGGCGCCAGCGGCCCGGACGGGAGGGGGGGATGCCGGGCCGCTTATCGGTTTAAGCCGCCTGCGACAGCTTGCCCTGGTACGGGTTCGCCTTCACCCACTCGAGTGCCTTCTCGGGGGTCGATTCGACATAGGGATCGCTGTCAGTGCCAACGTCGTTGATGCCGGGTTCGACGAACATCTGAACCACGACGCCGTCATCGACGATCGCGGTGTAGCGCCAGCTGCGCATGCCGAAGCCGAGGTGATCCTTGTTGATCAGCATGCCCATGCGGCGCGTGAACGCGCCCGAGCCGTCAGGAACCATCTTCACATTTTCAACACCGAGGTTCTTGCCCCAGTTGTACATGACGAAGGCGTCGTTGACGCTGATGCAATGAATGTCGGCGACGCCTTCGGCGGCGAAGTCACCGTGCAGACGCTCGAAGCCCGGGCACTGTTCGTTCGAACAGGTCGGGGTGTAGGCGCCGGGCAGGCCGAACAGGATGTGGCGGCCTTCGCCGAACAGCTCGCCGGTGTCGACATCCTGCCAGCGGAACGGGTTCGGGCCATCGACGGCTTCGTCGCGGACGCGGGTCTTGAGCGTCACGGCGGGAACGGGCTGATTGATCATGGGAGAGCCTTTCTCTTGTTGGTTTCGTGCGCCTAAGCGCATGAAAGGCTGCTGCGGTCCAATCGATAAATTGGCAAAGGTTGATCGGATTTATCGATTAACTCCGATTGCAGAAATTCGAATGCCGAATGCGCACGCAGGGCTATAGGCTGGCCCAGAATCTGCGCAGCGCGGCAGCGACCTCGGCGGGCCGTTCGGCGATCGCCCAATGCCCTGCCCCCTCGATCACCGTCAGCGGTGTGCCGGTGTTCGCGGCGAAGCGCTGCGCGACCGACAGCTCGACATAGGGATCGCCCTCGCCCCAGATCAGCGCGCCGTTCGCGGGCAGCTTGCCGATATCGCGCGCCCAGTCATGTTCGAAACTGAGTCCCTTCGCCGACCGATAGAGTTTCAGGATCGCGCGGCGCTTGTCCTTGTTCGCCCATTGCGCCGCCTCTTCGCGCGCGATGTCGGCGGGCACGCCCTGCGCCGCGAGCCCCTCGGCGAGCTTGGCGGGTTTGCTGAGCGCCATGAAGATTTCACCGAGGATCGGCGTGTTCCAGATGCGGGCGATCCGGTGGCCGCGATAGTCGGGGTCGATCACCGCGTTCGAAACCGCCCAGCTGCGGATCAAATCGGGGCGGAGCATTGCGACGCGCTGCGCAATGAGCGCGCCCCAGTCGTGGCCGACGATGTCGATCGGGCCGTGCGCCGCGACCAGCGCTTCCGCCTCTCCCACCGCCCAGTCGGCATAGGCTTCCTTCGTTGCCGGAAAGCCGGCGGGAAGCGGGCCGGTAAAGCCAGGCAGCGCGGGCACAGCGACCGGCATGTCGCCAAGGTCGAGCGCGGCGAGCAGCGGCCGCCAGATCGCGGGGCTGTCGGGGACGCCGTGGATGAAGAGTTTGGCGGTCATTATACCTCCGTCGCCCCCGCGAAGGCGGGGGCCGTTGTCGGCCTTACGCTACCTCTCCAGCGGCCCCCGCCTTCGCGGGGGCGACGATCAGGAGTTGCGGCGGCTACTCAATCTCTCCCCGCTCGCGGCGCAGCTGATACCATTTCTGCACATTGGCATTATGCTCCGCGAGCGTACGCGCGAAGATGTGGCCGCCGTCGCCCTTGGCGACGAAGAAGAGATAGTCGTTCGCTTCGGGATCGAGCACAGCGGCGATCGACGCCTTGCCCGGATTGGCGATCGGGCCCTGCGGCAGGCCGATCATGCTGTAGGTGTTATACCCGTTCACCGCCTGGATTTCGGATCGCAATATGCGGCGGCCGAGCGGCTTGCCCTTGGTGATCGGATAGATGATCGTGGGATCGGCCTGCAGCCGCATGCCGACGCCGAGGCGGTTGGTGTAGACCCCCGCGACGGTCCGGCGCTCGGCGGGAACGCCGGTTTCCTTTTCGACGATCGACGCCAGCGCCATCGCCTGATTGCGGTCCTTGACCGCAGTGCGCGGAGTGCGCTTGGCCCAAAGCTCGTTGAACGCCTTGTCCATCGCCGCCTGCATGCGCTTGACCACTGCCGCGCGGCTTTCGCCGGTGGTGAAGGCGTAGCTGTCGGGCAGGATGCTGCCCTCGGCCGGCACCGGGATTTCGCCCTTCAGCCGCTTTTCGGCCATCAGCCGTTCCCACACCATGATCGAGGGCATGCCCTCGGGAATCATCACCATGCGCTGGATCGTCTTGCCCGACTGGAACAGCTCAAGGATGTCGCCCGCGTCCATCCCCTTCTCGATCTTGTATTCGCCGGGCTTGATCGGGTCGTCCGAGCCGAAGAAGCGCGCCTCGTTGCGAAAGCTCGACGCCGAGACGAGCCCGGCATCCTCGAGTATCTGGCCCGCTTTCGAGATGCTCGCGCCTTGCGGGATGATAACCTCCGCGTCCTTGGGCGCGCCACCCGAGCAGGCGGCGAGCAGCACGGCCAAGATCGCGATCGTTAGCCAGCGGAACGGATGCACCTGTTTCTCCCTGATTCTGTCCTTAAGGAGACAAAAGATACGTACGCACGCGTCCGGAATGTCTCCTTTGTCGCTTTAGGCCGGGCCCGCGATAAGGTGATAGAGCATGGCGAAGCAATGTAGGAAAGGGGTTTTAAAGCCCGATACCCTCCCCCTTGATGGGGGAGGCAGCGAGACTTGGCAGCTTGCTGCCAAGTCGCAGCGGTGGGGGTGCGGCTTCGGCCCAAAGCGGTGGTGGAACGACGCACCATCACCCCCATCCAACTCCGCCTAATCGCTGCGCGATAAGGCTCCATATCCTTCCCCCATCAAGGGGGAAGGCGAGCTGGGCTTAATCCACCGCCTTAACGATGACGCTGGCGTTGGTGCCGCCGAAACCGAAGCTGTTGTTGAGCGCGGCCTTCACTTCGCGCTTCTTCGCCGTGTGCGGGACCAGGTCAACGCCGTCGGTGCCTTCGTCGGGATTGTCGAGGTTGAGCGTCGGGGGGACGATCTGGTCGCGGATCGCGAGGATGCAGAAGATCGTCTCGACCGCGCCGGCGCCGCCGAGCAAATGGCCGATCGCCGACTTGGTCGAGCTCATCGACACATTGGCGATTTCATTGCCGAACAGGCGCTTGACCGCGCCGAGCTCGATCGTGTCGGCCATCGTCGAGGTGCCGTGCGCGTTGATATAGTCGATGTCCGCGACGGTCATGCCAGCTTTTTTCAGCGCCATTTCCATCGAGCGGAACGCGCCCGAACCGTCGGGATGCGGCGCGGTCACATGATAGGCGTCACCCGACAGGCCGTAGCCGACGACCTCGGCGTAAATCTTCGCCCCGCGTGCCTTGGCATGCTCATATTCCTCGAGCACGACGACGCCCGCGCCTTCGCCCATCACAAAGCCGTCGCGGTCCTTGTCATAGGGGCGGCTCGCCGCTTCGGGGCGGTCGTTATAGCTCATGTTGAGCGCGCGCGCCTGCGCGAAGCCCGCGATGCCGATCGGGCAGATCGTCGCCTCGGCGCCGCCCGCGAGCATGATGTCGGCATCGTCGTCGCGGATCATCCGCGCGGCGTCGCCGATCGAATGCGCGCCGGTCGAGCAGGCGGTAACGACGGCGTGGTTGGGGCCTTGCAGGCCGTATTTGATGCTGACCTGGCCCGAGATCAGGTTGATCAGGCGGCCGTGGACGAAGTGCGGCGAAACGCGGCCCGGGCCCTTTTCGGCGAGCAGCAAGCTCTCGCTTTCGATACCCGGCAGCCCGCCGATGCCCGAACCGATCGAGCAGCCCGCACGCAGCTTCATTTCCTCGGGCATATCCTCAAGGCCCGCGTCCTCGATCGCCTGTCCCGCAGCGTCGATGCCATAGATGATGAAGGGATCGACCTGGCGCTGAACCTTGTGGTCGACGCGTTTGCCCGGGTCGAAACCATATTCGTGGTCGGGACCCTTGACCTCGCACGCGATCGTGCATTTCTGGTCCGACGCATCGAAATGGGTGATCGTCCCGGCGCCCGATTTTCCCGCGAGCAGATTGGCCCATGTGGTTTCCACATCGGCGCCCAGCGGCGTCACCAAACCCAAACCCGTCACCACAACCCGGCGCATAGTCATTCCTTTCATCGGCCCCTGCCCCCGCAGGGCGCCGCGTCATTCAAGAAAACGCATATCCATAAAAAAAGCTTCCCGGCCTCTGCGCGCGAACGCTCGGGACCGGGAAGCCGGAAACGCGTGGGCGGCGTCGCCGCCGCGTCCGGCCAGGCCGGACCGCAGGGGCTTAGCCCTTGTTCGCTTCGATATAGTCGATCGCGTCCTTGACGGTGGCGATCTTTTCCGCCGCATCGTCGGGGATTTCGACGCCGAATTCTTCTTCGAACGCCATCACCAGCTCGACGATGTCGAGGCTGTCGGCGCCCAGATCGTCGATGAAGCTCGCTTCTTCGGTGACCTTGTCGGCTTCGACGCCCAGATGTTCGACGACGATCTTCTTAACCTTTTCGGCCGAATCGCTCATGCACAGTTCCTTTTTTCTGACTATGTCGTGAATGTTGAAAATTGCCCTAGTGCCCGTGGGCGGGGCTGGCAAGAGGGCTGGCATCGGCCGTACGGCGAAGCGCCGCGTCGACCAAGACTTCCTCTGCAGCGCTATATGCCGACCGTGTCCCTTTCTGCCCCTCCGGCACCTGCGTGACGAAATAGGCAATGCCATCGCCGCCTTCAAGGTCGAACCAGAGCCCCGAGCGCAATCCATAGGCATCGCCCGAATGGCCGAGGCGCAAACGGCCGTCGCCGAACAGGTCGTCGCGGCATGCGGGGTCGCGAAGCGCCGGGCCGCCGGTGCTGTGCATAGCTATGCCATATTCGCAGAAAAAGCCGCCCGTCCCCTCGCCGCTCGCCGGGCGGACGCGCGCCATCGCTTCGAGCCGGGCGAGGCTTTCGGGTTTCAGAAAGTCCTCGCCGCGACGCAGCAGCATGATCCCGATGCGCGCGAGGCCGTTCGCCGAAATGCGAACCCCGCCCTGCGGGCTGAACCCCGCGCCGTGGCGGGCGAGACGATAAGTGCCAAGGTCGCAGCCGCCGTTCGTTGCCGGGACGACCGGACAGGCGGGCCGCGCGCCCTTCATGTCGTCGCGCACGGCATTGCCGCCGGCATCGTGCAGCACCACGGCACGCGCGACCGCCGCGTCGCTGCAGGTGGGCCAGTTGAAACAGGCATCTAGGCCGAGCGGGCGAAAAACGAGGCGCGTCATCGCCTGGTCGAACCGTTCGCCGGTTGCGCCCTCGACGACCGCCGCGACGACCGGATAGTTGAAATTGGCATAAGCGAAGTCGCCGCCCGGCGGACGCGCGTTGTCCCAGGCGGCCGGATTGGCGAGCGCGGTTTCGAGATCGGCGTCCAGCGGCAGAGCATAATCGGTATCGTCGTTGAGCCCGGACCGATGCCCCAGCAACTGCGCCAGGCTGATCGGCCGGTCAGGGTAAGCCGGGTGGCGCAGCCGCCAGCCGAGATAATCCGACACATCGCGATCGAGATCGAGACGCCCCGCCTCGACGAGCCGTAGCACGCCGAGCGCGACAATCAGCTTCGATACCGACGCGACGCGCACCGGATCGTCGGGCGTGATCGCGCGGCCGCTCGCCCGGTCGGCCTGCCCTTGGGCGACGCGCGTCTCGACCAGTCCTTCGCGGTCGAAACGCACCGCCACGGCGGCGGGAGCGGGCGATGCGACCGAGGTCAGCAGGGCTAGAAGCGAGAGCATAGCGCCACTCTGCGCAGCACTCGGCCTAGCGTCAAGGCGCCGCTTTAACCGGGACGACACCCGAATCGCGAAGCGCGGCCGAGGCGCGCTGGATCACCACCGGGGTGATCATGAACCGGCCCAGCACCCGTTCGGGTGTCGCATCGGCGGGTTGGCGCGTATAGGCGAGCAGCCGCTGCCATTGCGCGCGGGCCGCCGCCACCTGCCCTTGCCGTGCCTGCACGATCGCGCGCACCATCATATATTGCGGCTCCATATTGCTCGGCGACGGCATGTGATCGAGGATCCGCCGCGCCTCATCTTGGTCACCGCGCTCCGACAGCGTGAAAGCGAGCGTGACCGCCGGAACCCCGGGGTAGGAGGAATCGAGCTGGAGCGACCGCCGGAGCAACAGCTCTCCCTCGGGTCCCATCCCGCACGTCAGCTTGAAGAGGCCAAGAAAGCCCGCCATGTCGGCATCATAGGGATTGAGCGCGATCGCGGCGTCGCCCATCGCATTGCCGCCGGCGCAATTGCCCGTATAGAAATTGGCGCGCGCCATCGCGAACAGGCCCGCGGCAGAATTGGGGCTGCTTTCATACGAGCGCTGCGCCAGCGCCCGCGCCTCGGCAAATGCCTCGCGCCCCGCCGGCGTCATCCGTTGCGGCTGCCAGTCGCCATAGCGTATGAGCGACAGTGCGGTGAGCGTGACGGGATCGCGCGGGTTGGCCTTGAGCGTCGCGCGCAGACAGGCGTCGACCTGTTTCACGTTCGTGGTATTGCGCATCTGGCGCACCCGGTTGAACTGCGCGAGGCACGGGAAACCGGGCGAGAAATTGTCGGGCTGGCGCTGGACCTGGTCGCGCACGATCACGCCATAATCCCCGGCAAGCTGCGCGATCAGCGGCTCGATGGCGGTAAATTCGGGCGTTTCATCCTGTGTCAGGCGCAATTGTTGCGACCAGATGGCGCGCTGGTCTGCGACGCGGTTGAGAACGAGCGTGACGTCGGTGTTGCCCTCGACCGTGCGGACGAGCGATGTGTCGAGCCGATAGTCGCTTTTGCCGGCGGTGGTACTGCCGGGCGTCTTCGAACTCAAAAGGTCGACGAGATCGAAGCGCCGCAGCCCGTCGCGCAGCTTGCCGTCGAGGGCGCGGGCGAGCGCGCGCGATTCGGGCGAATTGCCCGCCGCCGGCGCGCTCACCTCGAGCAAGGGAACCGGCACCGGGTCGCCGACGAACAGCCCGTCGGAACCGCCGCGGAGCGTCCACAGCGTGAACAGCGCGAGCGCGAGGAGAATGAGGACGACGATCCAGCGGCCAAAGTGGGCGCCGCGATCTTGTGGGCGCCGGACCCCACCGGCGGGGCCCGTCTGCCGCCCCGCCGCGGCTGCGGTCTTGACGTCATCATCGCTTGCCGGGTCTTCGGCCGGTCGCGCCGACGGCGGCGCCGAGCGATACTGGACGACGACTTCATAGCTGCCCTGCGGCACGCGCAGCCGGTGCACCCACGGCGTGTCGGCATAATAGCGGTCGAGAAGGCTGCGCAGACGCCCCACCATGACGCGCGGATAGCTGTCGACGGCGGGATCGAAATCTTCGCTGCGGCCGAGCGCCTCGGTCGCGATGGCATAGGCCTTGGGCGAGCTGCGCCCGCCGCGAAGACGATGATCGACAAGGAATTGGAGCAGCCGCGACAGCACCGGCGAGCGCGTGAACATCGGGGAATCGAGCAGCCGCTCGAGTTCTCCCGCGATGATCCGATCGACCTCGGCGGGGTCCTGTGTCTCGTTCGTTTTCGCCTGGTCCATGCTACCCTCAAATACCCCTGGCGGGCGGTGCGGGTGATACGCCAATCAACAAACGCGGCCACCCATTGTTACTTCGACGTAACGGTAACAAGGCGGCCGCACGCCATATCAGAAGAAAAGCCCCTCGCCAATCTGCGAGGAAAAACGCGAAAACGGGTTAAGGATTGGTTATCAAATGGCAACATAGCGGCATGTGACCCCTTGTAACTGCCACATTTTCGAAACTGTGGCATCCTTTGGTCATCGCGGCATTCCTACGATGACGCGGTGTTGAGGCCAAAAGGCGAAAGGTGCGAGCTGGTCCCTGGCACCCTTCGATCCCCCTCAGGCCTCATTTCAAGACTTCGCCGGGCGGCCCGACAGCCCCACCTGTTCTGTCGCCCGGCAAGTCGACATCCCTCGCTCTCCCCTCAACATGCCGCACTGGCCACAGGCGCAGCGCAAGCGCCGCGACCATGACGCTGCCAAAGACGACGCCGACCACCTGCTTGCCCGGATCGGCGCCAAAGGCGCGCCCGGCGTAGCTCGCGGTAAAAATGAACCAGATATAATAGATGCCGAACTGGTGCAGGCGTCCCCACCATTGGCCCAGCCGCCGCTGCCACGCGTCGGTCGAGGTCAGCGCCATCAGATAGAGCATCACATAGGCGAGGCCGCCGCCGATCAGCGACTGCCAGGTCCGTCCCGGCGCATAGACGATGACGTTGATGCCCAGCGCGACGAGATGGATCGTGTGGGCGAGCGCGAAGCCCAGCCCCCATTGCCGCCGCCGGCGAAGCAGCGCGCGCGTTGTCGCGCCCGGCCAGCGGCGCACCAGCGTCGATGCCAGAAATGCGACGAGGAACAGCGGCAGGCCGGCGCGTGCGGTCCATCGCGCGGCAAGCCCCGCGCGCTCGGCGGCATCGCCGCCCGCCAGCAATCCCGCCGCGACCGCGAGCAGGCCGGCCGCGAGGCCGAGCCAGAGCGGGGTCCCGCGGCGGTCGAGCCAGCCGGCCAAATTCACGTGGCTTCGATGCGCAAGGCGCGCGCGCACGCACATGTCGGCTCGTCGGCGCCCAACGTCACATAACCAGACATATTAGCGACCCCCATATTTCCTCTGTATATACGAAAGGGGCGCCGGTTTCCACCGACGCCCCCTCATTTTCGTCAAAAATGTGTGACTTAGGTCGTGGCCGGCGCCTTGCACGGGCCGGTGTGGGTGCTGGTCATCTGCATGACCATTTCCATGTCGCCGCCGGTCGGAACCTTGCCCTTCGTCGTAATGGTGACGTCGGTCTTCTTGGCTTCCATCGTGCCTGCCATCGCCATGTCGACCGTCTGGCCGTTCGCCGTGCACGTGCCCGCGACGTCGATCTTGCCGCCCGCGACGTCCTTCTTCGACCATTTGCACTCGCCGCCGTTGCCCGGACCCTTGGCGAGCTCGGCCGCGACATCTTCCTTGTCGACCTGCTCCTGCGTGAAGCACTGGTCCATGCCGCTGGCGCCTTCCATCATCTTCGTCATCTGGTCCTTCGCCTCGGCCGGCATGCCGGGGACTTCGAATTTCACCAGCTTGACGTCGGTTTTCCAGTTACCAGCTTCGCGCTTCACGGGGCCGCTGGTCGCAGCGGTCTCGCTCTTGCCGCAACCCGACACCGCGATGAGGGCGCCGATCGCGGCGACCGTCAGAAATTTCTTCATACCCTGTCTCCTGTGACTGTCCGTTTGGGGGTTCTGTTTTGATTCATTGCGATTGTGGACCCGCCCCATCGATACCATATTGGCGGCAATGGCAATTCAGATTCGTACATCGCTCGATGAAATCGACACGGCGGAGGGCTATGTCCCGCACCGCCCGGCGCGCCCCGACAAGGTCGAAGGCGGCAAACGATTTGAACTGGTTAGCGACTATGAGCCCGCGGGCGACCAGCCGACCGCGATCAAGGAACTGGTGTCGACCGCGCTCGACGGCGAGCGCGACCAGGTGCTGCTCGGGGTCACCGGATCGGGCAAGACCTTCACGATGGCGAAAGTCATCGACGAATTGCAGCGCCCGGCGTTGATCCTCGCGCCGAACAAGATCCTCGCGGCGCAGCTTTATGGTGAGTTCAAAAGCTTCTTCCCGAACAATGCGGTCGAATATTTCGTCAGCTATTACGATTATTATCAGCCCGAGGCCTATGTGCCGCGGTCGGACACCTACATCGAGAAAGAAAGCTCGGTAAACGAGGCGATCGACCGCATGCGCCACTCGGCGACGCGCGCGCTGCTCGAACGCGACGATGTCATCATCGTCGCGTCGGTGTCGTGCCTCTACGGCATCGGCTCGGTCGAAACTTACTCCGCGATGATCTTCGATCTGAAGAAGGGTCAGGTCGCCGACAATCGCGAAATCATCCGCAAGCTCGTCGCGCTGCAGTACAAGCGCAACGACCAGGCGTTCGCGCGCGGCAATTTCCGCGTGCGCGGCGACAGCCTCGAAATCTTCCCCTCGCACTATGAGGATATGGCCTGGCGCGTCAGCTTCTTCGGCGACGAGATCGAGGAGATCACCGAGTTCGACCCGCTGACGGGCAAGAAGATCGCGACCCTCAACTATGTCCGCGTCTTTGCGAACTCGCACTATGTGACCCCGGGGCCGACCTTGAAGCAGGCGAGCGAGGCGATCCGCCACGAGCTGACCGAACGGCTGAAGGAACTCGAGGCCGAGGGCCGCCTGCTCGAAGCCCAGCGGCTCGAACAACGCACCAATTTCGACCTCGAAATGATCGCGGCGACGGGAAGCTGCGCCGGGATCGAGAATTACAGCCGCTTCCTCACCGGCCGGCTCCCTGGCGAGCCGCCGCCGACCCTGTTCGAATATCTGCCCGACAACGCATTGCTCTTCGTCGACGAGAGCCACCAGACGATCCCGCAGATCGGCGCGATGTCGAAGGGCGATCACCGCCGCAAGATCACCCTCGCCGAATATGGCTTCCGCCTGCCGAGTTGCATCGACAACCGCCCGCTGCGCTTCGCCGAATGGGACATGATGCGTCCGCAGACGGTCAGCGTGTCGGCGACGCCCGGGACGTGGGAAATGGACCGCACGCAGGGCGTGTTCGCCGAACAGGTGATCCGCCCGACGGGCCTCATCGACCCGCCGGTCGAGATCAAGCCGGTCGAGGAACAGGTCGACGACCTGATCGTCGAGGCGAAAAAGACCGCCGCGGCGGGGTATCGCACGCTCGTCACCACGCTCACCAAGCGCATGGCCGAGGACCTCACCGAATTCCTCCACGAGGCGGGCCTCAAGGTCCGCTACATGCACTCCGACGTCGAAACGCTCGAGCGTATCGAGATCATCCGCGACCTCCGGCTCGGGGTGTTCGACGTGCTCATCGGGATCAATCTGCTGCGCGAAGGGCTCGACATTCCCGAATGCGGGCTCGTCGCGATCCTCGACGCCGACAAGGAAGGCTTCCTGCGCAGCGAAACCAGTCTCGTCCAGACGATCGGCCGCGCGGCGCGCAACGTCGACGGCCGCGTCATCCTCTACGCCGACCGCATCACCGGCAGCATGGAACGCGCGATGCGCGAAACCGACCGCCGCCGCGAGAAGCAGGAGGCGTACAACGCCGAGCACGGCATCACCCCGACGACGATCAAGCGCAACATCGGCGACATCATCGCCCACGTCGCGTCGAAGGATCAGGTGACAATCGACATCGGCGATGACAAGCCGACACACATGGTCGGGCATAATCTGCGCGCCTATATCCAGGAGCTCGAAAAGAAGATGCGCGACGCCGCCGCCGACCTCGAGTTCGAGGAAGCCGGGCGGCTCCGCGACGAGATCCGCAAGCTGGAGGCCGATGAGCTTGGCCTGCCCATCGATCAGCAGGTGGCGCCAAGGGTCGGGCGCTCGAACGAGGGCAAACCCGGCACGCGCAAGGGGCGGTTCGGGAAGCAAAGCAAAACCAAGTGGGGGCGATAGTCTTCGCTTCGACAAAACGTATACGTTTTCCGACGAGCGCTCTTGCCCCTCCTCGGGCCGCTGCTTAGGGTCCGCCCCGAAACCGGGGAGAGTCATCAATGAAAACAGGTCTGTCGCTTATCGCCCTGGCGCTTGCCGCCGCCGCGCCCGCCACCCTTTATGCGCAGGACAAGCCTGCTGACGAGAAGGCGAAAGCCGAGAAATCCGCCGATTATGAACCGCAAGTCCGCACGACAAAGCTGTCGGGCACCTTCGGCGGCCAGCGGATCAATTACGCCGCGACGATCGGCGAGACGATCATCAAGAACAAGGAGGGTGTGCCCGAAGTCGCGGTCGTCACCACCTCCTACGTCAAAGAGCCGCGCGACCCCAGCCGGCCGATCACCTTCCTGTTCAATGGCGGCCCCGGATCGGGCACCGTGTGGCTGATGATGGGGGCGTTCGGGCCGAAGCGCGTGGCGATCCCCGGCACCGGCGTCGACGACGGCGCGCCGCCCTATCCGATCGTCGACAACTCCGACGCGCTGCTCGACGTTACCGACGTCGTCTTCATCGATCCGCCGGGCACCGGTTTCTCGCACCTGATCGGCAAGGCCGACCCCAAGGATTATTACGGCGTCACGCAGGACGCGAAGCTCGTCGCCGAGGTGATCCGCCGCTGGCTCAATGACAATGGCCGCTGGAACAGCCCCAAATATCTGGGCGGCGAAAGCTATGGCACCACGCGCTCGGCGGCGGTCGCGAACCAGCTGATGAACGAGACGTACAACGACGTCGCGCTCAACGGCATCATCCTGATTTCGACCGTGCTCGATTTCGCGGCCGGCGCCGACACACCGGGCAACGAGCTGTCGCCGATCACCAACCTGCCGTCGATGGCGGTGACCGCGCTCTATCATGGCAAGGCGACCGCCGCGTCGCCCGAAGCCTTTGCCGAGGAAGCGCGGCAATGGGCGATCGGCCCCTATGCGACCGCCCTGCTCAAGGGGCAGAAATTGCAGGGTGAGGAGCGCGCAGCGATCCGCCGCGAGCTGTCGCGCTTCACCGGGCTATCGGAAACCTATCTCGAAAGCGCCGACCTCCGCGTCACGCCGAACCGTTTCTACAAGGAACTGCTCCGCGATCGCGGCCTGACCGTCGGCCGCCTCGACAGCCGCTACACCGGCAAGGATTATGACAGCGCCGGCGAAGGCCCCGACAACGACCCCAGCTTCTATGGCATCGACGCGAGCTATACCGCCGCGATCAACAGCTGGAGCCGCGACGGGCTGGGGTTCAAGACCGACCGCGAATATCAGTCGATCGGCCGGATCGGCGGCCAGTGGGATTGGCGGATCGGCGACCGCGACACCAATAGCTATCTGAACGTTGCGCCCTATATCGGGCAGGCGCTGCGCGAGAATTCGGGACTGAAAGTGCTCGTCGCGCAGGGCTATTATGATTTCGCGACGCCCTTTTTCGCCGCCGAATATGCGCTGTCGCGCACCGGCATCCCGCAGGATCGCATCAGCTACACTTACTATGATGCAGGCCACATGATGTATATCCGCGACGAGGACCGCCACAAATTGTCGGCCGACGTGCGCGCGTTCATCCGGGCGCGGTAAGGACGTTCAGGGGCGCCGCGACAGCGCCCCTTTTCGTTTCAGCGCAGCACCCCCGCCGCGACCTGCCGCCGCGCATAGAAGAACAGCGCGATCAGGATTACCCAGATCACGATGGTGAAATACATCGGACCGACGCCGAAAATGCCCATGAACTCGTCCTTCTTCAGCACGAACTGGTAGATCGTCATCGTCAAGAGCCCCGCCGCCGACACGATGAAGGCGGTCACCGCATGCCGGCTGCGCATCAGCAACAGTATCGCGCCGAGGAACGATCCCCAGACGCCCAGCGCCCAGCCGATATTGGCCCACAGCGGGAAGTTGCCGAACCAGGCGATCTGTTCGGCCGTGAACTGGCCGACGTCCTTCATATACCAGTCGCTCTTCATCTTCGCGAAGGTGTAGTCGGTCACCGCGATGAGGTTCCACAACAGGCCGAGTATCCCGACCACCCACAGGTGCCACGGCGTTTTGCGCACTTCGGTCATCATTCGTCTCCCCCTCCAGAAAGATCGCACTGCAGTAACAATATAACACACCTGCGACACCGGCGAAACAGCTTATCCTGCGGCGCAGGCAATGGCGCTTGGCAAGCCGCCGTCAAATCGCGATAGGCACCCCATGTGCGTCGTCGCCCTTGCCTGGCAGGTCCATCCCCGTTGGCCCCTGATCCTCATCGGGAACCGTGACGAGTTCCACGCGCGCCCCGCCGCCCCGCTCGCCGAATGGGACGACGGCAGCGGGATCGTCGCGGGCCGCGACCTTCAGGCCGGCGGAACATGGCTTGGGATTCATCGCCCCAGCGGCCGCGCCGTGGTCGTCACCAATGTCCGCGGCGCCATGCCCGATCCCGCGAAGGAGTCGCGCGGCGCGCTGGTGTCGGACATGCTGCGCGGCGAAGGGCGCTTTGCCGATCCCGCGGCCGAGGATCTGCCGCGCTTCAACGCGTTCAACCTCTTCGCGGTGGGCGACGGCAGAACGCGGCTGCTCACCAACCGGCCGGTGCCGCTGATCATGCCGCTCGAGCCCGGCGTCCATGCGCTCGCCAACGAGCCCGTCGATGCACCCTGCCCGCGCGCCGAGCGGCTGCGCCTTGCTCTCGAAGCGACGATCGCGGCCGGCGGCGCCCCTGAAACGCTGCTCGACACGCTGATGGCCGGGGACGACCCCGCGCTGTTCCTGCGCGGCGACGTCTATGGCACGCGCGCCTCGACGCTCGTCGCGATCTCGGCGGAGGGCGACGTCAGGATGATCGAGCGCCGATACGAAAAGGGCGGCCGTCCCGCTGGAACGACCGCCCTCGAATTTCGTATCGGCTGAGCCGGCGCGCTTATTTCGGCGCGATCACCATCAGCATCTGACGGCCTTCGGTGCGCGGATGCGCCTCGACCTTCGCGATTTCCGACGTCAGTTCGGCGACGCGCTGGAGCACGTTGAGGCCAAGCTGGGTGTGGCTCATTTCGCGGCCGCGGAAACGCATGGTCATCTTGACCTTGTCGCCTTCGCCGAGGAAATCGAAGACCTTCTTCATCTTCACGTCGAAATCATGATCGTCGATATTCGGACGCATCTTGATCTCTTTGATTTCCTGCGTCTTCTGGCTCTTGCGTGCGAGGTTCGCCTTTTTCTGCGCCTCGTACTTGAACTTGCCGACGTCGAGGAATTTGCACACCGGCGGATCGGCGTTCGGGGATACTTCAACCAGGTCCAGCCCGACGGAAGCCGCCTGCTCAATCGCTTCGGCCGTCAGCATCACGCCCAGATTTTCGCCTTCCTCGTCGATCACGCGGACTTTGGGGGAGGCGATAAATTCATTGTAACGCGGGCCGTTTTTGGGCGGCATCGGTGCCATTGGGCGACGGGTCATGGGCGGTGGTATAGCTGTATCTCCTGGAACATTTAAAATAGGCGTGCAGCATCGACGCAAAAACACGCGTGGTCGTCATATAGTGATCAAAGCGCCGTCGTAAAGGCCGCCGCGCTCACCTTATAACGCTTTTCGAACCGACTGTGGCCGGTCTGCCACTGTCAGCGAACGACTACCATTTGGTCGGCGCGGGATCGACGACGCGGAAGCCGCCTGCGCCGATTTCGCTGACCTCGAGCGCGCGCTCGGCGATACCCCTGTTACTGAAGCGGAAGATGCCGTCGATGCCGCCGAAACCGTCGGCGGCGAGCAGGCGGTTTGCGGGGAAATTGGTCCCCGGCTTCCAGTCGCGCGCGATGCGCACCGTCAGCAACACCGAGTCATAGCCGAGGCTGGCGAGCCGGTACGGCGCCTTCCCGAAACGCGTGCGATATTTGGTCGCGAGCTGGCCGTAGAGGCCGTCCGAGACGCTGGCGAACCACGACCCGCGCATCACCGCGCTGCTGCCGAGCGCGGCGTCGGTGTTCCACAGTTCGGTGCCGAGGATCTGCTTGTTCCCCGTGGTCTTGATCACCGGGACGGCGCGAATGGCGTTGCCGCCGCTGTCGGCAATCAGCACCGCGTCCATCGCACCCGCATTGGCGATCCGCCTCGCCGCACCGGTCAGCGCGGTCGCGCTGCGGTCATAGCTTTCGACCGCGACGAGCGTGCCGCCCGCTTCGGCGACCGCCGCACGGAACGCCGCCGCCGAACGGTCGCCATAGACATTTTTGGGCACGAGCGCGCCGAACCGCTGATGCCCCTTGGCGCGCGAAAAGGCGACGACGCGTTCGACCGACTGGCCGGGGACGAAGCCCATGATGAAGACGCCATTGCCCGCAACGCTGCTGTCGTTCGAGAAGCTCAGCACTGGCACTTTCGCCCCGCGCGCGATCGGCGCCACCACGGTGACATCTTCGCTGAGCAGCGGGCCGAGGATCAGCTTATTGCCGTCGGCGACCGCCTGCCGCGCCGCCGCCGCCGCGCCGAGCGCGGTGTCATAGGTGGTGATGCGGACGCGTTCGGTACGCGAATCGAGCAACGCCAGCGTCGTCGCATTGGCGATCGCGGTGCCGACATCGGCATTCGGCCCCGTCTGCGGCACGAGCAGCGCGACGCGGTGGCGGTCGGTGTCGGTGGGAAGGCCGGGACCGACATTGTCGGTCGGGTCGGTTGGGGGCGGCGGCGTCGCCGGGCCACTGGTTTTCGGAACAACCTGACACGCGCCAAGCAGCCCCGCCATCGCCATCACACCGAGCCCGCGCAGCAATTGCCGGCGCGGCGATGCATTAACTTGGCGCTGGGCGGCAGTTTCTGCCATTTTCGGCGTCATGCCAGATTCGAACATCTCAGATTCTCCCTTGCCCGGTCTCTATATCGTCGCGACGCCCATCGGCAACCTCGGCGACATCAGCGCGCGCGCGGCGACGACGCTCGCCTCCGCCGGCGTGATCGCCGCGGAGGACACGCGAGTGACCGCGAAGTTGCTGTCGCATCTGGGATTGCGTGTGCCGATGACCCCCTATCATGATCATAGCGACGAACGCACCCGCGCCGCGCTGGTTGCGCGGATGAGCCAAGAAGTTGTCGTTTTGGTGTCGGATGCCGGCACCCCGCTGATTTCCGACCCGGGCTACAAGCTCGTTCGCGACGCACGCGCGGCGGGGCGCCACGTCACCACCCTGCCCGGCCCGTGCGCGGCGATCGCCGCGATCACCCTGTCGGGTCTGCCGAGCGACCGCTTCCTGTTCGCGGGCTTTCTGCCGAACAAGGCGAAGGGGCGCGCCGACACGCTCGCCGAATTCGCGGGGCTGCGCGCGACGCTGGTCTTCTACGAAAGCGGCCCGCGGCTGTCGGCATCGCTCGCGGCGATGGCCGAAGGGCTCGGCAATCGCGAGGCGGCGGTCGCGCGCGAGATCAGCAAAATGTTCGAGGAATGTGTCACCGGCACGCTGACCGAGCTTTCCGCGCGCTATGCCGATGCCCCGCCGAAGGGCGAGATCGTCGTCATCGTCGGCCCGCCGGGCGAAGTGGTGGCCGAGGAAGCCGACGACGATACGCTCGACGCGGCGCTCCGTGAAGCGATGGCCGACAAGCCCGTCGCGCAGGCGGCGAAGGCGGTTGCCAAACGCTTCGGGCTCGACCGCCATGACGTCTATGCACGTGCGCTGACGCTGAAAGAGCAGGCTTGAACCGCGCCGCGGCCGAAGCACGCGGACGCCGGGCCGAACGCCGCGCCGCCTGGTGGCTCCGCCTCCACGGCTGGCGCATCCTCGGCGAACGGCTCCGCGTTCCCGTCGGCGAGGTCGACCTTGTCGCGCGGCGCGGGCGCATGGTCGCTTTCATCGAGGTCAAATGGCGCGACCGTGCCGCCGATCTTGACCTTGCCATCGACCAATATCGCCTGCGCCGCGTCGCCGCCGCCGCCGAAATGCTGCGCCCGCGCTTCGCCGGCCCGCGCGATGACATAAGGATCGACGTGATGCTCCTTGCGCCAAGGCGCCTGCCACGCCATCTGGTCCACGTCTGGCAACCCTGAGGAAGAAATAATGACCCTGCGCGCCGCGGTACAAATGGACCCGATGGACAATATCAACATCGGGGGCGACAGCAGCTTTGCGTTGATCCTGAAGGCGCTCGAGCGCGGCTATGAGCTTTATCATTACGACGTGCGCGGCCTGACGTGGGAAGCCGGGCGGCTGACGACGAAGGCGCACCGCATCCTTGAAGCAAAGCGTGAAGCGGGCGCGCATTATAAATTCGGCGACGAGGTGCTGATCGACCTCGGCCGCGACGTCGACGTCGTGCTGATGCGGCAGGACCCGCCCTTCGACCTCGGCTATCTCACGGGCACCTGGCTGCTTGAGCGGCTCGCGGGCGAGACACTCGTCGTCAACGACCCCGTCTCGGTCCGCAACGCCCCCGAAAAAGTGTTCGTGCTCGACTTCCCCGAATTCATGCCGCCGACGATGGTCACACGCAGCCTCGACGCGGTGAAGGATTTTCAAGCCCGTCATGGTGCCGTCGTAATCAAGCCGCTCCACGGCAATGGCGGCAAGGCGGTGTTCCGCGTCGACGCCGACGGTGCGAACCTTGGCGCGCTGGTCGAGCTGTTCGGACAGGTGTGGCCCGAACCCTTCATGGTCCAGCAGTTCCTGCCGAGCGTCAGCAAGGGCGACAAGCGCATCGTGCTCGTCGACGGCGAGGTCGCGGGCGCGATCAACCGCAAGCCCGGCGAAGGCGAGTTCCGCTCGAATCTCGCGGTCGGCGGTTTTGCTGAAGCCGCCGAGCTGACCCCGCGCGAAAAGGAAATCTGTGACGTCTTGGGACCGCAGCTACGCGAACGCGGGTTGGTCTTCGTCGGCATCGACGTGATCGGCGGCGAATGGCTCACCGAAATCAACGTCACCTCGCCCACCGGGATCGTCGCGATCGACCGTTTCAACAACAGCGATACGACGGGAATGATCTGGGATGCGATCAAGCGGCGGATCGGCTGAGCCGCCCGCGCGTTTCCCCGCCATGACCGACTTCATTCTCAATCTGATTCAGAACTGGGGCTATGCGGGGATTTTCATCCTCATGTTCCTCGAGAACGTCTTTCCGCCGATCCCGTCCGAGGTCATCATGGGGCTCGGCGGCATCGCGGTCGCCAAGGGCCATTTCGATTTCTGGACGCTCGTCGCGGTCGCGGTCGCGGGCACGACCGCGGGCAACTGGATCTGGTACGGCGTCGGCCGCTGGATCGGCTACGAACGCCTCAAACCTTTTATCGACCGCCACGGCCGCTGGCTGACGCTCGACTGGGACGAGGTCGAGCGGCTGCACGCTTTCTTCCTGAAATATGGCCCCGCGATCGTCTTTATCGCGCGCTTCATGCCCGTTGCGCGGACGATGGTGTCGCTGCCCGCGGGCATGGTGAAGATGAACCAGGCGAAATTCTTGGCTTGGACCGCGGCCGGATCGACGATCTGGATCGCCGCGCTTGCGGGTGCGGGCAACTGGTTCGGCGGGAAGTTCGCTAACCTCGATGCCTTTGTCGGGCCGGTGGCGCTGGTCGCGATCGGTTCGCTCGTCGTCGTCTATATCTACCGCGTCATCACCTGGAAGCCGAAGCAGGCCGACTAAGCCCTGGGGTGCGCGCTCCTGTAAATATCGAGCAAATGCGCGGCATCGACCGCGGTATAGACCTGCGTCGAGGCAAGGCTCGCATGGCCGAGCAACTCCTGCAAACTGCGCAGATCGGCGCCGCCCGCGAGCAGATGCGTCGCGAAACTGTGGCGGAGCGCGTGCGGCGTCGTGCGCTCGGGAAGGCCCAGCGCGCGCCGCGCCGAGCGCACGCTCGCGCGGACAACCCCGGGCTGGAGCGGCCCGCCACGCGCGCCGAGGAAGATCGGCGTGTCCTTTGCGACCGGCCAGGGACACGCCTCGACATAGCGTGACACTGCGCTGGCGACCGCGGGCAAGATCGGCACGATCCGCGTCTTGCCGCGCTTGCCCGTGACGCGCAGCGTCTCGCCGAGCGGCAACACCGCGCCCGTAAGCGACAGCGCCTCGCCGATGCGCAGCCCCGCACCATAGAGCAGCAGCAGCAGCGCAAAATCGCGCGCGCCGACCCAGCCCTCGCGGGCGTTGTTCTCGACATCCTGCGCAAGCTGTAGCGCCTCGGCGGGAGAAACCGGCCGCGGCAAGCCCTTCTTGACGCGCGGCCCGCGCATCTGCGGCACGCTCGCACCCGACCCGCCGACAAAGCGCAGAAAACCACGCAGCGCCGAAAGCTCACGCGCCGCCGACGCATTGCTGAGCCCCTCGGCGCGGCGATCGGCCAAGTAGGCCCGAAGGTCGTTCGGGGTCAGCGCCTTCAAAATGCCCGCATCGACGGCGCCGCCGCGATGCCGCGACAGGAAGGCGCAAAACCGCTCCGCCGTCGCGATATAGGCGCGGCGCGTGTGCTCCGACCGGCGCTTCTCGTGCGCCAGATGGGCATCCCAGTCGCGGATCAAATCTTGCGCCAAACCAACTCCTGTACCGCCGCTCGTGTCGAGCGAAGTCGAGACACCCATCGGCGTGGCGCGAGCCTGAGGGGCATCTCGACTTCGCTCGATGCGAGCGGGTTTGGAGAGTCTAGCCGGTCCGAACCACCTCGGAAAGGATCGAGTCCAGCAAGAGGATTCCGTCGTCGGTGACCGCCAGCCGATCACCCTCCTGCTTCACCAGCCCCTGCTCCGCCAGCCGCCCCACCGCGCCGTCATCGACGAAAGCTTCGCGCGCCAGTCCGCTGCGCGCCTCGATCCGCGTCAGGTCGATCCCTTCGGTCAATCGCAACCCCATCAGCATCGCCTCGGTCGCGCGCTCGTGCGCGGGCAGGTCGGTCTCGACCTTCAACCCGTGGCCATTGCGATCGACGGCGGAAATGAAATTCTCGGGCTTCTTGTGCCGCTCGGTCGCCTGCCCCAGCCGCCGCCCATGCGCTCCGGGACCAACACCGGCATAATCGGCATAGCGCCAGTATGCGAGATTGTGGCGGCTCTCCTGCCCGACGCGCGCGTGGTTCGACACTTCGTAGCGCGGCAGCCCCGCGGCGCGCGTCAGCGCCTGCGTCGCGTCGAACAGGTCGGCGGCGGTATCGCCATCGGGGATGGTGAGGTCGCCCTTCGCCGCGAGCGTCGCGAAACGCGTGCCGGGTTCGATCGTGAGCTGGTAAAGCGAAAGATGGTCGGTGCCGAAGGCGAGCGCGCCCGCCAATTCGCTTTCCCACGCCGGCATCGACTGCCCGGGCCGCGCGTAGATCAGGTCGAAGCTGACGCGCGCGAAATGCTCCTGCGCAGTCGCGATGGCGCGGCGCGCCTCATCCTCGCTGTGCGCTCGGCCAAGAAATTCAAGCACTTCGGAATCGAAGCTCTGGACGCCTATCGAAACGCGATTGACCCCTGCGGCGGCGAGGTCGGCGAAATTCGCGACCTCGACCGAATTGGGGTTCGCCTCCAGCGTGATCTCGACATCGTCCGTCAGTCCCCACGCATCGCCAGCCGCGGCGATCGCCGCCGCGACGGTCGCAGGCGGCATCAGGCTGGGCGTACCACCGCCGAAAAAGATCGACCCGACCGTGCGCCCCGGCAGCAGGGCCGCCTCATACCGCAAGTCGGCGAGCAACGCGTCGCGCCACACCGCCTGATCGACGCTTTCGCGCACATGGCTGTTGAAGTCGCAATAGGGGCATTTCGACACGCAAAACGGCCAATGGACATAAAGGGCGAGCGGTTCGGCCATGCTGGGCCCCTACTCCCTTTCGTCGTTCCGGCGAAAGCCGGAATCGCTCGCGGACGTTCCCCAAGGCCGATGGCGACCCCGGATCGAGTCCGGGGTGACAAAGGATGGTCAGAAGACTCCGGCGACCAGCTTCGCGAACGCATCGGCGCGGTGGCTGATCGCATGCTTCTCGACCGGATCGATTTCCGCATAAGTCAGCATGTTACCTGCCGGAACAAAGACCGGATCATAACCGAAACCGAGTTTCCCGCGCGGCGGCCAGGTCAGGCTGCCCTCGGCGCGGCCCTCGAACACTTCGGCATGGCCGTCGGGCCAGGCGAGCGCGAGGGTGCAGATGAAGCGCGCGCTGCGGTCGACGTCCGGGCCCTGCTCGGCCAGCAATCCTTCGACCTTGCCCATCGCCATGTACCAGTCGCGGCCCGGATTGCCCTCGAACCATTGCCGTTCGGCCCAGTCGGCCGTGTAGACACCGGGCCGACCGTAGAGCGCCGCGACCTCGAGCCCGCTGTCGTCGGCGAGCGCGGGCAACCCCGACGCCGACGCGCTCGCATGCGCCTTCAACAGCGCATTCTCGCGAAAACTCGTCCCCGTCTCCTCGGGCTCGGGAAGCCCGAGGTCGCCCGCCGACACCGGCTCGATCCCGAAGGGTTCGAGCAGCGCACGGATTTCGCGCACCTTGCCTGCATTATGGCTGGCGATCACCAGCTTGCCGGGGACGAGCTTGCGCGTCATCTCAGCGGCCCGTGGCCTTGTCCTGCGCTGCGAAAATCTCGCCGCAACCGATGCGTGCGAGACGCAGCAGGCGGAGCAAGCCTTCCTCGTCATAGGTCGCACCCTCGGCGCTTGCCTGCACTTCGACGATCTGGCCCTTGCCGGTCAGCACGAAATTGCCATCGGCCTCGGCGACCGAATCCTCGTCATAATCGAGATCGAGCACCGGGGTGCCCTGATAGATGCCGCACGAAATCGCGCCGACCTTGTCCTCGATCGGGTCCTCGGCGATCGTCTTCGCCGCGAGCAGCTTGTCGACCGCGAGGCGCAGCGCGACCCACGCGCCCGAGATCGAGGCGGTGCGTGTACCACCGTCGGCCTGGATGACGTCGCAGTCGATGATGATCTGGCGCTCGCCGAGCTTCTTCATATCGACGACAGCGCGCAAGCTGCGCCCGATAAGCCGCTGGATTTCCTGCGTGCGTCCCGATTGCTTGCCCTTCGCCGCTTCGCGGCTACCGCGCGTGTGCGTCGCGCGGGGCAGCATGCCATATTCGGCCGTCACCCAGCCCGCACCCTTGCCGCGCATCCATGACGGCACCTTTTCTTCGACGCTGGCGGTCACCAGCACCTTGGTGTTGCCGAAGCTGACGAGGACGCTGCCCTCGGCGTGGATGGTGAATTCGGTTTCGATGACGATGGGACGCATCTGGTCGGGCGCGCGGCCGGAAGGGCGCATGAAATTTCCTTTCGATTGGTGATTGCGGTGGCCCTTAGGCCGCCGGCCTCATTCGCTCAACCGCATCTTGAAGAAATCGAGGATTTCGTCGCGCGCCTGCACCGTCGGTTGCCCCGCTTCGTCTATCAGGTGGATGGTGACAACGCTGTGCGGGTTCTTCATCGGACTATCGGGATTGGCGGCGCTGTCGGGCAACACCTTGCCGACAAAGCGGTCCCCAAGCACATCCTGATAGGCGGCGAAGCGCGCCGCCTTGCAATATTTGTCGCCCTCGAAGCGGTAGGCGAGCACCGTAAGGTCCTCGGCCTCCATCCGCGCCTTCACCGCCGCGAGTTCGCCCGGCGCGATATGCATCCCGGCCGCGTCGTTCAGCGGCAGCGACGGCTGCGCGAGGACCGGGGCCAGCACCGCGGGTTCGAGCATCATCGACAGCGCGAAATTGCCCGTAAAGCACATGCCGATCGCGCCGACGCCCTTGCCGCCGCATTCCTTGTGCGCGAGCGCCGCGAGCGCGCGCAGCCATAGCGTCGCCGGTGAGCTTTCATTCGCCTGGAAAGCCCGGAACTGGCGGCTGATGCACCCGCCGATCATCGTGAACAACATGCGAGGCGCCCGCGGCACCGCCCCATCTTTCCCAAAGATATGCGGCATATAGACGGTGAAGCCGGCATCGCGGACCCAACGCGCAAAGCGCGCGACGTGCGGGCTGATCCCCGGCATTTCGGTCATCACGATGACGGCAGGGCCGCTGCCCATCGTGTAGACGCGGTGCGTGTGGCCGAGCAGCACGATGTCGCGGCGCTCGAAATCGTCGAGCGGGTCGTCCTGGGTAAGCGGGTGTGTTGTCATGACTTTCTCCCCCGGGGCGGGAGGCTATGCAGAAGACCCGCCAATTGCACCTCCTTTTCTTGGATGGGCCGCGAAGCACCGCGCTTGCCCGATCCCCTCCCCATCCCTAAATCCCCCGTATGACCACCCCGCCGATCACCGAACTCACCACGCGCGCGCGCGACGTGTTCCGGCTGGTCGTCGATGCCTATCTGGAAACCGGCCAGCCGGTCGGATCGCGCACGCTGTCGAAGCTCGCGGCGCTCAACCTTTCACCCGCGTCGATCCGCAACGTGATGCAGGACCTTGAGGAATATGGCCTGCTCGCCAGCCCACACACCAGCGCGGGGCGCCTCCCCACCGAACAGGGCCTCCGCCTCTTCGTCGATGGGATGATGCAGGTCGCCGAACCCAGCGCCGAAGACCGCGCGCAGATCGAGGCGAGCCTGTCCGAAGCCGGCCCGATCGAAAGCGCGCTCGCACAGGCGACCTCGGCGCTTTCGGGGCTGTCGGCGTGCGCAGGCCTCGTCCTCGTGCCCAAGCATGAGCGCGTATTGAAACAGCTCGCTTTCGTGCCGCTCTCAGCGAACCAGTCGCTTGTCGTGCTCGTCGCGGGTGACGGCGCGGTCGAGAATCGCGTCATCGACATTCCGCCGGGGCTCAACCCCTCGGCGCTGGTCGAGGCGGGCAATTATATCTCGGCGACGCTCAGCGGCCTGACGCTGGCCGAGGCGATGGCGCGCGTACGCCGCGAGATCGAAGCCGAGCGGATCGCGATCGACCGCGCTGCGCAGGACCTCGTCAGCCGCGGCCTCGCCATATGGTCGTCGGACGGCGCCGACCGCCCGGTGCTGATCGTCCGCGGGCAGGCGAATCTGCTCGACGAAAGCGCGGTCGGCGACCTCGACCGCGTGCGCCAGCTACTCGACGAACTCGAGACCAAGCAGGATATCGCGCAGCTGCTCGACAGCGCGCGCGAGGGCAGCGCAACCCGGATTTTCATCGGGTCGGAGAATAAATTATTCTCGCTTTCGGGCTCGTCCGTGATAGCGGCGCCCTATCGCGGATCGGACGGGCGCGTGGTCGGCGTGGTCGGGGTCATCGGCCCCACACGCTTGAACTATGCCCGGATCGTTCCCATGGTGGATTTCACCGCACAATCGCTCTCCAGACTGATACGATAAGGCTTATGACGAACATTGAAAACGACACGCCGGTCGACGACGGCGCGAACCCCGAAGTTGAAACTGCCGAAGCAGTAAACCCCGCGCAAAGCGAAAATGAAGAGCTGGCGCAGCTCGCCGAACAGGTCGCGGTGCTCCAGCAGGATCTACTTTATGCGCGCGCCGAGACGCAGAATGTCACGCGCCGCAAGGACAAGGAAATCGCCGACGCGCACGCTTATGCCGCGACGAAGTTCGCGCGCGATATCCTGTCGGTCGCCGACAACCTCGGCCGCGCACTCGCGGCGCTCAGCGACGAACAGCGCGCCGACGAGGCGATGAAGCCGATGATTACAGGCCTCGAGGCCACCGAGCGCGAATTGCTCAGCGTCTTCGAACGCAACGGCATCACGCGCATCGCCGCGATCGGCCTGCCGCTCGATCCGAACCAGCACCAGGCGATGCTCGAAATCCCGAGCGACAAGACGCCGGGCACGATCGTGCAGGAAATGCAGGCGGGCTATATGCTGAAAGACCGGCTGCTGCGCCCCGCAATGGTGGGCGTCGCAAAGGCGGGGTAGTCGCTAATTCCCTCTCCCCTTGCGGGAGAGGGATGCGAAGCCTTGGCGGCTCGGCCGCCTAGGCGAAGCTGGGAGAGGGGTTCCGCCCTATTGTAAGGGAGCAGCCCCCTCTCCCGCTGCAACTAGCGAACAGGTTCGCAAGTTTCGCTGCCCTCTCCCGCAAGGGGAGAGGGAATAGCCGTCAAGCCGCCTTGCGCAGCTTCGCCAATTTCTTCAGCACCATTTCGCGCTTCAGCCGCGACAGATGGTCGATGAAGAGGATGCCTTCCAGATGGTCATGCTCGTGCTGGATGCACGTCGCCATCAGGCCGGTCATGCGTTCCTGATGATGCTTGCCATCCTCATCCTGCCAGTCGACGGTGACCTCGGCGGGGCGCGTCACCTCAGCATATTGCTCGGGAACCGACAGGCAGCCTTCCTGATAGATGCTATGCTCTTCGCTCTCGTTCGAAAAGACGGGGTTGATGAAGACGCGCGGCTCGCGGATCAGCGCCTTGCCCTCTTCATCCTCGGGATCGGGTTCCTGCAGGTCGATGACGAGGATGCGCTTCGCCACCCCGACCTGGATCGCCGCCAGCCCGATGCCCGGGGCGTCGTACATCGTCTCGAACATGTCGGCGACCAGCGCCTTCAGCTCGGCGTCGAACTTTTCGACGGGCTTCGAAATGACGCGCAGCCGGGGATCCGGGGTCTCTATGATAGGGAGTAAGGCCATGGGGGTCAGGTATGATCGAGGGGGCGTTCGGTCAAGGGGGACCGCCACAGTCGAGGATTAGCTCGTCGGTCGGGATGACGTAGCCTCCGAACAGACAATTCGGCTCGGAACAACCGCCAACGATCGCCCAATCTTCATAGCGCTTCATAGACTTGCGTCCGGCAACAATCGTCTTTCCGTCCGCTCTTTGAAGGGTAAACTCGATCATCCGCCGATCAAACTTACCCGGCTCATTTTCCGAGAGCGACTGTTTTCGAACATAGGCCCGTTGCCAACTGTCGAGATTTCCGACGCAATGACTCTCCGCAAGCCGATCTTCCAACTTGGCGATTGATCCTTCTTCCGGCTGAAAGTCGGCCGTAGACGAACAGGAAGAACAGAGGATCAATGCTGTAACTACGGCAGGACCTTTCAATCTCATTCGCCCTATCACCCCACAGGCCTTCTCGCCCGAAGTGCCTGTGCCAGCGTTCCTTCATCGAGATAATCGAGCTCGCCCCCCACCGGCAGGCCATGCGCGAGCTGGGTCAGTCGCACCGGATAGCCCTCCAGTCGCTCGGCGAGATAATGGGCGGTCGTCTGTCCTTCCAGCGTGGCATTCATTGCAAGCACGACCTCGTCGATCCCGCCCGCCGCGACGCGCGCGACCAGTGCGTCGATGCTAAGGTCCTGCGGCCGCACGCCTTCCAAGGCCGACAGCCGCCCGCCGAGCACATGATATTTGCCGGGGAACAGCCGTGATTTGTCGAGCGCCCAAAGGTCCGACACTTCCTCGACGACGCACAGGCTGCGCGCATCGCGGCGCGGGTCGGCGCAGATCGCGCACGGATCGTGCGTGTCGACATTGCCGCAAATCCCGCAGGTGACGAGCCGTTCGGACACGGTCTGCAGCGCCGCGAGCAGCGGCACAAATGCGCTTTCGCGCTTCTTCATCAGGTGCAGCACCGCGCGCCGCGCCGAGCGCGGGCCGAGGCCCGGCAGGCGGGCGAGTTGCTGGACGAGCGCTTCGATTTCGGTGGACGCCATGGACAGCACCTATCGCGCTGTGAAGAGCTGCACAATCCTCTCCCCTTGCGGGAGAGGATGGCGGAGCTTGGCGCGAAGCGCCTAGCGGAGACTGGAGAGGGGTTGAGGCGGCGCTTGCCCCCTCTCCCGCTGCGACTAACCAGCAAGCTGGCAAGTCTCACTGCCCTCTCCCGCGAGGGGAGAGGGGTTGAATGTCGCGCTCCCCTCCGCCAAAGCCCCAGCCCATGCGCATCGCCTTCATGGGAACGCCGCCCTTTGCGGTGCCGACGCTCGCCGCGCTTCATGCTGCGGGGCACGAGGTCGTGGCCGTTTATACACAGCCCCCGCGCCCCGCGCAGCGCGGCAAGAAGGTACAGCAAAGCGCAGTGCACGTCTGGGCCGAGGAACATGGCCTGCCCGTTCGGACGCCGAAGAGCCTGAAGAGCGAAGAGGCACAGGCCGAATTCGCGGCGCTCGACCTCGATGTCGCGGTGGTCGCGGCTTACGGCCTGATCCTGCCGCAGGCGATTCTCGATGCACCGCGCGAAGGCTGTCTCAACGTCCATGGCTCGATCCTGCCGCGCTGGCGCGGCGCCGCGCCGGTGCAACGCGCGATCCTCGCGGGCGATGCCGAGACGGGCGTGACGATCATGCAGATGGACATCGGTCTCGACACCGGCGCGATGCGATTGATCGGGCGGACGCCGACGGACGGCAAGACCGCGGGCGAATTGACCGACGAGCTGGCGAGCATGGGCGCCGACCTGATGGTCAAGGTGCTGAGCGACCTTCACGCCTTCGCCGCCGAAACGCAGCCCGACGACGGCGTCACTTACGCGGCCAAGATCGACAAAAGCGAAGCGCGGCTCGATTTCCTGACCAGCGCGGTACAGGTCGAACGGCAAATCCGCGCGTTCAATCCGATGCCCGGCGCCTTTTTCGAACTCGACGGCGAACGCTACAAGATTTTGGCCGCCGAGGTCGTGCACCCGTCCGATACGGTCGCAGGCGCCACTCCCGGCGTCACGCTCGACGATGCGCTGACTGTCGCCTGCAACCCCGGCGCAATCCGCGCGGTGCGTGTCCAGCGCGCCGGCAAGCCCGCGATGGACGCCGGCGAACTGCTGCGCGGCCGCGCGATCGCAAAGGGCACCCGGCTGGCTTAAACCCCTCTCCCCTTGCGGGAGAGGGTTGCGCAAGCTTGGCAGCTTGCTGCCTAGCTGAAGCTGGGAGAGGGGATAATGCCCTATCGATAGCGCACAACCCCTCTCCCGCTGCGACTAGCGAACAAGTTCGCAAGTCTCCCTGCCCTCTCCCCCAAGGGGAGAGGGGAATCATCCCGCTTCGACAATTGCGAAACCTCACGGTATGGGACCGCCGATGACCCGCTTCGCCCTCACCATCGAATTTGACGGCCGCCCCTATATGGGCTGGCAGCGGCAGGCGCACGGCCCGAGCGTCCAGCAGGTCGTCGAGGAAGCGATCCACCGCTTCACTGCCGAGAATGTGCAGGTGTTCAGTGCCGGGCGCACCGATGCGGGGGTCCATGCGATCGCGATGCGCGCGCATGTCGACATCGAAAAGCCGCTGACCCCGTTCAAGCTCACCGAGGCGCTCAACGCGCAGCTTCGCCCCGCGCCGGTCGCGGTGGTGGCGTGCGAGATCGTCCCCGACGACTGGCACGCGCGCTTTGCCTGCATCGGCCGGTCGTACGAGTATCGCATCGTCAACCGCCGCGCGCCGCTGACGTGGGACAAGGGATTGTCGTGGCAGGTTGCCCGGCCGCTCGATTCGGATGCGATGCACGCGGCGGCGCAGCTACTCATCGGCCTCCACGACTTCACGACCTTCCGCTCGGCGCATTGCCAGTCGCAAAGCCCGGTGAAGACGCTCGATAAGCTGACGGTCAGCCGCCACGGCGATGAGTTGATTATCGAGGCCGCGGCGCGCAGCTTCCTCCACCATCAGGTGCGCTCGATGGTCGGCTGCCTCGCGCTTGTCGGTTACGGCAAATGGTCGGCGCGCGATTTGAAGGCAGCGCTGGAGGCGGCGGATCGCAATGCGCTGGGGCTGAATGCCCCGCCCGACGGGCTGTATTTTGTGAGCGCGACCTATCCGGCTTGAGCTGTTCCCCGGCTTTCGCCGGGGTACAGAATCGAAAAGGGCGGCCCTACCAGACCGCCCTTTCCTTCATCGCTGTGGACGCGATTACACCTTTTCGGCGTAATAGAGCGGCGCGTGCTCGTTGAGGATCTGGAGGATCTTCGCCTGCGCTGTCTTTTCGTCGCTTTCTTCCATCGCGCCGAGTTCGCGCGCGAGGCGGCTCGACGCCGCTTCGAAGATCTGACGTTCCGAATAGCTCTGTTCGGGCTGGTCGTCGGCGCGGAAAAGGTCGCGGGTCACCTCGGCGATCGACACGAGGTCGCCCGAGTTGATCTTCGCTTCATATTCCTGCGCGCGGCGCGACCACATGGTGCGCTTCACCTTCGGCTTGGTGGTCAGAACCTGTAGCGCTTCCTTCAGCGTCTTGTCCGACGACAGCTTGCGCATGCCCACGCCTTCGGCCTTGTTCGTCGGCACGCGAAGCGTCATTTTTTCCTTTTCGAAGCGCAGGACATACAGTTCGAGCTGCATGCCGGCGATTTCCGACCGCTGCAATTCGATGACGCGCCCCACGCCATGTTTGGGATAAACAACATAATCGCCGACTTCGAACAAGAGCGTGTTCACGGACATGCAAATTCCTTTTCTTGTGCCTTGACCCCGATCTGAAAGTGCGACAACACCGGCGCATCCCACCCTCTCGCGGAGGGGGATTTGCATTCGGGCGGCGCTAGCCAGTCAGAGTGACAAGGGATATGGCTCCATCGGAACGCCGGAAAGCACCCCAGCCCAGTGACGGGAAGAGGCAGAGTGTCGGCGCGTTGATATTTATTATAACAGATTCGCAACAAAATTGCCACCCCTGCGCGGAAATCCGCGGCCGGGCGCCTTGACGCGTTCCAAACGACGTTTCACGCTGAGACAAAAGTGCAGATGGGGATGACGATATGAAGGATCAAGTTTGGTGGATTACCGGGGCTTCGTCGGGGATCGGCGCGGCGCTGGCGCGCGCGCTTGCCGCGCGCGGCGCAAAGCTGATCCTGTCGGGGCGCGACGTCGCGGCATTGGAAATCGTCGCCGCAGACTGCGCCACCGAAACGCTCATCCTCCCTTTCGAGGCGACCGATTATGCCGCCCTCCCCGCCATCGCCGAGCAAGCATGGAGCTGGCAGGGCCACATCGACGGGCTCGTCAACAACGCCGGCATCTCGCAGCGCAGCCTTGCGATCGAAACCGATTTTGCGGTCTATCAGCAGATCATCGGCGTCGACCTGCTCGCACCGATCGCGCTGACCCAGCAATTGCTGCCGCGCATGGTCGGCGCAGGCGGGGGACAGATCATCGCGATCTCGAGCGTCGCGGGCATCGCGGGCGTACCGCTCCGCAGCGCTTACTCGGCGGCCAAGCATGGCCTGATCGGCTATCACGACAGCGTGCGCGCCGAGAATGAGCATCTGGGATTGAAGATACTCGTCGTCGCGCCGGGATCGGTGCGCACCAATGTCAGCCGCAACGCGCTCAACGCCGACGGCAGCGTGCGCGGGGAAAGCGACGCCGCGATCGAGAACGGCCTGTCGCCCGACGATGCGGCGGCGCAGATGCTCGCCGCGGTCGACGCCGGAACGCGCGAGCTGGTTGTCGCCGAAGGCGCCGAAGCGATGATCGCCGCGCTGCGCCGGAGCGATCCCGACGCGCTGTTCGACCGGATGAGCGCGATGGTGCAGGCGGGCTATGCCGCGCAGATGAAGGCAGAGCGTTAAGATGGTGCGGTAATAACAAATGGGGGGAGACAATATGGTATTCAGGCGGTTCGTCTTGTTGGCGGCATCGACACTGGCTTTCGCAGCTTCCAGCCAAGCCGGCTGGGCTCAGGCGGAAACCATGCCGAGCAGCAGCGCCGGGATTGCAGGCGTCGACGCCGAAGAGGCGGGCGACCCGGCGCGTGCTGCCGAGCTGTATCGACAGGCGTGCGGGATCGACGACGCCGCCGCCTGCGCCCTGCTCGGATCGAAATATACGCGCGAGGGCCAGGGCGTGGAGCCCGATGCAAATCGTGCGCTCGAATATTTCCGGCGCGGCTGCGAACTCGGCAACGCCGTGTCGTGCGACGCGATGCGTCAAGTCGAGGCGCATCTCGCTTCGGCCGACGAAGCCGGCGGCGAAGCGACTGACGGCGCGATCGCCGCTGCCGAAGCGGCGGTGGAGGACGTGGCGGAAGCCGAAGCCGATCCGTCCGAACCGGCCCCGGTCACTGTCGAGGACATGCGAAGGGGCTGCGACGGGGGCGAGGCGATCGACTGCCTGACACTCGGCCATATGTATCGCGACGGCAACGGCGTGTCGCGGGACCACAACCAGGCGGTCGCCCTGTATCGCACCGCGTGCGACATCAGCAAAAGCAACGACCAGTTCGGAAGCTATGCCTGCCACTTCGCCGCTGCGGCTTACGAAAGCGGCGACGGCGTGCCGCAGGATATGGCGCGCGCGCTGGTCCTTTACCAAAAGAGCTGCGACGCCGGGAATGACGACAGCTGCGAACAGGCGCGCGTGGTGCAGCTGGCGACAGGGAACCAATGATCATAGTCCTGCCTTGAGGCTGGACCAGTTTATGAAAAAGCCCCGCCGGATCGCTCCGGCGGGGCCTTTCTTTTGCCCACAGGCGGTGCGGCTTACGCCGCGCCGTGCGCCAGCGCCGCGAGGAGCAGGATCGCCACGATGTTGGTGATCTTGATCATCGGGTTGACTGCCGGACCTGCGGTATCCTTGTACGGATCGCCGACGGTGTCGCCGGTCACCGCGGCCTTATGGGCCTCGCTGCCCTTGCCGCCGTGGTTGCCGTCCTCGATATATTTCTTGGCATTGTCCCATGCACCGCCGCCCGAGGTCATCGAGATGGCGACGAACAGCCCGCCGACGATCACGCCGAGCAGGAGTGCGCCGAGCGCTTCCAATGCCGCGGCCGGCCCCGCAACCGCCCGGATCACGAAGAAGACGACGATCGGCGCGAGCACCGGGAGCAGCGACGGGATGATCATTTCCTTGATCGCCGCCTTGGTGACGAGGTCGACCGTGCGCGCATAGTCGGGCTTCGATTCATAGGTCATGATGCCCGGGTTGTTCTTGAACTGGTCGCGAACATCCTTGACTACCTCACCCGCCGCGCGGCCGACCGCGGTCATGCCCATCGCACCGAAAAGGTACGGCAGGAGCGCGCCGAGCAGCAGCCCGACGATGACATAGGGCGACGAGAGCGAGAAAGTCAGCGGCTCGGTCAGCCCGAGCTTGGCCGAATATTCGGTGATGTCGGCGGTATATGTACCGAACAGCACCAGTGCCGCGAGACCCGCCGAGCCGATCGCATAGCCCTTGGTCACCGCCTTCGTCGTGTTGCCCACGGCGTCGAGCAGGTCGGTCTTTTCACGAACCGAATCGTCGAGGCCCGCCATTTCGGCGATGCCGCCGGCGTTATCGGTGACGGGGCCATAGGCGTCGAGCGCGACGACCATCCCGGCGAGCGCCAGCATCGCGGTGGCGGCAAAGGCGATGCCCACGATGCCCGCGGTCTGGAACGCGACGACGATGCCGACGCAGATGACGAGCGTCGGCAGCGCGGTCGATTCAAGGCTGACCGCCAGACCCTGGATGACGTTGGTGCCGTGACCCGTTTCCGAAGCCTTGGCGATCGAGCGCACCGGGCGAAAATTGGTGCCGGTATAATATTCGGTGATCCAGATGATCAGCCCGGTGATGACGAGCCCGAGCAGCGAGCAATAGAAAAGGTCGCTGCCGTTGAACGTCGTCCCCGCGATGTCGGTCGCCATGTCGCCCTTCAGCACATAGCTGGTTGCGAACCAGATCGCCGGGATCGACAGGACCGCGGTGACGAGGAAGCCCTTGTACATCGCGCCCATGACGTTCTTGCCGCCGCCGAGGCGCACAAAATAGGTGCCGATGATCGAGGTAATGATGCACACGCCGCCCATCAGGAGCGGCAAGGTCATCAGCGGGAGCAACATATCACCCGTGCCCTTCAGCAGCAGCGCGATCAGCACCATCGTGGCGCCAACGGTGACGACATAGGTTTCGAACAGATCGGCGGCCATGCCGGCGCAGTCGCCGACATTGTCACCGACGTTGTCGGCGATCACCGCGGGGTTGCGCGGATCGTCTTCGGGGATTCCGGCCTCGACCTTGCCGACGAGGTCGGCGCCGACGTCGGCGGCCTTGGTGAAGATGCCGCCGCCAAGGCGCGCGAAGATCGAGATCAGCGAGGCACCAAAGGCGAGCGCGACAAGCGCATCAACGACCGTACGGTCGTCACCGCCGACGGTGAAGCCGCCGGGTCCGGTCAGATACCAGAAGAAGACCGAGATCGCGAGAAGCGCGAGCCCCGCCACGAGCAGGCCGGTGATCGCGCCGGCGCGGAACGCCATGGTCAGGCCCGCCTGCAGCCCGGTCTGCGCCGCGGCCGCGGTGCGGACGTTGGCTTTCACCGAGATGTTCATGCCGACGAAGCCGGCGACGCCCGACAGGATGGCACCGATCAGGAAGCCCGTTGCCGAAATCGGGCCGAGAAAATAGCCGACGAGAATGGCGACGACGACGCCGACGATGGCGATGGTACGATATTGGCGGCCGAGATAGGCCTTGGCGCCTTCCTGAATGGCGGCGGCGATTTCCTGCATCTTTTCATTACCGGCGGAGGCGCTGAGCACCTGCCGCGAAGTAATGAACCCATAGAGTACGGCCACCAGGCCGCACGCTATCGCGATCAAAACCGGATTCATGCGTGACTATTCCTTCCCATTGAGAAGGGCGACGCAGAAGATAGCAGTCGAGCACGTCCGACTTATTGATGCCGGTTCGCTCTCTCCCCTGATGCGACCGCCCCAAATTTGGACGCCGATTTATGGGAAGAAAGAAAGCCAAGGGCAAGCCCGGTAATTTTGGTGCTTTTCCGTGTTTTCGTGTCAGTGCATGAAACCAAGACGCTCGGGCAGCGCGATCCGCTGCGCCCGGTGCGTTAGCATGATTCCCTCGCCGACCCCGGCGTGACCAAGGGCCGTGACGACGACATTCAGCCCCGCCGCAATCTCGCGGATCGCCGGGGCGGCTGAGGGATCGGCAGTGAACAGCAACTGATAATCGTCGCCTGCACTCGCCGCCGCGAGCCGCGTATCGAGCACGTCGGGGCGTACCGCGAGCAGCGCGGCCGAGAGCGGGATCGTCTCGAGCATGATGCCCAACTGACACCCACTCGCCTCGGCCATCCGCTGCGCGTCGATCAGCAGGCCGTCGGACACGTCCATCATCGCATGGACATGCGGCGCCACCGCTTGCCCGAAGGCCAGCTGAGGCTCGGGACGGCCATAGGCGGCGAGGCAGGTTTCGTTCGGATCGACCTGCCCGAGCCGCATCGCGAGGCCGAGCCCGGCGTTGCCGATCGTGCCGGTGACCCAGATCTGGTCGCCAGGCTTTGCTCCGCTTCGCGCGGGCGCGCCTGTCGCCGGCGCCTTGCCGATCGCGGTGAGCCCGAATGTGCGCGGCGCGCCGGCGGGAACGCCCACGGTATCGCCGCCGAGCAGCGGCACCTCGTACCGGCGCAGCACCTCGCCCAGCCCGCGAACGAAGGCCGCGTCCCACAACGCGTCGCCGGTCAGACTATAGCCGACAAGCACGCCGAGCGGCGCCGCGCCCTTCGCGGCGAGATCGGAAAGATTCACCGCAACGAGCTTCCACGCGACATCCTGCGGCCGTTCGTCGGGGAGAAAATGGATGCCCTCGACGATCATGTCGTGGGTAAGGACAAGGTCGCCCAGCACCGCGGCGTCGTCGGCCAGCCCGCGCGCGGCGGGATCGGTCGCGATGGCACGCAGACGGGCGATGAAATCGGCTTCGCTCATACGGAAATCGTAGCGAATACCGTTGCGGTATAAAAGATACCCTTCGATCCTCCCTGTGGCGAAGCCATGGGGAGGACCTTGATCACTTGGCCCGCACATCCTTGCCGATCGCATCGAGCAGCCCGTTGGCGAACCCCGCCTCGCGCGTATCGAAAAACGCTTTCGCCACATCGACATATTCGCTGACCACCGCGCCGACGGGCACGTCGCCGCGCGCCATCAGCTCGTACGAACCGGCGCGCAGGATCGCCTTCATCGTGCGGTCGAGCCGCTCCATCGACCAGCCGCTCGCGAGACGTGCGACGATCGCCACGTCGATCTCTTCGATGCGCGCGAGCGTGCCCTTGACGATGTCGTCGAAAAAGGCGGTGTCGGCTTCGGCATATTCCTCGTCCTCGATCGTCGCGCCGATGCGGTGCTGATGGAATTCGTGGATCAGCTTGGGCACGGGCGTGCCTTCCATCTCGTGCTGATAGAGCGCCTGGACGGCGGCGAGACGGGCGGCGGAGCGGGACTGGGCGCGTTTGTTCATGATTCTTTTCTTAGCTGAGACGCTGGCTGACCGAAAGCGCGTGGGCGGGAAGCCCCTCGGCGCCCGCGAGCGCGACCGCGGCGGGGCCGATCGCCGCGAGGCTCGCTTCGTCAAGCGCAAGGAAGCTGGTGCGCTTCATGAAATCGCTCACCGACAGCCCGCTCGAAAAACGCGCGCGGCGGCCGGTCGGCAGCACATGGTTGGGACCCGCGACATAGTCGCCGATCGCTTCGGGGGTCTGGCGGCCGAGAAAGACCGAGCCCGCATGACGCACCCTGGCAAAGAGCGCATCGGCCTCGGCGGCATCGACCGCGAGTTCGAGATGTTCGGGGGCGAGCCGGTCGCAGAGCGGGATCGCGTCGGCGAGGCTCGGCACGATGATCACGGCGCCATTGTCGGCCCAGCTTTCCTGCATCGTCGATGCGGTGGACAGCGTCGGGATGATATGCGCAACCGCCGCCGCGACGGCATCAGCAAAGTCGCCATCGTCGGTGAACAGGATCGACTGGCTCGTCGGGTCGTGCTCGGCCTGGCTCAAGAGGTCGGCGGCGATGATGCGCGGCTCGTTCTTCGCGTCGGCCACGACGACGATCTCGCTCGGCCCCGCGACCATGTCGATGCCGACAACGCCATAGACCTGCCGCTTCGCCTCGGCGACCCACGCGTTGCCCGGGCCGGTGACGACGTCGACCGGCGCGATCCTGTCGGTGCCATAGGCGAGCGCGGCGACGGCCTGCGCGCCGCCGATGCGCCAGATCTCATCGACCCCGCCGATATGCGCCGCCGCCATCACCACGGGATTGGTTTCACCGCCCGGCGTGGGTGTCATCATCACGATGCGTTCGACCCCAGCGACCTTCGCGGGGAGGATGTTCATCAAGACCGACGAGGGATAGGCGGCACGCCCGCCGGGGACATAGACCCCCGCCGCATCGACCGCATTCCAGCGCGCGCCGAGCCGCGCACCCGTGGCGTCGCGATAGTCGCGATTCTCGGGGAGCTGCGCGGCGTGATAGGCGCGGATGCGGTCAGCCGCGAGGTTCAGCGCATCGCGAAGCTCGGGCGCCAGCGCCTCGTAAGCCGCGGCGCATTCCTCTTTCGAGATGCTCCACCCGCTCGCGCCCAAATCGAAGCGATCGAACTTCGCGGTATAGTCGGCGAGCGCGGCGTCGCCCTCGGCCTTTACCCGCGCGATGATCGCGGCGACGTCGGCGGAGACATCGGAATCGCTCTCGCGCCGATCGTTGACCAGCGCGTCGAACTCGGCTGCGAAGCCGGGTTCGGAAGCATCAAGCCGCCGCATCGCCCTGCCCTACTGCCTGCCGGAAGCGTTCGACGAGCGCCGGCACTTCGGCCGAGCGAAGCTTGAACGCCGCGCGGTTGACGATCAGCCGCGCCGAAACCTCGCTGATGATCGTCTGCTCGGCGAGCGCATTTTCGACGAGCGTGCGCCCCGTCGAAACCAGATCGACGATGTGCGAGGCAAGCCCCAGCTTCGGCGCGATTTCCATCGCGCCGTTCAGCTTGATGCATTCGGCCTGGATGCCCTGCGCCTCGAACCAGCGGCGCGTCGTTCCGGGATATTTGGTCGCAACACGAATATGGCTTTCGCCCAGCCCCGGCGGCGCGCTGCCCTCCGGCCCCGCGAGCGACAGGCGGCAATGGCCGATGCCGAGGTCTACGGGGGCGTAGAGCTCGCTATAGTCGAACTCGTCGACGACGTCCGACCCGACAATGCCCAATTGCGCCGCGCCATGCGCGACGAAGGTTGCAACGTCGAACGCGCGCACGCGGATCAGCGAGATGTGTGGCTGGTTTGTCCCAAAAACTAACGCCCTGCTTTTCTTGTCGAAAAACTCATCCGACGGCTCTATTCCGACGCGCGCAAGCAGGGGCAGCGCCTCGTCGAGGATGCGCCCCTTCGGGATGGCAAAGATGATCGGTTCGGGCATAAGCTTGCGCGCCCATAAGCGGCGAGAGGAAAAAGGGCAATGAGCGAGCGCTACGAGTTCATCGACATGGCCGAGACCGGCCCGAAGGCCGTCCGCACCGCTTTCGCCAATCAGGTCGCCTATTGCCGCGCCAACGACGCCCGCGTCACCGCCCGCGTCGTCGCCGCGCTCGGCGCGTTGCTCGGCAAGCCCGCAACCGAATTCGCGCGCCGTATCGCCGGCTGGCAGGGGCCCCCGCTCGCCGATGCGCTGCCGCTGCGCGCCGCGGGCGGCATCCACGCGCTGCACCTGTCGGGAACCGCGCACGAACTCGCGCCCATCTATGCCGATTCGGAGGACATCAACGACGCGACGATCATCGCAGGGGTCGTCGCGCGGCACGAGGCGGCGCTGCTGCCCTGGCTCGACGGCCCACCGCAGACCAACGAGGCGGGGCGCTCATCGAACTTCATCGCCGCCATGCTCTGGCTCGCCGACAAGGGCCTGCCGCCGCGCTTCGACTGCCTTGAAATAGGATCGAGCGGCGGGATCAACCTGATGATCGACCGCTATCATTACGACCTCGGCGGCGTGCATGTCGGGCCGCAGCCCGGCGCGATCGCCTTCACCCCCCAATGGCGCGGCGACCATCCGCCGCAGCATCCGATCGAGATCGCCGGCCTCAAAGGCTGCGACGTCGCCCCCGTCGACCTGACCGATCCCGAGCAGGCGCTGCGGCTGAAAGCCTATATCTGGCCCGAGCATCATATCCGCTTCGCGCGCATCGAGGCGGCGATCGCCGCCGCGACCGAGGAATCGCCTCAACTGATCCGCGCGAACGCCGCCGACTTCGTCGAGGCCGAACTCGCGAAGCCGCAAGCTGAAGGGACGACCCGCGTGCTGATGCACTCGATCGTCTGGCAATATGTCCCCTCCGACCAGCAGGCGCGGGTGATCGCCGCGATGGAGGAAGCCGGCAAGCGCGCGACCGCCGACCGGCCGCTGGCATGGATCGCGTTGGAGGCGAACCGCACCGTGCATCATCATGAACTGGTCGTGCGCTATTGGCCGGGCGGCGAGGCGCCGAGGAAAATCGCCCAAGCGCACGCGCATGGCGCGTGGATCGAGTGGCTGGGCTAGCCGCTCCTCCCCCTTGATGGGGGAGGCAGCGAGACTTGCGAACTTGTTCGCTAGTCGCAGCGGTGGGGGTGCGCTCTCGGCCTGAAGCGACCGCGTGAGGACGCAACCTCACCCCCATCCAACTGCGCCTAATCGCTTTGCGATAAGGCTGCATATCCTTCCCCCATCGAGGGGGAAGGAAAATCTAAAGCCGCGCCTCCAACCGCGCCAGCAATTGCTGCACCGGCGTCACCGCCGGCGCTTCCCAGCCGGCCTCCAGCATCGCGATCCGCTCGAACAATCGCTCGCTCGCCGAAATAATCCGGCGCACCGATCCATCGAAGCTCGCGCAGATATCCCAGTCGGCCGCGACCGCCTCGCCGATCCGCGCCGCGCTGTCGTGCGGCCCCGCTCCCGGGTCGCCCGCGAACATCGCGCGGCGATGGAGCAGCCAGGCGATGACGTGCATCAGCCGCGTTGTCGTCTTCAGCGATTCGCACGCAAGGTCGATCTGCGCCGCCGCATCGCCGCCGGCCCGCCCCAGATCGCGCTGCGCCGCAAAGGCGGCGTGCGCCTCATCGGCGAGCAGCATCGCCTCGACATAGAGATTTTCGACCTGTGCGCGCTGCACCGGCACATCGATTGCCATCATGTTCGTTCGCCCACCGACCATGACACCGGGGATGCCATGCCCGCTATCGGATCCGCAACGTCGGTAACCATGAAATTACGCGCGCCGGCCGTCCCGTTTTGATTCAAGCCGTTACGCGATGATGTCGGGAAGCAGCTGGTCCTCGCACCAGGAGATCTCATCGCGCAGGCGCAGCTTGCGTTTTTTCAGGCGCGCGAGCTGCAACTGGTCGGGCACCGCCGCGGTGCCGAGCGCAATGATCGCGGCATCGAGGTCGCGATGCTCGATGCGAAGCAGTTCCAGGCGCTGGGTAATTTCCTCGGGGCTCACATCGCCTCCCTGCCACGTTCACCACTGGTCCGCAACGGGGACCGCTTGGCCGAATCGCCACGACATCGAGGCGATTTCGTGATTTAATTCGACCTGCCCATCGAGTCGAAAAGGAGAATGCCAATGAGCACGTCGCACCTTTCCACCCTGAAGTCCCGCCACGCGGACCTCGATGCGAAAATTGCGAATGAAGAGCGCCGTCCCGCCCCCGATACCGGAGTCGTCGCGCAGCTCAAGAAGCAGAAGCTGAAACTCAAGGAAGAGATGCTGACGATCGCCTGATCGCCAGCGCTATCGCCCCGCTGATGCCACCCCGTGAGGGACGCATCAGCGCCGGCGATAGAGGGGCCCTTTCTCAAGGCCCGTGCGCCGAAGATGCGGCGGCAAATCGGACTGCGAAACCACCTGACGGCGCACAGCCTGCGGGTCGACCTGACGGTCGAACGCAATGCCGAACTTGCCCTCGCCCACCCAGATCACGCGGCCCGCGACCGGGCCGACATTGCGCAGGTCAACTTCGACCGCCGCGCCCTGCGCGACCTTGACGTTCGCCTCGGCTAGCATGCCGCCGGGCGACAGGTTGCGCACGCGCACGGTAACGGGGTCCGGGCTGCCGGGAAGGATCAGCCCGGCCTGCAAGAACAGGCTGTCGCGATCGGCACCGCGCGACAGCGCGGCGACTTCCTCGTCGACCGATCTCGGTCCTAGTGAATCCATTGCGCCCCGTTCCTCTTGTGATTGAGGAGCGGAATCTAGGGCCGGGTCGTTGCGGAAACGTAAATGGGACCGATGTCCCTGACGACTAATCTTCGCGCGAAATCCGTTCGTTGCGCTCGTGGCGCTCCTGTGCCTCCAACGTCATCGTCGCGATCGGGCGGGCCTGCAGGCGCGCAAGCGAGATCGGCTCGCCGGTTACCGCGCAATAGCCATATTCGCCTTCGTCGATGCGGCGGATCGCCGAATCGATCTTGGCGATCAGCTTGCGCTGGCGATCACGGGTTCGAAGTTCGATCGCCCAGTCGGTCTCGCTCGACGCGCGGTCGGCGAGGTCGGGTTCGCGCAGCGGGCCGTCCTGAAGATGCGCCAGCGTCGATTCGGATTCGGACAGGATCGATTTCTTCCAGGCGCGCAGCAGGCCGCGGAAATAATCCTGCTGCCGTTCGTTCATAAACTCTTCGTCGTCGCCGGGGACATAATCCGAATCGAGATTGGATTTGGCTTCGCGAAGCGCGTCAGCGCCAACGTCGGCAATCTTGGTCGGCATGAGGGGCTCTCGCGTCCTTTCCTGTCACCTTACGGGCCGTTAAACAGCTCGGGGAGTGGCGCGCCTATACCCAGCCGCTGGCGACGATACAAGCGCCAAGCTGCCGATAGCGACGGTCCGTGAAGCAGCGATGAACCGGCATGGCGTCGGGGGCGATTCTGCCGACCGGTGGCAACCCGCCGGACGTCATCGCACGGCGCGATTTAGGTCCGAAGGTTAACCAATCGCATAGAATTATTGCATAATCCGTTCTGTTTTGGGACAGATAATAGGATTTTGATTGATTCCGCGTGGCATTTCCCGCTCTCGGACAGGTGAACGCGGTTAACGCAATTGCCGCGTTCATAAAGCTTTGGCCTTTTGCGTTATAGCGAAGGTGACGGGGGGTGCTGGTCGATGGCGCTTCGTACCTGCAACGGGAAAGAAAGAAAAACCTATGTCTGTCCGAATGGCCCTTGCCAAGCTTTGCGCCTGCACCTGCGGCGGGGCAATCATCGGTAGCGGCGCGATGCAGATCGCGGATGTTCCTAAGGCGCGCGCGCAGTCGGTCCAGTCCTGCAAGCCCTGCGTCGGCAAGAAGGTCGTGCGCAAACGCCATGCGGCGCGCAAGCCCGTGAAGCGCGTGCGCCGCGTCGTCACGACGAAGCGCATCATCCGCACCGCGACCCCGCAACAGCAAGTCGTGACGCAGACGATCCCGCTGCCCCCCATCCCCTATGCGCCTTTCCCGCGCGGCGGTTTTGAGGGCGGCAGCAGCGGCGGCGGCGTGACGGTGATCGGCGGCGGCTTTGGCGGCGGTTTCGGCGGCGGCTTCTTTGGCGGCTTCTTCGGGGGCAGCAGCGGCGGCGGCAGCAGCGGCAGCATCGTCGTCACCTCGACGACCACCGGCGGCCTCAGCACGACGTCCAGCACCTCGTCGGGTGTCTCGACCTCGACCGGTGGCGTCTCGACGTCCACCGGCGGTGTGTCGACCTCGACTGGTGGTGTCTCGACATCCACCGGCGGCGTGTCGACTTCGACGGGCGGCGTTTCAACTTCGACCTCGACGGGCGGCGTCTCGACCTCGACCGGCAGCGTCAGCACCTCGACCTCGTCGGGCAATGTTTCGACCTCTTCGGGCAACGTCAGCACCTCCTCGTCGAGCAGCAGCTCGTCGTCGAGCTCATCGTCATCGTCTTCCTCCTCGTCGTCGAGCTCGTCCTCGTCGGGCGGCAGCTCTTCGAAGGGCAGCTCGGGTTGGGGCAGTTCGTCGCACGGCAGTTCATCACACGGCAGTTCAGGCAGCTCGGGCGGCTCCAGCAGCTCGTCGTCGAGCTCGTCTTCGTCGTCCTCGTCGAGCAGCAGCACGTCGAGCGGCGCGACCGGCGGCAGCAGCAGCTTCGGTTCGACCGGCAGCACGAGCTCGTCGTCTTCCTCCTCCTCGAGCAGCAGCTCCTCGTCGTCCTCGTCGAGCTCGGGCGGCAGCACCAGCAGCTCCTCGGGCGATCCGACCCCTGTTCCCGCGCCGCCGATGATGCTATTGTTCGGCGCTGCAGCCGCTGCGCTTGTCGTGCGGCGCCGCGCAGCGAACCGCAACGACGACGACGCCAGCGCGGCTTGAGAGATCCACTGGCGGTCGGGGGGCTAACCCAGACCACCGAACTAAGGGCTGCCCTTCGGGGCGGCCCTTTTTTATGTGCGGCGAGAATCAGTTTGCCATATGGAAAACTATTTATATAGTTCGCCATATGGTGAACCAACAAGCCGCACTCGATTCGCTCTTCCACGCGCTCGCCGACCCGACGCGCCGCGCGGTCGTCAGCCGGCTGCTCAAAGGCGCCGCGCCGGTAAAGCAGCTGTCCGAGCCGTTCGAAATGGGCCTCCCCGCCTTCCTCAAACATCTGTCGGTGCTCGAGGTGTCGGGGCTGATCCGTACCGAAAAGCAGGGCCGCGTCCGCACCTGCCGCGTCGATGCCGAGCGGCTCGCGGCGGCGGAAGACTGGCTCTCTCAGCAACGCGCGATCTGGCAAGGCCGCGCCGATCGCCTCGCCGACTTCGTCGAATCGCAAACGCCCCCGGAGCAAAACGCATGAGCAGAAGCGAACTCACCATTTCCCGCCACATCGCCGCGCCGCCGTCGGCGGTGTGGGACGCCTGGAGCGACCCGACGAAACTCGCGCGATGGTGGATCCCGGCGCCCATCGAATGCCGCGTGGTCACGCTCGACCTCCGCCCCGGAGGCGGCTTCGTGACGCAAATGCGCGACGAGGGCGCCGCCGATTTCCAGCCGCATGTCGACGGCTGCTTCCTCGAAGCCGTCCCCGAACAGCGCCTCGTCTTTACCACCGTGCTGACCGAAGGCTGGCAGCCCGCCGAACCCTGGCTCGCGATGACTGCGATCCTGACCTTCGAGGCCCGCGACGGCGGCACCCTCTATTCGGCGCGCGTCCTGCACAAGAATCCCGAGGATAGTGCGAAGCATGAGGAAATGGGTTTCCGTGAAGGTTGGGGCACGGTGCTCGGCCAGTTGGCGGCATTGCTGGAACGCTAAGACGGCTTGCGCGGCGCGGGCGGCAACGCCATAGCGCGGCGCATGCACGATATCCGCCTGATCCGGGAAAATCCCGAAGCGTTCGACGCCGGCCTCGCGCGCCGCGGCCTCGAACCCCTGTCCGCTCAGATCGTGGCGGCCGACGCGTCGCTGCGCGCTCTGCAGACCGAGATCCAGGCCTCGCTCGCGCGCCGCAACGAAGCGTCGAAGCTGATCGGCCAGGCGATGGCCAGTGGCGACAAGGACAAGGCCGAAGCGCTGAAGGCCGAGGTCGCCGACCTCAAGACCGCGCTTCCCGCCAAGGAAGACGCCGAGCGCGAGCAGCTTGCCGCGCTTCAGGATATCCTCGCTGCCCTGCCGAACATCCCGCTCGCCGACGTCCCCGAGGGCGCGGACGAGGAAGCTAATGTCGAGATCGCGCGCTGGGGCACGCCCCGCACGTTCGATTTCACACCGCAGGAACATGCCGACTTCGCCCCCGCGCTCGGCCTCGACTTCGAGACCGCGGCGAAGATGTCGGGCGCACGCTTCGCTTTCCTGAAAGGCCAGATGGCGCGGCTCGAGCGCGCGATCGGCCAGTTCATGATCGACAAGCAGACCAATGAGGCGGGCTACACCGAATGCGCGACCCCGCTGATGGTCCGCGACGAGGCGGCCTATGGCACCACCCAGCTCCCGAAGTTTCGAGAGGATTTGTTCCAGACGACCGACGGCCGCTGGCTGATTTCAACATCGGAGATGAGCCTGACCAACGCGGTGCGCGAGGAAATCTTGCCCGAGGCCGAGCTGCCGATCCGCATGACCGCACTCACCCCCTGCTTCCGCTCCGAAGCCGGATCGGCGGGGCGCGACACGCGCGGCTATATCCGCCAGCACCAGTTCTGGAAGGTCGAGCTCGTCTCGATCGTCCGTCCAGAAGACAGCGACGCCGAGCTCGAACGCAAGACCCGCGCGGCCGAGGCGATCCTCGAGGCGCTCGAACTCCCCTACCGCAAGATGTTGCTCTGCAGCGGCGACATGGGCTTTGCCGCGCGCAAGACCTATGACCTCGAAGTGTGGCTCCCGGGCCAGAATGCCTATCGCGAGATTTCGAGCTGTTCGAACTGCGGCGACTTCCAGGCGCGGCGCATGAACACGCGCTTCCGCCGCGAGGACGTAAAGGGCAACGAGTTCGTCCACACGCTCAACGGCTCGGGCCTCGCGGTCGGGCGCACCCTCGTCGCGATCCTCGAAAATTACCAGCAGGCCGACGGCAGCGTCGATATTCCGAAGGCGCTGCTTCCTTACATGGGCGGCATAACCAAGCTCACGCCCGCCAACTAAACCATCGTCACCCCGGACTTGATCCGGGGTCCATTCACGCTGCCGTCGATGGACCCAGGATCAAGTCCGGGGTGACGAAGAGAGAAAGAGCAAGAATGCGCATCCTCCTCACCAACGACGACGGCTATCACGCCCCGGGCATGGCGGTGCTGGAGGCGATCGCGCGCCAGCTTTCGGACGACATCTGGGTCTGCGCCCCCGCCGAGGAACAGTCGGGCGCCGGCCACTCGCTCACCCTCTCGCGCCCCGTGCGCATCCGCCAGCACGAAGAGCGGCGCTGGTCGTGCAGCGGCACGCCGACCGATTCGGTGATGATGGCGATCGGCAAGCTGATGCCCGAAAAGCCCGACCTGATCCTCTCGGGAGTCAACCGCGGCGCCAACCTTGGCGACGATGTCACTTATTCGGGCACCGTCTCGGCGGCGATCGAGGGCGCATTGGCGGGCATCCCTTCGATCGCGCTCAGTCAGGTTTATGCCAGGGAAGGCATGGGCGACAGCGTGCCCTTCGAGGCGGCCGAAGTCTGGGGCGCCAAGGTGCTCCGCCCGTTGCTCGACATGGAGATGGCGCCGCGCACGCTGATCAACATCAACTTCCCTGCGATCCCCGCCGCCGACGTGCAGGGCATCCGCGTCACGCGCCAGGGCTTCCATGATTATGGCCGCGGCTCGATCGTCGAGGGCACCGACCCGCGCGGCTATCGCTATTACTGGTTCGGCCTCCACGGCATCGAGCACAGCCTTGGCCACGACAGCGACCTCGAGGCGATCGACGACCATTATATCTCGGTCACCCCGCTCCAGCTCGACCTGACCCACGACGCGTCGCTCGCGGCGCTGCGCGGTGCCTACGGCGGCTGATAGGCTCAATTCCCCCGGCCCTCGGGAAATTCCGTGTCGTAACGAGACAGAAATGTAGCCACCGCCGCTTTGCTTTGGCAAAGGGAGCGCATGGGGGATTTCAGACATCATATCGCGGCCTTATTGTGCGCCGCATCGCTCGCCGGCTGCATTCCGGCGACACCCGCGCCGCCATCGCGGCCCGTTCCGGCGCCAGACTTCGAACGCCGCTCGCTCGGCGAAGCCTTGGACGTCTATGAACGCCCGACCTGGACGCTCAAATCGGTCACAACCAACGCCGTGCGCGTGAACGCGGGCGTCTATTCGATCCGCCCCGGCGACACGCTCCGCGCGGTCGGTGAGATGACCGGCGCGGGGTCCGAGGCGCTCGCGATCGAGAATGATCTCGTGCCACCCTATACGCTGCGCTTCGGGAAGGAACTCCGCGTCCCCGCCGGCCTTTATCACCGCGTCGGCGCGGGCGAGACGGGGATCGGCATTGCCGCGGCCTATGGCGTCGATTGGGGCGAGATCATCACGATCAACGCCCTCACCGACCCCTATATATTGCGCGTCGGCCAGCGCCTGCGCCTGCCCTCCGACGCGCGTCCCGTTTCGCGCGGTCCGGTCGATATCGACGCGCGCGCCGCCGCCTTCCGCCTCAACATCGACGACATCCTGACCGGCAGCCAGCCCGCGCTCGCCGAGGCAGCCCGGCCAACCGCTGGCAGCGCCGCCCCGCGCCCGCCGGTCACCACCGCGATCGCCGAGCCCGCCTATTTCGCCGGCCGCTTCGAATGGCCGCTCAATGGGCCGATCCTCGCGCGCTTCGGTCCGATCGCGCCGGGCAGGCTCAGCGACGGCATCAACATCGCCGCCGCGGCGGGCACCCCGATCCGCGCGACCGCAGGCGGCGTCGTCGCCTATGCCGGCGACCAGGTCGGCATCTATGGCGGGCTGATCCTGATCAACCATGGCGGCGGCTGGGTCAGCGCCTATGGCCATGCGGGCCGGATCGACGTCAAGCGCGGCCAGAGCGTTCGCATGGGCGACGTCATCGGCCGCGCCGGGGCGACGGGTCAGGTGCAGACGTCGCAACTCCATTTCCAGTTGCGCAAAAATCGCATACCAGTCGATCCGATGAAGCAGTTGCCGCCCCGATGAGCCGTCGGCCTTCCGACAAGCTGAAAATGCCGCACATCTTTCGCCCGCTGAAGCGCGCGAGCAACTGGCCGATCTGGGCCGATGTCATCACGCGGCTCGGCGTCGCCTTCCTCCTGATCGCGATCGTCGTCCTCGTCCACTGGGTCGACCGCGCGGGACTGAAGGACAGCCACGACGGCCACATCAGCTTCCTCGACGTCGTCTATTTCACGATGATCTCGGTCACCACGACGGGCTTCGGCGACATCGCACCGGTGTCCGACCGCTCGCGCCTGATCGAGGCGGTGATCGTCACCCCGATCCGCATCATGGTGCTCTTCATTTTCGTCGGCACCGCCTATAATTTCGTCCTCAAGCGCACATGGGAAAAATGGCGTATGGCCCGCATCCAGGCAAAGCTCACCGATCATTATGTCGTGCTCGGTTACGGCACCAGCGGCGCGGAAGCGGTCCGCGAACTCATCGCGCGCGGCACCCACCCCGCCTGCATCGTCGTGATCGACCAGTCGGGCCCGCGTATCCAGGCGGCCGAGGCGGCGGGTTGCAACGTGCTCCAGGGTGACGCGTCGAACGACGACACGCTGATCGACGTCCAGATCGCGAAGGCGCACACGGTCCTTGTTTCTGCGGGACGCGACGACAGTTCGATCCTCATCGTGCTCACCGTCCGTCATCTCGCCCCGAATGTGCCGATCAGCGTCGTCATCCGCGCGCAGGACAATGAGCTGCTCGCGCGGCAGGCGGGTGCAACGAACGTCATCAACCCCGTCAGCTTCACCGGTCTGCTCCTCGCCGGATCGGCACAGGGCGAGCATGTCGCCGACTATATGGCCGACCTCGCCGCGATCGGCGGCAAGGTTCAGCTACGCGAACGCCCAGTCCACGGCGAGGAAATCGGCGGCAGCCTCGACCGGCTCGCGAGCGGCGGGCGCGGCCTGCGCATCTATCGGGGCGGCAAGCCCTATGGTTTCTGGGAAGACGAAGCGAGCAAGCTGCAGGCGGGCGACATGATCGTCGAGGTCGTCAACTGCGAGACGTGCGAAGCCGGTTAACCGCGCCAGTAAAGCCAGCCGGCCCAGAGCCAGCCGATGATCAGCAGCGTCCCGCCGATCGGCGTTACGGCGCCGAGCCACCGCGGCCCGCCGAGCGCCATCGCATAGAGCGTGACGGCGAACAGCGCCGCACCGACGAGCAGCATGATCGCCGGCCCGCGCGCGGTGCCCATGATCGCGATCGCCGCGACCGCGTGGATCAGCTGATACAGCCCGCCGGTGCGCAGCCATTCGGCTTCCTGCGGCCCTGATGCGCCATGCGCGCCGAACGCGCCCGCCGCCACCGCAACCGCCGCCGAAATCGCCGCAAATACGCCAATCATGCTTCATCACCCTTGCAATGCCGTGCCGATGCGGCGAGCTATAGGGCGACAGGAGGGAGAAGGCGATGCCCCGCGACACCCCGCTTCCCGAGGGACTAAAGCCGCCGAGCCGGCTTGCGACGCTCGGCGAGTTGGCGCTGCCGCTCGACATGCTCCGCTACGGCCTGTCGGGCTATCACCTGATCGGCGCACCGCGCGGCGACGGCCGCGCGATCGCTCTCCTCCCCGGCTATGGCGCAAGCGAACTTTCGATGCGCCCGCTCGAAGCCTATCTCCGGCACCTCGGCTATCAGGTCCGCGACTGGGGCATGGGCCGCAATCAGGGCCGCGTCGCCGCCGACGTCGAACGCTTCGCGGCGCAGGCCGCCGAGTGGGTCAAGGCCGACGGCGCCCCGCTCACCCTGATCGGCTGGAGCCTCGGCGGCGTCATCGCCCGCGAAACCGCGCGCGCTTACCCGCACCTCGTCCGCGAAATCATCACCTTGGGCACACCGATCATCGGCGGCCCCAAATATACCGCGCTCGCGCAGCGCTTCGCCGGCCGCGACTTCGATGCGATCGAGCGCGAGATTCATGCCCGCAACCTCAAAGGGCTGACCCAGCCGCTCACCGTCATCTACTCCGACCGCGACGGCATCGTCGGCCCCGACATCGCGGTCGACATCTACAACAGCCACGCCCGCAACATCAAAGTCGACAGCACGCATCTGGGCCTCGGCATCAACCCGCGCGTGTGGCGAATCGTCGCAGACACATTGGCAGGCGTGACAAACCCCGAAAAATAGACTAGGGGCGCCGCCAATCATGACAGTCAAAACCCTCCCCACCCAGCCGAAGGTCGGCATGGTTTCGCTCGGCTGCCCCAAGGCACTTGTCGACAGCGAACGGATTCTGACCAAGCTCCGCGCCGACGGCTATGGCCTGTCGCCCGACTATGCGGGCGCCGACGTCGTGCTCGTCAACACCTGCGGCTTCCTCGACTCGGCGAAGGAAGAAAGCCTCGAGGCGATCGGCGAAGCGATGGCCGAGAATGGCCGCGTCATCGTCACCGGCTGCATGGGCAATGAGGCCGACGTGATTCGCGCGCGCTTCCCGAACGTCCTCGCGGTCACCGGCGCGCATCAATATGAGCAGGTCGTCGATGCCGTCCACGACGCCGCGCCGCCGACGCAGGGCCCCTTCGTCGACCTCGTCCCCGAGGGCGGGCTGAAGCTCACCCCGCGCCACTACAGCTATCTGAAGATCAGCGAAGGCTGCAACCACAGCTGCTCCTTCTGCATCATCCCCGACCTGCGCGGCAAACTCGTCAGCCGCCGCATCGACGCGGTGCTGCGCGAGGCCGAAAAGCTCGTCGCCGCAGGGACCAAGGAACTGCTGGTGATCAGCCAGGATACCTCGGCCTATGGCGTCGACACCCGCCACGACCCGCGCGAGTGGAAGGGCCGCGAAGTCCGCGCCCACATGACCGACCTCGCGCGCGAACTCGGCCAATTGAAGACCAGCGAAGGCCGCGCCCCGTGGGTGCGCCTCCACTATGTCTATCCCTATCCGCATGTCGATGCGGTCATCCCGCTGATGGCCGATGGGCTGCTGACCCCTTATCTGGACATCCCCTTCCAGCACGCGAGCCCGAGCGTTCTGAAGCGCATGAAGCGCCCCGCGAACGAGGCGAAGGTGCTCGAACGGCTGAAGAGCTGGCGCGCGATTGCCCCCGACATTTCGATCCGCTCGAGCTTCGTCGTCGGCTTCCCCGGCGAAACCGAGGCCGACTTCCAATATCTGCTCGACTGGCTCGACGAAGCCCAGCTCGACCGCGTCGGCGCCTTCCGTTTCGAACCCGTCGCGGGCGCGCAGGCGAATGCGCTCGACGATCAGGTGCCCGAAGAGCTCAAGGAAGAACGCTACCAGCGCATCATGGACAAGACCGCCGCGATCAGCGCCGCGAAGCTCGAAGCCAAGATCGGCCGCACCCTCCCCGTCATCATCGACGAAGTCGGCGAGGCCGACGAGGATGGCAGTATCGGCGCCACCGGCCGCTCACAGGCCGACGCGCCCGAGATCGACGGCCATGTGTATCTCCGCGACGTCGCCGCGAGCCTCAAGTCCGGCGATATCGTCGACGTCGAGATCGAGGACGCCGACGAGCATGATCTGTTCGGGGCGGTTACAGCCTAGTCGCCCGGCTAGGGGCCGCGCCCTGTTGCTTTAGCCAGCGCTGGCCTGCCGGCGGCACGAGCGACTGCGGCAGATCGCGCCCGAGCGCGTCAAAAATTGCGCCCACGTCGGAGCGTTGCCGGAGACGAACCATCGGATCGCGCTCTGCCCTGTTCATCGCCAGCATGGAGAACTCCTGTCCTTGCAGGCTGTCGAGCATATTCATGCGAAGGTCGGAATCCCGAAGCGCTTCGATCACGATTTCGGCTGCCCGATCATCCCGACCAGCGCACTGCATCGCCCGTGCAGTCGATGCCGGGGCGTCAGCCCGATTCCCATCCATCTTGACGAGCAGATCGTCGAGTTCGCTCTTGCGCCCCAGATGGGCAAGCGCGCACGCGCGGTTGCTGGCAATGATTTGCCGGGCAAAGGGCGAGCCATATTGGTTGGCAACGAAGGCAGCCCGTTCCGACGCCGGCAATGTCTTTTCCCAATCGCCTTTATCTGCCAACCGGCCGCTGCGGTTGGCCACAAAATTGACGAGCCAGCCGTTTTTGGCGATTTCAAAAGGCACCTCGGCCATCGCGTCATAGAGCGCATCGGCCTCCGCTTCGCGCCCGAGACCATCGAGTGCATTGACCCGCGACTCCAGCGCCCAATATTGATGCTCGTCCAGCGCGGTCAACTTGATGACGGGCGGGACCAGGCCATTGGTCAGTGTCAGAACCTCGTCATACCGGCCCGCATCGCTCAAGGCGCTTGCGAGGTCGGAAAATTTTTCGTGATTGCCGGGGTCGCGGCGAAGCGCGTCCTCCGCCGCTTCGACATTGGCGTTCAGCAACGTCGCCATATTTGGTCCCGCGGCGCGTTCGAGGTCGGTCCACAGCGGCGCATAACGGCGATCGGTGAGCAAACGAAGGAATAGCTCGGGATCGCGTATATTCGTCAGCAACGGCCGCGCCGCTTCGATATTCCCTGCATCCACTTCGTGGCGGAAGTGCGTTTCCTGAACATATTCCTTTTCGCGACCTACTAGCGTGCGAAAAGCAGCGGTGCGGACGAAGCGTCGGTGCACCGACAGCGCCAGATCGTGACGATCGGCCCCGGTCAATTTTCCGTCCAGCCAGCGCAAATTTGTGGAACTGTCGGACAAGCCGCCTTCATTTTCCGGCTTCCCCGCGGCGGTCACGAAACGGTCGACTGCATCAGCATATTGCTTCGCTTCCAGCGCGATCATCACCGCGGCGATGGCAGGAACGACCTGGCCGTTCACTTTCTCATTCTGCCCAAGAAGCGAATAGGCGTCATCATATCGGCGTTCATCGACTGCGCACTGCAGATCGAAGCGCAGCTTGAACGGGCCATAACTCGGATCGAATGACTTGCGGCGAACGACCTCGGCGAGCATCGGAACCATGTCGCGGCAAGCGCTGCTATCCTTCGCGCTATACGCTTCCTTCAAGCGCTGCAGCAGTTGGTCGTTGGAAAGCCCCGACACGCCGGCCGCCGTGCCGACGTCCTGCGCAGCCGTTTGCCCGCTCGCGGGAAGCGCCATCGCGCACAAAAAGAGCCCCATCAGCCGCGAGGAAAGCGCCCGTCCCGTCATTACCTGCCACCGTTCAGCATCAACGAGCGTCCGAAAATCGGCCGAACGCCTTTGACCGAATCCATCCGGTCGTTGACGACAGTGCCGCAGCATCGGCAGACGTGCATCAAATTTTTCAGAGTAAAGCTGAGGAGATTTCGGTCCTTTTTCATAAAGGAACGGCTTAAGCTTTCCGCTGTTATAAGGAGAAGATACCACATCAGGGGCAAGGCATGCGAATAGTCCGACTGGCGACCGCCACATTATTACTGCCCGCCGCCCTCACCGGATGCGATCGCCAGACCGAGGTCGAAGCACCGCCGCGCGCGACCGACAAGGCGCCCTCTCCGACGCAGAAATCGTTGATCGCGGTCCCGATCAACGCCAACACCGCGTCGCTCAAGCAGGCGCTCGAACGCGCGGTGCCGAAAACGCTGTGGACGATCAACCAGCGCGAACGCGCCTGCGTCCAGCCGCAGCGGGTCAAGCTCTTTGGCAAGAAGGTCAAGGTCACGCCGCCAATCGCCTGCACGATCGTCGGACAGGTGACGCGCGGGCCGCTGCGGCTGCGCGGTGAGGGCGCCGAGATCGTCGTCGACGTGCCGCTTCGGGCCACGATCGCCGCACGCGACGTCGGCGGGGTGCTGAAGGGCGAGACCGCGACGGGCGCCGCGATGGCGCATGCGCGGGTCCGCATCGAACTCACCCCCGACTGGCGCCCGCAGGGCAAGGCACGCATCAGCTATGGCTGGACCAGGGCGCCGGGGATCGATTTCCTCGGGCGCCGCATCACCTTCACCGATCAGGCCGACGCGAAGCTGAAACCCGTCGTCGCGAACGTCGAGCGCGAGGTGACGCGCGAGATCGCGAAGATCGACATCCGCAAGCAGGCGGCCGACGTGTGGCGGCAGAGTTTCACATCGCTCGAACTCAACCACGATAACCCGCCGGTGTGGATGCGCGTCACGCCGCAGCGCATTCTCTATGGCGGCTACCGGATCGAGGGGCAGCGCTTGAACCTCAATCTCGGGCTCGAGGCGATCACCGAAACCTTCGTTTCGGGGCGGCCTTCCGACCCCAAACCGACGCCCCTGCCCCGGCTGGTGCGCGAAGCCCCCAAACCGCATCTCGATGTCCGCGTGCCGGTGATCGCAGACTATGCAATTCTCCAGCCCGTCGTCGACCGCGCACTCGCGAAACGCTCGACGCGGCCTTTCGTCCTTCCGAAGCTCGGCTCGATGATGGTCAAATTCGGCAAGTCGACGATCTATGGCGCGCCCGGTGGGCGGATCGCGGTGGGCGTCGACGTGGAGGCGAAGCTGGAGATGCGATCGGGCGCGCCGACGCACGGGCGCATCTGGATGACCGCGATCCCGGCCAACAAGCCGGGATCGGCCGAGGTTCATTTCACTGACCTTATCATCAACGGCGACACCGACGGCGTCGGCGGCGACCTCCTGATCCTCCTCGGCCGCAGCGAGGGTTTTGCGCCGCTGATTGCTGACGCGCTGACGCAGAATTTTACGAACGACCTCGGCAAGCTGCAGGGCAAGATCAAGCGTGCGGTCGACCAGCGGCGCGAGGGCGCGTTCGTCATCCGCACCCGCGTCGACCGCTTCGAGACGGGCGAGATCAAGGCCTATGGTGACGGCCTCTACCTGCCGGTGCGGATGGTCGGCGGCGCCAGCGTCGATTATCGTCCCGCGCGCTGATCGGTCAGCGGCGGATAAAGTCCATCGTCCAGTTCACTTCCCAGCTTTCGCCGCCGTCGGCCGACATCGCCTGCTCCCAGCGCGGCGTCGCGGTGTCGGTGCGGCTCCAGATGAAGCGCAACCGGATCGGCCGATCGCCAAGCATGTCGTCGGCATAGAAATGGCCGACGCCATTCTCGAACCGGCCAATCACCGGAACGTCGAGCGCATGCGGGCTGCGCGCATCGAGCCACCAGATCGCCCAGCTGCCTTGCGCAGGGTCATAGGATCGCAGCGCGATCGCGCGGTAGGTTCCGCCGGGAATATGGAGGACATTGTCCTCGACATTGCCGTCGCCGCCCAGGATCGGCCGCATGTCGGAGGTCCCGTCGAATTCTTCCCAGTCGTCGCAAGCGGCGAGCCGCTCTTTCAGGCGGCGGTGCTTCACCTGCCAGCTGCCAATCTGGAAATCGAAATCACCGGCCATCGTGCGCGCTCCCCCTTTGCCACCGAGAGAGCGTTCTTATTACGTTCTCATCCGAACGCAACCCCGCCCAATTCAGAACAGGCGGGTGATCGCATAGAAGACCGCCGCCACCGCCGCACTCGCGGGGATGGTGATGAACCACGCCGCGACGACATTGCCCGCGACGCCCCAGCGCACCGCGGTCGTGCGGCGCGCGACGCCGGCGCCGATGATGCTGCCGGTGATCGTGTGCGTCGTCGACACGGGGATGCCGAGCAGGCTGGCGGTGAACACCATGATCGACCCGCCGGTCGACGCGGCGAAGCCCTGATGGTGCGACAGCTTGGTGATGCGGCCGCCCATCGTCTCGATGATCTTCCACCCACCCGACAGCGTGCCGAGCGCGATCGCGATATAGCAGCTGAACGCCACCCAGTGGGGGACATGGAATTCGCCGCCGAGATAGCCGGTCGAATAGAGAAGCACGGTGATGATCCCCATCGTCTTTTGCGCATCGTTCAGCCCGTGGCTGATCGAATAGGCTGCGGACGAAAAGAGATGGAGGTGGCGGAAGGTCTTTTCGGCGAAACCGGCGGTCGCGCGCCGGAGCGCCCAGCTGCTGACCAGCATCACCAACATCGCGAGCATCATGCCAAGTAAAGGCGACAGGAAGATCGCGATCACCGTCTTGTTGAGCCCGGTCCATTCGATTCCCTCGAACCCCGCATGCGCGACGCCCGCGCCGACGATCCCGCCGACCAGCGCGTGGCTCGACGATGACGGAATGCCCTTCAGCCAGGTGACGACGTTCCAGAACATCGCGCCGACGAGCGCGCCGAACACGACCGCGGGGGTCACCAGATCCTTGTCGATGATCCCCTTGCCGATCGTCTCGGCGACCTTGTGGAGCTCGGGAAAGATGACCGACAGAAAGTAAGCGGCAAAGTTGAAGAAGGCAGCGAACAGCACCGCCTGCACCGGCCGCAGCAGCCGTGTCGCGACGACGGTCGCGATGCTGTTCGCGGCGTCGTGCAGGCCGTTCAGGAAGTCGAACGCCAGCGCGAGGATGACGAGGCCGACGAGGAGCGGGAAAGCGAGTTCGTGCATGGTGGACGTCCCCGCTTATGCGTGGTCGATGACCAGGCCGTCGATTTCGTTCGCGACATCCTCGAAGCTGTCGGTGACGCGTTCGAGATGGCGGAAGAGTTCGCGCGTGATCAAGAAACGGGTCGGGTTCGATTCGCCATGCTCGCGGAACAGGCGCTTGAGCCCGGCGGCATGGATTTCGTCGGCATGGCCTTCCATCCGCACCAACCGCTCGGTGAGCTCGTGGAGGCGCGGGCCGTTGGCGCCGATGTTGCGGAGCAGCGGCAGCGCCTCGGCGGTGAGGCGCGCGGCGTCGACGATGATGCCCGCGATGTCGCGCATCTCGGGTTCGAATTCGGTGACGTCGTACAGATCGACCGCGCCCGCGGTCTTCTGCATCTCGTCGATCGCGTCGTCCATCGAGGCGATCAGGTCGGTGATCGCGCTACGGTCGAACGGGGTCAGGAAGGTGCGGCGGACGGTCTGCAATACTTCGCGCGTAATCGCGTCGGCGTCATGCTCGCGCTCGATGATTTCCTGGACATGGTCGGCCATGCCCTCGCCGCCCTGCAACATACGCGACAGCGCGTTCGCGCCGGCGACGAGCGTCGCGGCGTGGCTTTCGAACAATTCGAAAAAATTTCCCTGTCGCGGCAGCAAACGCTGAAACCATGCGAACATCCAGCTAACCCCTGTTTTGTCTGCTACATTTTCGACGACCCCGCGCGGCTGGGCGACGGCGCGGAAACCGCCATCACCGAACGAGCGGATGAGCGCCTGCAAATCGGGTTCCTCGACCGCCGAGGCGGCGTCGCGGAACGAAAACCATTTGCGGTCGCGTTCGTCCATTTCCTTCCAGTCGTCGAGCTCGTTCGTCACCGCGAGCGGGAAGACTTCAACATCATATTTGATCGACGCGCCGTTAGCGCGGCGCTTCCTATATTCATAGCTGCCGATCGGCGTCGGGCAGACCGCGCCGATCACCCCCGCCTCTTCTTCCGCCTCGATCGCGGCGGCGGCGTGACGCGTGATGCCGGTCAGCGGATTACCCTTTGGCACCACCCAGCGCTTCGTCTCGCGCGACGTGATCAGCAGGATTTCGGTCGGCCCATCCTGCGCGGGTCCGCCGAATCGATAGGGAAGGACAGCGATCTGACGCATGAGGCTTTCATCCTTTCCGGCGGTTTCGGGCGCGCGAGGCCGTGGGTGACAAAGAGGTTACGCCCCTATGACAATAATGTGACAGCGACAAGGACGCTTCATCGCCGCCGCACTTTCCGTAAACGTCAATTCGATTGCAAAATGAAACGCGGTGCGTAATCTACCCATCAAACATAGTCGGGAGACAGGATGATGGCAGGCACGGCGACGACGGAACGCCCCGCGGACGCGAAAGCTGCACCGGTCGATCAGGATGTGCTGATCGTCGGCGCGGGGATTTCGGGCATCGGCATGGCTGTGCATTTGCAGATGAATTCTCCCGACCGCAGCTTCGCCCTCGTTGAGCGCCGTGAACAACTTGGCGGCACCTGGGATCTTTTCCGTTACCCCGGCATCCGTTCGGACAGCGACATGCACACGCTCGGTTTCGTCTTCGAACCGTGGAAGCATGAAAAGTCGATCGCCGACGGGCCGTCGATCCTCGACTATCTCAATCGCATCGTCGACGAACGCCATATCCGCGAACGCATCCGCTTCGACAGCAAAGTCGTAGGCGCCGACTGGGACAGCGCCGCGGCGCGCTGGACGGTGACGATGGAGGACAGCAAGGGCGTAAGGTCGACCACGACCGCGCGCTGGCTTTACCTCGGCTCGGGTTATTACGACTATGACGAGCCGTTCGATGCGCAGTTCGCGGGCCGCGACGATTTCCAGGGGCAGATCATCCACCCGCAATTCTGGCCGAAGGATCTCGACTACAAGGGCAAGAAAGTCGTCGTGATCGGATCGGGCGCGACCGCGGTCACGATCGTGCCGTCGCTGAAAGACGCCGCCCACGTCACGATGCTCCAGCGCACGCCTACCTGGTATTTCATCCGGCCCGCCAAGGACGCGTTCGCGAACTTCCTCCGCAAGTTCCTGCCCGAGACGCTCGCGTACAAGATCACGCGCTTCAAGAATGTCCGGTTGCAGGACATCGCCTTCCGCCGCGCGCGCGAGAAGCCCGAGAAGGTCAAGGAGTTCCTGACGAAGAAGCTGCAGGAGAGCCTTGGCGACCGCTACGACGCCGAAGCCTTCACCCCGCCCTATAACCCATGGGACCAGCGCCTGTGCCTTGTCCCCGATGCCGATTTCTTCGAGGCGATGAAGGCCGACAAAGCGTCGGTCGTGACCGATCATATCGAGAGATTCGACGCGACGGGCATCCAGCTGAAATCGGGCAAGCACCTCGACGCCGACGTCATCGTCACTGCCACCGGCCTAAAGCTCGCGGTAGCCGGCAAGATTCCGGTGCGCGTCGATGGCGCGCCGGTCGATTGGCACGACCATTTCTATTACAAGGCGTGCATGTTCTCGAACGTACCGAACTTCTCGGCAGTGTTCGGTTATCTCAACGCCAGCTGGACGCTCCGCGCCGACATCGTGTCCGAATATGTCTGCCGCGTGCTCAACCATATGCGCGATACCGGAACGACGGTCGCGACCCCCGCGCTCGCCGATCCGTCGAGCCTCGAAGAGGAAAATGTCTTCGACTTCTCGTCGGGCTATATCCAGCGCTCGCTGCACATCATGCCGAAGAGCACGGTCGCGCTGCCCTGGCGGCTCAGCCAGAATTATGTGCAGGACCGGATCGATATGCGCACCGGCGCGATTGCCGACGGGGTACTGACCTTCTCCAACGCGCAAGCGAAGGCTGCGGCAGCTCCAGCGGAACTCGAAGCCGCGGAGTAACCTCTAGTCGACGTGTTCGGGCTTGCCCTTGGTCGAGCCCTTGGCGAAATCCTCGAGCTGCTTTTCGGTCATGCTCTCGGCCATCTCTTTCGATGCGCCTTTGAGCTTCGACTTGGGCGTATCGCCGCGCTTGGCGCTGAGCGCAGCGCCGGCGGCTTTCTGTTGAGCTTTCGATTTGGCCGGCATGGCGTGCTTCGCTTTCAGTTGATGGGGAGGAAGTCGCGCGCGAACTCGTCCTTCACGGCTTTGGCGAGCGCACCCGTCACCGGCACGTTGATCTTGTAGCTCCCCTCAGCATAGGGGCCGACCTCATAGGGTGCGATCGCGATCGTCATGCGGTCGAGGTAGCGGCCATCCGACGAGCCGAGCCATATTGTCTGCGCTGATGCGGGCGGGCATTTTGCAAAGGGGCTGTCGGGCGTCTCGTCGGCCGTGATCCCCTTCGCAGCCTTCGCGCGCTTGATCCCGGAGCAGAATGGCTCGCGGATCGCGGCGTCGAACGCCTCACCGCTCTGGAACAGGTCAAGCGGCTTCAGCTGCTTGCGCCGGTTGCGATCCCAGATCAGCGTGTCGAAGGTCTGCATGCCGTGCGCGCCGCCGGTATAGGTCTCGATCTCGGCCGACAGGCTGAGGAAACGCGGTGTGCTGGTCACGCGTTGCCAGGTCTGCCGATGAGTATGACCGCGATAGGGATATTCGCCCTTTTCGGCCGCCGCCTTGTCGCGCCGCGCGGCGGCGACCAGCGCCTCGCGCTTCGTCGTCCGGTCGCTGTCGAGCGCCTTGGCGAGCTCGGGGATTTGGGCGGCTTCCTTAGGATAAGCATAGACGAATTCGATCAGATCGTTGCTTTCGGTGACCTGCGACGCAGGCGCATCCTTCGCCGCTTCGTCGGCGGCGCCGCCGGACGGCGCGCCGGGCACCGACGCGGCGGCCACTTTTTCCGCCTTCGTCGGCTTGTCGTCGGAACAACCCGCCAGCAGCAGCGCGCCGGCAAGGATCGAAGTGGCATTTCGCCAGGATGCGTTGATCGTCATGCAGACATAACGCCGGGAATCGACAAAATATCCCGCGCGGCCTAGCACCGCGTGCATGACCGACTATTCCGATCTGATCCAGCCCGACAAGGGGCAGGACGCGCGCCCGATCCATCTCGTCGACAAGAAGGGCTATGATGAATGGCTGAAGGGCCGCAGCGCCCGCGAACGCGCGCATCTTGCCGCAGTCGGCTTCAAGCCCGACGCCTTCGTCCACGCGATCCTGCCGGGGGACGATCCCGAAAAATGGGCGGTCGTCACCACGGTCGCGAAGGTCGATCGCCTGTCGGCCTGGTGCCTCGCCAAGCTGGGGCAAATCCTGCCCGAAGGCCGCTACCGCCTCGAAGGCCAGCAGCCGGGCAAGGCTCTGTTCGGGTGGATGAGCGCGCAATATCGTTTCGACACCTATAAATCGAACGCGCCCGCCAAGGGCCCGCGCGTGCTGCTGACAACCGACGTCGGGGCGATCGCGCCGATGGTTGCCGAAATGCGCGCGACCGCGCTCGTCCGCGATCTCGTCAACACCCCCGCCGCCGACATGGGGCCCGCCGCCATCGAGAAGGCGGCCGAACGCATCGCCAAGGCGCATGGCGGCAAGCTGACCGTCACCAAGGGCGAGGCGCTGGAACAGGGCTATCCGATGATCCACGCGGTCGGACGCGCCGCCGCCAAGCATCATGCGCCGCGGTTGATCGAAATCGAATGGGGCAAGGAGGATCATCCGCGTGTCGCGCTGGTCGGCAAAGGGATCAGCTTTGACAGCGGCGGGCTCGACATCAAGCCCGCGGCGGGCATGCGGTTGATGAAGAAGGATATGGGCGGCGCCGCGCACGTGCTCGCGCTCGCCGAGCTGGTGATGGCGAGCGGGCTGCCAGTGCGGCTTCACTGCCTCGTCGCCGCCGCGGAAAATGCGATCTCGGCCGACGCGTTCCGTCCGGGCGATGTGCTGAAAAGCCGCCTCGGGCTGACGGTCGAGATCGGCAACACCGACGCCGAGGGGCGGCTGGTTCTGGGCGATGCGCTCGCGAAGGCGGGCGAAGCCAAGCCCGAGCTGATCGTCGATTTTGCGACGCTGACCGGCGCCGCGCGGGTCGCGCTCGGCCCCGACCTGCCGCCGCTCTTCGCCAATGACGACGCGCTCGCCGAAGCGATGCTTGCGGGTGGGATCGACCGCGACGATCCCTTGTGGCGGATGCCGCTATGGGACGGCTATGCCGACCTGCTCGAAACCGACATCGCCGACCTCGGCAATGCGGGCAGTTCGCCTTTTGCCGGATCGATTACCGCGGCGCTGTTCCTGAAGCGCTTCATCCCCGAGGGCGTCCTATGGGCGCATCTCGACACCTTCGCCTGGCGCCCATCGGCAAAGCCGGGACGGCCGAAAGGCGGCGCCGCGCTGGGCCTCCGCGCGGCGTGGGCGATACTCCAGTCGCGTTACGATCGGCGCGGGAAAAACTGAACATTCTTGATCAAGAGGGTCCTGCTGGTCTAATGGCGCGCGATTGTCCGCGGCGCGCGGAACCCAGCTTATTACAGGACGGCAAGTGACATCAGAAAGTGGCGATAATTCAGCGGCAAACCGCGTGCGCATGGGGCGTCCCGGCGCCGCGGGCGCGGGCCGCGATCGCTTTGGCCTGACCGGCACGTCGCAGGGCTTCGACCCGCGCGTCGTCGCGATCCGTCCCGACCTCGCCGATATCGCGGTCGCGGGAACGCATTTCGCGCCGCATTACGCCGCGCCGATGATGCGCAGCGGCGTGCTGCCCGCCGCATCGCTGCGCGCATCGCCGTCGGTTGACGCCGACCAGACGAGCGAGCTGCTGTTCGGCGAAGGCTTTGCGCTGCTCGACCTTACCGGCGGCTGGGCGTGGGGTTATTGCCTTGCCGACCATTATGTCGGCTATCTCGCCGCCGAAGCGCTCGCCGCGCCGATCGCGCCGACACACCGCGTCGCGATGATCGAGGCGATGCTGCACAGCGCGCCCGATGCCGCGAGCGGCGGTCCCGCCGTCCTGCCGCGCGGCGCGCTGGTGATGGGTGAGCCCGAGGGCGAATGGCTCGCGACCTCGCACGGCTATCTGCCGCTCGCTTCGCTTGTCGAAGTCGGCACGGAAGACAACGACCCTGCCGAACTCGCCGAACAGATGATCGGCACACCTTATGTGTGGGGCGGCCGCACCGCGAAGGGCATCGACTGTTCAGGCCTCGTCCAGATCGTATGGGCTGCCGCCGGGATCCAGCTGCCGCGCGACAGTGACCTGCAGCTCGCTGCGCTCGGCGCCGACAAGGATGTCGATCCGGCGGCGCTCGCGCGCGGCGACCTCGTCTTCTTCCCCGGCCACGTCGGCATCATGGCGGACAGCCAGACGATCATTCACGCTAGCCGACGATGGATGGCGGTGAACAGCGAACCGCTGGCCGACGTCATCGCGCGATCGGCCGCAAAGGATCATGATCCGCCGGTGAGCGGATATAAAAGACTGCGATAACATTATGACGAAAACGGTTTTCATCGACGGCGCGGCGGGTACGACGGGCCTCGAAATCGCCGAACGCCTTGCAGGGCGGAACGAATTCACGCTGATCGCGCTCGACGATGCGCGCCGCAAGGACGCCACGGCACGGCGCGAGGCACTGAACGACGCCGATTTCGTCATCCTTTGCCTTCCCGATGACGCGGCGCGCGAGGCGGTCGCGATGATTGGCAATGATCGCACCCGGGTCATCGACGCATCGACCGCGCATCGTGTCGCGCCGGGCTGGGTCTATGGCTTTCCCGAAGTCAGCGGACACGACGCCGTCGCCGAAGCCGCGCGCGTGTCGAACCCGGGCTGCTATTCGACGGGCTTTATCGCGCTTGTCGCACCGCTCGTGCAGGCCCGCCTGCTCCCCGCCGACTGGCCCTATATCTGCCACGCGGTCAGCGGCTATTCGGGCGGCGGCAAGGCGCTGATCGAACGCTTCGAGGAGGACCGCGACATCGCGTGGCGCGGCTATGCGCTGGCACTCGGCCACAAGCATGTGCCCGAGATGCAGGCGCGGTGCGGGCTTGCGATCGGCCCGCTCTTTTCGCCCGCCGTGATCGCCGCGCATCGCGGGATGGTGGTCGAGGTTCCGTTGCCGCTGAATGCCATGCCGACCGCCGCGTCGCCCGACGCGCTGCGCGCGGCGCTCGCCGATTTCTATGGCGCGGGCCCGATCGTCATCATGGGCGAGGCGCCGGCGGATGGCGAGATGCTGCTTCGCGCGTCGGACGCGGGCGATGACCGGATCGAGCTGTTCGTCTTTGCCAATAGCGATGCCAGCCAGGCGCGGCTCGTCGCGCGGCTCGACAATCTGGGCAAGGGCGCAAGCGGCGCGTGCGTGCAGAATCTCAACATCATGGCGGGATTGCCCGAAACCGCGGGCCTGCGAATCTAGGGCTCAATGCACCGTGTCGAGGATATCCTCGATCGACAAATAGGTAATGAGCCGCTCGATCTGGCGCCAGCGCGCGAAATGGACGTGGTTGCCTAGCACGCGGTACTGCTCGGCGCGCGCTGCGGCGGCAAAACCCGCTTCTTCGCCATGCAGGCTGATCAGCGCATGGGCATCCTCGACCGCGTCGCGGTCGGTGAGAAAGGGTGCTGGCAGGTGCATCGAATTCCTGGTCCGTTTGGGTAGAGCGCCGTCCTACGCCCCGCCCCTCACCGCGCCGTTCCCAACCGTGATGAACGACCGGGTAAGGTTAATTGCCGGCCGCCACCGGTTAACCTTCGCGTGCCGCTGCAACCCCTTTGACGCCGCGCTTTGCCCGTGTAGACAGGCGTCATGCGCAAGATCCTGAAATATGCCGCCCTCGCCCTTTTGCTGCTGCTGATCGTCGGCGGCATAACATTATATGTCATGTCGCGCCCCGATGTGGCGCGCTTCTCGACCGCCGAACTCAGCGGGCGGGTGCCGGTGATGGCATCGCAAAAGACCGAGAGCTTCCCGACGGTGAATGTGCCCGAGGCGACGAGCTGGCCCGCCGGGCAAGCGCCGCGTGCTGCGCAGGGGCTGGCGGTGGCGCGCTTTGCCGAAGGGCTCGACCATCCGCGCACGATATTGGTGTTGCCCAATGGCGACGTCCTCGTGGCGGAATCGCAGAGCCCGCCGCGCAAGGATGGCGGCGTGCAGGGCGCGGTCATGAAGAATCTGATGGGCAAGGGTGGCACGGGCCGGAAACCTTCGGCGAACCGCATCACCCTGCTCCGCGATGCCGATGGCGACGGCAAGGCCGAGGTGAAGACGGCGTATATCACGGGGCTCAATTCGCCCTATGGTATGGCGCTGGTCGGCAGCACGCTCTACGTCGCCAACACCGACGCGCTGCTCGCCTTCCCCTATGTGGCGGGCGAAACCAAGATGAGCGGCAAGGCGGCCAAGCTCGTCGATCTGCCCGCCAAGGGCACTAACCGCCATTGGACCAAGAGCCTCGCGGTTGCACCCAACGGCTGGCTTTACATCGGCGTCGGCGCCGACTCCAACATCGGCGAAGCGGGCATGAACCGCGAATTCCGCCGCGCCAGCGTGCTCGAGGTTCGGCCCGAGAATAAATATATGCGGACGTTCGCTGCGGGCATCCGCAATCCCGTCGGCCTCGGCTTCTATCCGGGTAGCGACCGGCTGTGGACCGTCGTCAACGAACGCGACATGCTCGGCAGCGACCTGGTTCCCGATTATCTGACCGACGTGACCGAAGGCGATTTCTATGGCTGGCCCTGGTATTATTGGGGCGGCTACATCGACCCGCGCGTCGAGCCCGAGGCCGAGGATCGCCGCCAGTACGTCAAGCGCCCCGAATATGGCCTCGGTGCCCACACCGCGCCGCTCGGCTTCACCTTTACCCAGGGTCTCAACCTTGGCGATCGCTGGGCGAACGGCGCGCTGATTGCGCTGCACGGATCGTGGAACCGCGAGCCTGTCGCGGGTTACAGCGTCGTGTTCGTCAAGTTCGGCGCGGGCGGCAAACCGGTCGATGCGCTGCCGGTGACGCTGCTCGACCAGTTTCTCGGCAAGGACGGCAAGACCACCCGCGGCCGCCCGGCCGATGTGAAGGTCGCGAAGGACGGCAGCGCGCTGGTCGCCGACGACACCGGCGGGGTGATCTGGCGGGTCGCGAAGGCCGGATAAGAAAAGGCCCCGCAAGCGCGGGGCCTTTTTCGTTTCGGGCTTTAGCGGGTTACTACACCCGCATCGGCATCAGTACGTACAGCGCCGGGCTCTTTTCGCTTTCGCGGATCAGCGTCGGGGCGTTGGCGTCGGCGAGGTGCAGTTCGACGGTGTCGCCGTCGACCTGGCCGAGGATGTCGCTGAGATAGCGGGCGTTGAAACCGATCTCCATCGTGTCGCTGTCATAGGCGGCGGCGACTTCTTCGGCGGCGGTGCCGTTTTCGGGGCTGGTCACCGACAGCGTGATGCGGTCCTTGTCGAGGCCGACCTTGACCGCGCGGGTCTTTTCGCTGGCGATCGTCGAGACGCGATCGACGCCCTGATAGAGGCTCTTCGGATCGACCTTGAGCAGCTTGTCGTTCGCGGTCGGGATGACGCGGCTGTAGTCGGGGAAGGTGCCGTCGATCAGCTTCGAGGTCAGGATCGCGTTGCCGAGCTGGAAGCGGACCTTCGACGCCGACAGGCTGATTTCGACATTGCCCTCGGCCTCGTCGAGCAGCTTGCGGATTTCGGTGACGCATTTGCGCGGCACAATGACGTCGGGCATCGACGAGGCGCCGTCGGGACGCGTGACGGTGTAGCGCGCGAGGCGGTGGCCGTCGGTCGCCGCGGCCTTCAGCACCGGGCCCGAAGCGTCTTCGGCGACGTGCAGGAAGATGCCATTGAGATAATAACGCGTTTCCTCGGTCGAGATCGCGAAGCGCGTCTTGTCGATGATCTGGATCAGCTCGGCAACGGGCAGCTCGAAATTGGTCGGCAGGTCGCCCTCGGCGATCACCGGGAAATCGTCGCGCGGCAGCGTCGGCAGGTTGAAGTTCGAGCGGCCGGCCTTGACCTGCATCTTGCCCTCTGCAGCGGCGAGGCTGACCTCGGCGCCCTCGGGCAGCTTGCGGGCGATTTCGAAGAGGGTGTGCGCCGACACGGTGGTGGTGCCCGCGGTTTCGACCTTCGCCGCGATCGTTTCGACGACCTGCAAGTCGAGGTCGGTCGCCATCAATTTCAGCTGACCCGACGCATCGGCTTCGATCAGCACGTTCGACAGGATCGGGATCGTATTGCGCCGTTCGACCACCGACTGGACGTGACCGAGGCTTTTCAACAACACTGCGCGTTCGATCGTCGCTTTCATTCTAAATCCGCCATCCCTGTGTTTCGCGGGAAAAGTCCCTTGGGGACAGAGCATCGGAGGCGATTCGCGCCCCGATTCTGGCCCCTGAAAATGTCCACCTTCCTTAACGTACAGGGCGGCACGCGCAAGCCATGCTTGCAAAGCATCCCTAATCGCGCGAACGAGGCGCGATGCGGCGCTGGGCCTCCCTTTTCCTGATAGCGGCGGCGATGCCTGCGGCGGCGTTTGCCGCCGCCCCCACGGCGCTCGGCATTTTCGATGGCTGGGGCGCCTTCCGCGACGCCGCGACCCCGCGCTGCTATGCCCTCGCCGCGCCGTCGGCGACGATCGGTACACCGAAGGTCAAAGCCTATGCGAGCGTCGGATATTGGCCGAAGTCGCGCATTCGCGGGCAATTTTACGTCCGCCTGTCTAAAGAGCGCGCACCGAACCGCGAACTGCGCCTGACAATCGGCGGCCGCCGTTTCATCCTGACGGGCAATGCGGCGCACGGCTGGGCCAGCGACGCGCGCATGGACGCGGCGATCGTCGCCGCGATGCGATCGGCGCCGAGCATGAGCATCGAAAGCGGCACCGCGACGGGCGGCGCGATCGCCGACACCTACCGGCTGCGCGGCGCCGCGACCGCGATCGACGCGGCGGCACTGGGGTGCGCGAAGCTGCGCTGAGGCAGCTTGGAGAAGTGACGGATTTCTGCGCAACTTCATTCGCGATTCGCGTTTCGGCTTCCCCTTCGTCATCCCGGACTTGATGCGGGATCCATGCGACGCGTCGGGGAAAGCGGGACCCCGGATCAAGTTCGGGGTGAGGAAGTAATGGGGAAAGGCATTTTCGCGAAACGGCGGTAAACTGCGCAACTTCACTCGCAAATTGCATTCCATCGCACGCGTTGAAGGGCGCTGAAGGATGCCTGTCGCTGTTAGGAGGAAAGCTGCGTCGCTGGTCATCGCCCGGCACGCTAAATCGGCGAGATATTGTAGGACAGCGATTTCTGGATGGAGCTGACGCGATGAAGACAATCGGCCTGATCGGCGGTTTGAGCTGGGAAAGCTCGGCGCAATATTACCGGCTGCTCAACGAAGGCGTGCGGGCGCGGCTGGGCGGGCTACATTCAGCACGCATCCTGCTGTTGTCGCTCGATTTCGCGCCCATCGCCGAGTTGCAGGCGAGCGGCGACTGGGGCGTGCTCGACGGGCAGATGGCGGACGCCGCCAAGTCATTGACCGCGGGCGGCGCCGAACTGCTCTTGATCTGCGCAAACACGATGCACCTGTGCGCCGAGGCGGTCGAGGCAGCGGCGCCGGTGCCGCTTCTCCACATCGCCGACCCCGCCATCGCTGCGGTCCAGGCGGCGGGCTTTTCGCGCGTCGGGCTGCTCGGCACCGCCTTCACGATGGAAAAACCCTTCTATACCGCGCGCATGGCGGCGGCGGGAATCGAGGCAATCATTCCCGGCGATGCCGATCGCGCGATCGTCCACGGCATCATCTATGACGAGCTGGTGCAGGGCGTGATCCACGACGCCTCGCGCGCCGAATATCGGCGGATCATCGCCGCGCTGATCGCCGACGGCGCCGAGGCGATCGTCCTTGGCTGCACCGAAATCATGCTGCTGGTCAGCGAGGAGGATAGCGCGGTCCCGTTATTCGATACGCTGGCGTTGCATGTCGATGCCGCCGTGGATGCCGCAATGGCAAGCTAGCCGCGCGCGAGCTTCGTCAGTTCGGCGGCGAGGAAGTCGAGGACGAGGCGGACGCGCGGGACGTGGCGCAGCCGTTCGTGGGTGAGCAGCCACAGGCCCGTGGTGTCTTCGGTCTTCGGAGGGATGCAGCGGATCAGGTCAGGTTCGCGATCGGCGATGAAGGCGGGCAGGATGGTGAGGCCCATGCCCGAACGCACACCCGCGAGCAGCCCCGACCCCGTGTCATATTGCATCACCACCGACTCTTCGAGCCCGTGCTGGCGCAGCCACGCCAGATAGGGTTCCCAGACGCCGCCGCCGCCGCCGATGAACGGATGCGTCGCAAGCTCGGCACGGCCGTGCGGAATGCCGTGCAGGTCGGCGTAAGCGCGGCTGCAATAGACGGTCCAGGGATTGTCGGCGATGCGCCGCCCGACGAGTCCCGCGCCCGCGGGCTGCTTGCTGCTGCGGATCGCAATGTCCGCGGCGCCCGCGGCGAGGTCGCGCGGTTCGTCCGACGTGTCGAGATGGATATGGATGCCGGGATGCGCGGCGCGAAGGTCGCGCAGGATCGGCGGCAGGACGGTGACCGCGAAGATTTCCATCGTCGTCAGGCTGACCGTGCCGCCCGCATCGCGCGAGCGCGCGCCCGCCGCGTCGCCGAAGCGGTCGGCGGCATCGCGCACCGCGACAGCGCTTGCCACCATCGCCTCGCCCACCGGGGTTAGCGCGTAACCCGCCTGCCGCCGTTCGAACAGGTTGAGGCCCGTCGCTTCCTCGAGCGCGGCGATGCGCCGGGCGACGGTCGTCTGGCTGACACGCATCGATTGCGCCGCCGACAGCGTGCTGCCGGTCTCGGCCACGGCCAGAAAGGCCTTCAAGTCGTTCCAATCATACATGACGCCTTGTGCGACATAATCGCCCCGCCCTCATTCTGCAATTTTGCAGAATGGCCGCGCAACATCGTTGCTCCTTTCGCCCCTCGCGATCGATTATTTCTGTCTCACCGGCTTCCTCCCCTCCTCCCCAGCCGGCCCATGGAGACTCAAGATGCAAAAGCTTCTGATCCTCGCCGCCCTCGCTGCCGTATCGATCGGCCAGCCCGTATCGGCGCAAACCGCCCCCGCGAACCCGAGCGTCGCCGTGGCGCACAACGACCTCGACCTGCGCACCGAGGCCGGCACCAAGGCGCTCGACCGCCGCATCTGGCGTGCCGTTGTCGAAGTGTGCGGCACCGCCCCGGATTTCGATATCGCGGGCAAGAATGACGTGCGGCAATGCCGCCGCGACACGAAGCGCGTCGCCTCGGTGCACGCCGATGTGGTCGTCGCCAATGCCTCGCGCAGCGAGCCGATCCAGGTCAGCTCGATCCGCAAGTGACCGACGGACCCAAGTTGCAGGGCCCGTCCAAGCCGGGGCCATGATTCGGGCACGATCATGGTCCCGGCTTTCCTTACGGCGGTGCCTGCTGCTGGAGGTGGGTAGCTATTGTTGCCTTTTCGTCATCCCGGGCTTGACCCGGGACCCGCCTTAATTCTTCCCAACGGCAGCGGATCGAAACCGAAATCCTCGGCCAGATCACGCCACGTCGGGTTCATCACGTTGATCAATTCATACTTCCATGCTCGCAGCCATCGCTTGATGCGTTTTTCGCGCTGGATTGCCGAGTCCATCGCCTCGTGGCGTTCGAACCAGACGAGCCGCTTGACTTCATAGTCCTTGGTATAGCCCTCGAACGTCCCTTCCCGATGCTGATAGATGCGCTGGACGAGATTCGACGTGACCCCAGTGTAAAGCGTGCCGTGGGAAGAACGCGCCAGAATGTAGACGCAGGGATAGCGCTCCATCGCCGCATGAAAAGACAAGGCAGGCCCCGGGTCAAGCCCGGGGTGACGATGGGGACTAGCGGCTTTCGCTCAACCGCCTCCGGCGCAAATCTGCCCTGCCCTCACCCCCGCGCGTCGAACGCCATCCGCGCCCTTGCCACCTTTTCCAGATTGGCTTCGGCCCAGACCCACACGCCGCAAAAGGCTTCGCCGAGGCTGTGGCCGAGGTCGGTCAGGCAATATTCGACCTTTGGCGGGACGACCGGGTGTACCGTCCGCACCACCAGCCCGTCGCGCTCCATCTGGCGCAAGGTCTGCGTCAGCATTTTCTGGCTGATGCCGGGAACCCGGCGCGACAATTCGGTGAAGCGGCAGGTTCCATGATCCTCCAGCTCCTCGAGAACGAGCAGGGTCCATTTGTCGGCGACTCGGCCGATGAGTTCGTTGACGAGCGTTTCGACGCGCGGATCGACCGGTGCATTTGGATCGTAGGATACTTTTTCGGGCGTAGGCATGACAGAAAATCCAAATCTCTCTTTTGGGTAACTATGGCACTTTCGGGTGCCTACTTTCTTTTGGAGAGTGTAGGGATATCTATGCCTTCTCACCACCCCAAAGGAGGCATTCCATGAAAACCACAGGCAACACCATCCTCGTCACCGGCGGGGGTTCGGGCATCGGGCTGGCGCTCGCGCAGCGTTGGCATGATGCCGGCAATAAGGTCATCGTCACCGGGCGCAATGCCGCGAAGCTCGACGCCGCGATCGCGGGGCGGGCGAACATGTCGGCGGTGTCACTCGACGTCACCGATGCCGATGCGATCGCAGCCTTCGCGGAGGAGATCGTCGCGAAATTCCCGGACCTGAATGTGCTGGTCAACAACGCCGGCATCATGAGCGCCGAGGACGCGAGCGCGAAGCGCGACCTGGCGCAGGCCGAGGCGACGGTCGTCACCAACATCCTCGGCCCGATCCGGCTGACCGATGCGTTAGTCGATCATCTGGCGGCGCAGGCGGACAGCGCGATCGTCAATGTGACGTCGGGGCTGGCGTTCGTCCCCTTCCCCAAGGCGCCGACCTATTCGGCGACCAAGGCGGCGATGCACAGCTATTCGGTGGCGCTGCGCATCCAGCTGGCGGGCAAGGTCGAGGTGATCGAGCTGGCGCCGCCCGCGGTGCGCACCGACCTGACCCCCGGCCAGTCGACGCGCGAGGGCTATATGCCGCTCGATGAGTTTGCCGACGAGGTTATGGCGCTGTTCGCGGTGGAACCCACGCCCGAAGAAATCCTGGTGCAGAATGTCCTGCCGCTGCGCCATGCCGAGGCGAGCGGGACGGTACCGCAGGTGCTGGGGATGCTGGCGTCGTTGTAATTGCGACGAAAAAGGGCCGTTTGTCGCCGGGACTGGCGCAAGCGGCCCTTTGCCCCTATATGGCCGCCCATCATGCAGATTCCCGGCCATATCGACCCCGTCACGACGGGCACCGTTCCCTTGCGCGGCGGCAACCGCATCGACCTGATCGGGCTGACGCGCGACGCGATCGGCGGCGTGCTGGTCGAGGCGGGCCTCGATGCGAAGGCCGCGAAGCTGCGCGCCAAGCAGATCTGGCACTGGATGTATCACCGCGGCGTCACCGATTTCGAGGCGATGACCGATATCGCGAAGGCGATGCGCCCCTGGCTGACCGACCGTTTCATCATCGGCCGCCCGACGGTGCGCGAGGCGCAGGTGTCGAGCGACGGCACGCGCAAATGGCTGCTCGCCGCCGCCGACGGCCAGGAATATGAGATGGTCTTCATCCCCGACGCCGATCGGGGAACGCTCTGCGTGTCGAGCCAGGTCGGCTGCACGCTCAACTGCCGTTTCTGCCACACCGGCACGATGCGCCTCGTTCGCAACCTCGGAGCGGGCGAGATCGTCGGGCAGGTGATGCTGGCGCGCGACGAGCTCGGCGAATGGCCGAAGGGCACGATGGCGGGCTTCGGTCCCGATCCCGAGGATGACGACGACGAAGGGGGCGGCAATTATACCGCCGACGGCCGCATCCTGACCAACATCGTGATGATGGGCATGGGCGAGCCGCTGTATAATTTCGACGAGGTCAAGGGCGCGCTCAAGATCGTGATGGATGGCGACGGGCTTGCGCTGTCGCGCCGCCGTATCACCCTGTCGACGAGCGGCGTCGTGCCGATGATGGCGCGCGCGGGCGAAGAGATCGGGGTCAATCTCGCGGTCTCGCTCCATGCGGTGTCGAAGGAAATTCGCGACGAGATCGTCCCGCTCAACCGCAAATATGGCATCGACGAGCTGCTGAAGGCGTGCGCCGACTATCCGGGTGCGGGCAATTCGCGGCGCATCACCTTCGAATATGTGATGCTGAAGGACAAGAATGACAGCGACGACGATGCGCGCGAGCTTGTCCGGCTGATCCGCGAATATGGCCTGCACGCGAAGGTCAACCTGATTCCCTTCAACCCCTGGCCCGGTGCGATCTATGAATGTTCGTCGCCCGAGCGCGTGCGCGCGTTCAGCAACCTGATTTTCAAGGCCGGGATCTCGGCGCCGGTGCGCACCCCGCGCGGGCGCGACATCATGGCAGCATGCGGGCAGCTCAAGAGCGCGGCGACCAAGCCGAGTCGCGCCGAACTCGACCGCATCGCCGAGGAAAAGCAGGCAGCGCTCGGTTAAAGACGCCCCCAAGCTTCTTTTTCCCATCTTCGCAAGCGTCAGAAACCCGCAGATATGCGGGGCGAGAACGCATACCTATTCTATACTGTGTGGTAAAAATAACACAGGTAAGAAAATTGTCACATTCTGAACGATCCGTTCATTGCAGCGACAGCCGCGAGCCCCATTTAGGGGGCGTCGCGACCCAAAGGGCGTGACCGATTAAAAGCAGAAGGAAAAGAACATGAAGAAATTCGCAGTTGCAGCCGCTCTCCTGACGGCCATCGTTGCAACCCCCGCCATGGCGCAGGGCGAAGGCCGCGTCGAAGTGCGCGGCGGCTATGTCACGGGCAGCGGCCTCGACGACGCCACGCTTGGCGCCGCGGCCGGCTATGATTTCGACCTCGGCTCGAGCGCGTTCGCGGGTGCCGAAATCGCGGGCGACAAGGTGCTGATCGACGGCGCCAAGGTCCAGTTCTCGGCCGGCGGCCGCGCGGGCGCCAAGGTCGGCGCCAACGGCAAGCTCTATGCCAACGCCGGTTACACCTTCGGCCAGATCGACGATCCCTATGTCGGTGCCGGCTACCAGCACAAGCTGGGCCAGAACCTTTACGCCAAGGCCGAATATCGCCACCAGTTCATCGAGAACTTCAGCGATTTCGACACCTTCGCGGTCGGCGTCGGCTTCGCTTTCTGATCCTTTCGGAACAGCGAAACGAAAAGAAGGGGCGGCCCATCGGGTCGCCCCTTTTTATTTGCCCTTTCGCCGTGCGGCAGCGGGGATATTCATTCCGCGTTCGGCAGCGCCTGTTCGACCAGCGGCGCCAGCCCCGCGGCCACGACCGTCACGCCCTTGGCATTGGGATGCATATTGTCGCCGAGCATCAGCGCCTTGTCGGTGACGACATTGTCGAGGATGAAGGGGTAGAAGCTTGCATCATATTTCGACGCGAGTTCGGGATAGATGGGGTTGAACTTCTTCGCATAGTCGCTGCCGAGATTGGGCGCGGCCATCATGCCGGTGAGCAGCACCGGGATTTCGCGCTTTTTCAATTCGGCGAGCATCGCGTCGAGATTGGTGCGCGTCTGGTCGGGGCCGATCCCGCGCAACATGTCGTTGCCGCCGAGGCCGAGCACGACGAGCGCGGGCTTCGCCTTCGCATTATCGAGTACATAGGTCAGGCGCTGGCGCCCGGCGGCGGTGGTGTCGCCCGAAACGCCGGCGTTCTGGACACGCGCGACGATGCCATCGTCGGCGAGCGCGGCCTGTAATTGCGGCGCGAGCCCTTCCTTCGGGCCGAGCTGATAGCCCGCGTACAGCGAGTCGCCAAAGGCGATCACGAGCGGCGCGTCGGCGGGGATTGCGGGCGCCGCTTTTGCCGCGACCTTGTCGTTGGTCGAAGCCGACGGGTTTTCCGCCGATCCACACGCCGCGAGCGGTTGGCAAAGCGCGATTGCGCAACCATATATCAAGAAAGAGCGCCATCCGGCCGTTCTCATTTCAAAGGGTCCTCTCCTTGCCCGACGCCCAACGACAATCGCCCGACGGGGCGATCGCCGCCCATAATGTGACGCTCACGCTTGGAAGCGACAAGGCCCCTGTCGAAATTTTGCGCGGCGTCGATCTGGAGGTCGAAGCAGGCACGTCGGTGGCGCTGCTCGGGCCGTCGGGATCGGGGAAAAGCTCGCTGATGGCGGTACTCGCCGGCCTTGAGCGTGCCAATGGCGGCAGCATCAACGTGGCGGGGCTCGATTTCGCGACGATGGGCGAGGACGACCTCGCCCGCGCGCGCCGCGGCCGGATCGGCATCGTGTTGCAGGCGTTTCATTTGCTCCCGACGATGACCGCACTCGAAAATGTCGCGGTGCCGCTGGAACTCGCGGGTATCGCCGATCCCTTCCGGCGCGCCGCGGCCGAGCTTGAAGCCGTCGGTCTCGGGCACCGTCTGACGCACTATCCCGCGCAACTGTCGGGCGGCGAGCAGCAGCGCGTCGCGATCGCGCGTGCGATGGCGAGTTCGCCCGCGATCATCTTTGCCGACGAGCCGACGGGCAATCTCGACACCGCAACCGGCCACGCGATCATCGACCTGATCTTCGCGCGCCGCGCCGCATTGGGCGCGACGTTGCTCATCATCACGCACGACCCCGAACTCGCCGAGCATTGCGACCGCGTGGTCGTGATGCACGACGGAAAAATCGAAGAGCGGGCCGCCTAGGTGCTGCCGCTCGCCACGCTCTGGCGCATCGCGCGCCGCGACCTTGCGACGCGCATTCGCGGGCTGCGCCTCCTCGCGGTCTGCCTGTTCCTCGGCGTCGCGACGCTCGCAGCGATCGGCAGCCTGACGCGCGGCATCACGTCCGAACTCGAAGTCCGCGGGCAGACGATCCTCGGCGGCGATGTCGAGTTCAGCCTGCCGCAGCGTGAGGCTACCCCTGCGGAAATGGCGGGCTTCCGCCGCGTCGGCACGCCCTCGTCGACGGTGCGGCTGCGTGCGATGGCGAACGATCCCGATGGCGAAGCTTTGCTGTCCGAACTGAAGGCGGTCGACGGCGCCTACCCCCTCTACGGCACGATGCGGCTGGACAGCGGCGCGCGCCAAGGTCCGCCGCCGCGGGGGGGTATCTGGATCGGCAAGGATCTCGTCTCGCGGCTGGGCCTCAAGGTCGGCGAGCGCGTGAAGTTCGGCGAAAAAAGCTTCCTGATCGACGGCGTGATCGCCGAGGAGCCCGACCGGCTGGGCGAAGGCTTCACGCTCGGCCCCGTCGCGATCATCGGGCTCGCCGATTTGCCCGCGACGCAGCTGATCCAGCCGGGCAGCCTGTACGAGAGCAAATATCGCGTCCGCCTGCCCGAAAGCGCGAACCCCGAAGCGGTCGGCAAGGCGCTGACCGCCGAGTTCCCCGACGCGGGCTGGGACATCACCGACAGCAGCAACGGCGCACCCGGCACGCGGCGCTTCATCGAGCGCATGGGGCAGTTCCTGTCGCTCGTCGGATTGGCCGCGCTGGTAATCGCCGGGATCGGTGTCGGCAACGGGGTCGCAAGCTATCTTGCGGGCAAGCGCCCCGGGCTTGCGACACTGAAAGTGCTCGGCGCCGATAGCGGCACGGTTGCGCGCATCTATGGATTGCAGATCCTTGCGGTCGCGGCGGTGTCGATCGTCGCGGGGCTGATCGTCGGCGCGCTCGCGCCTGCGATCATCGGCGCGATTGCGGGCGATGTGCTGCCGGTCAAACCCGGCGTCGCCATCTATCCGCTGCCGCTCGCCGTCAGCGCGGCCTATGGCCTGCTCATCGCAATCGCCTTTGCCCTGCCCCCGCTCGCGGCGACGCGGCATGTTCCCGCCGCGGGGCTCTACCGCGCGACGGTGAGCGGCGCGGCGCGGATCGACCGGCAGACGGTCATCGCGGTCGCGGTGGCGCTGGCCGCGATCATCGCGCTCGCGGTCGGCACCGCGCGCGAGCCTTTGTTCGCGCTCGGTTTCATCGGCGCGGCGATAGGGCTACTGCTCATCCTCGTCGGGCTCGGCTGGCTGGTGCGCCGCACCGCGAGCCGCCTGCCGCGTCCCAAGCGCCCGCTGTTCCGCCTCGCGCTTGCGAACCTCCACCGCCCCGGCGCGGCGACCGGTGCGCTCGTCGTCGCGCTCGGGCTTGGCCTGACCTTGTTCGTCACGCTGGCGGCGATCCAGACGAGCATCACCGCCGAAATCGAGTCGACCGTGCCGCAGCGCGCGCCGAGCTTCTTCGTGCTCGACGTGCCGCGCACCGAGACTGCGCGCTTTCAGACGATGGTGGCGGGGGCCGACCCCAAGGCCGAGATCAACATGATCCCCGCGCTGCGCGGCAGCGTCACCGAATTTGCCGGCCAGCGCGTCGACGAGCTCACCGAACTGCCCGAGGGCGCGTGGGTGCTGCGCGGCGACCGCGGACTGACCTACAGCCCGGTGCTGCCGAACGGCAGCGAACTCGTCGGCGGCCAGTGGTGGGCCGCCGATTACAAGGGACCGCCGCTGGTCAGCGTCGAGCAGGAGGTCGCGACATCGCTCGGCCTCAAGATCGGCGACACGCTGTCGGTCAATGTGCTGGGGGTCGAGGTGCAGGCGAAGGTCGCCTCCTTCCGCACCGTCAACTGGGACAATTTCGGGCTGAACTATGTGCTCGTCTTCTCGCCCGGCACCTTCGACGCGGCGCCGCATAATATGGTCGCGACGGTTGCGGTCGGGCCCGAGGCCGAGGTCGCCCTGTCGCGCAGCATTCCGCGCGCCTTTCCGTCGGCCTCACTGATCGCGGTGCGCGATGTCGTGTCGCAGGTGACGACACTGCTCACCCAGATGAGCCAGGCGATCGCGGCGGCGGCGAGCATCGCGATCCTTGCGGGCATTGCCGTGCTGATCGGCGCGATTGCAGCGAGCCGCGAGCGGCGTGTTTACGATAGCGTGATCCTGAAACTGCTCGGCGCCACGCGCGGGCAGATTTTGGGCGCACAGGGCATGGAATATGCGGTGCTCGCGGCCATTCTTGCCGTGCTCGCGCTCGGGCTGGGGCTTGCGGGCGCCTGGTATGTCGTGACGCAGTTGTTCGAATTCGACTTCGCGCCCGACCCGCTGATCGTCGGGCTGACCTTGCTCGGCGGCGCGGGGCTGTCGTTCCTGATCGGGATTGCGGGAAGCTGGCCTCTGCTCTCGGCCAAACCCGCGCAGGCGCTGCGCAGCCTCTAGTTCAGGATCCGCACCACCGCCGACACCGCCGCGATGCCGAGCACGATCGCGACCATCGCCTGCCAGACATGCGGCGGGACGCGGCCGAAATGGCGCGCGCCGACGCGGTTGCCGAGCCACATCGGCACGAACAGGATCACCGCGAGCAGGAATAATCGCCAGGTCGCGATCCCGACCCAGAGCGCGGCGAGCGTCCCGGCGATCGCGGTGCCAAAGAAGATCAGCAGCATCGACGCGCGCGCGACTTTGGGTTCGAGATGGCGGCGGAGGTAAAAGGGCACGACCGGCGGTCCCGGCATCGCGGCAAAGCCGGTGAGAATGCCCGACGATATGCCCGTTCCGGCTATCGCGGCGCGCCCCGGCCGGTGCCCCTCGGGCTGTTTGGGCAGCAGCACCGCGACAAAGGCACCGACCGCGACCAAGGTAATCAGCAGCCGCGCAATGTCGGGCGTCGTCGCATCGAGCGCGACCATGCCGACCGGCGTCGTCGCCATCGCGAGCAGCGCGATCGGCACCGCGGTCGCGCGGTCGGCGTCGGCCATGATGATCCCGATCCCGACCGGCCCGATCAGCAGTTGCAGCAGGATGCCAAGCACCACCGCCTCGCCGGGGGCGATGATGAGCCCCAGGAGCGGTACGAGGATGATCGCCATGCCGAACCCGGTGAGGCCGCGGACATAGGCGGCGGCGAAGGTCATCGCGGCGGCACCAGCGAGCGTCAGCGGCGCGATGCCGACGAGCTGCGACAGGCCGGTCAAGCGGCGTGCGCCACGACGGGCGGGCGGAAGGCGGGATGGAAGGGCAGCGCTTGTTTCCCCGGCAGTGGATCGAACTGGCCCGGCCGATACCGCAGGAACGCCGAGGCGGCTAGCCCCCGCCGTTCAAGCCAGCGGCCAGAGCTTGTCGACCGGGCGTTCGAGCACATGCGCGGCGATGCTGTGCAATTTTTGCGGTGCGAGGCGTCCGGTCTTTGCCGCGTCGGCAAGCCAGGTTTCGATCGAACCGCCGGTATCGATCCATTTGTCCTGGCGCAGCATCCCGTAAAAGGCCCCGGCGAGAATATGGATGCCATCGTCGGATTTGCGCCAACGGTCGGACGGATTGCGCGCGACCCCCAGTACCTCGGCGATCAGCTGGTCGAGCGCCTGCGCCAGATCCTCGTTCAGCAGGCCTTCGAGCGTCGTATAGCCCCATTTGGGATCATGTTCGGCGACGACGCGCGGGATCAGCGGGTCTTTGGCGAGGATGGCGAGCGCGGCCTTTGCCGCGGGGCCGTCCATCACCACCGGCGGGTGGAGCATTTCATGCGCCGCGTTGCGCACGGTGATCGCGGTGTTCCAGTCAGCCGCCTGCAGGAAGGTCTGGCCCTGCACCTTGATCCCGTGCGGCTTGCAGAATTGCAGCAGCACCACCTCGATCTGCGGGTCGAAGGTCCGGCCGGTCAGCTTTTCGTGCAGTCGGATCACGTCATAGGCGCCGAGATCGGCCTGAAGCTGGATGATCCGCCCTTCGAGCGCTGCGATGCGCTCGGCGCGAAAGGCGGCGAAGCCCGCACCCTGCATCGCTTCGAGCACCGCTTTCACGCGCGGGGCGTGCGCGGCGAACCACGCCCAGTCCTTTTCATTCCAATGGCTGCTCGCGCGATAGGCGGGAAGCAAGCGCGTCTCGGGCGCGGCGGCGGCGGCGATCAGCGCGGCAAGGCTCGTGTTGTCGTCGCCCGAAAAGATGAGCGACAGCATGGGGCCGAGCAGCCCGAAACCCGCATCATTGGCTTCGCGCGACAGCGCCGGAATTTCGGCGCGCGCCGCAGCCGAAAGGCGCGGCGCGAAGGCGTCGACGTCGGCCTGGTAATAGGGCAAATAAAGCTCTCCCCCCGCCAGCGGCCCCAGAAAAGCAAGCGCGTCGAAGCCTTCGGATGCGCGCACCTTCCATTGCGTGCGCATCGGCGGGCGCTGATTTTGCGCCAGGGCGATGGTGGGAACAGCGAGGGCGACGGTGCCGAGCGAGGCGGCAATGAAGAAGCGGCGATCCATGCCTCCGGTCTAGCGGGGACCGGCGCGCCCGGCTTGAACGGACTTTGCCCGGTGCAGGATCGGTGGGGCGCCGGTCATCGCGGCGATCGACCGCGCCATATGCGCCTGATCGGCGAACCCCTGGTCGGCGGCGAGATCGGCAAGACTGCCCTGCCAAGCATCGAGCGCGGTGAGCGCCTGCCGCGTCCGCGCCTCGAGCCGGAAACGCTTGGGGCTGACACCATAGGCTCGAGCGAAGCCGCGGCTGATCGACGCGGGATTGAGCCCCATATGATCGGCCCAGTCGGCGAGCAAGATGTCGGGATCGGCGGCGAGCGCCGCGGCGAGCAGGTCGGGCCAATCGTCGCGCCGCGCCGCGCCCGCGCGGAAATGGTCGCGGACATAGTCGGCGGCCGCCTGTGGATCGCGTTCGGCGAGGCGCGCGGCGGTATCGGGGTCGGTGATATGCCCCGCCCCCAGCGCGAGCCCCTTTGCCATCGGCAGGTTCAGCACCTGCGCCCCGCGCGCGCCGAAACGGTCCTGATGCGCGGTCCAGTCGCCGTGCACGACCACCGTTCCCGGCCGCACCGCGATGCGCCCCTGATCGCCCGATTCTTCATAGTCGCCGCCAAGCACGAGCGCGACATAGCCATGGACATGGCGATGACGCGGCAGGCATTCGCCCGCCGGATAGCGCCCGACGCCCGCGATTTGAATCGGCCCGTTCATGGTGCAGCGTCCGGGCCGAGGGTGACGAGCCAGGCATCGGGCGGGGTGTTGAAGCGCAGCGGCAAAAGGCTGGTGCCGAGCCCGGCGCCAACGAAGATGCGTTGCGCACCGTCGCTTATGTCGCCGCAGGCAAAGCGGTCGCCGTAGCGCGAGACATAGGTGAGCGCGCCGATGAAGGGGAAGCGGATCTGGCCGCAATGGGTATGCCCCGCGAAGATTGCCGCGACCGGGCGCTTCACCGCGGGGACGATGTCGGGGCTGTGCGTCAGCAGCAGTGGTACACCCGGGCCAAGCCGGTCCATCGCGGCAAGCGTAGCCGGAACATCATCATGCCCCGAATAATCGTCATCGACCCCGCCAATGACGAGCGGGCCGAGCTTCACGGCTTCATTCTGCAGCACACGAAGCCCACTCTTCTCCAACTCACCGCGCAGCGCATCGGGTCTGAACCAATGATCGTGATTGCCCGGCGCGACGACGACGCCCAGCGGCGCGCGGAGACCGCCGAGCGGCGCGACCACCTCGGCTGCGGCGTAGATGTGCGTCGCGCTGCGCTTTTCGCTGACGAGGTCGCCCGCGATCAATATGACGTCGGGCCGCAGCCGGTTTAGCCGCGCCACGATCCTTGCCAGCCGCGCGGGCGGCATGTCGGGGCCCGCGACATGGATGTCCGACAGCAACAGCAGCTTGAGCGGCGGCTGACCCGCAGGCCAGTCGGCAACCGCGACCGCGGCGGTGCGGATCACCGGATCGCGCGTCGCATTCCAATAGCCCCTGGCGAGCAGACCGATGCCGAGCAGCGCGAGCAGCGCTGCCAAGCGCAACCAGCGTCGCCGCGGCTTCACGCTCAATCGCGAAGATCCGGCGGGGTTGCCTCGCCCTTCAGCATCGCGATCGCTTCGGCGAGCGACATGATGCGCTGGCCGTCCTGCCCGAGGGTGCGGATCGCGACGGTGCCTTCATCGGCCTCGCGCTTGCCGACGACGAGCAGGTAGGGAACCTTCGCAAGGCTGTGTTCGCGCACCTTGTAGTTGATCTTCTCGTTGCGAAGGTCGCTGTCGACGCGGATGCCCGCCGCGGTGAGCTGCGCCACCGCATCCTTGGCGTAAGCGTCGGCGTCCGACACGATCGTCGCGACGACCGCCTGCACCGGCGCGAGCCAGGTCGGGAAACGGCCGGCGAAATGCTCGATCAATATGCCGATGAAGCGTTCGTACGTGCCGAGGATCGCGCGGTGGAGCATCACGGGGCGGTGGCGCTCGCCATCCTCGCCGATATAGCTCGCGTCGAGGCGTTCGGGCATCACGCGGTCGGACTGGATCGTCCCGCACTGCCACGTCCGGCCGATCGCGTCGGTCAGGTGGAATTCGAGCTTGGGCGCATAGAAGGCGCCCTCGCCGGGCAGTTCTTCCCAGCCATATTCTTCGGTCGCCATGCCCGCGCGCTCTACGGCTTCGCGAAGCTCGGCCTCGGCCTTGTCCCACATCTCGTCGGTGCCGAAGCGCATGTCGGGGCGCAGCGCGAGCTTCACGGCATATTTCTCGAAGCCGAGCTGTTTGTAGACGCGGTCGAGCAGCGCGCAGAAATCGCGCACTTCCTCGACGATCTGGTCCTCGCGGCAGAAGATATGGCCGTCGTCCTGCGTGAACTGGCGCACGCGCATGATGCCGTGCAGCGCGCCGTGCGGCTCGTTGCGGTGGCAGCAGCCCATTTCAGCCATGCGCAGCGGCAGGTCGCGATACGACTTCATGCCCTGACGGAAGATCAGGACGTGCGCGGGGCAGTTCATCGGCTTCAATGCCATCCACTCGGCACCGTCCGAGACGATCGGGCCGTCATCCTCGATGTTCGGCACCTCGTCGGGGATCACGAACATATTCTCGCGATATTTGCCCCAGTGGCCCGACTGTTCCCACTGGCGCGCGTCCATCACCTGCGGGGTCTTGACCTCCTGATAGCCCGAACCGTCGATCGCGCGGCGCATATAGGCTTCGAGCTCGCGGTAGATGCGGTAACCCTTGGGGTGCCAGAAGACGCTGCCATGCGCCTCTTCCTGCAGATGGAACAGGTCCATCTCGCGCCCGATCTTGCGATGGTCGCGCTTCGCGGCCTCTTCCAGCCGGACGAGATGTTCGGCGAGCTGCTTCTTGTTGAGCCAGCCGGTGCCGTAGATGCGCGACAGCTGCGCATTCTTCTGGTCGCCGCGCCAATAGGCGCCCGAGACGCGCGTCAGTTTGAACGCGGCGGGGTCGAGCTTGCCCGTCGAGGCAAGGTGCGGGCCGCGGCACATGTCCATCCAGCCGTCACCCGAGCGATAGACGGTGAGTTCCTCGCCCTCAGGCAGTTCGGCGGCCCATTCGGCCTTGAACGTCTCGCCCTCGGCGGCCCATTTGGCGATGAGCTTGTCGCGCTCCCACACTTCGCGCGTGAGGGGAAGATCGGCGGCGATGATCTTGCGCATCTCCTCCTCGATCAGCGGCAGTTCGTCGTCGCGGAACGGGCCGCGATCGGCGGCGGGCGCGAAGTCGTAATAGAAGCCATCGCCCGTCGACGGGCCGAAGGTGATCTGCGTGCCCGGAAACAGCTTCTGCACCGCCTCGGCGAGGACGTGCGCATAGTCGTGGCGAAAGAGTTCGAGTGCATCGGCCTCGTCGCGGCTCGTCACCAGCGACAGGTTCGTGTCTTCCTCGAGCGGGCGCATGATGTCGCGCAGCTCGCCGTCGATCTTCGCGGCGAGCGCGGCCTTGGCGAGGCCGGGCCCGATGTCGGCCGCGATCTGCAGCGCGGTAGTGCCGCGCACGACTTCACGGGCAGAGCCATCGGGAAGGGTGACGCGGATCATGTCGGACATCGAAAAATCGGCCTTTCTTGCGGGGTAGAACAGCGCCCCTTTGCCAGCATGCGATATGGGCGGCAAGGGGCGGATTCACAACAAAGCTTGTAATGAGATAATGTATCATTATCTGACATCGGAACCCTCCCGCGAAAGAAACCTCATGTGCCTTCCCGCCGCGCGCCCGCGCCTTGCCGACCTGACGGGACTTGCCCTGTCGTTTACTTGCCTGCTCCACTGCCTTGCCCTGCCTTTGCTCCTGCTTCTGGCCCCCGCGTTCAGCCGCTGGATTGCGCTGCCCGAGGGGGTCCATGCGGCGATCCTGTTGCTGGCTTTGCCCGCTGCCGCGATCGCGATGCGCGATGGTTGGAGACGGCATCGGCGGGTTACGCCCGCGATGCTCGCAGTTATCGGACTGGTCCTGCTTGCGCTTGGCCTGGCGGCGCACGAGGGGTGGATCGCCGCCGCCGATCCCGAGGCGGCCGACCGCCTGTTGACCTCGGCTGGCGCGCTGACGCTCGCCGCCGCGCACCTCATCAACTGGCGCTGGCGTCACCGGGGCGGCGGGCATAAGCTGCCCGCATGACCGACGCCCCGCCGCTCCACAGCATCGCCGCGATCCTGCCGTGCACCGACCTCGACGCCAGCACCGCTTTCTATGAAAAGCTCGGCCTGTCGGTCGTCGGCGACTATGGCAGCTATCGCCTGCTCGAGGATGGCAAGGGGTGGCAGCTCCACCTGACGAATGAGTCGCCCGAGGGGTGGCTGGTGCCGGGGCAGAACCCGTTCGGGCTGTACCTCTACACCGAGCGCGTCGCGGAGCTCGCCGAACGCGTGCGCGACGCGATCCTCGAACGCGAAAAGGCGCCGACGCACAAGCCGTGGGGCATGTACGAGTTCGCGCTGTCCGACCCCGATGAAACGCTGGTCCGCATCGGCTGGCCGAGCGAGCTGATCGGCTGAATCGCATTCAGAAAAGACAGCAAGCTTGTCATTATGCAAAGCTTGCTTGACATAACGCAATCACTTAAGTAAAGGACCCTTGTCAATATATGGAGGGCCCTTGACATGGCAACGTACAAAAGTCGTGCGACCCGGCGTTATATGATCCGCCTTGCGGTGTTGATGAGCCTTTATGTCATCCTGATCTTTGCCGCCGGCTGGACATTTCGGCACAGCGACATTTCGGGTATACCGGCCGTTGCACTCGCAGTGACGCCCGCCTTGCCGATCATCGGCGTATTCTGGGCCGTCATGCGCCTGCTGGTGGAGGAGAGCGACGAGTTCATCCGTATGCTCCAGGTGCGCCAGTGCCTTTTCGCCACCGGCTTTTGCCTGACGGTGATGACGATCTGGGAATTCCTGCAGAATTACGAAATGGTTCCGGCCGGTAACGGCGGCTTCGGCGCGGCCTTTTTCTGGTTCGTCGGACTGGGCCTCGGTGCGGTCTATAACAGGGTGACGATCGGCACGACGGGTAGCTGCGCGTGAAAAATCGCCTGAAGGTCCTTCGTGCTGAGCGCGACTGGAGCCAGGGCGACCTCGCCGAGCGGCTGGAGGTGTCGCGCCAGTCGGTCAATGCGATCGAGACGGGCAAATATGATCCGTCGCTCCCCCTCGCCTTCCGCATCGCCGACCTGTTCGGCCTGCCGATCGAAGCGATTTTCCTGCGAGAGCAATAATCGCGCGGGCGAGCCTTGCAGGCCGCCTCCCTGCCCGCTAGGGCGGCCGCAGCCGGAAAGGAGCCCGCCGCCATGTTCAAGCGCCTGTTCGTCGACCATCCGAAGAGCGTCGATGAAAATTACATCGAGCATTTTGGCGTCGCGTCGAAATTCGGCGTGACGATGATCTATGGCGGCCTGTGTGCGCTCGTCCACGCCGTCGTTCCCGGCTGGTGCATCACCACGGGCAGCGACACGATCCAGCGGCTGAACCATATCATGGTCGAAAAGCGGCGCGCCAAGGGACAGGCCGTGATGCAGATGAGCACGATCGACTGGGTCATCTGATCCGCGTGCGTTTCGTCCACGCACAACATTCCCCGTTCGCATCGAGCCCTTCGGCTGCCCGCGGGGCGGGCGCTCAGGATAAACTTCAGCCTTCGGCTGAAGTCGAGATGCCCCTCGGCCTCGCGCCATCTCGATGGGTGTCTCGACTGCGCTCGACACGAACGGGAATGGGAGGCTCGGTAGCATGATTGAAGTGCCCGCCCCCGATTATCTCGACCGTCCGGGCCGTCCGCGGCTCGCCTATCGCTATACCGCCGGCACGAAGCCGACGATCGTCTTCCTGCCCGGCTATATGTCCGACATGGCGGGCGGCAAGGCGACCGCGCTGTTCGACTGGGCGGCGGCCGAGGGCCATGCGTGCCTGTTGCTCGACTATGCCGGATGCGGGCTGTCGGACGGATTGTTCGCCGACCAGACCCTGCTCGACTGGCGCGGCGATGTACTCGACCTGATCGACGCGAAGGCCGAGGGGGCGGTCGTCATCACCGGATCGTCGATGGGCGGCTGGCTGATGCTGCTCACCGCGCTGGCGCTGGTGCAGCGCGACGGGCCCGGCCGGGTGGCGGGGCTCGTCGGGATCGCCGCGGCGCCCGATTTCACCGACTGGGGTTTCAGCGACGCCGAGAAGGCGATCATCCTCGCCGAGGGCGCGCTGGTCGAGGAAACGCCGTACAGCGACCAGCCCTATGTGACGACGCGCGGCTTTTTCCAGTCGGGCGAAGCGAACCGGCTGCTCGATAGGGAAATTCCCCTCGCCTGCCCCGTCCGCCTGCTCCACGGCGAAGAGGATGGCGATGTGCCGTCCGGCATCAGTCTGCGCCTGTCGGCGGCGCTCGCGAGCCCGGATGTGCAGGTGACGCTGGTCAAGGGCGGCGACCACCGCCTGTCGCGCGACACCGACATCGCGCTGCTGATCGACACCGTCGCGCGTATCGCGACAAATTAGACACCGTCGCGCGGCTCGCGACAAATTAGAGGAATATCATGGCTCGCAGCGACTTCAAATTCCACGTCACCAAGCGCGTCCGCTATGCCGAGATCGATGCGCAGGCCGTAGTGTTCAACAGCCGCTACCTCGAATATTTCGACATCGGGATCACCGAATATTGGCGCGGCGTCGGCGTCTACGACCGCTGGCCGGCGCACAGCAGCCCCGAGTTCCACGTGGCGCGCGCCGAGGTCAATTATCGCGCGCCGATCCTGCTCGACGAGGAAATCGACATTTGCGTGCGCGCCGCGCGCGTCGGGACCAGCTCGATGACCTATTTGTTCGAACTCCACGGCGCGGGAAAAGACGGTCTGCGCGCCGACGGGCAATTGATCTATGTCCATGTCGCCGAGGCGCAGGGCGCGCCGGCTCCCGTGCCGGACGAATTCCTATTCCTGTTCGAAGCGTTTGAAGCGCGGACCCTTCGCGCCTAATATGACACGATGACCAAATATCTTCACACGATGATCCGCGTGTCGGATCCCGACGCCACCGTCGACTTCTTCAAGCTGATTGGGCTGGAGGAAACGCGCCGTTTCGACAATGAGGCCGGCCGCTTCACGCTGATCTTTCTCGCCGCGCCCGGACAGGGCGACGTGGCCGAGGTCGAACTGACCTATAACTGGCCGCCCGCCGACGGCAGTGCGCCCGAAGAATATTCGGGCGGGCGCAATTTCGGGCATCTCGCGTACAGGGTCGACGATATCTATGCGACGTGCCAGCGGCTGATGGACGCCGGGGTAACGATCAACCGCCCGCCGCGCGACGGCCATATGGCGTTCGTGCGCTCGCCCGACGGCATTTCGGTCGAGCTGCTGCAGGAAGGCACGCTCGACCCCGCCGAGCCCTGGGCGTCGATGCCCAACACCGGCGCCTGGTAGGAGCCGCGCGGTGCCGGGCCTGTTGATCAACATCGACGTGCCCGACCTCACCGCTGGCGAGCGTTTCTATACGCGCGCGCTGGGACTGACCGCGGCCCGGCGGTTCGACGACGATATCGTCGAGCTGACCGGCTGCGAGGCCCCCATCTATCTGATCGTCAAGCCCGCGGGGTCGGCGATCGGCCCCGGCGGCGGCGACTTTCGCCGCTACAATCGGCACTGGACGCCAGTGCATCCCGACTTTTCCGTCTCGAACCTCGACGATGCAATCGCGAAGGCGGTTGCCGCGGGCGCGGTGCAGGAAGGCGAGACATTGGACCTGCCCTATGGCAGACAGGCGATGTTCGCCGATCCGTTCGGCAATGGATTCTGCCTGATCGAGTTCAACGCGCAGGGCTATGACGCCCTTCTGGCCTGAACAGGCGGATCAAGGTCCCGGCGCCGCCGCTCCGTCTTGAAGGGGCGAGACGCTGGAAAGGAGATATCATGGCTGCGCTGGACATCGTCCGTATTCCCGTTCTCAGCGACAATTATGTCTGGCTGGTCCATGATCCCGTCAGCGAAGCGACGATGGTCGTCGACCCCGCGGTCGCCGAGCCCGTGCTCGAGGCCGCCGCCGCGCGCGGCTGGACGATCACTGACATCTGGAACACGCACTGGCATCCCGATCACACCGGCGGCAACGCCGCGATCAAGGAAGCGACCGGCTGCAAGATCACCGGTCCCGCGGCCGAATATGCGCGTATCCCGACGCTCGATGTGCAGGTGAAGGGGGGCGACGCGGTGCGGCTCGGCGAACATGTCGCCGATGTCTGGGACGTGCCCGCGCACACCGCGGGGCATATCGCCTATCATTTTGCCGAAGATGCCGCGATCTTCGTCGGCGACACGATGTTCGCAATGGGATGCGGCCGGTTGTTCGAAGGCACCGCCGAACAGATGTTCGCGAACATGCAGAAACTCGGCACGCTCGACGATGCGACGCGCGTTTATTGCGCGCACGAATATACGCTGTCGAACGCGCGCTTTGCGGTGACGGTCGAGCCCGAAAATGCAGCGCTGGCCGCGCGGCTCGCCGCGGTCGAATCCGCGCGCGCGGCGGGCGAGGCGACGGTGCCGACGAGCATCGGCGAAGAGCGCGCGACCAACCCCTTTTTACGCGCGCCGAGCGCGGCCGAACTCGGCCGTATCCGCGCGCTCAAGGATGCGGCATGATGCCGCTTCAGCGCGCATTCATCCGTCAGGGCCATAATGGCCGATCTCAAGGAGCAAATTCATGGCGAAGCTGAACCTGATGGCCGCCGCGCTGTTGACTGCGGCCGCGCCGCTGGTCGCAAGCTGCGCGCCCGCCGGTTCGGGCGAGCCCGGCGCCGCGGCGCTCACGCCCAAACAGGCCGAACGGCTCGACAAGCAGCTTGCGGGCAAGGTTCCGGGCGAACCCGTCCGCTGCCTTCCGAATTACCGAAGTAATGATACGATCCGCGTGTCGGACAGCATCTTGCTCTATCGTTCCGGCGGCAATCTGGTATACCGTAATGACTTGAAGAGTAGTTGCCCGGGTCTTGCCCGTGACAGCGACATCATGGTGGTGCGCCAGTTCGGGTCGTCGACCTGCGAAGGCGATTTCTTCCACCTGGTCGACCGGTCGAGCGGAATCCGCGGCCCGACATGTGTTTTTGGCGAATTCGTCCCCTATCGCAAACCGGCGGGGGACAAAGGCTGAGCCTCAGGTTCAGTCGTGGGCGGGGTCCGGTTTGCGCCGAGCTCTTCGGGTCGCACCCCCGCCTGCTATGCTCAAATCGAACCCCTACCCTTTAGGGGAGGGCAGCGAGACTTGGGAACTTGTTCCCTAGTCGCAGCGGGTGGGGTTCATCGGCGTTGCGCGACCTCGACAGCCCCCACCCAACCCTCCCCTAAAGGGGAGGGAGTTCTAAGCTTTGTAAAGCGCCGCGATCTTGTCCTCGTAAACCTGCTTCAATATGTGGCGCCGGATCTTCATCGACGGCGTCATCTGCTCATTCTCGATCGTGAAGGGCTCGTCGGCGAAGTCGAATTTGCGGACCTTTTCGATCACCGAGAGCTGGCCGTTGACGCGGTCGACCGCGGCGCGCAGCGTGGCGCGGAATTTCTCATGCTCGCGCAGCCTCACCAGATCCTTGGGCAAGCCTTCGGCCTCGGCCCATTCGGCCATCCACTCGGGATCGGGAACAAGAATGCCGACGAGGTGCGGGCGCTTGTCGCCATAGACCATCGCCTGCAAAATCTCGGGCTGGAGCGTCAGCATCCCTTCGACGCGCTGCGGCGAGACATTGTCGCCCTTGTCGTTGACGATCAGGTCCTTCTTGCGGTCGGTGATGACGATGCGGCCCTGCCCATCGATATGGCCGATATCGCCCGTGTGGAGCCAGCCATCAACGAGCACGCGTTCGGTCTCGGCCTTGTTGCGCCAATAACCCTTCATCACCAGCTCGCCGCGCACGAGGATTTCGCCGTCGTCGGCGATGCGGACCTCGGTGTTCATCAGCGGCGGGCCGACGGTGTCCATCTTGATCCCCGCGCTCGGGCGGTTGCAGCTGATCACCGGTCCCGCCTCGGTCTGGCCATAGCCCTGCAGCAAGGTCAGCCCGATCGAGTGGAAGAACACGCCGATTTCGGGGTTGAGCGGCGCGCCGCCCGACACCAGCGCCTTCATCCGGCCGCCGAAACGCTTGCCGATCTTGGGCCGGAATAGCTTGTCGAGGATCAGGTCGACCGGGCGGTCGAGGATGCCCATCCGCCGCTCATAGTCCTTTTCGCCGACGCGCAGCGCCTGGTTCAGCATCCAGTTCGCGAGCTTGCCCTGTTTTTCGACCGACTTGATCATCCGTGCGCGGATTACCTCGAACAGGCGCGGGACGACGACCATGATCGTCGGGCGCGTCTCCTCGATGTTCGAGACGAGCTTTTCCAGCCCTTCGCTGTAATAGATTTGCGCGCCGACCATGATCGGCAGGAACTGGCCGCCCGAATGTTCATAGGCGTGGCTGAGGGGCAGGAACGACAGGAACACTTCCTCGTCGCCGATGCCGAAATCACTGACCAGCACCTCGGCGGCGCCCGCGGCATTGTGCAGGATCGCGCCGTGATGCTGCATCACGCCGCGCGGCGCGCCGCCGGTGCCGCTGGTATAGATGAGGCACGCGGTATCTTCGCGCTTCATCGCGGCGCCGCGCGCCTTCGTTTCTTCTACATACGCTTCGCCGCCCTCCACGAGCGGCCCCCAGTCGTGAACCGCAACCTCGCCGTGCTGGCCGACGCGCAGGCTCTCCATGCTGATCACGATATGCGCTTCGGAGCGCATCACCGCGGGCATCAGCGTGCGTGCGAGCTTCGCGGTCGAGACTATCACCGCCTTCGCGCCGCTGTTGTCGAGGATGTGCTGATGGTCGCGTTCGGTGTTGGTCGTATAGGTCGGGACGGTGATGCAGCCCGCGGCCATGATGCCGAGGTCGGCGATGCACCATTCGGGCCGGTTCTCGCTGACCAGCACCACCCGGTCGCCTTCCTTGAGCCCCAGTTCGCGCAAATTATGCGCGAGCGCCGACACCTGATTGGCAACCTGCCGCCAGCTCAGCGGATGCCAAGCGCGGTCGGCCTTGCGCCACAGGAAGGGATCTTCGCCGCCGCGCCCCGCACGGTCGAAGAACATCGCGACCAGACTCGAAAAATGGTCGAGATGGGGATTTTCAAGCTTCATTCTGCCTCTCTCCGGGAGTGTTCGCTGCCTTTATCTTATCATTATCGTTGATTAATTTTGCGCCGGCGCCCCGTCGATCGACGAACTGCCGGGTCCGCGCGGGTCGGCGGCGCCGCGCCAGCCCGCACTGGTCTGTTCGACCGCGTTGAGCTTTGACCCGAGGCTGGTCGCGGTGAAGCTGTAGCCAAAAGGTTTCATCTTCGCGGCGATCGCCTTGCCCGCCTCGTTATTCTCGATCAGCACACCCTGGCGGCCGAAGAAAAGGTTGGGAAGCTCCATCGCCTGCTTCGCATCGAGCCCCCAGTCGAGCACGCCGACGAGCACCTTGGTCACATGCATGATGATGCGCTTGCCGCCCGCCGAGCCGACCGCGAGCACGACCTTGCCGTCGGGGCCGTAGACGACCGTCGGCGACATCGACGACAAGGGACGCTTGCCCGCTTCGACACGGTTCGCGGTCGGCACCCCGCCCTCGGTCGGCGCGAGGTCGAAGTCGGTGAGCTCGTTGTTGAGGAAATAGCCGTTCGCCATCAGCTGGCTGCCGAAGATGCTCTCGATCGTCGAGGTCATCGACACGAGATTGCCGTCCTTGTCGGCGGTCACAAAATGTGTCGTCCCCTGCTCCTCGACCGGCGGCGCGGCGGCGCGCGGCTTCGCGCCCGGCGGCACGCCGGGTTCATATTTGCCCGCGGCGCCAAAGGGCGAGATGAGCTGGCGGCGCTCGGCGAGATAGCTCTTGTCGAGCAGGCCCTTCACCGGAACATCGACGAAATCGCCGTCGCCGAGATAGGCAGCGCGGTCGGCGTAGGAAAGCTGCATCGCTTCCGAGAGCAGATGCCAGCTCATCGGATTATCCTTGCCCATCGCCTTCATATCCCAGCCCTCGATCATGCCGAGGATGCCGAATACGGTGGTCGCGCCCGACGAGGGCGGGCCCATGCCGCACACCTTGTAGATACGATAGGTGGTGCAGACCGCCGGACGCTCCTTCGCCTTGTAAGCGGCGATGTCCTTGACGGTCAGCTGGCTCGGGTGGCGCGGCGCCTTGGCGACGGCATCGCTGATCGCCTTGGCATTCGCGCCGGTGTAGAATGCGTCAGGTCCGCGCGCCGCGATGTCGCGGAGCAGCTTGCCGTAGGCGGGGTTCTTGATGCGCGTGCCGACGGGAGCCGGCTTGCCACCGACATAATAGATCGCCTGCGGCGCCGGAAATTCCTTCCACATCGGCTCGAACTGGACGAGCCAGTTGTTGAGCGCGGGGGTGACGATGAAGCCTTCCTCGGCAAGCTTGATCGCGGGCTGGAACAGCGCCTTCCATTCGAGTTTGCCCCATTTCTTGTGCGCCATTTCCATCAGGCGCACATTGCCGGGGACACCGACCGACAGCCCGCCGGGAATGACATCCATATAGCCGCGCGCCTTGCCGTCAGCGCCGAGGAAACGCTCGGGCTTTGCCGCGGCGGGCGCCATTTCGCGCCCGTCGATCGTCGAGATGCTGCCGTCCTTGGCATTGTGGTGGACCATGAAGCCGCCGCCGCCGATGCCGCTCGACTGCGGTTCGACCAGCGTGAGGACCGCGACCATCGCGACCGCGGCGTCGGCAGCGGTGCCGCCCTGGTGCAAAATCTCGCGCCCCGCCTCGGTCGCGCGCGGATCGGCGGACGAGGTGACGCCCTGCGCAAGCGCGGGCGAAGAGACGGTGACGGAAAGAAGGGCGGCGAGCGGGAGGAATTTTTTCAACATAGGCGCGACATTGGCGCGGGGTTGGGGTCAAGGCAACCCCACACCATTCCCTCCCCCTTGATGGGGGAGGCAGCGAGACTTGCGAACTTGTTCGCTAGTCGCAGCGGTGGGGGTGTGGTGGCGGCCCGAAGCTGGGTGCGATGACGCACCATCACCCCCATCCAACTGCGCCTAGCCGCTTTGCGGCAAGGCTGCGTATCCTTCCCCCATCAAGGGGGAAGGTTAAGCGGTGCCCGTCCCCACCGCGTCCGACACGCGCGCGAAACCGTCGCGCGCGGCGAGCTTTTCGAGGCCATGCGCGATCCGGCCCGCGAGGCCGGGGCCTTCATAGACCATCGCCGAATAGATCTGGACCAGGCTGGCGCCCGCGCGGATGCGCTCCCACGCCTGTTCGGGGGACGCGATGCCGCCCGCCGCGACGATCGGGAGCTTGCCGCCGCTCGCGCTGTGGAAATCCCGAACGCGTTGCAGCGCCAGTCCCGCGAGCGGAGCACCCGAGAGGCCGCCCGCTTCCTCGGCATGGCGCGACGCGAGCGCGGGGCGTACGATCGTGGTGTTCGACACGATGACGGCGGCGAGCCCCTTGTCGAACGCGACGGCGACGATGTCGTCGATGTCGGCGGGTTCGAGGTCGGGGGCGACCTTCAGGAACACAGGCTTCGCCGCGGCCGCGGGCTGCGCCGCGGCGACGCCGTCGAGCAGCGCTTCGAGCGCACCCTTGTCCTGCAGGGCGCGGAGGCCGGGCGTGTTCGGCGAGCTGATATTGACCGTCAGATAATCGGCAAGCGGCGCCATCGCGGCGGTGCCCTTCGCATAGTCGGCGATGCGATCGGCGCTGTCCTTGTTCGCGCCGATATTGATCCCGAGCGGCACGGGCAGGCCATAACGGCGCAGGCAGGCGATGCGTTCGGCCGCCTTTTCCTGCCCGCCATTGTTGAAGCCCATGCGGTTGATCACCGCCTGATCCTCGACGAGCCGGAACAGGCGCGGGCGCGGATTGCCCTCCTGCGGCAACGGGGTCAGCGTGCCGACCTCAACGAAGCCGAAGCCGAAATGCGGCATGACGTGCGCGACGCGCGCATCCTTGTCGAAGCCGGGCGCGAGGCCGACGGGGTTCGGGAATTTGAGCCCCGCGAGCTCGGTCGCGAGCGCCGGACTGGTGAGCGCATGGCGCGCGCGCGGCAACGGCTGGAGCGCGCTGAGCGTGAGATTATGCGCGGCCTCGCCATCGGTGGCGTGGACGATCGGGCGGACGAGCGCATAAGCGCTATCGGTGAGCGAGGCGAAAAGCGACATGGCCCGCCATTGCGCCGAGCCGGGGCCTATGGCAAGCCCCGCCTCGACTATTGGCGGGACCAGCAAAGTCATCGGAAAAACCGGGAGAAATTCGTGTCGCATCGCAAAATTGTCGCTCGCCTGTCCACCGGGCTCGCCCTGCTCGTCGTCGCGGGCTGCGCCCCGGCCGCCGTAAAGGAAGCGCCCGCCACTGTAGCCGCGACGCCGGCTCCCGAAGCCGCTCCCGCCGGCGCTAACCTTGTGCAATTCTTTGAAAATTACGACGCGGCGCAGCTCTCGCTGAGCCCGCAGGGCAAGGCGTATCGCGGCATTCGCGATGCCGATTACGGCCGCCGGGACGACGTCAGCGACGAGGCCGAGGTTGCCAGCCACAAGCTGCGACAGGCCACCGCCGCCGCGATGCGCGAAAGCTTCGACCCCAAGGCGCTGAGTGTCGACGAAGCGCTGTCGTTCGAGCTGTTCAACGCGCAGGCGGCGCGCGCCGACCGGCTGTTCCCGTTCCGGAGCCATGGCTATATCTTCGACCAGATGAACGGCGAGCAGAGCCAGCTCCCCGCTTTCCTGATCAACATCCACCGCGTCGCCAGCGTCGCCGAGGCCGAAGCCTATGTCGAGCGCATCCGCGGGCTCGGCCCGATCCTCGACACATTGTCCAAACAGTCCGCCGAGCGCGCCGCGAACGGCGTCCAGCCGCCGAAATGGGTCTATGCCTATCTGATCTCCGACATCGGCAATTTGCAGAAGCCCGACAATGCGGTGGTCGAGGATATCACGGCGAAGGTCGGCAAGCTTGCCATCGACGCGACCGAGAAAGCACGGCTGATCGCATCGGCCAAGGCGGCGTGGAGCGAAAGCGCGGGCCCCGCCTATGGCCGCCTGCTCGCCGAAATGAAGCGCCAGCAGGCGAGCGCGCCGACGCAGGACGGCGTGTGGCGCCTGCCCGACGGCAAGGCCTATTATGAGGCGCTGCTCGCCAACTACACGACCACCGACATGACCGCGACCGAGATCCACGACCTCGGCCTGTCCGAAGTCGCGCGCATCCACGGCGAGATGAAGACGATCATGGCGAAGGTCGGCTTCAAGGGCACGCTGCAGCAATTCTTCGCGCACCTGCGCACGAGCCCGCAATATTATTACACGACCCGCGAAGCCTATCTGGCCGACGTCGACGCCAAGGTGAAGGCGATGGAAGCGCGCTTGCCCGCCTTTTTCAACACGCTGCCCAAGGCGCATCTGCAGGTGAAGGCGGTCGAGGCGTTCCGCGAGAAATCGGCGGGCAAGGCCTTTTATCAGTCGCCCTCGCCCGACGGATCGCGGCCGGGCACCTATTATGTGAACCTCTATGACCTGAAAGACATGTCGAAGACCGAGCTCGAGGCGCTCGCCTATCATGAGGGCGTTCCGGGGCATCATTTGCAGCGCGCGGTGCAGACCGAGCTGACCGGGCTGCCGCCCTTCCGCCGCTTCGGCGGCTTCACCGCCTATACCGAAGGCTGGGGCCTCTATACCGAGGAGCTCGCCAAGGACATGGGCTTTTACACCGATCCGTACAGCGATTTCGGGCGGCTCGGCATGGAGCTGTGGCGCGCGTGCCGGCTGGTCGTCGACACCGGCATCCACGACAAGCGCTGGACCCGCGAGCAGGCGATCCAGTACCTCAAGGACAATACGCCAAATCCGCAGGGCGACATCGAAAAGGCGATCGAGCGCTATATCGTCTATCCGGGACAGGCGACCGCCTATCTGATCGGCAAGCTCAAGATCATGGAGCTGCGCGGCCGCGCGCAGGCGGCGCTCGGCGACAAGTTCGATTTCCGCACCTTCCACGACGTCGTGCTCGAATCGGGCCCGGTGCCGCTCGACGTGCTCGAACGGCGCGTCGAAGTGTGGATCGCGGCGCAGAAAGGTTAAGCTAATTGACGATTGGCGCTTGACGCGCGGGGCCGAAACGCAAATGGTTTGATCCAGAAAAACAAGGCAGCCGGGTCACGGTTGCCAAAGGTCTGGGTCTGTCATGTCGGATATTTCTTCCTCGCCCGCGGGCGAGGACGGCAGCGCGCCGTTCGAACTGCACTATTTCCCGCCCGACCCCGATCTGGCGGAGATGGTGTCGAGCTTCTATTTCGCGCGCATCAACATGCCGCTCTTCGACGAATATGAGCGCGCCGACCGCCCGCAATTCCGCTTCGTCACCAATGTCGACGGTGAATATGTCTTTGCCGACGGGCACCGGTCGGCGGTGTCGCGCGCCAACATCGTCGGGCCGACGAGCGGGCGTGTGCGCGCGATCAGCCGCGGGTCGGCGCAATTGTTCGGGTTCGGGATGCTGCCCGCGGGCTGGGCGGCGCTGATGGGCGATGATGCCGAAAAGCTGACCGACCGCGCAATGGACGCCGCGGACCTGTTCGGCCCGTGGATCGACGAGGTCGCGACCGCGCTGGAAAGTGCGGCGAGCGTCGAGGAAAAGCTGGTCATCGGCAATAATTTCGCGCGCGAGGTGCTGACCCGGGGCGAGACCGCGCCGATGTGGTTCATCCGCACCGTCGATGGATGGCTGACCGAATCGCCCTCGCCGCAGGTTCCCGAACTGGTCGAGGCGACGGGCATGTCGATCCGGTCGGTCGAGCGGATGACGAAGCATTATTACGGCCTGTCGCCGCGCATGCTCGCGCGCAAATATCGCGCGGTGCGCGCCGCGTCGGCGCTGGCGCGCGGCGAAAAACTGGACGACGCAGAACTCGGCGACGCCTTTTACGACCAGTCGCACCTGATCCGCGAGATCAAGCGTTTCGCCGGGGCGACCCCCGGCCAGCTCGGCAAGCCGACCAGCTATACCGAGGCGACAACGAAGGGCCGCAAGCAGCTTGCCGGCCGGGTCAGCCCGCTCGTTTCGGAAACCTGACGCCGGAACCGGCGTTAACCTTCAAAAATTTTCTGTCCCGTCGTTTTGGCGTTTTCATCCAATCACGAATCGTCGCCCGGGCATAATCCCCCGTTGCGACCCAGAAGAGCTCATCCTCGGACGAGGACTTGAGACCTTCATCTTGGCACTCATTTGGCTTTGGCCGGATGGGTGCCTTTTTTTTCTTGGCGCCGGAATAGCGCCCGTTGGTTGCGCCGCACAAAAGCCTCGCCTATATAAGTGGAGTAATTCACTCCAGTTAAGAATCGTTCGCAACTCCGACGGAAAAATACAATGCGCCTGTCAAACCTTGCCGATTATGCCGTGGTGCTGATGAGCGCCGCAGCCCGCCAATGCGGGTCGGTGCCGATTCATGCCGGCATGCTGGCCGAGCAGACGGGCATTCCGGGACCGACCGCGCAGAAGCTGGTGAGCCAGCTCGCGCGCGCCGGCCTGCTCGTCGCGTCGCGCGGCAGCGGCGGCGGGGTGCGGCTGGCGCGGCCTGCCGCGGCGATCAACGTCGCCGAGATCATCGAAGCAGTCGAAGGACCGATCGCTCTCACCGCCTGCGTCGCCGAGGGACGCCACGATTGCTCGCTCGAGGGTAGCTGCAAGGTGCAGCCGCATTGGGGCGTGGTGAACGGCGCGGTACGCGGGGCGCTGGCAGAAATCAGTTTGGCGACACTCTCCGTCGCCCCTGCGAAGGCAGGGGCCGCTGGAGCCCTTGCTCCGACGCCGCAGAATGAAACGACAGCGGCCCCCGCCTTCGCGGGGGCGACGAGTTAGAGATATGACCGACAACACCGAACTCCCCGTGAAAGACCAGGCCGCGCACGATGCCGCGGCGAAGGTCGCCGATTATGAGCATGGCTGGTCCTCGGCGATCGAGACCGACTTCGCGCCCAAGGGGCTGACCGAGGATACGGTCCGCTTCATTTCGGCGAAGAAAAACGAGCCCGAATGGATGCTCGACTGGCGGCTGAAGGCGTTTCGCCACTGGCTGACGATGGAGACGCCCGACTGGGCGAAGCTCAACGTGCCGCCGATCGACTATCAGGACGCCTATTATTATGCGGCGCCGAAGGCGAAACCGAAGCTCTCCAGCCTCGACGAGGTCGATCCCGAAATCCTCAAAGTCTACAAAAAGCTCGGCATCCCGATCGAGGAGCAGAAGGTGCTCGCCGGCGTCGAGGGCGCGCGCAAGGTCGCGGTCGACGCGGTGTTCGACAGCGTCAGCGTCGCGACGACCTTCCGCGAAGAGCTCAAGCGCGCGGGTGTGATCTTCCTCTCGATCAGCGAGGCGATCCGCGAATATCCCGAGCTGGTGAAGAAGTGGCTCGGCAAGGTCGTGCCGATGCACGACAATTATTTCGCTACGCTCAACTGCGCGGTCTTCTCGGACGGGACGTTCGTCTATGTGCCCGAGGGGGTGCGCTGCCCGATGGAGCTCAGCACCTATTTCCGCATCAATGCCGAAAATACGGGGCAGTTCGAGCGGACGCTGATCATCGCCGACAAGGGAGCGTACGTCAGCTACCTTGAGGGCTGCACCGCGCCGATGCGCGACGAGAACCAGCTTCACGCCGCGGTGGTCGAGCTGGTGACGCTCGACGATGCCGAGATCAAATATTCGACGGTGCAAAACTGGTATCCCGGCAATGCCGAGGGGCTGGGCGGCATCTATAATTTCGTGACCAAGCGCGCGCTCTGCCAGGGCAAGCGCAGCAAGGTGTCGTGGACGCAGGTCGAAACCGGCTCTGCGATCACCTGGAAATATCCGAGCTGCGTGCTCAATGGCGACGACAGCGTCGGCGAATTTTATTCGGTCGCGGTCACCAACAATTACCAGCAGGCCGACACCGGCACCAAGATGATCCACAATGGCAAGCGCACGCGCTCGACCATCGTCAGCAAGGGGATCAGCGCGGGCAAGTCGAACAACACCTATCGCGGATTGGTGCGCGTCGCGCCCAATGCCGAGGGGGTGCGCAACTTCACCCAATGCGACAGCCTGCTTCTGGGGTCGCTCAGCGGCGCACACACGGTGCCGTATATCGAAATCCGCAATCCCTCGGCGCAGGTCGAGCATGAAGCGACGACGAGCAAGATCAGCGACGATCAGCTGTTCTATGCGATGCAGCGCGGGCTGGGGCAGGAAGAAGCTGTGGCGCTGATCGTCAACGGCTTTGCCAAGGAAGTGCTGCAGCAATTGCCGATGGAGTTTGCCGTCGAGGCGCAGAAGCTGCTCGGAATCAGTCTTGAGGGGAGCGTGGGGTGACATTCGTCAAACAACCAGCCACGCCCGATGGGCAGTTTGTAGTGGATGCTGAGCGCGCCATCAAAGCTCGCGTCCTCCTGCCATACAAGTCCGTCGCTGACGATGAGATCGCCCATATGCTAGAGGTTACGCATGCCAATTGGATGCTGATGACGCCGATCAAAGGGCGCTCCTTCGACATCACACGACGGCTGATCCAGGTTGGCGAAGATGATTGGGTTCCAGAAATAATTCGTGGCCCCAACGCCCGCATCGAACTTGAATTCGCATCGCAACTGGGACTGGTTTCCGAGCCTGACGAGGACGGCGTTTACGTGACCCTCTCTGATGAGGAAGCGCTTCCGCAGGACATTGCGGGAATTATCGCTCAGGCAGCTTCCGCGCTTTGGGCAACGCCGCACTTTGAAATGAACTCCGGGTGGAACGCCTCATGAATATGCTCAAAATTGAAAACCTCCACGCCACCGTCGCCGACAAGCCGATCCTGAAGGGCCTGTCGCTCAGCATCAATGCGGGCGAGATCCATGCGATCATGGGGCCCAATGGCGCGGGCAAGTCGACGCTCTCCTATGTCCTCGGCGGGCGCCCCGGCTATGAGGTCACCGAGGGTTCGGCCACCTTCGAGGGGCAGGATCTGCTCGACATGGAACCGCACGAGCGCGCCGCGGCGGGGCTGTTCCTGGGCTTCCAATATCCGGTCGAAATTCCCGGCGTGTCGAACGTCCAGTTCCTGCGCGAGGCGCTCAATGCGCAGCGCAAGGCGCGTGGGCTGGAACCGCTGTCGGGCGGCGAGTTCCTGAAGGTGGCGCGCGAGAAGGCGGGGCTGCTCAAGATGGACATGGACATGCTCAAGCGCCCGGTGAACGTCGGCTTTTCGGGCGGCGAGAAGAAGCGCAACGAGATGGTGCAGATGGGGATCATCGATCCCCGGCTCGCGATCCTCGACGAGACCGACAGCGGCCTCGACATCGACGCACTGCGCACCGTCGGCGACGGGATCAATTCGATCATGCGGCGCCCCGACAAGGCGGTGCTGCTGATCACCCATTACCAGCGCCTGCTCGACTATGTGCAGCCCGATTTCGTCCATGTTCTCGCGGCGGGCCGGATCGTGAAGTCGGGCGGTCCCGAGCTCGCGCGCGAGCTCGAGGCGCATGGCTATGCGGAGATCGCGGCTTGACCACGAGCGCCCTCCCCTCGCGCCGCGACGAAGCCTGGCGCTATAGCGACATCGACGCGGTCGCCGCGGCATGGCCATTGCCCGCGCCCGAAAGCATCATCGTCCCCGCGGGCGGCGACTTCCGCCGCGCGATCGTGCAGGATGCGGGCGGGATTCGGCAGATCGAACTGGTGCTCGGCAAGGGCGCGGTGGCTTCGCTGCACGTCCTGAACATCGGTGGCGCCTACGGCCGCATCGAACTCGCCGTGACGCTGCACGAAGGCGCCGATTTCCACCTCGGCGCGGCGCAGATCGGCGGCGGTGAGCAGAACCTCGAAATCATCACCACCGTCACCCACGCCGAACCCGGCGCGACGTCGCGGCAGGTCGTGCGCTCGGTGCTCGGCGGCACCGCGACGGGCACCTATCTCGGCAAGGTCGCGGTCGCGCGCGATGCGCAGCAGACCGACAGCGAGCAGGATGTGAAGGCGATGCTGCTCGACCGCAGCGCGACCGCCAACGCCAAGCCCGAGCTCGAAATCTTCGCCGACGATGTGAAATGCGCGCACGGCTGCGCGATCGGCGAACTCGATCCGATGGGGCTTTATTACCTCCAGTCGCGCGGGCTGCCGCCCGGCGAGGCGAAGAAGTTGATGCTGCAGGCGTTCGTCGCGGGCGTGTTCGATGGCGCCGAAGACGAGGAAAAGCTGCAAGCGCTGGCGCTCGCGAAGCTGGGAGAGCTGGTGTGAGCACCACGACCGCGCTCCGCACTTTCCCCGACGTTCGCGCCGATTTCCCCGGCCTGACGCCCGGTTGGCACTATCTCGATACCGCGGCGACCGCGCAGAAGCCGCAGGCGGTGATCGACGCGACAGTCGCCGCGATGGGCCGCGATTATGCGACGGTGCACCGCGGCGTCTATGCGCGCTCGGCCGACATGACGCTCGCCTATGAGGCGGCGCGGCGGCGGATCGCGGCGTTTATCGGAGCGCGCGAGAATGAGATCGCGTTCGTGCGCGGAGCGACCGAGGCGATCAACCTTGTCGCTTACTCGCACCCGAAGAAGGGCCGCGTGCTGCTGTCGGTGCTCGAGCATCACAGCAATATCGTGCCGTGGCAGCTTGCCGGCTGGCAGGTCGATGTCTGCCCGCTCACCGAAGACGGGCGCATCGATCTCGATGCCGCCGGGAAGCTGCTCACCCCCGAGCACACGATTGTCGCCTTCGCGCATGTCTCGAACGTGCTCGGCAGCCCGCTCGACGTTGCGCGCGCGGCGGAACTCGCACACAGCGTCGGCGCCGAACTGTTGATCGACGGCTGCCAGGCGGTGCCGCGGCTGCCGGTCGATGTCGCGGCGCTCGGCTGCGACTATTATGTCTTCTCGGGGCACAAGCTTTACGGGCCCACCGGCGTCGGCGTGTTGTGGAGCGACAAGCTCGATACGCTGCCGCCGTGGCAGGGCGGCGGGTCGATGATCGACCGCGTGACCTTCGCGAAGACGACCTACGCCCCCGCCCCCACACGCTTCGAGGCGGGCACGCCCGCGATTATCGAGGCGATCGGGCTGGCGGCGGCGGTCGATTATGTCGAGGCGATCGGCATCGATGCGATCCATGCGCATGAAGTTTCGCTGGTCGGAACGCTACGCGAGGCGCTGGCGCGCAAGAACAGCATCACGCTTTTCGGCCCTGAAAACAGCGCCGGAATCGTGAGTTTTGCGATGGCGGGGGTTCATCCGCACGACATCGGCACTATCTTGGACGAAAGCGGGGTGGCGATCCGCGCCGGGCACCATTGCGCACAGCCGCTGATGGAGCATCTGGGCGTCGCCGCGACCGCGCGCGCGAGTTTTGGCATTTACAGCAATGACGACGATGTGGCGGCGCTGATCGATGGCCTTGCCCGCGTCGAGAGGATTTTCGGATGAGCGAGGACCGCATGATTAAGGTCGAAGAAGTGGAAAGCGTCGAGGCCCCGCCGAAGGCGCGCGTCGCGGATGTGGAAACCGCGCCCGAGAAACTGGAACGCAAGCGCGACTATCTCGAAGGCTTTCTGGCGGCCAAGCCCGCGGCGGTCGATCCGCATGCGGTCGGCGGCGATCTGTACGAAGCCGTGATCAACGCGCTCAAGGATATCTACGACCCGGAAATCCCGGTGAATATCTATGACCTTGGCCTCATCTATAATGTCGAGATCAACGACGGTCATGCGCTCGTCACGATGACGCTCACGACGCCGCACTGCCCGGTGGCGGAATCGATGCCCGCCGAGGTCGAACTGCGCGTCGGCGCGGTCCCCGGCGTCGGCGATGCCGAAGTCAATCTTGTCTGGGATCCGCCGTGGTCGCCGCAGAATATGAGCGACGAAGCGCGGCTGGAGCTGGGAATGCTGTGATTACTCCTTCTCCCCTTGCGGGAGAAGGATACGAAGCCTTGCGCCGATAGGCGCTAGGCGAAGTTGGAAGAGGGGTCCTCGTGCGAACTCAAGCAGCCGCCCCCTCTCCCAGCTACGACTAGCCAGCAAGCTGGCAAGTCTGCACAACCGGCACGGGGTGAAAAGCGCCCCGCGCTTTTCAGGTCATGCCGGGGGCATGACCGACCCCAAGCCCCCGCAAGGGGAGAGGGGAAGGAGTGAAGATGACCGAGACCAAGACCCGCGCCCGCCCCGCCGCCGTCGCCCTGACCGCCGGCGCCGAAGCGCGCATCGCGAAGCTGATGGCCGCTGCGCCCGAGGGCGCGATCGGCGTGCGCCTGTCGACCCCGCGCCGCGGCTGTTCGGGGCTCGCTTACTCGGTCGATTATGTCACCGAAGAGGTGAAGTTCGACGAGAAGATCGAGACCCCCGGCGGCGTCTTTTACATCGACGGCGCGTCGGTGCTGTATCTGATCGGCAGCGTCATGGACTGGGTCGAGGATGATTTCGCCGCGGGCTTCGTGTTCGAGAACCCGAACGCCAAGGGCGCGTGCGGCTGCGGCGAGAGCTTCACGGTCTAAAGCGCGCTTTTCCAAGCAAAACATGCTATAACGCCCCTCTTGAAGCAGGGGCATTGTCATGGTTCGTGTCTTCTATCTGGCCTATGCGGCCATATGCTACGCGATATTCTTCGCGACATTCCTGTATCTTATCGCGTTCGTCGGCAATCTTCCCGTCGTCCAGCCGACGGTCGATTTCGCGCGCGGAGCAGAGCCCGCGACGGCGGTCGCGATCGACATCGCGCTGATCGCGCTGTTCGGCATCCAGCATAGCGTGATGGCGCGGCCCACGTTCAAGGCGGCGTGGACCCGCATCGTTCCCGCGGCGATCGAGCGCAGCACCTATGTGCTGTTCGCCAGCCTCGCGCTGATCGTGCTGATGCTATTCTGGCACCAACTGACCGCCCCCGTCTGGACCGTCACCAATCCCATGGGCGCGGCGATCCTGTGGGCGCTGTTCGGGCTCGGCTGGCTGATCGTCCTCGCCAGCACCTTCCTGATCAATCATTTCGAGCTGTTCGGGCTGCAGCAGGCGTGGTTCGCGCTGCGCGAAAAGGCCGCGGCGCCGCCGGTGCTGCGCCAGCCCTTCTTTTACAGATTCGTCCGCCACCCGCTCTACGCGGGTTTCTTCCTTGCCTTCTGGGCGACGCCGGTGATGACGATGGGCCATTTGCTGCTCGCCGTCGGCCTGTCGATCTATATGCTGATCGCGATCCGGCTGGAGGAACGCAACCTGATCGACACCTTCGGCGCCGACTATGTCGCCTATCGCGAAACGACACCGATGTTGATCCCCGGCACCGGCGGACGCAAACACGCCTAGCGGCAGACGGTCCAGCCCGCCGTCCGCGCCGCCATGTCGATATGGAAATGGTCGGCGTGCGCGCGATTATAGTCGGGCGACAAGATGGTGCTGAACAGCCCGCAGCTCTCGTTCCGAACCTCGTGCAGGAACTCGCTGCGCTTGTCGCCAGGGGTCCAGTCGTTGATCAGCGAAATCCGCGTACCGTCGGCGAGGACGAAGGCCGAAATGTCGATCGCGTTGGCGGTCGAATGCTGGCTTAACGTCGGCTGCCCCGCGATCTTGCGGCAATTATAGCTGCCGAGATTTTCGAGCTCGACGACCTTCTGCCCGAAATGCTTGCGCGCGAGCGGCTGGACGACGTCGCGGTTCCACAGCGCCATCGCCGCGGTGACCGCGCAGCCCGGCGCGACGTTCGCGGGGCGCATCGTCGGCACGAAGCGATCGCCGGTCAGGATCATGCGCTGGCTCGCGCGGCACGCGCCGGTGCCGATCGCGGGCCGCCGCAGATAGCCCGCGCCCGCGCGGTCGAGGGCGGCGAAGCAGGCGCTGTCGTCGCTCGCCAGCGCCACGAGCTTACGGTTCGTCGCCCAGCCCTGCGGATGCGCGAGTTCGAAGGGCGTGCCGGGGATATGCTCGGGATGATCGCGCACCCACTGCATGCCGAGGATCGCGCCGAGGGTCAGCAGCACCGCGACGGCGAACCAGATCAGATAGGGGCGGAGAGTCTTCATCGTGTCCGTTCTGCGTGCCGCAAATTACCGCTTGTTGAAAGCGCTTTGCGGCTCGATAGCGTTCCGGGTGGCAAAACGCTCGATCCTGATCGTCGGCGGCGGCACCGCGGGATGGCTCACCGCCGCCTATCTCGCGCGCTTTTTCGACCTGCCGCGCAATCCGCGGCTGTCAATCACGCTGCTCGCGTCGGACGAGATCGGCAGCATCGGGGTCGGCGAAGGCGCCTTTCCGACGATCCGTAACACGCTGCAATTCATCGGCATCGACGAGAGCGCGTTCGTTCGCGCGACCTCGGCGACGTTCAAGCAGGGCATCCGCTTCGACGATTGGGTGCGTACGCCCGAGGCGGGCCGGTCGAGCCATTATCTGCACCCGTTCGAGGCGCCCTATCATGGCGACGACTACAGCCTCGTCTCCTATTGGCTGCTCCAGAATGAGGCGACGCGGCGGCCGTTCGCCGAGGCGATGACGATCCAGAACCGCGTCGCCGAGGCGCAGCGCGCACCGAAGCGTCCCGGCGAGGGCGAATTCACCGGCCCGCTGAACTATGCCTATCATTTCGACGCCGCGCGGCTCGCCGAGGTGCTGTCGGCGGAGGCACGGGCGATGGGGGTCGAGCACCTCAGCGGGACGCTGACCGGGGTCGGGCTCGATCCCGAAACCGGCGCGATCGACCATGTCGTCACCGCCGAGCATGGGACGCTGGCCGCCGACCTCTATATCGACTGCTCGGGTTTCCGCGCCGAGCTGATCGGCGGCGCGCTGCAATCGCCGTTCAAGGGCGTGCGCGACCAGCTGTTCACCGACCGCGCGCTCGCGTGCAAGCTGCCCTATGACCGCCCCGACGTGCCGCTCGAAAGCTATACGATCGCGGCGGCGCACGAGGGGGGCTGGACATGGGACATCGGGCTGGCCGGCGCACGCGGCATCGGCTGCGTCTATTCGAGCGACCATATGGGCGACGACCGCGCCGCCGAAATCCTCGCCGCCTATACCGGCGGGCGCAGCCATGACGTCAATGTCCGCTCGATCCCCTTCGAGGCGGGGTATCGCCCCGCGTCATGGGTGAAGAATTGCGTCGCGGTAGGACTGTCGGGCGGCTTCCTCGAACCGCTCGAATCGACGGGGCTCGTGATGATCGAGACCGCGGCGGCGATGATCGCCGAGATGTTTCCGCTGAACGGCCCCGTCGGCGCCCCCGCGCGGCGCTTCAACGAGCTGATGGCGGCGCGCTACGACAACACGATCAATTTCCTGAAGCTTCACTATTGCCTGAGCCAGCGCAAAGAAGCCTTCTGGCGCGACAATGGCGACCCGGCGTCGATCCCCGACCGTTTGCGGGAATTGCTCGAGGAATGGCGCTACCGCCCGCCGGGGCGGTTCGACTTCATCCTCGACCTCGAAAGCTTCGCCTTCTTCAATTACCAGTACATCCTCTATGGCATGGAATATCGCACCGACCTGTCGCCGGTGCGCGAGGAATTTCCCGACACCGCCGAGGCCGCGCGCATCTTTGCGCGGATCAAAAGCTTTGGCGACCGCGCCGCGAGCGAGCTGCCCGCGCACCGCGCGATGATCGACCAGATCAACGCGGGTGCGGTCACCGCCTGATCTCAGGCGGGCTTCGCGGCCAGCCGTGCGGCAGGTTGCGCGTCGTCGGGCGCTTCGGTGCCGAGGGCACCGAGTTCGCCGGTCTCGCGCGCCTTGCGGCCATAAACCAGCTCGAACAGCGGCCCCGCCATCACCGTGGTGACAATCGCCATCAGAACCATGATCGCGAACAAGGTCGGGCCGATAATGCCCTTTTGCAGCCCGATGTTGATGATGATCAGCTCCATCAGCCCGCGCGCATTCATCAGCGCGCCGATGCCGAGTGCGGTGCGGTTGTCCTCGCCCGCAAGCCGCGCGGCGAGCCAGCAGGCGCCGAACTTCGCGGCAATCGAGACGAGCAATATGCCGGTAGCGATCGCGAGCAGGGTCAGGCTGTTCACCGTCGTGAGCTGGGTGTTGAGGCCCGAGTAGGTGAAGAACATCGGCAGCAGGAAGACGACGGTCATCGGCTCGATCTTCTTCTTGATCTCCTCGGTCAGCAGCCCGCGCGGCATACAGGCGCCGAGCAGGAAGCCGCCGAACACCGCGTGGATGCCGACCGCGTCCATGAAGAAGGCCGACATCGCGTAGAGCATCAGGACGACAGCGAGCAGGCTGTGGGTCAGTTCGCCCTTCGCCTCGACCGCGCGGCCGAGCGGGATCAGCAGCTTGCGGCCAACGAAGAACATGAACAATGCGAAGCCGACGCCGCCCACGATCGCGAGCAGCGCAATGCCGGGACCGGCGCCGAAGGTCGCGAGCACCAGCGCGAGCACACACCATGACACGGCATCGTCGAACGCCCCGGCGGTCAGCGTCAGCGTGCCGAGCGATGTGTTCGCAAGGCCGCGCTCGTTGATGATCCGCGCAAGCATCGGAAAGGCAGTGAGCGCGATGCAGGCACCCATGAACAGCGTCGCGGCGCCCTGGCCGAGCCCTTCGGTAAACAGGCCGGGGATGTCGAGCAGGAAGGGCGTGATCGCGCCCGCAAGGAGGAAGGGTGCGATGATGCCCGCAGCGGACACTCCGACCGCGCTTTTCGCCTTCGACTGGAAATGGTCGAGCCGCAGCGTCGTGCCGACGAGGAACATGTAAAGGCCGACCCCGAACTGCGCGCCGACATAAAGCATGTTGCGCGTTTCCTTGGGGAAAAGCGCCGACTGGAATTCCGGGAAAAAGAGCCCGAAGAGCGAAGGGCCGAGCACGACGCCAGCGATCATCTCACCGACCACCTGCGGCTGCCCCATGAACCGGTGCGCCATCCATCCGACGACGCGGCAGACGAGCAGGATCACCGCGATCTGCAGGAAAAAATGGATGCTGTAGTCGCTCGGCGCATAGCTTTGCGCGGCGTTGACGGCAGGGCCGTGCGCGCCGAGCACGTCGCCGACCGCGCGGAGCAGTTCATCGAACATATTGGATACCAATATCCCTCTCCCACCGTGGCGCCCGCGATCTGTATGCCGCCGCGATCCGCCTGTTCCGGGCATCAGGAGACATGAAAGCGCAGCGCGCGCAATGCCGCGCCCGCCATTGGGCGCGCCCGCCCCCGTCGATTTCCGGCGCGGAGATCATTTTTGTTGCGGGCCAGTCACAGTGTAGTAACATACCTACATGTGAACGATCACAATCTGCCATGATTTTGCATCAGCGAGGGGTGGTCATGAAGCGCGTCACGAGCCGCGAACTCAATCAGGACGTCAGCCGCGCGAAGCGATTCGCGCTCGTCGAACCCGTGTTCGTCACCGACCGTGGGCGGCCCACCCACGTCCTGATCAGCATCGACGCGTGGCGCCAGCTGAGCGGCGAGCGCGAGACGATGGCGCAATTGCTCGCGGCCCCGCCGGGCGACATTGCGCTCGATCGCGCTCTGCTGCGCAAGGCGCTGGACGGGCGTAGCTGATGTTCCTGCTCGACGCCGAAATCCTGTTCGACCTGCGCCACGCGCGCGCCGACGGCGACGGCGCGGCGCTCGCGGGATGGGCGCAGCGCACCTCGCGGCAATCGATGTTCCTGTCGGCGCTCTCGCTCGTCGAGCTGGAAAATGCGGCCGCGCTCGCGGCGAAGCAAAGCAAGGCGGCGGGCGCCGCATGGCGCGACTGGATCGACGGGCAAGTGCTGCCCGCGTTCGAGGGCCGCGTGCTGCCGGTCGATGTGACCATCGCGCGCCGCCGCGCCGCGCTGCCGCTCGAAAGCGACCGCGACGCGCTCCTCGCCGCGACCGCGCTCGAACATGGGCTGACCTTCGTGACCTATCGCGGCGCGGCATTTCGCGGCGCGCGGCTGAAACTGCTCGACCCCAGCCGCATCGCCGCCGATGCGGGCGAGGATGGCGACTGGCGCGAAGCGACGCGCGCGCGGTCACCGTGGATCCGGAGCCTGTTTATCCGGGGCTGACGACCGGGCGGCATATTCTGCGGGAGGAGCGAAGCGGCAGCTCGCGACCGATTGCGGACGTCCCGCTTCTAACGCTTCGTCATTCCCGCGAAAGCGGGAACCCAGGGATGGGCCAGCCGACGGACGCTCTGGGTCCCGCTTTCGCGGAGATGACGAGTAAGGGGCGGCGTCCGCTCCCCACCCCTAAGCCGACAAACGCCGCCCCGTTACAGCGGGACGAAGCTCACCGTCAGCCCGTCCTTGGGCCGCGGGATCGGCAGCACCTGCCATTCTGGCGCATAACCGTCGGCGACGGTGATGCGGTGCGTCGTGATGACATGGTGGAAAAAAATCTTCGCCTGCATGTAGGCGAAGTGCAGCCCGAGGCACATATGCGCGCCGCCGCCGAAGGGCACCCACGCATATTTGTGCCGCTCGCGCGCGACTTCGGGCGAAAAGCGCATCGGGTCGAACTTTTGGGGCTCGGGCCAATGCTCCTCCATCATATGCGTGAAGGCGGGGCTGACGCCGACCGAGGTGCCCGCGGGGATGCGGTAGCCGCCATATTCGAAATCCTTGAGCGCGCGGCGCGGGAAGCTTGGCACCGGGGGCACGAGGCGCAGCGCTTCCTTGAACGCCCATTCGGTCATTTCGAGCTGGCCGAGGCTGTTGTGTCCGACCCCCTCGCCCGCCGGCGCGACCGCGAGCATCTCCTCGCGCAATTTGTCCTGCCATTCGGGATTGCGTGCGAGTTCCCAGACGAGCGTCGTGATCGAGCTGGTGATCGTATCGTGCGCCGCCATCATCAGGAAGTTCATATGGTCGACGATCGCCTCGACCGACATATATTCGCCGTCGTCGTCGCGCGTGCGGCAGATCTGGCTGAACATGTCCTCGCCCGTGCCCTCGCGCCGTTCGGGCACCATCTTGCCGAAATAATCGACCAGATAGGCGCGCCCCTTGGCGCCGCGGCCCATCGCGGTGAAGGGCAACGGCACGCGCACGACGCCGATCGACGCCTGCACCATGTCGACGAACGCCTTGTTGACCTTGTCCGCCTCGGGGCCCCAGGGGATGCCGAGAAAGCTGGTCGCGGCGAGGTCGAGCGTCAGTTCCTTGATCGCCGGATAGAATTTGAAGGTCTTGCCGCTCCACCGGCCGATGCGCGTCCGGATCCCCTCGTTCAGCGAATCGGCATAATGGCGCATCGGTTCGGGTTTGAAGGCGACCGACAATATCTTGCGGTCGGCGCGGTGCTTTTCGAAATCCATCAGCATCAGCCCGCGCGGGAAGAGCAGGTTGAGCACCGGTCCCCAGCCCTGTTCGGACGAGAAGATCTTTTCGCGGTCGAACATGACGAGTTCGTTCGCCTCGGGCCCATGCAACGCGACGCTGCGCCCGCCGAAGCTGTTGTTGCGATAGACGCGGCCATATTTGGCGACCATGCGGCGCGTGAAGGCGGGATAATCGCCAAGCTGTTCGAGCGTGTTGCCGATGATCGGCATGCCGTCTTCGCCCGGAATATGATCGATCGCGCTGTCGGGATTGCGCGGCAGCCAGTGCCGCGTTTCGGGGCCGAAGCGTTTTTCGGACCAGTTTTTCGTCGGCTGAATATTCGCGGGCGCGTTCATCGGGTCAATCCTCGTCCATTCTGCTTTGTCCCGATGCGTAACGGACTACTGACACTGATGCAAGTAACGCTTTGATGGATGCGGGACGGCATTCACCGCAAATTCAACTCGACTCGTGCAATCCGGCGCCCAAGGTGCCGGGTCGCAACCGTTGGACCCAAAAGGACAAAGCTATGGCGAAGAGTTTGAAGCGCCCCCTCTCCATCGCGCTCGGCGTTCTCGCGACGACGACGCTTGGCGGTTGCTATTACGGCGATGTCTATGGAGCGAGCTATGCGTCGGGCGGCGATTGCTCGTCGCGCTACGGCGACGCCTATTATGATTATGACGGCTATGCCTATGACGATGGCTATGGTTACGACTGCTATGATGGCGCCGATTATGGCAGCGGCTTTGCCCAGATCGGCTTCGGCGGCGGCTGGTACGACGATTATTATTACCCCGGCTATGGCATGTGGATGTTCGATAATTACCGCAACCGCTACCCGCTGCGCGACCGCTATCTGAACTATTGGGGCGGGCGCCGCGCCTGGTGGAAGCATCATGGCGGGCGCGGTGACGGAAAGCCCGGCCGCCCGGGCTGGAATCGCGGCGATCACGACGGGCGTCCGGGCGATGGTCGCCCGGGCCGACCCGGCGGCTGGAACCGCGGCGACCGCGACCATGACGGCCCGCGCGGCACGCGCCCGGGCCGCGGGCGCGGCGATGGCAACCCCGGCACGCCTCCCGGAGCCGACAATCCCGGACGCCCCGACTGGGGTGCAGGCCGCCCGCGTCCGCCGCGGAGCGAAGGAACCGCCGGTCGTCCGCGTCCGGTCCGCAACCTGCCCGCGACCGAACCCGGCGAGGTCTTCTCGACCCCGCGCGGCGATCGGGGGGGCGGACGCCCGCAACGGATGCGGCCCGCACCGTCGGCGATGCCCGACCGCGCCCCGCGTGCCGAGCGACCCGCGCCGGCCTATCGCCCGCCCGAGCCGCAGTCTGCGCCGGTAGTGCGCAGTGCGCCCGAACCAAGACCTGCTCCGGCGGCGGGACGCGCGCGCAGCGACCGCGGCAACGACGCGCGGCCCGACTGACGCATCAGGCTGGCGGCGCGGCCTGCGTCGCCGGTCCGTCCTTCACCCCCGCCGACACCACCGTCGCGGCGACAAGGTCGCCGATGACGTTCAGCGTCGTGCGGCACATGTCGAGGAAACGGTCGACGCCGAGGATCAGGCCGATGCCCTCGGGCGGGACCCCGACCGAGGCGAGGATCAGCGCGATCACGGGGAGCGATCCCGCGGGAACCCCCGCGGTGCCGATGCCGCCCAATATGCACACAAGCATCACGACGATCTGCTGCTGAAGCGTCAGGTCTATACCGAAGAATTGCGCGAGGAAGATCACCGTCACGCCCTCGAACATCGCGGTGCCATTCTGGTTCGCGGTCGCGCCGATGGTGAGCACGAAACGCGCAACCTTGTCGGGCAGCCGCAGCTGGTCGCGCGCGACGCGAAGCGCCGTCGGCAATGTCGCGTTCGACGAGGCGGTCGCGAACGCCATCACGAAGGCTTCCTGCGTCTGGTGAAAGAAGGCAACCGGCGATTTCCCCGCCAGCGTCTTCAAGAGGATCGGGAAGACGATGAACATCTGGAGCGCGAGCGCGAGCAGCACGACGCCGACATAGGCGGACAGGCGGATGATGAGGTCCCAGCCGAACTGCGCGGCGAGGTTGAACATGAAACAGAAGACCGCGATCGGCGCGAGCTGGATGACGAGGCCGATCAGCTTCATCACCACCTCGAACACCCCCTCGATCGCGGTCTTGAGCGCCTCGGTCTGCGGGGTGCGGACGAGCATCAGCCCGATGCCGAAAAAGAGCGCGAAGAACATGACCGCGAGCACGTCATTCTGGCCCATCGCGGCGAACAGATTGTCGGGGACGATCGCGACCACCGCGTCCATCCCGGTTTTCGCCTCGCCCGCGCGGTCGGCGATGGCCTTGGCGCCCTCCGCCCCCTCGGCGATTAGCGAGCGCGCGAGCGCGGGATCGACCCCCGCGCCGGGCTGGATCAGATTGACGACGGCAAGGCTGACGACGACCGCAATCGTCGACACCGCGATCGTATAGACGAGCGTTCGCACGCCGACCGATTTCAGCGCGCGCATCTCGCCCATTTCGGCGACCCCGACGATCAACGCCGATACGAGCAGCGGGATGACGAGCATGAACAGCAGGCGCAGGAAAATCTGCCCCAGCGGGCCGGTCACATAGGTGGTGACCGTCTCGACCCACGCGGCGTCCGGCGCGCCATAATGGACCGCCAGCCCGATGAGGAGGCCGGCGAGAAACCCGACGAGCATGCGCCAGCGCAGCCGCCGGGCGCGGGCATCGTCGCGCTCCGCTCGGTCGATCGCCGCTGTTTCAGCCATGGCTCAGCTCCTTGCTCGCCCCGCGGGGAGCGGCCCGAAGCGCGCGGGTTACGCGTTATCGGCCGCTGGCTTGTTTTCACCCTCCGCTATGTCATCACGAAGATCGAGGCCGCGGGTTCCATGATGCGGCGTATGGGTCGGCGCGTGCGGCCGTTCGAGATCGGCCGGTTCGGGCACTTCGAGCATGCCCTCCCACTTGGTGATCACGCTCGTCGCCACCGCGTTGCCGACGACGTTGGTCGCGGTGCGGCCCATGTCGAGGAACTGGTCGATCGCGAAGATCAGCGCGACGCCTTCAACCGGCAGGTCGAACATCGCGAGCGTCGCGGTGATCACGACGAGGCTGGCGCGCGGCACTGCGGCGATCCCCTTCGACGACACCATCAGGGTCAGCAGGATCAGGATCTGCTGCGTAATCGAAAGCTCGATCCCGTAGGCCTGCGCGATGAAGAGCGTCGCAAAGCTCGCATACATCATCGATCCGTCGAGGTTGAAGCTGTAGCCCAGCGGCAGCACGAAGCCCGAGATGCGGCGCGGCACGCCGAATCGGTCGAGCTGCTCGAACAGCTTGGGCATCGCGGCCTCCGACGAGGCGGTCGAGAAAGCGATCAGCAACGGCTGGCGGATATAGCGGATCAGCGAGAAGATCCGGCGGCCGAGGAAGATCGCGCCCGCGCCGAGCAGGAGGACCCACAGCACGACGAGCGAGAGGTAGAATTCGGTGACCAGCTCGGCGTAAGTGCCGAGGATGCCGAGGCCATATTTCGCGACGACCCCCGCGAGCGCGCCGAACACCGCGATCGGCGCGAGGCGCATCACATAGCCGGTGATCTGGAGCATCAGTTCGGCGAGCGCCTCGGCGCCGCGGACCAGCGGCTTGCCCTTGTCGCCGATCGCCGTCAGGCCGACGCCCGCGAACAGCGCGAAGACGAGGATCTGGAGGACATTGTTGTCCGCCATCGCCTGGAAGATATTCTTCGGGAAAACATGCTCGATGAACTCGAACAGGTCGAGTTTCTTGACCTCGCCCACCTCGGCGATCGAATGCGCGCCGACGGTGAGATTGAGCCCCGCGCCGGGTTCGAAGAAATTGACCATGATCAGACCGAGGCTGATCGAAATCAGGCTGGCGAGGATGAACCAGGCGATCGCACGGGTGCCGATGCGGCCGAGCGCCGAGCTGTCGCCCATATGCGCGATCCCCGCAACGAGCGTGCCGAGAATCAGCGGCGCGACGACCAGCTTGATCAGGTTGAGGAAGATCGTCGAAAGCGTGCTGAAGCTGCGCAGCCAGTAAGTGAAGGCTTCGCTGTCGGCAGGGACATAGACCCGCACCAGATAGCCGGTGATGACCCCCAGGATCATACCGATCAGAATATAAAACGTCAGGCGATGCCCCATAAATTACTCCCTGTTCCGCCCTGGGCGGATCTTTATGCGAGCGGAGGTAACAGGGTGATGCGCCGCGGGCAATCGCTGGTGGGCCTATCGCGGCGTCAGGGCGTCCAGAAGGCGAGCGCGGCGCAGCCCGCAATACCCGTGAGGATGTTGAGCGGGACGCCGATGCGCACGAAATCCATGAAACGATAGTCGCCCGCCGCATAGACGAGCGTGTTCGTCTGGTAACCGACCGGGGTCGCGAAACAGGCCGAGGCGCCGAGCATCAGCGCGATCAGCAGCGGCTGCGGCGCGACGCCCGTCGCCTGGGCGATGCCGATCACCAGCGGCCCCATCAGCGCCGCGACCGCATTGTTGCTGAGCAGTTCGGACAGCAAAAGCGCCGAGAAATAGACGATTGCGATCACCGCCCATTGGGGTGCGCCCGTCAGGATCGGATCGAGCGCGCCGACCATCAGCGCGACCGACCCCGCCTGTTCGAGCGCCGCGCCGACCGCAAGCATCGCGAAGATCAGGATCAGCACATCGCCGTCGATGCTGCCCCACGCCTCCGACGCGTCGATGCAGCGGGTGAGCAGCACGATGGCGACGCCGATGAAGGCGGCGATGCCGATCGACATCACGTCGGTCGCCGAGAGCAGGACCGCGCTGGCCATCACGAGGATCGCGATCCAGGCGCGGCGGCGGCGGAAGGCGGTGACCGATGCCATCGCCAGCCCGATCAGATTGGGGTTGTCGCGCAGCTGCGCGATATTCGCCTCGTCGGCGTCGATCAGCAGACGGTCGGCGGCGCGGATGCGGTTTTCGGACAGCGTCGGCCCCGGAAGATGGCGAAAGCGGGTGACGCCGAGGATGCGGACGCGCTGCCGCTGAAGGAAGGGGATTTCGGCGAGCGGCCGGTCGATCGAGCGGTGGCTTGGCGAAACCGTCACCTCGACCACGGTGGATTCGCGCTCGGGACTATCGCCGATACCGATGGCGAAGCGGCTCTCGCTGCGCAGCGTCATCAGCGCCGCGCCGTCGAGCCGCGCGACGATCCGGTTGCCTGCCGCGAGCCGGCGGTGCTGGGCATCGCCGCCGGTGATCAGCCGCCCATTCGCGACGACGCCGACGATCTGCGCTGGCGCTATGCCAAGACTGGCGGCGTCGAGCGACATGTCGATGGCAGGATCGTCGTCCCGAAGGCCGAGTTCGGTGAGATAAAGCTGTTCCGCCCCATCGGCCTTTTCGGCAATGCGCGGATAATCGGAAGGCAGGAAGCGCGCCATCAAAAGCAGGCCCACGACCCCCGCCGCGGCGACCGCGAGCCCATAAGGGGTGATGTCGAACAGACCGAAGGGTTCCAGCCCTGCCTGTTCGGCGATGCCCGACACGACGAGGTTGGTCGATGTGCCGATCAAGGTCAGGCAGCCGCCGAGCACCGCGATCACCGACAGCGGCATCAGCAATTTCTTGGGCGAGACCCCGAGCGCCTCGGCAAGCCGGAAGCAGACCGGCATCATCACGACGACAAAGGGCGTGCTGTTGATGAAGCCCGACACGAGCAGCCCGCCGCCGAACACTTCGATCACCGCGAGGCGCGGGTGCCGCTTGGCGCGGTCGACGACATAATTGCCGACCTTGTCGATCACTCCGGTGCGGATCAGCGCTCCCGACAGGATGAACATCGCCCCGACGGTGAGCGGCGCACTGTTCGAGAAAACGCCATAGGCGCCCTTTTCGTCGAGCAGCCCGAGCGCGAGCATCGTGCCCGCCCCGGCGACCGCGACGACCGAGGGCGAGAAGCGTTCCCAGACAAAGGCCGCGAACATGCCCGCGAGCACGAACAGACCGATAACCGCCTTTTGCTCCGCGATGAAAGCGGCGACGGTTTCCATCAGGCCATCAGCCGTTTTGTGCCCTGTGCAGCAGCTTGTGATCGGCGAGGACGAGCGCCATCATCGCCTCGACCACCGGCGCACCGCGGATGCCGACGCACGGATCGTGGCGGCCCTTGGTGACGATATCGGTGGCCTCTCCCGCTTTGTTGATCGTCGGAACAGGGGTCAGGATCGAACTGGTCGGCTTGAACGCGACACGCACGACGACCGGCTGGCCGGTCGAAATGCCGCCCGCGATGCCGCCGGCGTTGTTCGAGAGGAAATCGGGGCGGTTGCTGCCGTCGGTCGCGGGGCGCATCGGGTCGGCATTTTCCTCGCCGCGCAGGCGGGCGGCGTGGAAGCCGGCACCGATCTCGACGCCTTTGACGGCATTGATGCCCATCATCGCGGCGGCGAGGTCGCTGTCGAGCTTGGCGTAGATCGGTGCGCCCCAGCCGGCGGGAACGCCGCTCGCGGCGCATTCGATCACGGCGCCGAGCGAGCTGCCCGATTTGCGCGCGGCGTCCATCAACCCTTCCCAGCGCTGCGCCGCAGCGGGGTCGGGACAGAAAAAGGGATTACGGCCGATTTCCTCAAGGTCGAAATTCGCGGGGTCGATCGCGTCGCCGCCAATCTCGGCGACCCACGCGTGGATCTGCACCTCGGGGATCACGAGCCGCGCGACCCCACCCGCCGCCACGCGCGCCGCGGTTTCGCGCGCGCTCGACCGGCCGCCGCCGCGATAATCGCGGATGCCGTACTTGGCGTCATAGGCGTAATCGGCGTGGCCGGGGCGATACGCCTGCGCGATCTCGCCATAATCCTTCGAGCGCTGGTCGACATTTTCGATCATCAGGCTGATCGGCGTGCCCGTCGTCTTGCCTTCGAAAGTTCCCGACAGGATACGCACCTGATCGGGCTCCTGCCGCTGCGTCGTGTGGCGCGACTGGCCGGGGCGGCGCTTGTCGAGAAAGGGCTGGATGTCGGCTTCGGACAGCGACAGCCGCGGCGGACAGCCATCGACGACGGCGCCGAGCGCGGGACCGTGGCTTTCGCCCCATGTGGTGAAGCGAAGGATGCGTCCGAAGCTGTTGAAACTCATTGCCCTATCCCATCCGGCCGAATGCGGGTGCGTAATCCGCCCGTCCGCCTAGCGGCCAAGCCGCGTCCGAGTCCAGCATCATCGCCATGAAATGCGGCCCCGCAAAGGGCGACGCAAAGCGCGCGGCGAGGTCGGGCGAATAGCCGAAGCGCGGATAATAGGATTCGTGCCCGAGGACGAAGCTGATCACGACGCCCTGCTCGCGCAACGCGTCGAGTCCGGCGCGGATCAAGACGTCGCCGATGCCCTGCCCTTGACTGCCGGGCACAACCGACACCGGAGCGAGGCCGGCGCCCGAAAGCGCGGCACCATCGGCTTCGACCTCCATCCGGCTGAACAGCACGTGCCCGACGATTACGCCGCCCTGTTCGGCGACGAGCGAGACCAGCGCATCGCCATCAGCATCGATCATCCGCACCAGCTCGACCTCGCCCTGATGACCGAAGTCGGTCCCGGCAAAGGCAGCGCGGATCACCGCATCAATGGCATCGGCATCCGCCGCCGTCGCGGCACGGATGCCGATTTCGTCAGACAAGCGAGATGTCCGGCGCGTCTTCCTGTTTCATGCCGACGGTGTGGTAACCCGCGTCGACATGGTGCGTTTCGCCCGTCACGCCGCTCGACAGGTCGCTGAGCAGGTAGAGCGCCGAACCGCCGACGTCGTCGATCGTGACGTTGCGCCGCAGCGGGGCGTTATGCTCGTTCCATTTCAGGATCAGGCGGAAATCGCCGATCCCCGACGCGGCCAGCGTCTTGATCGGGCCGGCCGAAATCGCGTTCACGCGCACGCCCTGCGGGCCGTAATCGTTGGCGAGATATTTGACGCTCGTCTCGAGCGCCGACTTCGCAACGCCCATGACGTTGTAGTGCGGGATGACCTTTTCAGCGCCATAATAGCTGAGCGTCAGCAGCGAGCCGCCGCCGTTGCCCGTTTCGGGATCGAACGGCGTCATCATCGATGCCGCGCGCTTGGCGACCGCGGTGAAGCTGTAGACGCTGATGTTCATGGTCATCAGGAAGTCGTCGAGCGTCACATCTGCATAAAGACCGCGCAGCGCCTCCTTGTTGGTAAAGCCGATCGCATGGACGACGAAGTCGATCGTCGGCCAGCGCGACGAGAGCGTCGCGAAAGCCGCGTCGAGATTGTCCATGTCGGACACGTCGCAATCGATCAGGAAATCGCAGCCAAGTTCGTCGGCGAGCGGCTTCACCCGCTTCAGCATCACGTCGCCCTGGTACGAGATCGCCAGTTCGGCGCCGTGCGCGTGCAGCGCCTTCGCGATACCCCAAGCAAGCGACTTGTCGTTCGCGAGGCCCATGATCAGCCCGCGTTTGCCCTTCATCAGACCCGTCATTTTTCTACTCCAGCCTTTTTGGCTTCCATAATCACATCGTCGACGCGCCCAATAGCGTCGTGGCCCAAATCCTCAACCTCTACCAACGCGGCATTGAGTTCGGCGCCCATCACCATACCCAATCCGACGAGGTAGAAGAAGAAGAGCGCGACCATCACACCCGCGAGGCTGCCGTAGGTTGCGTCATAGCTGAGCAGGCTGGCGAGCAAGGGAGGCAGCGCGAGGGTGACGCCGATCCACCACAGCGTCGTGAACAGCGCGCCCGGCCATTTGGGGAATTGTTTGCGCCGGTATTTCGACGGCGTAAGGCTATAAAAGAGCATGTAAATTGCAAGGAACAGGCCGAAGCCCGACACGCCGCGCGAGATCGCGACGACGCCGACCGACTGATATTGTTCGGGCAGCACGCGCGTCACGAACTGTTCGATCCCCACGATCAGCACCTGCATGCTGAACGACAGCAGCATCAGCACGACCGCGCCGGTGATGATACCGATCGACAGCAGGCGATAGTGGAAGAAGCCCTTCGAAAAATGCGTGCCATAGGCGCGGCGGAGGATGTCGCGCACCGTCTCGATCAGGCTGCCGACGGTCCACAGCGCGACGAGCGCGCCGAGCCACAGGAAAATGCCGGTACGCGCGGTCATCACTTCGCGGATCGGGCCCGACAGCGCCTTGGCGACCGTCGGCGGCATCGTCGAGAATACCGCCTCGATCGCCCGTTCGCCGCCGACGCTGCCGCCAAAGATCGACAGCGCCGCGGCGAGCAGGATGAAGAAGGGGAAGAGCGCGATCAGCGCCAGATAGGCGAGATTGCCGGCATGGATGAAGCCGTCGGTATAGGTGCCCACGACGACACGGCGCGCGATGCGCCAGGCGCGGGTGCCCGGTCCGAGCTGCTCGCGGCCGCGGTCGAGAACACCTTGCGCTCGCGCGCGCAGCTTGATGCGCTTGGCGCGTTCGGCACGCGCCTCGGGCGAATGCGGCGAATGGCCCTCGGCCAGAAATTCCTTGCCGACCTCATCGGCGACCTCGCGCTCGAGCGCGGCGACGATCTTTTTCTCGCTGGCGTCAGCCACGCATCACACGCCGAGTTCCGCCCGCACGTCGCGCGGATCGGTCCATTCGGTGAGCAGCTTGATCAGCGCCGCATCGTCGGCGGGCAGGTCGACCATCAGCCGCACGAGCTGGTCGCCGCGGCCGCCGCTTTTCTGGCTGAAACCCTTGCCCTTGAGGCGCATCACCTTGCCCGACGACGAGCCCGCGGGGATCGACAGCATCACCGGGCCGTCGACGGTCGGCACCTTGATCTTCGCGCCCTTGACCGCCTCGTTCAGCGTCACCGGCAGGTCGAGGCGGATGTTCGCGCCCTCGCGTTCGTAAAAGGGATGATCCTTGACGGTGATCGTCACGATGCCGTCGCCGGTGCCGCCCGGTCCCGCCTGCCCCTTGCCGGCCAGCCGCATCTGGGTGCCGGTTTCGACGCCGGCGGGCAATTTCAGGTCGATCGTCGCGCCGTCGGCGAGCGCGATGCGCTGCGGCGCCTGTGTCGCGGCGTCGATGAAGCTGACCGACAGGCGATAGGCGACGTTGGCGCCCTTTTGCGGCGGCGCGCTGCGCCCGCCGAAGCCGCCGAACGGCCCGCCGCTCGCACCGCCGCCGCGGCCGAACAGGCCTTCGAAAATATCGCCGAAATCGGAACTCTCGTTGCCGAAGCCGCTGAAACCGCCGGGGCCCGTGCGCTGGTCGCCGCGGAAACCGCCGCCACCGCCATAGCCGAAGGGCATCGCGGGGTTGCCCTCGCCGTCGATCTCGCCGCGGTCGAACTGCGCGCGCTTCGTCTTGTCCGACAAGATGTCATACGCCTTGGTGACATCGGAGAATTTCTCCGACGCCTTCGGGTTGTCCTTGTTCTTGTCGGGGTGCAATTCCTTGGCGAGCTTGCGGTACGCGGACTTGATTTCCGCTTCGCTTGCACTCTTCGCAACGCCCAGGGTGGAATAGGGATCGGCCATTTTTCTCCTGTAGCCCGATAAGTGACTGGGCGTGAAGCCCGATTGCGCGTCGATGTGGTAATGTGCCGCTGCAGGTCAAGTTCCCTCACTATCGCGCTCGACCATGTCCGCCCGGCGCATTATGACCGCGCGGATGAGCGACGATCCCTTTGCCCTGTTCGACAGCTGGTTCACCGAAGCGCGCGCCAGCGAGCCCAATGACGCCAACGCGATGGCGCTCGCGACGACGACGCCCGACGGGCGTCCGTCGCTGCGCATGGTCTTGCTCAAGGGGCATGGGCCGGACGGCTTTGTTTTTTATACCAATCTCGACAGCCGCAAGGGCGGTGAGCTGGCGGCGAACCCGCATGTCGCACTGCTTTTTCACTGGAAATCGCTGCGCCGGCAGATTCGCATCGAAGGCGCGGTGACGCCCGTCGACGACAGCGTCGCCGACGCCTATTTCGCGACGCGCAGCCGCGACAGCCAGCTTGGCGCCTGGGCGAGTGACCAGTCGCGCCCGCTGGACAGCCGCGAGACGTTCGAGGCGCGCTTCGAAGAGATGCAGGCGCGGTTCGAGGGGCAGGATGTGCCGCGTCCGCCGCGCTGGTCGGGCTGGCGCGTTAATCCTTCGGCGATCGAGTTCTGGCAGGATCGCGCCCACCGCCTCCACGAGCGCACCGCCTTCACCCGCACCGGCGCCGGCTGGACGAAAGGATTGCTTTATCCATGAGCGCACCCCGCCGCCTGCCGATCACCCAGGTCGATGCCTTTGCCGACCGCCCCTTTACGGGCAATCCCGCCGCGGTGATGCCGCTCGAGGAATGGCTCGACGACGCGACGTTACAGGCGATCGCGGCCGAGAATAATCTCGCCGAAACCGCCTTTCTGGTGCCCGATGAAAGCGACGAAGCCGATTATGAGCTGCGCTGGTTCACCCCGGGGGTGGAGGTGGCTTTGTGCGGCCATGCGACGCTGGCGAGCGGGCACGTCCTGCTGACCGCGGCGCAGTGGCGGAGCGACATGACGTTCCGCACGCGCAAGGCCGGCATCCTGCGCGTCGCACGAAATGGCGAGGACAACGGTTATAAGATGGCACTGCCCGCTTATACCCCCGCGCCGAAGGCGATGCCCGACATCGTCCGCGCGCTCGGCGGTGATCCGGTCGAGACGATGTGGCACGACGGCGGCTATGCGCTGATCGCCTACCGCGACGCGGCGAGCGTCCGTGCGCTGACCCCCGACCTGCGCGCGCTGAAAGAAGGCGGCGACATCCTCTATATCGCGACCGCGCCGGGCGCCGGCGACCCCTCGGGCGCCGACGTCGTCAGCCGCGCCTTCGCACCCGGCGCCGGGATCGACGAGGATCCGGTCACCGGATCGGCGCACAGCGTGCTCACCCCCTATTGGACGGTGCGGCTGGGGCGCGACCGCTTCGCGGCCTATCAGGCGAGCGCACGCGGCGGGCATGTCGGCTGCCGCCTCGACGGCGACATGGTCGAGCTGACCGGAACCTGCGTCACGACGCTGGTTGGGGATTTCCTGCTATAAAGCTGCGGTGAGGTCGGCGAGATGCCGGCGCAGTTCGGGAAACTGATCGTCGCTGGTGACGCCGAGCCGGACGATCGTCAGCCGCTGCGACGGCGAGACGATGATATATTGCCCCTGATGACCGATGCAGGCGAACAAGTCGTTCGGGCCGCGATCGGGCCATAGCGCCGGGGTGACACCAGCGGGGCGCCGGCGGTTGAGCCAGATATGCCCGCCATAGCCCGCGTCGTTCGCCGACGGGGTCAGCATGAAACGCATCCAGGTTTCGGGGAGCAAGCGCTGACCATTCACGACGCCGTGGTTGCGCAGGAATTCGCCGAACTTCGCATAATCACGCGCGGTCGCGTGCATGATCGATCCGCCGATCATCGTGCCCTTCGCATCATATTCGGGGGTCAGGCTGGTCATGCCGAGCGGCTCGACCAGCCGGCCGCCGATGAAGTCGCGCATCGCATCGCGCCGTGCGTCGGGGTTTTGCGACGGTGTCAGCGTGTCGGCGAGGATGTCCGACAGGATGACGCTGGTCGCCGAGCTGTAGTTGAACACCTCATCGGGCTGCGCCGCCGCGGGCTTGGCCTCGGCAAAGCCCGCCATGTCGCCCGCCCCGCCGCCGAACAGCATCGCGACGGTATCGCCCTGCCACACCGGATCGCCATTTTCGACATGCTCGAGCCCCGAGGACATGTGGAGCAGGCTCCGCAGCGTGATCGCGCCGCGCGGATCGCCGCTGCGCTGCCAAGCCTCCACGGGCGCGGGCCCGTCGAGCGACAATTGTCCGTCGGCGACGAGGAAGCCGGTGAGCACCGCAGTGATGCTTTTCGCCATCGACCAGCTGATCAGCTTCGATTCGGGGCCGAAGCCCGCGGCGTAGCGTTCATAGATCGGCTCGCCGTCGCGCAGCACGAGCAGCGCGCGCGTCTGCCCGACATCGTCGGCATCGGCGAACAGCGCGTCGGCGCGCGCACGGATCGCGGCGGGCAGCGCGGGCAGCGGCTGCGGCGTCTCGACAGCGGCGACGCCATCGAGCGACGCGCCGAATTTCGGCGCGGGCGATGCGGGTGCCAAATTGCCCTGCCCCGCCGCCTGCGCCAGCGACCAGACGCCGAGCACCCCGAGGGCGGCACTTGCCAGCAGCCGTTTTTTCGTGATCATGGATCAAGTGAATAACATTAATCCGACCGGGCCGACAACGGGCGAGACGCCGGCCCCTGTGCCAGCCTCTGGGCCGCCGCCCGCTAATCCCCCGCATCCTGCGAAAAAGCCGAGCCGCTCGGGCGGTTGCCTGCCCTGGGCGATCGGGCTTGCGGTGCTGCTCGCGATCTTCGCGATCTGGAAATTCCCGTCGTTCAAGGCGCAGGCCGAGCTCGGTTCGGCCTATGCCGCGCGCGTCGGCTGTTCGTGCCGCTATGTGCAGGGACGCAGCCTCGAAAGCTGCCAGAGCGATTTCGAGCCGGGCATGGAGATGGTATCGCTGAGCGAAGACCCGGCGACCCGGACGGTGACCGGCAGCGTGCCGCTACTCGCCTCGCGCAGCGCGCGCTATGCGGGGGCCAGCGGCTGTTTGCTGCGGCCCGATAACTAACGCCAGAAGCGGCGCGCGAATAGCGCCAGCGCCGCGGGTACGCCGAAGACAACCAGCGCGATCCCCGCCTCCTCGGCCCAGCCGTAACCGGCATAGAGCACGCCGACGAGCAGATTGCCGATCGCGACAAGCAACCACAGGATAAGGAACAGCCGCGTCGCCCACGCCGCATCCCGGATCGTCAGGCGCAGCAGGATCAGCAGGACGAGCCCGGCCAGCAGTATGATGGTCGTGTGCGACATCGCTATTCCTCCCCTTCATCCGGCAGAATATCCGACCGATGGCGGCGGCGCCACTCGCCCGGCGACATGCCGATCTTGCGGCGAAAGATCGCGCACAGATGCGCGTGGCTCGAAAAGCCGGTCGCGAAGGCGATCTCGGCGATCGACAGCGGACGGTTCATCAGGAACCAGCAGGCGTGGCGCAGCCGCTGGTGCAGCACATATTGTGCCGGGGTGCGGCCAGTCGCGCGCGCGAAATGGACGATCAGGCTGTTGACCGACATGCCCGCCTCGGCCGCCATGTCCTCGACCGTCAGCGACACTTCAAGCTGGGTCTGGATGAAGGCCATCAGATCGTTGATGCGCTGGGCGATGGCGGGCGATTCGGGACGCCCGGCCATGGACTGAAGCGTCTTGGCGAGGATCGTGACGAGCGGATCGGCGGCGGCGGCATCGTTCGCGAGCAAGGCCCGGACAAGCGCGGCCAGCGCAAGGTCGTGATGCGCCGCGAGCGCACGTGTATCGGGGGCGACGGTCAGAAGTGTTACCGGAATCTCGACCTCGATCGTGCGGACCGCGCCGCCCTTTGCCGTGCCGCGATATGTCTGACCGGCGGGTATCAACCACATTTCGCCGGGCAACGGATCGCCAAGCGACGTCCGCTGATCGTCCAGCCATGTTTCGAGCCAGTGATAACTTCCCGCCTCATACAGGATCAGCACATGGACATCGCGCTCGATCGTCCAGTTCGATGGGCCATCGATCCGGTCAACGATCGAGGCGACCCTGAGTCCACCCACTTCCATCGCATGAATATGGCAAGAATGGGAAAATGTGAAAGCCTGCCATATTACGCAATAATATGGTTAAATCGCCCTACCCAAAGTCCTCGGCCTTAGTCGCAGCCGAGACAAAAGAGGCGTGGGCCAGGCTAATACGCGTGCCCCAGACACGCATGAACAGACCCCCCCGACGGCGGGCGGCGCAATCGCCGCCCGCCACTTTTTTCCGAACGAAACGATAGCCTTGATTATTTTGGGGCGAGAAATTCATCCATCGCGCGATTGACCGCATCGGGTGCCTCCCACGGCACGAAATGCCCGCAGTCAGGCACCTGAACGATCGTCAAATCGGGGACGAGTTCCTCCATTCCGTCAAGATTACATGGCGGCAACGCGACATCGTCGAGCGCCCAGATCACCAATGTTGGAATATTGAGTTTCGGGAACGGCGTCGCGGGCGGCTCAGCATAGGGTTCGTCCATCGCGGGCACGTTGATCGTCGAGCCACGATACCAGTTGATCATCGCGCGGCAGGCGTCGCGATCCTCCCAGTCCTTCAGCAACCGGCCGATCTCGTCGGCGGGCTGCAATCCGCCGCTCGGCACGCGCCCGGCAAAGGCATGGGCGAGAATGCCCGCGATACCATGTTCCTCGATGATCGTGTCGCTCGCAGGGTCGCGAAAAGTGCGGATATACTGGCTCGCCGCGCGCTGATCTTCGTTGGTCGCGAGCAGACGCTGGAAAATTGCGGGATGCGGTGCGTTGGCGATCACCGCACGGGTGACGCGCCCCGCCCACGCCGGATGCAGTCCGCCCGGCTGGCCGCCGAGCGCGACGCCCCAGGCGATCGCCCCGCCCCAATCATGGCCGACGATGGTGAATTCACCGACTCCGAGCGCGTCGGCGAGCGCGAAAATATCGGCGATCAGCTTGTCGGGAGTGTATGATTCGGCGTCCTGCGGCTTCGACGAGCCGCGATAGCCGCGCTGGTCGGGTGCGATGCAGCGAAAGCGGCCCGCGAAATGCGGCAGTTGATGACGCCAGGTGCGGTGCGATTCGGGAAAGCCGTGGAGGAAGATGAGGACGGGCGCGTCGCGCGGCCCCATGTCGACGACGTCGAGCTCGACGCCGGTAGAAAGCTTTACGCGCTGTAGTTCGAAATCGCCGATCATCGACATCGCTCCTTTGGTTTCTTTTCGAAACCAATCTGGCGAGGATCGTTGCGGCTGGCAAGCTGCAACAAATGGCGGGGCGATCGAGCGAAGGAGATGGGGAGGCCCGGCGTGTCCGCTATGGGGTGGAAAGCGGACGTTAGGAATTGTCGGGTACCGGGGTCGCATGGACGAACATGGATCCGAGTAGGCGCAACCTGTTGATAGGTGGCACCATCCTTGGTGCATTGGCCATTGGTGGACTGCTGCCCTCCGTCTGCGCCATGCGCCAGATCGCTAGAAAGTCGGCGAAATCGATGAGCAGCGTTCCCAAGCGTCCAAAAGGCGAAGCGAAGCCGATGCTGCAAGAAGACATTACGCCGGTCCTCGCACGGCTGGACGCCTGGTATGCTGCCAATCTGGCAGCTGACAAATATGTGTTCAATCCGCCTGCGACGGACGAGCAGATCGATGCATTTGAGCACCTGGTCGGCTTCAAGATGCCGCGCTCCTACCGCCAACTGTACAGGTGGCATAATGGCGAGAACGACGACCGCTGGGGTCACATCTACGGACTTCCGTTACTTCCGCTGGAACACGCGGCAGCCGATTGGAAAACTTGGACCAGGACATTGGCCGAATTTGGCGGCAACCGTTACGCTATCCCCGGAGGAGCTTGGCCTGAAGGCGCCGTGGACCCGGCCTACACGAATCCCGCTTGGATACCGCTGACCAACGATGGCTCAAGCGGTCATATCGGTCTCGACTTTGACCCATGGCCCGGCGGCCGAGTTGGCCAAGTGATCCTCTTCGGGCGCGATGAGGATGTGAAGGTGGTGCTCGCGGAGTCTCTTGGTCAGTTTCTGGGGTGGGTCGCAGGACTGCTGGAGAGCGGCAATTTCAGATTGAAGGCGGCGGCGGACGAGGTTGTGCTGCGGCAGTTTCGATTGAAGGAACCGCAATCAAACCACTTCCACGAAGGCGCTCGGATACTCCTGGGCGCACCCGGTCAGTTCTTATGAAATGGGCTTAGGGTCAATGTCCGCAATCGGTCGAAACCCGACCTACGGATAGCTCACCGTCTTCGGCACTTCGGGAATCGGGATGAACTCCTCGCTGTCGCCGGGGACGAGCGGGAATTTGCGGTCCTTCCAGTCGTGCTTCGCCTGGTTGATGCGGTCGCGGCTGGAGCTTACGAAATTCCAGAAGACATGGCGCGGCGTCTTGAACGCCTCGCCGCCGAGCAGCATCACGCGCGCGTCACTTGTCGCGCGCAGCGTCATCGCCTGTCCGGGCTTGAGGATATAGAGGCTGTAACGGTCGAGCGTTTCGCCATCGAGGCTCGCGTCGCCGAGTGCGACCAGTACCGCGCGCTCGTCGGCCTCGGCATCGATCGGGATCGTCGCGCCGGCGTTCATCAAGATGTCGGCATAGATCGTCGCGGCATGCTGGGTGATCGGCGAGGTCGCGCCCCACAGGCTGCCCATGATGACGCGCGCCGACACGCCGCTATCCTCGATCAGCGGCAGGTCGTCCTTTGCGACATGCTCGAACGCCGCATCGATCTCTTCCTTGCCGTCGGGCAAAGCGAGCCAGGTCTGCATTCCCGAAATCCCCGATCCGGTCGCGCGTTCGGGCGCGGGGGTGCGCTCCGAGTGGACGATGCCGCGGCCCGCGGTCATCAAATTGCACGCGCCGGGGCGGATCGTCGCGAAGGTGCCGAGGCTGTCGCGATGGTCGATCGCGCCCTCGAACAGGTAAGTGACCGTCGCGAGGTTGATGTGCGGGTGCGGGCGCACGTCCATGCCGCGGCCGATGTCGAAATGCGCCGGGCCGAACTGGTCGACGAAAATGAAGGGACCGACCATCGTCCGCGCCTTGTTCGGCAGCGTGCGGCGCACTTCAAAGGCGCCGAGATCATGGGTCGAGGGGTTGATGATGTCGAACATCAATCGAGCCTTTCCAATGTTTTGCGCGTCTTTTCGGTTTCGACATTGCCGGTGTTGCGCGTCGTACTGGGTTCCAGCAGGACGACATGGCATTCGCCATCGAGCGCCTCGGGACAATGTTCGACGCCGTGCGGGACGATGATGAACTCGCCGGGTTCGACGATCACGTCGCGGTCGCGAAACGCCATCTTCATCCGGCCGGCGACGACGAGGAAGAGTTCGTCCTCTTGGTCATGATGATGCCAGTCGAACTTGCCGTCGAGCTTGACCAGCTTGACCTGAAAATCATTGATGTCGCCCGCGACGCGCGGGTTCCACGCGTCGGGAATTTTCGCAAAGGCGTCCGCGAGGTTCACCTTGTCCGGCATCGTCATTCTCCCGGTGCGGTCGCCTTGATCGCGAGCGCGTGGACGCGCTGGCCCGGCAGGTCGCCGAGCGCCTTGTTCACCGCGCGCTGGCGCGCGACGCGATTCTGCCCGGCAAAGCCCGCCCATTCGATGGTCAGGCTGAAATGCGACTCGCCGCTGCCGTCGTCGCCCATATGGCCGTGGTGGCTGGCGCTGTCGTTGCTCAGGATGAAATTTGCGTCGGGAAAGGCTGCGCTGAGCAGGCTTTCCATCTCTTGCTGTACGGGGCCTTTGCTGCTCATGGGGTTGACCATAAGCGCTTCGTCGCCAAATTATAAGACCTCCAACACCCATCGAAAGTCTGTTGTGCCTTCTTCTGCACGCCCGTCCCGTTTTCATGGCCGCGTCCCGCGCGAAGAGGCCTGCGCCGCGCCCGGATGCCGCGAACCGGGCGAGTTTCGCGCGCCGATGGCGTGGACGCGCTCGCCCGACGGCCCGCCGCAATATCGCTGGCTGTGCCTCGACCATGTGCGCGAGTTCAACGCGGGCTATAATTTCTTCGACGGCATGACCGCCGACCAGATCATGGAGGCGCAGTCTCCTACGGCTGGGTGGGAAACCGAAAGCCGCACCTTCCGCCCCACCGGCAGCGCCGACCTGCCGCCGCGCTGGGCCGATTTCCGCGATCCGATCGACGCGCTGGGCGCGCGTTTCCGCCAGCGGATGGACGAGGCGCGGCGCGAGGCGAAGAATCCCGGCCTGTCGCGCGAGGAGCATGCGGCGATGCAGTTGCTCGCGCTGCCCGCCGACGCCGACCGCGCGGCGCTGCGGCGGCGCTACAGCGAACTGGTCCGAAAATATCATCCCGACCGGAATGGCGGCGATCGCAGTTTCGAAGCGAGACTGGGTGAGGTAGTCCAGGCGTATCAATTGCTGAGGAAGACGAAGGCTTTCGCATAGGGAGACGCACGATGACCGACCTTAACGAAGCACGGATCGAAGTGGTGCGCCGGCACATGGCGCTCGAGATCACGCATGATTGGGACGGCGTCCTCGCGACCTTCGACCACCCGCGATACGAACTGATGGGGCCCGGCACGATCTTCGACGGCGAAGCGGCGGTGCGGTCCCATTTCGCCACGTCGCGCGAGCCCTTTCCCGATCAGGCGAACGAGGTGATCGCGATCGCCGCCGAGGAAGCGACGAATACGGTGCTTGTCGAATTCTGGCTGACGGGCACACACACCGGCCCGCTGAAGCTTGGCGTGCGGACGATCGAACCGACCGGCAAGGCCTTCCGCATTCGTATGGCCGCCAGCTTCGAATTCGCGCCCGGCGGCGACAAGATCGTCTGCGAACGCCCCTATTACGACCAGTCCGCGGTGATGAAGGCGCTCGGTTTGCTCTGAAAAGGCGTTGCAAGCCGCAACCCATGACGATACCGCGACGGCGAATACGCGACTCTCCCCTCTCCCCCTGCGGGAGAGGGTTGTGGAGACTTGGCAGCTTTGCTGCCTAGTCGAAGCTGGGAGAGGGGTAGGCGAGCCGCCGGCTCGCGCGAAGCTTCGCTTCGCCCACCCTCTTCCAACTCCGCCTAGCCGGCATGCCGGCAAGGCTGCGTATCCTTCTTCCGTCAAGGGAGAAGGGATTGATAGAATGTAAAGGCAACGACATGACCGATATCCCGAACAGCCTTCCCGATCACCACGGCTCGACGCTGCTTGCGGCGCCCGATGTCGAGGTCGACGCGCGCGAGGTTTTCGGGGTCGATATCGACATGAAGGTGCCGGCGTTCAGCGAGGCCGACGAGCGCGTCCCCGACCTTGATCCCGCCTATGTCTTTGACGGCGACACGACGCTCGCGATCCTCGCGGGCTTCAAATATAACCGCCGCGTGATGGTGCAGGGCTATCACGGCACCGGCAAGTCGACGCATATCGAGCAGGTTGCCGCGCGGCTCAAATGGCCGTGCATCCGCGTCAACCTCGACGCGCACATCAGCCGTATCGACCTTGTCGGCCGCGACGCGATCGTGCTGCGCGACGGCCAGCAGGTTACCGAATTTCGCGAAGGCCTGCTCCCCTGGGCGCTGCAGACGCCGACCGCGCTCGTCTTCGACGAATATGATGCCGGCCGCCCCGACGTGATGTTCGTGATCCAGCGCGTGCTCGAAACCGAGGGCAAGCTGACTTTGCTCGACCAGAACCGCGTCATCCGCCCGAACCCGCATTTCCGCCTCTTCTCGACCGCGAACACCGTTGGTCTCGGCGACACGAGCGGGCTGTATCATGGCACGCAGCAGATCAACCAGGGCCAGATGGACCGCTGGAACATCGTCGTCACGCTGAACTATCTGCCCGCTGCGACCGAAAGCGCGATCATCCTCGCCAAGGTGCCGAACACCGACGAGACGACCGTCGCCAATATGGTGAAGGTCGCCGACCTGACGCGCCAGGGCTTCATCAACGGCGATATTTCGACCGTGATGTCGCCGCGTACGGTGATCAGCTGGGCGCAGAATACCGCGATCTTCAACAATATCGGCTTCGCGTTCCGCTTGAGCTTCCTCAACAAATGCGACGAGGCCGAGCGGATGATCGTCGCCGAATATTATCAGCGCGTATTCGGCGAGGATCTGCCCGAAAGCGTGGTCGGCAAGTAAGCGACCCGGGCGCCAGCACGTCCGCCGGATCGATTTCTCGCTTCCAAAGCCCGCCATCCTCTGCCAGCGTCGGCGAATGTGTCAGGCTTTTCAAAGATGAACCCGCGGTGCGAATGACGCGCCTGCTGGCCGCGCTTGCCCTTGTCCCGTTGTCGGGGTGCAGCATCGCGGCGGTCGATTATGGCAAGGTCCGCCATGCCGAATATGTCGCCGATCCGCGCTGCACCGCGCAGCCGGGCGCCGCCGTCGACGGCGAGGCGCTGCCCTATTTCTTCGCGACGAGCCGCCTGCCCGACTGCCGTAATCCCGATATCGAACTGCTCCATCACCGCGGCGACCAAATGCGCTACGGCCGCTTCAACGCGCCGCGCGAGGTCGAGGTCGGCAAGAAGAAAAAGCTGCTCGCGCCGGTCGCCTTCCAGACCTCGGCCGACTGGTGGCGCGCGCTGCAGGCCGAGACCGACCGCAAGCAGGGGCGCGTGCTGCTCTATGTCCACGGCTACCGCGAGAATTTCTCGACGACGTCGAAGGACGCGGCGCAGATCGCACGCATGACGGGCTTCGACGGTCCGATCATCGAATATAGCTGGCCGTCGCAGGGCAAAGTCCTGAGCTATGTCGTCGATGAGACGAACATGTATCACGACGTCCGCAATTTCCGCGACTTCCTGAAGTCGCTCGCCGAACAGAGCTGGGTGAAGGAGGTCGTCATCGTCTCGCACTCGCTTGGCGCGCGGCTCGTGGTCCCCGCCATTTCTTATGTCGATCGCACGTCGAGCAGCGCCGACAGCAGCAATATCTCGAACATCATCCTCGCCTCGCCCGACATCGACCGCGAGACCTTCGAGCGCGACATCGAGGAGGAAGTGCTGTCGGCGCGGCGCGTCGCCAATAACCGCCGGATCACCGTCTATACCTCGCGCGCCGACAAGGCGCTCGCCGCGTCGCGCGCGATCCACGGCTATCCGCGGCTCGGCTCGCCCTATTGCTTCAATCCGTTCGAGGCGGCCGACCTGAAAGCCCAGGGACTGCCCGAGCGCTGCTATCCCGCGTCGCGCCCCGGCCTCACCGTGATCGACACCACCGACGTGTCGCGCGGGTCGACGGGGCACAGCAATTTTCTGCGCAGCGCGGTTGCGTGCTGGGATTTTATCGACGTCGTCGCGAACAAGCGCACGCGGCCCGAGCGCACCGCGACGAGATGGGCGCATGTGTTCCGGCTACTCCCCGACCCCGCGGTGCCGAAAGACGGCGACGATGCGATCTGTCACCGCACGCCCGAGATTGAAGAGCCGCAGTGAGGGCTTAAAAGCCGCACATGATCGCGAAGTTAGTGAGCCATACGACCGGCCCCTCGCCGGTCCACAGCCAGAGACCGCCCGCCGCGATCAGGACAAAGAGCATGAGCGCGATCCAGTCCTGCCGCGCAATCTTCACGCCGGTTCCAGCCGTTTGACCGGCGCGTCGGCGATCGGCAGGTGGACGAGCCCCGCGAACAGGCCAAGCGCGATCGAGAAGCCCCACGCAATATTATAGCTGCCGGTGGCGTCGAAGATCAGCCCCGCCATCCACGCGCCGAAAAAGCTGCCGAGCTGGTGGCTCAAGAACACGATGCCATAGAGCATCGACAGGTGGCGGATGCCGAAGATGCGCCCGACGATCCCACTGGTCAGCGGCACGGTGCCGAGCCAGAGGAAGCCCATCGCGCCCGCGAAGACGAGCGCGCTCGCATGACTCAAGGGCAGGAAGAGGAAGAGCGCGATCACCGCCGAGCGCGCGGTGTAGAGCGCCGACAGGACATATTTCTGGCGCAGCAAATCGCCCGCGCGGCCGAAGACGTAGGAGCCGAGGATGTTGAACAGCCCGACGAGCGCGAGCACCTGCGCGCCGATCTCGATCCCCAGCCCCTTGTCGTCAAGATAGGCGGGAAGATGCGTCGCGATAAAGGCGATGTGAAAACCGCAGACGAAGAAGCCCGCATTGAGCAGCCAATAGCCGCGATGGACAGCGGCCTCGCGCAGAGCTTCGCGCGCGGTCTGTTCTTCGGCGACGAGCGTCCCCGGCGTGTCGGTGCGGCCGGCAACGCCGATCGCGAGCAGGCCGCACAGCGCGACAAGGCCCGCCATGATCCACAAGGTCTGGTGATAGCCGATATCGCCGAGCAGCATCGACGCGAGCGGCACGACGAGAAATTGCCCGAGCGAGCCGCCCGCGGTGACGATGCCGAACGCGCTGCTGCGCTTTTCGGGGCTGACGACGCGGCCGACCGCACCGAGCACGACGACGAAGGTCGTCGCCGACTGCGCCATGCCGATGAGCAGGCCGAAGCTGATGTGCAGCCCGATCGCGTCGGTCGCGAACGCCGCGCCGATCAGCCCGAGCGCATAGAGCAGCGCCCCGCCGAGCACCACGCGCCCCGCGCCATGCTTGTCGGCGAGCGCGCCGACGAACGGCTGGACAAGGCCGAAGAGCAGGTTCTGGAGCGCCATCGCGAGCCCGAAATCGGAGCGACTGATGCCGATATCGACGCTCATCTGCGGCAGGAACAGGCCGAACGACTGGCGCACGCCCATCGCCAGCGTGACGATGAACGCCGCGCAGCCGATGACGACCCAGGGGCGTTTCATGGGGGAGAGTCTGGGGGAGGACATAAGGCGCGGATGCTCCCCCGGCCGAGCGAGGTCAAGCGAGCTTAGCTATATTCCCACCAAGCCAAAAGCTGGGTAGCAAAGCAAAACCCTCCCCCTTGATGGGGGAGGCAGCGAGACTTGCGAACTTGTTCGCTAGTCGCAGCGGTAGGGGTGTGGTTGCGCCATGAAACGAACGCCACCGGATGGCTCTACCCAGCGCGCAAGGCGATTGCGCAACGAGATGACCGACGCTGAACGCAAAATATGGACTCTGTTGCGCACAGCCTTTCCGGATTGGCGCTTCCGCCGCCAAGTTCCCATTCGCCAGTATATTGCCGACTTCGCCAGCCATCGGGCGCGGCTGGTGATCGAAATCGACGGCGGGCAACATAATGACGAGATCGACGCGCCGCGGACAGTGATCATCGAAAATGACGGCTATCGCGTCGTTCGTTTCTGGAACAATGATGTGCTCGCCAATATTGACGGTATCGCTACCCTTCTGACAAAGGCTTTGGACGAGACGTCACCCCCACCCAACCCTCCCCCATCAAGGGGGAGGGCTTTAGAAGACCGCCCCGCACGATGACCGCCCAATCTCCCCTCGACGATTTCAAGGCCGCGCTGTCGAGCGTCGCGCGCGCGGTCACCCGCGATGCCGAGGTCGAGGTCGGCTTTACCGCCGACGCGCCCGCGCAGATCGGCAAGGCGATCAAGGTGCCGACGCCGTCGCGCACGCTGCCCGCCGATCAGGTCGCCGAGGCACGCGGTTTCGCCGATTCCTATGCGCTGCGTATGAAGCATCACAGCGAGAAACTGCACGCCGCGGCGCGCCCCGCCGATCCGATCGCCGCCGCCGCGTTTGACGCGATGGAGCGCGCGCGGATCGAAGCATTGGGCGCGCGCCACATGAACGGGATGCGCAGCAACCTGTCGGCCAGCCTTGCTATGCGGATGCGCAGCGACCCGATCAGCCGCGCGCAAGGGCGCGAGGACGTGCCGATTTCGAGCGCGCTCGAATTGATGCTGCGCGAGGCGCTGACCGGCGAGCAGGCGCCGCAGGGGACCGAGACCGGCCTGTCGCTGGTGCGCGAATGGATCACCAACGAGGCGGGCGGCGACCTCACCGCCTTGTCGATGCTGCTCGACGACCAGGCCGCCTTTGCCGAAACCGCGAAGCTCGCGCTCCGCCATCTCGACCTGGTCCAGAGCGACGAGCCGCTGGAGGAAGGCGCCGAGGACGGCGGCGAGCAGGACGAGACCGAAGCCGAGGAAAGCCAGGAAGAACAGGAAAGCGAAGACGGCGGCGCCGGTGAGAGCCAGGTCGACGCGCGCGCCGAAATGGCGGGCGATCAGGCCGACGATGGCGACAGCGATCCCGACGCGCAGGAAATGGAAGCCGACGGCGAGCCCGAAATGGGCGGCGAAGGCGACGAGGGCATGCTGCCCGTGCGGCCGAACCGCCTGCCGAGCGACATTCCCGATTTCAACTATCTGCGCTTCACCGAAAAGCATGACGAGATCATCCTTGCGACCGAATTGTGCGATGCCGACGAGCTGACGCGGCTGCGCGCCTATCTCGACCAGCAGATGACGCATCTGCAGGGCGCGGTGACCAAGCTCGCCAACCGGCTCCAGCGCCGCCTGATGGCGCAGCAGAACCGCGCGTGGGATTTCGATCAGGAGGAAGGCCAGCTCGACGCCGCGCGCCTCGCGCGCGTTATCGTCTCGCCGGGCCAGTCGCTAAGCTACAAGATCGAGCGCGATACCGATTTCCGCGACACCGTCGTCACCTTGCTGATCGACAATAGTGGCTCGATGCGCGGGCGGCCGATCAGCATCGCCGCGATCAGCGCCGACATCCTCGCGCGCACGCTCGAACGCTGCGGCGTGAAGACCGAAATCCTCGGCTTCACCACGCGCACATGGAAGGGCGGGCAGAGCCGCGAGGACTGGCTCGCCGCCGGCCGCCCCGCGCATCCCGGCCGCCTCAATGACCTCCGCCACATCATCTACAAACCCGCCGACGAACCTTATCGCCGCGCGCGCAAGTCGCTCGGGCTGATGATGCGCGAAGGGCTGCTCAAGGAAAATATCGACGGCGAGGCGCTGACATGGGCGCACAGCCGCATCATCGGCCGTCCCGAAGAACGCAAGATATTGATGGTGATCTCGGACGGCGCGCCGGTCGACGACAGCACGTTGTCGGTGAACCACGGCGCCTATCTCGACCAGCATCTGCGCCAGGTGATCGACTGGATCGAGAACCGCTCACCGGTCGAGCTCTGTGCGATCGGCATCGGCCACGACGTGACGCGCTATTACAGCCGCGCGGTGACGATCATGGACGCCGAGCAATTGGGCGGGACGATGGTCGAGCAGCTCGCGGGATTGTTCGACATCGACTAGCGCGCGGAAGCCGCCGCCCCGCCGGGGCCGGCGATATGACGCGCCAAGGCATCGGCCAGATAGGCAAAAACATGGTCGAAGCGGCTTAGCGAGCGCAGGTCGGGGTGCATGAGCAGCCACATCTCGACCGCGGGCGCGAAAGCGGCGGGAAGCAGGCGCACCAGCCCGCCCGACAGCGGCGCATGGCAGACCCCGATGCCGCACCCCGCCCGTATCGCCGCGAGCTGCGCCATGTCGCTATCGGACCGCAGCGCGAAGTCGTCGCGCGCGATGCGCTTCCCCGCGACGCGAAAAATATCGGTATAGGCGAACGGACGGTCGAACCCGACCAGCCGGTGCGCTTGCAGGTCTTCGGCCCGCTCCACCGCCGGCCGGCCGCGCAAATAGGCGGGATGGGCATAGAGGCCGAGCTCGAAGGCGCCGATCCGCGCCGCGACCAGCGCGTCCTGCCGCGGGGCTGCCATGCGCACCGCAATGTCGGCCGCCCGCCGCATCACATCCTCGTCGCTGTTCGACACCGCGAGCTCGATCACGAGCCCCGGCCACCGATCCATCATGGCGCGCACGATCGGCGGCAGTATCTCGGCCGCGGTCACTTCGCTGGCGGCGATCCGGATGCTTCCTTCCATCGCATCGCGGGCGCCCGACGCCGCACGCGTCAGCGCCCCGGCGGCATCGGCCAGCGCCTCTGCATGCGGCATCAGCGCGAGCGCGGCGTCGGTCGGGGACAGCCCGTCGGGCGTGCGGAGAAAAAGGCTCTGGCCCAGCGCGCCTTCGAGCGTCCTGATATGACGGCCCATCGTCGGCTGGCTGATCCGCAACCGCCGTCCAGCGGCGGACAGCGACCCCGCCTCCATCACCGCGAGAAAGCTTCGGTAAAGCGACCAATCCACATCCCTGATCATTCATATATGAATGACAGATATAGCGATTTATGCAATATCGTTGCCGCCTGTGGCCGCCTAGGGCGAGCCATCAGGAGAAAATCATGCCCCCACGATCGATCAATATCTTCACCCAGGCGTGCGCCCCGCTTCCCGAACCGATCCGCGCGACCGGCCCCGCGGCCGAACGCTATGCCGTCGACGTCGCCATGGCGGGGGCGCTGCTCGGAATGGAGCGGCTCGGCTGCAACATCTTCGTTGTGCCGCCCGGCAAACGCGCCTTCCCCTTTCACAACCATCATGCGACCGAAGAGCTTTTCGTGATCCTCGAAGGCACCGGGTCGTTCCGGCAAGGGAAGGATTCCGTCCCGGTCGGGCCGGGGGACATGCTGGCCTGCCCCGCCGGCGGGCCCGAGAGCGCGCACCAAATCGTCAACGACGGAACGCAGCCGCTGCGCTATCTGGCCGTGAGTAGCCGCCCCGAGATCGACGTCATCGAATATCCCGACAGCGGCAAGACCAGGGTGATTGCCGGCGGCACGGGCTTCGACCTGCTGATCGGCCGCGACGCCGCGACGCCGGGCTATTGGGACGGCGAATAGCGGCGGGACCGTTCGGCCATCGATTGAACGAAAAAAGGGGAACGGCAACGCCGCTCCCTTTCCTCTTTCGCGTAGCCATCCAGCCTGCGCCGGAAGCCTCTTATTTCTTCTTGCCGGTCCACGCCTCGGGATCGAAACCCTCGAGCGTGTCGCCCTTTGCCCCGGCGGCAATCTCCTCCGCGGTCAAGAACTTGATCGCGACGCCGCCGGCCTTGGTGCTGCCCCAGCTCATCGCGGTGATGCGGCTGTCGCCATATTTGGCGCCGATCACGGCATCGGCGCCCAGCTTTTCGCCGCGTTCCCAAATCTCGTTGTAGATTTTCTGCTGCGATGCTTCCTTGCTGAAAATCGTCGCCTTGCGGACCCCCGCGGTCACCACGCCGATGATCTTGTACGGCTTGTCGGTGATGTCATAAGGGAAAACGGGCACACCCATTTCCTCGTTGACCATCACATAGGCGACATCCTTTTTCTTCGCGATTGCGGGTGTCGAAACCGCCATTGCGGCGATGCTTACCGCCGCCAGAATCCTTGCATATTTCATCGTCTGCTCCCCCCTGGTTAGCCCGCAACAATTCTCTCTCCTTTTCAACCGGGTCAACAAGATTCTGGCTTGGCAACTTCGCCTATTCATGGCCTATCTGACGCGGGGTTGCAGGGGGCAGACAATGGCATTGATATTTGGCGCGGCAGTGGCCGTTTTACTTGCGGCATCGGCGCAGTCCGCCGCCGTCGAAACGAACCAGCCAACAGAGTCCGCCCCGGCGATCGCCGCCGAGCCCGCCATCGCCCCGCTGGTCCTGAAACGCGATACGCCGATTCATTTCATGGTGGTGTCGGAGGTGACGACGAAGACCCATACGCAAGGACATCGGTTCAGGTTGCGCGTCGACAAGCCGGTGCTCGTCGACGGCGCCCTCGCGCTGCCCGTCGGCACGACGGCGTGGGGCGAAGTGCTCGCCGCGAAGAAGAGCGGCAGTGCGGGTAAATCGGGGTCGCTCGAAGCGCGGCTGCTTTATGTCGACGTCGAGGGATACCGGGTGCCGATCAGCGGTAGCAATAACGCCAAGGGGGCCGGCGGCGGCGCCGAGACCGCGCTGGGCGTCATCGCGCTGGGGCCGCTCGGCCTGCTCGCCCGAGGCAATAATGCGAAGATCAAGGCCGGCGAGCTGATGACCGGCTTTGTCGAGCAGGACACCGCGATCCCGCACCCGAAACCGGCGGCGCCGTGACAACGGCCCGCGCCCTGCTGATCGCGATCGGACTGGCACTGGCATGTCCTGCCGCGGCAGAAGCGCCCGCGACCGCCGCGGCCGTACCGGCGCGCCTGCTGGTGCCGTCGGGCACGCTGATCGACCTCGTCACCCGCGATGCCGTTTCGACCAAGAAGAATGAAAAGGGCGACCTTCTCTACCTGAAAGTCGCGGTGCCCGTGATCGTCGACGGGGTGATCGCGATACCCGCCGATACCGTCGTCGTCGCCCAGCTGACGCGCGCCGAAAAGCGCGGTGCGTTCGGGCGATCGGGCAAGCTCGACGTGCAACTGCTCTACGCCGAATTGCCCGGCGGCCCGCTCCGGGTCAGCGGTACGCTGGAGGCGCGCGGCGAGAAGGATGGCGGCGACGACGCAGCGACCGCCGCCGCCTTTTTGCTCCTGCCCTTTCTTTCCACCGGCCGCAGCGCCGAAATCCCCGCCGGTTCGGCGGCTTCGGCGCGCCTCGACCGCGACATATGGGTCGACCGGCGCTGACCGGACACCGCCCGAACGCGCTGGCCGCGCGCAGGGTGACAATGGCTTTTGCCCTCGTTACAAACGCTTCCCGGTGCAGCAGGGACTCGCGGCCTGACGACGAGAGCCGCTGTATCAACATATATGCTGAGGGGTCGCCGGCATGACGTGGGGCCGCACCGATGGGGTGCGTGGCTGAGGGGGCGACTGTAGCATGAAAAAAGCATCCGACCTGTTCATCGAATGCCTGGAGGAAGAAGGCGTCGAATATATTTTCGGCGTTCCGGGCGAAGAGAATCTCGACTTCCTCGACAGCCTGTCGCGCTCGAAGAAGATCAAGCTGATCCTGACGCGGCACGAACAGGGCGCGGGCTTCATGGCGGCGACTTACGGACGCCATACCGGCAAGACCGGCGTGTGCCTCGCGACATTGGGGCCCGGCGCGACCAACTTCGTCACCGCGGCCGCCTATGCCCAGCTTGGCGGGATGCCGATGATGATGATCACCGGCCAGAAACCGATCAAGAAATCGAAACAGGGCCGCTTCCAGATCCTCGACGTCGTCGCGATGATGGGGCCGATCACCAAATATACGCACCAGATGGCGTCGTCGGACAATATCCCGAGCCGCGTGCGCGAAGCCTTCCGCCTCGCCGAAGAGGAAAAGCCCGGCGCGGTGCATATCGAACTGCCCGAGGATATCGCCGACGAACATACCGACAGCCTGCCGCTGAAGCGCAGCCACTCGCGCCGACCCAACGCCGACGTGAAGTCGATCCGCGAGGCGGTGAAGGCGCTCGAAAAGGCGACCTCGCCCGTGCTGGTCATCGGCGCCGGCGCGAACCGCACGATGACCGGCCGAATGTTGCTGCAATTCATCGAAAAGACCGGCATCCCCTTCCTGACCACACAGCTCGGCAAGGGCGTGATCGACGAGCGGCATCCGAAATTCCTCGGCTGCGCGGCGTTGTCGTCGGGCGATTTCGTCCATCGCGCGGTCGAGGCGTCGGACTGTATCGTCAACCTCGGCCATGACGTGATCGAAAAGCCGCCCTTCTTCATGCAACGCGGCGGCCCGACCGTCATCCATGTGTCGAGCAAGACCGCCGAAGTCGATCCGGTCTATTTCCCGAACATCGAAGTGATCGGCGATATCGCCAATGCGGTGTGGCAGATGAAGGAGGACATCGTCCCCAACGGCGGGTGGAAATTCGATCATCTGCTCGCCTATCGGCAGGCCGAGGTCGACCATACGACGCCGCTGGCGAAGGATGAGCGCTTCCCGATCTTTCCGCCGCATCTGGTGCAGTCGATCCGCGACGCGATGCCCGACGACGGGATCATCTGCCTCGACAACGGCGTGTACAAGATCTGGTTCGCGCGCGGCTATACCGCGTGCAAGCCGAACACCGTGCTGCTCGACAATGCGCTCGCGACGATGGGCGCCGGGCTGCCCAGCGCGATGATGTCCGCGATGGTCTATCCGGAGCGCAAGGTCATGGCGATCTGCGGCGACGGCGGCTTCATGATGAACAGCCAGGAGATGGAGACCGCGGTGCGCCTGGGGCTCAACATCACCGTGCTGATTTTGAACGACAACAGCTATGGCATGATCCGCTGGAAACAGGCGAACATGGGCTTCAAGGATTGGGGGCTGACCTATGGCAACCCCGATTTCGTCAAATATGCCGAAAGCTATGGCGCGCATGGGCATCGGGTTGAGAGCGCAGCGCATTTGAAGGAACTGCTCGCGCATACGCGCGATACGCCGGGAGTGCATCTGATCGATTGTCCGGTCGATTATTCGGAGAATGACCAGATTTTGAATAATGACATCAAGAAGCTGTCGAAGGAGCTGTAGTTCTTCGTTTCCTGTTCCCCGGCGTAGGCCGGGGTCCAGAGCGCCTTGCGCCACCGTTGCGCGTTCCAACCCTGGACCCCGGCCTGCGCCGGGGTACGGAGAAGTGAAAAATGAAACTCAAAGCCGTCTACCCGCTCTATCTCAACAACAAGGCGGCGCAGCCGAACACCGACCTCGAGGTGATCGACAAATTCACCGGCGAGGTCGCGTTTCGCACTGCGCTCGCAACCCCCGACATCATCGACGAAGCGATCGCCGGTGCCGTCCGCGCCGCCGAGCCGATGGCGCGGCTCGCGAGTTTCGAGAAGCGCGACGTGCTCACCCATTGCGTCGCGCGGTTTCAGGAGCGGTTCGACGAACTCGCCTATGCGCTCTGCGTCGAGGCGGGGAAGCCGATCGCCGATGCCGAAGGCGAGGTCACGCGCCTGATCGATACTTTCCGCATCGCGTCCGAGGAGGCGACGCGCAATTATGGCGAGGTCCAGCCGCTCGACATTTCGGCGCGCGCCAAGGGCTATATGGGGATGTGGAAGCGCGTGCCGATCGGGCCGTGCAGCTTCATCTCGCCGTTCAACTTCCCGCTGAACCTCGCCGCGCACAAGATCGCGCCGGCGATCGCGATCGGCTGTCCGTTCGTGATGAAGCCCGCGTCGCTGACGCCGCTCGGCGCGATCATCATGGGCGAGGTGCTCGCCGAATGCGATATCCTTCCCGAGGGCGCGTTCAGCATATTGCCCGCGACGCGCGCGGGCGCCGACCTGTTCACCACCGACGAGCGGCTGAAGCTGCTCTCCTTCACCGGCTCGCCCGGCGTCGGCTGGGATTTGAAAGCCAAGGCGGGCAAGAAGAAGGTCGTGCTCGAACTCGGCGGCAACGCCGCGGTCGTCGTCGACAAGGACGCCGACTTGGGCCATGCGCTCGCGCGCATCATCTTCGGTGGATACTATCAGTCGGGGCAAAGCTGCATCCATGTGCAGCGCGTGATCATCCACGAAGAAATCTACGACACATTCCGCGACATGCTGACCGCGAAGGTCAAGACGCTGAAATCGGGCGATCCGAAACTGCGCGATACCTTCATCGGGCCGATGATCTCGGTGAAGGAAGCACAACGGTTGAAAGGCTGGATCGACGACGCAGTCGCCGCGGGCGCGACCTTGCTGGCGGGCGGCGGCTGCGACGGCAACATGCTGGAGGCCGCACTGCTCGAAAATGTGCCGGCCGATACCGATGTTGTGCGCGAGGAAGCCTTCGGCCCCGTCGTCATCCTGTCGAAATTCACCGACTGGGAAGCCGCGCTCGCCGAGGTCAACGACAGCAAGTTCGGGCTGCAGGCCGGGCTGTTCACGCGCGACATCCACAAGGTTCTCGATGCGTGGGATCATCTCGATGTCGGCGGCATCGTCGTCAACGACGTATCCTCCTACCGCGTCGACAATATGCCCTATGGCGGGGTGAAGGACAGCGGATTGGGGCGCGAGGGCGTGCGCTTTGCCATGGAAGATATGAGCGAAATCAGGAACCTGGTCATTCGGAGAACCTGATTGGATCATGGTTAACCGGATATGTGTCAAATAGGCAACGTCACGGAAGTGACGCCGAACCGTCCCTGAATTGTCGCGACTTTGAATCGCAGGGTGTAACAAAACTCCTGTCTAGGCCGTGGGCAGCCAGAGGCTGCTTACGGAGTGTGACATGGCATCGATTTCGACCCTGCCGATCCCCGCCCGCTTTCCCGACCCCTTCACCACCGATCCGCACGTTCCCGAACGGCTGATCGGCGAACGGCGGAGCTATCGCACGGTGTGGGTGAGCGACATCCACCTCGGCACGCGCGGCTGCAACGCCGCGATGCTGATCGATTTCTTCGACCATGTCGATTGCGAGACGCTGTACCTCGTCGGCGACATCATCGACGGCTGGCGACTCAAGAAGCGGCATTTCTGGCCGCCCGAACATAATGACGTCGTGTGGCGCGTGCTCAAGCGCGCGAAGCGCGGCACGCGCGTCGTCTATGTTCCCGGCAACCATGACGAGATGTGCAAGCCGTTCGACGGCTTCGATTTCGGCGGGGTCGAGATTCGCCGCGAGGCGATCCACGAAACCGCCGACGGCCGCAAACTGCTGGTCGTCCATGGCGACGAGTTCGACGCGGTGATGCTCGCGCACCGCTGGCTCGCCTTCGTCGGCGACGCCGCCTACACCGCGCTGATGAAGTGCAATGTGGTCGTCAACCGCGTCCGCAGCGCGTTCGGCCTGCCCTATTGGTCGCTGTCGATGGTCGCCAAGCACAAGGTCAAGAACGCCGTCCAGTTCATCGGCCGCTACGAGGAAGTCGTCGCGCACGCCGCGCGCTCGCGCGGGGTCGACGGCGTCGTGTGCGGGCATATCCACAGCGCCGAGATGCGCGAGATCGAGGGCACCGAATATTATAACGACGGCGACTGGGTCGAAGGCTGCACCGCGCTGGTCGAACATCATGACGGCACAATGGAAATCCTGCGCTGGGCCGAAGAGGTCGCGAGCCGTACCGCGCCGACGCCGCTGAAACTGCCGGCTCCGGCGCGTGCTGCATGAGGATCCTGATCGTCACCGACGCGTGGGAGCCGCAGGTCAACGGCGTCGTCCGCACGCTGCAGGCGACGATCGGCGAACTGCGCAAGGCGGGGCATGAGGTCGGGGTCGTTTCGCCCGACCTGTTCCGCTCGCTCCCCTGCCCCTCTTATCCCGAAATTCGCCTTGCCTTTGCCGGCTGGCGCAAGGTGGGGCGGCACATCCGCACCTTTGGCCCGCAGGCGATCCATATCTCGACCGAAGGTCCGCTCGGCACGGCGGCACGGCGCTGGTGCATCCGCAACAAATTCCCCTTCACCACCGCCTATCACACGCGCTTTCCCGAATATGTCGCGGCGCGGTTGCCGGTCTCGCCGGCGTTCGTGTGGCGTTTCATCCGCTGGTTCCACCGTCCGGCGCGGCACATCATGGTCGCGACGCGCAGCCTGGCGCGCGAGCTCGCCGACCAAGGTCTCGCGCAGACGATGTTGTGGGAGCGCGGGGTCGACCACGCGCTGTTCCGCCCCGACCGCGCGCCGCATCCGGCCTATGCGGGGCTGGCGCGGCCGATTCAGCTTTATGTCGGCCGCGTCGCGGTCGAGAAGAATATCGGCGCCTTCCTCGCGGCCGACCGCCCGGGCACGAAAGTCATCGTCGGCGAAGGCCCCGCGCTCGCCGAGTTGAAGGCGCTGCATCCGGAAGCCCTGTTCCTCGGCAAGCTCGGCGGCGAGGCGCTGGCCTCGGCCTATGCGGGCGCCGACGTCTTCGTCTTTCCCAGCCGCACCGACACCTTCGGGCTCGTCATCATCGAGGCCATGAGCTGCGGCACACCGGTAGCTGCCTATCCGGTGCCGGGCCCGGGCGACATCGTGACGGGCGGCGCGGGCGCGCTCGACGAGGATCTGGGCCGCGCGATCGACATCGCGCTCGCATGCGACCGCGCCGACGCCGAAGCGCTCGGCGCGCGGTACAGCTGGGCAAGCTGCACCACGCAGTTCGCGAAGGCGCTGACCTTTGTTCCTTCTGATCGGACGCCCGAAGGCGCGCTCGGCGCCCAAAGCTTGGCGGCCTAAACCCTTCCCCCTCGATGGGGGAAGGATACCCCGCCTTATCGCGCAGCGATTAGGCGAAGTTGGATGGGGTGATGGTGCATTCAAACCCCATCGCCTCAGGCCGAGACCGCACCCCCGCCGCTGCGACTAGCGAACAAGTTCGCAAGTCTCGCTGCCTCCCCCATCAAGGGGGAGGTTTTGGTAATCATCAGAACGTCTTGCGCCACTCCAGCTCGATGTAGCGGCCTAGGGGGTCGATATAGCCCGGCTGGTAGTTGAGCGGCACGCGGCCGTTCGCGTCGGTGATCTTGCGCTGCGCATCGAAGATATTGTCGACCGCAAGACGCAGGCGCGATCCCTTGAGGAACGGCAGCTTCTCGGTCAGCTTTGGCTTTTGACCCAGATCGACGAAGAAGCGCAGGTTGAAGGTTGCGAGGTCGCCGAACTTCAGGTCGCCCGCGGTGCCGCCGGTGACCGTGCTGCCGCTGTCATATTTGGCGCTGAGCCGGACGCCGAGCCCCTTGTTGAACAGACCGCCATCGAGTTCGAACAGGTGGCGGTTGCTGCCGCCGCTGCTGCCCGTCGCCGACCCGTTCAGAAGGTCGAGTTCGGGCACGCCCGGACGGATCAGCACTTTGTCGGTCAGCTTGATTGTGTGGTAGAGCGAGACCTGCCAGCGCCCGCCCTGCGGCCCGCCGAACATGCCGCCGGGACCGCCGCGGCCGCCGCGGCCACCCATGCGCGGGCCACCGCCGCCGCCACGCCGACGCCCCTCACCGGCGCCCGGTCCGCCACCTTCGCGCGCGCCCGCACCTTCGGGGCGTCCCCCACCGGGACCCCGCGCGCCGGGGCCGCGCTGCTCCTGCTGGCCGAAACTCTTGCCGAAGTTGAGGCCCCAGCGGATCTGCGAATTTTCGGACCGGTCGAAATTGACCGGCCGCTGGTCGAGCGCGAGCAGCACGCCGTTCGCGTCACGCGTGACACGGTCGGGGAACGCGGCCTCGATCTCGGGGGTCAGCAACGGGAAATTGTTCGCGGTGTCATAGCTTTTGTTGCTGTTGTAATTGACCGAGACATTCAGCCCCTCGAGCATCGGCGGCGACCAGTTGAGCCCGAGCTTCAAATCGCGGCGCTGTTCGGCGAGCAGGAAGGGGTTGCCGCCCGTCGTCGTCGTGATCTGCACCGTCCGGCCGGTCGCAAAATCGTAATAGGTGACCGCGGGGGTTACGAGCGGCGCGGCGCCGAGTTGCTGGATGCCGGGCGCCGCCTCGTCCTGGTTGAAGCTCGCGATCAGCGAGAGATTGTCGGTGACGCCCCAGTTGACGTTCGCGCCCCAGCTTTTGAGCGCGTCGAAGTCGCTGGGATTCTGCACCTGCCCGCTCAGCGTGAGCGAGACGCGGCCGATGTTGCCAACCTCATATTCGGGATCGAGCAGCGGCACGGTCAGCGAGCCGAACACGCCCGGCAGGTCGCGCGCGAGGTCGGTCGTCGTGATGCCACCCGCATTGTCCGAGCGGCTGTCGAAACGCAGCCCCGAATAGCTGCCCGTCATCGACAGGCGGATCGGGCCGGCCCAGCCGTCGGTCACCGTGCCCGACAGGTTGGCGTTGCCGCCGAACGTCTGCTGGCTGCTTTCGAACCGATCGCGGGTTCCGCTGATGCGGTCGGTAAAGGTCAGTTGATCGGCGTCGGCATAATTGCTCGACAGCGACCAGCGCCAGTCGCCGAGCATGCCGTTGACGCTCGCGGTGGTGGTGAGGTTGCGTGCGCGGCTATCGCGTTCGAGCGGGTCGTCGATGCCGCCGACGCCGGGGCCGAGCAGCGACAGGCTGTCGGTCTGGTCGAACCGCACATTGACCGACGCGTCGGTCGTCTTGTTCAGGCTGCGCTGGATCGTCGCGTCGATCGAATATTCGTCCGAGGCACCGAGCAGGCTGCGCGCGGGTGCCTCGGCGGCCTGCGCCGGGTCGTCATAATCGAGGTTCCGCTCGCTTTCGAGCAGCATCGACTTGTGATCCCAGCCGGCGTTGACGTTGAGGCGTCCATTTTCGCCGATCATCAGGAAACTCGGCTGGATCTCGCTCTGGAAACGGCCGCCCTGCGTCGGAATACCGCCCTCGCCCTCGATCGCGATCTGGCGGAAATTGGGCTTGAGCACCATGTTGACGACGCGCTCGTCGGCCGAATAGCCATATTGCAGTGCGACTTCCTCGGGGAACACCTCGACCTTCGCGATCGCTTCGGGGGGCAGGTTGCGCACTTCGCCGAAGCCGCCGATGCGGCGGCCGTTGATGAGGATGATCGGCCGCCCGCTGCCGCGCCCGCGGCCCGAACGCGTCTGCGGCGCCAGTGCGTCGAGCAGTTCGGACACGTTCGACACGCCATAGCTCGCGATCGCCGCCTCATCGAGTTCGGTCTCGGCCTTGATGTCGGTGTCGAGTTGCCCCGCGAGGCGCGGCGCGGTGACGACGATCTCGTCCTCGCTATAATCGTCATAAGCATCCTCGACCGTTTCGGGCGCGGCCGGGGCAGCCTCGGCCGGCTGTTCGGCAATCGCGGCGGCGGCAGGCGGGCCGATCGGCGCCTCGGCCATCGCGGGCAGCGCGAACGAGGCGCCTGCGGCGAGCAGGGCGGCGCGTGCGGAAATGGTCAGGCGGATGCTATTCATGGGGGAGAGCCTTTGTTTCTTTTCTGTCTTCGTTTTTTCTTGGGCTGACAGCGCTTAACGCCCGCTGACGCCGTTCTTTGTTCGGCGTTCATTTATGTCGCAATTGTCGCAACAATGTGTCGGGGCCATGCGGCTTCGACGGATGGTACATATCGACCGCTGGACAGCATGGGCCTTCGCCCTTATCGGCCACCCATGCCGACTCCAGACACGTCCACTCCGCCCGAATCCATCCTGATCGTCGATTTCGGCAGCCAGGTAACCCAGCTCATCGCCCGCCGCGTCCGCGAGGCCGGCGTGTATAGCGAGATCGTCCCGTTCAGCGCCGCCGAAGCCGCGCTCGAACGGATGAAGCCGAAGGGCGTGATCCTGTCGGGCTCGCCCGCCTCGGTCCCCGCAGCGGGCAGCCCGCGCGCGCCGCAATCGATCTTCGACAGCGGCCTCCCCATCCTCGGCATTTGTTACGGCCAGCAGGTGATGAGCCAGCAGCTTGGCGGACAGGTCGAACCCGGTGGCGCCGACGGCGAACGCGACGGCGAATTCGGCCGCGCCTTCCTGACCGTCACCGAACCCTGCGTGCTCTTCGATGGCCTGTGGGAAGTCGGCGAGCGCCACCAGGTGTGGATGAGCCACGGCGACCGCGTCACCAAATTCGCCCCGGGCTTCCGCATCGTCGCCATCAGCGACGGCGCCCCCTTCGCGCTCATCGCCGACGACGAGCGCCGCTATTATGGCACGCAATTCCATCCCGAGGTCGTCCACACGCCCGACGGCGCCAAGCTGATCGCGAACTTCGTCCGCCACGTCTGCGGCTGCAGCGGCGAATGGACTATGGCCGAATTCCGCGCCACCAAGATCGCCGAAATCCGCGCGCAGGTCGGCGACCAGCGCGTGCTGTGCGGCCTGTCGGGCGGGGTCGACAGCGCGGTCGCCGCGGTGCTGATCCACGAAGCGATCGGCGAGCAGCTCACCTGCGTCTTCGTCGACCACGGCCTGCTCCGCATGAACGAGCGCGAACAGGTCGAGCGCCTGTTCCGCGACCACTACAACATCCCGCTTGTCGTGGTGGACGCCGAGGAACGCTTCATGGCAGGCCTCGCCGGGGTCACCGACCCCGAAAAGAAGCGCAAGTTCATCGGCGGCGAATTCATCAACGTCTTCGAGGAAGAAGCAAAGAAGATCGGCGGCGCCGATTTCCTTGCGCAGGGCACGCTTTATCCCGACGTCATCGAATCGGTTTCGTTCACCGGCGGGCCGAGCGTGACGATCAAGAGCCACCACAATGTCGGCGGCCTTCCCGAGCGCATGAACATGAAGCTCGTCGAGCCGCTGCGCGAATTGTTCAAGGACGAGGTCCGCCTGCTCGGCAAGGAACTCGGCCTCCCCGACATTTTCGTCGGCCGCCATCCCTTCCCCGGCCCCGGCCTCGCGATCCGCATTCCCGGCGAAGTGTCGAAGGAACGCTGCGACATATTGCGCAAGGCCGATGCGGTCTATCTCGACGAGATCCGCAATGCGGGCCTTTATGACGCGATCTGGCAGGCGTTCGCCGTGCTGCTGCCCGTCAAGACGGTCGGCGTGATGGGCGATGGGCGCACTTACGACCATGTCTGCGCGCTGCGCGCCGTAACCTCGACCGACGGCATGACAGCGGACATCTATCCGTTCGACGCGAGCTTCCTCAGCCGCTGCGCGACGCGCATCATCAACGAAGTGCAGGGCATCAACCGTGTGGTGTATGACTATACGTCGAAACCGCCGGGCACGATCGAGTGGGAATGACGATGACAATTGGTATCAATCGACTACCTCGATTGCTCGACCGGCTTACTCCCAACTACATCAAAAAAAAAGCGGTAGTCCCGGGCAAAGCCAACGCGACCAGCTTCACGTTGTCGGTTTGACCGGCGCAGTTCTGCGTTGGCGGATTTTGGGCGCTGGCGTCACCTTCGCGCGACCTTCCAGACTGCTTTGGCGACGCTCAGCGATCCAAGCCTCAACCTCCTCCAAATCCCAAACCACACATCGCGGCGTGAGATTGAATCGACGCGGAAACTCGCGTCGTCTTTCCATCTCAAAAATGGTGCTGTCAGCGAAGGGAACGATGAGCTTGAGCTCGTGTCGGCGGATCATTCGGGCAGTCCTGTGAATATCGCGCCGACCCGTGAATTATTGACACGGTTTTCGGCAGGATGATCTTGGTAAGACATCATGACGATACGCACGCGATTAGGATTTTTTTTGCCATAGTTTCCTTCGCGGAGGCCATTGATATGCCCTGCACTTCCGACAGCCTCACTGACGCAATTGGACGTCACCGAGCCGTTGCACGATCATGGCGGCCCCCACACCCATAGCTCCCGTCAAGACGACCATTCCATAACGCCCGTTGCAGACATCGAGGGCGTCGAGCAGCGTCGACGTCAGAATCGCGCCGCTGGCGCCCATCGGATGACCCTTCGCCAGATGTCCGCCGCCGACATTGACGCGCGACGGATCCGCGTCGCGGTCGCGGAGGAATTTGGCGATGGTGACGGCAAAGGCCTCCATGAATTCGATCCGGTCGAGATCCGCAAGACCAAAGCCGGCGCGCGCGAGCACCTTGTCCATCGCCGCGAAGCCAGCGGTCAGCGAGGCGGCCGGATCGCCGCCGCTTTCGGCAAAGGCGATCACGCGGGCGCGCGGGGCGATGCCGAGCCCTTCGGCGCCAACGAGCGCGAGACCCGCGCCGTCGCAGATCGGCGGCGCGTGCGCGATGCTGTGGAGCGGCTCGAACGTCGCGCCGTCGAGCGCGCCGGCATATTGCTGCTGCAAGTCGCCGAAGGCAGGCGGCGCGGCGGCTAGCGATTCGGCCGTGGTTTGCGGCCGGATGCATTCTTCCCCGGTCAGCGCGCCGGCCGCGATGCGCGAATGCTGCAAGAACGGGTCGGCGTCGCCTGCTGCGGCCTTTTGCTGCGAGGCGAGAGCAACCGCGTCGAGCTCGGCGCGGGTGATGCCTTCGGCGTTGGCGAGCCGGTCGGCGGCGAGCACCGGGGGGACAAAGCGCGCGCGGGCCGGCAGGCTGTCGTCGTCATAATAGGTCGCGCGGTCGCCCAGAAATGGGCTCCGGCTCATCGATTCGACCCCGCCCGCGAGGATGCTCGTGACTTCGCCGCTCGCGATCTTTGCGATCGCCTGCCCAATCGCCGACAGCCCCGACGCGCAATAATTGTTGATGCTGTGCACAGCGGTGGTGTCGGGCAGGCCCGCATGGAGCTTTGACACCAGCGCGATATGCCCGCCCTGCGCGCCGCTTTGCGTGACGCAGCCGAGGAGCAGCGCATCGGGATTGGCCGCGACATTGCCGCAGCGCGCCGCGAGCGCCGCCGCCTGCTGACGCACAAGTTCCTGCGGGGTCAGCGCGGCGAGACCGCCGTCGGGCCGCGCCTTGCCGCGCGGTGTCCGCACCGCGTCATAGAGATAGACGTCGGTCAAAATCAGACGCCGACGACGAAGCTGACCGCGGTCGTAGCGCTGCCACCGACATTGAACGTCGCGAAATTGCGCGCGCCCTCGACCTGATAATCGCCCGCGTTTCCGGTGACCTGCCGCCAGCTGTCGAGCAGCATCCGAACCCCCGTCGCGCCGACCGGATGACCGAGCCCGATCAGCCCGCCCGACGGATTAACGGGCAGCTTCCCGCCCAATGCAATCGTGCCATCCTCGACCACACGCCAGCTTTCGCCGGGCTTGGTGATGCCGAAATGGTCGATCGCCATATATTCGGTGATCGAAAAGCAATCATGCACCTCGACCCCGTCGCAGGCGTAGATATCTGGCATCTCGGCGCGGCGCAGCGCGTCCATCATCGCCTTGCGCACGCTCGGAAAGACATAATCGCCGCCGCGGCTGTCCGCGACCTTGGTGGAGTAGAGCAGCGGGGCGGTGGCATGACCCCAGCCCTTGATGCGCGGAATGCTGTCGATCGAAATCCTGCGCCGCTTTGCATAAGCTTCGGCAACCTCGCTTGAGGCGAGGAAGATCGCTGCGGCGCCGTCGGTGACCTGCCCGCAATCGGACTTGCGAAGCGAGCCTTCGATCAGCGGATTGACCTCGTCATTCTCACTGAGATGGTCGTCGGTGATCGCCCAGCCGCGCGTCTGCGAGTTCGGGTTCTTCTTCGCATTGGCGAAATTATTCGCCGAAATTCCGCGCAGATGCGCGTGGTCTAGTCCGAAGCGTTCGTCATATTCCTCGGCGACGCGCGCGAACATATACGGCCAGACGTAGCGCGCCTCTTGCGCCTCGCGCCCCGCCCACGCCGCGGCGCCGAGATATTCGGCGGCGCGCTGGCCGGGGACGTTACGCATCAGCTCGATCCCGAGCACGAGTGCGAGGCCGTAGCGTTCGGCCTCGATCTCGGCGGCGGCGGCGAGGATTGCGATGCTGCCCGACGCGCAGGCGGCCTCGTGGCGCGAGGCCGGGATGCCGGCGAGATCGGGATGGACATGGCCGAAGAAACCACCGAGCTGGCCCTGCCCGGCGAAGAGTTCGCCGACGAAATTGCCGACATGCGCGGTTTCGACCTCTTTCGGCTCGATGCCCGTCGCGACGAAGGCGGCCTCGGCGACCTCGCGGAACAGCTCGAACAACCCGCCGCCCTCGCGTTCGAGGTTGCGTGCGAAATCGCTCTGCGCGCCGCCGAGGATGAAGACGTCTTTCGCCATGTCAGGCTTCCTTTTCGAGTGTGACGAGCGCCATTTCGCGCACTTCGCTGCGCATCACCTTGTTGGTGACGTTGCGCGGCAGCGCGTCGAAGCGGAACAATCGCTCGGGCAGTTTGAACACCGCGAGATCTTTCTCGCGGAGATAGTCGGCGACCTCACCGATCCCGACGTCGCTTGTCCCGCGTGGGACATAGGCTAGGCCGATACGCTCGCCCATCGTCGGATCGGGGAGCGAGAAGGTGCAGGCTTCGGCGAGCAAAGGATGGCCGCCGAGCAGCTGGTCGATTTCTTCGGGCGAAATGTTGACCCCGCCCCGGATGATGAGATCCTTGCAGCGCCCGACGAAGCGGTAAAATTCGCCGCCCTCGGCAATCTCGAACAGGTCGCCGGTACGGAACCAGCCGTCGTCGGTGAAGGCGGCCGCGGTCTGTTCGGGGGCGTTATGATAGCCCTCGAACAAGGTCGGGCCGCGGATCTGGAGTTCGCCCGAGACGCCGTCGACCTCGATCGGATCGCCCCCGCCCGGCGGCACCAACCGGCTTTCGATATTGTGCGCACGCCCTTCGCCATAGGGCGGAGCGTATCGGCCGCGCCGCGGGAACAGGCGCGCGCGCTTGTCGGGGTCGGGCATATCGCCCTCGCCGGTGATGAAGCTCATCCCCTCGTTCGACCCGAAGACGTTGACGATGACGATGCCGAGCTTTTCCTGAAAACCGCGCACCATCGCAGGCGCGAGCGGCGCCGAGCCCGAGGCGATGACGCGCAGGCTCGACAGGTCGACCGACGCGAGCAACGCCTCGTTCTGGAGCAGCATGTTGAGCACCGCGGGCGGCGCGATCGTCAAGCTAGGCCGCTCGGTCGCGATCTGCTGAAGATAGACGCCGGGATCGAAGGGATGGTGCAGCACCATCGTCCCCGCGCTCGTCAGCCAGCACATCGTAATGCCGCCGATGCTCGCCATGTTGATGAGCGGGAACGGGTTGAGCAGCACGTCGCCGGGCCCGACCTTCATCGCTTCATAACCCGCCCCCGCGACCGCGATCCAGTGATTGTGGCTGCGCGGCACGCCCTTGGGGATGCCGGTGGTGCCCGAGGTCCAGCAGATGGTGAAGATGTCGTCGGCGTCGACCGGGTTCGCCGCCACATGCGCGGCGAGGCTCGCTTCGTCTCCCCTGGCGACCGAGAGGTCGAGCGCATCCACCGGCGGGTTCGAGCCGAAAGTCATCAGCCGGATGCCGTCGAGTAGCGGTGCCGCGACGCCGACATGGTCGCAGCCCTTGACCTGCGTGGCGCAAACGAATGCCTTGGGCTCGACGACGCCGATCATGGCTTTCAGCTCATGGCTGCGATACTGCACCGCCGCCGGGCTGACGATCGCGCCGATCTGCGCGGCGGCGAAATAGAGCGCAACGAACTCGCTGATGTTGGGCAATTGGACGAGCAACACGTCATCCTTGCCGATCCCTGCGACGACCAGAGCGCCAGCCAGCCGGTCGATCTCGGCCTCAAGCCCGGCGTAGGTCAGCCGCTGCGGCTCGCCGAACGCAAAGTCCGCGCGGTTGGGTGCATCGACCAGCGCCAGCCGGTCGGGATGCGCCACCGCATTGGCGAAAAACAGGTCGGCGAAACTCTTGTCGCCCCACCAGCCACTTTCCCGATGCTGTCGCCGTTTATCCTCTCCCGCGGCGATCATGTCAGGCGGCCAGCACGCTGTTGTCGCCCATGCCGATATCGTCGCCGCTCGCCCAGACGGTGTGCGTTCCCGAACAGATGCGTTCGGGCAGGATGATCCGGCATACCGGCCCCGCCGCGACATTCTTCGCGTCGATCAGCACGCATTCGGATTTATCGGTTTCGAGGTCGGCGATGAAGGAGACGAGGTAGCCGTCATCCTCATCCTTCGCATCGATGCGCGGCGCGAAGGGCGCCTCGCTGCCGAAGCGGCCGGGACCGAATTCATAGGATTCGCTCGTGCGGGCGTTAAGGTCATGCTTCACCAGCCCGCGGAACAGGAACCAGCCAGGCTCGGGGATCGCGCTATACGCATAGCGATAGGGCTTGCCCGCATAGCGGTGGTTGAACATGCCGAATTCGAGATCGCGGTCGTCGAGCCGCTCTTCGACCGTCTCGCCGGTCTTGAGGTTGAAGCGCCAGCGATGGAGCCGCGGCTTGAGCAGCCCCTGATCGAGATAGGCCATCATCCGTTCCAACCCCTCGGGCGCGTTCGGATAGGATTTCGGCATCGGCTCTTCCTGATAATAGCCGTCGAGGACGATCTCGTCACCTTCCTCCCACGCGTTCAGCCAGTGGAGCGTGTAGGTCGGTTCGGCCGTGAACCAGCGAATGTCCTCGGGCTGGCCGTGGCGCGGAATGATTGCGAACCGCGTCTTTTCGTCGGGGTGGAACTGCACGACATGCAAATTCCGTTCGAGCAACTCCTCGTTCCAATAGAGCGGCATGTCGTTGAGGATCGTGTAATTCTTCGTGAACGCCATGTCGTGCGGCAGGCGCGGACCCGCGAGCGGGATGGGGATATAGTGCTTGAGCTTATTGTCCGCCCCGACGACGCCATAATGCATGTAGGGCGCGTGCTTCGAGTAATTGAAGAACATCAGCTCGCCGGTCGCGAGGTCGACCTTGCAATGCGCCGAAATCCCGTCGAGCGGCACCCAGCTTTCGGTGCCGAACTGTTCGAGCGTGAAGGGATCGAGCCTGTACGCCTCGCCGCACTGATAGAAGGTCGAGATGATCTTGCCCGCATGGATCGCGACGTCGGTCGAGCTTGAATCCTTAAGCCACTCCTGGGCACCCCAGCCGTGACGCGTCGACTTGTGCGGCGGCTCCATCAGCCCCGCCCAGAGCGAGCGGCCGGCTTCCTTTTCCGCCTCGAAGCCCTTGGTGCGCACGAAACGGCTGCGATAGCTCGCGCGGCCGTCCTTGAACGAGATTGCATGGATGAACCCGTCGCCGTCGAACGGATGATAGCGGCCGATCGGTTCGTGGATCTGGTTCTCGCCCGTGCGGACGTACACGCCGTCGATGTCGGCCGGGATCGTTCCGATCACCTCGGCATCGCCATTGGCGAAGATCGCGTTCCATTCGTTAAACGTCGGCCGCCATGCGCCCTTCATATAGGGGTGGTCGTTCGGCTGGATCGTCGATGCGATCGTCTCGACAAGCTGGGCGGTCATGCGATGACTCCTTCGGCGGGGGCAAATCGCGGCCTTGCGGCAGCGGCATCATATTCGGAAACGAGGCGATCGACGATAGTCGCGACGGGTTCGACACCGCGCACCGCGCCGACCCCTTGCCCCGCGGACCAGACATTCTTCCACGCCTTGGCATCGTCCTGCGCGTCGGAGAAGTTGGGGCGCTTGTCCTCGGGCATGTTCGCGGGGTCATAACCCGCGGCGATCAGGCTCGATTTCAACCAGTTGGCGGTCACACCGGTGATACCCTTTGAAGGAATAATGTCCTCGGCGCCGGCCGCGACGACCATATCCTTATACCCCGGCACCGCCATGCTCTCGGCGCAGGCGATCAGCGAGGTGCCGAGATAGGCGAAATCGGCGCCCAATATTTCGGCGGCACGGACGGCATGCCCCGTCGAAATCGCTCCGCCCAGCACGAGCGGCCCGTCCCAGAATTGCCGAACCTCCTCGACGAAGGCGAAGCCGGCGGTCGCGCCGGTGTGCCCGCCCGCGCCCGCGGCGACGAGCACAAGCCCGTCGACCCCGGCCGCAGCCGCCTTGCGCGCGAAGCCGACCGAATTGACGTCGGCGAAGACGAGCCCGCCGTAGGAATGGATTTCCTCGACCACCCGCGCCGGGCTGCCCAGCGCGGTGATGACGAGCGGCACCTTGTGGCGCACGACGCACGCAAGGTCTTCGGGCAGCCGGCTGTTCGACGGATGGACGACCAGGTTCACCGCCCACGGCGCCGCCTCGGGATCGTTCGACAGCGCCGCATCGATTCGGCTCACCCAATCCTCCAGGTCGGCGGAGGTGCGCGCATTGGGCGCTGGGAAGCTGCCGATCACGCCGGCCCGCGATGATGCGATCACCATCTCGGGTCCCGACACGAGGAACATCGGCGCCGCGATCGCGGGCAGGCGCAAATTGCGCGTTAGCGCTGGTGGAAGGCCGTGTCCCGGCAAGGTCAATCCTCTCTCAAATTATCTGACTTGCATAGTGATACTTAAAGCCCTTATGAGTCGCAAGGCAAGAAAAACATCGCGGCGGTGGTCGCCAAGACGATGGTGCGTGGGAGGACCCTATGAAGAGCTATTTAGTCGCGCTGCTTACCGCATCGGCACTCGCCAGCCCTGGCATCGCTTTCGCTCAGGACACAGCGCCTGCCCCCGAATCCACCGAGGATCAGGGCGGGCTCGAGGAAATCATCGTCACCGCGCAAAAGCGCGCCGAGGGACTTTCCGACGTGCCGATCTCGATCTCGGCGGTCAGCGGAAAGCAGGTCGAAAGCTATGGCCAGACCAACCTCGAACAGATCAGCTCGTCGGTCCCGAACCTCAAGATCACCCAGACCGCGATCGCCAACCGCATCGCGATCCGCGGCATCGCCTCGGGCGACAACAAAGGGTTCGAACAGTCGGTCGCGATGTTCGTCGACGGCGTCTATTACGGCCGCGACCAGCTCTCGCGCCTGCCGTTGATCGACATGGAGCGCGTCGAGGTGCTGCGCGGGCCGCAGCCGACCCTGTTCGGCAAGAATGCGATCGCCGGCGCAGTGAACATCACGACGCGCAGCCCGACCGACGAATTCGAGGGCTCGGTGACCGGCCTCTATGAATTCAATCACAAGGAATTCCAGCTCAACGGCGTGCTGTCGGGCCCGCTGAGCGACGGCGTCGAAGCGCGCGTCGTCGGTTATTACCGGACGATGGACGGCTATTTCTATAACCAGAAGCTGGACCGCGACGAGCCGAGCGTCGACGAGAAATATGTCCGCGGCAAGATCGAGTTCGACAAGGGCGGGCCGTTCGCCGCCGAGCTCAAGCTCGAATATGCCGATTTCGAGGCGAAGGGGCAGCCGCGCGACGTGTTCGGCGCGGTCGGCAACTATAACACCGTGTTCCAGGGGCCTTTCTTTGTCAGCACGAACCCCGATTATGTCCGCGAGGACAATGGCTATGAAAGCCGCAACAAGGTGTTCGGCGCGACCCTGAACGCCGACCTCGAAGTCGGCGAACACACGCTGACCTCGGTCTCGTCGCTGCTCGACTACAAGACGCGCGAAATCGTCGACGTCGATTTTTCGGGGATCAGCTTCCTCGACGGCACGAACCTGCGCGAGGATTATCGCCAATATTCGCAGGAACTCCGCCTCGCCTCACCCGGCGGCGAAACGTTCAACTATATCGGCGGCGTCTATTACCAGCACGCAAAGCTCGACGTGCAGGACTTCACGCGGTTCAACCCGACCTTCCTCGCGCTCGGCGCGCCGTTCAGCGCGCTCGGCGACACGCGCAACGACCGCGACTATACCCAGAAATCGGACCTGATCTCGGCCTTTGCGCAGGGCGAACTATCGGTGACCGACCAGCTTCGCATCACCGCTGGCGCGCGCTTCAACCATGAGAAGAAGAGCGGGCGCCGCACGCTCGCGATCGTCAAGGGACCGCTCAGCACCGCGCCGTTGCCGGTCGTCACCGCCGTGTTCCGCGCGCTCAATATCGAGGCGCACAGCGTCTCTGGCAAATTGAGCGAGGACAGCTTCAACCCGATGGTCAACGTCCAGTATGACGCCACCGACGATTTGATGCTCTATGCATCCTTTGCCCGCGGCACCAAGGCGGGCGGCTTCGACATCCGTTCGAACTCGTTGCCGGGATCGACGACGGTGGCGAAGCCCGGCGCGTTCATGTTCGAGGATGAAAGCGCCGACAATTTCGAGGCAGGGCTGAAATACAAGGGGCGCAATGTCGCGTTCAACCTGTCGCTCTATCGCACCAAGTACAAGGATCTGCAGGTCAACATCTTCGACGGCACGCTCAATTTCAACGTCCGCAACGCTGCCGCCGCGACGACACAGGGGGTCGAGGCCGATTTTCGCGCCGCGATCGCCGACGGGCTGACGATCAGCGGCGCGGTCGCCTATCTCGACTTCAAATTCACCAACTTCACCGACGGCCAGTGCTATTATTTGCAGGTGCCGGGGCCGAACGGCTTCTGCGACTATTCGGGGAAGCGCAACGCGCTCAGCCCCAAATGGTCGGGCAACCTCAATCTCGACTATACGACGCCGGTGACGAGCGATTTGAAGGTCGCGTTCAACATCAACGCCGACTTCTCCTCCTCCTATATCGCCGCGGCGAACCTCGATCCGCGCACCCATCAGGATGGATATGTGAAGCTCGGCGCACGGCTCGCGCTGGCGCAGGTCGACGATCGCTGGGAGGTGGCGCTGATCGGGCGCAACCTCACCAACCAGCGCATCCTGCAGACCGGAAGCGCGATGCCGCTGGCGACGACGATCACGCGCGGCGCGGGCAACGCCTATAACGGCATCGTCGACCGTCCGCGCACGATCGCGGTGCAGCTGACCGGGCGCTTCTGATGGCGGGCGGGAGGGCGGAGGTTCCGCCCTCCCCCTCCCGGCGCGCGCCTTGTCGATGCACCCGTCCTGGTTTAGGGGCATGGCGACGCAAGGGATGGCTTTGGCTTGAAACACGACCGCACGATCAGGGCCTGTTCGATCTGGCGCGCGCTGGAGGTGGTCGGCGACGTTCCCGTCCTGCTCATCATGGAACAGGCGTTTCTGGGCGTGCATGGCTTTGACGAGTTCGTCGCGCGCACGGGGCTGGCCCGCTCGGTGGTCAACGGCCGCCTCAAAAAACTGGTCGAGGAAGATTGCCTGTCCAAACGGCCCAAAAAGGGCGGACGCGGTTTCCACTATATGCTCACCCCAAAGGGGCGCGACCAGTTTCCCAACGCGCTGATGATGCTGCGCTGGCAGCACAAATGGGAAGCGGCGAGCCGCGATTTCCAGGTCCGGCTCTATCATGCCACCTGCGGCAGTGCGACCGAACCGGTCCCGGTCTGCAATTGCTGCCGCGCCGAAATCGACCCACGCGACGTCGCGTGGCGCGAGGGGCCGGGCCTGATCCAGGTCACCCCCGCCTATGAACGCCGCCGCTTCTGCGGCGATGTCGGCGGCCGCCGGCCGGGAGGGCGCCCGCTGGTTGACACGATGATCGAATTGTTCGGCGACCGCTGGGCAACCCTGGTCGTCCGCGCGATGTTCACCCGCATCAACCGTTTCGACGAGATTCAGCGCGATACGCTGATGGCCACAAACATCCTGACCGGCCGCCTGGACCGCCTCGTCAAACAGGGCATTTTGTACGCCGTGCCCTATTCGGCGCACGCGGATCGCTTTGACTACCGCCTCACCGAGAAGGGCCGCGACCTCTACCCCGTGATCCTCGCGCTCCTGCAATGGGGCGACCGCTGGTTTTCCGACGAGCGCGGGCCGCCGGTCCTTTTAACCCACAGCCCCTGCGGCAATGATCTCAAGATGGTCGTTGCGTGCAGCCATTGCGGCGACGAGCTTGCCCTGGGCAACAGCTCATTCGAAATTCAGGCGACCGGGCATCGCGCAAGCGGAGAATGTTAAGCTAAGGATAGGGGCCTCATCATTTGTCAGCCGGGTCCATCGGGACCGACAAGATCGAGCCTGTCCGACCACGGGTCGTTTCCAGACCGCGCCGCGCCATCGGGGGCGAAGTCCATCACCTCGCCGCCACGAAAGCGGGGCCAGGCGGCGAGGCCGGGCCCGTTCGGATCACCGGTTTTCACGAAGTTGACGACATAAGCGCTGACGGTTCGGGCGATCGCCCTGTCCCCGGCGGTCGTCGCCGGACCATATTTGGTCGCGACCGTATCCAGAAAATAGGGGATCTCGCTCGCGTGCGCCACGCCCTTCGACCCCGCGCGCGCCGACTCGGCGACATAGGAAAAGCGATAGTGATAGGCGGGCTGCGCGGCCTCGGCGGCGCGTCCGGCGACATAGCGCGCCGGCTCGATCATGAACCTGTCGCCGCCAACCTTGAGCGCCACGTCGAAAAAGCTGCCGTCGCCCAGACATTGACGGTCAGACAGTCTTCCGAGGGCGGCGTGCCGAAGGGCGCGGCATCGCTCGGGAACGGCAGCTGCATGCAGTCGTGCCCGAAGGCGGTCGCACCGCGAACGCCTGCCCAGGGAATGACCGGCTGCGGCGCACGCCAGCGGAGCTCGCTCACCGGGGGAGCGGCGAAAAGAAACCGGCTGGCGCGTAATAAGGAGCGCCTTGGGTGGGAACAGCGCGCTCCCGACTGCCGAGCCGATACCTCCTTCTTCCTGACCCTAGGTGGTGCCTCGCACAACAAGACTCGTCGGCAACAGAATATTTCCTGTGCTGAAACCTTCGGGATCCGCGACGAGACGCACAGCCTGAAAGGCCAAGTCGGCTATCGGCTGATGAATGGTCGTGAGCGGCGGCCAGACGAGCTGGGCGATATAACTGTCGTCGAACCCCGCGACCGCTATGTCTTCGGGGATCGAGCGGCCCAGCTCGCGAATGCCCGCCATCGCACCGATCGCGACCTCGTCGTTGAACGCAAAAATGGCATCGGGCAATTGCCCGACGTCCCGCAGAAGATCGAGCGTTGCAATCCGCCCGGCCTCTGCGATCGATTCGTTCAATTCGATGCGAGCGAGCGCGACACCCGCGGGGTCGCCGCCCAGCGCGCCCAGCGCGTCGCAGAAGGCCCGCTCGCGAACCATCGCGGCTGCATGATCGGCGGGGCCGGCAATGATCGCGAAACGGCGGCGCCCACCGTCCCACAAATGCCTCACCAGCTGCTCCACCGCCCGACGCTCGTCGGCGCCGACCGCGACCGAGCGGCCAAGCTGCTTGCCGGGGGCGATGCGCACATAAGGCAAGCCGTCGCGATCGAGGGCGTCGAGCAACTTCTCGTCGTCGCAGACCGGCGGGGTCAGGATCAATGCGTCGCAATGGGCACCGCGCAGCCCCTGCTCGTAGCGATCGACGACGCTGTCGGAGCCATGATCGAATTCCTCGAGGACGAGGTGATACCCGTACTGACGGCAAGCCTTCGCCGCCCCCCGGAATATCTCCGCGAAATAGAAGGAGGACAGGTGCGGCATGAATGCACCGATCAGGAAGGAGCGTGACGCCGCCAGCGACCGTGCCGCCTGATTGACGCGATAGCCGGTTTCGCGGATCGCCGCCTCGATGCGTTCGCGCGTCGCGGCGCTGACATTGGCGTTGCGGTTGACGACGCGCGACACGGTCTTCGCCGATACGCCGGCGATCGCCGCGACATCGTCCAGGGTAGCAGGCTTTTTCACGGCGGGACCAATAGGATTCATCGCGCCTAGTTAGACGCGGAATACGTATCCAGTCCATCCCAAATGTCAGCGCTGACATTTTTCGTTGTCAGCGCTGACATGATTAGATAGCTAGCGATTCGAAAATAGAAGAAATGGGAGAGTTTGATGGGATCGTGGCTTTGCCGCGCGGCGTTGCTCGCCGCCTGTTCGATGTCAGCTATTGCACCGGGAGTCCAGGCGCGGGATGCAGTGGACGACGCCGATCGCCGCGCCGCCGCCGCCGAAGCCGTGATGACCAATGCCGAGCGGGTGACCCTGCTGAACGGCATCCTGGCCATGCCCCTTGGCGACGTGAAAATCCCCGAAGGTGTCCCGTTTGGCGCGGGATATATCCCCGGCATCCCTCGCCTCGACGTTCCTGCGCTCACCGAAACCGATGCCAGCCTTGGTGTGTCCTACCTTGGCGGCCTACGCGGCGACGGGGCGACCGCGCTTCCGTCGGGAATGGCGATGGGCTCGACATGGAGCCCCGACCTCATGCGCAAGGGCGGCGCGCTGATCGGCGGCGAAGCCCATGCCAAGGGGTTCAATGTCCTGCTCGCGGGCGGCATCAACCTGGTCCGCGATCCACGTGGCGGCCGCGCCTTCGAATATCTGGGCGAAGATCCGCTGCATTCGGGGCTGCTCGGCGGCGCGGCGGTTGCGGGTATCCAGTCGCAGGGCGTAATTTCGACGATCAAGCATTTCATACTCAATCCGACCGAGATCGGACGGCAGTTCCACAACGGCATCATCGACGAAGGCGCGCTGCGCATGAGCGACCTGCTCGCCTTCGAGATCGCGATCGAAACGGGTCAGCCGGGGTCGGTCATGTGCGCGTACAACAAGGTCAATGGCGCGCAGGCGTGCGGCAACGACCGGATGCTGAACGGCATCCTCAAGGGCGACTGGCGCTACAAGGGCTGGGTGATGTCCGACTGGGGATCGGTCCGGGCGACCGATTTCGCGCTTGAGGGTCTCGACCAGCAATCGGGCTCGCAGCTCGATGCGGCGGTATTCTTCGGCCAGCCGCTGCTCGACGCCGCCAATCGCGACAAGCGCTATCAGCGCCGCATCGCCGACATGAGCCGGCGCGTGCTGCGCTCCATCTATGCCGTCGGGGTCGATCGCAACCCGGCGCGCAAGGCGCCGATCGATGTCGCCGCCGGCGCCGCGGTCGCACAGGAAATTGCCGAAAAGGGCATGGTCCTGCTCCAGAACCGCGACAATATCCTGCCGCTTGCCGCCTCGGCAAAGCGCATCCTGGTGGTCGGCGGCTATGCCGACGCGGGCGTGCTGTCGGGCGCAGGATCGTCGCAGGTACAGGGTCAGGGCGGCCCCGCTGTCTCGCTCCCGACCATGAAGGACGGTCCGTTCACCGCGCTGATGGCGCAAAATTATCACCGCTCCTCGCCGCTCGACGCCATTCGCGCCCGCGCGCCGCAGGCGGACGTCATGTTCCGCGACGGCCGTTACCCGGCCGAGGCGGCGATCGCAGCGAAAAACGCCGACCTTGTCATCGTCTTTGGAACGCAGTGGATGACCGAAGGACTCGATGTCCCTGATCTCTCACTGCCGCAAGGGCAGGATGCAATGATAGCGGCGGTCGCGAAGGCCAATCCAAAGACGGTCGTCGTGCTGGAGACCGGCGGACCCGTCGCGATGCCGTGGCAGGACGATGTCGGCGCGATCCTCGCGGCCTGGTATCCCGGCGCGCGCGGCGGCGAGGCGATCGCCGGGGTGCTGTTCGGCGACGTCAATCCGTCAGGCCGTCTGCCCGTGACCTTTCCCGCTTCGATCGCGCAGCTTGCGCGCCCCGCCCTCCCCGGCGCCGAGACCGTCGAGCCGAGCTTCGCCGGGCATGGCAAGCCCGGCCAGACGCTCGACATCGACTATAATGTCGAAGGCGCCGACGTCGGTTACCGCTGGTTCGCGCGCAAAGAGGCAAAGCCGCTCTATCCGTTCGGTTTCGGGCTCAGCTACACCCGCTTCGACCGCTCGGGCCTTGCGGTCACGGGCGGGGCAAATCCCGCCGCCGCCTTCACGCTGCGCAACGGCGGCGCGCGCGACGGCGCCGATGTCGGACAGGTTTATCTGGTCGAAACGCCGCGCGGAAAAACGCGCCGGCTCGTCGCCTTCGCGCGCGTCGACCTGAAACCCGGCGAGACGCGCCGGATTGACGTGCCCATCGACCCGCGCCTGCTCGCCGACTGGGGACCCAAGGGCTGGACGATCGCGCCCGGCACCTATCGCTTCGCGCTCGGCGCGTCGGCCGAAGACTTGATCGAGGAAACGGGCGTCACGCTCGCCGGAAGGACCTGGAACTACCGCAAATAGACCATCACAGAACAGGGGGACGACATGAAGAGGATTTGGACTTCCGCCACCGCGCTCGGCGCCGTGCTCGCGGCCACGACGCCGGCCTTCGCGCAGGATAGCGCGGCGACCGACGAACAGACCGGCGGCTTCGGCGAGATCATCGTCACCGCACAGAAACGCGCCGAAAATCTGCAGGACGTGCCGATCTCGGCGACTGTCGTCAGCGCCGACGCGCTTGCGTCGCGCCAGATTTTCGACCCGTCGCAGCTCCAGCTCGTCGCGCCCAGCCTGCAGGTCAAAAGCTTCAACGCGGCGCTCGGCGCCTCGAATTTCTCGATCCGCGGCGTCGGCACGCTCAGCTTCTCGAACTCGATCGAAGCGAGCGTGACCTCGGTGATCGACGGCGTCGTCATGGGCAACCCGTCGCTCGGTTTCATGAACTATCTCGACCTCGCGCAGATCGAAGTGCTCAACGGCCCGCAGGGAATGTTGTTCGGCAAGAACGCATCCGCCGGCCTCGTCAACATCACGACGCGCCGCCCAGAGATAGGCCGCTTCGACGGACAGATCATGGGCGAGATCGCGCAGATGAAGGTGCCCGGCGACGGATTGCTCTATCGCCTGCAAGGCATCGTCAATGTTCCGCTGGGCGACACGGCGGCGCTGCGCGTCAGCGCGTCGCAGACGCATACCGACCCGGTGATCACGAATCTGGTTGATGTTCCCGGTAGTCAATATGGCCAGAACCAGACCAGCCTGCGCGCGAAGCTCTTGTGGGAGCCGACATCCGAACTCAGCATCTATATCGCCGGCGACTATGCGCATTCCTCGGGCGTCGGATCGGGCGGCAGCGCCGACCGCATCGTCCGGCCCACCAGCCGTTTTGCCGCCGAAAACGCCGCGCTTGGCATCGTCGCCGATCCCGACAATTTCTTTTCGAGCTATGGCGCGCCGACGCGGGCCAATTTCGACGTCGGCGGGCTTCAGGCCAATATCGATTATGAATTTGAAAGCGGGCACACGCTGACCAGCATCACCGCGTGGCGGAAGTTCGACGCCGACAATCTCTTCGATTCGGACAAGCACCGCGTCAATCTGCTCGATACCAACCACCAGCTGTCGACGATCAGCCAGTTCACCGAGGAACTGCGGCTGGCATCGCCGGTCGGCCAATTTTTCGAATATCAGTTCGGCCTCTATTATTATGATTCCAAGAGCGATTCCGACATTACGGCGGCGGGTGCCAATGGCGTGACGGCACCGCCGCCCGCTGGGTTCAATGCCTGGCTCGGTATTCACTCGACCGGCTCGATGACGTCGAAAAGCTACGCGGGCTTCGGTCAGGGCACGCTCAATATCAGCGACCACTTCCGCTTCACCTTCGGCGGCCGCTATACCTATGACAAGCTCAAGCTTCGCTCGGTCAGCGACGCGGCCGGGTTCGTCGTCCCGTTCGGCGCAGTGGGATCGCGCAACCAGCGGATCAGCGAGGAGAATTTCTCGTGGCGCGTCGGCGCGCAATATGACCTGACCGACGATGTCATGGCCTATGCCTCGGTGGCACGCGGCTACAAGGGGCCGGGCTTCAACCTGACGATCGATCCGCGCGCGCCGCTGATCATGCCCGAAATCCCGACCTCCTATGAAGCCGGGATCAAGTCGACGCTGCTCGACCGCCACCTGATCTTCAACATCTCGGGCTACAGCTCGACCTTCAAGAATTTCCAGGCGCAGGCGTTCGACACGGCGAGCAACGGCTATGTCCTGCTGAACGCGGGCGAGCTCAAGTCGCGCGGGTTCGAGATCGAGGCGTCGGCGCTGCCCGCCGAAGGCCTCGTCTTCAATCTCGGGGTCAGCTATGTCGACGCCTTCTTCTCGGACTTTCAGGGCGACCGCTGCTATCCCTTCCAGCCGAACTGCCGCCCCAACGGAACGATCGACTCCTCGGGCAATCAATTGCCGAACGTGCCCAAATGGACGGTCAGCCTGACCGGCCGCTATGAAACACCGGTCAGCGAAAGCCTCGCGGTATTTCTGCAGGGCGCGCTCTATGCGCGCACCAGTTCGAACTTCAGCTCGACCGAGGATCCGAATACGAAATTGCCCGGCTATTCGCTGTTCGACGCCAGCATCGGGCTCAAACAGATCGACGACAAGTTCAAGCTGACGATCTTCTGCCGCAACTGCTTCGACAAGCGCCAGCCGACCTTCATCAACTCCAACTCGCAGTCGCGCGGCGACTATTACCACATGTTCGGACTCAACTCGTTCCGGACGCTCGGCGTGTCGCTGGAGGGTCGTTTCTAAAAAGGGGAAGCGCCGGGCCGTCGGTTGGGACGGCCCGGCGTCATGCCCGGGAGGTTCGCATGACCAGGAAATCGATCGCGGCTGCGGTCAGCGCCGTCGCTCTGGCCGCATTATCGGCGACGCCCGTCGCTGCCGAGGAAAAGCCCGGCCCACCGAAGCTGGTCGTCCTGATTTCGATCGACCAGTTCTCGGCCGATCTGTTCAACGCGAGCCGGAGCGAATTTCAGGACGGGCTCGCCAGGCTGGCGCAGGGCATCGTCTATTCGAACGGTTTTCATGCGCAGGGCGTGACCGAAACCTGCGCAGGCCATGCGGTGATTGCGAGCGGCCGGCATCCTGCCGCGACGGGGATCATCGCGAACCAATGGTACGACCAGCGCGCCGGGGTCGATCGCTATTGCACCGACGACGGCGTCCATGTCGCCGCACGCGCCAGCCGCAAACTCGGCACCGGACCGGCGCTGCTCGAGGTGTCGACGCTCGGCGACTGGTTCAAGGCCGCCTCGCCCGCCAATCGCGTCTTTTCGGTCGCGGGCAAGGATCGGTCGGCGATCATGATGGGCGGCCGCCATCCCGACGGGGCTTTCTGGTTCGACGGCAAACAGGGATTCGACACCTGGGGTAGCGACGCGCAGGACGCCCAACGCCGCCTCGCGCCGCTTGCCGACCTGAACGCCGGTCTCGCACCGCGGCTCGCTGCGCCGCCCGTCTGGACCTACCAGCGTGAAAGCTGCCGCATGCGCGAGGCGGTCATCCCTCTGTCCGGCGGCAGGAGCTTCCATGCCCATCTGCCGCCCGATCCGCCCGCAGCGATCCCGGGCCAGCCACCGGCGAGCGGCCCGGCGCTGCCTCCCTGGTTTTATGACCAGATCACAATCGACGCAGCCATCAACCTGCTCGATAGCCAGAAACTCGGCCGCTCGCCCGGAACCGACCTGCTCGCGGTCGGCCTGTCGGCGACCGATATGGTCGGCCATGCCTATGGCACGCAAGGGCCCGAGATGTGCGACCAGATGGCCCGGGTCGACGAGGCGGTCGGCCGCCTCCTCAATCGGATCGGCGAGCTCAAGATTCCTGTCCTCGTCGCGCTCACCGCCGACCATGGCGGCGGCGACATCCCCGAACGGCTGGCGGAGCGCGGCTATCGCGATGCCGGGCGGATCGATGCCGCCGCGCTGCTCGCCGACCTCAACGCCGCAGCGCGCGCCGCGACAGGCATCGACTGGAACCCGCTGCGTCCGGCGTTCTTCGACCCGACGCAGCTTGTCGTCGTCGACGCCGGTGGGCGGTCGCTCGCCGATACCGCGCTCAAGAGCCGCATCGCCGAAGCGACCGCGGCGCGCGCACTCACCCGGCCGGGCATCGCCGGTGCCTGGACGGCGGCGCAATTGCAGGGGCGGAAGCCCGATCCGTACCAGTCCCCGGACCTGCTGCCGGTCGCCGACCGTATGGCGCTGTCCTTCTATCCCGGGCGCAGCGGCGACATATTGCTCGCGACCGACCCGCTGAAGATCGCCGCACCGCCGCTCCCCGGCCTGTTCATGATGGGCCATTCGGGCCCCGGCGACTTCAACCGGCGCGTCCCCATCCTCTTCTGGTGGCCCGGTGTGGCGCATCAGGAACGCGCCCTGCCGGTACAGGTGGCTGATGTGGCGCCAACACTTGCCGCCGCCATGCGGGTCGCGCCGGACGGTCCGGTTGATGGAGAATGCCTCGAACTCGGCGGAACGGGGACAGGCTGTCCCCTTCCGGCGGCATCGCGGCGATAATGTGAAAGGACTGACAATGCGGATATTCCCCACCGTCGCGCTCGCGCTGGCGCTCGTTTCTCCCGCGACGGCGGCGGACACCGCGCTGCAGCCGGTCGTTGACACGCGTAGCGGTGCCGTACAGGGCGTCGCCGAAGGCCAGAGCATCGCCTATCGGGGGATTCCCTATGCGCTGCCCCCCGTCGGCGATCTGCGCTGGCGCGCGCCGCAGCCCGCCGATCGCTGGGCCCAGCTTCGGGTCGCCGACCAGTACGGCCCCGATTGCATGCAGATCCCCTTCAAGGCCGATGCCGCGCCGCTGGGGGTGAAGCCGTCCGAGGACTGCCTCTATCTCAACGTCTGGACCCCGGCCGAACGGTCGCGCAAGAAACGCCCGGTGATGGTCTGGATCTATGGCGGCGGTTTCGTCAACGGCGGCAGCTCGCCGCCGGTCTATACCGGCCGGTCTTTTGCCGAATCGGATGTGGTTTTCGTCAGCTTCAACTACCGGCTCGGCCGTTTCGGCTTTTTCGCCCACCCGGCACTGAAGCGCGAAGCCGCCGGCGCGCCGACGGGCAATTATGCGATCCTCGACCAGATCGCGGCGCTGAAATGGGTGCAGGAAAATATCGCGGCCTTCGGCGGCGATCCCGGCAACGTCACCATTTTCGGTGAATCGGCGGGCGGCATGTCGGTGCACGCGCTGACAACGACCCCGCTTGCGAAGGGACTGTTTCACAAGGCGATCTCCATGTCCGGCGGCGGGCGCGATCTAATGGGCCCGCTGCGCACCGCGACCGAGGCCGAAGCGATCGGCGCCGGTTTTGCGCGGGCGAAGGGGATAGAGGGCGATGAGACCGGCGCGCTGGCCGCGCTTCGCGCCCTGCCAGCCGACACGGTGATGAGCGGGCTCAACCTGATGAGCCTGTTCGGCGCGAAGGATTTCACCCCGCTCTATGCCGACGGACAGATCGTGCGCCGGTCGATCGATGTGGCCTATGCCGCCGGTGACGGCGCAAAAATACCGATGGTCATCGGCGCGAACGATGCCGACGGCTTCTTCTTCGGCGGGGGTGTCGATCAGGCCTATGCCCCGCTGGCGGCGGTGCGGGCAGAGGCCGAGCCGGTCTATGACCCCGAAGGACGCAAGGACGCGATGCGCATCGGCATCGCGGTTTCGGCCGACACGATGTTCCTCGAACCCACGCGGCACGTCGCCCGGATCATCGCGGGGCGCGGGCAGCCCGTCTTCACCTACCGCTTCGGCTATGTGCCCGACTATCTGCGCGCCAAGATGCCGGGCGCCTTTCATGCCAGCGAATTGCCCTTTTTCTTCGGCACCGTCGACGTCCGGCACGGCGCTGCGACATCGCCCGCCGATCGCGCGGCGGCGCGGCTGGTGCAGGATTATTGGGTCAATTTCGCAAAGACCGGCGTACCGTCGGCAACGGGTGGTGGGCGCTGGTCGCCGGGCGGCGTGGCGGCCGATACCATTATGACCTTCGACGCGGCGGGTGCGCGCGAAGGACCCGACCCGATCCGCGCGCGGCTCGATTTCGTCGAGCGCGTCACGGCCGCCAGAGCGCCCTGACCGGTGAGAGCGACTCTGATGCGCTTTCTGTCGCCCCTCGCCGCCCTGACCGGCGCTCTCCTGTTCGCACCGCCCGTGGCGGCGCAAGACGCGGTGGCGACGGTTGAAAGCGGCGAGCTTAGCGGAACCGTCGACGACGGCGTCGTCCGCTTCCTCGGCGTCCCCTATGCCGCGTCGCCCGTCGGCGAACGGCGCTGGGCCGCCCCCGCAGCGCCGCCGCCATGGCCCGGGCGGCGCGATGCGAAGGCGCATGGCCCCGGCTGCGTCCAGACGATCACCCCCGGTGGCTTCGGTCCGTGGACCCGCGAATATGTCGCGCCATCGCCGGTTTCGGAAGATTGCCTCACCCTCAACATCTGGGCGCCGGCGGAGCATGACGGCCGGCCGTTGCCGGTGATGGTCTGGATTCACGGCGGCGCCTTCATGTCGGGGTCGAATGCGGTTCCGATCTATGACGGCGCCGCGCTGGCGCGGCAGGGCATCATTGTCGTGTCGATCAACTATCGCCTGGGCGTCTTCGGCTTTGCCGCCTTTCGCGACCTCGCGAACGATCCCGGCGGCGGCGCCAATTTCGGGTTGCAGGACATATTGGCGGCGCTGCGCTGGACACAGCGCAATATCGCCGGCTTTGGGGGAGATCCCCGAGAGGTGACGATCGCCGGTCAGTCGGCGGGCGCCATGGCGGTCCATATGCTGCTCCTCTCCCCGAAAGCGGACGGACTGTTCGCGCGCGCGATCGCACAAAGCGGCATTGTCGAAACCCCTCTCTCTGATCGCATCGAAGCCGACCGCCGCGGCGCCGACCTGCTCGCCCGCGCGAGGCTCCCCAGTATCGCAGCGCTGCGGCACCTGCCGGCGGATCGGGTGATGGCGCTGCTCGAAACCGGCCCGCTCGCCGGCGCTGGAGATGTCGGCGGCATGCCGCTGCTCGGCCCGGTCGTCGACGGATCGATCCTGCCCGGACAGGTTGCCGCGATGGAAGCGGCGGGCCAGCGGCGTGCCGTGCCCGTGATGGTCGGGCTGAACGCCGACGAAGGCGTGTTGAGCCCCGGTTATTTCCGCGCGGCGCCTGCGGACGTGCGTGCGCTTGCCGCCCGGATCGCGGGCGACGCCGGCGCCGGCGCCGATGCACTACTGGCGGACACCCCGCTCGATAGCGAGATGACGGCACTCGCCGCGCGTCGGCAACTGACCCGCCTGTACGGCCTTGCGTCGCTTATCGACTGGGCGCGCATGCACCACGCCCCCGCCTTTGCCTATTATTACACCCATCCCGAGCCGGGCCCGGGACAGGAGATGTTCGGCGCGTTCCACTCGGCCGAAATGCCCTACACTTTCAATTCGCTGAGCACCTCACCCGACCGCCCCTTCACGGAATACGACCGCTCGGTTGCTGCGACCATGTCGCAACTATGGGCAAATTTCGTGAAGCGCGGCGACCCCAACGGCCCGGGTTTGCCACAATGGCCGGAGTTCGCGAACGGGTCAGGCGGCGTGATGGAACTGGGCGCACATTTTGCGCCATACCGAACCGAGGAGCAGAAGCTGCACCTTATGCTTGGCAGATTCGCCATTGGCCAGGGACGGTCAATCTTCGGCATCGAAAGCTTCGTGGAAACGTCACTGGAACGATGATTCGACAAAGGTGCGCGTTCAAATTGACTTACGGCATTTGTCCGCGAAAGGCCTGAGGCTAAGGTGCCGATCGTGAAAGCGCCGAGGCTCGAATGTAGCCGAATGTCTTCGAATTTGAGATTTCGTCGAATCTGGAATTTTTTCTTTTAATTTCAAAAGCTTAGTTATTTGACGGATCGCCGCTCGGTCATTTCTGACCAGTTACTTTTTATTCTTTATTTTTCAATTCGTTATAGTGAATTGGATAATTGAGTGGGAGTGATCCACGACTCCCTTAATCACAAATATCCGTAGCTGAATTGCAGTATTTTTCTTGGCCGATCCAATCGCCAGCGAATCCTTTTGACGACAATTTTGACAGTGTTTTGTCTTAACTGGCGGAATTTGGCCGCTTGCGGCCTGTCCGCCTTTCCGTCGGAGCCCATAGAAATAGCCATTTCCCGAGGCCGGTTAGGCATGGACAGGCAATCATTCGCCCGGAAGCGGAACGGCTGTCTGATATTTGACCGCCCTGAGTGCGAAGTGCGACGCAGCCGCGGCGACCGCTTCGTTCCTGAGCAGCTTTTGCATCAGAAATGCTTCGTAGTCGGCGACATCGGTTGCGACGACGCGCACCTGATAATCCCACTCGCCCGACATCGACAGGCATTCCATGATGCGATCCTGGTCCCGGACAAAATTTTCGAACATCGCGGTATGCTCGGCCGAATGGCTCTTGAGCCGGATATTGCAGAGGACGTTGACGCTCTGTCCGACCCGTGCTGCGTCGACGAGCCACACATTTTTCGTCAGCACGCCGGCCGCCTCGAGCGCTCTGACGCGGCGCCAGCACGACGGGCCCGTGCTGCCCACCCGCTCGGCAAGGTCACCGTTGCTCTGCACGCCATCGCGCTGCAATTCGCCGAGGATGCGACGGTCGAGCGGGTCAAGTTTGACAATTTCTTTCACCATATAGCCATTATATGAAATAGACTCGCTTTCAAACACGCTATTTCGTCCAGTTTGAGAAGATTTTTCGCTGATTTATTGCGATATCTCGCGCATGACACTCGATACCCTGCCCGCCCGCTCCGTCTCAACCAGCCTGCCGTTCGATACGCTGGCTGCGCAGCCCGCCGACGCCTTGCTGAGCCTCATCGCGCTGTACCGGGCGGATGATCGACCGCAGAAAATCGACCTCGGTGTCGGCGTGTTCCGCGACGATGCGGGCGACACACCCGTGATGCGCGCGGTTAAGGCGGCCGAGGCGGCGCTGCTCAAAACGCAGGTGACCAAATCCTATCTCGGGGCCGAAGGCGACGCCGCCTATACCGCGCTGCTCGAGGGGATCGTGTTTGGCGACCCGACGGCGGGCGAACGGTTGAACGGCGTGCAGACGCCCGGCGGCACGGGCGCGCTTCGCCTTGGCGCCGAGCTTCTCGCGCGTGCGAACCGCGAAGCACAGGTCTGGATCGGCACCCCGACATGGCCCAACCATGCGCCCATCTTTGCCGAAGCGGGACTGTCGACGCGGAGCCACCGTTTCCAAGACGCCGCGTCTGGCAACATCGATTTCGACGCGATGCTGGACGATCTTTCTGCGGCGTGCGCAGGCGACATCCTGTTGCTGCACGGCTGCTGTCATAACCCGACCGGCGGCGACTTCACTCCGGAGCAGTGGCAGGCCGTCGCCGATCTGTGCGCGGCGCGCGGGCTGATTCCCTTCATCGACCTCGCCTACCAGGGGCTGGGCGATGGGCTGACTGAGGATGCGGCGGCGACGCGGATGATCTTCGATGCGCTGCCCACCGCGCTCCTTGCCTATAGCTGCGACAAGAATTTCGGCCTCTATCGCGAACGCGTCGGCGCGCTGTGGGCCCTGTCGGCGAACAGCGCGATCGCCGAACGCGTCCGCTCTAACATGCTCTCGCTCGCGCGCAGCCTCTGGTCGATGCCGCCCGATCATGGCGCGGCGATCGTCCGGACGATCCTCGAGAATGACGCGCTCCGCGCCGACTGGCGGGACGAACTCGACACGATGCGCGCGCGCCTCAACGGCCTGCGCGCGGCACTCGCCGCAACGCATCCTCGGCTGTCGGCGATCGCGGACCAGCGCGGCATGTTCGCGATGCTGCCGCTGACACCCGAAGCCGTCGCGGCGCTGCGCGAAGAGCATGGCATCTACATGGCCGGGAACGGACGCATCAATATCGCGGGCCTGCGCGCCGACACGGTGCCGGTTTTTGCGCAGGCGCTCCGGCCGCACCTCGAAGCCCTGAACGGCAACGCGTGACCCGCCCGCACATCGACGCGACGCACGATCCAGCGCGGACGAGCTGGGTCGAATCGGCGAACGGCCATCGCGACTTTCCGGTCCAGAATCTGCCCTACGGGATTTTTGCGCCCGAGAATGGCGACCCGCGCCCCGGCGTCGCGATCGGCGACGCGGTATTCGACCTGCGTGCAGCCGCAGCCGCCGGCCTGTTGCCCGCCGCTGCCGCCATCCCCTGCACCGGCGACACGCTCAACGCGCTGATGGCGCTGGCACCCGCCGACCGGCTTGCGCTGCGCGAACGGCTAAGCGCGATGCTGTCGGATCCCGCGCGGGAGGCCGAGCTGGCGCCGATGCTGCATGAGGCCGCAAGCTGCACGATGCACCTCCCCGCACGGATCGGCGACTACACCGACTTTTATGTCGGCATCCATCACGCGAACAACGTCGGACGCCAGTTCCGGCCCGACAATCCGCTGCTCCCCAATTATAAATATGTGCCGATCGGCTATCACGGGCGCGCTTCGTCGGTGCGCCCCTCGGGCGAGCCCGTCGTCCGCCCGCGCGGACAGCGCAAGCCGCCCGAGGCCGACGCCCCGATTTTCGAGCCGACGCAGCGGCTCGACCATGAGCTCGAGCTCGGCGTGTGGATCGGCGAAGGCAATGCGCTGGGCGCACCGATCCCGATCGGCGACGCGGCGCGCCATATCGCCGGGTTGTCGCTGTTCAACGACTGGTCGGCGCGCGATTTCCAGGCGTGGGAGTATCAGCCGCTCGGCCCCTTCCTCGCCAAGAACTTTCATTCGACCATTGCGCCCTGGGTGATCACGACCGAGGCGCTTGCACCCTTTCGTATCGCGCAGCCACCGCGTCCCGAGGGCGATCCCGCGCCGCTGCCCTATCTTTGGGATGCCGAAGATCAGGCGCACGGCGCGCTCGGCCTAACTCTCGAGGTTTTTCTCCTCACCGCCCCCATGCGCGCGGCGGGCGCCGAGCCTTTCCGCCTCAGCCGCGGCCCGGCGACGAGCATGTACTGGACGATCGCGCAGATCGTCGCGCACCACGCCTCGAACGGCTGCAACCTGAACCCCGGCGACCTGCTCGGCACGGGGACGATATCGGCCCCCGGCCGCGAGGGGTTCGGCAGCCTGCTCGAACTGACGACCGGCGGGTCGGAGCCTATCCAACTGCCCGATGGCGAACGGCGCGGTTTCCTGGAGGATGGCGACGAGATCATCATGCGCGCGAGCGCCGCAGCGGACGGTTTCGTGCCGATCGGCTTTGGCGAATGCCGCGCGGTCATCCTTCCCGCGCGCTGAGCGCCGTACGGGGCTCAGGTCAGAAACGCGCCCAGTTCGGCAAGCAATAATTCGGGCGTTTCTTCCTGCGGACTGTGCCCGCACGGCAGCGCGCGTCCGCGCACATCGCGGGCCTTCGACCGCCAGCTCTCCATAACGTCGAAGAGCGTGCCCACCGTGCCATATTCGCCCCAAAGAAGCAGCAAGGGCGCCTCGATCCGCCGGTCATCATCGGCGGCATCATGGTCGAGATCGATGCTCGCCGCGGCGCGATAATCTTCGCAGATCGCGTGGCGCGTCGCGGGGTCGCGATAGCAGCGGCGATATTCGGCGACGACGCGCGGATCGAGCGAGCCTTCGATCTTGATCTGCCCGGCGAGATGGCGGTCGAGAAAATGGTCGGGATCGGCCGCGATCATCCGTTCGGGCAGGTCGAACGGCTGGATCAGGAAGAACCACCAGAAATAGCGTGTCGCGAACTCGCGGTTCGTCTGCGCATACATCGTCGCGGTCGGCGCGATGTCGAGCAGCACGAGCCGCGCGACGCGGTCCGGGTGGTCGAGCGCCATGCGGTGTGCGACGCGCGCGCCGCGATCGTGCGCGACGACATCGAAGCGGTCGAAGCCGAGCGCCGCCATCACCGCGACCTGATCGGCCGCCATCGCGCGCTTGGAATAATTGGCGTGCGCGGGATCGCTCGGCAGTTTTTCGCTGTCGCCATAACCGCGCAGGTCGGTAGCGACGACCGTGAAGCGTTTCGCGAGCGCGGGCACGACCTTGTGCCAGGTCAGATGCGTCTGCGGGTGACCGTGCAGGAGGAGGAGCGGCGGCCCCGAGCCGCCGACCGCGGCACGGATGCGCACGCCGCCCGCATCGACGTCCCGCCAATGGAACCCCGGCATGAGTTCGGGATATTCGGGACTATTGCTCATCGCTCGGCACCCATAAGCCAGGGCTTGCGGCCGAGATAGGCCTTCTCGAACGCGCGGATGCGGTCGGCGTGGGTCAGCGTCTCGCCGATCCGGTCGAGCCCGAGCATCAGCGCGCGCCGTGTGGCGGGATCGATGTCGAAGCCCGCCGCATAGCCGCCCATCGCGATGCGCTGCGCATCGAGGTCGACCGTCATCTCCCCTGCCCCGTCGCCCATTTCCGCCATCAGCGCCGCGACCTGTTCGAGCGGCAGCGACAGCAGCAGCAGGCCGTTGTTCGCGGCATTGTCCGCAAAGATCGCGCCATAGGAGGAGCCGATGATGCCGCGGATGCCATATTGGAGCATCCCCCACACCGCATGTTCGCGCGACGAACCACAGCCGAAATTGGGCCCGACGAGCAGAAAGCGGGTCTGCGTCATATCCGCGCGGTTGAGGATGAAATCGTCACGCACCGCGCCGCTTTCATCGAAGCGCAGGTCGTGGAAGAGGCCCCGGGCAAGTCCCGAACGATCGATGCCTTTCAGGAATGCCTTGGGCATGATGACGTCGGTGTCGATGTTGGCGGCGGGCATCGCCGCGGCGCGGCCCGACAGGCGGATGAAACGCTCCATCAGTCAAGCTCCTCCGCCGCGAGTTCTCGCACATCGGCGAGCCTTCCCGTGACGGCGGCCGCCGCGACCATCGCCGGACTCATCAGGTGCGTGCGGCCGCCGATCCCCTGCCTGCCTTCGAAATTCCGATTGGTGCTCGACGCGCAGCGTTCGCCCGGCGCGAGGCTGTCGTCGTTCATCGCGAGGCAGAGCGAGCAGCCCGAACGGCGCCATTCGAACCCGGCTTCGATGAAGATGCGGTCGATCCCCTCCTCCTCGGCGGCGCGGCGGACGCCGCTGCTGCCCGGCGAAATCATCGCGCGAACGCCCGGCGCGACCTTGCGTCCCTTCAATATCCGCGCCGCATCGCGCAGATCGGTCAGGCGCGCGTTGGTGCACGAACCGATGAAGGCACGATCGATCGCGATATCCTGCAGCCGCATATGGGGCGCGAGGCCCATATAGGCCATCGCGCGGATCGCATCGGCGCGGCGCTCGGCGGGAAGGTCATCGGGATCGGGGACGATGCCGGTGATCGCGAGCGACTGGTCGGGACTGGTCCCCCAGCTCACCATCGGCGGAATGTCGCCGGCATCGAGCGCGATCTCCTTGTCGAACCGCGCGCCGGGATCGCTGCACAGCGCCTGCCATTCGGCGCGCGCCTGTGTGAGCAGACCCGCCGACGGGGCTCGCGGGCATCCCGCGATATATTCGACGACCTTGTCATCGGGCGCCATCAGCGCAACGCGCGCGCCGCATTCGACCGCCATGTTACAGATCGTCATGCGCGCCTCGACCCCGAGCGCACCGATCGCCGCGCCCGCAAATTCGACGGCATGCCCCGCCGCACCATCGGCGCCGATCCGGCGGATCACCTCCATGATCAGGTCCTTCGCGGTGACCCCGGGCGCCAGCCTCCCGTCGATCGTGATGCGCATCGTGCGGAGGCGGCGATAGACGAGCGTCTGCGTCGCCAGCAGATGTTCGATGTCCGACGTCCCGATACCGAAACCGACCACGCCGAACGCGCCATAGGTCGTCGAATGGCTGTCGCCCGCCGCGATCACCATGCCTGGCAGCACCAGACCCAACTCGGGCATCACGACATGCTCGATCCCCTGCCGCGGATCGAAGAGATCGAAGATTTCGATCCCGAAATCGCGGCCATTCTCGCCCAGATATTCGATCTGCCGCCGCGCGCCGTCGTCGAGTTCGCCGGCATCGCGATCGGGGTTGGTCGAATTGACATGATCGACCACGCCCAACGACGCTGCAGGACGCCAGGGCGCCCGCCCCGCGGCGCGGAGGCCGCTGAACGCCTGGGGGCTTGTATATTCATTGAGCACCGTTCTATCGATATAGAGCAATAATCGTTCGCCAGCTTCGCCGGATTCGTCGAAAGATAATATGCGGTGTTCGTCGACGATCTTGTCATAAAGCGTTTTTGGCGCCGACATTCTTCTACCCTTCCTGCGGTTTCGCGGGCCGGGATTACCGTCAGCGGTTCGGACGAAGCCAATGCCGGGACAGTATCAATTGATGCGACGAGTGGATTCAAATGGATATCATGTGGCTCGAGGACTTCATCAAGCTCGCTGATGAAGGCAATTTTTCCCGCGCAGCCGAAGCGCGCAACCTGACCCAGCCGGCGTTCAGCCGCCGCATCCGTGCGCTCGAGGACTGGGTCGGCGCGACGCTGGTCGATCGCGACACGCACCGGATCGCGCTGACCGAAGCGGGACAGGCGTTCCGCGTGCTCGCCGAAGAGATCATGCGGCGCCTGACGCTGGGCCGCGACCATGTCCGCGAAATCGGCGGCACGCTGAGCAACGAAATCCGCTTCGCCTCGACGCACGCGCTGTCGACAACCTTTTTTCCCGCATGGCTCCGCAGCCTCCACGGCGGACAGGAAGCCGGGACGATCACGCTGATCGCCGACAATATGGCCGCGTGCGAACGCTTCATGCTCGAGGGCAAAGCCGATTTCCTGCTCTGCCATCACCATACCGCCGCCCAGCACCGCCTCGACCCGGCGGGCTTTACGTCACTCGCACTCGGCGAGGATGTGCTGATGCCGGTGACCGCGCCGCTCGGCGACGGGGCACCCACGCACGTCCTGCCGGGCAGCGGCGACCAGCCGCTCCCCTATCTGGAGTTCGAGGAAAAGTCGGGCATGGGCCGCATTCTGCAGGCCGCGCAGGTGATTTCGGCGGGCTCGGCCTCGCTCCGCACCGTGTTCCGTTCGCATATGGCGACCGCGCTGCTGTCGATGGCGCGCGACGGGCGCGGCGTGTGCTGGGCGCCGCTCAGCGTCGCCGCCGCCGACCTTGAGAGCGGCCGCCTCGTCGCCGCGGGCGATGCGCGCTGGCACGTCCCGATCGAGATCCGCATCTATAAACCGATCGCGCGGCGAAGCCCGAGCGTCGAGGCGTTCTGGACGATGCTGAAGAACCGGCTGAAGGCCGAGGCCAATTAGGGTCCAGACCCTAAATCTCCGACGGCGCAATAAAGCTGCGCAGACGCCCCTCGCACCGCACGAATGATTCTATGTCGAACCGGCATTGGGATCGATGGCCGCATGTCCATAGACAGAATGGGCCCATGCACTAACCGACGAACGGACGGCTTTGGCAGGGTTCAGGGCGGAGAAAAAAAATGATCCAGGGACCGGCAACGGAGAGCAACAAGTTCAAGATTTCCACATCGCTTCTGGCGATTTCCCTTTTTGCGGGGCTGACAGGCGTAGCGGGCACCGCGCACGCACAGGACGCGCCAGCACCCGCACCCGCACCCGCACCCGACGACGGTGCGGCGACCGAGGGCGCCAGCGACATCGTCGTGACCGGATCGCGCATCGGCCGCCCGGTCCTCGACTTGCCGACCCCGGTCGGCGTGGTGAGTTCCGAAACGCTGGGCGCGAACAACGCACAGTTCGACATCGGCCGCGCGCTTGCCCAGCAACCCGCGATCGGCTTTTCGGGCAGCATGCAGCAGAGCCAGCAGAGCGGTGCCTCGGGATCGCGCGGCGAGAATAGCGGCGGCCTCGCCGTCGTCGATCTGCGCAGCCTCGGGTCGAACCGCACGCTCGTCCTCGTCAACGGCAAGCGCCGCGTCGCCGGCGCCACCGACAGCGCCGCGCTCGACCTCAACTCGATCAATCCCAATTTGATCGAACGCGTCGAAATCATCACCGGCGGCGCATCGGCCATCTATGGCTCGGACGCAGTCTCGGGCGTCGTGAACATCATCACCAAGGACGATTTCGACGGTGTTCGCCTGTCGTTCAGCGGATCGCAGCCGGCGCGCGGCCCCGAAGGCTTCACCTATGGCGGAAGCATCGTCGCGGGCAAGAATTTCGCTCAGGGCCGCGGCAACATCACCGTGGCGGCCGACTATACGAAGGTGAAGGAAATCACCCCGCGCCAGGCCGACATGCGAAACAATGTCGCGATGATCAATCCGGCCGATACCGGGCCCAACGATGGCATTCCCGATCTGATCATCGTTCCCGGAGGCGAAGCCTTTCAATATTCGGGTTACGGCGCCGTGGGTCTGCGCGGCGACACCGGCGGCCTCGGTGCGTTCGTCTTCAACGATGACGGCACTCCGCGCCGTGCGCCCACCCCGCTCTTTACCGACGGCAGCCTGTTCGGGAAATTCGACAATTGCGGACCGGCCTGCTTCCGCTTCGACGATTCGATTTCGATCGTTCCCGACATCGAGCGCTACAACCTCAACCTCAGCACCCATTTCGACTTCAGCGACACTGTGCGGGCCTATTTCGGCGCCGACTATAACAACACGTCGAGCTATGGACGCGGCCAGCCCGTGCTCCGCGCGGCGCAGCCGATCAACATCGCGCAGAATGCCTTCCTGAATCAGGCTTTCCGCCAGCAATTGCTGGCGGCCGGCGCGACGACGCTCGCTCTCGATCGCCTCTATACCGATGTCGGACTGCGCTTCAGCCAGGTCGATCGCAACAGCCTGTCGTTCGTCGGCGGCCTCAAGGGCGAGTTCGAGACCGCCTTCTCCGATCTCCGCTACGATATCTATGGCACCTACGGCCGCACCAAGGCGAAGTTCACCGGCTACAATCGCATGCTCCTGCCCAATCTGCGCGCAGCGCTCGACGCCGTCGTCGACCCCGGTTCGGGGCAGATCCGCTGCCGCATGGACGTCCCTTCGCTTCAACCCGTCGGCTATGTCCGGCCCGCTATCGTCGGCAGCGGCCCCTGCGTGCCCTTCAATCCGTTCGGTTCGACCGCCAGCTCGGCGGAGGCACGCGACTTCGTCAGCACAACGACGGTGTCCAACGCTTTCGTCCGCCAGACGACGGCGGGCTTCTCGCTCTCGGGAGATTCGAGCAAGTTCCTGACTATGCCGGGCGGCGGGTCGATCGGCATCGCCCTCGGCGCGGAGTATCGGAAGGAACGCAACGGCCGGACCACCGACCCGCTGATCAAGGCCGGCGTGACCAACCAGGCGTCGTCGCAGGATTATGAGGGCGGCTATCATGTCACCGAACTCTTCGGCGAATTGAGCGTGCCGATTTTGACCGACATGCCCTTTGCCAAGCTGCTGTCGGTCGAAGGCGCGGTGCGCCACGCCGATTACAGCCACGCGGGACAGGCAACCTCGTGGAAAGCGGGTGCGATCTGGGAACCGGTCGACGGGTTCCGCCTGCGCGCGACGTTGAGCCGCGCCATTCGCGCGCCGAACATTTTCGAAGCCTTTCGGCCGAGCGAGGGTCAGACGACCAACGTCAACGACCCCTGCTCGCAAAACAACCTTGGTCAAAACCCCAATCGTGCCGCCAACTGCGCCGCGCTGGGCCGGCCGGCGGGCTTCGTGCCCGTCAGCGGCGGGATCGGCGTGCCGTTCATCGTGTCGGGCAATCAGGATCTTCGTCCCGAAGTTTCGGACAGCTGGACGGCCGGCTTCGTGCTGACACCGAACTTCCTGCCGGGCCTCCAGATTTCGGCCGACTGGTTCGACATCAAGATCGAGGACGCGATTAGCTTCCTCAGCCCGCAAGCGATCGCCGAAAATTGCGTCGACCGCGCCGGTGGCCCCGATCCGGACCTGTGTGCGCTGATCACCCGCGACACGACCCCCGGCGCGAACTTCTTCAGCATCACCGGCGGCAGAAGCACCTATGTCAACACGTCGAAGCTGCAGACCTCGGGCCTCGATACGCAGGTGTTTTACGCCCGCCCGCTGGGCGAGGGCCGCATTTCGGCCAACCTCGCCTTTACTTACCTGCACCGCCTGCGGACCTTCACCTTCCAGGCGCGGCCCGACCTCTACACCGTGCTCGAAGGCTTTTACGGCTACCCCAAATATAAGGGCGTCGTCGGGCTGAACTATTCGGTCGGCGGCCTGACGGTCGGCTGGCAGGGCCGTTATCAGTCGAGCCAGGCGCTGACCGACATCTCGCCGGGGATCAGCCGCGAGCTGCTGTCGCCCGACCGGACGGGTTCGCGCTTCTACAACGATATTTCGGCATCCTATACGCTGCCGATGAACGGGAAGCAGGAAGCCAAATTCTCATTCGGTGTTACAAATCTTCTCAACGAGAAGCTGCCGGTGATGGAATCGGTTCAGGTCATCGATCCGTCGGGGGGCGGCTTCGATCAGTTCGGACCGGTTATCCGTCTCGGACTCGAAGTGAACTTCTGATTCCGGGCCGACAAGGTGGGGCCCGCGCCGCGTGCGCGGGCCTCATATTGTCTCTGTACAGCGATATGAATCCAGCCTGGCAGGAGGCGCAAGTATGAGTGCTGAAACCATCCGCCCTGCCCGTCAGAGGGGGTTTCTCGGCGTCGTCGAGCGTGTCGGCAATCTGCTGCCCGACCCGACGATCATCTTCCTCTATCTGATCATCATATTGATGCTGGTTTCGGCGATCGGCGCGGGGCTCGGGTGGAGCGCATCGCTGCCCTATTCGGGCAAGGAGGCGCCCGCCGGCGCCGAGCTCGCGGGCGGTGTCCTGACCTATCGCGCGTCGAGCCTGTTCTCGGCCGAGAATATCGCACGGCTGTTTACCGAGATGCCGCGCACCTATGCCAGCTTCACCCCGCTCGGGATCATCCTGACGATCATGATGGGCGCCGCGGTCGCCGAGCGGTCGGGGCTGTTCTTCGCGCTGATCCGCGGCTCGCTGCGGAACACGCCGCGCCGATACATGACACCGATCATCGCGGTGGTGGGCATGGTGTCGCACCACGCCGCCGACGCCGCCTATGTCGTGCTCATCCCGATGGCCGCGGTCCTTTTTGCGTCGGTCGGGCGTCACCCGCTTGCGGGAATTGCCGCAGCGCTCGCCGCCGTGTCGGGGGGCTATGCCGGCAACATCATGCCCGGCCAGCTCGACGTGCTGTTGTTCGGTTTCACACAGGAAGCCGCGCGCATCGTCGAACCCGGCTGGACGATGAACCCGCTCGGCAACTGGTATTTCATCCTCGGCATCGTCGTCTTTTTCACCCCGATCATCTGGTTCATCACCGACAAGGTGGTCGAACCGCGGCTCGGAACCTGGAACGAGGAGGTCGATGCAGAACTTCGCGCCGATCTCGAAAAGGGCGACCTCAGCGACGCCGAGCGGCGGGGACTTCGCCACGCCGGCATCGCCGCGCTGCTGGTCACCGCGCTGTTCGCCGCGCTTTGTCTGTGGCCCGGCTACACCCCTTTCATCGATCAGGACGCCGAGGGCCCGATCCGCTTGCAGCCGCTCTACGCCTCGATGATCGCAGCGCTGTTCCTCCTGTTCCTGTTAACCGGCTTCGTCTTCGGGCGCGCCGTCGGCACGGTCAAAAATTCGAACGACGTGATCGCGATGATGCGCGAGGGCGTAAAGACGATCGCGCCCTATCTGGTCTTCGTCTTTTTCGCGGCGCATTTCGTCGCGATGTTCAACTGGTCGGGCATCGGCCCGATCATCGCGATCGGCGGGGCGGAGAAATTGCAGGGCATGAACCTGCCCCCGGCGCTCCTGCTCGTCTGCGTCCTGCTGCTCTCCTCGATGATGGACCTGTTCATCGGATCGTCCACAGCGAAATGGAGTGTCCTGTCCTCGGTCGTCGTACCGATGTTCATGCTGCTCGGCATCAGCCCCGAAATGACGACCGCCGCCTATCGCATGGGCGACAGTTACACCAATATCATGACCCCGCTGATGAGCTATTTCCCGCTCGTCCTCGTCTTCTGCCAGCGGTGGGACAAGTCGATGGGAGTCGGGTCGCTGCTCGCGCTGATGCTGCCCTATGCGCTCTGCTTCATGGCAACGGGGATCACGATGGTCGTCGCGTGGGTCGTCTTCGACCTCCCCCTCGGCCCGCACGCGCAGGTCTTCTATCAGGTCGCGGCGCACGCGGTGCCATGAGGGAGCCCATGATGAAATCCGCCGCCAAACATGCAACCATGTCCAATAAGCATTGGGGTCGGCCGCACGCCGCCCCTAGCCTGACTTCGCCGCTGCGCCAGGAGGTCCGTTCCCATGTCCGTTGACCTCAAATCGCTCGAAACCGACATGACCGCCTGGCGCCGGCACATCCACCAGCATCCCGAACTCGGCTTTCACGAACAGCGCACGGTCCGCTTCATCCTCGATCTGCTCGAAAGCTTCGGGGTCGACGAGGTTCACACCGGCATCGGCGGCACAGGAATTGTCGCGACGGTCCGCGCGGGGCAATCGGACCGCGCGATCGGCATCCGCGCCGACATCGACGCGCTACCGATGACCGAACTGGCCGAGTCCGATCACAAATCCTGCACGCCCGGCGTGATGCATGCCTGCGGTCACGACGGGCACACAACGATGCTGCTCGGCGCCGCAAAGCATCTCGCCGCAACGCGCAATTTCGACGGCGCAGTGCACCTGATCTTCCAGCCTGCCGAGGAATCGCTCGGCTATCAGGGCCCCGGCGGCGATCCCGACGGCGGCGCGAGCGCGATGATCCGCGACGGATTGTTCGACCGTTTCCCGATGCAGGCCATCTTCGGCATCCACAATCGCCCTGGCATCGCCGCGGGCAAGCTCGCGGGGCGCGCCGGCGCACTCTATGCCGCCGCCGACAAGTTCGAGATTGTCGTCACCGGCAAGGGCGGCCACGCCGCGCGCCCCCACCTGACCGTTGACCCCGTGCTCGTCGCGGCGCAGATCATCGTCGCGGTGCAAAGCATCGTCGCGCGCAGCACCGACCCGATGGACGCCGCGGTCGTGTCGATCTGCAAGGTCGAAGCGGGCACCGCGTTCAACATCATCGCCGACGAGGCGCGCATGGGCGGCACGGTGCGCACGCTGTCGCGCGCGAGCCAGGATGCGACCGAACAGCGGCTGCGCGAGATCGTAACCGGCGTTGCGGCCTCGTTCGGCGCGACGGCGGAGCTGCATTACGAACGCGGCTATCCCGCCCTGCATAACCCGGCCGAGCTCTATGCCAAAGTCCGCGAGATCGCGATCGGCGTCGTCGGCCCCGACCGTTTCGTCGATCTCGACGCGCCGGGCATGGGAGGCGAGGATTTCGCGCGTTATCTCGACGTCGTACCCGGCTGCTTCCTGCTCCTCGGCAACGGCGACGAGGGGCCGGGGTCGGTGATGCTCCACAATTCGCACTATGCCTATGACGACAGCATTTCGCCGACCGGCGCCGCGCTGTGGGTCGCCCTGGCCGAGACATTCCTGCCGAAGTAGATCATCCGGGGAGAGATTTTTGATGCGCCGTTCGACTGCCGCCCTGCTCCATGGTTCCGCCACGCTGTTGCTTGCGGCGCAGGCGAGCGCCGCCGAAAAGGTCAGCATCACCCGCGACGATTTCGGCGTGCCGCATGTGCAGGCGGAGACGTCCGACGCGGTGATGTTCGGCGCGGGCTATGCGATCGCGCACGACCGTCTCGCGGCGATGGAACTCGCGCGGCACAACACACAGGGCCGCCGCGCCGAGCTTGTCGGGAAATCGGCGATCGAAGGCGACAAGATGATGCGCGGCCGGAGGCTTTCCGACGCGGTGCTGATGCAACGCTACAAGGCGCTGGCGCCCGAGCATCGCAAGATGATCCAGGCGATGGTCGACGGCATCAACAAGCGTATCGACGAAGTGAACGCCGATCCCGCGCGGCTGACCCCGCTCGAATTCATCCGCTGGGGTATCAAGCCGACGCGCTGGAGCCTGACCGAATATCTCACGCTGATCACCGCCGCGCCGCTGGGGCGCGACACATATGAAATCCGCAACCTAGAATTTCTGAAGGCGATGACGGCGCGCTACGGTCAGGACAAGGCGTGGGCGATTTTCAACGACGTCGTGCCGATTTCCGACCCCGATTCCCCGACCACCATCCCCGCGGGCGACGATCTCGCGCCGGCCCGGCCGATGCCCACCCCCGTCCTCGCTCCGGCGCAACTGGCCCCCTATCGCAATGTGGCGTCGGCGGCGGCGCAGACGAAGCCCACCGAGCCGGTGAAAGGCGCAAGCCGCTGCATGGTTATCGGCCCCGAAAAATCGGCGAGCGGAAAGGTGCTGATGCTCGAGGCGACCGCCGACGGCCCCGAAATCCACCTCAAGGGCGGCGGCTTCGACAATGCGGGTTTCGGCTCGACCGGCTGGGGCGTCCCGACGATGGGGCGCGGCGCGCAGCACGGCTGGCTGCTGGTGTCGGGCAGCAGCGAAGCCGGCACCACCTTCGCCGAAAAACTCAATCCCGAGAACCGGTACGAATATTGGTACAAGGGCGCGTGGAAGGCGATGGAGCACCGCACCGAAGCCTTCAAGGTCAAGGACGGCGCGCCCTTCACGCACGAGGTCGCGTGGACGATCCACGGCCCGGTGATCGCATGGGATGTCGAAAACGGCACCGCCTATTCGCAGCAGATGGGCGTCCACGGCCGCGAACTCGACACATGGGTCGCCTTTGCCGAAATGGGCCGCGCGAAGAGCCTGGCCGAATTCAAGGCCAAGGGCGTCGACCGGCTCGGCTGGAATCTCGGCGCCTGCTATGGCGGCGAAGATGGCACGATCGCCTATTTCGAGGCGGGTGCGCTCCCCAAGAAGGCCGCGGGCATCGATCCGCGGCTGCCGACGCCCGGCACCGGCGAATATGAGTGGACCGGTTTCCTGGCCCCTGCGGAAAAGCCGCACATGATCAACCCGAAGCAGGGTTACTTCATGTCGTGGAACAGCAAGGCGACGGGCTGGTCGCAGGAGGGCGACAATGCCCGCATCGGCGCGACCTTCCGCACCTGGCTCGGTGACCGGCTCGCCAAGGGGGGCCAGTCGCTGACGTTGCTCGACATGCGCGAGTTCAACGGCAAGATTTTCAACGCGCTCGGCGCGGTCGACCGCAATCAGGCGGCGGCCGACTTTTTCGCGCCCTATATCCGCGCCGCGATCGCGGCGAGCGACGATCCCGAGGTCAAGCGCGCCGGCGAACTGATGCTGAGCTTCAACGGCCTGTATCAGGACCGCGACGGGGATCAGCGCTACGACAATCCGGGACTGACCCTCTACCGGACCTGGCTCCAGACGGCGCCGAAAACGCTGTTCGGCGACGATATGGGCGACTGGTGGAAGACGATCGATACCGATCGTTACCTGACCTATCAATCCAGCCTGCTGCTGCGCGCCTTTCAGGGCGATAAAGCGGGCGCGCCGCTGGGCGTCGACTATTTCAACGGGCAGGGTCGCACCGCGATGATGATCGACACGATCAAGGCGACGATCGCCGAGGTCAAACCGCGCTTCCCCGGCAAGGACATGGCCGAATGGAAGCAGCCGATTTACTGGAAATATTTCGACGCGTCGCTCGAAACCCCCGACCGTCCGCAAATGGCCGAGGATTATCCCGAGCATCGCCTGTCGGCGGTCCTGCGCCTCGGCCCGACGATGGCGCCGCACAATGGCGGCGAAAGCTGGGTCGGGCTGATGGAAATCGGCGCCGACCGGCGTGCGCTCTATTCGGTGATCGATGCGGGCGGCCAGAATCTGTTCATCGGTCCCGACGGCAAGGGGAACCCGCACCTCGCCGACCAGACGATGATGCACGAGACCAACGAGCTCAAGAAGATCGATCTTTCGCCCGAGCGGGTCCGCGAAACCGCCGCATCGACCATGACGCTCGAATATCGACCGCCGGCCCATTAGCGCGCGGCGGAGCCTCGATTGACCGCCGTCGTCTCATCCGCCGACATCGGCAGCTATTGGCTCGCAAGCTGCGACGACGATCTGACACCGCGCCCCGCGCTGCCGGGCGACGCGACCGTCGATGTCGCGATCATGGGGGCGGCTTCACGGGTCTGTGGACCGCCTGGTATCTGCTGCAAAACGACCCCGACCTGTCGATAGCGATCGTCGAGCGGCAATTTTGCGGCTTCGGCGCGTCGGGGCGCAATGGCGGCTGGTGCTCGCCGCGCTTCCCCATCAACCCCGCCGCGCTCATCCGCCGTTTCGGGGCCGCGACCGCGCGGGCGATGCTGCTCGCGCAGCAGGCGATGGTCGGAGAAGTCGGCCGCATCTGCGAAGAGGAAGGCATCGACGCGCATTTCAATCCGGCGGGCGTCCTCACCCTCGCACGCAGTGCAGAGCAATTGCCGTCGCTTCGCCAATCCTTCGAAGCCTATGCCCGGCTCGGCATGGAGGATGGCTGCGAATTGCTCGACGCCGATCGGGCGCAAGCGGCCGTCCATGCGACCGAGGTCAAGGGCGCCCTGCGCCTGCGCGCGGGCGGCACAATCCACCCCGGCCGCCTTGTGCGCGGCCTCGCGCGTGCGCTCGAACGGCGCGGCGTGCGGATCTATGAGGGGACCGAGGTGCTGCAAACCACCGCGGGCATGCAACCGGCGCTCGTTACCTCAGGAGGCACGCTGCGCGCTCGCCGCGCGGTTCTGCTCGCAGGCGAAGCCTATATGACCGCGCAGCCCGCCTATCACCGCCGGCTCATCCCGATGGCCTCGACGATCATGCTCACCGCGCCGCTCTGCGCCGAACAATGGGACAAGGTCGGCTGGGCCGGCGGCGAATGCCTCAGCTCCTACGTCCACACGACCAACTATCTGACCCGCACCGCCGACGGGCGCATATTGTTCGGCAGCCGCGGCGCGCCCTACCGCTATGGTTCGGACATATGTGAGGCCGCGCTGCGCGAAAACGCCAATTTCGGCTGGATCCGCGATCGGCTGACCGAATGGTGGCCATCGCTCGATGGTGTCGAATTCACGCATCGATGGGCGGGCTATCTCGGCATTCCGCGCGACTGGCTGCCCACGGTGCATTTCGATGCCGTGCGTCGGATCGGGTACAGCTACGGCTATACGGGACATGGTGTGATCGCCAGCGCGATTTGCGCCCGCGCACTCGCGGGGCTGGTCACCGGCGCCGCTCCCGATGCCCACGCCCCCTACGTCCGCGAGCAAGCCCCGAATTGGGAGATCGAACCGCTACGCTGGGCGGGCGTCCGCTATGTCCAGAACGCCTTCCTGCGGATGGACGTGGCAGAGGCGGCCGGACGGTCGCCGCCGCCCGACGCGAGCTTGGCGAAATATCTCGGCGAGCCTTAGCTGAGGTTCATTTTCCCATATCCGCAAGCGCCCGTTCGAGACCCGGGACAAATCCGGCGCCGGTCCTCAATTCGACCTGCGACCCGGCAAGATCGTCGCCATAAGCTTCGGCCGGCCCGCCGAGACATTTCGACAGGAAATGCTCGGCGATTGCCGCGAAGGAGATGTTCGTCGCATCCTTCGCATAGACATGGCCCTCGTCGGGGTAAAAGGCATAGGTCACCGGCTTGCCCCGCGCCTTCAGCGCATCGACGATCTCTTCCGACTGGCTGGGAAAGATGCGCGGGTCGTTGGCGCCGTTCGTCACAAGCAAAGGCTTAGAAATCGCATCGACACGCGCGATCGGCGAGCGCCGCATCAGGTCCGCCGCCCCCTCCTTTGTCGCCGGATCGCCCACGCGATTGACGAACTGCGGACGCTGCCAGGTCCACCAGTCGGGCATCCCCGCGACTTGCCGCACCAGATTGCTCGGTCCCGCAAGGTCGACACCGCACTGGAAGGTATCGGGCGTGAAGCTCAACGACACGAGCGTCGAATAGCCGCCATAGGACAGCCCCATCACCGCAACGCGGTCCTTCGCGGTCACCCCCTTGTCGATCGCCCACTGCACCCCGTCGAGCAGGTCGTCGTGCATCGTTTCCGACCATTTCCGGTCGCCCTTCGCCATGAAGTCGCTGCCGAAGCCCCCCGACGCGCGAAAATTCACCGACAGCACCGCATAGCCGCGGTCGGCGAGCCACGCGTGCTGCGGATCGAAGGCCAGATCGTCGCGAAGCCACGGCCCGCCATGAACCAGAAGCACCAGCGGAACGGGCGTCACCGGCATCCCGTCGGCGCCGAGTTTCGCGTTCGTCGGCAGCGTCAGATAGCTCGGCAGGTTCAGCCCGTCGCGCGACGCGATCGTCACGGGAAGGCGGCGCGCGAGCGCCTGTTTGTCGAGATCGGGCCGCGTCGAGAGCAGCGGCACAAGCGTCCGGTTCTTGCGGTTCCACCAGCTATAACGGTCGGGGCGGTTCGGAACCGTTTCGAGAAGCAGCCAGCGCGCATTGTCGGGGGTCTGATCGACAATTTTGAACGGCCCCGCGGCGGCCGCTTGAAGCGCGGCAAACTCAGCGCGCACCTCGTCCGATCGCACCGTCCATTCGCTGACGAGCGGGTCCTCACGCGTCGCGAGCAGCGCGCCGCTGGCTTCGTCGAACAACGGATCGACGATATCGGCACGCCCGGACGCGGCGAGCAAGCTCTGCTTTCCCGTGGCGAGATCGACCGAGACGAGGTTCGCCTTGTCGCTGGTCCGGCTGTCGAACATCAACAGCTGGCCCGCGCCGTCGAGCCCGAGGATTTTGGAATTGCGCAGCGAGGCGAGCGGGATCGTCATGAACTCGCTCGGCCCGGCGGGGTCGAGGCGGAAATAGGTCGACGAGCCGTCGACATTGCCGCGAACGCCCAACCGGATGTTGAAATCGGGATCGGCAACGACATCGATGAAATTGCGCTGGTTGCGGAGCACTTCGGTACGCTGCCCCGTCGCGAGGTCGATCCGGTAAATGTCGCGATAGCGGCGGTCGCGAATGTTCATGCCGACGAGGATTTCGCCGGGGCGGCGCTTCGAAAGCTTCACGATCTTTGTCTGCACGGCGGGATCGGCGGTCACATTGACGACCGTGCTTTTTTCGAGGTTCGCGACCCAAAGCTGGCTGTGCTCCTCGCCGCCAACATCCTTCAGCACCAATATATACCGCCCGTCGGGGCTCCACTGGAAACTGTCGGGCGGCCGCGTATCGAAACGGGTAACCGGAGCGGCCGCCTTGGGATCGTCGAGCGGCGCGACCCAGACGTTGAGGACACCGTTCAGCGGGTGAAGAAAGGCCAGTTGCTTGCCGTCGGGGCTGATCTGCAGTTCGGAATAGGCGGGCGAAGCGAAAAGCGCGTCGCGTGGCACCAGCGATGCCCGTTGCTCCAGCTCCGCGCCGCCCGTCGGCACTACCATGATCGCCGCGCCAAACAGCGCAGCGGTCCACACCGATGCGCGACCACGCAGTTCGCGCCGAAAAATGTCGAAACCCATCCCCGAAGCCCCCTGAATCAAGCTTGTCTGCACACACAATCTGCCGACCGGCGAGCGCGAGCTCCAATGCGCAAAATGGATCAATCCATGCCTATCAGGAGGGGTAGGCACAGGCCCTCGCGGCACTACAACTTCCCTATCGACCGAAAGGACATGAGTGATGGAACTCGCATGGCTTGAGGATTTCGGTGCCTTGATACACGCGGGCAACTTCTCGCGCGCGGCATCGACGCGCTGCGTGACGCAGCCGGCCTTCAGCCGCCGCATTCGCGCGCTCGAAGAATGGCTCGGCGTGGAGCTGGTCGACCGCAGCACGCACCAGATGGTGCTGACCCCCGCCGGCAAGCGCTTTGCCGTCATCGCCGAGACCGTTCTGCGCGATATCGAACATGGCCGGCGCGAGGTGCAGGAAATTGCCGGCACATCGGCGTCGATGGTCAAGATACTGGTCACGCACGCCCTGGCGCTGAACTTCTTCCCGCAATGGCTCGCGACGCTCCAGGCGATGACCGATACCGCGATTCCGATTCAGCTCACCGCCGACAATATGGGCACGTCCGAACAGATGATGCTGAGCGGAAAAGCGCATTTTTGCCTGTGCTATTTCCATCCCGGCGCGCCTTCCGTTCTCGATGGGGCGGGTTTCCAGTCGATATCGCTCGAATCCGATGCGCTCGTGCCGGTCAGCGCGCCGCGCGAAGCCGGTGGCGCGCCGCTGCACGCGGTCACCGATGACGCCGGTCATCCGGTCAACCTGCTGGCCTATGGCGCGGAATCGGGGATGGATCGTATCGTGTCAGCGACGCTCGATGCCAGTGCGACGCGCGCGAATTTCACGACCGTGTTCACGTCGCACACGCTGATCCTCGCGCGCATGGCAAGGGATGGAAAGGGACTCGCCTGGCTGCCGCTGAGCATCGTCGCGGACGATCTGAAGCGTGGCGCGCTGGTGCGGGCGGGCGATGCGCGCTGGGATATTCCGGTCGACGTCAGGCTGTATCGGCCGCGCGGCCGGCAATCGCCGTCGGCCGAAACATTCTGGAAGCTGGCGACGGCATAGACGGGAATGGCGCATGCAAACGAGTCCATACGCGGCGGCATGAAACCATCAGCAACGGGCATTTGCCGGCCGGGCCGCGGCGTTGCTAATCGCTCGGGGCCATCCGGCGGCATCCCCGACCCCAAGCCTGCGGAGCCGCAGTCCTTGGGCGTCAGTATTGAATTTGGACCCCGATCAATGAAACAGCTCGCCCCCGTCGAAGCGGTGGTCTTCGACCTTCTCACCGCGCTTCTCGATTCCTGGTCGGTCTGGAACCTGGCGGCCGGGTCGGCGAGCGACGGGCTGCGCTGGCGCCGCGCCTATCTTGAGCTGACCTATGGCTGCGGCGCTTACCGCCCCTATGAGGATCTCGTCCGCGAGGCGGCCGCCAAGGCGGGTGTGGCGGCATCGGCGCCCGATGCGCTGACGGCGGACTGGAACACGCTCCAGCCCTGGCCGGAAGCGCCACAGCTATTAGCCGATCTCAGCGCGCGCGGCATCGCGCTCGGCGTCATTACGAACTGTTCGACAGCTTTGGGGCGGCAGGCGGCGGAACGGGTCGGCGTACCTTTTTCGGTTGTGCTGACCTCCGAAGAAACGGGCTATTACAAACCGCGACCCGAATCCTACCGCGCCGTGCTGGACCGGCTCGGCACCGATCCCGCGCGGACGCTTTTCGTGGCGGGCTCGCCCGCGGACATTCCGGGGGCGGCCGGCGTCGGCATGCCGGTTTTCTGGCACAACCGCGCCGGCATGCCCTTTGTCGCCGACGCGGCGCGGCCGTTCCTGATTGCCGATACGCTCGATCCGCTGCGCGAGCTGGTCCCATGAGCGCGGCCACCATCTTCGCGGGATTGAACACACCGCGGCTGATTCTCGACGCTGACCGGCTGGAGCGCAACGCCGCGCGCATGCGCGCGCGCTGCGACGCGCTGGGCGTCACGCTGCGCCCGCATCTGAAGACGGCCAAATCGGCCGACGTCGCGCGTATCGCGGCGAACCGCGAGCAAGGGCCGATCACCGTCTCGACGCTGGCCGAAGCCGAATATTTCGCCGCGGCGGGCTGGCGCGATATCCTCTACACGACCGCGATCGCGCCCGCGAAACTGGCGCGCGCCCATCACATCCAGCGCGAGCATGGTGCGCGGCTGCTGCTTGTCGTCGATGACAGCGACGCGGCGGCCGCCATGGGCGAAGCCGCGGCGGCGCTCGGCGCGTGCTTTGGCGTCCTTATCGAGGTCGATTGCGGCGAACACCGCAGCGGCACCGACCCCGCGTCGGAAGAGCTTGTTGCGATCGCGGGGGTAATTGCGGCCTGTTCACCGCAACTCGAACTGATGGGCGTGATGACCCATGCCGGCCACAGCTACGCGTTCGACGATCCCCCACCAATCCGGGCGCTCGCCGAAGTCGAACGGCATGCGGCGGTCGCATCGGCCGAATTGCTCCGCGCGCGGGGTTACACCTGCCCCATCGTCAGCGTCGGCTCGACCCCCACGGTGGTTTTCGCCGAACAATTGCGGGGCGTGACCGAAGTGCGGGCGGGCATCTACCTGTTCTGCGACCTTGCCCAATTGTCGCGGGGCGTCTGTGCGCAAGAGGATATTGCCGTCTCGGTGCTGGCGACGGTGATCGGCCACCAGCGCCGCGGTTCCAGCCCCAGCCTGATCCTCGACGCCGGCGCGCTTGCGTTGTCGAAGGATGTCGGAGCCAACCGCTTCATGCCGACTGCAGGATATGGTATGGTCTGCGATGCAGCAACGCTCGAGCCGCTGGAATCGCTGACGGTCGTGACCGTGCATCAGGAACATGGCGGCGTGCCCGTGCCCGACGAAAGCTGGTTCGAACGCCTGCCGATCGGCAGCGTCGTCCGCATCCTGCCCAATCACGCTTGCCTGACCTGTGCGGCCTACACCTCCTACGACGTGCTGCGCGAAGGGGTGCTGACCGAAGAATGGCCGCGGACCAGCGGATGGTGAGGGACTTTCGGAGATCGAGATGAAGGTGCAGAAAATGACAGAGATACGCTGCGCAGCGGCGCCGCCGCCCGGCGGGCATTATGCGCAGGCCATGTTGCACCGCGACACCCTTTATGTTTCGGGCCAGCTCGGCGTGACCGGCGAAACACCCGACCCCGAAAGCCGTTCGGTCGGCGAGCAGGTCAACTTTGCGCTCGGGAACATTGCGGCGATTGTCGGCGTGGTTGGCGCTTCGCCGGGCGACATCGTCCGGTGCACCGTCTATGTGACCGACGTCGCGCATTGGGGCGAAGTCAACCGGGCCTATGCGGCGTTCTTTGGCACGCACCGCCCCGCCCGATCGATCGTTCCCTCCGGTCCGCTGCACTTCAATGCCCTCGTCGAGATCGAAGCCGTCGTCGCGGTGAGTGTCTGAGACCAGGCGCGAAGCGGACGGAGCAAGGTTGAATAGTGCGCGCGCGCTTTATTCGAATGCCTTCGGCTATTTTTTAATTTTCAATACTTTATGGCGGAGTGAATTTATGAATGGAATGAGGTCATGGCCGCCGTCGAGGTAGATCCCAACAAGGTTCACGAATTCGTCGACATGGACGGTTTCCATGACTGGCTGGCCGCGCATCACGCCACCGAGCGCGAGGTGTGGATCAAGATCCACAAGGTCAAATCGGGCCTCGCGTCGATCACCCCCGAACAGGCGATCCACGCGGCGCTGTGCTGGGGATGGATCGACGCCATCCGCAAATCCTTCGACGAAAAAAGCTTCCTGCAGCGCTACACCCCGCGCAGCGCGAAAAGCGTCTGGAGCCAGATCAACATCGACAATGTCGCGCGCCTGACCGCCGAAGGCCGGATGACCGAGCATGGGTTGAAACAGGTCGAGGCCGCGAAGGCCGATGGCCGCTGGGACCGCGCCTATCGCGTCAAGGGATCGGAAATTCCGGGCGACCTGCAGGCGGCGATCGACGCCGAACCCGCGGCCAAGGCCATGCTGGAAAAGCTGACCGCGCAAAATCGCTTCGCGCTGATCTTCCGGCTCGGCACGATCAAGACCGAGGCCGGGCGGAAAAAGAAGATCGCCGACCTTGTCGCCATGCTGAAGCGCGGCGAGACTTTTCACCCGCAAAAAGCGAAGTGACCCTGTCGCCCGGCGATCTCAACTATCGCCCACGGTGACGACAGCCTCCTCGGCGTCGGCTCCGCCCGCCGACGCATCCCACCAGTCGCCGAGCGCGTCGATCAATGGGACGAGCCGTTCGCCGTCGGGGGTCAGGTCATATTCGACCCGGCGGGGATAGCCCTCGAACTCGGTACGCTGGACGATCCCCGCATCCTCGAGCTTGCGCAGTTCGAGCGTCAGCATCTTGTGCGAGATCGTCGGGTTGTCGCGGCGCAGGTCGCCGAAGCGCTTCGTCCCGTCGCTGAGATAATAGATGAGCAAGGTCGGCCAGCGGCCGCTCAGCACCTGCATCACTTCCTCGATCGGACAGCGCGAAACCAGATCTTTCATCGGGGCCTCATGGTTACAAAAAGGTGCGTAATTTACGTGGCGATAGCGCGCCCTATATCTGGTTTCGCTGCGCAGCTCCCCCTCAAGAAGATGGAGCAATACATTGGAACCGATCCTTATCTATGGCTTCCCGCTGGGAAGTTCCATGGGCCTTGTCACGGCCCTCGAATGGCTGGGCAAACCCTATCGCCTGTGCCGCGTCGACATGCTCGGCGAAATGCGCGAACCTGCCTATGCCCGCATCAACGCCCGGCACGAGACGCCGGCGCTGATTACCGACCAAGGCAAAGTGCTGACCGAAACCATGGCGATCGCCCACTGGCTTGCGGCGCGCGACGACGAACGGCGGATCAGCCCCGATCCGCTATCGCCCGAAGGCGACCGGATGCGGCAGATCATGGCGTTCATCAACACCGGCTTCACGGGGTCTTTCACCCCGCTCTGGGCCGCACTCGAAATGGACCCGCCGCGCCCTGCGCTGCAAGCGTCGCTCCGCGAATGGGGCAAGGAAGCGGTGATCGAACGCCACGACAAGCTGGAGGCGATGGTGGGCGAAGGCCGCTATCTGGTCGGCGACCGGCCGACGCTGGCCGACGCGCTGTTCATCGGGGTCGCGCGCTGGCTGGAGTTTCACGAGGTCGCCGAGCCCGTTCGCTGGCCGAAGCTCGCTGCGCTGCGCGCAAGGCTGGAGGCCGATCCGGCCGTCGCCTATGCCACCGCGCTCGAAAGCGGCGAGACGGCGCCGGGTAGCGGCCTCTGCCTCGGCCATGTCCCGCTCGCCGAGGTGATCGAGCGTTACGGTGCCTGATCGGGCTGGTGCGCGGCGCGTCGCCGCCGCGCACCGTTTCCCCGCCTGCGCGATTGTGAGTGCCCGCCAGCTTTGATAGCAAGGCGCCATGGACAGGATCGAAACCGAAGCGTCGGGCGGCTGCCAGTGCGGCGCGGTGCGCTATCATGTCACCGCGGTGCTCGACACATCGCATATCTGCCATTGCCGCATGTGCCAGAAGGCGGCGGGCAATTTCTTCATCGCGTTGATCGGCGTGCCGCGCGACGCGATCACATGGACCCGCGGCGCGCCTGCGACCTTCAACAGTTCGGACAAGGCGGCACGCGGTTTCTGCCGCGACTGCGGAACGCCGCTGACCTATGACTATGCCGAAAGCAAGCATATCAACCTGACGACCGGATCGCTCGACGATCCCTCGGAGTTCCCGCCGCAAGTCCAGTTCGGGCTGGAAGGCCAGCTATCGCTGTTCGAGGATCTGCCGATCAGGGCCGAAGGGACGACCGAAGAAACAATGAGCAATCTTGTCGGCGCGATCAAGGCGAGCAACCACCAGCATCCCGACCACGACACCGACCGCTGGCCCGCCTGACCTTCCTATGACGGGAGCGCGCTTATCGCCGCGCTCGGCGTCAGGCCGAAGGTTTCGCGAAAGGCGCGCGACAGATGCGCGGTGTCGGCAAAGCCGGCGTCCATCGCCGCGGTACGGACGAGTGCGCCCTGCTTCATCTGCTGCGCGGCATATTGCATCGCCGACCAGCGCTTGAATTCGCGAAAGCCCTGCCCGGTCGCCGCCCGGAAAAGGCGCAACGCCCGCGTGCGTTCCATGCCGAGCCGCTGTGCCAGCTCGTCCTGCGGCATCCGCCGCATCGGGTCGGCGTAGATCGCGCGCACGGCATCGGCGACGCGCGGCAATGGCGGAGCGGCAGCGGCAGCCAGTCGCGCGCGCAGCTCGTCGACGGCATCGCCCGCACCATCGAGCACTCTGCCCGCCAGTTCGGCGAGCTTCCCGTCGAGCGCGCGCGCCAGCGGAACGTCGAACGGAAAGGCGAGACCATCGAGATAGAGGATGTCGGCGCCGCGCGCGGGCAAGGCGATGGCATGCACGACGCCGGGGCGGATCAGCAGCATGTCGCCCTCGACCGCCACACCATCGAGCGTCAGCCGCAGCGGACCGCCGCGCCCGATCAATATCCCGGTCACCGGATTGGCGTGCGGCGCAAGCGGAGCGTCGACCGGCAGCAGCGAATTCCGGAAAGGGGAGACGGGATCGGACATCGCCGTAACTATCTGCCGGTCAGGCGCCGGGCGCAAGCGCCGCCGCTAACGGTCGATCCCGGCGCGCACAAAGGCGCCGTGCATCTCGCGCCCGTTCGGATAGACATCCTTGCGCACCACCTCGCCCGCATCGTTCAGCGTAACGACGTCGAGCATCCCGACGCGCGCGACAAAAGGCGCGCCGCCCGGTTCGGTGAGCGCGAGCAGCATCGTCCATTCGAACACCCAATGATCGTCGCCGTAGAGCCGCCGCCCCATTTCCTGCGTGAAATCGAAGGTCGCGAACAATTGCCGGCAATGCCCGCGCAGCCGCTCGCGTCCCGTCACGGGCTCGGTTCCGTCGTGGAGCGCGAAGACCGTGTCCTGCGAGTGGAGCGAGGCGATCAGGTCGGCATCCTTCGTTTCCCAGCCGACATGATAGCGGTCGAACAGGGCGGCAACGGACAGGGGGCGTTCGATTTGTGCAGCGGCGGCCATATGCTTTCTCCCATAATGTTGCGGAAAGAATAGCGGCCCGGCCGGCGAACGCGTTGAACAAACGTGCGGCCAATTTTCGCTGGCGTGCGGCCGTCCATCTGGTAGCCCTGCCCCCGGGCAGGGGAGCGCTTGACTATGGCGACACAATCGATCGAGGGCCGGGCGGACGGAAAACGGGTGACGTGGGTCGTCGTCCTGATCGCGCTTTCGGTGCTGCTCAACTATGTCGATCGCGGGGCGATCGGGGTCGCGGCGCCGTTGATGAAGGAAGAGCTGGGGCTGTCGGCGACGGGCTTCGGCCTCGCGGTCTCGGCCTTTTTCTGGGTCTATGCCCCCGCCTGCCTGTTCGTCGGCTGGCTCTGCGACCGTTTCTGCGTCTACCGCGTCTTTGCGCTCGGCGTCGCGATCTGGGCGATCAGCACCGCGCTCACCGGTTTCGCGGGCGGGCTGATATCGCTGATCATCCTGCGGCTGTTCCTCGGGCTGGGCGAAAGCATCGCCTTTCCCGGCAGCACCAAGATTTTCGCCGCCGAAGTCCCCGCCGAGCGGCGCGGGATCGCCAATGCGGCGGTGGCGGCCGCGATCGCTTTCGGCCCCGCGGTCGGCGTGCTCGCGGGCGGCGCGATCCTCGGCGAATGGGGCTGGCGGCCGGTCTTCTGGATTTTCGGCGCCGTGACGTTGCTGTGGCTCATTCCCTGGCAATTCGCCGCAGCGTCGATGCGGGCACGTGCACGGACCGTACCGGCGAGCGAGCGGCTATCGATCCGCCGGCTGCTCCGCGTGCCGGCGCTGTGGAAGATGAGCGCGGTCCATTTCCTGTCGAATTACGGCTTTTATTTCCTGCTCGCCTGGCTGCCGCTCTACCTCGTCAACACGCGCGGTTATTCGATCGGCGAGATGACCGCGCTGACGACGCTGAGCTTCACGACACAAGGTGCCGTCGCGCTCGCGGGCGGCTGGCTGTCCGACCACATGGTCGCAAAGGGCGCCGATGAAGGCGAGGTGCGCCGCTGGCTGATGATCGCGGGTCAGCTCGCCATCGGCACGGCGACCGCGGGCATCGCGGTCGCGGATGGCTATGCGATGCTCGCGCTCTGGCTGGCGGTCGCGGGCTTCGGCGCCGGGCTGATCGCGACGAATATCTTCGCCGTCGGCCAGATTTTCGCGGGGCCGCGCGCGGCGGGCAGCTGGATGGGGGTGCAGAATGCGCTCGGCAATATCTCGGGGATCGTCGGCCCGATCGTCACCGGGCTGATCGTCGATTATCTCGGCGGCTATGGCTATGCGTTTGCGGCGGCGGCCGCGCTATCGCTGCTCGGGGCGTTGCTGTGGTGGAAGCTCATCCCCGAAATCCGCACGCTCGAGCTTTAATCCACCCGTTCGAGATCGAGCAGGAACGCCTTCGCCTCCAGCCCGCCAGCGAAGCCCGTCAGCTTGCCGGTCGACCCGACTACGCGGTGGCACGGCGCGATGATCGAAATCGGATTGCGGCCGTTGGCGGCGCCGACCGCGCGCGAGGCCCCGGGCGCGCCGAGCTGGTCGGCGATCTCGCCATAGCTGCGCGTCTCGCCGAACGGGATGGCGAGCAAGGCGGCCCAGACGCGCTTCTGGAAATCGGTCCCGGCGAAGGACAGCGGCACATCGAAGCTGCGGCGTTCGCCCGCGAAATATTCGCCCAGTTGCTGCTCGGTTTCGAGCAGGATCGGATGGTCCGCCCGTTCGGTCAATGCGCCGAGCCGGACGCGGTCGGGCTTGTCATTCTCCCACAGGATCGCGGCAAGTCCCCGGTCGTCGGCGACGAGGGTCAGTTCGCCGACCGGCGACCAGATGGTTTTGCAATGGTAGGTCACGGGATCTTCCTTTGGATGTCATTCGCTGTCGCACTTTGATGCTGAAATTCCTATGGCGGAGGCCGCGCAGCGATGCGTCCCGAATCTTGCGCCCAACGTCGATGGAAAGTTTTTGCATGACCCCCACCGCCACCATCCTTCTCCTCGGTTCGGGCGAACTCGGCCGCGAATTCGTGATTTCGGCGAAGCGATTGGGGTGCCGCGTGATCGCGTGCGACAGTTATGAAGGCGCGCCCGCGATGCAGGTCGCAGACGGCTATGAAGTATTTTCGATGCTCGACGGCGACGCGCTGCGCGCCACGATCGAAAAGCATCGCCCCGACCATATCGTGCCCGAGGTCGAGGCGATCCGCACCGAAATCCTCGCCGAAGTCGAAGCCGAGGGATTCCATGTCGTCCCGTCGGCGCGCGCAGCGCAGTTGACGATGAACCGCGACGCGATCCGCGATCTCGCCGCGAGCGAGCTTGGTCTCAAAACCTCGACCTTCGAATATGCGACCAGCCGCGAGGAACTGGTCGCGGCAGCAGAGCGCATCGGCTTCCCGCTTGTCGTGAAGCCCGTGATGTCGTCGTCGGGCAAGGGCCAGAGCACGGTCAAGGATGCGGACGGCGTCGACGCCGCGTGGGACTATGCCGCCGCGGGGATGCGCGGCGACCGGCTGCGCGTGATCGCCGAGGCATTTATCGATTTCGATTACGAGATCACCTTGCTCACCGTCCGCCACAAGGACGGCGTCAGTTTCTGCCCGCCGATCGGCCACCGGCAGGAACGCGGCGACTATCGCGAAAGCTGGCAGCCCGCCGCGATGTCCGACGCCGCGCTCGCCGCGGCGCAGGAGATGGCGACGAAGGTCGTCGATACCCTCGGCGGCCACGGCATCTTCGGCGTCGAATATTTCGTGAAGGGCGATCAGGTGATCTTCTCCGAACTGAGCCCGCGCCCGCACGACACCGGAATGGTCACTTTGATTTCGCAGTCGCTGTCCGAGTTCGACCTGCACGCCCGCGCGATCCTCGGCCTGCCGATCCCCGCGATCGCGGTGCCCGACGCCAGCGCAAGTGCGGTGTTGCTCGCGGACCGCGATGCGAGCGATTTCGCGATCACCGGCCTTGCGGAGGCGCTGACCCCGCCGAACGCCGCGACATCGGTCGATGCGCGCATCTTCGGCAAGCCGGTCACGCGCCCATATCGCCGCATGGGCGTCGCGCTGGCGAAGGTTGCCGGCGGCACCACCGACGACGCGCGCGCCGCGGCGGTCGCGGCCGCGGCAAAGCTGTATATCGACTATCGGGGCTGACGCGCTAAGCAGGGGCATGGCGAAGCGCCCTTCCCCGCTGATCCGCTGGCTGGTCATTGCCGCGCTGCTGTTGCTTATCGTCGGCGTGCCGCTGATCTTCCGCGACGAATTTATCGCGGTGAGCGACCGCGTCCTCGCTGCGGCCGATGAACGGCCCCTCGCCGCGGCGGCGCTGATCGTTGGCGCGCTGACGCTCGATGTCTTCCTGCCCGTCCCCAATGGCGTGACCAATACGCTGGCGGGGGCGGCGTTCGGATTCGCGATCGGCACGCTTATCATCTGGTTGGGGCTAATGGGCGGAAGCCTTGCGGGCTACGCCGTCGGGCGCTGGGCAGCACGGCCGCTCGCCAAGAAATTCCTCGGCGCCGACGATCTGGACCGCGCGCACGAACTCGCCGAACGCATTGGCCCGGTCGCGCTGATCCTCTCGCGCCCCGTTCCGTTTCTTTGCGAACTGACCGCGATGGCCGCCGGCATCGCGGCGATGGCGTTCGGGCGCTTCGCGTTCGTCATGGCGCTCGCCAATCTGGGCGTAGCAACGCTCTTCGCCGCAATCGGGGCGGCGGCGGTCGAACAGGCTTCGTCCGAACTGCTGATGCTCGGCGCGGTCGGGCTGCCGCTCGCGGCGTGGCTCGGCTGGCAGGGCGTCCAGCGGTGGCGCGCACAATGATCGTTCGCCGCCTGACCGCCGAGGATCTGGCCGCGATGCGCGCGCTGGGCGGCGTATACGCCGCTGCGTTCGACGATCCAGACACCTATCGCACCGACCGGCCCGGCGACGATTGGCTCGCGCGCCAGCTCGGCAAGCAGGGCGTGATCGTGCTGGTCGCCGAACTGGACGGCCGCGTCGTCGGCGGTCTCACCGCCTATGATCTCCCCAAGCTCGAGGCGGCGCGCAGCGAAATCTATCTCTATGACCTTGCGGTCGATGCCGCATATCGCCGCCGTGGCATCGCGACCGCGCTGATCGCCGAACTCCAGCATATCGCCGCAGCGACCGGCGCCTGGGCGGTGTTCGTGCAGGCCGACTATGGCGACGATCCGGCGGTTGCACTCTATACCAAGCTCGGCGCGCGCGAGGATGTGATGCATTTCGATCTGCCGCCGCGCTTGCGGCCCTAGGCCACCCGCACCTCCCCTGCTACATCCGCGCCATGTCCGAGAAGAATCATCTCTATCTGGTCGATGGCTCCAGCTACATCTTCCGCGCTTATCACCGCCTGCCGCCGCTCACGAACCCCAAGGGGGTGCCCGTCGGCGCGGTCTATGGCTACACGACGATGCTGTGGAAGCTCGCGAAGGATCTGCACGACGCCGACGGGCCGACGCACCTCGCGGTGATCCTCGATCATTCGAGCCAGTCGTTCCGCAACGAGATTTACGATCAGTATAAGGCCAACCGGCCCGAACCGCCCGAGGATCTGCGCCCGCAATTCCCGCTGATCCGCGACGCGACGCGCGCCTTCTCGCTGCCGTGCATCGAAATGGAAGGCTTCGAGGCCGACGACCTGATCGCGTCCTACGCCGAGGCCGCGGTACGCGAAGGCTGGGATGTCACGATCGTGTCGTCGGACAAGGATCTGATGCAGCTGATCCGCGAGCCCAGCGAGGGGCCGCAGGTCGATATGCTCGACACGATGAAGAATGTCCGCCTCGGGCTGGAAGCGGTGAACGAGAAGTTCGGCGTCACGCCCGATCTTGTCGGCGACGTCCTCGCGCTGATGGGCGACAGCGTCGACAATGTTCCCGGCGTGCGCGGCGTGGGGCCGAAGACCGCGACCAAGCTGATCCAGGAATATGGCAATCTGACCGCCGCGCTCGACGGCGCGGAAGGTATGAAGGCGTCGAAGCTCCGCGACAATCTGATCGAGCATCGCGCGATGGCCGAACTGTCGCGCATCCTCGTCGACCTGAAGCGCGACGTCGCGCTGCCCGACGCGCTCGACACGCTCAAGCTGGGCGCGATCCCGCCGCTGCCGCTCAAGACCTTCCTCGACGAGCATGGCTTTCGCTCGCTGTCGGCGAAGCTCGACCTCGGCGCCACGCCGGGCGGCCCGCCGACCTTCCCGCGCGCGAACGCCGCGCCGGTTGCCGCGCCCGCCGGGCCGTCGACACCGACGCTGCCCGCCATGCCGCCCATCGACCGGTCGGCTTATGAATGCGTGACCACGGTCGAGGCGCTCGACCGCTGGATCGCCGAAGCACGCGCCGCGCATGTCGTCGGGGTCGACACCGAAACCGCGAGCCTCGACAGCGTCACCGGCCGCCTCGTCGGGGTCAGCATGGCGACCGCGCCGGGCCGCGCCTGCTATATCCCGCTCGGCCATGGCGGCACCGACATGTTCGCCGAAAAGCCCGAGCAGATCGCGATGGACGTCGCGATCGGCCGCCTCCACGCGCTGTTCGCCGACGATGCGGTGCTCAAGGTCGGGCATAATCTGAAGTATGACATCGGCGTGCTCGCGCAGCATGGCATCACGATCGCGCCCTATGACGATACGCTGGTGATGAGCTTTGCGCTCGACGCGGGCAAGCATCAGCACGGGCTCGACGAGCTGGCAAAACTCCACCTCGATCATACTTGCCTGACCTTCAAGGAAATGTGCGGGACGGGCAAATCGCAGATCAGCTTTGCCGAAGTGCAACTCGACCGCGCGACCGAATATGCCGCCGAGGATGCCGACGTCGCGCTGCGGCTGTGGAAGCTGCTCAAGCTGCGCCTGCCCATCGAGGGCGGGACGCGCGTCTACCAGATGGTCGACCGCCCGCTCGCCTCGATCGTCGAGGGCATGGAGCGCGCCGGAATCATGGTCGACCGCGAATATCTGGCGAAGCTGTCGGGCGAGTTCGCGACCGAGATGCTGCGCATCGAGGGCGAAGTTCATGGCCTTGCAGGCCAGCCCTTCGCGATCGGCAGCCCGAAGCAGCTCGGCGAAATCCTCTTCGACAAGCTCGGTCTCAAAGGCGGGCGCAAGGGCAAGTCGGGCGACTGGTCGACCGATCAGAGCGAGCTCGAACGATTGGAACGCGACGGGGTGCCGATCGCGCGCAAGATTTTGGAATGGCGCCAGCTTGCGAAGCTGAAGTCGACCTATACCGACGCGCTGCAACAGCAGATCAACGCGACGACCGGGCGCGTCCACACGAGCTACAGCCTCGTCGGCGCGCAGACGGGGCGGCTGTCGTCGACCGACCCGAACCTGCAGAATATCCCGATCCGCACCGAGACCGGCCGCCAGATTCGCGACGCCTTTATCGCCGCACCCGGCCATGTGCTGATCGCGGCCGACTATAGCCAGATCGAGCTGCGGCTTGCCGCGCATATGGCCGACGTCCCCGAACTCAAGGAAGCCTTCGCCCGCGGCGACGACATCCACAGCGCGACCGCGATCGAATTGTTCGGCGAGGTCAACCGCGACACGCGCGGCAAGGCAAAGACGGTCAATTTCTCGATCCTCTACGGCATTTCGCGCTGGGGCCTCGCGGGCCGCCTCGAAGTCACGCCCGACGAGGCGCAGGCGCTGATCGCGCGCTATTTCGAGCGGTTCCCGGGGATTTCGGATTATATCACCGACACGCTCGAGAACGCCCGCGCCAAGGGCTATACCGAGACGCTGTTCGGGCGGAAAACCTGGTTCCCGCGCATCAAGGCGGCGAACCAGAATGAGCGCGCGGGCAGCGAGCGCGCCGCGATCAACGCCCCGATCCAGGGCACCAGCGCCGACCTGATCAAGCGCGCGATGGCGCGGATGCCGAAAGCGCTTGAGGACGCTGGGCTCTCCGACGTCCGGATGCTGCTGCAGGTCCACGACGAACTCGTGTTCGAGGCGCCCGAGGACAAGGCCGAAGCCGCGGGCGCGGTGATCCGCGCGGTGATGTCGGGCGCCGCCGAACCCGCGCTCCAACTCTCGGTCCCGCTCGAGGTCGAGGTCGGCATCGGCAAGAGCTGGGGCGAAGCGCATTGATCGCCGCGCTGTTGTTCGCCGCGGCGCTTGCCGCCGATCCCGCCCCCGCGCCTCCCGAAGCCGCCGTCGCTTCTGCGCCCGCGCGCCGATCGCCGATCGCCGACACCGACCTGCGCGAATTTGCCGCGATTGCGGGGCGCAAGGTCGTCGGCCGCGCGGTCGGCGGACCCTATGCGAACGCCGACAAGGTGCTCTTGATCGCGCGCGACGACAAAGGCTATCCCGCCGTCACCGCGAGCATGGGCTTTCCCGTGCGCCAGTCGCTTCCGGCGCCGCCCGCGACGACGCTGGCGGTCATCCGCATTCACCAGCGGTACGAAACGACGATCCCCGGCCCGACCCCCGACGACCTTGCTTTCGTCGCCGCGAACAAGCTGCCTTTGTTCGTGATCGGCGAATGGGCGCGCCCCGCGCCGATGTGGGAGGTTGCCTGGATCGACGACGCGGTACGCTATCGCGCCGTCGGCGATGTCGGCGAAATCGGTCCCTGGCAGGACTGATCGTCGCACGCACGCGGCGCACTGACCGCCCCGCCCTTTCGCAAACCCGACTTTGCCTCTATGACGCCGCGATGACATCCGGCCGGCACTTTTGTGACAGCCGGCAACAAAGGGTTCCCATGAGCAAGTTCGAACCCGTCGCCAAGGCGCCGGTCCGCATCCAGCAGAATATCCTCGCGCGCAGCGAACGCCGTCTTCTCAACTGGTTATGCGCGCGCCTTCCGGGCTGGGTCACCCCCGACCAGCTCACCACGCTCGGCTTTGCCGGCGCGGTGCTGGTCGCGGCGGGTTATGTGCTCAGCTGGTTCGACAGCGAATGGCTCGGCCTTTCGCTCGTCGGCTATATCGTCAACTGGTTCGGTGATTCGCTCGACGGCAGCCTCGCGCGCTGGCGCGGTATCGAGCGACCGAACTATGGCTATTTCGTCGATCATAGCGTCGATGCGCTCGCGACCTTGCTGATGATCAGCGCGATCGGGATGAGCCCCTATATGCGGCTCGACGTCGCGCTGATGGCGGTGATCGGCTATTTCCTGCTGTCGATCCACACCTTCATCGCCGCCAAGATCCTCGGCGAATTCCGCTTGTCCTATATGGCGGGTGGCCCGACCGAGCTGCGGCTGATGCTGATGGCGATGACGATTTCGATGCCGATCATCGGCGGCGGCGACATCCACGGCACCAATTTCTCGGCCTTCGACCTGTTCGCGCTGGTCGTCTCGAGCATCCTCGTGACTTTGTTCATCGTCCAGACGTCGGCCACGGCACGGATGCTCCGCCGCCGCGGTGGATAGCGAGGATCAGCGGCGTGCCCGCGCCTGCGGATAGGTGCCGAGCAACCGCAGCGACTTGGTCTGGAAATCGAGTTCCTCGAGCGCGCGGTCGATCCGCTCGTCGCCCGGCGCACCGACGATATCGCAATAGAACTGCGTCGCCGCGAAGCTGTCGCCGGTCTGATAGCTTTCGAGCTTGGTCATGTTGACGCCGTTGGTCGCAAAGCCGCCGAGCGCCTTGTAGAGCGCGGCGGGGATATTCTTCACCTCGAACATGAAGGTCGTCATCACCGGGCCGGTGATCGCGGCAACGTCGGCCAGCGGTTCGCGCGCAAGGATGACGAAGCGCGTCGTGTTGTGATCGGCGTCCTCCATCCCCGTGCCATGGAGCGTCAGCCCATAGAGTTCGGCGGCGTGCGGCGGCGCGAGGGCGGCGAGCCCGACTTCGTCGCTGTCGGCGACCCAGGCCGCGGCGCCCGCGGTGTCGCTGTGCGCGACCGGTGCGATATTGTTGGCGCGCAGCCAGTGGCGGCACTGGCCAAGCGCCTGCTCATGGCTCATCGCGCGCGTCACCGGACCAAGGTCGCGGCTCATCAGGCCGTAGCGGATCGGCAAAAAATGCTCGCCGACGATCGACAAGCCGGATTCGGGGAGCAGGAAATGGATGTCGGCAACGCGGCCGTGCAGGCTGTTTTCGATCGGGATGATCGCGCGGTCGACGCGGCCGTCGCGCACTGCGTCGATCGCATCCTGAAACGCATAGCAGGGGAGCGGCAGCGAATTCGGATCATATTCGCGCGCGGCAAGGTCGCTGTTCGCGCCCGGCGCACCCTGAAACGCCAGCCCGCGTGCGGGCTCGGCGAGTGCCGCGTTACGCATTTCGTCGACCAGATGCTGTGCCGAAGCCGAATAACTGCCCATGATTGCCTTCCCAAGCTCGCACCTTTCTCGGCGAGAAAGCTGCTCGATTCCTTGTCGGGGAGCACTTCTCGTCCGAAAACCGGTTCCCACTTTTCGGGAAGTGCTCCGGAGCCGCGGCGCATAGCCGCCCCGCCGCGACCGCGCAACCAGCGCGCACGCCGTTGCCATTCCCCGATTTCATCCCCTTGCGCCGCCGTCGCCGCGCCAGTAAGGGAGCGTCCAAATCAAATATGCGCCCGGCAAGCGGGCGTCAGCTAACGGGGCTGCTACGCATGGACAATCGCAACAATACTATTGCCGGCTGGGTGCTGTTTGCCGGCATTTGCGCGCTGGGCCTGACGATCGGGTCGAGCATGTTGTTCGCCAGCCACAATCCCGAAAAGCCCGGTTATCCGATCGAAGACGCCGAAGCCGGCGCCGGTGGCGGCGAATCGGCCGTGCCGCTCGCCAACCTGCTCGCCGCCGCCGATCCGGCGAAGGGCGAAGCGGTGTTCGCGAAATGCGCCGCGTGCCACACGATCAACTCGGGCGGCGCCAACGGCATCGGCCCGAATCTTTTCGGCGCGCTCGGCAAGGCGCATGGCCATGTCCCGGGCTTCGCCTATTCGGCGGCGCTGAAGGGCGTTGCGGGCAATTGGGATTTCGAGGGCATGAACGCCTGGCTGACCAGCCCGCGTAAATATGCCCCCGGCACGAAGATGTCGTTCGCCGGCCTCGGCAGCGCCGAAGATCGCGCAAACCTGATCGTCTATATGAACAGCCAGGGTTCGAACCTGCCGCTGCCCGCCGCCGAAGCGGCCCCCGCAGCTGCGGAAGGCGCCGCGCCGGCCGAGACCGCTGCCGCCGCTCCGGCAGCCGAAGGTGTCGCCGCCGCTCCGGCCGCTGACGCCGCGGCTGCGCCCGCGCCGGCCGAAGCCAAGAAATAATGCGGCTCGCGCCCGTCCTGCTGGCGGGCGCGCTGGCGCTCGCCGGTTGCGGCAAGAGCGAGACGCCGGCCGAGGCACCTGCAACGGGCGAGCCCGGTGTCGAAGCGCCGGCACCTGCGGTCGCACCGACCGCCGCGATGGGGGAGCAGGTCTTCCGGCGCTGCGTCGCCTGCCATACGGTCGACAAGGGCGGCAACAACGGCATCGGCCCCAACCTGCACGGCGTCGTCGGCGCCGCGGTCGCGTCGAAGCCCGATTTTTCCTATTCGGGCGCGATGAAGGCGAAGGGCGGCGTCTGGAACGAGGCCGCGCTCAACGCCTATCTCACGGCCCCGATGAAGGATGTTCCGGGCACGCGCATGGCGTTCGCCGGCGTGATCGACGCCGCGGACCGCAAGGCGCTGATCCTGTACCTCGAAGAACAGTCGAAATAAGCCCCCTTCTCCCTTGATGGGAGAAGGATACGCAGTCTTGCCGCAAAGCGGCTAGGCGAAGTTGGATGAGGGTGATGGCACGTCTTTGCGCCGTCGTTTCAGACCGAGGGCGCACCCCCACCGCTACGACTAACGAACAGGTTCGTAAGTCTCGCTGCCTCCCCCATAAAGGGGGAGGAACAGCTTAATTCGGATCCTGCACGTTGCCGTAGAAATCCTGGATGATCTTCCACGCCTCTTCGGCGGTTTCGACGAAGTGGAATAGCGACAGGTCGCGCTGGCTGATCACGCCCTCCTCGACCAGCGCGTCGAAATTGACGACGCGGGTCCAGAACTCCTCGCTGAACAACACGATCGGGATCGGCTTGATCTTGCCGGTCTGGATCAGCGTCAGCAGCTCGAACGTCTCGTCGAACGTCCCGAACCCGCCCGGGAACACACAGACGGCGCGCGCGCGCAGCAGGAAGTGCATCTTGCGCAGCGCGAAATAGTGGAACTGGAAACTTAGGCCCGGGGTGACATAGCGGTTCGGCGCCTGTTCGTGCGGCAGCACGATGTTGAGCCCGACCGATTCCTTGCCCTCGTCATCGGCGCCGCGATTCGCGGCTTCCATGATCGACGGCCCGCCGCCCGAACAGACGACGAAGTTGCGGCAGCCATTCTCGTCGGGCGGCACCTGGCTCGCGATCCGGGCGAGCCCCCGCGCCTCCTCATAATATTTGGCCTTGGCCGCGAGCCGCTCGGCGATCCGCTGCTCCTCGGGCGTACGCGCCGCGTCGAGCACGGCCTGCGCGGTCTCGGGCGACGGAATGCGCGCCGAGCCATAGACGACGAGCATCGACTCGATCTTCGCTTCGTCGAGCATCAGTTCGGGTTTGAGCAGTTCGAGCTGGAAGCGCACGGGGCGCAGGTCTTCGCGCAGCAGGAACTCGGTGTCCTGGAAGGCCAGCCGATAGGCCGGGCTTTGCGTCTGCGGGGTCGATACCGCCTGTTTGGCGAATTGCGCGTCGTCCTTGGCTTTGTGGAAACGCGAGCGATGGGGTTGTTTGTCTTCTGCCATTAGCGAGCGGCTACCCGTTTCGCATGACTTTGCCAAGCTTAGCGGCAGTAGCCGTTGCCGCTCATGTCGAAGTGGAAATGATTATAATGCGCCGCATTGTAATCGGGGCCGAGCACGGTGCCGAAGCGGCGGCAGCCCGATTTGTGCAGCGCGCGGAGAAAATCCTGCGACGATTTGTCGCCGGTCCATCCGCCATCGAGCATGACGCGCCGGCCGTCGGCGAGCTGGAAGCCCGAGACGTCGATCGCATTCGAAAAGGCGTGCTGCGACATCCGGCCCGACCGGCCGCCATAGATGTTGCGGCAGCTGTAGGTTCCGAAGGTCTCGATCTTCACGACCTCCTGCCCCAGATATTTCCGCGCCGCGGGTTTCACCGCATATTGCACCCATGCGGTGAAATTCTTCGCGAGCGGACAGGTCATCGCGCCGAGTCCTGACACCGGCGTGCCGATATCGAGCAGCTTTACCGAATCGATCGAGGTACAGCCGCCGCCATGATCCTGGTTCGGGAGCGGGGTGAATCGCACACCCGCCTGCTTCAGGTCGAACGCGCATTGCTGTGCTTCAGCGCTGGTGAAGGAAGGGGTGCCGACGGGTTGCGGGCGGGTCGGCTTGCTCGCGGTCGGGCGTTTGCCGCCGCCATTCTTCATCGCCTCGGGCGCGCCGAAACAGGCGGACAATGCCAACGCCGCACTGGCGGCGATCAGGATCCGGGGCTTCAAGAAGTTCGGGATCGGCATGGCCGTCAAATTACCGACGAAATGGTTAACAAGCTGTATACCTTTTCCTCCACTCGTCGAAAATTTCGCGCGGTCCGTGCAATTTGTTTGACAGTTGCGCGAGTGACCCTAAACGCGGCGCCGGGCCACGCGGTCCCAACGCCGCGCGAGCTCTCTGCAAGGAGAGACTAAAATGACTGAAGTGACGACGCCTGAATTGCGCCCTGCGCGCCCCTATTTCTCGTCCGGACCCTGCGCCAAGCCGCCGGTCTGGTCCCCTGAAAAACTTAGCACCGAATCGCTCGGCCGCTCGCATCGTGCGAAGATCGGCAAGACGCGTCTGCAGTACTGCATCGACCTGATGCGCGAGATGCTGCAGCTGCCCGACACGCACCGCATCGGCATCGTTCCGGGCAGCGACACCGGCGCCTTTGAAATGGCGATGTGGACGATGCTCGGCGCCCGCCCCGTGACGACGCTCGCTTGGGAGAGCTTCGGTGAGGGCTGGGTCACCGATGCCGCGAAGCAGCTCAAGCTCGATCCGACCGTCATCCGCGCCGATTACGGCCAGCTTCCCGACCTCGGCCAGGTCGACTGGTCGAACGACGTGCTCTTCACCTGGAACGGCACCACCAGCGGCGTCCGCGTCCCGAACGGCGACTGGATCGCCGACGATCGCGAGGGCTTGAGCTTCGCCGACGCGACCAGCGCGGTGTTCGCTTACGATCTGCCGTGGGACAAGATCGACGTCGCGACCTTCAGCTGGCAGAAAGTGCTCGGCGGCGAAGGCGGTCACGGCGTGCTGATCCTCGGCCCGCGCGCCGTCGAACGGCTCGAGAATTACACCCCTGCCTGGCCGCTGCCGAAGGTGTTCCGCCTCGTCTCGAAGGGCGCGCTGACCGAAGGCGTGTTCAAGGGCGAGACGATCAACACCCCTTCGATGCTTGCCGTCGAGGATGCGATCTTCGCGCTCGAATGGGCGAAATCGCTCGGCGGCCTCGACGGCCTGAAGGCACGCAGCGACGCGAACGCCGCGGCGCTCGACAAGATCGTTTCGGAACGCGAGTGGCTGAGCCATCTCGCAGCCGACCCCGCCAGCCGGTCGAAGACCTCGGTCTGCCTGTCGGTTGCGGGTGCGGATGAGGGCTTCATCAAGAAGTTCGCGGCGCTGCTCGAAGCCGAAGGCGCGGCCTATGACATCGCGGGCTATCGCGACGCGCCTCCGGGCCTTCGCATCTGGTGCGGCGCGACCGTCGACACCGCCGATGTCGAAGCGCTCGGCCCATGGCTCGACTGGGCCTACGAAACCCTCTCCGCCTAATCATCTTGTCGTCATCCCCGCGAAAGCGGGGACCCAGTTCTGACGTTGGCGATTGCCGCACTGGGTTCCCGCTTTCGCGGGAATGACGAGGTTAAAGGAATACCGACATGACCGCACCCAAAGTCCTCATCAGCGATAAAATGGACCCTAAAGCCGCCGCGATCTTCAAGGAACGCGGCATCGACGTCGACGTCATCACCGGCAAGACCAAGGACGAGCTGATCGCGATGATTGGCGACTATGACGGCCTCGCGATCCGCTCGGCCACCAAGGTCACCGCCGACGTCCTCGCCGCCGCGACGAACCTGAAGGTCGTCGGCCGCGCCGGGATCGGCGTCGACAATGTCGATATTCCCGAGGCGTCGAAGAAGGGCGTCATCGTGATGAACACCCCCTTCGGAAACAGCATCACCACCGCCGAACATGCGATCGCGATGATGTTCGCGCTCGCGCGCCAGATTCCCGAAGCCAACGCCGGAACCCAGGCGGGCAAATGGCCGAAGAATGACTTCATGGGCGTCGAGCTGACCTCGAAGACGCTCGGCCTGATCGGCTGCGGCAATATCGGCAGCATCGTTGCCGAGCGCGCATTGGGCCTGCGCATGAAGGTCGTCGCGTTCGACCCCTTCCTGACCCCAGAGCGCGCGATCGAGCTCGGCGTCGAAAAGGCCGATCTCGATACCTTGCTCGCCAAAGCCGATTTCATCACGCTGCACACGCCGCTCACCGACCAGACGCGCAACATCCTGTCGGCCGAGAATATCGCCAAGGCGAAGAAGGGCGTGCGGATCATCAACTGCGCGCGCGGCGGCCTGATCGATGAAGCGGCGCTCAAGGATGCGCTCGACAGCGGCCATGTCGCGGGCGCGGCCCTCGACGTGTTCCAGACCGAGCCGCCGGCGGCCGATCACCCGCTGTTCAGCGCGCCGAACTTCATCTGCACGCCGCACCTCGGCGCGTCAACCGACGAGGCTCAGGTCAATGTCGCCATTCAAGTGGCCGAGCAGCTGTCGGATTACCTTCTCACCGGCGGCATCACCAACGCGCTCAACGTCCCCAGCCTGTCGGCCGAGGAAGCGCCGAAGTTGCGCCCCTATATGAGCCTCGCCGAAAAGCTCGGCAGCCTCGTCGGCCAGCTCGCGCACGATAACCTCACGACGATCTCGGTCGAGGTCGAGGGTGCCGCCGCCGAACTCAACCTAAAGCCGATCACCGCCGCGGTGCTTACCGGCCTGATGCGCCGCTATTCGGACAGCGTGAACATGGTCAACGCCCCGCATCTCGCGCGCGAACGCGGGCTCGACGTGCGCGAAGTGCGCCACGACCGCGACGGCGATTACCACACGCTCGTCCGCGTCACTGTCGCCACCGAACAGGGCGACCGCTCGGTCGCGGGCACGCTGTTCAGCAACGGCGACCCGCGCCTCGTCGAGATGTTCGGGATCAAGGTCGAGGCCGATCTCGATGGCCATATGCTCTATATCGTCAATGAGGACGCACCCGGCTTCATCGGCCGCATCGGCACTGCGCTTGGCGAAGCCGGGCTCAACATCGGCACCTTCCACCTCGGCCGCCGCGCCGCAGGGGGCGAGGCGGTGCTGCTGCTGTCGCTCGATTCGCCGATGCCCGAGCCGCTCTTGTGGCAGCTGTGCCAGCTTCCCGGCGTGAAGACCGTGAAGGGTCTGAAGTTCTGATCTTAAGTCCCCCTCCCGCTTGCCGGAGGGGTTAGGGGAGGGTCTGTTAGTCCAGATCCGGAACATGCCTCCCCCGACCCCTCCCACAGGTGGGAGGGGAGATTTGTTGAATCCCTTATCCCACCCGCCTAAGGCCGCACGCATGACCAAGGCCCCTGCCCTGCTGCCCGAAGGGCTGCGCGATCGCCTCCCCCGACAGGCGGAGGCCGCGTCGCGCGTCACCCGCGCGCTCGTCGATGCGATGCGCGCGCATGGCTATGGCCGCGTATCGCCGCCGCTCGCCGAGTTTCGCGAGACGCTCGGCGGTGACGATGAGCGTTCGACGCGTGACCTGCTCCGCTTCACCGATCCGGTATCGCAGCGCACGCTCGCGCTGCGCCCCGACATTACGCGGCAGGTTGGCCGCATCGCCACCTCGCTGCTCGCCAAGGCGCCGCGCCCGCTCCGCCTCTGTTACGCCGGGCAAGTGGTCAAACTGCGCGCCAGCCAGCTCCGACCCGCGCGCGAAATGCTCCAGGTCGGCGCCGAGCTGATCGGCAGCGACAGCGTCGCCGCGGCGCGCGAAATCGTCACTGTCGCGATCGACGCGCTCGAAGCCGCGGGGATCGGGCCCGTCACGATCGATTTCACCCTGCCCGACGTCGTCGACCTGCTCGCGAACGGGCCGCTTCCGGTCGAGGCCGATATCCAGCAACTGCGCGACGAACTCGACGCCAAGGACGCGGGCGCGCTGACGCGGCTTGGTGCCGAAGCCTATCTGCCCTTGCTGCGCGCGACCGGCCCGTTCGATCAGGCGATCGCCGATTTGCGCGCGTTCGATACCACGGGCGTCCTCACCGCGCGCATCGATGCGCTCGAGGCGATCGCCGCTCCGGTTCGCGACCGCGTCACGCTGACGCTCGACCCAACCGAGCGTCATGGCTTCGCCTATCAAAGCTGGTTCGGCTTCCAGATTTTCGTCCCCGGACAAGGCGACGCGGTCGGCCGCGGCGGCGGCTATTCGATTCCCGTCGGCGAACAGGAAGAATCGGCCGTGGGCTTTTCGCTCTATCCCGATCCGCTGATCGATGCCGGGCTCGGCGCCGAGGACGATGCCGACCGCCGCATCTTCCTGCCGCTCGGCCACGATCCTGTGCTGGCCGCGAGCCTGCGCGCCGACGATTGGCAGACCGTCGCGGCACTGTCCGACAGCGACGATGCGCGCGCGCTCGGCTGCGGGTTTATTCTCGGTCCCGACGGGCCGGTCGAAGCCTAAAAATCCGACACCCCAAAGCGCGGGATGCCCTGATTGACGCCGGGCGGATCGAGCACAGTCACGTCGAGTTCGACGGGTTCGCCGATCCAGTGCGCCAGCGTCGTGTGATCGGCAAGGTCGTCGTCGGTCAGCGGATGCACCAGCGCGCGCAGCCCCGTCGCCTCGATCGTCGCGACCACCGCAGGGACCGCCGCGCCGAGGAAATGCACCTCATATTGCGCGATCGGATGCGGCCCCGCGGCGCCATCGGTCATGTCGCCAACGAACAGAATCGCTGCGTCGTGGCTGAACCCGTCGCGCAGTTCGGTGGCGGCGGCACGCTCGGCATCGTCGAAATAGATATGGGCATGATAGGGGGCGTCGGGTTCGATCATCGCGGGCATCCTTCTTTCCGCCTCGCTACCCCGCCAAAAAGAAGGATGCAACCGCGCCACCGCCCTTGCCTCTCCGGCCAAATACGCTAAGGCCGCGCCGGGTCAGGATGGCCCCGCACAGCAGGACATTGTCATGGCAAATGTTACCGTCATCGGGTCGCAATGGGGCGACGAGGGCAAGGGCAAGATCGTCGACTGGCTCGCCAGCCGCGCCGACGCCGTGGTCCGCTTCCAGGGCGGTCATAATGCCGGCCATACGCTCGTCGTCGGCGAACAGGTCTACAAGCTGTCGCTGCTCCCCTCGGGGATCGTCACCGGCACGCTGTCGATCATCGGCAACGGCGTCGTGCTCGATCCGTGGGCGCTGCGCGACGAGATCACCAAGCTGCGCGGTCAGGGCGTTGCCATCAACCCCGAGAATTTCGCGATCGCCGACAATTGCGCGCTGATCCTGCCGTTCCACCGCGACCTCGACGCGCTGCGCGAAACCGCCGCGGGCGCGGGCAAGATCGGAACCACCGGGCGCGGCATCGGCCCCGCCTATGAGGACAAGGTCGGCCGCCGCGCGATCCGCGTCTGCGACCTCGCGCATCTCGACAAGCTCGAGCCGCAGCTCGACCGCCTGACCGCGCACCACGACGCGCTGCGCGCCGGCTTCGGCGAACCGCCGATCGACCGCGAACGGCTGATCGCCGACCTCACCGAAATCGCCGACTATGTCCTCGAATATGCGCAGCCCGTGTGGAAACGCCTGAAAAAGGTCCGCAAGGCCGGCGCGCGCATCCTGTTCGAAGGCGCACAGGGCGTGCTGCTCGACGTCGACCACGGCACCTATCCCTTCGTCACCAGCTCGAACACCGTCAGCGGCACCGCCGCGAGCGGTTCGGGCCTCGGCCCGTCGGCCGTCGGCTTCGTGCTCGGCATCGCCAAAGCCTATACGACGCGCGTCGGCAGCGGCCCCTTCCCGACCGAGCTCGAAGACGAAATCGGCCAGAAGCTTGGCGAACGCGGGCATGAATTCGGCACCGTCACCGGGCGCAAGCGCCGCTGCGGCTGGTTCGACGCCGTGCTCGTGCGCCAGAGCTGCGCGGTGTCGGGTGTCACCGGCATCGCGCTCACCAAGCTCGACGTGCTCGACGGGTTCGATACGATCCGCATCTGCACCGGATACCGGCTGCGCGGCAAGATCCTCGACTATTTCCCCGCGCACTCGGCCGATCAGGCCGAGGTCGAGCCGATTTACGAGGAAATGGACGGCTGGCACGAATCGACCGCGGGCGCGCGCAGCTATGCCGACCTGCCCGCACAGGCGATCAAATATATCCAGCGCGTGCAGGAATTGATCGAAACCCCGATCGCGCTCGTGTCGACGAGCCCCGAGCGCGAAGACACAATCCTGATCCGCGACCCGTTCAGCGACTGAGCCGGAACCCAAGCGGCCGCCGCGCGTCAGGCGTCGGCCGCTTCCTCCGCAACCAGCACCGTCTGGTCGAGTGCCTGCACGAGGTCGGCGATGATGTCCTCGACCTCTTCCAGTCCGACCGACAAACGCACGAGCCCGTCCGAGATGCCGTGCTCGCGGCGTTCCTCGGGCGTATAGGTCGAATGGGTCATGCTCGCGGGATGCTGGATCAGGCTTTCGGCATCGCCCAGCGACACCGCACGCTGGACCAGCGCCAGGCGGTTCATCATCGCCACACCGGCCGCGTGGCCGCCCTTCAGTTCGAAGGCGATCATGCCGCCGAATCCCGGCATCTGACGCCGGGCCAGATCATGCTGCGCAAAGCCCGGCAGCCCCGGATAATGAACCGCCGCCACCGCGGGATGCGCATCGAGCATCGCCGCGACCGACAGCGCGGAACGGCAATGTTCGGCCATGCGCAGCTTGAGCGTCTTCAGCCCGCGCAGTACCAGCATCGCATTGAACGGCGCCATGACCGCGCCCGTCATATCCTTGACGCCGACGAGCCGCACCATCTGCATGTCGGCCTGGGTGCCGAGCGCGATACCCCCGACCAGATCGCCATGCCCGCCAAGATATTTGGTCGCCGAATGAACAACAATGTCGGCTCCCAGCGTGATCGGCTGCGTCAGCACCGGCGTCGCATAGGTGTTGTCGACCACCGTGCGCGCGTCATGCTCGCGCGCGATCGCCGCGATGGCGGCGATGTCGACCAGACGCATATTGGGATTGGCGGGTGTTTCGAAATGGACGATTTTCGTCGCATCGCCGATCGCAGCGACCAGATTGCCCGGATCGGTCAGGTCGACATGCGTGACGGTGACCCCGAAGCGGGCAAGACCGTGACGCATGAAGGCAAAGGTGCAGCCATAGAGCGTCTTGTCGACGATCACTTCGTCGCCGGGTTTCAGGAAAGACCAGAATACCGCGGCGATGGCGCCCATCCCCGAAGCAGTCGCCACCGCCGCCTCAGCGCCCTCCAGCGTAGCCAGCCGCCTTTCCAGCAGATCGACCGTGGGGTTGGCAATACGGCTGTAGAAATAGCCCTCGCGTGCCCCGGAAAAGAGCTCCGCACCTGCTTCAGCGGTCTCGAACACGAAGGTCGATGACAGGTGCAGCGGCGGCACCAGCGCACCGTCATGCTGTGTTGCGTCATAACCCGCATGGATCGCGCGCGTGGAAAATGCGGAATGCGGAAAGGACGACATGGGGCGGGCTCCTGCAGCGATTTGTTCCCGCGTTCCTAGCAAATCGGCGCTGGCAGGTGCTGCCTATATATGCCACGACATCTATCAATATTGGAATTATCTGCCAAGGAATCGTCAATGGACCGCAAAGATCACCAGATTATTCGCGCATTGATGGCCGATGGCCGCTTGAGCAACCAGGATCTCGCCGCCGCGGTCAATCTGTCGCCCTCGCCGTGCCTCCGCCGCGTCCGCCTGCTCGAGGCGAAGGGGGTAATCACGGGCTATGCCGCGCTCGTCGATCAACGCGCGATGGGCTATCCGATCACGGTTTTCGTCGGCATCAAGCTCAGCAAGCATGATCAGGCAACGGTCCGCGCTTTCGAAGCGGCCATCGCAACGATCGACGACATTCTCGACTGTTTCCTGATGACCGGCGAGATCGATTATCTGTTGCGCGTCGTCGCCGTTGACCTCGACGGCTATGAGCATTTCGTTCGCCAACGGCTGCACGCCATCGAAGGCATCGCATCGATCGACACCAGCCTCGCCTATGGTGTCGTGAAACAAAGCCGAATCCTGCCGTCGCCCGCCTAACCGCTGATCGCGCGGGCACTGGACGGTTCGTCGCCCCTTGCCGCCGGCGCGCGAACAGCTACGATGACAGGATGCGAAGCCTGATCGCCGCGATCCCGCTCCTCCTTGCCGGTTGCGGTACGGCAAGTTCGCAGCCGGCACTCCCCGCGGGTACCAAAGTCGACCGCCTGCTCGTCGACAAGAGCGACCGCGTGTTGATCGCCTTTGCCAGAAACCGCGAGGTCGTGCGCTACACGGGCATCCGCTTCGGCGACGCGCCGCGGGGGCACAAGCAGTTCGAGGGCGACGAGCGCACGCCCGAGGGCCGCTATACGATCAGCGGCCGCAATCCCGGAAGCGCCTATCATCTGTCGCTGCGCATCTCCTATCCCAATGCCGCCGACCGCGCCTATGCCAAGGCGCGGGGCCGTTCGCCGGGCGGCGACATCTTCATCCACGGCCAGCCGAACGCCTGGCCCGGCCCCGCCATCGCGCGCGACTGGACCGACGGCTGTATCGCCTTGTCGAACGCCGAGATAAAGCAGCTCTGGGACATCGTCCCCGACGGCATCCCGATCACCATCCGACCCTAAGGAACCCGCCATGCCCCGCCATATCCTCGTTTTCTACGGCAGCTATCGCCGCGACCGGCAGGGCATCAAGCTCGCCCGCTGGGTCGTCGAAGCCCTGAACGCGCGCGGCGACAGCGCCGAACTGGTCGACGCCAAGGCGGTCGACCTGCCGATGCTCGACCAGCGCTTCAGCGATTATGCACCCGGCGATGCGCCGGCGGCGATGGCCGACCTCGCGGCGAAAATCGCCGCCGCCGATGGCTATGTCTTCGTCACGGGCGAATATAATGGCGGGCTCCAGCCGGGGCTCAAGAATCTCGTCGACCACTATCTCGACGGCTTCGCGTGGCGTCCCGCCGCGATCGCTTCCTATTCGGCCGGACCGTTCGCCGGAGTCCGATCGGCGACCGCCTGGCGCACCACGCTTGGCGCGATGGGAATGGTCGTCACCTCGACGCCGCTTGGCCTGGCGCGCATCGGTGGGGCTTTCGACGCCGACGGCCAGCCTGCGGGCGAGGACGGCACGCGGATCGCTCGGGCATTGCCGCGCTTTGCCGACGACCTGTGCTGGTGGATCGATGCGGCCAAGGAACAGCGCACCAAGGCCGGCGCGCCCTTCTAGCCCGACTTGAGCTCGGCCTTCAGCCGCAGGCTCGCGCGCCAGAAGAAGAAGGCGGGGATGAGCCCGAGCCACGCCGCGCCGTACAGCACCCAGCGGACGCTTTCCTGTCCCGCCACCGGCTGGAGCGCATCGGACAACACGCCGAACAGGAACGGCCCGAGCCCCAGCCCGATCAGATTCTGGCCGAACAGCATGATCGACGCCGCGACGGCGCGCGCGCGCGGCTGGACCAGCCCCTGTACGCAGCCATAGGCGGGGCCGTAATAGGCGGCGTTGAGCATCGTCGGCAGGACGAGCAGCGCGACCGCGATCCGCCAATCCTCCATGAAATAGCCGAGAAACAGCACCGGCGCCGCGACCGCCATACCATAAGCGGGAAAGGTCAGGATGTGCCGCTTGTCGCGCGCGCCGAACTTGTCGGCGAGCTTGCCGCCGAGCCAGGTCCCGACCGCGCCCGCCAGCCCGAGCACGACCGCCATCGACAGCCCCGCTTCGGTCGTCGACAGGCCGTGGCTGCGGATGAAGAAGCTGATCGTCCACAGCCCCTTGCCATAGCCGAGGAAGGCGGTGACCGACGCGGCGATCAAAATATAGACGAAGGCGCGCGAGGCGAATATCTCGCGCAGCGCTTCACCGGTTGACAGCGGCACCGTCGCGGCGGCCGCCGCCGCGGCTTCGGCAGTCCGGCTGTGCCTCGGTTCGCGCATCACGAACAAGACGACGAGCGCAAGCAGCAAGCCCGGCGCGCCGACGAGCATCAACGCGATGCGCCAGCCATAAAGATCGTTGACGATCCCGCCGATGATCAGCCCAAGCAGCGATCCGATCGGGACGCCGAGGCCATAGAATGCGATCGCCGACGAGCGTTTTTCGGGCGCCACGCTGTCCGAAATCAGCGAATGCGCCGCGGGGGTGCACCCCGCCTCGCCAACCCCGACGCCGATGCGCGCGAGGAGCAATTGCACGAAATTCTGCGCCAGCCCGCATATCGCGGTCATCGCCGACCAGACCGCGAGCGAGAGCGAGATCAGCCGCACCCGGTTCGTCCCCTGCTTGTCGGCGTAGCGCGCGATGGGAATGCCGAGCAGCGCATAGAAGACCGCGAAGGCGGGGCCGGCGAGCAGACCGAGCTGCGTGTCGGACAAGCCGAGGTCGGCCTTGATCGGTTCGGCGAGGATGTTGACGATCTGCCGGTCGAGGAAGTTGAAGATATAGACGATCAGCAGGATCCACAGCATCGTCCGCGTCTCTGCGGAAACGCCGGTGGCCGGTGAGGCGATGCCCTGCGACGAGGCAGCTTTATCGGTCATTTATATCTCCCGCCGCCAAGGGAGCAGACCGGGGGGAGTGGTGTCAACGCCGTTGGGGCGAACCGAAATTGCCCGCTTGCAATTGCCGCTACGGCTGCCAGCCTGCAGCCCATGCAAAAATTTTCGCTGCTCGGCGCCGCCGCCCTTCTCGCGATCGCTCCCGCCGCCTCCGCGATGCCGCCGCCGCTCCCAAGGTCGAGGGCAAGGACGCCGTGACGCGCGGCCCGCTCTATGGCATCCCCATCCTGCTCAAGGACAATATCGAGGCGGCGGGGCCGCTTCCCACGGCTGCGGTGCCGCAGACTATGCCTATGTGGAGGCGAACCGGAAGCGCGTGATGCCCTAGCTCGTAACACCAACTTCGTCATTCCCGCGAAAGCGGGAACCCAGCGAACGGACGGCGCAACCGGGTTCCCGCTTTTGCCGGAATGAGGAAAATATGCACCGGCTGTGGCGCCCGCACGGGGTGAGCGCGAAGCTTCTTCGACGAGCCATCGCCCTCCCTTTGTCAGCGCCGGTCGCGCCGCTTCTTCCAGCCCATTTCCTCAAGCTCGAGCAATTCCATCGGAACATGGATCGCGCGCACAGCAAGCCGCACCTCGACAAGGAAGAGAATCAGCGAGACGAGCAGCAACAGCATCGCGACCGCAAAGGCCCATGACGCCGCGACGCCGAGGTTGATACCGGTAAAGGCCTGCGTGAACAGCAGCGCGACGAGCAGGCAGACGACGATCCCGCACGCCACCGCGGAGAGGATCGAATTGTTGATGATCCCCATCCTGCGATCGGCGATGCGCAGTTCGGCGACGATGCGCTCATGCTCGACGCCCTCGGTCTCGGGCCAGCGCTCCATCAGATTGCGCGACCGGTCGACGACACGCGCGAGGCGGCCCGCAATGACGTTGAGCAGGCTGCCGGTCGCCACCAGCAGGAACACCGGCGTGACCGACAGCTGAATCGTCTGCGCAATCGCGCCGGCGTCGAGGCCCGTCATCCCCCGGCGGCGACCGAGGGCGTGTTCACACCATGCATTGCAAGGAACTTGCGGACGTTGCGCGCGGCTTGGCGGATGCGCTGCTCATTCTCGACCATCGCTATGCGGACATAGCCTTCGCCGTCCTCGCCGTAACCTACGCCCGGCGCGACCGCGACCTTGGCGTGGGTCAGCAATTGCTTCGAAAATTCGAGGCTGCCCATTTCCTTCAGCGCGGGGGGAAGCGGTGCCCAGGCGAACATCGACGCTTTCGGGCTGGGGATGTCCCACCCTGCACGGCCGAAGCTTTCGACCATCACGTCGCGGCGCTTCTGATACAGTTCGCGGTTCTTCTGGACGATATCTTGCGGACCGTTAAGCGCGGCGCACGCTGCGGCTTGGATCGGCGTGAACGCGCCATAGTCGAGGTAGGATTTGACGCGCGTCATCGCCGCGATCAGGCGCTTATTGCCGACCGCAAAGCCCATGCGCCAGCCCGCCATCGAATAGGTTTTCGACATCGAGGTAAATTCGATCGCGACGTCCTTCGCGCCCGGCACCTGCAGGATCGAGGGCGTCGGGTTGCCGTCGTAATAGAGTTCCGAATAGGCAAGGTCGCTCAGGACCCAGACCTTGTTCTCCTTCGCCCACGCGACGAGGCGCTCATAGAAAGCGAGGTCGACCGCCTCGGCGGTCGGGTTCGACGGATAGTTGACGACGAGGATCGACGGGCGCGGCACGGTGAACGCCATCGCGCGGTCGAGCGCGCGCCAGTAATTCTCGTCGGGTGTCGTCGGCACGCTGCGGATCGTCGCGCCTGCGATGATGAAGCCGAAGGTGTGGATCGGATAGCTCGGATTCGGCGCGAGCACGACGTCGCCGGGGCCGGTGATCGCGGTCGCGAGGCTCGCGAGTCCTTCCTTCGACCCCATCGTCACCACGACCTCACTCTCGGGGTCGAGTTCGACGTTGAAGCGGCGCGCGTAATAATTCGCCTGTGCGCGGCGGAGGCCCGGAATGCCCTTCGACTGCGAATAGCCGTGCGCGTCGGGCTTCATCGCGACTTCGCAAAGCTTCTCGATCACATGCGCGGGCGGCGGCAGGTCGGGGTTGCCCATCCCCAGGTCGATGATGTCTTCCCCCGCGGCGCGGGCGGCCGCACGCATCGCATTGACTTCAGCGATGACATAGGGCGGCAGGCGCTTGATGCGATAGAATTCATCTTCGGACATGGGAAACTAGAACAACTCCTTTGCATTAGGTGTGATTGACGCGAGCGGCAGCCTCGCCAGCCGCATCGAGGCTTGTTATAGGCATAATATCCGCACTGACCAGCAGGAACGAGCATGAGCGAAACGGGCAAGGACGACACGATCGAAACGCCGAATCCCTTCATGCCATCCCCCGACGACATGCAGCATTGGGCGAGCGTGATCGGCCGCGCGCAGCAGATGATGCTCGAATATGCGCTGGGTCAGGCGAACGACGGCAATGCAAGTGCCGCAGCGCTGTTCGACCCCGCCAAATGGCTCGACAATCCGGCGACGAAGCTGTGGACCGAGCAATCGTCGAAGATGTGGGACCAGGGCGTCGCCTTCTGGACCTCGCTCGCCAGCATCGGCCAGCCGATCACACCCGACGCGCCGCCCGAAAGCGCGAAGGACCGCCGCTTTACCGATGCCGAATGGACCGCCAATCCGGTCTTCGCGATGATCCGCCAGACCTATGGCCTGCTCGCCGAACAGATGCTCGCGACGACGCGCCAGTTCGAGGGGCTCGACCCCGCGGCGCGCGCGAAGATGGAGTTCGCCGCGAAGGCGATGGCCGACGCGATGGCGCCGACCAATCTCGCGCTCACCAATCCCGAAGTGATCAAACGCGCGGTCGAGACGCGCGGCGAAAGCCTGCTCAAGGGACTCCGCCATATGCTGAGCGACCTGTCGCGCGGGCAATTGAGCCATGTCGATCCCGACGCGTTCGAGGTCGGGGTCAATATCGCAACGACGCCGGGCAAGGTGATCCACGAGACCGATCTTTACCAGCTCATCCACTATACGCCGACGACGAAGGAGGTCTTCACCGTCCCGCTCCTCATCTTCCCGCCGTGGATCAACCGCTTCTACATCCTCGACCTCAATCCCGCGAAAAGCTTTGTCGCCTGGGCGGTCGAACAGGGATTGTCGGTGTTCGTCGTGTCGTGGAAATCGGCCGACGCGTCGATGAGCGAAATCGCGTGGGACGATTATGTCGCGGCGCAGGTCGATGCGATCGACACGGTGCGCGACGCGCTCGAGGTTCCCGCGGTCCATACGATCGGTTATTGCGTTGCGGGCACGACGCTCGCCGCGACGCTCGCGATGCTGTCGGCGCGCGGCGAAGCCGAAAAGGTCCAGTCGGTGACCTTCTTCACCGCGCAGGTCGATTTCGAACAGGCCGGCGACCTCAAGATGTTCGTCGACGACGGCTATCTGGCGCTGCTGCAGCAGCTGTCGGCGCCGGGCTATCTCGACGGCCGCTATATGGCCGCGACCTTCAACTCATTGCGCGGACGCGACCTGATCTGGAATTATGTCGTCAGCAATTACCTGCTCGGCAACGACTATCCGCCCTTCGATCTCCTCTATTGGAACGGCGACACGACGAACCTGCCCGCGAAGTGGCACCGGCAATATCTGGTCGACCTGTACCGCGACAATCGCATGGTGATCCCGAACAGCCTGTCGGTGATGGGCACGCCAATCGATCTCAGGAAGATCGAGACCCCCGCCTATATCCAGGCAGGGCGCGAGGATCATATCGCGCCGCTCGCCAGCGTCTGGCGGCTGATGGACCATCTGTCGGGCCCCAGGACCTTCCTGCTCGCGGGGTCGGGGCATATCGCGGGAGTGGTCAACCCGCCCGCCGCGGGCAAATATCAATATTGGACCGGCGACAGCAGCGCCGCGACGCTCGACGATTTTGTCGCGAGCGCGAGCGAGACCAAGGGCAGCTGGTGGCCGCACTGGATCGACTGGATTTCGCAGCGGGATAGCGCAAAAATCCCGGTGAAGGGCGCGCGCATCCCCGGAAAGGGCGCCAAAAAGGCCATCGAGGACGCCCCCGGCCGCTACGTCAAACAGCGGTAATATCCCGCGAATATATTGTCTTCGGGCCGGCGCTCGAACTATTTTTGTGCACTGCACAAAATTTCTCTTGAAATCGCCGATCGCCTCCTATATTGTGCAGTGCAACATAAAGGAGTTGTCCCGATGGCTACCAAGATGGATAGTGCCGAAAAGGCTTTCGAAGCCGCGACGCTGGAAACCCCCGCCAAGCCGGTGGCGACTCCGGCCGCCCCGGTTGTTGCTGCTCCGGCAGCCGAAAAGACCGCGACGCCCGTAAAGACCAAGATCGTCAAGGCGAAGGCCAAGCCGGTCCAAAAGAAAGCCGCAAAGCCGGCAGCAAAGAAGGCCGCTCCCAAGACGGCTGCGAAGACCATTGCACCCCAGACCAAGGTCGCGCCGAAGCCGGTCGCTGCCGCCACCAAAGGATTCAAGACCATGAACGACACCGTCAAGAAGTTCGCCGACGAAGCGAAGACCCGCGCCGAAGCCCTGACCGCCGACTTCAACGAGAAGGCCAAGGAAGCGATGAGCAAGACCAGCAAGCTTGCTGAAGACGCCGTCGAATTCAACAAGGCGAACGTCGAAGCGCTCGTCGAAGCCGGCAAGATCGCTGCCAAGGGCATCGAAACGCTCGGCCAGGAAGGCGTGACCTATGCTCGCAAGAGCTTTGAAGACACGACCGCCGCGCTGAAGGGCTACACCGCCGTCAAGACCCCGGCCGACTTCTTCAAGCTCTATGCCGAAAACAGCAAGAAGGCGTTCGACGCCGCTGTTGCGCAGACCTCGAAGACCAGCGAACTCGTCGTCAAGCTGACGAACGACAGCTTCGCGCCGATCTCGAACCGCGTTTCGGTCATCACTTCGAAGATGAAGGCCGCCTAAGGGCTTTCACCTTCCTATCGTTGGCGCGGGCACCCTCCCCCTCCCCTCCCGCCTGCGCTGACACCCCAAGGCCGCTCGCTTCCCCCGGGAAGCGGGCGGTTCTTGTTTGCGGCCACCCGATCCAGCTGGCGAACAAGAGGTTAAAATCCGCGCGCGCGCCCCTTGCGCTTCGCCCGCGGCTTGCGATATTCCTGCCCATGATGTCTTCTGTTTCGATCACCCTTCCGCCCCGCGCCATGGCGGACAAGGACGATGGCTCGCCCGGCACCCCCGGCGTCGGCATCGCGACGCGCACGCGCGCGAAGGCCAAAAAGCCCTCGATGTACAAGGTGCTCCTGCTCAACGACGATTACACGCCGATGGAATTCGTCGTGATGGTGCTGCAGCGCTTTTTCAACATGGACATCGAACAGGCGACGCAGGTGATGCTGCACGTCCATCAGCAGGGCGTCGGCGTGTGCGGGGTGTTCAGCTATGAAGTCGCCGAAACCAAGGTCAATCAGGTGATGGACGCCGCACGGCAGAACCAGCACCCGCTGCAATGCACGCTGGAAAAGGCCTGACGCCTATTCGGCTGCCGGCTTCTGCGCCGCGTCCAGCAACCCCGGAAATTCCGGAAACACCCGGCGATACAGCACCGCGAATGCCGCCCTGTCGGCCAAGCCGGAGTAAGAGCCGACAAGCGCCTGCCTAAAACTCTGCCCGGCAGGACTTGCGATGAAACCGCGCACGGCGATCAAGTCGGTCGCCGACATGAGGCGAAATTGATTGGCAACCGCCGCGTCTATATTGGACCGTTCCTCGGCCCAGACCGCGTCCACGCGAATCTGGACGGTGACATAAAATGTTTCGCGAACGGTGGGATCCCAAACATCGGGATGGACGGTCGCCAACCAGCTGAGCGCCTCGCGGGACACCGCCACGCTTGTCCAAGACTGCAAGCTGGTTTCGTCGAGCGCGACCAGCAGCTCGCCGGCCAATTTATCGGCTTCGATCACCGCCGCGGGGTCAGGTTGCGGTGGTGGAGGCGGAATGGCATGCACCGGCATGGCGAAAGCCAAGAGAGCGGCAAAACTGAGCAGTGATCGATTGCGCAAATTCTCCCCCTCGCATTAAGGTGAGAGCGTATCAGAACGCGGCCGGAGTTCTACCCCGCCCGTGCCGCCTGCTCGGCCCTGAGTTCTGGCGACGGCTCGCCCTTAAGGTCGCCATAGCCGAGCGCCGCGCCGCAGCCAGGACAGACCATCGCCGTCCCGACGTCGGTGCCGCACGCCCGATGGATGTAGCGCATCGCCGGCCCGCCGCCGGTCTCGCCTTCGGCATAGGCCCAGCGCTCGGCCCAGCCGCGCATCGCATAGAGGACGCCGAACAAATCCTTGCCCTTGTCGGTCAGCCGATATTCGTGGCGCGGCGGCTTGTCCTGATAGGCTTGGCGTTCGACGACGCCTTCCTTCTCCAGCAGCTTGAGCCGCGCCGACACGAGTTGCGGCCCAAGTCCGGTGTTCGCGGTGATCGCCTCGAACCGTCGCCGCCCGAAGAACAGGTCGCGCAGGATCAGCAGCACCGCTCGGTCGCCGAGCAGTTCGGCCGACCGCCCGACGGGGCAGTAGGTATCCGAAAGATCCGTGCGCCTAGGCATCTCGCGTCCTTAGCCTCCTTCGACGGGGAACAGAAATCACTTGTCACTATGATTATCATAGTTACGATGGGCGGCAAGAGGAGAGTCGTATGCCCAATCCCGCAGCCGTCATCATCGGAGCCGGCGATGCCACCGGCGGCGCCATCGCCCGCGCTTTCGCCGCCGAGGGCCTCACCGCCTGCGTCAACCGCCGGACACGCAACGCCGACCAGCTCGAAGCGCTCGCGCAATCGATCCGGGGCGAAGGATACAAAGCCCGCGCCTTCCCCGGCGATGCGCGCAGCGAGGACGACATGATCGCGCTGTTCGACCAGGTCGAGGCCGAGGTCGGCCCGGTCGAGGTCGCGGTGTTCAACATCGGCGCCAATGTGAACTTTCCGATCACCGAAACGACGGTGCGCGTTTACACCAAGGTCTGGGAAATGGCGTGCCTCGGCGGGTTCCTGATGGGCCGCGAGGCGGCGAAGCACATGCAGCCCCGCGGCCGCGGCACGATCATCTTCACCGGCGCGACCGCGAGCCTGCGCGGCGGATCGGGCTTTTCCGCTTTCTCGGGCGCCAAAGGCGCTCTCCGGATGCTCGCGCAGTCGATGGCGCGCGAACTGGGGCCGCAGGGCATCCACATCGCACACACGATCATCGACGGCGCGATCGACACCGACTTCATCAAGGGCCGCCACCCCGATTTCGACAATGCGAAAGCGCAGGATCTGATCCTCAATCCCCACGCCATCGCAGCCAATTATGTGATGCTCCACAAGCAGCCGAAAAGCGCGTGGACGCACGAACTCGACCTCCGTCCCTGGGGAGAAAAATGGTGACCAAATCGCTCGAACTCATCTTCGATTTCGGCAGCCCCAACGCCTATCTGTGCATGAAGGCGCTGCCCGAACTGCTCGACCGCACCGGCGCCGACCTGGTCATCACGCCTTGCCTGCTCGGCGGCATCTTCAAGGCGACCGGCAACAAGGCGCCGATGGTGCAATATGCCGACGCCCCCGCCAAACTCGCTTATGAAAACCTCGAAATGCGGCGCTTCATCGAAAGGCACAGCCTCACGAAATTCCGCATCAACCCGCATTTCCCGGTCAACACGCTGACGATCATGCGCGGCGCGATCGTCGCCGAGGATGAGGGCACGCTCGACGATTATGTCGACGCGGTGAACCGCGCGATGTGGGAGGAAGGGCTGAAGATGGACGATCCCGAGGTCATCGCGGCGTTCCTGTCGGCGAACGGCTTCGACGGCCCCGCGCTGCTCGCGCGCACGCAGGAGCCCGAGATCAAGGCAAAGCTGGCCCAGAACACCGAAGCAGCGGTCGCACGCGGCGTGTTCGGCATTCCGACCTTTTTCGTCGGCGGCGAAATCTTCTTCGGCAAGGACCGGCTCGCGCAGGTCGAGGAGGCGCTTCGCCGCTAAGCCGCGGGCGGCGCAGGGCGCCCCGCGACCCATATGCCCGCGACGATCAGCGCCAGCCCGATGATGTGGAACAGGTGCAGCATTTCGCCAAGGAACAGCATCGCCAACCCCGCCCCCATCAGCGGCATCACATTCATATACTGTCCCGTCGCCGCCGAGCCGATCAACTCAACCCCGCGATTGAAGAAGAGATAGGCGAGGAAGGATGGAAAAACCGAGACATAGGCGATCGCCAGCGCGCTCCCAGCCACCGGGACGATCAGTCGGCCCGACGCAAGTTCGAGCGCATAGACCGGCACGATGACGACGATGCCGACCATGATCGAGGCCGCCAGAAAGCTGAGCGGATGGACCGGCGGCCGGCGGCGGAGCAGCACCGAATAGAGCGCCCACAAGATCACCGCGACGCCGATGATCGCATCGCCGATATTGAACCGCATCGCCCACACTATCCCGGGATCGCCGCGGCCGATGATGATGAGCACGCCCGCGAGCGAGATCGGCACGCCCGCGACCTGGCGCAAGCTCGTACCGTCGCCCATCACCAGCGCCCCGATGATCAGGATCAGCGCCGGCTGCGCCGACTGAATCAGCATCGAATTGAGCGCGGTGGTGCTTTGCAGGCCGGTGTAGAGCAGGATGTTGAACGCGCCGATCGCCAACGCGCCCAAGATCATAACGATCGGCCAGCTTGTCCGCAGTACCGGCCAGTCGCGCCGGAGGTGCGGCCAGGCGAGCGGGAGCAGCAGTGCGAGCGCGATGGTCCAGCGCCAGAAAGACAGTGCCGCCGGCGGCACGAGGTCGCGCGCGGCGCGCCCGACGATCGAATTGCCCGCCCAGAAAAGCGCGGTGAGCGTCAGCAGCAGATAGGCCCGCGACCAGAGCGCCGCAGCCGGGCCGGCGTTTGGCATGATGATTCCGGCTCCCGCTGCGCCCAGACCGTCCGTCATCCCGGCTCAGGCGGGGACGACGGACCGGGATTAGCCCAACCTCAGGTAAAGTCGAGCTGGATGATCTCGCTGGGCGTCGCGCGGCAATACATCTCGACCTGCTTTGCGCCGTCGGGATAGGTCGCGGTCATCGTCGCGCGGATGCGCCAGCCGCCATTGCCCTGTTCGAGCGACACCAGCTTGTCATACGACAGCCGGGTGCCGCCGGTGATGCCGATCTGCCGCGCCGCATCGGTCATGCAATTCTGCACCGACGGCCGCGCCGCGCTCGGCAGACCGCTGAGGTTCGCGCTCAGCGTCGCGGGCCCCTGCGGCGGATGCGTCGTCGCGCTTTCCTCGGTCGTGCCATCGGGTTTCTTCTTTTTCTTGCTCGCGAGTAGGGCGAGCAGCCCGCCCGCGACGACGATGCCGCCGATGATCAGCCCGGTGCTCGGCCCCTTGTCCTTGTCTTTTTCGGGCGGGCGTACATTCCGGTAGCCATAGCCGAATTCGGCGCGGCACCCCTTGTCGACCCAGATATAATCGCTGGTGTAGCCCCATTGGCGCCCGGAGTTGCATTTGCCCGCGATTTTGCGCGTGAGTTCGACGCGATCATTCGTCCGGACATTGCACTGCTGATAATTGCGATTCCACGATTCGCAGTTCATTATGCCCGCATAATCGTCGACCGGTTGCGGCAGCGGAGTCGGGTAGCCGCCGTCATTCGCATAGCCATAACCGAATTCGGCGCGGCAGCCGCCGGTCACCCAGATATGGTCGCTGCCATAACCCCAGCCACGCCCGCGCGCGCAATCGCCGCCGAGGATGCGCTGGATCTCCACACGATTGTCGGTCCGCACATAGCAGCGCTCTTCGCGATTGCCGCGCGATTCGCAGCGGATCGTTCCCGCATAGCCGGTGCCGGGTCTTGGCGGCTGGATCTGCGGCCCGCCGGTGGGCGGCCAGGGCCGGGTCTGCGCGGCGACCGGAAGCGCCAGCTGCGTTCCGACCAGTGAAAGCGAGGTGATGATCGCGACGACAGGATTCCGCATGTCTTTCCCCTTTTCGACAATTGCTTTTCCGTAAAACGCAGCCCTTACGCATTCCGTCTAAGCCGCCATGGTTTCATATTTCTGGCGCCAACGCCATGAAGAAAGCGCGCGGCGAACAGGATGACTTAACCAATCATCGGGCTTTCCTTGCCGCCTTTGTTCGATTAGCTTTCGCCCCGGGTCGCGCCACCGCAACAGGGAGAGCCGACACATGACGACATCGATCATCGACGGACGCGTCGAATCCGCCGAGCTGCGGCGTGCACGCGGCGGCCTGTCCGTCTTTCGCGCCATCACCTTTCAGCCCGACAGCGGGCCGACGCGCACCCTCCGCAATGCCGTCGTCAAACAGAATGTCGCCGACGAACTGACGCCCGGCACGCGCGGCCGCTTCTATCTCTACAATGCATTCGACCAGAAGGGCGTGCACGGCGTCCGGACCCCCGACGGCCGCGCGACCTATGGCTTCGCCATGAACAACCAGAAGCTTTTCCTGCTGACCGGCGTCATTTCCGTCGTGTGGATGACCTTGCGGATCGCGGTCGACGGCTACGTCCCGGTGCTCGGCATATTGCTGCTCATTCTCGGCGTTGTCGGCTATATCTTCATGGGCAAGGGCGAACGTGAGGCAAAGGCTCAGTTCGATGGCGACGGGAACCATCATCCCACATAGCTAGTCGGCTTGCGCGGCATCGCGCATGCGCTAAAGACAGCCGATGGATCAAATCGTCATTCGCGGCGGCCAGCGACTCAAGGGCCGTATTCCCATCTCCGGCGCTAAGAATGCGGCGCTCACTTTGCTGCCCTGCGCGCTGCTCACCGACGAGCCGCTGACGCTGCGCAACCTGCCGCGGCTCGCCGACGTCGACGGGTTCGGGCATTTGCTCAACCAGCTCGGCTGCTCGACGACGATCGAGGGATCGCGACCCGAGGATTTCGGCCGCGTGATGACTGCGCGCACGACGACGCTCACCTCGACTGTCGCGCCCTACGATATCGTGCGCAAGATGCGCGCATCGATCCTTGTGCTCGGCCCGCTACTCGCGCGCGCGGGCGAGGCGACCGTGTCGTTGCCCGGCGGCTGCGCGATCGGCAACCGCCCGATCGACCTGCACCTTAAAGCGCTCGAAGCGTTCGGCGCCGAGATCGAGCTCGCCTCGGGCTATGTGAAGGCAAGCGCGCCGGGTCGCGGACGCCTGCCCGGCGGCAAGTTCACCTTCCCCGTCGTGTCGGTCGGCGCGACCGAAAATGCGCTGATGGCCGCGGTGCTCGCCAAGGGCACCTGCGTCCTCGAAAATGCGGCGCGCGAGCCCGAGATCGTTGATCTCTGCAACTGTCTCGTCGCGATGGGCGCGCATATCGACGGCATCGGCACCGAAACGCTGACGATCGAAGGCGTCGACCGGCTGCACGGCGCGACCTATCGCGTGATGGCCGACCGGATCGAGGCGGGCAGCTATGCCTGCGCCGCGGTGATCACCGAGGGCGACGTTGAGCTGGTCGGTGCGAAGGCCGACGAGATGGACGCGACGCTCGCCGCGCTGCGCCAGGCGGGCGCGACGGTCGAGGAAACCAAGGGCGGCATCCGCGTCGCCATGTCGGGCCGCGCCGAACCCGTCACGCTGTCGACCGCGCCCTATCCGGGCTTCGCGACCGACATGCAGGCGCAGTTCATGGCGATGGCGACGCTGGGCAAGGGCGCCTCGCTGTTCACCGAAACGATCTTCGAAAACCGCTATATGCATGTGCCCGAACTGGCGCGCATGGGCTGCGACATCGACGTGCGCGGCCGCAGCGCGGTGGTGCGCGGGGTCGATCAGCTGGTCGGCGCGCCGGTGATGGCGACCGACCTGCGCGCCTCGATGAGCCTGATCATCGCCGGACTCGCTGCGCAGGGCACGACCGAGGTCAACCGCGTCTATCACCTCGACCGCGGTTATGAGCGGCTCGAGGAGAAATTGCAGGCGGTCGGCGCCGATATCGAGCGGATCAGCGCGGGGTAAGCCGCTCCGCGCGGCCATAGGCGCCGGGCACGTCACGTTTGATCCAGTCGGCGAGCAATTTCAGATAACCGTCGGTGATGCGCGTGATCTGGCGTTCGCCGTTGGCGTCGGTGGTGAATTCCCACATGCCATGATCGGTCTGCGGAAAGAGATAGACGTCGACCGGCTTACCCGCCTTTGCGAGCCCGAGCAGCGCGCCGCGCGTCGTTTCGATCGGCGCCTCGCGATCCTCGCCCGCGAGCACCCACAGTAGCGGCGCGTCGAGTTTCTTCAGCGCGGCAAGCGCGTCATAATTCCAGATGAGTTCGAGATTGTCGAAACGGGCGCGCCCGACCCGGCGCAGCGCGTCGTTGGACATCCGCGCGATCGCCCCGCTATGTTCGCCCGCGATCTTCGCCGCCCACGGCTGGCCCGCCATCTCGGCGCGCACCGCGTCAAGCTCGGTATAGCCTTCGGCGAAACCGGACAGCAGCAGCTTGCCGGTCGCATCCGACAGCCGGCCGACGAGCGCCTCGGCGTCCCGGCCCAGCCCCGCCGCGCGGACCTCGGACACCATCTGCTCGCGATCTTCCTCGATCGGCGAGGCGACGAGGCCGAAACCGATCGCAACGAAATCGGCGTTCGTCCGCGTCGCGGCGAGCGGGGCGACCCAGCCGCCCTGGCTGCCGCCAAAGAAGCCCGCGCGACCATAACGCCCCGCGGCCATGCCGCGCGCCTGCCCCAGCGCGCTCGCCGCATCCTCGGCGAGCAGTTCGAAATTCTGCGTATATTCGCCTTCGGATCCGCCGGTGCCGCGCTTGTCATAGACGAAGACCGAAATCCCCTGCGCCGCCATCGCATAGCCATAGATGCCGCCGATCGGCGAAGTGCGTTCGGACCCATGCACCATGACGACGAGCGGCCGCTTGGCGTCGTTGCCCGGTGGTTCGATCAGCACACCGGTCATCTTCGTGCCGACGCTGTCGAAGGTCGCGGGGGTTTCGCGAAAGGCGATAGGTGTCCAGCGCTTGCCGCCGATGGCGACGTCGCCATTTCCGCAGGTGAGCGACACGCCGGCATCGGTGGTCGCGCCGCGGCGGCCGTCGCGAAACATATAGCGCAGCCCCGGCGCCGCGACCGCCGGCGATTTCACGAGCACGACGAAATCGCCGTCGGGGGCGGCATAGGTGCCGGGCGCGCAGGCGGTCTGCGCAAAGGCGGGTGCCGCCGGAAGGGTCGCGAGAAGGAAAAGGGTGCCAAGGAGATGTTTCATGGGAGCGTCCTACTGAAGCAACACAGCAATGACAACTAGCTCTCGGGCTCGACCGGGACAGACACCATATTGCCGCTGACCGACGGCCGTTCGGGCCGCTTCGCGACGGCGATCACCAGCCCGATCAGCGCGACGACGCCGCCCGCGATCGACAAGGTTGCCCAGCGATAATCCTCGAACGCGGTCGAAAAACCCATCGCGATGATCGGAATCAGCACGCTCGACCACGCCGCCTGCCCCGGTCCGACCGCGCGGATGATGTTGAAATAGAGCGGGAAGGTCACCGCGCTGGCGATCACGCCGAGATAGAGCACGCCGCCGATGTAGGTCGCGGTCGGCTCGATCACCGGCGGGCCGGTGGTGATCCATGCATAGCTGCCGTCGGCGAGTGCGCCGAAAAGCATCGCCCACGCGATCATCACCACCATCGACTGCGCGCGCGCGATGCGCGTGCCCTGCATGACGTTGGCGGTCGACGCGCTCATCACCCCGGCGAGGGTCAGCACGGTGCCGAGCAGCACCTCGCCCGCGCCGACCGCGGCGGCACGATATTCGTGAAGGATCATCAGTCCGACGCCGACGATCGCGATCCCCGCTCCCGCAAGAAAGCGCCCTTCGAGCGGCGTTTTGAGGAACGCGCGGCCGAGCAACGTGTTCGGCACGATCAGCAGCGCGAACAGCACCGCGACGAGGCCCGAGGTGATGTGCTGCTCGGCGCGGTAGACGAAGTTGAAGTTGAAGGCGAACTGCGCGATGCCGAGCACCACCGCAAAGAGCATCGCGCGCGGCGCGAGCAGAAGCGGCTCGCGGCGGATCGCGGCAAAGGCGAACATAGCAATCGCCGCGACCGCGAAGCGATAGGTCACCGACCAGCTGGGCGGGACCACGCCGAGTTGCCCGGTGATGACGATCCAGGTCGATCCCCAGATCAGCGTCACCAGCATGAAGGGCAAGAGGACGCGGGGGCTGAGCAGCGTGAGTGGCTGCTCGCTACTCACAATGCGCCGATCGCGGCGGCCAGCGGTGCGACCGCCTCGGCATCCTGATCCCAGCTGACGACTAGGCGCGCCGCGCCCTCGCCCCAGTCGTAGAAATCGAACCCGGCGCCGCGCAGCTTCGCGGCTTCCTCAGCGGTCAGGCGCACGAACAGCTCGTTCGCCTCGACCGGGTGCATCAAGCGCCCGCCGCACGCCGCCGCGAGCTTCGCCGCACCCGCGTTGGCGGCGCGCGCGTTGGCGAGCCACAGGTCGTTCGCCAGCATCGCGCGGATCTGCGCCGCGACGAACCGCCCCTTGCTGAGCAAATGGCCGCCGCGCTTCTTCAGTTCGCGCACCCCGGCCCCGCCGCTGCCGCCGAAAAAGACGATCGCCTCGGCCATCATCGCGCCGTTCTTGGTGAAGCCGAACGACAGCGCATCCACCCCCGCCCGCCACGTCACATCGGCGGGCGCACAGCCGAGGAAAGCAACGGCATTGGCAAAGCGCGCGCCATCCATGTGGAGCTTCATGCCCGCGCCCTTCGCGATCTCGCTGATCTCTCCAATTTCCTCTGGACGCCACGCGAGACCATATTCGGTGGCATTGGTGATGCTGATCGCGGCCGGCTGGACCTGATGCACGTCGCGGCGGATTCCGGCGATGCGCGTCCTCAGCGCTTCGGTCTCGATCTTCGCGCCGCGCCCGGGCAGCGGCATCAGCTTGGCGCCGCCCGAATAAAAGGTCGGCGCCCCGCATTCGTCAACCTCGATATGCGCTTCCTCATAACAGAGGATTCCCTGCCATGGCCGCACGAAATGGCCGAGGATGATGCTGTTCGCCGCCGTGCCCGTCGCGATCCAGACAACCTCGCAATCCGTTTCGAAAAGTTCCGAAAACGCCGCATCGAGCGATTGGCTGAGCGCGTCGCCGTCATAGGCCGTATCGACCTGGTTGGCCGCCACCAGCGCGTCCATTACCGCGGGATGGACCGTCGCGGCATTGTCGGAGAAAAATCGGGTCGCCATTACGAATTAAACCCGGACGCTGGTCGCTGCACCATGCTACTCCCCCAATAAAATTGGCTTTCCCTGTGGACAGATCGGGACGAAATTTCTTGCTCTCCGAGGCTGGCCGTCTCAGCGGTCGCGCTTGGCGAGGAGCCTGAGGCGCAGCGCATTCAATTTAATGAAGCCCGCCGCATCCTTCTGGTCATAGGCGCCGGCGTCGTCCTCGAAGGTCACATGGCGTTCGCTGTAGAGGCTGAGCGGCGACTTGCGGCCGACGACGCTGGCGTTGCCCTTGTAGAGCTTGAGACGGACGGTGCCGGTGACGGTCGCCTGGCTGTGGTCGATCGCCGCCTGCAGCATCTCGCGCTCGGGCGCGAACCAGAAGCCGTTGTAGATGAGCTCGGCATATTTCGGCATCAGCTCGTCCTTGAGATGCGCCGCGCCGCGGTCGAGCGTGATGCTTTCGATGCCGCGATGCGCGCGCGCATAGATTTCGCCGCCCGGCGTTTCGTACATGCCGCGCGACTTCATGCCGACGAAGCGGTTTTCGACGAGGTCGAGGCGGCCGATGCCATGCTTGCGGCCAAGGTCGTTCAATGCCGCGAGCAGGGTCGCGGGCGACATCGCCTGCCCGTTGAGCGCGACGCCGTCGCCGCGCTCGAAATCGATCGTGATATATTCGGGGGTGTCGGGCGCGTCCTCGGGGTTCACCGTGCGCGAATAAACATAGTCGGGGGTCTCTTCCCACGGATCCTCGAGCACCTTGCCTTCGGACGAGGTGTGGAGGAGGTTGGCGTCGGTCGAGAACGGGCTCTCGCCGCGCTTGTCCTTCGGCACCGGAATCTGATTCTTTTCGGCAAAGTCGATCAGCGCGGTGCGGCTGGTCAGATCCCATTCGCGCCACGGCGCGATCACCTTGATGTCGGGGTTGAGCGCATAGGCCGACAGTTCGAAGCGCACCTGATCATTGCCCTTGCCCGTCGCGCCATGCGCAACCGCGTCGGCGCCGGTTTCCTTGGCGATCTCGATAAGGCGCTTCGAAATCAACGGGCGTGCGATCGAGGTGCCGAGCAGATAGTCGCCTTCGTAGCGCGCATTGGCGCGCATCATCGGGAAGACGAAATCGCGGACGAATTCCTCGCGCACATCGTCGATATAGATATGCTCGGGCTTCACGCCCATCAGCTCGGCCTTAGCGCGCGCGGGCTCGATCTCTTCGCCCTGCCCCAGGTCGGCGGTGAAAGTCACGACCTCGCAGCCATAGGTGACCTGCAGCCACTTCAGGATGACGCTGGTATCGAGGCCGCCCGAATAGGCGAGGACGACGCGCTTGAAGGACTCGGACATGATGGCACCTTTGGCGAGGGAAAGACGCGGGCGCGGCTAGCAGTCCGCCGCCAAAGGTGCAACCGGCTTGGCCCTCTCAGGCCACGCGCGTCCAGTCCATGAACCAGTTGTCGTCCCACGTCTTGCCGCCGTCGCGCGAGGTGCCCTGGAACCAGCGGCAGCTTTTCGGGGTGATCTGGTCCCACACGCCGCGATAGAGTTCGGCCCCCTTTTCGCCCTCGCTTTCGGACAGGAAGGTTCCGACGCCGTCCTCGAATACGCCGAGCTCGCCTGGCACCGCGACGACGCCCGATTTGGCGTTGACGAAATGATCGGACCAGATCTTCTTTTCGACGTCGAGCAGGCGGAGTCCCATGCCCGAAAAGCCCCGCGCCGGAATGCGCAGTTCCTCGATGCTCGCGATGCCGCCGAGAATGCCGACGACGGTCGCTTCGGCGGGAAATTCGATCCACTTTTCGCCTTCGCGGAATTTGTTGTGGATGCGCCATTCGCCGGTGAGGAAATCGAAGTCGCCGGGCTTGCCGACGGGGGCGGGGTTGATCGCGGCGGCGACGGCAGTGGGGGTGAGACTGGACATAAGGGCTCCTGCGGAAAGGGCGATGATGGTGCGTCGTTCGATGTGGGTCATGGCTTGCTCCCTTCGTGACCCTTTTGCCCTACGCGCCCCATCCTGACATTTTCTGTCAGCTATTTTCTGCTACAGCGAAAAAATGCGCGCGAGCCGCCTCCTCTCGATCCTGATGCTGCTGCAATTGCGCGGGCGGCTGACCGCGGCCGATCTCGCGGCCGAGTTCGAAGTGTCCGAACGCACGATCTACCGCGATATCGACGCGCTCTCCGCGGCGGGGGTGCCCGTCTATGGCGACCGCGGGCCCGGCGGCGGGTTCGAGCTGCTGGGCGGCTATCGCACGCGCCTCACCGGGCTGTCGGCCGGCGAGGCCGAGGCGATGGCGATGATCGGCCTGCCCGGCCCGGCCGCCGAACTGGGGATCGGCGCCGCAGCCAACGCCGCGCGCAACAAATTGCTCGTCGCGCTTCCCGGCGGCGGCGGCGCGCTCGCGGACCGGATGGCGGCGCGGTTCCATCTCGACGCGGTCGACTGGTATCGCGGCGGCGAAGCCTTGCCGCACCTTCCCGCGATCGCGCGCGCGGTGCTCGACGAGCGGCTTTTGTCGATGCGCTACGAAAGCTGGCAGGGGGTGCGCGACTGGACGGTCGAGCCGCTCGGCCTCGTGCTGAAAGCCGGCACCTGGTATCTCGCAGCGCGTGGTGGCGGAAAAATCCGCATCTTCCGGATCGCGAATATCGAGGATCCGGTGGCCGGCGACACGCCCTTCGAGCGCCCCGCCGATTTCCATCTCGCAAGCTGGTGGCAGGCCGAACAAGTGCGGTTCGAGGCCGAGCTGTTCGGGACGACCGCGACCCTCCGCGCCTCGCCCGACGGCTGCAAACGGCTCGCCGCGCAGTCACCGCGCGGCGCCGAAGCGGTCGCGGGTGCGGGCATACCCGCCGCCGATGGCTGGCGCGAAATGACGATGCAGGTCGAGGACAGCGACCATGGCGCACGCGACATGCTCGCGCTCGGCGCCGAGGTCGAGGTGGCCGCGCCGGAGAGCTTCCGCCGCCGCATTGCGGCACTCGCCGAACTGATCGCGGCGCGGCACCGCTGATCGGCGTTTCTGTTAGTGGCCTAGCTGCGCTGCAACGCCAGCGAGCCCGCGCCGCGCGCCGCAATGTAAAGCCCGAATGCGATCAGCATCGCGCTCGGGAAGCTCGCCCGGATTCCTCCCGCAGCGTCCACCATGACAATGGCGACCAGGAAGTTGAATGCACAGACAAGGCCCGCCCAACGCACAAGGACGCCCGCGCAAAATGCCACGCCGCAAAGAAATTGCGCCCAGACCGACAGGGGGGCCATGATTTTCGGGAACATGAACCCGTGCGATTTCAGAAACGCTGCGAACTCCGCCATCCGTGCGGCGTTGGAGACATTATCCCACGTTCCGTAGATCAAAAAAATTCCGACAAGCAGCCGAAAGCCGAGCAAGAATATATTCTCGAACTTGTCCAGCTTCTTCAGATTCGGGAAGCGAGCCATCCACCTTCTCCTGACGAACTTGTGCGATACGGGGTGAAATCAGATGGCGAGCCGCCACGCGCGAACGTGATAACGGTTTTATGAATCAAGTAAATTGCCGCCGCAATCCGTATCGCGACAGAGCCCGCACGGTGCCACGGATTGGAATTTCCTGTCCAAACCGCTATTCTCCCGCCGGGGAGAGAGATCATGGGCAAAGCCGAGATCAAGACCAAAGCCACCGAGGTGGCCGTCGCCGATTTCATCGCGACCGTCCCCGATGCACGACGCCGCGAGGAGGCCGAGGTGATCGATGCGATGCACCGGCGTGTCACGAGGCTCGATCCGAAAATGTGGGGGCCGTCGATTATCGGCTATGGCAGCTACGGCTATCTATACGACAGCGGCCGTTCGGGGACGATGTGCCGCGCCGGGTTCAGCCCGCGCAAGGCCGCGATGACGCTCTATCTGATGGGCCATTACTGCGATCGCCAGCCCGAAGCCGACGCGCTGCTCGCCAGGCTCGGCAAATATAAGAACGGCAAATCGTGCCTCTACATCAACAAGCTCGCCGACGTCGACCTGGCGGTTCTCGAAAAGCTCGTCGTGCTGAGCTGGGAGGTGATGAACGAAAGATATCCGATTTGACGGCGATCAGGGCAGCACGCCCCGCAAATCCTTGAAGCTGCGAACTGGGCGAGGCCGCTTCTTGTCTCCCCATATCGCGACGCTGCCGACAAGCAGCAATAGGCTGAAGCCCCCGGTGATGCAGGCAAAGACGATATCGCTCGTCCTCGTCGAGCCGTAAATCTTCAGCGAGTCGTAAGCGGCGTAGCCGATCAGCAGGGCCATCGCGATCATGAACACCGAATATAAGGCGGCTTCCCAAACTTGCTGCCCGCGCTCGACCCGGTCGAACCGCCCGACGCGCTTCATCCCTCGCGCGATTTCGAGGATGAGATCGCGATAGCCGACGTTCCCGAGGGATTTCGGGACCAGCACGAACTTTCGCCCGTCGTCGCACCAGATCAGGCAGCGAAAGGAATCGAGCCAGCGGAATTTGCCTTCGTCGAGACTCGCGCGGAGTCGACGAATATCGGTGAGCGGAATTTCGGCGCGCCCGCGCCGCGAACCGGTCAGGACCAGCGCCGGCGAGGCGCCCGCTGCGACTTCCGCGTCGACCCACAAGCCTTTCAGACCTTCGCGGCGCAGCGCCCAGCAATTCCTGATCCGGTGAACTCCGATCCGGTCACGCCCGGCGCCCATGTCTTCGTCAGCCATTTCGCCCTCCTTCGGGCCGGTCCCATGGGGGATTATGACGGCGGCGACTGTGTCTGATGTCACACCCGGCGCGCGCCAAAATCCTCCTCGGTCGCCGCGATATAATCGCGCGTCAGCGGCAGCGCGTGGCGGCTGCGCGCGAACTGGATCTGGTAATTGCCCATTCCGCCGCTTTCGAACGCCGACGTCGCGCCCGCGAGGTAGAAGGTCCACATGCGAAAGAAACGTGTCCCCATCATGGCGACGATCTCCGCCTCGTGCGCGAGCGTCCGCGCATACCATTGGCGCAAGGTCAGCGCGTAATGCAGGCGCAATGTCTCGATATCAGTGGCGATCAGCCGGCTCTTCTCGCTCGCCGCCAGCGTCTCGCTGAGCGCGGGGATATAGCCGCCCGGGAAGATATATTTGCGCGTGAAGGCGTCGGTCGCCCCCGGCCTGCCGAAACGCCCGATCGTGTGGAGCAACATCACCCCGTCGGCGGTCATCAGGTTGGCGGCGGCGCGGAAAAAGCGCTCGAAATTGGGCGCGCCGACATGTTCGAACATCCCGACCGAAACGATGCGGTCGAACCGCCCCGCCTCGCGCGCGGCAAGGTCGCGATAGTCGATCAGCTCGAATGTGACGCGGTCAGCGACCCCCGCCGCCTCGGCGCGCTGGCGTGCAAGAGCGAACTGCTCCTCCGACAGCGTGATCCCGAGCACCTCGACCTTTTCAAGCTTGGCGAGCGTGATCGCCATCCCGCCCCAGCCGCAACCGATGTCGAGCACGCGCAGCCCCGGTTTGAGCGCGAGCTTCGCCGCGATATGTACCTTTTTCGCGACCTGCGCTTCCTCCAGTGTCATGTCCGGCCGCGGCCAGTAGGCGCAGCTATATTGCATGTCGTCGTCGAGGAAGAGGCGGTAGAGGTCGTTGCCAATGTCATAGTGATGCTTGACGTTGGCGCGCGACCGGCGCTGCCGGTTGATCGACCCGATCCGCGTCTTCACCCAGTCGGCGCGCCGGCCGAGCCACGTCTTGTCCTTGAGCGCCGCGCCGCGATCCCATGGCGTGTTCATGCGGATCAGGCCGATGAGGTCCATGATGTCGCCGCCCTCGATCCGCATGTCGCCGTCCATGAAGGCTTCGGCCGCCCCAAGCCGCGGGTCGAGGATAATGCGGCGCATCCCGGCGCGGCTCACGAAGCGAAGGGTAAGCTCGGGAAATCCCGTTGTCGGCGTGCCGAAATGCTCCTCGGCGCCATCGGGTGCAATGACGGTCAGGCGTCCCTGACGCACCACGCGGGAAAGAAATGGAGCTAGGATCGACATGTCTGCAACGACAGAAGCCTCCATCGTCCCAAATGGTTGCCGTCAGATTCCGGCATACCATTCATAATCGATCCGGTCTTCCCAATAGCCGCCCTTGCCCGCGCCGATTTGATCGAGGCTGGCGACCGCCTCGATCGCATTCACATATTTGGCGTGCTTGTAGCCGAGCTGGCGCTCGATCCGCAGGCGCAGCGGCGCGCCGTTCGCGATCGGCAGCACCGCGCCATTGAGCGCCCACGCCATGATCGTCTGCGGGTGCAGCGCATCGACCATGTCGCAGCTTTCATAATAGAGCGTATCGCCGAGCCGGTCGGCACAGCGAAAGACGATATAGCGCGCGCTGTCCTTCACGCCGGCAGCGGCGAGGATATCGCGCAGTTGCGGGCCGGTCCATTGGCCGATCGCGCTCCACCCCTCGACGCAGTCATGGCGCGTGATCTGGATGCGCTGCGGCATTGCACGGATATCGGCCATCGACAAAGACAGCGGCCGCGCGACGAGCCCAGTGACCTTGACGCGCCAGTCGGCAAAGCCGCTCGCTACATGCGCGGCATAGGCAGCGCCCGCGGGCAGGCGCGTGCCGTTGGGCCGAAAATAGGGCGACAGGTCGGCGCGGCCGAACTCGCGCGCGAGCGCATTGCGGTCGATCAGCGCGCGCTGGCTGGCGCGGTTCATATCCTCGCCCATCGACAAGATCTTGCGCACCGCGGGCGCGTCGTTGATCGCGTCGCAGCCCGAAAGCAGCGGCAGCGCACCCGCTGCTGCGACGAGCCCGCCGGCGCGCGCGATGAGCTGGCGGCGCGGAAGGAGAATCGCGCTCATGCGCCTTCCCCGCGCTCGGGCGGCAGGCGGAACCAGCCGGTGATCATCGAGCGCAGTTCGTTCACCGGCCCCGCCAGCAGCACCATCGCGATATGGACGAGGAAGAAGAGGACGAGCGCCCAGGCGGCGATGAAATGGATCGAGCGCGCCGACTGCCGGCCGCCGAAGACATCGAGCAACCACGGCCATGCCGCGTTCATCCCGGGCGACATGGTGAGGCCGGTCGCGATCATCAGCGGCAGCAGGACGAATATCACCCCGATATAGCTGAGCTTCTGCAGGATGCCGTAACGCGCCGCCGCCTCGCCCCGCGGAAAGCGCAGCCGCGCATGCTCCTTCGCATCGTGCCAGATATGGCGCGGCGACCATTCGGCGCGGCGGACGTGCAAATCCTTACGCAAATGTCCGCTGAGCAGCGCCCAGACCATGTAGAGTGTCAGGCCGATCGACAGCACCCACGCGAACAGCAGGTGCCAGCGCCGCCCGTCGGCCAGGCTGTAGCTGGTCGGGATCGTCGCCCAGCCGGGAAAGGCCCACGTCTTTTCGGCACCCTGTGCATCGGTCCAGCGGCCGAGCACCCCCGTCGTGTCGACGCGATAATCGCCGATGCGCAAATAGCCGCTGCCGGGTGTCGAACCGATCACCAGCCAGGCGCGGTCGAAATTCGCGCCATACTCGCCCCAATAGAGCCGCGGATGCGCGTTGAAGATCATCAGCCCGCTCATCAACAGGATGAGCAAGGTGACGGCGTTCACCCAATGCCAGATGCGCGCCGGCAGCCGGTGGCGATAGACGCGCACCGGCGGCGCGGGCTTGACGGGAGCGACGGGAGTTTCAGCCTCGGCCATGATCCCGGTTCGCTCCTTTGCTGTTTCCGGTTACGCGACCACCTTCGCGGCATATTCCTCGCGATAGTGGCTCCGCAAGCTGACCTTGTCGATCTTTTCGCTGCCGAGCTTGGGCAGCGCGTCGTTCGACATCCAGATCTGGCACGGCACCTTGTACGGTGCGAGCCGCGCGCTGAGGAAGGCGACCAGCTCTTCCGCCGTCACGCTGCTGCCGGGCTTCATCCAGACGACCGCACCGACGCACTCGCCGAGCCGCTCGTCGGGCAGGCCGAACACCGCGCATTCATTCGCTTCGGCATGTTCGTAGATCGCGGCCTCGACTTCCTGGCAGCTGATATTCTCGCCGCCGCGGATGATGATGTCTTTCTTGCGGTCGACGATGAACAGATAGCCGTCCTCGTCAAGATAGCCGAGGTCGCCCGAACGGAAATAGCCATTGTCGAAGAAGGCCGCCTTCGTTGCCGCCTCATTGTTCCAATAGCCTTCGAAATTGCACACCGAACGAATGCAGACCTCACCGACCCCGCCCTGCGCGACCGGATCGCCATTGTCGTCGAGGATCGCGAGATCGACCAGCGGCTTCGACGCAGGGCCGGTCGACATTGGTTTCGCGACATAGTTCTCGTTGATGATGCCGCAGCCGACCGCATTGGTTTCGGTGAGGCCGTAACCGAGCAAGGGCTTCGCCTCGCCCATTTCAGCGGCGAGGCGGCGGACATGTTCGGGCGGGCGCGGCGCGCCGCCGCCGGCATAGCTCTTGCACGTCGACAGGTCGTAATTCTTGCGGTTCGGGCTGACGAGGATTTCATAGCTCATCAGCGGAACGCCGACGAAATAATTGCATTTCTCGTCCTGGATCAGCCGCATCGCCTCGTCGGCGTTCCATTTGGGCATCAGCACCAGTTTGCGCCCCAATGCGAAGCTTTGCAGGAAGACCGGAACTTCAGCGGTGACATGGAACAGCGGCGTACAGATCAAGGTCGCAGGCTGGATGTCCGACATCTGTCCATCTTCGGTCAGCAGATGGACGATGCTCGCGGTCTGCGTGACATAGTTGAAGATCGCCTGGCATATGGCTTCGTGGCGCGAATAGGCGCCCTTCGACTGGCCCGTCGAGCCCGAGGTGAAGAGGATCGTCGCCAGATCCTGCCCGGTCAGCACGGGGAGCACCGTCGCGGCGCTGCCGCCGGCGCCCGTGATCGGCGCGATCGCCTGATCGATCGGCTGGGTGATGTCGAGCGTGATGATTTTCGCGCCATGCTCGATACCTTCGAGCCGCGCCGCGCGCTGGGCGTCGGCGATGACGAGCTTCGCTTCGCTGTCGATGATCCCCGCCGCGAGTTCGCCGCCCTGCCACCAGCCGTTGAGCAAGGTCGCGCAGCCGCCCGCCATCAAAATGCCGATATAGGAAACGCACCACGCATTGGCGTTGCGCATCGCGAGCCCGACGCGGTCGCCGCGCTGGACGCCATGAGCCTCGACCAGCCCCGCCGCGACCTGCCGCGCCGCCATATAGACCTGTTTGAACGACAGGCGCTCGTCGCCTTCGACGAGGAAGGTCGCATCGCCATGCTGCGCCGCAAAAAACGCAACATAGTCGGCAAGGTTGGTCGGCGCGTTGGAGATGAAGGGAAGCTGGTGGCCGAAGCGTTCGACGGTCCCGAGCTGGATCGGTCCGCCCGGACCGGTGATCAGATTATAAGCGGCTTCCAGGCGCAAATCGAGCGCAGATGGCATCTTCTATCTCTCCTCTTGGTCTCGCTCGCCTAACCCCTTATGGGGAGGCCTCTCCTGGGGAAGGACAGCGCGACGATATGTTTCTTTTTGCAACCTTAGCCGAAGCAACGCAATATGTGAACTTCCACGATCTCATGGGTGAGAACTCCGAGATCGCGTTCAGCGTCTTCGGCCTGCCGATCCGCTGGTACGCCCTCGCCTATCTGGCCGGGATTTTCGTCGGTTACTGGTATCTGCTCAAGCTGATCGCGCAGCCCGGCGCCCCGATGGCGCGGCGCCATGCCGACGACATGATCTTCTATGCGATGCTCGGGATCATCCTCGGCGGCCGGCTCGGCTATGTGCTCTTCTACAACCTCGGCAATTATCTCGAGAAGCCGCTCGAAATCTTCAAATTATGGGACGGCGGCATGTCGCTCCACGGCGGGGTGATCGGCGTGCTGATCGCGATCTGGTATGTGACGCGCAAGGAAAAGCTAAGTTTCCTGCGCTTCTGCGACTATGTCGCGTGCGTCGTCCCGTTCGGGCTTTTCTTCGGCCGCCTCGCCAATTTCGTGAACGGCGAGCTGTGGGGCCGCGCGACGACGGTGCCCTGGGCGATCATCTTTCCGGGCAGCGGCACGATGGACCCGCGCCACCCGAGCCAGCTTTACGAAGCGGGTCTCGAAGGCCTGCTGATGATGGCGGTCCTCGCCTTCTTCTTCTGGCGCACCGATGCGCGCTACAAGCCCGGCTTCCTGTTCGGCATGGCGGCGATCATCTATGGCCTCAGCCGCTTTGCGGTCGAGTTCGTGCGCGAACCCGATGTCCAGCTCGGTACGCTGTCGTGGGGGCTCACGATGGGGCAGACGCTGACCGTGCCGATGCTGCTGATCGGTTTCTGGCTCGTCGCCACCGCGAAGGGCCGCCGCCAGCGGGTCGAACCGGTCGCCGGACTCGACAGCGTTGCGTGACGGACCGCCGACTCCCGAAGCGCTGATAAGCCAGATCGCGGCGGCACGGCCGATGACCGTCGCCGATTTCATCGCCGCGGCGAACAGCCATTATTATGCGACCCGCGACCCGCTCGGCGCCGCGGGCGATTTCACCACCGCGCCCGAAATCAGCCAGATGTTCGGCGAGATGGTCGGCGTCTGGATCGCCGATCTGTGGTCGCGCGCGGGCAGCCCGGCGTTTCGCTATATCGAGCTGGGCCCCGGCCGCGGCACGCTCGCCGCCGACGCGCTGCGCGCGATGGCGCGCTTCGGTTGCACACCGCAGGGCGTCCATCTGGTCGAGACAAGCCCGACGCTCCGCGCGGCGCAATCGGCACGCCTGCCCGCCGCGATCCATCACGACGATATCGACGACCTGCCCGACGACGGCGCCGCGATCATCGTCGCCAATGAATTTTTCGACGCCCTGCCAGTGCATCAATATATCCGCACCATCGACGGCTGGCGCGAGCGGATGGTCGAACGCAGCGACGGAAAGCTGGCCGCGGTGCCGGGCAATGTTTCTGCCGACGACAGCGTCCCCGCAATGCTGCGGACCGGCCGCGTGGGAAGCATCGTCGAGACCGCGCCCGTGTCGGCGGCGATCATGCAGCGCTGTGCTTTCCGCCTCGCGCGGCAGGGCGGTGCGATGCTGGTGATCGACTATGGCTATCAGGGGCCCGCGGCGGGCGACACGCTGCAGGCGGTGAAGGCGCATCAATTCACCGATGCCTTCGTCGATCCGGGCGAGGCCGACCTCACGACGCATGTCGACTTCACCGCGCTTTCCGATGCAGCCAGGCGCGCCGGCGTCGGCATCGCCGGCCCGGTCGGCCAGGGCGCATGGCTTCAGGCGCTCGGCATCGACGCGCGGCTTAAGGCGCTGACGAACGCGGCGCCCGACCGCGCCGGCGAACTCGCGGGCCAGCGCGACCGGCTTGTCGCGCCGCAAGCGATGGGCGAATTGTTCAAGGTCATGGCTGCCTGTGCCCCCGGCTGGCCGCGGCCCGAAGGTTTCGGGGCAGAGGCAGCAGCATGACGACCATCACCCTCGCGCGCGACGAAGATGTCGGCGAACTGACCCTGTTCGCGAGCACATCTTTCACCCACACTTTCGGGCATATTTACGACCCGGCCGACCTCGCGAGCTTCCTTGCGGTCTGGAACCCACCCGAGCGGCTGCGTGCGCAAATCGCCGACCCCGCCTGGGCGATCGCCCTCGCCCACGACGACGCGGGTGCGATCACCGGCTTCATCAAGATGGGGCCGATCGATTTCGACCTGCCCGAAGGCCAGCCGCTCGAAGACGCGACCGAGCTCCACCAGCTTTATGTCGGGGAAGCCGCGAAGGGCAAAGGCATCGCGGTGGCGCTGACCGACTGGGGTATCGCATGGGCACGCGAACGCGGGTCGATCCTCTATCTTTCGGTCTTTACCGAAAACCCCCGCGCACAGGCCTTTTACCGCCGCTATGGTTTTGTCGATGTCGGCCGCAACGCCTTCCGCGTCGGCAACCACATCGACGAGGATCGCATCTTCCGGCTCGACCTGTGACCGCGCCCTTTGCAAGCGCGGCGACGCTGGCGGGCGTCGCGCACGGCTTTTTCGGCCGCCGTGGCGGTGTCTCGACGGGCGAACTTGCCTCGCTGAACTGCGGCCTCGGCTCAGGCGACGATCCTGCGCTGATCACCGAGAACCGGCGGCGCGTGGCCGACGCCGTGCTTCCGGGCGCGACGCTGACCGGGCTGCATCAGGTTCACGGCAATCGCTGCGTGATCGTCGACAGCGACACCGACCTTGCCGCGCGGCCCGAGGCCGATGCGCTCGCGACGCGGACGCCCGGTATCTTGCTCGGCATATTGACCGCCGACTGCGTCCCGGTGCTGTTCGCCGACCGTGAGGCCGGGGTCGTCGGCGCCGCGCATGCGGGCTGGAAGGGCGCAATTGCGGGCGTGACCGACGCGACGCTGGTCGCGATGGAAAGCCTTGGCGCCAGCCGCGCCAATATCGCCGTCGCGATCGGCCCCTGCATCGCGCGCGCCTCCTATGAGGTCGATGAAAATTTCGTGCAGCGCTTCGTCGCCGACGATCCGGCGAACGAACGTTTTTTTGCCGCAGGCAAGCCCGGCCATGCGATGTTCGACATCGCCGCTTATGTCGCGGCGCGGCTCGCCGCGGCGGGCGTGACGCGAATTGCTATCGGCGGACAGGACACCTATGCCGAGGGGCAAGATTATTTCAGCTATCGCCGCGCGTGCCATAAAGGGGAAAATTCCTATGGCCGCCAATTGTCGGTGATCGGACTGGCGGGAGGATAAGGGGCCGATGACGCGCACGCGCTGGTTGGGATTGATCGGCGGGCTCGTCGTCTTTTGCATCATGCTTTTGGCTCCGGCCCCCGCCGGGATGGAGACCACCGCATGGCGCGTCGCCGCGCTGACCGTGTTGATGGCGATCTGGTGGATGACCGAGGCGCTGCCGCTGACCGTCACCGCGCTCATGCCCTTCCTCACCGTGCCCGCCTTCGGCGTGATGGATGCGAATGCGATCGCGAAGGAATATTATTCACCGATCCTGTTCCTGATCCTCGGCGGCGCCTTTCTGGCGCTCGCGATCGAGCGCGTCGGGCTGCACCGGCGGCTCGCACTCGCGCTTCTGAAACGAGCCTCGCCCACCGCAAGCGGCCTGCTCTTTGCCTTCATGACGGCGACCGCGCTGCTCAGCATGTTCATTTCGAACACTTCGACCGCGCTGATCATGATCCCGATCGCGCTCGCGGTCGTGCGCGCGGGCGGCGTGCAAGAGGGCGAGACCGGCGGTTTCGCAGGCGCGGTGATGATGGGCATCGCCTTTGCCGCCTCGATCGGCGGGCTCGGCACACTCGTCGGCAGCCCGACCAACGCCATCGCAGCGGGACTCATCGAAAAAGCGCTGGGACTTCGCATCTCGTTTCTCGACTGGGCGATCTACGGTGTCCCCATCGTCTTGCTGTCGACCCCGATCGCGATGTGGATTCTCGCGCGCGTCCAGCGCCTCGCCGAGCATCCTTTCGACGGCAGTGCGGCGGCAGCGGCGCTCGGCAAGCAGGCGATCTGGTCGACCGCCGAGCGCCGCGTCGTCCCGATCTTCCTTGTCGTGCTCGTCGCTTGGATCGCGCAGCCCTGGCTCGAACCGATGTTGCCCAAGGGCGCGCTGACCGACGGCACGATTGCCGTCGCGGGCAGCCTGTTGCTCTTCATCCTGCCCGACGGCGCCGGCCGGCCCTTGCTGCTCTGGAAGGAAGCCGACCGCGCGCCATGGGGCGTCATCATGATGTTCGGCGGCGGCCTCGCGCTCGCCGCCGCGATCACCGCAAGCGGACTCGCCGCCTGGCTCGGCGCGGTGCTCGCACCGCTCGGCAGCGTGCCCACGATCCTGCTCGCCGCGACCATCGTCGCGCTCACCATCCTGATCACCGAGTTCGCGAGCAATGTCGCGACCGCGAGCGGGATCATGCCCGTCCTCGCAGCGCTGATCGCGGCCACCGGCGTCGATCCGGTCCTGCTTGCGCTTCCCGTTGCGATGGCGGCGAGCTGGGGCTTCATGCTGCCGTCGGGGACCGGTCCGAACGCGCTTGCCTGGGCGACGGGCCATATCGCGCTGCCGCGCATATTGAAGGCGGGGTTCGCGCTCGACATTATCGGCGTTCCGCTCCTGATCGGGGTGATCTGGTCCATCGCGATGATCGGGTGATCCCGCGCAATATAGTTTCGAACGAAACCGGCGTGCTATACAGCGCTCCAACATCTCAAGGAGCATCCCCATGGCCATGCGCGGCAAACCCAAGAACAATACCAAGAAAATCGGCGATCGCGACCTCAGCCCCGCCACGCTGATGATGGGACTCGGCTATGACCCCGTGCTCTCCGAAGGCTCGCTGAAGCCGCCGATCTTCCTGACCTCGACCTTCGCCTTCGAAAGCGCGGCGGCGGGCAAGCGCTTCTTCGAACATATCACCGGCAAGCGCGAAGGCCCGGCCGACGGCCTCGTCTATTCGCGCTTCAACGGCCCGAACCAGGAAATCCTCGAGGACCGCCTCGCGGTCTGGGACGGCGCGGACGACAGCCTCGTCTTTTCGAGCGGCATGTCGGCCATCGCGACCCTGCTCCTCGCGCTCGTCGGCCAGAACGACGTGATCGTCCACTCGGGTCCGCTCTATGCCGCGACCGAAACGCTGATCGCGCGCATCCTGTCGCGCTTCGGCGTCAGCTTCGTCGATTTCCCCGCCGGCGCGACGCGCGAGGAAATCGACGCCATTCTGGCCCGCGCGCAGACGCTCGCCGATGAAAAGGGCGGCAAGGTCGCGCTCGTCTATCTCGAAAGCCCCGCGAACCCCACCAACGCGCTCGTCGATGTCGAGGCGGTGCGCGCCGCGCGCGACGCCGCCTTCCCCGGCGAGCAGCAGCCGCCGATCGCGATCGACAACACCTTCCTCGGCCCGCTGTGGCAAAAGCCGATCCGCCAGGGCGCCGAACTCGTCGTCTACAGCCTCACCAAATATGCCGGCGGCCATTCGGATCTCGTCGCGGGCGGCGTGTCGGGCGACCAGCGCCTGCTCAACATCATCCGCCCGATGCGCAACACGATCGGCACGATCTGCGACCCCAACACCGCGTGGATGCTGCTGCGCAGCCTCGAAACGCTCGAACTGCGCATGAGCCGCGCGGGCGAGAATGCGCTGAAGGTCTGCACTTTCTTGCGCGATCATCCGAAGGTCGACGGGCTCGGCTATCTCGGCTTCATTCAGGACGCGCGCCAGAAGGACATCTTCGACCGCCATTGCACCGGCGCCGGGTCGACCTTCTCGCTGTTCATCAAGGGCGGCGAGGCCGAGAGCTTCCGTTTTCTCGACGCGCTGAAGATCGCCAAGCTCGCGGTCAGCCTGGGCGGCACCGAGACGCTCGCCAGCCATCCCGCCGCGATGACGCATCTGTCGGTTCCCGACGAGCGCAAGAAGGCGCTCGGCATCACCGACAATCTGGTGCGCGTCTCGATCGGTATCGAGGACCCCGACGATCTGATCGCCGACTTCGCGCAGGCATTGGACGCGGTTTGACCGAAGCCCTCCCCCTTGATGGGGAGGCAGCGAGACTTGGCGATGCAATCGCCTAGTCGCAGCGGTGGGGGTGAGGTTGCAGGCATTGGCCTATGCCTGCAACCTCACCCCCACCCAACCCTCCCCCATCGAGGGGAGGGCTAACTCTTCGCGCGCCAGTCGACGACCTGCCACCCCATTTGCGGGGCGAGCAATTTCAGCTTGCGCGACGGCGTCGTCGCCACCGCCTCGTCGGCAAAATGCAGCATCGGATGGTCGGAGACATGATCCGAATAAGCGCGGATATGCGCCCGGTCGCGGGTGATGTCGTTGGCGGCCATCCAGCCGTCGATCCGCGCGAACTTCGCCTCGCCATAGCAATTGTCGCCCGCTAGCCGCGCGTGGATATGGTCGGCGCCATCGGGCTCGTCGAGCTGCGTCGCGAGCACATCGTCGATCCCGAGCCGCCGCGCGATCGCATCGACATAAAGATGGAACGACGCCGTCGCGAGCAGCAACCGATACCCCGCCTCGCGGTCGGCGGCGAGCTGCTCGAGCGCGGCGGGATGCAGCCCGCGCGCGACGACCTTGTCGGCATAGCTTTCGGCGAGCGGCGCGATCTCAGTGCGACGAAAGCGCTTGCCGACAAGCAGCCGGAGGTTGATCGCCTTCAGCCGCGAGCGGTCGATCAGGCGCAGCGAATAGGCCGCCCCTGCAAGTCCCACCAGCGGCAGCAGCAAGAGCCGCCATTGCTGGCGCCGCTGCGCAACATGCATGAGGAAACCGCTGTAAGTCCCTGAACGCGTTATCGTCCGGTCCATGTCGTACATCGCGACGCGGTGCGCATAATCGGGGATCGGCGTGGCGAGCGGGTCTTCCATCGCTCACCCATAGTGTGACCCGGCATGGCGGCCAAGGCCCGGCAAGCTAAACCATGGATTCACTTGCCGTCGTGGGGCAAATAAGACAATGTCCGGCACGATGGTTGCCAGGGCGGATTTCGAACATAGCGACGGTGCCGAGGGTGCCGAAGTTCGCTTCACCGGCCGTCTGACGCTCGCGCGTCTGGGTGACGTTCCCGCGCGTCTCGATGCGCTGGGTCCGATCGCGACGCTTGATCTCTCGGCACTCGAACGCATCGACACCGTCGGCGCCTGGATCGTGACGCGCACAGCCAAGGAACATGGTTCGAAAGTCGTCGGCGCGAGCGAAGAAGCGCAGCGCCTGCTCGAGGCACTCGCCAGCGACAAGAGCGAATATCGCGTCCACCGCGATCGCCGTCCGGGCTGGGCGCGGATGCTCGAACAGGTCGGCAATGCCAGCGTCGCGATCTGGCACGAGCTGCTGGGCATCGTTGGTTTTTTCGGCGCGATGATCGTCGCGCTGGGCATCCAGATTCGCGCGCGCCGCCGCCTCCGTTGGAATGCGGTCGTGATGCGTTTTCAGGCGGTCGGTGTCGACGCCCTCCCCATCATCGGCCTGATGAGTTTCCTGATCGGGATCGTCATCGCGCAGCAGGGCGCGGTGCAGCTCGAACAATTCGGGCTGGAGGTGTTCACGATCAACCTCGTCGGTCGCGCCTCGATCCGCGAACTTGGCCTGCTGATGACCGCGATCATGGTCGCGGGCCGTTCGGGCTCGGCGTTCGCCGCACAGATCGGCACGATGAAGCTGACCGAAGAGATCGACGCGATGCGCACGATCGGGGTGTCGCCGATGGAAGCGATCGTGCTGCCGCGCGTCGCCGCATCGACCATCACTATGCCGCTGCTCGGTTTCTACGCCAGCCTGTGCGCGATCGCGGGCGGCGGCGCCTTTGTATGGATCGGGCTCGACATCCCGCCGCTCACCTATATCCAGCGGCTGCGCGAAATCATTCCGATGACCGATTTTTACATCATGCTGATCAAGGCGCCGGTGTTCGGCATATTGATCGGCGTCACCGGTTGTTACGAAGGCATGCAGGTGCGCCAGAATGCCGAGGAGGTCGGCCAGCGCACGACATCGGCGGTGGTCGCCGCGATCTTCCTCGTCATCGTCCTGGACGCGATGTTCGCCGTCTTCTTCTCTTCGCTGGGATGGAATTGATGAGCGAAGAGATCGAACAGGAAATCAAGGAAGAGCTTGCCGCCGCCGACGCGGTGCGGCCCGAAAAGTTCGACGAGGCGATCTGCATTCGCGGCCTGAGGAACCAGTTCGGCGACGCGGTGATCCATGAGGATCTCGACCTCACCGTCCGTTCGGGCGAAATCCTCGGCGTCGTCGGCGGATCGGGCACCGGCAAATCGGTGCTGATGCGCTCGATCATCGGCCTCCAGACGCCGGCCGCGGGCGAGATCGAAGTCTATGGCAAGACGCTCGACACGATCGCCGACGAAGAGGAATCGCGCGACTTGCGCCGGCGCTGGGGTGTGATGTTCCAGGGCGGCGCGCTCTTTTCGACGCTGAGCGTCGCGGAGAATATCCAGGTTCCGCTGCGCGAATATTATCCGCGGCTCGACCAGAGGCTGCTCGACGAGATCGCCGCGTACAAGGTCGCGATGGTCGGCCTGCCCCCCGATGCCGGTCCCAAATATCCCGCCGAACTGTCGGGCGGCATGGTCAAGCGCGCCGGGCTCGCCCGCGCGCTCGCGCTCGACCCGGCGCTGCTGTTTCTCGACGAGCCGACCGCGGGCCTCGACCCGATCGGCGCCGCGAAGTTCGACGAACTGCTTCGCGGGCTTGCCGACACGATGGGCCTCACCGTCTTCCTGATCACCCACGACCTCGACACACTTTATGCAACCTGCGATCGCGTCGCGGTCTTGGCGGAGAAGAAGGTGATCGCGGTTGGCACCATCCCGGAACTGCTTGCCACCGAGCATCCGTGGATACAGGATTATTTCAACGGGCCACGCGGCCGTGCAGCGGCAAGCGGGAACCAAACCGCGAAGCGGCGATAGGAACTGCTGATGGAAACACGCTCAAACAACGTCCTCGTCGGCGCTTTTGTCCTCTTCTTTACCGCGGCGCTCGCCTTTTTCGTCGTCTGGCTGGCGAACGACAGCGGCGGCGACAAGCGCGAATATGACATATTCTTCAAACAGTCGGTCGACGGCTTGAACAAAGGCGCCGCGGTGCAATTCTCCGGCGTTCCCGCAGGCCAGGTGCGCGAAATCGCGCTGTGGCCGGAGGACCCGCAATTCGTCCGCGTCCGCATCGAGGTGAACGAGGGGGTCCCCGTGCTGCAAGGCACGACCGCCGCGCTCGAGGGCGTCGGCTTTACCGGCGTGTCGCAAATCTCGCTCGACGGCGCGGTCAAGGGCGCGCCGCCGATCGCCGACAAGGGCCCCGCGGGCAAGCCCGTGATCCCGACGCGCGTCGGGGGCCTCGGCGAACTGCTCAACACCGCACCGCAATTGCTCCAGCGCCTGTCGACGCTGACCGAGCGGCTGGCCGAACTCGCCGACGACGAGAATCAGGCGAGCCTTCGCGGCATCCTCAATAATGTCGAGGCGTCGACCGCGATCCTCGCGCGCAACGGCCCGGCGATCGAACGTGCGCTCGCCGACACCCGCATCGCGATCCAGCAGACGGGCGTGGCCGCCGAACAGATCGGCAATCTGGCCGCATCGGCGCAAGGCACGATCGACCGCAATGTCGACCCGGCGATGGCGAACCTGCGCGACACGCTGAAATCCGCCAACGCATCGATGGCGACGCTGGAAGGGGCGATCGCCGATGCGCGGCCGGGGCTCAAGACCTTCAGCGAAACGACGATTCCCGAAGCCAATGCGCTGATCCGCGATCTGCGCCGCACCTCCGCCTCGCTGTCCAGCCTGACCGACAAGCTCGACCAGCAGGGCGCGGGCGCGGTTCTCGGCGGCAGCCAGCTGCCCGACTACAAGAAATGAGGATGCCCATGATGCGAACATTCCGCGCCCCGCTGGTTGCCGTCATCGCGGCTATGACGCTCTCGGGCTGCATCGGGCTCGGCGGCAAGACCCCGCCCTTCCTGCTGACGCTCGACGCCGACGCCGCGCCCGCCGCCGGCGGTGCGCGCACCGCGGCCGAAGCCGCGACGCTGACGATCCTGATCCCGACCGCCCCGCAAAAGCTGCGCACGACGCGCATCCCGGTGCAGCAGGACGGATCGAGTGTCGCCTATGTCAAGGACGCGCAATGGGTCGAGGCACCGTCGCGCCTGTTCCAGCGGCTCGTCTCCGAAACCGTGTCGGCGCGCACGACGCGCGTCGTGCTCGACGAAGGCCAGTATCTGACCGCGCCGGGCGAGCAGCTTGCCGGGCAGCTGATGGAATTCGGCGTCGACGCCGCCACCAACGAGGTCGTCGTGGTCTATCAGGCGATGCTGGTGTCGGCGGGCGGAAAGACGGTGACGCAGCGCCGCTTCGAAGCGCGCGAGGCGATCGGCGGCAAGGTCGAAGCCAAACCCGTCGGCGAGGCGCTGACCCGCGCCGCGAACAAGGTCGCGGTCGAGGTTACGGACTGGCTGGGCGCATAAGACATATTCCGTCACTCGTAGCGTTTTCGATTACCTGAGGCGTAATCGCTTCGGGTCGAGGCCGGTCCTATCGTCTCTCCATCACGTCGACAGGAGAGACAAATGCACAGACGCCAGATTATGTCGGTCGCGGGCCTCGTCGCGGCGGGCGCACTCGTTGCGCCGCTGCGCAGTCACGCCGCCACGGCTGCTTCCAGACAGTCCCCCGAAAGCTTCATCGCCGCGAAGGACGGCACGTCGCTGTTCGTCCGCGACTGGGGCGCGGGCAAGCCCGTGCTGTTTCTGGCGGGATGGGCGCTGCCATCCGATTTCTGGGGTTATCAGATGCTCGAGCTGGCACGGAAGGGCTATCGCGCGATCGCTTATGATCGCCGCGGACATGGCCGTTCGGCCGATCCGGGGCAGGGCTATGATCATGACACGCTCGCCGACGATCTGGCGTCGATCATCAACGGGCTGTCACTCGATGACGTCACCATCGTCGCGCATTCGATGGGCGGCACCGAGGTCGCGCGCTATTTCGCCCGGCACGGCGGACGCGGCGTCGCGCGCGTCGTGCTCGTCGGCACGATCACGCCCTGCCTGATGAAGCGCCCCGACAATCCCGACGGGATCGACCCGGCAACGCTGGCCGCCGGAGCCGAGTTGCTCGCACGCGATTTCCCTGCGTGGATCGCAGCGAACACCAAGCCTTTTTTCACCCCCGAAACATCCGCCGCGATGGTGACGTGGGGCCAGAATATGATGATGTCGACCTCGCTGCTCGGCGCGGTACAGCTCGCGCAGGCGAATTTCACCACCGACTTTCGCGCCGACACCGGAAAGATCGGCGTGCCGACACTCGTGGTGCACGGCGACCGCGACGCCTCGGCCCCGGTGGCGCTCACCGCCAAGGTTACCGCGGCGCTGCTGCCGGACGCGACGCTCAGCATCTATGAGGGCGCGCCGCACGGCCTGCCGCTGACGCACGTCGACCGCCTCAACGCGGATATCCTCGGCTTTCTGGCGAAGGCATGAGCCGCGCCTCGCGGGGTTGCCATTTCGCGTCGCTGGCCCTAATGGCACCCGCCTGCGCAGCCTCTTCCGGGTTTCCGGCTGCGCCCTTTCCTTTCGAGCCCGCTGACTTGAAAGGACTATGCCATGGCGTGGGTCATCCTCGCGATCGCCGTTGTTACCGAAATCATCTGGGCACTCAGCCTGAAATGGGCTGCGACGCTCGGGACCTGGCAGGCGTCGGTCGTTCCCGTCTCGCTCAGTTTTTTGAACATGGCGCTGCTCGCGTTCGCGATGCGCGGGATCTCGGCCGGGACCGCCTATGCGATCTGGACCGGCCTCGGCGCGGTCGGCGTCATCATCGGCGGCATATTCTGGTTCGGCGAGAAGGTGAACGCGGTCCAGATCGGCTTCATGGCGCTGATCGTCATCGGCGTCGCCGGGACCAAGCTTTTCTCCTCGACCTGATTTAGCCGAGCAGGCTCTTCGAAGCCTGCTCGGTGACGTCGCGCGACAGGCCGGGCTGCGCGAGGATGCGCTCGAGCTCAGCCTTCATCAGCGCCTGCCGCCCCTCGTCGAAGCGTTTCCAGCGGCCGAGCGGCGGGATCATTTTCGCCGCGGTCTGCGGGTTCTTCGGATCGAGCGCGATGACAAGGTCGGCGATCAGCCGATACCCCGCGCCGTCGGCCTGATGGAACGCCGCCTGATTGCCCGTCAGCGCGCCATAGAGCGAGCGCACGCGATTGGGGTTCGCGAGCGTGAAGTCGGGGTGCTGCGCCAGCGCCTTCACCGCATCGACGGTGCCGCCGCGCATCGACCACGCCTGCACCTGGAACCATTTGTCGAGCACGAGCGGATTGTCGCGATAGCGCTGATAGAAGATGTCGAGCGCCGCCACGCGCTCGTCGCTGTCACCGTGCGCGAGCGTCGCGAGCGCAGCCTGGCGCTCGGTCATGCCGTCGGCGTCGGAGAAGATGCCGAACGCGAGCGTTGGGGCATCGTCAGCCCCCGTTGCGGCCAGATAGGCGAGCGCGACACCGCGCAGGCGGCGGCCGCCCTTGGCCTTGCGCGAGAGGTCGGTCGCGGGTGGGGCGCTGCCCGCAAGGATCGCGCGCCATTTCGTTTCGAGCGCGGTGCCGATCGCCGCCTGCAAGGCGAGCCGCTCGCGGCGGATCGCGTCGGGGTCGACGGTGACCATCTGGTCGCCGATGAAGGCTTCGCTCGGCAGCAGCACCGCCTCGGCAACGAAGGCCGGGTCACCTGCCGCGCCGGCGAGCGTCCGGCCGACCGCGTCGATCACCGCCTGATTGTCGCCCGTCTTGCCCGATACCGCGGCAACGAGCGTATCGAGCATCAGCTGCTGCAACGCTTCATAACGCGCGAACGGGTCGTCGTCGTGCGCAGCGAGCCACGCGAGTTCGCCGGGGCCGCGCTCGAAATCGACGATGATCGGCGCCGAAAAGCCGCGGTTGACCGACAGCGCCGGGCGCGCCGCAAATGTGCCGAGCGCGATGCGCTGCGTCGCGCCGGTCACGGTGACGAGCGTGTCGGCGAGCGCATCGCCGCTGCCATCCATCGCAAAGGCGGCGAGGCGGAGCGGCATCATCATCGGCTGCTTCTCGGGTTGGCCGGGCGTCGGCGGCACGGTTTGCACGATGTCGAGCGACCAGTGGCCTCCCTCTTCGGCCAGCGACAGTTTGAGCCGCGGCGTGCCCGCCTGCTCGTACCAGCGGCGGAACTGCGCAAGGTCGATGCCCGCACCTTCCTCGATCGCACGCACGAAATCCTCGCACGTCGCCGCCTCGCCGTCGTGGCGGTCGAAATAGAGATCGGTGCCTTTGCGGAAGCGGTCGGGGCCGACCATCGTCGCCATCATGCGGATGATCTCGGCGCCCTTGTTATAGATGGTCGCGGTATAGAAGTTCGAGATTTCCTGGAAACTGTCAGGGCGGATCGGATGCGCAAGCGGCCCCGCATCCTCAGGAAATTGTGCGGCGCGAAGCAGGCGGACATCCTCGATCCGCTTGACCGGGGGCGATCCCATGTCGGCCGAGAAATTCTGGTCGCGAAAGACGGTGAAGCCCTCTTTCAGCGAGAGCTGGAACCAGTCACGGCAGGTGACGCGGTTGCCCGACCAATTATGGAAATATTCGTGCGCGACCACGCCCTCGACCCCGTCATAATCGACGTCGGTCGCGGTGTCGGGGTCGGCGAGGATATAGCGGGTGTTGAAGATGTTGAGGCCCTTGTTCTCCATCGCCCCCATGTTGAAATCGCTGACCGCGACGATGTTGAACAGGTCGAGGTCATATTCGCGGCCATAGACACGTTCGTCCCACGCCATGCTGTCCTTCAGCGCCTGCATCGCATGGCCAGTGCGATCCTGGTCGCCGCCCCGTACCCAAATGCCGAGTTCGACCTCGCGCCCTGACATCGTCGTGAAGCTATCCTTGTTGACGACAAGGTCGCCGGCGACGAGCGCGACGAGATAGGAGGGCTTGGGCCAGGGATCTTCCCACAGCGCCCAATGATCGCTCCCCTCTTCGCCCTGATCGATGCAATTGCCGTTCGACAGCAGGATCGGGAACGCCGCCTTGTCGCCCTGCATCCGCACCTTGTAGCGGCTGAGCACGTCGGGGCGGTCGGGGTGGAAGGTGATCCGGCGGAACCCTTCGGCCTCGCACTGGGTGCAGAGCAGGCCGCCCGACGCGTAGAGCCCCGACAGCTGGGTGTTGGACGCGGGGTCGATCACCGTGTCGACCTCGACCGTCGCCGCGGTGCGTTCGCCGAGATCGACGATCAGGTCGCTGCCATCCATCCGCCAGTCGTTCCACACCTCGCCATCGACGCGCACCGCCGCCGGGGTCAGCCCGTCGCCACGCAGCAGCAGGGGCACCGGCGCAGCGGCATCGCGCACGACCGACAGCGCCGCGCCGACCTTTGTCGCGTCGATCCCGAGCGCGAAATCGAGCGCGATGTCGGGGATCGACCAATCGGGCGCACGATAATCGCTGCGATAGATGGTGACGGGAATGGCGGGGGTTGAGGAGGCATCGGTCATGCCATCGGTCTAGGCATAGCGCGGCGGACGCGCAATAAGGCGCGCGATGGGACAGATGCTGATTTTCGGAATGGGCTATGCCGCGAGCCACCTCGCGGAGCGGCTACGCGCGCGCGGCTGGGAGGTGGCGGGGACGACGCGGGACGGGCGCGACGGCAGCATCGCCTTTGCCGACGAAACGGCGGCGCTCGGTGCATTGCGCAGCGCTACGCACATATTGTCGTCAGTGCCGCCGGTCGACGGCGCCGATCCGGTTCTCGCGCGCTATGGCGATGCCATTGCCCTCGCCGCGGCAAACTGGGTCGGCTATCTGTCCTCGACCGGGGTCTATGGCGATGCGGGCGGCGCGTGGGTAGACGAAAGCGCGCCCATCAAAGGCCGCCGTCCCGACCGCAACACCGCCGACGCGGCTTGGGGAATGCTGCGCAGCGACGTCCGCATCTTTCGCCTGCCCGGTATCTACGGCCCCGGCCGCTCGATCCTGGATCGCATCGCCGAAGGCCGCGCGCATCGCATCGACTTGCCCCGGCAGGTCTTCAGCCGGATTCATGTCGATGACATCGCGGGCGGCGTGATGGCGTCGTTCAGGGGACCGGAGGGTGTCTATAATCTGGCCGATGACGAGCCGTGCCATCAGAATGCGTTGGTCGAATGGGGGTGCGCTATGCTCGGCGCGCCGCTGCCGCCGTTGCTATCGCTGGAGGAAGCCGGCCTGTCGCCTGCCGCGCGCGCCTTCTATGCCGAGAACCGCCGCGTTGCGAATGGCAAGGCGAAACATTTGCTTGGTTGGACGCCGCGCTATCCAAGTTTTCGAGAAGGGCTGGCGAGCCTCACCTAACTTCGCCATTCCCGCGAAAGCGGGAACCCAGCCCGACGTTGCTGCTGGGTTCCCGCTTTCGCGGGAATGACGATGAATTTGTTTTAGATCAAAACATCGACTGTGTGGATCAGCACCCCGACCAGCCCGCCCACCAGCGTGCCGTTGATACGGATATATTGCAGGTCGTCGCCAACGGCATTTTCCAGCCGGTCGGTGATCGTCTTGGCATCCCAGCCGCGGATCGTGTCCGACACCAGCCTGAGCGCCGTCTCGCCATAGCTGTCGACGACGCCGACCACGGCGCGGCGCGCATAGCGGTTGAGCGTACGCTTGATCCCGGCATCCTCGCCGAGCATCGCGCCGAACTGCGTGACGAGTTCGCCGATCCGTCCCGCGAGCATCGTGTCGGGGTTGCGCGCGGCCTTGAGCAGCGCGGTGCGGCCCTGTTCCCAGAGGCCGTCGAGCCAGCGCTTGACCGCCTTGTTTTCGAGCAGCTCGTCGCGGACCTTGGCGACCTTCGCCTTCACTTCGGGGTCGTGCTGCAGGTCGAGCGCCATTTTGGCGAGCCCTTCCTCGACGCGGATGCGCAGCGGGTGCGTCTCGTCGACCGCCATTTCGCTGAGCAGCTTCGACAACCCCGCGACGATGCGGTTCGAGATGCTTTCGTCGAGCCCGGTGAAGCGCACGATGGCGTTACTATTGTCGTGCACCATCTGGTGGATCAGATGCTCGTTGAGTTCGAGCGTCTTCGACCCCCATTTGACCATCGCGTCGAGCAAGGGCTGGTGCCGCCCCTCGGCAAGTGCGGCCTGCAGCGCCTGGCCGAGCAAAGGTGCGACGTCGAGTTCGCGCAGCCGGTCGGCGATCGCCGATTTGACGATGCCGCCGAGGCGCTGCTGGTCGAGCGCGCCCAAACCGTCGGCGATGATCCGCGACGCGCCTAGCCGCAGCCGCCCGCCGCCCTCACCCGGTTCGGACAGAAATTTGCCGACCGCGCCCGCGACATCGACCGTCTGCATCTTGCGCGCGATCAGCCGCGGCAGCAGAAAATTGGTGAGCAGGAAGCGCGCGAGCGTGTCGCCGATGCGGTTCTTGTTGCGCGGGATGATCGCGGTGTGCGGGATCGGCAGCCCCATCGGATGGCGGAACAGCGCGGTCACCGCAAACCAGTCGGCAAGCCCGCCGACCATCGCCGCCTCGGCAAAGGCGCGGACAAAACCGATCGCTGGATGGACGTCCTGAAAATATTTCGCACCGATAAAGACGAACGCCATGACGACGAGCAGGCCCGTCGCGACGACGCGGATATTCGATCCCCTCGCCGGAATGGCGACGCCAATCGGGCGGGAGAGCGTGCGTTCGGTCATACGAACCAAATGGCGAAATGCCGCAAAGGTTGCAACCGGCGCAGTCGCTTACCGCGCCGGTCGACCTTCGTTACTCCGCGGGTTCGGGCGCGGGCGCGCCGTGCGGTTTGGTATCGTCACCCTTGCGATAGGTCAGCAGGTTGCTCGAGAAGAAGCGGCCGAGGCGCTTTTCGATGCTGTCGGCAAGGCTGAAGCCCGCGGGAACGATGAGCAGTGTCAGCATCGTCGACAGGATCAGGCCGCCGATCACGACGACGCCCATCGGCGCGCGCCATGCCCCGTCGCCCGACAACGAAATCGCGGTCGGCACCATGCCCGCGACCATCGCGACGGTGGTCATCACGATCGGCTGCGCGCGCTTGCGCCCCGCATCGAGCAGCGCCGCGTTTTTCTCGACACCATGGTCCATTTCCTCGATCGCGAAATCGACGAGCAGGATCGAGTTCTTCGCGACGATGCCGAGCAGCATCAGCAAGCCGATATAGACGGGCATCGAGATTTCCATGCCGGTGATCAAGAGGCCGAGCAGGCCGCCCAACGGCGCGAGCAGCAACGACGACATATTGACCAGCGGCGACAGGAAGCGGCGATAGAGCAGCACCAGCGTCGAGAAGACCAGCAAGAGCCCCGACACCACCGCGATCATGAAGTTCATGATCAGTTCGGCCTGCCACTTCTGATCGCCCTGCACGACCTTGCGAATGCCCTGCGGCATCGTGGTGATCGCGGGCAGCGCATCGATCTTTTTCTGCGCTTCGCCGGTCACCAGGCCCGGTGCCAGGTCGGCACCGATCACGATGCGCCGCGTCTGGTTATAGCGGCGCAGTTCGGTCGGCCCGGCGCCAAAGCCGATCGAGGCGACCGATTTCAGCGGCACCGTCGTCCCGCGCGCGGTCGGCACAGGCAGATTCTCGATCGTCGCCAGCGCGCGGCGCGAATCTTCGGACAGCAATACGCGGATCGGGATCTGGCGATCGGACAGCGAGAATTTCGCCGCATTCTGGTCGATGTCGCCGATCGTCGCGATGCGGATCGTCTGGCTGAGCGCCGAGGTGGTCACGCCCAGTTCGGCGGCGAGGTCCATCCGCGGGCTGACGATGATTTCCGGGCGGGGAATATCGCCCTCGATCCGCGGCGAGCGCACTTCCTTGAGCTTTTCCATCTGCGACACGATCAGGCGCGCATGCTTCTCGAGCGCGACCGGATCGTCGCTGCCGATGACCATCGTGATATCGCGGCCGGAAAAGCCGCCCGACTGGCTCTGGAAGGTCACGCGCGCGTCGGGGATCGCCGCCATTTGCGGCTGCAGGCTGCGCTCCCACTCGACGCTGGTAACTTCGCGCTTCTTCTTCAGCGTGATGTAGACACCGCCATCGTTGACGTTGACCTCGTAAAAGGCGTTTTCAACATTCTTGTCTTTCGACAGGATCGTGTTGATCTGGTTCGAGATATGCTCGCTCTGCGCGAGCGTCGAACCCGGCGGCAATTCATAACGGATCTGGCTGTAATCGCTGTTGATCGTCGGCTGGAACTGCTGCGGCAGGATCATCAGCAGGGCGACGCTCAACCCCAGCGACAGGAAGCCGATGCCGACAATCCAGACGCGATGGTCGAAAAGGCGGGCATAGGCACGCTGGACCATGAACTTCGCCCAGTTGGTGAAGCCCCATTCGCGCATTCCGATGAGCCATGCGAGGGCGCCGAGCAGGATGACGATCAGGCTGATGCCGAGATAGGCCAGGATCGCCTCGACGGGCGTCTTCAGCAGGAAGTACATCGCCGTGTTCGGCGCGTCCTGCCCTACCGGCACCGGCTGAAAATAGGCGTAGATCGCATAGAGGACCGACAGGCCGGCGAGCACCAGCGGAACCGCCAGATAGGCGAGCTTCGTCCGATGCGCCTCGTACCGCGCGCGCACGGCATGATGCTTGCTGTTGTCGAGCGTCCATTTGAGAAGGCGCTCATAGCGGTCGACCCACGGGCCCGAGGCATGATCCTGCTCGCCCTGCGCCGACAGGAAATAGGCGGCGATCATCGGCGTGATCATGCGCGCGACCGCCAGGCTGACGAGCACCGCGAACACGACAGTCATGCCGAACTGGATGAAGAACTGCCCCGAAATGCCGGGCATCAGCGCGACGGGCAGGAACACCGCGACGATTGACATCGTCGTCGCGACAACCGCGAGGCCGATTTCGTCGGCGGCATCGATCGACGCCTGATAGGCGGTTTTGCCCATTCGCATATGCCGGACGATATTCTCGATCTCGACAATCGCATCGTCGACGAGCACCCCGGCGACGAGACTGAGCGCGAGCAGCGACAGGCTGTTCAGCGAAAAGCCCATCATGTCCATGAACCAGAAGGTCGGGATCGCCGACAGCGGGATCGCGAGCGCACTGATCAGCGTTGCGCGCCAGTCGCGCAGGAAGAGGAACACGACGACCACCGCGAGGATCGCGCCTTCGATCATCGCGAGCATCGAGCTGCGATATTGTTCCTTGGTATATTCGGTGCGCGTGAAGAGGATCTTGAAGTCGACCTGCGGATTTGCCTTCTTGATCTCGGCGAGCTTCTTCATCGTCTCGTCGTGGATCGTGACGTCCGAGGCGCCCTTCGCCTTTTCGATTGAGAAGCTCAGCACCTGACGGTTGCCGATCTTAGCGAGGTTGCGCTGTTCGGCGTAGCCGTCGGTCACGGTCGCGACATCGGCGAGGCGGATCGTGCGGCCGCTGCCGATCGATATGCGCGTTTCGCCGAGTTGGAAGGCGTTTTCGGCGTTGCCGAGCACGCGCACCGCCTGTTCCGATCCGGCGATTTCGGTGCGCCCGCCCGCGGCGTTGACGTTCACCTGGCGCAATTCCTGGTTCACCTGGCTCGCGGTGAGGCCATAGCTTTGCATGCGCGCGGGATCGAGGATGACGCGAATTTCGCGATTGACGCCGCCCGAACGGCTGACCTTCGCCATGCCGGGGATCGAGAGCAGTTCCTTGGCGATCGTATTGTCGACGAACCAGCTCAATTGTTCGAGCGTCATGTCCGACGTTTCGACGGCGAAATAGGTGATCGGGCCGCCTGCGGCGTCGACGCGCACGACCTGCGGTTCGAGGATGCCTTCGGGCAGGTCGCTGCGGATCTGCTGCACCGCCTGGTTGACGTCGTTATAGGCGCGGTCGATCGGGGTGCCGATCGCGAACTGCACCATCGTCCGGCTGTTGCCCTCGGCGACATAGGAGGACAGTTCGTCGACCCCGCTGACGGCGCGCACCGCGGCCTCGACACGCTGGGTGACCTGCGTCTCCAGTTCGGACGGCGCCGCGCCGGGCTGCACCACGACGACCTGGACCATCGGGAATTCGACGTCGGGATTGTCGTTGACGTCCATCCGGTTGAAGCTGACGACACCTGCCAGAAGAAGCAGGATGAACATCACGATCGGCGGCACCGGATTGCGAATGCACCAGGCGGAAATGTTGCGAAAGCTCATGATCAAACGCCCTTGTGCACTGAATCTCTACGCGCGCCGCTCAGCCGGTTATTGCGACGATTTCTGCACCACCGGCTTCACCTTGTCGCCGGGGTTGAGGAAAGCGCCCGCGAGCGCGACGACCTTTTCGGTGCCGGTCAGACCCGACGCGATCGACACGCCGCCGTCGGTGACGGTCCCGACCTTCACCGGACGGCGCTGGATCGTGTTATTGGCATCGACGACCAGCACGAAATTGCCTTCGACGCCGCTTTGCACCGCGCTTTCGGGCAGCAGCGGCGCTTCCGCCGTGCCCGCGATCAGGCGTGCGTCGGCAAAGCCGCCCGGACGCAGCGCCTCGCTGTACGGAACCGCGATGCGAACCGTGCCCTGACGCGTCTCCATGTCGATGACCGGCGACTTCTGCCAGACCTGCCCTGCGATGCTCACATCGCTTCCGACCGGCGTGATCGTCGCGCGCGTGCCGACCTTGACGCGGGCCAGATCGGCCTCGGCCATCTGGGCCAGCATTTCCATCTCGCCGCCGCGCGCCATGCGGAACAGGATTCCGCTGCCGGCGCCGACGATCTGGCCCGGCTCGACCTGACGCGTCAGCACGAGGCCCGCGGCGGGCGCGACGATATTGAGGCGATCGTTGCGCGCGGTCGCTTCGGCATATTGCGCCTGCGCGACGCGAACGCGCGCGTTGGCGGCGTCGCGCGTCGCGCGCTTGCGATCCATGTCGGCCTTTGAGATGAAGCCGCGCCCGACCAGCGCCTGCGCGCGTTCGAGTTCGGCCTGCGCCAGATTGGCATCGGCCTGCGCGACACGGATCGATGCCGCGAGGCTCGCGGCCTGCTGCGCCTGGACCGAGCGGTCGATGACTGCGAGCGTCTGGCCCGCGCCGACCCACTGGCCGGGTTCGACGAGGACGCGAAGGACCTGGCCGCCTTCTCCCGCGACACCGACGGGCATTTCGCGGCGCGCCGCGATCGTGCCGTTGGCGGAGATCGCCGCCTCGACCGAAACACGGCCAGGGATGACCACGGTGACGTTCGGGGCGGCCGCGCCGCCCTGTCCTTCGCCCTCGGCGGCCGCGCCCTTGCTTTGCGTGAAGGCGTAATAGGTGGCCGCCAGCGCGAGCGCGATCAGCACCAGTGCGACGATCAGGAACGTCCGCTTGCGCCGGCTGTCGCTCGCGTCTTCATAAAAGCTTTGTGTGCCCGCCAGGCTGTCCATCACATCCACTTTCCGCTCGTAGTTCACGCCGAAAACCCTCCCTGCCTTGCGCGGCATCATGATGCGGCAGGCGCAGACGCGCCTGTCCCCTCGACCCCGCACGACAGGATCAATCCATTGCGAGGTGTATTACCTAATTAAATCACCACTGGCAAGAGGCGAAACTTCGCCATCCCCCCTGCGCCCCGGATCGCGGCTCATAGACTTGTCTTCGTGCAATTTCCAGTGGTTACCGCCATGAAAAAGGGCGGCGCGCCCTGCGGCGGCCACCCTTTTCTTCCGGACCGGTCCGAACGGCCGGCCGTTATCGGCAGGCGGTCAGCGGACCCGGCCGCGCCGCACGAGGTTGACGATCCCGAGCAGGATCACCGCGCCGATGAAGGCGGTGAGCAAGGTCATCGGATCAAAGGCGTTGCCACGCAGATGTCCGCCGCCCAGGAAGCTGCCGAACAGCAAGCGGCCGAGGATCGACCCGACACAACCGACGATGATGTTGAGGAAGATGCCTTGCTGAGCGTCAGTGCGCATCACGATACTGGCGAGCCAGCCGATGATGCCGCCCATGATGATAGCGATAATCCAAGTCATAAGATGACCCCCTACGATCGATGTTGGCGCCTGACCCTGCAGGCCTCGCATTGGTAACCCAAATATTTGATATCGCCTAGCAGAATGGCGGCGGCGCGATCGCGCCCGCCGCCACACCGTTCAGCGGACGCTGCCGCGCCGAACCAGGTTGATGATGCCAAGCAGCACCACCGCGCCGATGAAGGCCCACAGCAGCCCGATCGGGCTGAAGGTGTCGAGGCTCGCCCCCATGCCGAAAAAGCTGCCGAGGAAGTTGCCGAGAAACGCACCGACGATGCCGACGACGACATTCAGGATGATGCCCTGCTGCGCATCGGTGCGCATGACGATACTCGCCAGCCAGCCGATGATGCCGCCGACGATCAATGTGATGATCAGACCCATGATTTTCCCTTCCCTGAACCGGCCGGGCGAGCGCCGATGCCCGGCGACCATGCGAACGTCCGGTCGCGCCCGGACATCGTTTCAACGATGATCAAAGAATGCCGGTCGGGAGCGAAAGGTTCCCGGCCGGCCCGCGGGGGCTCGGCCGGGAAAGTGGGATCGGTTCCTGATCGGGAACGTCTCCGGGTCGCAAGACGCCACTAAGCAGCCGCGTTTGACGCTGATGTGACGAAAATCACAGGAGTGGAAATAAATGAAATGAGGATGCCGCCTGCGGCAAGGGCGCGGCCATGATGCGACGCACTTCGGCCGCCGCGCATACGAAATGGGGGCCGACATCGCTGCCAACCCCCACTATCCGGCTTTGCCCCACGCACTCCGCCTCACTTCATCCCGGTCCGCTTCTCTTGCGATCAGCAGCCCGCAAAACGATGCGTTGCGGCGCACGCCGGAACAATCCGGCGACGGTTTGGTCGGCCCCCTTTCGGGGGCCGGCCGCACCTGGAAAGCCCTTCATCATCTCTTCTTGCGTCTGCCGAAACAGTCGCTGTCCAAGCGATGGACTGCATTTCCTGTACCCGATCGGGTCCGTATCAACTCGTGGGAATCGCTACGTTCCGTGATCAGGCTACCGGTCGATTTCCTCGTCAATCCGTCCGTTCTCTTCTGGCTAGTCTTGCAACTACCCTTGATGTCCCGGTGGTCTGCGTCTCTGTCGTCCGATGATTTGAAGCTGACATGAAGCTTCGGGCCCGCCAACCAAAAATGCGCGAAAAGCTCCCATGACCTGCCTGCGCTTGTGGATAAGTCCGGCATTAGCAACAAGCGGATTCGCTGCAGCATTTTTGTAACAGCCCTGCAGCATTTTCGGATTCAAAATCCGAACCGACTCGCGGGCAGGGCCATCCGGTCGACGTCGATTTTCTTGTCCGCGAGTCGCGACTCGGCATAAAAAAAGCGGGACCCGCAGGCCCCGCTCTCTTTTTCCTGCTGGACCGACGATCAGCCTTTGACGGTGACCTCGACGCGGCGCGCCGCCGAATTGTCGGTGCCCGTCGTCGTCGCCTCGGCCGGCTTTTCAAGCACGACCTTGTCGGCCGGGAAGCCGAGCTTCTCGAGCGCCGCCTTGACGCTCTGCGCGCGGTTCTTCGACAATTCGGCGTTGGCGGCCGCGTTGCCCGTCGGGTCGTTATAACCCGACACCGCGAGCGTCGCGGCCGGGTTGCTGTCGAGATAGGCTTTCACCGCCGACGCCGCGGTCGTGAGATCGTTCGACACCTCCGATTTGCCGGTGTCGAAATAAACCGTCAGCATCGGCTTGCCCTCGCGGTCCGCCGCGACGACGCCGGCGCCCTCGGGGATGGCGGCGACGGGCGCGGTTGCCGTATCGGCGGGTGCGACCGTCTCGCTGATCGCCGTCTCGTCGGTGGCCGGAGCAACCGCGGCGTCCTGTTTCGAACAATAGCGCAGGCCGAAGAACAGCAGCGCAGCGAGAGCGAGCAAAAGCAGAAGCCAGGGCAGCCAGCCCATGCCGCCGCTCTTTTCGCCGTCACCGCTCGAATAGGCGGTCTGCGGGCTTGCCGCCGACGGCGCCGGAGCCGCGGGCGGGTCGGCCGGCGGCGGGGCCGCAGCGGCGGGAATGGCCGATGCGCCAGCCAGGCCCGCCGCTGCCAGCGGAACGGCCGAGCTATCGTCGTCCTTGCCGGAATCGCCGTCCAGCCCGCCGGCGGCGGCGAGCCCTGCGGCAGCGCCCGCGGCACCAGCCGCGCCGCCAAAGAGCGTGAGCAGGCCGAAATGCTGCGCGAGGAGATAATAGACGGTGACGCGGTTCTTGGTCCGGTCCTCCTTCATCCGTTCGCCAACGCCGGCGATCGCTGCATCGAGCGTCGCGTCATCGTCGGTCAGCCCCAGTTTTTTCTTGAGGAAATTTTCGCGGACGCGGTCGGTTTCTTTTGTGTCGGAAAAGGAAACAAGCGAGGAATCGCGGTTTCTGAGGGCGATGCCGAGATATTTGACGATCGCCGACACCACATTTTCATCGGCGTCCGCGACATATTTCCTGACATCCGCCAGCCAATCTTCTGCCATGCGATTTCCTCCTGCTTAGACGCAAGGGTTCGTCGTCGGACGCTCGCACGGGGGGCGAGACTCGCGTCTTAGGAGGCGGAACTTATATCATTTTCCGCGAAAGCAAACCTCGCGGCGCGAAATCGCGGCTATCGCTTGCCGAGATCGCCCTGACCGATCGTACCCGATGCCATTTCGAGCATCCGGTCGAGGCTTTTGCGCGCGGCGAGGCGGAGGCCCTCCTCCATCTCGATCTGCGGCTTCAAATCGCGCAGCGCGATGTAGAGCTTCTCCATCGTGTTGAGCGCCATATAGGGGCAGATGTTGCAGTTGCAGTTGCCGTCGGCGCCGGGCGCGCCGATGAAATTCTTCTCGGGCAGCGCGAGCTCCATCTGATGGATGATGTGCGGCTCGGTCGCAACGATCAGCGTGTCGCCGGGGAAGCTTTTGGCGAACTGCAGGATGCCGCTGGTCGACCCGACATAGTCGGCATGGTCGACGATGTGCGGCGGGCATTCGGGGTGCGCCGCGACGGGCGCGCCCGGGTGCTGCGCCTTCAATTTGATCAGCTCGGTTTCGCTGAACGCTTCGTGGACGATGCACACGCCCGGCCACAGCAGCATCTCGCGCCCGAACTTGCGGTTGAGATAGCCTCCGAGATGGCGGTCGGGGCCGAAGATGATCGGCTGGCTTTCGGGGATCTGGCTGATGATCGTCTCGGCGCTCGACGAGGTGACGATGATGTCGCTGAGTGCCTTCACCGCCGCCGAGCAGTTGATGTAGGTCAGCGCGATATGGTCGGGGTGCTTTTCGCGAAAGCGCTTGAACTGTTCGGGCGGGCAGCTGTCCTCGAGGCTGCATCCGGCGTCCATGTCGGGCAGGATGACGATCTTTTCGGGGCTGAGGATCTTTGCGGTCTCGGCCATGAACTTGACACCGCAGAACGCGATGACATCGGCGTCGGTGTCGGCGGCCTTGCGCGACAGCTCGAGCGAATCGCCGACGAAATCGGCGAGGTCCTGAATCTCGGGCTTCTGGTAATAATGCGCGAGGATGACGGCGTTGCGCTCCTTGCGCAGGCGCTCGATTTCGGCGCGCAGGTCGAGGCCCGAGAGATTCTCGCGAATGGGAGCAGTCATCGCTTTTCCTTATATGGCTTTAGCCTTGGCGCACCCCCTACACCGCCACCCGCGACAGGGCAATTCGGCTATGTGCCGGCCAGCCGCTCCGCGAGCGCGATGACAGGGGGTGTCATCGCCAAAAGATAGATGGTGACGCGCACCGCGATGACAATCGCCGCAATCGCTTTTGTCGCGGGATGGACGCGGCCGAGCGTTCGCCGGTCGTACAGCGCGATGATGCCGACGACGCCAAGCTGGACCAGCCCGATCGGAATGTCGGACCAGCCGATCATCAGCGGCATCGGCAGGATGCGGCCGAGCGCGGGTTCGAGGATAACGATCGTCGCGCCGATCATCAGCCGCCGGTGCCACGCGGTTGTATGGCGCCGCCGGATCGCCGCCCACACCATCAGACCAAAGACCAGCGATTCCACGGTCGTGAGCGCGAGGAAATAAGGCGGCGTGAAGAAGGGCGGAAAGCGGTTCAGCACCAGCGACGCGACGCCGGTGAAAATGCCGAGACCGGTGATGAACAGCGCGAGCCCCGCGCCGACCCACCCGAGCCGCCGATGCAGTGCGAGATTATCGCGCGAGACGAGCGTCGGCTGAGCGATCAGCAGCGCCAGCCATGCCAGCATCGCCACCCCGTGCAGATGCACCCAGAAAGGCGCCGCGACCGGATCGACGAAGCCCCTCAGCGCGAATTGCAGAAAACCAAAGACGATGAAGATCGCAAGGCCGATCGCCATACGATGCCAGAAAAGTTCGGCGCGCGCGGCGCCCTCCGCGGTGCTAGCCATGCCTGTTCCCCCTGCCCGACCGGGAGCGAGGATAGCGCAGCCTCGAAACTGCGGAAAGCGGGGATTTACCCAGCCGGCGCGTCGGCGAAGCGCGCGGTCACCTTGGCATCGATGCCCGCGGCCTTTAGCGGCATCGCGAAGCTCTGCTCGACCGCGGTCCGCGCCGCGCCCTGCGCAAGGCGCATCGGCGTCGCGCCCTTCGCCTGCGCGATCAATTCTTCCTGCGCGCGCTTGCGGTTCGCCGCGTCGAGCGTGCGTTCGGCGTCGGTCAGCGTCAGCAATATCTCGCCGTCGCGATATTCACTGATCGCGTCGATATCGATTTCGGGGCCCGCGAGCCGCAGCGGCGGCAGCGTGACGGTGAGCGCGTTGGTAGTCGCATCCCAGTCGAGGTCGGACTGCTTCAATTTGCCGAGGTCGAGTTCGTAGCGGACCGTGCCCGGCATGATCAGCGTCTTTTTCGCGCTGAGCCCCATCCGGCTCTGCGTCGAGGTCACCACCGCGACATAGCGCGCGGTGAAGGGGACGAGGACATTCTGTTCCTGCAGGCCCTGCAGGCTCGCGGCGACGACGGTTTCGGGATCATAGCCCTTTTGCCAGTCCTGCCAGGCCGCGACCGCCCACCATACGGCGACGAGCAGCAGCGCCGCGGCGGCGAGCAGGATCAGGCGGGGCGCAAGGCGCGCAGCGGAAGCGGAAGTCATTCAGGCAAGTTCCCATTCTTCGTCATGCGCACGCACGATCCCGCGCGTCTGAAGGTCGATCAGGTGCGCGAGCACCGAGCGGCCGGCGGCGCCATTGAGCCGCGGGTCGAGCCCCTTGTACATATGCTTCACCATCTCGGGGATGACGCCTGTCCCCTTTTCGAGTTCGCGCAGAATCTGCCGCTCGCGCTGCTTGCGGTGGCCGAGCATGCCGCGCACGAGCTGCCGCGTCTTGGTCACCGCGGGGCCGTGCGCGGGATAATAGACGCGATCCTCGCGATCGTAGAGTTTCGACAGGCTCGCCATATAGGCCGCCATGTCGCCGTCGGGCGGGCTGACGACGCTGGTCGACCAGGCCATGACATGATCGCCGGTGAACAGCGCGCCGCTTTCGACAAGCCCGAAGCAGAGATGGTTCGAGGTATGGCCCGGGGTCGCCACGGCTTCGAGGGTCCAGCCGTCGCCCGAAATGCGCTCGCCATCGATCAGCACGCGGTCGGGGGCATAATCGGGGTCGAACGCCGAATCGGCGCGCGGCCCGTCGTCACGCAAGGCAAGCGGCGCGCAGCCGACGATCGGCGCGCCGGTCGCTTCTTTCAGCGGCGCCGCGGCGGGCGAATGATCGCGGTGGGTGTGAGTACAGAGGATCGCGGCGACGCGCTGGCCCTCGGTCGCACGCAGGATCGCATCGACATGGCCGGTGCCGTTGATGTCCGCCGGGTCGCCGATGCTGAGCCCCGAGCCCGTCGGCCCCGGATCGATCACCGCGACGTCGCTCCCCGCCCCGACGATCCACGTCTGGGTTCCCGTGAAAGTATAGGGCGACGGGTTCGGCGCGAGCACGCGCCGCACCAGCGGCTCATGCTGCTCGCACTCGCCGGCGCGGATGCTGTCGGGCCAGGGCTTTTCTTCGCTCATGCCGCCCATGTGGCATCGCACGTGCCTGAGGAAAAGGGACAGGCGTGAAAAAGCGCACGCGAAAAAAGGGAGCGGCATGCGCCGCCCCCTTCCCCGCCCCTGCCGCCGGCCCCACCGGGGAGCAAAGACCGGCGGTGAAGCTGCTCGGTCCTAGTGGTCCGATTTCTCGATATCCGCGATCGCCTTGTCGAGGTCGGCGGCGACCTTGGCGCGCATGTCTTCGGACAGGGTGCGCGCGCGTTCGCCCTCCGCAAAGGCCTCGCGTGCCTTCTTCAGCGCCGAGAGCCGCGCCGCTTTGGCTTCGGGCCCGTCGCTGCACGCGAACATCATGACGTGGCTGCGCTTGTTGCCGCTGTTTTCGTCGCGGTTGACGATCGGCGCCGCCTTGCCGTCACCGCATTTGCCCAGGACCATCGCCTTGCCGTGAGTGCTCCAGGTGCCGTGCATTGGGGGGATGGGCGACATGGGCGGCATCGGGGCCATCACGGTGCGGATACGTTCCTTGCGCTTCGCCTCGAGCTTGTCGGCGATCGCCTCGGCGCGCTTGCCGGTGATGCCCTGTTCCTTCAGCGTCGCGATGACATCGTCGCGCGACAGGCCGCCGGGGGAGCGGATTTCGATGCGGCGCATCTTGTCCTTACCGTCCATCATCGCGGGTGCCTTGCCCTCGCCGTCTCCGTCGCGGCGGATGACGATGCGGTGGACTTCGCGCTTCTTCTTGCCGTCGTCGGTCGCGGCATCGTCGCTATGCTCGGTGAAGACCATCATGCCGGGCGCGTCCGGTGCCTCGGGCGGCAGCGGCGGTTCGGGGGGTGCCGGCGGCGCGGGCGGTTCGCCGAGGTCGGCGGTCTGCGCCTTTGCCACGACGATCCCTGCGGGGACGAGCGTCGCGGTCGCGCCGAGCACGGCCAGCGTCGCGCTGCCGATCAGCAACCGGCCGACGAGGCCGCGCTTTTTCGAAATATCCCCTTGCGTCAACATCGTCAGCCTCTCCTGCAGATTATCGTGGACCGCCATCGGCGCCGCGAGCGACAGGCGCGGCCCGACCGCGGCCTTGACGATCGCGGTCGCATAGCGTGCGGTCCGCTCGCGCCGCTCGTCGCCGCCGGTCATCGTCAGCACGCGCGCGTCGCACGCGGCTTCCTGGTCGAAACGAAAGGCACGGATCGCACGCCAGGCGAAGGGGTTGAACCATTGGGCGGCGAGCAACACGAGCGCCGCGCTGTTCGCCCACAGATCGCCGTGGCGGTGATGCGACAGTTCGTGATCGATCGCGAGCGCCCGCTCCTCGGCGACATAGCGCGCGAAGAAATCGTGCGGGACGGCGACGTAGCGCTGCCACAGGCCAAAGGCGACGGGGCCGTCGACCGCGTCGGACATCACCAGCCGGATGGTGCCGATCGGCTCGAGTTCGACCGCCTCGCCCAGCACCGCGCGGCGGAAACGCCGGTGCGACACCATCGCGGTTACGATAACGGCGATCATGCCCGCCGCCCACAGCGCGAAGAAGAGCGGCACCAGCTCGGCGAGCGTCCAGAAAGGTTCGGCCGCAACGGGCGCCGCGATCGGCAGGCCGACGGGCACCATCACCGCCATGTCGACCGCGGGCTCGGGCATGATAACCACCGGATCGGCGAAGGGCAGCGGCGGCAGCACCAGCCGCAGCGCGGGCACCGCCCACAAGGCATAGGTCAGCCGCGGACCGAAATGGCGCGCGAACGGCTTGCGAACGATCAGGATCAAAAGGACGAGAAGGCCCGTGGTGACGAGCGTATCGGCCCACGCCTGAAGCAGCATCGCGGCGCTCACGACTTCAGCCGCTTCAAAAGGGCTTCGATCTCGGCGATGTCGGTGTCGGTCAGCGCCTCGCGGTCCGCCAAATGCGCGATCAGAGGGCTGACGCGCCCGCCGAACAACCGATCGACGAAGCGCTGCGATTCCTCGCCGACGGCGTCGGCGCGTTCGATCGCGGGGCTATAGAGATAGCGCCGGCCGTCGGCTTCCGCCGTCACCGCGCCCTTCTGAACCAGCCGCGCGAGCAGGGTTTTCACCGTCGCCTGCGTCCAGCCGTTGATCTTGCCGATGCGCGAGGTCAGGTCGGCGGCGGTCTGCGGGGCTTCCTCCCACAGCGCCGACAGCACCTGCATCTCCGACTCGCTTGCTCGTTCTGCCATGCGGACCCCTCCCATTGGCGTCGTCGTCACCGATGCGACTACAGATGTAGTCAAAGGGCTGAACGCTTCCTGAACGAAGCTGAACGGGTTTTCGATCCTCCCTGTCGCGCAGCGATGGGGAGGTGGCAGCGCGAAGCGCTGACGGAGGGGTAATGACGCGCCGTCGAAACCCCTCCACCACCGCCTGCGACGGCGGTCCCGCTGGCGCTACGCGCCGTCTGCGACTCCCCCATGGCTCCGCCACAGGGAGGATCACGTGTCGGAATATTTGACACACTCCGACATCGGTAAGGAATCGCTAACCAGCGTCTCGCGCCGGATTCCGCAAATGCCGCAAATTGGCACGGCAATTGTATAGTATCAGATGTTCCCGAGTGTTCCGCTCAAATGGAGCGGTGGGGGACATCGGTCTGGTCCCTGATGTCCCCTGCCCCCACCCGGGAAAACCCCACTTACCCCCGAAGCAGACGGGGGGCGGAGCGGCCGAAAGGCCCCGCCCCCCGGAAGCTTTTCACCCGAACGAAAAAAAGGACGGACCGCAACGGCGGCCCGTCCAGAATATGGCCGCCGCACACGGCGGCCACCCCATTCGTTTATTCGGCTTCCTGCTGCTCGGCCGCTTTCTTGAGCTGGCCCTTGGTCATGCCGGTGACGAGGACGTCGCCCGACCCGGCAAAGCTGGTCGCCGGCAGCGTCGCGACGCGGTCACCAACCTCGACCGTCACCGCCTGCACGACACCGCCGCCCGTCTGGCGCAATTCCTGGACATAGCCGATCACCTTGCCGCGCGCGTCGGTCACCGCCATGCCGGGTTCGACCGCGAACATCCCGGCGCCATTGGCCGCGCCGCTACCCGCAGCGGCGAGCTGGCCGAGGCTGCCCTGGAAGCTGCCCGCGGCCGATCCGGCGCCGCTGGCGCTGCCTGAGACGTTCGACAGCGCGGCGCCGGTCCGGTCGCGGGCAGTCCCGACCGCACCGCGCGCGGTGCCGGTGGCGGTCGAAGCCGTGTCCCTTGCCGTGCCAACGGCGCCGCGCGCGGTGTTACCGACGAAATCGGTCCCCACCGCCTGCGCATCGAGGCTGCCGCCGCCCGAAGCATTGCCCGAGCCACTGGCGTTACCGCCGATCGTGTTGCCGAGCAGATTGCCGTTGCCGTCAACCGAACCCTTGCCGTTCGCATCGGCGTTGCCTTTGCCCTGAACACGGCCCGAACGGCGATCGACCTGCGCGTCGCCGCGGCCCGATCCGGTCAGATCGCCCGCACCGCCAAGCGTGCCGCCAATAGGGCCGGTCGGATTGCCGAGCGAACCGCCCAGCGTGCCGCCGAGGCTACCGCCCAGGCCGCCGCCACCGCTTCCGCCGAGCAGCTGCGCACTAGCCGGCGCCGAAAAAGCCATGGCCGACGCGGCGAGCGCGATGGCCGAAATGAAGATACGATTTGCCATTGTCCTACTCCTGAGTTTGGGCCCGGAGGGGGTGGGCCTGGAGAGAGAACGACGGCGCGTTCGATTTTCTTCCGAATGTTTTCGAAAAGGGGTCAGCGGCCGCCGCAAGCCCCGCAAATCAGGCCGTGGCCATAGATTTTGTCGCGCCCCTTTTTGCCCAGATCACGCGCCTCCATGACGAGCGCGGCGACGGCGGGGCCGATGCGATCGATCGCGGGGGCGGGATAGCGAAGCGCAAGCCGCCCCGCGACAAGCGGTGCGGCAAAAGACGTGCCGCGCAGCCGGTCGCTGCTTCTCGCCCCCGTTGCCGCCCGCACCGCGTCGCCGGGCGCGGCAAAATCGACATGCAGCGCGCGCCCGGCCTCGGGCAGCGCGCGCGCTTTCGCGTCGACCCCGGTCACCGCAAACACGCCCTTGTACGAGGCCGGATAGGCGGGCGGTGCGGCGGGGCCGTCGTTGCCGACCGCCGCGACGATCAGCATCCCGCGCTGCTGCGCCCGCGAAACGGCCGTCGAAAGCAGTTTATTGTCGGGGCCGACAAGGCTGATCGTCGTCACCGCGGCACCGCTTTGGGCGAGCCAGCCGAGCGCACGCGCGATCGCGCTGGCGTTGCCGCCGGCCGGGTCGGTCCCATAGACATCGGCCGCGAGCAGGCGCTGGCCCGGTGCCGCGCCCTGCACCGCGCCGCTGCCGACAAGCAGCGACGCCACCGCCGTGCCATGGCGGCTCGCCGACGGCGCGCCCTTCGCAAAGCCGCGCTGTTCGACCCGCCCGGCGACCGAGGGATGCGCCGCGACGCCGCCGTCGATCAGGCCGAGGCTCGCCTTGCCGCTGCCCGCGGCCGCCGCGAGCGCTGCCCCAGGCAACGCGCCGCCCGGCCCACTCGCGAAATAGAGATTGTCGGCATCGACCTCGGCACCCGGAAGCAGCTTCGCGAGCTGCTTGCGCGCGCGGCCAAGGCTGCGCCCGTCGGGCACGCGAAAACGGGCGATATCGAGATCGAGCCCCTCGATGCGCTCGCGGTCGATCAGCGCGAACCCCGCCTCGCCCGCGCGCGCGATCATCGCCGCATCGACCCCGCTCGCGACCAGGACGCCGCGCACCGCGGGTTCGCCGCGCTCGTCGAGCTCGATGCTGTCGCGATTGCCGCGGACCAGCGCGGTGATGCGGTCGAGCCGGACGTCCAGCAATCGCTCACCGATCCCGGTCAGCCGCCCCGCATCCACCTCGGGAAGCGATGGCAGCGTGCGCGCGGCATCGGGAAGCTGCACTTGCGGCAGCGCGACCTGCGCCGCGACGCGCGCGTCGGTCCCGCCGAGCAGGAGACAGAGCATTGCCAAAAATGTCGTCCAAAATCGCATTGCAAGTCTCACAAGGCCCGGCACGGCGGCCGGTTCCCGAAAAAATTTAGCATGGTACGGAAGAAACGATAGAAGCCACTCGTTTCTTCCTCAGACAATCGAAAGGCGACAATGCGCTTCGAAGAGGAACTGGTCGAATTGCTGCCCCGTCTGCGCCGCTTTGCGCGCGGACTGGCGCGCGATGCCAGCGACGCCGACGATTTATGCCAGGCGGCGATCGAACGCGCCCTGAAGTCGCAGGAACAGTGGCAACAAGGAACGAGACTGGATAGCTGGATGTATCGCATCACCCGCAACCTCTGGATCGACGAGCGCCGAGCGGCCGGGCGCCGCGGCATCCACACGCCGATCGACGACGCCGCCACGCAGGTCGCCGGCGACGGCGCGGCCGAGGTCGAGGCGGGGGCACTACGCGGCGATGTCGACGGCGCGATGGCGCGCTTGCCCGACGAACAACGCGAGGTGGTGATGCTCGTCCTCGTCGAAGGCTATGCGTATCGCGAGGCCGCCGAAATATTGGAGGTGCCGATTGGCACCGTCACCTCGCGCCTCGCGCGCGGGCGCGAAACCTTGATGCATTTGCTGGGAGAGGCCGCATGAGTTTCGATCCCGCCACCGTCGCCGCCTTTGTCGACGGCGAACTCGACGACCTGACCGCGCGCCGCATCGAGCGCGAAGCGACAAGCGACCCCGCGCTTGCCGCCGAAATCGCGCGGCACCGGGCGTTGAAAGCGCAGCTGACGGCGCATTACGCCCCCGTGATCGATGAGGCGGTGCCCGAGCGGCTCCGCGCGCTGCTCACGACGCCCGACAAGGTCGACGCCAGCCTCGCCGGACGCCGCGAGGCAAAGCGGATGCGTTTTGCGCCGGTCCATTGGGGCGCAATCGCGGCCTCGCTCGCGCTCGGGCTGGCCCTTGGGCTGAAGCCATGGATGCCGCCCGCGAGCGTCACCGAAGCCGACGGCACGATGATCGCCGCGGGTCCGCTTGCCGAGGCGCTCGACACGCAGCTTGCCTCCAGTCAATCGACGGATGCGGCGGTGCGGATCGGTCTCAGTTTCGAAGACAAGGCCGGCCGCTATTGCCGCAGTTTCGAAAGCCAGTCGCTGGACGGCATCGGTTGCCGCGACGACAGCGGCTGGCAGCTCGAACGGACGATGCAGGGACAGGCGGGCACCGATTATCGCCAGGCTTCGTCGGGCGAACTTGCCGCGGCGGCGGCGACCATGATGACGGGCGATCCGCTCGACGCCGCAGCCGAACGGCAGGCGCGCGATAAGGGCTGGGCGCGCCGCTGACGATCTTTCAGGTGGCGGCCGGTTCGTCGATGCCGAATAGCGCCGCGAAATTCGCGCGCTTCGCGAGCAGGTCGGCGAGGCTGTAGCCGTCGAGCACCTTCATAAACGCCGCGAGCGCCTCGGCGAGCGCACCCGTCAGCCCGCACGCGGGCGCGATGATGCAGCTCGCGCAATCGACGAGGTCGAAGCCTTCTTCGGTATGGCGCACCACCGCGCCGACATTGATCTCGGCCGCCGGCCGCGCCAGCCGGATGCCGCCAAAGCGCCCGCGCACGCTTTCGAGATAACCCGCGTTCACCAGATCGTTCACCACCTTCATCAGATGGTTCTGCGAAATGCCATAGGCGCGCGAAATCTCCGAGATCGGGCACAGCCGCGCGTCGTCCTGCGCGCCCACATAGAGGAGCACGCGCATCGCATAGTCGGTGTAGCGCGTCAGGCGCATCCTGATCCTTCGAAAATGTCCGTCACTCCATAATATGCATTTTTGTTGCATGTTTCAAATTGCGATCATACATGCGCGTCAAATGCATGATTGGAGCGAGTCGTGAAACAGGACGGTCAGATCGATGAAGCCGCGCTTGAGCGCCTGATCCCGGCTTTTTACGACCGCGTGCGCGCCGACGCCGACATCGGCCCGCTGTTCAACGCCGCGGTACACGATTGGGCCGAGCACCTCGAAAAGCTCGTCGCCTTCTGGTCGTCGGTGATGCTGACAAGCGGGCGCTACAAGGGCAGCCCGGTCGCCGAACATCTGAAGCACAGGGACGCGATCACCCCCGCGATGTTCGACCGCTGGCTCACGATCTGGGCCGATACGACGAACGAGCTGCTGGCGCCTGCCGCCGCGGCCGCCTTGCAAACCAAGGCCGCACGCATCGCAGAAAGCCTCCAGCTCGCGCTTTTCTTCCGCTTGGACGACCCCGCCGGTCGCCGCGCCGCCTGAAACCTCCCTTCCTTCCCTCTCTGACCAAAGGATATCATATGCGTACCGCTTCCGCCCACGCGATGGAGATCGTCAAGGCCACCGCCCCCGCCCTCGAAAAGCACGGCCTCGCGATCACCACCGCGATGTATGCCCGGCTTTTCGAGAATAAGGATATCGAGGCGATGTTCGACCGCGCCGCGCAGACGAGCGGCGAACAGCCGAAGCGCCTCGCGGCGGCGATCCTCGCCTATGCGAAGAATATCGACAAGCTCCAGAACCTCGGAACCGCGGTGTCGCGCATGGTCGCCCGCCATATCGAAACCGGGGTGAAGCCCGAGCATTATCCCCATGTCGCCGAAGCGCTGCTGCCCGCGATCCGCGACGTCCTCGGCGCCGAGGTTGCGACCGATGAAGTGCTCGCGGCATGGGGCGAAGCCTATTGGATGCTCGCCGACATCCTGATCGCCGCCGAAGCGCAGGCGTATGAGGATGCCGAGGCGGCTTGAGCCTTTCGACCATTAAAAAGCCCGCCGGAGCCTAGGCGCCGGCGGGCTCTTGTTATCTGCCAGAAACGCAGCTTATTCAGCGCGCGCCGGGATTCCGGTCATCAGCGTGTGAAGCTCGCCCGCTTCCCACATTTCCATCATAATGTCCGATCCGCCGACGAATTCGCCCTTCACATAAAGTTGGGGGATCGTCGGCCAGTCGGAAAATTCCTTGATGCCCTGGCGGACTTCCATGTCCTGCAGCACGTCGACCGTCTCATATTCGATGCCGAGGCGGTCGAGCATCGCGATCGCGCGCGAGGAAAAGCCGCACTGCGGGAACAAAGGCGTGCCCTTCATAAAGAGCAGCACGGGGTTGTCGGCGACCAGCTTGGCGATGCGGTCGTGGGTGGTCGGGTCGGTCATTGTCAGTCTCCGGGCAGGCGCGCTGCCGCGCCCCAAAATAAGCATGCCCCTTATGAGGGGATTGCGGTCGTCAATTGCAAGGCATGAAGTTCGCCGCCCATGCGCCCCCCCAAGGCTGCATAGACCGCCTTGTGCTGTGCAACGCGCGTCATGCCGCGAAAGGACTCGCTGACAACATGCGCCGCATAATGGTCGTTGTCGCCCGCAAGGTCGGTAATCGCGACCTCGGCATCGGGGAACGCCGCGACGATCATCGCCCGCAAATCATCTTCGCGCATGCCCATCGCTATCGCCTCAGTTCTGGCTGTCGATGAACTGGCGCCGCGCCTCGGCGGTCTTGTCGTTCAGCACCGACCGGATTTCGGCGTCGCTGATCTCGACCTGCGCCGCGGTGAGGTCGCCCGCGAGCTTGCGGATGACGTCCTCGTCGCCCGCTTCCTCGAAATCGGCCTGCACCACCGCCTTGGCATAGGCGTCGGTTTCCTCGGGGGTCAGACCCATGCGCTCGGCGGCCCATTCGCCGACCAGCCGGTTCCGCCGCGCGGTGATCCGGAACTGAACCTCCTGGTCGCGTGCAAATTCTGCCTCGAAGGCGCGTTCACGATCGTCGAATCCGCTCATTTTGTCCTCGTGCGAAGGGAATGTCCCCTCGCAGATAGGTCGCGCGTCCCCGCGGCGCAAGCCGCCTGTGCGGCAGATCACTTCCCTTTCGCTTACGAAGGGTTTAGGGTTTCGTCCCAAGGGAATGGGTCGCACCGCAGCAATGAAGACTACGCCTTGCCGGCGTCGCGTCGGCATGGTGTTTCGGCGCCTGTGTTTGGGGGATTTGTGATGACCGTTCGACGTCCGCAACTTGTGCCGATTCTGGCGGCGCTGGCTTTTGCCGCGCCCGGAACCGCACTCGCGCAGGGCATGGACCCGACGCTGCGCGACAGTTTTTCGATCGGCGATCAGGGCGGCTCGCTCTGCGAGGTGCAGGCCACCGTCCGCGACGAGGTCGTCAAGGGCATGTTCGACCGCGCCTGGACGATCGTCTGCCGCGATGCGAGCCAGCCGGTCGGCTATGTCCGCATGCTGCGCGCGACGCCCGAGGAGGCGCGTGCGCGCATCGATAACGCCATCGGACGGACGGGCGCGATCACGTGCGTCAAGGATGGCGGTTGCACCGTGCACGACACCAATATCGCATGGAAGACGCGGATCGAGGCGGCGGGCGGGACAGTCTATGCCGTCGAGGGCTTCGAGGCCTATGGCGACGCGCTCGACATCGCGCTCGAATCGATCCGCCAGCGCAAGGTCGTGCCCGGCGTCATCAAGGTCGCGACCATCTCGGTCGGCGGCAACGACGGTTTTGCCCGGACGATCGCCGGAACGATCGACGTCGACAAGGCGCTGGCCGAGGGATATCGCCGCAACCACAGCGGCGACTATGCCGAGGCGGCCGAATTTTTCGAAGCGCTGTCGCGCCGCGCCGCCGAGGAACAATCGGCCGCCGACATCGACCCGACCGAAGTCACGCTGAACCGCGCGCTGCAACGCTCGAACCTTGGCGAATTCGCCGAAGCCGAACGCCTGTTCGCCGAGGTCGAGGCGATCCCGACCGGCGACCCGGTCCAGCTGCGCCTCCGCCGCAATTTCCGGGCGATCAACGCGCTCAACCAGCGCGACTATGACGGCGCCGCCGCGCGGCTCCAGACGCCGATCCCGCCGCTCACGGCCGGCGTCACGGTGGCGGGCGCAGCGGTGACGCTGACGCCGCAGATCGTCGCCGGGGTCAACAGCGGCGACAATGCCCGCGTCATCCGCCAGAGCAATGATCGCGAGCGCCTGTCGCCGCTCGAACGCGCGCAGATCATCGATGCGCAGGCGATCCACCTGCTCGGCACCGTCGAACGGCTGCGCGGCAATGCGCAGGCGTCGAAGACCGCGCAGCTCAAGGGGCTGACCGACGCGATCGCGGTGCGCGAAGGCCGCGTCACCTCGATCATCCGCCTGCGTTCGCAGATGCTCGGCGAACTCGCGCTGGCCGAAGAGGCGAGCGGCGACAAGGCCGCCGCCGACGCACGTTTCCGTGAATCGGTGAACCTGCTCGCCGTCGAATATCCCGAAACCAACGCGCTCGCCTCGGCGCGCGCGCGCTACGCCGCCTTCCTCACGCGCGAGGGACAGGACGACAAGGCGATGGGCATTTATCGCGAGGTCGTCACCGCGCTCGCCAGCACGCAGCGCTCGACCGCGGGCATGGCGAACATGATGGCGCCCTATTACCGGCTGCTCGCCGCGCGTTCGGCGACCGAGCCCAAGGCGATCGAGGATTTCTTCATCGCCAGCCAGCTTCAGATCCGCCCGGGCGTCGCCGATACGCAAGCGGTGCTCGCGCGCGAACTGTCGAGCGGCAGCAGCGACGGCGCGCGCCTGTTCCGTCAGGCGACAACGCTCAATCGCGATCTGGAACGCGCGCGGATCGAGGATGCGCGGCTCGCCCAGCTGCCCGAATCGCCCGAAGTCAACGCCTTGCGCGCCGACATCAAGGCCCAGCTCGATAATCTGTCGGTCCAGCAGGCCGAAACCGTCGCCGCGCTGTCTGCCTTTCCGCAATATCGCGTCGTCGCATCGGGCAAGCTCGATCTTGCCGAACTGCAGCAGGTTCTGCGTCCGGGCGAAGCCTATCTGAAGATGCTCGTCGTCGGCGACGCCGTTTATGCGATGCTGATCGAGCAAGGCGGGGCGCAGCTCTGGAAATCGGACATCAGCGCGTCGGGCCTCGACACCGCGGTCGACACGATCCGTTCGACGATTTCGCTCGTCGAGAACGGCCGCCGCGTCACCTATCCCTTCGATGCCGCCACCTCCTACAAGCTCTACGGGCAGTTGTTCGCACCCGTAGCCGCGCGCCTTCCCACGATCGCGCACCTGATCTTCGAGCCCGACGGCGCGATGCTGCGGCTGCCGATCAACCTGCTCGTCACCGCCGACACCGGGCTTGCCGCCTATGAAAAGCGCCTGCTCGATCCCGACGCCGATCCGTTCGACATGCGCCAGGTCGCCTGGCTCGGCCGGACGTCGCGGCCGAGCACCGCGGTCTCGACGCTCGGCTTCCGCAACGCGCGGCAGGCGGCGCCGTCGAAGGCGGCCAACCAATATTTCGGTCTCGGCGAGAATCTGCCCGTCAGCGGACGGCTGCCCTCGCTCGGCACCCGCGGCGCCGTGGCGGGCGGCGGCGATGGCGATTGCCTGTGGGATGTCGCGCAATGGTCTCGCCCGATCTCCGCCGACGAACTGGTGACCGCGCGCAACGCGATGGGCCGCGAGGCGGGCACTTTGCTTACCGGCGGCGCCTTCACCGACAGTGCAGTGAAAAATCGCGCCGACCTTGGCGACTACCGCATCATCCATTTCGCGACGCACGGCCTCGTCACCGCGCCGCGTCCCGCTTGCCCCGCGCGCCCGGCCCTCGTCACCTCGTTCGGCGGGCAGGATTCAGACGGGCTGCTGACCTTCCAGGAAATCTTCGACCTCAAGATCGACGCCGACCTCGTCATCCTGTCGGCGTGCGACACCGCCGGCGCGGCGAGCGTCGCGGCGACGCGCGAAGCCGGGCTTTCGGGCGGCGGCAATGCCCTCGACGGGCTGGTGCGCAGCTTCATCGGTGCGGGCGGCCGGTCGGTGATCGCGAGCCACTGGCCCGCGCCCGACGATTTCGACGCGACCAAGCGGCTGATCGGCGGGCTGTTCGCCGCCAATCAGGGCACAAGCGTCGCCGACGCCCTATGGGGGACGCAGCTGCGCCTGATGGACGACCAGCAGACGTCGCATCCCTATTATTGGGCAGGCTTCGCGATCATCGGCGACGGCGGCCAGGCGCTGCTCCACAACGGCGCGACGACCGCCCGAAACGGCGAGGCAGCCGGGCGCGCCGCCCGATAGAGCATGATGCCATGACATTGACCCACCGTGATTGCCCCCGGAAGCTCGCCGGCAAGAAGCGTCTCGCAGGACGGGCTGGTAGCCCGTTCCAGAGACGCGCCGCCGTCCGGCGGGCTTCCGGGGGCAACCCCTGTGGGGCGGGCCGATTTTGGCCGATTGCTGCGTTGTTCGTCGCGCACGATGTCCCGCATCGCGCCGCTCCTCGCGCCTCGCACTCGGCCAAAATCGGCTCCGTCACGGCGGGTCAATGTCGTGGAATCATGCTCTGAACCGATGAACGCACCCGACGTTCTTGTTCCCGCGGCCGACGCGCCCGCGCAGGATGGCCGGCAGGCCGCCGTGCCGCTGCGCAAGCGGGTGCGCCGGCTGGCCATGCAGCTCGGCCCCTCGCGGATGGCGGCGACGATCGTCTTCCTGATGATCGCGGTCCTGATCGCGCGCTTCAGCTGGCAGATGCCGCTGATCGACGCGGCCGAACGCGCGCTTTACGACGCGCGCGCGACGCTGATGGCGCCGCATGTCGAACAGGATAAACGCATCACCCTCGTCACCTATAATGACGAAACCCTGTTCAACACCGGCATCCGCTCACCGCTCGACCGCACCTTGCTCGCCAATGCGCTCGGCAATCTCGACCAGATGGGCGCGAAGGCGATCGGCATCGATATCGCGTTCGACTCGCCGCGCCCCGACGACGATGTGCTGAAGGCGCAGCTGCGCGCGATGAAGACCCCGACCTGGCTCGCCTATGCCGAACAGGCGAGCAACCCGAACACGATCTTCTACGAACAGCAGAAATATCTCGAAGCCTATATCGCCGACGTCACGACCGCGAAGACCAAGCCGACGAGCGTCCTGTTCCGCACCGACGACGACAGCGTGATCCGCAACTGGCCCGACCGGCCGAAGAATTTGCCGCCTTTGATGTCGAACGCGCTGGCGCCGGTCGACGCGGCGCATGCCAATTTCCAGGGCAATATCCGCTTTCTCGTCCCCGCGCGCGCCGCGGCGGGGCAGGAAGAGCCCGTCTTCGCCAACATCCCGATCGACACCTTCGCGCTGCCCATGGATGCCGAGATGCGCGCCGGTTTTTCGGAGCTGGTCAAGGGCCGCTATGTCCTGATCGGCGGCGACATCATCGACAACGACCAGTTCAACACGCCATTGAGCCGTTTTCCCGACGCGATCACCGGCCAGCATGAGACGATGATCGGGCTCGAAGTCCACGCGCATATGCTGGCGCAACAGCTCGACGGGGCGTGGACGCGGCCGATCGCGGCGCCGGCGCTGTGGGTGCTCGCGGTGCTGATCGTTCTCGCGGGCGGGCTGACGAGCCTGATCGACCTGCGCGCCCGCTGGGTCGCGCTCGCCTTCCTCGGGCAAATGGCCTTCTTCATCGCCTTCCCTTTCTGGCTGCAGGGGCGCGGTATCGACACGACGACGCTGCCGACCTTCGGCTGGGCGGTCGGCTGGCTGTTCGGTTACGCCGCGGTGGGCACCGCCGCGCGCACGATCGGGTCGCGCCAGCGCGCCTTTGCGCAATCGGCGCTCGGCAAATATCTGCCCGCCGACGTCGCGGCGCAGATCATGCGCGACCCCGATCAGCTCTCGCTCCACGGCGAGCGGCGCAATATCTTCTGCGTCTTCACCGACCTCGAAGGCTTTACGAAGCTCAGCCACGCGGTGACGCCGGAAACCGTCGCGCGGCTGCTCAACGAATATCTCGACCGCCTGTCCGACATCGTGCTCGAACATGGCGGGACGATCGACAAGTTCGTCGGCGACGCCATCGTCGCCTTCTGGGGCGCCCCGCTCAGCCGCCCCGACGATGGCCCGCGGGCCGCCGCCGCCGCGCTCGCCATGTATCAGGCGGGCGAGAAATATCGCGTCGACCTGGCCGCCGAGGATGTCCCCCCGATCGGGATGACGCGCGTCGGCCTGCACGTCGGCGACGCGATCGTCGGCAATTTCGGCGGCGAAGGGCGCATCCAGTACACCGCGCTCGGCGACAGCATGAACACCGCATCCCGGCTCGAAGCCGCGAACAAGGGGCTGAAAACGGGCGTGCTGATCTCCGCCGAGGCCGGCGCGCGCTCGGGCCGCGACGATCTTGTGCCGATGGGCCGCGTCACGCTGCGCGGCCGGGCGCAACCCGTCGATGTCTTCACCCCGCGTCCCGACCTTGCCCCCGACCAGCGCGCGCGCATCGCGGCGTTGGTCGCCGCGCACACCGCGGGCGATAAAAAAACCTATGTGACCTGTGCCACAGCAATACAGGCGGATTTCGGTCAGGATGCAGCCATCATGTTTCTGATAGAACGCCTTAATGCGACCAAAGAGGGAGAAAGCTATGTCCTTTCCTGATTTCCGGATGCGCCGCCTCGGCCTCACCGCCGCCGCGGCCATCGCCGCCATCGCCATGGTCGGCACCGCCGCCGCCCAATCGATGGTCGTCCGCTCGACCGGTCCGTCGGCGGGCAAATATCCCGCCGGCGCCAAGCTCAAGTCCGCCGACAAGCTGACCCTCGTTGCGGGCGACAAGATCGTGCTGATGCAGGCGGGCAAGACGCGCACGCTGTCGGGGCCGGGCACCTTTGGCGCCACCGGCACGGTGCAGGCGAGTCAGTCGCTCGGCGGCAACGTCACGCGTATGCTCGCCAAGGGTCCGACGATGCGGTCGCGCGGCGGGTTTTCGCGCGGTCCGGGCGATGAAACACCCGCCAATGTCCGCGCGCCGAACCTGTGGTTGCTCGATTATCGCGAGGCCGGGACCTTTTGCGTCCTCGATCCCGCCGTGCTGATGCTGTGGCGCCCCGACATGGAAGGCGACACCGCGCTCGAAATCGAAAGCGCCGGCAAAAAGGCGACGGTCGCGATCGTCGACGGCGCGAATTTCCGCAAATGGCCGACCGATGTGCTGCCGGTGCAATATGGCACCGACTATCGCCTGTCGGGCGGCGGCCTCGCCAGGCCGGTGACGGTGCGCTTCGCCGCGATCGAAAATGCGCCCGACACGGTCGAGGGGTCGGTCGATATGCTGATGGCGAAGGGCTGCTCGCCGCAGCTCAACCGCCTGGTCGACACGATGTCGGAAGCCGAAGCGGGATAAGGTAAATGGATGGGGCGGCGGCCATTGTCCCCGCCCTATCCGTCTGATAATCTACTAAGGAAATTCCGCCGGTCGCGTGACGGAACATTTCCTTGGGTCGAAATTTGCGCTGCCGTTTTGCGACAGCGCCAGTGGAGTTGGCGCATCGCGATCATCGCGGCGCGCCCATACGCAAGGGGTGGTGATGGCCGTGTCGGGGGACTTCGGAATACATGCGATTATCCGGCCAAAGCGCGCCGCGAACCGCAGCGCGTTGGCCGGTTCGGCGGCGCTGATCGCCGCGGTCCTGCCTGCCGCGGCGTGGGCGCAGGCGACCCCGCAAATCCCGACGCGCGAAGAAATCCAGCGCCCGCCGCCGGTGCCCGCGATCCAGCCCAATGAACAGGTCGTCGCGGTCGACGACGGCATCGAACGCGCGCCCTGCCCGCTCGCCAACCCCGAATTCGCCAACGTCCGCTTCACGCTGCGCGGGGTCGAATTTTCGAGCATCGAGGGCATCGACAATGCGGTGCTGGCGCCGAGCTGGTCCGACCGCGTCGGGCAGGAATTGCCGATTTCGGCGGTGTGCGACATTCGCGACCGCGCGGCGACGATCTTGCGGGCAAAGGGTTATCTGGCGGCGGTCCGCGTGCCGCCGCAAACGATCGGCGACGGCGTCGTCCGGCTCGACATATTGTCGGCGCGCATGTCGCGGATCGAGGTGCGCGGCGACGCGGGCGCCAACGAAGGCCTGCTGCAACGCTATCTGTCGCGGCTCGACGACCAGCCGGTGTTCAACATCGTCGATGCCGAGCGCTATCTGCTCCTCGCACGCGACATTCCGGGGATGGACGCGCGGCTGACGCTGCGTCCCGGCGCGGTTCCAGGAGAGGTCGTCGGCGAAATCACCGTCGCCCGCACCCCCTTCACCTTCGACTTCAACGCGCAGAATTTCGGCTCGCGCGACGTCGGCCGCTGGGGCGGTATCGCGCGTGCGCGCTTCGCCGGCCTCACCGGCATGGGCGACCTCACCACGGTCAGCTTTTATGCGACCCCCGATCTAGACGAGCAAAAGGTCGTGCAGGCGTCACACGAGTTTCGCGTCGGCGGCGAAGGGCTGCGCTTCGGCGCCAGCTATACCTATGCCTGGACGCGCCCCGACATCACCGGCTTTCCGGTCAAATCGAACACCCAGATCGTCAGCCTGTTCACCGCCTATCCGCTCGTGCTGACGCAGGCGCGGCGCGTGACGATCGGCGGCGGGCTCGACTTCATCGATCAGGACATCGGCCTGGCCAGCCTGCCGATCAACCGCGACCGGCTGCGCGTCTTCAACCTCCGCGCGGACGCGAGCTGGATCGACCCCGGCTCGATCGCGGGGCGCGGCGGCTACAGTCCCAGCGAACCGCGCTGGTCGCTTTCAACCTCGTTCGAGGTGCGCAAGGGCGCCGATTTCCTTGGCGCCAGCGACGATTGCGGCCCCGGCGGCACCGCGTGTTTCCTGCCCGGCGCGATACCGCTGACGCGCGTCGAGGGACAGCCCGACGCCTTCCTCGTCCGCGCCAATGCGTTTGCCGAATGGCGGCCGGCGAAACTCTTCACGTTATCGGCGGCGCCGCGCGCGCAGTGGGCGAACGATCCCCTGCTCGCCTATGAGGAATTTTCGGGCGGCAATTTCACCGTCGGGCGCGGCTTCGACCCCGGCACGGTGATCGGCGACAGCGGCGTCGCGGTGGCTTTGGAAGCACGCTACGGCTCGTTCGTTCCCGCCAATACCGAGAGCTTCGCCTTCCAGCCCTTCGTCTTTTTCGACGCCGCATGGGTGTGGAACAAGGATAGCGCCTTCGACGGGCTCGATCCGCAGAAACTCTATTCGGCTGGCGGCGGCATACGCGTCGCTTACGGCGATCTCGCGCGGCTCGACATGACGCTCGCCGTACCGCTCAACCGCGGCGGCTTCCTCGCCGAGCGGCCCGACCCGCGGCTGCTGATATCGCTGACCACCCTATTCGGCGTGAGGGCGCGCTGACCATGAATTTTGCATCGAGGACAACGGATATGCGTGCCATCGCCTCCCACTCGCCCAGCGGTCCCGGCAAGCAGCGATTGCTGACAAGCTGCGCGATCGCCGCCGGGATGATGGCGCTCGCCTATGGCGGCCCCGCGCTGGCGCAGGTCGCAGGGTCGGGCACGATCACGACCCTTCCCTCGGGGACGACGACCGGCACGGGCACGAACCCCTCGACGGTCAACGTCACCGGCGCGCAAAACATTGTCGACTGGACGCCGTCCAACACGCCTGTCGCAGGCGTGATCGACTTTCTGCCGACGGGCAACACGCTGGATTTCGTCGGCAACACGCCGGGCTATGTCGTTCTCAACCGGTTCGTCGACGGGGCGGGCACCTCAATTACCGACCAGATCGCGCTGAATGGCATTGTAAACAGCTATGTGGGATCGACGAGCGGCTCGCGCGGCGGCAATATCTGGTTCTATAATGCTGGCGGCATCCTGATCGGCGCGACGGGCATCATCAACGTCGGCAGCCTTGTCCTCACCACCAATGACATCGTCACGACGGGCGGCCTGTTCGGTCCGGGCGGAGAGATCCGATTCAACGGGGCGGCGGGCAGCACGTCGGCGATCACGGTCAACGGCGCGATCAACGCCAATGATGCGGTCAACGCGGGCGATAGCTATGTCGCGCTGGTCGCCCCGCGCGTCGTTCAGGCAGGCGCTGTGCGCGTCGACGGCTCGGCCGCCTATGTCGCCGCCGAACAGGCCGAAATTCGTATCAATCCCTTGAACGGCCTGTTCGATATCAATGTGACGGTCGGCGCCGAGGGCGGCAACGTCATCACCCACAGCGGCACGACGACCGGCCCCGCGCACCAGCAGGGCGATAACGACGCCAGCCGCGTCTACATGGTCGCCATTCCCAAGAATGACGCGGTGACGATGCTCGTGTCGGGCGCGATCGGTTATGACGATGCGCTGTCGGCGCAAATCGATCCCGACGGCGCGGTGCGCCTGTCGGCGGGCTATAATATTACGGCTGGCGAACAGAATCTCGCGCCGGCAAACGCGACCGCCGCGAACATCATCGTCAACGACACGCTGTTCCGCAGCAACACATTGGCTCGCGCAAGCGGCACCTTTGTCGGCGAGGCGCTCCAGCAGATTCCGGGGTCACCTCCCCCGCTGTCGTCGGCGGGACGCATCTTCGTCGAAGGTGACGGGGTTTTTAGCGGCGACGCCGGCGCCACGCTGACGGTCGGCACGGGTCAACAAGGCGGGGCCACGGGCAATCTGGTCGTTCGGTCGGATGGTGCCGTCGGCGCCGCCGGCAACGTGGCGGTGAATGTCAGCGGTGGTACGCTGACGACCGGCAATCTGCTGCAGATCACCTCGCTCAGCCAGCCCGCCACGGTAACCGGCGACAGCCAGGGCGGAACGGCCAGCCTGACCGTGACCGGCGGCACCGTGACATCGCCGACGATTACGGTGTCCGCAAGCGCCGTTGCCGATACAGGAACAAATGGCCAGGCGGGCGACGCACGCGGCGGCAATGCCAGCATTTCCGTCCGAAATGCCGGCACGATATTGGACAGCGGCTCCGTCACCATCACCGCGTCGGCTTTCGGCCCAACCAATATTTCCATCCCGACCGGCGGCGATGCGCAAGGCGGTACGGCAACGCTGACAGTCGCCGATGGCGCGAGCTTCCGCGCGACGACCGATGTTTCGATCGACGCAAACGGCGGTGGAGGATTCGGCCCGGCTCAGGCGGGCAATGGAACGGGCGGCACCGCACGCATCGAAATCCTCGGATCGAACACCGCGTTCGAATCTGTGGACACATCGATCGAAGCGCTGGGCATCGGGGGAAGTTTCTCCGGTCCGGACGACACGCTGAACGGCGGCGACGGAACGGGCGGGAGCGCCGCTCTCGTTATCAACAGCGACAATGGCGGAATCAAATCGCTCGGCGCACTCTCGCTCAATGCCAGCGGACGGGGCGGCGATGCGGGCGGAGAGAATTCGGTCGGCGGCGATGCGCTGGGCGGCACGGCAAGCCTGACGGCCGACGGCGGCGCCACCGCGCAATTTGCGTCGATCGCCCTCGCCGCATCGGCCGAGGCGGGAATCGCGTTCAGCCCCAGCGGCACGACGGGGCAGTCGGGCAACGCGCGCGGGAATAATGTGACGTTGGCGGCGACCAACGGATCGACCATCAGCAGCAGCGGCCGCATCGATCTTTTCGCGGTTGGCATGAATCCCTTTCCATCCAACCCGGCCGGCGAGAATTTCGGATCGGGTACGGGCGGCAATGTCGCCGTCAACGCGACCGCAGGGGGCACGATCACCACGGGCAATAGCCTCATCGTCCAGGCGATGGGCGGAAACATGTCCAACGCCGTCACGCAAAGCGCCGGCAACGGCGTCGGCGGCAATGTCGACTTCGTCGCCGACGGCGGAACGATCGTGGCCGAGGTCTATCAGGTCAATGCCAGCAGCAGCACGGCCCATGTCATTGGCACGGGCGGCTCCGCGCAGGGCGGGACGATCGACCTGTTTGCCCGCAATGGCGGGGAAATCTGGGCGACTCTCGACTCGACGAACCAGCTCCACGCCAGCGCGACTTCCGGCAGCAGCGCCACCGGCACCGCGGCGACGGGCGGGACGATCCAGCTGGTCGCCGATGGCGGCCGCCTCGACCTGGGCGTCGGCGCCGACCTGATCGCGGGCGGCACCTCGGGGGGTGCGATAACGGTGGGAGCGACCGCCCCGACCGGCACCGGCGGCACCATCCTGATCCAGACCGCCGCCAGTTCCGGAAGCGTAATCGACTATGGCCAGCTTTCTGCCGCGGCCGACGGCCGCACAGCGGTGGAGATCGAGGTTCCGGGCGGGCCGATCAATAGCAGCGGAAACGGCCGCGGCGGCACGGTCACACTCGATGTCCGGGGCGGCACCCTGTCGGGCGGCCTCATCGATCTGTCGGCGAACGGTTCCGGCCGCGGCGCCAGCGGCGGCAGCGCCAGCGGCACCGGCGGCACCGCGACCTTCACCCAGACCGGCGGCGACATCTCGGTCAGCGACATGAACATCAGCGCCGACGGCATCGGCGGCATTGCCCAGGGCGTGTCGGGCACGGGCACTGGCGGGGTTGCGACGATCGACCTGTCGGGCGGGACGATCACCGCCGCCGACATCATCGCTTCGGCGAACGGCGGAGGCCGTTCGGGGACGGACGGGAATGATGACGATCCGGCCAACATCATCGCGGGCGGCACCGGCGGTGCGGGTGTCGGCGGCAATGCGGTCATCAACATCGGCGGCACCGCCGTCGTCGATGCGAGCGTGATCGAGGCCTATGCCAATGGCACCGGCGGCACCGGCGGCGGCTTCAACGGAGGTTTCGGGTCCCCTCCCGGGACGCCCGGCAATGGCGGAAACGGGTCCGGCGGCACCGCCAGCGTCAACCTGACCGGCGGCTCGGTCACGGCGAGCAGCGTGACCGCCGATGCATCGGGTATCGGCGGCCAAGGCGGCTCCTCCTTCTTTTCGAGCAGTTCGGGCAGCGCGACCGGCGTCGGCGTCGGCGGCCGGGGCGGCATCGGCCGGGGCGGGCGCGCGACGATCGGACTGACGGCGACGTCAGGCACGATCACCGACGTCGGTGCCGTTGCGCAGGGCGCCGGCGGCCTTGGCGGCGCGTACAATGTCGGCGGCGCGGGTGGCGATGGCTATGGCGGCATCGCGCAGGCGATCGTCGACGATTTCGACGCCGGCACGCTTGCGATCAGTCTCGATTCGACGGCGGAAGGCGGCGACGGCGGCGATGCCGACGACGGACGCGGCGGCAACGGCGGCAATGCCTTTGGCGGGACATCGAGCGTCCTCGCCGACGGCCCCAATGCGATCGTCGAGGTCACGCAGGCCAATTTCGTCACCGGTGCGACCGGCGGCAATGGCGGCGATGGCAACTTGGGCTTCAGCTCGTCGGCGGCGGTCGCGCCTTCGGGCGGCGATGGCGGCGGCGCGCAGGGCGGCGCCATCGAGGTTATCGCCCGCGACGGCGCGGCGATGACGCTCGGCCTGGCCGCAGGCGACGTCGTGGAACTCGGCAGCACGGGCACGGGCGGCAACGGCGGCAACGGCAGCACCGCCGATTTCGGCGCCGGCAATATCGGCGGTGATGGCGGGCTCGGCGGCGGCGGGGTCGGCGGATCGGTACGGCTGATCGCCGACGGCGGCACGATCACGACCGCCGGCGAGTCTCTGGAAATCGTTGTCAGCGGTCAGTCGGGAATCGGCGGCAACGGCGGCCTTGCCGGCGGCGGTGGCAGCCTGCCCGGCACAAACGGCGGTTTTGCGGGCACCGCCGGCGGGCGCGTCCATATCGATGCGCTGACGACCAACGCCGGCTCCGGCCTGATCGACCTTGGCAACACCAATATCTTTGCCAGCGGCGATACTGCGGGCCGCGTCGGAATTCGTAGCGACAGCCGGATCAACTTCACCAGCCTCGACGTCGAGGTGCGCGGCCTTGCCGATCCGACCAACAATGACACCGACACCGCGCCCGCGGGCATCTTCCTTGGCGCGACCGGCGGGACGATCGAAGCCGGCAGCCTGACGCTCGGCACCGACGGTTCGATCGGCCTTTATGCGGAGGGCGCCGGGCGCGTGACCGTTGGCGAGACGGCGCAGCTGCAGGCGGGCGACCAGATCGATATCCGCCATGACCTGCGCGGGGCCAATGCGGCACCGACGATCGAGGCCACCGACGATCTCTTCATCGTCGCGGGAACCAGCATCAGCGGCGCGCCGGGCAGCCTGCTCGCCGCAGGGGGCACGCTCTCGCTGACCGGCGAAGGCCCAGCCGCGACGATTGGCGTCGATCGGCTCGATGCCACTGACATCGCGATCAACGGCAGCGGCGCTGCGAGCGTCGAACATGCCGAAGCGGTCAATGATTTCGCCGCAAGCGCCGCAAGCTTCCGCACCGGGCTGAATTCGATCATCACCGGCGGCGACATCTCGATCACCTCGCCCGGCGCTGTCGACCTCGGCAACTCGACCGCGGGCGGCTTCGTCCAGGTCCAGGGCCAGTCGATTGCCTTCAATTCGATCACCGCGGGCCTGTCGGTCGGGCTTTCGGCGGACGGGACGGCGGCGGGCGCCGAAGGCATCCGCGGCGGGTCGATCAGCGCGGGCGAGGACATCAACCTCTTCGCCAACAGCATCGCGCTCACCGGCAATGTCACTGGCGCGGCGTCCTTCTTCGCCTTCGGCACCGGCGGCGCGGTTGCGGTGAACAATGCCGACGTCGATGGGAACATCTCGATCTTCTCGGCGGCTGACCTCGCTGGCACCTATGTATCAGGCGGCAACATCTTCCTGAACTCGGACGCGAATATCAACGCCTCGGCGCAGGCGAACGGCGGTTATGTCGACCGCAACGGTATCGCGGCGGAGGGCAATCTATTCGTTGTCGCGGCAGGCAATGCGGCGCTGACCGACAGCTCGGCGGCGCGCATGTTCGGCGTCAACGCCGGGGCCGCGGCATCAATCGATGGCGGCACGGCGGGCGAAGATGTCCTCGTCATTGCGGGAACGACCGCCAGCCTGACCGACGTCACGGGCGGCGACGACATCACCGTCCGCGCCGCGGGCAATATCGACGCGCTTAACGTCCGCACGACGGGCGCCGGCCCCGACACGCATATCCTCGATTTCTCGACGACGTCGGGCAGCCCGACCTTCACCATCGGCACCGGCGAAGGATCGCAAGGCATCAACGGCGCCGACATCGTGATGGCGTCGACCGCCGGCGCGATCGGCGCGGCGACGCTGTCGGCCGGCGACGACATCCTGCTCAACGCCGCGAACAGTATCGCGGTCAACGGCGCGACGACGCTCGGTCTCGGCACCACGGGCGGCGACAGCAGCATCCGCACGCAGGGTGGCGCAACCACGCTCGCAGGCCTGGGTGCCTTCAGCGACGTCGTCGTCGACGCGGCGGGTATCGCCAGTCTGACCGGCGCCGTGGCGGCGGGACGCAACGCGACGATCACTGCGCAGGGCGTGACGCTCGCGGCGCTCACCAGCCCCGGCGGCTCCGCGCTTCCGACGCTGAGCGCCGACGGCGATGTCGTCGTCAATTCGTCCGCGGGCATATCGGGCGGCGGCGTCCGCGCGCTTGGCAATGCGACGCTGACCGCAACGACGGCGATCGGCATCGCCGCGGTCGAGGGTCAGAATGTCGCACTGACCGGTGCAAACGGTATCGACGTCAACACCGTCACGGCCCTCGGCACGACCAGCCTCGACAGCGGCAATGGCAATGTCCGGGTCGGCGCCCTTGCCGCCTCGGGCGCCATCAACGCCAGCGCCAATGCGATCCGCATCGAAGGCGGGAGCGGGATGAATTTCGCGGCGCTCACGACCGATGTCGGCGATGCCTATGTTCGGGGAACCGGCAACCTGACCGTCGGCAACGCCAGTGTCGCGGGTGCCGCGGACCTGCGCACGCAGGGGGCTACGATGACCATCGGCAGCCTCACGGCGGCCAATGCCACGCTTGAAAATACCAGCGGTTCGCTGACGCTCGGCGGCGTGACCGTCGCGGGCAACCTCGCCGCGACGGCGCGGACGTCGCTCGGCATCAACGGCGTCGTTACGGGGCAATCGATCTCGCTCGCGTCGGGCGCGATCGATATCAGCTCGGCCGGGCGCGTCGGCACCGCAGGAGTTACCCAACAACTGTCGGTCGCCAACAATAACAGCGCCAACCAGACCTTCGTCGGCGGTACCGGGTCGCCCGGCAGCTATCATCTCAGCGCCGACGAGCTGACGCGCCTCTATGGCGCGCAGATCGAAATCTTCGCGCCCGAGGTGCAGACGGCCGGCAGCACCTCGGTCGGGTCGGCCGCCCCGCCCGACGTCGTCGTCGATACCTTCACGATGACCGGCGGCGCATCGAACTCCAACCTTGGCGCCAATGGCGCGCTGACGATCCGCACCCCGGGCAAGATGCGCGTGATCGGCAATGTCCAGCTGACGGGCCTGACCGACACCAACGCGCTCAACCTCGCGGCGGGCGATGCGCTGGAAGTCATCCTCGGCCGGGGCAGCGTCCGGTTGCTCGGGGCAAACAATGCGCCGGGCGGACAGCTCAACATGGCATCGGACGACATCATCGTCGCGACCGAGGCCGCCATTACCGCGGTTGGCGCGGCGACGACGACCGACGCGATCAATACGCGCCTCGGCCAGAATGACGGCGTCACGCTCGACGAGGGCGCGCTGTTCGCACGCGGCATCCGCGCCAATGTCGTCGGCGGCTTCTATGTCCAGAACAGCGGCGCGGGCACCGACTTCGCGCAGCGCCGCGGGCTGACCTTCGGCGCCGGCGGGCTCGACGTGCGGACGCAAGGAACGTCGCGCATCGTCATCAACGGGGTACAGCTTGGCGCGGGCGGGCAGATCACCGGCATCGACACGGTCCCGCTGCTGACGATCAATGGCGCAGCGCCGGTCGTCGGCAGCTATGATCGCCGGTCGACCTTCAACGGCTGCCTTATCGCCAGTTCGGCCGCCTGCGCCACCGTGACCTTCGAGTTCCAGACCAGTTTCCCGGTCCAGGATATTATCGACGAAGAGGTCGAAGATGACGGGCGCGGCGAGGGCAATAATTTCCCGCAGCCGCTGATCACGATGCGCGATATCGATCCGATGACCGGCGAGCCGCTGCTCGACGATCCGGTGACCGGCGCGGGCAACGACGATCTGTGGACGCCGCCGCAGCAATAAGGCTTTCGGTTGACGCCGGCGGGCGGAGCAAGGCATGGGCGCCGTTATGACCGACGCCCCTGCCTCCCCGCTCAAGCTGTTCAACAGCCTGACGCGCAGCCTCGAACCGTTCGAGCCCGTCCACCCTGGCGTTCCTGGTGATCCGGCGAACCCGCCGGAGGCGCGTGTCTATAGCTGCGGACCGACGGTCTATAATTATCCGCATATCGGCAACATGCGCGCCTATGTCTTTGCCGACACGCTCGGCCGCATGCTCTCATACAAGGGTTACAAGCTCACCCACGTCATCAACATCACCGACGTCGGCCATCTAACCGACGACGCCGATGCGGGCGAGGACAAGCTGGAAAAGGCCGCGGCCGAGCGCGCGCAGTCGATCTGGGACATCGCGAAACATTATACCGAAGCCTATTGGGCCGACGTAAAGGCGCTCAACATCCGCCAGCCCGCGCACTGGTCGATCGCGACCGATTATGTCCCGGCGATGATCGAGTTCGCCAAGACGATCGCGGGCAAGCATTGCTACGAGCTGGAAGGCGGCCTCTATTTCGACACGACGACCGTCGCCGATTATGGCCGCCTCGCGCGCCACGGCACCGATGAAGGTGAAAGCCGCATCGATCCGGTCGACGGCAAGCGTCATCCGGCCGACTTCGCGATCTGGCGCAAGACCCCCGCGGGCGAGACGCGCCAGATGGAGTGGGACTCACCGTGGGGCCGCGGCGCGCCGGGCTGGCACCTCGAATGCTCGGTGATGTCCGAAGCGCTGCTCGGCTTCCCGTTCGACATCCACACCGGCGGCATCGACCACCGCGAGATCCACCATCCGAATGAGATCGCGCAGAATCAGGCGCACAGCTGCAGCGACGCCAGCGGCGCGCGGATGTGGATGCACAATAACTTCCTCGTCGACCGCAGCGGCAAGATGTCGAAGTCGAGCGGCGAGTTCCTCCGCATCCAGCTCCTCATCGACAAGGGCTACCACCCCCTCGCCTATCGCCTGATGTGCCTGCAGGCGCATTATCGGAGCGAGCTGGAGTTCAGCTGGGACGGTCTTGGCGCCGCGCTGACGCGGCTCAAGCGGCTCGTAATGGCAGCGGCGTCGGCGCGCGACGCGGAAGCGGCGGAGCCGACCGACCGCCGTCTCACCGGCCTGTTGGCGAAGTTCGACGCGGCGATGTCGGACGACCTCAATACGCCGGTCGCGCTCACGCTGCTCGAAGAAACGGCGGCGATGAAAAAGATCGACGCGGGCCAGAAGCGAGCGGCACTCGCCGCGATGGATGCCGTCCTCGGCCTTGACCTGCTGACAACCGCGCGCGCCGACCTGCGCGTCCGCCCCAAGGCCGCGGCGATCAGCGAGGACGAGATCGAAGCGACGCTCGCGCGCCGCAAGGACGCGCGCGCCGCGAAGGATTTTGCCGCATCCGATACGCTGCGCGACGAACTCGCCGCGGCGGGGGTCGAGGTGATGGATGGCGACCCGATCGGCTGGGACTGGCAACCCCTCGCCAATTAGAGGCTTGTCGCAGGCCCGCGGGCTGCTAGCCTCGTTGCATGTCGCAACTGATCTGCTGGCTGCTCGTCGGCCTTGTCCACCTGATCCCGGCGCTGGCGCTGTTCCGGCCGGCGCTGATCACGCGGCTCTATCGCATCCCGCCCGACAGCCCGCTCTTCCTGCTGATGCATCACCGCGCCGCGCTGTTCTTCGCGGTGCTCGTCGCCTGCGTGTGGGCGGCGTTCGATCCCGGCGGGCGCAAGCTCGCCACATTGCTCGCTGCGATCTCGATGCTCAGCTTCCTGTTTCTATACCAGTCCTATGGGCGCCCCGCGGCGCTCGGCACCATCGCACTCGTCGATCTTATCGGCCTCGTCCCGCTGGCATGGGCGGGCTGGCACGCCTTTCAGCAGTAGGAAAATCATGACCAAGACCGTCACCGTCCTTTCGGGACTGATCCGCCCGCTTGTCGAAAACCGGCTGCCCGACTGGGTCGAACCGCGCTTCTTCCAGTCGAAGGAGGAGGCGCTCGAACTCGCGCCGCAAGCCGAGATCGGCTGGTTCGACATGTACGACAAGAAGGACATGGCGGCGGTCATCACCGCTGCGACCGGCCTCAAATGGCTCAATTCCATCTATGCGGGGGTCGACGGCATGCCGCTCGGCCTGCTCCATGAACGCGGCACCGTGGTGACCAACGGCGCGGGGATCAACGCGATCACCATCGCCGAATATGTCGTGATGGGGATGCTCACCGTCGCCAAGGGCTACCGCGAGGTCGTCCGCGCGCAGGAACGCCGCGAATGGCTGATCGATTCGCCGGGCAAGGTCGAGCTGTTCGGGTCGAAGGCACTGCTGCTCGGCTATGGCGCGATCGGCAAGCTGATCGAGGAGCGGCTGAAGGCCTTCGCGGTCGACGTCACGATCGTGCGCCGCTCACCGGGACCGAATACGCTGACCCCCGACCAGTGGCGCGCGCAGCTCGGCGATTTCGACTGGGTGATCCTCGCGGTCCCCGCGACCCCCGAAACCGACGGCATGGTCGGCGCCGCCGAGCTCGCCGCGATGAGGCCGACCGCGACGCTCATCAACATCGCACGCGGCAGCGTCGTCGATCAGGACGCGCTGGTCGCGGCGCTCGATGCGCAGCAGATCGCCTCGGCCTTCCTCGACGTCACGACACCCGAACCGCTCCCCGCCGACGATCCGCTGTGGAGCCTCGACAATGCGCATATCACGATGCACCTGTCGGGCCGCGCGCAGGACAAGATGTTCGTCCGCTCGGCGCAGCGCTTCCTCGAAAATCTCGATCGCTGGAAAAAGGGCGACGCCGTCGAGCCGCGGGTCGATCTGACCCTGGGTTACTAATCTCCGTCGACGACCGAAAATCTCCGACGAGTTTCTCCAAGGAGGGTTGCGAGCTTGGGGGCATTCAAAGCCCGCCGTTCGAATCGTTCCAGAATGGCCTTTTGATAGGGCCTCTCGACGCGTCGATAGAGAAAGTCGGCGGCCAAAATAATGACCGCCCAGGTCGGAAGAACGGCGATCAACCCCAGCGTCTGTGTCGGCGTAGTGACGCCCGACAGGATCGCCCAGCTCATGATATAAATAGGAACATGAAGCAGGTAGATCGCATAGCTGCGCTCACCCAACCAGACCAGCGGACGAGCCTCCATGATCTCGCTTCGCAGCGCTAAAAGGATCGCAGCCGGCCACGCGATGAGGACCGCCAAGATCAGCCAAGCCCCGTCCGGCACGATGATAAAGGGCAGCGCAGCCAGCGGCGCCAAGACCAAGCTGGGTATTCGATCGGCAAGGCCCTTTGATTGACACAACAGGACGCCGCCGAAAAAACCCAGGAAACCGCGGCCGACAAGGGAATTCCAGACGCCGAACTCAGCAATGGAATAGACGCCGAACACCATCGCGACCAGCATCGCCGCCTGAAGAAATCGCGTGCCGACAATGGCGGCCAAACAGAAAACTGCATAGCAAAGCACTTCGACCGAAAGCGACCATGCCGGGCTATTCAGCGTATGGGTCGGATCGGCCACGAAGACATGTAGCATCAGCAACGAGAGCAGCGAATTGCTCCACGTCGTATCGGGAAAGTTAATGGTTACGGCGATTGTGAAGGCCAGAGTGATCGCATGCAAAGGCCAGAGTCGAGCAAAGCGGGAAACAGCAAATCCCGACGCTGTAGTTCCCGAGCGCATTCGCCAGCGATCAAGGTAGCAATGTGCGAAGACAAAGCCGGAAAGCACAAAAAACAGGTCGACCATCGACCAGCCCCAAGTCTGAAACCACACTATGACCGGAAGCCCATCGAGCGGATTTTCCTGTCCGCCGAACAGCAGCCGCGCATGAAATATCAGGCTGACGATGCAGGCCGCGACGCCGCGCAGTCCATCCAGTCGCAACAACCGTTTCGGGGGATGGTCCATGTTTCCGTACGATCCCCAAAAGGCACATCGCCCACAAACGGCTATCGCGCCAGCCGGTAAATACTCGCGGCCCAATGGCAGATCGGTCTAAATATTGTCAGTAAAAAACAAATTAATGTAGTGACTTTACCTTCACTTGCCGAGTGGCACTAGGAGAGGCCTCCCGCTAACGAATCCGGCGTCGACCTGACGCTCGGCTATTGGCGCGGCCGCTCAGCCTTCAACTCGCGCACCAGCGGCTGCAACCGCTCGTCATATTTGGCGAGCATCGTGTGCGCGCCGGCGTGATCGTAGAAGCTGACAAGCTCGCGCCCGTTCCAGCGATGCAGCGCATAGGCGGGATCTTCGGCGACGATCATCGGCCGGTCGTCGGGCTTGTTTTCGTCGATCGGCCTCAGATCGAGCGACACCTGCGGCGCGGTCGACGAACAGATCGCAATGGTGCGGCCTTCCCACGCAACGGTGACGCTGCGGTGGAGGTGGCCGCAGATCAGCCCGCGCACCTGCGGATGGCGGCGTACCACGTCGGTGAAGACCGCGACCCACGGCTCGTCGGGGTCGGTGTTCATCCACTCGATCCCGCTTTCGATCGGCGGATGGTGCATGACGATATAGGTGGGCTTCGCACTATCCTTCGCCAGTTCGGCGTCGAGCCACGCGGCGCGCCGGTCGCAGAAGGCGCCGCCGTGGCGTCCTTCCTCCAGCGTATCGATCGTCACCAGCCGCAGTTCGAGGAGTTCGATCGTGTACTGAACGAAACCGTTGCCATCGTCGAGACCCGGAAAGCGGGCGTGGAAATTGTCACGCAGGTCATGATTGCCGACGCTCGGCCACACCGGAAAGGGACAGCGCGAAAAGGCGGTCGCGAGGCGGCGATAACTGTCGTCGTCGCCGCGATCGGAAAGATCGCCGGTGGCGAGCAGCAAGTCGGGGCGGTTCGGCCCCTCGATCAGCACGTCGAGCACCTCGTCGAGGCGCTTGCGGTTATATTCGGCCGGATTGTCCGGATCGAACCCGATATGGATATCTGTGATCTGCGCGATCAACATATCCGTCCCCCGTTCCGGTCGGCTGGTCCCGACCCATAAAACCTCACCCGCCCCGCCTTGCCCCGTGCAAGGGAGGTGTGCGCCACGTCACATCGTAAAGGCCCCGCCCCCCGGTTCCTGTGATCATGCTCACACCATAGGTAGCAGCAAGAGGTTTATTTGTGATTGCGGCGGTGTTTTTCTTGGCTCTGCGTGGCGGCATCCACGGTTTGCCGCCGTCCGAATGATATTCGTGGCACATCGCGCACGGCGATTCGGTCGCGGTTTCGACCTTCACCACGCGCGCCCCGCCCTCGCCGACATGACAATCGCGGCACTGGCGCAGCCCTGGAACAAGCAGGTCGGTCGAGGCTTTCGATGCCGGCGCGGCGGTGTGGCAATCGGCACAATCGGTTTCCTTGTGCGCGTCATGGTCGAACCAGCCCTTTTGCAGGTAGCGCGGCGTCTGGTCGACCGCCGCGACCCGCCAACTGTTGCCCGCCTGCGGCGCAAAGATCGTGTGGCAGTCGTAGCACGCGCCGCCCTTTGAGAAGACCGCGCGCACCGCATCCTGCGCGCGGCTGGGCCGTGTCGCGACTTCGTTGAAATAGATGTTGTAAACCTGTCCCTCGGCATAGGCGCCCGGACGCCGCCGCTGCATGCCGCCAAGCTGAAGCGGACGCGAGGGCGGGGTCGAGCGGTAATAAGCGGTGAGGTCGGCGACGACCTGATCGGGCTCGCCATGGCGCAGCGTTCGCGTCACGCCGCCGACGGTTTCGAAGGCAAGGCTGTGGCACATCGCGCAGTCGCGCTCCATCTCGACCGGCTTCACGCGCACCCCGTCGGCCTCGACCCGGTGGCAGTTCGAACACTCGAGCTTCTTGCCGAAATCATAGCGGCCGCGGAAGCTCGCCGCCATGCGCGCAACCCCGCCGGTCGCCTGCAAATGCGTGTCGTGCGGGAATTTGAGGCCGTTATAGTCGACCATCCCCTTCGCCAGCGTCGTGCGCACCAGCTTCGCGCCCGGCGCCGGGCGCACGAGCGGGCGGAATTCGGGGTGGCTTGTGCCAAAATCGGCGGCATCGGCGAGCGCCGTCGGATGGCCCGCGGTCTTCAATCGCGCCGACATGCCGTTATGACAGTCGGCGCAGAATTTCTGCGGCGTCGCGGGCATCGGCCCCGAACCTTCATGCTCGGTATGACACTCGACGCAGCGCCCCTGCGGCTTGTTGAAGGTCTTGGCGAAACCCGCGAGAATCTTCTCGCCCATGCCGGGCGGGTGGCGCGCGGCAAGCAGCATCGCGGCCGGCGCATTGGCGTGAGCCATGCTCATCGCCTTGTGCTCGCCGGTGTGGCAGCCGACGCACGCCTTGTCGGTCACCGCGACGAAGGGCTCGACGTGGCACGACTGGCAATCGTTCTTCAGGCTCGCGTGCGCGCTCGACAGCGGACCCGAAAGCCACGCGCTGTCGGCGTGATAGCCATCGGGGCGCTCGTTGACATTCTTGTAGCTGTACCACGCCCAGATCGGCCCGATCAGGAAGGCGAGCAGCATCAACAGGCCGAATGCCCACGCCCCCATGCGCTTGCCCAGCATCACGCCCTGCAGCGAGAAAGCCTTGGCCTCGTCGACATCCTTCGACGACTGCGACAGCTCGTCGATGCGCTCGACGAGGAGGATGATATTCTCACCCTCACGCGCGATCGTCAGCCGGTGCCCGCCGAAGCGCAGCTCGCCGCCCGCACCGCTGTCGATATCGGCAACGGTTGTGCTGCGCCCATTTAGGTCGAACCCCAGCCCCTCGCTCGCTGCGACGCGCACCGTGCGCCCGTCGGCGCTGCTGATCGTCGCATGATGCGGATTCACCGCGAGATCAGCGACATGGATGCTATTGCTGCCCTCGCGGCCGAGCGTGATCGTGTCGCCTGGCAGCGGCGTATCGCGGATGATCTGTTTGCCGGTCTTCGTCGTCGAAATACGGCGCAGGATGAAGCTCATGGTTCTCCTCCCCGCCTTACCAGTAGAAGAAGACGCTGATGATGTGCGCCGACAGCGCCGCGATCAGCGCAAAGGTCAGCGGCACATGTACATAAAGCCAAATTTCGAGCAGCGCGCGAATCTTGAGGTGCCGGCGCAGCCGCGTCAGTGCGGCTTCCTTCTGCTTGAGTAGCCCGACGACCTTCTCGCGCGCCTCGCGGTCGCTGCCGTTCGAGGCCGACAGCGTCCGCAGCGCCGCGGCGGTCGCGCAATTCGGGTAGCGCCCCGACAACCGTGCGCCAATGCCGCCGGCAAACGGATCTTCGCCCAGCGCCGCGAGCACTGGCGCCGTGTCCTCGGGCGTCAGCGGCTGCGCCGCGCTATGCAGTTGGCGGTCGAAGGCGCGGATCGCTTCGAGCATCTGCATCTGCGTCATCTCGTCGCGGTTGTTCGACAGCGCCGCGGGCAGGGTCGCATAGACGATCACGCCATACAGCCCCGACAGGATCACGAGCATCATCAGCGCCCAGGCGAGCGTGTGGACATTCCAGCCGAGCTGGAACCCGGTGTGCCAGGTGCCGACGACGATCAGGCTGAGCCCGAGATAGACATGCGCCGAGGTCCACGCCTTCAGCGACCAGTAATCGCTCGTCATCTTGCGCTTACGATAGCCGAGCGCGGTAAGCCAGAGAATCAGCGCCGCGCCGATCGTGCCGAGCGTATAGCCATACCAGCTGCCGCCATTATGCCGCGGCGTCACGTCGACCAAGGCATAGGAGATGATGATGAGCAGGCAGAGCCCGCCCGAAATCTTCGCCCAGCGAAAACCGGCGTAGCGAAGAAAGCCCTCATGCTTGCGCTCGCGGACGCGTTCGGTCTGGGTCGCCTTCGACCGGCGCCGCTGAAAGAGCGATGCCATCAGCCGGCGTCCTCTTCGAGCCGCGCGATCGACAGGAACTCCTCGGGAGAAACGCGGATCGCGGCGCCCGTCGGACAGGCGCGCACGCACGCCGGGCCGCCCGCGATACCCTTGCACATGTCGCATTTAACCGCGATCTTCTTGGGCTTTTCGTCGCCCAACTGCTTCTTGGTCCATTTGGGCGACGGCTCGCCGGGGCCGGGGCCGAAACCGGTGAGCAGCCAGCGTAGCAGGCTGGGCTTCTCCGGCGGCGCCGCTTCCATGCGGATCACCCCATAGGGGCAGTTGCGCATGCAATTTCCGCAACCGATGCATCCCGGCTCCATGAACACTTCGCCGTCGGGGCCGCGGTGGATCACGTTCGGCGGGCAATCGGCCATGCAGTGCGGATGCTCGCAGTGGCGACAGCTTGTCGGCACATGGAGGTGGGCGAAGGTCTTGCCCGCCTCGCGGTCGAGCCGCGACAGGCCTTCGTGGCTGTCGGCGCATGCCTTTTCGCAATTGTCGCAGCCGACGCACAGATTCTCGTCGATCAGCAGCGCGTCGGTCGCCTCGCCGAGCCCTTCCTTCATGATGAAGCTGGCGGTGTCCGAATAGAGATCGACCGCGCTCGAATAGCTCGCTTTCCGTGATTCGATGAAGCTGTTCATCGCCGCGCGCTCGGCGACCGCGGCCTCGGTCGCCTCGCGCACCTGCGGCCGCTTGGCGAGCATCGCCTTGAACTGCTCGCCCTTCAGCCGGATCACTTCGCTCGCGACCGCGGCCTTCACGGTGGCGTTGCGCCGCTCGCCACTGAGCACCGCCATTTCGCCGAAGAAGCTGCCCGCGGGCAGGTAGCGCAGGAAGATCGGCTTTCCGCCGATGTCCTTTTCGACCACCATCGAACCCGAGCGGATGACATAGACGTCGTCGCCCTCGTCGCCCTCGGCGAGCACGACCTTGCCCGCGGGCACGCGTTCGATGGCCGGATCCTCAACGATCGGCTCGAGATCCTCGACCGTCAGCCCGCCCTTGAATATCTGCAGCAGCTGGCGTTCGAGCGAGATGCGGTTGATCACGCGCTTCGCACCCGGGACCGCGGCCATCAGCTTGAGCGCTGCGGTGCGCGACACTTCGACGAAAATAGCGTCCTCGCCGGCGCGGATCGTCGCGCCGCGCTTGCGGCCCGAGATCAGCCCGACCTCGCCGAATATCGACCCCTCTTCGATCGGGACGGTGATGCCGGGACCGACCTCGACGAGCGCATGGCCGTCGGCGATCGCGAACAGCGACGACCCCGGCTCGCCCTTTTCGAACACGACATCGCCCTTGCGGTAAAAGGCGACCTTTGAATCGAGCATGAATTCGCGCATCTGGAGCGGCGACACATCGGCGAAAATGCGGATGCGCGTGCGCAGATATTCGAGCCATTCGCTGACCGATTTCTGCTGCGGCAACCCCGCGAAGATCGCCGCGAGATCCTTTTCGTCGGCGGGGGTAAGCGCCTTGTTGCCGTTCAGGAACTCGACGACGTCATAGCCCTGATTCATGCAATGCTTGATCAGCGGATAACCCGCGAGCGCGCCGATGACATAGAGGCCGGGCACCGTCGTCTCGAAGGTCGGCGACAATTTCGGAAAAGCCTCCCGATCGGGACCGGTGAACTCGATCCCCATCGATTCGACGAAGCCGCGCGGCGCGACCGACCCCAAACGCGCGACGATCACGTCGCACTCGATCCGCTCTTCCCCCGTCGGGGTTTCGAGCGTCAGCCAGCCCGGCTCGACCTTCTTCGGCTGCGTCTCGGTGCGGATCGACATGAAGCCGTTCTCGCCCGCCTCGGTCATGTCGGCGACATTCTTGGCCTTGGCGCGCGCGAAATCCTTCGAGCGGTTGAGGATCGTGACCGTATTTTCGAGCGCCTCTTCGGCAACACCGAGCGCATTTTCGATACCCGCGTCGCCCGATCCGACGACGGTGATATGCTTGTCCTTGAAATCTTCGGGATCATCGACCTGATAGATGATGTGCGGCAAGTCGGCACCCTCGCAGCGCATCCGGTTCGGATTGCCCTGCGTGCCGATCGCCAGCACGATATTCTCTGCCGTGTAGACGTCACCCTTGGCGGTCTTGATCGCGAACGCGCCCTTTTCGCCGGTCACTTCGGCAACCTCTGCGTGATAGGCGACCTGCACCTTGTTGTTCGCCGCGTCCTCATCCCAATTGCCGAGGATATATTCGCGCGCACCCTCGGCGAAGCGGCAGTCGGAGCGCAGGTCAAGCCGCTCGGGGGTCGCAAGCACACGCTTGCCCTTTTGATATTTGAAGATCGTGTCCGACAGATGGTCGGTTTTTTCGAGCAATATGTGGCTGAGCCCGAGCTGCGCGGCGCGCGACGCGGCGCTGAGCCCCGCGGGACCCGACCCGATGATCGCAACCTTGACCGGATCGCTCATGCGCGCGCCGTCGCACGGCCGAAGCCGCACCTGCTGTTGCTAACCGTGATGCTGAACGCGCGCACGGGCATCCTTTCCCCCTGTCGCCAGCCCCCCCGGCGAATTCATAACGGATGCGACCCGGACTTATGTCCTGGGCGCAAAGCTATGCCCTTGAAAGCGAGGAAAGGTCAACCAGTGGAGGCGAGAAACCAACCGTTGCGAGCCATTCTCAACAACGAGCAGCCGGTGCGATCAGGCGAGCTCGAACATCGCCGCAATACGTTCGGACTGAGTCGGCTCGAAGCGCGACCATCCATCGGGGCCCAGCCGTTCGAGCGGGCGGAAGCGCGCCTTGTACGCCATGCGCGCCGACCCTTCGATCCAATAGCCGAGATAGACGTAGGGCAGTCCCGCCCGCGCCGCGCGCTGGACATGGTCGGCGATGATATAGGTGCCCAGCCCCTCGCGCATCGGATGCGCCGCGTCGAAGAAGCTGTAGATCATCGACAGCCCGTCGCCCTGCCGGTCGGTCAGGCAGCAACCGACGAGACGGCCCTTGCTGCCATCCGCGGTCGGCTCGCGATATTCGATCATATAGCTGTCGACCGGGGTCTGCTCGACCATGTCGGCGAAATCCTGCTCGTCCATGTCGGCCATGCCGCCATCGGGATGGCGCGAGCCGAGGTAGGAGCGCAGCAGCGCATATTGCTCTTCGGTCGCCCACGGCTTGCACGCGGTCGCGACAAGATCGCCGTTGCGGCGCAGGTTGCGCTTCTGCGAGCTGCTGGGCGTGAATTCGGTCGCGCAGACGCGTACCGACACGCAGGCCGAGCAATCGGCGCAGCTCGGGCGATAGGCGACCGACTGGCTGCGGCGAAAGCCGATGCGGCCGAGCGCGTCGTTCAGCTCGTTCGCCGAATTGCCGCTGAGCTCGGTGAACACCTTGCGCTCGGTCTTGCCCGCCAGATAGGGGCAGGGCGCCGGGCTAGTGACAAAAAAGCGCGGAAAACGGAACGGTGCGGACACGCGGGAAAACCTCCGGACTGGCGAATGCGGAGCCCCCCGACGCGGGTCCGACGCGCTACTTGCACCAACTATGCCGCGCAGCGTCAATGGTGCAAAGTCCATTTACCATTTTTAAACGTCCCGATCTGAATCAACCCGAAAATTTTGTGAATCAGCCGGTAACTTTTGTGCCGATTTGAATCGATCTCCGATGAATCGATCCTCCCTGTGGCGAAGCCATGGGGAGGTGGCGGCGGCGAAGCCGCTGACGGAGGGGCTTGGACGCTTCGCCCCTCCACCACGCCCTGCGGGCGCGGTCCCCCTCCCCATCGCTGCGCGACAGGGAGGATCTGATCGTCAGCTGTAGCCGCGCAGCTCGTCGCCCGTCAGCGTCGCGACATGCAACACGTTGGTCGATCCCGGAGTGCCGAACGGAACCCCCGCCATCATCACCAGCTTCGCGCCCGCCTTGCAGATGCCGTGACGCAGCGCCATGCGCTTGCCCTTGGCGATCATCTCTTCGAAGCTGCCGATGTCCTTGGTCGGCACGGCATGCGCGCCCCACAGCAGGCCCATGCGCCGCGCCGCCTCGCGCTTCGGCGTGAGCACCAGCAAAGGCGCACCCGGCCGCTCGCGCGCGACGCGGCGCGCGGTCGAACCCGATGCGGTGAAGCAGATGATCGCATCGGCGGCGATCGTCGTGATGATGCTGCCCGCCGCCTCGGCGAGCGCGTCGGCGGTCGTCGCGTCGGGCGCGGTTTCGGTGAAATGCAGGCGGCGGAAATAATCGGGGTCGCTTTCGACCGAGCGCGCGATCGAATCCATCATCGTCACCGCCTCGACCGGGAAGGCGCCCGCTGCGGTTTCGGCCGACAGCATGATCGCGTCGGCGCCGTCGTACACTGCGGTCGCGACGTCGGACACTTCGGCGCGCGTCGGCGACGGCGAGACGATCATCGACTCAAGCATCTGCGTCGCGACGACGACGGGCTTGCCCATGCGACGCGCGGTCGCGACGATCTTTTTCTGCAGCGGCGGAACCGCCTCGGGGGGCAATTCGACACCGAGGTCGCCGCGCGCAACCATCGCCGCGTCGGCAAGCTCCAGGATTTCCTCGATCCGCTGCACGCCCGACGGCTTTTCGAATTTGACGAGCAAGGCCGCCTTACCGCCGATCAGCGTGCGTGCTTCGGCGACATCCTCGGGACGCTGCACGAACGACAGCGCGATCCAGTCGACATGCTGTTCGAGCGCGAAGGTCAAATCCTTACGGTCCTTTTCGGTGAGCGCCGCGAGCGGCACGACGACGTCGGGCACGTTGACGCCCTTGCGGTCCGAAATCTTGCCGCCGACCTCGACCACCGTCTCGATCTTGTCCGGCGCGACGCTCTTCACGCGCAGCACCAGCTTGCCGTCGTCGATCAGCAGGCGCGTGCCGGCTTCGAGCGCCGCGAACAATTCGGGGTGCGGCAGGTAAACGCGCGTCGCGTCGCCCGGTGTCTTGTCGGTATCGAGCGTGAAGCTCTTGCCGTTCACCAACTCGGCCGGGCCGTCCTTGAAGGTGCCGACGCGCAGTTTCGGGCCCTGCAAATCGACGAGGATCGTCGTTGGACGTCCGGTGTCCTTTTCGAGCGCGCGGATCGCCGCGATCACCTTGGCATGGCCGGCATGGTCGCCATGGCTCATATTGACGCGAAACGCATCGGCACCCGCGCGGTGCAGCTCGGCGATCATCTCGGGGTTGGCGCTTGCGGGGCCAAGGGTCGCCAGGATGCGCACCTTGCGCTGGCGGGGGGTAAAATTCTGGACCACAAAAGCTCCGATAACAGGGGGGAACGCTAGGGCAATGCCGACTTGCTGATGATGGCAATGCCGCCTTGATGATACGAAGGCAACCGCCGTATAGCTATTCAATCATTCAACGGAGGAACCATGTCCTGCAGCGACGATCAGACGACCGGTAACGACGCGCTCGACAGCCTCGACGATGCGGTCGCCGCTGCGGCCTTCCGCCGCCTCGTTCGCCTGCTTCAGCATCGCAGCGACGCGGCGAACATCGACCTGATGGGCCTCGCCGGATTTTGCCGCAACTGCCTCGGCGACTGGATCGCGGAGGCGGGCGACATGGACAAGGAGGCGGGCCGCGCGATCGCGCACGGCATGCCTACCGCGGAGTGGAAGGCGCGCCACCATACCGCCGCTACCCCCGAACAGCTCGCGCGGATGGAAGAAAGCATGGCCAAAAATCCCGGAGCCGATTAGGGACGCGCCAGGCGCGATTCTCGCGCCGCATCATCCCAATCACCGGAGCCAAAAATGAGCGAAGCCACCGTATCCGACGAACAACTGCGCCTTTTCATCGAGCGCATCGAGCGTCTGGAAGAAGAGAAAAAGGGCATCGCCGACGACATCCGCGACACCTATAATGAATCGAAGTCGCAGGGTTACGACCCGAAAATCATGCGCCAGATCGTGCGCCTGCGCAAACTGCCGGTCCACGACCGCAAGGAAATGGAAGCGATTCTCGACGTCTATAAGTCGGCGCTCGGAATCGACTAAAATCCACGGAGGAGAGTGACGATGTTCAGCACCACCACCAATAACGTCGAGGGCCGTCCGGTCCGCGAATATCTGGGCATCGTCACCGGCGAAGTGATCGTCGGCGCAAATTTGTTCCGCGATCTGTTCGCCAGCATCACCGACATCGTCGGCGGCCGATCGGGCAAATATGAGGATGTCCTCGCCCGCGCGCGCAAGGAAGCGATCGGCGAAATGGAAGCCGAGGCCGCGCGCCTCGGCGGCAATGCGGTGATCGGCGTCGACCTCGACTATGAAGTGCTCGGGCAGAATGGTTCGATGCTGATGGTGTCGGCGAGCGGGACGGCGGTGACGCTGGCGTGAGCGCTGACATCCGCCCGGCGACCTCAGCCGACGCGGTGCGATGTGCCGAGATTTACGCGCCCTATGTCACGGACAATTGGGTCAGTTTCGAATGCGATCCGCCCGATGCGGTGGAAATGGCGCGCCGGATAGAGAGTTATAGGGCAAGTCATGGCTGGCTGGTTGCGGAGGTCGAAGGCCAAATTGCGGGATATGCCTATGGCTCCCCGCACCGCACGCGAGAAGCCTACGCAACCTCGGCAGATGTCGCAGTCTACCTTGATACGGCTTTTGCGCGTGCCGGAATTGGGCGGCAGCTTTATGAGGCGCTGTTTCCGATTCTGGCGCATCGCAATATCCACGCCATCTTTGCCGGGATTGCCTTGCCGAATGAAGCCAGCATCGGCTTGCATGAGGCAATGGGCTTCACGCCGATCGGTATCTACCGCGAGGTCGGATGGAAAATGGGCGGCTGGCGCGATGTCGGGTGGTGGCAGCGGTTGCTTTGACATTCGGTCCTGATGTAAGCGCGCGCTTCCAGTTCCTTCCAGCCGAAAAGAAGAGAGCCATGGCCGGCCATAGCAAATTTAAGAACATCATGCACCGCAAGGGTGCGCAGGACAAAAAACGCAGTTCGCTGTTTTCCAAGCTTTCGCGCGAAATCACCGTCGCGGCGAAGATGGGCCTGCCCGATCCCGACGCCAACGCCCGCCTGCGTGCGGCGATCAACGCCGCCAAGGCGCAGTCGGTGCCGAAGGATAATATCCAGCGCTCGATCGACAAGGCCGCGGGCGGCGAAGGCGATAATTACGAAGAGATCCGCTACGAAGGCTATGGCCCCGGCGGCGTGTCACTGATCGTCGAGGCGCTGACCGACAACCGCAACCGCACCGCGACCAACGTCCGCACCGCGTTCAGCAAGAATGGCGGCAACCTCGGCACCAGCGGCAGCGTCAGCCACGGTTTCGACCGTCTCGGCATGATCAGCTATGCCGCAAAGGCGGGCGACGCCGACACGGTGTTCGAAGCTGCGCTCGACGCCGGCGCCGACGATGTCGAATCGTCCGAGGACGGCCACGACATCTGGACCAGCGTCGACAGCCTGCACGAAGTCGCGAAAGCGCTCGAAGCCAAGCTCGGCGAGGCCGAAGGCGTGAAGCTCGCATGGCGCCCGACGCTGAAGAGCGAAGTCGCCGACGAAGCGACCGCGCAGACCCTGTTCAAGCTGATCGACACGCTCGACGACGACGATGACGTCCAGACCGTGTGGGGCAATTACGAAATCCCTGACGCCGTGATGGAAAAACTGGGGTGAGCGATCCCGCGGCAGCAGGCGGAGAGGACAAGGTTCGCCGAGTCCTCGAAGCCTATGCCGCCGCGTGGAAATCGGGCGATCTGGCGGCGATCGCCGCGCTGTATCATGACGATTTCACCCTGCATTATGGCGGCGCCAACGCGCTGTCGGGCGTCCATGTCGGAAAGATGGCCGCGCTGACGATACTCGCCGATTTCTCACGGCGCACCGGCCGGCGGCTTCTCGAGATCGTCGATGTCATGGCGGGGCCGCGCCGCGGAGCGATTGTCGCGCGCGAACGGCTGGGCCCAGGCGATGCGGCGGTCGAGGTCGAGCGCCTGCTTGTCTATACCGTCGCCGACGGCCTGCTGCGCGAATGCTGGGTTTACGACGCCGATCAGGCGCTGATCGACCGGCTGATCGGCCCGGCCTGACCCCATGATCATCCTCGGTCTCGATCCCTCGCTCAGCTGCACCGGCTGGGGCGTCATCCGCGTCGAGGGCAACCGGATCAGCCATATCGCCAACGGGCAGGTGAAGACCGACGCGAAGGCGTCCCTGCCCGACCGGCTCGCGCATCTCGACACCGTGCTCGCGGCGGTGATCGCCGATCATGCCCCGCAATGCGCTGCGGTCGAGGAAGTCTTCGTCAACGACAATCCGCAATCGACGCTCAAACTTGCGCACGCGCGCGGCGTCGTGCTGCTCGGCTGCGCGCGCGGCGGGCTGACGGTCGCCGAATATGCCCCGCGCCTCGTCAAGAAAGCGATCGTCGGCACCGGCGGCGCGGCGAAGGAACAGGTGCAGGCGATGCTGCGCGTGCTGCTTCCCGGCGCAAAGGTCGCGGGCGCCGATGCCGCCGATGCGCTCGCGGTCGCGATCTGTCATGCGAACCATCGCCCGCGACACTAACACTTCGTCACCCCGGACTTGATCCGGGGTCCACGCGGCGATGGATGCCGGATCAAGCCCGGCATGACGGTGAAGGGAAATTGATTCCCTTTTCGTTCTCCCCGCGTTAGGCACGAGGCATGATCGCAAAACTGACAGGGCGGCTGGATTCGAGCGGCGCAGGCCATGCGGTGATCGACGTCGGCGGCGTCGGTTATCTGGTCGAGGCATCGGCGCGTACGCTCGACACCTTGGGCCCGGTCGGCGGCGCCGTCACCATCCACACCGAAATGCTCGTCGGCGAGGATTTCCTCCGTCTGCTCGGCTTTGCCAAGGCCGAGGAGCGCGACTGGTTCCGCCTGCTCACCAGCGTGCAGGGTGTCGGTGCAAAGGTCGCACTCGCGATCCTCTCCGCGCTCGAAATCGGCGACCTGCAACGCGCGCTCGCCAGCGGCGACAGCGCGATGATCGCGCGCGCGAACGGCGTCGGGCCGAAACTGGCGCAGCGGATCACGCATGAGCTGAAGGACAAGGCCGGCGCGCTCGGCGGGATCGCGGGAAGCGGGCCGGTCCTCTCGGCCGCTCCCGGCCCGCTCGGCGATGCTGTCACCGCCCTCACCGGGCTCGGCTTCAAGCCCGGCGAGGCGAGCACCGCGGTTGCGGCTGCCAACGAGGAACTGGGCGCGAGTGCAAGCCTCGACGCGCTCGTCCGCGTGGCGCTCAAGAAAGCGGCGAAGTGATGCCGCTTAATGAAGAACAATTGAAAGACGCTATTGACGAAGGGCAAACACTTCGGGGGTGGATTTCGAATGGCTATGCACAGGTTGAATATCTTCTCGGAGACATCATCGTTCGATCATGGGAAATGCCCGAGTACGCGGGCACGGTCGAGAGGCTCCCCCATCGAGTTGAAAAGCGCATTGCAAAAGTTCGCGAAATTATAGCCATTGAGGGATTTTTCAGCCAGTTTGGTGACGAAATTATCTGGATTATTAATGGATTTGGCGACCACCATCAAACGCGCAATTTACTCGCTCATGGATTTTGCACAGTATATCACACACCTGACGGGGATTTCGGCCTTGAGTTTCGCAAATGGCATCGAGATGGGAATCAGGACATTGAAATCAGACAAGTTTTTCGCTTGATTCATTTGGAGTACCTAAAAGCACAGCTTATCCATATTTCTGAACGTGCATTGGGACTTTCGTTGGCGATAGATAATGAGCTCGGGTTGGTTGGGCCGTGACCTATTCCATCGACCTCGCTTTCCGAAAGCAGCGAAAATGACCGATCGGACCCGCAACGCATCTTGCCGATGTGGCCAAGTCCGCATCACCTGCACCGGCGAGCCGATCCGCGTGTCGGTCTGCCATTGCGGCGAGTGCAAGGCGCGCAGCGGCAGCGCCTTTGCCGCGCAGGTTCGCTTTCCGGCCGGGCAGGTCCGCATCGAAGGCGAAGCGAACGCAAGGATGTGGCAATATACCGGAGACAGTGGCAACACCGCCGACTTCTTCTTTTGCGGCATCTGCGGTTCGGGCGTCTGGTATCGCGCGCGGCCCTATCATGACGCCTATGCGATACCGCTGGGCAATTTCGAGCCCGGGCATGGCTTCGTGCCGGACTATTCGGTGTTTGAGGAGCGGCAAGAGCCTTGGGTTTCGATCACCGGCGATGCAATAGAGCATTATGACTGAGCCGGCTCTCACGACACCCATTCGCACGCCCGAAGATGCCGATGCCGCGTTGCGGCCGAAGACGCTTGCCGAGTTTGTCGGGCAGGCGGCGGCGCGGGAGAATCTGCGCATCTTTATCGAGGCGGCGAAGGCGCGGGCGGATGCGCTCGATCATGTGCTCTTTTATGGTCCGCCGGGGCTCGGTAAGACGACCTTGGCGCAGATCGTCGCGCGCGAACTCGGCGTCGGCTTTCGGTCGACCAGTGGCCCGGTGATCGCGAAGGCGGGCGACCTTGCGGCGCTGCTTACCAATCTCGAGGACGGCGACGTCCTCTTCATCGACGAAATCCACCGCCTGTCGCCCGCGGTCGAGGAAATCCTCTACCCGGCGATGGAGGACCGCGCGCTCGACATCATGATCGGCGAAGGGCCGTCGGCGCGGTCGGTGCGGATCGATCTGCCCAAGTTCACGCTGGTTGGCGCGACGACGCGGCAGGGGCTGCTCACGACGCCGCTGCGCGACCGCTTCGGCATTCCGGTGCGGCTCAATTTCTACACGCATGGCGAGCTGGAGCAGGTGATCACGCGCGCCGCCCGATTGCTCGCGCTGCCGATCGCGTCCGACGGCGCGCTCGAGATCGCCAAACGCTCGCGCGGGACGCCTCGCATCGCGGGGCGGCTGCTGCGCCGCGTGCGCGATTTCGCGACCGTTGCCGGGCATAAGATCGTCGATGCGAAGGCCGCCGATGCCGCGCTCAACCGGCTCGAGGTCGATGCACTCGGGCTCGACGCGATGGACCGGCGATACCTGACGATGATCGCCGATATCTATCGCGGCGGGCCGGTCGGGGTCGAGACGATGGCGGCGGGGCTGTCCGAACCGCGCGACACGATCGAAGATGTGATCGAGCCCTATCTTTTGCAGGTCGGGTTGATCGCGCGCACTGCGCGTGGACGCATGCTCAACGGGAGCGCGTGGAAGCATCTGGGGCTCAATCCCCCGGCGGGATCGCAGGACGGACTTTTCGATTAAGCGAAATAGGCGGATTTCCGCGACTTTCATTCCATCAACCGGCCCCGATCTGCGACAAACCGTTGGTTAGGGGTTTGCGACGAGTCGAAGGGCCGCTATCGGTTGGGACAATGGTAAACGCCCCGCCCCCCTTCATCCCCGGCGCCTTCGTCGGGGCTGAGCATCATTTCCGGGCGCGTGTCTACTTCGAGGATACCGACCTGTCGGGTATCGTCTATCACGCCAATTACCTGCGCTATATGGAGCGCGCGCGGTCGGACATGCTGCGGATCGCGGGCATCGATCAGCGCGCGGCGATGGAAGCGGGTGAAGGCAGCTGGGCGGTCACTGACGTTGCCATCAAATACCGCAGCCCGGCGAAGCTCGACGACGATCTGCTCGTCGTCAGCACGGTCGAGGCGGTCCGCGGCGCAAGCGTGATTATTTCGCAGCGCATCCTTCGCGGAACTGACACGTTAAGCGGCGAGACATTGACGGACGGGCAAGTCACCGCCGCCTTCCTGTCGCCCGAAGGCCGGCCGCGCCGCCAGCCCGCGGGTTGGGCCGATCGATTCACCGCCATCATGAATGGAGAGACTTTCCCTTGCTAGACAATATCTCGCTGGCCGCCGACGCGGCGACCTTGTCCCCCGTCGCCCTGTTCCTGCAGGCCGATATCATCGTGAAGGCGGTGATGATCGGGCTGCTCGCCGCGTCGATCTATGTCTGGGCGGTGATCTTCACCCACGGCCGCAGCGTCAACAAGCTGATGAGCGCCTCCGAACGCTTCGAGCGCGATTTCTGGCGCGCCGACAATATCGACAAATTCTTCGACAAGAACGGCAGCGAGGAATTGCCGAGCGCCAAGGTGCTCGGCGCCGGGATCAGCGAATGGCGCCGTTCGACCAAGACCAAGAATGTTGACCGCGACGGCACGCGCGAACGCCTCGGCATTGCGATGAACAGTGCGGTTGCGGGCGAAGTCGACCGGCTCGCCGAAAAGATCGGCACGCTGGCGACCATCGGCTCGGTTGCTCCTTTCGTTGGTCTGTTCGGAACCGTGTGGGGCATCATGCGCAGCTTCACGGCGATCGCGGCGGAAAATAATAGCAGCCTCGCCGTCGTCGCACCCGGCATCGCCGAGGCGCTGTTCGCGACGGCGATCGGCCTGTTCGCCGCGATTCCCGCGGTGATCGCGTATAATGCCTTTTCGCAGCGCCTGAACCGGCTCGAATCGCGCCTCGGCCGCTTTGCTGACGGGCTGCATGCGACCTTCAGCCGCGAACTCGAGGTCGAAGCCTGATGGCGATGAGCGGTCCCTCCGGCGGCATCGGCGGACGGCGCGGCCGCGGCCATCGCCGCGCGCCGATGGCCGAAATCAACGTCACTCCGCTCGTCGACGTGATGCTGGTGCTGTTGATCATCTTCATGATCACGGCGCCCCTGCTCGCCTCGGCGGTTCCGATCGACCTGCCCGAAAGCCGGGCGAAGCCGGTCGAGACCGAGGATCAGGAGCCCGTGCAGCTGTCGATCAACGCCGACGACACGCTCTATATCGGCGAAGAGGTGGTGCCCGAAGCCGAGCTTGCGGCGCGCCTCGACGCGATCGCGCGCGAGAATGAAGGCAAGGACAAGCCGCGCCAGATCATGCTGCGCGCCGACAAGGGGCTCGACTATGGACGCGTGATGCGCGTGATGGGCGAGCTCAACCGCGCCGGCCTCACGCGCATTTCGCTGGTGACGACGGGATCGGAGGGCGACGCCGACAGCGAGCCCGCCGCGGTCACCGACGGTTCAGAAACACGGCCCTAGGTTAAGACGATGGCCGAAACACGGGCAGTGAGGGGGAATGAAGGACGCGGCATCGCCATCGCGGTGGCGGCGCATGTCGTCATCATCGGCCTGCTTTCGGTCCAGTGGACCGCGGGCGAGCGCCGCTTCGACAATCCGCCGATGGAAGTCGACCTGATCGCCGAAAGTGCGGTGCAATCGACCGCGCCGGTGATCAGCGAGACGCCCCCCGCCGCGCGGCTCGGCGAAGAGGACAATGTCGACATCGCGGCGCCCGAGCCGGTGCCCGCGCCACCGCTGCCCGAACCGGTGGTGCGGCCCACGCCCGCGCCGACGCCCAAGCAGGTCGCGAAGCCCAAGCCGGCACCGACGAAGCAACCTCCCGCCGCGCAAAAGGCGCAGCCCAAGGCGGCTCCCAAGGCACCGCCCGCCAAGAACCGCCCCGCGCGCCCGACCGGGCGCCTCGACGGGATCGCCGAGGGGCTCTCGAAATCGCAGCCCAAATCGCCTGCGAGCAAGGGCGCACCCGCCGGGGCGACCGCCGCCGAGGTCCGGCGCTCGATCGACGTCAGCATCAAGTCGGCGGTCGCGCCGCGCTGGAACGGCTGCCGCATCTCGGGGGTCGACGTCGACCAGCTCAAGACCGTGGTCAAATTCCGCCTCACCCAGTCGGGCGCGCTCGCCGGCTTCACGAGTGTTACGACGTCAGGCGAGAACGACAGCAACAAATTCCAGATCCAGCGCCACCAGGAATGCGCCAAACGCGCGGTGGAACTCGCCGCACCCTTCGACCTGCCCGAGGAAAATTACAGCTTCTGGCAGAATTACACGCTCGATTTCATCAAGAGGTAAGAGAAATGCTCCTCCGTCCGATCAGCCTTTCGCTCGCCCTGCTGCTCACCGCGGCACCGGTCCTCGCGCAAACCCCGGCAGCTCCGACGCCGCCTGCGGTCACGCCGACCGAGCCGCGCGAGACGATCGAAGGCACGCTGTCGCAGGACCGCACGGTCATCGCGATCCCCGCGCTCGCCACCGCATCGGTGCAAAATGTCGCCGGGCTGCGCACCGACAGCCTCGGCCGCCAGATCGCCGAAGTCATCGCTGCCGACCTTGAACGCAGCGGCCTCTATGACCCCATGGGCCCCAGCGGCATTCCGGCGATCAGCCGCGCCGAGGTGCAGGCGCCGCGTTTTGCCGAATGGCAGACGCGCAATGCTGAAAACGTCGTCCACGGCTTCGTCGACGCGAGCGGCACCGGCGGCCTTGTCGTCGGTTGCTATCTCTACGACACCGCGCTCGGCAGCGAGCTTGTCCGCAAGGGCTTCGAAATCCAGCCCGGCGACTGGCGCCGCGCCGCGCATAAATGTGCCGACGCCATCTATTCGCGCCTGTCGGGCGAAGCGCCCTTCTTCGACAGCCGCGTCGCCTATATCGCCGAGAGCGGCCCCAAAGGGAACCGCATCAAGCGGCTCGCGATCATGGACAGCGACGGGGGCAATCACCGCTTCATCACCAACGGGCAGGCGCTCGCGATCAGCCCGCGCTTCTCGCCCGATTACAAGAAGATCGTCTACGTTTCCTATCTGAACAACCGCGTCCGCGTCTTCATCTATGACGTCGCGGCGGGTTCGCAGAAGCTGGTGACCGAAAGCTCGAACGCGACCTTCGCGCCGCGCTGGTCGCCCGACGGCACCCAAATCCTCTATTCGATGGCCGTCAACGGCAACACCGACATCTATCGCATCTCGGCGAACGGCGGCACGCCGGTACGGCTGACGAGCACGCCGGGCATCGACGTCGGGGGCAGCTTCTCGCCCGACGGCAAGAAGATCGTGTTCGAAAGCGACCGGTCGGGCGGTCAGCAAATCTATACGATGAACATCGACGGATCGAACCAGCAGCGGATCAGCTTTGGCGGCGGGCGCGCCGCGACCCCCGAATGGTCGCCGCGCGGCGATTTGATCGCCTTTACCCGCATGGGCGGCGGCGAGTTCCGCGTCGGGGTGATGACCCCGTCGGGCGGCGGCGTGCGGATGCTGACCAACAGCTGGCAGGACGAGGCGCCAACCTGGTCGCCGAATGGCCGCGTCATCCAGTTCTTCCGCACCACCCCGGGCCGCGAAGGCAAGTCGAGCCTGTGGCAAGTCGACCTGACCGGCGTGAACATGCGCCGTCTGCCGACCCCGCAAGACGGGTCGGACCCCAGCTGGGGCCCGGTACTTCCCTGAGGAAAACCGGAACCAAAAAGGCGCGATCGGGTTCAACTATCGCGTCCTGAACGGGCCAATTCGGCCGCACGAATATTTTCAACAACAAGAGGACAGAGACATGACGATACGCAAAAGCACCGCAATGATTGCGGCGATCACCATGCTTGCTGTTGGCGCCTGCGCGAAAAAGGCCCCTGACACGCTCCCCCCCGCCCCCGAAGGCACCGGCACCGATACGGGCGCCGGCACGGGTACGGGCGTCGTCCCCGGGTCGCAGGAAGACTTTCTCGCCAGCGTCGGCGCCATGGGCGACCGCGTTTTCTTCGATTACGACCAATATAATGTCGATGCGCAGGACCAGGCGACGTTGCAGACCCAGTCACAGTGGTTGCAGCGTAATCCCGCGGTCCGCGTTACGCTCGAAGGCCATGCCGACGAACGCGGCACTCGCGACTATAATATCGCACTCGGCGAGCGCCGCGCGAACGCCGCGAAAAACTATCTCGCGTCGCTCGGCGTCGACCCGTCGCGCATCCAGGTCATCAGCTATGGCAAGGAACGCCCGGCCGAAATCGGTTCGACCGAGGAAGCCTATGCCAAGAACCGCCGCGCGGTGACCGTCGTTATCGGGCGCTAAGAAGCGGCCATAGCGGCACTGTCGCGAAGGCGGCGGCGCAGGCAAAGACACCAAAGGGGACCCGTCGCTCACCGAGCGGCTGGTCCCCTTTTCGTTGGGCAATAAGCGCCCAGACGATCCCGCCGAGGCTCGCGAGCAGCAGCATCAGCGGCAGCGCCTGCCAGCCGAGCCAGGCACCGATCGCCGCGACAAGCTTGGGATCGCCGCCGCCCATGCCCTCGGCATCGCGCGCGCGCCGATAGGCCCACGCGATTAGCGCCAGTATCAGCCCCCCAGCCAACGCGCCGATCCAGCGGTCGAGCAAAGGCGTTCCGAGCATCGGCCCGGCGAGCAACAAGCCAACGAGCGCGAGCAACGCACTGAGGCGATCGGGCAACCAGAAATGGCGCGCGTCGAGCAGCGCGAGCGGCAGCAGCAACCAGCCGAACAGGGCCCAGAGCCAGCCCGCCGTGCCGGGTAAAAGCGCCAGCGCTGCGGCACCGAGCAGCGCCGAACCCAGCTCGACGCGCCAGTGAAACGGATCGATCGGCTTGCCGCACGTCCGGCAGCGTCCGCGCGACGCGAGCGCCGAGAGCAGCGGAACGAGATCAAGCACGCCCAGCCGCCGCCCGCATCCGTCGCATTGCGAGCGCCCCAGCACCGAGCGCCCGGCTGGCCAGCGCAGCACCAACGTCGCGATGAAGCTGCCGAGGGCGAGCCCGATCAGCGCTGCAAGGGCGACGCCCGTGCCGAAGGGCAAAGCATCGAGGATCGTCACGTCAGAAGCGGCCCGAGGTCGCCAGCACGAAACCGGTAGGCCCAGCCTTGAACCCCAGCGCGGCGAGCGCGCCCGCCATCGCGGGATCGCGGTCGACATTGATCGCGAACTGCGCGCGATAGGTGCCGCTGCCATCGAACGACAAGGTCAGCCGTTCCATTCCCGACTGGCTGGCGAGCGCCGCCTGCGCGCGCCCGTTCGCGCACGTCAGCGGACCCGACAGGCCGCGCGAGAGGTCGAGCCCCGCGATGGGGGCGGAAACCGTAAGCTGGATGCGCCCGCTTGCCGCGGCGCATTTGCCCGCATCATCGAAGCGTATCGTGGCGCCTTCGAACCGGATCGTATCGACGGGGATCATGCCGAGCCCGCCCGACATCGACGTGGTGCCGCTGACGTTGGAGACGCCGCGCGAGTCGCTGCCGTGCAGACGGCCCGCGAGCGCGCCGAGCCGTTCGTCGGCACGCGAGAAAGCGAGTTCGGTGCGTGCACCGAGCAGCGCCAGCGGCGACAGGCTGGCGCGCACCGTGCCGAGCGGCAAGACGCCAAGCCGCGCATCGACGAGCTCGCCCGACCAGACCGACCCGCGAATTTCGCGCGCGGTGATGCCCGCATCGGTCGCACCCGACCAGCCGAGCGCGAGTCGCATCGGGAAGGTCGCGACAATCAGGATCAGCGCGAGCAGCAGCGCCGCAATCACCCAACGCCTGCGCACGCTCATTGTCCGCCCTTCCGAAGCTCGGCGGTCAGGCCGACGGTGCCGTCGGCGGCGGGGGTGATTGTCAGCTGGTCGATGACAAAACCCTGGCCTTCGAGCGAGGCGAGCCAGTCGGTAAGCACCGTCGCGCGTGCGGTGGCGATCGCGATCGTCGCCTGCCCCTGCCCACGCGCTTCGTTGCGGTCGAGCGTCAGCCCGATCTCGCCCGCCGACTGCGCCAGATATTGATCGATCGCGACCGCATCGATCATAGCCGCGACCGATTTCGCCGGACGCTGCGCGAGCAGTTGCACCTTGGCCGCCACGCGCCCCTCGCGCTCGATGGCGGCGCGATGCTGGCTTTCGAGATCGATGAACGCCGCGACCGCCGGACGGCCGAGCCCCCACAGGATGACGCCCAGCGCCAGGACGCCCGCGACGCTGACCAGCCAACGTTCGCGGAGCGATAGGCCGATCCACCAATTTTGCAGTCGCTCGGTCATGGCACCGCCCGGATCGTGATATTGGCCATTTGTTGCCCGTCGCTGCCCGCCATCGGCTGCGCGGTGATGCGATAACCGCGCGCCTGCAACGCTAGCAGCACCTTGTTGATATCCTCGACGCGCGGCGCGGCGAGGGTCGTGGTCAGCGTCCCGTCGGTGCGGTGCGACAGCGTCCTGAGCGTCACGCCGGGCGCATCGCCCATCGCATCGTAGAGCGCCGATGCCGGGACCGAGAAGGCGAGCGGTCCGCCGCCGGCAGCGGCGAGGCGACGGTCGAGTTCGGCTTCGGCCGCGGTCGCATCGGGCGCAGTCACCCCGGCCTTCTTCGCCATCGCGACAACCGCATCGTCGGCGCGGCCGGTATCGGACGACAGGCGCATCGCATAGATGACCGGGATAAGCAGGCTCACGGCAACGAGCGCGATGGCAAGGCGCTTCGCCAGCCGCAGCATCGCCGGATCGACCGCCCAGCTGCGCTTGGGCTTCCACCCCCCGCTGAGCAGGTCGAGCGGCGGCGCGGCGAGCGTCAGCAGCAGCGCTTCGCGCATCCGGTCGGTGTCGAGCGGCAGCGCGGCGTGCCCGCCCGCGATCAGCGGATCGAGCTCGGGATCGGAGACATAGGCGCGGTCGGCGGTGCGGACGATTCGCTCGCCGCCGACCTCGGCGGTCCACAGCGTGTCGGGTTCGGGTGGCGGCACCGCCACCGCGGCCGGGATAATCGCGGCCGGCGTCAGGTCGCGCGCCTTCAGCCAGTCGGTCCAGGCGGTCATCGCGGCGTGTGTCGTTACCGCAACCGCAACCGCCTGCCCCATTTCCGCGGGTTGGCCCGCGACGACATGGAGCGCCGCGGCGTCGCCCAAGCTGTTCTTCAGCGCGTCGATGCGTGCCGCCGCGGCCGCCTGTGCGGGCGCGGCGTCGGGATAATGCAGCCAGCGCAGCGGCACATCGGCCGCCGGCGCCAGCGCGACGAAGCGGTCGTCGGCGTTATCGTCGCGGGGTTTTTCCCACGCACCGACCCACCCGTCGTCCTGCCCGCTGTCGACGATCACGCCGTCGTCGATGCGCAGCCAGGCGGGCTGAGGCGCATCGCCTTCGCCAAGCGTCGCCACCGGGGGCAGCCAGAGAACCAGCGTGCGCGCCATATCAGTCGCTCTCGCCCCAATCACGGCGCACGATCACCGGCGGCGTCATACCCGCGGACGGCGCCCCGCCATTGGCATCGATCAGCGAAACTGCGGTCAAGAAACCGTCCCCCATCGTCACATTCGTCGTCAGCGCCAGCCAGCGGCTGTTCACGCCCGCCTGTTCGGCAACTTCGTTCGGCGGTTTCCGTCCTTCGAACGGGCCCGCCTCCCAGAATCGCACGCTGCTGCCATAGCCGCCAGCGGGGCGCGCCGCCAGCGCCGCCCGCGCTTTGGCGACACCGATCTCGCCGGGCACCAGCATCGCGACCAGCGGCGCCTGTTCGGGCGCGAGTGTATTGACGTTGAGCCGCACCGGATCGGTCACCGGCAGCACGCAAATCCAGGGTTTGAGCCGCGCGTAGATTTTCGGCGTCACCCCGCGCACTGCGCGGAGTTCGCTGACATCGGCCATCTTGCGGTTCGCGGGCAGATAGGCGCCCTGCATCCCGCGATAGGCATTGTCTTCGGCGCCGAGCGGGCCTTCGTTGCTGTCGCTGTCGATCCAGTCGGCCGCCGCGCCCGCGATCGCCTGTGCCTGCCCCGGATCGATCCCCAGCAAGGTCATCAATTCGCCGAACTGGCGCATCGACCCCGATCGCTGGCTGAACCGCCCCGGCACCGTCTCGGCGACGAGGCTGTTGAGATTGAAGCAATTGTTCGCGTCGGTGAGTTTTGCTCGTCCCTCACCGCCGGGAAGCGGCAGGGTAAAATCGCGCCCGAGCCAGTTTCCGGCGAGCGTCAGCTTTGCGGGATCGCGCCCAACGAGGTCGGCGACGCGGCGCAACGCGATCTGTTCGGCGGCGAAAGCGTAGGCGCGTCCCTGATCGACCGTTGCCGCGCTGCCCGCGATGCGCGTCGCGAGCGTCAGCCGGTCGAGCGCGGTCGCGGCGATCACCGCCATCACCGCGACGAGCAGCAATACGGTGAGCAGCGCCGCGCCGCGTTCGCCTTTCGCGCCGGGCCTCATGATGCCGGCACGCCTTGCGCGGGCGGCAGCGGCAAGGTCGGCGCGGTCAGGAACAACATCGTCAGCGCCTCGCGTCCCGTGCGGGTCACCCGCACCTCGACCGCACGCGGCAGGCGGTCACCCGGCTCCGAACTCCAGACCTCACCCCAATTGCCTCGTTCGTCGCGGTATCGCACCGCGACGCTGGCGACGTCAGCGATCAGCCGGTCGCCCTCGCCGAGCGCGGTGCCGTCGAGCATCGGCTGCGTCGCGCGCCGCCACTCGCTGCCGACGCGTGCATAGGCAACGCGTTCGACAGCGGGCCGCGGGCTGCCACCCGCCGAACCCGCGCCGCCGTGGACAAACGCAAAGCCGGTCGACGATCCGATGAAGGCCGGAACGGCTTCCCCCGCTGGCCCGCGCGTCGAACGCTGGACCGCTTGCGCGAGATCGTTCGCCATCACGGCGCGAAGGCGGTTGATCCCGCCCATCGCCTTCAGCCGTTCCTGCACCGCATCCTGCGTATCGATGCTGCTGCGCAGCAGGCCAACGCCCATCGCCGCGATCGCCGCGAAGATGGAGAGTGCAACGAGCATCTCGACAAGGGTGAAGCCGCGCTCGTCCCTCATCGCGACGGCCGGATGATCGTCAGCGCCGCCTGCCCGCGCCCGCTTTCGGGGCGGACGAGAAGGTCGATGCGAAGCAGGGCGTCGTCGGCGGTCTTCGCGACGCGCTGCTCGATGCGCCAGTTGCGCCCGGCGTTCGCGACACCAACGGCACTGCTGCCGATCGTCGGCGGGGCGGGATCGGTCCATAATTCGACCGCGCGATTCTGCGCGACGATGCCCGCCATCGTGCTTTCGTCGAGGTCGCCCGCGGTGCGCACCGCATAGGCATCGAGGCGGATGAGCGCGAGCGCGGCGATGCTGATGACGCTCAAGGCCACCAGCATTTCGAGCAATGTGAACCCGCTTTCGCGGCCTTTGGCGCGATTATTGCCCACGGCTGACCTCCCCGGTCGCCGAGACGCGCACGATCTCGCGCGCTTCGCCGCCGGTCAATACGACCGCCTGCGGCGTCGGGCTGATGCCGACGCGATCGAACAGGATGCGTGCCGCCCCCTGCCCGTCGCCCGCCGCGAAGCGCACGTCGCCGGGCCAGTTCCGTTGCTCGAACGCCCGGCCCGGAAGCGGTTGCCATTCGCCCGAAATCCGCCGTTCGAAACCATAGCCCGACGGCGCGAAATTGACCGCGACGCTGCGCCCCTCGATCACCGCGATATCGCGCGCAGCGGCGAGCCGCGCCGCAAGCCGGTCGGCTTCGCTGCGCACGGTGCGTTCTTCGCCGGGAATGGTGAGCACGACCGCGGTCGCGGCGAGCGCCATGATCGCGAGCACGATCATCAGTTCGACAAGGGTAAAACCGCCCTGCCCGCGCCGCGCGCGCGCGTCAGTTATCGCTGCGAATATCCGCATTGTCGTCGGTCCCGCCGGGGGCGCCGTCGGCACCGAGCGACCAGACGTCGAACGCCTTTCCGTTCGGCCCCGGCGCCTGATAATTATAGGGGCGGCCCCACGGATCGGCGGGCAGCTTCTTGATATAGCCGCCACGGCGATAGCGTTCGGGCTGCGCGAGCGCCGGCGGCGCAACGGTCAGCGCGTTCAGCCCGTCGGTCGATGCCGGATAGGCCAGATTGTCGAGCCGGTACTGTTCGAGCGCATTTTCGAGCGTTGCGATATCGGCCCTGGCCTTGGTCACCATCGCGCGGTCCTGGCTGGGCAGGACGTTGATCATCACCACAGTGGCGAGCAGCCCGATGATGAAGATCACGACCATCAATTCGGTCAGCGTGAAGCCGCGCTCGTCTTTCTTGCGGCGCCCGGCCGTCGGCCGGCCCCGATCAGAATAGGAGGTATCGAGCATCAGGCGAAATATTAGCTTCATCAGCGACATTTTCATAGTCCGGCTAGGTTCTGCAACTGAAGGATCGGAAGCAGAATTGCGAGGATGATAAGGGCCACGCACGACCCCATAACGACAATTATGACAGGTTCGAGAAGCGCCATCGACGCGGCCGTAAACCGGTCGAATTCGCGTTCGAGATAATCGGCTGCGCGCTCGAGCATCTGCTCCAGACGCCCCGCGCTTTCGCCGCTGGCGGTCATGTAGACGAGCAAGGGCGGGAAGACGCCGGCGTCGCGGAGCGCCGTGGACAGGCTGCCGCCGGCGCGCACTTGGTCGACGATGTTGGCGGTCGCACCCGCGAGCGCGGCGTTGCGGATCGTCGGCACGGTGAGTTTCAAGCCTTCGACAAGCGGCAGGCGGCTCGACACCATCGTCGACAGCGTGCGCGCAAAGCGCGCGGCGTAGAGATCGCGGAACAGGCGGCCGAAGAGCGGCAGACGGAGCAGCCGCGCATCGACGCGCGCCTTGAACGCCGGGCGCCGCATCGCGGTGACCCAGCCAAAGCTCGCCCCGGCGAGCAGCAACGCGATCAACCACCACCAGTTGGCGGCAAAGCTGGAGATCGCGATCACCGCGCGGGTCAGGAAGGGAAGTTGCTGGCCGACATCGGTGAATTGTTCGACGACGCGCGGGACGACGAAAATCATCAGCGCCGCGACGACGCCGATCGCGACGACCGCGAGCACGATCGGGTAAGCGAGCGCGGCAATCAGCTTGCCGCGCACCTCGGCCTGCCGTTCGAGCAGGTCGGCGAGACGCGCGAGGATGGTGGTGAGGCTGCCCGTCGTTTCGCCCGCCGCGACCATCGCACGGTAAAGCGGCGGAAAGCTTCGCGGCTGGCGCCCCATGGCATCGGCGAGACGGCGCCCCTCAAGCAGGCCTGCATGGACGTCGCCGATGACATGGCGCGCGCTTTCGGCCTCGCTCTGGCGCGTCAAGGTGCGCAGCGCCTCTTCGAGCGGCGCAACCTCGGCGAGCGTTGCGAGCTGGCGCGTGAAGAGCGCGAGTTCCTTGGCTGACAGCTTGTTCTTGCGGAAAGCGAGCAGCGAGCGGCCCGCGGGCTTCGCGCCCGCCGCCTCGACCGCGACAATATGGAACTTGCGGCGAACCAGATCCGCGCGCGCCGCATCGTCATTGGCGGCGGTCAGCCGTCCCTTGCGCTCGCGGCCCTGCGGATCGATCGCCACATAGCGATAATCAGGCATCGATTTCCTCGCGCCGCGCGATGCGGATCGCCTCCTCGGCGGTCGTCAGCCCCTTCGCGACCATCGTCCGCGCCGCCGACGCGAGCGTCGGCGATTTCAGGAAGGCATGACGCGTGATCATCGCCTCGTCGCCGCCATTGTAGATATAGCGGCGGACGGTCTCGTCGACCTTGATCGCCTCGAACACGCCGATGCGGCCCTTGTAGCCGCTATGGCCGCACTGGTCGCAGCCCTTCGGACGCCAGATCACGGTGCCGATGTCGAGCCCGAGGATCGCGGCGACGCTGTTGTCGGCCTGAACGGGTTCGCGGCAATGATCGCACAGCTTGCGTACCAGCCGCTGCGCGAGCACCGCGCGCAAGGTCGAGGCGAGCAGGAAAGGCTCGACCTTGAGGTCCTTCAGGCGCGTGATCGCCCCTACCGCATCATTGGTGTGGACGGTCGAGAGCACGAGGTGGCCCGTCAGCGATGCCTGCACCGCGATATCGGCGGTTTCGCGGTCGCGGATTTCGCCAACCATCACGACGTCGGGATCCTGGCGCAGGATCGCGCGGAGGCCCGCGGCGAAATCGAGCCCGACCTTGCTGTTCACCTGCGTCTGACCGACGCCATCGACGGCATATTCGACCGGATCCTCGACGGTCAGGATGTTGCGCTGGCCGTCGTTGAGTTGCTTGAGCGCGGCGTAAAGCGTCGTCGTCTTGCCCGAGCCGGTCGGGCCGGTGACGAGGATGATGCCATTGGGCTCGGCGAGTGCCTCGCGCAAAATCTGGTCGGCGGCGCCCGACAGGCCGAGCACGTCGAAATCGATCCCCGCGGCATCCTTGTCGAGGATACGCATCACGACGCGCTCACCCGCGCGGCTCGGCAGGGTCGAGACGCGGACGTCGACCGCTTTCCCCGCGAGCGTCAGCCCGATGCGGCCGTCCTGCGGCACGCGGCGCTCGGCGATGTCGAGGCGCGCCATCACCTTGATGCGGCTGACGACGACGGGGGCAACATGGGGAGGCATGCGCAAATGCTCGCGCAGCACGCCGTCGGTGCGCATGCGCACGACGAGCCCGCTTTCATAGGGCTCGATATGGATATCGCTGACCCCCTGCCGCACCGCTTCGGCGATGATCGCGTTGATCAGGCGGATCGCGGGGGCGTCGTCGGCGCTGTCGAGCAGATCCTCGGCGCTCGGCAGGCTGAAATCGATGTCGCTGCCGTCGAGCGACCCCGCCATCGCGGCGGCCGAGCTGTCGACGGCATAATGGTCGGAGAGCAGGCGGTCGAAATCGGCGACGCTTGCCGTGGCGACGCGCAGCGGCTGCGCGAGATAGCGTTTCACCTCGATCAGCACCGCAGGGTCGGCGCCCTCGCGCAAGGTCGCGAGCCACGCGCCGCCGTCGCCCTCAGCGATGACGACGCCGTGCGTACGCGCAAAGCCGTAGGGAATATCAACCGGCGCCGGGGGAGGCGCCGCCGGTTCGATGTCGGTCACGGATAGTCTCCGGCGGGCGGCGCGGGCGCCTGTGAAATCGAGGGCGGGACGTCGGTCGCCGTCACGCTGCCGTCGGGTCCGCGGAGTTCGGGCAGGTTGACGGGGCCGACGGTGATGTCGGCGGCGGTGGCGGGGGTCGGCACCGGCGGCACCGCGCCCAGATAGTCGCGCACCAGCGTATCGATCGCGGGTTCCACATCGGGGTTCCGCTGGAGCTGGAAGTCGCGGATATAGCCGTAACGGCGCGCGGTGAGCGCGGCATTATCCTCGCGATTGCGCAGGATCGTCGGGCGGATGAAGACCATCAAATTGGTCTTCGACCGCGTGCGGCTGCGCGATTTGAACAATTCGCCGAGCACCGGAATGTCGCTGAGCAGCGGGATGCGTTCGATCGTCTTGCGCTCGTCGTCGTTGAGCAGCCCACCGATCGCGAGGATTTCGCCGTCGTCGACGGTCAGCACCGTCTCGAACGCGCGCTTGTTGAGGATGAGATCGCCGTTGCGCGACGAGACAGGGCCGGCGACGCTCGACACTTCCTGACGCAGGAACATCTTCACTTCGCCGGCCCCATTGACCTGCGGCGTCACTTCCAGCTTGATCCCAACCTCCTCGCGCTGCACGGTGCGGAACGCGTTGTCGAAATCCTTGCCCAGCTGTTCGCCGGTCGTGATCGGGACATCCTGGCCGACGAGGAATTTCGCCGCCTGATTGTCGAGCGTCACGATATGCGGCGTCGCGAGCAGGTTCGACGTCGTGTCCGACTTTACCGCGTTGATGATCGCGCCAAAGATCGTGTTCTTGCCGATATCGCCCGCAAAACCCGCAAACCCGCCGCTCGCTGCAAGCAGTGACGCCGCAGCGGCTTCCTGCAGGCTGTTGCCGAGCGAGCTGGTCGTCTGGGTAACGACGGTTTCGCCGTCGACGGTCGTCTTGTCCTGCGTCAGCTTGGTCGCGGCATAGGCGCCGCCGAGCGTCAGGATATTGGGCTGCGCGTTGCTGTAACTCGTTGCGACGAACGGGATATTCTTGCCGCCGAGCAGGAACTGGACCCCGAGGCGTTTCGCAGCATCGTCGCCGATCTCGACAACGATCGCCTCGACGAGCACCTGTTGCCGCCGGCTGTCGAGCTGGCGGATCAGTTCGCCGAGCATGCGCTGCACTTCGCTGTTGGCGGCGACGATGATCGCGTTCGCGCCTTCGTAACGCGTGATGATCGCGGGGCCGCGGGTCGAGATGCTGCCGCTTCCGCCGCCACCGACCGACGTCGGGGCAGCCTGAGCGGCAGCCGCCGGCGCACCGTTGCCGCCCGACGAAGACATCGACGAAGATGACGCGGGCGGAAGACCGGCCTTCTGCGCGGGGTCGCTGCCGCCGCCGATCAGCTGCTGCAGCGTCGGCAGCAAGGTTTCGGCATTGGCATGTTCGAGCCAATAGACGCGGAGCTCGGTGCCGCCCGCCGCCTTCGCGTCGAGGTCGTTCGCCATCGATACGAAGCGTGCGACCATCGCCTGGTCGCCCCTGAGGGCAATCGCGTTGCTGCTATCGATCGGCACGATCGCGACGGGCTTTTGCGCACCCTCGCCCGCCGCCGGGACGAGCGCCTGCAGCGCCGCGGCGATTTCGCGCGCGCCGGCGTTTTTCAACGTGACGATCTGGCTGGTCGAGCTGTCGCGGTCGATGCTCGACGCGAGCGCGCGGATGCGGCGGATATTGTCGGCAAAATCGGCGACAACGAGGCTGTTGGCGTTGCGGTTCGCGGTGAGCGATCCCTGCGCGCTGACGAGCGGGCGCAATGTTTCGACCGCCGAGACCGCGTCGATGTAACGCAGGCGGATGATTTCGGTGACGAACTGGTTCTGCGCCGCACCGCGGCTGCCGATGCGGCCGGGCTGCGCCGCGGCGCCATCGATCGGCTGGACGCGGTAGCTGCCGTTCGGTCCGGGCACCGCGACAAGGCCGTTCGACCGCAAGGTCGCGAGGAAAATCTCGAAATATTCGCTGCGCGACAGCGGCCGATCGGTGACGACCGACACCTTGCCGTTCACGCGGCCATCGATGACGAAGGTCCGGCCAGTGACCCGCGCCGCATCCTGGATGAAAGCGCGGATATCGGCGTCGCGAACGTTGAGCGTGTACTGGGCGAACGCCGGTCCCGGCGTGGCGGAAACCAGCGCGGCGGCGAGCATCAGGGACAGTTTGAGACGCATAAAACCTATTGCTTCGAAAGGAAAATGGCGACGGGAACGACGCTGGCGCCGCGCTCGACTTCGAGCGCGATGCGCGCGCCTGGCGTAAGTTGATTGGCGAGCGCGGCAGCGTCGCTCGCCGAGCCGATCGGGCGGCCGCCGACCGAACGGATGACATCCCCGGGGCGGAGACCCGCAGCGCGAAACGCCGCGCCATCGCCTTGCGGCTGGACCACAATGCCGGTGACGCGGCCGTCTTCGGTGCGCGGGGCGAAGCCGACGCCGGCCTTGATCGACGCAGGGGTCATTTCGCCGCTCGCCGACGCACCGCTCGGCGCAGCGCCGATCTCTGGCGTCGGCGCGGGCAGCGGCGTCGCGGGATTTGCGGCCGGCGCTTCGCCGCTCTGGTCGAGGAACAGGCTTTCGCGCGCGCCGCCGCGGTCGAGCAGGACATGGTCGAAGGCGATGCCGGCAAGCTTCAACCCCGGCGCGATCTCTTCGCCGACGGCATAGCTGGTCTGGATGCCATCCTCACCCGCGATGATCGCCGAGCCACCGCCCGTCGCTTCGTTGAGGTTGATGCCGAAGAGCGTAAGGCCCGCCGAGGTGACGGTCGCCGAGGCCGGCCCCTGCGCATTGCCGCGAAAAAAGGGATCGAGACTGGAAAAGAGCGCGCGCCGCTCCGCGGGTGAAGCGATCACCGCCGCCTGCGGTTGCCACGCGCCGAGCGGCGACAGCGGCGTGAGCAATGTCCAGAGCAGGCGGACGCATTGCCATACCAACAGCGCGCCGAGCAGACCGGCCAGCAGCATCGGCCAGATCTCGCGCGGCGAGCGCTTCCCGGCGCGGAGCCATGCAGGCAGCGCACGCGGCAGCCGAACGGCCGATCCGGACATCAGCGTTGCCATGAAATGTCTCTGTCCCCCCAGACTGAAAAAACCTGTCTCGCGAATCGCCTAGGGGCGAACGGTGACAATCAGTTGACCGGAAGATTACAGTTTTTTGACGGTCGAGCGAGTCTGCTGAGGCGACCCGAAAGGATCTTCCCTTGCCGCAGGGGCGGGAAGATGCGCGCCCCCGGGGGGCTGACGGAAGGGCCGGGACGACCAGCGCCCCTTCCATCCAATGCGCTTCGCGCGGCCCCCTCCCCATCGCTTTGCGACGGGGAGGGTTTTGACTTTAGAACTTGAGCGACGCGCTGAGCGAGAAGGTACGGCCCAGCTTGTAACGGTTGAGGAAGATGCGGTTGTCGCCCGACGTCTGCACTTCCTCATAGTTGCGGCCGGTCAGGTTGCGCGCCTCGAACTTCAGCTCGATTTCCTTGTCCAGCAGCGAGATCCCCTGACGCGCGACGAAGTCGAGCGAGATGCCCGGCTTTTCGCGGATATCGGGCTGACCCGACGGACCGCGGCTGGTGACGCGCGGGCTGGCATAGGTCAGGAGCAGCGTCTGCTGCGACAGATTATCCTGATCTTCGAGCCCGATCTGGATGTTGACCAGGTGGTCCGACTGGCCGGTGAGCGGCGAACCGTCGAAGAAGAAGTTGCGCGCATCCTGCACCACGCCGTTGATCACCGTGGTGTCACCCGCGCCGACCTGAATTTCCGACTTGGTGTAGGTGTAGTTGCCGATCAGCACCAGGCGGCGGCTTGCCCAGAAGGCCGAGTCCGACAGCGTGTCGAGCGCGAAATATTTCTGAACCTCGACCTCGCCGCCGTAAAGCAACGCCTTGGGCGCATTGGCGAAACTGGTGTTGGCGATCGAATCGGTGCTGAGCGAGGTGTAGGCCTCGATCGGGTTCTCGATCTTCTTGAAGAAGCCCGCCGCGGTGAAACGCTGGTCCTTGGCGAAATACCATTCATAGCGCAGCTCGCTGTTCCACAGCTCGCTGTCGGCCAGCGACGGGTTGCCGCGGAACTGACGGTTCGATTCGGGATCCTGATAGATTTGCGCGATGAGTTCGCGGAACTGGGGGCGGGCGATCGTGTTCGATGCGTTGAGGCGCAGCTGCATATCGGGCGCCACTTCCCAGGTCAGCGTGACGGCCGGCAGCCAATAGTCGTTCTTGATATTGGTTGCGGCAATCGCGCTGCCGCCCGTGCCGAACAGGTCGATCGGCACGACGGTCTGCTTGCCATCCTCATAACGCACGCCGACGTTGACGTTCATGCCCGATACGATCTCGGCCTGAAGCTGCGCATATCCGGCGTGGGTGGTCAGCCCGGCGTCGAACGCCGCGGTGCCGTCCTGCGCCGACGTTTCGACCAGCGTGATGTCATAGAGCTGGATCGACGCATCGGAGAGCAGATAGTCGGGACGCAACTGCGTCACCGGCACCGGCAGGCCCGAGGCACGGAACTGGAAGGCGCGGCGCACGGCGGTACGGCTCGTGTCGGTATAGGCGTAACCCACGGTCGCGGTGATCTGCGGGGCAAGCTCGTACGACAGGTCGACGCCGCCCGACCACAGATCCTCGTTGAGGTCCGAGAAGGCGATCGTTGCGTCACCGCGGTTGCCGCCAAGGTCGTTGACGAACTTGTTGCCCGTCGGGTCCTGCGCGGTCGGCAGGTTGGTACGCACATAGGTGAACCCGCGTTCATACGGCGCCTCGCGCTGCGAATTGGCGTAAGCGCCGCGCAGATCGACCTTCAACGCGTCGAAGTGGAATTCGCCGACGAATTGCGTGTTGATCAACTGACGCTCGTACCAGGCGGTGTCCTGCTTCATGATGTCGCGGCCGACCTGGTTCGCGTCGGTGCCGAGGCCGAGACGCGCCTGTTTCAACGTGTCGCGAATAAAAAGGTTGGTCCAGCGCAGCTTGTGCTCGCCGATTTCCAGCCCGAATCCGAGCAGTGCGTTCACGACGATGCGATTGTCGGTGATCACACGGTTATAGCTGGTCTGCGGATCGCCCGACAGATCCTTGTTCAGCGACGTCTGTTGCAGCGTGTCACGCGTGCGCCACTTGTTGCTGATCCCTGCGGTGGCGATGATACCGAGTTCGCCGTCGGCGAAGGGGATCGTCGTGCCGCCGGTGATGCCCGCCGACCAATTGACCGGGATATGATCATTCTGCTGCAGCAACGTCGTGTCGCTGTTGACCAGCTCCATCTGGATAAATTCCAGATCTTCCTGCGTAAAATCGGCGCCTTCGAGGATCGGTTTGCCGCTCGCGAAGGCGGCCTTCAGGACCGACGGGACATCGCGGCTGCCGTCGTCGAAGCCAGTCCAGTCGGTGTCGCTGCCATAATAGGTATAGCCAAGCTGGTTCGTTGTCTCGCTGTCCCAGCCGATCCCGCCGCTGAAAGTGATGAAGGGTTCGCGCGGGATCGCCTTGGTCGTGAGGTTGATCACGCCGCCGCCGAACTCCCCGGGGAAGTTCGCCGAATAGCTTTTCTGGACGAGCGTCGAATCGATGACGTTCGACGGGAAGATGTCGAGCGGGACGACGCGCTTCAGCGGCTCGGGGCTCGGCAGCGGCGAACCGTTGAGCAGCGCGAGCGAGTAACGGTCGCCAAGGCCGCGGACATAGACAAAGCCGCTGCCCACGACCGACAGGCCGGTGACGCGCTGGAGCGAGCCCGAAATATCGCCTTCGCCGGTGCGGGCAATATCGGCCGACGACAGCACCGAGACAACCTCGGGGGTCGCGCGGACGACGTTTGGGGTAAAGCGGCCGGTGACGACGATTTCCTGATCGGCGCCGCCGGGGATCGAGACGTCGCCCTGTTCGTCGTCCTCGGCCGCAGCATCGTCGGTCGCGGGCACTTCGGCCGTGACCGGGGGCGCGTCAGGCGCGGGCGCGCCCGTATCCTGCGCCAGAGCGGCAGGCGCGACGAGGGCGGAGCTGAGGAGAAGCAGGCTGGCGAAGATCGGCCGCTTGGTCATGATGGAAAGTCCCCAAGGATATGCAGGAAGAGAGCGGGCCAGCCTGTGAGGCGTGCCCGCTCCCCAATTGGATCGCGAGCGATCAGGTCGTCGGAATGGCGCTGCAGGCGCGGCTCGTCGTGCCGAAGTTCGCGGTCGACGAGTTGCAGGTCCAGCCCTGATACCAGGTGTCGTTCGCGTCGCGGACGGCGCCGACATAAGCGGTGGTGTCGAAGAAGGCGTTCAGCGTCTTCGCGTTGAAGGGCGTGAAGCCGGTTTCGGTGGCGCCGTTGATGAACAGGCTGGTCAGCGACGGCACATAGTTCGAACGGTTGTTCGTGCCGGCTTCGAAGATCGACTGCACCTGTGCGTCGGTGACGCCGCTCGTGCCGCGGAACGGCGTGGCGTTGCACTGCATCGACACCGAACGGAAGACCGGCGGGCCGGCTTCGTCGAGCGCGGGGTTCGCCGGGTTGATCGTCGTCGCGCTGTTGAGGCCGAGGCAGCGGAAGCCCGGCGCCACGATCAGGCCGTTGGCGAAGGTGTAGTCCGCGCCGCCGCGGACGAGGATCGACACGCCGTTACCCGCCGCATTGTTGCGGTGGATATAGGTGAAGTTCGAGATCGCGACATTCTGCCGCGGAACCGCATCTTCGTTGCCGTTCGAGTCGATTTCCATCATCGAGTCGCCGACCGCGCCGCCTTCGCGCTGCACGCCGATGACATACTGGATGTTGCCCTTATAACCGACGTCGGTGTCGAGACCATCGTCTTCGGCGCCGGTGATCACCAGATGCTTCATGTTCACGCGGCCGCCGAAGACTTCGATGCCATCGTCCGAGCTGTTGTGAATCTGAACATGATCGATCTGGGTGTTGTTGCCGACGCCCGACGGGGTCAGACCCTGCAGCTCGCTCGCCGCCGACAGGATGAAGCCCGAATAGCGAATCTGGACATAGGACAGGCGGCCCGAGTTATCGGCCGGCTGCGCGCCGCCATAAAGCGCGTTCGACGTCCCTTCGGTGTCGCGTTCGCACGCCGCGGTGCCCGGCGCCGCGCCCGGAGCAAGGCAGTCGGTGATCGGCGCACGGCCGAGCAGGACGACGCCGCCCCACAGCTGCGACGTCTGATCGCCAGCCGAGCCGACGACGTTGCCGCGGCCGGTGAAGATGATCGGCTGCGTCGGCGTGCCGACCGCGTCGATGCGGTTGCCGCGGTTGACCGCGAGGAAGGAAACGCCCGTTGCACCAAAGATGGTGACGCCCGGATCGACCGTCAGCGTGACGACGTTATTGGTGCTCGTCGCACCCTGATCGGTGCCGACATCGACGCGGCCGGGCAGCGAGTAGAGAACGCCCGCAACCTTCGGAATCGCGGTCGTCGCGGTAAAGCGCGTCGGGAAGCCGCAGTTGCGCCATTCGCCGCCGGGGCCCGAAATCGTCCCGAGGTTCGCAAGCTGATCGGGACCGGCGATGGTCGGGCAGTTCGCGGCGGGGGTGACGGTGCCGGGCGTGGGGGTCGGAGTCGGCGTGGGGGTCGGCGTCGGGGTCGGAATGACGATCACGCCGTCACCCGGCGACGCGACGCCGTCGGCACCGCACGCCGCAAGGATGGAACAGGCCACGCCGCTGAGCATGACCAAACGAATGCGTGCGAAAGCCGCCATGAAAATCTCCGTTCCCGGTGTGCGCCCCCAAATCGGTCGAGCGGCGCCCCTGATGAAAAATCACCGGCGAACGAGAAGAGATGTGCTGACTCGCCCCCGGTGACGCCGCCACTAGGGTGATTCGATGACGGTCTGACGCCAGAGCCGTGACACTTGAGTGACTCTTTTGAGTCGGTTCGGTGACAAGAACGGCGGCGCTAGGAGCCGTCCGCTCGCGCTCGCGAAAATAAATGCGGCGAAGCTCGCTTGCATCACCCGAAAAGCTTTGCTAGGCGCCCGCTCCTACCTGGTGCCGGACCCGTCCGGACCATCATGATGTGCGGTCGTGGCGGAACTGGTAGACGCGCAACGTTGAGGTCGTTGTGGCCGAAAGGCCGTGGAAGTTCGAGTCTTCTCGACCGCACCATGATTTTTACTTTATCGGTTATTTTCAATAACCTATGTAATATTCACGGGGTTCTGGACCACCCTGTGGCCCACCCTACGCAGCAAGCTGCGGTGAAGAATATCCTGCCGACCGCCCGCTTCAGCAGACCATGACCTTGATGTAAAACGACTTTCCAGGTCGCATTCGCGAGCGAAGCGGCTTAAGTTTGCAAATGGCCGGTAGCGGACAGGCGGCTCCTGGCCGCATAAGCTGGAGAGCTGACATTTCAACATCCAGTGGAACCCGCGAGGTCGAAAGCAGAAAATCGCGGGTCAGAAACCGAAGGCTACGCCCACACGTCCTCCTGTCGATCCCTTAGCGGTGGAACCGACGAACCCGCCGTTCAGATAGACGCGCGGCGCCGCGCGCACGACGACCGCGCCCGAGAAGCCCTGCTCGCCCCGATAGGTCGCGAGATTGAAAGACACCGACACGTTGCTGTCGGGCACGATCATCGTACCGCCCAGCGCCATCGCCGCTGCAATCCCGCCATTGACCTGCTGGAACCCGCGATCGGACGCGAGTTCGAGAAGGTCGACGCGGCTGTCGAGATCGCTGAGACCACTGTCGAGCGCGCCGATCGCGGACCCTATGTCGCGATAGGTCGTTCCCTGAACGGCATATTGAGGTGCGGTCATCGTTGCCGTTGCACTGTCATAGGAAGCCCCGCCGCCCAGAACGGTGGCGGTCGCCTGTCCGAGCGATGCGTTGCGCGCAATCGCGGTAGTCGCCGTCGCCTGCGAAGCATTGGCTGTCGCCTGCGCCTGTGTGGCGGTTGTTTGTGCCGTTGTCGCGCTGGTCAGCGCCGTGCTGGCGGCCGCCTGCGCCAGGGCCGCATCGCTTCGGGCAAGGTTCGCGGTTCCCTGCGCCGTCGCGGCTTCACCGCGCGCCGTGTCCGCTGTCGTTTGCGCCGAAGCAGCATTGGCAAGCGCCGTATCCGCGGCCGACTGGGCCGTCGCGGCATTCGCAAGCGCCGTGTCGGCGGTGGTCTGCGCGGTCGCGGCGTGTGTCAGTGCCGTGTCCGCGGTCGCCTGCGCCACCGCGGCCCCGTTCCGCGCGACGTCAGCCGTCGACTGAGCGGCAGCGGCGTCGGCAAGCGCGGTGCCGGCCGCGACCTGCGCCGCCGCAGAATTCGTCAGCGCCGTACCGGCATCGGTTTGCGCCGCCGTCGCGGCGGACGCGGCGGCGCTGGCTGCCTGCTGCGTGGCAAACAACTGGCTGCCGTTGACGGCATCGGTGCTCGTCGCGCCCACCACGCCCGCGCCGACATTGGTCAAGGTACGCGTCTGGCCCGCCGAGCCGAAGGATACGGTGTTGGCTCCGGTCGCCACCGAGTTCGCGCCGATCGCGACGCTGTTCGTCGCGCCGGCCGCGACCTGGCTGCCGGACCCAAGCGCCACACTGTTAGCTGCCAATGCGGAAGCACCCGCCGAGCCGTTGTAGGCGCCGCCGATCGCCGTGCTGCCATCGCCCGACGCAACCGCGCCCTGCGTCAAGCCCGAGGCGCTGCCGAGGGCGATGGCAGAGACACCGGATGCCTGCGCCCCGCTGCCGCCGGTCTGACCCGTAAATCCGCAACACCCGTTCCCACCGACACCCCCGCCGCCGACCGCAATAGCACCGCTCGCCGATGCCGATGCGCCGGTACCGCCGGTTCCACCGGTCCCGCCCGCAGTGCCATAGCCGCCGGTTCCGCCACCACCGATTGCGGTTGCTCCGCCGGCCGTCGCCTGTGCTCCGGCACCGCCAACGCCGCCGACCGCTCCCGAATTTGAGGTCCCGCCCGAACCGCCCGCGCCGATCGCAGTGCCGCCGTCGCCTGTCACGGTTGGGGCGCTCCCTCCGGCGCCGCCGGTTCCGCCGCTGTCGGCCACGCCGGTCGAGCCCCCCGTGCCAACGACCACACCATCCGCAAAAGCATTGCCGGGCGACAGAAAGGCCAATGCACTCGCACAGCCAAGTGCATGCACAAGACGCCGCTTCCCTGTCGACTGCGGCCGAAGGCCGGTGCCGGAATTGATCATCGCAATATCCCCCTTTTTGCCCCGGTGCCCCGGGGATGATCGCGCTCGCGCAGCCTTGACCGCGCGAGCGCGCCTCCTCACGCCCAGTGGTCCCCAAGCCCGAGCGCGGGCTGCTTGAAGCACCGCGGCAGAAGCAGGAAAATACCTGAAATCAGGTAGATGGCGTTAGCTTTTCGTTAAGCTACTCGCGGCGCGCCTGCGGCATGCCGAGGATCACCGCCGTACCGTCACGGGTCGAATGGATATCGAGCCATCCACCGAGCCGCGTGGCGCGCGAGGTCATGCTCCCTAGACCAAGCCCCTCGTCGCGCGTGCAAGCCGGATCGAAACCACGGCCATTGTCGCTTATGGTCAGCGTCAGCCCGTCGCGGGTTGAATCCAGCGCGACCGCTATCTCGCTGGCGCCGCTATGCCGAAGCGCATTGGTGACCCCTTCCTGCACGACGCGCGTGATATCGAGGCTCTGCGCGAACGGCAGTATATGGGCTCCTGCTCCGTCGAGCCGCCAGTCACACTTGATGTCCTGATTTTCGCAGAGCAGCGTCAGCCGCGATCGAAGGGGCGCGATCCATTCCGCCAGCGACCGGTCGGCCGCCTGCGCGCCGGTGGTCGTGTCAATGATCAACCGCAGTTCCTCGCGCAGTTCCTTCAGGATCGAAAGGAAGCGCCCCGCGGGAACTACACGCTCGCCATGCTCCAGCACCGCGATGTTGTTGACTAGCGTCGCCCCCATGCCATCGTGCAGATTGCGCACCAGGTCGATCCGTTCGGCCATCCGGCTTCCGGTGAGTTCGAGGTCATGCTGGCGCCGGAGAGCGGCCGCCGTCTCCCGCCTTGCCACCTCGACCTTTTCGCCGAGTTCTTCGTTGAAGCTTTCGACGCGCGTCATTGCCGACACGAAGCGCCAGGCAAGGACCGTCGCCATGCAGATGATCAGCATCTGCGAGGTCACCGGCGAATAATAGATATTGTCATCGAGCAGCCCCGCGAAGGTCAGATTGTCATGCGCCCCCGCGGCGATCGTCAGCACGTTGCTGACGTTGAGCACCCAATGGTCGATGCGCCGGCTACGCGCGGTTTGCGCAAAGAGGAAGAGGACCGCGCCGCAATAGGTGGCGAAGGCCGCACCCGACATCGCCACGCGCGTCGTACCGATCAGGCTGTGCGGAACGGCGACCAGGCACAGTGCGCCGGCGGCAAACCCCGCCCACAACAACATCTCGGCACGCCGATAGCGGCGATCGAGGAAGCGAAGAATGAAAAGGCAGTGGCTGACCGCGAACAGGAGCAGGAAGATGATCGTCGTCCGCGCCCATCCGTCGGTCGTCGCGAATGGCCATGGACTGCGCGCGACGAGGTTCAGCGAATAACCCGCCCAGGCGAAGGTCGCCATGCTGTACCAGCCATAGGCGGTCTCGCGCCGCCGCATCAGCCAGATCGCGAGGAAGAAGGACGCAAGCGCGACGGTGATGCCGAGGTTGAAGGTCGGCAGCGTTCGCCGCACGATTTGCGCCACGTCGTAACGGGCCGATATCAGCGCCGGATCACCCAGCGTCGCGAGGCCGAGGCCCGGCTGATAGACGGCCTGCCCCGACACGCGCACGAGCAGGACATTTTTGCCCTTGCGCAGCATCGGCGGCGCGAGTTGCCATCGCCGCGGCGCATTCCAGGAGCGCGAGAGCGGCTCGGCGAGTTGCGGGTCGCTCTCGATCAACTGCCCGTTGAGATAGGCCGCGCCGGCCAGCGTCCAGTAATCGATCATCAGCGCCGTCGGGCGCGACGTATCCTCTTGTTGCCATGTCAGCCGGTACCAGACGACACCGTCGAAACCCGGCCAGCGCCGCGACCAGTCATCGGGCAGCGTGGCGCGCTCCCATCCCGAAACGGGCGGCGCTACGGCGTTCCAGCCGGAACGCGCCGCCTCGATCGTCCGGAATGCGGCGGCCCGGTCGTTCGCGGCGGCTCCATCGACCATCGCGAACGCAAGGAGCAGGCATGCGAACCACCTAAGGCAGGAAGCCACGCGCACGCGCCTCGAAAATCGCCTCGGTGCGGGATCGGACTGCCAATTTTTTGTAGATGTTCCGGACATGGCATTCGACCGTGAAGCGCGAAAGCGAAACGATCCCGGCAATTTCCTTGTTTGTCAGCCCCTTGCTGACGAGGTTCAATATCTCGACCTCGCGCGGGGTGAGCACCGATTGCGGCGCACTCGCCGGCGCACCGCCGGGCGCCGCAACTCCCGGCGAACCGAAAGTCGACAGAATATGCCGAGCGACGAAAGGATCGATGGGTGCCCCCCCGCGCAGGATGCTGCGGATCGACAGCTTGATCTCGATATCGTCGCGCTCTTTCAGCAGATAACCCGTCGCTCCCGAACGAAGCGCCCGCATGATGATATGCTCGTCGCTCCAGGCTGATATCACGAGGATCGGAAGCGCCGGGTCGCGGCCATGCAGAAATTCGATCAGATCGATACCGTTGCCGTCGGGTAGCCCCACATCGATGAACGCCATCGCGAAGGGCTGTTCCTCGATCAAGCGCCGTGCCTCGGCGATCGTCGTCGCAAAGGACAGCGCGTCCCGGCTATATCCCAACTCTTCGAGAATGGACCGCAGCCGGATGTGCATCATCGCCTGATCCTCGACCAACAGGAGCGGCGCGGGAAGCATCGGCTCGTCAATGTCGGGCGCAGGATCGATCAAATGGGCAGGTCCGCGGTTGGAGGGCGCGACCCGTCTGCCGCAACACGACAATACATCCGCCGTTCCGCCTGACCATAGCGGAAATCAGTTAGAGCGAAGCACGGTCCCTTGCGTCCGATGATAAGCGCCGGACCGCGTCTGGCCGATAACGGACAGGCGGCTCTCGGCCCGCCATCGCAGGATGCAGACATCCCCAGCATCAAGGACGCCGCCTGACGTTACAAGCTATGAAGCCGTCCAAGCATCGCGGCGATACTGTCGGCGCGCTCCGGCCCGATCCTCCATCCCGTAGCGTCTACCGACACGCGGATCGAAGCGGCCGGGTCGATCGCGAATCCCGCGCGATCGAGCGCTCGGCGCGTCCATGCGGCGCGAACGCCCTTCCCCTCCAATGCTATGCGCCGACTCGTCGGACGCCGCAGTTCGAAATGGCCCGCATCCTCGTCGAAGCTAACGCCGTCAGCCGCGAAAATCCGGGCGAAGTCGCCCGAGAGGATCAGGTCCTCCGGCGCTCCATCGAGAAGCCTCGTGCCGTCGTAGAGCCACAGACGGTTCGCACAGCGCAACGCGAGCTCGAGTTCGTGCGTCGAGATGACGATCGCATAGCCCCTTTGCCCCGCGAGCTCGCCGAGCAGCGCGAAGAAAGCGACGCGCCGCGGCACGTCGAGAAAGGAGGTAACCTCGTCGAGGAGCAGCAGGCGTGGCTGCTGGGCGAGCGCCCGTGCGACCATGACGCGTTGCCTTTCGCCGTCGGAAAGGCTCGCCACCGGGCGATCACGAAACGCCGCGGCGCCCACGAGCTCCAGCGCTTCGTCGACGATCGCGATATCCTGGGGTTCCAGCCTTCCTTGCCAGCCGGTGTGCGGGTAGCGCCCCGCCGCGGCGAGCTCGAAGCCTGTGAGATAACCCGTCTGCGGCCGTTCGGTGAGGACCACGCCCAGCCTTTGCGCCTTCGCCCGCGCCGACATGGACGCGAGAGGTTCGCCTTCGAGCGCGATCGATCCGGCTAGCGGCGAAAGGAGACCCGCGAGCGTCCGCAGCAGCGTCGTCTTGCCCGTCCCGTTCGGACCGACGAGCGCAACGACGTCACCGGGATGAAGATCGAGCGAGAGATGCTCGGCAACGAGGCGGCCCGAATAGCCGATCGCAAGATCATCGGTCGAAAGGATCACACTCATGCCGCAGCCCCGAACCGGGCATGCCGGCGCAGCAGTACCCAGAGAACGATCGGGCCGCCGATCAGCCCGTTCACCGCATTGAGGTGAAGGAGGTGGCGCGCCCACGGGAGATGGGTGATGAGGTCGGTCGCAAGCGCAAGCGCGCCTCCCGCTAGCGCCGCTGCCGGGAGCAGGATACGGTGATCCTCAGTCTGGAGCAGGCCCCGCGCCGCATGGCCGGCGATCAGTCCCAGAAAGTTGATTGCGCCGCAGAAGGCAGTGACGGTGCCTACAAGAAGCGCGACCACGCCGAAGCAGGCGTAGCGCAATGCCTTTAGTGGCACGCCGAGGCTCTGCGCATAGGTGTCGCCCAACATCAGGATGTTGAGCGGTTTCGCGAGCGCCATCAGGAGGAGCAACCCGAGCGCGCAGGCGGGAAGCAGGATGATGTGCTGCGCCCAGGTCACCCCTGCGAAGCTCGCATCGTCCCATCCCTTGAACGCCGACGCCTGGGTTTCGTCGATGAGGTGGAGCGAGAGGCTGATCAGCCCCGCCGCGATATAGCCAAGCATGAGGCCCGAGAGTAGCAGGGTGACATTGTCGACCCGCCGCGCAAGCAGCGTCAATAGCCCCATGACGACGATCGTCCCGCCCGAAGCCGCGACCGCGAGCCCAACATCGCCTACGAGTCCGAAACTTTCGGCGAAGGCAGGTCCTGCAAGTCCCGTCGCGACGACCAGCAGCGCGACCCCCAAGCGGGCGCCATGTGCGATACCGAGCACGAAGGGGTCGGCGAGCGGGTTGCGGAACAGCGTCTGGAGCATCAGCCCGCAGGCGCCGAGGCTGGCGCCGCCGACGAGCGCGGCGAGCGCGCGCGGAAGCCGATATTCGCGGACGATATGACCCCAGCCCTCCTGCGCGATCGTACCGCCGCTCAGGCTCGCAGCGATCGCATCGAGGGGAATATCGACGACGCCGAGCGACAGCTCGGCGAGGAAGAACGCCGCGATGACCCCGCCGATGACGAAGGTGAAGGATATGGGCTTGATCATGCCGGGCCTCCCGGAATCTTGCGGATGAAGCGCGGACGCGCGGGCGGCTGGAGCAGTTCGGGATGGAGAATGGCGATCAGCTCTGCGAGCGCATCCTGCGGCTCGGTCATGCCCTGATCCGACCAGCTGTTCGCGAACGGTCCGACCTTGCCGGCGTCGAACCAGTAGACCCGGCCATTTCGTACCGCGCGCAGCCATGCGAGCCGCGGATGGTCGCGGCGCAGCGTCGCCATGTCGGCGGCGCCCGGCATGAAATTGCCAAGCCAGACGTCAGCGGTCGCCGCTCGATCGAAAAGCCTCTCCATCGGCGCGTAAGTGAGACTTCCCGCAATGGCGTTGTCGCGCCAGGCATGGCGTCCGCCGGCATCTTCGATCATGCGGTAGAGCTGGTTGCGTCCGCCCGCCTGACTCCACTCGTCACGGCTCTCGGGATAACCGAGCTGGACGATCGGTCGCGCCGCGACGTCGGCCGCGAGCCCGCGCAGCGCCGCGTAGCGTGCCTCGCGCTCATCGAAGAGCTGGTTGGCGCGCGCTTCCAGATTGAAGAAGAGCGCGACATATTTGATCCACTCGGCGCGCCCGAGCGGGGTCGGTTCGGTATGGTCCGATTGCGGCGCCGAGACGACACCAAGGCGTTTCAGGAGCGGATGTATATTGGCGTCGGGATAGGCCGAGTAGAAAGTGAAGAAGAGATCGGCGCCGAGCGCGGCCGCCTGCTCGCCATTGCCGTGCTGCGCGGCATGGATGGGAACCGTCTCGCCGCGCTCGATCTGCGCGGCGATCACCGGGATCGAGACGTTGCGCGTCGGCACGCCCCTTAGCCGATCGTCGATACCGAGGAGATGTGCGGCACCAAGCAGCGACACATTGGCGGTCGCGAAGTCGCGCACGGGAACTTCGACGAGCGTGTCGCGCGGACCAAGTTTCGGCGGCGGCGTGCCACACTGGACTAGGACGACGCGCAGCACCTCACGCGTGTCGACTGAAGGCGTGAAGGTCACGCGCTTCCAGTTCCGGTGATATTCGACCTTGAGCTGCGCTGAATGGCGGAAGGCCGCCTTGTCGGGAAAATAGTCGGTGTCCTCGCGATAGTCGGCGACGCAGCCTGCGGTGAGGTTGGCGGCGGGGCGCGCGCCTATCGTTACCGTGCTGCGCGCGGGCGGCTCACGCATCGGGATTGGCGCGCAGGCCGCGAACGCGGCGAGCGACCCGAAGGCAAGCAGCAGCCTCACCGACTTCCACCGAAGCGGTAAGAAAGGCTCGCCGTGACCGTGCGCGGCGCGCCCGGGTAGAGCGGGATGAAGGCGCCGCCGCTGTCGTAATAGAATTTGTCGAAGAGGTTGAGGATATTGAGCTGCGCGCGGAGCGGCCCGAAGCCGGCGTCGAACGCGTAAGCGAGATTGGCATCGACGCGCGTGTAGGCCGGCAGCAGGATGGAATTGTCGGTATTGCCCGCGCGGCTCCCGATATGCTGGACCCCGAAGCCAGCACTCGCGCCATTGAGCGATCCGGCGAAGTCATATGTCGTCCAGAGGCTTGCCGAGTGTCGCGGCGCATTGACGAGGCGCGCACCCGGCGCCGCAAAGCTGTCCTCGAGGATTTTCGCATCGAGATAGGTGTAGTTGGCGATGAGCCGCCACTGCGGCGTCAGCGCCGCCGGGACCTCGACCTCTATCCCGCGCGAACGCGATTTGCCGATCTGGATCACGAGATCGAAGTCGACCGGGTCCGATACTGCGGCATTGCGGCGCGTGATGTCAAAAAGCGCGAGCGTCGGCGTCAATCTGCCACCGAAGAGCTCGGCCTTGGCACCGACTTCCCAGCTTTCGCCGATGAGCGGCTTGGGAAGCGAACCATCGCGAAGGCGGCCGACGTCAACCTGCGCGCGGAACGAACGCGCCCAGCTTCCGTAAAGCGAGAGCCCCGGCACCGGGGTCCAGGTAAGGCCTGCACGCGGCGAGAAGGCCCCGCGCTTCGTTGCCTCCTCCCCCGTGCCGGCCAGATAATCGCGATTCCTGAGCTCGTTCCAGTCGTAGCGACCGCCGACGAGGAGCCGCCAATTGCCGAGCGTCATCTCGTCCTGAGCATAGATGGCGGTGGAGTCGCTGTTCCAGGCGCCATCGGAGACAAGGACCGTCGGGTCGGCGCGCTGCCCATAGACCGGATTGCCGAAGTCGATCGGGATGTTGACGCCGAAAGGCGGATTGCGAACGTCGAACCGCCAGTGATCATAGCCATATTCGGCCCCGACAAGCGCCTTGTGTTCGACGGCGCCGGTCGTGAAGCGCGCATAGAGCTCGGCCTGTGCGGTCAGATCGGTCTGGCGATCGTATGCCTGGCTGGTGCGGCGATTGACCTTGGGGCCGGCAGGATCGGCGCGGCTGACCGGCGGAAAGCCGAAAGCATAATAATAGCTGTCCTTGGTGAAGTCCGAATAGCCGAAGGCAACGCGCCCCGAGAGAGCATCCGAGAAACGATGATCGACGAACAGGCTCGCGACGCCGCCCCTGTTCGTGTAGCGCGCGTCAGCCTCGCCAAACTGACGCTTGCGCGGAGCCTCGAGGAACAGCGGGTCGTTGGCGAAACCTCGGTCGAAATAGCCTCGCTTGCGGGCATATTCGCCTTCGAGCGTCACGCTCGTCGCGTCCGATGGCTTCCACTGGACAATGGGTGCGATGAAGATGTCGCGCGAAAAAGTGAAATCGCGAAAGCCATCGCGATCGTCGTGCGAAACATTAACACGCAAGCCGACAGTCCCGGAAAGCGGCACCGAGAAATCGCCCGTCAGTCGCAGTTGATCGAACGAGCCGTAGAGCGCGCTCATCTCGGCGAAGGGTTCATCGAGCGGCTCCTTCGTCACGAAGTTGACGACACCGCCGGGTTCGAAGCGGCCATAAAGCGCCGAGGCGGAGCCCTTCAGAACCTCGACCTGTTCGACATTCTGCAACTGCTCGTCGGGCGCATAGGCCGAACGGCGAAGGCCGTTCTTCAGATTATAGGGGGTGATGAAGCCGCGGATATAGAAACGGTCGTTGGTCGCGCCGAAACCGACTTGCGGGCTGAACCCCGGCACATAGCGCAGCGCCTCGCCGATCGTCGTAATGCCGCGGTCGCGAATGAGTTCGCGTGTCACGACCTGCACAGAATAGGGCGTTTCCTTGATCGGTGTGTCGGACTTGTTGGTCTGCGGTGCGACCGTGGCGCGATACCCCTGCTCGCGCGTTCCCAGGACGACGATCTCGTCGACTGCCTCAACCTGCGCAACGGCCGGCGTCGGAGCCGCAACCGCGGCACCGGCGGCAAGAATAGTCCGAAACATTAAACCCCCTCTAGGAACTGTCTTGAGCACCGAGCGCATGGTCTGCCCGACAACCCGAATCATGATATATAATATCGTATCATAGAATTGACGAAGTCTGTCCAGCCTGAAGCTGCCCGTGACAAAATTCATCGTATTACTGATGGCTGAGGGTAGCGCCAGCCACTCGCATTCCCGTTCTGGCAGTCCAGTCGCTTGGAGGCCCCACGCGGCCGCCCCATGCCCCGATCAGTCGGATTTCATTATGATCTTCGAGGGCGCGCCAAATTTGCCAAAGCTGTCGAAGTCATGCGCCGGCCCGCCACCCGAAGGGGCATGCGCATGCGCGATCTCAGGTGGTTCGATCCTGTCGAGCCGTTTGCCCTCCCATTTTGCGATGACGGTAGCAGCCACTGCATTGCCTACGACATTGGTGGCCGAGCGCCCCATATCGAGGAAATGATCGACAGCAAGGATCAACAGCAATCCCGCCTCGGGAATGTCGAAGAAGCTCAGCGTTCCCGCGATGACCACGAGGCTGGCGCGCGGCACACCGGCGATGCCCTTGGAGGTGATCATAAGGATGAGCAGCATGGTCAGTTGCTGCCCCAGAGTCATGTCGATGCCATAGGTTTGCGCGATGAACACCGTCGCAAAGCTCATATAGATCATCGATCCGTCGAGGTTGAAGGAATAGCCGAGCGGTAAAACGAAACTGGCAATCCGCGGCGGAACCCCGAAGCGATCGAGCGCTTCAAGCGTTCGCGGATAGGCAGCTTCGGACGAGGCGGTGGTGAAGGCGAGCAAAATCGGGTCGCGAATATATCGCACGAGCAGAACCGTTCGCTTGCCGACAAACAGAAAGCAGATCGCGATCAGGCAACACCATAAGAGGCCGATCGCAATATAGAAGCTGAGCATGAAATAGCCGAGACTGCCGAGAATCTCCGGGCCACGCTCGGCCAGCGTCGATGCCACCGCGGCGAACACTGCAAAGGGCGCAAAGCGCATCACATAGCCGGTCACCTGCAGCATCACCTGCACCATCGCCTCGACACCGCGGACCAGCGGGGCAGCCTTTTCACCCACGGCGGTCATCGCGACCCCGATGAACAGCGAAAAGACGACGATCTGGAGGATCTCATTCTCGGCCATCGCCTCGATGCCCGATGCGGGAAAGATGTGTGAGACGAAGGTCCGGAAATCGAAGGCCGCCTTATCGATCCCGCTTGCGGCATGCGCCGGTGGGATCGGTATGTTCAGCCCGACACCCGGCTGGAACAGATTGACGAGAAGAAGACCAAGCGACAGCGACAAGAGGCTCGCGGCGATGAACCAGAGCAGCGCCCGCCCGCCGACCCGGCCCAGCGCAGCCGTGTCGCCCATATGCGCGATGCCCGAAACCAGCGTTGCAAACACCAGCGGCGCGATGATCATCTTGATCAGTCGCAGGAAGACGTCGGTCACCACCGTCAGATAATAGGCGATGCTCTTCAGCGTTTCGCTGCCCGCCCCGCCCCCATCCTCGAAAGCGCTGTTCAGCGTCAGGCCGACGATGATGCCCAGCACCAGCGCAGCGAGAATGGTATAGGTCAGATTTCTCGCCACGCGGCAATTCTCCATGAGTTTAAGACAAGGCGAGGCAAGGCATTGCGCGCGCGATTATCGCCCGTTTCCGAATGGCAACGGGATGCGTCCGACAACGCCGCCACGGAAGAAAATGCGATCAAGCCTTAGTGTGTTGTATCGGCCTTCGTCGGCCCGGGCACCGTCAGCAGCCGGTCGATCGGTAGCACTTCGCCGTCGCGCACCACGATATTCACCTTGAACAAGTCGCGCACATCGGCCAGCGGGTCACCGTCAAGGATGACCAGATCGGCGAGCTTTCCGACCTCTATGCTGCCCAGATATTTCTCGACCCCGGTGATACGCGCAGACTCGATCGTCGCCGAGCGCAGCGCCTTGTCCGCGCCAAAGGCCTCGGCAAAATGCATGATCTCGCCGATTTCGCCGAAACCGTAGCTGACGGTACCGCCGTCGGTTCCGGCACCGATCACGATCCCCGCGTCGCTGAACTTCTTGAGCGTTGCCAGTTCATCACGCGCCGCCTCGGCCGCCCGGTCCCCATGCGTCTTCTCGAAATAGCCCATCGCGCGTTTGTAGGCGGCGACGTAGCGCGGCGGGAAAGCCTTAACCTGCGGCAGATCGAGCAGGCCTGGGAGCTTGCGCATCTCATAGGTGAAGCTGGTTCCCGGCAAACGCCCGCCCGACGTCGGGCTGATATACATGCCCGAGAGGCTGAGCAGCTTCACGACATCGTCATAGGCGCGGTTGTTCATCGATATCCGATCGGAAAACTGCATCCGGTCGCGCGTTCCCATATGTTCGATCGCGTCGACGCCATAGGTGGCCGCCGGATATAGCTCATGCGATGCGACCATCAGGCCATGACGATGGGAGAAATCGACGATACGGCGCTGCACCTCATGCGTCATCGTTTCGTAGGTCTTGATGAAATCATAGTCGAGCGTCAGCGCGCGCTGCAGCTCCATGTCGAGCTGCGCGTCGGGGCCGACGCCGACGTTCATCCAGTAGTAGAGCCGGTCGCCTTCGAGAATCACCGAATAAAATTGGCGCGGCCCCAGACGGCGACCGGCCGCCCAAGCTTCGCGGCGTTCGAGCGCTTCATAGGGCTCGGCGCCCGGTTCGCGCACTGACGTGACGCCGAACGACAGCCAGGTGCGCCCGGGGGTTTCGCCGTCGCTGACAAAATGGTGGATATGCGTCTGGATCAGGCCGGGAATGACGGTCTTGTCCTGCGCATCGATGATGCGTGCGCCGGGCCAGTCGGCACGGTGCGGAACAATCGCGCTGATCTTGTTATCGTCGATCACAATATCGAGATCGCGGCGGTAGCCCACCGTGACCGCGTCAAAGACGCGCCCGGCGCGGATAACCGTGCGCAGTGGCGCGGTCTTGCGCTTCCACGTCAGATCGAGCGCGATGTCCTCGATCGCGCCATCGACCAGCGAAATGCGCTTGAACGCCGTGCCGTCGAGATAGACGATCGCCTTTGAATCGCCCGTCCAGCTCGGGTAGCTGGCATAGGCGCGGGTCAACTGGACCGGAGCCTCGACAATATCGCCCTGCGCATCGACCGCGGCGCTCCACAGCACGCCCTGATGAAGATAGGCGATCTTGCTGCCGTCGGGCGACCAGGCCGGAGCGGTCTGGCTGCGCGCCGAGATCGAACGGCTCTTATCGGGCGTCGAAAATCGTGTCGCACCGGTCGCGACATCGATCGTCATGAACTCATTATGCCCCTTGCGAAATCGCTTCGCCGGAGCCCGCAGAACAAGGGTCATGATCGACTTGCCATCGGGCGACCAGGTCGGACTGGAAGGCAAAAACAGCCCGTCATGAACCTGACGCAGCTTGCCCGTCGTGACGTCGACGATATTGAGCCGCGCGGCGTGCCAGTCGTTGGCGTCGCGCATAAACACCGCAATGCTCGTGCCGTCGGGCGACCAGGCCGGCTGCATGAGATCGTTATCCGTCTCGGTCAGCCGACGCTCCGTCCCCGTCGCGACATCGCGAATATAAAGATCGGTCGTCCCGACGCCGCGGCGATCGGACAGATAGGCGATCTGCCGGCCATCGCGCGACCAGGCGGGATCGGCATCGAGAAAGGCGTCGTCGGTGAGCTTTTTGGGCTTCGCTTCGCCAATATCGAGCCGCCAAAGATCGCCGAGCGCCGTAAACAATATCGCCTTCCCGTCGGGCGATACCTGGGGGCGCATGATGCCCTTGACCGGCCGCGGCCCCGTCGAAGCGAGGTCGAAGTTGCGCTTGGGATATTCGGCGCGCGATTGCACGTCGAACCGCGCGCGGAACGGGATCACCGCAGATTTGCCACCGATGCGGCGCGTCTTGATCTGCCCGTCAGCAGCGTAGGATAGCGTGTCGCGATCGAGCCACGAAGCACCGGTCGGGAAGACGTCCTCTTTCGGATCGTCGGCGCGCGTCTCGGTGCCAGTCGCGACATCGACAATGCGCAGCGAACTCTCGGCGCGATCCTCATTATAACGATTGATCACGATCCGGGTGCCGTCGGGACTCCATCGCGGCAACGCGAGGTCGTCGCCTTCCACCGTCAGCAGCTTGCGCGCCTGCCCGTCGGTTTCGACGACCAGGCTCTGCGCGCGGCCCGCTGCGGCGATATAGGCGATGCTGCGACCGTCGGGCGATGCCTCGGGATAATATTCGTCGCTTGCCGGATCGCTCGACGCGGCGCTCACCTTGTCGATCACACCACTTGCAACGTCGACCCGCCAGAGGTCGAAGCTGTTGGCACGATCCGAACCGAACAGGATGGCGCGCCCATCGGCGGTCCAGCGGGGCTCACGGTCATCGCTGGTGCCGAATGTCAGCTGGCGGCGCTCGCTGCCGTCAGGCCTGCTGACCCAAATGTGCCAGCCGCCATCACGATAGTATTGATAGGCCAACCATTTGCCGTCGGGCGACCAGACCGGCAGGCGTGCCTCGTCCATCACGGGGGTGATGGGCTTCGCTGCGCCGCCCTTGAAGGGCACGATCCAGATCCGTCCTTGCAGGTCGATCGCGACAGCCGACCGGTCAGGCGACGGGGTCGCCGCGAAGTTCGTGCCTTCGCGCACCTCGAACGAGACTTCGCGGGCAGCGGCTGGGCTGCTGACCGCGATGGCGATCAGGCTCGGAACCAGAAATTTCAACATGGAGCGCATGATCAGCCTCTCAGCGGGGCCCGGCGAGGAGCCGGTCGAGGGTGTAGACTTCACCGTCCTTGACGACGGCGGATATGTTGACGAGGTCGGTGATGCGGGCGAGCGGATCGCCAGCGACGATCACCATATCGGCAAGCTTGCCCGGTTCGATCGTGCCTAACAGATCGTCGACATGATTGAGTCGTGCCGACTCGATCGTCGCCTGCTGGATCGCCTGCGCGGGCGTCATACCAGCCTCGACATAATAGCACATCTCGCCGAAGATGCCGAAGCCGATGTTGTAAAAGGCAGTGTCGGTTCCGGTCGGGATCGAGACCCCGGCGGCGATCAGCGTCCGCAGCGGCGCGGTGGATTCAGCCAGCAGCCTGGCGTCGAACGCAGACTTGCCCGGCACGACGGCGCCGGCAATCTGGCGCGAGTTGCGGAAACGCTCGGGCAGCAATTTCATTTGCGGCAGGTCGATCATCGACCGGCCCGCCTGCTGCAGATAATAGCCCCCCGTGCGCATCGAACCACCGATCGCGGTGGGCACGACGGCCATCCCCGACTGCGCATAGATTTGCGCAACGTCCTGATAGATGTTGCCGAGCGCCGACTGCCGGTCGCCGATCGAAGCGCGATCGCGCGCCGTCAGATGCTCGACCGCATCGGCACCGAAACGCGCCGCCGGATAGGCGTCGTGCGAGGTGACGGGGATACCCAGCTTGTGTGCGAACTCGATCGTACGCTTGAGGAAGGGGGCGTCGAGCTGCTCGTAGGTCTTGATGAAATCGACATCGTAACGCGCGGCGCGATCGAGCTCCAGTTCGAGCGCCGCGGGCGAACGCACCGGGAAGGACATGGGGTAATAGACCCGCCCGCCCTCGATCAGTCCGGTGGTGAACAACCGCGGCCCGATCCGGCGCCCACTCGCCCAGGCTTCCTTGGATTCGCGTCCTTCGCTCGGGTCGGTTCCGGGCTCACGGATCGACGTGACGCCGTAGGATAGCGCGACACGCCCGGTAATTTCACCGTTGATGATGAAATTGTGGATGTGATTTTCGAACAGCCCGGGGATCACGGTCTTGTCCGAGGCGTCGACGATTTCGACATCGCTCCAGTCCGCGCGCCGCGGGGCGATCTCCTTGATGACATTGTTTTCGACAAGGATATCGACGTTGGTGCGGTAGTCGAGCGAACGCGCATCGAACAGGCGGCCAGCGCGGATCACCTTGCGGCCCTTCGAACGATGCGGGGTCCAGTCCAGCGCCAGCGGGATATCGTCGACCGAGCCATCGTCAATGTTGAACCGCTTCAGCTTGTCAACCGACGCGAAGACGATCGCCTTGGAATCGGCAGTCCAGCTCGGATAATCCGCAATATCGCTGGTCAGCCGGCGCGGCGTACCGTTGAAGTTGCCGTCCGGGGTGGTCGCGGCCGACCAGAGCACGCCGTCTTCGACAAACGCCGCCTGGCTTCCATCGGGCGACCAGCTGATACCGTTGGCAGAGCGGATGCCAAGCGCGACGCCCGGGGTCGGGCTGACGAAATGCGGCGGAGAGCCGTCGAGCGGGACAAGGCGGACTTCGTTGAGCCCCTTGCGATACCGCTTGGAAATATAGTCGAGCGCCACCGAGGCGATCGCGCTGCCATCGGGAAGCCAGCGCGGCGGACTGGGTTTGAACTGCGCCTCGTCGAGCTTGCGTAGCTGGCGCGTTCCGAGATCGAGGACATGGAGCGTATTGGCGTGCCAGTCACCATGATCGAGCATGGAGACCGCGAGGCTCTTGCCGTCGGGCGAAAAGACCGGCGCGGTCAGGCTTTCTTCGGTTTCGGTCACACGTTCTTCGCGGCCGGTCTTAATATCACGCACATAAATGTCCATGATGCCGTTGCCGCGGCGGTCCGACGCGAATGCAAGTTTCGACCCGTCGGGCGACCAGGTCGGATCGATATCGACCCACGGATCATCGGTGAGCCGCTCGGGCTGCGCCTTGCCGATCGTCAGCAGCCAGATGTCGCCCAGCGCGACGAAGGCGATCTCGCGGCCGTCGGGCGAAACGACCGGGGACATGATGCCCTTGGCCGCCTGCGGCGCCGCTGACAGGAACTCCTGACGCTTGAAGCGATAGGGTTCGGGACGCTCGACTGCGAAGCGCGCGGTGAAGAGAATATCCTTCGCCGCCGCGCCGCGACGCGTGCGGATCTTGCCGTCGGCGGCGTAAAGCAGCCCGCCGTCGGCGCGCCATTGGGGCCGGCCGGTAAAGACATCCTCGCGCTCGCCAGTCTGGCGCGTAATCGCCCCGGTCGCCGGATCGACCATGTTGAGCGCACTCATCCCGGCGTCGCGGCCTTCGTTGTTCTGGCGATATTCGACATAGGCAAGCCGGCTTCCATCAGGATTCCAGACCGGGCCGACAAGGTCATTCTTCGACGAAAGGAGGGCGCGATCCTTGCCGTCCTCGCGCAGCATCAGTGTCTGGTCATCCTGACTGGCGGAGACGAACGCCAGACGTCCATCGCTGGCGACGGCGGGAAAATATTCTTCCGCCTGAGACTTCGTCAGCTGCTCGGGGGCGCCGCTATCGAGCCCGACCTTCCAGATATCGAAATTGCCCGCGCGGTCGGAACTGAAGAATATCGCCTTGCCGTCGGCGGACCAGACCGGTTCGCGGTCGTCGGACATGCCTTGGGTCAGCTGGCGCAGGCCGGTGCCGTCGCGTGCGATGATAAAGATGCGCCAATGCCCGGCCGAGAAATGCTGAAAGGCAATCCATTGGCCGTCGGGCGACCAAGCGGGCAGACGCGCCTCGTCGGGCAGTTCGACCAGATAGGATGCCGCGCCACCTTTGGCGGGCAGGATGCGCAGTTCGCCCTGAAGATCGATGACGATGCTCTTGCCGTTGGGAGAGAGAGCCGCGGCGAAGTTCGTCCCCTCATCGACGCTGAAAGACCGGGTTTCCGCCAGCGCTGGCGGTGCGGCCAACGAACCCATGCCCAACAACAGCGCGGCCCATTTTTTCATTATCGTCCTCCAGCCCAAAATTGAGGCCGGACCCAATGGATCCGGCCCCTTTCCGTCTCGTTCAATAGCGGAAGCGCAAAGTTGCGCCAAAAGTGCGCGGCGGCAGGAACGACGCGTAACCGTCGCGCACCGGCACTTCCGAAATCGTGTTGACGTTGAGGCGATCGGTCATGTTCTTGCCCCAGAAGTCGATCGACCATTTGTCGTCCGGGGTAGTGAGCGTCAGCCCGAGATCGAGACTGCGCAGCCCGTTGATCTTTTCCACCGCCGTATTGTTGATCGAGCTGAAGAAGTTCGAGCTGTAGGTATATTCGACGCGCGCCGCCGCCTTGTACCCGCCACCGATCTCGGTTTCATAGGAAGTGCCGACGAAAAATTTATGCTTGGGGGAACGGCCAAGCCGGTTGCCCGCGAGGTCCGTTGTGCCGACGACCAGCTCCTTGATGTTGGAATCGGTGTAGGCGTAGTTGCCGTAGATATTCCATCCGTCGACCGGAATGGCATTCACCTCCAGCTCGGCGCCCTTGATAACGACCTTGCCGGCGTTGCCAGTCGTCCCGAACGGCGGGAAGGCCGGGTCGACGATGCGGATCACGGTGACCTGCAGATCGGTATAATCGGTGTAGAACAGCGACGCATTGAAGCGCAGGCGGCGGTCGAACCATTCGGTCTTCATACCGACCTCATAGTTCCAGGCGAATTCGGGATCGAAGGCGGTCATCGCGCTCAGCTTTTCGATCTCGGTATCGCTGAAGCCGCCGCTCTTGAACCCCCGCGAAAGCGATGCGTAGAAGAATTTGGTCGGGGTCGCCTGATAGTTGATCGAGAGCGAGGGCGTGAAGGCGTCCCATGAGTCCTTGCCCGGGGCGGTGAAACCCGGAACGATGACGCCGCCGTCCCGATAGGGTACGAAATTATTGCCCCCCGCAACGGCGACATGATCCTTCTTATCGAGGCTCCAGCGCAGACCGGCGCGCAGCTTGAGTTCGTCGGTCACGTCCCACGCGACGTTGGCGAAGGCGGCATAGGAATCGGTCTTGTTGCGCCCATCGAAGCGGCGACGGCCTTCGCTATTGCGACTGACGAAGCGATAATCGGTAATGTCGGTCGATTTCACATTTTCGTGAAAATAGAAGAGTCCGATCACGGTGCTGATATCGGATCCGATTTCCGAAGCCAGGCGCAGTTCCTGCGAGAATTGGCTGGAATCGACATCGCTTTGCTGGATGAACAGCGTGTGATGAAACCGGCCACGGTTCGGATCGGTCAGCGGTGCGACGAACAACCCTGTCGTGTTGGCGCGAGTCGACGAGGTCGATTCGCGATAGGCGGTGATCGACGCGATCTCACCAATGCCCGTCTGGAACCGTGCATTGAGGCTGACGCCGCCATTGTCGACGTCGCTGAAGCCGTCATCGGTATGGTTGCGCCCGCGGCGCGGATCGGCGTTGGACTTGCCGATCGAATTGGGCCCTTCGCGCAGAAGGTGCCACCAGTTTCCGGTCGCACGAAGCCGCGATATATCGGCATTGAGCTGAATATCGACATCGCTGTTGGGCTGAAAGCGCAGCGCGCCACGCGCCACAATCGACTGTTCGTCTTCAATATCCTTGCCGGTTGTCTCATTGAACGCGTAGCCGTCGTGATTGCGGGACGAAACCGCGACCTTCGCGGACAGCGTGTCCGAAATCGGACCGCTGACCAGGAAATTGCCATCGATCTTGCGATAATTGCCGAGCGTAAGCGCGGCCTGCGCACGAAACTCATCATCGGGCTTGAGGGTAAAATAGGAAATCGCCCCGCCGACCACATTACGGCCGAACAATGTGCCCTGCGGGCCGCGCAGCACTTCGACGCGCGCCAGGTCGACGAAATCGGTGCCGGTCATCGCGGGCCGGCCCATATAGACATCATCGACAAAGATGCCGATCGCCCCGTCGCGGGCGGAACCGGTGGCGGTGCCGCCGATGCCGCGGATGAAATAGCGCGGCTGACCCGGCGAGAAGGTGTCGTAGCTCACATTCGGAGTGCGCGCGGCGAGCTCGGCGATGCTCGTGACTGCCGACTTTTCAAGCGTATCGCCCGAAAAGGCGGTCAATGACAACGGCACCGTCTGCAGATTCTCGCTCCGCTTCTGCGCGGTAACGACGATCTCCTCGAGACCGCCGGGCTCGGACGCTGCCGATGATGCATCCTCCGTTGCGGAATCCGTGGGCGCGGTCGGTGCCTGGGCGAATGCCGGAATAGCCAGCGCCGACGACGCAGCGAGAAGCGTGAAAGTGAAGCCGTTACGAGTCCGCATGATAATTCTCCTATCCCTGAGCTTTTGTCTTTTGACCATCCGCCGATCGACGCGTGGTGTGATCGAGTGCCAGAAGCCGGCGCGCCGTCGCCGCGTCGGCGAGCCCGCCACCAAGATCCTCGATGATGCGCCGCGCCTTGGTGACCAGCGCGGCGTTCGACGGCGCCAGAACGCCGCGATCGAGATAGACGGTATCTTCGAGGCCGATCCGGGCATGCCCGCCGGCGAGCACCGATTGCGCGACCATCGGAAAGGCCGCGCGGCCGATGCCGAAGGCGGCCCACGCCGATCCGGCCGGCAGCAAGCCCGACGCATAGAGCGCCGTCGTCGCGCTCGCCTGAAATCCGTAGCGCACGCCCGTCACGATCGAGCAGAGCGGCGCGGTATCAAGCGTCCCATCCCTGATGAGGTCGTGGAGCAAGGCGATGTCGCCCGAGTCGAACAATTCGATTTCGGGCTTCACCCCCGCAGCACGGATGACCGCGGCCATGCGCCGCACATTATCAGGCGTATTGATGACGACCGCGGCGCCCGAATTCATCGTATTCAGGTCGAGCGTGCAGATGTCCGGCCGCAGCAACGCGATATGCTCGACGCGGGCTTCGGGCGCGAGCAGGGTGGTTCCCGCCGCCGCAATCTTCGGATCGTCGCGCGAAGGAACGAAACGTCCGCCGGGGCCGGTGGTGATATTGAGCACCAGTTCGGGCCGGGCGTCGCGGATGCGTTCGATTACCTCGCGATAATGCGTAATCTCCATCGAAGGCGCACCGGTTTCGGGATCGCGCACATGGAGATGCACGACCGCCGCCCCGGCATCGCCCGCTTCAATGGCGGAATTCGCGATTTCGGCGGGCGTAACCGGCAGATGCGGCGTCTGCTCGCGCGTGGTGAGATTGCCGGTAACGGCGCAGGTGAGGATAATCGGGTCGGTGATCGGAAACATCGCTGCAGCCCTCAGAGTGCTCGGCCGCCATCGATCTGGACGATGTGCCCGGTCGAGTAACGGAGGTGGGTGGCGCAAGCGAGCACCGCATCGGCCACATCGTCGGCAGTGGCGACCCGACGCAGCGGAATGCTGGCCTCGACGCGCGCATTGAAGTCGGCGCTGCGGCCCGGCACAAAATCGCTGTCGACCACACCGGGAGAGACGGCGAGCACACGCACTTCGGGCGCCAGCACGCGCGCCAGAGCCTTCGTCATCACGTCGATGCCCGCCTTGGCGGCGCAATAGGCGATGTTCGAACCGACGCCGGTAAAGCCGGCGATCGACGATAGCGAGACGATCAGCCCGTCTTTCGATGCCTTGAGCATCGGCGCGAAGGTTCGGATCGCAGCGAACTGGCCCCGCCAGTTAACGCGGAAAATCTCGTCGATCAGCGCATCGTCAAGCGCGTCGAGGTCGGCGTGCGCGACAGGCTGGGTAAAGCCAGCGGCATTGACCAATATATGCAAAACAGAACAATCGATTGCAATATTGTCCCGCAATTGCTCGATCGAAGCGGTGTCGGAAATGTCCGCGGGACAGGCCCGATGGCCGGCGCCATCAAGCGATGCGAGCAGTTCCCCCGCGCTCTCGACGCCCGCCGCACTGTGGCGATAGACGAGGATGATCCGCGCTCCCGCAGTGGCGAGGGCGCGCGCGCTTGCCGCACCGATCGCACCGGTGCCGCCGAAAATCAGCGCGGTCTTTCCTGTCAGGGACTGGGGCATCCTGCTACTCCTCACGCGATCGGGGGATGCGGCAAGTGCGTTTCCCCTTCCCGCATCGTAAAGGTCCGCTCGAGCCGGTAAGCTGCCTCCCCGCCCCTATCGCTGCGCGCATAGGTGCCGACCAGCTTGTCGCTGACGCCGAACACGACGTCGCTCGTCAGATGCTCGTCATCCTGGACGAATATCTGGGTGATCAGCGTCCGATACCCGTCTTTCCAGGCCAGAAAGTGGATGTGTGCCGGCCGGAAAGGATGGCGCCGCTGCTCGGCGAGCAAGCCGCCGACCGGCCCGTGCGTCGGCACCGGATAGCCCGCCGGCATCACCGTTTCGAAACCGAATCGCCCATTCGCATCGGTGATGAACTTGCCGCGCAAATTCATTTCGCTCTGCGTATCATCTTGATTTTCGTAGAGTCCGCAGGGCGACGCCTGCCACACATCGACCTCGACCCCGGCTATCCCCTGCCCCGCGCGATCGACGATATGGCCGGCGACTTCGAGCGGGCGGCCCGGCGTCGCCGAGCGAATGATCGAGCCACCATTGGGTGTCAGCGGCGAATGCATCCGCCAGAACGGGCCAAGCAAAGCTTCGTCGCCTTCCCAGGCTTCGTCATTGTGACACGCGAGCGTCGTCAGCCCGAAAACATCGGCGAGCAGGATTGCTTCATTATGCGTCGAAGTCGTCGCCTGCCCCACCGCATTGATGAACGCGATGCCGGCATCAAGCTCCTCACGCGTCAACCCGGTCTCGCGCACGGCGGCATGCAGATGCCGCGTCAGCGCTTCGCAGACCTCGCGAAGACGCGCATCGCCGGCTTGGGCGAAGGATGCGACGACGGTCTCCGTGATCATACCGGCCTCCTCCGCTTCGCGGTCCAGCGTCGTCGAGTCGAGCATGTCGCAACCTCTCTCTATTGCCTGGCCCGGTCGTGAAAGCGGGGCGCTACGCGCAATTTCATCATCGAAGAACGGATCGGCAATCTTGCGGCGCTGCCGTTCTCGCCCCGTGCAAGAATCTCTTTACAATCGATTGCAGAGGTTGCAAACAAAAAATGTACCGCGGTGTGACCATCTGCAATTTTGCCAGGGTCGTTTCGCGCGAAGGATATGCGTCGGGGTCCGTCCCGGCGGCTCGCACATGAAGGAAATGAAATTGATGACCACCGGTTATGCCACTTCGCGCCGACTTCGCCTTCTGCATAAGGCCGAGAGTGTCGATGCCATCGCGCCGGTGATCGAAAATGGTCCGCCGCAGCGCGATGAGCAGGCGCAAGTGGTCGTCGAAGTGGCCTGCGCCGCAGTCAATCCCAGCGACGTCAAGGCCGCGATCGGAATGATGCCCTATGCCGTGTGGCCGCGCACTCCGGGCCGCGACTTTTCCGGACGCGTCGTCGAGGGGCCTTCGCACCTGATCGGTACGGAGGTCTGGGGATCAAGCGGAGACCTTGGCATCCGCTGCGACGGCTCGCACTCCACGCATCTGGTGCTTGATCACGACTGTGTCGCGCCCAAGCCCGGCAACATCTCGCTGATCGAGGCGGGTGCTGCAGGCGTTCCCTTCGTCACGGCATGGGAAGGGTTGAAACGTGCGGGCCTGCCCCAGGCGGGCGAAGCTATCGCAATCTTCGGCGCCAACGGGAAGGTTGGACAGGCCGCAGCACAGATCGCAACCATGTTGGGGGCGCGGGTGATCGGTATCACGCGGCGCGACGAAGGCTATATCGGCCATGCCAGCGCAGCAATCGAGATGATCGATTCGAGCAGCGAAGATGCTGCCGCCGCGATCCGCGCACGGACCGACGGCGTCGGCGTATCGCTGATCTACAATACCGTGGGCAGCCCCTATATGACCGCCGCCGCCGACGCGCTTGCCAAGCGCGGCCGCCAGATATTGATCGGAACGATCGACCGCGTCGTCCCGTTCGACATCCTGCAATTCTACCGCGGCCAGCACCATTATATCGGTATCGACACATTGGCGCTCGACACGCGTGCGACGGTCGCGTCGCTCACCGAACTTGCGCCGCACTTCGAATCCGGCGCGCTACGGCCCTTCGCAGTGAAGCCCGACGGCATCCACGCGCTTGAGGATGCGGCCAGTGCCTATGCGAAGGTGATGCGTTCGGATCGCGAACGCGTGGTGATCGTACCCCGATGACCACCGCCATGCAGGTGACCCGCTTCTCCGAAGCGCCCGAATATCAGGCGCCCGGCCATCATGCGATGCGCTGCCTGCGCGTCCAAGGGATGGAAGCTGGGCCCTCGACCGCGATGTGGATGGCGATCTCGACGATAGCGCCCGGTGGCAGCATCGCGCCGAGCACCTCCTCGCTCGAGAAGATGTATGTCATACTCGAGGGAAGCGTCGAGATGACGAGCGCGGGTGAAACCGTGCGGCTGGGTCTGTGGGATTCTTGCCGCATCGCGCCGGGCGCCGACCGCGCGCTGGTCAATCGAACCGAAGCGCCGGCAACGATCCTGCTGGCGATGGAGAATGCCCGGCCCGCGCCGCCTTAAGCGGAACCGCGAACCCCGCTGGCCGCCGCGGATGCCCGCACAGCAGCCGTCGAACCGCGCACGACCAGCGTCGGCGCCAACACGATATTCCGCGTCGAATATTCCTTGCCTGTCAATTGCTGCAACAACAGATCGGCGGCGACACGGCCGATCTCATGGTGGCTGATCCGCACCGTGGTGAGCGGCGGAGCGACCATGTCGACGAGCGGCATGTCATTGTGACCGACGATCGAAAGGTCGCCCGGCACCGACCGGCCCCTCCGCGCCGCAGCGTCATAAGCACCAAGAGCGAGAAGATCGTTGGCGGCGACGATCGCGGTGATATCGGGCGCCGCGGCGAGTAAGCGCTCACCGGCGCGCACGCCCTCCTCACGGCTATAGGCTTCGGTTGCTTCGCTCGGGCAATTTCCGACAGCTAGGCCGTGCAGCGCGATCGCGTCGTAAAACCCCTTGCGCCGCAGATGGCCTGTCGAGATGGTTTCGGGTCCGGCAAGATGGCCAATCCGTTCGTGACCAAGTGCCACGAGATGATCGACGGCCAGCTGCATGCCGAGCGTATCGTCCGACACGACCGCGGACAGCCGGCGCCTTTCCTCGGCACGGTTGACCAGCACGGCGGGCAGATTCTGCTCGAGGCAGAAATCGACGATGGGATCGTCGCGGCTTACCGTCGCGAGGATGAAGCCGTCGATCCGGCGCGCGACCAGTTGATTCGCGAGCTCGAGGTGACGCGCGGGATTGGTTCCGACGTCGGCGACGATAATGGAATAGCCTTGCGCGGCAAGGCTGGCGCTCGCACCGCTCAAAATGGGCGAGAATACGGTGTTGGCGATGTCCGGAACCAGCGCCCCGATGAGCTGCGAACGACCGGTACGCAATCCGGCAGCCATAAGGTTGGGCCGGTATCCAAGGCTCCCGGCCAGCTTCGCCACCCGCTCGGCCACCTCGGGAACGACCATATGGCGCGTCGCCGGGTTGAGCGCGCGCGAAACCGTCGACGCATGCACGCCCGCCGCCTCGGCAACATGCTTCAATGTAACCGTCCCAACCGGCTGCGATCGTTTTGCCACCATGACTCCTTTAGGACGATTGGCTTGCCTTTATCGCACGCAAAGACAAGGGCATTCTGGAAATTGAAGATTACAGCCCGGGCTCGATTTTACAATCGATTGCGCACGGCGCACTGCCATCCCGTCCCTTTTTTGGCTTTCTGCGTGCGCGCAATACGGCGGATGATCGACAGAAAATATTGCGTAGCCGGCGCCAATTCCGCGTCGCGCCGCAGCGTGACGCCAACCGCGCCATAACCAATGTCGACATCGATCGGCAGCCGCACGAGATCGGGTTGCGAACCCGCGACCTCAAAGGGCAGCACAGCCACCATGTCGGTTTCCCGCAGCAGCGTGAAATTGGCCAGGATCGACACCGATTCGATCGATAGTGCCGGCAGTTCCAGGCCTGCGCCACGAAAGCCCTGTTCTAGCTGGCGGCGCAGCGAAGTCTCGGGCGGCGGGAGTATCCATTCCTGCGACCGGAGATCGGCCAGCTTTAGTGCAGATCGCCGCGCCAGCGGATGCCCCCGGCGCACCACGATCGAAACCGGCTCCTCATACAATATTTCATGCGTCAGCCCCGCGCGTTCGCGATATTCGGGCAGACGGCCGATTACGAGGTCGAGATCGCCGCCGCGTAGCATCGGACGGAGCTTGTCATTCGTTCCCTCGATTACCGAGATACGGATTCCCGGCCGCTCGCGCTTCAACGCGACGATGGCGCGAGGCAGGAGGTGCGGCGCCGCCGCAAGCAAGGTGCCGACGACGACACGCCCCGATGCGCCCTGCGTGAGCGAAGACAGTTCATCGCTCGCATGGCGCAACTGCGCCAGCACGAGCTTGGCATGACGGATGACAACCTCGCCGAACAGCGTTGGCGTAACACCGCGCGACGAACGTGCGAACAGTTCGACGCCGAGCGCATGCTCCAGATCGCGTAGCATCTTCGTTGCTGCGGGCTGGGCAACATTCAGCGTGGCGGCAGCACGAAGGATGCTACCCTGTTCGCTCACAGCGACCAGCAGGCGCAATTGCCTGAGCTTGATCCCGGTGAGCAGCCGGTTCTCGAACCGCGGCGCCTCGGGTGCATGTTGGGCCATATCGCTATCTCATTTCCGTTATATCAAAGAGACAAAATTCTATTATCGGAGCATATCTACACTCTTTAGCACCTGTTCTGCAATCGATTGTAGAACAATGTTCGCAAACAGCGAACCGTTCCTCGCGATTGTGAAACAACTGCTCACCGGATGGATCATGCCACACACACCCTACCCCTTCGCCAGTCGCGTGCTGGCCAATTATGTCGACGGCAGGTTCGTCGAGACCGGCCAGAGCTTCGCTGCGATCGATCCCGTTACCGGGAACGAGATTGGCCGGGTGGCGCTCGCTGACCGCGAAATGGTGGATGCGGCGGTGCAAGCCGCGCGGCGCGCGCTCAAAGGACCGTGGGGGCGCATGTCGCTCGCCGAACGCTCGGCCTTGCTGGGGAAAGTCGCCGACGCGATCGACGCGCGCTTCGACGATTTCGTCGCCGCCGAAATTGCCGATACCGGCAAATCCATCCTCCAGGCGACGAAGGTCGACATCCCGCGCGGCGCCGCCAATTTCCGCAGTTTCGCCGCGCTCGCGCAAGGGCGCTCGAGCCAGTCCTTCGAAAGCGAAACCCCCGACGGGTTGGGCGCGATCAACTACAGCATCGCCAAGCCGCTGGGCGTCGTCGCGGTGGTCTCGCCGTGGAATCTGCCGCTGCTCCTGCTCACCTGGAAAGTGGCGCCGGCGCTCGCCTGCGGCAACACGGTCGTCGCCAAGCCGTCCGAGGAAACCCCGTCGACCGCGACCTTGCTCGCCGAGGTGATGGACACGGCGGGCATGCCCCCGGGGGTGTTCAACCTCGTTCACGGCTTCGGCGGCGGTTCGACCGGCGAATGGCTGGTGGGGCATCCCGACATCGACGCAATCACCTTCACCGGCGAATCCTCGACCGGCTCGGCGATCATGCGCAGCGCAGCGAACGGCGTGAAACCGATCTCGTTCGAACTGGGCGGCAAGAATGCCGCGATCATATTCGCCGACGCCGATTTCGACGCCGCGGTGGCGGGGACGATGCGGTCGGTCTTCACCAATTGCGGGCAGGTCTGTCTCTGCTCGGAGCGCGTCTATGTCGAGCGCCCGATCTTCGAGCGCTTCGTCGCCGAACTGGCGGAACGCGCGCGCGCGATCACGATCGGCGACCCCTATGACGGTGCCGACATGGGGCCGCTGATTTCGGCGCAGCACCGCGAAAAGGTGCTGGGCTATTATCGGCTCGCGGTCGAGGAAGGCGCGACGGTCGTCACCGGCGGCGGTGTGCCGCACTTCGGCAACGAACTCGACCAGGGCGCCTTCGTCGAACCGACAATCCTCACCGGTCTCCCCGACGACGCGCGCTGCGTGCGCGAAGAGATTTTCGGTCCCGTCTGTCACATCGCGCCGTTCGACAGCGAGGATGAGGTGATCGCCCGCACCAACGATTCGCCTTACGGCCTCGCCTCGGCGGTGTGGACCAGCGACGTCAAGCGCGCTCACCGCGTCGCGCGGCAGCTCGACGTCGGCGTCGTGTGGGTCAACGACTGGTTCCTGCGCGACCTGCGAACGCCGTTTGGCGGTGTCAAATTATCGGGAATTGGCCGCGAGGGCGGCGAGCACTCGCTCGCCTTCTATTCCGAGCCCGTCAACATCTGCATCAAATTGTGAGCGCCGCCATGTCCGCCAACGTTAACGCCCGAATCGCCGAGCAGCTTCGTACCGCCGAAGCCAGCCGAACGCCTTGCGCGCCGATCGCTCCCCTACTGCCTGCTGGCGACCTTGCCGCCGCCTATGCGGTGCAGGAAATCAACACCGACGCCGCGCTGGCCGCTGGCCGGCGGCTGGTCGGACGCAAGATCGGGCTAACGTCCGCGTCGGTTCAGAAGCAGCTCGGCGTCGACCAACCCGACTACGGGATGCTCTTCGCCGACATGGCATGGGACGATGGAGCCGAAGTGCCGATCGACGCCATTCTTCAGCCGAAGGTCGAGGCCGAAGTCGCACTGGTGCTGGAACGCGACCTTTCGCACGAACGGCACACGATCGCCGACATCATCTCCGCGACCGCCTATGCGCTGCCCGGCATCGAGATCGTCGGCAGCCGCATCGCCGACTGGAAGATCGGTATCGTCGATACGATCGCCGACAATGCCTCGTCGGGCGGCTTCGTGCTCGGCAGCTCGCCGCGCCTGCTTCGCCAACTCGATCTGCGGCTGTGCGGCATGGTGCTCGAAGTGAATGGCCAGGTCCAGTCGTCCGGCGCCGGTCGCGCCTGCCTCGGTAATCCGCTCAACGCCGCGCGCTGGCTCGCCGACATGATGGTCGCCAAGGGGCGGCCACTTCAGGCGGGCGACATCATCCTCACCGGCGCGCTCGGTCCGATGGCGACGGTCCGGTCCGGTCACGCCGTGGACGTCCGGATCAACGGGCTGGGCGATGCCTCGGTGCGCTTCGGCGAAGGAGCACGCGCATGACCGCGAAAACAAAGGTTGCGATCATCGGCTCGGGCAACATCGGCACCGATTTGATGATCAAGATACTGCGGCTGTCGGAGACCCTCGAAATGGCCGCGATGGTCGGCATCGACGCCGCATCGGACGGACTCGCCCGCGCGGCCCGGCTCGGCGTAGCGACGACATCGAACGGGATCGACGGACTGATCGCCCTGCCCGGTTTTGACGCGATCGATATGGTTTTCGACGCGACGTCGGCGGGTGCGCATGCGCGCCACAATGACGTGCTGCGGACGCACGGTAAGACCGTGATCGACCTGACCCCCGCCGCGATCGGGCCCTACGTCATCCCCCCGGTAAACGGCGACGATCATCTCGATGCCGGGAACGTCAATATGGTGACCTGCGGCGGTCAGGCAACGATCCCGATCGTCGCCGCGATCAACCGCGTCGCCAAGGTTCATTATGGCGAGATAGTCGCGTCGATCGCCTCGAAAAGCGCCGGCCCCGGCACGCGCGCTAACATCGACGAGTTCACCGAGACGACGAGCCGGGCAATCACGGAGGTCGGCGGCGCGACGCGCGGCAAGGCGATCATCGTCCTCAACCCGGCCGAGCCGCCGCTCATCATGCGCGACACGGTGTTCTGTCTGACCGAGGATGGCGATCGCGACGCGATCACCGCATCGGTCGAAGCGATGGTGGCCGAGGTGCAAAGCTATGTTCCCGGCTACCGCCTCAAACAGGCGGTGCAGTTCGAGCATATCGGCAGCAACGCCCCCTTGCGCATCGCCGAGATGGATCGCGCTTTCACCGGTCTGAAGGTCACCGTCTTCCTCGAAGTCGAAGGCGCGGCGCACTACCTGCCTGCCTACGCCGGCAATCTCGACATCATGACCTCCGCCGCGCTGCGCACGGCGGAGAAGATCGCGGCACGCCGCCAGCCGGAGCTGGCAGCATGAACTTCGACCCCACCGTGACCAAGCTCTACATCCAGGACGTCACGCTGCGCGACGGGATGCATGCGATCCGCCATCAATATGGGCTCGATCATGTCGTGCGCATCGCCAAGGCGCTCGACGCCGCAAAGGTCGATGCGATCGAGGTCGCGCATGGCGATGGGCTTCAGGGCTCGAGCTTCAACTATGGCTTCGGCGCGCATACCGACTGGGACTGGATCGGCGCGGTCGCAGAAGTGCTCGAACATAGCATCCTCACCACCTTGCTCCTCCCCGGCATCGGGACGGTGCATGATCTGAAGCGCGCCTATGAGCTTGGCGTACGCTCGGTGCGCGTCGCGACCCATTGCACCGAGGCCGATGTCTCGAAACAGCATATCGAGGCCGCGCGCCGTCTTGGCATGGACGTCTCGGGCTTCCTGATGATGAGCCATATGGTCGAGCCCCATGTCCTCGCCGCACAGGCAAAGCTGATGGAAGATTATGGTGCGCAATGCATCTATGTCACCGACAGCGGCGGTGCGCTCGACATGGACGGAATCCGCGCACGCCTGGTGGCCTATGACCATATGCTGCGCCGCGAGACCCAGCGCGGTATCCATGCCCATCACAATCTGTCGCTCGGCGTCGCCAATTCGCTGGTCGCCGTGCAGTGCGGTGCGCTGCGCGTCGATGCGAGCCTTGCGGGCATGGGCGCCGGCGCGGGCAATGCGCCGCTCGAGGTGTTCATCGCCGCCGCCGACCGAAAGGGCTGGAAACATGGTTGCGACCTGATGGCGTTGATGGACGCCGCCGAGGATATCGTCCGGCCGTTGCAGGATCGTCCGGTCCGGGTCGACCGCGAGACGCTGAGCCTCGGCTATGCCGGCGTTTATTCGAGCTTCCTGCGCCACGCCGAAAAGGCGGCGGCCGATCACGGCCTCGATACCCGCGCCATCCTCGTCGAACTCGGCCGCCGCCGCATGGTCGGCGGACAGGAAGACATGATCACCGACGTAGCGCTGGACATGGCCCGGCAGAAGGAAAGCCTGTGATGCCCGACCTCGACTCCCTCGCCGAACGGCTGGACACCGCGGCGCGGACCGCATCAGCCACAACCCAGCTCACCGCCGCGCATCCCGATCTCACGCTCGACGACGCCTACGCGATCCAGCGCCGGCTGATCGCGCATCGCGAAGCGCGCGGCGAACGGGTCATCGGGATGAAGATGGGCTTCACCAGCCGCGCCAAGATGGCGCAAATGGGGGTTTCCGACCTGATCTGGGGGCGGCTGACCGATGCGATGCAGATCGCCGACGACGGCGTTCTCGACATGCGCCGCTTCGTCCATCCGCGGATCGAACCCGAAGTCGCCTTCCGCATCAAGGCACCGCTCGCCGGGCCGGTCGGTTCGGCCGAGGCGCTGGCGGCGATCGAGGCGGTCGCGCCGGCGATGGAAGTGATCGACAGCCGCTACGCCGACTTCCGCTTCGCGCTCGAAGACGTCGTCGCCGACAATAGTTCATCCTCGGCCTTTGTCGTCGGCACCTGGCAGGCCCCGTTCGGCGACCTGTCGAACCTCGGCATGGTGATGAGCTTCGACGGCCGCCCCGTCCAGTTCGGCTCGAGCGGCGCGATTCTCGGCAACCCGCTGCGTTCGCTGATCGAAGCGGCGCGGCTGGCGGGAGAGGCGGGCGTCACGCTCGAAGCCGGCTGGATCATCCTGTGCGGCGCCGCCACCAATGCCGAGGCGCTGCGACCCGGGGTCCATGTCCGGCTCGAGGCCGAGCGGCTCGGCCGTGTCGATCTCAACATCCTGGAGCATGACGCATGACCGGCGGCCGCGTCATCCCGGGCAAGGCCGTGCCGCGCGGCGCCTTTCCGCACTATCGCCGCGCCGGCGACTTCCTGTTCGTATCGGGCACGAGTTCGCGGCGCGCCGACAACAGCATCGCCGGCGCCGACGCCGACAGCTTCGGCGCGACCAGCCTCGACATTCGCGCGCAGACGCGCGCGGTGATCGAGAATATTGGCGAAATTCTTGCCGACGCGGGTGCGAGCCTCTCCGACGTCGTCGATGTCGGGGTGTTCCTCGTCAACATGAACGACTTCAAGGGCTTCAACGAAAGCTACGCCGAATATTTCGGCATCGACGGGCCGACGCGGACGACTGTCGCGGTCCATCAGCTGCCCCACCCCCACCTGCTCATCGAAATCAGGGCGACCGCTTATCGTCCTCTGGCGAGCGGCCCGAACGAAGAGGTGAAATGACATGCTGACCTATGGCCTTCCCTTCAATTTCCAGAAATGGATCGAGGAACATCGCGATCTGCTGAAGCCGCCGGTCGGCAATGCACAGATCTGGCAGGATGCCGATTTCATCGTGACGATCGTCGGCGGACCCAATCAGCGCACCGACTATCATGTCGATCCGTGCGAAGAGTTTTTCTACCAGATGCAGGGCGATATGAACCTTCGGCTTTGGGAGGATGGCAGCCCGCGCGACCTGCCGATCCGCGAGGGCGATATCTTCCTGCTCCCGCCCGGCGTGCCGCATTCGCCACAGCGCCCCGTCCCGGGCAGCATCGGCCTCGTGATCGAACGCCAGCGCCCCGAGGGCATGATCGACGCCTTCCAATGGTATTGCGACGATTGTGGCGAGATCGTCCACCGCGTCGAGGTCCAGCTCAAGAGCATCGTCGCCGATCTGCCGCCGCTATTCCAGCGCTTCTATGACAGCGTCGAACTGCGCACCTGCGGCGGATGCGGCACCGTCCATCGCGGCAAGGCCTGAGAGGAGCATCGCGATGACGCTCGCTATCGACATTCACAGCCACTTCCTGCCCGCCGAATGGCCCGACCTTGCCGCGCGCTTCGGCACGCCCGACTGGCCGTGGATGAAACATCTCGGCGACGGCAAGGCGATGATCATGGTCGGCGACCGCGAATTCCGCCCCGTACACGAGGATTTGTGGAATGGCGCACGCCGTATCGCCGCGATGGACGCGCATGGCATCGACATTCAGGTCATGTCGGCGACGCCGGTGATGTTCTCCTATGAACGGCCGGCGGCGCATGCGAGTGAGGTCGCGCGGATATTCAACGCCGCGGCGCGCGAGATTTGCGCGCATGATCCCAAGCGTCTCAAGTCGCTGTGCCAGGTGCCATTGCAGGACACCGATGCCGCCTGCGCCGAGCTCGATACAGCGATGGCCGAGGGGCATATCGGCGTCCAGATCGGCAATCATGTCGGCGAACGCAATCTCGACGATGCCGGGCTCGTCACCTTCCTCCATCATTGCGCCGATGTCGGCGCGGCGGTGCTGATCCATCCCTGGGACATGATGGCGCAGGCGCGCATGCCCAAATATATGATGTCGTGGCTCGTCGGCATGCCGGCCGAAACCCAGCTGTCGATCCTGTCGCTGATCCTGTCGGGCGCCTTTGAAAAACTGCCGCGGAACCTGCGGATCTGTTTCGCGCACGGCGGCGGCAGCTTCGCCTTCCTCCTCGGCCGCGTCGACAATGCCTGGCGCCACCGCGACATCGTGCGCGCCGACTGCCCGCAGCTGCCGTCAAGCTATACCGACCGCTTCTATGTCGATTCCGCAGTCTTCAACGAAGATGCGCTGGCGCTCCTCGTCAAGGTGATGGGCGAGGATCGCGTCGTGCTCGGTTCGGACTATCCCTTCCCGCTCGGCGAGCAGGTGGTCGGCAAGATGATCCGCGAAGATGATGGCATCTCGCCCGATCTGCGCGCCAAGCTGATGGGCCTCAACGCCGCCCGCTTCTTCGATCTCGAGAGCGACAGATAATATTCCCGACCACCGCTCGCATCGGTGATGCGGGCGATTTCCGACGCCGGAACCCTCACGGATTCCGGCGTCGTCGTATCGGGATTTGAATTTTCGGAAAAGGCTTGCGACCGGGAAGCCTACGCCTCGCCCGCCGCCTTCGCGCGCTCGACCTTCGACGCCTCCGCCGCACCGACCTTGCGGCTCATCATAACCAGCAATATCAGGCTGAGCGGCGCCACGCAGAACAAGGCATACAAGCCCGTCTGCAGCGACCCCGACACCGTCGAAATCTTGCCGACCAGATAGGGGCCGATTGCCAGTCCGACGATCGTCGATGCCAGCACCGTGATCGCCCCGACCAGACCGCGCATGCGCGGCAGCACCAGATCCTGGAACGCTGCGACGCCCGACCCGACCCAGAGGCTCGACGTGAAATAGATCACGGGTGCGATCATCGCAAAGGTTGCGAAATCCTGCTGCTGCAGCGCCAGCCATAGGAAAGGCGGCGGCAACAGCAGCGAGAGGATGCAGACGAATATGCGCCCGCGCGCATCGCGCGCGCGCCACGCGTCGGAGAGCATCCCGCCCAGAATGACGCCGGCGGCCGAGGCGGCCGCGCCCGGCAACCCGAGATAGACGCCTGCGACCTCCTTGGTGACGCCCAGCTCGCGCATCGCGAAGGGCGGCGCCCAGAAACTGAACGTATAGCCGAACATCGCGAGCAAACCGAACCCGCCGAGCCCGAGCAGCATCGCCGGGGTGGTGCAGATGAGCCGATAGGCGGGCAGATCCTTGTCGCGCAGCATCTGGATCCACGAGCCGATCGAGTAGATACCGAGCGCCAGCGCGGCCCATTGCATCGTATCGCCCGTGACCAGGACGAGCAGGATCGCCGCCGCGGCCAATATGCCGGCGAGCATGAGATTGACCGCAAGGCCGCCGCGGATGCGCGAGACGCTCCACAATGTTAGCGGGGGAACCACGGCGACGAGTTCGGCCAGGAAGCGGCGCCATGCGCCGGGAACGACCGTCGGGGCCGGCGTTCCATCCATCCCGCCGCGCACCGGTTCTTTCAGGCGGCTTACGACCACCGCCAGCGGCAAACCAAGCAAACCGACACAAATGAAGGCGGCCTGCCACCCCTTCAGGCCCATCGGGGCCTCGGCAACCGAATAGGCGCCGTCCCACACCGTCGCGATACGGGCGCCGAACACAAGGCTGAGCCCGATCCCGACATAGAGCGCCGCCGAATAGATCGACAAGGCGGCGGCGCGCTGCCGTTTGGGGAAATAGTCCGCAATCAGCGAATAGGCGGCGGGCGAAGCGCTCGCCTCGCCAATGCCGACGCCGATGCGCCCGATAGCGAGCTGGGCATAATTGGTGGCGAGGCCCGACAGCGCCGTCATGGTCGACCAGAGCGCAAGTCCCATCGCCATCAGCCAGCCGCGACGCCATTCATCGACGAGGCGTCCGATCGGAATGCCGAAAACGCCGTAAAAGACCGCGAACGCCGTCCCGAACAGGAACCCCAGATCGACGTCGGTGAGCGCGAGGTCGCGTTTGATATCTTCGGCGAGGATCGACAATATCTGCCGATCGATGAAGTTCAGTACATAGACGACGAACATCAGCCCCAGCGCATACCAGGCATAGCCGCTGGCGCGCGCCTCGCCATCGGGGGTCATCGGGGCGGCGCTATGGTCTGCGGTCATGTCATCTACCCATGCGATCGCCTGCCGCATGAGGCAGCGCCCCGCGTGCAAGCTGGTTCAACCAGATTTGTTCCGGACTTTGGCGCACATCGCCGCGGCGCATCGCGCCGGGGCGATGGACGGATCAGGTTCGTTTTTTTTCGAGGTCGTACAGGCGACGCACATTGCCGCTCAAAATCGCCTCGCACGTCTCTCGAGGCAGCTTGCTTTCCTCGATATAGGTGACGATCCGGGTGTAAAGCTCGTCCTGGAAATAGGGAAAATCGCTGCCGAGCAGCAGCTTGTCGGTGCCGAAGGTATCGGCAATGCAGCGCAGCGCCGGCCCGTGGAAGTTCGCCGTGTCGAACCACATCTTCTTGAGTTCGGCAGTCGGGCTGCGCGGAAAGGCTTTCCAGCCGGTGTAATTATCCTCGATGCGCTGCATGAGGAACGCGACCACGCCGCCAAGATGCGCGACGTGAAATTTGATGTTGGGAAATTTATGCGGAATGTCCGCCTTGAGCAGTTGGAGCGCGGCGAGCGAATCCTCGAACGGTGCCCCAACGACCCACTCAAGCCGGAAGTCATTGACCATCGGGCTTAGCGTGCCGCAGCCCGTGGGGTGGATATAGATGACCGCGCCGAGCCGATCCATTTCGGCGTAGAAAGGCAGATAGGCGGGATCCGCGATAGTCTTGTTGGCGACGAGCGTGTTGAGCGAGATGCCAAGAAAGCCCAGTTCTTCGACGCAGCGCCGCGCCTCCGCGATCGCCTCGTCGACGTGCGGCAGTGGCACGGCTCCATAGGCCATGAAGCGATCGGGATATTGACCGACCAGCCGGGCATAGGTGTCGTTGATCATCTTCGCCGCGGTCAGGCAGGCGGCCGCATCTTCGGTCTGCAAAATCTGCGGCGACGCCGACAGGACCTGCATCTGGACACCGGCGGCGTCCATCATCGCAAAACGGGCTTTCAAATCCTCGGCGCTGTCCGTCGCGCGAATATTGCGCGCCACAGGGGTGCCCGTGGAACCATTTTTTTCGAGGAAGTCGAGATATTCGACTGGCCACAGATGCGCGTGGGTGTCGATGCGCGGCCCCGCTGCGGCGCGTCCGGCCGTGGCAGGCGACGCTTTTCCGGCCGCCTGCGCATTGCCGGAGATCGCAAGCGACGCACCCGCGGCGCCAGCTACGCCCAGCAGGAAGTCACGGCGCGGGTGGCTCGCGCAGCAGTCGGAATGGTCATGCATGTCGGATACTCCCATCGGCGCGCCTTTCGGCGCGCGGCGATCAATCGTTGAACGGGGCGGCGGTCGCGTCGATCTCGACCAGCATTTTGGGATTGGCGAGCCGCGAAATTTCCAGCAGCGTCGATGTCGGGCGCGCCTCGCCGAAATAGCCGAATACGATGTCGAGCGCTTCGTGCAGAAAGGCATCCATATCGAGCGTATAGATGCGGATGCGGATGACGTTGGCCGGCGTCATACCCACCGCTTTCAGCGACAGGTCGATATTGCGCATCACCGCCCGGCACTGGTCCACCAGCGTTTCTGGCATATTGCCCTCAGCGTCATAGGCGATCGATCCCGCAATCTCGTGCCGGATCGGCGAGGTCGTGGTGATGACCTGCGAATACAGGCCTTTAACGGGTTCAAAGACGCCGTCTGGCATCGTGATCTTGTGCATTTTACGCCTATCCCATCCTGAAACTCCCGTCGGCATATGGGCGGCGTCTAGCCGTGACAAGGCGGCAGCGACTTTCATCGCAAAACACGATGAAGCTATCAGATCAATTCGGTCGCCCTATCAATTCATCGATCCTAAAATGCGGCATCATTCCACCGCAGCGAGAATCATTGTGCAGGACCAAAATCTAGACGACCTTCTGGCGCAGTCGGCGATCATGCGGCTGATCCACACCTATCCGCGCGGTCTCGACCGGCTCGACAAGGAATTGCTGCTCTCGATCGGCGCCGAGGAGGCGACCGTAGATTTTCCCGGAATGTTCAGCGGCAGCTGGGCCGGCTTTGTCGACTGGCTGATGGCCGCGCACACCGACATGCTCTATAACCGCCACACCATCGGCAACGTCCTGATCGAAGTCCACGGCGACGAAGCAGTGAGCGAAACGACGGCCACCGCGCATCTCGTCGTCTCGCGTTCCGATGGCGATATCGAGGATCGCGAAACCCATTCGCGCTATCTCGACAGCTGGCGCAAGGCCGACGGCACTTGGCAGTTGGCAAGCCGCCGGACCTTGCGCGACTATCGCGCGGTCCGTATCCTCACCCCCGAGGAATTTGCGTCCACGACCACCCATGTCCATGCGGCGGACGTCGGCCGGGACGATCCGTCCTACGCCCATTTCGCGCGCTGACCGGCACGGCAGCGCCATGACCCGGACACTTATACGCAACGGCCGCGTCGTCACCGTCGACCCGGCGCTCGGTGACTTCGACGACTGCGATATCCTGATCGTCGGCGACCGGATCGCCGAGGTCCGCCCGAACATCGTCGCTGACGCCGACGAGATCATCGACGCCCGCGACAAGATCGTCATTCCCGGCCTGATCAACGCGCATCTGCACACCTGGCAGACCGGCCTCCGATCGATCGGCAGCGGCTGGACCGGTCCCGACTATCACCGGATCATGCACGGCAATCTGGGCACACGCTTCCTCCCCGACGACAATTATATCGGCACGCTGCTCGGCGCGCTCGAGCAGCTCAGCGGCGGCGTCACGACGATCTTCGACTGGTGCCACGACATCACGTCGATCGATTATGCGCATCGTTCGATCGACGCGCTGGAAGAAACGGGCATCCGCGCAGTGTTCGGCCACGGGTCGGCCAAACCGAATGCTGCGGAAGGGCAATTGCCCTTCACCCATATCCCGCACCCGCGCGAACGGCTCGAGGAATTGCGCAAAGGCCGGCTGTCGTCGGACGACGGGCTTGTCACCCTCGCCGCAGCGATCCTCGGGCCACAATTCTCGATCCCCGAAGTCGTCGAACATGATTTCCGCATGGCCCGCGACCTCGGTCTGCTGTCGAGTTCGCACGCAGCGCGCCGGCCCGCCGACTGGGTTTCACTCGAGGGCTTCCGGATTCCGGCGAAGCTCGGCCTGCTCGATGCCAGCCATAATGTCGTCCACGGCAATTATATCAACGATGCCGAGCTTCAGTTGATCGTCGAGAGCGGTGCGTCGGTCACGGTGACCGCCAATATCGAAATCCATGTCCACCCGATGGATCCCGTCAGCGGCCGATTGCTCGAACTGGGCGCGATGCCGTCGCTCGGGATCGACAGTGTTCCGCTCGCCAACAGCGATTTCTTCAACGAGATGCGGCTCGCGATGCTCTATCAACGCGCGGTCGACCAGCGCACCGCCTACCGCGCCGGCGGCCCGCCGCTGGCCTCCCTGCCTGTGCCGCCCCGGCAGGTGCTCGAATGGGCGACGATCGGCGGCGCGCGCGCCTTGGGCATGGAAGACCGGCTGGGCAGCCTGACGCCGGGCAAGAAGGCCGATATCGTGCTGATCGACGGCCTCGCGCTCAACATGTTCCCGGTCCATGAGCCCACCTTCAGCACGGTGCAGCAGGCCAATGCGGCGAACGTCGATACGGTGCTGGTCGATGGTGTGGTCCGCAAGCGCGGCGGCAAACTCGTCTATGACGACGGGCTCCTTGCGCAGCGGCGCACCGAGATGCTGCATTCGGTCTCGCGCATCATCGCGGAATCGGGCTATCGTCGTGACGCCACTTGACTGCGGTGGCGATGCACGGTGAGCGATATCTTGAACGCATCCAATGTCACACTGAAGCAGATCCGCGCTTTCGTGGCGACAGTCGATGCAGGCAGCCTGACCGCGGCAGCCGTCGTGGTCAATTCGACCCAATCCTCGCTTTCGGTGCTCCTTCGCGAGCTCGAGGAGACGATCGGTCTGCGTTTGCTCGACCGCACCACCCGCAAACTGGCGCTGACCGAAGCGGGCGAGGAATATCTGGTTCACGCCCGCCGCATCATCGCCGAGATCGAGCATGCGCATCTGAGCACGATCGAGCGCGTCGCCCGTCGGCGCGGACGGGTCGTGGTGGCGGCGCCGCCGATCATGGCAGCGGGTTTGCTGCCGCCGATCGTGGCGCATTTCCATCGCCTCTATCCCCGAATTTCGATCATCGTGGAGGACGTACCGCCGGGCGAAATCGTACCTGCCGTCGCGGCGGGCCAGATCGATTGCGGGCTCGGAGTGTTTGGCGACGATCTCGACGGCGTCCAGACGACGACGCTGTTCAGGGAGCGAATGCTGCTGATCGCCCCGGCCGACCATATGCTGATGCGCAAGGAAGCGGTGCGCTGGTCGGAACTGCGCGGTCAGCCGATTATCGCAATCAAGGGGCAGGCACGTATCCGGCGCGAGCTGGATATCCGCCTCGGGCTGGCGCGCATCACCGAGGGGCCGGAGATCGAGGTCCACCAGATGTTCACGGCGCTGGGGATGGTGTCGGCAGGGTTGGGCGTCGCGCTTTGGCCCTCCTGGGGCAAACGCTTCCTCGGCTCGTTCGGGGTCGACGGCCGGCCCTTGGTCGATTCCACCCCCGAACTGTGGCTGTCGGTAATCACGCCGGGCAGTCGCGGCCTGTCGCCGGCCGCCACCAGCTTCCTGTCCATATTGACCGACGGCATCAGCAATCTGGCCGCGGAGTTCGAAGACTCCGCCTGACAATCCGCAAAGGGCTTCGACCATGACGATCACCTTGTTTGCCGGTGCCATAGTCACCGGCATCTTCGGCGCGCTCGCCTTCGATATCTGGAACGCGCTGGCCCAGCGGCTGGCGGGCATACGGGCGCCCAATTGGGGCATCCTCGGCAAATGGCTGCTTGCGCCCTTCACCGCTGCAGATCGAGCTTCCGCACTCCCGGGACCGCCAACCTTCACCACCGTCGAGCGCATATTGGGCGAAACTGCCCATTATTCGACCGCAATCCTGTTCGCGCTTGGCTTGATCCTCGTGATGGGAACCGATTGGCTAGCACACCCCACACCAATGCCTGCCATCGCTGCAGGGCTACTTACTACAATCTTCGCCTGGTTCCTGATCATGCCAGCACTCGGCGCTGGCATCGCCGGCACAAAAACGCCCGCCCCTTTGAAGCTGTGCGTCACCACGCTGATGTCCCACGCGATCATGGGTGCAGGATTCTACGTCGGCGCGATCCTCGTCAGCGCATCGGCCTGACAAAAACATCCGCCAGAGCGATCGCCGTCTTCATGCGGAGGCCGCTTCTGGCGATTTGATTGCACTTTGCGAAGAACCGGGATTTGTCGCGACTGCCGAACGCTGCCCGTCAGCATTGCTTCCTACGCCATCTCGCAACGTGTTTGGCCGATTGCGGTCTGGCAGCTTTTGGGGCGCCAACTGGAGAAAGCGGACGATTGCACCCCTCGTCCTTGGGCATCGGCCGTTAATATTCGCTGGCAGCAATCTCCATGAATGCGCTCATATCCGTAACCCGGATGTTCGAGTATTTGCGTTCGATTACGCCAAGATCCTCAAGCCGCCGCAGCTCCGCATTGAGCGTCTGCCGCGATACACCGACCATGTCGGCCAGTTCCCATTGTGCGAGTTGTATCTGGACGGGTTCCGCCTGGGGCTGCTGCACGTCGACGACGGGAAGCAACGAGAGTATCGCACGGGCGCAGCGCGACCGGAGCGGAAGAAGCGACGCATCGGCCAACCGGTCGTACAGAACCCGCGAGCGCAGACACAGCAGGCGCATCAGGTGGCGGGCGAGGACCGGCTCGCTGTCGACGACATCGATGAACGCCGATTTGGGAATGATGAAAAGCTCGCACTGCTGGTGTGTGTAGAAATCGTGGATCGCGACCTGATCGTCGAGAATGGGGATGAGGTTGACGAGTTGCCCCTGCCCCACGAAACCCAGCACATGACGCCGGCCGTCGAAGGTGGTGATACTGACCTCCAGCGTTCCGTCTAGGATGATCGCCAGCGCTTCGACCATGTCACCGCGCTGCGAAAGCATCTCGCCATGCGCCATGCGCCGCGTCACCCCCGCGCGCGCGAATGCCTCCAGCGCCCGGTCGCTGCAGCGAAGATACCAGTCCTCGCCCTTTACCCGATCGAAAACCGACCGCGCACGCTTCGCATCCTGTTCCGGCAATGGCCCGCCACCTTCCTCCGGCGATCCTAGATCGCCTCGGGATCGGTCCACAACATCAAAGTCGAGAAGCCTCAGCAAGCCATGCCCCTCGCGCACGCCGATAGGGTCGGCGCACGCGAGGAAGCGGGTTGAGAGATTGGCCAGCGCTAGAAGCGCAGCGTCAGCGACGCGCCATAAGTCCGCGGGCTGGCGTGCGTCTGCCGAATGGCGGTGCTCCCCGGGAATATGCCATTGTTGAGGCCGAAGGCGCCGGCGAGCGTCTGGTTAAACATCACGGTCGAATATTGGACGTTGGTGAGGTTGTTGCCGAAGATGGCGACCGACCAGCGATCGTCGACGCCGGCGAGCGTGAGGCGCGCGCTGAGCAGCGCATAGCCGTCCTGGATCGTCTGCGGGTTGTTGTCGGTGATCTGGCTGTTGCGATAATCGGAGACGAAATTGACGTTCGAACTCGCGCTCCAGCTCATCCCCGAACCGCCGATATCGCCTTTCCAGTTGAACCCGACCTGCCCACTCCACGCCGGCGAGAAATTGGCGCGCGTTCCGGTAAGGTCCTGCACCGATCCGGCAGGCAGGCCCGGCAACGGCGAGCCGCCGGGAAAGCTGGTGAACTCGCTGTCGAGATAGGCGAGCGCGGCGTTGACGGTGAAGTTTCGCGACGGACGCAACACCGTGTCGAATTCGAAACCCTGTTGCCGCAGCGATCCGGCGTTGCGGATGATGAAGCTGACGCCGTCGAAGCTGCGATCCTGATAGCCGTTGATATCCATGCGATAGAAAGTGAGGTTCGCCGTCAGCGCCCGGTCGAGCCATTCCGACTTGATGCCGACTTCATAATTATCGACCGTCTCGCGGCCGAAGACGCGCAGCGTCGAGACGAGATTGCCCGCCTGGTCGAAGGTGCTGAGCGACGGCGTTCCGCCGCCGCTGTTATAGCCGCCGGACTTATAGCCCGTCGAATAGCTGCCGAAGAGCATCACATCGTCGGTCGGCTTGAAGTTGAGACCGATCCGGTAGGTAAAGCGGCTCTCGCTGAGGACGGGCAGCGTCAGCGTTTCAGGCGCACGCAGGATCGAGGCAACGGGCGTCGCGATCGACTGGGCGAAGCTGCCGCTCTTCTCTTCACGCGTCCAACGGCCACCGAGAACGAGGGTCAGCGGATCGGCGAGGCGATAGTTGAGCTGGCCGTAAACCGCGTAGCTCGTGGTATTCTGCGCCATGCGCTGCGTCGTCGCATTCGCCCCGCCGGTCGTCGTCTGGAACGCGTTGCAACCGTCTCGCGCGGCACCCGCCGGGAGCAGCGTACTGCAGAACGCCGATCCGAGATTGAGGACCTCGCCGAGCCGGTAATCCTCGTCGAAATAATAAAGGCCGGCAACAAGGTCGAGCTTGCCGCCGAGCCATTGCTCGGTCGGCGAGATGAATTGCAGCTCGTGGTTCTGGCTCTTCGAATCGAAATAGGATTGGCGCGACAGCAGCGGCAGCGGCAGGAAAATCACGTCGCCGTCGAGCTGGTCGTTGCGCCAGTCGCGATAGCTGTTGATGAGGCGGATCTTGCTGTCGCCGAGCGAAAGGGTCGCATCGCTCGAAAGCCCCCATTGCCGGTCGTCGAGATCGGCGGTCACCGCATAGTTCATCACGCGGTCGCTGAAATTCGTGTCAGGGAGATCGCCGCCGAGGATCGTGCGCAATTGCGCAAGCTGCGTCGGCGATACCGAGCTTGCGTCGAAATCGCTGTCGGTGACCCCGTCGCCGCTGATCTTCGTGTAGTCCGCTCGGACGATCCATTCGAGATTGCCGAGTTCGGCCTTCACGCTCCCGCGAAGCGCGATATCGTCCTGCTTACCATATCGCATCCCGTCATATTCGTTGAACCAGAAGCCTTTGAACCAGTTGCCGGCGCCCGCGAGGCGAACGGCGACCTTGTCGTTGAGGGGAATATTGACATGACCCGCGAGGCGGTAGCGATCGGCATTGCCGACTTCGCCGGTGACTTCGCCCGAGAAGGTGAATTCGGGCTGCGCGGTCCGCAGCGACAGCGCGCCGACGCTGGCGTTGCGGCCGAACAATGTGCCCTGCGGCCCGCGCAGTACCTCGACGCCGTCGATGTCGAGGAAGGTTGCGATGGTCGATCCCGCGCGCGGCACGTAGATGCCGTCGAGGAAGACCGCGACGCTCGGCTCGGTCGCGGTATTACCCGATGCGCCGACGCCGCGAATATTGATCCGGACCGCCGCGCTCGCGGTCGCCTTGTTCACCGAGAAGTTCGGCGTGAGCGCCGAAAGCTCTTCGACCTCGTCGATATTGGCCGCGGCAAGCGTCTCCGAAGAGAAGGCCGCGATCGACACGGGCACATCCTGGAGATTTTCGGCGCGCTTCTGCGCCGTCACGACGATCTCGCTTCCGGCATCGGCGTCGGCGACCGGGGCTGTCGCCGCATCCTGAGCGAAGGCCGGACAGGCGGCCGTGACCGCAATGCCGCCGAGGAGCAGATGGACGAATTTCCTGGACATAAGACTCTCCCTGTTGATCGAAGGCGTGGTTTCTTGCCCGCCCTCTAATTTTGAGTTGGAATGGCGCCCGCCGCACCGAGGCTGGTCGCTTCGCGCGGACCCGATCGTTCCGGATGGAGGAATTTGGCGCCGATCGCGGCGGCGACGAGCAGCAGGACGCCCGCGACGGCGAAGCCCATATCGTAACCGCGCGTCAGCCCGCCCGCCGAATATTGGACGAGATAGCCGGTGACGACGGGCGCGAGGATGCCCGCTGTCGACGCGAGCGAATTGTCGAGCGCGAGCAGGAAGCCGCGCTGCCGCGGCGGCGTGCACTCGCTGATCATCGCGGGGCCGGTGAAATAGATCGTCTGCGCCATCCCCGCGCCGAGACCGAGCAGGATAACCCGCACGGTCGGACTCAGATCGGGCAGGAGCAATGCGATGTAGCAAAGCGCCGCGACGACGAGCGTGGCAGTCGTCAGCAGCCCGCGCGCGGTGCGGCTCTTATGGCCGCTCGCGGACAATTTTTGCGACAGGCCCGGCATGAGCAGCCCGAGGACAACATTGATCGCGATGAAGGCCGAGAACATATGCCCGGCGGTGATGGCGTCGAAACCGAGCCCGGTTTCGAGGTAGACGGGCACCCAGGTCAGCGTCAGCGCCAAGGTCCAGAACGCCGCGAAATGCGCGATGATGCAGGCGACGAGCGTGCGGTTCCGCACAAGCTCGCCAAAACCAGCGCGCTCGGTCGCCGCCGCCTCGTCATCGACCAGCCGGCCCTCGCTGCCGAATAGAAGCCAGAGCAGAAGCCACAGACAGCCCAGCGCGCCGAGCATCAGGAAATTGGCGCGCCATCCGAAGTTGTGGGTGATCTGCGGGATAAGAAGCCCGGCGATGATCAGCCCCACCCCGGCGGTCTGGCCGAGGATCGAGGCCGGGAGGGTGCGCTTTGTGTTGGGAAACCACTTGTAGAGCGAATGGACCGCGACGGGCCACGCCGGCCCCTCGGCCATGCCCAGCAGAACCCGCCCGATCAGGATGACCGCGATCGACGAGGTCAGCGCGAGCGGGAACTGCAGCAGCGCCCACGAGGCCGCCATGCCGGCGATGATCCACTTTGTCGGGAAGCGGTCAGCCAGCAGCCCGCCGACGATGCCCCCGACCGCGAACAGCCAGAAAAATCCGCCCGCCATCAGCCCGAACTCGGTCGGCGACAGGTCGAGTTCGGCCATCATCGGCACCGCGACAAGGCCGAAGACGATCTTGTCGAGGAAGTTGATCAGGATGAACAGCGCAAGCAGCAGGGCGATACGCCACGCCTTACCTGGCTGAAATTGCTGATCGGCGTTCATCGCCGGGCGCTCAAAGTCGGCCCGCGATCAGATCGGCGGCCTTTTCGCCGATCATGATCGAGGCGGCATTGGTATTCGACGACGGCATGGTCGGCATGATCGAGGAATCGGCGATGCGCAGCCCCTCGACGCCGCGCACGCAAAGGTCGGGGCCGACCACCGCTTTCGGGTCGCTGCCCATCTTGCACGTCCCGATCGGATGCCAGGAGGTCTGTCCCGACCGCTTGATATAGTCGAGCAGGCCGGCATCGTCGGCGATCTCGGGACCGGGCCGCGTCTCGCGCACGACAAAGGGCCGCATCGCGTTCTGCGCGACAACTTCGCGCGAAATGCGCAGCGCGTCGAGCATGTCGGCACAATCGCCTTCATCGGCGAGATAATTGGGATCGATCGCGGGATCGAGCGCAGGATCGGCCGAGGCGATATGGACATGGCCGCGCGAGCGCGGGCGGAGCTGGAAAAAGCCGATCCCGAAACCCGGAAACGGGTCGAGCCCCATTCCCTTCGCATTGGCGTAACGATCCGCGCCGCTGAGGTGATGGATCTGGATCTTCACCGCTGGCCGCGCCTCGCGGCTCGTCCGCACCGTCGCGTGGGCAGTCGCCGACGGCGTCGTCATCAGCCCCTTCTTCGTCAGAAGATATTTGGCGCCCATCGTCAGCATCTTGAGCCGGCTCGCGAGGATCATGTTCAGCGTATCGGACCCGGTGCATTCGAAGGTGATGCGCGATTGCAGATGGTCGAGGAAATTCTCGCCGACGCCCGGCAGGTCGACGACCGGCTCGATGCCGAGCCCCTTGAGGCGCACGGCCTGGCCGATGCCCGACAACTCAAGGAGCTGCGGCGACCGGATCGGACCGGCCGACAGGATCACTTCCCTCGCCGCGCGCGCAGTGACCAGCCTGCCGTTCTGGCTGAACTCGACCCCGACGGCGCGTTTGCCCTCCCACAATATGCGCGCCGCGCGGGCGCCCGTCTCGATGCGAAGATCGGGGTTTCGAGCGGTGCGCTTCAGATAGGCGCGCGCGGTTCCGCACCTCTCGCCGCCTTCGGTCGAAAGCTGGAGATAGCCGACGCCTTCGTAACCGCCGCTGTTCGCCCCCGCACGGCCGCCATTATAGTCGTCCGTCTGCGGGATGCCGGCCTCGCGGCACGCCGCGACAAAGGCTTCGGTCAGCGGATCGGCGTCGGGCGCGAGCGAGGTGACGTGCACCGGCCCGCCGCGCCCGCGCGTTTCCGCATCACCTTCGGGGAAATCTTCCATGCGCCGGAAATAGGGGAGCAGGTCGTCATAGCCCCAGCCCTCGCACCCGAGGTCGCGCCAATGATCGAACTCCTCTGGATCGCCGCGGACATAGACCATGCCGTTGACCGAGCTCGATCCCCCGAGCATCCGCCCCATCGGCAGATAGACGCTCTGGCCGACGAGATGCTCCTGCGGAACGGTGTGCGAAGGCCAGACATAGTCGGGGTTCTGCAGGATTTTCGCGATGCCGATCGGCGTGCGGACCCAGAAATCATCCTGACGCGCCCCTCCCGCTTCGAGCAGGAGTATCTTGCCGGCGTTTCGTTCGGCGAGCCGCGACGCGAGCGTCGCACCGGCCGAGCCCGCGCCGACGACGATGATATCGGCCTGGATCTCAGTCATTGCCGTGCTCCGCGAGCCACGCCGACAAGGCGACCGCCTCGGCGCCCATCCGGACGAACTGCTGGGGCGGGATCTCGAACTGGGTGTTAGCACCCGGGATCGGCGGCGGCGGGGTGACGCGCAGCTCGGTAAAAATGGGCCCCTCCTCCGCGAGGATCGCCGGAAGCGCCTCGGCAAAGGCGGTCGCATCGGCAAAACTCGACGCTTCACGATAACCGGCCGCTTTCGCCATCGCCGCGAAATCGACGATCTCTTCGGCGGGCGTCGCGAGGTTCGAGAAGCCCGAGAATTGCGTCCCGTTGCGGATGACGAAATGATGGAAATTGCGTGGCTGCCGTTCGGCGACGGTGGCGAGGCCGCCGAGCTGCATCAGCAGGCTCGCATCGCCGTCGACGACGATCACGCGCCGATCCGGCCGGCCGATCGCCAGCCCCAGCCCGATGCTCGCAGCGCCCCCCATCAAGGGAACCGAATTGATCCGCGGCTGCGCCGCGCCGAGCTGGTCGAACGCGCCCATCGCGCCCATCGTTGCGACCAATATGGCGTCGCCGCGGGCGCCTTCGATGATGCGGCAGGCTTCGTTGATGTCCATGTCGCGCCCCTTCAGTTCCAGCCCGTAGGCGCGCCGACGATCAGGACCGCTGAGCGGCGCTCCTTGTCGGCATAGGAAAAAGCTTCATCGATGCCGGCTAGGTCGCGCTCGGTTTCGAGCCGCCAAGAGCGAACGCCGAGCGCCGAAAGAACGGGCTCCAACAATTTGACCGTGTTGCGTTCGGAAAGATTCGGGTCCTGCCCGAAATTGTCGAACTCGCGTCCGAAATGCCCGACGAGAAACACCACCGGGATCGAGGCATCGAGACAGATCGCCCGGAGCGCGTTGACGCAGGCGTAGAGTCCCTGGTTCTGGATGACGGTGATCGGACGTTTTCCGGCGATCCTGAGCCCGGCGGATACGCAGACAGCCTGATCCTCGTTGCTGCAGCGGACGAGTTCGAGCCCGTCGACCCCGGCCTCGACCCGCTCATGCAGTGCGAGCTGGATCCAGTCGGGTACCGTGACGAAATGATCGACCCCGTTTCGCTGCAACGCTGCGAGATAGGCCGACGCCGGAATATTGTACGGATGCGCGTTCATTCGCTTCCTCTCCAATTATGTTTGGAAGCGGGTTACGCCGGACGGCGCGGCCGGTCTGTCAAGTTTGCGACTTTTGCCGCCACCCGGTGAACGCCATCGTTGGATCTGGTCTGTCGCAGCCTATTCGGTATCTGGATCGGCCGCGCGCCTGGCAAGGGACCCAAGCAGGCGGATATAGCCATAATGCCGCCGGACCTGATTTTGCTTCGCGAGGTCAGCCAGTGCGGCACCCAGCGTCACACGCGAGACACCGAGCAGGTCGGCAAGCTGCTGCTGCGTCGCGCGAACGATATCGCGGTCAGCATCGCTCCGCGCCATGGTCACAAGCAGATTGGCGAGGCGCTCGGTCGTGCTCAATCGCCGGTCGGCATCGATGGTATCGAGCGCGCTCGCGAGTTGGCGGGAGAGACTTCGCAGCAGCAATTCGGCCCAACCGACATCCGCGGCCATCAGCTGGCGCAGCAAGGGCCGATCGATGGCGATCATGCTCGCACTGCCATCGGCGATCGCGTCGACCTGTCTCGGCACGCCGGTGAAGAAAGCAAGCTCGCCGAACAGGTCTCCCGCCGCGAGAACCGCAAAGTGGGTGAAGACGCCGTCTTCGGAATGGCGGCCGATGGTGACATGTCCATCGACGACCGCCCAGAAGGCATCGCCCGGATCGCCCTGGTGCTGAATGAATTGTCCACCGGCAAAATGCTGGACCCTTGCGCGCGCGGCCAGTTGCGCGATCTCGCGCGCGGAAAGCCGTGATCGCTCGGCCATCGCAAAATGATAACTTCTTTGCATTCCTGCGTGCTCTGCTGTGGCATCGGGGGTGCAATGGCAAGCGGCAATCGATCGCCTGCCGATCGGGAGACGGCGATGCATCTGACCACGGCGCAGTCGAGCCTTATCGTGCTCGGCATCTATCTGGCCTTCGGGCTTCTCGAACTTGCCTGGACCCGCTTGTTCGCGAAGGACGAGCAAACGCGGCACGACGGCATATTGGAGGCGGTGAGCACCATCGTCCTGCTCGCTGTGACGCAGCCGACGATCCTGCTGATTGTCGGCGCCTTGGGACATCGCTTCTTCCCGCAATATGAAGGCGCGCTCGGATCGATCCCCTTCCTCGCCGCGCTCGCGCTGTTCCTCTTCTTCGAGGATATGATGCAATATTGGTGGCACCGCGCGAGCCACAGTTTCGCGTGGCTCTATAACCTCCACCGCGCGCACCATAATGCCCGCTATATGAGCGTGCGGCTCGTCTACCGGAATAACATCATCTATTATGCGCTGATGCCGAGCATCTGGTTTGCCGGCGTCCTCGTCTATCTCGGCCTCGGCTGGTTTTACGCTGGCTATCTCGTCGTCAAAATGCTCGTGATCATCGGCGCGCACAGCGATGTGGCGTGGGATGCGCCGCTCTATCGGATCAAGGCGTTGTCGCCGCTGATGTGGCTCATCGAACGCACGATCAGCACGCCCGCGACGCATCACGCGCATCACGGACGTCACCTCAGCGACCCGGCGGTCCACTACAAAGGCAATTTCGGAAACCTGCTCTTCTTCTGGGACGTCCTGTTCGACACCGCGAAGATCACGCGCAGCTACCCCGAAAGCTATGGCGTCGAGAATTTGCCGCCGGCCACGCTGGGCCAACAATTGTTGTGGCCGATCTTTCCCGAGAACAAGGACATGAACGCCGACATTCCCGGTGCATCTCCGCGGGCTACGGCAGCCCGACGTGTCGCAGTCGAGTGATGGCCGATTGGAGACTGTCCGCTTTTACATCCACCCGAGGAAAAGCCAACTCTCCAAAACATTTGTTCAAAGCGCGCCCGCGAATTGCGCCGCGAGAAAGGCACACCCTACGCGGAACTCAGCTTCGGAGACGAAAGCCGCAGCGATACACCCACCGCGTCGCCATATCGAACGCGGTTGCCGATGCCCATGCCGGAGATCGGACCATCGAACTAGGAGCACCTTGCGCGAGGGCCGTTCCTCCCGATCTCAGGTCCGCGCTCACAGACGAGCGCATCGAGCGCTTCATCGGCGTGATCTACCGTCCCGATACCGAGCACTGGAGCCATTATTCGAGTGCGGTATTAGCCGAACAATATGACGGGTGGGTATGGTTCGATCACACCGAGGCGGTCGCGGCGATCGCCGGAGAAGCCGAAGGCCCCGATGCCGACACCTTTCCTTTTCGGCTTTTTACTCGGGCACATCATGAAACCGATAGAGACAAAATATTGACTTTAAACCATTAACTTGCCTAGTCTATTAGACGAGCTAAGACGGCATGGGACAGGACATTTTTGCTTCTCGACCGCACCATCATTTTTGATTTATCGTTTGTTTTCAAATATTCATACAATTCCGGGAATATCCCGGACCAACCTTTTGGTGATGCGCATGTGGCGCGGGCCCGGCCATTTCGGGTCAGGCGGGCTCGGGCGTGCGGCGGATCAGCGCGCTGGCGAGCTTCTCGCTGAGTTCGGCGAGATGGTCGAAGCGCGCCTCGTAATGCGCCATGCCCTGGCTCAGTGATCGCAGTTCAGGCTCCAGCCCGGGAAGTTCAGCCTCGGGCAGCAGCAACTCGACCACGTCCCAGCGCGACCAGCCGTCGAGCGGCGTGATTCCCAGCACCTGGCCGCGTCGGCTGGTCGCCGCGGAGGTGATCCGTGAAACGGCGCTGCCCGGCGCCCGGATGGTCACGTGCGCGAGCGGCTCGAGCAGATAGGGCGTCGCCGCCGCCAGGGCTTCCGCCATCGCGATCCGGCCGGCGGTGCGAAAGGCCAGTTCCGAGCTGTCGACGCTGTGAAAGGAGCCATCGACCAACGCGACGGCCACATCGACGACCGGAAAGCCGAATGGCCCGCGCGCCATCGCGTCGCGCACGCCCTGCTCGACCGCCGGAATCCATTGCCGGGGGATCGCGCCCCCGGTGATCCGATCCTCGAACTGAAAGCCGTCGCCACGCCCGCGCGGGCGGAGTTCGATAATGACGTCGCCGAACTGGCCGTGCCCACCGGATTGCTTCTTGTGGCGGCCATGCTTTGTCACGGTCTTGCGGATCGTTTCCTTATAGGCGATCGCGGGCGGACGCACCGATATGGCAACGCCGTAACGCCGTTTCAGCCGTGCCTGAACGACAGCCAGATGCTCCTCATTCAGCCCGTGGAGCAGCGTCTCCTGCGTCGCCTCGTCGAGCCGCCAGCGCAGGCCGGGATCCTCCTCCGCCAGTCGATTGAGCGCTGTCGACAACCGCACCTCGTCCTTGTGGTCGGTGACGGCGATGGCCAGCGCAAAATTGCTTGCCGGCCGCTGCACCGCGTTCCCGGCGGCAGGCGGGCGGCCGGCTGCGCCGAGCCGGTCGCCCGCCTGGACGGCATCCACCTTGGCGATGCCGACGATGTCGCCCGGTTCAGCGCGAGCGATCTTCGTGGTCGCCGCTCCGTGCAATGCGAACAAGGACCCGATGCGCATCGGGCTCGCATCGGCGCCTAACAATTCGGCCCCCTCGGCCAGCGGCGCACCGAAGACACGCGCGAGCGCCAGCCGGCCCACCGCGCTGCCATGCGTGACCTTGAACACCTGCGCCGCGGCACCGTCGATAGCAAGCCGATCCGCCGTCAACGCGGAGATGGGTGTATCATGGCGCAGCATCTTGAGGAGGCGGCGGATGCCGAACCCGTTGAGCGCCGAGCCAAACAGGATCGGTACGATCTGCCCCGCTGCGGTCTCACGGGCGAGGTCGCCAAAGATTGTGTCGGAGCTTGGCTTCTCATCGTTCAGCAATTGCTCGAGCAGTATATCGTCATGATCCGCCAGCTGTTCGAGCATGTGGAAGCGCGCGTCGGTCTCATCGCTCTTTAGATGGGCAGCCAACGGCACCCGTTCGGAGCGGCGGCCCGGCTGATAATGATAGGCGCGCTCCAGCGCGAGATCGACAAAGCCGGCTACGCGCTCGCCGGCCCGGATCGGGATTTGCCGCGCAACAAGGGCCGTGGCGCTCAGCGGCTGGAGCGCGGCAAGCAGATCCTCGATGCTGCCGCGCGCCTGATCGATCTTGTTGACGAACAGCGCGTGCGGGAGGCGGAGCGCTTCCAGGCGTCGCAATGTCGGTTCGACCAGCGGCGCACGCGCCGGATCGGGATCGATCAACACCAGCGCCAGATCGGCCACGGCCAGCGCCAACTCCGCGTCCGCCGCGAAGCCCACCGACCCGGGCGCGTCGATCAGCGCATAGCCTTCCTTCATCCATTCGAAGCGCATCAGGTTCAGTTCGGTCGAGCCACATCGCGCGCGCGCTTCCGGGCTGGCATCGCCCACGCTGCTGCCGCCATCGACCGCGCCCAGCCGGGCGCTGGCCCCCGCCGCGAACAGCATGGCCTCGGCGAGGCTCGTCTTGCCTGTGCCGGCGGGTCCGACGATCGCGATGGCTCTGGTGCCGTGGATAGTCCCATCCATGTCGCTCTCCTCCTGCCTGCCTATTTTCCTTGCCGGAAAATGGCCCACTGGAATTGCGAGGATCGACCTCAACGCGCCCGAACACAAGATCATTTAGAGGTCCGAATATCCCGGTCTTTGCGCTGCCCCAAAAAACGGGATTAGCGCGCTAAACCGACGGACGGTCGTAACGGGTCGGTGGCCCTGGGGTCAGGACCTATTAATTGCGCGTTCGAGGTTTGAAGCGATTTTGTTCAGTGCGAGGAGGCAAGGCGCAGGAATATGTCGATATTTCAAGACTTGCCGACGACGCCATGGACAAAATCGGTCAAATCCTGAAGGGACGTCGAAATGGCTTCGATCTCAGGCCCGTGCGACCTTGCGGGTAGCGATGCTACCCGCGGCGGCCACCCGAACCCGATATCTTCGCCATTTCGACGCCTCGAACGTGCAATTAATAGGTCCTGACCCTAGGCAGTGGACGCTCCGGCCTGCGCCTAAGGCGTCGCAAACATGAACGAAGGACCGCTTTTGGGGTCACGGATCCGGCGTTCGAATGGCTAGGTTGAGGCGCAAAGCAGGCCCCTTTTCCTGGTCAAACTTCCCATATTCAAGCAGGGGGCGGAATCTAGCGTGAAATATCCTGCGCTACGTCGGAAACGCCGTCGACCATTGCGCGCGAAAATGGCGCAAAATCGCCGTAAATTCCATGTTTGAGCACGGATAGCCCGAGGCCGCGCTTCGCTGCGTCGGCCAAGCCCCTCCCCTGCCACAATCCGTCGAGAACGCCAGCCGCGAACGCGTCGCCAGTACCGACCCGGTCGATCACCGGCGCGACGACGGTGGGATCGCTCGCGCCGCCTTCGTCGCGTGTATCGATACGCGCCGTGATCCGGTGCACATCCGGGCCAACGATCTCGCGCGCGGTCGATGCGACATATTCGAGCGACGGAAAGTGATCGAGCAGCGCGAGGGCGGCCTCGCGCCGCCGGCCTTCGGCTTCACCCGAAAATTCGCGGCCGAGAAGCAGCGCCGCGTCGCGATGATTGCCGAACAGCACCGTCGCCTGCGCGACGATCGGCTTCAATATCGCCGCGGGATCGGGCTGCCAGCGATCCCAAAGGCGTCCGCGCCAATTGCCGTCGAACGACACACCGACCCCGGCCGCCCGCGCGCGTGTAACGGCCTCGAGCACGGCTTCGGCGCTGCCCGGTCCGAGCGCGGGGGTAACCCCCGACACATGCAGCCAGCCGATGCCGTCCAGCACGCGATCCCAGTCCCAGTCGCTTGGTGCGACCTCGGCAAAAGCCGAGCTGGCGCGGTCATAGACGACCTCGGCGGGTCGCATCGGACCGCCGGGCAGGTAATAATAAAGGCCCATGCGGCCCGCGGGGCGGAGTATGGGCGCGACATCGACGCCGTGGCGGCGCAGCTCGCCGAGCACGCCGTCGCCGATCGGGCCTTCGGGGACCGCGCTGATCATCGCCGTGTCATGGCCAAGCGCGGCGAGCGCGACGGCGACATTCGCCTCGGCGCCGCCGACATGCGCATCGAAGCGCGCCGATTGCAGCGGCAGTTCGCCGTGCGGAACCGCGACGCGCATGACGATTTCGCCAAAGCAGGCGATGGTTCCTTGGGGGGTGATCATGGCTTGAATCCGGTTTCCGCGATGGCGGTGCAGGCAATATGGGCAGCCGAGCCGAAACGGGCTGTCGCCGCCCCGCCAATGCCGATCGGATGGACGCCGGTGATCGCACCGGCCGAAATCCACTGCCCGGGCTGCAGTTCGATGACGCCGCGCCGATGGAGGTCGACGAGGAAATTCAGCGATCCCCACGGACCGTCGAGCACGTCGATCGCGCGCCCGGTTCCGACCGTCACCCCATCGATTTTTGTTTCGACGGCCAGCGTCGCGAAATCGTCGATGTCCAGCCTCGGCCCCAGCAGAAGCCCGTTATTGATGCCGATATCGGCGATGATTCCATAGGGGGCATGGTCGTGGACGTCGGGTGCGGGCGAGCTTGCGACTTCGAACCCGGCGCGGATCTCGTCGACCCATGTGGCGCCATCGTCACCGCCGGTCAGCCGGTCGGGCACCGCGCGAAGGCGCAGCATCACCTCGGCCTCGATCGCCCCGGCACCGCCGGCGAAGATTGCGGCGTCGCCCGGAACATCCCCGTCGAGTTCGGCGATCCGCAGCACGGGTCCCGCGACCCGCTCGGCGCCGAGGACCTCGATCAAGGCCGGCGGAATACGCCCGACCTTCCAGCCGAGCACCGGCGCGCCCAGCGCGGCGGTCAGGCGCTGCTGCACCGCGTAGGCTTCGGCGAGCGTCGCCGGCACTGGCGCGGGAAAGGCGGTCAGCGCACGTCCCGACAGGCGTGCGCCGAGCAGCGCCGCGACCGGATCCGGCGCGGCCGGTGAAAGCGAATGGTCCGGCATCAGGCCAGTTTGGCGCTCAAGAGATAGCGTTCGCGGCTTTCGGCGGACTGGCGGCGCAGCTCGACGATCGCGCGTTCCTCGGTCTCGTCGAGCATCGATTCGATCAGGCGGTTGAAGTGGCGCCGCATCGCGAGCCGGGCGCCGGTCGCATCGCGATTGCGCAGCGCCGCGACGACATCGGCATGCTCGGCCTGGCGCGCGCTGCCGTCCTTGCGGCACACCAAAGAATGGCTGCTCCGCACCTCGGGCAATTCCATCCGCATCCGCCACAGGCTCTCGATCACGTGAATGATCGCCTTGTTGCTCGACGCCGCGGCGATCGTCATGTGAAACTCGCGGTCGATCGCGCTGATCTCTTCCTCGCTCTTGCTGTCGTCGGCCATCGCCCCGAGCAACTCGTCGAGCTTGGCGAGCGTTTCAGCAGAAATCGTCGGCGCCGCGAGCGCCGCGGCTTCGGCCTCGAACAGCGAGCGCGCCTCGGTCAGTTCGAAGGCGCTGACCTTGGGCAATATCGCATTGTCGCCGGGCAGGATCGCCTCGACATAGGCTCCCGCGCCGGTGCGGATGTGAATCCACCCCGTCGCCTGCAGCGCGATCTCGGCCTCGCGGATCGTCACCCGGCTGACCTCGAAGCGCTCGGAAAGCTCACGCTCGCCGGGCAGCCGCGTTCCCGGCGGAAAGGTTCCGTCGAGAATCAGGCGCCGAATCGTGTCGGCGACATCTTCGAAAAGGCGGCGTTCGGCCATGGTCAATCTTCTCCCCGCACAAGCGTCAGGAAGTCCATACAATCCGGTAGGACAAGTTTGAAGCCCATGACCGAACTTAGTTTCAAATCCGCGCCCGGATGCCGACGAAATATTTCGCGCCATAATAGTGATACTGACGGCTGCTGCCATAGACCGGCATGTAGGTCGCCTTCGGCTCGTTGAAGAGGTTGAGCGCCTCGAAACGCAGCGATACGCCGGGCATCAGGTTCATCGACGCGCGGAAGTCGACCGTCTCGCTCGGACCGACATAGCGCAGCTGGCTGTTTCCACCCACGAAGTCCTGGAAATAGCTCGAACGATAATTGTAGATCGCCTGCAGCGAGACGGGGCCGATGTCATAATAGGCCTGCGCCGACAGCACGTGCTTCGAATAACCCGACAGGCCCGCCGGCGGGATGATCCCTTCGCTGACCTCTTCGGTGACCGGATCATATTGGTCGCCGAGGCGAATGTCCTGCGTTTCGAAATTGGAATCGGCATAGTTATAGCTGACCTTCGCGCCGAGGCCGTCGAGCGGCTTGGGCAGGAAGCTGAAGCGCGTCGCCGCGGTCAGTTCGAGGCCATAGATGCGCGACTTGTCGGGGCTGTTGCGCGTCTGCGTCACCGGGATCGACACCGCCTCGCCGTCGATCGTGAAATCCTCATCGAACACCACCGGCTGGAAGCCGCCGTTGAACTGTTTGTAGTAAACGGTCGCCGACAGGAGGCTGTCCTTGTTCGGATACCATTCGACCGACAGATCGCCGTTCCACGACATCAGCGGCTTCAGGCGCGGGCTGCCGTTGGCGCGGATGTTGTCGATCGCATCCTCGATCGACGTGAAATCCCCGGCGCCTTCGAGCGTGATCGTGCGCCCGGCGCCGAGCGCGCTGGGGTTGGGACGCGACATGGCGCGATAGCCCGCGAGGCGGACGAGCGTGTCGGGCGCAACCTCGAAGATCGCGTTGACGCTGGGCAGGATGCGCGTGTTACTGCTCTTGATCGTTTCGGTCACGAAATCGCCGGTTTCGTCGAGCGTGAAGGAGCCATCGCCGCTGGGGTCGGGAACGACGATGAGGTCGCTGCGCAGCCCCTTCGACGTGACGCGCGTGTTGACGACGCGCACGCCGATGTTGCCGCGCACCGGCATGCTGCCGAAGTCACCTTCATAATCGGCCATCACATAGCCCGCGAGCGTGGTTTCCTTGACGTTGCGGCTCGCGACCGAACGCATCTCGTCGGGCAGGCCCGGATCCTCGGTTCCCATATATTCGCGGAACAGGCAGTCGACGTCGAAGGTCGCCCAGCTGTGGATGCTGTTGCCCTTCGCCGCCGACAGGAAATCGGTCTGCGGGAAGGCCTGGCGGCAGATATTGTTGATCCGCTTGTCCACCGCGATCGGCTCGGTCAGGTTGAAATCGCCGTTGCGCAGGTCGTAATCGCGATAGGTGAGCTGCGACCAGCGGCCACCGGCCGAGATCGTCTTCAGGAAACCGTCGAGTTCATAAGTCGCGTCGAAGCGGCCGGCGAAAATCTCGTTGTGGCGCTTGGCCTCGTCGCGCCGGAAACGCGAATCCTCCCAGAAGAGATCATGGTTGTTGAGATCGAAGCGCGGATCGATGGTGATCGTCGGCACGAAACTGCCCGGCGTGATCTCATATTTATAGGGGATGCGCCGGTTGTTGAACACGGTGCGCACGCCGTTGACGTCGGTCGCGGCGGTGCGTAGGCGAACGTTGCGCTCGACTTCCTTGCGGATCGTGCGCGAATAGCTGCCGTCGAGCTTGATCGTCAGCCGGTCGCTCGCTTCCCAGTCGACCGACAGACCGCCGCCCAGATATTCCTCCGACCGCGACAGTTCGGAACCGTTCGATTCGATGGCTGACAAGCCGTTCAGGCTCTGAACGATGCCATTTTCGTCATAGACGACGTTGGTCAGGCCGACGCGGCCTTCGGACAGGTTGAGGTCACGGCGGCTCTCGACGAAGGTGCGGTCCGAATATTGGACGTCGAGATTGATGTCGAGCGTGTCGGTCGGGCGGAACTGGATCGCGCCGAACACCGCATCGCGCTTGTCGGTCTCGCTGATCTGGCGGAAAGTATAGGCGTTGGGGACGAGGTAGAAGGGCAGGTTCTGCCCATATTCGCCGCGTTCATATTCGTTGCAATTGTTGTTCGCGACGACGGGCGAGGCCTGGCACGCGGTCCATGTCGTCGATGCGGCGTAGGTTTCTTCGGGATTGTTCGTGTCGTTGCGCTGGACGCCGATCGCGATGCCGATCGTGTCGTTCGCGAACTGGTCGACATAGCTGAGCGTCCCGCGCCAGCCGATCCCGCCCGACCCGCCGGTGACGCGGTCGCCATAGGGGTTGAACTGCGCCTTGACCTCGCCCTGAAGGCGGCGCTTGCCGAAATCGAGCGGGCGCAGCGTGCCGATCTCGATCGTGCCCGCAACCCCGCCTTCGACGAGGCTCGCCTGCTGGGTCTTGTAGATTTTGATATTGTTGACGAGTTCGGACGGGAACTGGTTGAAGTTTACCGAACGGTCGCCGCTACCGTTCGACGCATCGCGGCCGTTGAAGGTCGCGTTCGACAGGAAGGGGCCGAGCCCGCGCAGCGCGATTTCCGACGCGTCGCCTTTTTCGCGGTGCGTCGTCGCACCGGTGATCGTCTGGATCGCCTGCCCGACCGAGATCGCCGGGATGTCGCCGATGTCGTCGGACGACAACGCGTCGACGATGGCGGTCTCTTCGCGCTTGGTGTTGATCGAATTCTGGATCGTCTCGCGGATACCGGTGACGACGATCGCGTCCTCTTCGGGCTCGGCCTGCGGCGCGGGCGCGTCCTGCGCCATCGTCGGCGTCGCGGTGATCAGCAACGTCGAGCCGGCACCGGCCAGCAACGCGGCGCGCAGCATGCGCGCACGGATCTGATTACGAGAATTCACGTCGTCTCTCCCAAAAGTCGATTCTGTTCTGACCAATGCTGTCAAGCATGGCTGCAAAATTGTCAACCACTTTGTATGGCAAATTGGTTAGTCCATTTTGCCATACACATATTTCTAGCGAACGAGTTGGCTCCGCAGCCCGGGCACGGCGCGCGCGAGCGCCTGCGTCACCAGCTTGGCGGTGACCTCGGCGCCGATATCGCCGAGGTGCGTGTAATCGAACTTGCGCGTCACCTGTCCGCGCGCGCCGTCACCGGTAATCGGCGCCGGTTCGGGCGGCGCCGGGCGCGCGGTCAGCGTCGTGCCGGCCTTCGCCGCGGCAAGCTCCTCGTCGGTCGGCGGCACCTGCGCGAGCTTGGTCGCCAGCTCAGCGCCCATTTCCTGCGCCTGTGCGGCGCTCAGCGCGTTGAGGTCGACCAGCGGCACCTCCATCGCCTTCGCAACACCGCGCACCTGATCGGACCAGCTCGCGAGCGCATTCCTGAGCTTGCCGTCCTTGAACTCGCGCCGCGTCAGCGGGGTGACGAGCACCGGCGTCGCCCCCGCCGCCCTCACCTCTTCGACGAAGCGGCGGAGGTTGGCGGGGAACTCGGTCGTCTCGTCGGTCCAGCGTTCGGATTTGCTCGACTGGTCGTTATGCGCGAACTGGATCAGCACCCAGGTGCCGCGGTATCCCGGCACCTTCGCCTCGGCGAGCGCGATGTCCCAGCCGCCTTCCTGCCGATAGCTGCGCGTGCTGCGCCCGCCGCGACCCGCATTCAGGCACGCGACCGACGATTTGACGTGGTGCGCGCAGAACGCCCCGCCCCAGCCGCTGTGCGGCGCCATCGTCGAATCGCCGACGAGGATAATCTTGTACGGCTCGAGCGGCGGCGCATCGGTCCGCTCGCGTGTCTGGGCCTGCGCCCCGCTCGCGAGCAGGGCAACGATGGCCGTCGCTACAAGCCGGCGCATCAGGAGAAGCCCAGTCCGCCGTTGATGTCGAGGCAGACGCCCGCGAGGAAGCTCGCCGCCGGCGACGCGAGATAGACGATCGTGTCGGCTACCTCGTCGGGATGGCCTTCCCGGCGCAGCGGGGTGTTGCCGGCAACCGCGGCGCGGCCTTCGGGCTTCGAGAAAATGTCGTGGAAGCTCGTGCCGATCAGGCCGGGGCAGACGGCGTTGACGCGAATGCCCTGCGGCCCAAGTTCCTTGGCCATCGAGCGCGTGTAGGTCATCAGCGCACCCTTCGCGGTCGCATAGACCGACGCGCCCGGGCCGCCACCATCGCGGCCGGCGAGCGACGACACGTTCACCACCGCCGATCCTTCGCCGAGGAAGGGCTGCGCCGCCTGCAGCACAAGGAAGACCGATTTCAGGTTGAGCGTCATCACCTGGTCGAAGAAGGCCTCGTCCATTTCGCTCAGCGTCTTGCGCGCGATCATGCCGCCCGCGAGGTTGACGAGGATGTCGAGGCGGCCGCTGAACGCGACACCAACTTCGTCGAGCATCGCCTTGACCGCGTTGCTGTCGGTGACGTCGGCCTGGATCAGAAAGGCGTCGCCGCCCGCGTCCTTGATCGTTTTCAGCGTGTCCTCGGCGGCTTCGCGGCCGCTGTTGTAATTGATCGCGACGCGGACGCCGGCGCGCGCGAGCGCGATCGAAACCGATCGGCCGATGTCGCGTCCGCCGCCGGTGACGAGCGCGGTTTTCCCCTGGAGGTTCATGTGATGCTATTCCTTATTCTTGGGTGTTGGTGGGTTTGGTGACGACCGGTTCGACGCGTCCGCCGATCAGCCAGAAACAGAGGAAGGAGACGGGCACGATCGCCGCGCTGAGCGCAAAAATCGGCGCGTAACTTGTCTTGGTGAGCACGGGGACGAGCCAGGTGGTGATCAGCGTGCCGGCGACCGCGGCGGTGCCGCTGATCCCCGCGAGGCTGCCGACCGCGCCACCTCCGAAATAGTCGCTCGGCAAGGTCTGGATATTGCCGATCGCCATCTGGAAGCCGAAGAGGATGCACGCGATCAGCAGCACCGCGTTAAGCGGTTCGCTGGCGCCAATCGTGAACAGCAGCGCGGGGAGCATGATTGCGCAGCCGATCGCGATCGTCAGCGTGCGCGCCTTGTGGACGCCGCCGCCGGCGGTGATGATCCGCCCCGAAAGCCAACCGCCGAACAGGCTGCCGAGCATCGCGCCGACGAACGGCACCCACGCGAAAAGCCCGATCTGCTTGACGTCGAAGCCAAAGGTTTCGGCGAGATAGATCGGCAGCCACGACACGAAGAGCCACCAAACCGGGTCAAGAAAGAAGCGCGAGAGGATCACCCCCCAGCTCTGGCGGTAGCGCAGCAGTTCGCCGAGCGGCACGCGGCGGCTGTCGTCGCGGCCAGCTTCGGTGCGGCCGGTCAGGATATAGTCGCGTTCTTCTTCGCTGAGCCCGGGGTGCTTTTCAGGATCGGCCTTGTAGAACCAGAGCCACGGCACGAGCCAGATGAAGCCGAGGACGCCGATCAAGAGGAAGGTGCCGTGCCAACCGAACTGGACGAAGAGCAACGCGATCAACGGCGCCGAGATGATGCCGCCGAGCGATGCCCCGGCGTTAAAAATGCCCTGCGCCAGCGCGCGTTCGCGCGAGGGGAACCAGAGCGCATTCGCTTTCGCCGCGCCGGGCCAGTTGCCCGCTTCGCTGACGCCCAATGTGGCGCGCAAGACCATCAGGAGCGGCATCGAGCGGACCAGCGCATGCGCCGCAATCGACAGCGACCAGACGACGATCGAGATGGTGAAGCCCATCCGCGTGCCGATCGCGTCGAAGATGCGCCCGAAGATCGACTGGCCAAAGGCGTAGAAGATCATGAAGATCGTCACCAGCAGCGCATAATCTTCCTTGGTGGCGCCGATCTCCTTCGACACTTCGGGCCACATCACCGCGAGCGCGTTGCGGTCGATGTAATTGATGACGGTCGCGAGCGCGATCAGCGCGATGACGCACCAGCGGAAGCGGCCCTTGATATTGCTCATTTCTTCGCTCCGGTCTTGGCGAGGTCGAGGCGGCCGACGGGGCCGGTCCACGCGAGGGTGCGGCCGTCGACCGTGACGCTGTGCTGCGATGCCGCCGTGACGTCATCGGCGACAGCGATGGCGATGCGGCGCCCGTCGACGAGGGTGATCAGGACGAGGTCGACGCCCTTTTCCTTGCGGTGCTCGAGCGCCGACACACGCGCGCTGCTCGCGACGACCGTTTCCGCCGACGCGTCATAGGCGCCGTGGGGTTCGAGCAGGCTGACGAAGGTCGCGCCCGCCGCGCCGTCGACGCGCTGGATCAGCGCGGGTTCGCGGCGCAGGTTGAACTCGGGATCGTTGGCGCCGCTTTCGGCGACGATGAAGCGCGCGCCAGCGGGCGGCGCCATGTGATAGCTGTAGAAACGGCTGCCCTGCATCCACGTCAGTCGCGCCTTGCCGGTTTTCGTGCCCTCGCCGTCGACCCACAGATGCTCGTAGCCATTCGCCTTGCCCAGCACCGGCCGCTCGGCGAGCTTGCGGTCGAACGCGATATCGCTGTCGATGATCTGCCCCGAAAAATGCAGCGGCAGGTCATAGCGATGCCTGCCGCTGCCAGTCCCGTGGAGGATGTCGAGCGTGAGGGGATTGGCGAGGCCGTCGACTTCGACGAGCAGCAGCGCACGGCGGATTTTGACGTCCTTGTACGCGCTGTCGATTTCGCCGATCGCGTAGCGGGTCGGGCCTTCGAGCGATGCGGCAAGTTGGCGCGTCCCCGATTTCTCGCCGGCTTTCCAGTCGCCTGCAAAGTGGCTTTGTTCGTCGACAACAAGCGTGTTGTGCGCGATCGTCGCGCTGGCCCAGCTGTCGTTTTCGGGGAGATAGCGCCCGCCGCGCTTCGCCTCGACATTGAGGAAGCGCGCGGCACCATAATCGGTCACGACCGCGCCGGTTTCGTCATAATAGAGCCAGCCGAGGCGGTCGAAATGGCCGTGCCCCATGCCCTGCACGGTGTTCTTGGCGACGAGGAGCGGGCCGGTTGGATCGGGCTTGGTGCGTAGCAGGACAAGCGCGCCATCCTTGCCATCCGGGCCGTCCGAAAGGAGGCGTGAGCCGAAGGGCCAAGGCTTGACCTTGCCCGCCGCAAGATCGGCGGCCATCGCCTGCCCGGCGGGGGTCAGAACCGTGCGGCCCTGCCAGTCGGTGATCGATAGGAAGGTCGGATCCTTTGTCGCAGCATAAGCGATCGCGACCGCGTGATAGAGTTCCTCGGTGCGCAGGCTCTTGTCGGGCATCGCATCGTTGATCGGCAGGAAATAGCCGTCGTGGGTCACGTCGATCGCGGTGCGGATCGCCTTCAGCACGATGCCATCGCGATATTCGAAAATCTTGCGGCCCGGATCATTCGCCGCGATCGCCGCCGCGAAGACGACGAAAGGCTGGAGTGCATAGCGTTGATAATAGGGGCCCTCGGCATAATAGCCGTCGGGCGAAAAGAGCAGGTCGAGCTGGCGGAGGAAGCCGGCCTTGCCGCTCTTGTCGAGTCCGAGCAGCGCCTTGTCGACAAGGTCGCGGTCGCCGAGCAGATAGCCCGACAGGCCGACGCCCGCCGCGGCCCAGGTCGCGTGATTGTGGATGCGGTTGATAACCTCGGGCGACCCGTCGGACAGGAAGCGCGCCATCGGACGGATCACCTGATCGTCGATGCGCTTACGGTCGGCCACGGACAAGGCGCTCCGAATCTCGGCATAGCCCTGCACCGCATTTACGAGGAAGACGCTGTCGTTGAGGCTCTGCCAGAAGAGCCGGCCGGGAACCTGGTTCGATGCGGCGGGATGCGGCCCGAGCTTTGGATAAAGGTCAGCATAGGCAAGCAGCAGGTCGCGGACATGGTCGCGATAGCGGACGTCGCCGGTCAGGCGGAAAAGCTGGCCACCCTCAAAAATGACGCGGTAATTCCGCTTATGCTGTTCGTGGGTGAAGCCGCCGCCGGGGTCCTTGGGCACCGGCACATTGACGCCCGCCCGGATCGACGCCTCGACGCCGGCTTTGGCGCGTCCGATCTCGGCAGCAAAAAGCGGCGCGTACGTGTGCGCCGAGGCGGCGGGCGGCGTCTGCGCCGAGACGGGGACGGCCGGTAGCATGGCGGCGGCGAGCAAAAGCGCGAGGGTCCGGGTCACGGGCGCGCCTCCACGACATTGCCGACGACGTGACCGCGCGGCGAACCTTTCCACGCGAGTTCCTCGATCCGCGGCGCGGGCGTCGCGGCAAAGGCGTTCGATGCGATCCGTGTTTCGGGCGCGCCGACCGAATGGATGACAAGGATGCCATCCGACTTTGCGAAATTATTCTGCGCGATGTCGGCGTGCTGAGCACCAGAGACGCGCAGCGACGCACCGTCACGGCCGCTATCGGCAACGCTCGATCCGGTCATCGCGAACCAAGGGCCGAAGGTGCTCTCGTCGGTGCCTTTGCGCAGCAGGTCGGCGACCATCGCGACGCGCGCGAAGCGGCTGCCGGTGATCGTCAACCGCTCCATCGGATACCAGCCCTTGGGTTCCTGTTCGCCGGTCGCCTCGACAACGATGCCCATTTCGGCGAAGTCGCTGTTCGTGATCGTGACATCGTCGGCGAAAGTGCCCGGCGCCATGGCGATGCCGTCGAGCCGGCCCTTGCCGGGACCGCGCACCGACACGCCGTCGAGCGTGACGCTATAGTTGGGAGCGACGCCGCCGCCGACCGCGATCAGCGCGCCGTCGCCGGGCGCGGCGCTCGCATCGACCGCGAGATTTTCGAGCCGCAATCCGCCGCCGCCTTCGATGCGCGCAAGGCTCGACGCGACGCGCAGCACGGGCTTCGCGTCCTTCGCGCCCGCGATGGTCAGCCGGTGCCGCACCGTCAGCGGCGCGGCGACGTCATAGGTGCCGGGCGCGAGCGTCAACGTATCGCCCGCCTTCGCATCGGCGACCGCCTGCGCGAGCGATGCGCCGGCGGCAAGCGGCCGCTTGCTGCCGCTGCCGAATGCCGCTTCGGGGGCATCGCCGCGATACCAGCTTGCACCGACTTCGCCGCGTGTCACGGGCTTCAGATCGCGCGGCGCACCGACCGCGGCGAGCGCGGGATCGGCCGGGTAAAGCAGGCCGTTGGCGGCGCGCTCGAGCTTGACCTCGCGCTGCTCGACGCCTGCACCCAGCAACGGCTTCGCGACCTTTGCCTCGACGTTGCCCGTAAGCGCAATGCCGCCGATTTCGCCTTCGGCGCGGAACGGGTCCTGCCCCTTTGCGCCGACGATCAGATTGCGTTCGAACTTGCTATCGACGGGCGCCGCCGACCGTTCGGCATCGGCGCCGGCAGCCAGCGTGATCCGCGCGCTGTCGATGATGCTGTTGCCCTCGATCCGCGCGTTCGCGACTTGATGATAGCGGTTGATCACCGAATTGGGCACGCCGTTCATCACGCTGATCGCGCTCTTGAACGAGGTGCCCGCGAGTCCTTCGAAATAATTGCCGCGCACGATCTGGTCTCGGTTGATCACGCGTACGCCGCCGGTGTCGGGCACCTCCTTGCCGAGGAAGATGTTGCGCTCGACAAGGTTGCCGTTGCCGTGGCGGAGCACGATCGCGCCCTGCGCCTCGAGCACCAGATTTTCGCGGATGATATTGCCGCCCGACTTGATCGAGACGATCTCGACCTCACCGCTCGTGCGGTCGAAGATATTGCGTTCGATGATCGTGTTCGATGCCGACAGCGATTCCTCGCTGGTGCCGACACGGATCGTCTCGCCGCCGTTCGAGCCGAGTGGCGGGCGCGGGCCGAAATAATTATGATCGATGCGGTGGCGGTTATCGAGCGGATCGCCTGCGCGGCGGATCACCGCGAGCGTCACGCCGCTGTTCGTCTTGCCCTCGAAATGCGAATGGTCGACGCGGTTGCCGGTGCCGTAGAGCGCGACCCAGATGTCCTCGGCGCGGCGGTCGGCCTTGCTATACCCGTCGATGACGACCTCGGTCACGCGCGTATCGCTCGCGAGCGTCTTCGAATCGCGGCGGAAGGCGATCACTTCACCGGTCGGGCTCGATCCATCCTTGAAGACGAGGCCCGAAACGAGCAGGTGCTGGCCGCCGATGCGCAGGTTCGATTGGCCCGTGATCAACACCTTGCCCTTCGTTTGCGCCGTCAGGGTGATCGGCTTGGCGGCGCTGCCATGGCCGGTGAAGACGATCTGGAAATCGCGCCACTCACCATCGGCGAGGATGATCGTGTCGCCCGGCTGCGCCTTTTTCACCGCCGCCTTATACTGCGCCTGATCGGCCACGAGCAGATCGCGCGCCAGCGCGGGATGGGCCGCCGAGGCCAGCATCGCTACCGTCAAAACCGCCCTTATCTGCACTGCGCCTCACCCTTTTTTATGATTCTTGCTCATTGGACTATACAAGAGGTAGGACAATATCAACCCGATATCGGTATACAACATGGGTTGACATATTGGTCTGACAAAGCGAGCTTCTCTCCAAACAAGATCAAACAGGGAGAGTGGGATGATTCGGGGCAGCATCGTTCGCGCATCGGGCGCCGGCAAAATTAACCTTGCGGCAGCGCTGCTCGGCACCACAGCGCTGGCGATGGTTGGCGGCCCGGCCTTTGCGCAGGACACCACTGCACAGGATAGCGCGGCAGCAGCAGCCGATGAGACAGGCGATGATGCGATCGTCGTAACGGGCATTCGCAGCTCCCTTGCAACCGCGCTGGGCGAGAAGCGCGCCACCGACAATATCGTCGAGGTCATCCAGGCCGAAGATATCGGCAAGCTGCCCGACCAGAACCTCGCCGAAGTCCTGGAAAATGTCACCGGGGTTCAGATCACGCGGCAAGCCGGTGTCGGCAACGCCGTCCAGATCCGCGGCACCGACGCGAACCGCACCGAAATCAACGGCGTTTCGACGGTGGGATCGGGTGCTGGCCGCTCGGGCATCAGCTTCGAGGATCTGCCCGCCGCGCTGATCGCCTCGGTCGAGGTGACGAAGGTGCCGACCGCGCAGACGATCGAGGGATCGGTCGGCGGCACGATCAATCTGCGGACGATCCGCCCGCTCGACCTCAAGGACCCGCTGATCGCCGCGCGCGCGCAGATGGAGAATAGCGACCTGTCGAAATCGACCCTGCCGCGCCTGTCCGCGACGCTCGGCAACCGGTGGGACACGGGCATCGGCGAGATCGGCATCGTCGTGAGCGGCAGCTATGCGCGGCAGGACGTCGCGTCGTTCAAGCCGCGCGTCGACCGCGACGCGCTCGTCCTGCCGGGTTCGGGCCCGAGCGCCGAGGCCTTTCCGTTCCTGCGCATCCAGTTCCTCCAGCAGGGATTGGAGAATTACGAATATGAGACCTACAACGGCACTGCCGCGCTCGAATGGAAGCCGAACGACGACCTGAAATTCTATTTCGACGCGACGCTGAACAACCAACGCCGCGGACAGCAAAGCCACCGCGTGCAGATATCGGGCACCGCGACGCCGTCGGTCGTCGACGCGATGAACAACACCGCGTTCGAAACGGTCGATTTCGGGCGGCTCGACGGACCGAACGGCCCGATCGACCTCGGTACCGTGCAAGCGGCGGTTGCAGGCACCATCGGCATCGGCGGCACCACCGGCAGCGTGGTCGACCCGAATCTTCGGACATCGAGCGACACCGGCGCGCGCGTGACCAAAAGCCGCGTGTTCGATTTCGGCACCGACTGGCAGGCGACCGACAATTTGAAGGTCCGCGCCGAGGTGTCGCTGTCGACCTCGAAATCCGACTTCCCGAACTTCTCGACGACGCTCGATTTCATCAACCCCAAGGGACCCCAGCCGGTGATCGGACGGAGCATCGACAATGGCGTGCCGATCGAATTCGACCTGCGCGGCGGCACGCTGCAATTCGGGATCGATCAGGCCAGCCCCTTCGCGCCGACGACGGCACAATTGCTCGACCCCGCAAATTACCAGCTGCAGCAGGTCACGCAGGGCGCCAATTCGACCGACAATCAGGAAAAGGCGGCGCGCCTCGATTTCTCTTACGACACCACCGACCTCAACCCCTTCGTCACCTCGCTCGACTTCGGCTGGCGCTGGAACCGGACATCGGCGGAAAACAGCGAATTTTCGAACAATGTCAGCCTGACCAACACGACGAGCGCCTGGAACCGGCCATCGGGCGACCTGTTCTCGGACATCCTGATCCCGGGCCCACGCAACTTCGACGCGGCGGACGGGCGCCGGCTATCCTTTGCCGACTTCCTCCTGATCGACGGCGGCCTCTCCTTCCGCGACCCGGCCAAGGTATTGGAGTCGCTCAACGCCGCCATTGCCGCGAGCAATGCCGCGCGAACCCAGGGCCCGGCCGTCGCTTCGCTCGTCACCCCGACCGAATCCTTCGCGGGCTTCTTCAGCATTAAGGAAACGACGAACGCCGCCTATTTCCAGGCCAATATGGAAGGCGAAATCGCCGGCATGCCGGTGCGCGGAAATGCCGGCTTCCGCTGGCTGCACACCAAATTGTCGTCGACGGGCAACAATATCGCAAACGGCGCGGTCACAGGCCAGACCATCGCCAAGAGCTCGTATAATTTCCTGCTGCCGCGCTTCAGCCTTGTCCTCGAACCCGCCGACAAGCTCCTCGTCCGCGCGGGCATCGCGCGCGACATTCGCCGTCCGAACTTCGACACGCTGTCGACCTCCTTTTCGTTCGGCACCGGCGCGAATACGCCCGTCGCGGTCGGCAACCCCGACCTCGTTCCCGAAGCGGTGTGGTCGTTCGATCTGTCGGGCGAATATTATTTCGCGCCGTCGAGCCTGATCAGCATCGGCTTCTTCCACAAGAGCCGCACGAACCTGTTCGCGCAGCGGCAGGAGGATCCACCGCCCAACCTCGACGCCAACGGCAATCTCAATATCTCGATCGACCCGGCCTGCCCGGGCGGCGGCATCTATAACCCGATCGCCAACCGCAACATCAACAACCCGATTCAGGGGGTCGGCATCTGCGTACCGCGCAGCTCGACTTTCAACGTCCCGGGAACCACAACGCAAACCGGCGTCGAGGTCGCATTCCAGCACGATCTTTCTGCATGGGAAGACACGCTCGGCTTTGCCTCGGGCTTCGGCTTCATCGGCAATTTCACCTATCAGAAGGCGGGCGGTTCGGCGCGCGAGTATCGCGCCGCCGATGGCCCTCGCACCGTCTTCACCCAGCTCGGCCATCCGGGTTCGCGGGACCTCATCTCGCTGACGAACCTGTCGAAATATGCGTATAATACGACGCTGTTCTACGACAAATACGGACTCAACGCGCGGCTCCGCTACACATGGCGCTCGAGCTATGTGTCCAACGACCCGTTCTTCTTTGGACTGCCGCTGATCAACGGCGCGCGCGGGCAGCTCAATGCCAGCATCAACTATGACATTACCGATAATATCAACGTCGGTGTCGAGGGCATCAACCTGCTGCGCGGCGACCAGAATCAATATTGCGTGAACGACAAGGCGCTGCTCTGCTTCCAGGGTCTCACCGATCGCCGGATCACGGCGGGGCTCAGCGTGAAATTCTAAGCGCCCCCTCCCCGCGCGTCGTCGGCGCGGTCAGCGATTTCCTCTCGGGCGCGATGGGGCTACGGTCGGCCCCGGCGCTGTTCCGATGGCGCGTCAGTGATCCGCGAGGAGATGGTCCGTTGAGTATCGCCAGCATTGCCCTGCCCCGCATCTTCCGCGTCGGCGGCGGGGCGTCGAAGCAATTATCCGAGGTGCTGGCGTCGCTGGGTTTGTCGCGGCCGCTGATCGTGACCGACGCCTGGCTGGTGAGCAGCGGACGCGTCGCTGAGCTGGTTGACGGTCTGACGGCCGCGGGGATCGCTTCGCGCGTGTTCGCCGATACGGTGCCCGATCCGACGGTGGCGTCGGTCGATGCGGGCGTGGCGTATCTGCGCGAGGGCGACCATGATTGCGTCGTCGGCTTCGGCGGCGGCAGCCCGCTCGACAGCGCCAAGGCGATCGCGCTGCTCGGCCTGCACGGCGGCGCGATGGCGGATTACAAGGCGCCGCATGTGCAGGACGCGCCGGGGCTGCCGGTGATCGCGATCCCGACGACGGCGGGCACGGGGTCGGAAGCGACGCGCTTCACGATCATCACCGACGAGACGACCGACGAGAAGATGCTGTGCCCGGGGCTTGCCTATCTGCCCGTCGCGGCGCTGGTCGATTATGAGCTGACCTTTACCAAGCCGGTGCGGCTCACCGCCGATACGGGGATCGATTCCTTGACCCACGCGATCGAGGCCTATGTGTCGAAGCGCGCCAACCCGTTCAGCGACGGCATGGCGCTGCTCGCGATGCGCGCGATCGCACCCAACCTGCGCCGCGTGTGCCGCGACCCGATGGACGCCGCGGCGCGCGAGGCGATGATGCTGGGCGCGACGCAGGCGGGGATCGCCTTTTCGAACAGCTCGGTCGCGCTGGTCCACGGGATGAGCCGGCCGATCGGCGCGCATTTCCATGTCCCGCACGGACTATCGAACGCGATGCTGCTGCCCGCGGTGACCGCTTGGTCCGCGCCCGCGGCGCTGCACCGTTACGCCGACTGCGCGCGCGCGATGGGCGTCGCCGACGAGGCCGAGGGCGACCAGTCGGCGGTGGCGCGGCTGCTCGATGAACTTGCGGCCTTGAACCGCGAGCTCGAGGTGCCGGGGCCGGCGGCGTGGGGTATCGATGCGGCGCGCTGGGACGCGCTGGTCCCGACGATGTGCGCGCAGGCGGCCGCGTCGGGATCGCCCGCGAACAATCCGCGCGTGCCCGACGCGAAGGAAATGGCGACGCTTTATGCGCAGGTCTGGGCGGGTCAGCCCGGATGACGGTGCGATAAAGCCCGAAACTTTAACCGGATTTCCGCCGCTCGTTCATCCTCCCGCAACCCGCACCCTGCTTAAGCGCGCTCGCCCCGTCTCCCTCTCTCCTACGTCTCATCGTGGAGGCGGGGCATTCATCAAAAATCCCGAAACATGCGCGGGCCCGGCATCGTTCGTCAGGGCAGCCGTTCGCCCATCGACGTCTGCAGCACCGCGTACCATTCGGCGCGCGTCCAGCGTGGCGTGAAAGCGTGCGGGATGTCCCGTATCCGCTCGATCGTCTGCGTGCCGACGATCGGGATCGGGCGCGCGGGATGCGCCATGACCCAGCTATAGGTCGCCGCCGCGCGCGACACGCCATATTCGGCAGCCTTGGCGTCGAGTAATGCGGCGACCGCTTGTCCGCGCGCGTCCGCCGGATCGCCCAGCCGGCCGCCGCCGAGCGGCGACCAAGCGAGGAAGCGCATCCCCTCCGCCATCGACTGGTCGAAAATGCCGTCGAAGAGCGGTGCAAGGTGCAGCGGCGAAAATTCGCTCTGGTGGCTGGCGACCGGAACGGGGAGGAATTTCGCGAGCGCCGAGGTTTGCGACGGCGTGAAATTCGACACGCCGACCGCGCCGATCTTGCCCGCGCGGTGCGCCTCTTCGAGCACGCGCGCGATTTCCTGTGGGTGGGCGAGCAGGTCGGGACGGTGAATCTGCCACAGCTCGACATGATCGGTGCGCAGGCGCCGGAGCGACATGTCGATCGCCGAGGCCAGATAGGACGCACTGCTGTCATAGGGCACGCCGGGGATGATCCCGCCCTTGGTCGCCAGCACCATCCGCTCGCGAAGCCCGGGCGCCTCGGCAAAGACGTCGCCGAGCAAGGCTTCGGCCGAACCGAAACCGCCCGGCGTATCGGCGCCATAGATATCGGCGGTGTCGAACAGGGCCACGCCCGCCTCGAACGCCGCATCGATCCGCGCGCGCGCCGCCCTGAGATCAGCTCCGGCGAAGCGCCACATGCCCCAGGCTATTGGTGAGATCTCGCGCCCGGCAACGGTCACGGGGGCGGGCGTGGGAAGATAGTCCGGCATCGATCAGCGCCCGAGCAGCTTGCGCGCGTTACCCGACCGGATCTTTGCCCGCTCCTCGTCGGTCAGATCGAGCTTCGCAAAGGCCTCAAGCGTTTTCGGGAGCGAAATTTGCGGGAAATCTGACGCGATCAGGACATGGTCGACCCCGACGTTGCGGATCGTCCAGACATATTCGGCCTCGATCGGCGAGTCCGCCGCAAGGATCACGCTTGCCGAAATGTCGAAATAGATATTCTCGGCGAAGAGATTTTCGGCGGTGCGCGCAAGCGCGAGGATGTTCCAGAAGCGGAAACCCAGTCCACCCATATGGCCGAAGATGAATTTCGTCTTCGGCGCCGCGAGCGCGAGATTGAAGAGCTTTTCATTGTCGGCGGGAACGATGCTGGCATTGTCCATGACGACGATCATGCCCCGGTCGCCCGCGCGCTTGACCAGCGTGAGAACGCGCGGATCGGCGGCGTCGAATTTCTGCGTGTGCGGGTGGATCTTGAGCAGCTTCACCCCGCGCGCGGCGACGCGGTCCACCTCGGCGAGCGCGGCATCGCCGTCATAGGGGTGGACCGTCGCGATCACGATCATGTCGGGATTCTTCGCCGCCAGCGCGATCAGCGCGTCGTTGCGTTTGCCGATGTCGGCGGAATTGCCCGCGAGTGCCTGATTGGGGCCGCCGAACCACATCGCACCGAACGCGTCGACCGATTGGCCCGATGCTTTGAGCTGTGCCCGATATTCGGCGATCGATGCCTCGCCATTGTGCAGATGGACGTGGGTGTCGACGACGCCGGTCTGACCAAAGGCCGAGGCAAGCGGGGTCAGCAGGGCGATCGAAAGCAGCAAGCTTCGCATGGGGGCTCCAATGAAGGCGGTCGGGAATGCCCCCACCTGCCACAATGGCTGCTGCTTACCAAGCACCCCGTCCCGCTCACCCGAGCAGGACGGGACCGGATCGGCCTACTTGCGGACGGTGACCTTCAGATAGGTCGCCGGGATTTCGGTGCGGTCGGCGCCGCCGCGGTTTTCGCGTTCGAACAAGTGTTCGAGTTCGGCCTGAAGCTCGGCGCGCCGGCCGCTCACCTCGGCCGCGGCGAAGGCATTCATCGTCGGGCCGTAATAGTCGCGGAAGATCGCGAGGAATTCGTGCGGCTTGCCCGCATAGCGGAAGGTGTAGGTCGCGCGTTCGCAGGTGATTTTATCCTGCGTGATGCCCGCGGCGCCGAAACGTTCGCGCACCGCCTCTTCCTGTCCCCAGGTCACCGGGCTGATGAAGCCTTCGGGCGGCGACGGGGTATAGGCGGCGGAGATCTTGAGCACCTGCGCGATGAGCGTCGGATCGCCGGGGATCCAGTTGCCCATAACGATGCGCCCGCCGGGGCGCGTCACGCGAACCATCTCGGCCGCGGTGTCGAGCGGCCGCGGCGCGAACATCGCACCGAAGATGCTGACGACGAGATCGAAGCTGTTGTCGGCGAGCCCGTCCAGATGCGAGGCGTCGCCTTCCTCGAAGCGCAGGTTCGAGAGGCCGGCTTCGCGGGCGCGGACATTGCCGGCGGCAACGAGGTTCGATGCGATGTCGACGCCGAGTACATTGGCGCCGCGATAGGCCGACGGCAGCGCGGTCGTGCCGTCGCCGCAGCCGAGGTCAAGGACGTCGAGTCCGGCGTGGACACCCAGGGTTTCGATCAGCGCATCGCCGCTTTCGCGCATGCACGCCGCGAGACGGGTAAAATCCCCCTTCTCCCAAAGAGCCTTGTTCGGGTTTACCGTCGTTGATAGATTTTCGGTTTGCGGCGCGGTGGGAGCCGCTTCCGGCCTGGTTGTTGCGAGCGTCACGATAGCCTCCTTGAACGGAACCGGGTGCCGGTTCGATATGAAGCTGAATAGGCTTTCCGTGGTCCCATGCTTGAAGATGGCATGGAGAAGTTATGGAGAAATGCTGGCTTGTCGTTCGGCGCCGCCCTGATCTACCGCTTTGAAGCCTTCGAGCTCGATCCCGGCAAGTTCGAGCTACGCGAGCACGGGCAGGCAAAGCATCTGGAGCCGCAGGTGCTGTCGCTGCTGATCCTGCTTGCGAGCAACGCCGACCGCCTCGTCAGCAAGGACGAGATCATCGAGAAGATCTGGGGCGGGCGGATCGTCTCCGAAGCGGCGGTGGCGTCGCGCGTCAAGGCTGCGCGGCAGGCGCTGGGCGACGACGGCAAGGAACAGCGCTTCATCCGCACCGTCCACGGCAAGGGCTTTCGTTTCGGCGCGCAGGTCCTGTTCGAACAGGCACCCGGCCCCGTGCGGCGGTTCGCCGCGCCCGCCGCCGATCCATCGCCTCCCGCCCCCGTAGCGGAGGAGCGGCCGTCGATCGCCGTCCTCCCCTTCCATCTCGTCGGCGGCCCCGGCCCGCTGTCGGTCGTCGCCGATGCGCTGGCCGACGAGCTGATCGGCGATCTGTCGCGGCTGCGCTGGCTCCTCGTGATCGCGCGCACCTCGACCTTCCGCTTTCGCGGACAGGAGGCAAGCTGCGAACAGGTCGGCGCGGCGCTGGGTGTCCGTTACTGCCTGACGGGTACGCTCGAGGATGCCGCCGGCCACGTCACCCTGTCGGTGAGCCTTGCACGAACATGCGACAGTGCGGTGGTGTGGGCCGACCGCTTCACCGCCGGCCGCGACGCATTGCATGAGCTGCGCTGCGAGGTGCTCGAAGCCGTGATCGCCAATCTGGAAACGCGGATCATCCAGAATGAGGTCGAGCAGGCGCGCCGCATGCCCGAGGCGGCGCTCGACGCCTGGTCGTCGTACCACCTCGGGCTCGACCATATGTTCCGGTTCAACCGGTCGGACAACGCGCGGGCGACCAGCCTGTTCGCGCAGGCGCTGGCCCGTGACCCCAATTTCTCGCGCGCGCTGTCCGGGCTGTCGTTCACGCGCTTTCAGGATTGCTTCCTGCAATATTCGGACGATCCCGAGGCGATGGCGGAGCAGGCGCGGTCCTTCGCTGAACGCGCGGTACAGCTCGATCCGCTCGATCCCTTCGCGCATCTCAACCTCGGCCGCTCTTTATGGTTCGCCGACGCGGTGCCCGAAAGCATGGAGCGGCTGTCGGCGGCGATCGCGCTCAGCCCCAATTATGCGCAAGCGATCTATTCGAAAGCGTGGGCCGAGATGACGCAATGCGACGTCGGCCACAGCGACGAACATGCCGAACTGGCGCTGCGCCTGAGCCCGCTCGATCCGCTGCGTTATGCGATGTTGGGGGTGCGGTCGGTCAGCGCGTTGATGCGCGGCGACTACCAGAGCGCACTCGACTGGGGCGAGCGCGCGGCGCAGTCGCCCGGCGCGCACAAGCATATCGCGGTGATCGCGGCGATCGCCGCCGAGGCGTCGGGCAATCACGAGCGCGCAGCGCAGTGGATCGGGCGGGCGCGGCAACTCGACCCGCAAGTGTCACGAGGGACTTTCCTGCGATCCTTCCCCTTTGCCGCGACGAGCGGACGCGAGATGGTCGAGCGGGCGCTGCAGGGCACCGGGCTTTAGTTCGTCCAGTAGACATAGTCCTCCCCGTCTTTCCACGGCGCGTTCTGAGGCACGTCGATCCGCACCGGCGCCTCGACCAGCCCCGGCCATATCGGCTTGGCCATGCCCTTGTTCTGCGCGTCGATCATCGCGCGAAGCTGGGCGACGCGCTGCGGCTCGCTTGCCGACAGGTCGCGCCGTTCGGTCGGATCGACAGCGAGATTGTATAGGCGCGCCTTTTCGGGCCGCTTCGTCACCTGCAGCTTCCAGTCGCCCGCGCGCACGACGCGATAATCGCCCGAGCGCCAGTAAAGCGCCGCGCGCTTTGCGGGGCCGGCCAATATATCCTCGCTGTCGACGATCCGGTCGGCCGGCACCTTCGCCCCCGCTGCGGCCGCGATGGTCGAGAACAGGTCGATGTGCCCCGTTACGTCGGCACGCTTCGATCCCGGCGCGAGATGCCCCGGCCAGCGCATGAAGAAGGGAGTGCGAATGCCGCCTTCGAAGAAAGTGGCTTTCCATCCGCGATAGGGCGCGTTCAGGCGGTCGATGCCGGTGTACCAGGCACCGCCATTGTCGCTGGTGAAGATGACGAGGGTATTGTCGTCGATGCCAAGTTCTTTCAGTTTCGCCATCACGTCGCCGATGCGGCGGTCGAGCTGCGCGATCATCGCGCCATAGACGCGCGTCTTGTGATCCTTGATCTCCGGCAGTTTCGCATAATCCGCTTTCGTCGCCTGGAACGGCGTGTGCGGGGCGTTGAACGCGAGATACAGGAAGAAGGGCCGGTGCCGGTTCGCCTCGATCGCCGCGATCGCCTCATCGGCGAAATAGTCGGTCATATGGCCCTTGGGATGGAAGCGTTTGCTGCCGTTGAAGGTCACCGCATGGCGCAAATTGGCCCACAGGAAATGGTCGATGCGGTCCCAGGGCAGCTTGGCGTTGACCGTGTCGGGATCGTCTTCGGGAAGGAACATCGCCGCGCCGCCGAGCACGGCGAGGCTTTCGTCGAAGCCCTGCGCCTGCGGCTGCAACGCCGGCGCCTCGCCCAGATGCCATTTGCCGATGTGCAGCGTGTGATAGCCCGCGGCCTTCACCGCCTCGGCAATCGTCACTTCGTTGGCGGGCACGCCCATCTCGGGATAGTCGGGGATGTCCGGCGTGATCAGCTGTTTGTGGAAGATCGCCTTGTGCGGCCCGATCCCCTCGCCGTGCGAAACGCTTTCGGCGAACTCGACCGGCACCGCCGTATATTCGAAGCCGAAGCGCGTCGGGTAACGCCCCGTCATCATCGCAGCGCGCGACGGCGAGCAGGTCGCGTTCGCGGCGTAGGCGGTGGTGAAGTTGATCCCCTCACGCGCGATCGCGTCGATGTTTGGCGTCTTGACGATCCCGCCCGCGACGCCGCCGCCGTTGAGGCTGATGTCGTTGTAACCGAGATCGTCGGCGACGATCAGGATGATGTTGGGCGGACTTTTGCCCCCCGGCGGAGTGGCATGCGACTTCGCCGGACCCTGTTGCCACACGACCGCGCGGTTCGGCTGCACCGGGTCCTTCCAGTCCTGAACGATGCCCGGAAGCTTATATTTATTCGCCTCATAGGCCCAATAGCCACCCGCGCCCGCGGCGGCCAATACGCATAGGGCAACCCATGTATTCTTCATCTTCGGCCCCTAATCCATGCACTCGGCTTGCTGTAAAACTATTGACACTATATGTGTCACTATATTGGTCGATACGCAAGATTGTTTGACCCGGGCGCCAAGCCGGGCCAGCAGGAAGGTCATGACGACAGGGGTGAAGAAGATAGACGCGCCAAAGATCGAGCCCGGCCGGGTCGACGGCCGCCGCGAACGCGGGCGGTCGAGCCACAAGCGCATCGTCGAGGCGATGATGGAGCTGATCGTCGCGGGCGACCTGTCGCCGAGCGCGGCGCGCGTCGCCGAAGAGGCGGGCATCGGTCTGCGCACCGTGTTCCGCCATTTCGACGATATGGACGCGCTTTATGCCGAGATCACCGCGACGATCACCGAGCGCGTGATGCCGATCGTCGTGGCGCCCTATCCCGACCAGCCGTGGCGCGCCAATATTGGGGAACTCGTCCGCCGGCGGGTCGACGTGTTCGAGGCGACGCTGCCCTTCCGCCTTGCCGCCAACATCAAGCGTTACCAGTCGCCCTTCCTGATGGGGCAGTATAGCCGCGTCGTGATGCTCGAACGCGAGCTGATCGTCCGCCTGCTCCCCGCTTCGGTCCGCGCCGACCGGATCGGCGTCGAGGCTTTGTGCGCCGCGCTGTCTTTCCAGACCTGGCGCACACTGCGCCACGACCAGAGCCTGTCGGCCGAAGAGGCCGGGGCGGTGATGGGGCAGATGGTCGACGCGGTGATGGCGACGATCGTCGAAGAAGATTGATGCGCGGCGCTTCGGTCCTGTTTTCGCTGGTCCTGCTCGGTGCGCTCACGGCGTGCGGCGAAGCGAAGGATGCGCCGCTTGCCGAAACGAAGGCGCCCGAATGTCCGGCGATCCCCGCCGAGGATTATGTGTGGATTCCGGGTGCGACCTTCGCGATGGGCGCCGACGCGCACCTGCCCGAGGAAGGCCCGGCGCGCGACGCGACCGTCGCGGGCTTCTGGATGTCGACGCACGAGGTCACCAACGCCGAATTCGCCGAATTCGTGAAGGCGACGGGGTACAAGACGCTCGCCGAGCAGGACCCGCCGAAGCTTCCCGGCGCGCCGCCCGATATGCTGATCCCGGGCTCCGCGGTGTTCACCGCGCCGACCGACGGCAATCCGAACTGGTGGCGCTGGGTCGTCGGCGCCGAGTGGCGGCATCCGGCAGGTCCCAGGACGAATATCGACGGACGCGGCCGCGATCCGGTGGTGCAGATCGGTTATGACGATGCGCTCGCCTATGCCAAATGGAAGGGCAAGGCGCTGCCGAGCGAGGAACAGTGGGAGCTGGCCGCGGCGACCGGCGGCGCCGACCGCAATGTCCCGGTCGACAAGGCGGGCAAGCCGCAGGCCAATTATTATCAGGGTGCCTTTCCGGTCCGCGACCTCGGCACCGACGGCTTCACCGGCCGCGCGCCGGTCGCCTGCTTCCCCGCCGACCGGCACGGTGTCCACGACCTGATCGGCAATGTGTGGGAGTGGACGACGGACAAGGCGGGCGGCGAGAGCAATGTCATCAAGGGCGGCAGCTTCCTGTGCGCCGCCAATTATTGCGCGCGTTACCGTCCCGCCGCGCGCCAGTTCCAGGAACGCAGCCTAGGCACCGACCATATCGGCTTTCGTCTGATTGATACGGAGCGCCCGGCGCCTGCGGCGAAGGCCCCACACGAGGGCTGACAGCAGCACGGCAATCCCGCCAACCCACAGGCCGAGGCGGATCAGCCGCGGCTTACCCTGCTGTTCGAAGGCATAAGCGTTGATCTGTTCGTCGGCGGTGTAGCCCGCAGGCATGTCGAGCACGCCGTTCGCCTTCGCATAGGCGCTGTAATCGGCCATCATCGCGGCGAAACGGCCGGGCTCGGCCGCGGCCAGGTCGCGTGTTTCGCCGGGGTCGACCTTGAGATTGAACAGACGCCATTTGCCGTCGCCGGTCGGCGCGAGGTTGCGCACCAGCTTGTAATCGCCACGGAACAGCGCCGCATTGCCCGACAGCTCGTAACCGAGCGGCGCGTCGCCATGAACGCTGCCCGCCCCGCCTTTCAGCATGGGGGCAAGGCTCCGCCCGGTGACGGGCTCGACCGCTTTTCCCTGCCAGCTTCCGCCGTGGCCCGGCACGCCGGCAAGCTCGGTCAGCGTCGGCAAGATGTCGGTGACATGCGCGAGGCCGTTGCTGATACCGCCCGCGCGGATCTCCGCATGGCCCGGCCAGGCGATGATCAGCGGCACGCGCAGCCCGCCTTCGGTGGCGCTGAACTTGTACCCCGACAAGGGCGACGCCGCGGCGCTCGCCCAGCCCGGCCCGATCGCCGCAAAGCTGCCACGCCGGCCGATGTTCGCGGTCGCGAGATCATATTGCATATCGAGGTACAGGCGGTTGCGCAGGCTGCCAAACGGATTGGTCGGCTCGGCGCCATTGTCCGAGAGGAAGACGAAGATCGTGTTGTTGTAATCGCCCGTGGCTTTGAGATGTGCGACGAGGCGGCCGACCTCGCGGTCCATCGCGGTCGCCATCCCGCCATAGGCCTGCATCACGCGCACCGCGGCGGCGCGCTCATCGGCGTCGAGTTTCTTCCAGTCGGGCGTCGTCGGCATCGTGACGATCGGCACGCCCGTGGGGACAATGCCGAGCGCCGCGGCGCGCTTCGCCCGCGCTTCGCGGAGCGCGGTCCAGCCGTCCTTGTACATCGCCGAATAGCGCGCGATGTCGCTGTCGGGCGCCTGCACCGGGATATGATTGGCGAGGAAGTTGATCGACGCGAGGAAGGGTTTGCCGTTTTTGCGGTCCGCGTCGATATAATCGATCATCCGCTGCACGACGAAATGCGAGCTGTAATAATCCTTGGGCAAGGTCGCCGGCTTGCCATTCTCGGTCCACGCGGCGCTGTCGTACATGCCCTCGATCGGGCGCTGCTCGAAATTGTCGGCGCCGGCATCGGCGAGGCTGTAGGCGCGGTCGTAACCGCGTGCGTGCGGCAGGCGCTTGGCATCGCTGCCGAGGTGCCATTTGCCAGTGAGATAGGTGCGGTAACCCGCCGCCTTCAGCAGTTGCGCGATCGTCACCACGCGCAGGTTCATCACCGTGTCGTACCCGGGCTTGCCGCGATGCGCGTCGGGGATCGTCTCGGGCATGTTGCCCAGCCCGTTCCGGTGATTCATCACCCCCGTCTGGAGCATCGCGCGCGTCGGCGAGCACGACCCCGCGACATGGAAGTTCGAGAAGCGCATCCCCGCTTTTGCCAGTGCATCGATGTTCGGCGTCGCGATTTCGGAACCGAAGGAACCAACGTCCGAAAAGCCCCAGTCGTCGGCGAGCAGGATCACGATATTGGGGTGCTTTGGCGCCGACGGAGCGCGCTGCGCCTGCGCAGGCCCGATGGCGATCAGGGCGCCGATAACGATGATGGCAGCACGCCGGGACCCGCCTAAGCGACCCGGCATTTAGTGGTCCTCCTGCGTACTGCCATCACTCCCACCCCCTCGGGATATGGCACTTACTATGTCAATATATTGGCGAGTCAATGGGGGTGATACGAGACCCTTAACCTTATCGCTCGCGATAGTCGGGAGCGCGCTTTTCGAGGAAGGCGGCGAGCGCTTCGCGGTGGTCTTCGGTCGCCGAAAGGATCACCTGCTGGCGGTCCTCGATCGCCATCGCGGCGTCAAGACTCGGCGCGTCGAGGTTGAGGTTCAGCGCCTGTTTCGAGAGGCGCAAACCATAGGGCGACGTCGCCAGCATTTCGTCGGCGAGCGCGAGGCCGCGGTCGAGCAGGACTTCCTCGTCGACGATCTCGCTGACGAGGCCCGCACGCAGCGCGCGGTCGGCATCGATGAAGCGGCCGGTCAGGATCATCTCGGACGCAAGGCTGGCGCCGACGAGGCGCGGCAGGAAATAGCTCGATGCCATGTCGCAGCCGCCAAGGCCGATGCGGATATAGGCGGCGTTGCAGCGGAACGACGGCGCGGCATAGCGCACGTCGGATGCGAGCAACAGCGACAGGCCGCCGCCGCATGCCGCGCCGTGGCCGAGCGCGATGATCGGCTGCGGGCAGGCGCGCAGCTTGCGATAGATGTTGCCGATGCGCGTCTGGGTGCGCAGCGTGCGGAGCACCGGCGTCTCGTCCGACGACCGGTCCTCCTGAATGTCGAGCCCGGCGCAGAAGCCGCGCCCCGCGCCGCGCAGGATGACGACACGAACGTCGGGGCGCTCGGCAAGCTCGCCGAAATAGGCGTTGAGTTCGTCGACCAGCGCCTCGTTCAATGCGTTGAGGCGATCGGGGCGGTTGAGTGTCGCGATCTCGACCGCCCCGCGCGCCTCGACCAGCAGCTCGGTCACAATGTCTGTCCGTCGTCGACGGTGATCACGCTGCCCGTGATGCCCAGCGCAGCGTCGGAGCAGAGGAGCAGCAGCGGCGCGTGGAGGTCACTCGGCGGACGCATCCGCTGGCGCGGGAAGCTCTTCACCATCGCCGCGCCGACGTCGCCCTCGAACAGTTCGGCGGTCATTTCGGATTCGAAATAGCCCGGCTGGATCACATTGACGCTGATCCCGCGCCGCGCCCACTCGCGCGCGAGCGCCTTGCCGAGGTGGCGCACCGCCGCCTTGGTCGCGCCATAGACCGAGGTCGCGGGAAAAACCTTCTCGGCGGTGATCGAGCCGATCAGGACGATGCGGCCATGCTGCTTTTCGCGGCTGCCCGCCTTGTCCAGCCGCTTGGCGCCCTCGTTCGCGGTCAAGAAGACCCCGCGGACATTGGCGGCGAGCAGGAAGTCGACGTCGGCGACCGACAGGCTCATCGCCATCTTCTCGGTCGCGACCCCGGCGTTGGCGACGATCGTGTCGACGGTGCCGAACGCCGCCTCGGCAGCATCATAGGCAGCGATCGTCGATGCCTCGTCGGTGACGTCCATGCTGACCGCGATCGCCTGTCCGCCCGCGGCCTCGATCGCGGCGACTTGCTCGGCGAGCTTGTCGGCGCGCCGCGCGGCGAGCACGACCTTCGCGCCCGCCGCCGCGAGTGCCCTGGCAAAGCCCGCGCCAAGGCCCGACGACGCCCCCGTCACCAGCGCCACGCGTCCCGTGAGGTCGAATTTCGGTTGCTCCGCCATCATACTTCCTTTCCTTCGTTTGCTATGCATTGACCCTGATTGACGTTCGCGTCAACCGGGCGGGCCGCCTCGATGAGAAACCGCAGAAAACGGGTTGACGAACCATTTTTGTTCTCTTAATGTTCTCTCGTGCACACCAAACCTCATCCCCCGTCACGGCTGCCGAGCGCGGCGGGCGGGGGATAAAGGGTTCCCTCTTTCGCATTGTCCGGCGCGGCATGGCTCGCGCACGTGGACGATCTCGTCGCGAAGGCTGCCAAGCTTTTGCGCTGGCACAATCTCCATCATTGATCGCGGGCGCAAACGCCGTCACAAATGGCCTCGTCGAATTGGACGAAACAAGGGGCCTCAGGATGACACGATCGTTCGACGTCGGCATGGAACGGACCTGAGCCAATGCACGCCGTCGAAACCTTCGAGCTCGTTCTCGCCCTGCTCGCGCTCGTCATCGGACTGCACTGGCTGGCGCTGAAACTGCGCTGGCCGCCCGCGACCGCGCTCCTCGTCGGCGGCGGCGCGCTCGCCTTCATCCCGGGGCTGCCGGCGATCTCGCTCGACCCCGAACTCGCGCTCGTGCTGTTCCTGCCGCCGCTGCTCATGGACGGCGCCTATTTTACCGCGCTCGGCCGGTTTCGCCGTCACCTTCCCGGCATCCTGTCGCTGGCCGTCGGTGCGGTGGTTTTTACGACGCTCGTCGTCGGAGTGGTCGTGCACATGATCCTTCCCGACCTGCCCTGGGCGGCGTGCTTCGCGCTCGGCGCGATCGTCTCGCCGCCCGACGCCGTGTCGGCACGCGCGGTGCTGAAAGGCGTCCATTTGCCGCGGCGGCTCGAAGCGCTGCTCGAAGGCGAAAGCCTGCTCAACGACGCGACCGGCCTGATCCTCTTCCGCTTCGCGGTCGCCGCGACGCTGAGCGGGGTGTTCCACACCGGCGAAGCGGTGCAGAGCTTTGCCTTTGTCGCGATCGGCGGGGTGATCGTCGGCGCGCTGGTCGCCGCGGGCTGGATATTCCTCACCAAGCGCCTTCAGGACCGCATGCTCGTCATGCTGATCACGATCCTGCTCTGCTGGGCCGCCTATATCGCCGGCGAAGCCGTGCATGTGTCGGGCGTCATCGCGACCGTCACCGCGGGCCTTGCAATGGGCTGGTATCAGCATGAGATCTTGTCCGCCGACGTCCGCCTCCGCGCCAATTCGGGGTGGTTCATCATGGTGTTCGTGCTCGAAGCGCTCGTCTTCATCCTGATCGGCTTTTCGCTGCGCGGCGCGATCGAACGGATCGGCGGGATCGAGGCGATGCCGCTGTCGTGGACCATCGTCATCGCCGCCGTCGTGATCACCGTGACCATCGCGCGCTTCGTCTGGATTTTCGGATCGGAGGCACTTCTGGGTATCGCCCGCAAGGTCGGACTGGAACGCGCCCGGCCGCTGGGCTGGCGGCAGGCGACGGTGCTGAGCTGGACAGGGATGCGCGGCGTCGTGACGCTGGCGGTGCCGCTGACCCTGCCCGTCGACATGCCCGGGCGCGACCTGATGCTGATTTGCGCCTTCGCGGTGATCTTCGTGACCGTCGTCGCGCAGGGGTCGAGCCTCGGCATGGTCATCCGCGCGGTCAATCCCGTCGACACCGATCCGCCCGCCAAAATGGCGCTGCCCGCCGCCGAAGCCGCGATGGCGCGCGCGCGGTTCGCGGTGATCGAACGGCTCGCTTATGACGAAAATGGCACGCTGATCCATCCGATGATGCTCGAAGAGCATCGCAAGCGGATGAATTTCATGGAGCGGTACGAGGCCGACGCCAGCACCGCGATGGACGGGCTACGCTCGCATTTCGACGTGCTGCTGCAGGCGATCGCCGCCGGTCGCGCCGAACTGCTTCGCATTCACCGCGCCGGACTGATCGAGGATGAGGTTCTTCACGAACTCGAACGCGACCTCGACGTCGAGGAACTGGCGATGACCCTGCAGTTCGGCGAACAGACCTAGAGTGCCGGTTTTGATTGAATCGAAACCGGCACTCTAGATTCTAGTTTTACCGCGTTTTCCGAGTCGTCAGGTGATTGCACCTGACTTGAAAACGCTCTAGCGCGCCGTCGACTGCGAATAGGGCCGCGCGCCCGGCGCCTTGCCCCATGCCGTCTCGGGCTTTGCCTGCATCGTGAAGCGCAGCGTGCCGCCGCCGCGGATTTCGGCGTCCGATATCCAGCTGCGCGTCAGCGGCTTGCCGTTGAGCTCGACCTTGCCGACATAGCGGTTCGCATCGGAAAGCCCCGCCGTCTCGACGGTGAAGCGCTTGCCGCCGGCCAGGTTCAGCACCGCGCGGTCGACGAAGGGACGGCCGATCACATATTGGTTCGATCCCGGCGCGACCGGATAGAACCCAAGCCCGGTGAAGACGAGCCACGCCGACATTTGCCCCAAGTCGTCATTCCCCGACAGCCCGTCGGGGGTCGGCTTATACTGGCTGTCGACGATCTGCTTGAGCCGCTCCTGCGTGCGCCACGGCGCGCCGGCATAGGCATAGAGATAGGCGACATGGTGGCTCGGCTCGTTGCCGTGGATATATTGGCCGATGAGCCCGGCGATATCCTCGGCGTGGCTGTAGTCGAGCTTGCTATTGTCGTAGTCGAACATCGCGTCGAGCTTCGCGATCGTTTTCGTATCGCCACCGAGGATGCGGAAGAGCGCGGCCTGATCCTGCGGGACGAACCAGCTATATTGCCAGGCATTGCCCTCGGTATAGTCCGAGCCATAGTTTATCGCGGTCGGGTCGAAGGGGGTGCGGAAGCTGCCGTCGACCTTGCGCGCGCGGAGCCAGCCGGTCTTCGCGTCGAAACTGTTCCGCCAGTAGCCCGCGCGCTTGTAGAAGCGGTCGGCGATGTCCTTGCGGCCCATCTTCTCGGCCATGCGTGCGATCGTCCAGTCGTCATAGGCATATTCGACCGTCTTCGACGCCGCCTCGGGCTCGCGGTCGATCGCGACATAACCGAGCTTCATATAGTCGCCGAGCCCGCCATAGGGCGCGTATTCGGCGCTCGCGACCATCGCGTTCAAAGCCTCGTTCGCGTCGAAATCGCCCACGCCCTTCATATAGGCGTCGGCGATCACGGGGACCGCGTGGTAGCCGATCATCGTCCAGGTTTCGCGGCCATGGAACTGCCAGACGGGCAGGATGCCGTGCGGGCTGTGTTTGCGGCTGGCGACGAGCGATTTGACGATGTCGCTGTTCGTCTTGTCGGGCTGGACGAGCGTCAGCAGCGGATGCTGCGCGCGGAAGGTGTCCCACAGCGAAAAGGTCGAGCGGAAGGTGAAATCCTTCGCGGCGTGGACCTGATCGTCGGGACCGCGATAGCGCCCGTCGACGTCGCTCCACACGCTCGGCGCGAGCAGGCTGTGATAGAGGGCGGTGTAGAGATTGGTGCGCATCGGCGCGGGCGCTTCGATTTCGAGCGCGCCTAGTGCCTTGCGCCATTCGCCTTCGGTACGCGATCGGACGCTATCGAAGTCGGCGCTTTCGGCGTCGAGATTGGCGACGGCGCCCGCTTCGTCGACGCCCGACAGCGCGACGCGGACTTCGAGCGGGCCGCCGAGTTCGCCGAAATCGAGGCGCGCTTCGAGCGCCTTGCCGAGCTTTTCGGCGAGCGCATCGCTGCCGCGGCCGGGCGCCTGAAAACCCTTGTAAGTAATCTTCTCGTCGCGATCGAGGAAGGCATGGGACTTGAGCGGCGCCGAGAAGCGCATGGCGAAGAAGAGCTTGCGGCCCGGCGCCCAGCCGCGCGTCTCGCGGAAGCCGGTGAGCGTGCCGTCGGGACGCAGATGCAGCCCCGACCAGAGGATCTTGCCCGGATAATCGTAAAGCGACGAGCGGAGGTCGAGCAGCAGGTGCGCCTGCTTGCCCGCCGGGAAGCTATAGCGGTGGACACCGACGCGCGTGCCCGCGGTCAGTTCGGCGCGGATGCCGCTGTCGGCGAGCGTGACCGCATAATAGCCGGGGCTCGCCTTTTCGGTGTCATGGCTGAAGCGCTGGCGATAACCCGAACCGGGCTGTTTGGGATCGCCCGGATCGAGTTTCACCCCACCCGCCTGCGGCATGACGAGGATGTCGCCGAGGTCAGAATGGCCGGCGCCCGAAAAATGCGTGTGGCTGAACCCCTGAATCGTCGGGTCATTATAGCTGTAGCCCGCGGCATGGTCGTAGCAGTCGCGGATCTGGCAGGTCGCGTCGGTGTCGGGCGACAGCTGGACCATGCCGAAGGGCGCGGTCGCACCGGGGAAGGTGTGGCCTTCGGGGCCGGTGCCGATCATCGGGTCGACAAAGCCGAGCGGGTCGGGCGCCGGTTGTCCGGCGAAGGACTGGATCGGCATAAGCGCGAGCAGCGCGGCAGCGGCGGACAGGCGTTTCATCGCGTCCTTGTGCCGCCGCGCGGGCGCGCTGTCCAACGACGAAAGGACAGATATCGCTACGCCGCCGACGCTGCTCATGCGGGCGCGCCCACCGCGTCCATCGCCAGCGCGATCGCACCGAGCGGTCCCGCCATCGTCCCGAGTTCGGGTGCGGTGACATAAGCACCGTCGCCCGGAATCTGCATATAGCCAGAGAGGCTCGCTTCGAGCTTCGCGTTGATCCGGGGAAGCAATTGCGGCTGGCCGGCAAGCACGCCGCCGCCCATCGCAACGCGCATCGGGCCGGTCGTGCAGGCGAGCGAGTGAACCATAGAGGCAAGGGTGTGCACGATCGGTTCCCAGACCGGGTCGTCGGCCGCAACATCCGCCATCGGCCGCCCGTTCAGCCGCGCATTCAATGCGGTGCCCGAAGCGAGCCCCTCGACGCAATCGTCGTGGAAGCGGCACACGCTCGGCGTCTCGTCGCCCTTCAGGCGCGGCACCAGGACATGGCCGATCTCGCTATGGCTGAAGCCGCGCGTCGGCTTGCCATGGACGATCAACCCGACCCCGACGCCGGTGCCGACGGTGACATAGGCGAAATCGTCGAGACCGCGCCCGCTGCCCCAGCGAATTTCCGCCAGCGCCGCGCCGTTGACGTCGGTGTCGAACCCGATCGGCACATCGAAGGCCGATTGCAGCGGCCCGAGCAGGTCGGCGCCCTCCCAATTGGGTTTGTTCGTCGCACCGATCTGGCCATAATCGGCCTTGGCAGGATTGACCCGGATCGGGCCGAAGGATGCGATGCCGAGGCCGCAGAAACCATGCGGCCCGGCCCACTCGTCGAGCACCGCCTTGATCGCGGGCAGCGTTTCCCATGGCACGGTCGTCGCGATCGTCCGCTGGTCGCGAATGTCGCCCGGCCCGGCGGCGAGCGTGACGATGCACTTGGTGCCGCCGAGCTCGACGCCAGCGAACAGGCGCGCTTCACAGCGGTCTTTTGCGGGACCATCCATCAGCGCCACCCCTTCGCTCGACCGCTGAGGTTTGTGGAGGGCGCCGGGCTGCAGCGCAAGGCCGAACGTGGCAGGGTTTGGAGAGATTTCACAACGCATTCCGTTCTTATCATTTTCTTTTCGTTACCAAAAACTTGTCATCAATTTGCTTCATGCGGGAGCCGAGCCGAAGGACGGCGGACGGTCGGCCTTGGCGGTGCCGAACGCTGACGGCTTCGCGCCCATCTCGAAAACAAGCTCGCCGCCGCCGATGAGGTCGGCGTGCGTGATCCAGTTCTTGCTCCACGGCTTGCCGTTCCAGGTGACCGACTGGACATAAGGCCGGTCGGGGGCATTGCCCTCGGCGCGGACGGTCAGCGTCTTGCCCTCGCCCACCGTCACCTCGGCGACATCGAACAGCGGCGATCCGAAGACGTAGATCGCGCTCACCGGATCGACGGGGTAGAAGCCGAGCGCCGAGAGGATGAACCACGCGCTCATCTGTCCGCAATCGTCGTTGCCGATCACGCCGTCGGGGTCATTCTTGTACATTTCGACGAGCAGGCGCCGGATCATTGCCTGCGTCTTCGCGGGCGCCCCGCAATAGGCGTACATATAGGCAACGTGATGGTTCGGCTCGTTGCCGTGCGCATATTGGCCGACCAATCCCGAAATGTCGGGCGGCGCATTGTCGGGCAAGGTCGAGGGCGCGTTGAACAGCGCGTCGAGCTGCTTTTCGAACGCCGCGTCGCCGCCGAAATGCTCGATCAGCCCATAAACGTCGTGCTGGTTGAGGAAGGTCGCCTGCCAGCCGTTCGCTTCGGTATAGTCGCGCCATTTCTTGACGTTATGGCCGATCTGGACCGGATCATAATCCTTCCACCAGCTGCCGTCCTTGAAGCGCGGGCGCGCGAAGCGGGTTTCGGGGTCGATGACGCTGCGATAATTTTGCGCGCGCTTGCGCAGCGCCGCGGCGTCGTCCTTGGCGCCGACGGCGTCGGCGAGATGCGCCATCGCCCAGTCGTCATAGGCATATTCCTGCGTCCGGCTGACCGACTCCCACACCTCGTCGCACGGGATGTAGCCGAGGTCGTAATAGAAATCGCGGCCGAGCGTGCTGTCGATGTCCTTGTAATCGCGATCGAAAGCGCGGCGGCGGATGCTCGGCCAGGCGGCGGAATAATCGGCCTTGATGCCCTTGGCGTGCGCCTCGGCGAGCACCGAGACGCCGTGCCAGCCGATCATGCACGCGGTTTCGACCCCCTGCAGCGGCCATACGAGCGGGCCGGCGGGGCTCTGCGCGGTCTGACGGCAGATATCGCGGGTCAGCAGCGCCGCGCGGTCGGGGTCGATCAGCGTCAGCAGCGGATGGAGCGCGCGATAGGTGTCCCACAGCGAATAGGTGCTGAACACCTCCTCGCCTTTCGCCGCTTCGTGCACCTGCCGGTCGAGCCCGACATAGCGCCCGTCGCGGTCGGTGAAGAGCGTCGGCGCGAGCTGCGCGTGATAGAGCGCGCTCGTCATGATGGTGCGCTGCGCATCGGTGCCGCCCGACACGCGGATGCCGCCGAGCGCCTTGGCCCAGGTGCCGCGCGCGGCCTTGACCGCACCGTCGAAATCCCAGGCGGGAACCTCCTGCGCCAGCGCATCGCGCGCGCCTTTTACGTCGACCGCCGAGAGGCCGGTCTTGATCAGGATCGGCTGGCCACCGGCATCGTCGAAGAAGAAAGCCACCTTCAGCTTGTTGCCCTTGATCGACTTCGCGCCGTCGGGGGCGGGTTTGCCGTCGTCGCCGAAGAATTGGACGCGGTCGGGCCTCCGCGACACCTGCATCGCGAAATGGATGCGCCGGCCCTTGGCCCAGCGATTGACCTGCCGGCCGCCGGTGAGCGTGCCGTCTTCGCCGAGGTCGAGCGACGCGTCCTCGACGACGATCCCCTTGTCCCAGTCATCCTCGATCGCGTGCGCGAAATCGATCAGGATATGCCCCGGCCCTTGGCCGAAACGATAGCGGTGCAGCCCGCAGCGTTCGGTGACGGTGAGCTCGGCGAGCACACCGGTCTCGAGCTTTACGCGGTAATATCCGGGCTCGGCATGTTCGTCCGAATAACGCTGGCGATAGCCCTCGCCGGGCTTCTCGATCGTGCCGGGTTCGAGATTGAGCTCGCGCCGCGTCGGCACGACGAGGATGTCGAGCATGTCGCCGATGCCGGTGCCGGACAGATGCGTGTGGCTGAACCCCATGATCGAGCCATCTTTCTGGTGATAGCCCGAGCAGGCATCCCAGCCGTGGGTGTTCGTATCGGGGCTGAGCTGCGCCATCCCGAATGGCAGCGACGCGCCGGGGAAGGTGTGACCGTGCCCGCCGGTGCCGATAAAGAGGTTGGGCTTGCCGATAGCGAGCGCCTCGCCCGCGGCGCGCGAGCAGCCGGCGGGGATCGCGCCGCCGAGCGCGAGCAGGCCCGTGGTGGCGAGAAGCTGGCGGCGGCTGGTCGTTATCATTCTATCCCCCATCACAGCGGCCGCGACAGCAGCGCGGGGCGCTTGTCGGCAACCTCGACGATCAGCTGGCCGAACAGCGCGTTCGCCCACGCGAACCAGCTGCGCGTGAAATTCTTCGGATCGTCCTTGTGGAAGCTTTCATGCATGAAGCCGGTGCCGCCATGCGTCGTCTTCAACCAGCGCAGGCACTGGAGGATCGTCGCATCGTCGTCGGCATTCATCGCGCGGGTGATGATCGACATCGGCCAGATCATGTCGAGGCCGATGTGCGGCCCCCCGATCCCCTCGGCAGCCGTGCCCTTGAAGAAATAGGGGTTGCGATCGGACCAGGCGAGCGCCGCGGTGCGGAGGAACGTCGGGTCCTTCTTGTCGACGACGTCGATCAGCGGCAGGCCCGACAAGCTCGGCACATTGGCGTCGTCCATGAACACCCAGTTGCCGAAGCCGTCGATCTCATAGGCCCAGACCTGACCGCCCTTGCCGTCGTCGATCAGCGCGTGCGCCTTCAGCGCGGCCTCGACCTCGGCGGCGAGCGCCTCGGCTTCGGTCGCCGCGGCGTTATCGCCGCGCGCTTCGCGGTGCACGATGGCGATCTTGCGCAGCACCGATACCGCGAACAGGTTCGATGGGATCAGGAAGGGATAGAGGCACGCGTCGTCCGACGGGCGGAACATCGAGTGGATCAGGCCGACTTTTTTCGTCGGTGAACCATAACCGCTCAGCATCACGCTGTCGGTCGGCTGGAGCGCGGGGCGCTGGAAGCTGTACGGCCCCGGCCCGTCCTTGCGCTGCTGTTCGCGGAAGGTCTGGACCGCGAGCTTCATCGCGCGCGACCATGTGTCGTCGAAGGGCGCCTTGTCCTTCGTGCGCGTCCAATATTCGTGGCTGAGCCGCATCGCGTAGCAGAGCGAGTCGATTTCCCATTTCCGCTCGGCGACGCCCGGCTTCATCTCGGTCTTGTCGGTCTGCGACCATTCGAGCTTCGACGGCGCGGTCGGATCCTTGTCGAACGCATTGGCGTAGGGATCGATCAGGATGCAGCGCGCCTGCCGCTGGATCAGCCCCTGAAACAGCCGCTTCAGCTTCGCGTCCTTGGCGACGAGGTGGATATAGGGCTGCACCTGCGCCGAGCTGTCGCGCAGCCACATCGCCTCGATATCGCCGGTGATGACGAAGGTGTCGGGACGGCCATCGAGCGTGCCCGTCTGGACCGTCGTGTCGAGCGTGTTCGGGTAGCAATTCTCGAACAGCCAGGCGAGTTCGGGGTCGGCGATCTTCGCTTTCACGCGCGCGATCTCGGCCTCGATCGCGGGGCTGGTGAAGGCGCGCGCGGCGGGCGCGGGGCGCTTGCTGGCAAAGGCACCGACGGCGCGCGCGGCGGCGGGCATCGCGGCCGCCAGCGCGAGCGCGCCAGCGCCGGCCATGATCTCGCGGCGGTTGGGGGTCATGCTCATCTCCGATGTCACTTGGCGGGCGCGCTGATCGAGAAGGGCGCGTCGGCGGGGGCCGTGCCCCATTGCTTGTTGGGCTTGGCGCCCATCACGAAGTCGACCGTCCCGCCCAGCGACAAGGCGCTATGGGTGAAATAGGTCTTGCTTTGCGGCTTGCCGCCGAGCGCAACCGACTGGAGATAGACGTTCGCATTGCTGTTGTTCGCGGCGTTGATCGTCAGCGTCTTGCCGTTCGGCATCGTCAGCACCGCCTTCTGGAACAGCGGGCTGCCGATCGCATATTCACCCGTCGCCGACGCGACCGGATAGAAGCCCAAGGCCGAGAAGACATACCAGGCCGAGGTCTGACCATTATCCTCGTCGCCCGGATAGCCGTCGGGTGCCGACGAATAGAGTTTCGCCATGATGTCGCGCACATGATGCTGCGTCTTCCACGGCGCACCCGCCCAATTGTAGAGATAGGGCATATGCTGGATCGGCTGGTTGCCATGGGCGTACTGCCCCATGTCGACGATCTGCATCTCGCGGATTTCGTGGATCACCTGTCCGTAATAGCTTTCGTCGAAGATCGGCGGCGTGGTGAAGATCGCATCGAGCCGCTCGACGAATTTCTGCCGCCCGCCCATCAGGTTCATCAACCCCTGGACGTCCTGCATCACCGCCCAGCTGTAATGGAGCGCGTTCCCCTCGGTGAAGGCATCGCCCCATTTGTACGGGTTGAACGGGGTCGCCCACGAACCATCCTTGTTGCGGCCGCGGATCCAGCCGCTCTGATTGTCGTAGAGCTTCTGGTAGTTCAGCGCGCGCTCGCGATATTTCTTCGCATCGGCGTCCTTGCCGAGCGCCTTCGCGAGCTGAGCGATCGCGAAGTCGGCGGTCGCATATTCGAGCGTGCGCGCGGCATTTTCGTTGATGCCGACGTCATAGGGGACATAGCCGAGCTGGTTGTAATATTCAGCGCCCTCGCGCCCGACGGCGGCGATGACCTTGCCCGCCTTGTCCTTCGGGCGGCCCTCGCTCGTCGTCGCATTCTTGATCATCGCTTCGTACAGCGTCTCGACGTCGAAGCCGCGCACGCCGTTGAAATAGGCGTCGGCAATCAGGTTCGCCGAGTTCGACCCGATCATCACGTTGCGATAGCCGGGGCTCGCCCATTCGGGCAGCCAGCCGCCCTCCTTATAGGTGTTGACCAGCCCCTGCATGATCTGGCTGTCGAGTTCGGGATACATCAGCGCGAAGAAGGGGAAGACCGCGCGCCAGGTGTCCCAGAAGCCGTTGTCGGTGAACATGTAGCCGTCGTGCACCTTGCCGTCGTACGGGCTGTAGTGGACGATCTTTCCGTTCGCGTCCTTTTCATAGAAGACGCGCGGGAATTGCAGCATCCGGTACAGCGACGAATAGAAGGTGCGGATTTTTTCGGGGTCGGGATCGGTGACGCGGATGCGCGAGAGTTCCTTCTCCCACGCCGCCTTCGCCTTTGCCTGCGTCGTATCGAAGCTGTCGCTGCCGATTTCGTTGCGCAGGTTCAGCAGCGCCTGCTCGGGGCTGATGAACGAGGAGGCGACGCGGACATGGACCTTGTCGCCCTTCTTCGTCTTGAAACTGAGCACCGCGCCGACATGATCGCCCTCGCGCGCGAGTTCGTTCGTCGGCGCGTTGTCGCCCGCCCAGGTGCGCGCGAGCGTGAAGTCGCGGTCGAATTCGGCGACGAAATAATTGTGAAAATTGTCGGGCACGCCGCCGTTGTTGTTGCGGACATAGCCGGTGATGCGGCGGTTCTTGACGTCGACCTTGACCATCGAGCCGCCCGCGAGACCGTCGAGCAGGATGTGCGCGTCGTCGCTTTCGGGGAAGGTGAAGCGGAACTGCGCGGCGCGTTCCGTCGGCGCGACCTCGGCGGTCACGTCATAGTCGGCGAGATAGACCTTGTACGAATAGGGGCGCGCAACCTCGGCCTTGTGGCTGAACCAGCTGCCGCGTTCCTGCTGCTTGACCTTCACCGGGCCGGTTTCGGCCATCAGCGCGAAGGCGGCATAATCGTTCATCCACGGGCTCGGCTGGTGCGTCTGCTTGATGCCGCTGATCTTCTCGCCGTCATAGGTATAGCCCCAGCCGCTGCCGGGCTCGCCGGTGACGGGAGTCCAGCTGTTCATGCCGAACGGCACCGCAACCGCGGGATAAGTGTTGCCGTAGGACAGGCGATAGCTGGAATCGGTGCCCATCAGCGGATTGACGTAATCGACGAGCGCGGCCTGGTTCGCGGCCGATTGCGCGAGCGCCACCGGCGTACCGACGCTGGTCAGCACGAGCGCGCTTGCGGCGGCGCCCAGCATCGTCTTGCGGATCGTCTTCACTTCGTCTCTCCCCTGTTTGCCGGCGATCCCGGCAGCGGGCGTGCTGCGACGCCCTCGTTTGTCATTATCACCGGCGCGATCGTGCCGTCGGCGTTGAAGGTCATGCGGTCGATCGCGAGCTGGCGGCGCTCGCCGCTCTGTTGATCGAGCGGACGGCGATGATAGACGATATACCAGTCGTCGGTGCCGGGCACATTGACCACCGAATGATGCCCCGCCCCGCGCGCGATCTTGAAATCCTGGCTCAGAATCTTGCCCATCGGCTTGAACGGCCCGGTCGGCGACGGTCCCATCGCATAGGCGACCGAATAATCGGGACCGGTCCAGCCACCCTCCGACCACATCAGATAATAGACACCCTTGCGCTTCACCATGAACGATCCCTCGACATAGCCGGGGGGCGTGATTTCCTTATAGGTCGTGCCGTCGGCAAAGGGCTCGATCGACGTCAGATCGTCGCCGAGGCGCACGACATTGCAATGCTTCCAGCCGCCATAATAGAGATAATGCTGCCCATCGTCGTCGCGGAAAACGAACTGGTCGATCGGCTGCGCGCCATTGTGGAAGGCGTCGATCAGCGGCTTGCCGATCGCGTCCTTGAACGGCCCCTCCGGGCGGTCGCTGACCGCAACGCCGATGCCGCCGAACTGGTCGTTCGACTGGATGTCGTTGGCGCCGAAGAAGAGATAATATTTGCCGTCCTTCTCGATCGCCGACGGCGCCCACACGGCATAGGCCGCCCAGGCGACATTCTCGACGTCGAGGGCGTGGCTATGCTTCGTCCAGTGGACGAGGTCGGACGACGAAAAGACGTTGAAGAAAGTCTGGAAATGATAGGACGGCCGGACCGTCTTCTGTTCGCGCAGCTTCTTCTGCTGCTCGTTGAAATGCTGTGAGAGATCAGGCGTCTCGCCATGATCCGAATAGGTCGGATAGATCCAGTAGCGGTCGCCGAAAACGCGGATCTCGGGATCGGCGTACCAGCCGGCAACGATCGGATTCTCTGCCGCGGCCGTGCCGCCCGTCAGCAGCGCCGCACCGAAAACCAGCGATTTCAACCCGACACGCACCCTGCATCGCTCCCCGTTGCGTTCATTATCATAATCACACCCGCTCGCCCGGAAAGAGGTGGGTGGCTCCTTACGGAGCCACCCAAGGGGGAGAGCTGGGGTATGGGCCCCATCAGAACTTGTACGAAACGCCAACGTAAGCGCGGCGGCCGAAATAGTTGCTGCGGACGAAGCGGTCCTTGGTGTCGTTACCAAGGTGCTGGCGCTCTTCCGATTTGGTCAGGTTGATGACCGAAGCGGTGAGCATCAGCCCGTCCATCAGCTCGTACGAGGCGTTGATGTCGACCTGTTCATAGGGGTCGGTGTAGACGTTGAGCCCCGACTGGAGCCCGCCGACGACTTCGCCGCGGCGGTTGTACGAGGCGCGGACGAGGAACTTGTCGGTTTCGTAGAAGACCGACGCGTTGACCTGCGTCTTCGCGCTGCCGACCAGCGCCGACTTGCCGACGGTTTCGCCATCGAGCGTGATGTCGGCGACCGAAGTGTCGTTATAGGTGAAGTTCACCTGCGCGCCGAGGCCGAAGTCGAGCGTGTGCTGGGCATAGAGTTCGATGCCCTGCGACACCGCATTCGAGCCGTTGGCGACGGTCGAATAGGGCTGGATCAGCACCTGTTCGCCGTTCACTTCACGCGTCACGTCGAGCACGAGCGGCACGACGAAGTCCGAGACTTCCTTGCGGAACACACCGGCGCCGAGCACCGAACCGCGCTTGAAATACCATTCGACGCCAAGGTCGTACTGCCATGCCGAGAAGGGCTGGAGGTCGGCGTTGCCGCCGCTGCCCGACCAGCCTTCGAACTCGCCGAACTGGCCGCGATCGAAGGCGTAAGCCGCCGAACGATAGGTGAGCGAACGTTGCGAGCCGAGATCGTTGAACGACGGACGCGAGATCACCTTGGCGACCGCGCCGCGAACGACGATGTCGGGGGTGACTTCATAGACGACGTTCAGGCTGGGGAGCCAGTCGGTGTAGCTCTTCGACTGGTCGATCTGCGTGTTGACGATCACCTCGCGCTCGGCAAGCGGCCGCACCTGGCAGTTGCCGTCGGGAGCGAGCGGCACATTCGGATCGAACGGTCCGCCCGGGCCATCGACGCAATAATCGTTGAGGAATTGCAGGCGATCCGAGGTCAGGCCCGACTGCTTGGTGTGTGCGACGCGGACACCGATGTTGCCGCGCAGCGGACCAGCCTCGAAATCGGCCTGCACATAGCCGGCGAACACCTTTTCCTTGAGGTCATAGGTGTTGTTCGGCTCGGGCACGCGCACCGAGGGGCCATAGGTGTCGTTGATATAATCGAGATAATTGCTGAAATTGATGCCCGGGAACGAGCTTGCATTGAACCCGCCGGCGATGTTGCCGATCGGATTGTCATAGAAATATTCGGGCCGCGCGACCGCGCCCGCGGGCGTGTCCTGATAGCGCCGCTTGGTCGCCGGATCGGCGTACCATTCGTTGCGGCCGGTTTCGCGGTGGATGCTCATCTCGCGCCACTTGCCGCCAACACGGAACGCGCTGAGGAAGCTATCGAAGCGGCGGACAAGATCGAGCTGCGCATAACGCTGCGAAATCGCGCTGTTGGTGAAGCCCGAGCCCGTCGAGCCGACGTCGATCTGCGCGATGCCGTTCTTGATATTTTCCTGCAGTTCAGGCGAGAACTCCATGTTGAGATTGCCGCCGGTGAAATCCCACGCGCTCAGGAAGTTGCCGTTCTGCTCCTGCCCTGGGATCGTCAGGCGCGGCTTCACGGCGACGCCGAAGCGCATCGACGGACCGCCGGTGGCCTTCGTCTTGCCGAATTTCAGCACCGCGTCGAAATTGTCCTGATTCCAGGCGACTTCGGTCTCGAACGTGTTCGAAACCTGCTTTTCGCGGCTATACGAGCCTGCGAGCTGCGGCGTTTCCATCGTGCAGGGCGTCGGCCGGGTAAGGCAGCCGGTTCCCGCGGCGGGCACCTGGAAATTCGCCGACTGAAAGATCGTGCCGCTCTCGTCAAAGGTCGGCGCGGTGAAGAAATTTCCATAACCCCATTCGGGGATCTTCAGCACATTGCTCTGCCAGTTGCTCTTGTAATCGAAGCGGAAATAGTTGGCGGTGACGGTCAGGTTTTCGATCGGACGCATCTGCGCGGTCGCCTGGATGCCAAGGCGCTTGCGCTGCTGCGAAAAGACTTCGGCGTTGACCGACTGCGGCGCCCAATAGCCCGAATAATGCTTGCCGTCCTGCCCCGTCACGCCGGTGCCGGGCCAATAGGAAATCGCGTCGTCATTCTCGAACGGATTGCCGTTGACGTCGGTCGCGGGGGTGATGATGTCGCCGTTCGGGGCGCGGTCGCTCCACCAGCGCCAGGTTTCGGTCGAGCCGCGCAGCTCGCGGTTCGACCGTTCCTGATAGGTCGCACCGATCAGGAAGCCGAGCCGCTCTTCGGGGTCTTTCCATGAAATCTGGCCGGCAATCTGCGGGTCGAACTTCTTGGTCGTGTCCGAATAGGTTCCTTCGGCCGAGACGAAGCCCGACCAGGCCGGCAGGTCGAACGGACGGCGGGTGTTGAGGATCACGGTGCCGCCGACGCCGCCCTCTTCGAGCCGCGCTTCGGCCGACTTGTACACTTCGGTGCTGGCGATGAAGTTCGACGGCAGCAGGACATAGTTGAACGAGCGCGACGGATCGCCGCTGTCGGCGCCGGCGATGAAATTGCCGTTGAGCAGGGTGAGCGTCAGGTCCGACTGGAGACCGCGGATGCTGACGCGGCTGCCCTCGCCGCCGTCGCGGGTGATGATCACGCCCGGCACGCGCTGCAGCGCGTCGGCGACATTCTTGTCGGGGAATTTGCCGATGTCTTCGGCGGTGATGACTTCGATCAGCGAGTTGGCTTCGCGCTTCTGTTCGAGGCTCTGCTCGATCGACTTGCGATAGCCGGTGACGACGATCGCATCGCCCGGCGCCTCTGCCGCTTCGTCCGCCGGCGGCTGCGGCGCCGGCGCTGCCTGCGCATAAGCCTGCCCGGCGCTGCACAGTGCCGCGAGTGTGCCCGCGCCCAGCATCAGTTCGCGTACCAGCGCCGCGCGCCGCGCCGTCTTCGCGGAATGGATTTGTCCTGCCTTCATCACATCGACCTCCCTGTTCGAGGGGCTGTTCGCCCCCACTCGTTATTCGGCGCTTTCGGAGTCGCCGAGCAGCGGATCCCCGGACCCGTTGAGCCTCTATCAGAATATAAAAAACAATTTGTCAAAATAAATTTTTCGAGCCGGTGGCGGGACGCGATGAATCGTTACAGACCGGTCACAAAAGCTCAATTTTTCGCAGTTTTGCGTGAGTATCGACTCGCGGCCGCAGATCGCCGCGCCCGCCATCCCCGACTCCGGGGACGGCAGGTGCCGTCACGCTTTCGCCCGAGGCCGGTCAGTCCGGAGTCGGGGTCGTCCAGAGCGGCGCGGCGATCGCCGCCAACGCCTCCGCCGATGCCTTCGGCACCGCGCGGTCATAGGTCAGCAGCCCGTTGATCTCGTCCTCGACATCGGTCGTCTGGGTGTACACCGACGCGCTGAGCCCGTTCTCCTTCGCCTGCCGGATCACGCCTTCCATCTTGCGGCGGAAGCGGACGAGATATTCCTTCTCGTCCTGCGCGACCTGATAGCTCCAATTGCCCTTGCCCGGTTTCCAGATATGCCCCGGCACGGGGAAGCCGACCCCGCCATATTCGCCGAGCACGATCGCGCGGTCGGCCTGCAATGGCGGTGTCTTCGGCACATCCTCGTAAGTATGGATGTCGAGCATGTCGGAGTCCTTCGGCGCGACGTCGACCCAGCCCGAATTGGCATCGACGAGCCGCGTCGGATCGATCCCCTTCACGAAGCGCGTCAGCGTCGCCGAATCATATTGGCCCCACCCCTCGTTGTTCACGACCCACGTCACGATCGAGGGGAAGGCGCGCAGTTCGCCGACCATTTCGGACAATTGCTTCTGCTGCTCGGCGAGCGTTTCCGACGGGAAGATCGCCTGATATTGGCTGGTGCCGGCGAGATATTGATCCTCGCCGCCGCCCGAGGGCATGTCCTGCCAGATCAGCATGCCGAGCCGGTCGGCGTCGTGATAATAGCGCGCGGGTTCGACCTTGATATGCTTGCGCAGCATGTTGAACCCCGCCTTCTTCAGGAAGACGATGTCGCTCTTCATCGCCTCCTCCGACGGCGGCGTATAAAGCCCGTCGGGCCACCAGCCCTGATCGAGCGTGCCGTGCTGGAACAAAGGCTTGTTGTTGAGCAGGATCGCGGGCTGGCCCGCTACGCGGCCGGGCCCGATCGACACTTTGCGCATCGCGAAATAGGCGGCGACGCTGTCGCGCGGCGCGCCCTGAACTCGCGCCTTCGCATAGACGCGGCGCTCGTGATCGGTGAAGCGCGAGTCATAGGCCTTGCGGTCGCGCTCGGCTTCGCCCGCATAGGGATCGGCGATCGTCACCAGCTCGGCCTTGAGATCGTAGAGGTGGGGATCGTCGGGCGACCAGAGATGCGCGTTCGGGATCGCGAGCGTCGCCTGCCGGTTGGCGCGGATGATCGTCGAGGCGATCGTCTTGCCGCCCGCGCTCGCGGTCAGCCGCACCGCGTCATTGTCGTTCGCCCAGCCAGAGAGCGCCACGGCGACATCGACGGTGCCGCGGTCGATATCGGGGGTCGCGCGCACCTCGGCGATGTGGAGCTTCGGAACCGGCTCGATCCACACCGTCTGCCAGATGCCACTGACCGCGGTGTACCAGATGCCCGCTGGGTCGAGGATCTGCTTGCCGCGCGGCTGCGTTCCCGCGCTCGTCGGATCGGTGACCTCGACGACCAGCTCGTTCGCGCCCGCCTTCAGATAGGGGCTGATGTCGAAACCGAAGGCATCGAACCCGCCCTTGTGCGATCCGACGACCGATCCGTTGACGCGCACCGTTGCTTCATAGTCGACCGCGCCAAAATTGAGCATGACATTCTGGCCGCGCCAGTCGGCGGGGACGGTGAAGCTGCGGCGATACCAGACGCGGTCGTCGGGCGTGACCTTGCGCGCGACGCGCGACAGTTTCGATTCGACCGGAAACGGCACGAGGATCTTTCCGTCCATCGCCGCGGGCCGTTCGGCCGCCTTGGGCGCGATGGCATAGTCCCACAGGCCGTTGAGATTGACCCAGCGCTCGCGCACCATCTGCGGGCGCGGATAGAGGCGCCAGGCGTTTTCGGGGGTCACCTCCTTGCCCCAGCGCGTCATCAGGTCGCTGGTGTAGACGGCGTCGCCAGCGGACGATGTGGCGGGGGATGCAGGGGTCTGGGCCTGCGCCGCGGCCGGCGCGAGGGCGAGAAGAGATGCGGTGATCAAAAGGCTGCGCATGGGATTTGTCCTGTTGAATTGGGGAGAGCCCAGGACCCTTAGGGGGATGGGGCGGGTCCTGGGCTCGCGCCCCCGCGGAGGGCGCGGGGGCGAGGGGCTGGGTCAGCGCTTGCGCGACATCGACGGCGGCGCGGCGCCGGGCGCGGCGCCCCACGCCTTGTTCGGCTTGGCGCCCATCGTGAAGACGAAGGTCGCGCCGTCCTTGACGTCGTCGTGGCGGAACCACGGCTTGTTCCACGGCTTGCCGTTCAGCGTCGCCGACTGGATGTACACGTTGGTGGCCGAATTATTTTTCGCGACGATCCGCAGCGTCTTGCCATTGCCCATGTCGAGGCTGGCGTCGTCGAACACCGGGCTGCCGATGATATAATCCTGGCTCGACGGATCGACGGGGTAAAAGCCGAGCGCCGAAAGCGCGTACCAGGACGAGGTCGCGCCCTGATCGTCCATCCCCGGATAGCCATAACCCGCCGCGTCGCTGGCGTAGGTCTTGTCGAGGATCTGCCGGACCAGCGCCTGCGTCTTCCACGGCTGGCCGCTCCAATTGTAGTAATAGGGCGCCTGCTGGTCGGGTTGGTTGCCATGGACATATTGGCCAATCACGCCGGTGCAGTCGCGGCAGATGCCCGTGGGATTATACGGCTTGGTGAAAAACTCGTCGAGCTTGGCATTGAACGCATCGCGCCCGCCGAGAAGGCCGATCAGCCCCTGCACGTCGTGCGGCACGAGCCACAAGGTCGACCAGCCCGACGCCTCCTTCATCATGAAATTATAATAGGGTTCGGCGGGATCGAACGGCGCGATCCATTTGCCGTCGGCGGTGCGCCCACGCATGAAACCGATCGATTTGTCGAAGACATGGGCGTAATTGCCCGCGCGTTTGAGGAACATCTTGTGGTCGGCGTCCTTGCCGAGCTTCTTCGCGTAGAGCGCGAGCGCATAATCGTCCCACGCATATTCGAGCGTCTTGTCCGCCCCCGCCTTGCCGCCGGCATAGGGCGGGCTGGGATTGTGATCGGGCACGATGTCCGAAATCCAGCCCTGCTTCATATATTCGGCGAGATAGCCGCGCGGCCCCTTCGGATCGGTCGCATTCTTGCGCAGATATTCATAGGCGGCTTCATAATCGAATTCGATGCCGCGTTCCCACGCGCCGAGGAACAGGAACACCGCATTGTCGCCGTGGAACGAAGTGTTCATATAGCCCTTCTCGCGCGCCATCGCGAGTTCGGACGCCATGATGTTCTGGACCGCCTCGGGCTCCATCAGTTCGAGCAGCACGATCTGGTTGCGCCCCGTGTCCCAGAAGGGCACCGGACCATAACGGTCGTGCGTCGCGGTCTGGACCTTGCCATTGGTGTCGGCGAATTTCTCGCCCTTCTGCGCGATCAGGCGCGGCGAGGCGAAGGACTGGAAGAGCGTCGAGTAGAAGAGCCCCCGCTGCTTGTCGGTGCCGCCCGTCACGCGGACGCGGTTCAGGAGCTGCGCCCAGGTATCGCGCGCCGCCGCATGGACGCCGTCGAAGTCCCAGCCCGGCACTTCGGCGGCGAGCCGCTGCGCCGCCTGCTCATAGCTGGTGCCGTGCGCCATCTTCACCAGCACCTGCTCGCCGGCCTTGGTCTTGAAAGTCACATAGCTGCCCGCATAGCTGCCCGACATTTCGCGTCCGCCGGGTTTCACGTCGCTGGTGCCGATGCCCCAGCCGATATTGTCGCCGGGCGATTTGCGGAAGGTGCCGAGCGCCGCGAAGGGCTTCGAAAATTCGGCGACAAAATAGCCGCCGTCGGCGCTGTCCTTGTCGTTCGATATGCCGCGTATGATGCGGTCGCCGACGACCTCGACCGACCCGCCGTGGCGCGGCAGGTTGACGATGATGTTCGACCGCTGGCTCTCGGGGAAGGTGAAGCGCATCACGCTCGCCCAGCGCGTCGCGGTGAGTTCAGCCTGCGTGCGAAAGCTGTCGAGATAGACCGAATAATAGCCGGGCGACGCCTTCTCGCGCGACTTGTCATAATAGGACTGGCTGTACGCGGGCGGCGGCGACCAGTCGCCGACGACGGGCATGATGAACGGCTCGGCGCCGCCGCCATAGGTCGAGCCGCCGCCGCCGGTGAAGCCGATCATCGTCGGGTTGGTGTAATAATAGGGAACGGGGACGCCGTTCGGATAGAGAAGCTCGATATTATTGTTCACCGGCGCCGCCTCGACCGACCCGTGCGGCAGGCGCGCGCCCGGCGAGGTCTGCCCCGAATAGACCTGCTCACCCGGCGGCGGCGCATTGCCGATCACCGCGGGATCGTCGAGCGGCGCGGTGCCGACGAGCGGGTTGGCGAGGTCGACCGGCGACTGGCCGGATTTCGGCTGCGCCGCCACGGGCGATAAAGCGAGCATGAGCGGCAATATCGCCGCCGACGACGCCAGCATGGCGCCAAATTTCCACCCGCGGTTCAAATTCCTGTCGATATCCATTGCGACCCTCTTCCCTGAATATTTTCGTTGATTGCTTGGTCAGTGCAGCGAAGTTGCGAAGCTGGCCGTCCGCGCCGGCGCCCGCGCCGCGCGCCAGCCGAACAGCGCGATGACGAGGTAACAGGCCATCGGCACCAGAAAGGCGAGGAAGCGGCTGCCGCTGGCATCGGCGACCTGCGCGAAGACGAGCGGCACCAGCGCGCCGCCGACGATCGCCATGCAGAGCAGCCCCGACGTCGCCGACGCGGGCGCGGTCGAACGCTCGATCGTCAGCGAAAAGATCACCGGGAACATGATCGAGTTGAACAGCCCGACCGAGATCGCGAGCACGCCCGCCGCCGGCCCGCTGATCTGGCTGATCGTCAGGCAGAGCAGCGCCGCGGCGACGGCCGCCACCGCAAGCAACGGCCCCGCGGGCAGCTTGTAGAGGAGACCCGAGCCGATAAAGCGCCCGATCATCGCACCGAGCCAATAGAGGCTGACGAAGCTGCCCGCCTGCACGGCGCTGATCGCGAACACATCGGGCTGTTCGAGGAAATTGACCATCGCGCTGCCGATCGCGACTTCGGCGCCGACATATAGGAAGATCGCGAGCGCGCCGGCGAGCGCCCAGGGCGAGGCGAAGGCGCTCGACACCCGCGCGCCCGTCTCGACCGGCGGCGCGGCCGCGGTGATTTCGTGCCGGACGCGGTAAAGGAACATCGCAAGCACCGCGATCACCGCCGCGATGAAGATATAGGCGACGTCGATCCGGCCGAGCGAATAGGCGATCTTCGCCTCGGTCACCGGCCCGTCTTCGAACAACCCGCCCTGCAGCAGCGTCCGCGCCGCGAGATAGGGCGCGATGACGGTGCCGAACGAATTGAACGCCTGGCTCAAGACCAGCCGGAAATGCGAGCGTTCGGGGCGGCCGAGCGACGCCGACAGGGGGTTCGCCGCGACCTGCAGCAGCGTAATCCCCGACGCGATCACGAACAGCCCGACGAGCACGATCGAATATTCGCGCACGACGGTCGCCAGCGGCATGATCAGGCAGCCGGCGATCATCGTCGCGAGCGCCACGATGATCGAATTGGCCGCACCGAGCCGCCCCATGATCGCCGCGGCGGGCAGCGAGATGACGCCATAGGCCATGAAGAAGGCGAACTGCGTGAGGAAGCTTTCGGTATCGCTGAGTGCGAAGATCGCCTTCACCGCCGGAATCAATATGTCGTTGACCGCGGTCACCGCACCCCAGACGAAGAAGAGCATCGTGACATAGGCAAAGGTCCAGGCGGTGCCCGATCGGCCGGCGGTCATAAGAATCTCCCCTCGCCCGGATAGGCGAGCAACAGGTCGGCTCCGGCATCGGCGTCGAGCTGCACCGAGCCGGTGAGCGCGAGGCATTCGCCCGCCGCGAAAGCAGCGCCATCGACCACGCCCTTGCCCGCAACCGGGATCAGCCAGGCGGTGACGCCATCAGGCAGCGCGATCGTGCGCGCCCCGCCCGCCAGCCGTTCGAGCACGAACTTCGGCCCGTCGACGAGGATCGTGCGATCGTCGTCGATGCGGCCGGGGGACGGATAGGGCACATAGGGCTGCGGATCGGAGACCGCGATGCCGTCCTCCAGATGCAGCTCGCGCGGGCGGCCATAATCATAGAGGCGGTAAGTCGTCTCGCTATTCTGCTGCACCTCGATCAGCGTCAGTCCGGCGCCGATCGCATGCACAGTGCCCGACGGGACGTAAAAGAAATCGCCCGTCTTCACGGGTTTCCAGTCGAGCAATTGCTCGATGCTGCCGTCGAGCGCGGCCTCGCGCAGCACGGCCGCGTCGACCGGTGCCTTCGTGCCCAGCGCGATGGTCGCATCGGGTTCGGCATCGAGGATCAGCCAGCATTCGTCCTTGCCGCGCGACAATCCGCGCGCATGCGCCTGCGTATCGTCGGGATGCACCTGCACCGACAGTTTTTCGCTGGTGAAGAGATATTTGATCAAGAGGTCGGGCGTGCTGTCGCCGGGCGCCTGGAACCAGATCTCGCCGACCGGCTCGCCGCCCGCCGGCGAATCGCGAAACGGACCCCATAGCTGATGGCGCCCCCAGGGCTTTTCCACGCGATGCGTCGCAAGCAATGTCGCCGGCACAAGCCTCTCCCTCTTTTCCAGCCGCCGTTCCGGGTCTGGTTTTGCGAAAACTGCCCCCGCCGACGGCCTTTCGTCAAGATAATAATGAAAATTAATTTATTTGATCGAAATCGCCTTTGTGGCATGTCTGCGTGCAATCAGGACGGGCGCTGACGCTCGATCCGTCGGAGAGAGCGATGACAGGCAAGCACGACAGCGAAGCATTTCCCTTGCCCGGCGCACCGCAGCGTCCGGGAGGTCGCGGCACGGGAGGTCGCGGTACTTTGGCCGCCGCGATCGGGACCGCGGCCTTGGCGGGCCTCCTCTTCGGATTCGATACAGCGGTGATCGCGGGCGTAACCGGCGACCTCACCAACCTGTTCGCGCTCACCCCCGAAACGCTCGGCATCACCGTATCGGCGGCGCTGTGGGGCACGCTCGTCGGCGCGCTGTTCGCGGGCAAGCCCGGCGATGCCTTCGGCAGCCGCGACAGCCTGCGGATCCTCGCCGCCTTTTATTTCATCGCAGGAATCGGTTGCGCGCTGGCGTCGAGCTGGCCGGCCTTCCTCATCTTCCGCTTCCTGTGCGGGCTCGCGATCGGCGGCTCGTCGGTGCTTGCGCCGGTCTACATCGCCGAGATCGCGCCGCCGCGGCACCGCGGGTTCCTCGTCGGGCTGTTCCAGCTGATGATCGTGACCGGCATTCTCGTCGCCTATCTCAGCAACGCGACGATCGCGGGGCTGGTCGGCGGAGATATCGCGTGGCGGTGGAAGCTGGGCGTCACCGCCGCCCCCGCCCTGCTCTTCTTCATCCTGCTGTTCGCGATCCCCAACAGCCCGCGCTGGCTCGTCGCCAAGGGACGCCGGGGCGAAGCGGGCATCGCGCTGGCGCGGATCGGCACGCCTCCCGATGCCGCCGAAGCCGAACTAAGCCGCGTCGAGCAGGCGCTCGAACGCGACCCGCCGGGCGAGAAGCTGTCGTGGCGCCGCCATCGCCGGCCGATAATGCTCGTAATCCTCGTCGCGATGTTCAACCAACTCGCCGGCATCAACGCGGTGCTCTATTATCTGAACGACATCTTCGCCCGCGCCGGGTCGCTGTCGCCCGATCGCCAGGCGGTGCTGATTGGCATCGCCAACCTCGTGTTCACGCTCGTCGGCATGGCACTGATCGACCGGATCGGGCGCAAGACGCTGCTGCTCGCAGGCGCCGCGGGCATGACCTTATGCCTCGCCGCCGCCGCGGGGGTCCTTTACGGCGTGCTCGACAACGGCCTCATGCTGCCCGCGCTCATCGGATTCATCGCCTTCTTCGCGACGAGCCAGGGCGCGGTCATCTGGGTCTATATCTCGGAAATCTTTCCCACGCCGGTCCGCGCGCGCGGCAGCGCGCTCGGTGCGAGCACGCATTGGCTGATGAATGCGCTGATCGCCGGAATCTTCCCGATATTGGTGGCATGGTCGCCCGGGGCGCCGTTCGCGATCTTCGCCGCCGCGATGGTCGTCCAGTTCATCGTCGTCGCGGCGATCTTCCCCGAAACACGCGGTGTCGACCTTGACGAGATGGCGCAGCGGATCGAGTGAAGCGTCAGCGTCCCGCCTGCATCAGGATCGATTCGGACGGCAGGACATTGTCGAGAAACGGGATGATCGCGGCGCCGATCGCCGACGCGTCGTCGGCCGCTTCGGCGCGCAGCACGGGCGCGACAACGGGCAGCTTGCGCCCCGCCATCCGCGCATTGAGCCGCTCGACCAGCGCATCGACCAATTTGCCCGGAAGCCGCCCGCCGATGAGGATCGCTGCGGGGTTGATCAAGCAGTTGACCGCGATCAGCGGCTGAACCAGCACCTCGGCGGCATCGTCGAGCCATTGGACGATCACCGCCTGCTGCGCCGCCGGGCCGTCGATCAGCGCCTCGGGCCTGTCGACGACATGCCCCGCCGCTTCCAGCCGGGCGTAAAGCGCCGACAGCGAAACCGTGTCCTGCACATTCGCCCCCTCGCCGCGCGCGGGATCGGGTAGCGCCCAAATCTCGCCCGACCGCGAATCGGCACCGCGAACATAGCTGCGGTCGATCACCAAGCCGCCGCCGAGACCCGCGCTGATCAGCAGGTAAAAGAAGCTGGGAAGCGCGATGCCGTTGCCGAGATGGACCTCGCCGAGCGCCGCCGACGCGGCGTCATTGTCGGCGTGAAGCGGCCAGGGGAGCACCTCGCCGAGCAGCGCACCAAGGTCGATATCGTCCCACGCGTCATATTCGGCCGGCCGGTGCGGCAGCGAAATCCGCCCGAGATCGTCGGGAAGCGCGAGCCCGACGCCAAGGATGCGCGTCCGGTCGACGCCGCCCTCTTCGAGCAGCCCGGGCAGGATGTCGCGCACATGATCGACGACCGTTCCGGGCAGCGCGAAGGCAATCTCGCGCGTGTGGCGGCTGCGGATCTTGCCCGCGAGATCGAGCGTCACCAGCGTGATATGATCGCGGTCGATGTTGAGCCCGATCGAAAAGGCGCCGTCGGGATCGATCACGATCCGCATGGCGGGCTGGCCGCGCTTGCCCTGTAGCCGCCCCGCCGGCTTGACGAGCCCCATGTCGATCAGCCGCTTGGTGATGTTGACGATCGTCGGCGGCGTCAGCCCGGTCACGCGCGCGAGGTCGCTGCGCGTCGTTTCGTCGGTCAGGCGAATGGCCTGCAGCACGATCCGCTGGTTATAATCGCCCGCCCGCTCGAGATTGGTGCCCGAGAGGCTGAGCGTCAGCCGCGCGTCGCGCGCCTCGGGGCCATTTTTCGTCGGTTGCCGCCGGTCAAGACCCGGAAGATTAAGGGTCATCGCTGGATTGTCCTTCAAACTGATCCGAATGCCCGGCGCCCCCCGCCAAACAGACTCGATTCATAAAGCATAGGCGCTTTAATAATTCGAATTTAGATAAAGCGGAGCGGCGGGCTCCTGTCAATGACGGGCGCCAAGGCTGTGCAGCGATCAGGTTGAAGCGTGGTTGTCGGCTATGGGCATCCGGCCGGACGGGGCCGTAGCAGCGCGCGGCCCGCCGCGGCGCCGGTCGTCCGCCCGTCGTCGACCGCCAGCGCGCCGTTGACGAACAATTTTCGCACGCCGACGCTGAGTTCGCGCGGACGCACATAATCGGCGCGCGGCGCATATTGGTCGGGATCGAAGACCAGTATATCGGCGAAATAGCCGGGGCGCAGATAGCCGCGCCGGTCGAGCTTGTAGATGTCGGCGGGGCGCCCCGTCGACTGGCGGATGAAGGTGGGGAGGTCGATGACCTTCCGCTCGCGGACATAACGCACATATTTTTCGGGGAAGGTCGCGAACATGCGCGGATGGCCGTCCGACCCGTCGGACGAGGTCACCATCCAAGGCTGCTTCATCATGAGGTCGACATCGCCCTGCGCCATGTTGAACGAGGCGACCGCGGTGCCGCCGCTTTTCTGTCCTTGCTCGCCCGCTTCGATGCTCTGCCGGATGATGCGCAGCGCCGCGTCGCGGCTGTCCAGCTTCCATTCGTCCGCAACCTGCTTCAGCGTCTGTCCGGTCCAGGGAAAGCCCTGCGCGATGAGCAGCAGCGCGCTCGCCCCGCCGCGCCGGCGAAGATTCTCCTGCATCTCCCCGCGAATCCGTTCCAGCGTCGGCGGATCGTCCAGCCGCTTCAGCAGCGCCGGCCCGCCGCCGTCGACCGCCCAGCGCGGCAGCAGCGACGCGTCGAGGTTCGATCCCGACGCCAGCCAGGGATATTGGTCGGCGGTCACATCGACGCCCGCCCCCCGCGCCGCATCGATCGCGGCGATCACCGCGCCGGCCTGTCCATGGACGTCGACGCCGAGCGCTTTCAGATGCGCGAAGTGGACGGGCATCCCTGCTTTCCGTCCGATCTCGATCGCTTCCTGCACCGACCCGAGCAGTCCGATGCTGTAGCTTGATTCATCGCGCTGGTGGGTGTCGTAGACGCCGCCGCGGATCGCCGCCTCGCGCGCCACCGCCACGACTTCGCTCGTGGTGGAAAAGCTTTGCGGCGCATAGAAGAGGCCGCTCGACAGGCCGACGGCGCCTTCGCACATGCCCTTCGCCACCAGCGCCTTCATCTGATCCAGCTCGGCGGGGCTCGGCGCGCGCGCGTCCTGACCGAGCACGCGCTGGCGAACCGGGCCGAACCCGACGAACGGCACGATATTGGTGCCGATTCCCGACGCTGCCAGCTTGCCGCTATCCTCGGCGACATCGGGGGTACCCGACCCGTCGACCCCGATCATCACGGTGGTCGCCCCCTGATTGAGCCACGCCGCATTAACGCGCACCGCCTTGTCGGGCGAGCGGATGAAGCTGTCGGCATGGGTGTGCGGATCGATGAAGCCCGGTGCGACGATCATGCCCTTGGCGTCGATGACCTTGCCCGCCGAATAGCGGCCCGCCTTGCCGACGTGGACGATCCGGTCGCCGCGGATCGCGACATCGCCGACAAAGGGCTTGCCCTCGCCGCCGTCATAAATCGTCCCGCCGCGGATGATCACATCGACCGGCTCGTCCGCCTTCGCCGCCGCTCCGGCCACACAAAGCAGCGCCGCGGCCATCGAAAGCGAGCCGATCGTCCGGCGAACCGAAAGCGAGGCGAGCGGTTGGGGCATCGGCGTGATCCTTCCATCGGGGTTTTGGAGCGACGTGCGTTCAATCGGCATGACCTCAATTCCGTTCGTGTCGAGCGAAGTCGAGACACCCATCATTGTGGCGCCAGGCCGATGGGTGTCTCGACTTCGCTCGACACGAACGGGAAGGTGATCAGGTTTAACGCACGTCGTTCTAGCAGCGCTGAAGATGTCTCGAACAGGCATCCCGCGTCCAGACAGCGTTGTTGCACCCCCTATAACCCGATGGCATAGAGATCAAAGCCACACAATATTCGGGCTAAAACAAGGGGCAATCGCATGCCCCGGGTGTCGCAATTTTGGGATCGTAACGGGATGAACCTGCGCCAGATCGAGATATTCCACGCGGTCTTCCTGCACGGCACGGTCAGCGCCGCCGCGCGGTCGCTCAACGTGTCGCAGCCGTCGGTGACCAAAGTGCTGCGCCATGCCGAACGCTCGATCGGCCTGACCCTGTTCGAACGGTCGAAGGGACGGCTGATCCCGACGCAGGACGCGCACACACTGTTCGCCGAAGTCTCCGACATTCAGGACCGGGTGCGCTCGCTGCGGCAGGCGTGCCAGAATTTGCGCCACGGGCGCGGCGGGCTGCTCCGCATTTCGGCGCTTCCTTCGCTCGGGCTCGGCGCGATCCCCGAGGCGGTCGCCCGCTTCATGGGCGACCATGCGGACATCATGTTCGACCTCCAGACGCTGCATCACGACGAAATGGTGCGCAAACTCTATGAACATGAAACCGACATCGCGATCAGTTTCGAGGTGCCCTTGTCGGCGCCCGTCGCGCATCAGGTGATCGGCGAGGGCGAGCTGGTCGTCATCTATCGCGAAGGCGACATGCCCGGCGCCCCGCCGCGCCTGCACCTCGACGAGCTGCGCGGGCACAAGTTCATCAGCCCAGTGCAAGGCGGCCCGATCGGACGGATGCTGTCGAGCGAGCTCAGCCGGCTCGAGGTCGAGCTGGACGAAGTGGTGTCGGCGCGCACCTATTATGTCGCGGCGGCGCTGGTCGGCGCGGGGGTCGGCATGGCGATCGTCGACAATTTCACCGCGCATGCCGCGCTGCCCCCCGGGCTGTCGAGCCGGCCGCTGCAGCCCGCGATCACCTTCGACATCAACGCGGTCTATCTGCAGAACCGCCCGCCCTCGCGAACCGCGTCGGCGTTCCTCGCGGTGCTCGCGACGGTGATCGAGGGGCTATAGCGTCAAGCTATAGGATATGGGGCGCTAGATATTGGGGCGTTACGGCAGCAAGGGATAATATCGGCCTCTCATCATCACGCAGGTTTCCCGGATCCATGATCGAAACGCCCTATCTTCTCTACCTCGGCCACTCGAGCGACCCCGCCGACATCAAGACCTCGCGCGGGCTCGCCGTGTTCCGGCCCGATATCTGTGTCGGCGAATTTCGCCACGACGATTGCCCGCTGACGCTGAACCTGCCGCGCATGGATTTCGCCGCCGCGCACGCAGCCGGCGCGCGGACGCTGGTGCTCGGCATCGCCAATGCGGGCGGCAAGCTGGGCGAGGCTCTGATCGTCGATGCGCTCGCCGCGATGGAGGCCGGGCTCGACATCGCATCGGGGCTGCACCACCGGCTGAACGCCGAACCGCGCCTGATTGCAACCGCGGCGCGGCTCGGCCGCAAGCTCCACGATGTGCGCGACCCGCGCCCCGACATTCCGATCGGCAATGGCAAGCCGCGCGCGGGCAAACGGCTGCTGACCGTCGGCACCGATTGTTCGGTCGGCAAGATGTACACGACGCTGTGCCTCGCGAGCGCGCTCGAGAAGCGCGGCGTGGCCGCCGATTTCCGTGCGACCGGACAGACCGGCATATTGATCGCGGGCGACGGCGTGCCGCTCGACGCCGTGGTCGCCGACTTCATCTCGGGCGCGATCGAACAGATTTCGCCCGCGCGCAGCGACGATGGCTGGGACCTGATCGAAGGGCAAGGCTCGCTCTATCACCCCTCCTTCGCGGGCGTGTCGACGGGGCTGCTGCACGGCGCGCAGCCCGACGCGCTCGTCCTTTGCCACGACCCGGTGCGCCCGCATATGCGCGGCCTGCCGCATTATCCGCTGCCCGGCATTGCCGAAACGCTGGAGGCCAATCTGCGCGTGGCGCGGCTGACCAATGCCGACGTGAAAGTGGTGGGCATCGCGCTCAACACCTCGGCGATGGCCGAGGACGACGCGCGTGCCTTGTGCGCCGCGACCGAGGCCGAGTTCGGGCTGCCGACCAGCGATCCCTATCGCTTCGGGGTCGAGGCGATCCTCGACCGGCTGCTCGATACGCCCGCCACCGCCGAAACCGTCTGATCGCCCGGCGATGCCCCGCGCCCTGACCGTCGCCGGCGAAGTCCTGCCGCTGCACACGCCGTTTCGCATATCGCGCGGGGTCAAGACCGCCGCCGAGGTGGTGACCGTCGCCATCGCGCAGGACGGCATCACCGGGCGCGGCGAATGCGTCCCCTACCCCCGCTATGGCGAGACTGTCGAAAGCACAATCGCCGCGATCGAGGTCGCACGCGATGCGATCGAGCGCGGCGCGGGACGGCAGGAGCTATTGCAGCTTATGCCCGCAGGTGCCGCGCGCAACGCGGTCGACTGCGCGCTGTGGGATTTGGAACTGCGCCTCGCGGGCAGCGATTTCGCGGCGGCGCTGGGCCTCGAGCGGCCGCTCCGCGCGATCGTCACCGCGATGACGGTCAGCCTCGACACGCCCGACCGCATGGCGGCGGCCGCCGCAGCGCTCGCCGACGCGCCGCTGGTGAAAGTGAAGGTCGATCGCAGCGATCCCGCCGCGCAGCTGGGGGCCGTCCGCGCCGCGGCGCCCAAGCCGAAAATGATCGTGGACCCGAACGAAAGCTGGACGATCGCCGAGGTGCAGGACCTGCAAGGGCTGATGACCGATTTGCGCATCGACCTGCTCGAACAGCCACTGCCCGCCGATGCCGATAGCGATCTCATCGGCTTCCGCTCGGCGATCCCGATCGCGGCCGATGAAGCGGTACATGTCGCCGCCGATCTCGACCGCCTGCCCGATGGCTATGGCGTCGTGAACATCAAGCTCGACAAGACCGGCGGGCTCACCGCCGCGCTCGAGCTGGCAGAGGCGGCGCGGGCGCGCGGGCTCGGCGTGATGACGGGCTGCATGATCAGTTCGTCGCTCTCGATCGCGCCCGCCTGGGCGATTGCGGCACAGAGCAGCTTCGTCGACCTTGACGGACCGCTCTGGCTTGCAGAGGATCGTGCGGGCGGGGTCAGCGCGGCGAACGGCATCATGGCGCCGCCACGGCCCGGTTTCTGGGGCGGTATTTGATACGATAAAACAGGGGGACGGATGACGGGGTTTCTTCGCGGCTGGTTCGCAGTGCCGCTGTGGCAACGCGTATTGGGCGCGATGGTCGTCGGCGTGCTGCTGGGGCTCCTGTGGCCTGCCGCGACCGGCGCGATCGCCTTCATCGGCGAATTGTTCGTCCGCGTGATCCGGATGCTCGTCGTCCCGATCGTCTTCATCAGCATCGCGTCGGGCGTCACCGCGCTCGCCGACCCGCGCAAGCTGGGCTCGGTCGGCGCGCGGACGGTCGGCCTGTTCGCCGCGACGACCTTCTGCGCAGTCTCGATCGGCATGATCGTCGGCCTGCTGCTCGAACCCGGACAGGGCGCCGCGCTCGGCAACGCCGTCCCGCACGCGCTCGGCGAGCCCAAGTCGCTGCACGACCAGCTGATCGGCATCGTGCCCGTCAATATCGTGCAGGCGCTGGTCGAAGGCGACATGCTCGCGATCATCTTCTTTTCGATCCTCTTCGGCTTCGGCGTCATCCTCGCCGGCGAAGCGGGACGCCCGATGGCCGATTTGCTGCAATCGGCGGGGCAGGTGCTGTTCCAGCTGGTGCGGATCGTCATGGAAATCACCCCCTTCGGCGTCCTCGCACTCATCGCGAAGGCGGTCGCCGACAATGGCGTCGCGGTCTTCGCCAATATCGGCTGGCTCGCGGTCGGCGTCGCGGCGGGGGTGATCCTGCAGATATTGCTCGTCCACCTGCCGCTGATCGCTTTTGTCGCAAAGCGGCCGGTGCTCCGCTTCTATCGCACGATTATCGACGCGCTGGCGGTCGCCTTTTCGACCGCATCCTCGGCCGCCACCCTGCCCGTCGCGCTGCGCATCGCGCTCGAGGATCTGCGGATCGCGCCCGGCGTCGCCAAGACGGTGCTGCCGATCGGTGCAAGCATCGGCAAGGACGGCACCGCAATGTATGTCGGCCTGCTCAGCATCTTCGCATTGCAGGCGGTCGGGGTCGAACCCGATGTGCCGATGCTCGCGATCGTCCTCCTCACCGGCGCGCTCGCCGCGTTCGGCACCGCGCCGATTCCGTCGGCCTCGCTGTTCATGCTCGCCGCCGTGCTCTCCGCGGTCGGCGTGTCGGCCGAGCAGACCGCGCTCGTCGTCGGCTTCGTCCTGCCCTTCGACCGGCTGCTCGACATGACGCGCACCGTCGCAAGCGCGAGCGCGAACCTGACGGTCACCAGCGTCGTCGCGCGCTGGGAAAACGCCGTCGAGCCCGAGGAAAAGGCGTGACCGCGGCCGCCGCCGAAGCCGTTGTCGGCGTTCTGGCAGGCGACCTCCCCGCCAAGCCGTCAGCGCGGCGCCTGCTCGGCCTCTATCTGCTGCTCGGCTTTTCTGCCGGATTGCCCTTTTACATGTTCAACGCTGTGCTGACGCTGCGCCTCGCGCGGCACGGCGTCGACATCGTGATCATCGGCTTCTTCGCGTGGATCGCGCTGCTGCCCACGTTCAAATTCGCCTGGGCGCCGCTGATCGAGCGGTATGACGTGCCGGGCTTCGCGCGTTTCTGGGGGCGCCGGCGCGGGTGGATCATGCTGTCGCAGCTCGGCATCTTCCTCTCGATGGTCGCGATGGCCTTCACCTCGAGCGACAAGAGCCTGCCGCTGACCGCGCTGTTCGCAGTCCTGCTCGCCTTCTGGACGACGACATTGGAGGTCGCCGCCGACGGCTGGCGCATCGAGCTTGCGCCGACGCAGGCCGAGCAGGCGCCGATCGTCGCGGCGAACCTGTGGGGTTATCGCAGCGCGATGGTCGCGGCGGGGAGCGGCGCGATCCTCGTTGCGGCGTGGGCCGACTGGACCTGGGCCTATCTCGTGATCGCCTTCGCCGCCTTCCTGCCCTTCCCGATCCTCGCGGCGATGCGGCCCGAACGCGAAGGCGCCAGAGGCCGGACGCAGGCGCTGGTCGCGGGGACGCTCGCCAGCCTGTTCGTCATACTCGCCGCCGCACTCGTCACCGCTGTGGTCGGCTGGGCGCTGCTCTCGGCCGCGCAAGGCGCGGGCATTTCGGCGAAGACCAATGTCACGCCCGTCGTGCTGGCGATCGCGCTGTTGCCCTTCGTGGCGCTGGCGCTCGCCCTCCCCCGCATTCGCCGCCTGCCCGCCGATGCCCTTTCGAACGTATCCACCTTCGCCGCGCCCTATGTCGAACTGTTCTGGCGCTACGGCACGCCCGTGCTCGCGGTGCTCGCCTTCGTCTCGCTCTATCGCATGGGCGACGTGCTCACGCTGACGCTGTCGCACCCGCTGTGGAACGACAAGGGGTACAGCCTGCACCAGATCGGCGTCGCCGACGGCGTCGTCGCGCTGTCGGCGAGCATGGCGGGCGTCGCGCTCGGCGGCTTTCTCTCGACGCGGCTGTCGCTCGGCTGGACGCTCGGCATCGGTGCGGTCACCGCCGCGGCGGGCAACTGGATCTATGTCTGGCTGTGGCACAGCGAGCCCTCGGCCTTCGTGCTCTATACCTCGGTTGCGGTCGACCAGTTCGGCAACGGGTTCGCGGGTGCGGTGTTCGTCGTCTACCTGTCGATGCTGGTCAGCCCGACCTATCCGGGCGCGCAATATGCGCTGCTCTCGGGCTTTGCCTTCCTGCTCCCGCGCCTGCTTGCGGGTGCATCGGGGTCGATGCAGACTGAGATCGGCTATGACGGTTTCTTCCTGCTTTCGGGCGCGCTGAGCTTTGCTGCGATCTTCCTGCTGCCTGTCATCGTGCGCGTGAAAGGCCGCGTGCCGACATGACGGTCGAGGCGATCTGCGACAAGGCATTTGCACCGGCGCTCGAAGCGGTCGAAAGCGGCCGCATTCCCGGCGCCGCGCTGGGGATGGTATCCGCCGACGGACAGAGCGCCGCGCGCCTCGCCGGAATGGCCGCCCTCGTCCCCGAACGCGAAGTGCTGACCCGCGATCACTGGTTCGACCTCGCCTCGCTCAGCAAGGTGATCGCAACCACCACGATCATCCTGAAACTCGCCGAACAGGGGCGCCTCGACCTCGACCGGCCGCTGACCGACGCGATCCCCGATCTCCGCCAATATGATGTCGCCGGCGCTGCCGAGCGCCGGCTGACCTTCCGCGACTGCCTGATGCACCGGACTTTCCTGCCCGCAGTCGAGCCGATCTACACCTATGGCGACGATCCGGCACGGCTGCGCGCTTTCGTGCTGCAACGCGAATGGTGTCACGGCCCGCCTGTCTATTCGGACATCAATTTCATCCTGCTCGGCATCGCGATCGAGCGCCTCACCGGCGCGGCGCTGTCGGACTGGCCGCTCGGCGCGGGGCTCGGCTTCGGCCCGCCGCCCGGTCCGGCGGTCGCCACCGAGCATTGCAGCTGGCGTGGGCGCGTGATGCAGGGCGAGGTCCACGACGAAAACGCCTTCGCGCTCGGCGGCGCGCCGGGGCACGCGGGGCTCTTCGGCACGGTCGACGGCGTACTCGGTTTTGCGCGCGCGATGCTTGATGGCTCGATGCTGTCGCCCGCGATGATGGCCGAGGTGCGCACCGCAAACGAGCAGCACCGCACCTCGGGCTGGGAACGCGCCTTCGCCGGATGGCATGGCGGCGATGCCTGTTCGGCCGACACGATCGGTCACACGGGTTTTACCGGCACCGGGCTGTGGATCGATTTCGAGCGCGGCCTTGCGTGGACCTTGCTCACCAACCGGGTCCACCCGACCCGCCACGCCGACAGCGGCATCACGATCCTGCGCCCCGCGGTGGGCGAGCGGGTCATTACAGGCTGGGACGAACGAAATTAATATGACGACATCGATTGGACGCTTCGCCTTCGCATCGGCTCTCGCACTGTCGCTTTCGCTGGCCGCGGCCCACGCACAGACGAGCCCGGCGCCCGCACCGCTGCTGACGACCGTCGAACAGAAACTGGCCGCGGGACCCGCGGGGTCGCGCTTCGGCCTGCTCGTCACGACGCTCGACGGCGAAGTGCTGGTGTCGATCGCGCCCGACGAGCGCTTCATCCCCGCCTCGAACACCAAGATGTTCACGACCGCGATCGCCTATGCCGAGCTGCCATTGCTCCAGCGCACGGCGAAGGGCACCGGCGTGCGGCTCGAAACGGGCGCCGATGGCAAGGTCGACGTCGTGCTACACGGCCGCGGCGACGCGCTGCTGTCGAGCGCCGACGACTGCAAGGCCGATTGCCTGCAGACGCTCGCCGATGCGGTCGCGGCGAAGACGCGCCATGTCAGCAATATCGTCGGCGACGACAGCTGGTTCCCCGACGAGCGCTGGGGTCCGGGGATGAGCTGGAACAACATCCAATCGCGTTACGGCACCGGCACCTCCGCGCTGACGCTCGACGACAATGAGCTGGTGGTAAAGCTGGCGCCGGGAACGGTCGGCGCCGCGCCGGGCGTCCAGGCATCCGGCTATTATATCATCGAAAATCGGGTCACGACCGTTGCGGGCAAGGAAGAGGCGATCGAGGCCGACCGCATGCCGAACAGCCGCGTCCTTCGCCTGACGGGTACCGTCGGCGCCGAGGCCGCGCCGCTGACGCTGCGCTATGGCATCGACGATCCGGCGCATCATGCGGCGTGGCGTCTTGGTGAGCTGCTGCGCGCGCGCGGGGTACGCGTCGATGGCAACATCGACGTGCGCCACCGGCCGCTGACGCCCGCCGACGATCCCAAGAACCGCAAGGGTGCGCCCGCCGCCCTGCCCGCCGAACCCGCGATGCTCGCCGAATTGCCCGCGCCGTCGCTCGCCGAAAATATGGTGCGGATCAACAAGGAGAGCCAGAATCTCCACACCGAACTGATGCTGCGGCGCGTCGCGCGGCAGGCGGGCAGCGGCTCGATCGCCGACGGACAGGCGGTGATGCGCCGCGTGATGGGTGAGGCGGGGCTGCCCGCGACCGGCTATCACTTCGCCGACGGGTCGGGCATGTCGTCGTATAACCGCATCACCCCGCGCGCCGCCGTCGGCTTGCTCAGCTGGATCGCGCGCCAGCCGTGGAGCATGGCGTGGCGCGAAACGCTGCCGATTGCCGGGCGTGACGGCACGCTGCAGAGCCGTTTCAAGGGCACGATCCTCGAAGGCAAGCTGTTCGCGAAGACCGGATCGCTCAACGCGTCGCGCGCGCTGTCGGGTTATCTGACGACGCGCAGCGGCCGGACGCTGATCTTCTCGGCGCTCGCCAACGACATGCCCGAGGACACCGATGCGCAGGCCACCGCCGCGGTCGACCGCGCACTCGTCGCGATTGCCGAGGCGCTTTAGGCGGGCGTCAACGTCAGCCGATTGGCGGCATGCCGGTCGACCGCCGCCTTGCTGTACCACAAGGGCTGCATCGCCCCCTCGAGCCAGTAAGGATAAAAGTCGCGATAGCGCGGCGAGCGCGGATCGGCGGACTGGCCGGGCAGGAGCAGAAAGCGGCTGTTGTCCCACGCGCCGACATCGGCGACGAACAGATAACTCGCGCCGTGCGACACGTTGAAACCGCGCTTGGGGTTGAAGCCGCGCGCCATCGGTGTCGTCCCGTCGCCACCCGACCGGCCGCCCTCGATCTTGGGGAATGCCGCCGCGATCGCGGGGTTCGATGCCAGCGGATGCGCGATCGTGACGCGGTGCAGGTCGCCCCACCGCCAGCGCGCCGGATCGGGGCCGCCGAGTTCGACCGCCTTTGTCCATCCGGCCGCCAGCGCGCCGTCGACCAGCGCGTCGCGCGTCGCGGCGGGGTCGGCGCCCAGCCGCGTGTCGGGCGCTGCGAGGAGGCGCAGCATTTCCGACAGATTGACCGACGCGATCAGGTCGCGCGCGCCCGCGGGCACGATCCGGTCGTAAAAGGCTGTCGAAAGCGCCGGCATCACCATCTCATACAACAGCGCGGCGGCGCTATCCGCCTCGATCCCGCAATCCCATCGCCGGAGCAACGCGGCCGCCGGGGCGGCTGCCGGCGTGGGATTCGCGGGAAGCAGCTTCAGCAGCGCGCGCGCGGGAAGCGACTGGACGTCGTGCTGCAGCGCGATGCTGTCCTCAATCCGGTGCTTCGGCTGGCTGCGCAGCACCTCGGCGACGCGATCGTAACGGAAGGGGTCGCTCCAGCTGAAGCTGATGATCCGCTCGCGATACGGATAGCCCGCGGGCAGGTTCATCTGGTTTGCCGAGGCGAACCAGCCTTCGCGCGGGTTATAGACATTGGGCATATCCTCGACGGGCAAGATGCCCGTCCAGTCGAAATCGCCATCGCCCGGCGCGGGAAACAGCCCGTCATGCTTCGGGCGGCGCGGGGTGAAGCCGATCGTCTGCCAGCCCGTGTTGCCGTCGATGTCGGCATAATGGAGGTTGGTCGGCGACACGTGCAGCTTGAACGCCTGGCGAAGCGACGCCCAGTCCTTCGACAGGTTGATCGCGATGATCGCGAACCGCTGGTTGGCGCCGGGCAGCATGCTGACGGTGGCAAAGGCGACCGCGCGATTGCGCGCGGCGTCCTGCGACACGATCGGGCGGCCCGCGGCATAGCGCAGCGTCACGCGTTCGCTCGGCGCGCCCTTGACCCGTATCTCGTCCTCGAAGGTTTCGAACGCCTTCCACTTGCCCTTGTGCCAGTATCGGCCCGGATCGCCCTCCTTGGTGCGCAGGACGAACAGGTCGGTCTGGTCGATGTGGAAATTGGTACGGCCAAAGGCGAAGCGATCGGTGTGCCCCTGCATGATCCCGGGCAGTCCCGGCGCGCCCGCGCCGATGACGTCGAGCCCCGGCGCCGAGAGATGGCACATATGCCGCGGGCTGGCGCGGCCGATGCCGAGGTGCGGATCATTGGCGAGGATCGGCCGTCCGGTCGCGCTGCGCGACGGCGAAATGGTCCACGCATTGCTGCCCAGCGCGAAGCGGTCGGTCCAACGTTGTTCGGGGTCGAGTGATGCTTCCTGCACCGGATCGAAATCCATCGGGCGGTTTGCGGGATCGAGGACCCCGAGGTCGGCGTCGCTCACCGCAGCAACGTCGAGCCCGTCGGGCACGGTAAAGGACCAGGCGGGGCGCAGCGGCACCATCAGCTGGTCGGCGTCGAGCAGCCCGCGCGCCTGCAGCTGCGCGCGGCGCACCTCGTCGTCGGCGTCGCCCATACCGATACCGCGGTTGCGCACCAGATCGGCAATCTCCCAGCGCAGCGGGCTGATTCCCAATATGCCATATTCGAGCGGCAGCTGCGCCGGATCGGCGGCGAGTTCCGCGATTCGGGCGTTGACCCCGGCGACATAGCCGCGCGCGCATTCGAGCACGTCGGGTGGCAGCGCCGCGAGCTCGGCTTCGACGTCGCCGCGATAGAGGAAGAGCCGCGCCGCCTTGTCGGCGGCGACGAAACGCGGTCCAAAAGCCTCGGCCATCCACCCCATGTCGCGGCGATGCTCCATGTCGATCTGGAACAGCCGGTCGCGCGCGACGAGATAGCCCTGCCCGAAGAAGGCATCGTGCAGCGAGGCGGCGCGGACGTGCGGCACCCCCAGCTCGTCTTCGATCACCTCGACCGGCGCGCGCGCGCCGGACAGGCGGATCGTTTGCGCGGTGCCCTTGACCCGGGGTTTCGCGAAAAGGCTTCCCGGCATCGCGACAAGCGCGACCGAAGCCAGCAGAAACGCGCGGCGCTGGATCAACAGGCCCTCCCCGATCAGGAATGAAAATGACGAAATGCGACCCTATCGCAGCATCGCGCCGCAAGGCCATAGCAAGCGGGCTGCGTCCTATAACTGCAAGCTATTCGGCGACGCCATATCTTCGGGCTATATGTCCATATCGCCAGGTTAGTGGCCAAGCTGTTGACCCCCCGCAGCCACCCTGTAACCTCGCTGTCACGAAATCGGCTGTCTGCGCGCCTCGGCTGCGACGATGGCCGGACCGTATAACGAACATCACCAAATATAAGAAGGCGGAGCCAAGCATCCGCCGAACGAACAGGTAGGACAAAACAGGGCAGCCAACCCGGCACAAGGCCGGGGCACGCCTCGGGCGGCGTGTGGCTCGGCTCTTTGGGCAAAAGGGGACTGCTGACATGCGTAATTTTGAACGAATTCGTCGACCGCTGGGCCGCTCAGGCCGGATCGGAGCGGCGATGACCGCCATCGCGCTGGTCCATAGTGCCCCGGCGCTGGCGCAGGAGGCGATCGCCGCCCCGGACAGCGTCGAAGCGGCGCCCGGCGACCCGATCATCGTCACCGGCTCGCGCGTCACGCGCGACGGCTTCGAGGCGCCGACGCCGGTGATGGTGCTGACGCAGGAAGATATCCAGAACAGCTCGCCGACCAACAATATCGCGGACTTCGTCAACCAGATGCCGGCACTCGCGGCGTCCATCCGTCCGTCGAACTCGCGCCTTGAGCTTAGTAACGGCATCGCCGGCATCAATGCGCTCAACCTGCGCAGCCTGGGCACCGTACGTACGCTTGTGCTGATCGACGGGCGGCGGTCCGTGGGTTCGACCGCCAGCGGCGTGGTCGACATCAACACGATCCCGCAGTCGCTGGTGGAACGCGTCGAAGTGGTCACGGGCGGTGCTTCGGCCGCCTATGGCTCCGACGCGGTTGCGGGGGTGACCAACTTCATCCTGAACAAAAGCTTTAACGGACTGAAGCTATCCGGCGATATCGGCGTGACCGATGAGGGCGACGGCTTCAACTACTCGGCGGACATTGCCGCCGGCTTCGGCTTCGCCGATGGTCGTGGCCGCCTGATCGTGGCGGGCGAGATCGCCCACTCGGACGGCATCTTCCAGGTCGATCGCGACTGGAACCACACCGGCTTCGTACGGATCCAGAACCCGGCCTGGACGGCCAACAGCACCGTGCCCCGGTATCTGCTCCGGACCCAGGTCGGCGCGGCGAACTCGACGCCGGGCGGCCTCATCACCGCTTCGGCCGGAGGCACGGCAAATCGCCTGTGCGGAACCTATTTCGGACAGGGCGGGTCGATCAACCAGTACCAGTTCGGCGCGTTGACCTTCCCTTCGCCGGCCTGCTCGGCAGTGCCGCAGCTGACGCAAGGCGGCGACTGGCAGGTCAATGATTCGGGCCGCCGCATCGGCCTCAGCCCGGAAGAAGACCGCTATGGCCTCTTCGGCCGGCTGAGCTTCGAGATCAGCGACGGGGTCACGCTTTTCGCAGAAGCCTCGTACAATCGGCAGGAAACGCTGTTCAACGCGGGTCCGAACCTGATGACCGGCCTTTCGCTGAGCGCGACCGGTTGCGGCACGGCGGCGACCGCGGCGGCGGCTCCGACAACCTGCAACGCGTTCCTCTATAATGCGCTCGGACCGACACGCCTGGCTGGCCTGACCAGCGCCACACTGGCGACGACCGCCGTCGACTTGCCCGGCCGCGGCTCGAACAACGAGCGCAAAGTGCAGCGCTATGTGATCGGCGCAGAGGGTGATTTCGAGGCTTTCGGAAAACCGGCGGGCTGGGATGTCTATGCCCAGTACGGCCGCGCCGAGTTGCACGAGCAGCTGACCAATATCCAGCAAACGGTGCGGAGAAACAACGCGCTCGCCGCCGTGTTCGCGCCGGCGGGCAACCCGCGCGGCCTTCCGGTCGGTTCGATCCAGTGCCTGATCAACGTCAACGCCAGCGCGGCGGACGACGATCCCAACTGCCGCCCGCTCAACCTGCTGGGCATTGGCGTCGCCGATCCGGCGGCGGTCGATTATATCCTCGGCGATCCGTTCCGCGATCAGACGCTCGAACAAACCGTGGTTGGCGCCAACCTGTCGCTCACGCCTTTCGCGACCTGGGCGGGCGACGTCAGCATCGCGATCGGCGCCGAGTACCGCAAGGAAGAGATCGACGGGTCCGTGCCCGCCGAGTTCCAACCCGTCTTCAACCCAGCCACCGGCGCATCGACCAGCAATTGGTCGGTCGGCAACTACCGCCCCAGCAAGGGCAGCTACGACGTCAAGGAGGCCTATCTCGAAACGGTCGTGCCGCTGGGCTTTGGACTCGAGTTCAACGGGGCGGTACGCGCCACCGACTATTCGACCTCGGGCTATGTCACGACATGGAAGCTGGGTGCGACCTGGCAGCCCATCGACGACATTCGACTGCGCGCCACGCGCTCGCGCGACATTCGCGCGCCCAACCTGAACGAGCTGTTCCAGGCGGGCACCGCCAACACCTCCACCGTCACCAACCCGTTCTTCCCGGGAGTGGGGCCGGGGACCGGCACTTATGGCTCCAGCCTCTCCTACCTGGGCACGATCACGGGCAATCTGGATCTGAGACCGGAGAAGGCGGATTCGTGGAACGTCGGCGCGGTCTTCACACCCGGCTTCATTCCCGGCTTCAGCGTGTCGGCCGACTATTTTGACATCAAGGTGAAACAAGCGATCGACAGCCTCAGCGCGGACGACATCGTCAATCGCTGTTTCGAGGGGCTCGCGGACTTCTGCGCGGCAATCACGCCTGACCCCGCCAATCCTTCGCGCGTCCTGATCAGTCGCCAGCCGGTCAATTTCTCCAGCCTCGTCATGCGCGGCGTCGATCTTGAAGCGGCGTATCGGATGCCCCTCGCCGGGGGCAATTTCACCCTGCGCGGCCTGGCGACGCGCTATATCGACAACATCGTCACAACAGGCGTGCCCGGCTTCGTGCCGCTCAACTCCGTCGGGACGCTGGGTGTCGGCACCGGCACGCAATCGATCACGCCGAAGTGGATCTACCGCTTCACCGCGTCCTACGACACCGACGATTTCTCGCTGACCGCGACGGCGCGAGGCGTGAGCGACGGCAGGTACGATGCCACGGGCATCGAGTGTGGGACCAGCTGCCCGATCTCGACCAACCAGTTCCCGACCTACGAGGACAACAGCATCGACGGCGCGACCTACGTCGACCTCAACGCGACGTTCAAGTTCGACGCGATGGCCAAGGGCGACGCCGAATTCTTCGTCAACGTCACCAATGTGTTCGACGCCGATCCGATCCTGCTGCCCGAAACCGGCCTCGCCGCGAACAGCACCTATTCGGACCTGCTGGGCCGCAGCTTCCGTGTGGGTGTCCGCTTCAAGATGAAGTGACGCGGGACGAATGAAAGAAAAAGGGAGGGAGGGCACCGGTGGCCCTCCCTTTCTTGTTGAGCGGTCCAGGGTGTCGCTCGAGGTGAACGAAAATCGACCCGTCCGACAACGGAAAAGACAGACGCGCCACAGCCGGCCTGCACGATTGAGGCGGGCACCAGCATGGACTATAGGCGGCCGCGAAATTCTCACGGCCGGTGTCCCGCTGCGGGTCCCAACCGCGCCGGGAACAACGGAGCCCCCATGTCGAAATCGCTTTTTCTGGATGATTTGCAGGTCGGCCAGCAATGGCATGGCGGCCCGATCGAGATGACCGAGGCGGATATCATCCGCTTCGCAAGCGAATATGATCCCCAGCCGATGCACATCGACACCGCGGCGGCCGCGAACGGACGCTTTGGCGGCATTATCGCCAGCGGCTGGCACGTAGCCTCCGTCGTGATGCGCGATTTTGTCGAAGTGGCCCCGTTCGGGAGCACGCCGCTTCTTGGCCTCAAAATCGACGATCTGGCGTGGCGCGTACCCGTGCGGCCCGGCGATGTGCTTCGCATCACGCGTGAGGTCGTCGACATCGCGCGTTCCAGAAGCAAGCCGGACCGGGGCGTGCTGACCATGCGAATGACCGTTACCAATCAGGAGGGCACGGTCGCAATGGCGTTCACCAACCTCATTCAAATGCCAACCCGGCCCGACATCGATAGCTAAGCTACTGTAGCCGCAACCGGCCGATAGCTGCCAGTCGGCGAGCGGCGACATTGAGGCAGTTCGAGCCTGCACGACCGGGCCCCGACCGCCCCAGCGGCGACGAACGGTTCACCGCATCGCGCGCCTTCCGGCAAGTTTTTGTTAACCCCCTTCCTGCACATTTCGAGCGGGGGGCACAAAGCGGCGCAGGCCGCGCGAATGGAGAGTTCGCAGTGCTCGAATATGAAACAAGGCCGGCATCGGTCATGGGGCCGCTGGGCCGGCTCACTCTCGGCGATCTGCCGTCCTCGTCCACGGCGCACTGGGTCAGCCGCCGCAAGGCCGAAGTGCTGGCCGCAATCGATGGCGGATTGCTCAGCCAGAGTGAGGCCTGTGCGCGATACCGGCTGAGCGTCGAGGAACTCGCCGCCTGGCGGCGGTCGATCGATCGCGCGGGTATCCCCGGTCTTCGTATCACCAGAACTCAGGAATATCGCAATCGGTTGGGCAGATGATCAATCGATGCCGGGCGTCCCCACACGCTCGGCGTCGGCTGGGCGGCGCGGGCAGACTGGTCCCTCTCGCGCCGCCCTTTCCAAATGCTTTGCCTCGCCGCCGCAGGGCATCGATGGCCAGCGATTAGTCGCCGATCATATCGGCGAATGCTGGTGAAACACCAACTTCCAACCATCGGGGCGCCGTACATAGGCAGAGCTGACGAGCGCTGCATAGGGCTCGCCATCGGCGCGCGTCACATCCGCCCGGTAGCTGATGATCGCAAAATCTTCGTCATTATCCAGAAGTTGACGATCCCCCATCGTCAGGTCGCGCCAACGGTTGGCGTTGGTCGCCGTCGCCGCGACCGCTTCGCGCGAATGCACGCCATGCATTTCGCCCGCCTGCGGAAAGGCGAGCAGGCACTGGCGGTCGACATGCGTCAGGAAGTGATCTTTGCCGTCGAGCCAGAATCCTCGCTCGATGTCATAAAGCTCCTTTTCGAGCGCCATCTCATTCTCCCTTCCAGCGCGCGCGGGATCAACCGCCCTTCTTCTGCGCCCGCGCCGCCCTGACGCCCGCGAGAAACTGCTTTTCATCGACCTTCATCGCCAATCCTCTCGCCGACAGGAAAAATGCGGCGCGCGGCATGGTGATATTGCCTTCGCTGGTCGCCAGCACCGCGCCTTGAGGCGCGATCGCGGTCACCTTGCCGAGTACCGCGGCGCCGTCGGCGCTCCGCACTTCGGCGCCCGGCTTCAAGGCTCCGTCGACCGCCGCCGCATCGGCCTCGGCCTGCCTCAGAACGGCGACGATCTTCTGCTTCGGGGCTTTCAGCGCCGGGCCCTTCGCGCTCTTCACAAAGGCATTCTTCGGAACCACCAGCCCGTTGCCGTCAATCGACACGGCCACCCTGTCTCCCGACACTTTGGCGATCTGGCCGACTTCTTGGCCATTCTGGTCATAAACCTTGGCACCCACGACCAGCGAAGCGGCAGGCGCCGGCTCCTGCGCCTGCGCGGCGGGGCCGGCGAGCGGTATCGCGCTCGCAAAAAACAACGCTGCGACCGGGCCGAAGGATTTGTGCATGAAACGCTCCTGTCGAACAAATATGCCCGCCCGTGCCGCATCGAACGACCGCGTGCCAAATGCGATGTTGCCCGGCCGTGCTACGGACGCGGCGAGCCGACGTCCTCACCAATCGGCGATGACATCGGTCGGCCCGAAAGGGGGCCGATTACGGGCGACTACTGCGGGGACGGGCGTCGGGCTGCCAGAACCCGCCGCTCACCTATATGACGCTCTCGGCGCGCGCCGCGGATCATGCCGCCGAGCTCTTGAAGGAGGGCGCGATCTAACGGCACGGCGGTCGAAAGGCGGGAGCTCGTCATGCCTTCGGGCGCCAACCGATCGGCCCGCATCTGGCGGGGTCTGTCGTCGTGACAGACTCCGCTTTGCACCGGAATTTCCCTGTTTTCAGCCACATCTCGAAGATCCGGCTGGCTGGGGCGGCAGGATTCGAACCTGCGAATGGCGGCATCAAAAGCCGCTGCCTTACCACTTGGCGACGCCCCAACAGGCCGGTGCGAGCGCGTCTATAGCGCCTCTCGGCCGCTTGGCAAGCTAGCCGATCAGAGGCGGGTAACCCAGCCGTGCGGATCGGCGGCGCGGCCGCGTTGGATGTCGACGAGCTTGTCCTTGAGCTTCGTCGTCACTTGTCCCGGGCCGCCGGCGCCGATCGTGAAGCTGCTCTCGCCGCGCGTCACCTTGCCCACCGGGGTCACCACCGCGGCGGTACCGCAAGCGAAGCTTTCGGTCAGCTTGCCGCTTTCCGCATCGGCCTGCCACTGGTCGATTGCATAGGGTTCCTCGCGCACCGTCAGCCCGGCGTCGCGCGCCAGCGTGATGATCGTCTCGCGCGTGATGCCGGGCAGGATCGTGCCGGTCAGCGGCGGGGTGACGATGCTGCCGTCGTCGAAGACGAAGAACATGTTCATGCCGCCCAGTTCCTCGATCCAGCGACGCTCGGCGGCGTCGAGGAAGACGACCTGGTCGTGCCCCTTGGCGATCGCCTCGCGCTGCGCGACGAGGCTGGAGGCATAGTTGCCGCCGCATTTGGCGGCGCCGGTGCCGCCGGGCGCGGCGCGAGTATAATCCTCCGACACCCAGAGCGAAATCGCGGGGGCGCCCGACTTGAAATAATTGCCGACCGGCGAGGTGATGACGAGGAACTGATATTCGGCCGCGGGCTTCACACCGAGGAAGACCTCGCTCGCGAACATGAAGGGACGGAGGTACAGAGCGCCGCCGTCGACCTGCGGGAACCAGTGCGCGTCGGCGGCCACCGCTTCCTTCACCGCGGCGATGAACAGTTCCTCGGGCAGTTCGGCCATCGCCATGCGGCGCGCGCTGGCATTGAAGCGCGCGGCGTTGGCCTCGACGCGGAACAGCGCCATTGAGCCGTCGTCGAGGCGATACGCCTTCAGTCCTTCGAAAATTTCCTGCGCATAATGGAGCACCGCGGTCGCGGGATCGAGCGACAGCGGGCCGCGCGGCATCACCTGCGCATCATGCCAGCCCTGTCCCTCGGTATAGCGGATCGACACCATATGATCGGTGAAGACGCGCCCGAAGACCGGGTCGGCAATCGCCGCCGCCCGTACATCGTCCGCGATCAGATTGGGGTGCGGCAGATGGGTGAAGGCGGGAGCGGACATGCGGAAACACCTGTGTTTGCTGGTTTGTGAAGCGGGCCTCTTGCCAAAGACGGGCGCGGCGCGCAACGGTAGCGACTATGCCGGATGAAAATTTTCTTTCACAAGTACCCGCTGCCTCTGCTCTTTTCTTGCGCGAGGACGAAGTGCGCCGCGGCATCGAATTCCTCTTTTTCGCCCATGCCTCGCTATGGCGCGCGATCGATGCACGGCTCGCCGAAAAGGAGCTGGGCCGCGCGCATTACCGCGCGCTCTATTTCATCGCGCGGCAGCCGGGGCTGACGATTTCGGACCTGCTCGCCTTGCTCGGCATCACCAAACAGTCGCTCGGCCGCGTGGTGAAGGAGCTGGAGGCGCGCGAATATCTGACGACGCGCCCGGGCAATCGCGACCGGCGGCAAAAGGAGCTGCGCCTGACCGATGCCGGCCGCGCGGTCGAGACGGTGATCTTCGGCATGCTGCGCGACACGATGAGCCGCGCCTATACGCACGCAGGGCAGCAGGCCGTGACGGGCTTCTGGCAGGTCAGCGAAGCGCTGGTGCCGCCGCGCGAGCGGCGGCGGATCGCGATGCTGGGGAAAGAAACAACCTAGCTAACCCCGTCCCGTTCGCATCGAGCGAAGTCGAGATGCCCATCGGCTGGGCGCCACACTGATGGGTGTCTCGACTTCGCTCGACACGAGCGGGATTTATGGCGGTTACCCTTCGCCCCGCGCGATATCGGCAAGTTCGCGCCCACGGTCGCGCGCCGCACGCAGCACATTGGTAAGCAGCGCGGCGAGCTGGCCGTCGCTGTCGAGTACGTCGAGCCCCGCCTGCGTCGTGCCGCCCTTGCTCGCGACCTGCGCGATCAGCACGCCCGGCTTTTCGCCGCTGTCGGCGAGCAGCGCGGTCGCGCCGCCGAACGTTGCGGTCGCGAGCGCCAGCGCGTCTTCGGCGGACAGGCCGAGGCGTTCGCCCGCGGCCGCATAGGATTCGATCAGGCGGAAGACGAAGGCGGGGCCGCTGCCGGTGAAAGCGGTGACGAGATCCATCGTCGAATCGTCGGCGAGCCGCACCGTCTTGCCCAAGGTGCCCAGCAGCGCATCGATCGCCGCATCGTCGGCATCGCCCAGCGTCGCGACCGCCGACACCCCGGCGCCGATGCGCGCGGCAAGGTTCGGCAGAATGCGAACCTGTGCGCCGGCATCGGGGAAGCGTGCCGCCAGATCGGCGAGCGACACGCCCGCGAGGATCGAGAGCAGGTGAACCTTGCCGGTCGCGAGCGGGGCGAGCACATCGGCGACATCGCCCAGCTGCTGCGGCTTCATGCCGAGCATGATCCAGTCGGCGCTGCCCCCCGCGGCCTGCCATTCATCCAGCGACGCGTGCTGGCCGATGCCCGCGCGCGGCGCCGCATAGGGATCGACGATCGCGACCAGCGCCGGGTCGAGACCCGCCGCCAGCCAGCGATCGAGCATTGCGCCCGCCATATTGCCGCATCCCACGAGCAGGAACCGGCCGGAGAAATTCCGCAATGCTTTGGTCATAGGTTCTTCTTTTCTTCGTTTATCGACAGCTGCTCTCGGGCCCCGACAGCAGGTCGAGGCAGCGGCCATCAATCTTGTTCGCATCGACGGGCATACCGATGACCGACGCCAGCGTCGGCATGATATCCACCGTCATCACCGCATTCGGCTGTTCGAAACCGGCGAGCCCCTTGCGCCAGAAGAGGATCGGCACGCGGCGGTCATAATCCCACACCGACCCGTGCGTCGCGACATAGCCGATGCCCGATTCGGGGATCGGCGTGACCCGCGGCTTCAACGCGATGATGAAATCGCCCGACCGCTGCGGGTTGTACGAAGCGCGCAGCTTGTCGAGCAGGCTCCATGTATCGGGCGCGCGCTTCGAGATCGGATGCGCCTCGAGCTGGTCGCGCGTCACCACCGCCTCGATCTGCGGATGCGCGCGCAGGCGCGGCAGGATTTCGGCGAGCGCGGCCCCCCGCTGTGCCGCCGTCAGCACCTTCGAAAAATGATAATCGCCGTCGTCGCCATAGAGCAAAGGTTGCGGCAGACCGAGCTTTTCGGCGACCTCCTTGCCAATCGCACCGGGGTTTAGCGCCTTGTCGACGCGCTGCGCATCGGGCCAGGCGTTCTGGCGGTTGCGTTCGGGCAGGTCGTGGCCGCCATGATCGGCGGTCAGCGCGACGACATAGTCGATCCCGGTTGCATCGAGCCGCGCAAAGAAATCGCCGAGCTCGCGATCGAGCCCCGCCATCTGGATGCACATTTCGCTGCCTTCGGTACCCGTGCTGTGGCCGACATAGTCCGTCGCCGACAGCCCGACGATGAGCAGATCGGTGCTATTGCCCTCGCCCATCTTGCGCACCTGGCGCAGCGCCGCCGCGGTCGCGAGCACCGCGCCGTCGGCTTCGGGCGACGCCATGAAACGGCGGAAGTCGCCGGCGTCGCGCGCCATGCGGCCGGTGCCGACCGAGCCGCCCTTGTCGAGCGGGATCGCGATATCGCGCGCGGTGCAATCGGCGGGAAGCGTCAGCGCGGGGCGCGGCTGGTTGATCGCCGCCGCAATCGCGGCGCTCGCCTGCTGCGCCGCCGGCGACAGGGTCGTGCCGCGATAGCTGGTGAGCCCGGTGGGCGCGAGCCACATAAGTTCGTCAGCCTGCCGCCCGCCCATCATAATCGCCGAACGATCCTTGCCCGATACCGAGACGACCTGCGCCTTCGGATCGCGCGCCTTCATCAGATCGCCGAGCGTCGGGACGAGCAGATGGTTCACCGACGGCGCATATTGGCCGCTTTTCGACGTCGTGCCCGCGACCGTCTCATCCTCGGCGCAATAGACGCGCTTGTCTTCGCGGGCGACCGAAAGGTCGAAATAATTATTGGCGACGATCCCGGTGTGTGCGGGGTGGTTGCCGGTCAGGATCGTCGAATGGCCGGGGCAGGTTTCGGTCGCGCCGTGCGCCTGATAGCCCGACGGGAAGACGATGCCCGACGCGAGCCGCGCAAGACCGCCGGTGAAACGCCCGCGATATTCGGCAAAAAGGTCGGCTGAAAATTGATCGACCGCGATCATCACGACAAGCTTCGGCGCCGGGGTCGTGGCTGTAACCTTTTGCGCTGGCGGTGCCGAATTCTGGGCAAGACCGGTTCCGGCAGCGGCAACACAAAGCGCGGTGGCAAGGGCAGTGGACAGATATTTCAGCTTCACGGACGGCTTCTCCAAATGATGGCGGGGTATGGCCCCAAAAAGCGCGGGCTGTCCTCTCGTCGAAAGCCGCCTATATGGCAAGCCTTCGAACGATGAACGGGCGCGGGCAGAGCATGAATTTGACAAGTGAGGCTTTTGTGACACGCGCATGGCGAACCGTGCTGGCTTTGCTGGCGCTCGCTATCGTCATCGTCGGTCCCGCGCACGCGCAATCGACGCATATCCAGCCCAAACTGGTCGCCGAGTCGGCGGCGCCCGCCCCCGGGGGCAGCACGACCCTCGCGCTGACGATGGCACCCGAAAAAACCTGGCACGGCTATTGGGCGAATGGCGGCGACGCGGGGTTCGGCCTGTCGGTCGAATGGAACGCGCCCGAAGGCGTGACGATCGCGCCCTTCCGCTATCCCGTGCCCGATGCGCTGATCCTCTTTGGCATGATGAACCATGTCTATGAGCATCCCTATGCGCTGCTCGCCGAGGTGCAGGTCGACAAGAGCGTTGCCCTCGGCACGGACCTGACATTGTCGGGCGTCGCGAACTGGCTCGCCTGCACCGACAAGGTGTGCGTCCCCGAAAAAGCGGTGATTTCGGTCGCGCTGAAAGCGGGCAACGGCAAGATCGCGCCCGCCGAGCGTACCCGCTTCGACGGTTGGCGCGCGCTGCTGCCGCAGCCGCTCGACCGCCACGGGACGTGGGAAAAGCGCGGCGACATGGCGCGCTTTGCCATCCCCCTCCCCGCCAGCACCGCGATCGACGCGCCGCACCTGTTCGTCGAGACGCAGGATGTCGTCGATTATGCCGCGCCGCAGCGCTTCAGCCGCAATGGCGACCACATCATCGTCGAAACGCGCGTGAAGGGCGACAGGGCGGGACCGGTTTCGGCTCTGCTGAAGCTCGGCGGCGGGCGCGGGCTGTCGTTGACGCTCGAACCCGGCGCGGTCCCCGCCGCGGGAGAGGCGATCGCCGGGAAAGCCGACGGCATCGATATGACCCTGTTCTGGACCGCACTCGGCGGCGCGATCCTCGGCGGGCTGATCCTCAACCTGATGCCGTGCGTGTTTCCAATATTGAGCCTCAAGGCACTCAGCCTCGCGCGCTCGGGCGGCGATGCGCGGAGTGCAAAGGTCGAAGCGCTCACCTACACCGCGGGGGCCATCGTCACCGCGCTCATTCTCGGCAGTGCGCTGCTCGCGCTTCGCGCCGCGGGCGAACAGGTCGGCTGGGCGTTCCAGTTGCAGCATCCGCTGAGCGTGCTCGCGCTGCTGATCCTTTCGCTGGCGATCACGCTCAACCTGCTCGGTGCCTATGAACTGCCATCCTTCGGCCGCGGACAGGCGCTGGCCGACAAAGGCGGTGCGACGGGTGGCTTCTGGACCGGCGCGCTCGCCGCTTTCGTCGCGACGCCGTGCAGCGGCCCGCTCCTCGGCGCGGCGCTCGGCGCGACGCTGGTGCTGCCGGCGTGGGCGGCGCTGCCGATCTTCGGCGGGCTGGGACTGGGCCTCGCCCTTCCCTTCCTCGCGATCGGCTTTGTGCCCGCGCTGCGCAATCGGCTGCCGAAGCCGGGACCGTGGATGGACCGCTTCCGCAAATGGATGGCGCTGCCGATGGGGCTCACCACGCTCGCGCTGGCATGGCTTCTCTGGCGGCAACTCGGCAGCGGCGAGCAGCTCCTCTGGCCGATCCTCGCGGTTGCCATGGCGCTTGTCCTGCTCACGCATTACGGCGCAATCCAGCGCGGCGACCGGCGGTCGTGGCTGCTGCTCGCCTCGGGCCTGCTCCTGCTTGTCAGCCTCGCGGGTACGGTGACCGAAGTCGCCGAGGCCGAACGCACTGCCGACGGCGCGGGGTCGACCTTCTCCCCCGGCGCGCTCGCCAAAGCCCGCGCCACCGGCAAACCCGTCTTCGTCTATTTCACCGCCGACTGGTGCCTGTCTTGCAAGGCGAACGAAGCGGGGGCGATCAACCGCGAGGTGGTACAAAATGCGTTCGACAAGGCGGGTGTCGTCACGCTGGTCGGCGATTGGACAAACGGCGATCCGGTCATCACGCGCACGCTGGCCGAACATGGCCGCAACAGCGTGCCGCTCTACCTCTGGTACGCGCCGGGCGCCGCGAAGCCCGAAATCCTGCCGCAGATCCTGACCCCCGGCTTGCTCACCGACAAGGTCGCCCGCTGATGGCCAAGCAGCGCGCCGACCAGCTGCTCGTCGACCGCGGCCTCGCCGAAAGCCGGACGCGCGCGCAGGCGCTGATCCTCGCGGGGCTCGCCTTTGTCGGCGACCGCAAGATCGACAAGGCGGGGCAGCAGGTCGCCGAGGATGCCGAAATCAGCGTCAAGGGCCGCGACCATCCGTGGGTGTCGCGCGGCGGGATCAAGCTCGACCATGCGCTGACGCATCTCGGCTGGGATGTGACGGGCGCGGTCGCGATCGACGTCGGATCATCGACCGGCGGGTTCACCGATGTGCTGCTCAGCCGCGGCGCGGCGCGCGTCTATGCGGTGGATTCGGGCACCAACCAGCTCGCGTGGAAGCTGCGGCAGGACGAACGCGTCATCGTCCACGAACAGACGAGCGCGCGCATCCTGACGGCCGCGCATATCGCCGAACCCGTCGACCTGATCGTCTGCGACGCGAGCTTTATCGCGCTGTCGAAGGTGTTGCCGGTGCCGATGTCGTTCGCGAAGGGCGGCGCGCGGATGGTCGCACTGATCAAGCCGCAGTTCGAGGCCGAGCGGCATGAGGTCGGCAAGAAGGGCGTCGTCCGCGACGCCGCGGTGCACGCGCGCGTTTGCGCCGAAGTGCGGGGCTGGCTGACCGGCGAAGGCTGGGACGTTATCGACCTCGTCGAAAGCCCGATCACCGGCCCCGAAGGAAATGTGGAATTTCTGATCGCCGCGGTGAATCGTCCCGCTTGACGCTGCGCCGCACAATCGCGACACAAATGCAACGGATTCGCGTGTGGGGGATAATGCGGACATGACCGAAATCGCAACGCCGGGACAGCTTCGCATGTCCTATCTGCGCTGGGCGCTCGTCACCGTGCCGGCAATCGTGCTTGCGGGCAGCCTGTCGGGCCTCTTGTCGAACAGCGGTTACGGCAATCGCTGGTTCGCGTCGCTCGACCTGCCGCCGATCACCCCGCCGGGCTGGGTGTTCGGCACCGTCTGGCCGCTCCTCTATATCTGCCTCGGCCTGTCGCTCGCGATGATCCTCCACGCGCGTGGCGCGAAGGGGCGCGGCTTTGCGCTGCTGCTCTTCTTCGTCCAGCTCATCGCCAATTTCGCCTGGTCGCCGCTGTTTTTCGGACAGCATCAGGTGACGACCGCGCTCTATGTGATCATCTTCATCCTGATGGTGACGGTCGCCACTGCCTTCGCCTTTGCACCGATCCGCAAGGCCGCGGCGTGGCTGCTCGTCCCCTATATGATCTGGCTCAGCTTTGCCGCGATCCTCAATTTCCAGATCGATCAGCGCAATCCCGATGCCGAAACCCTTGTCCCCGCCGCCGCGAGCACCCAAATAGGGTGACGGCGCAAGGGACAACTGGGGGATAGCCCCGACGAAGGAATTTGAGACATGCAGAGCGAAAACCGCTTTTTCGACGATCTGGCCAAGATGGTGAACGGCATTGCCGGAACCGTCGCGGGCGCGGGCCGCGAAGCCGAGTCCGCGATGCGCGACCGCGCCAAGGAATGGGTTGGCCGCATGGATTTCGTCAGCCGCGAGGAATTCGAGGCGGTGAAGAAAATGGCCGCCACCGCGCGCGCCGAAGCCGAAGCGCTGAAAGCGCGCCTCGACAAGCTCGAAGGCGTGACGAAGCCAGCGGCAGCGCCCAAGGCTGCGGCGGCGCCGAAGGCTGCTGCGAAGCCGGCCGCGAAACCCGCCGCCAAGCCCGCGGCGCGCAAGCCCAAGAGCTAGGTCGCGCGACGCGCTTTTGGCCGTTTATGCACAAAATATTCCCCGGATGGCACGGGACGCGGACTCGCGTCGTCCAACCATCCGGGCTAAGGCGCGCGCATGAGTGACGATATTTACGACGACGAAGACGGCCAGGACGCGGCACCGATGGAGATGCTGGCGTCCTATTTCGCCGCGCACGACTGGCCGCACGAGATGGTCGGCGAGGATGAGATCGTCGCGACCGCGCAGGGCAGCTGGACGACCTATGAGCTGCGCGCGGTGTGGCGCGCCGACGATGGCGTCATCCAATTGCTCGCCTTTCCCGACATCCGCGTCGTCGAGGACAAGCGCGCCGTGGCGCATGAGGCACTCGCGCTGATCAACGAACAATTATGGCTCGGCCATTTCGAGCTGTGGTCGAATAGCGGCACGATCCTGTTCCGCCACGGCATGCTGCTCGGCGCCGACGCGGCACTGCCGCTCGACCTCACCGAAACGCTGATCGAAAGCGCGATCGACGAGTGTGAGCGCTTTTACCCCGTGTTCCAGTTCGTGCTGTGGGGCGGCAAATCGCCCACCGAGGCGCTCGCCGCGTCGCTCATCGAAACGCGCGGCGAAGCCTAGCCCGATATTTCTTCGAAGCGGGTCAGCCCCGGCCCCAGTTCGTTGGGCCCGATCGCCAGCGCCTCGCCGCTCCAGTCGGCGACGAAGAGCGTCTTGCGGCCGGTGCCTTGCGGAACGCTCGCACGATTGCCTTCGATGACCAGCCCGCGCGACGGATTGTCCCGCGCCTCGGCTGCGACCGCGATCAACGCCCCGTAATTTTCCTTGTCGCGTCCCTGGATCATCAGGTTGTTCGCGATCCGCCCGGTCGATCCCGCAGGCAGGTCGATCAGGTAATTGGTCGCGGTGCCCTGCGTATCGTCGAAGCTGTTGTCGCGGATTTCGACGCGCGGCGAGCGGGTCTTGAGATAATGGCCGCCGCTGCCCTTTTCGAAGCGCGTGCGCGTGACGACGACGCGGCCATAGACGCCGGTATAAACGCTGTGCGCGCAGCTGAGGCCGCGGTCGCAGCGGCCGAGGCGCGAGAAGGTCGAACGGTCGATCGTCAGCGTCGCCGCCGGATCGTCGGCGGTGAGGATGCCTTCCTCGCTGCCCCGGAACAGGCTGTTCACGACGTCGAGATTGCTTTGTTCGAGGCGGATGCCCGCGCCATTGCCGTCGGGGACGCGCATATTCTGGAACACGATCCCGTCGACCCGCGCGCCGGCACCGCGCAGCACCAGCGCCGCCTTGCCCTCGCACGTCACGCCGTCGAAGATCGCGCGGCCGGGTTCGGCGGCGACGAACGCGATCCGCCCCGCGGTCTGTACCGCGCAGTCGCGATGATAGCCGGGGGCGACACGGATCGTGCCCTCGCCTTCGCCGATCGCATCGACGGCGTCCTGCAGCCGCCCGAAACTGCGGCCATCGACGCTATAGGGTGCGCCCCCGGTCTGTGCGGGCAGCGGCACCGGCGCGAGAAGCAGCGGGAGGGCGAGCAGCGGCAGCAAGGGCCGGCGGAGAAGTGCCTTGAACATGCGCCGCCCATAGCGGCTTTCGGCGTGTCCGTCGTTGGCGAAGCTGGTTAACCGCGCGCCTGTCCCCTTATCGGACAGGCGCGCCGACGCAGGTTAATCCAGATTGGGCCGCAGCCAGCGCGTCGCGGTTTCGATGTCGACCCCGCGCCGCTCTGCATAATCTTCGAGCTGGTCGCTGCCGATCCGGGCGACGCCGAAATACTGGCTTTCGGGATGCCCGAAATAAAAGCCGCTGACCGCCGCCGTCGGCAGCATGGCGAAGCTTTCGGTCAGCACCAGCCCGGCATTATCCCCCGCCGCGAGCAGATCGAACAGGATCGGCTTCAGGCTGTGATCGGGACAGGCGGGATAGCCCGGAGCCGGACGGATACCGCGATATTCCTCCTTGATCAGCGCCTCGTTGGTCAGCTGTTCGCCGGGCGCATAGCCCCATAGCGTGGTGCGGACATGCTGGTGCAGCCGCTCGGCGAAAGCCTCGGCGAAGCGGTCGGCGAGCGCTTTCAGCAAGATGTCCGAATAATCGTCCTTGTCGGCGCGGAAGCGTTCCGAATGCGGCTCGATGCCATGGATGCCGACCGCAAAGCCGCCCATCCAGTCGCCCGCGGGGTCGATGAAATCGGCGAGACACATGTTGGCGCGGTCGCGGCTCTTCTTGATCTGCTGGCGCAGGAAGGGGAGCGTCACATGGCGCTCCTCCTCGGCGAGATGGATCGTCACGCTGTCGCCATCGCGCGCGCACGGCCAGAAAGCGCAGACGCCGCGTGCGGTGAGCCATTTCTCTGCGATCAGTCTGTCGAGCATCGCGTCGGCATCGGCCTTGAGCGCCTGCGCCGTCTCGCCGACCACATCGTCTTCAAGGATCGACGGGTATGTGCCGTGCAGCTCCCACGCGCGGAAAAAGGGCGTCCAGTCGATGCACTCACGCAAATCTTCGAGCGACCAGTCGTCGAAGCGGTGCAGGCCGGGTTGCAGCGGCGGCGCCGGCTTGTCGCTGAGATAGGCGTCGTAATAATTGGCACGCGCCTCTTCGAGGGTGTGCAGCACGCTCTGCCCCTTGCCCGCGCGCACGTCGCGGATATGGGCATAGTCGTCCTTATACCCCTGCACATAGGTCTCGCGCCCGGTGTCGCTGACCAGCGAGGTTGCGACCCCCACCGCACGGCTGGCGTCGAGGACATGGAGGACCGGTCCCTGATAGGCGGGATCGATGCGCAGCGCGGTGTGGACTTTCGATGTCGTCGCGCCGCCAATCAAGAGCGGCATCGTCATGCCCGCGCGCTGCATTTCCTCAGCGACGGTCACCATCTCGTCGAGCGAGGGGGTGATCAGGCCGCTGAGGCCGATCATGTCGGCGTCATTCTCGTTCGCCGCCTCGAGGATTTTCGACCAGGGCACCATCACCCCGAGGTCGACGATCTCGAACCCGTTACACTGGAGCACGACGCCAACGATATTCTTGCCGATATCGTGGACGTCGCCCTTCACGGTCGCCATCACGACCTTGCCCTTGCCCTTTGCGCCCGGCTCCTTCGATGCCTCGATGAAGGGCAGCAGGTGCGCGACCGCCTTTTTCATCACGCGCGCCGATTTCACCACCTGCGGCAGGAACATCTTGCCCGACCCGAACAGGTCGCCGACGACGTTCATGCCGTCCATCAGCGGCCCCTCGATCACCTCGATCGGGCGCGGCATCAACAGGCGCATTTCCTCGGTATCGTCGACGACATAGGCGTCGATGCCCTTGACCAGCGCATGTTCGAGCCGCTTCGCGACTTCCCAGCCCCGCCATTCCTCCGCCGCCTTTTCCTGTGCGGGGTTGCTACCCTTGTAACGCTCGGCGAGCGCGATCAGCCGTTCGGTCGGGCTTTCGGCCTCGCCCTCGACCTTGCGGTTGAGCACGACGTCCTCGACCGCCTGGCGCAGTTCGGGGTCGATCGTGTCGTAAACGTCGAGCTGCCCCGCGTTGACGATCGCCATGTCGAGCCCTGCCGGGATCGCATAATAGAGGAAGACGCTGTGCATCGCGCGCCGCACAACCTCGTTGCCACGGAAACCGAAGGACAGGTTCGAGAGGCCGCCCGAGAAATGGACGTGCGGGCAGCGGACGCGGATTTCCTTCACCGCCTCGATGAAATCGACCGCATAATTGTCATGCTCTTCCAGCCCCGTCGCGACCGCGAACACATTGGGGTCGAAGATGATGTCCTCGGGCGGGAAGCCGATCGTCATCAGCAATTGATAGGCGCGCTCGCAAATCTCGATCTTGCGCTCTTTGGTGTCGGCCTGCCCGACCTCGTCGAACGCCATCACGACGACCGCGGCGCCATAGGCCATGCACTTGCGCGCATGGACGAGGAACGGCTCCTCGCCTTCCTTCATGCTGATCGAATTGACGATCGGCTTGCCGGGAACGCATTTCAGCCCCGCCTCGATGACGCTCCATTTCGAGCTGTCGATCATCACCGGCACGCGCGCGATGTCGGGCTCGGCGGCGATCAGCTTGAGGAAAGTCGTCATCGCATATTCGGCGTCGAGCAGACCCTCGTCCATGTTGACGTCGATGACCTGCGCACCATTTTCGACCTGCTGCCGCGCGACCTCGACCGCCGCGGTATAATCGTCGGCGAGGATCAGCTTCTTGAACGCCGCCGATCCGGTAACGTTGGTGCGTTCGCCGATATTGACGAAGCTGGATGAGGCGGCGGTGGTCATCGGATAATCCTGAAACTGGGCATTAGGCAGCGAGCGGGCGGGCGAGGACGAGATCGTCGTAAAGCTTGCCGCCGACATTGAACTGGCGCGTGCTGAGGTCAGCGAACCCCTGTTTGCGATAGAAAGCGAGCGCGCGTTGGTTGCCCGCGTAGACGCCAAGAAGCAGACGGCGATGGCCGCGCGCGGCCTCCAGCGCCTGTTTCATCAACGCCGCGCCGAGCCCCGAGCCGTGGAACCGCGACAGCGAATATATGCGCTTCAACTCGATATCGCCCTCAAGTGCGGCGGCAAGGTCGGGCTTGCCGACCAACGCGAACCCGATCGGCGCGCCGCCGGGCTGCGCCTCGGCGATCCACGCGCGCGCGCCGACCGCCAGATAGGCCTTGTACGCCGCCTCATTGTGGTGCGCGGCGCAATGACCGACGATCGCATCGCCGTCGAGGATGCCGGCGAAGGTTTCGAGGAAGGTCGCGGCGCCGATCAGCGCGAGCGCCGACGCATCGTCGGCTCCGGCTTCCCGGATCGTCCATGTCGGATTGTCGGTCATCGGTTCAGGCCGCCATGGTGAAGGGCTCGAGCCCCGCGAGCCGCGTCCGCACCGGCACCTCGGGAATGTGCCGGGGCGCAAGGTTCTGAACCGCCTTGGCCATCGCCGCGATATGCGCGGGCGTCGACCCGCAGCAGCCGCCGAGGATATTCACCTGCCCGTGCTCGGCCCATTCGCGCACCAGCCCCGCGGTCGTGTCGGGCATTTCGTCATATTCGCCGAGTTCGTTGGGCAGACCGGCGTTCGGGTAAACCATCACCAGCGCGTCGGCGATGTCCGACAGCACGCGGACATGCGGGCGCAGCTGTGACGCGCCGAACGAGCAGTTCAGCCCGATCGTCAGCGGCTTGGCATGACGCACCGCGTACCAGAAGGCCTCGACCGTGTGGCCCGACAGGTTGCGCCCCGACAGGTCGGTGAGCGTCATCGAGATCATCAGCGGCAGCTCGCGCCCGACCTTCGCTTCGGCCTCGAGCGTCGCGGCGATCCCCGCCTTGGCGTTGAGCGTGTCGAAGATCGTCTCGATCAGGATGAAGTCGGCGCCGCCTTCGGCGAGCGCGACGACCTGACCCAGATAGACATTCTTGAGCTCGTCGAAATCGATCTCGCGATAGCCGGGATTGTTGACGTCGGGTGACAGCGACAGCGTCTTGTTCGTCGGCCCGACCGCGCCCGCGATGAAGCGGCGGCGGCCGTCCATGGCCTCATATTTGTCAGCGGCCTCGCGGCCCAGCCGTGCGCTTTCGTGGTTGATGTCGGCGACCAGATGTTCGGCGCCATAATCGGCCTGGCTGATCGTGTTGGCGCTGAAGGTGTTGGTCGACACGATGTCCGACCCCGCCGCCAGATAGGCTTCACCGATCGCGGTGACGACGTCGGGGCGCGTCAGCGCGAGGATGTCGTTATTGCCCTTCTGATCGTGCGACAGCCCGAGGTTGCCAGCATAGTCAGCCTCGACGAGCTTGCGGAGCTGGATCTGCGTTCCCCAGCCGCCGTCGGTCAGCAGGATGCGCTCCTTCGCCGCCGCCTGCAGGTCTTCGCGTGCGCTGCTTGTCGAATTGGCGGTCATGCGGCTTTCTCCGTCGCGGGCGCCGCTGCCGGGCGCAGGCCCAGGAGGTGGCAAATGGCATAGCTCAGTTCGGCGCGGTTGAGCGTGTAGAAATGGAAATCGCGCACCCCGCCCGCGTAAAGCCGGCGGCACATTTCGGCGGCGATTGTCGCCGCGACGAGCTGGCGCGCGGCGGGCAGGTCGTCGAGCCCCTCGAACAGCGAGATCATCCACGCGGGGATCGCGGTGCCGCACATGTCGGCCATGCGCCGCGTCTGCGACACGTTCGACACGGGCAGGATGCCGGGGATGATCGGCGCGTCGATGCCGGCCGCCGCCGCCGCGTCGCGAAAGCGCAGGAAGCTGTCGGGCGAGAAGAAGAATTGCGTGATCGCGCGCGTCGCGCCCGCATCGAGCTTGCGCTTGAGGTTGTCGAGATCGGACTGTGGACAATCGGCGTCGGGATGCGTTTCGGGATAGGCGGCGACCGAAATGTCGAACGGCGCGATCGCCTTCAGTCCCGCGACGAGTTCGATCGCATTGGCATAGCCGTCGGGATGCGCGCGATACGGCGCGCCGCCGGGGACATCGCCGCGCAGCGCGACAATATGCCGCACCCCGGCGTCCCAATAGGCCTGCGCGACCTCGTCGATCTCGGCGCGCGACGCCTCGACGCAGGTCAGGTGCGCGGCGGGCGGAACGGCGCTTTCGGCGGCGATGCGCGCGACGGTCGCATGCGTGCGCTCGCGCGTCGATCCGCCGGCGCCATAGGTGACCGACACGAAGCTCGGGCCCAGCGGCTCGAGCGTGCGGAAGGTATCCCACAGCTGCGCTTCCATCTTCTCGGTCTTGGGCGGGAAAAATTCGAAGCTGACGCCGATGTCGCCATCGAGATTGGCGAACAGCGGCGACGCCGCGGCGCGGCGCGCCTCCGCCAGCGAGTTCAAGTTCGACGTCATGCCGCAAGCCTTTTATTTTGTCCGTCACCAATGACGGGAGGTTGATCTTCATCGCTGCGACGGCGGCCGAGCCATAGCTTCACGGCCAGCTCCCCACCTTCCAGCGCCTGGGTATTTTCCAGCAGCAGCCCGGCCGACGCGAACCAGCCGCGGATCTGCGCGTCCGAAAAGCCGAGGCGTGCGTGCGCCGCAAAGTTACGCAACTCTTCATCCTCGTGCGGCGCAAAGTCGACGACGAGCAAATGGCCGCCGCCGCGCAGCACGCGGCTCGCCTCGGCGATCACGCGGTCGGGCTCGTGCGCGAAATGCAGCGCCTGATGGATGACAATGCTGTCGATGCTCGCGTCGGCGACCGGCAAATTCAGGAAGTCGCCCTGGAGCAGGTCGACCGGAACCGATTGCCCCGCCAGCTTGGTGCGCGCGATGCGCAGCATTTCGGGACTGCGGTCGAGCGCGGTGATGCGGCGCGCGGTGGGGGCGAAGATTTCGGCCATCCGGCCGGTGCCCGTACCGATGTCGAGCAGGTGCCCGAGCCGGCGGTTGTGCATCATCGCCAGCATCGCGGCCTCGACCTCGCTTTCGGCGACGTGGCGCGAGCGGATCGCATCCCATTCGGCGGCATGTTCGGCGAAATAGCGTTCGGCGGACGCGGCGCGCTCGTCGCGCACCGCCGCCAGCCGCCGCGCATCATGCGCGATGACCCGCGTCTCGCGCGAGGAGAAGGGCCATTTTTCGGCTTGCCCGATAATCTCGGCGACCGGTCCGCCGGTCGCGATGCGCAGGAAAACCCAGCTTCCTTCGCGCCGCCGCTCGACGATCCCGGCCTCGACAAGGATGCGGACATGGCGCGACACGCGCGGCTGGCTCTGGTCGAGCACGACCGCCAATTCGCCGATCGCGAGTTCCATCTCGCGCAAAAGCGCGACGACTCGTAATCGCGTCGGGTCCGCGAGGGCGCGAAAAATGTCGATCAACTCACTCATGGGATAACATATAAAGCTTTCTTTATATCCGGTCAACCAAGCGCCGCTCCCCTATTTCCGCCACACACCCCTCAGCCGGGACCGAATTACGACGAAACACCGGGGCTATGGTAAAAAGGGCGTTGCGTGCCATTTGGCGAGGGGGTAATTCTGCGCGCGATTGGCAAATTTCGGGATCGATCCGTCCTGTGCCGATCGGTCAGTTCAAACCGAGAGGGGTATTCCCAAATGAAGAAATCGATCACTCTGTCGCTCGTCCTCGCCGCCTCGATGGGCCTCGCTGCTTGCGCCGAAAAGGCCGCCGACGACACGGCTGCCGCAACCGAAGACGCAGCTGCGACCGTCGAAGGCGCTGCTGATGGCGCGATGGAAGCGGCCGAAGGCGCTGCCGACGCGACCGCTGCTGCTGCTGGCGAAGCCGGCGCCGCTGCCGACGCCGCTGGTGCTGCCGCCGCCGACGCTGGCGCCGATGCTGCTGCCAAGGCTGCCGACAAGGCGACCGAAGCTGCCGGCGCGGCCAAGGAAGCAGCCGACGCCGCCAAGGGCGCGATGGAAGAAGCCAAGAAGTAAGCATCTTTTCGGCCTTTCAGGCCGCAGAAATGCCAAAGAAAAAGGGGGGTCGCCGGTTCGCCGGTGGCCCCTTTTTCATTCGCCGCAGGTATCAATCGGCGCAGTTGCCAAGCCTCTGATCCGCCGTTACCTCTCAGTCCCTATGGCCGTCGCCCGGCCATTGCATTCGAAAGGAATATCATGCGCAAGATCATCATCGCCTCGATGGCCGCCGCGGCCTTCAGCCTCGCCGCCTGCTCGGAAAAGACCCAGGACGCCGCTTCGGAAACCGCCACCTCGGTCGCCGATGACGCCGCCGCCGCTGGCGATGCCGCTGCCGACGCCGCCGCTGGCGCTGCCGACGCGACGGCCGCTGCCGCCGACGAAGCCGCCGATGCGACCGCCGCCGCCGCCGACAAGGCCGGCAACGCCGTCGAAGGCACCGTGAACGCCGCTGGCGAGGCCGCCGACAAGGCCGGCGCCAAGATCGCCGAAGAAACCAAGAAGGCCGAAGCCAACGACAAGAAGTAAGTCGTCGGCACGCCTTCGGGCTGATATCGGGGCTCCATCCACCGTGGATGGAGCCCTTTTTCATGGGAGCGCATGCGATGATCGACCTTCGGATGGCGGGCGCCGCGCTCGCGATGCTGATCCTGACGACGGGATGCAGCCGCACCGACAATGAGCCCGGCCCCGGCGGCGTGACCGTCAGCGAGGCGAAGGCGCTCGACGATGCCGCCGAAATGCTCGAAAGCCGCGACGGCGCCGCGCCAGCCGAGCCGGGCAAGGCGGTGGACGACACGGCAAAGGCCGACAAATTGCGCCTTCCCCTCGCCGCACCGAGCGGATAGGTTGAGCGCGCCCCGCGACTGGCGCTGAAGATGGAATCCCATCGGGAAGCGGGGCCGGCCGGCAGGCTGTCTTGAGCCGCGCGCCTGGGTGATCCATCGCCAGCGCAAGGACATCCGCATGACCGATACGCCCGCCACCACGCCCAACACCACCGTCGTCTTCCTGCTCTTTCCCGGTATCACCCAGCTCGATTTCACCGCGCCCGCGCAGGCGCTTTCGCGCATGCCCGGTGCCATACTCGCGGGCGCCGCGGCCAGCCTCGACCCGATCATGACCGACAGCGGCTTTGCGATCGTGCCGACGCATGATTTCACGGGCGCGCCACAGGCCGACATTCTCTGCATCCCCGGCGGCCATGGTGTCGCCGACGCGCTCGGCGATGCCGCGACGATCGATTTCATCGCGCGCCAGGCGGCGGGCGCGGAATGGGTGACGAGCGTGTGCACCGGCGCTTTCCTGCTCGGCCGCGCCGGACTGCTCGCAGGCAAGCGCGCGACGACGCACTGGGGCTATACCCATCTGCTGCCACTCGTCGGCGCCGAAACGGTCAAAGCGCGCGTCGTCGAGGACGGCCATGTCGTGACCAGCGGCGGGGTTACCTCGGGGCTCGATTTCGCGCTGACCTTGATCGCCCGGCTGCGCGGCGATGCGGTCGCGCAGGCGATCCAGCTCGCGATCGAATATGACCCCGCGCCGCCCTTCCCCGGCGGCCATCCCGACCGCGCGCCCAAGGCGATCACCGCGGGATTGAAAGAGCATGTCTATGATGCCGCCGCGGCGCGGATGGAGGCGGCGCTGTCCGGCGGCTAGCGGCAGCCTGCGAGCGCGATTTCGTAAAGTTTCGGCCAATATTTGCCGGTGACGAACAGGCGCTTCGTTTTCGCGTCCCATGCAATGCCGTTGAGCACGCTGTCGGTCCCGCTCACACCCGCATCGGCCTTGAGCCCCGTCAGGTCGACGAGCGAAACGACGTTGCCGGTGGCGGGATCGATGCGGACGATGAAGTCGCTCATCCACACATTCGCCCAGATCTGGCCGTCGATCGTCTCCAGCTCGTTGATCATCGAGATCGGCCGGCCGCCGAAGCGCACCGTGACGCGCCTCTGCTCCTTCATTGTCGCGGGATCAAAGAAGCGGAGTTCGGTCGTGCCGTCGCTCAGCACCAGGCTGCCTTCGACCATCGTCACGCCCCAGCCCTCGCCTTCATATTTGAAGGTGCCGACGCGTTTCAGATCCTTGATCGACCAGCGGTTGCCGACGCCGCCCTGCCAGGTCACACCGATGATCTGGTCGCCCCAGCGCGTGATGCCCTCGCCGAACTGGTCGGACGGCAGTTTTGTCTGGGCGAGCGCCTTGCCGGTCTTGAGGTCGAGGCGTGCCACGCGTGACTGACCATATTGGCCGGTGGCCTCATAAAGATGCCCCTCGTCCCAGAAGAGCCCTTGGGTAAAGCTGGTCGCCTCGTGCGGGAAGGTTTCGACGATGCGGTATCCACAACGCTCGATCGGCGGCGGCGCGGGCGTTGCTGCGGCTGGAGGATCGGCGAGCAGGGCGAGAGCGAGGACGAAGATCATCGCCGCCCTAGCTATGCCGCATCGCCTGAACTGGCAATGTCCCGCCTCCCCTATTTCGCTACTCCATTTTCGTCATGCCGGACTTGATCCGGCATCCATGACGGCGCCCGTGGCATGGACCCCGGATCAAGTCCGGGGTGACGATGAGTGGGTGGGGCGGCACAAAAAAAAGGGCCGGAGGATTTCTCCCCCGGCCCTCTTTATTCGTTGGCTGAGTGCCGAACGGTACGGACTTAGAAGTCCATGCCGCCCATGCCGCCCATGCCGCCGCCGCCCATGGGCATGGCGGGCTTGTCGTCGGGCGTTTCGGCAATGCCGGCTTCGGTGGTGATCAGCAGACCGGCAACCGAGGCAGCATCCTGCAGCGCGGTGCGGACGACCTTGGTCGGGTCGATGACACCGGCCTTGACCAGGTCTTCATAGACGTCGGTCGAGGCGTTGAAGCCGAAGTTGCTGTCGTTCTGGTCGAACAGCTTGCCCGCGACGACACCGCCGTCGAAGCCCGCGTTCTCGGCGATCTGGCGAACCGGAGCCTGCAGCGCGCGACGGATGATGTCGATGCCGCGGGTCTGGTCTTCGTTGACGCCCGACATGCCGTCGAGAGCCTTCGTCGCGTACAGAAGCGCCGTACCACCGCCGGGGACGATGCCTTCTTCGACCGCAGCGCGGGTCGCGTGGAGGGCGTCGTCGACGCGGTCCTTGCGTTCCTTCACTTCGACTTCCGAAGCGCCGCCGACCTTGATCACGGCAACACCGCCGGCGAGCTTCGCCAGACGTTCCTGCAGCTTTTCCTTGTCGTAATCCGACGTGGTCGTTTCGATCTGCGCACGGATCTGTTCGACGCGGCCCTTGATCGCGTCATGGTCGCCAGCACCATCGACGATGGTGGTGTTGTCCTTGTCGATCGTGACGCGCTTCGCCTGGCCGAGCATGTTCAGCGTGACCGACTCGAGCTTGATGCCCAGGTCTTCGCTGATCATTTCACCGGCGGTGAGGATCGCGATGTCCTGCAGCATCGCCTTGCGGCGATCGCCGAAGCCCGGTGCCTTGACGGCAGCGACCTTGAGGCCGCCGCGCAGGCGGTTGACCACCAGCGTGGCGAGCGCTTCGCCTTCGATGTCTTCGGCGATGATCAGGAGCGGACGGCCCGACTGCACCACGGCTTCGAGGATCGGAAGCATCGACTGGAGGTTCGACAGCTTCTTTTCGAAGATCAGGATGTACGGATCCGAAAGCTCGACGAGCATCTTTTCGGGGTTGGTGATGAAGTAGGGCGACAGGTAGCCGCGGTCGAACTGCATGCCTTCGACGACGTCGAGTTCGAAATCGAGACCCTTGGCTTCCTCGACGGTGATCACGCCTTCCTTGCCGACCTTTTCCATGGCTTCGGCGATCTTGTCGCCAACTTCCTTGTCGCCATTGGCCGAGATGATGCCGACCTGGGCGATTTCAGACGTGCCCGAAACGGGCTTCGACTGTGCCTTGATCGTTTCGACAACCTTGCCGACCGCGAGGTCGATGCCGCGCTTCAGGTCCATCGGGTTCATGCCGGCGGCAACCGACTTCATGCCTTCGCGCACGATCGCCTGAGCGAGAACGGTCGCGGTGGTGGTGCCGTCGCCGGCCTTGTCGTTCGCCTTCGATGCGACTTCGCGCAGCATCTGGGCGCCCATGTTTTCGAACTTGTCCTTGAGTTCGATTTCCTTGGCGACGGTGACGCCGTCCTTGGTGATGCGGGGCGCGCCGAAGCTCTTGTCGATCACGACGTTACGGCCCTTGGGACCGAGGGTCACCTTCACCGCGTCGGCGAGGGTGTCGACGCCGCGCAGGATGCGCTCACGCGCGTCGCGGCTGAATTTTACGTCTTTAGCAGCCATGTGCTTGTTCCTTCAAAAAAGGCGCAGGAAACTGCGCAACTTTACTCGCAAATCGATGAAATCGCTCAGGCGATGACGCCGAGGATGTCCGATTCCTTCATGATCAGCAGCTCTTCGCCGTCGACCTTGACTTCGGTGCCCGACCATTTGCCGAACAGGATGCGGTCGCCCGCCTTGACGTCGAGCGGGGTCACCTTGCCGTCATCGGCGCGGGTGCCGGTGCCGACCGAGACGACTTCGCCTTCCTGCGGCTTTTCCTTGGCGGTGTCGGGGATGATGATGCCGCCAGCCGTCTTTTCTTCGGCTTCGATACGGCGAACAAGCACGCGGTCGTGCAGCGGACGAAATTGCATGGAAATCCCTCCAGAGATGGAAATGATGTCGTTTGGCACTCACAGGGTGCGAGTGCTAACAGTCGGCCATATGGGTGGGAGTCAGATAGGCGTCAAGCGCCGCGCTACAAGATTCGTGCGAAGTTTTTGCGTCAGGCCGGAAGCAGGCCAAGGCGCGCGCGCATCTGCCAGCGGAGCAATAGCACCGCCGAGACCACGACCAATCCCACCGCAAGCCCGATCCACACGCCGACTCCGGCGAGCGGGGTCCAGAAACCGAGATAGATTGCGGTGCCGTAACCCGCGATCCAGTAACCGCAGATCGCGATGATCATCGGGGTGCGCGTATCCTGCAATCCGCGCAGCACCCCCGCGGCCACCGCCTGCGCCCCGTCGAAGAGCTGGAAGGCGGCGGCGACGACGAGGAACTGCATCGCGAAGCCGACGAGCGCGGCGTTGCGCGCGGCATCGACGTCGACATAGATCGACAGCACGAGCGACGGGAAAAGCCACATGATGAGCGCGGTCAGCCCCATGAAGCCGATACCGAGCACCAGCGACGCCTGCCCCGCATGCGCAATACCGCGGTGGCTGCGCGCGCCATAGGCCAGCCCGACGCGGATCGTCGCCGCCTGCGCGACGCCGAAGGGAATCTGGAAGGCGAGCGCCGCGACCTGGAGCGCGATCGTGTGCCCCGCCAATTCGGTCTCGCCGATGCGGCCCATCAGGAAAGCGGCGCCGGTGAACAGCCCCGCCTCCGCGAGAATCGTCAGGCTGATCGGCGTGCCGATGCGCAGCATGTCGAAAAAGCGCGTCCATTCGGACCGCCACCAGTTGCCGAACAGATGATAGCGCCGCAGCCGCCGGTCGCTCTGAATGACGACGACATAGGCGAGCAGCATCAGGAAACTGGTCATCACGCTCGAGATCGCCGAGCCGTGGAGGCCGAGCGCGGGCATACCGAGATGGCCGAAGACGAGCACCCAGTTGCCGAGCGCATTGACGAACAGCGCGCCGAAGGTGATCGCGGTCGCGATCGTCGGCCGCCCGAGCGCCGAGACGAAGATGCGCAGCACCGCTGCCGCGATCATCGGGAACATGCCCCACATCAGGATCAGCAGGAAGCCCGCAGCGCGCGCCGAGGTTTCGGCCGGCTGCCCGGTGGCGAGCATGATCGGCCCGCCCGCGGCGCAGACGCCCATGAAGAGGATCGCCACCAGCGCGCTGAGCCACAGCGCCATGCGCACGGTGCGGCGCACCTCGCGCACCGCATGCTTGCGGCGCCCGAGCTCGGCGGCGATCAGCGGTGCCGATGCGCCGACGAGCCCCGAGCCGGTCCACAGCAGGAGGCCGAAGATCGCGACGCCGAGCGACGAGGCGGCGAGCGCCGCGTCGCCAAGCCGTGCGACGAAGATCACGTCGATCGCGTGGACGAGCATTTGCAGCAGGTTTGCCGCCGCCAATGGCACGGCGAGTGCCAGCGTCGCGCGAAATTCGGCGCGGAGGCCCGGCGGTGTTTCCGCGGTCAAAGGGGCAGCCTGATGCAGCATAGCCGGCCCGGATAGGCGCACGAATGTTACGGTTCAAGTGCAGCGCGGCGGCGGCGGGTTATTTGATGGGGGGGGTGGCAGAAAGGCAACAATATATTCGTCGCGCCCGCCTTCGCTGGGGCGACGGCTCTATTTCATCCCCGCCACATCCCGACCATCTCGACCCCGAACGCGATGAAGGTCAGTGTCAGCCCGACGACGAACAGCCGGTACGCATAAGCCAGATAGCGATATTTGCGCCGCGCGAGCACGACGCCATTCTGGTAGGTATCGCGCAGCATCGTCTCGTACAGATCTTCCTCGGTGCGCAGGCGCGCCTTTACCGTGTCGATGAACTCATCCTCGTCCATCTGTTCGAAGCGGCCGAAGAAGAGGATGTTGCTGTGGTCCTTGCCATCCTTGTAGACGACGGGCGGCGCCTTGCCGACGCGCGGCAGCACCGCCGACACCGCGAGCAGCGCCGACAGGAAGGAAAAGGTCGCGAGGATAGCGAGCGGCATTGCCAGCGCGCCGCCGCCTGAGCGCGCCTGCCCGATCGCGAGCGTGAAGACGACAAAGGTCGCGCCCATCAGGATCGATGCCTTTTGGTCGGCCATCTGCGACAATTGCATCGTGATCTGCTGGTTGGTGCGCACGAGGTGCACCGCGTTCGGCGGGAAGGAAATCGCCGGCCGTTCGGGCGATGTCGTTGTTTCTGCGCTATCCATGCCAAGCTGCCCCTGCTGGCGACCCGTCACGGGGATGCCATGAAGTCCCGTCAGCGGCAAGATGCTGCCCTGTTCCCGCCGCATTCGCTTGCCAATCGGAAGCCTTCGCGGCATGCCGCACGCAACTTTTTTCCATATGGGACGCATCACATGAGCACCGCCCTGCGCGACCAGATTTTAGGGCTGATTGCCCCGTTCAACAAGAAGGGCGTCGAGCTGACCGACGCCACCACCTTTGCCGGCGACCTCGAATGGGACAGCCTGACGGTGATGGATTTCGTTGCCGAGGTCGAGGATACGTTCGACATCATCATCAGCATGAACATGCAGGCCGAGATCGAAACCGTCGGCCAGTTGGTCGCCGCGGTCGAGAAACTGCAGGGCTGATACCGCGATGACCGATCTTTTCTCGAAATTCGACCCGCTGATCCAGCAGCGCGAGCAGCTGCTCGCGACCGGGGTCACCGATCCCTATAATCTGGTGATGGAAAAAGTGATCTCGCCGACCGTCGCGATCTGCAACGGGCGCGAGACGATCCTGCTCGGCACCTATAATTATATGGGCATGACCTTCGACGAGGATGTCATCGCCGCGGGCAAGGACGCGCTCGACAAGTTCGGCAGCGGCACCACCGGCAGCCGCGTCCTCAACGGCACCTATCAGGGCCACAAGGAGTGCGAGGACGCGCTCAAGGAATTTTACGCCATGGATCATGCCATGGTGTTTTCGACCGGGTATCAGGCGAACCTCGGCATCATTTCGACGATCGCCGGCAAGGGCGATTATGTCATCCTCGACATCGACAGCCATGCGTCGATCTATGACGGCTGCGCGATGGGCAATGCCGAAATCGTCGCCTTTCGCCACAATGACGTCGAAGCGCTCGAAAAGCGCCTGAAGCGCCTGCCCCCCGAAGCGGGCAAGCTCGTCGTGCTCGAAGGCGTCTATTCGATGCTCGGCGACGTTGCGCCGCTGAAGGAAATGATCCGCGTCTCGAAGGAAGCCGGCGCGATGGTGCTGGTCGACGAGGCGCACTCGATGGGCTTCATCGGCGAAAATGGCCGCGGCGTCGCCGAAGCGCAGGGCGTATTGGACGATGTCGACTTCGTCATCGGCACCTTCAGCAAGAGCGTCGGCACCGTCGGCGGTTTCTGCGTGTCGAACCACCCGAAGTTCGAAATCCTGCGGCTCGTCTGCCGCCCGTACGTCTTCACCGCCTCGCTGCCGCCGAGCGTCGTCGCGACCGCGGCGACGAGCATCCGCAAGCTGATGCACGGGTCGAACAAGCGCGCGCACCTGTGGGAAAATTCGAAGGTTTTGCACAAGGGACTGCGCGACCTCGGTTTCCAGCTCGGCACCGAAGAGCCGCAGTCGGCGATCATCGCGGTGATCATGCCCGACCTCGAAAAGGGCGCGATGATGTGGGAAGCGCTGCTCGAGGAAGGACTTTACGTCAACCTCGCGCGCCCGCCCGCAACCCCCGCCGGCATGACCTTGCTGCGCTGTTCGCTGTGTGCAGAACACACGATCGAGCAGGTCGGCGAAATCCTCGGCCGGTTCGAACGCGCTGGCCAGCGCGTCGGCATTATCGGCTGAACCGAGGCCATCCGCCGACCAGCGGATTCCTTTTCGGGGCGAGTTGAAGCGGTGTTAAGGCAGCGGCGGCTTCGGCGCTTTGCGGCGCCGTGCTTGTCCGGTAAGAGAAACGCGTGTTCGAGCGGGATGGCGATAGCGAAAATGACGGCCGGCGGGAGCGTGTACGCTTCTGGCTGACGATCGTCCTCGGTGCGATCCTGACCGGTGTGGTCGGGGCGCTCGTGCTGCTGCTCGCGCGCGCCAACGATAATTACGACCGCTCGCTCGGCTGGCAGGCGCAAAGCCTGGAAGTCATTTCGCAAACGCGGTCGGTCGACGCCGCGATCGCGCGCGCCGAGGCGTCGCTCGGCCGCTTCGCGGTCGGGCTGCAAAAAGAGGACGGGCGCGTCTATGAATATCAGTGGGGGCGCGCGCGACAGTTCCTCGCGCAATTGCGGCGCAACGTCCGCGACAATCCGAAACAGATGGCGCTGGTCGAACAGCTGACGCGCGAAATGGACAGCCGCGGGGCGCAGCTCGGCGACGCGGCGCTCAGCGCCAACTATAACCAGACCGTCGCGGCCATTTCGAAATATTATGCGGCCGGCAAAGGCCAGGGCGTCAGCCAGATCGACAAGCTGCTCAGCGAAATCATCGCGAACGAACGCGCGCTGCTGTACGAGCGCAACCGGCTTGCCGTGGCCGATCGCGCCAGCCTCAACCAGGCGATCCTGCTCTTTTCGCTACTGGGGGCGAGCGCCGCGGTCATCGCGATCGGCGCGACCTTCTCGCTGCTCCGCGCCGAAGGCGAACGGCGGCTCGCGCGGAACGAGCAGCTTTTCGAGAGCGACCGTGCGATGCTGCTCGAAGCGGCGGTCAAGGAACGAACCGCGGAACTGGCGCACGCGAACGACGCGCTGCGCGGTGAGATGATCGAGCGCGAAGCCGCCGAGGCGCAGCTGCGCCAGGCGCAAAAGATGGAGGCGGTCGGCCAGCTGACCGGCGGCATAGCGCATGATTTCAACAATATGCTCGCCGTCGTCGTCGGCGGACTCGAATTGGCGCAACGATCCCCCGCAAAAGCGTCGCGCCACCTCGCCAACGCGCTCGATGGCGCCAATCGCGCCGCCGACCTGACGCGTCGGCTATTGACCTTTGCCCGGTCGGAACCCGCGCGCCCCGAGATGGTCGCGATCGACGAATGCATCACGAGCTTTGCCGAGCTGATCGAACGCACGATCGGCGACCGCATCGCGTTGACGCTCGACCTGCAGGCGCCGAGCCGTGCCTGCTGGGTCGACCGGCAGCAATTCGAAAATGCGCTGCTCAACCTCGCGGTCAATGCGCGCGACGCGATGAACAGCCATGGTTCGCTGACGATCCAGACGCTCGACGATGGCGAAGGCAAGGCGCTCGCGGTGCGGGTGATCGACACCGGATGCGGCATGTCGCCCGAAGTGCTCGAACGCGTGTTCGACCCCTTTTACACGACCAAACCCGCGGGCCAGGGCACCGGGCTGGGCATGAGCCAGGTCTTCGCCTTCTGCCGCCAGTCGGGCGGCGAAGTGCAGCTTTCGTCGACCGAGGGCGAAGGCACCAGCGTCGCGATGCTGCTGCCGATCGCCAAGCCGCAGGCCGATGCGGCCACCGAGGCGCTGCCCGGCGATGCCGACGACCCCGAATCACCCGCCGACGCGCTCAGCATCCTGGTCGTCGAGGACGACGAACGCGTCCTCGCGGCGACGGTCGATGCGGTCAGCGAGCTGGGCCATAGCGTGGTCGCCTGCGGTAACCCGCTCGAGGCCGAAACGCTGGTCGAGCGGCGGCTGGCCGAGGGAGGGAGCGGCTTCGACCTGATCCTGTCCGACGTGCTGATGCCGCAGCTGACCGGCCCCGAAATGGTCGCGCAACTGAAACAGCGCTGGCCCGACCTTTCGGTGCTGTTCGTGACCGGCTATGCCGGCGACGCAAGCGAGGACGCCAGCTTCGGCGACCATGATGTGCTGCGCAAACCCTTTACCCTCACCGCGCTCGACCAGGCCATCCGCCGGCGCGGCGAGGCGCGGCCGACCGAAGGACAAAGGCTCGCGAGCTAATTCCCGTTTTCCGGATGAGAATGCTTAGCGGATCGCCCCGCTCTTCATCAGGCGCGGCACCAACGTCAGCGCGGCGACGAGCGGCCAGCGGCGCTGCCACGGCTTGATCTCGATCTTCGTTCCCGCGTGGCGGTTGATCTTCCACGCCAGATAATCGATCCCGCCCGCATAGGTCAGGCTGGCCTTGGCAAGCCGCGCGATGCTGAGCGCCTTGCCCTCGAGCCGCCGCCGCGCCCAGCCGCCGGCGCGCGCATCGGCCGGGATCGCGGCGATCGCGGGCAGGCTGAACCGCTCGTAGCGCGCAGCATCGGCGTCGACCACCGACTGTGCGCGGCTCGTGCGTTCGGCGCGGAGTTCAACCGAATAGGTGAGCGAAAAGGCGCGTCGCCACCAGTCGAGCGGCGCTTCGCCATCGATGCGGCCCGCCGCGGCGAGCAGCGTCGGCGCCGCGCGCGCCACCGCCGCGACGGCCCGGTCACGCGCGGTATCGTCGACCGCCCAGACGAGGCGCGACGGCTGCGCAAAGCGCGCCCACACCGACACATTGCGCGTCTCCGCGCCGTTCAGCCGGTCGAAATCACCTTCGCTGAGCACCGCATATTTGGCGATCAGCCCGCCCGACTGGAACGGAAACACATTGGGCGGGATCAGGCGGTTGGCGGCCGCCATCCAGCGCTTCGGATAAGCGTCGCTATAGTCCGACACGATCAGGTAGAAATCGAGCATCAGCCCGTCGAGCTCGCTCTCGCGCAGGCAGCTGCCATAAAAAAGCACCGCGCGCGCGCTGCCGGGATATTGGGCGGCGATCGCCGCTGCCATCGCCGCGGCGCGCGGGTCGACAGGGGTCGCCAGTTCGGCGCGGACCAGATCGATCAGGTCGGACACGCGCGGAGGCTCAGGCGGCGAGGCGCAGGAACGGCACCGGCTGCGTCGAGGTCAGGATGATCGGCATGCCGTGCTTGGCCTGGAAGATTTCGCCGTCGAGGATCACGTTCGACCGCTCGCCCTCGATGCGGATTTCGTCGCCCTGCTGGAAATGCACGCCATCGAGCGGCTTTTGCCCCAATGTCCCGCGCCATGCCCCGCCGAGCATACGGAACATCGCCCCGACATTGCTGTCGGTGGCAAGCAGCTTCATATTCCCGTTGGTGCCGTGCGCTTCGCTCGTGCGGATGCTGAGCAGCAATTTCTCGAGCGTGGTGACGATCAGCAGCGAGAATTTGCCTTTGAACTCGCCCTGACGGATCAGCGACACGGTCATATTTTCGGGCTTGGGCGGCAGGCGGCCGCCGCCGATCCCGAAGATGATCGCGAACAGGCCGAGGATCGCCGCGAGGAAATGCGAAATCCCGTTCGGCAGGCCGAGCGGGTAGATGCGGTTGCGGCAATAGAGCATCACATCGGCGAGATAGGCGCCGCCGAGGAACATGCCGAGCACCGGCCGCGCTTCGCCGCCGCTGTCGAGTGAGATCAGCTGGCGTTCGATCACATGATCCTCGAGCCGGCCGCTCGCGACGAGTTCGAGCACGCGCTCCAGCGCCTTGATCGGATCGCCCTCGGCACCGAGGTCGAGCGCGATGAGGTTGGTCTTGCCGTTCGGAAGCACCGCGACGGGCGGCGGCGAGCCGCCGAAATGGTCGCCCGAATAGATTTCGGTCAGCGCGGCCTGCACCGTGCCGTCGCCGCCGTTGATCACGACGACGCGCGGGCCGACCATCGCCATGGTGCGAATGGCCTTTTCGATCTGGTCGACGTCCTCGACCTCATAATGAAAGATGTCGGGGTGCGCCGCGCAATATTCGCGAACCCGCGGCAACAGCGAGCGGTTGCCCGTGGAGCGTGGATTCGAAAGGAGCGCGACGCTTGCCATATATATTCAGAGCCTTATTCGACCGGATCGAAGGACAGTCCGTTGACATAGTTCAGCACGACCGGGACGCGCTTGGTGGCGCCGCCGACCGCAAAACTGACCGTTGCCAATTTGGGCTTCCGCTTGAAGATGAAGTCGCTGACCTTCATGTCGGGGTTGCCCGACAGGCCCGCGCCGTCGCTGCGGTCCGACTTGCCGTTGCCGTTCATGTCGTGCCGCACCGAAATGACATAGCTGCCCTGCTGCTTCACGGGCACGCAGACCGACATGGTGCCGGCGCGCGACACGGGCACGTCGACGCGTTCAATCCATTTGCGCTTTTCCAGATAGCTGCTGTTCGCGCTGTAAATCTGCACGCGCAGCGTTCCCGTGCGCGCCTTGAAACCGCGCACATCGACCTGGACGGCGGTGGCATTGCTGTTGCAGAGGGCAGCGCTCGGCCCCAGCGCGGCACCCTGCGCCGCGACGGGCGCGATCAGCGCTCCGGCAGCGCCGGCGGCCAGCAGTCCGGCGAGAAACATTTTCGACATGACCTCAAAACCTCCAGAGGCTATAGCCATGTCAGCAAGCGCAAAAGCGCACGCTGACACGGGTCCCTGTCGCCCTTGAATCGGCATATCGGAAACAACTGCGGCCAAATCATGGTGATGGGGCGACCAAAGATTGAATAAGCTTCCTGCCATCGACCGCTACATCGCGCGGCTCATCTTCTTCCCGATGCTCGGCACGCTCGTCCTGTCGGCGATGCTGCTCGTGCTCGAAAAGATGCTGCGCCTGTTCGATTTCGTCGCGACCGAGGGCGGCCCGGTCAGCGTCGTGTGGCGCATGCTCGCGAACCTGATCCCCGAATATCTCTCGCTCGGCATCCCGATCGGGCTGATGCTGGGGATTCTCCTTGCTTTCCGGCGCCTTGCGACATCGAGCGAGCTCGATGTGCTGAAGGGCGTGGGGATGAGTTTCGGGCGGCTGATGCGCGTGCCCTTCGCCTATGCGATCGCGCTCGCGGCGCTCAATCTGGCGATCGTCGGCTTTATCCAGCCCGTCGCGCGCTACGCCTATGAAGGGCTGCAGTTCGAACTGCGCTCGGGCGCGCTCGGCGCCTCGATCAAGGTCGGTGAATTCACCAAATTGGGCGACCGCATGACGCTGCGGATCGAGGAAAGCTATAACGACGGGCGCAGCTTGCGCGGCATTTTCGTGCGCGGCGACAACAAGGATGGGCAGCGCGTGTCGGCGACCGCGGCGCGCGGGCAGTTCCTGGCCACCGACGATCCGAACACGATCATCCTGCGCCTGTCGCAGGGCGTGCTGATCCATGAATCGCCCAAATTCGCCGTGCCGCGCGTGCTGACCTTCGACAATCACGACCTGCCGATCCCGCTGCCCAAGATCGAGGCCTTCCGCCTGCGCGGCGGCGCCGACCGCGAAATGACGATCCCCGAGCTGTTCGTCGCGGGCAAGGACCAGAATTCGTCGGTGCAGACGCGGCTCGAATCGCGCGCGAATTTCCACTTCCGCATCGTCGAGGTGATGTCGATGTTCCTGATCCCGCTGATCGCGATCGCGCTCGCCATCCCGCCCAAACGATCGACCTCGTCGCTCGGCGTCTTCCTGTCGATCGTGCTGCTGGTGACGCAGCACAAGATCAACCAATATGCCGAAGACATGGGCGCGCGCGGGGTGGTCGACCCGCTGATCGCGCTGTGGGTGCCCTATCTCTTGTTCGCGGCGCTCGCGATCTGGATGTATTATGTCGTCGCGCATGTCCCGGGCGGCCAGCCGATCGGTGCGCTTGAGCGCGTCGCGGCGAAGGCGGCGCAGAAAATCCGTAAAATGCTCACGATGTTTCAGCGCAAGCCGGGGCTGGTGGAGAGTGTGAACTAAATGAATCAGCTCCACTTTTTCCCGTCGCGGACGATGGCGCTCTACGTCGGCCGCCTTTTCCTCGTCCGCTCCTTCTCGATCCTCTTCGCGCTGGTGCTGATCCTCCAGACGCTCGACCTCCTGGGCGAGAGCGGCAAGATTCTTGCGGTCGCGGGCAACAGCGACTCCGACGTGTGGCGCTATGTCGGGATGCGGCTGCCGCAGATCGTCGAAACCTTCCTGCCCTTTTCGGTGCTGCTCGGCACGATATTGACGATGGTGACGCTCAACCAGAATAGCGAGGTCATCGCGATGAAGGCGTCGGGCATGTCGGCGCATCAGGTGCTCGCGCCCTTGTTTCTCGCGGCCTTTCTCGTCGCGGGGATCAGCTTCGCGTTCAACGAACGCATCGTCACGCGCTCGACCGCGGCGCTCAGCGCCTGGCAAAAGGTCGAATATAAGAAAGTCCCCAAGGACAGCGGTATACGCACCAACATCTGGGTCCGCGACGGCGACAATCTGATCAACGCCGCGACGGTCGACACCAGCGGCCCGGTGATCATCCTCGGCTATGTGACGATCTACGAGCGCACCGGCGGCGTGCTGTCGTCGATGCTGTCGGCCGACAGCGCGCGCGCGCTTCCGGCCGGCGGCTGGGAACTGACCAATGCGCGGCGTTTCCTGCGCCGCTCGGGCACGCTCGAACCGCTCGGCACGATCGTCGCGGCAAAGGATGTCCGCCCCGACCAGTTCACGCTGGCGCAGGTCGACGGCGACGAACTGCCCTTCCTCCAGCTCCAGTCGGCGATCGCCGATCTCGAGGCCGCGGGACGCCCGGTCGATGCGCTGAAGGGCGTGCTGTGGCACAAGATTTCGGGACCGTTGTCGGCGATATTGATGCCGCTGCTCGGCGCGGTCGCGGCGTTCGGCCTCGCGCGCTCGGGCAAGCTGTTCATCCGCGCGATCATCGGCATGGGCCTCGGCTTCGCCTATTTCGTCGCCGACAATTTCGCGCTCGCGATGGGCGATTTGGGGGCTTACTCGCCGTTCCTTGCAGCGTGGGGGCCATTCATATTGTTCGCGCTGATCGGCGAGATGATCTTGATCCGGACTGAGGAATAGCTTTTGTCCGGTTCGGAAAAACGGACCGTAAGCTTTGCCCAAGCCATGGTGCTGGCGTCCGGCCTTCTGCTTGCATCATGTGGCGATCCCCCGCCGCCCAGCACAACGCATTGGCGAATTGCGGTCAGCGGGAGCCCGTCATGCCTCGGTGATTTAACCCGAGAAATGGCGGCGGCGCGGATAGAGGTCGCCCGCTTTCCTGAATGGAAAAACGGACGGGGTGCGATGGAATTCGGCCCGATTCCCGAGAACAGGATCAGCGATTTAAACACCCTTGTCCGCGCTTCGGGATGCGCAACGCTAATGGTGAAACGTCCGAGCTGCACGACCGATCACTCCGACGTGAGCGCCTGTTAGTCGTAACCGCTGGCGGCCTTTTTTCGGCGTTCAGGCAGCAGCCCCCCGCGCCGACCCTGCGACAAGATTCATCACCAGCTTCGGCAGGCTGTCGTAATTTGCGCCATGATATTGCGAATCGGCGGGCAGCACGTCCTTCAGGCGGCGGTGCGCCTCGGCGAGCGAATGATAGGGCACGCCCGGCAGCAGATGATGCAGCGCGTGATAGCGCAGGCCCACCGGCGCCCACAGCTCGGGCAGCAGCCCCGGCGGCGGCACGTTGACGCTGTCGAGGAACTGGCCGGTCACGGTCAGCACCGCGCCGTCATTTTCCCACAGATGCGCGACGAGCGTGCGGATCTGATTGAGCACCAGCGTCGCGGCAGCGATGGCACCAAAGATGACGAGCGCGCGCAGCGGCACCCAGCCGAAGACGCCCGCGGCGATCAACAGGCTCGACCACGCCCATGCGCCGCCCTCCTGCCACGCCCATTGGCGGCGGAACTCGCCCTCGGGCGGCTTGCGGCGGAACATCGGGTTGATGATCATCCCCGAATAGCGCTCGACGACGATCTTGCGCAGCGGCGGGATCAGGAAGGACAGCGGGGTGAGCACCGCATAGCGAAAGAGGAGCGCCACCGGCGCGAACGCCGCGGCGACGACGAACAGCGGCACCGTCCACGGCTTCATCAGCGCGAGCGGCAGATATTCGGGATCCTCGACCGTGCCATATTTGGTGCGGTTGTGGTGCAGGCTGTGGATACCCTCGTACATGAACGACGGGATCAGCATCGGCACGCCGACAAGGACGTTCCAGCCGAGGCGGAAACCCGGAAGCGCATTTTTGCGGATATGCGTGAGTTCGTGGATGAAGCTGCCCGCGCGGTAGAGCGCGACGACCGAAATCACCACGGCGACCAGCATCCACGCGGTCGAGGGCGCGAGGATCGCCGCCGCAATGCCCGCATAGCCGACGAAGGCCGAGGCCAGCATATCGGTCCAATAGATACGCGCCGACGGCTGCACGAGATCGCGCGTCAGCTCCGAAGCCGCGCGGATCATCGCCATATCGTCGGCAATCGCCGACTTTGGCGTTTTGGCAATCGACTTCGCGAAGGGGGTCGCGATCCGATCGGCAGGGGGGTTGATCGTCGTCATACGGGTGTCTTCACCATGATTTCGTGGCAGCAAAATGGCCGAATGCGGGTCGCCAGCGCCATTTCTATGCCCTAATGCGTCGCCAAACATATAGGTCAGGCAATTCAGGAAACCAGTATGAGCGGACATTCGGACGGCCCGATCACCATCCACCCGGTCAAGACCAAGGACGATTTGCGCGAGTTCGTCGAGCTCGCCTTTCGGCTCAATCGCGGCGATCCGTCGTGGGTGCCGCCGCTGAAGGGCGAGGTGTATGGCCTGCTGACGCCCGGCAAGAATCCGTGGTTCGAACATGGCAAGGCGCAGTTCTTCCTCGCGCGGCGCAATGGCCGTACGATCGGGCGCATTTCGGCGCATATCGACGCCCTCGCGCTCGCACAGCCCGCCGAACAGGGCATGGGGCCGGGCACCGGCAATTGGGGCCTGCTCGAAGCCGAGGATGAGGGGGCGGCGCAGGCGCTGCTCGTCGCCGCCGAGGATTGGCTGCGCACGCAGGGCATGCACCGCTCGCTCGGGCCGCTGTCGATTTCGATCTGGGACGAACCCGGGCTGCTGATCGAGGGGTTCGATAACCAGCCGACGGTGATGATGGGGCACAACAGCCCGCTCTATCGCGGCTGGGTCGAGGGCGCCGGCTATCGGCCGGTGAAACAACTGCTGAATTACGACGTCGCGATCGACGAGGGATTCCCGCCGATCGTCAACCGCATCGTCGCGGCGGGCGAGAAGAATGCGCGCATCCGCATCCGCAAGGTCAACAAGCGCCGCTTCGCCGCCGAGGCGGCACTGATCATGGGGCTGCTCAACGATGCCTGGTCGGACAATTGGGGCTTTGTCCCGCTGACCGACAGCGAGATCGCCTATGTCGGCAAGAAGCTGAAAGACATCGTCTTCGAGGACCTGATCCGCGTCGCCGAAGTCGACGGCGAGCCGGTCGCCTTTATGATCGTGCTGCCGAATATCAACCAGCTGCTGATCGACATGGAGGGATCCTTGCTCCCCTTCAACTGGGCGCGGCTGCTGTGGTGGCTGCGCAAACCGCAGAGCCATATCCTGCGCGTGCCGCTGATGGGCGTCGCAAAAAAGCTCCAGAACAGCCGGATGGCGAGCACGCTCGCCTTTATGATGATCGAATATATCCGCCGCGACGCGGTCGTCGATTATGGCACCAAGCGCGGCGATATCGGCTGGGTGCTCGACGACAATCAGGGGATGAATGCGGTCGCCGAGGCGATCGGGGCCGAGGTCAACCGCGTGTACCAAATCTACGACAAATCGCTCTGACACCGGGACAGCTTTGCGACAAATGCGGGCCATCGTGCGTTGGACGCACGGAAAGGCTTTGTCATGGCAGCCCAATATCTTGCCGCCAATCGCTTCGGACTCGGCCGCCGGTTCGACGATCCGGCGATCGATGATCCGAAAGCCTGGCTGACGCGCCAGATCGGCGATTATGATCCCGCCCCCGCCGCGCTGGCGGGCCTCGCCGGGCGCGACGCGATCGCCGCCGCTTATGTCGAATATCAGGGCGAACGGCAGGCGATGCGCCGCGAAGCCGCCGACATGCCGATGACCGAGGCGAAAAAGGGCATGGACCCCGAACTCCGCCGCCTGTCGCGCTCGGCGATCCGCCGCCATTATGTCGATGCAAGCGCCGCGCGCCTGTCCGCCGCGGTCGCGACGCCAACCCCCTTCCCCGAGCGGCTCGTCCATTTCTGGGCGAATCATTTCGCGGTGTCGGCGGACAAGCAGACGGTCGTCGGCTTCGCGGGAAATTACGAAAATGAAGCGATCCGCCCGCATATCATGGGCAAATTCTCCGACCTCCTCATCAACGCGGTCCGGCATCCCGCGATGCTGCTCTATCTCGATCAGGCGCAGAGCTTCGGTCCCGACAGCCCGTTTGCGACGCGCGTGCGAAACCGCGGCAAGCGGCAGGCGCCGGGGCTCAACGAGAATCTCGCGCGCGAGATATTGGAGCTGCACACGCTCGGCGTGCGCACGGGCTATACGCAGAGCGACGTGACGGCTTTTGCGAAGGCGCTCACCGGTCTGACCGTCGCGGGCCTCGGGCGCGGCGCCGGGCAGCGGCTGATGCCCGCCGATGCCCGGCCCGGCGAGACGGTGTTCATCGACCGCCTCCACCAACCCGGCGCGCAGACGATCCTTGGCAAGCGGTACGACGATGCCGGGGCCCGGCAGGCCGAAGCCGTGCTGCGCGACCTCGCCGTTCATCCCTCGACCGCGAAACATATCGCCGCCAAGCTGGCGCGCCATTTCACCGGGGATGTGCCCCCTGCGGCCTTGGTCGACCGGTTGTCGGCCGACTTCCTCAAGACCGGCGGCGATCTTCCGTCGCTCTACCGCACGCTGGTTGCCTCGCCCGAGCCGTGGGCCGCTACGCCCGCGATGTTCAAATCGCCGTGGGACTGGACCGTGTCGATGCTCCGCGCGCTCAAAGCGCCCGCGCTTGGCGAACGGCAGAATATCGCCGCGATGTTCACCCAGCTTGGCCAGCCCGTGTGGCGCCCCGGATCGCCCGCGGGCTATGACGACAAGGTCGCGACCTGGGCGGGATCGGCGGCGCTGATGCAGCGCGTCGAACTCGCGAGCCGGATCGCGGGGCGGATCGGCGACCGCGCCGATGCACGCGTGCTCGCGCCGCTCGTCCTCGCCGACGCGCTCACCCCCGAAACGCGCCAAGCGATCGCGCGCGCCGACAGCCCCGGACAGGGCATCGCGATGCTGTTCGCCAGCCCGGCCTTTTTGCGGAGATAGACCCCATGATCCTCTCACGCCGCTCGATCATATTGTCGGGGATCACCGTCGCTGCGACGGGCGCGCTGCCCCGCTTTGCCTATGCCGCTGCGGGCACGCCGAAACGCCTCGTCTTCATCATCCAGCGCGGCGCAGCCGACGGGCTCGCGATCGTCGCGCCGACCGGCGATCCCGCCTTCGCCGCCGCGCGGCGCACGCTGGCCGACGAAACCGCGGGCGGCGCGAAGCTCGACGGCATGTTCACGCTGCACCCGGCGCTCGTCGCAACCGCCGGCCTCTATACGGGCAAGCAGGCGCATTTCGCGCACGCGGTTGCCACCGGCTATCGCGACCGGTCGCATTTCGACGGGCAGAATATGCTCGAGGGCGGCGGGTCGCGGCCCTATGGGCGCGACACCGGCTGGGTCGGGCGGCTGCTCACCCTGCTCCCCGCCGCCGAGCGCGATGCGATCGCGATCGCCCCCGCCGTGCCGCTCGCGCTGCGCGGGACGGTTCAGGTCGGAACCTATGCGCCGAGCCGCCTGCCGCAGGCCGACGCCGACCTGATCGCGCGGCTGACCGCGCTCTACGCCGACGATCCCCTGCTCCACCCGCTATGGGACAGCGCCGTCAAGACGCAGGAACTGGCGGGCGACATCGGCGGCAACAATGGCCGCAACGGCGCCGACCTCGGCAAGCTCGCGGCCTCGCTGATGCTGCCCGCCGATGGCGCGCGGGTGATGATGGTCGAAACCGGCGGCTGGGACACGCATAGCGGCCAGCGCGGCCGGCTGGCGGCGCAATTGCGCGGGCTCGACCAGCTTGTCGGCGCGCTCCAGACGGGTCTTGGTCCGGCGTGGAGCGATACGCTGGTGATCGTCGCGACCGAATTCGGGCGGACGGTCGAGGTCAATGGCACCGGCGGCACCGACCATGGCACCGCATCGACCGCGATGCTGCTCGGTGGCGGATTGAACGACGGCGGCAAGGTGTCAGCCGACTGGCCGGGGCTCGGTGCGGCGGCGCGTTACGAAGGCCGCGACCTCAAACCGACGCGCAGCCTCGAAAGCGTGATCGCCGCCGCGGTGGCGCATCATTATGCGCTCGACCCGAAGCGGGTGGTGACGACGCTGTATCCTGACGCCTGAGGCGACAAAATATTTGAGAAGCTCCGTGTCCCTGCGAAGGCAGGGACCCATCTCCCGTCGGCTCAAAATGGCACGGGCCGGAGATGGGCTCCCGCCTTCGCGGGAGCACACGGCTTTTCAATTAAACTCCGCTTTACGAAAGCACCGCCCAGGTCGGCGCATGGTCGCTGGCCTTCTCGCGGCCGCGATGATCTTTGTCGACGCCCGCGTCGACCAGCCGGTCGGCGAGCGCGGGACTCAAAAGCAGATGGTCGATGCGAAACCCATGGTCGCGCTGCCAGCCGCCCGCCTGATAATCCCAGAAGGTCCAGACGCCGCCAGCCGGGTGGCGGCTGCGGAGCGCGTCGGTCCAGCCGTCGCCGAGCAGGCGGAACCAGGCGTCGCGCGATTCGGGCTGCATCAGCGCGTCGGTCGCCATCACGCGCGGGTCCCACACATCGTCGTCGTGCGGGATGACGTTGTAATCGCCCGTGAGGATCGTCGGAATCTCGGAGGCGAGGAGGAACTTCGCGCGCTCGCGCAGCCGCGCCATCCAACGCAGCTTATAATCGAATTTCGGTCCGGGCTGCGGATTGCCGTTGGGAAGGTAGATCGACGCGACGCGCAGGCCGTGAACATCGGCCTCCAGATAGCGTGACTGTTCGTCCTCCGCTTCCCCTGCGAGCCCGCGTTGCACCTCGACCGGCTGCGTACCCTTCGCGAGGATCGCGACGCCGTTGAAGCCCTTTTGCCCGTGATAGAGGAAGCCGTAGCCCGCCGCCTCGATCTCTTTCGTCGGCATCGTTTCGTCGCTCGATTTCAGTTCCTGCAGGCAGGCGACATCGGGCTGCGTTTCCTCGAGCCATTCGACGAGGCGCGGCAAACGGGCCTTGATCCCGTTGATATTGAAGGTCGCGATTTTCATGCCGCACCTATGGCAGCAAGCATCGCGCTGTGAAAGGCGTCAGATCGAGAAGCTCGATCCGCAGCCGCAGCCCGAGGCCGCGTTGGGATTTTCGACTTTGAACGACGATCCGCCGAGCGAATCGACGAAATCGACGATGCAGCCGCGCACCAGGTCGATGCTGACCGGATCGACGACCAGCTTCACCCCGTCGGTTTCGGTGACGATATCATCGGCATCAATTTCGTCGGCTAAGCCGAAGCGATAGGTGAAGCCCGAACAGCCGCCGCCATCGACCGCGAGGCGGAGCGCGGCCTCAGCCTCGCCCTTGCGGTCGGCGATCCAGCGGACGCGCGCCGCGGCGGCGGGCGACAGGGTGATATCGGAAAGCTGCGTGGCCATGTTCGCTAGATAGGCGTCCTGTTCTCAAATAAAAAGGGCGCCTCGACGGTTGACCCGCCTGGCGCCCCTCCTCTCCGACCCAGGAAAGCTCGTTATTCGGGACCGCCCATCGCGACATTCTTGCCGGTGATCGCTGCGATCGCCATCTGGTCCGAGCGAACGAACGGCATCGGGTTGACCGGTGCACCTTCGATGCGGACTTCATAATGGAGGTGGTTGCCGGTCGAACGACCGGTCGAACCGACGAAACCGAGAACGTCACCCTTTTTGACCGACTGGCCGGGGGTGACGACATAGGAAGACATGTGGCCATAGCGCGTCTGGATGGCGTTGCCATGTTCGACTTCGACATAATTGCCATAGCCGCCGAGGCGCTGGGCGCGGCCGACGATGCCGTCGGCGGTCGCGTAAATCGGGGTGCCGCGCGGCGCCGGGATGTCGATGCCATTGTGGCGGGCGACCTTGCCGGTGACGGGGTGGACGCGCATGCCGTACGACGACGACAGCGACATCTGGTCGATCGGGCGGCGCGAAGGCACCGCAACGCCGATCGAGGCGGTCAGGCCGGTGTCGAGGCGCTTCCACGCCTGAAAGATTGCGCGGGCTTCGCTGTCTTCGCCGGTCGACGGAACGCCAGCGGTGAAGCTGTCGTCATCGGGCTCGTCGGGAGCGACAATACCAGCGTCGGCGCTGGTTTCGGCAGCGTGGGCGGCCGGTGTGGCCAGTCCGAAACATGCTGCCGCGCAGAATATTGCGACTTGGTGCAACTTCTGCGCCAGAAGAGTGTTAATCAAAACTACGACCCCGCATCTGTCATGTCGCCAAAGTCCGAAAAGGGCCTTGGCGCCGGTGTTTTTTGGTTTGGATGATTGCTCATCCCCCGCGGAAGCCTGTGTGCTGCCCCAATCCTTACGAAGCAATAACGGCGTAGAATTCTTGCGTTAAACCGGCGTCGTGGCGCGCCGAGTCGTTGAACGGAGGCTTCAAACTGCCCCGAAACCGCGATTTCACTAAGGCGTGCCACGTTTCAACGACGTTGAATCCCCTTTCGTCGCACTTTTGCCGAAACCAGACTGTGCCCGCGCTCACATGGCGGATCTCATCGTTGTAAATACGCGATAAAATCTTTGCAGATGCCTCGTCGCCAACGGCGCGGAAGCGTTCGACGGTTGACGGCGTGACGTCAAGCCCGCGCGCTTCGAGCACCATCGGCACGATCGCGAGCCGCGCCAGCACGTCATCCGCCGTATCCTGCGCCGATTCCCACAATCCGGCGTGCGCCGGGAGCGCGCCATAATAGCTGCCAAGCTGGCGGAGGCGCCGGTCGAGCAAGGCGAAATGCATCGCTTCATCGGCGGCGACGCCGATCCAGTCATCGACGAAAGCGCGCGGGAATTCACCGCCGAACCGGCCCACCAGGTCGACCGCGAGGTCGATCGCGACGAATTCGATATGCGCGAGCGCGTGGAGCAATGCGACGCGGCCGCGTTCCGACCCGCCCTTGCCGCGTCTCGGCATCCGGTTCGGCGCAAGCAGTTCGGGCGCCGCGGGCCACGCGGGCTCGTCGGGCATCGCGGTGTCGCAGCGATGCGCGAGCTTTCCCTGCCGCCAAGCGCGCGCCAGGCCACGCGCCGCGCGGCGCTTGTCGTGCGGGTCCGGCGTCAGCAGGACCGCGCGCGCGGCTTCATCCAAGGTCGGCATGTCAGAGGGCTTTTGCCGCCTCCAGCACGGCGTCGGCATGGCCCTTCACACGCACCTTGCGCCATTCCCTGACGAGCTTGCCGTCGGCGCCGAACAGAAAGGTCGAGCGTTCGATCCCCATATAGGTGCGGCCGTAATTCTGCTTTTCGACCCACGTGCCAAACGCTTCGCACACCGCGCCATCTTCGTCGGAGGCGAGGCGGACGGTCAGGCCGTATTTGTCGCGGAATTTGCAGAGTTTCGCGGGCGCATCGCGCGATACGGCGAGGATCTGAGCGTCCAGCTTCACAAACTCGGGCGCGAGGCGGGTGAAATCCTGCGCTTCGGTCGTGCAGCCGGGTGTGTCGGCTTTCGGATAGAAATAGACGACGAGCGGCGCACCTTTCAGGCCAGCAAGGTCGATCGCCGCGCCATCGGCGTCGAGGAGTTTGACCGCAGGTATCGCATCACCAACTTGGGGACCGCTCATTTTTCATTCTCCTGTCCGGGACGAATCGACGCCCACCAGTTCGCGATCTCCTGCCGCGCCGCGTCGTGCGCGGCAAGCAGTTGCGGCCAGCCGGGCTCGCCGCACTGGCTCGCCACCAATTGGCGCGCCGCGGCGGTCGGCGGCTCGCCCTCGGGCGCGGTGAGGCGCAGCATGACGAGCATCCGCGCGAGCAGGCCGTGCGCTTCGACCACCTCGGGCGGGACAAGCCCCGCTGCCTTCAAACACGCAAGCGCGGCCGAGATATTCGGATCGTGGCACTGGCCGCTGACGAGCTGCGTCACCTGCATCGCGAATTCGAGGTCGACGAGCCCGCCCGGCCCGCCCTTGATGTCGAGCGCGCCGTTGGCGGGCTTGTGCGCCGCGATCTTGCCGCGCATCTCCGCCGCGTCGGCCGCGAGCTTTGCCGGGTCGCGCGGGATCGCAAGCAGATCGTCGATGATGCGCTGCACCTCCGCTTTCGCCGCATCCGAACCGTACACCGGCCGCGCGCGGAGCAGCGCCATATGCTCCCACGTCCACGCTTCCTCGCGCTGATAGCGTTCGAAGCTGTCGACCGTCACGACGAGCGGCCCCTGCGCGCCTTGCGGGCGAAGCCGCGTGTCGACGTCGTAGAGCTTGCCCGCCGCGGTCGGCACCGACATCGCACCGGTCACGCGCTGCGCGAGGCGGTTGTAATAGGTCGTCGCGCCGAGCGGGCGGGGCCCGTCGGATTCGGCGAGATGATCGCCGGTGAAGAGATAGATGAGGTCGAGGTCCGACGCGTGCGTCAACGCCCGCCCCCCGAGCCGGCCGAGCGCGAGCACGACCAGCTCGCTGTCGGGAACGCGGCCGTGCGCCGCGACGAATTCGGCCACCGTCGCATCGGCGAGCACCTGCAGCGCCGCCTCGGCCAGCTCCGAATAACCGCATGCGATCGTCAGCGGATCGGTCGCCCCAGCGACGAGCTGCGCGCCATAGGCGAAGCGCCGTTCGCCGACATGGTCGCGCACCCGGTCGAGCAGTCGCTCATAATCGAGCGCCGCGAGCCCCGGCCCCCATTCGGCCGCCAGCTGCTCCTTGTTCGCGGGGGCATCGAAGGCGCGCTGGTCGATCAGCCCTTCGATCAGCTCGACGCGCGTGCCGAGCGCGTCGGCGAGTGTCGGCGCGAGCGACAATATCCGCGTCGCGATCCGCGCCAAAGCCGGCTGCGCGCCAAGCAGGTGAAAGAAGTTGATCGCGCTCGGCAGCCCCGCGACGAGCTTGTCGAAGCGCGTCAGCGTCGCTTGCGGATCGGGCGCCGCGCCGAGCGCCTTGACCAGTTCGGGCAGCATCGTCTCGAGCGCGTCGAGCGCCGCGGGGCTGCGCAGCGCGCGGAGCTTGCCCCCACGCCATTCCGCGATTGTGCGCAGCGCGGCACCCGGCGGATCGAACCCCGCCGCGACCAACTGCGCCGCGAGACTCTCCTCGTCGCGCGGCAGGCCGGTGGTCACCGCGCGCTCGGCGACGAGCCGGTCGTAACAGCTGCCGACGTCGTTCACGACGGGTTCGAGCGCCGCGAGCAGCGCCGCGCCATTGGCCTCGCCGTCGAGCCGCGCGACGCAGTCGAGCGCCGCTTCCTGCGTCGGCAGGCTGTGCGTCTGCTGATCCTCGATCATCTGGAGCCGATGCTCGATCCGGCGGAGTGTCGCATAATGGCCCGACAGGCGGTTGGCGTCGTCCGGCTCGATCCGCCCCGCCGCCGCGAGCGCCGCGAGCGCATCGACCGTCGCGGGAACGCGCAGCGACGGATCGCGGCCGCCATAGATGAGCTGGTGGACCTGCGCGAAAAACTCGATCTCGCGAATCCCGCCGCGCCCGCGCTTGAGGTCGAAGCCCGGCCCGAACGCCTGCCCCTGCGCGAAATGGTCGCGGATCCGGTCGCTCATCGCGCCGATTTCCTTGAGTTGCCGGAAATCGAGGCTGCGGCGCCAGATGAAGGGCTGGATCGCCGAAAGGAATTGCTCGCCGAGCATCCGGTCGCCCGCCGACGCGCGGCTGCGGATGAACGCCGCCTGCTCCCACGCGAGCGCCTCGGATTCATAATAGGAGATCGCGGCATCCACCGGGAGCACGATCGGCGTCACTTCGGGATGCGGACGGAGGCGGAGATCGACGCGCAGGACATGGCCGTCGCCGGTGCGCGCCGACAATATTTCGGTCATCCGCCGCGCGATCCGCACCGCCGCCTCGCCCGGATCGTCGCGTTGGCGGCGCGGCAGCGTTTCGGGGTCGAAGATCAGGATCGGGTCGATGTCGGACGAGTAATTGAGCTCGTAACTGCCAAGCTTGCCGAGCGCGATCACCGCGAGGCCGCGCGGTTCCTCGCCGGGCACGCGTTCGGCGAAAGCCGCGGCGAGCGCCGCATCGCACGCCTGGTCGGCGAAATCGGAAAGCAGCCGCGTCGTCGTCGCGACATCATGCTCGCCCGACAGATCGCCGAGCGCGAGCAGCAGCGCCATCCGCCCGCGCCACTGGCGCAGCGTGCGCATGATATCGTCATCGACCGACGGTGCGGCGACGGCCGCGAGCGCGGCATCGGTGCCTTCGCCAAGATATCGCGCAACATCGTCGGGATACAGTTCGGCAAGCCGCGCGAGAAAGGGCGCGTGCGCACCAAGCCGATCGAGCGCCGACTGGCGGCGGGAAGCGTCCATAAGTGTCATCGCCCCGCCCTATCACCCGCGCCGCGGCGCGTGACAAGGGCGGGCGACACTGCTCAGGCCGGGATCGTGCTTTCGTCGAAGAACAGCACCTGCGAGATCGCCGCGCGCAGCGTCGCGGGCTGGTACGGCTTGGTGAGGAGGAAGGCGGGCTCGGGCCGGTCGCCGGTCAGCAGCCGTTCGGGGAAGGCGGTGATGAAGATGACGGGCACCTTCACTTCGGTCAGGATTTCCTGCACCGCCTCGATCCCCGAGCTGTTGTCGGCGAGCTGGATGTCGGCGAGCACGAGGCCCGGCTGATGCTTCTGCGCCTCGTCGACCGCCTCGCGGTGCGTCGTCGCGACGCCGACGACGTCGTGGCCGAGTTCGCGAACGATCATTTCGATGTCCATCGCGATGATGGGCTCGTCCTCGATGATCAGGATGCGCGCGCGCGTCTGACGGTCGATCTCTTCGGTCGCGTCGGCGATTAGCGCGCGCACCGCCTCGGCGTCGCGGCCGATGATCCGTCCGGTGTCCTCGAAGCTGAAACCCTCGACCGCGGTGAGCAGCAGCGCCTGCCGTGCGAGCGACGGAATCCGGCGCAGGCGGGCATCGGCAATCGCGATATCGGACAGCGCACCGTCATCGGCCGCGGCGGCCTGTTCGGTCATCAGGCCGAAATTGTCATGCACCATCCGGTAAAGCTGAATCCGCAAATCGGCGCCGGTATCGACCGCGCCGGGGTTCGCGACGAGCGTTTCGAGCAACCGCGCGACCAACGCATCGCCGCTTTGCTGGCTCCCGGAAATGGACCGGCCATAGCGCCGCAAATAGGGAAGATGCGGCGCAACCGACTGACCCAATGACATATTTTACCTCCTGATAAGTCGCACATATTTTGGCGGACGCGTCCGGAAAAGGGACATACGCCCGCGCTTGCCCCGCACCATCCGATATATTTCAACCTTTGGGAACGATTTAGCCGCAAAATAGTTTCATCGGGAAGGAACAAACGCGCCATTGCTCTTTGGTGTACGCGCGGTTAGCAAAAGGCCCCATGTCCAGCGGATGCTTCGATAATGTCGTCTAAAACCGGTTCGCCGCGCAGCGAGACCTCCGGAAAGGACGCGGATAAAAAACCTTCCGCCAAGGGGCAGGACGTCAACGGCGCCCTGCGCCGTGCCTATGAGTCCACCGTCGACGAGGAAATTCCGCAGTCGTTGCTCGACCTGCTCGGCAAACTCGACTGATTTTCAGCGCCGGTAGCGCGCGTCGAAATCGCTTTGGAACGATGCGAAGCGGCCCGCGGCGATCGCGTCGCGCATGTCCTGCATCAAATCCTGATAATAATGCAGATTATGTTGCGTCATCAGCATCGCGCCGAGCATCTCGCCCGAGCGAACAAGGTGGTGCAGATAGGCGCGCGACCAGGTCGTGCAGACGGGGCAACGGCAATCGGCATCGAGCGGCGCCGGATCCTCGGCGAATTTCGCGTTGCGGATATTGATCGGGCCGTCGCGGGTGAAGGCTTGCCCGTTGCGCCCCGAACGCGTCGGCAGCACGCAATCGAACATGTCGACCCCGCGCGCGACCGCGCCGACGAGGTCGTCGGGCTTGCCGACCCCCATCAGATAGCGCGGCTTGTCGGCGGGGAGCTGGCCCGGCGCATAATCGAGCACCCCGAACATCGCCTCCTGACCTTCACCGACGGCGAGCCCGCCGATCGCATAGCCGTCGAAACCAATCTCGGTCAGCGCCGCCGCCGAGCGCGCGCGCAGCTTCGCGTCGAGCGAGCCCTGCTGGATGCCGAACAGCGCCGAGCGCGCGGCATGCTCCTCGCCCGCGTCGAAGCCGGCGCGGCTGCGCGCCGCCCAGCGCATCGAGCGTTCCATGCTCGCCTCGGCGCGCTTGCCGTCGACGCCGTTCGGCGGGCATTCGTCGAACGCCATCACGATATCGCTGCCGAGCAGGCGCTGGATTTCCATCGAGCGTTCGGGAGTCAGCATGTGGCGCGAGCCGTCGAGGTGGCTCTTGAACGCGACGCCCTCCTCGCTCTGCTTGGTCAGCGCCGACAGGCTCATCACCTGATAGCCGCCACTGTCGGTCAGGATCGGCCGGTCCCAGGCCATGAAATTATGCAGGCCGCCCAGCCGCGCCATGCGCTCGGCGGTCGGGCGCAGCATCAGATGATAGGTATTGCCAAGGATGATGTCGGCGCCCGTCGCGCGGACCTCGGCGGGACGCATCGCCTTCACCGTCGCCGCGGTGCCGACGGGCATGAAAGCGGGGGTGCGGATCTCGCCGCGCTGCATCCGGATCACGCCCGTGCGCGCGGCACCGTCGGTCGCGGCGATCGAAAAGGCGAATCTGTCGGTCATGGCGCGCGCCTATGACGGGACACGCGCCGAAAGTCGAGGGCGGGCAGTCAGGCCTTCGCGTGCTCGCTCGACGGTTCCTCCTCGGCCGCCTTCGCCTTTTCCTTCGGCTTTTCCTTCTCGAATATCTTGATGAGCTCACGCTTCTTCGCGTCCGACAGCCCCTTTTCGGCCTGCGGGAACATCTCTTCCTCCTCCTCGTCGATATGGTGAAGGTAGCGGTCCTTCATCGACCGGAAGCGCGTGAGCCAGCCGGTCGAGGAAAAATCCATCTCGTAGAGTTCGGTGAGGAAATCCTCGATCTCCTTATGCTCGGCGACACTGTGCTGCGCCTCGTCGCGCAAATCAGGGTTCGCGAGCATCGTCGCATAGAGCGACATTTCCTCCGACGCGGCGTGCGCGGTCACCTCGACGCGGAAGGCCTCGAACAGATAACGGCGCTCGTCGCTGTCGCCCTGTGTTTCGTCGATGCGGGCGAGAAGCTCGCGGTGCCGGTCGTGATCGGCCTTCAGTCGCGCGAAGATTTTGGTCTCGGTCATGTCGGTCTCCGTCCGTTGGCGGTCGAAGACAGAACGGGTCAGCGGAGACGGGGTTCCGGCGTTACGCCGCTTTCCAGTCGCTCGTCGTCGTAAAAGACGGCAGCGCGAGCGCCGAGGTCGATTGGGTCGCGGCGGCGATCAGATAGGGCGACACGCGGTGGCGCGTGCAGAGCCCGCCATTGCCGTCGCTGACCATCGCCTGTTCGAATTCGACCCCCTGCTGATGCTTCATCGACCGGCGCACGCTCGCGGTGACCAGCTGCCCCTCGCCGAAATCGATCACGAAACGCGTGCCGATGGGCACATCGAGCAGCCCCTCGATGAAGGCGCCGGTCGCCGACAGGTTGCGGATCACGACGGCATAGCGATGATTGCCGTGGATCGCCCCGACTTTGCGGAACAGCGAGAAACGGTCGTTGCGCTGGCGCGCGGGGCCCGCCGGTTTGATTGTCCACGTCCCCTCGGCATGATCAAGCAGCTCGGCCTGCGGCACCGGCTTGCTATAGACATAGCCCTGGACGTGGCTGACGTTGAGCTTGCGGATGAGATCGAGCTGATCGAGCGATTCAATGCCCTCGGCGGTCGTTTCCATCTCGAGCGCCTCGGCGAGCGCGACGATCGCGGCGATGATCGCACCGTTGCGCGATCCCGGGATCGTCGCATCGCGGACAAAGCTCTGGTCGATCTTGATCTTGTCGAACGGCGCGGATTGCAGATAGGCAAGCGACGAATAGCCGGTGCCGAAATCGTCGAGCGCCAGGCGAACCCCAAGCGCCTTCAGCGCCTCGAACATGTGTGCGGTCTCGGCCGTATCACCCAGGAAGACGCTTTCGGTGATTTCCAGTTCGAGCCGGTCCGGCGCAAGCCCGGTCGCCGCAAGCGCCTTGGCGACGATCTTCGGCAAGTCGGCATTCGCGAACTGGATCGGCGAGACGTTGACGGCAACCCGCATGTCGCCCGGCCAGCTCGCCGCATCTTCGCATGCCGTGCGCAGCACCCACTCGCCGAGTGCCCAGATCAGGCCGGCTTCCTCGGCGATCGGGATGAACACAGCGGGAGAGATCACGCCGCGTTCGGGGTGGGTCCAGCGGATCAGCGCCTCGACCCCGCTCACCATATTCGATTTGGAATGGACGACGGGCTGATACATCAGCGTCATCTCGCCGCGCGCCAGCGCGTCGCGCAGATCATCCTCAAGCGCGCGGCGATCCTCGGCGGCGGTGTGGAGGTCGCTCGAATAGAAGCTGAAACGCCCGCGGCCGTTCCCCTTTGCCGCATAGAGCGCAAGATCGGCGTTGCGAACCAGGTCGTCGCTGCTCAGCCCGTCGAACGGCGCGATCGCGACGCCCACCGACGCGCCGATGATGCAGCGGCTGCCCTCGACCGAATAGGGTTGCGACAGGCTGGCGATGATGTCGGCGGCCATATCGCCCAGCTTGCCGCGATCCTCGATGTCGGGAAGGATGATCTTGAATTCGTCGCCGCCCAGACGGCTGACCATCTCCTTATCGCCGACGATCTTCAGCAGGCGTTCGGCGACCTGCTTCAGCAGCGCATCGCCCGCCGGATGGCCGAGCGTGTCGTTGACCTGCTTGAAGCGGTCGAGGTCGAGCAGCATGATCGCGCATGACCGCTGCTGCTGCGCGAACGCCGCGAGCGTCGTGTCGAGCTTCTTCGAAATGGCGAACCGGTTGGCGAGCCCGGTCAGCGAGTCATAGAGCGCCAACCGCGAGGCGTCCTCGGCCGAGCGGCGCTGCGCGGTCACGTCGGTCCCGCTGCCGCGATAGCCGGTGAATTTGCCGCCGCCGTCGAACTGCGGCCGGCCCGAAATCGCCCACCAGCGGTCGTCGCCTTCGAACGCGCTGCGCAGCGGCAGCTTGTCGAATTTCGACTGTTTGGTGAGCAGGAAAGGCAAGGTGCGCTGGCGCTCGCCGTGGCTGTCGACGGGCAGGAACAGGTCGGTGAGGGCGGTGCCGAGCAACGTGCCGGTCGTTCGCCCCATCAATCGCGCCACCGAATCGGTGATATAGGTCAGCCGCCCCTTGGCGTCGGTCGACCAGAACCAGCCCTGGCCGCTTTCTTCGTAATTCTGGAGCAGCAGCAGCGCCTCGTGGGTGTGCAGGTTCGCCGCGGTGTCGCCGCGCGGCTTGCCGATACGCGAGCCGATCAAGCCGAAAAAGCCGCGCTGGCCTTCACCGGCTTCGTCATCCCTCCCGTCGCCGGAATCGATCCGCGATGGACTGTCCATCAAACAAACTCTTCAGCTGGTCCCCACACGCCAGCCGCTATGCCGCTAAGGAATTGCTATAGTGTAAATATCTAAGGGTTTTCCGGAAACCGTGCCATTCGAGGACGTTGCCGGCATCGCTCGCCGCAGCGCGGGGCGCGCCCCCGCCGTGACTTTCGGGCGCCCTGCCCTATTAACCTTCCGGCGAAGCCAAATGTTAATATTGGTCTCGCGATGGATGCGCGCATGGCGATGACGGTCTATCTCGACAACACGCCGCGATCGGCCGAAAATGGCCGCGCGTCGCGTCGGCAATTGCGCCTTCCGCTCCACGGGTCGAAGGCGGCCGGCGCCGAAATCGAGGCGCTGGTCCACAATATTTCCGCCACGGGCATGCTTGTCGAAAGCATAGTGCCGCTCGACGTCGGCGAGATCGTCGAGGTCAATCTGCCGCACAGCGGCAAAACCGCTGCCCGCGTGATCTGGACCAGCGAGGGCATCGCCGGATGCCAGTTCGAAATGCCGATCTCGCCCGCAACGCTCAGCGCCGCGCAGCTGCGAAGCGTGGTAGGCGCCGATGCGCCCGCGCCCGATCACCGGCCCGCCGCCGCGGAAAGCTTCGGCGTCCGCCTGCAGCGGCTGCGCACGGCGAAGGAGCTGACTCAAGGGCAGCTCGCCATCCATTTGGGGGTCAGCGAACCGTCGATTTCCGCCTGGGAACTCGACAAGGCGCGGCCCAAAGCCGGCCGGATGGAAGCCTTGTCGCTCGCGCTCGGCGTCGAAATCGCCGAGCTCCTCGGCATTGACGAGGCCGAAAATCTGAACGAGCTGGTCGCGAAAGCCAAGGCGCAAATCGCCAGGGCGGCGGGCGTCAGCCCCGACAACATCAAGTTCACGATCGAGATGTGATCCGCCGGTCGCGCAAACACAAAACCCTCCGACATCGCCGGAGGGTCCGTGTTTGGCAGCAACTGGCTGGCGTCAGGTGGGGATGATCGTCAGTTCGAAACGATCGGTGTCGAAGCCCTGCTCACCGGGCACTGCCGCGATGGGCCGCTCCCGGACCCGCGGGCCGGTCGCGCGGCTGAGAACCGCATGGCCCGAGCCGTTGAGGACGATCTCGTCATTTCCGGCGATGATCCGCGCGCCTTCCAGCGAACCCGGCGCATAGTTGATCACAAGATCATAACCCGTCGGCGCGTTGCAATATTCGCGGAAACTGCCGAGCGACACGGCATTGCCGCTGATCGCGCCGAATCCCGTCGCCTGATGCTGCACCGTACAATGCACGGGAACCGTCAGGCTGAGGTTGAAGCCGAACGTGGCCGCCGTGGCGGTCGTCGGCGCCGCAGCGAGTATGAAGCCCGCAACGCCGAGCGAGAATTTCTGAATCATCCGCCAAACCTTTCCGCCTGTAGGCCGAAGCTGTTGGATGATTGTTTAGGCTCGCAAATCTAACATTCAGTTAAGGCGCGCCGCCGGAAGGCGCGGCAGACGAGGGCACGTCAGCGTGCAGTCACCGCGATCGAGATCACATCGCTGTAAACACCCGCACGGCGATCGGACGTATTGCCGATCAGGAACTGGATCGGCAGCGCGTCGCGGCGGAGGTTGCCGTTCGTCGAACCGGAAATGGTGCGCATGCCCGTCAGATTGACGGCGTTTCCGCCGATCGCGAGGCTATAGGGCACATACCATTCGCTCGAACCAAGACGCAGGCGGCCCGAGTTGGCCGACGTGACGCTGAGGTCATAGGAACCCGTGCTGGCGACGCGAAGCTGGAGCGGCACCGGCGCGACGCCGGGGCGCAGTTCGCCGAGGTCGACGACCGCATGCCCGTCGCTCATCGTATAGGCGCCAGCGAGACCGATGCGCGCCGAAGGCAGGACATCGATGCCCAGCACGATGCGCGTGCCGCCGAGCGAACGGAAATTACCGTCCTGCGCTTCCAGCGTTACGTCTTGGGTAAAGGTGCCCGACTCCTTCACATCGTCGGGATCGGCGACGAGCTTGAAGAGCAAGGTGCGCGACGCATTGGCGCCGAGGGTCAGCATCCGCTGCGACGGCGCCCGCTGTGTCCGTCCGACGCGCGGCGTCACATCCTGCGTGTCGGTCAGGTTGAGCAAGGCATAGCCGATCGGCTTCCCCGTGCCCTTCGACAGGCCAAAGGGCGGCTGGCTCAGTTCGAACGTCGGGGTAAAGCGGCATTCCGCCGTGCCCTCGTTGACGAAGGTGACCCCGAACGTGCCTTCGGGAATCGCGCTGTCGAACGGGTCATAGCCCTGGATCAGCCAGCTTGTCGGCGTCGCGTTGGCGCGGATGAGGCAATCGGCGCCGCGGATGCTGGCACCCGGTGCCGGCGCCTGCGCGTGAAGCGGCACCGCGAGGAAGGCCGCAGCGAGGAACAGGGTATGGCGCAGCATAATGCCTCCTAATTTTTCGTACCGGGGCGAACGGTGCCAAGGTTCAATAGACCATCGGTGTCCGCGGGTACTGTGAATTCGAAACTCCGGTCGATCGTGCCATTCGGGCCATAGGTTTCCACCAGATAGCGGCGACCCGGCAGCAAGTTGGTGATCGCGAAGCGTCCGACCGAATTGGTGAAGAACGGGATCGGCTTGGGGCTTTCGGCGTCCTTGACGTCGAGCAGCGTCACGCGGCCGCCGACGAGCGACACGGGCTTTTCAGGCGCAAGGATCAACGTGCCCATCACGCTGGCAAAGGCATCGGTGCCGATACGCGCCGCGTAGCCGCTCTTGTAGGGCGGATGGACGCGGAACACGCCGGGCCCGGTATCGTAGCCCGTCGGCGGATCCTCGACGTCATATTGCACCGACTGGGTCGCATAGGAGCCAAGGAAGTTGTTGACTGCCGCGCCCAGTGCGCCGCTCTTGCTGATATAATTATTCTCGGCGAGCGACTGTCCGGCGACGACGCTGCGCTTACCCAGATTCTTGTGCGGCGAGAGCAGCATGAAGCTGTCGTTGATGCGCCGCCCGATGCCGAAGCTGCCATCGGCGAAGGCCAGCGAAGTGCCGACGCGGACGGTTGTCGCGTTGAGCTGCGCGACGTCACCCAGATTGGGGCCGAAGGTTGCGTGGCTGATCGACGCATCGAAGCGGTTGGCGGAATAGGTCGCGTAACCGAGCGCGCGCGCGCTGTTGTCGTCGCGGGTGACGACGCCACCGAAACCGACGCTGTTAAGCTGGTTGAGCCCGCTCTGGTTGTAGGAGAGCTCGCCCAGATTGTCGCGGCTTTCATAGCGTGCCTCGGCGCGGCGGCGATAATCGGGCTGGAAGACGAGACCGACGTTGAAGCTGACCCCGTTACCACGCGAAAAGGCCGACGGAAATTTGGCATAGTCGACGCCGGCGCGGATCGTCCATTTCCGGTCGACACGATAAAAGCCGGTGAGCCCCGCGCGGTAGCTGTCGCCGACCCCGCCGCGGCCCTTGAGGTACGACGCCGATGCCGTCGTCGTCAGGCGCATCGTCAGCTGCCGTGAATATTGTCCCGTGATCGTCGCCGAGGTGGTGTTGATCCCGTCGACATTGCCGAGCGTCGCGAATTTGGGCGACAGATAGTCGGCGCGCAGCGTGAAACTGTCGGACAGTCCTTCGCGGTCGATGAAATGTTCATAGCTGATGCCGCCGGCAAAACCCTCGCCCGCGGTTTTCGAATGGCTGCCGCCGGCATCGAGCAGCAGGCGGCCGCCGTTGGGAAGGACGAACTGCGTCTGTCCGGTCAGCGTCTGGACATCCTTGCTGGCCTGCAAACCAACCCCGATCGCGGGGCGATTGAAGAATGCCTTGCGGAAGAAGCCGGTGAAGGCGACCGGACCGCGATAATCGGGTGCGCCGCCGAAAGTGCGGCTGGTCGGACCGAAAAAGGCGCCATATTCATGATCGCCGGGATCGAGGTCGATCGGGTCGAGATATTGCTGATAGGAGAGGTTCTGGACCGCGCCGCTGTTGTCGGTGACCTGGATATCGACATCGTTGCTGCCCGCGACGAGCGGCAGCGAGCTGAAATCGTAACGGCCCGGCTGGAGGCGAACCTCGCGATAGAGCGACCCGTTGCGCAGGAAACGAACGGTCGATTCGCGTTGCAGGACCAGCTGGCGATTCGACTGGAGGATCGCCGACCGAAAGCTGTTGAAACGCCGCCGCTGGCGCAATACGCCGACGCCGCCCATTTCGACGAAGGATTGCTGGCCGCGGATTTCGGGATCGAGATCGCCGAGGAACCAGCGCCGGTAGTCCTCCGGCTCGTCATAGACGAGGCGCGCATAGTTGCGCGTGAATTTATACGAATCGCCGCCCAGTCCGAACTGCTGCCCGACCTGCGCATCGCCTTCGAAGACGAATTTGCCGAAGCGCACCGCCCCATCGAAATTGATCGTCGGCGGATCGGCCTGATTGCCCTCCCAGATATAGCTCTGGATCGCGCTGAGGTTCAAAAAAGCCGAAAACCCCGCGGGTTGCATCGTCACATCGTTGGCGTCTTCGCGCGGCGGCGCGAAAATATCCTTGATCGCGCGCTGCTCGGCGGACACCTCGACGACAACGACCGCCAGCGTGCTGGGGTCATAGGTCAGCTGAACGCCCGTTTTGCCCAGATCGTCGGGACCGAAATTGGGCATCGACGCCAGACGCGACGCCAGCTCGGCATGCGCCGTCTCGTTCAGCACCGGCTGCATCAGCCGCACGAAGGTCGCCGATTCGAGCAGGAAGCGGTCGTCCGCGGTGAGCAGCATCGGAATATCGCCGAGGCTGCTGCTCTGGAATGTCAGCGGCACCGTCATTTCGATGTCGCGGTCGTATGGATTGATATCCGGGCGGCCATGCGCGCCGATCGGAAGCTGCGGCATGACCGGTGTCGGGGTCGGGATAGGCGGGATCTGCGTCCCCGGCAGCGGAATGGTGGTCGGAGCGCCCGGATCGGGGGCCGACGGCGACGGCCGCGGGTTCTGCGGCAGCGGAATCGACACCTGCGCCGCCGCCGTGCTCGCGCATAGCGCCGAAAGCGCTACACTACTCAGAGCGAGACCGACCCTCACTGCTTGAACGACAGCTTGATCGGTCCGGGGCCGAAGCCGGGAACGGGAACGCGGAACACACGCTCGCCCTGTGCGGGCACATAACCGGTACCGACCGCGCGGTTGAGTTCCTCGGGCGAGATATCGACGCGCAGCCATTTTCCGGCCGCATCGGTGCCTTCGAGCTGCCAGCCGAAATTCGACATCATCGCGTGGCGGCGGCCTTCGTTGCGCAGGGTGATTTCGACACCGTCCTGCATCGGCGGCAATTCTTTCGATCCCGGGGGTGCCGGCGGCTGATAGGTCGCCTGCTTCACCGACGTCGCCTTGACGTCGGGCTTCGCTCCGGGAGGCGCCACGACGACGAGCGCGCGCATATTGTAAAGCACCTGCACCTGCGCGCCGAGCGCATCGGGCGAACCGGGCTCAAAGGCGACGGGCAATTGCTCGACCGAGACATAATAGGCTTGCGATGCCGCCAATTCAGCGCCGCCCACCCATTGCAGGCGGACGACCTGCCGTCCGCTGGCGGGCAAAACGCCCTGCGGTGGGAAAATCAGGAAATCCTGGTCGGCGGGGGTTTCGACGATATTCCCGTCCTTGTCGATTTCCATCCGGAAAACGCGGGTCTGGAACGCCAGATTGCCGGGATTGATATTCTGGACCTCGATCCGCGCTACCGCACCGGTGCCGCGCGATTCCATTTCGACGACCATCGGCGAGACGCGCATTGCAAGGGCAGGACTGACCAGCAGCACGAGAGCGGCGAGCGCAGCCAATAGCGCACGCGCATGACGCTTCACCGTCGCAAAAGCTGACATATTCCCCATCCCCCTGTCCTCGCCGGACGTAATTGCATTCATTTATAAAGAAAGGGGAAAGATTGCTCTTTCCCCTTTCCCTATTCGCTACTGCCCGATCTTAGAGAGCGCGCAGCGTCAGCGTGGTCGTGCCGGTGTACGAACCAGCGACCAGGCCCTTGTTGGTCACGGCCGGAGCAACGATGTCGATGTCCATGTTCGAACGCCATGCACCCTGCTGCTTCTGGCCAGCGTTACCCGTCGTCGGGACGTTGAGCGACTGCGGCGTGCCGGTGGTCTGCGCGTTCAGCGCAACGCCGGTCCACGAAGCGGTCACCGAGTAGGGGATGTTCGCCTGGAACTCGTCGGTGTCATAACCGCCGGGGTTCGCGTTCACGAGGCCACGAATGTCGTTCTTGCTGATTTCGACGACATTGTTGGTGTTGCAACCAGCGGTCAGCGTGTCGATCGCGGCAGCAGCCGGGCCGACCATTTCGAACGCCGAGTTGACGTTTTCGTTGTTGCCGGTGCGAACGCCGATCACGCCGAAGTCGATGTTGCGGGCGCTGTTGGTGTTGCCAGCGTAGAACGAGCAGTCACGGTTGACGGTGCCGCCCAGCGTGAACACGACGTTCACGGTCGGGGTTGCGGTTTCGGTGTCGCTCGGAGCGTCGGCGAACGCGGTGTAACGCGTGCCGACACCGGCCAGAAGGCCGATTTCGTTCAGACCAGCAGCGATCGCGCCACCGAGGCCCGACGGATTGGTCAGCGGCGAAACCACGCCACCCGCGTAGTGAAGTTCGCTGGTCTGAGCAGCAGCAGGCGTCGCGATGAGCGCGATGGCGGCGACGGTGCCGCTAAGGATCTTCTTCATAATCTTCTTCCCTCTATCATGCCGCCCGGCCCAATGCCGAATGCGACCTAATACCTGCACCGAACTGGTCGGAGACCGAAGGGGCAGCGGTGCCTACCCTTCCGGCTACCGTCCGCGGTTCATCCGCGGACGAATTCGTTAAATCGGAGAGACCGTGATCGTGATCGTTTCCGAATATTCGCCAGCCAGCAGCCCGGCCTCGCCCGAAGGCTGGCCAAGCTCGACCGCCAGGACCATTCCGTCCGTCGCGATGCCGCCGTTGCTGGAGATGACGCCGCCGGCCAAAAGCTGGCGGCTGTTGAAGGATTGGCTCACCGTCTGCCGCGACGGATATCGCACGGGCATTTCGACGGCGAGATTATAAGGCAGGACGCCACTGTACGGGCCTTGGCCGTTCGGCATCGTCGTGTGGGTCAGGCCGCCGCGGGCGCCCTTGATCGTCATCGTGAAGGGGACGTTGCAATCGAGCGCGACGCGCGTTTCGATGCCCAGGCCGCGGCGTTCCAGATTGCCGAAATCCATATTGGCGATGCTGCCCATCGCGCAATGCTGGCGGATCGCCCCGCTGACCGCGATGTCGAGCGATTTGACGTTCCGGATTTCTTCTGCGTTCGCGGGCACAGCAAAAGCCGCCGCGGCAAGCGCAAAAATCATGAACCTCATGACATGAACCCCCAAAATCCCAACGGTTTCAGGCTCCGCTTTGCGGATGGCCCTCTGGCACCCCCGTGCCCGACAAGTCGCGACCCGACTCATCAACCCGTCTGTTAATAAAAACTTAGTACATAAATTAAGACAGCTTCGCACCCCCAAATTGGCTCCGGCCAAAATTGGGCGCAGGCGATGTCGTTCAAGTTTAACGCAAATTGGCGCTTTCTTGCGCCTGTCGAGGGTTAATTCGGCGCAGGTCAAGCGGCTGACCTGGCTATCGGCGTTCAGAATCGGGACAACCGATGTTAATATATTAACAGAGAAATTTACACTAAGTTCAATTGGAGCCGCCGAAATCGGGGAAAATCCGCGGCGGATTGCCGATTCACCCGCCGCAAGCAGCGCACAGTTCGCCCCAAGGATGGCGAACGGGCCTTGTTGCCCGGCACCCGGCGGAGCATGTGCCCGCGATGCGGCGCTCCCCATTAACCACTCGACAACCGATCGCGCGCATAGCTGACCCATGCCCATTCATGCGATGATCGAACAGCAACAGACCGGCGAAAGCACGCGCGGTGCGCCGCGCATGCATATGCGATTTGAAGCGGCGGGATCGCTCGAAGGCAGCGAGGGCACGACGGTGGCGATCCACAATCTGTCGGCGACCGGCATGCTGATCGAAACCGCATCCGATCTGGCCATCGGTCAACGGCTGACGGTCGCCTTGCCCGAGGCGCCCGATTGCGCTGCCACCATCGTGTGGCGCAGCGAGGCGCTCGCGGGCTGCCGTTTCGACCGGCCGCTGTCGCGCGCGGCGCTCAGCGCGGCGCAGCTGCGCAATCCGCTTCCGGGCTACGTCGATCCGGCGCGCATCCCCGATGGCGACGAAATGCTCGCCCAGCGCCTGCTGCGGCTGCGGAAGGAACGCGGCCTCAGCCGCGCGGCGCTTTCGGATCTCACGGGGTTCAGCCGGCCCAGCATCTGGGCGTGGGAAAGCGGCAAGACCGTGCCGCGGCGCAGCAACCTGCCCGCGCTGGCCGAGGTTTTTGGGATTTCGGAGCAGGAACTGCTCGCCGGCGAACCGTCAGCAGCACATCGCGATCCCGCGGCGAGCGCGCAGCAAATGCATGCGCTGGTCCGGGCGAGCCGCGAAGAGATCGCCGCGCTCGCCGGCGTCGATCCCGCCAAGGTCAAGATCACGATCGAATATTGACGGGCCGCGCGCCCTATCGTGCGGGCAACAACAAACTCGCGTCGCCATAGCTATAGAAGCGATAGTCGTTTTCGATGGCATGGGCGTATGCCGCCTGCATCGTCTCCAGCCCCATCAACGCACTGACCAACATAAACAAGGTCGAGCGCGGCAGGTGGAAATTGGTCATCAGCCCGTCGATCGCTTTGAAGCGATAGCCGGGGGTGATGAAGATCGCGGTGTCGCCCGCGAAGGGCGCGATCGTGCCGCCATCCTCTGCCGCGCTTTCGAGCAGGCGCAGGCTGGTGGTGCCGACCGCGATGACGCGGCCGCCCGCCGCACGCACGGCGTTGAGCCGCGCCGCGGTATCGGCGTCGATCCGCCCCCATTCGGCGTGCATGACATGGTCTTCGGTATCGTCGGCCTTCACCGGCAGGAAGGTGCCCGCACCGACGTGCAGCGTCAGCGTCTCGCTCGCGATACCCGCGGCCGCGAGCGCATCGAGCAGCTTCGGCGTGAAGTGCAGCGCCGCGGTCGGCGCCGCGACGGCGCCGTCCTCGCGCGCGAACATCGTCTGATAATCGCTGCGATCGTCGTCGTCGGTGGGGCGCTTGCCCGCGATATAGGGCGGCAGCGGCATCGTGCCGGCACGTTCGAGCAGGACTTCGACCGGCTCGTCGCCGGCGAAGGCGAGGATGAAGCTGCCGTCGGCGAGCCGTTCCTCGGCGAGCGCCGCGACGCCCGCGCCGAAATCGACGCTCTCGCCGACACGCAGCCGCTTGGCGTTGCGAATGAACGCCTGCCAACGACGGAGATCAATGCGTTTGTGCAGCGTCGCGCCGATCTTCGCCCCCGGCGCGCTCTGCGCGCCATCCTGTCGAACGCCGCGACGTCCTTCGAGCTGCGCCGGGATGACGCGCGTGTCGTTGAAGACGAGGCAGTCGCCCGGGCGCAGCCATGCGGGCAAGTCGGCGACCCCCGCGTCGACGATATCACCGCCATCGACGACGAGCATCCGCGCCGCATCGCGCGGCCGCGCCGGGCGGAGCGCGATGCGCTCATTGGGTAGATCGAAATCGAAGGCGTCGACGCGCATGATCTTGACGCGCGTGCCCGCGCTTACTGCTTGATCGGAGCGTTGAGCTCGTCGACCGTCACGGCGGGCGCGGCGACCGGCGCGGGCACCGCTTCGGTCAGCATCGAGGCGGGCGGGATCGGCTTGTTGTCGGCGGCGACCGACACCTGCACCATGCGCGACATCACTTCGGGCGGCTCGCCCTTATGGATCGCGTCGACATATTGCATGCCCGATATCACGCGGCCGAACGCGGTGTAGCGGCGGTCGAGCGCGAAGCGCGGCTGGAGCATGATGAAGAACTGGCTGTTCGCGCTGTCCTCGCTCTCGGCGCGCGCCATCGACAGCGTGCCGCGCAGATGCGGGGTGACGTTGAATTCGGCCTTGAGGTCGGGAAGCTGCGAGCCGCCCTGCCCGGTCGCGGTCGGGTCGCCCGTCTGCGCCATGAAGCCGTCGATCACGCGGTGGAACTTGATCCCGTCATAGAAACCCGCGCGCGCGAGCTGCTTCAGCCGCTCGACGTGGTTCGGCGCGACATTCGGATAGAGCTGGACCACGATCCGGCCGCCCGTCGAAAGGTCGATGTTGAGCATATATTCGGGGACGCCCATATATTGGTCGGGGGCCATCGCCGGGATTGCAGGCGGCGCCACGGTCGCCGGAGCGGCTTCGGTCGCCGCCGGCGCGGTCGGGGTTTCGACCGGCGCGGGCGCGGGCGTTTCGACGGGCGGCGCCGGCTGGCTTTGCTCGGGGTTCGGCCCCGGTGCGGGCGGCGCATCCTGCGCGACGGCCGCGCCTACGAGACCGAACGCCATCGCCGTAAGAACCAAGGGGCGGAAGGATGATTTCATGCTGGATCGGCCTTTGGATAATAAACTGGAATTGCGCCCCGATGGCGCGCCCTAGCCGGAAAAAGCTGAACGCTCAATGATCGGTATCAGCGGTCGCCCTGAAGAAGGCCCCGCTCGGCGATGCGCGCGACGACGGCATCGCGCACCGAAGGCGTCACGAATTTCTGGATATCGCCGCCGAAGATCGCGATTTCCTTGACCAGCCGCGATGCGATCGGCTGCAGCCCGACGTCGGCCATCAGAAACACCGTCTCGATCCGGTCGTTGAGTTGCTGGTTCATCCCCGCCATCTGATATTCATATTCGAAGTCGGCGACCGCGCGCAGCCCGCGGACGATCATGGTCGCCCCCTCGCGCTCGGCGAAATCCATCAACAGCGCATTGAAACCGACGACGCGGATGTCGCCCTCGATCGACGCGACCTCGGCCTTCACCATCGCGATGCGCTCGTCGTCGTCGAACATCGGCGACTTGGTGATATTGGTCGTGACGCCGATGACGAGCCGGTCGACCAGCTTCGCGCCGCGGCGAATGATGTCCATATGCCCGAGCGTAATCGGGTCGAAGGTTCCGGGATAAACCCCAATGCGCATCAACGGTCCCTTTCCACCACATAACGGGCGATCGCGCGCAGCAGCGCCGCCTCATCGCCAAAACTCGCGAGATGTCCGATCGCCTGGTCGACCAATGCGGTCGCCTGTTCGCGCGCGCGCTCGAGCCCCATCAAGGTGACGAAGGTCGCCTTGCCGGCGGCATCGTCCTTGTGCAGCGCCTTGCCCGCCAATTCCTCGTCGCCCTCGACGTCCATGATGTCGTCGGCGATCTGGAACGCGAGACCGATGTCGCGCGAATAGGCGCGCAGCGGCGCGCGGCCCTCGGGCGGGATGCGCGCGAGGATCGCGCCGGCCTCGACCGAAAAGGCGATCAGCGCCCCGGTCTTGAGCTGTTGCAGCCGCGTTACCGTCGGCAGGTCGAAGTTCGACGTCTCGGCGGCGAGGTCCATCATCTGCCCGCCCGCCATGCCCGCCGGCCCCGCGGCGCGCGCGAGTTCGCAGCAGAGCTCGCCGCGCACGAAGGGATCGGCGCTCGTCACCGGGTCGCACAGCCATTCGAACGCGAGGGCGTGGAGCGAATCGCCCGCGAGCACAGCGGTCGCCTCGTTGAACGCCTTGTGCACGGTCGGCTTGCCGCGGCGCATGTCGTCATCGTCCATGCATGGCAGGTCGTCGTGGATCAGCGAATAGACGTGCATCGCCTCGACCGCCGCACCGACGCGCAGGGTCAGCATGCGGTCGACGTGGAACAGGTCGCCCGCGGCGCGGACGAGCAGCGGACGCAGCCGCTTGCCGCCGGCCACCGCGGCATGGCGCATCGCTTCGTAGAGCGGCCCGCGCGGGTCGGACGGAACGGCGAGCAGTTGATCGAACAACGTGTCGATCCCGGCCGCGACCTCATTCTGGGTGGAAAGCAGCAATTGCCGCTCGCGCGAAATTTCGCTGTCGACGAGCGTCACCGTGGATCAGCTTTCGCCGAAGGGGGTCGTTCCCGCCGGTCGGCCGTCGGCGCCCAGGCTGACCTGTTCGATGCGCGCCTGCGCCGCGGCGAGCCGCGCCTCGCAATGGCCGCGCAGCGCATGGCCGCGCTCATAGAGCGTCACCGATTCTTCGAGGCTGACATCGCCGCTCTCGAGCCTCCGCACGATCGTTTCGAGCTCGCCCATCGCCGCTTCGAACGACAGCGAGGCGATATCGGCAGCGCCAAGGGTTTCAGGGGCGGGTTCGGGGGTGTCCGTCATGGGCCCTGCTTTGGCCCCTTCGCCCCCGTCCGGTCAAGCTTGACGTGGTGATTTTGCCCTATAGCGTCGCGCCATGTTCATCGGCCATTTCGCCCCGGCGCTGATCGTCGCGGCCCGTCCAAAGGCGGCGGGGCTCGGGATCTTGTTCGTCGCGGCGCAACTCGTCGACATCGGTTTTGCCGCATTGCTGGTCCCGGGGATCGAGGCGATGCGGATCGTCCCCGGCATCACCGCGATGAATCCGATGGACCTGTACCACATGCCCTATACGCACAGCCTGCTCGGCGCGCTGATCTGGGCGAAGATTTTCGGCCTGCTCGTCTGGTTCGCGACCAAGCGCAAAGAGGCGGCGATCGGCGCCGCGCTGGTCGTGGTGTCGCACTGGTTCATCGACCTCCTCGTCCATATTCCCGATCTGACGCTTTATGGCATGCCGCCCAAACTGGGGCTCGGGCTCTGGAATCATCCGCTGATCGCGATGCCGCTCGAGATATTGCTGATCGGCGGCGCCTTTCTTTATTATCGGCGCCGCACCGAGGCGCCGGGCGGCAACCGCCGGCTCTGGACCCTCGCCGGGCTGCTCGCCTTTGCACAGGCGATCGACTGGTTCGGTCCGAAGGAGCCCGCCTATTCACTCGCCGTCCCCGCGACGATGCTCTTCGCCTATGCGCTGCTCGCCGGGACCGCGGCGTGGGCGGGGGCCAATCGGCGGCTCGGGGTGTCCGTCCGCACCTGACCCCTTCGCGCCGCGCAATCACGCTTCTGTTTTTTGCAATTGCCCGCGCCGCGCGAGCCGGTCATGCTGCACCGCACAAGAAGAGAGGGGCTCAAAGGCAAGTTTTGTTCATTAGACAAGGACTTGCACCATGAAAAAATATATTCTCCCCGCCCTCGGCCTGCTCGCGCTGGCACCGTCCGTCGCGCTTGCGAAGGATGCGCCGACCAACCGCTTCGAGCATGAAGGCAGCACCTATAGTTATAGCGTCACGCAGGTCGGCGACACGCGCGTGATCAGCGGCATCGAGGAACGCACCGGCAAGCCGTTCACGCTCCGCGTCGGCCAGCACCGCGTGCGCGGCACCGTCGGCTCGCAGCAGGTCAGCTTCGCGCTGCGCGATGTCGCGCCGCTGGTGAAGCCGTCGGCCACCCTCGCCTCGCGCTAAACCCTCTCCGACCGCAGACCCCATGGTGCAAAATGCATCATGGGGTCTGTTCGTTTTGCGCCGAGCAAAGAGCTTCCCCTCCCGAATTGGAAACGCCGTGATCGCGCCGGGGCGTTCGCTGGCAAGGAGCGGAGCGCCGCGCGGGCCGGTAGCCCGTGCAAGCGCCGCGACGCCGTCCAGCGGGCGCCCCGGCGCGACCCCGGAGGGGCGGGCCGATTTTGGCCCATTGCGGCGTTGCTCGTCGGTCACAATGCAGCGACATTGCTCCCTCCTCGCGCCTTGCACTGGGCCAAAATCGACTCCGTCACGGCACTTCCAATTCGGGAGGGGAAGCTCTAAAGGCGCGCCATGACTCAGACCGCAACCGCGCCCGCCTCCGTCATCACCCCCGAGATCGTCGCCGAACACGGCCTGTCTCCGGAAGAATATGATCGCGTCCTCAACGCGCTCGGGCGCGAGCCGAACCTCGTCGAACTCGGCATCTTCTCGGTCATGTGGTCCGAGCATTGCAGCTATAAAAGCTCGCGCCTTCATTTGAAGAAACTGCCGACCGAAGCACCCTGGGTGATCTGCGGCCCCGGCGAAAATGCGGGCGTCATCGACATCGGCGAAGGCCCGGACGGCAAGAAGCTGGCGGCGATCTTCAAGATGGAGAGCCACAACCACCCGTCGTACATCGAACCCTATCAGGGCGCGGCGACCGGGGTCGGCGGCATTTTGCGCGACGTCTTCACCATGGGCGCACGCCCCGTCGCGAACCTCAACGCGCTGCGCTTCGGCCGCCCCGACCATCCGAAGATGAAGCACCTGATCTCGGGCGTCGTCCACGGCATCGGCGGTTACGGCAATTGCGTCGGCGTCCCCACGGTCGGCGGCGAGGTCAATTTCCACAAGGCCTATGACGGCAATATCCTGGTCAACGCGATGACCGTCGGCGTCGCCGAACAGGACAAGATCTTCTATTCGGCCGCATCGGGCGTCGGTAATCCAATCGTCTATGTCGGCTCGAAGACCGGCCGCGACGGCATCCACGGCGCGACCATGGCGTCGGCCGATTTCGGCGAGGATGCCGAGGAAAAGCGCCCGACCGTACAGGTCGGCGACCCCTTCACCGAGAAATTGCTGATCGAGGCGTGCCTCGAACTGATGGCCTCGGACGCGATCGTCGCGATCCAGGACATGGGTGCCGCGGGCCTCACCAGCTCGTCGGTCGAAATGGCGTCGAAGGGCGGCGTCGGCCTCCACCTCAAGATGGACGATGTGCCGCAGCGCGAAACCGGCATGACGGCGTATGAAATGATGCTGTCCGAATCGCAGGAACGCATGCTGATGGTGCTGAAGCCCGGCCGCGAGGATTTCGCCGCCGCGATCTTCCACAAATGGGAACTCGACTTCGCGGTCATCGGCACCGTCACCGACACCGGCCGCATGGTGCTCGAACATCATGGCGAGATCGTCTGCGACATCCCGCTCGCCCCGCTCGCCGACGATGCGCCGCTCTATGACCGCCCGCACGTCCCGACGCCGAAGCAGGCCGAGCTGACGAATGTTCCCGAGACGAAGGACGTCGCGGCCGACCTCAAGACGCTGATGGGCACCCCCGATATCGCCAGCCGCCGCTGGATCTGGGAGCAATATGACAGCCAGGTCGGCGGCGACACGGTGCAGACCGGCGGCGACGCCGCCCTCGTCCGCATCCATGGCACCAACCGCGCGCTCGCGATGTCGACCGACTGCACCCCACGCTATTGCTACGCCGACCCCGTCGAGGGCGGCAAGCAGGCGGTCGCCGAAACCTGGCGCAACATCAGCGCGGTCGGCGCGACGCCGCTGGCGATCACAAATTGCCTGAACTTCGCCAACCCGCAGCGTCCCGAAATCATGGGCCAGATCGTCGGCTGCCTCGACGGCATGGCGCAGGCTTGTATCGCGCTCGACTATCCGATCGTGTCGGGCAACGTCAGCCTCTATAATGAGAGCAAGGCGACCGGCGGCGGCAGCGCGATCCTGCCGACCCCCGCGATCGGCGGCGTCGGCGTGATCGAGGATTTGAACAAGGCGGTCGGCATCGGCTTCAAGCGCACCGGCGACATCGTGCTCGCGGTCGGCGAACGCGCCGGTCACCTCGGCCAGTCGGTGTGGCTCCGCGAAATCCTCGGCCGCGAAGAAGGCCCGCCGCCGCCCGTCGATCTGCGCGCCGAAAAGCGCACCGGCGACTTCATCCGCGGTGCGATCAACGCCGGCTGGATCACCGCCTGCCACGATGTGTCGGACGGCGGCATCGCGGTGACACTCGCCGAAATGGCCTTGAAGTCGAACATCGGCGTGCTCATCAGCGAAGAACAGCCCTTCGGCGTCGCCGAAAGCTTCTTCGGTGAGGATCAGGGGCTTTATCTGGTCACCGTCTGCGACACCTGCCTCGCCGACTTCCTCGACGCCGCGGGCCGCGCCGACGTGCCGGTCGATCCGGTCGGGCGCACGATCAAGGACCGCATCGTCTTCGAACTGGAAGGCAGCGACCACCAGGTGACGCTCGCCGAACTCCGCGAAGCGCACGAAGGCTTTTTCCCCAACCTGATGGGAGCCGACGCGGCGCTCGCATAATAGCTGAAAGTGAGGGGCCAATGAGCATCTATGTCGGCGTCGGAGGCTGGACCTTCGAACCGTGGCGCGGCCCCTTCTACCCCGCCGGGCTCGCGCACAAGCGCGAGCTCGAATATGCCGGCCAGCATCTCACCGGCATCGAGATCAACGGCACTTACTATGGCAGCCAGAAGCCCGAAACCTTCGCCAATTGGGCGGAGGCGGTCCCCGACGGCTTCCAGTTCAGCGTCAAGGCGTCACGCTTCACCACCAACCGCAAGGTGTTGAAAGAAGGCGCCGGATCGATCGAGAAATTCCTGACGCAGGGGCTGACGCGGCTCGGCGACCGGCTCGGCCCGATCCACTGGCAGTTCATGGCGACGAAGAAATTCGACCGCGACGATTTCGCAGGTTTCCTCGACCTGCTTCCCGAGACGCAGGACGGCGTGAAGCTGCGCCACGCGATCGAGGTGCGCGACGAAAGCTTCCGCGATCAGACCTTCATCGACATGGTGCGCGAGCGGAACATGGCGATCGTCTTCGCCGACAGCGACGAATTTCCGTGCATCGACGAACAGACCGCCGACTTCACCTATGCGCGGCTGCAGCGATCGCAGGAGGATGTCGAAACCGGCTATGATGCGAAAGCGCTCGACCATTGGGCAAAGCGCGCTAAAGATTGGGCGGTCGGCGACCGCGACGTCTATATCTTCTTCATATCCGGCGCGAAGGTTCGCAACCCCGCCGCTGCGCAAGCGCTGATCGCGAAGCTCGACTGATCAACGTCACCGGCCGCCGGGCAGATTATGTTTCCCCCATTCGCATAACGGCGTCAGCGCTTCGTTGAGCGATGCCCCCAAGGGGGTAACCGAATAATCGACCCGGGGGGGAACCTGATGGAACATCTCGCGGTGGACCAGACCATCGGCCTCCATCTCGCGCAATTGCTGGATCAGCATCTTTTCGCTGATCCCCGCGATGCGCCGCTTTAGCGCGCCGAAGCGCACGGGCGTGCCGTGAAGCTCCCAGAGAATCAGCGCCTTCCACTTCCCGCCGATGATCTCGAACACCGGCCCGAGACCGTCATTATAGGGTTGATTGCGTGTCGACATGAATATCAATTTTTACCTAAAGGTGAGTACCTGACAAAATAGTAGGTAGTTGATCAATCGAAAGTATAGCGCCACCCCTTTGCGTCAACAAGACATGGCAGCCGCGCCGTGTCCCACGCGAAAGGATCGGCCGATATGCCGGAAAAACTGCTCATTCTTGTCGGAAGCCCGCGCAGGAACGGAAACACCGCGACGCTTGCCGCAGCCGTCCGGCGCGGCGCCGAAAAGGCGGGCAGCGATGTCACGCTGAGATTTCTGGATGACCACATTTCCGGGTTTCTACGCGATTGCCGCCAATGCCGCCGCCCCGATGGCGAATGCGCGATCGACGACCCGTATCGCGCCCTGTTCTTCGACGAGTTTTTGCCCGCGCGCGGGGTGATCTTTTGTTCGCCGATCTATTGGTACGGCGTGTCCGCGCAGATCAAGGCGTTCTTCGATCGCAGCTTCTGCTACTATGCGGCCTCCTATCCGGGCTCGCAGGCAGCGCTTGCCGCGATGGCCGGGAAACGACTCGGCTTGGTGCTCGCGTCCGAGGAAACATACCCCGGCGTGGCCCTCGGCATTATCCACCAGATTCAGGAATTTTCCCGCTACACGAATTCGGACTTCGTCAGCGTGGTGCGCGGGGCCGGCAACAGTCGCGGCGAAGTGCGCCACGATCCGGCGAACCCGATCGGCGACGCCGAACGCCTGGGCCGCGAGATATTTTCGCGATCCTATTCCGACTACAGGCTGGAGACGCCGCGCAGCCCGCGCGTCTGGCCGGAAAGCGTAGGCTGAGTGCCGGGTTCCCCGGCTTTCGCCGGGGAACAGTTCAGGCCATCGCGGCCTTTGCCGCGAGGAAGTTATACGGATCGATGCCGCGGTTGCGGTACGCGCGGTGCGCTTCCTGATAGAGCGTCGGCTCGCCGATCCCGAGCCGTGCGCGCGCGGCTTCGAGCGGTTCGGCGAGCAGCGAGCGGATGTCCTGTTCGATGATCGCCTTCGACGCCTTGCCGTGGCGCTGGCCCTGACGGATCGCGCCGAACACCGGCGCGTCGCTCTTGACGCCGCGCTTCACCTCATAACCGCCGGCATAGGCGATGAACGCATTGCCGTAATTGCCCGTCTGGCCATAGGTGAAGCCGAGCACGCACTGTTCGCCGAGCGCGTCGCGGCCATAGCCGGTCAGGATGTGGAACAGGTCGTGCGTGTCGCGCAGACGGTTCGAATACCATTGCACCTGGTCGTCATATTGCGGGCGGCCCATCTTGTCGCTTTCGGCGACGAGGCCCGCGGCCGACAGGCCTTCGCGGCGCATGAAGGTGACATAGGCGTGGCCGACGCTGCCTTCGGGCAGCGCGTCGATCCACGCATGGTCGTCGAGCAGGTCGGGCAGATAGGGTTCGCGTTCCATCAGCTTCTGGCCGAAATCGCTTGTCACGAAGGCGCGCGCGTCGTCCATGAAGCCTTTGCGCGGCAGATTCTCAAAGATGTGGAACACCTGTTCGGTGTCTTCCTTGTCCGCGATCAGCTTGCGGAAGTGCTGGAACGCCTTGAACGGGCGGAACTTCTGCGGCTGGCGGTCGGGGTGGGAGAAGATGGTGGGGGTCATGGATCGTTCCCGTTCGAATCATCTGATGCTGTCCAGATAACATTACTGACATAGATGTCAATAGTACGTTAAAGCGCTGGACGGATCGTTGCCCCAGCCGTTATAGGCGAATAATACAGTGGAGGGCGATATGCGCGAAGATAGACAAGTTGCGGGCGAACGCCTCGTCACCCTCGACGCGCTGCGCGGATTCGCCGTGATGGGCATTTTGGCGATGAACATCGTCGCCTTCGCGATGCCCGAAATGGCCTATGTTTCGCCCAAGGCCTATGGCGGCGACACGGGGTCGGACATCGCCGCCTGGGCGATCGGTTTCCTCCTCTTCGACGGCAAGATGCGCGGGCTGTTTTCGATCCTGTTCGGCGCGAGCATGCTGCTGATCGTCGATCGCGCAGAGGCGTCGGGACAGTATCCGAGCTCGGTGCATTACCGCCGGATGGCGTGGCTCGCTGTGTTCGGCCTCTGCCATTATTTCTTCCTCTGGTGGGGCGACATCCTTTTCCTCTATGCCGCCGTCGGCTGTGTCGCTTTCCGTTTCCGCGCGTGGGAACCGCGGCGGCTGATCAAATGGGCGCTCGGCATCTTCACTCTGGGTGTCGTCCTGACGTCGCTTTTCTTTGGCGCACAGCTCGCGGTCGGAAATGCGGCCGACAATCCCGCGTCGCCGATGGCCGAAGCCGGGCGTGAGGTCCGCGCCGAATATGCCAAGATCGACGGCGAAGTGGCCGAGGAGCTCGCGCTCTATCGCGGCCCCTATCTACCGATCCTCAACTCACGGCTCGATACCGCAATCAATCCGTTCGTCGGCGTGCTGATGACGATATGGGAGACGCTGCCGCTGATGATGCTCGGCATGGCGCTGTTCCGCAACGGCTTCCTGACAGGTGCCTGGGCGGCGGCCGACTACCGGCGGACCGCGCTGCGCTGGCTACCCCCGGGGGTGTTGCTGACATTGCTCGTCGGATGGCTCCAATGGCGTGCGGGCTTCGACTATCTCGTCGCGGTCAATGCCTTCATGGCGTGGTCCGGACCCGGGCGGCTGATGATGACGATCGCCTATGCCGCGCTGCTCGTGCTGCTGATCCGGCGCGCTGCTACCAGCGCCTGGATAATTCGCGTCGCCGCAACGGGCCGCGCCGCCTTCTCCAACTATCTCGGCACCAGCATCGTGATGACGACGATCTTCTACGGCTATGGGATCGGCCTGTTCGGGGACGTCGGCCGCTGGACGCTCTATCTCGTCTGCGCCGGCATGTGGGCGCTCATGCTGCTCTGGTCGAAGCCTTGGCTCGACCGCTATCGCTATGGCCCGCTTGAATGGCTGTGGCGCAGCCTCGCGCGCGGAAAGCTTCAGCCGATGCGGAAGCCTTCGGTGGCTCAGTAGCCGACGGCGCGGCCGAAACCCGTCGGGCGGCGCTGGACGAGCGGGTTCGCTTCGCGTTCGAGCGCGCCGAGCGTCTCTTCGAACAGCCGGCGCAGTTCGACGACGCGCGGCAGATATTCCTCGGGGCTGGTCTGGCTCTCGACACAGTGGCGCGCGAAGACTTCGATATCCTCGGCAAGCGCGCCGAGTTTCTCGCCCCCGAACTGCCGCGCTTCGCTTTTCAGCGTGTGCGCGGGCATCACGAGGCCGCGGGCATCGCGTGCGCGCATCGCCTCTTCGATCGCGGCAACCGATTTGGTGCCGTCTTCGCGAAAATAGCCGAGAATCCGCACAAACGCCGCGCCCAGCTGGGTGCGCGTCGCGCGAAACTCATCCCAATCGACCAGGATATCGTCCAATGCTTTAGTCCCTTGGTGTTCAAATTCGGCCGTGGTCCCAACCGGTCCATGCCGAAGTTGGGTAAAAAAGACGTTACAGTGTCAGGGGGACCGCAAAGAAAGCCGCCCCATTTTGGGTCAGCGCCGAACGCGCCAGCGTCCCTCATCGGCGTTCGCCGCATCGGTTTCGACCGACCAGCCATGCTCGCCCGCCAGCGCCGCAACTTCGCGCCCAGCCTGCGGATCGTCGGCGATCAGCAGCACGTCGGACGCATCGCGCATCGCGCGCGCAAGCCGCAGCGCGGGCCAGGGGCAGCGCATTCCGCGGGCATCGACGACCAGCGTCCCCAATGCCTCAGGCGCCGTCATTCATCATAGGGGTTGCGCGAATTGCGGAAGTTGAGCCGCACCGGAACGCCCTGGAAGCCCAGTTCCTTGCGCATGCCGTTGACCAGATAGCGCGTATAGCTTCCGGGCAGGCTGTCGGTCCGGGTGCCGAAAACGACGAAGGTCGGCGGCCGGGTGCGCGCCTGCGTGATATAGCGCAGCTTGATCCGCTTGCCGCCGGGCGCCGGCGGCGGGTTGTTTTCGACCGCATTTTCGAACCAGCGGTTGAGCTTCGCGGTCGAGACGCGGTTGGTCCAGATTGCGCGCTGTTCGAACGCGACACGGACCAGCGTGTCGATGCCCTTGCCCGTCGCACCCGAAATGCTGAGCACCGGGACGCCCTTGACCTGGCTGAGCCCGTCTTCGAGCGCGGTGCGCACGCCATTGAACAGCGCCGAAGGATCTTCGGCGACGTCCCATTTGTTGAGCGCGACTATCAGCGCGCGGCCTTCCTGCAGCACCCGGTCGGCGATGTGCAGATCCTGCGCCTCCAGGCCTTTGGTGGCGTCGAGCAGGAGGACGACAACCTCGGCGAAGTCGACTGCGTGGAGCGCGTCGGCGACGGACAGCTTCTCGAGCTTTTCGACCACCTTGGCGCGCTTGCGCATGCCTGCGGTGTCGAACAGCTGGATCTCGTGGACCTCGCCGTCCTTTTCCCACTGCCAGTCGACGCGAATCGAATCGCGGGTGATCCCGGCTTCGGGCCCGGTGATCAGGCGGTCTTCGCCGATCATGCGGTTGATCAGCGTCGACTTGCCCGCATTGGGACGGCCGACGATCGCGAGCTTCATTGGACCGAGCGGCGCGTCTTCGTCTTCTTCGCCTTCAACCCGCGGCGGCAAAGCCTCGGCTTCCGCCGCATCATAAGCCTCGACGATCGGGCGCAGCGCGTCGAACAGGTCGACGACGCCTTCGCCATGCTCGGCGCTGAGCGCGATCGGATTGTCAAAGCCGAGCGAATAGCTCTCCATCAGGCCGTTTTCGCCCTGTTTCCCCTCGGCCTTGTTGACGACGAGGATGATCGGCGTGTCCTCGCTGCGCAGCCAGCGCGCGATTTCCTCGTCGAGCGGGGTCACCCCGGCGCGGCCGTCGATCATGAACAGCGCCGCGTCGGCCTCGCGCACAGCCTTTTCGGTCTGCACGCGCATGCGGCCGGGCAAGGTCGCGGCGTCATAATCCTCGAAACCCGCGGTATCGACGATGCGAAAATCGAGGCCGAGCAGATGACCGTCGCCTTCGCGGCGGTCGCGGGTCACCCCGGGCTGATCGTCGACGAGCGCAAGGCGCTTGCCGACCAGCCGGTTGAACAGCGTCGATTTGCCCACATTGGGCCGGCCGACAATGGCAATCGTCGCGAATCGCGACATGAAACTTATCCCTATATTACTACCGGGCCGCCCCGGCCCGGACGCTGTATCAGCGCCAGGCCGTGATCTGCCCGTCGTCCGCGAGGACGTACAAAATATTGTTCGCAACCACGGGGGCCTGCGACAGCGGCGATTTGAATTCGGTCGAGCCAAGAAGCGAGCCGTCGGCCGGCGAGAATTCCGACAAGGTCCCTTCGCTGTTGACCGCGATCAGACGGCCGCCCGCGAGAATCGGTCCGGTCCAGCGGATCGGGTCCTTTTTCTTCTTTTCGGTTTCGACACGGAAGCGTGCGAGCTGTTGCAGCCAGCGCACCTTGCCGTTCGCGCGTGCGACGGCGAGCAGTTTGGCGTCGTCGGTCATCGCATAGACCCATTCGCCGACGACATAAGGCGTCGAGATGCCGGCGATCGAGATTTCCCAGCTGCGCTGGCCGGTGACGAGTTCATAGCTCGCCATGCGGCCGCCCTGTCCGAGCGCGAAGACGCGGCCGCGATCGACAACCGGATCGGCGTCGACGTCGGTGAGCGTCGAGACAGACAGCGCCATCGAGGTGCGCGCGAGCGCGTCTTCCCACAGGTCGCGGCCGTTTTCGTAACGATAGGCCTGGACCTCGCCCGACGAGAAGCCGGCGACGATCGTCCCCTGCCCCGCCGCGGGCGACGCGGCGCCGAACACGCTGCCGGCCTCTGCCGACGCGGTGGCCTGCCACTGCACCGCACCATCGGCGGCGTTGAGCGCGAAAATCTGGTTGTCCTGGCTGATGACATAGACACCGCCAAAGGCAATCGTCGGCGCGCCGCGCAGCGGGCCCGCGGGCTTCACCTTCCAGATCACCGATCCGTCGGCGACGTTCAGCGCCGCGACGTCGCCGACGCCGCTGGTCGCATAAACGACATTGCCGTCGACCCCGGCGCCGCCGCCGAACAGCGACGCCTTGAAATCCTTGCCCGTGCTGCCGATCGGCACGCTCCACAATTTCGCGCCCGTGTCGGCGGCGAAGGCGGTGACCACGGCGTCGGTATCGACGACGAACAGGCGGTTGTCGGCGATCACCGGCGAGGCGGCGATCCGCTGCTTGTTGGTGCTGCCCGCGATATTGGCTTCCCACAGCTTGGTCCGCGTCGCGGCGAGCGCCGGATGGCCCATCGATTTCGATGCATTGCCGCCCGACTGCGCCCAGGCGGCGTTGACCGCCGGTTCGGGCAGCACAACCGCGATCGACGCGGTGGCCGGATCGACCTTGACGCTGTTGTCGTTCGACAGGATCGACACGCGGTCACCGACCGTCGGGGTCTTCGGCGGACCGTCGCCTTTGATCACCCCACACGCCGTCAGCGGCAGCGCGAGCAGCGCCACAGTAATTCCGAAACGCGCTTTCCGCATATTAATTGGCTTCCTCAGTCTTTGCGGCTGCCGCTGCCTTTGGCGCAGCATTGCCTTTCTGGTCCCCGACGGCGGCGGCTTGCGCCGCGCCTTTCTTTTCGGCTGCGGCGCTTTCGTCCGCCCGGTCCGCGACCGCATCGACACCGAGCATCCCCGCCATCTGCACCGAGCGCGATTGCAGCGATTTGGCCACATTGGGCAGTTTGGCGATGCGGCCATACAGCGCGCCGGCCTGCTCGAACTGGCCAAGCTGGTAATGCGCGGTCGCCGACAGTTCGGCGGCGCTCGCGAACCAGCTCGACGCCGGATCCTTCGCATCGACCATCGGCTTCATCCGCGCGATCACCACTTCGGGCTTCAGCATGTCATATTCGAACGCCGTCTGGCGGATCAGCGCGAGATCGCGCAGCGCCTGGTCGAGCTTCGTATCGGCGGCGACTTTCGCCATCAGGGCGGCGGCGGCCTTCAGGTCGCCGGTCTGCGCCTTGATATTCGCTTCCTGCATCTGCGCGACCGCGCGATAGGCGGGATCGCCTTCGGCGGCGAGCTTCTGCAGATCGGTCGCCGCGGCGCGCGGCTGGTTCGTGCCGAGCTTTTCGAACGCCGCGATCAGCTCTTCGGCCTGCTCGCCGCGCGCGGCATCCTGCTGGTGGCTCCAGAAGAGATAGCCGCCGAACGCCAGCAGGGCGGCGATGACGCCGCCGATGATCCAGCGGCCGTAGCGCTGCATGATCGTATCGAGCCGGTCCTTGCGGACGGCTTCGTCGACTTCCTGCAACAGCGCGGCATCATTCGTCGGGCTCAGCGCCAATCAAACCTCCATATACTCATCATGGCTCTGGGCACGCGTCCCGCCGGTCGCTTCCTTAGCGACAGCACGGAAAAAGGCCAAGCGTTTCACTTTGCGCGGATCGCCGGGCCTTTACCCTGCGTAAGTCTGATCCTCGGTCGGGAATGAACGGGACCTGACTTCGTCGGCATAGTCCTTGACCGCGCCTTCGACGACGCTCGCCATATTGCCGTAACGCTTCACGAATTTGGGAACGCGTTCGAACATGCCGAGCATGTCATCGGTCACGAGCACCTGACCATCGCACTGTGCCGATGCGCCGATACCGATCGTCGGGCAATCGACCTTGTTCGTGATCTCGATCGCGATCGATTCGAGCACGCCCTCGATCACGATCGAAAAGGCGCCGGCCTGTGCGACGGCGATCGCATCTTCGACGATCGAGCGCGCTTCTTCCTCGCTCTTGCCGCGCACGCCATAGCCGCCGAGGATGTTCACCGCCTGCGGGGTCAGCCCGACATGGCCCATCACCGGAATGCCGCGCTGGGTCAGGAATTCGATCGTCGGGGCGAGCACCTTGCCGCCCTCGACCTTCACCGCCGCCGCGCCGGTTTCCTTGAGTAGCCGCGCGGCATTGTCGAACGCCTGCTGCGGACTGCCTTCATAGCTGCCGAAAGGCATGTCGACGATCACCGCGGCATGATAGCTGCCGCGCACCACCGCGGCGCCGTGCAGCGCCATCATGTCCATCGTCACCCCGACGGTGTGCGGCAGGCCGTAAATCACCTGCGCGAGCGAATCGCCGACGAGCAACATGTCGCAATGCGGGTCGAGCAGCTGCGCCATACGGACGGTGTAGGCGGTGAGCATCACCAGCGGTTCGCCGCCCTTGCGCTGGCGAATGCGCGGCACGGTGAGGCGTTTCATCGGCTGCGGCGTCGGATTGGCGCGGCTGGTCGACGTGTCGAAGGTGAGCGTTTTCGGGAGCGTGGACATGGGGCAAGGGTTTAGCCGCTAAAACCGCGAGGCGAAAGCGACAAAGCCCGATTTTTGTTGCGGCGCAGCGAACGGATCAGGCCGCGCCGAGCGCCGCGAGTTGCTCGTCGCTGAGGCGAAGGTCGGGGCTGCCCATCAGCTCGTCCAGCTGTTCCACCGTCGTCGCGCTGGCGATCGGCGCGGTCACGCCCGGTTGCGCGGCAACCCATGCCAGCGCGATCTGCGACAGGGTGGCGCCCGTTTCCGCGGCGATGCGGTCCATCACCGCCAGCACTGCGGGACCCTTGCCGTCGAGATAGGGTTTGACGCGCGCACCGCGCGGACTTTTGCCAAGGTCGTCGGCACTGCGATATTTGCCCGACAGATAGCCCGAGGCGAGGCTGAAATAGGTGACAACCCCCAGCCCCTCGTCGATGCAAAGCTGTTGCAGCGCGCCTTCATATTGCTCGCGGTCGAGCAGGTTGAGCTCGGGCTGCATCGCCGTAAAGCGCGGCAAACCCTTTTCGTCCGACACCCGCAGCGCCTCGGCCAAACGCTCCGCCGAATAGTTCGACGCCCCGATCGCGCGCACCATGCCCGCGTCGACCAGTTCGGCGAAGGCACCGAGCACTTCGTCGAGCGGCACGTCGGGATCATCCTTGTGCGCGAAATAAAGGTCGATGACGTCGGTGCCGAGCCGGTCGAGCGAGCCTTGCACGGCGTCGCGGATGCGGTCGGGCTTCAGTCCGCCCGGCATCATGCCGACCTTGGTCGCGATCAGAACCTGATCGCGCGCGCCGCTGTCTTTCAGCCACGCGCCTATCATGCTTTCGGATTCGCCGCCCTTGTGGCCGGGAACCCACGCCGAATAGACGTCGGCGGTGTCGATCATCCCGCCGCCAAGCAGGGCGAAGCGGTCGAGAACGGCAAAGCTCGCGTCGTGCCCCGCGGTCATGCCGAAGACATTGCCGCCGAGAACGAAGGGCCGGATCGACAGCCCGCTTTGGCCCAATGGTTTTCCGGTCATTGTCCGCTTTCCTTCCTTACCGTCGCCACCGCTTCGCGCGGATTGTCGCTGAAGAGGCCGTCGATGCCGGTTTTCAGATAGGCGGTGATTTCACCGGCAAGATCGCCGTGCCCGGCCGGGTTTACACCGCCCTTGTCGTCCAGCGGCAGGAAATAATTTTCGCGACGGAACGTCCATGGATGGACCTTCAGCCCCTCGGCATGCGCATCGCGCACCAAATCGGTCGGCTTACCGAGCCGGCCAAGCGCGCCGCGCGGGATCACCATCGTCTTGTTCGGGCCGATGCCGTCGGCGTAGGCGGCGATCATTTTCAGCCCCGCGGGTGACGTCATGGCGGCATAGCTGGCGTCCGGCCGGTCGGCGGGTCCGCCCTCGGCATCCATCAGCTGGATCAGCGGCAGATCGCTTTTGGCGCGCAGGTCCATCAGATTGCCGACCTCGAAGCTCTGGATGAACACCGGCGCGGTGCGGCCGCGATAGCCGAAGCGGTCGAGCATGCTAAGCAACGGCGCCTCGTGCGGCAGCCCGATCGACGCGAAATAGCTCGGGTGCTTGGTTTCGGGGTAGACGCCGACGGGCTTCTTGCGACCCTCTTTTCGTTCGGCGTTGACCTCGGCGAGCAGAGTCAGGATTTCCTCGAAGGTCGGGATTTCGAACTGGCCGTCATGTTCGGTGCTGCGCAGCTTCGGTAGCCGCTCGCGCGCGCGGAGCGTCTTGAGTTCGGCGAGCGTGAAATCCTCGGTGAACCAGCCGGTGACCTTCTGCCCGTCGATCGTCTTCGTCGCCTTGCGGCCCGCGAATTCAGGATGCGCGGCGACGTCGGTCGTTTCCGAAATCTCATTCTCATGCCGCGCGACCAGTACGCCGTCCCTGGTCAACACGAGGTCGGGCTCGACATAGTCGGCGCCGAAGTCGATCGCGAGCTTGTAGCCCGCCAGCGTATGTTCGGGACGTTCGCCCGACGCGCCGCGATGCGCGATCACGATCGGCGGCTGGCCATCGAGGGTGGACTGCGCGGTCACGACATCAGCCGTACAGCCGGCGAGCAGCACCAAGGCCAGCAGCGCCGCGAGCGACCGGATCATGCCGCAAAACGCGCCTTCCAGTCATCGGCCGAAAAGCCGACGCTGATATCGCCCGCGGCCTCGACGACCGGGCGGCGGATCATCGCCGGCTGATCGAGCATCAACGCCTTTGCCGCGGCGGCATCGAGCCCGTCCTTCTGCACATCGGGCAGCTTGCGAAAGGTTGTCCCGGCCTTGTTGAGCAGCTTTTCCCAACCGACCACGTCGATCCAGCTTTGAAGCCGCGCAGCGTCGAGCCCATCCTTGCGCACATCGTGAAAGCGATAGGGCACGCCCTGCTCGTCGAGCCAGCGCCGCGCCTTCTTCACCGTGTCGCAGTTCGAAATGCCATAGAGAATCATCGTCATGGGCCGAGGACTTAGCAGGCGCGGGTTGCAGTTTCGAGGCCGGGAAAGGCTATGCTCTATAAATTGCCGACTGCTCGGCGATGCGCGTGTTCGCGCTCGCCAGCTTGCCGCGAAGCGCGCGCGCAAAACCCTCGTGAAGCGCGCCCGCGATCCCCGGATTGGCGGCCAGATAGGCGCGCAGCGCCGCGGCGGGAACGAACCACAGTCGCGCATTGCTGCCGAGCGTCACCGTCCCGGTCGCATGCGCGCCGTCGAGCACCGTCGCTTCCCCGATCAACGCGCCGCCCGAAACTTTGCCAATCTCGACGCCGTCGCGCAAAATCGCCACCTCCCCCTCGGCCAGATAGAAGAGGCTGGGCGCCGCCTGATTCTCACGGATCAACACCTCGCCGCGCTTCGCCGAAATCCAGTAGCCCTGATCGATCAGGTCGCGCGCGGCCGCGGCGCCGAGGCCGGAAAAATGCTGGCGGCGCAATTCCTCTTCCTCGGGCGAAAACTGCACCTTTGTGCCGCGCAGCCACAGCCGCGCCAAAATGGCGATATTGACGACAAGGATCGCAAGCACGAGCACGCCGTAACCAAGATCCGGCCCGCGAAACAATGTCAGCGGCAAGGCAACCAGCGCCGCCGCGGCGAGGCCGATGCGGGCATATTCGATCCGCACGACAAAACTTGTCGCCAGCAGGAGCAGCAGCGCCCCATAGAGGAACCATGCGGAATCGAAACTCATAGCCAATCGCTTCGCGTCGAGACCCAGGCTCGGGTCACGGGTGTATAACGTTGTCGATAGCCAAAAGCCTTGGTCGCGCGCGGCACATCGCATTTCCGCAGCGCGTAACAAACTACCAGTTTTGGTCTCTCAAGAAAAGCATAGGTGCGCAAAGGTCACGATAATGCTAATTTTCGGGTTTGATCGTGCCGGAAACATTGCTTCCGCGCGGCATAGGCGCCATGTGGCGCTCGATTCGAACGCGAAAAGACAGGCATATGACGAAAAACTGGCAACCGCATAGCTGGCGCTCGCACGAGGCCCGCCAGCTTCCCACCTATCGCGACGCCGATGCGCTGGCGGCCGCCGAGCGCGAGCTCAGCAATTATCCGCCGCTGGTGTTCGCCGGCGAAGCGCGCGACCTGACCGCCGACCTTGGCCGTGTGGCCGAGGGCAAGGCGTTCCTGCTCCAGGGCGGCGATTGCGCCGAAAGCTTTGCCGAATTTCATCCGAACAATATCCGCGACACCTTCCGCGTGCTGCTGCAGATGGCGGTCGTGCTGACCTTTGCGTCGAAAATGCCCGTGGTGAAGCTCGGCCGCATGGCGGGCCAGTTCGCCAAGCCGCGTTCGGCCGATCTGGAAGATGTCGATGGCGTCGAGCTGCCGAGCTATCGCGGCGACATCATCAACGACATCGCGTTCGAGGAAGCCGGCCGCGAGCCCGACCCGCAGCGCATGGTCAAGGCGTATAACCAGTCGGCGGCAACGCTGAACCTGCTGCGCGCCTTTGCCGGCGGCGGCTATGCCAATCTGCATCAGGTCAACGCCTGGACGCACGACTTCATGGATCGCAGCCCGTGGGCGAAGAAATATCAGGAAACCGCGGCGCGGATTTCCGAAGCGCTCGCCTTCATGGAAGCCTGCGGCGTGACGCCCGAGACGGTCCCGCAGATCAAGGGCACGAGCTTCTACACCAGCCACGAGGCGCTGCTGCTCCCCTATGAGCAGGCACTCACGCGGCAGGACAGCCTGACCGGCGGCTGGTACGACACCTCGGGCCACTTCCTGTGGGTCGGCGACCGCACGCGCTTCGAGGGATCGGCGCATATCGAATATCTGCGCGGCATCGGCAATCCGGTCGGCATGAAATGCGGCCCCAGCCTCGAGCCCGACGTGCTGCTGCGCCTGCTCGACACGCTGAACCCGAACCATGTCGCGGGCCGCATGACGCTGATCACGCGTTACGGCCACGACAAGATCGAGGCGCACCTGCCGAAGCTGGTGCGCGCGGTGAAGGAATCGGGTCACCCCGTCGTCTGGTCGTGCGACCCGATGCACGGCAATGTCATCAAGACGCCCAACGGCTACAAGACGCGCCCGTTCGAACGCATCCTCGCCGAAGTGCGCGGCTTCTTCGCCGTGCACCGCGCCGAGGGCACGCATGGCGGCGGCATCCATATCGAGATGACCGGCCAGAACGTCACCGAATGCACCGGCGGCGCGATGGACGTGACCCAGATGGATCTGGCCGACCGCTATCACACGCATTGCGATCCGCGTTTGAACGCGGGACAGAGCCTTGAACTGGCTTTCCTGCTCGCCGAAATGCTCAATCAGGAAATGGCCGACCGCGCCAAGCAGGCGGCCTGATCCAAGCTGAGAAGGAATGCGTGTCCCCGCGAATGCGGGGACCCATCACCTGCCGCTGAAATCCGAAGCCGTCGGAGATGGATCCCCGCCTTCACGGGGATACACTCTTTCTAGGTTATTGCTTACCCGGCCACCGCTTCGTATCGGCGAACGCGCGGCCAATCGCGACATGCAGATCGGCATCTTCGGCCGCACCGCCGAGCGGGATCTTGTCCGAGAAATTGTCGGCGGCGCTGTGATAATCGCTGCCAAGGAAGGCTTCGAGCAGCTTCATGTCCGAAAAGCTGCCGCCGACCATCAGCGACGTCACGCCCTTTGCGCCGAGCGCCCAGCCGTCCTGCCGCTGAATGAAGGCATCGGCCTCGCCATCCTCGTCGAGCTTGCGGCCGAGCTTCGTCGCCGCCTCGCGCACCACCGCGTCATAGGCGGGCTTGCCGCGCCCGATCGTCGCGACCGGGGTTCCGCGTGGCGAGATCGCGATCGTGTCGATGTTGAGCGCGACGGTGATGTCGGACAGCGGCACAACCGGATGATCGGCGAAATAATGCGCGCCGAGCAGGCCCTTCTCCTCGGCCGTCGTCGCCATGAAATAGATGTCGCGGTCGGAACGCGCCCCCCATCCGAGGCGCTTGGCGACCTCGATCAGCACCGCGATGCCGCTCGCATTGTCGACCGCACCGTTGCAGATGCGGTCCGCCGCACCCTCGGGCTCGCAAATGCCGAGATGGTCCCAATGGCCAAGGAACAGGATCGCATTGCCGTCGGGCTTGGCGCCGGGAAGCTTGGCGATGATATTGTTGCTGGCGAAGGGGCGCGCGGCCGATTTCGCCGTGATATCGGCGGTCACCGGCAGCGCCGCGCCCTTGTATTCGGGCGATTTCGCGGCTTCGCGGAGCGCACCGCCATCCTGCCCCGCCTTTTTGAGCAGCGCATCGGCCGCCTCCAGCGACAGGAAGCCGCTGACCGGCGCGCCGGGCTTGCCGCTCGCGAGGCGCATCGACTTGGCGCCGGCGCTTTCGCGCAGCTGGGCCCAGGGCACCGCGTCGGTCGCGATGACGAGCACCGCGGATGCGCCGGCATCGGCAAGCATCTGGCGCCGTTCGCGATAGCGCGGCAGCTTGTCGCCGAAGGGGACATTGTCGAACAGCATGATCGCCAGCTTGCCCTTGACGTCGGCATTGACCTTGCCCGCGCCGTCGAGGCCATAGCCGACAAAGACGGCGGGGAGATCGGCGAGCGCGACCGACTCATCGCGCCCGGTCAGGATGATCCCGTCATCCTCCAGCGCAAAGTCGCGGCCGTTGACCTTGAACTTTGCGCTGCCGCCGAGCGCCTGCGTCTCGACGAAAGGCACCGGCTGGAGCCAGGGCGTTGCGCTGCCCGGCACGGCTTCGAGCCCCGCCTTCGCCCATTCGCCGACGATATAGGCGATCGTGCGATCCTCGCCCTCGGTTCCCGGCGCGCGGCCCTCGAACGCATCGCTCGCCAGCACCTTGATATGATCGGCGAGCTGGGCCTCGGTGATCGGCGCGTCGCCCTTGGCAGGCGCGGCTGAAGCAGCAGGAGCAATGGCGAGGAGGGCGACGGCCGCGACGGCGGCGTGGAAACGGCTGATTTTCATGGCGCCGCCGCATGGCATTTCCGCCGCCGCCCGGCAAGGCGCGTTCGTCGAAAGACGAACGGCGTCAGGCTCGCCCTGCCCGTTCGAGCAGCGCCCGCGCCGCCACGACATGCATATCCTCGATCATCCGCCCCTCGTGGCGCTGCGCACCGCCGGTTGCCGCCGCGACGAGCGCCTCGGCCGCCGCGATCTCGCGTTCCGACGGGGCAAAGGCGGCGTTGCACGGATCGACCTGCGACGGGTGGATCAGCGTCTTGCCATCGAAACCGAGCCGCCGTCCTTCGGCCGCCTCGGCGACGAAGCCCGCGACGTCGTCGATCGCGTTATAGACGCCATCAAAACCCCACACACCGCCCGCGCGCGCGGCGAGGACGATCGCCTGGATCGCATGGCTCATCGCGCCGCGGTCCATGCCATCGGGCAGCTTGAGTTCGTGCGCGAGGTCGTTGAGCCCGGCGATCAAGCCGCTGACGGCGAGGTCGGCGGCTATATCGCGCGCGGCATAGATCGCCGCTGGCGTCTCGATCATCGCGAAAATCGGCAGGCCGAGGCCGCGCAGCCGGTCGAGATCGGAGGGCGCATCGACCTTCGGAAGCACTACGGCGTCGAGCTTCAGCCCGGCGAGCGCGGCAATGTCGTCCGCCTGTTCAGCGGTGCCCGTCGCATTCACGCGCACCGCAACGCGCTTGCCCGCAAAGCCGGTCGCGACCGCGGCGCGCATCGCGGCGCGCGCTTCGTCCTTGCGATCGGCGGGCACCGCATCCTCGAGGTCGATGATCAGCATATCGGCGGCAAGCCCGCCCGCCTTTTCGAGCGCGCGCGCGTTCGATCCGGGGACATAGAGCAAGGAGCGCGGCGGATAGTCGGCGCAAGAGAAGTCACTGGGGGTCATACGCTTTTCTGTGGCGCAACCCCGCCGTTGCCGCAATAAGGAAGCGGGTTTGCAAAGTCGCAATTTTGCAAAGGGGACAATGAATGTATTTCGCACTTGCACTGGTAGTTCTGGCACTGGTGTTCCTGATCTGGGCGCTGACCCCGGTCCGGCAGGGCTTTGCCTATACGATCGAACGCTTCGGCCGCTACACGCACACCGCGCAGCCGGGGCTGAACTTCATCATGCCGATCTTCGACCGCGTCGGTCGCAAGGTGAATATGATGGAGCAGGTGCTCGACATTCCGGGCCAGGAAATCATCACCAAGGACAATGCGATGGTCGCCGTCGACGGCGTCGTCTTTTTCCAGGTGCTCGATGCCGCGCGGGCCGCTTATGAAGTCAGTGACCTCTATCTTGCGATCATGAACCTGACGACGACGAACCTGCGCACGGTGATGGGTTCGATGGATCTCGACGAAACGCTGTCGAAGCGTGATCATATCAACGCGCGGCTGCTCGTCGTGGTCGACGAGGCAACCTCGCCCTGGGGGGTCAAGATCACCCGCGTCGAGATCAAGGACATTCGCCCGCCCGCCGATATCTCGAACGCGATGGCGCGGCAGATGAAGGCCGAGCGCGAAAAGCGCGCCAACATCCTCGAGGCCGAAGGCATGCGCGCGTCGGAAATCCTGCGCGCCGAGGGCGAGAAGCAGGGCCAGATCCTGCAGGCCGAAGGGCGCCGCGAAGCCGCCTTCCGCGACGCCGAGGCGCGCGAACGCGAGGCCGAAGCCGAAGCCAAGGCGACGCAGATGGTGTCGGATGCGATCGCGGGCGGCAATGCGCAGGCGATCAATTACTTCATCGCGCAAAAATATGTCGAGGCGGTGAGCCAGTTCGCAACGAGCCCGAACGCCAAGACGATCCTGTTCCCGGTCGAGGCGACGCAGCTGATCGGCACATTGGGCGGGATCGGCGAGCTCGCGCGCGACGCGCTCGAACGCAAGGAAGCCTGACATGCCCGACTGGCTGACGAACATGGAACCGCATTGGGCGTGGCTGTCGCTCGGCGTGCTGCTTGCCGCCGCCGAGATCGTCGCGCCGGGCTTTTTCCTGATCTGGCTGGGTGCCGCCGCGATCGTCACCGGGGCGATCGCGTGGATCGTCCCCCTGAGCATCCCCTTGCAGCTCGGCGTCTTTGCTATCCTGTCGTTCATCGCGCTCTATGGCGCGCGCCGCTGGTTGAAGGCGAACCCGATCACCACGACCGACCCGCACCTCAACCAGCGCGGCGGCCGCCTGATCGGTGAAGTGCTGACGGTGACCCAAGCGATCGAGGATGGCCGCGGCCGCGCCAAGGTCGGCGACGGCGAATGGCCGGTGCGCGGGCCTGACGTGGCCGAGGGCAGCAAGGTCCGCGTTGTCAGCGCCGACGGCGGCGTGCTGGTGGTCGAGGCGGTTTAACTCTCGGCGCTTTGTCCCGAGAAGAGGTCCGTGCGTCCCCGCGAAGGAGCATCGGGTCGGATCGTCCCCCGGACGATCCTTGACCATGCGGGGCATGGTCAACCCGATACTGACCCATCTCCTGTCGGTTCAAAATGGCACCTACCGGAGATGGGCTCCCGCCTTCGCGGGAGCACACAGCTAATTCATCCCGTCTACCCGCCCTTCGGACGCGAATAGATCGCGACGACATGCCCCAACGCGTCGCTTTCCCCGATGCGGCGGAAACCGAGCTTCGCCGACACGCGTTCCGATGCGTCGTTACCCAGATCGATGATGCAGCGCACCTCAGGAGCATCGAGGTTCGCGTCAGCCCAGCCGAGTGCCGCGGTCATCGCTTCGGTCGCATAGCCCGCGCCCCAATGATCGGCATCGAACGCCCATCCCGCCTCGGGCATTCCTTCGAGTTCGGGAATGCCGCGGCAGAAATAGCTTAGCCCCCCCATGCCGACGAGCGCGTCGCTTTGCCGGTCGGCGAACACCCAGTAACCGAAGCCCATCACCGGCCACAGCCCGGCCGAGCTCAGGAACTTGCCCCAGCTGACGTCGGGCGCGCGCGGTTCGCCGCCGATGAAGCGCGTGACGCGTTCGTCGGCCCACATCTCGATATGCACGTCCTTGTCGGACAGGCGCCCCGGGCGCAGGCGCAAGCGTTCGGTTTCGATGACAGGCGGTGCGGTAAAGGCTTTGACGGACATGGGCGCGGGTGTGCCGAAGCCGGCCCGGGCGGTCAATCGGGGATCAGATAATGGTCGAACAGGTCGTGCAGCACCGCGGTGCCGTCCACCTGCAGCTTCGCGCGCATCACCGCGAGCGTGTCGACGCGGGCCAGCACATCCACATGGCGAAGCACGCCATGATAGTGCGGCCGGTCCTCAAAATCGTGGAACAGAAAGACGCAGTCGGGTTTGCAGTGGATGATCGCCTGCAACAGGCACGCGACCCGAAAGCGTCCGTCGATCAACACCGCATCGGGGCTGCCCTGCACGTTGCGCCATATATCTGTGTGATAATGCGGCCAGTCGCGGATCCGGCTTTCATCCGCCGGATAGCCCCATTCGCCCACAGGGCCGATGTCGACGTGAAAGGGCGTGAATTCGACGACCTCGCGCCTGACGTCGGCCTGGACCTTGGCCAGCCAGGCGGAATCACTGTCGACGCTGACGATCCGGCGCACTTGCCGCGCCGCCACCACCGTGCTGCCGCCGCAGCCGAATTCGAGCAGGGATGAACGCCCCGCAAGTTGCAGCTCGAACTGCGTGACTTCGGCGGCGGTCATATGTGGCTGCATTGGTCCCTCCACGCATGAAGGGATATGAGACCGCATCGGCGGCGTCCAGCGGCTTTTGACGTCACCTCTCCGCGGATGAGGCGGCCCAGAAGCAGGGAGAGAGAACCGCTCTGGACCGCCGCAACCGCGGAGAAGGGCGATCAGGCGGCGGCGGCTGCCAGTTCGGGCCGTGACGAATGCGCCGGCATGATCGCGTCGGCATAATCGCTTTCATATTTGCCGATCAGCGCGCGATCATCGTGGTTCCAAGGGTGGAAGCCCGGCATGAAATAGGAAAGCCAGGGGAAGAAGCTCTTGCGCAGCACCCCGGGCGTGCCGAGCAGATACCACCAGATGCGCGCGGTAACGCGCCAGCCGGTGAGGCCGTCCTGCCGGAGCAGCGCCTTCATCCCCTTCACGCGCTTCGGCCAGAAACGCGTGGTGACGAGCAGCATCATCAGCGACTTGGCCCGCCAGCGGCGGAAGCGGCTCCAGTCCTTCGTCGCGTGGAGCCATGTGTCGTACGCGACGCCCTTGTGCTCGATTTCCTCGATCGCGTGCCATTTCCACAACGCCGCCCATTCAGGCTCGGCGCCCGCGTACATGCTGTCCTCGCGCAACATCACCGCCGCCATCATCGCGGTATAATGTTCGAGCGCGATCGTCGCCATCAGGTTGACGATCTGCGGCCGCGTCTTGATGAGGTCGAGAACCTGGTTCACATCATCCTCAAGCTCCGAAAGATCGTAACCCGCTTCGGCGGCCTTCTTGTTGAAGACGACATGCTCGCGGCTGTGGATGACTTCCTGCTGCGTGAAGGCGCGGATCTCGCGCGCCAGCTTGTCGGGAACGCCGTCGCGGTGCGCCTTGACCGCCTCGATGAACATCGCCTCGCCGCGCGGAAAGGTCACCGACAATGCGGTGTGGAACGCCGAGGCGATCGGGTCGCCGTTCAGCCACCAGCGTCCCTGTTTGTCGTCGCGGCCAAAGCGCATGTCGCGCGGCGTAATCGAAAGGTCGGCGGGCGTCGGCGACTGGGAAAGGCTGGACATATGGCTCATACCGTCGAAAAGAGGAGATGGGCCAGCAATAGGGTTTACTTACACATATGTCAATAGTGAAGAAGCGTTTGAGTCCCGAGGAAAGCCGTTCGGCGGCGCTCGAGGCTGCGCGCCAGATTTTGGTCGAAACGGGGCCGGCGGCGGTGACGCTGAAGGCTGTCGCCGCGCGCATCGACCGCACGCACGCGAACCTGCTCCACCATTTCGGCAGCGCCGCGGGGCTGCAAAAGGCGCTCGCCGCCTATCAGGCCGAAACCGTGTGCGCGACGATCGGCCGGAAAATGGCCGAATCGGCGCCGGGCGAACGCAATGTGCGCGAAATCGTCGACCTCGCCTTCGATGCCTTTAACGAGGGCGGCGCGGGCGCACTCGCGACGTGGATGGCGGCGACGGGCAATGACGACGCGCTCGACCCGATCGTCGACGCGATCCACCGGCTGATCGACGGCATGGCCCCCGACGCGCACGAAAAGCGCCTGATGCACGAGGATACGCTCGCGCTGGTGTTGATGGCACTGGGCGACGCGCAGCTTGGCGGACCGATGGCCGAGGCGCTCGACCTGCCGCGCGATACCTCGCGCGTGCTCGCGACCGAGCTGATTACCGGGCGGATCGCCAAATTCTGGGCCGAGCATGGCGGGAAGCCGCAGGGCTAAGGGCTGGTAATTTTGTGTCGCGCAAGCTAAGGCGCGCGGCAATCCCTTCATTCCGTTCGCATCGAGCGAAGTCGAGATGCCCCTCGGTCATTTGCCCCGATGGGTGTCTCGACTTCGCTCGACACAAACGGGATTGAATGTTTAGTCTCCTGTTTCCGCCGCCAAAGGCCCCGCCATGCATTTCCTCGACCAAGCCAAGATCTTCATCAAGTCCGGCGACGGCGGCCCCGGCGCCGTGTCGTTCCGGCGCGAAAAATATGTCGAATATGGCGGCCCCGACGGCGGCAACGGCGGCAAGGGCGGCGATGTCATCTTCGAAGCCGTTGCCGGCCTCAACACGCTGATCGACTTTCGCTATACCCAGCATTTCAAGGCGAAGCGCGGCACCCCCGGTTCGGGACGCGACCGCACCGGCGCGGGCGGCCCCGACCTGGTCATCCAGGTCCCGATCGGCACGCAGATTCTCGACGATGACGAGGATCGCAGCCTGCTCGCCGACCTGACCAAGGAGGGCGAACAGCTCGTCTTCCTGCGCGGCGGCGACGGCGGACGCGGCAACGCGAGCTACAAGACATCGACCAACCGCGCACCGCGCCAGCACGGTCCGGGCTGGCCGGGCGAGGAAATGTGGGTGTGGCTGCGGCTGAAGCTGCTCGCCGACGCGGGGCTCGTCGGGCTGCCCAACGCGGGCAAATCGACCTTCATCAACGGCGTCAGCAACGCGCAGGCGAAGGTCGGCGCCTATGCCTTCACGACGCTGCGCCCGCAGCTTGGCGTCGTCAGCCACAAGGGCAATGAATTCGTCGTCGCCGACATCCCCGGGCTGATCGAGGGCGCCGCCGAAGGCGCCGGAGTCGGCGACCGCTTTCTCGGCCATATCGAACGCTGCCGCGTGCTGCTGCATCTGGTCGACGCGAACGACGAGGATGTCGCGACGAGCTATCGCATCGTGCGCGACGAACTCGAAGCTTACGGCGCCGACCTCACCGACAAGCCGGTGATCGTCGCATTGAACAAGATCGACACGCTCGACGACGAGCTGATCGCGGCGCTGTCGGCCGAACTCGCCGCGGAAAGCGGGCATCCGGTGATGGCGCTGTCGGGTGCGAGCGGCGCGGGCGTGCCCGCGGTGCTCGACAAATTGCTCGAAGCGATCGGCCACCCCGAGCCCGGTGAGGACGAAAGCGACGAAGCCCCCGGCTGGTCGCCGGTCTAGGAACGAAACGCTACCGCTGCGAATTTCATGCGGAACAACAAGGATTTCGCATGATCGATCGCACCAAGTTTGCCGCCCTGTTCCTCACCGCATTCGCGCTGGCTTCGGTTCCCGCGACGGCGCAGGAAAGCAGCGAGGGCGGAGAAAAGCGCACGCGTGTTATCCTCGGCCCGCAGCTGTCGCCATCCTGGCCGGGGGCCGACAAGTTCAGCGTTGGCCCTTATGTCGACGTGTCGCGCACCCGCGACAGCGAATTCGCCTTCGAGGCGCCCGATGAAAGCTTCGGCTCGCCGTTGATCCGGTCGGGCAATTTCGCGTTCGGCCCCGCCCTGGGCTTCATCGGCAAGCGCAAGGCATCCGATATCGGCGCCGACCTGCCCAAAGTCGGTTTCACAATCGAGGCCGGTGCGTTCGGGCAGGTCCATCTGACCCCCGAACTCCGCCTCCGCCTTGAAGGTCGCAAAGGGCTGAGCGGTCACAAGGGATGGGGCGGCGAAGTCAGTGCCGATTATATTGCGCGCGAAGGCGACGACTGGCTCTTTTCGGTCGGCCCGCGCGTGACGCTCGGCGATGCCAAATACACCCGCGCCTATTTCGGCGTGACGCCAGCCGCCGCGGCGACATCGGGCCTTCCCGCCTATGATCCGGGCGGCGGCGTCCAGTCGGTCGGCGTCGCCGCAGGCTATCACCGCATGCTCGGCAAGCGCTGGGGCATCGCCGCCTATGCACGCTACGACCGGCTCGTCGGCGACGCGGCCGATTCGCCGGTGACGCGCGAACTTGGATCGCGGAGCCAGCCGTCGGTGGGTGTCGCGCTCAGCTACACTTTCGGCGGATCGCGTTGACGCAACACAGGCGCCATCCTGATCGGGCTGCGTCAGACACCCTCGGTTACGACAAGCAGGATGCGGGACCCGCAACCGAGCTTTAACCGCACCCGCGCCTCCGCATCGCGCGAAGCATGGAAGAGGCCGGCGAGACCCGTTGCGCCCGACGGGGTGGTCCGGGGACCGCCCGCACAATCGAGCAATTCCACCGCTTGCCCGATCACGCCTTCGTCGACCAGCAGCGGCACGGCGCCGTATCGAAGCAGCGCGGCGACCGCGGGGGCCGATGCGAGTCCGCAGGACAGCATTTCGGCCGAGGTTTCGAGCGTCCCTGGGACGAGGACCGGTGAACCATTTCGCAGGGCCCGCTCGACACACGGCGCCGATTGCGGCTCCACCGTGACCAATTGGCAGAGCCCCTCTTCATACGGGCAGAGTCCTTCCGCCATCGCGGCTGCCAGCCCGCCGACGCCCGCCTGGACAAAGGCGTGCGTGGGGTAAGCGGATCCATCGGCGCGAAGTTGGGCGCGAATTTCCAGTGCGATCCGTCCATATCCCTCCATGACCCTGGCAACGACCGGGTCGTCCATATCGTCGGTCGTGTCGGCGATGAGCAGGGTATGCACGCCGTCGCTCGCCGCGGCGGCAGCGGCGACCGCCTGGTCATAGGTTCCTTCGATACGAATGATGGTGGCCCCCATCGCCTCGATCCGCGCCGCACGGGCTCCGCCCACCGCAGCGGGAAGATAGATGCGAGCCGGCGCGCCGACGCGGCGGGCGACAGCGGCAACCGCCAGGCCGTGATTGCCGTCGCTCGCACACACCAGCGTGGGAAGCGGCATGGGCAGGCGGGCCAGAAAGGTCGGGACATCGTCATGCTCCGTCGCGGTTGCGAGCGCCCATAGCGCGGCATGCGCACCGCCCAGTGATTTGAAATTGCCGAGTGGCCTTTCGTTTTCCAGTTTCGCCCATATTTTTGCGACGCCGCATCGCTCCGCGAGCAACGGCAGATCGACAAGCGATGTGGGCCGATCGGACGTCAGATCGTCGGGATGCCGGGATATCTGTTCCATGCCGCTATTCTATCATCGGTCTGGAATGGCAGGCCGTGTTTCGCGACCGTCCCGCGCGGAATTTGGGCAATGCTGCTGGGCGCCAAGCGGATTTTCCGCAATCGCTTCAATCTTCGGCGATCGGTATCATCAACCCTCTTTTGACCACGCCGAGCGCGACGTTGGTGGTAAAGCGTCGGACATTGGCATTTTCGCTGACCAGTCGCGTCATCAGGGCATCATATTCTTCCGTGCTCGGCGCGGTGACGATCAGGATGAAATCGGCCTCGCCCGTCACATAAAAGGCCTGCTGAACATGGTCTTCCGCTGCAAGCCAGCGGCGGAGTTGCGCGAGCAACTCGGGGCGTTCGCGTTCGACTTGAAGCGCGACCACAAAAAGGGTCGGGCTGCCGACAAAGCGGGGGTCGAGGATGGCGGTTTCGCGTACAATGGCGCCAAGATCGCGAAGCCGCCGCAACCGGCGCTGGATCGCCGACGGCGACAGGGCAATCGTCTCCGCGAGCTTTTCGGACGTCGCGGTCGCGTCCGATTGCATCGCAGCCAGCAATTGGCGGTCAAAACGATCGAGGTCGGTTGTGGCCATATTCAGCATGATAGGCGCAATTTTCGCCGATTGCCCGCAAATTGACGCCCATCAACGCGGGAAATCGTCGAACGCGCGCACTAGACTGCGCTTTCCCAACCCTCATCCGGAAAGAAACCATGCTCGACCATCTCGAAATCCGTACGCGCCGCATGGACGATTGTGTGGCCTTCTATCGCACCGTCCTCGGCCCGCTTGGCTATGAACTTGCCGTCGATGGCCCGGCCAAGGGATTTGGTCATGAAGGCCGGCTCGACTTCTGGCTCGTCGATGGCGATCCCTCGATCGATGTTCATTATGCCTTTGGCGCGCCAACGCGCGCGCTGGTGCAGGATGCCTTCTTGCGGGCCTACGGGAGCACCGGCCAACAGGATCGCGCCCCCGCACTCGCTCCGCATATCCACCCCCACTATTATGCGGGCTACGCGCGCGATCCCGACGGCCGATTGGTCGAATTCGTCTGTCACTCCGCCGAAGGCTGAGCGGCGCAGCACCTCCCTATCACGGGCTCGCACCAAGCTAGGCATTGGCGTTACGCCCGCCGCGCGCTATCGGCGGCGCCATGAGCCTGTTTCCGCCCGCCTCCTGCCCCCGGCTGATCGTCAAGATCGGATCGGCCTTGCTCGTCGATCCGTCGGGCGCGGTGCGGCGCGACTGGCTCGCCGGGATCGCCGCCGACATTGCCGAACGGACGCGGGCGGGCCAGCAGGTTGCGGTCGTCTCTTCCGGCGCGATCGCGCTCGGTGCGCGGCGGCTGGGGCTCGCCAAGGGCGGACGCGGGACTCTCGAGGATGCGCAGGCGGCCGCCGCGACGGGGCAGATCGCGCTGTCGCAGGTGTGGGCCGAGGTGCTCGGCGCCGAGGGGCTAACCGCGGCGCAGATGCTGGTGACGCTCGACGATCTTGAGCATCGCCGCCGCTATCTCAACGCCGCCGCGACGCTCGACCGGCTGCTCAGCCTCGGCGTCGTGCCGATCATCAACGAGAATGACAGCGTCGCGACCGAGGAAATCCGCTTTGGCGACAACGACCGGCTTGCGGCGCGCGTAGCCCAAGCTGCAGCGGCGGGCGGGGTCATCCTGCTGTCCGACATCGACGGCCTCTACGACCGCAACCCCGCGCAGGACGGCGCCGTCCATATCGCGCGCATCGAGCGCATCGACGCGAGCATCGAGGCGATGGCCGACACGGGTTCGGCCTCGGGCATGGGATCGGGCGGCATGGTGTCGAAGATCGCCGCGGCGCGCATCGCCAACGCCGCGGGCGCGCATCTCGCCATCGCGTCGGGCCGCATCGACCGGCCGCTGTCGACCGCGGCGCGACACAGCCTGTTCGTCGCCGACAAGGGCGCGAGCGCGCGCAAGGCGTGGCTAGCGGGCGGGCTTACCGCCAAGGGCCGGATCGAGATCGACGCGGGCGCCGCCAAGGCATTGCAGGGCGGCGCTAGCTTGCTCGCCGCGGGCGTGACGGCGGTCAGCGGCAGTTTCGCGCGCGGCGACATCCTCGACATCGCCGGCCCCGACGGGCGCGTCATCGCGCGGGGCCTGTCCGAATATCCGGGCGCAGACGCCGCTAACATCGTCGGCCTTGGCCGCGACGCGCAGGAGGCCGCGCTCGGCTATGCACCGCGCAGCGCGATGGTCCACCGCGACCATATGGTGCTGCTGTGACCGACCGCGTGCTCGCGATGACCGGGGCGACCGGCTTCGTGGGCGGCGCGACGATGCGCGATGCGGTCGCGGCGGGATGGCATGTCCGCGCCCTCACCCGCCGACCGCAGCCCGAACGCGACGGCGTAACGTGGATCATGGGCGCACTCGATGACACCGGCAGCCTCGCCGAAATGGCCGCAGGCAGCGACGTCGTCATGCACATCGCGGGCGTCGTCAACGTCCCCACCCGCGCGGCGTTCGAGGCCGGTAATGCGACCGCGACCGCGAACGTCGTCGATGCCGCGCGCAACGCCGGCGTCACGCGCTTCGTCCACGTCTCGTCGCTCGCGGCGCGCGAGCCCGGCATCTCCAATTACGGCTGGTCGAAGGAACGCGCCGAGGCGGTGGTCATGGCGAGCGGGCTCGATTGGACGATCGTGCGCCCGCCGGCGGTGTTCGGCCCCGGCGACACCGAGATGCTCGACCTGTTCCGCATGGCGCGGCGCGGCATCGCGCTGGTGCCAAGCGGGCGCATGTCGGCGATCTATGTCGACGAGCTCGCCCGGCTGCTGGTCACGCTCGCCGCCGACCGCGGCGCGAGCATCGGCCAGATTTACGAGCCCGACGACGGCAAGCCCACCGGCTGGTCGCACCGCGGCTTCGCCCGCGCGGTCGCGCGCGCGGTCGGGCGGCAGCGGCTGTCGACGCTCGCAACCCCCGCCTTGCTGCTCAGGGCCGGCGGACGGCTCGACAAGCTCGTTCGCCGCAGCCGCGCCAAGCTCACCCCCGACCGCGCGCGCTATATCGCGCATCCCGACTGGGTCGCGACCGAGGGTGCGTGCCCGCCCGCCGCGCTGTGGCGCCCCGAGCGCGACACCGACGACGCGCTCGCCGAGACCGTCCGCTGGTATCGCCGCGAAGGCTGGCTCTGACGTCGCCGGTAAGGTGTCGGCGTTCGCCCGTCGAAGCGTGCATTGCCAAGGGCGAGCCGCATCCCTAGGTTTGCGGGCATGACCGATAGCACCGCGAACACGCCCAACGATCCCGCCGGCCCCTGGGCGATCCCCGTGCGCCGGCCGCTGCCCGGCGACGACAAGCCGAAGTCGACGACCAGCTTCCCGCGCAAGGTCTGGCACCTGCTCGTCGGAATCAAGGATGCGCTCGCGCTGATTTTCCTGCTGTTCTTCTTCGTTGCTTTGTTCGGGCTGCTTTCGGGCCGCCCCAATGCCGGCCTGCCCGTCAGCCAGGGCGCGCTGCTGATCGAACTCGACGGCATCGTCAGCGAACAGCCCTCCGAAGTCGACCCGCTCGCGGCGCTGTCGGGCGGCGCGCAGCTCAAGGAAGTCCGCGTCCGCGACGTCGTCCACGCGCTGGAAGTCGCCGCCGACGACAAGCGCGTGACTTCGGTCGTGCTCGACCTCGACCGCTTCCTCGGCGGCGGGCAGGTCTCGCTCGCCGAAATCGGCGCCGCGGTCGACAAGGTGCGCGCGCAGAAAAAGCCGGTGCTCGCCTTCGCCACCGCCTACACCACCGACAGCTATCAGGTCGCGGCGCACGCCAGCGAAATCTGGGCCGACGGCATCGGCGGCGTCGCGATCGCCGGACCCGGCGGGTCGCGCCTCTATTACAAGGGGTTGATGGACCGGCTCGGCATCACCGCGCATATCTACCGCGTCGGCACCTTCAAGAGCGCGGTCGAACCCTTCCTGCGCACCGACCAGTCACCCGAAGCGAAGGAAGCCGACCTCGCCTACGCCAGCGTGCTCTGGGACAACTGGCTGACCGACGTCAAAAAGGCGCGCCCGGCGGCGAAACTCGACGCCTTCATCGCCGACACCGCGGGCGCTGTGCGCGCGGCGGGCAACGATCTGTCGAAGGCTTCGGTCGATGCCGGCCTTGTCGACAAGGTCGGCAGCCGCATGACGTTCAACCGCCGCGTCGCCGAAATCAGCGGCACGCCCGACGACAGCAAGCCGTGGGAATATAATGCGATCCCGCTCGAAAACTGGGTCGCCGCCAACCCGCCCTCGACAAGCGGCAGCACGATCGCGGTCGTCCCCATCGTCGGCGAAATCGTCGACGGCGAAGCGCCAAGCGGCATCGCGGGCGGCGAAACCGTTGCAAAGCATATCCTCGACGCCGCGACCGACAGCAGCGTCAAGGCGATCGTCCTCCGCGTCGACTCACCCGGCGGGTCGGTGCTCGCGTCCGAAGAAATCCGGCAGGCATTGCTTGTCGCCAAGGCCAAGAAGCTGCCGATCGTCGTGTCGATGGCGAATGTCGCGGCGTCGGGCGGCTATTGGGTTGCGACCCCCGCCGACCGCATCTTTGCCGAGCCCGAGACGATCACCGGATCGATCGGCGTGTTCGGCATATTGCCGAGCTTCGATCAGGCGCTCGCCAAGATCGGGGTCAACGCCGACGGCATCGCGACGACGCCGCTGTCGGGCCAGCCCGACGTGTTCGGCGGGGTGAACGACGAGTTCAACGCACTGGCGCAGGCGAGCGTCGAGGACGTCTATGCGCGCTTCACCGGCCTTGTCGCCAAGAGCCGCAAGCAGCCGCTCGACAAGATCCTGCCTATCGCCGAAGGGCGCGTCTGGGCCGGCGGCACCGCGCGCCAGATCGGGCTGGTCGACCAGTTCGGCGGCCTGCCCGACGCGCTGAAGGCCGCAGCGAAACTCGCCAAGGTCGACGGCGATTTCCACGCCAAATATTTCGAGGACGAGCCGAGCGAATTCTCGAAGCTGCTCGCCAGCTGGTCGGGCGCTGAAAAGGAAACCGCGGCGCTCCCGCGCGGCTGGTTCGGCATCGCGGCGATGAACCGCCAGCTGACCGAACGGCGGCTGGTGCAGGACCTGACGATGCTGACGCAGGCGGGATCGGTGCAAGCGTCGTGCCTCGACTGCCGCGCGTACCTCCCCGCCGTCCCGCGGCCGGGTCAGGCCGAGGCGAAGGGATTCTTCGCGACGATGGCGTTGCTGCTGCGCTAAGTCCCCCTCCCGCGTGCGGGAGGGGTTAGGGGAGGGCCTGTTTCGGCAATTCCCCAAGTCGACATGCCCTCCCCCGACCCCTCCCATAAATGGGAGGGGAGAGTCAGGCCGCGACGGCAACCTGTTTTGCGTGCTCCGCAATCGCATCGGCCATCGTATCGACCAGCCCCAGCGGCAGGTCGTGCCCCATGCCGGGGATCGTCAGCAGCCGCGCACCCGCGATATTCTCCGCCGTGTCGCGCCCGCCGGGGAGCGGCACGAGCGGGTCGTCCTCGCCATGGATGACGAGCGTCGGCGCCTCGATGTCTTTCAGAATCGGACGCCGGTCGCCATCGGCGACGATCGCCGCCATCTGCCGCGCGACGCCCTGCGGATACCAGCCACGCTCGAAATCCGCGCGCACGCGGCGCTGCAGCCGGTCTTCCGCGGCCGGATAGCCGGGACTGCCGATCACGCGCGCGGCGTTGACCGAGTAAGCGATCAGCGCCTCCTTGTCGCCGTTCATCGGGCGGTTCGCGAGCACCTGCATCGCCTCCTTCTGCGCGCGCGGCAGGCGGCGGTTGCCCGTGGTCGACATCACCGAGGTCAATGACAGCACGCGGTCGGGGTAGCGCGCGGCGATATGCTGTGAAATCATCCCGCCCATCGAAACGCCGACGACATGCGCACGCTCGATCCCCAGATGGTCGAGCAGCCCGATGCCGTCCGCCGCCATATCGGCTAGCGTATAAGAGGGACGGATCGGCAGTCCGATCACCGATTTGACGATCATCCATTTGACGTTCGGCACGCCCGCGGCATCGAAGCGCGTCGACAGGCCGACGTCGCGATTGTCGTAGCGGATCGTGCGGAAACCGCGGGTGTTCAGCGCATCGACGAACTCGTCGGGCCACAGAGTCAATTGGCCGCCCAGCCCCATCACCAGCAATATGACCGGCGCATCGCGCGGCCCCTTGTCTTCATAGGTGATGCTGATGCCGTCGAAGGTCGCTTGCTCTGTCTGCATGAAAATCCCTTGGCTGAAAGTCGGATCACCCCGCGGTGGCGGGCTTGTAATTGGCGGCGTTCGAGGTGAATTCGGCGCGGCCATAACCGTCGAGCTGGCGCTCGATCCGCCGCACGAGGCGGCGATCGGCAAGATGACGGATCACGGGCAGGCGCGAGGCGACGCGATACGCCGCCATACGCCCGGCAATCCCGAGCATCGTCGCGCCATAGATGAGGTGGTCGCGGCGCCTGACCGGCACGCCGACATTCGCCGCGCGCGCCTCGTCACCGGCGAGGAAGGCTTTCACGAAAAAGACACGGCTGACCGAATATTCAAGGCGGCGCTTCACCAGCCCTTTCGGCGAGCGGTCCTTCGACAATTCGGCGTCCATCGTCGCGCGGAGCAACCCGCCGCAGACCTGGTCGTAATATTCATAACGCAGCGTCGCGCTGCGCGTGCGCCAGATGCGGACGATCTCCCGCGGCGTGTCGGCGAGCAGATCCTCGGGCAGCCCGAGCAGGTAGCAGCGATAGCGCGCGAGCTCGACGCGGCCGCGTTCGAGCCGCGTGAAACTTGTCCGCCCCTTCGCGAGCACCTTCTGCGAGAGGAAATAAACGGGGATCAGCCCCGCGGGCATCTGGTCGAGCTGCGGGATCGGCATGCCATAGGTGTCGGCGTCCCACATGCCGGGACGCGACAGCACGTTGATGCGCACCGTCGAGTGCATCAGCCGCACCATCGCCGCGGCCTTGAACCCCGGCCCGAAGCGATCGAGCGCGCCGGGGAGCGCAGTCGTGGCAAAGAAGGTTGCGGTTTCCTTCACCCGCCGCGCCGCGGTCGCCTGACCGAGCGTGCCGGTGAGCGCCATCGGCAGCGCCGAATATTTGTTGAGGAAGGTAGCGATGAACGCGCCGCGGATCAGAAAGGGCGAGAGGTTCGCGGTCGCGTTGCGTTCATAGGCTGCCCCCTCTTCGACGAGCTTCATGTCGAGCCAGTCGGGCTTCTGCTCCATCTCGCCGATCAGCGAGGCGAGTTCGGGCGGCGCGTCGTCGACCGCATCGATGCCCTTGTCGCACGCCTCGACCAGCATCGCGACGGTGCGCTGGAAGCCGTAGCGCGGCATCAGCGCGGCATAAGCGTCGCCCGTCCGGTCGCCGAGCATCGTATATTCGCGGATACGGCCGAGCAGGTCGGGGTCATCGAGATAGGCCGCACGGTCGATGCTGCGGACGCGGCTCAATTCGCTGACGGCGTCGGCCTCGGGCGCCCAGCGTTCGGGCGCTTTGTCGAAATCGAAACGGCCGAACAGCTCGGGCAAGGCGTCCGCCTGGCCCCGCACCCGGCGGGCGATGGTGCTGACATCACTGTTCATAGGGCGAAACTGACAGAGTTTCGCGATTTGGCAAGCCTAACTGATGTTGGCCTATCCGCCTTTGGGATCACGATAGGCGGGCAGCGCGAGCGACCAGCGGATCGCCGCGCCGCGCAGGATGAAGCCCGCGACCGCGCCCGCGACCGCCGCGACCGCCGTCCCCGTCCCCAGCCATTGCAGCAGCAGGAACAGCCCCGACGCGAGCGCGGCCGCGGTCACATAGACTTCGGGCCGCATGATGATCGACGGCACACCGGCGAGGATGTCGCGGATCGTGCCGCCGACGCAGCCGGTAATCACCCCCATCATCAGCGCGGGCACCGGCGGGACGCCCCATGCCAGCGCCTTTGCGGTGCCGAACACCGCATAGGCGGCGAGTCCCACGGCGTCGGCCCATTCGAGCAATTGCCCCTGCCACCAACGTTCGGGGGTGAGCCAGACGACCATGGCAATCGCGATGCACACCGCGGCGATCGCGCCATCCTGCACCCAGAACACCGGCGCGCCGATCAACAGGTCGCGCACGCTGCCGCCGCCGACGCCGGTCACCAGCGCGAAGAAGGCGGCGGTCACCAGCGTCTGGCGCAGCCGCACCGCCATCAGTGCGCCCGACAGCGCGAAGACGCCGATGCCGACGAGGTCGAGCAGGCGGACAAGCGTTTGTGTATCCATCGCGCGCCGGGCTATCATCGCGCGCGATACGGCACAATGGAGAGGAGGCGGCGATGGAAGGCAGATGCACGTGCGGCGCGGTTCGTTACCGGCTGACCGCGGCACCGATGATCGTCCACTGCTGCCATTGCCGCTGGTGCCAGCGCGAGACCGGCAGCGCCTTCGTCATCAATGCCGTGATCGAGAGCGAGCGCGTCGAGGCCGAAGGGATAGTCGATTATGTGATGACCCCGTCGGAAAGCGGCCGGGGGCAGGAAATCATCCGCTGCCCGACCTGCCGGGTCGCGCTGTGGAGCCATTATCCCAACTCGGGCCGCCGCTCCTCCTTCGTCCGTGTCGGCACGCTCGACGACCCGGACCAATGTCCGCCCGATGTCCATATCTTCACGCGCAGCAAACAACCGTGGGTTGTCCTGCCCGACGACGCCAAGGCCTTTCCGGATTTCTACCCGTCACCCAAGGGCGTGTGGAGCACTGACGCACAGCGCCGGTGGCAGGCGATGATGGCCGGTTGAAAGCCCTATTTTGCGTCGGGGCGCACGCCACCGATGACCGACAGCACGATCGCGGCGACGGCGTTCCGGATCACCGGCTCGGCCTTCGGCGCGAAGAAGGGTGAATGGTTCGTCGGCACCGGCTGCCCCTTCGCCTTCAGGTCGGCAAGCACCGCGGGATCATAGCCGCCGATCGCGAAATAGAGCGACGGGATGCCCGCATCGACGAACTCCGAATAATCCTCGCTCGCCGAAACGGGCGCAGCGCTCGCCGGCGCGAAGAGAAGGCGTTCGCCGAACACCGACTTCAACGTCGCGAAGCCGTTCGCCGCCATCGATTCATTGTTCACGAGGCTCGCGGTGCCCGTCAGATAGGTGATCGTCGGTTCGGGCGCATTGCCCATCATCGCCGCGGCCTTTGCCGATCGCTCGGCACCCGAGCGGAGGAGCTGGCGCACCTCGGGGGTCAGCGAGCGGATGTTGACCTTCACCTCGGCGCTGTCGGGGATGATGTTGGGCGCGCTGCCCGCGTTGATCGCACCGATCGTCAGCACGCCGAAGGCATTGGGGTCCTTCTCGCGGCTGATCACCGTCTGCACATCGGTGACAAAGCGCGCCGCGATCGGGATGGGGTCGAGCGCCATCGATGGCATCGAGCCATGCCCGCCGCGGCCGTGGAAGGTGATCGAATAGCTGTCGGAGGCCGAGAAGGCGGTCCCCGCCTTGATCGCGATCGTGCCCGTCGGGCCGTTCAGCACATGCGCGGCAAAGCCATAGTCGGGCTTGGGGAACCGCGTCAGCAGCCCGTCGTCGAGCATCGCCTTCGCGCCCTTCAAAATCTCTTCGGCAGGCTGGCCGATCAGCACCACGGTGCCCGACCAGCTGTCGCGCATCGCGGCGAGCGCCTGCGCGACGCCAACCAGATAAGCGACATGCGTGTCATGCCCGCACGCGTGCATGACGGGCACATCCTTGCCCTCATAGGTCGCGCGCGCCTTGCTCGACCAGGCGAGCCCGGTCTTTTCCTCCATCGGCAGCGCGTCCATGTCGGCGCGGATGAGGATGGTGGGGCCTTCGCCATTTTTGAGCACGCCGACGACGCCGGTGCCGCCGACCTTCTCGGTCACGGTGAAGCCCGCCTTGCGGAGGTGCTGCGCGAGGATGCCCGCGGTGCGGACCTCCTGCAGCCCGAGTTCGGGATTCTGGTGCAGGTCCTTGTACAGCGCGTCGAGCGCCGGATAATTTTTGTCGAGCAGCGCGGTCAGCCGCGCATTGGCGGCGACGAGATCGGGCGCCGCCTGCGCGCTGGTGGCCATGAGGGAGAGGGTCAGCGAAGCCGCTGCCCAGAGCCCGTGCTTCGCCATCATTCTCTCTCCCCCATTTAAACTCGTCAGATGTGGATCGGTTTGCCCGTCACCGCCATCGCGGCTTCCTTGATCGCTTCGCTATGCGTCGGATGCGCGTGGCAGGTGTAGGCGATGTCTTCCGACGTCGCACCGAATTCCATCGCCTGCGCGGCCTGCGCGATCATCGTGCCCGCGACGCTCGCGATGCACCACACGCCGAGCACGCGGTCGGACTTGGCGTCTGCGATCACCTTCACGAAGCCGTCGGGCTCGTGGTTGGTCTTGGCGCGGCTGTTCGCCATCATCGGGAATTTGCCGACCTTGACCTCACTCTTCTCCTTCGCCTGCTCTTCTGTCAGGCCGACACCGGCGATTTCGGGCCAGGTGTAGACAACCGACGGGATGACGTCGTGGTTCACGATGCCCGTCAGCCCGGCGATATTCTCGGCGCAGGCGATGCCTTCGTCTTCGGCCTTGTGCGCGAGCATCGGGCCGGGAATGACGTCGCCGATCGCCCAGATGCCGGGAACCTGCGTCGAAAAATCATGGTCGGTTTCGATCTGGCCGCGCTGGTTGACCGCAAGACCCGCCTTGTCGAGGCCGAGGCCGTCGGTGTTCGGACGGCGCCCGATCGACACGAGCACGACGTCGGCTTCGAGCGTTTCGGCGTCGCCGCCGGCCGCGGGTTCGAGCGTCAGCACGGCCTTCTTGCCCTTCACCTCGGCCTTGGTGACCTTGGTCTTGAGCTTGAATTCCATGCCCTGCTTCTTGAGGATCTTGTTCGCGTCCTTGCGGACGTCGCCGTCCATTCCGGGCAGGATCTGGTCGAGGAATTCGACGACGGTGACCTTGGCGCCGAGGCGGCGCCACACGCTGCCGAGTTCAAGCCCGATCACGCCGCCGCCGATCACGACCATGTGACCCGGAACCTTCGCGAGTTCGAGCGCGCCGGTCGAATCGACGATGATCTGCTTGTCGTTATCGACGTCGACGCCCGGAAGCGGGGTCACCGACGAACCGGTCGCGATGATGATATTCTTCGCGCGATAGGCCTTGCCCGCGACTTCGACCGTGTCCTTGGACGTGAACTGGGCATAGCCCTTCAGCCAGTCGATCTTGTTCTTCTTGAACAGGAATTCGATGCCGCCGGTCAGGCCCTTGACCGCATCCTTGCGCTGGCCGTGCATCGTGCCAAGGTCGAGTTCGGGCTTCACCTTGATGCCCATCGCCGCCATCGCGCCGCCCGCGGCCGCCTCGAAATATTCCGACGCGTGGAGCATCGCCTTCGACGGGATGCAGCCGACGTTGAGGCAGGTGCCGCCCAGCGTCTCGCGCCCTTCGGCGCACGCGGTCTTCAGGCCCAGCTGCGCCGCGCGGATCGCCGCGACATAACCGCCGGGGCCCGAACCGATGACAAGGACGTCGTAGTCGTAATCAGCCATGTTCAATCTACCTCAATTTTCTGCCTGGCGCCGTCAACGAGCGAATCCGCTCAAACGGGCAGCCCGGATTTCGCAGCGCATGACTTCATAACCGGTGCCGCCATTTCGGGCGACAGGCCGATCAGTTCAGATGCGCTATATTTCTTGATCAATTCGCCGGCCGCGCATTTGCAGACCTCGGCAGCGAGGCCCGCCGCCGCGCCGCCGCCCTCGGTGGCCGCGCGGCACGATTCGCCGAAGCTCTCGACGAAGCTGGTCCTCAGGCCCTCTTCGAGTCCCTTCGCCATGCGGCTTTCGCCTTCGCTGCAGCCCGCCAGGGCGGCAGCGGCAGCGACGAACAGAACCGCGCGGAGGGGGAGCGCCATCATCGGATCAAAGGTCGATCAGCAGGCGCGTCGGATCTTCGATCGCTTCCTTGATCGTCTTGAGGAAGGTGACCGCTTCGCGGCCGTCGATCAGGCGGTGGTCATAGCTCATCGCGATATACATCATCGGACGGATCACGATCTCGCCATTGCGCACGACCGGGCGGTCCTCGATGCGGTGGAGGCCGAGCACCGCCGACTGCGGCGGGTTGATGATCGGGGTCGACATCAGGCCGCCGAACACGCCGCCGTTCGAGATGGTGAAGGTGCCGCCGGTCATGTCGTCCATCGTCAGCGTGCCTTCCTTGGCGCGCTTGCCGAGGTCGGCGATCGCTTTCTCGATGTCGGCGAACGACAGGCTGTCGGCGTTGCGCACGACGGGAACGACAAGGCCGTTCGGCGCGCTGACCGCGACCGAGACGTCGAGATAGTCGTGATAGACGATCTCGTCGCCGTCGATGCGTGCGTTGACCGCCGGAATGTCATGCGCGGCGAGCGCGACCGCCTTGGTGAAGAAGCTCATGAAGCCCAAACGCACGCCATGCTTCTTTTCGAAGCTTTCGCGATATTTGTCGCGCGTCGCCATCACCGCCGACATGTCGACGTCGTTGAACGTCGTCAGCATCGCCGCGGTGTCCTGCGCCGCCTTCAAACGCTTGGCGATCGTCTGGCGCATGCGCGTCATCTTGACGCGCTCTTCATGGCGGCCCGGCGCGCTGCTGGTGGCAGGTGCCGGCGCGGCGGCGGGCGCGGGAGCGGCGGCAGCGGGGGCGGCGCTGGCGGCGGCGAGCACATCTTCCTTGGTCAAACGGCCGTCCTTGCCGCTGCCCTGGATCTTCGTCGGATCGACGCCATGCTCGAGGACGAGGCGGCGCACCGCGGGCGACATGGTGGTGACGGTGTCGACGCCCTCTCCAGCCGGGGCGGCGGTTGCGGCCGGTGCCGGCGCGGCCGCTTCGGCCTTGGCAGCGGGTGCGGCGGCGGCGGGCGTCGGCGCCGCGGCAGCGCCGCCCGCTTCGACCGTCGCGATCGTCGCGCCGACATTGACCGTGTCACCGACCGCAGCGAGTTGCTGGCCCATCACGCCCGCGACGGGCGACGGCACTTCGACCGCAACCTTGTCGGTCTCAAGGCTCGCGATGGGCTCGTCGAGTGCAACGGCTTCGCCGGGCTTTTTCAGCCACTCGCCGATCGTCGCTTCGGTAACGCTTTCGCCCAGCGTGGGGACTTTGACTTCGGTGCTCATAGGTGCAGTTCCTTGGGGCTTAAGCTTTGTTCTTGGCACGGCGGATTTCGGCGCGAACCGAAAGGCCGAGTGCATCAGCGACGAGCGCCGACTGTTCGGTCTGGTGGCGGCTCATCAGGCCCGTCGCGGGCGAAGCCGCAGCGGCGCGACCGGCATAGCGGGGACGCATGCCCTTCTTGCCCGCCTCGGTCAGCGCATCTTCGATCAGTTCGTTGACGAAGAACCAGGCGCCGTTGTTGCGCGGCTCTTCCTGCGCCCAGACCACCTCTTCGAGGTTCGGCATCCGCTTCAGGCGGACGGCGAGCGGCTCACCCGGGAAGGGATAGATCTGCTCGACGCGCACGACCGTCGTGTCGGTGAGGCCCGCGGCATCGCGCGCTTCCATCAGGTCGTACCCGACCTTGCCCGAGCAGAGGACGACGCGCTTGACGTCCTTGTCCGCGGGCGGGGTGCGATCCGACATCAGGCGGCGGAAATGCGCGTCGCCGATGAAGTCCGAACGCTGCGACACCGCGAGCTTGTGGCGGAGCAGCGACTTCGGCGTCATGATGATCATCGGCTTGCGGAACGGGCGCAGCATCTGGCGGCGCAGGACGTGGAAATAGTTCGACGGGGTCGAAATATTGCACACCTGGATATTGTCGCCCGCGCACAGCTGGAGGAAGCGTTCGAGGCGCGCCGAGCTATGCTCGGGCCCCTGCCCTTCGTAACCGTGCGGCAGCAGCATCACGAGCCCGTTGGCGCGCAGCCACTTGGCCTCGCCCGACGCGATGAACTGGTCGATCATGATCTGCGCGCCGTTGGCGAAATCGCCGAACTGCGCTTCCCAGAGCACAAGACTCTTCGGATCGGCCATCGCATAGCCATATTCGAAGCCGAGCACGCCATATTCGGACAGCGGGCTGTCGAGCACCTCGAACCGGCCGTGCGGCACGGTCGTCAGCGGGACATATCGGGCTTCGGTCTTCTGATCGATCCAGACCGCATGACGCTGGCTGAACGTGCCGCGCCCCGAATCCTGACCCGACAGGCGGACCTGATAGCCTTCGCTGAGCAACGTGCCGAACGCGAGGCTTTCGGCGGTCGCCCAGTCGAACACTTCGCCGTCGCTCTTGTCGGCGAACATCGCGCCGCGCGCGTCGATCACGCGGCGGAGCGTCTTGTGGACTTCGACGTCGGCGGGGATCGTCGTCAGCGTGCGCCCGATCGAATCGAACAATTTGTCCGACACGCCCGTGGCGATGTTGCGGCGCGCATTTTCGGGGTCGGCGGGGGCGTGCAGCCCCGACCAGCGGCCCGCGAACCAGTCGGCCTTGTTCGGCTTATAGCTTTTCGCCGCTTCGAAATCCTCTTCGAGCCGCGCGACGAATTCGGCGCGCCGGGCGTCGGCCCAGCCCGCATCGACCACGCCTTCGGCTTCCAGCTTCGCGGCGCAAAGCTGCGACACCGGCGGATGCTGACGAATGACGGCGTACATCAGCGGCTGCGTGAACGACGGCTCGTCGCCTTCATTGTGGCCGAAGCGGCGATAGCACCACATGTCGATCACGACGTCGCGCTTGAACTGCTGGCGGAAATCGATCGCGAGCTTGCACGCAAAGGTCACCGCCTCGGGATCGTCGCCGTTGACGTGCAGGATCGGCGCCATCACGCCCTTTGCGACGTCCGACGGATAGGGCGACGAGCGCGCGAACTGCGGGCTGGTCGTGAAACCGATCTGGTTGTTGACGATGAAGTGGAGGCAGCCGCCGGTGTTGTACCCGCGGATGCCCGAGAAGCCGAGGCATTCCCAGACGATCCCCTGCCCCGCGAACGCCGCGTCGCCGTGGATCAGCACGGGCAACACCTGCTCATGCTTGGTAAGGTCGTCGCGCACGACCTGCTGCGCGCGCACCTTGCCGAGCACGACGGGGTCGGCGGCTTCGAGGTGCGACGGGTTGGGGACGAGCGACATATGCACCGACGCGCCGCCGAATTCGCGGTCGGTCGAGGTGCCGAGATGATATTTGACGTCGCCCGAACCGCCGATGTCGTCGGGGTTCGCCGACCCGCCGGCGAATTCGTGGAAGATCACCTGATACGGCTTCGCCATGACGTTCGCGAGCATGTTGAGCCGCCCGCGGTGCGCCATGCCATAAACGATCTCGCGCACGCCGTACTGGGCGCCATATTTGATGATCGCTTCCATCGCAGGAATCATGCTCTCGCCGCCGTCGAGGCCGAAGCGCTTGGTGCCGACATATTTGCGCGCGAGGAATTTCTCCCACTCCTCGGCCTGGATCACCTTGCTCAGGATGGCGCGTTTGCCCTCGACCGAAAATTCGATGATCTTGTCGGCGCCTTCCATCCTTTCCTGCAGGAACTGGCGCTCCTCGATGTCGGCGATGTGCATATATTCGAGGCCGACATTGCCGCAATAATTGGCGCGCAGGATCGCGACGATCTCGCGAATCGTCGCCTTTTCGAGGCCGAGCGTTCCGCCGATGTAAACCGGCCGATCGAGATCGGCGCCGACGAAGCCGTGATATTCGGGGGTCAAATCGGCGGGCAGCTCGCGCTGGCTGAGCCCGAGCGGATCGAGATTGGCGGCAAGGTGGCCGCGCACGCGATAGGTGCGGATCAGCATCATCGCGCGGATCGAATCGTCGGCGGCGCGCTCGACTTCGGCATTCGACAGCGGGGCGCCCGCCTTGGCGGCGGCGGCCTTCACCGCGACCTGCATCTGCTGCGGGTCGAGCGCGGCGGTCAGGTCGTCGCTGTCGATCTGGGGCCAGTTCTTCGGCGCCCAGCTCGGGCCGGCCTGCGGCTCGTCGATGTCGAAGCTTTGTCGTTCGAGGTTCATCTGCTTTTCCACGGGGAGGTAGGGGTGGGATTTATATGGGGAGCGGAGGCCCGCCGGCAAAGGGTGCCGGCGGGCCGTCCGATCAGACGCGTTCCTTCAGCACTTCGGCGAGGGTCGAGCCGAGTTCCGACGGGCTCGCCGACACCTTGATGCCCGCGGCTTCCATCGCCGCGATCTTGCTTTCGGCGTCGCCCTTGCCGCCCGACACGATCGCGCCGGCATGGCCCATGCGGCGGCCCGGAGGCGCGGTGCGGCCGGCGATGAAGCCCGCCATCGGCTTCTTGCGGCCACGCTTGGCTTCGTCGATCAGGAACTGTGCTGCCTGTTCCTCGGCGTCGCCGCCGATTTCGCCGATCATGATGATCGACTTGGTCGCTTCGTCGGCGAGGAAGAGTTCGAGCACGTCGATGAAGTTGGTGCCGTTGACGGGGTCGCCGCCGATGCCGACTGCGGTCGTCTGACCGAGGCCAACGTTCGTGGTCTGGAACACCGCTTCATAAGTCAGCGTGCCCGAGCGCGAGACGACGCCGACACTGCCCTTCGAGAAGATGCTGCCAGGCATGATGCCGATCTTGCATTCGCCGGGGGTCAGCACGCCGGGGCAGTTCGGGCCGATCAGGCGCGATTTCGAGCCCGACAGCGCGCGCTTCACCTTGACCATGTCGAGCACCGGAATGCCTTCGGTGATGCAGACGATCAGTTCCATCTCGGCGTCGATCGCCTCGAGGATCGAGTCCGCGGCGAACGGCGGCGGAACATAGATGCAGCTCGCGGTCGCGCCGGTCGCGGCCTTGGCTTCTTCAACGGTGTTGAAGTTGGGCAGGCCGATGTGCGTCGTGCCGCCTTTGCCCGGCGTCACGCCGCCGACCATCTGCGTGCCATAGGCCAGCGCCTGTTCGGTGTGGAAAGTGCCGGTGGCACCGGTCATCCCTTGCGTGATGACTTTGGTATTCTTGTCGATGAGGATGGACATGAAATTATCCCGTTCGTTTTGAATTTAAGAAACTGAGGAGCGATTTTGGAGAAGGCCAAAAGCCTTCATCAAACCTGAAAGGACAAGCGACACTAAGCCTGCTGCGAAGAATGCCAGAACCCATGTGTCAGCGGGTGTCCCCCAAGCATAAAATGCCAATGCCGGAAAACTGATGCATGCAACCATTCCATAAATCAGAAGGCTCATAGTCATCATATGCCTTCGCCTCGCGTCGTCGCCGCGGCGGGTGATGACGGCGAACAGCCATACCATCACCACCGCAGCGGGAACGATCGCCGAGGCGAACCAAGGCATCAAGCCAGCGACGGGTCCAGCGCCTTACAAGCATCGAGCAGCTCCTTGACCGCATCGACCGACACCTGGAGGCCCGCCTTATCGGCGTCGTCGAGTTCGATTTCGACGATCTTCTCGACGCCGCCCGCACCGATCAGCACCGGCACGCCGACGTACAGGCCGTCGAGGCCGTACTGACCGTCGACATAGGCGGCGCAGGGCAGGATGCGCTTCTGGTCACCCAGATAGGCTTCGGCCATCGCGATGCCCGAGGCTGCGGGCGCATAAAAGGCCGAACCGGTGCCGAGCAGCGCGACGATCTCGCCGCCGCCGCCGCGGGTGCGCTTGACGATCGCGTCGATCTTGTCCTGGCTCGACAGGCCCATCTTGACGAGGTCGGGAACGGGGATGCCGTTGATCGTCGAGTAGCGGACGACGGGGACCATCGTGTCCCCGTGGCCGCCGAGCACGAAGGTGTTCACATCCTTCACCGACACGTCGAATTCGTCGGCGATGAAGTGGCTGAAGCGCGCCGAGTCGAGCACGCCGGCCATGCCGACGACCTTGTTGTGGGGCAGGCCCGAGAATTCGCGCAGCGCCCACACCATGGCATCCAAGGGGTTGGTGATGCAGATGACGAAGGCGTCGGGGGCGTTGGCCTTGATGCCTTCGCCGACGGCCTTCATGACCTTGAGGTTGATGCCGAGCAGGTCGTCGCGGCTCATGCCCGGCTTGCGGGCAACACCGGCGGTGACGATGATGACGTCGGCACCTGCGATGTCGGCATAGTCGTTCGTGCCGGTGATCTTCGCGTCGAAACCCGCGATCGGGCCGACCTGCGACAGATCGAGCGCCTTGCCCTGCGGCACGCCTTCAACGACGTCGAACAGGACGACGTCGCCGAGTTCCTTCTGCGCGGCGAGCAGCGCCAACGTTCCGCCGATATTTCCGGCTCCGATCAAAGCGATCTTCTTGCGTCCCATGGCGCGCGGCACTCCCTTCCTGGCAAGCCCGGCAATTGGTTCACAGACCGGCGGGAGCACGGGCTAAAGCTCCGCTCCGGTCCCAAGACTGGCGACGCCCCTACGCCGATTCCGTTAACGAAACAACCGCGAAAAGGACGAAAAATCGGCTTTCTTTGCTAATAGTTCGCAATAACTATAAGGCGCCTTGCGCGACGCGCTCCAATGGGAATAGACGCGGGATGTGACAAGCGCGAAGCGGCGGCACGCCCCGCCTTCGCGGCGATCGCGTAGGAATCGGTTAACCCTCCCTTATCGCTGCCATGCTACGCGCGGGAACCATGACCCGGGCAATCATCAGCTTTGACACCGAATTGTCGGCCGGCCTCTACCAGCGCGGCGCCGACGCGCGCGCCAATTTCGAAAGCTCGATTCTCGGCCGCTGCCGCGATGGCGATTTCGGCATCCATTTCCAGATGGACATGCTCGAACGCCACGGGCTGACCGGCGTGTTCTTCATCGATCCAATGCCCGCGCTCGTCTATGGCCCCGAGGTGATCGACGCGATCGTCCGGCCGGTCGTCGCGCGCGGGCATGAGGTGCAGGTCCATATCCACACCGAATGGCTCGCCTTCGCGCGCTTCAACCCGGTCGGGCGGCTCACCGGCCGCAACATTGGCGATTTCCCGCTCGCGGCGCAGAGGAAGCTGATCGCGCTCGCGCGCGACATACTCGTCGGTGCAGGCGCGCCGAAGCCGACGGCGTTTCGTGCCGGAAATTTCGGCGCCAACGACGACACGCTGCGCGCGCTGGCCGCCCTGGGTTTCCGCTTCGACAGCAGCTTCAACGCCGCGTACAAGAGCCATGGCTGCGCCATCTCGCTCGACGCGGGCAATCTAGGCATGCGCACGCATCACGATGTGGTCGAGGTCCCCGTCAGCGGACTGATGGACCGCGCGAACCGCTTTCGCCCGGCGCAGCTCTGCGCGATGTCCGAAGAGGAAATGCGCGACGCGCTCGATCACAGCGCGGCGAGCGGCGCGATCCAGTTTTCGGCGTTCAGCCACAGCTTCGAACTGCTCAGCCGCGACCGCGAGGTTCCGAACGGGCTTGCGATTTCGCGAATGGAAGCGCTGTGCCGCGCGGTCGCGGACGACGCGCGGGTGACGAGCGGCGGCTTCGCGACGCTGCCCGGACCGCCCGCACGCCCGGCGCGGATCGGGCTCGCCGCGCCCAAGCCGCTGCGCACGCTGCGCCGCACGATCGAGCAGGGCTTCGGCCATCTGGCGCACGAGGTGCGCTACGTCCGCGACCTCATTTCGGTGACGGTCAATTCGTCACGATGGGGCAAGGTTTTAGGCGGCGTCTTCCTGGCCGTGGCCTAGCGCCAGATAATCGTCCGACTGCATTTCGGCGAGACGGCTCGCGGTGCGCTCGAATTCGAACGCCCCGTCGCCCGCGACATAAAGCTGATCGGGCATCGCCGCCGCGCTCGCGAGCAGCTTGACCTTATATTCGTAAAGCGCGTCGATCAACGTGACGAAGCGCGCCGCTTCATTGCGGTTTTCGGGTCCCATGCGCGGGATGCCGACGATGATCACCGTATGGAAATGCCGCGCGACCGCGAGATAATCGGCCGCGCCGCGCGCGGTGGCACAGAGCCGCTTGAACGAAAAGACCGCGACGCCCTTCAGCGCCTTTGGCACGTGCAGCATCCGCCCGCCGCCGACGTCGAGTTCGAGCGTCGGGACATGCGCGCGGTCCTCCGGCGGATAGTCGGTGAGGCGGAAGAAGGCGGCCGACAGCGCGGCGCTCGCGGCATCGTCGGCGGGAACGAACCAGCGCGCGCCGTCGCCCAGCCGGTCGCGGCGATAATCGGTCGGGCCGTTGAGGCTCATCACGTCGAGCCGTTCCTCGACGAGCGCGATGAAGGGCAGGAAATGCTCGCGGTTGAGCCCGTCCTTGTAGAGGTCCTTCGGCGGCCGGTTCGACGTCGCTACCATCGTCACCCCGCGGTCGATCAGCGCGGTGAACAGGCGCGAGAGGATCATCGCGTCGGCACTGTTGTTCACGACCATCTCGTCGAACGCAAGGCAGCGCGTATTTTCGGCGAGTGCATCGGCGACGAGCGGGATCGGATCGCCGCTCTCGCTTTTCCGGACCTCGCGCATCCGCGCATGGACGTCGAGCATGAACGCATGAAAATGGACGCGCCGCTTCCGCTGGATGGCGAGATGGTCATAAAAGAGGTCCATAAGCATGGACTTCCCACGCCCGACCGCGCCCCACAGATAGACGCCGCGGAGCGCCTCAGGCTTGCGGCCCGCGAGGCGCCAGAGCAGGCTGCCGCGCTTCGGCACCGCTTCGAGTTCGGCCTGCAGCCGGTTCAGCCGCTCGGCGGCGGCGCGCTGCTCGACGTCGGGGCGCAACTCGCCCGCCGCAACCAGCGCGTCATAGGCCGCAAGAACGGTGGTCACTTGGCGCTCGCCTTGCGGATCGTTCCGGCGAAGGTCAGTACGATATGGCTGTCGCCCTCGCCTTGCACGACCAGCCCGCGCAGGAAGATCAGCCGGCCGGTCTCGCGCACCAGCTCGACCACGGCGTCGAGCGGCTCGCCGACGCGGCCCGCACCAACAAACTGCGTCGACAGGTCGAGCGTCACCGAATGCCCGGCGTTGAGCGAACCGAACTGATGCGACGCCGCGAACAGCGCGATGTCGACGAGCGCGAGCGTCACGGCGCCATGAACGTTGTCGCCGAGGTTGCTGTGCTTGCGTTCGGGGATCATGCGCACCCGCGCGCACGGGCGGCCGTCGGCGGTCGGCGGTTCGACGCGGACCGTCAGCGGTTCGATGAAAGCGTTGAAGCGGCTGGGGTCCTTGAGGTTCCAGCTGACCCAACCATCCTCCAGCGTCTCCGCGCTGAAATGGTCCCGGCGCTTCGGTTCCTCGATCCCGTCGTTCACACCTGCCGCTCGGCCTCGAGCTTCTTGATCTCGGCGATCGCGCGCGCGGGGCTGAGGCCCTTCGGGCACGCATTGGCGCAGTTCATGATCGTGTGGCAGCGGTAGAGGCGGAACGGATCTTCGAGCTCGTCGAGACGTTCGCCGGTCATCTCGTCGCGGCTGTCGGCGAGCCAGCGATACGCCTGGAGCAGGATCGCGGGGCCGAGGAATTTGTCGCTGTTCCACCAATAGCTGGGGCAGCTCGTCGAGCAGCAGGCGCACAGGATGCACTCATAGAGGCCGTCGAGCTTTTCGCGTTCGGCGGGCGACTGCAGCCGCTCCTTGCCGCTAGGCGTCGTCGTCTTGGTCTTGAGCCAGGGTTCGATCGACGCATATTGCGCATAGAAATGTGTGAAGTCGGGGACGAGATCCTTGATCACGTCCATCGACGGCAGCGGGGTGATCGTGATGTCGCCCTTCAGATCCTCGATCGCGGTGGTGCAGGCGAGGCCGTTCTTGCCGTTCATGTTCATCGAACAGCTGCCGCAAATGCCTTCGCGGCACGAACGGCGGAAGGTCAGCGACGAATCCTGCTCGCTCTTCATCTTGATGAGCGCGTCGAGCACCATCGGACCGCATTTTTCGGTGTCGATCTCGAACGTGTCGAACCGCGGATTCTGGCCGCTGTCGGGGTCGTAGCGATAGACTTTGAATTTCTTCACCGCCGCGGCGCCTTCGGCCTTGTGGACCTTGCCCGTCTTTTGCGGGCGGCTGTTCTTGGGCAGGACAAATTGGGCCATATCGCGGGGTTCCCTATGCAATTGCGCGCTGCCTAGCCCCGAATGGCAGAGTCGACAAGGGGGTGAAGAACCCCAAAGCGCGAAAGCCGCTGGCGGCGCGGCGGACGAGTCGCTAGGTGCGGCAAGGATGAGCGAAGACGTCGCCCAACCCGCCGTTACCAGCCGCAGCGTCGCGCGCGGGCTCGGCACGACCGTGCTGGCGCGCCTCGGCGCAGTGGTCGAGATCGTCGCGCAGCCGCTTTACGTCCTGATGTTCGGCCTTGCCGGCTATGGCCTCTATGCCGTGCTGTGGGCGGCGGTGAACCTGCTCGAGAATATCTTCGACCTCGGCATGACAAGCGCGATGCAGCGCACCGTGCCGCAATCGGCGGGCAAGGCCGAGGCTGCGGCGGCGCTGCGCACCGCGATGATCTTTGGCGTCGGGCCGTGCATCATCGTCGCGGCGCTGATCGCCATCTTTGCTGCCGACCTGGGGCCGCTGCTCAATGTCGCGGCGAAGGACCGCGATCTCGTCACCCCCGCGATCCGCATCTTCGTGTGGGCGCTGCCGCTGTGGGCCTTTGTCGAAATCGCGACCTCGGCGCTGCGCGCGCGCATGGTGTTCGGCGCCGAAATCCGCCTCAGGATCGTGTGGGAACAGATGCTGCGGCTGGTGTTCGCGGCGCTGTTTTTCGCCGGCGGACTGGGCCTCAAGGGGCTGTTCATCGCGCATCTCTGTTCGCTCGCGATCACCGCGGGGCTCAGCGTGCGGCTGCTCGCACGCCACTATAGTTTCGCCGATCTGTGGCGCGGACCATGGGCCAGCGACACGGCGCGCAACACCTTCTGGGCGGGGCTTTCGATCCTGCCGTCGAACATCATCGCCCGGCTGTTCGGCGATGCGCCCGCGCTCATCCTCAACATGCTGCTCCCCGGCGCGGCGGGCGCGGCGGCGGCGGGCCTGTTCACAATCGCGCGCAAGCTGTCGAGCGTCGTCCAGCTGGTGCGTATCGCCTTCACCTATGTGATGGCGCCGCTTGCCGCGAGCGCCGAGCGCGAGGACCGGCGGCAGGTCGCCGACATCTATGCCTATGCGACGCGGCTGATCCTGGCGATCGCGCTGCCGCTCGCCGCGGTGCTCGCCGCGGGCAGCGCGTCGCTGCTCGGGCTCTTCGGGCATGGCGCGCAGGCCGCGCAGGCCGCGCTCGTCATCCTGCTGTTCGCGCGCGCCGCCGAAGCCGTGCTCGGCATTTCGGCGCCGGTGCTGCAGGTTGTCGCGGCTTTCCGCCAGCAGCTCACCGCCAGCATCTTCGGCGTTGCGGTCGCGGTCGGCGCGGGGTGGCTGATCGTCGGCCATCTCGACCCGCTGACCGGGGTGACGCTGGCGACGGCAATCGGGCTTGTCGTGATGGCCGCGATCCCGATGCTCCAGCTCGCGGCGATCGAGAAGCTCCACCCCTTCGATGCGCAATTCCCGGCGGTTGCCTTGCGCGGAATGGCGATCACCCTCGTTGCCGGAACGACGGCGGTGTTCGCCGGCCTGCTGCCCGACGCCATCGCGCTGCCCCTGCTTGGATTGATCGCCGCCGCCGCTATCTGGTTCGCGCTGCGTTTTGCCCTGCCGCTCGCCGACCGCGCCTCGCTCGGCAAGACGGCGCGTAAACTACGCCTGATCGGACCCACAGAGCGATGAGCGAGGAACTGCCCATCCGCGTCGCGATCTACGACCTCGACCGCACCGTGCTGCGCAAGCCGACCTTCATGCTGTTCCTGCTGTGGGCGGCGTGGCGCGAGGCGCGGTGGCGCATGCTGTTGCTCCCCGCGCTCGCAGCGCTGATGATCGGCTACGCGCTGCGCCTCTATGGCCGCGACCGGTTCAAGCCTGCCGCGATTCGCCTGATGCTCGGCGCCAGCATCGCCCCCGCCCGCGCCGACAAGCTCGCCGCCGATTTCGCGGCGCGGCGCGTGCCGCGCGACGTGCCGCCGGGCGCGCAGGCGTCCATCGCGCGCGACCGCGCCGAGGGATACCGCCTGCTGATGGCGACGGCGGCGCCCGAATTCTACGCCGGCGCGATTGCCGAAGCCCTAGGTTTCGACGCCATCGTCGCGACGCGCCACCGGCGCGATGGCGACGGAAACTGGCTGCCCCTGCTCGATGGCAAAAATTGCTACGGGCCCGAAAAGGCGCGGCGCGTCATCGAGTGGCTCGATACGAACGCCGCGGGCGGCGCGGTGCATATCCGCGCCTATTCGGATCACCCGAGCGACGCCCCGACCTTTGCGCTGGCGCATGAATCCTGGCTGATCGGACGCAGCCGCAAGCTGGTCCGTCTTGCCGCGCAGCAGGGCTGGCGGACGCTGGATTTCGAAATCGGGCCCGGCTGAATGCGCCCGGCCCCTTTCGCCAGTTCCTCTCCACCGGAGCCCCCCTTGCCGACCCCTATCGCCTTCCTTGCCCTTGCCGAGGCACAACAGCTTTATCATTGGCTGCCGGCGGCGCTCGAACTCGCGAAGCGCGACGATGTCCGGGTTTCGATCTTGTCGCCGTCGCGCCAGGTTCTCGATCTCATACTCAGCTATGACACGCGGTGTAGGTTCGAACCTGTCCTGCTGCGCCGGCCGCCCTTCGGCCCCGACTCCCTGTTTCGCCAACCGTCGCGGCTCGCGACGCTGCTGCTCAACTATCCAGCGATCCGGCGCTTTCCCGTGCTGGTCACGACCGAGATTTCGAGCGCCTGGCTGAAACGCATCCCCGGCTTTTCATCGCGCATCGTCGTGATCAAGCATGGCGCGGGCGACCGCGCGGGCGGCTATCGCGGGCGGCATGCGCTGATCGACCTGACCCTCGTCGCGGGCGAGAAGGACCGGCGGCGCATGATCGAACACAGACTGTCCGAACCGGGCAATGTCGTCGTGGGCGGCTATGCCAAGTTCGAAATATGCGCGGAGCGGCAGCGATTTTTCGACAATGAGCGGCCGACCTTGTTCTACAATCCGCATTTCGATGCGAAGCTGTCGTCGTGGCCGGCGCACGGACCCGAAGTGCTCGCCGCGCTGGAAGCGCTGGAGGCGTGGAACGTCATCATCGCGCCGCATACGAAGCTGGCGCAGCGCGTGCCGCCGATCACATCCACCGCGCCGCATATCCGGGTCGATATGGGAAGCCATCATTCGATCGACATGAGCTATACGCTGAGCTCCGACGTCTATCTGGGCGACGTGTCGAGCCAGGTTTACGAGTTCCTGCGCCGCCCGCGCCCGTGCATTTTCCTCAATCTCGACCGGTTGGCGTGGCGCGACGATCCGGCGTTCGCGCATTGGCATTTGGGCCAGGTCATCGAGGATATCGCCGAACTCCCCGCGGCGCTCGCCCGGGCTGCGGACTTGCAACCGACCTTTGTTGATGCTCAGGAAGCCGCCATGCACGATTCCATCGATCAATTCCCGATCCCCGCCTCGACACGGCAGGCCGACATCATCCTCGATTTCGCAAGGACACCGCGATGAGCGCGCCGATCCGCCTGCTCGGCGAAAACAGCACCCCAATCTGGGGGATGACCAACGCCGAGCGCTGCCGCCGCATGGCGGAAAAGGACGGCAAGCCGATCGCGCCGGGCCACGAGCTGGTCTTCAACCTCGCTTATGTCTTCGACCCGATGCTGCTGCGCTGGGTGATCGATCAGCCGGGCACCGTTTTCGCCTGGGGCGGCGCCCCGGTGATCGGGCAGGTCCCGGCCGGCAGCGACCCGATGGCGGCGACGGTCGTCGACCTGTCGGACGGGCGCAAGCTTTACAACCGCCAGCTTCGCAAACTCGAGCAGCCCTTCGTCAGGGAGTTGACCCCCGGCACCCGCCGCGAAATTGAACGGAAAAGCTATTTCGGCGCGTATAAGGGCGTCACCGACGCGCTGACCAAATATCTGTGGCCTGAACTCGCGCTGTGGCTGACACGCGGCGCCGCGAGCATCGGCATGACGCCCAATATGGTGACCGCGATCGGCGCGGCGCTGTGCGTCTATGCGACCTATCTTTTCGCTTACGGCCATTATTGGGCCGGCATGCTCGCGGGCTTTATCTTCATGGTGCTCGACACCGTCGACGGAAAGCTCGCGCGCTGCACGATCACCTCGTCGAAATGGGGCAATGTCGCCGACCATGGCGTCGACCTCGTCCACCCGCCCTTCTGGTGGTATTTCTGGGGCGTCGGGTTGGGCGCATGGGGGCTCGCGCTGTCGACGCAGACCTTCATCTGGGTGATGGTCGCCGTGGTCGCGGGCTATGTGCTCCAGCGCGTGATCGAGGGATTGTTCCTCAAGGACTTCGGCATGGACATTCATGTCTGGCAAAAGTTCGACAGCGATTTCCGCCTGATCACCGCGCGCCGCAATCCGAACTTCGCGATCCTCTTTTTCGCGACGCTCGCCGGGCGCCCCGACATCGGGCTGATCGCGCTCGCGTGGTGGACCGTCATATCGCTGGTCGTCCATGCGGTGCGGCTGGTGCAAGCCTATGCAGTAAAGCGTTCGGGCCGGCCGATCGTCAGTTGGATGGAAGAAGCATGAACGACACGATCGCGAAATTCGGCCATCCCGCAACGCTGATCACCGAATATGAGCATTGGGCCGTGTTGCTGCGTCCCGCTCAGCCGACGCTCGGCGCGCTGGTGCTGGCGGCAAAGTCGGATGCGACAGCGTTCGGCAATTTGCCGACCGAAGCGCATGCCGAGCTCAAGACCGCGACAGCCGCGATCGAGGCCGCGCTGACGCAGGCCGTCAGCTATGCGAAAATCAACTATCTGATGCTGATGATGGTCGACCCGCACGTCCATTTCCACGTGCTGCCGCGCTATGACGGCGAGCGCTCGGGCGCAGGGCTGACGATCGCCGACGCGGGCTGGCCGGGGCAACCCGATCTCGGGCAAGCGGTGAAACTCGGCGACGCAGAGGTCGCCGCGCTCACCGGCTGGCTCAAACCCTATTTCGCGTAGCGGCCTTCTTCGGCCCATTTCGCGGTGAGCGCATCGGCGGCTTCGACGTCCTGCGGGAAATCGACTTCCTGCCATTCCAGCCCCTCGATCGACACGGTGCCGACGCGGTTGCCCTTGGCGATGATGTCGATCGCGCGCAGATACCAGCGCTCGACCCCATCGGGGGTGCGCATCATCTGGTCGACCTGGTTGCGGAAGATCGACGGGCCGTCGCCGACGAACGCCAGCATGCCAATCGATTCGGCATTGGTGTCGGGGGGCAGCAGCCGCTTGCCAATGTGATGGAGTCGCCCCTCGGCGTCGCGGTTCACCTTCATGTCGTCGTCGTCATAGTCGGCCTTGACGTCGACGGTGACGTTGATCGGCTCGTTCGCGCCCGCAATCAGCTTCGCGACGATTTCGTCCGAGATGATGGTGTCGCCGTTGAGGATGATGAAATCGCGGTCCATCTCCTCGCGCGCGATCCAGCAGGTGCCCAGATTGTCGGCGACCTGAAAAAAGGGATTGAACAGGGTGCGAATCCGCGCGCCGGTGTCGCGGTAGAGCTGGAGCGCATGATCCTCGACACGCTCGGTGCGAAAGCCGGTGACGACGACGATGTCCTTGATCCCGTTCGCGACGAGTGCCGCGACCTGCCAGCTGATGAGGCTGCGGCCGTTGAACTCGATCAGGCATTTGGGGATGTCGCGGGTCAGCGGCAGTAGGCGCGAGCCTTGCCCGGCCGACAGGATGATGGCTTTGTCGATGGTCATAGGGGCTGGCCTATAGCCGCTTCCCGCCGCGCGGCAAATATCGCTTCGATCAGTTCGATGTCGGCGGGCTTGTCGGCGTCGATGCACGCTTCGGGCTCGGACATCGGCACGACCTTCGCGTTGAGGCCGAAACGCAGCCCCGCGCGCGCGACGCCCTGCTGGATCGTGAAGAGGCGGAGCAGCGCACCGATCAGCAGCCACGGGCCAAAGGCGGCGATGATCTTCAGCCCTTTCTTGCGGTCGCGTTCGATGCGCCCCCAGAAATCGAGCAACGGCAACACACGGCGCCCGCGCAGGCGAAACATGTTCGCGCCCGACCACCAGCCGCCGCGGAATTTCAGCCAGGTGCGCTTCGACTGCGGATATCGCGCAAGCAACGAGCCGCGCTCGACCATCGCGACCGCGACGTCGCTGTCCGCGGCGCCGCGCAGGAATTCGGCGACCATGGTGGGGGTGAGCAGGACGTTGTCGGCGGTCGTGACGAGCAACGGATCGTCGCCCGGCGGCAGCGCGGCGGCGAGCGAGCTGCTGATCCCCTGCCCCGAATCCGCGAAATGCAGGTCGGTGAGCCCAGCCAGTCCCGGCTCGGCCGCTAACTCGGCGCTGTTCTGCGCAAGGATTGTGATCGGCCCGACTTCGGGCGAAGCGCGCAGCGCCGTCACGACATGGACGAGCATCGCCTGTCCCGCGATCGGGAGCAGCGCCTTGGTCGACACGCCGGTGCCGGTCAGCAGCGGATCGGGGCCGGGGCGGCTGCCCGCAAGTATGATCGCCGGAATCGCGCCGCTCATTGGGCGGCGTCGGGCGCGGGCGCAATGCGGCGCGCGGTGACGCCGCGCAGGAAATCGGTCGCCTCTTCGAGCACCGGCCCCTTGTTCTGGAACGGCGCGGCGAGCGCCATCACGATGCCGCTATGCCCCATGCCAGGGTAGATGCGCAGCGTCACCGCGCCACCCGCGCGCTCGATCGCGGCGGCGAGGTTCTGGCTGTTACGCGGGCGCACCGTGTCATCCTCGTCACCGGTCGCGAGCCACAGCGGCGGCGCGTCGCCGCGCGCGAAGTGGATCGGCTGGGTCTTCTCGATCGGCTTGACCTTGCCCATCGCCCTGTCGCCGCGGCCGCCCTTTTCGAGCGGAAGGAAATCATAAGGGCCGGCGAGCCCCGCGACCCCGCGGATGATCGACGGGTCGCTCTTCGCCGCGCGCAGCCATTGGGGATCGAGCGCGAGCATCGCGGCATTATAGGCGCCCGCCGAATGGCCCATCAGCGCGATCCGGTCGGGGTCGCCGCCAAGCTTGGCGATATGCTCGTGCGTCCATGCGACCGCCGCCGCACTGTCCTCGATGAAATCGGGCCAATAGGCTTTGGGCACGAGCCGATAGTCGGGGATCACCACGACGAAGCCCTGCCGCGCGAGCGCGCGGCCGGCAAAACCATAGCTGTCCCGCTCACCGCTGTTCCAGCCGCCGCCATAGAAGAAGACGATCACCGGCAGCTGGTCGCCAGCCTTCGCATTCTCGGGCACCCAGATGTCGAGCGATTGGCGCGGGCCGCGACCATAGGGCTGGTCGGCGAGCAACAGCCGCGCCCCGTCGCCCTGCCCGAGCAGCCGGTCGGCCATGTTGAGCGACTTCGCGCCGCCCGCAACGATCATCTTGGCGCCGCCGCCGAACAGCAGCACGAGCAGCAACACCACGAATAGGATTTTGATCAACCGTCGTCCTTTGGAAACCGGCCCCGCCATCTTTCGCGCCCTACAGGGCGGCGGTGCGGGGAACAAGACGGCGCGGCGAGGCCCGTACCTCTCTTCTTCGTCACCCCGGACTTGATCCGGGGTCCATGAACGCTCGCACGAGGCGTGCGGGACAGGCCCAATGGATCCCGGATCAAGTCCGGGATGACAAAAGGGAAGATATGAAGCCCGCCACCTTTTCCGCGTTCGCGCGTAGGACAGGGCGATGACCAACAGCTTCAACCGCCCCGCCCTCGTCTGTAACCTGCGCAGCGGCAGCTCCGACGAGGCACTCGTCGGCCGTTTGACCGAGATATGCGATACGGCAGGCGCGCCGCTCGTCCGCACCGTGATCCTTCCCGACGACGACCTGCCATCAGCCGCCGCGCTGGACGGCGACGGTATCGACCTGTTGCTCGTCCTCAGCGGCGACGGCACGCTCAACGCCGCCGCGGGCAGGCTCGAGACATGGGGCGGCGCGATGCTCCCGCTTCCCGGCGGGACGCTCAACCTGTTCCACAAGACGCTGCACGGCGATCGCGGTCCCGAGGATATTTTGCACGACGCGATCGCGGGCAAGGCGCGGAACGTCCATCCGCCGACGATCCTCTGCGACGCAGGACGCGCCTATATCGGCGTCATCGCCGGGCCGACGACGGCATGGGCCGAGGTTCGCGAGCAATTCCGTTCGCTCAGCCTCAGCGGGCTTGCCGAAACCATCCCCGATGCGATCGATGCGACGCTTCACGGCGACGGCGTGCGCATTCTTGGCTCGGACGAGTCTTTCCAGGCGATCAACCTGACGCCAAAGCCCGACCGCATCCTCGCCGAGGGACTGATCACCGACAGCGCGGGGTCGATCCTGAGCCACGGGATCGCCTGGCTCGGCGGCGATTTCCGCGAAGGTCCGAGCCTCGACCTGTCCGAACGCCGCGCGGTGGTCATCGAAGGTAAAGGATCGATCGGCCTGCTCCTCGACGGCGAACCCGCCGAATTGCCGTCGGGCGCAACCTATCGCCTCGAAGCCAGCCCGCTTGCATTTCTCGCCACGGCGCCCGCCGCCTCATGACGCGGCTCTTCCACATCAGCGACCTGCATTTCGGGCTGGAGGATCGCGCCGCGCTCGCCTGGTTTGCCGATTGCGTGCGCCGCGAACAGCCCAATGCGGTGCTGATCACCGGCGATCTTACGATGCGCGCGCGCAGCCATGAATTTGCCGCGGCGTGCGACTGGATCGGCGCGCTCGACGTGCCGGTGACGGTCGAGGTCGGCAATCATGACCTGCCCTATTTCAACCCCTTCGAACGCTTCTTCGACCCCTATCGCCGCATCCGCGGGATCGAGGCGCTCGTCGAGCGCGAACTCGACTTGCCCGGCGTCGCAGTCATGCCGCTGAAGACCACCGCGCGCGCGCAATGGCGGCTCGACTGGTCGAAGGGTTGGGTGACGCCCAAAGCGCTCACCAAGACGCTCGCTGCAATCGATGCGTTGTCGCACGGCACCACCCTGCTTGTCACCGCGCATCACCCGCTCGTCGAAGCGGGCACGAAGGGGCGCGCACTGACCCGTGGCGGCGAGCGGGCGCTGCGCGAACTGGCGAAGCGCGGAGTCGCGGCGGTGCTCACCGGCCATGTCCACGACGCCTTCGATCTCGTCGCGCAAACCGCGTCCGGGCCGATCCGCATGATCGGCGCGGGGACGTTGTCGCAGCGCATCCGTTCGACCCCGCCGAGCTTCAACGAGCTGCGGATCAAGGACGGCGACATCGCGGTCCGCGTTCGCAACGTCGGGGCGGTTCCGACCCTCGACATGCAGATCGACGACGTGCCGCCCGACGCGCTGCCACCGCGCACGCCGGGTGAACCCGTCGCGCCGATCGACGCCGTGCCGCTGGTCGATCCGCCGGTGCATTGACGCGGCGCCTTATCCCGTTACGTTGCAAGAAAAAACGCAAAATGGGATGAGAGACGATGCTGACAAAGGGCGATGATTTCCCGCTGCACCAGAGCGCCGAGCCGATCGCGTTCGCGGGCACCGACCGCAATTTCTATGACCGTTATTTCTTCAACGGCTATTCGCCCGACGGGTCGGTGTTTTTTGCCGCGGCGATGGGTTTCTATCCGCAGCTCGGTATCGTCGACGCCGCTTTCTGCGTGCTGGTCGATGGCGTGCAGCACAATCTGCGCGCGAGCCGCCGGTCGGGGGGCGAAAGGCTCGACCTGTCGGTGGGACCGATTGCGATCAGCATCGACGTACCGCTCGAAACGCTGACGCTGCGCATTACGGCGAACGATGGCCCGCTTGCAGGCGAGCTGCGTTTCACCGCGCGCCATTTCCCGATCGAGGAACCGCGCTTCACGCGCCGCAACGGCACGCGCCTGTTCATGGACTATACGCGCATGACGCAAAACGGCCATTGGTCAGGATGGCTCTCGGTCGATGGCGCGCGTGTCGATGTCGGGGCCGGCTGGGCCGGAACGCGCGACCGCAGCTGGGGCATCCGTCCCGTCGGCGCGGCCGAGCCGCAACCGCCGCCGCAGGGCAATTTTCACCAGTTCTTCTGGCTGTGGACGCCGTGCAATTTTGAGAGTCGCTCGCTCTTCTTTCACAGCAATGACGACGGCGAGGGGAACCCATGGAACCGCCGCGCGGTGCTGGTCGGTGGCGCGTCAAGCAATGGGGGCGGCGAGCGTCATTATGCCGACCCCGCATTCGCCGCCGAATGGCAGCCGGGCACGCGGCGCCTGAGCAAGCTGACCGCCGATTTCGATGGCAGCACGCGCCTGACGCTCAGCCCGAGCGGGCCGACCTTCGCGATGAGCGGGCTCGGTTATACGCATCCCGTCTGGGGTCATGGTTTCGACCATGGCGATCTCGAGGTCGCACACGACAGCCTGTCCGAAGCCGAACGGATGTGGGGCAATCCGCTCGCGATGCATGTGCAGGCGCTCGTCCGCGCCGACCTCACCGACGGCGACCGCAGCGAGCGCGGTATCGGGGTGCTCGAACAATTGTTCGTCGGCCCGCACGCCCCGACGGGCCTCACCGGCCTGCTGGACCCCGCACCGTGAGCTTTCCAACCTCGCCCGAGGCGATGCAACCCCAATGGCTCGGCGCGGTGCTCGGACATCCGGAAAAGCTGAAGGGTTTCGTCGCGGCCAAGGTCGGCACCGGGCAGATGTGCGACAGCTATCGCCTGACGCTCGACTGGGACGCGGGCGTCAACGCCCCCGCGACGGTGATCGCCAAATGCCCCAGCCATGACGAGGCGAGCCGCAATATCGCCAAGCTCACCGGCACCTATGTCAAGGAAATCAGCTGGTATCGCGAGCTTGCCGCCGCCAGCGGCGTTCCCGCGCCGATCTGCCACCATTGCGACATCGCCGACGATGACGTCGACTTTGTCCTGATCCTGTCGGACCTCGCTCCGGCGCGGGCGGGTGACCAGCTTGCCGGTCTCGGCCTCTCCGGGCTGATCCCTTGTATCGAAGCGGCGGCAAAGCTTCACGCCTATCTGTGGAACGACGCCCGGCTCGCGCAGATGCCCGCGCTTGCGCGCGACAATGCCGGGCTGATCCGCACTCTGTTCCCGCAGCTCTATGCCGGTTTTCGTGAGCGTTATGCGGCAAGGCTCGCGCCCGAGGTGCTCGACCTCGGCGCCGGGCTGGTTACGAAACTCGACGCCTATCTGGCGCGCGAGCCTTCGGTCCGGACGATCGTCCATGGCGACCTGCGCGTCGACAATATCCTCTTCGCGCCGGACGGCGAAGCCTGCTGGATCGTCGACTGGCAGACGCTGGGGCGCGGCAGCGGCGCCGCCGATCTCGCCTATCTGGTCGGCACCAGCATCGCCGATCCGTTCGAGCGCGCCGCCGCCGACCGACCCGCCTTCGACCATTGGATCGCGGCATTGACCACCGCGGGCGTCGAGCCCGATGCCGAAGCGCTGTGGCCCGATTACCGCGTCGGGGCCTTGAGCGGCTATTTCATGGCGATCTTCGCCTCGATGAGCGTCGAACGCACCGAACGCGGCGACGAGATGTTCGCGGTGATGGCCGAACGACCAGCGCGTCAGGCGCTGATGCTCGGAAGCCTCGACCTGCTCTAACCGAGCCGGTGCGGCGTCGGATCGCCCGTTTCCCAACGGAAAAGGGCGGCCCGTTGCCGGACCGCCCTTCCTTTCTCCGTCCGTCGACGAAAGAAACTGATTAGCGCTTCGAGAACTGGAAGCTGCGGCGGGCCTTGGCCTTGCCGTACTTCTTACGCTCGACGGCGCGGCTGTCGCGGGTCAGGAAGCCGGCCGACTTCACAACGCCGCGCAGAGCGGGTTCGAAGCGGGTCAGCGCCTGCGCGATGCCGTGCAGCACGGCGCCCGCCTGGCCCGAGAGGCCGCCGCCCTTGACGGTTGCGATCACGTCATACTGGCCAACGCGCTCGGTCAGACCGAAGGGCTGGTTGATGACGAGGCGCAGCGTCGGACGTGCGAAATAGACTTCCTGGTCGCGGCCGTTGACGGTGATCTTGCCCGTGCCGGGCTTGACCCACACGCGGGCGACGGCGTCCTTGCGGCGGCCGGTCGCATAGGCGCGGCCCTGCTTGTCGACGATCTTTTCGCGCAGCGGCGTGGTCGAGACCGGAGCGGCGACGGTGCCTTCGACGGCGCCGGCGAGATCCTTGAGATCGGTCATGGTCTGTTCGTCAGCCATTATGCACCCACCTTGTTCTTGCGGTTCATCGACGCAACGTCGATCACTTCGGGGCTCTGCCCTTCATGCGGATGTTCGGTGCCGGCGAAGATGCGCAGGTTGCGCATCTGCTGGCGGCCGAGCGGGCCGCGCGGGATCATGCGTTCGACAGCCTTTTCGAGCACGCGCTCGGGAAAACGGCCTTCGAGGATCTTCGCGGGGCTCGTTTCCTTGATGCCGCCGGCATAGCCGGTGTGCTTGTAGTAACGCTTGTCCTGCAGCTTCTTGCCGGTGAACGCCACCTTCTCGGCGTTGATGACGATGACATTGTCACCGCAATCGACGTGGGGGGTGAACGACGGCTTGTGCTTGCCGCGCAGGATGTTGGCGATGATCGAAGCAACGCGGCCCACAACGAGACCCTCGGCGTCGATCAGCACCCATTTCTTTTCGACCGTACCGGCATTCGCCGAAACAGTCGTCTTGGTCAGCGCCTTCATCATGGCGACCTCCTTGACAGATATGGACCAGGACAGCAGCCATGCCGCCGCCCGAAAACAAACCGCGCCGCCTGATCCTGGAAGGGGCGCAGCGGCGCTTCGGAGCGGGCCAATGGCGCCAACCGAGCGGAAAGTCAAGCAGATCGCGGCTTTGCTGACAGGTATTATGATACCTTCAGCTTTACGGTGTGATCTCCAGCGCGCGGACCCGCTCTTCGACGAGAGTCCGTCCGACGCCTTCCGTCTCGACGATCCAGCTCTGCCGCTGTTCGCGCATCACCAGTCCGGTGGCGGTGTCGACGGTCCATAGATTGTCGATTTCCAGCGGCTTGGCGGTGCCGGCGACGGGTGCGGAATCGCGCTCGACCTTGGCGATCGTCTGCAACGCGCCGTCGTGCATGATAGACACGCTCGCACCGTCCGCCTGCGCCGAGAGCGGGATGGCGCCATTTGCGGGCGCAACCAGCGCCCGGATATCGGCGGTCGCCAGCCGGTCGCGCTCGGCGGCGGGCAAGGCGGCGATCAACTGCGCCAACTGCCGGGCTTCGGGCCGTCCCGCCTTGGCCCCCACCGCCTCGATCCGCGCCGTCACCCGCTCCCATAACGCGTCCGGGTCGACAAGATCGATCCGGCTGCCGTCGGGCGCGACAAGATAGGCCATCGCTTCGCCGACCAGCGGCTCGAGCATCAACGACAGCGCGCGCGTCACTTCGGGCCGGGCGTCCGAATCGATCCGCTGCAGCACCGCCTCGAGCCGGTAACCGCGCCCGACACGCTGCCATTGCAGCGCATAAACGAGCGAGAAGTTGACCAGCGATCCTTCGCGGCCGATCCGGCGCGTCGTCACGCGATAGGTCATCGGCCGGCCCACCGGGGGAGCGAACCGGAAATGCGCGGCCGCGGCGGCCGGGACATCGCCCGGCGCGGGGGACGGAAGGGACTGGCCCGCTAGCAGCAAGAGTGCGCCGCCGAGGCTGCCGGCCGAAATCATGCCGCGCGGCGGCCCAGCCGGTGAAGCGCCGCCGCGGCGATGGCGACAAGGATCGCGCCGGTCACCTGGTGCCACACGGCAACCCACATCGAAACGCCCGACACGACGGTCCAGATGCCGAGCAGCATCTGCGCCGCGACGACCAGGGCGAGCAGCCGCGCCTCGATATGCGCGCCGCGCCGCGACAAGGCGCGCGCAAGGAGGAGCAACGCGAGCGCGGCGGCCCACGACCACCAGCGATGGAGGAAATGGATCAGGAAGGGATCGTTGGTCAGTGCAAGCCAGGCACCGCCCGCCCAGTCGATACCCTCAGGCACGAAATGATCGTTCATCAGCGGCCATGTGCTCGCGACAGAACCGGCATTGAGCCCCGCGACCCACGCGCCGAGCAGCAGCTGGACGAAGAGGATCGCGACGATGCCGATCGCGGGTCCGGTCAGGCGCGCCGGCCGCGCGGCGGGATCGCGCGCCAGACTATCGAGGTCGCGCGCCGTCCATACCAGCCCGCCAAGCAGGAACAGCGCGGTCAGCAAATGGGTGGCGAGGCGGAAATGGCTGACGTCGGTGCGATATTCGAGCCCCGAGGCGACCATCCACCAGCCGATCGCGCCCTGCAGCCCGACGAGCGCGGCAAGCGCGAGCAAGCGCCAGCCGTACCCGGCCGGGATCGCGCGGCGCCAGGCGTACCAGATCAAGGGCACGACCAGCGCCATACCGACGAGGCGCCCGAGGATGCGGTGCAGCCACTCCCAGAAAAAGATCGCCTTGAACCCCGCCAGCGTCATGCCGAGGTTGATCTCCTTATATTCGGGGATCTGCTTATACTTCTCGAATTCCGCGATCCATCCGGCCTCGCTCAGCGGCGGCAAGACGCCCGAAACGGGGCGCCATTCGGTGATCGAAAGCCCCGATTCGGTGAGGCGGGTGATACCGCCGACCCCAACCACGATGATCACGAGCAATGCGACCGCCCAGAGCCAGCGCGCGAGCGCCGCGGGGCGGGGTTGGCGGGCGGCAGGCGCCGGCAAGACAGAGGCGTGCGTCATGGCCCGCCCTATCGGCGCTTGCCGGGCGATAGGCAAGAGGTCGGGGTCCGGACATAAGGGGGAAATTCATGGCCTCGACAGGTGCGACTTGATAGGGGGGAGCCGATGCCGCACCGCGCCCCGATGATCCTTGCCGCCCTGCTGGCGTCGATGGCAGCGCCCGCCTTGGCGGCGGCGCCCGTCGCACAATCGCCCTATGCCGCATTGGCGTCAACCGAAGCGCGCGTCGCGGCGATCGGCTTTCGCCTGACGACCGCCAACGCCGCCTGGTGCCCGGTGCGCCAGCCGCAGTTCGGGTGGATATGGGGCGACCCGCGCCTGTACACCGCCGACCGCCGCGCAGAGGCACTCGCGGCTTACGGCGCCGAGGACGAGGTTCGTGCTTTCATTGCAGCGCTCACCTCCCACTCGCCCGCCGCATCGGCGGGGCTGAAGGTCGGAACGCCGGTCACGGCGATAGCGGATGCGCCGGTCCCCGATGGAGCCGGAGACCATCCCTTCGCGCGCATCACGGCGATCGAAGGGAGCATGGCGGCACGGCCGGTCGATACCGCAATCGCATTGCATGTCGGCGCCGGGCAAATCGTCAGCGTCACGCCGGTGCCCGGATGCGTCAGCGACTTTCGCGTCGAGGCCAATGAAAGACCCGCCGCCGTCGCCGACGGTCGGATGGTCCTCGTCAATCAGGGTCTTGCCGATTTCGCCGCCGACGACGAGGAACTCGCGGCCGCGATCGCGCACGAGCTGGCGCATAATATATTGCGGCACCGCGCGCGGCTCGACGCGGCGGGGGTCGATCGCGGGCTCGGCAAGCAATTCGGCCGCAATGCCCGCCTGTTCAAACAGACCGAGATCGAAGCCGATCGGCTGTCGGTGTGGCTGCTCGCCGGCGCGGGCTATGATCCCGCCGCGGCAGCGCGTTTCTGGTCACGCTTCGGTCAGCGAAAGGGGCGGCCGATGTTCCAGGCCAGCACGCACCCGAACTGGCGCGACCGCGTCGCTTCGCTCGAAGCCGAAGCATCGGCGATCGCTTCGCTGCGCAAGGCGGGCCAGCCGCTGTCCCCACCGCTGATCGACGCCCCGCCGCCCTTGGAATAGGCGCGCGCGCATCCTATTTCGGGAACAATCACCTCTTCCCGAAAAGGATCGACACCCATGACCCGTGAGACTGCCATTTTCGCCGGAGGCTGCTTCTGGTGCACCGAAGCCGTGTTCCAGTCGCTCAGCGGAGTCGAGGGCGTCGAGAGCGGCTATATCGGCGGGACGGTCGTGAATCCGACCTACAAGCAGGTTTGCGGCGGCGACACCGGCCACGCCGAAGCAATCCGCATCACCTTCGATCCTGCGGTGATTAGCTACGACGACCTGCTCGACGTCCATTTTGCGACGCACGATCCGACGACGCTCAACCGCCAGGGCAACGACATCGGCACCCAGTATCGCAGCGCCCTCTTCCCGCTCGACGCGGCGCAGGGCGACGCCGCGCGCGCCGGAATCACGCGCGCCGCCACCGATTGGCCCGCACCCATCGTCACCACGATCGAGAGTGCGTCCCAATGGTATCCCGCCGAGGATTACCACCAGTCCTATTGGGACGGCGAAGGCCAGCGCAATCCCTATTGCATGGCGGTCATCCCGCCAAAGCTGGCTAAACTTCGCAAGGGATTCAGTGATCGTTTGCGCGCCGAATAGACGAGCGTGAATCGACGCGGCGGCTGTTGCAATATGGCCGCATGACGTCACTTTTCATTGACTTTCCAATTGTTTTGTCTAGCGGACGCGCCTTCGCTGGGGCAGGATGCCCCTGAAACGCAGTTGGGGGCGCGGCCAGGTGCTGGCATCACTGTTTCTGATCGGCGCGTTGGTGACGACGCCGCAGATGTCGGTTCAAGCCGCAGGACAGACCGTTGTCGAAGACGGCTCGGGCGGGATGGCCCGCGCCGTAAACCGGATGGTCGGCGGCATCGTCAGCTATGCAAGCTGGCCCGATGGCTCGGCCGCCGCCGCCCGGACGATGTGCATCGTCGGCACGCCGCGGCTGACCGATCGCATGGCCCCCGATGTTCCGGGCCCGGGTTCGGTAGCGGTCCGCCGGGCGACCACCGCCACCGTCACCCCCGAATGCGACATCCTGTTCCTCGGCCGGATGCCCGTCGCCGATCGCCGGCAACTCATCGCCTGGGTGCGCGGGCGCCCGGTCCTGACCATCACCGACGATGACGCCGCCTGCATCTATGGCGCGATGTTCTGTCTCAGCAACAAGGCGGCGAGCATCAGCTTTTCGGTCAATATCGACGCGATCGGGCGCGGCCCGCTGCGCATCGATCCCCGCGTGCTGCGCATCGGTGGCGGCAAAGGCGGCGCGGCATGACCGGACAGACCCCCACGCCCCCGGTCGAACGCATCGGCGCGCGCACGACGCTGCAAAAACTGCTGTCGCGCTTTCATTTCGGCATCACCCTGTTCGCGGTCGCGCTTTCGGGCCTGACGATCCTGCTCGCCGGGGTCACCGCGCTGCGCGGCTATGCCGACCGCAATATGGAACTCGCGGCGCAGCTCGGCGCCTATGGCGTCGAACCCGCGCTGGTGTTCAACGATCCGCAGGCGGTCCGCGAAGGGCTGGAGCCCTTGACGCGCATTCCCGGTATCGCGCGTTTGCGCGTGCTCAACGACGTCGGCCGGCCGGTCACCGAATGGACCTCGCCCAGCGCCGACCCGGCGCCGATCCTGACGCGTATCTTCTTCCCCCGCCCCTTCGCCGTCACCGTCCAGCGCAACGGGTCGGCGATCGGCACGATCGAGGTGTGGGGCGACAGCTCGACGTTGATCGATTATGTCCGCCTCGGCCTGCTTGCCGGCCTCGGCTGCCTGCTGATCACGGCGTTCGGCACCATCTTCCTCGCGCGGCGCTTCGAATATGAGCTGGTCAAGCCATTGAACGAAATTGCGACCGTCGCGCACGACGTGCGCCTGCACCGCCGGTTCGACAAGCGGGTCAAGCCGCTCGGCATTGCCGAGCTCGACCGGCTGGGCGGCGATATCAACGCGCTGCTCGACGAACTGCAGGGCTGGCAGGGGCATATGGAAAGCGAGCGCGCGATGCTCGCGCACCGTGCGTCGCACGACACGTTGACCGCGATGCCGAACCGCGCCGCGTTCGACGAACAGCTGGCAGAACGCATCCGGGCGGCCGAGGGTCGCGGCGGCCGCTTTGCCCTGCTGTTCATCGACGCCGACAATTTCAAGGCGGCGAATGACAATTTCGGCCATGCTGCGGGCGACACCGTGCTCGTCGCACTATCGGCCTGCATCAAGGAAACGCTTCGCAAGGGCGATTTCGCCGCGCGGATCGGCGGCGACGAATTTGTCGTCATCGTCGACCCGCTGGGCACCGACGCCGTCCCCGGCGATCTGGCGAACCGGATTCGCGCCTGTGTGTCGCAGCCGATCGCGCTGCCGGGCGGCGCAACCTACTGCGCGGCGGTCAGCGTCGGCGTCGCGGTCTTCCCCGACGATGGCACCAACGCCACCGCGCTGCTCACCGCGGCCGACGCCGCCATGTATGCCGACAAACTGACCAACCGTTCCCGATGATAACCAGCGGAGTGATGCCGTGACCCTTGATTTCCCCCGATCGATCCGGACCTTTTTCCTCGTCGCCTTCGCCGCATTGCTCGCGGCGTGCCAAAGCGTGCCGCCATCCACCGGCTTCACGCCGGAACAAATCGCCGTTCTTCAGTCGCAAGGCTTCGTTGAAGATGGTCCCGGGTGGATGCTGAGCATGCCCGAACGGCTGCTTTTCGCGTCGAACGAAAGCAGCGTGTCGCCCGACCAGCAACAGCGGATCAGCGATATCGCCGCCAAGCTCGTTTCGGTGGGCATCACGACCGCGCGGATCGAAGGTCATACCGATTCGACTGGCGCCCCGGCCTATAATCTGACGCTGTCGCAGGCACGCGCGGAGGCCGTCGCGGCGCCGATGCAGGCCGGCGGCATGCGGTTCACCGCGGACCAGGTCGTCGGCCGCGGCGAGACGCTGCCGCTGTCGAGCAACACAACGGCGGAGGGGCGGCAGGACAACCGGCGCGTGGTCGTGATTGTCACGCCGCAGTGACGCAACCGTCGGCGCTGTCCCGGACTCTTTTCTTGACCAAAGTTCGCGGCTAAGCCCTCGCACATGAAACCGATCCGCAAAGCCGTCTTCCCCGTCGCCGGACTCGGCACCCGCTTCCTCCCTGCGACCAAGGCGATCCCCAAGGAAATGCTGCCCGTCGTCGACCGGCCGCTGATCCAATATGCGGTCGACGAAGCGCGTGAGGCGGGGATCGAGCAGATGATCTTCGTCACCGGGCGCGGCAAAAGCGCGATTGAGGATCATTTCGACGTCGCGTTCGAGCTTGAAAAGACGATGTCCGAGCGCGGCAAGGACTTGTCGGTGCTCGAACCGACGCGGCTCGGGCCCGGCGCCTGCGCCTATGTCCGGCAACAGGAGCCGCTGGGCCTCGGCCATGCGATATGGTGCGCGCGCGATATCGTCGGCGACGAACCCTTCGCGATCTTCCTCCCCGACGAATTCATGCACGGGTCGCCCGGCTGCATGAAACAGATGGTCGATGCGTATCAAAAGGTCGGCGGCAATCTGATCTCGGTGCTCGAAGTACCGCACGAACAGGTGCCCTCCTATGGCGTCATCGCACCCGGCGCACGCGATGGGGCGCTGACCGAAGTAACCGGCCTGGTCGAAAAGCCGCCGGTCGCCGAGGCGCCGTCGAACCTGATCATTTCGGGCCGCTACATCCTGCAGCCCGAGGTGATGCGCGTGCTCGAAAGACAGGAAAAGGGTGCGGGCGGCGAGATCCAGCTGACCGACGCGATGGCGACCATGATCGGCAACCAGCCCTTCCACGCCGTCACCTTCGACGGTGCGCGCTACGACTGCGGATCGAAGGCCGGATATATTCAGGCCAATCTCGCGGTCGCACTCGAGCGCCCGGACATGGCCGACGAAGTCCGTGCCTTTGCGGTCGACCTGTTGAAATAGGAGCGGCGGAGGCTCTGGCCCCCGCCGGCCCGGCGCTTATTCGCCTTCGATATTCGGCTTCGGGAAGCTGTCGGCCCCAAGCGTCTTGTAGAGCAGGCCGCCAATCGCCCCGCCGATCAACGGCGCGATCCAGAACAGCCACAATTGCTGAAGCGCGATGCCGCCCACGACCAGCGCCGGACCGGTGCTGCGCGCCGGGTTGACCGAGGTGTTGGTCACCGGGATCGAGATGAGGTGGATCAATGTCAGCGCAAGGCCGATCGCGATCGGCGCGAAGCCCGCGGGCGCGCGGCCGTCGGTCGCTCCCATGATGATCCACAGGAAAAAGGCGGTGAGCACGATCTCGATGATGAAGCCCGACCAGATGTCATAATGCCCCGGCGAACCCGCATCGAAGCCATTGGCCGCAAGGCCGTTCGTGGCGAGATCATAGGCCGGATTACCACTGGCGACATAAAAGAGCAGGAACGCCGCGACGATCGCACCGAGCACCTGCGCGATGACATAGAGCGGAATGTCCCGCGCGTCGAAACGCCCGCCCGCCCACAGCCCCACGGTGACTGCGGGATTGAGGTGACAGCCCGAAATATGGCCGATCGCATAGGCCATGGTGACAACCGTCAGACCGAAAGCAAGCGAGACGCCGAGCAGTCCGATCCCGACGTCGGGAAATGCCGCGGCCAGGACCGCACTGCCGCAACCGCCGAAGACAAGCCAGAACGTGCCGATGAATTCGGCTAGTCCCTTTTGGATATTCGTCATGATGACCCTCCTCCCCGCCGGCGGCCTCTGACGCCCCCGGCGCGAACCGCATCCTATCAGCGCTGCGCGAACGGGCAAGCCCTTGTCGAATCGAGACGAATCAGGCGGCCGCGACCGCTTCGACGAAGTGGCGCGCACGTTGATGGAGCGACAGCGCCGCCTCGGTCAGCCCGGCGGACAATTTGCCCAGCGCCTGCGCGCCATCGCCGACGGCGGTCGCGCCATGCCCGATCTCGCGGACACGCGCGTCGATTTCGCGGCCAGCGAAGACCGCCTGTTCGACATAGCTCGCGATCGTCAACGTCGTCGCGCTCTGCCCGTCGACCGCGCGGTCGATCGCGTCGGAAAAACCGTTGTTGGCGTCAATCGCCTTCTCGACCTCTTCAAATCCGGCCGCGACCTGTTCGACGATATCGCGGATCCGGTCGACATATTGGGTGATGTCGCCCGCCGCGGAGCGCGTCTGGCTGGCCAGCGTCTTCACCTCCGACGCGACCACGGCAAAGCCGCGGCCGGCATCGCCGGCGCGCGCGGCCTCGATCCCCGCGTTGAGCGCGAGCATGTTGGTACGGCTCGCCATGTCGATGATCAATGCGAGCATCTGCTCGATCGACTGACTCGCCGCCTTCAATGCGACCGATCGCTCGCTGGCCTGCTTGATCTTGCGATGCGCGTCGCCGCGAACCGCGCGCGCGCGCGATCCGTCGTCGACGATTTTCGCCATCGTCGCGGCGAGCGCGTGGCCCCGATCGCCAAGGTCCTGCAGTCCGGCAAGCGTCTGCGCCGTCGCGCCCGCGACGGTGACCGCGTCGCGGCCCGTTTGCTGCGCGCGTTCAGACAAGGTGCCGGCGACCGCTTCGACCTTGCGCGCCATTTCGGACAGCGCCCCCGTAAGCGCGGTGATGTCCTGCTGGAACCGCCGCCCGGCATCGTCGATCTGTGTCGTGCGCGCCGCACGCTCCTCTGCCAATTCGACCTCGCGCAGCATCGCCAGCTTGGCGAGCTGGCTGCTGTCGAGCGTTTCGACGAACCGCCCCGCGCGGACGAGGATCAGTTCCTGCTGCCCCGGCGACTGCGCCACGATGCGCAGCAAATCGGTCGTCGATCGCGCGACATCGGCGGTCGGACAAGGTTCGATCATCGAGGCGATCGAGCCGCCGATCGTCGGATTCTGCATCAGCGAGAACCAGAAGGGACAAAAGAGCAATTCGCGCACCCGCTGTTCGCGAATGATGCCCACCGGCCGCTCGTCGCCATCGACCACCGCGAGCGCGCGGAGCTGCGGATTGCCGCGAAACAGGTCGATGACCTGCGACATATGCGCGTCGGCGCCGATCGCGGACGCGTGGCCCGTCGACGGCGTAAAGGCATATCCCATGGCGTTCATCACTCTCTCTTCAGTCTGCGACCTTGTTCGCGCTCCGACCTAGAGCCGCTTGGTAAACAGCAATTTAACCATTTATTTCAGTGATGTGACACACCGGCCGCGCGCGGCGCCGATCCGTCGCAATATCCTGTTCAGATCGCGGCGGTTATGCGATGGGGCGTCATCGGCGAGGAGAAGAAAATGCGCGTTTTAATCTTGGCGGTCATGGCCGCGCCCCTGCTCGCTGGCTGTTTCAGCGCGGTCAAGACGGTCGTCACCGCGCCGGTGAAAGCTGTCGGCCAGGTCGCCGACTGGTCGACGACCAGCCAGGACGAATCGGATCGCAACCGCGGCCGCGAAATGCGCAAGCGCGAGGAACAGATGGGCAAGCTGTCGCGCCAGCGCGACAAGGCGGCCGAAAAGTGCCGCGACGGCAAGGCCGACCAATGCCAGCGCGCCGAAGTTCTGGAGCATGAGATCGAAGCGCTAATGGCGGCGCCGCGTTAAGCGGATTTAGCGCACCCGGCGGCCCGTCCACACGACGCGGCCGACCAATTGCACCGACGCCATCGGCAAATCGTCCCAACTGCGGTAGTGCGGATTGTCGCTGATCACCGAAATGCGGCCCTGCCCCGGCGCGCGCGCGACGCGCTTCACCATCAGCACATCATCCATACGCAGCACATAGATGCCGTCGCGCAGCCGCGCCGCGGCGTCGCCGCCGTCGACCAATATATCGTCGCCATCGTCGAGCGTCGGCGCCATCGAATCGCCCTCGACGCGAATGATGCTGAGCGCGCGCGGATCGGCACCCAGATCGCGCAGCCATTTGGGGTCGAACGCGACCTCGCCCTCGACCGCTTCGCCATCGACGCTGGCGCCCGCACCCGCCGAGGCGCCGATCGCGAGTTTCGGCACCAGTATCATTCCGGGCCCGCGCACCCGCGCCGGCGTCGCGACACGCTGCACCGGCCCGCCCAGCATCGCTTCGGACACGCCCAGATAGGCAGCGATGCGCGCGCGATCCTGCTCGCCCAGCCGCCGCGGCGAACCGCGCTTGATATATTGCTGGATATAGGCGGGGTTGCGTCCGATCACCTGCGAGATGCGCGCATAGTCGATCCCCCTTTCAGCCAGGAGGCGGTCGAGCGCGGTGCGCGGATCCTGATCGAAATCGGCCATAGGTCGCTGGGGGCTGGTCCTTCCTATTTCGTCTCTAGCAAACGGATTTTTCCTAGACAAGTAGGAAAATGAGCATCAAATAGGAAATATCCTATCGGGTGAGTCGCCCGGTTTCAGCGCGATCAGGGAGGAAAATATGGAGCGCAGCCTGCTGCAACGGATCGAGGCCTTCCTGAAGGAATCGGCGATGCCGCCGAGCGTGTTCGGCCGCGCCGCCGCGCACGACCCGCGCCTTGTCGCCGATTTGCGCGGGGGACGCGAGCCGGGGCTCGACATGATATGCCGTGTGGAACATTTCATGAACAAATGGCGTGCCGAGCGGCGCGCGGGCCATGTCGCGCCGCAGGGCGACCGGCGAACCCGCGCCTTCCGCCGTATCGAGCAGGGAGCACAGGCATGATGCGCTGGTCGCCCGCCTTGCCGCCGCGTCCCGGTTGCCCGCATCGGCGGCTCCGCCATCTGCTCGTCCGCGAATTGCCGCAGGGGCTGGCGCCGGGCGCATCGACCTTTCGCCCTTGGGCGAGCGCGAGTTTCGTCGGCGCGCGTCACCTGTTTCCCTGCGTGCTCGCCGCCGGCGATAGCGAGCCGGTCCGACGCGCGCTGCACGATCGGCTGAACACGGCCGAATGGACGCTCCCCGGCCATATCGTCGCCGATGTCGTGGTGGAATGCGGGACCGAGCCGCAGACGCTGCGGATCGAGATATTGACGGTCGAGGATTAGCCGACCGACTGGCGCGTCATCCGCTGCAAGGTGCTGAGCGCGGCTTCGAGCGCGAAGTCGACTTCGGGTTCGCTTTCGGGTGCCACAGCTTCGGGCACCGGGATCGCGGTGGTCGAAACGGGGGCGGCTTGCCGGCGGCGCGCCAGCCCCGCTTCGAACCGCGCGACCATCGCGTCGAGCGATTTGTCGGCGGGATCGGGCATCGGCGGCGGCGAGGTCATCTCGGCGGGTTGCAGCCAGGGCGCGTCCCCGTCGAATTCCTCTTCGGGCGCGAGATCGGCGAGCACCAGTTCATCGGCGTCATCGGTCGCTGCTTCGTCCAGCCACAAGCCGGGAGCACCCCGTTCAGCGATGGCGCTTCCGTCCAGCCCACCCACAGGCAGGTCGCGCCCGGCGCGGATCGGCGGACGCGGCGGATCGTCAGGGTGCAGGTCGACGCGACGCCGGCGCGTCAGAATCTCTTCGCTATCGTCACGCTCCACATCATGGGAGGTGCGACGAAAACGGTCGCGCAGTGAGGACAGCCCCGCCGCTTCGGGCTTTGCAATCAGCAGCGCAACGAGGCCCGCGATCAACGCGGCGAACGCCGACATGCCGAACGCGAGCGCCATCCGTCCGCCATTGCCGATCGGCTGCACGAAAAGGTCGGAGAGGCGGTCGAGATAGAGGTTCCAGCTGATCCCCGCGACCCATGAAAAGGGCATTACGGCGGCGAACAGGAAGGTCAGCGCCGCGGCGCCGATCACCGCCGGAATCGCTGGCTGGAGCGCGCGCAGCAGCGCGGCCGCTGTCGCCTTGGCCCGGTTCTCGCTGGTCACTTCCATATCGTTCCAAATCCATCGACCCGGCGGGCCATTTGTCGTCACTTAGAATCGCGGCGCTCAGACGCCGCGCAGCAATCGCTGGTAAACCGGCTCGTAACGTAAAATGTTTGATGACCAGTTACGATGACTTTCCACAAAAATACGTGCTGTCCGCCGTCGCTCGGGCCACATCCCCCGATTTTCCAGCAACTTGGCGAGCGCATCTGCAATCGCGGCGGGGTTGTCGGGCGCGAACAAGGTGCCCGTGGCGCCATCCTCGATCAGCTCGCGATGCCCGCAGACGTCGGAGGCCGCAACCAGCTTGCCCTGCGCCATCGCCTCAAGCGGCTTCAGCGGCGTGACAAGATCGGTCAGCCGCATTTTCTTGCGCGGATAGGCGAGGATATCGATCAGCGAATAATAACGCTCGACCTCCTGATGCGGGACACGGCCGACGAAATGGATGTGCGCCGCGGCAGGCGATGCCGCGGCCTGCGCCTTCAATGCGGTCTCCCTCGGCCCGCCACCGACGAGGAGCAGCCGCGCCCTGGGCTGCGCGGCGACCAGCGCGGGCATCGCCGCGATCAGGTCGTCGATCCCCTCATAATCGTAAAAGCTGCCGATATAGCCGATCACCGCATCGTCGGCGGCGAGCCCCAACAAGTCGGCCAGCGCATCGTCGCGCGGAGGCGGATCGCCGAACAGCTCGAGGTCGACGCCGTTCGGCGAGACGGTGATCTTGTCCGCGTCGATCCCGCGCGCGATCAGGTCGCTGCGCAGCCCTTCGCAGATCACCGCGACTGCATCGGCCGATTTCACGGCATGCGTTTCGAGTTGCTTCGTGAGCCAATAACGCAAACTGCCCTCGCGACCGGTGCCGTTGCCGACCGACGCATCCTCCCAAAAGGCGCGAATTTCATAGATCACCGGGATGCCGAGTTTCTTGCCGACGCGCAGCGCCGCGAGGCCGTCAAGCACCGGCGAATGCGCATGCAGCACATCGGGTTTCCATTCCCTCGCCAGCGCCTCGACGCGCTTCGCCAAAGCGCCGATCTCGCGCCATTCGCGGATTGGCGGCGGCACAGACGCGATCGGCGGGGTGCGATAGAAAGTCAGCCCGTCGACGGTCTCGCCGTCCGGACCCGGCTCGGGATGCCGCACACCCGTCACGCCCGCAACTTCCCAACCCTTGGCGACCTGCGCCTTCATCAGCGCGCGCGTGCGAAAGGTGTAGCCGCTGTGCGCGGGCAGGCTATGGTCGAGGACGTGCAGGATGCGTGTCATGGGCCAGTGCACTGACATACAAGCCTTAACGCGGCGTCAACCCCGATCGCGTAGCCGGAGCGGACATGGTCGACAATTTTTCCCTTGGCTTGACGCACGTCCTGATGGCGATTGCGCTCTGGCGCCTGCTCCATCGCGACGATCTCGATCGCGAGGTCAGCCCGCGCCTGCTGTGGCAGCAACGCCGCGACGCCGAACGCGCCGAAGCGGATGCCCGCCCCGATGCGTGACCTCGCGTTCGTAGCCTTTCTGTTCGCGTTCATCGGGATCGGCTTTCGTAAGCCATTCCTGTTCGTCCTGTGCTTTTGCTATATCGACATCGTCGCGCCGCAGCGTCTCAGCTATTTCCTGATCAACTCGATCCCTGTTTCGCTGATCGTCTTCGGGCTCGCGATCGCCGGCTGGCTCGTGGCCGACGACAAGAAGGATACCCGCTGGTCGGGGCGGCAGACCTTGCTCGTGATGCTGCTCATCTATTGCTGGATGACGACGATCTACGCCGATTTCCCCGTCGAGGCGGCGGACAAGTGGAGCTGGGTGTGGAAGGCGCTGATCTGGGCGATCTTCCTTCCGCTGACGCTGCGAACCAAGCTGCGGATCGAGGCGCTGGCGCTGATGTTGCTGCTCTCGGCGGCGGCGATCGCGATCGCGGGCGGCATCAAGACCGCAGCGGGCGGCGGCGGTTATGGCACGCTTCGGTTGCTGCTGAGCGAAAATTACGGGCTTTATGAGGGCAGCACCATGTCGTGCGTCGCCATATCGATCATCCCGCTGATCCTGTGGTATCGCCGTCACGGGACGATCTTTCCGCCCGACTGGATGGTGTCGGCCTTCTGCTTCGCACTGGTCTTCGCCTGTGCCCTGCTTCCCGTCGGCACGCAGGCGCGCACCGGGCTGATCTGCCTGTTCGTGCTCGCACTGCTGTCGCTGCGCGCGGTCAAGCACCGCCTTCTCTACATCGCCGGCGCGGGACTGCTCGCGGCCGCCGCCATTCCTTTCTTGCCGCAAAGCTACACCGACCGGATGGAAACGATCCGCGGCTACAAGTCCGACCAGTCGGCTTCGACGCGCGTCGCGGTGTGGGCGTGGACCTGGGACTATGCGAAGGACAATCCCATGGGCGGCGGCTTCAACGCCTTCCTTCAAAATCGGGTCCGCGTCGAAAAGGAAGCGAGCAGCCCGGAAGAGACGGCGAGCGTGTATGAGGAAGAATCGCGTGCCTATCATTCCAGCTATTTCGAGATGCTGGGCGAGCAAGGCTATCCGGGAACCGCCATGTGGTTGCTCCTCCATTTTGCAGGGCTGGTGCAGATGGAGCGAATTCGGCGGCGCTACCTCAAAACACGGCGCGGCGAAGAGCAATGGATCGCGCCCCTGGCGACCGCGCTGCAGCATGGCCATATCGTCTATCTGGTCGGGTCGCTGTTCGTCGCCATCGCCTTCCAGCCCTTCATCTACATGATGCTGGCGCTCGAGATCGGGCTGACGACCTATTGCCGCCGGCGTGAGAAGGAAGCGGGATGGCGGCCGCTGACCGCGCGCCCGATGGTGGCCGCGTGAGCGCCACCGCCATGCAGCGACAGATGCTGCCGACCCTCACCGGGCTGCGCGGGTTCGCGGCGCTGATGGTGCTGCTCTACCATATCCGCGACGCGATGGGGGGCTTCCTGCCCGATCGGGTGATTGCGGTGCTGGCCGAGGGCTATCTCGCGGTCGACCTGTTCTTCGTGCTGTCGGGGTTCGTGCTGTGGTGGACCTATGGTGCCGAATTCCGCGATCAGGGTATCCGCGCCGCGCCGCGCTTCATCATACGGCGATTTGCCCGCATCTTCCCGCTCCACCTCGCGGTCCTGTCGGCAATGCTGCTGTTCGCGATGGCGCTGATCGTCAGCGGGCGCGACCCCGGCGCGCATTACAGCTTTGCCGCGCTGCCCGCGCATTATCTGCTGGTCCAGAATTGGGGGTTCGGCAACGGGCTGACTTGGAACGATCCGGCCTGGTCGATCTCGACCGAATGGGCGGCCTATCTGCTGCTGGCGATCGCCGGCGGCTGGCTGACGCGGCTGCCGCGCGGCGTGTGGAGCTTCCCTTCGTTGATCATCGCGATGGCCGCCGGCCTCGGATGGTGGTTCGCGGCCACCGGCCGCGCGAGCATCGGCGACGATATTCCCGCAACCGGGCTGCTGCGCTGCCTCGTCGAATTCAGCATCGGCATCCTGCTTTGCCAATGGTGGTCGGCGCAGCGCGAAAGGCCCCGCGGCACGGCGATCATCTATGGCACCGCGCTCGGCCTTGTTGGCGCCGCGGCGCTCCTGTTCGGGGTGACCGGATCGCAGCCGGCGGCCGTGCCGCTGACCATGACCGCGGTCGTCATCCTTGCGCTACAGGCCTCGACGGCGCCGCGGCCGCTCTTGTCGGGCCGGATCGCGCAATGGCTGGGGGACATCAGCTACGCCGTCTATCTGTCGCATTTCTTCCTGTGGATCCTCTTCAAGCTGTTCTTCGTCGCCGACCCTGCGCTGGTCCATCCGGTCAAGATCCTCGCCTTCATCCTGTTGACGCTGGCCGTATCGCATCTTCTCCACATCGCGCTCGAAGTACCGGGGCGGCGCATCGCCCAGCGGGCCGGCGATCGCCTGCTCGCCGCGCCGCGCACCATCTTCGCCGCGGGCCGCAGCGAGACCTGACCCGCCGACGCCGTATCGCGGCCGGGGAACCATCGGCGGCGGCGAGGCGCTATGGACCCATGTCCGCACCGCGCCTTGTCCATGTCGACGACAGCCTGCCCGGCATCAGCCGCACCCGCTCGGGCGTCGGCTGGCGCTATCGCGACGCCAGGGGAAAGATCATCCGCGACCGCGAGGAGATCGACCGCCTCAACGCGATCGCGCTGCCGCCGGCGTATGAGGATGCGTGGTTCTGCCCCGCAGCGAACGGGCATATCCTCGCGACCGGCTATGATGCACGCGGGCGCAAGCAATATCGCTATCATCCCGATTTCCAGATGGCGCGCGAGGCCGATAAATATGATCGCTGCGCCGCCTTCGGCAATGCGCTCCCGTTGCTGCGCGCGCGCCTCGTCGATGATCTGAACCGCCGGACTCTCGGCCCGGAACGCGTCGTAGCGGCGGTCGTGCGCCTGCTCGACCTCGCCGCGCTGCGTGTCGGGAACGAACAATATGTCGCGGCGAACAAGAGCTTCGGCGCGACGACGCTTCGCCAGCGCCACGCCAAACTCTCGGGCAAGACGCTCCGCCTCAAATATATCGCCAAGGGCGGCGCGAAACGCGAGGTGACGATCAGCGACCGCAGCCTTACCACGCTGGTGCGCCGGCTGCAGGACCTGCCCGGCCAGAAGCTCTTTCAGTATGAGGATGAAGGTGCTCTCTGCGCCGTCGCGTCGGACGATGTGAACGCCTATATCCGCGAGGCGATGGGCGACGAATTCAGCGCTAAGCATTTCCGCACCTGGTCGGCGAGCGTCGAGGCTTTCGCCTTCCTCTACGACGCGCCCGAACCGCCGACCTTGAAGGCGATGCTCGAACATGTCGCGGGCCGCCTCGGCAACACCCCTGCGATCGCGCGCAAAGCCTATGTCCACCCCGCGATGCTCGCCGCGGCGCAGGCGCGCGAAGACTTTGCCGCGGCGGTCGGCAACCTGCCGCGCGCGACGCGCTATCTTTCGCGTTACGAACGCGGATTTTTGACCTATCTGGAGCAGGCGCCCGCGGCCGCGGTGCTGCTCCAATCCGCCTGATCCGACGTACATAGGACCCCCAAAGGACCCCCATGAATTTCTCCATCCTCGCCGCCGCGACCACCGCCGCCCTGAAAGCTGCGCCCGCAAAGGCGGCCGCGACCGATCCGCTCGCCGACCTGCAACGCTATTGGGACATGAGCCTCGCGTGGGTGGAAATTCACTGGCTGCAGATCGGCATTGCAATCGGCGTCGGCCTGCTCATCTATTTCCTGCTGTCGATGGCGCGCCGCTTTGCGCTCAAATATGCGCGGTCGGCCGAAGGCGACCTCTCGCTGACTCACATCGCCGGGCGCGTGATCCACAAGACCAAATCATCGGTGCTCGCGATCATCGCGATCCGCATGGTCGCGGGCTATGCCCAGCCGCCCGCCGTGATCATGCATCTGGTCCAGCTCGTCTTCACCGTCGCGGTGGTGCTGCAGGTCGCGATCTGGGCGCGCGAGATCGTGCTCGGGCTGATCCAGCGCCGCGCCGCGGAGGGCAATAACGAGACGCTCAGCAACGCGATGGGCATCATCCGCCTGCTGATCAGTATCGCCTTGTTCGCGATCGCGGCGATCGTCATCCTCGACAATATGGGGGTCAATGTCACGGGCCTCATCGCCGGGCTCGGCATCGGCGGCATCGCGATCGGCCTTGCCGCGCAGGGCATTTTCTCCGACCTTTTTGCCTCGCTCTCGATCATCTTCGACCGCCCGTTCCGCGTCGGCGAGACGATCAAATATGATATGAGCACCGCGACGGTCGAGCGCATCGGGCTCAAGAGCACGCGCCTCCGTTCGCTCAATGGCGAATTGCTCGTGATCTCGAACACAAATTTGCTGAGCAAGGAGATTACCAACTTCGCGCATCTCCACCGCCGCCGGATCACTTTCAAGATCGGTGTCATCTACCAGACGACCCCCACCATGCTCCGCGACCTGCCGGCGTTGCTAGAGGAGCAGGTCGTGGCCGGCGGCCAGGAATTCATCCGCTCGAGCTTTTTGACCTTCGGCCCGTCGAGCCTCGATTTCGAACTGATCTTCGATGTCTTCAGCGACGATTATGATGTCGTTGCCGCGGCACGCACCGATATCGCCATCCGCGTCTTCGACGCGATGGCTAGGAGCGGCTATGAGTTCGCCTATCCGACGCAGACAACCTTTACCGCGGCGCCCGACGGGACCATGATCATGCCCTATTCCGAGTCTCCAAAGCCAATGGCGGCGGCGGCAAAGGCAGCGAAGCCCGGCTGACGCTACGGCGCCGCGGCTGCGGGGCTTGGCTCTTGTGCAACGCGGCAAGAGATGCCTAGAACGCGCCCCGAACCAGCAATTTCAGGGGATGACATATGGCCACCATCACGCCGCAGGAACTGCAGACCAAGGTCGGTGAGCATCTCGGCACGTCGGATTGGGTGCTCGTCGATCAGGAGATGATCAACAAGTTCGCCGACGCCACGGGCGACCATCAGTTCATCCATATCGACGAGGAAAAGGCCAAGCTGACGCCGTTCGGCGGCACGATCGCGCACGGCTTCCTCACCCTCTCGCTGATGCCGCTCCTCGGCGCGAGCACCGACGGCCCCAAGGTCGGCGGCGTCAAGATGGGCGTCAATTACGGCTGCAACAAGGTCCGCTTCCTCTCCCCCGTCCGCTCGGGCAAGCGCGTGCGCAGCCATGTGAAGCTGCTCGAGCTCGAGGAAAAGCGCCCGGGCCAGTGGCAGCAGACCAATGAAGTCACCGTCGAGATCGAAGGCGAGGAAAAGCCCGCCCTGATCGCCGAATGGATCAGCCAGTTTTTCGTTTGAGCACAGCCCTCCCCGGCAAAGATTCTGCCTAACTCACCGAAGAGGAATAACATCATGCGTGACGCCGTCATCGTTTCCACCGCCCGCACCCCGCTGACCAAGGCGGCGCGCGGCTCGTTCAACAACACCCTTGCCCCGACGCTCGGCGCCCATGCGGTCCGCGCCGCGGTCGAGCGCGCCGGTGTCGAAGGCGGCGAGATCGACGACGTCGTCTTCGGCGCGGCGATGCAGCAGGGCTCGCAGACGATGAACGTCGCGCGCCTGATCGCGCTGCGCGCCGGCCTGCCCGTCACCGTCCCCGGCATGTCGATCGACCGCCAGTGCTCGTCGGGCCTGATGACGATCGCGACCGCCGCGAAGCAGATCATCGTCGACCGCCAGGACATTGCGGTTGCCGGCGGCATCGAGTCGATCTCGAAGGTCAGCGGCAGCGGCAAGGTGTTCATCGAAACCGACGCCGAGCTGATCGCGATGCACAAGGACACCTATATGCCGATGATCGGCACCGCCGAGGTCGTCGCGAAGCGCTACAACATCAGCCGCGAGGCGCAGGACGAATATTCGTTCCAGTCGCAGCAGCGCACCGCCGCCGCGCAGGCCGCGGGCAAATATGACGACGAGATCGTCGCGTGCAACGCGACGATGGCGGTGGTCAACAAGGAAACGAAGGAAGTCAGCTTCCAGGACGTCGTCGCGAACAAGGACGAGTGCAACCGTCCCGACACGACGCTCGAAGGTCTGTCGAGCCTGAAGCCGGTGATGGGCGAAGGCTTCTCGATCACTGCGGGCAACGCCAGCCAGCTCGCCGACGGCGCATCAGCCGCGGTGCTGATGGAAGCCAAGGTCGCCGAAAAGAAGGGCCTTCAGCCGCTCGGCCGTTATGTCGGCATGGCAGTCGCGGGCACCGAGCCTGACGAAATGGGCATCGGCCCCGTCTTCGCGATCCCGAAGCTGCTCGAACGCTTCGAGCTCAAGATGGACGACATCGGCCTCTGGGAACTCAACGAAGCCTTTGCCGTGCAGGTCCTCTACTGCCGCGATACGCTCGGCATTCCGAACGAGCTGCTCAACGTCAACGGCGGCTCGATCTCGATCGGCCACCCCTTCGGCATGACCGGCGCGCGCTGCGTCGGCCACGCGCTCATCGAAGGCAAACGCCGCGGCGTGAAGTACGCCGTCGTGACGATGTGCATCGGCGGCGGCCAGGGCGCAGCGGGCCTGTTCGAGGTCTTCTGATTTGCGGCTGAGCCAACCGCGTATCGAGCCGGTCGACCTCGACCGGCTCGATGCCGACCAGCGCACCGCGCTCGAACCCTTCCTTGCCTCGGACGCCAACGTGGTGGGGGGCAAGGTCGGGGGCGGCAAGATCCTCAACATCTTCCGCACCCTCGCCCATGCGCCCAAGGCGCTCACCGCCTTTCTCGGCTGGGGCAATTATATCCTTTCGAAGCGCAATGCGCTTTCGTCCCGCGACCGCGAACTCGTCATCCTGCGCACCGGCTACAACTGCCGTTCGGGCTATGAATGGACGCAGCACAAGCGCATTGGGCTCGATTGCGGGCTGACCGAAGACGAGATCGCCCGCATCAAGACCGGCCCCGATGCGAGCGGCTGGAACGACCTCGACCGTGCGATGCTCCGCGCGACCGACGAGCTCACCGGCAATCATTTCGTGACCGACGCAAGCTGGGCCGCGCTCGCGCCGCTCGGCGACAAAGGCCGCATGGATCTCGTGATGACCGTCGGCCAGTACACGCAGGTTTCGATGATATTGAACAGCTTCGGCATCCAGGTCGAGGACGGCTGGACCGTCGACCCCGACCTCAAAGCCTGAACCACAAGGGAGAGAGACGATGAGTGCCATCGGTGTGATCGCCACGCTGCGCGTGCAGCCCGGCAAGGAAGAGGCGTTCGAGGCGGTGTTCGCCGAGCTGGCGGCCGCGGTCCGCGCGGACGAACCCGGCAACAGCTATTACCGCCTGTTCCGCACCGGCGAGGCCAGCGTCTACAAGGTGATGGAATGCTATGACGACGACGCGGCGGTCGTGGCGCACCGCGCGTCGAACCATTTCCGCGACCTTAGCGCCAAGCTCGGCCCCTGCCTCGCCGGCGCGCCAGAGATCGAACGGCTCAGCGCGGCCTGACCGGCGCTCAGCCGACCTCCGCAACCTCCCCCCATCGGTCGCCGAGCACATAGCGCGGCCCCGCCCCGCGCTGCGCCGCCTTGTCCTCGCGGTTGTAGAGGCCGCATTTCTTGAGCGAGAGGCAGCCGCAACCGATGCAATTGCCGAGCAGTTCGCGCGTGCGCTGAAGCGCCGCGATCTGCGCGTCGATCCGCGCACGAAGGCCGGTGCTGATCCGCGTCCAGTCGGCGCCGTTCGGCGTCCGCCCCGCGGGAAGCCGCGCCAGCTCATCGGCGATCTCCTCGAGGCTCAACCCCAGTTGCTGCGCGATCAGGATGAACGACACGCGGCGGATATCGGCGCGCAGGAAGCGCCGCTGGCCACCGCCCGTGCGCAGCGCCTCGATCAGCCCCTTCGCCTCGTAAAAGCGGATCGCCGACACCGCGACGCCGGTGCGCGCCGCGAGTTCGCCGATCGCGATCAGGTCGGTCCGATGCATTGTCCGCGCTCCCGCTTTTCCCCTTGATCTCAACCTGACTTGAGCTTTCATAAGCCGCGCGTCAACGCGAATCAGGAGAAAACAGGTGACGCACCCCTTCATCGAGCATGTGAATCTGACGGTCAGCGATCCCGACCGCACCGCCGGAATCCTCTCGGCGATCTTCGGCTGGCACGAACGCTGGCGCGGCCCTGCGCAGGGTGGCGGGCGCACGATCCACCTCGGCAGCGACGCCGCTTATATCGCGCTCTACACCGGCCCCGATGGCGAGCACGCCAGCGCACAATATCCGAAAGGCGCACCACTCAACCATGTCGGTGTACAGGTCGACGATCTCGACACGATCGAAATGCGCGTGAAGGCGGTCGGGCTGACCCCGTTCAACCACGGCGACTATGAACCCGGCCGCCGCTTCTATTTCTTCGATCCCGACGGCATCGAATATGAGGTCGTCAGCTATGCGGAACCGCGGCTGCGCTGAACGAGGCAACGACCGGCACACTGCCGCGTTGAGCGATCATCGGGGGGCATGAAGGAGTCTTTCGATGAGCGACGACATCAAGACATTATTCTGGAAGGCGCTGGCCAACAGCCCCATCGTCATGGTCGGGGCGACCGGCGAACGCGAACATCATATCCCGATGACCGCGCAGCTCGACAGGCAAGCGCACGGCGCCTTCTGGTTTTTCACCGCAACCGACAACCAGCTGGCCGGCGGCGGCCCCGCGATGGCGCAGTTCGCCGCTGCGGGCCACGATCTTTTCGCGTGTATTTCTGGCACTTTGCGCCGCGAAACCGACCGCGCGGTGCTCGACAAATTGTGGAACAACCACATCGCGGCCTGGTACGAAGGCGGCAAGGACGACCCCAGGCTCGTCCTGCTGCGCTTCGACCTCGACGATGCCGAGATCTGGACCGCGCATCCGGGCGTCAAAGGCATGTTCAAGCTCGCGACCGGCATGACAATGAAGGCGGGCGACTTCGGCCAACATGCCAAAGTGGCGCTGTAAACATTCGTTACCCCTGCCTTCGCAGGGGTAACTAAACCACAGGCGGCCCGATCCGCCCGTCGCGAAACTCGAACCCGCCCTCGCGATCGCGCTCCAGCAGCGCGGGTCCGTCGAGGTCGACCCAGCGCGCGCGCTGCGCGAGCACGAAAGCCGGCCTGATTGCGAGGCTGGTACAGAGCATGCACCCGACCATGATCGACAAGCCTGCCGCATCGGCCGCATCGGCGATGCGCAGCGCCTCGGTCAGCCCGCCTGCCTTGTCGAGCTTGATATTCACGCCGTCGTAAAAGGCGCCGATCCGCGCGACATCGGCCGCGGTCTGACAGCTCTCGTCGGCAACGAACGGAATCGGCGCATAGATCGGATCGAGCAGCGCGTCGGCGCCCACCGGCACCGGCTGTTCGATCATCTCGACCCCCAGATCGGCGAGCGCCTCGGCCTCGCTCAAAATGTCGATATCGCGCCAGCTTTCGTTCGCGTCGACAATCAGCCGCGCTTCGGGTGCGCCCTTGCGCACCGCGGCGACGCGCAGCCGGTCGTCTTCGCCGGTGAGCTTGAGCTTCAGCAAGCGATAGCCGTCGGCCTCGGCCGTCGCCGCCCGCTCCGCCATCGCGCCGGGAGTGCCGAGCGAGATGGTGAAGGCCGTGACACGCGACGTCGGCGCGCCGTCGCACCCCGCAAGCTGCCAAAGCCTGAGGCCGCGCTGCCGCGCCTCAAGGTCCCACAGCGCGCAGTCGAGCGCGTTGCGCGCCGCTCCGGGCGGCATCAGCTCCTGCACCGCCGCACGCGCACCCGCGGCGTCCAGTTCGGCGATATGCGGCGCGACGCGCAGTAACTGATCGCGGCACGCCGCCGCATCCTCGCCCAGATAATAGATCGGCGTCCCTTCGCCGCGCCCGACCGCACCTTCGCCCTCGATTTCGGCGACGACGACATCGACATGCGTCTTGGCGCCGCGGCTGATCACGAACGCGCCCGCGACCGGCCAGCGTTCGACACGTGCGCTTTTCAGTTGGATAGCCATGCGGGAAGGCTAGTGTAGATCGCGATGACCGGCAAATCCCTTTCCGAACGTATCGGCGACCTCGGCCACCGCCTCGCGGTCGAGGCCCACGCCGCCTGGCTCGCCGCGCGCGACCCGCGCGTGCCGTTGCTCGCGCGTATCCTTGCGGTTGCCGTGGCAGCCTATGCGCTGTCGCCGATCGACCTGATTCCCGATTTCATTCCGGTGCTGGGCTGGCTCGACGATTTGCTGCTCGTCCCGCTCGGCCTGTGGGTCGTGCGCCGCCTGATCCCCGATCCACTCTGGGCCGAACTCCACGCCGCCGCCCAAACCGCGAGCGAACGTCCGTCGAGCCGCGCCGGCATGGCGTTCATCCTGCTGCTGTGGGCGGGGCTGCTCTATATTGTCTATTGGAGCGCACGGACGTCGCCCTGGCACTAAATGCCGGACATCGAAAGGCGGGTTCCTTATCCCACCGAGAGACAGACGACGCCCGCCGTCACCGTCAACGCACCGAGAATCTTCTGCAGCGTCATCTTTTCGTGCAGCACGAATGTCCCGATAAGGGCGGCAAATAATATGCTGGTTTCGCGAATGGCAGAAACCCCGCCCATCGTGCTTCGGCTCATCGCCCAGACCGCGATGCAATAACCAAGTGTGCCCAATATCCCCGCACCGATAACCAGTGCCCCCGCTTTTCCCCGAGGCAGGCGGGGAGCTTGTCGCCTGATGGTGACGAAGGACAAGGGAATGAGAAATCCCGCCACAACAGCTTGCCAGGCGGCATAGCTGGTGGCGCTTTCCGACAGGCGGACGCCAAGTCCATCAACAACCATATAGCTGGCGATAAAGACCCCCGTCGCAAAAGCGGCGATGGTCGACTTTGAATCGGGGCGGTTGCTTCCGAGCGTCAACAAAATGATGCCCAACGAGACGCATGCAATTCCCGCAAGTCCAACGCTACTCGGCAATTCGCCCGCGACCAGGGCCGCGCCAAATGTAACCAGCAGGGGCGCGCTCCCGCGTGCGATCGGATAGACGCTGGACAGTTCGCCGTGACGATAAGCCCGGACCAGAAACAGGCTATATCCGATCTGAAGCAAGGACGAGAGGATGAGATAGGGCCAACTCGGCGGGGCGGGCGCGCCCAAGACCATGGCAAAGGGCAAGGCCGCGATGGCTCCGACCAGACAAATGATCGCCAGCGTCCAGAAGCGATCCTCGCCATTCCTGACGATGGCGTTCCAGATGGCGTGGATGAGCGCCGAAGCGAGAAGCAGACCGACAACTATTGGGGACATTTCGGTCTTTCGGTCGTCAGTCGCCGTGCGCGCGGATCCATTTCTCGACCACCGGCGCGATTTCCTCGCGCCACTTGCGGCCGTTGAAAATCCCGTAATGGCCGACGCCCTTGACCATCAGATATTTCTTCTGGTCGGCGGGCAGCGCCTTGGCGATCGTCAGCGCCGCCTTGGTCTGGCCGATCCCCGAAATATCGTCGCGCTCGCCCTCGATCGCGAGGATCGCGATATCCTCGATCACGCCGACATCGACCGGCTGGCCGCGGTGCGTCATTTCGCCCTTCGGCAGCAGGTGGCGCTGGAACACGACATCGACGGTCTGCAGGTAGAATTCGGCGGTCATGTCGCACACCGCGCGATATTCGTCATAGAATTCCTTGGTCTTGTCGGCGCTCTCGCCGTCGCCGTCGACCAGATGTTTGAACATCTCCCAATGGCTCATCATGTGATTGCCCAGGTTCATCGACATGAAGCCCGCAAGCTGCAGGAAGCCCGGATAGACGCGGCGCCCGGCGCCCGGATAATAGGCGGGAACGGTCGCGATGACATTTTCCTGGAACCAGGCGTGCGGCCGCGTCATCGCATGCTCATTGACCGCGGTCGGCGCCTTGCGCGTGTCGATCGGGCCGCCCATCATCGTCAGCGTCTTCGGTCGGCACTTATGCTTGTTCGCCGCCATGATCGCCGCGGCGGCAAGGCTCGGCACCGACGGCTGGCACACTGCCAAAACATGCGCGCCGGGGCCGATATGTTCGAGCCACGAGATCAGATAATCGACATAATCGTCGAGGTCGAACTTGCCGGCTTCGAGCGGCACGTTGCGCGCATCGCGCCAGTCGGTGATCCACAGGTCATGACCGGGCAGCATCCGTTCGACCGTGCCGCGCAGCAGCGTCGCATAATGGCCCGACATCGGCGCGACGATCAGCAGCTTGGGCGCGTCTTTCGACCCTTTATGCTTGAAATGCTTGAGCTGGCCGAATGGCTTGCGCGCCTCGACGACCTCGGTAACGCGCACCGTCTCGCCCTCGACGACGGTCTCGTACAGCTCGAACCCCGGCTTACCGCGCGGTGCCGACGCATGCGCGAACACTTCGAGCGCCGAGGCGAACATCGGGCTGCCGCTGAAATAGCCCAGCGGATTCGCGGGATGCTGCATCACTTGCGCGCCCGCGGTCGCCAGCGCGCTCGCACCCGCGAGCCAGTTCTTCTGCATGTCAAAAGCGTGGTACAGCATATTCAATTCTTCCTTGCGTGACCCCGGCGGCGCTCTCCGGCGCCTGCTCATTGGTTAGCAGTCTAGGGGCTGATCCTCATTGTGCAATGCATCAAAATCGTTGCGAAGCGTGCCGCAGTCGAATATTCTGCGCGGAACGGTGCATGATGCGCCGATGGAGTGAATATGTCTGAGATTGCGGGCAACCGCTAACATCCCGGCGTAATCGGGATGCGCGCAGCGTGCGGACCAGCGGGTCCGCGCGCCTTTGTTGCTTGATAATCCCGGATAATCCCATGAATATTTCGAAAGCGGAGCAGCGCATGCTCCATGTGCTGGCGCAGGGCGGCATGATCCGCCATCGGCGCGGCGAAAACGGCCATATCGTCGAAGCTTTGTGCTTCACGCGCGATGGCCACGTCCTCGCCCATACCGGCCTGCCCCTGTTCAACCGCCTGCGGCGGCGCGGCTTCATCGGCTCGCAGAACGGGGCGCCATACCGCATCACGCAGGCGGGTCTTCGCGTCGTGCGCGCGCAGCTCGACAACCGGTAATGATCGCGCGTTGACGATCGGGAGCGCGGCGCGGGTCGCCGTGCTCCCTTTTCGGCGGACAATATCGTCCCGCTTCAAAGCGCTTGAAGCCATGTGGCATTCTGCGGCGTTGAGCGGCATCGGCGGGGCTGCTAGGGCCGTCTTCCATGGCGACCACATCCGACAAATCCGACACGCCCCGCCGCAAGCTCGGCAGCCTGCGCATGGTATGGCATTATGCCAGCCGTTATCCGCTGCAACTGGTCATCGCCGGGATCGCGCTGGGGATTGCCGCGCTCGCGACGCTCGCCATTCCCTACCAATTCAAGGCGATGATCGACAGCGGCTTCATCGCCGGCGGCGGTGACGTCGCCCCGCATTTCCGCCTCTTCTACGCTATCTGCATCGCGCTTGCCGTCGCGACCGCGCTGCGTTTCTATTTCGTCAGCTGGCTGGGCGAGCGCACCGTCGCCGATATCCGCCAGGCGGTGCAGCAGAACCTGCTGCGCCTCGCGCCCGGCTTCTTCGAGGAAAACCGCCCGTCCGAAATCGCCTCGCGCATGACGTCGGACACCGCGATCATCGAGCAGGTCGTCGGCACCACCGTCTCGGTCGCGCTCCGCAACACCGTGATGGGCATCGGGGGCATCATCTATCTGTTCAGCCTCTCGCCCAAACTCACCGCGGGCATATTGCTCGGTATCCCCCTGATCATCCTGCCGATCGTCCTTCTCGGCCGCCGGCTCCAGAAAGTCTCGCGGACCAGCCAGGACCGCGTCGCCGATATCGGCGCGACGACCGCCGAACAGATGGGCGCGATGAAGATCGTCCAGGCGTTCGGACAGGAAGCGCGCGAGGCCGATCGTTTCTCGGTCGCGGTCGAAGCCAATTTCGCGACCGCCAAGCGCCGCATTCGCCTCCGCGCGATCATCACCGCAACCGTGATCGGCCTCTTGTTCGGCGCGATCACCACCCTGCTCTGGTACGGTGCCGAAGGCGTCGCGCAAGGCACGATCACTGGCGGCACCATCGCCGCCTTCGTCCTCACCGGCGTGCTCGTCGCGGGCGCGTTCGGAGCATTGACCGAAGTTTATGGCGACCTGCTCCGCGCCGCGGGCGCGGCCGAACGGCTGAGCGAGCTGCTCAATGCCGACGCGAGCATCGCGCCGCCCGCGAATCCGCGCCGCTTCCCTGAACCTCCACTCGGCACGCTCGAATTCGATCATGTCGAATTCCACTATCCGACCCGCCCCGACGCCCCCGCGCTCCATGATTTCAGCCTTGCGATCCATCCGCGCGAGACGGTGGCGATCGTCGGCCCCTCGGGCGCCGGCAAGTCGACCCTGTTCCAGCTCGCCGAGCGCTTCTACGACCCCCAGCGTGGGCAGGTCCTGCTCGACGGCGTTCCGCTCACCGAAGCCGACCCCGCCGACATCCGCGCCCGCATCGCGATGGTACCGCAGGAAACGGTGATCTTCGCCGCATCGGCGCGCGACAATCTCCGCTACGGCAATTGGGCCGCGACCGACGAAGAACTCTGGGAGGCAGCGCGCGCCGCCAATGCCGAGGAATTCCTGCGCAAACTGCCCGACGGGCTCGACACCTTCATGGGCGAAGGCGGTGCGCGCCTCTCGGGCGGCCAACGCCAGCGTGTCGCAATCGCGCGCGCGCTGCTCCGCCGCGCTCCGCTGCTGCTGCTCGACGAGGCGACCTCGGCGCTCGACGCCGAGTCCGAGAAACTCGTTCAGGATGCGCTTGAGGCGCTGATGCACGACCGCACGACGATCGTCATCGCGCACCGCCTCGCGACCGTTCGCGCCGCCGACCGCATCATCGTGATGGACGACGGCCGCATCGTCGAAGAGGGCAAGCACGACGAACTCGTCGCCGCCGACGGCCTCTACGCGCGCCTCGCGCGGCTCCAGTTCCAGGACAATCTCGCCGCCGCCTGACTCAAGTTCGATCGACCGAAGGAAATGACGATGCTCTACGACCTGACCGTACCCGCCTGGCAAAATGGCCTGAGGGCCCTGTCGGGAGAGCTGTCGCGCGCGCGCGCTTGGGGTGAGGAAAACGGCATCGGCGAATTGCAGTTTGCGGTCGCGCGCCTCGCACCCGACATGTTCCCGCTCGCCGCGCAGGTCCGCTTCACATGCGTCCAGGCGCTCCAGCCGCTTGTCCGCCTCGCCGACACCAAAGTCCCCGATTTTCCCGAAGACGCGATCGATTTCGCGGGAATGCAGGAACAGATCGCGGCGACGCTCACGGTCCTCGATGCGGTCGATCCCGCCGCGCTCGGCACCGACCTCGATCGCGCGGTCAGCTTCCCGCTGCCCAACGGCATGATCTTCGACATGCGCGCCTTCGACTATGTCCGCGACTGGGCGCAGCCGCAATTCGCCTTCCATCGCACCGCGGCCTATGCGGTGCTGCGCCACATGGGCGTCCCGCTCGGCAAGGCCGATTATGTCAGCTATATGATGCGCTATCTCCGGCCCGGAACGGCCCCCGCCGCCTGAGGCAGCGGGAACCCGCCAGGGATCAAATCAGACTGGCGTAATTCTGGATCCCCGGAAAGGCGAGCTTCGATCCGCCATTGCGCCGGATCGCCCCGATCGCCTCGTCGACACGCAGGTATCGCGCCCGCGCATCGGGTTCGAGCAGGATGGCTGCGGGCTCGGCGCGTTCGGCCGCGACTTTCACCAGCACCCCCAGCTCGGCCAGATCCACCGCTTCGTCATTCCAGCGGATCACGTCGCTCGTGTCGATGGTGACACGATTCTCGTTCAGGACCTTGCCCGGAATCTCCGGTCCGATCGGCAGCGTCACATCGACACTGTGCGTCGGCGGCGGGATGGTGATGATGAACATCACGAGCATCACCAGCATCACGTCGATCAACGGTGTGGTGTTGATATCGGGATCACCATTGGGGTCGGCACGAAAAATGCTGCGATGAAACCTGCTGCGATTGCGCATCGTCTCTCTCCCGCTGGGGGAGGACGCACCGCGCTTGACGGGCACCACCCCCTCATCGAGGGCCCAAGACCATCTCGCGCCCTGAAAGTGATGGTATATCATACTGCGAAACGAGCAAGCAGAAACTGGAAAATGAGCAGCGGACGATTACTGCCGTACAAAGCGCGCATAAAGAAAGGGCGGCACCTTTCGGCACCGCCCTTCTTTTTTCGTTCCGTCCCAGTCGGGAGCGGAAACCGGTATTACATGCCCGAGTTCGGACCGTAAGTGATTTCCACGCGACGGTTCTGGTCGTTGCGGACGCCATCGGCGGTTGCAACGGCCGGGCGGCTTTCGCCGAAGCCCTGCGCGCTGATCGAGCCATCCGAGATACCGCGAGCGGTGAGATAGCTGCGAACCGCAGTGTTGCGACGTTCCGACAGGCCGACGTTGTACTTGGCCGAACCCGAACGGTCAGCGTGACCGGCGAGCATGACCTGCGTACCCGTGCAACCACGGTTGTAGGCGCTGATCGCGTTGTCGAGCGTCGAAGCCGCTTCCGGCGTGATGTCCGACTTATCCCAGTCGAAGTACACGATATACGGTCCCGGTGCGCATTCCACGACCGGCGGCGGCGGCGGAGGCGGCGGGGGCGGCGGGGGCGGCGGGGGCGGCGGGGGCGGTGCCACCACCGGCTCCGGTGCGCCACCGAAGTTGAACGTCAGCGTGCCAAGGATCGAGTGCGAACGGAAGCGCGTCGAAACGTCGCGACCGCGCTGGTCGACCAGGTCAATCTTGTCGGCGTTGAAGAAACGATACTTCAGGCCAACGTCGATGTTGTCGCTGAGCGGAGCGCGGACACCCGCAATCGCCTGCCAGGCAAAGCCCGTGTCCGAATCGTCGAGGAAGTTACCGGCATAGACCGGCTCAACCGAAACGCGCGCAACACCGGCACCACCGCCGACAAAGCCCTGAAGGCCGTCGTCGTCACCGAAGTCGAGCAGGCCGTTGACCATGAAGCTCAGCGCGTTCGTATCGCCGGCCAGATCAACCGAACCGGTGCGGAGTGCGCCAGCACCATTGACCGTCTGCGGAATGCCCGGAGTGTTGAAACGGCCCGACTTGATGTCGGCTTCACGGAAGCCGACTTCGACTTCCGCGCGGAAACCGCCGAAGTCATAACCGACGGTGCCTTCGACGTCATAGCCAGCGCGATGGTCGAGCGAACCGGCATTGTTGAAAGTGCCAATGTCGAGATCCAGGTCTTCGACGAGCATTGCGCCAGCACCAACACCAACATACCAGGAGTTGTCGCGCGCCAGGACGGGCGACGCCAGGGTGGTGGAGGCCAACGCCACAGCGACGGCAAGCTTCCTCATAGTAATTCCCCTTTCAAATTGAGATATACGTCTCGGCAGACGTCCTACTCGCCGCTTTGGTTCCGTGCAAGTGAACAAATCGTCAATCTGTTGCCAAAAAGTCGCACTTCCCATGTCAAAGAACCGAAAATCAGCCTGAGATCAGAAGACCCTGCGCGGCGAGGTGAAGAATCAGTGTAGAGATCGCGCTACGCGCTTCAGAGTCGATTATCGACCCGCCTGAAGGCGCCACGATCGTCGCCGGCGCGGCCCATGCAGCGCCGTCGAAGCGAAGCTGCGCGCCGTCGGTCAGGCGCATCGCCCGCATCCCCTCGCGCGGCGGCGCAAATCGCCACCCGCCCCCGGTCCGGATTGCGATCGCATTTGCCTGCCCCGTCCAGGCGGCCGTCGGCGCCGCACCGACGATCCAGCATTGTCCCTCTTCCGGGTCCACGGGCGGCGTGGCGAGCGGTCCGGCCTCGACTGCCGCATGAACCAACGCGTCGAGCAGCGTCAAAGCTTCGTTGTGCGTTACCTCCTTCTGCGCCTGTGCTACGCCAAGTAACGGTAACGCGAAGCGCGGTGTGGTCGGCAGATCGGTCATGGCATTATCCCTTTATGTCAATGGCAAAGACAGAGGTGGCGACATCGCGAAATCCCCCGCCTGCCGAATCTCGATCGCACAGCCCGGTGGCAGCGTGGCCAGTTCGGGGGCACCGATATTCATCATCGGGACTGTGCTTTCCCATGGCCCGATTCCCGGAACCGGCGGCGACAGCGCAATGCGCCAGACCTCGTGACTTTCGCCAAGCGGCTGGTCGGCATGGTCACGCCACCCGGTGTCGGCGCGGCTGCGCCTGACCCAGCCGATCGTCACGCCGCCCGCGTCATCGGCACGGATCTGCCCGTGCACCGGCGCCAGCGGCCGCAGCGCCCGGCCGGCGGCGGGCACATCAACCTCGGCCAGCGTCGTCCCGCCCCGCGGTGCCCATTCGAGGGTCGCCGCGCCGCTCTCCGCCAATCCGGCGAGTGCCTCGGGTAGTGTCAACAGCGCCGGATCGTCGAGCAGGACGAAGGACGCCCCCGCTAAATGGGCCATCTCACGCTCGGTCCCGGCCCGCCCGCGCAGCAATCGCGACAGACGCCAGCGCCCGGGTCCGACGACATCGGCGACGCCGAACTGCAGCAATTCGCCATCGACCATCGCCCGGTTCGCACCGCCCAGCAGCGCGGCGTCGCCCACCGATTCCAATGTCATCGCCGGATTGACCAGTTGCACCTCGACGCTGTTCAACAGGTCGAACAGGCAATCGCTTCCCGCGGCCAGCGGCAGGGCAAGCTGGCCCAGCGCCGCGGCCGGACGCACCGTGCCGACCGGAATCGGCTCGGCGCCCGCCGACGCGACGAACCAGCAATCGGCGCCGCGCCAGCCATCGTTGCTCCCGGCACCGGCGACCAATAGCCGCGGCGCCGATGCCGCCGGACTGCCTATATTGGGAAGGTCGAACAGGCGAACCGACCCAACAGCGTCGGGCCAATCGGGCGCACCGACCGGAACGCCCGGTTCTGCCGGAAGCTCGGCCGCGGGAAGCGGTGCGTGGCGTTTGAGCTCCAGCAAAATGTCGCTCCCGCGAACCGTCCGCCCCGCCAGCCGCCAGCGGCTCCCGTCGGCCAATGCAATGACGTGCCCGACGGTCAACGCCAGCGCCGCGAGATCGGCCCGCCACACCAGCGTTTCGCGCCCGTCCGCCGCGGCGGCGGCAAGCCGCTGCGCCAGCGCGCGCGCCGACGTCGCCGGCAATACCGCGGGCAAATCAATCCGTTCCTCGCGGACGCCCCCGCCCGCGACCTGGCTCGTCTGCTGGCCGAGCTGATAATCGCGTTCGGGCTCATAATGCCGCAGCCGGATCGACCCGGGCAGCGATGACAGCGGAGCGCGGCGATGCTCGATCCGGTCACCCGGCGCATCGCCCCGCCCCGCCTTGCGGAAATCGGCGAGCGCCAGCGGCTCCCCGGCCGCGGCGGTCGGCGCCATCCGCCATCCGCCCGGCCCGCTCACCAGCCGCACGCCGTCGGCTTCGAACAGCGGCGCGAGCGCGTCGCGCAGCCGGTCGCCCGATGCGGCATAGCCCGCAAAAGGCCATTCGCCGCCACAACGCGCGGTTTCGCCGAACAGGCCGTTGCCGACCATCCCGGCGTCGATACCCGCGGCATCGGCCTCGACCTCGAAGGTCAGCGACGGAATGCGGTTGCCGAACGCGCCGAGCTCGAGCTCTTCGAATACCGCATAGGCGCACCCGCGAAACGCGCTCGCCGACGCGATGCCCAGCGCCGATGCGATCAACGGATCGACCGCCTGATCCTCGCTGCCGCCATGCCAGCGAAAGACGCAGCGCTCCTGGAACGTCCCGCTCGACCCGCGCAGCAGATTGCCATCGGCCCATATTCGCCCAATCCTGCGGATCGGCCGCGACGACAGCGCGACCGCCAGCGACACGGAATAGCTATATTCGGTTGTCGACGGCCGCCCCTTGCCTCCCCCGCGCTTGCTGCGCCGTTCGATCAGGTCGGTGGCCCAGACCACGCTGCCCGCGACGCGCATCGTCCCGAACAGCTGGGGTATCTGCTGGCCATAGGTCGACGCCTGAATCTTCAGATCGGCAAGCCGCGGTCCTTCGCGCCCCTTGGGTTTGAAAATCTGCGCGTCGATCTGCTGGCCCACCGCAGCCCCGATCGCGGCGCCCACCGGACCCCCGACAATCCCGCCGACCACCGTCAGCACCAACGTTGCCATGATGCGCTCCCAAATGAATGATTTTCTATCCCCTCCAGCACGCGGGAGGGGCAGCGAGGCTTGCTCGTTAGCCGCAGCGGGGTGGGCAAGGCGGCAATCGCCACCGCGCCGCGCCATCCAATCCACACAATGGCGTCTCGACCACCCGCCCCAGCCCGGCATGCGCGTGCACCATCCGGTCCAGCCCCATCAGGCCGAGATGAAACTGCCCCGCTGCATAGGCGAACAGCACCACATCGCCCTCACGCCCGTCCCCAAAGGCCGGCACGAAGCCCGCCTGAACCAGCCCCGCTTCCACCTGACCCCGCGACCAGCCCCGCAGCGGGTAACCGACGGGCCGTACCAGCCAGCGTCCCGCCGCGGCATAGGCCGCCCACACCAGCCCCACACAATCGAACCCTGTAGCGGGATCGCACCCCTGCGGCCGGAACTTCACCCCCGCCATCGCCCGCGCTGCCGCAAAGGCGCGCGGCCCAACCTCATCCACCGGGATAACGCGTCAGCAGGTCATTGCCGGGCAGATGCGCCTCACCGCGAAAATTGACGGCGTTGGCAAACCGATCGCGGCAGGTCGCAAGCTGCTTATCGCACCCTTCGGTGAGCCGCACGCGCATCGGCCCTGCGACCGCGAAGGCCGGCGCTTCGGCCAAATGCAACACCGCCGCCTCGACCGCGATCACCGGGCTAGCCAATCCGCAATTGGCGCCCTCCATCCACAGCAATTCGCCGAATGCCATTCCGGGCGCCGCGGCATCGAGCGTCACCATGCGCCCGTCGACGGCAACGACCCGCCTGTCATGCAACAGCGGCGCCAGGTCGACCCGGCACGCCCGGTCGCCCAGCATCGCGCGGCACGACGGCGAGGTTGCCGGGCACACCGGCCGGTCGAGCACCCGTGTCACCCCCTGCAGCTCCGCCGCAAAGGCCGGCCCGCGCCGCTCGATCGCCCCCAGCGATCCACGCGCGACCGTGACCGGGGCGGCGTCGGCCGCGCTCCAGTCGGTGACGAACAGCTCCAGCTCCGCCCCGTCCCAGCGTCCGGCGTCGAGATCGCGCGCCGCAATCGCGTCGCTTGTCACAGCACCTTCGAGGTCCATTGTCGCCACGTCGAGGCTGTCGCTCGTCTCCAGCGCCGAAGGCTTCATCCCCGGCGCCGCGCGGTACAAGGTCCCGCCGACCATCAGGTCGCGGTCGTGCGAAGTCAGCCCGACGACAACCCCGTCACGCCGCGCCAGCCGCCAGCACCACGCCAGCGTCACCAGCTCTTCGCGCAGCCAATCGGGCGCAACCAGCATCACCATGGCGCACGCACCTCGACCAGCGGCACGCTCGCCATCTCGCCCGCGAGGAAGGTCGCGCGGCTGACCTCCAGCCGGTCGTCGGCAAAGCGCACCGGCACATCGAACAGAAATCCCGCGCGCACCGCGACCCCGACCGCAGGCGCCACATCGAGCAGCACCTCGCCTTCATCGGTCACCAGAAATGCCGCCGTCTCCAGCCCGTCGACCGACACGCGCACGCTGCCCTCCACCGGCAAGCTGACGCGGCGCACCTGCTCGGCATCGCCAGCGCCATAGCGCTTCACCAACGCAAACCGCCGCCGCGCACCGTCGCCGACGCCAAGCATCTGGTCGACCGCCGCCGGCAACCCGCCATCCGCCGCCGAACTGCCATCGAACGGATCGCGAAAGCGGAACCCCCGCGCCGCGCCGCGCCGCGCGCGAAAGAAATCGACGAGCGTCCGCACATCAGCCTCGGACCGGATTCCCGGCCCCGCGTCATAGCGCATCCGCGCCTCCGCCCATTCGGTCGCGCGCTGCTCGTGCCCCGACGGCGAGCTCACGATCTGCGTCGAAAATTCGGTCGCGACCATCGCCTCGCGTCCGATCGCGAGCGGGAAATCCACCGCATCGAAAGCCTGCACGTCATCCTCCCCGTCGAATGTCACAAAACCGTCGCGCACCACCTGCGGCAGCGCCCAGACGAAGGTTCGCGCGACCCCCGCGCGCCGCGCGCCATCGGCCGCATCGGCGATCGCCGCCCACTGCGCACGATCCTCGGCCGCGAGCACGAAACCCGAAAAATAATGCTGCTCATCAATCGGATAGCCGAGCCGCAACACCATCGCCGCGCGCGCACCCGCCGTCTCGACCCCGCGCCCGCCGGTCACCCAGTCATAATCCTCGAGCTGCAGCACATCGAAGGCCGGCGCCGTCCACCCCAACGGCACATTGGCGCGCCGCACCGCGGGCGCTGCCGGGTCGAGCACCGTCGGCAGATAGACGAGCAAATGGCTCACCAGCCCCGCCGCTCCCGCCTCGTCGCGCGCCGCCGCAACCAAAGCCGCGGTCGACCCCGCCAGCAACGCCCCCAGCGCATCGAGCATCGCCGACTGCGCCGCACCCAGCGGCCCGCGCACATCGGCGATTGGAACGCTTGCCGCACCCAAAGCCGCCGTCGTCGCGGCATCATAGGCGCAGATCCGCCCGCCGCTCGCGATCCACCACCACGGCTCGCCGACCTGGAATTTCAACGGCAATTCCGCAGCCGCGCCAATCGCGACGAACGCCCGCGCGACCAGCTGCAGATACCCCATCGCCGCCGCGTTCGCGGGCGACAGCAGGGTCGACGGCGGTTCCCACCCGGTCAGCGCGGGCGACCCGTCGCTCGCCCGCTGTTTCCAGTCGGCCCGGCAATAGGCATCGAACAATTCGTAGGAGAGCGACCATATCACCCCCAGCCCGGCGTTCCGGCACGCCGCCGCAAACCCCGCATGCCACGCCGCGCACGGCGCATTGAGCACCCCGCCCGCCATGCTCACGGAAAAACCGCCGCCCGCCGCCTCGAGCCGCATATAATGGCTCATCCCGACATAATGGACGACATCGCCGCGATAGCCGAGCTGCACCATCTGCCGCACCAGCCGCGCGGGGGTCAGGTGATAGCTGTCGTCATAGCCGCTCGCGATCCCCAGCCCCTGCTCGGGCATCACGACATCGCCGAGCGCGAGCACCGACCCCGATCCCGAAGCGGCGATGTCGCTCATCTCGGCCCATCCCGCCACCGGTGCGCCCAGCACGCCTTCGCCGCCGTCATAGATCGGCGGCACCAGCGAAATGAACATCCGGTCGATGTCCCCCGCCCACACCGGATCGGCTTCGGCCGGCAGCAGAAAGCCGCCATCCAGCGCATCGAAATCGAGGCTAACAACGGCATCCTCGGCCGTTCCCTCGGCATAGTTCCAGAGCCGCACATACCAGGCGCGCGGGGCGCCGCCCGCGTCGCGTCCCTCGATCGTCAAGGTCGGCCCGTGCAACGCATCGAGCGGCTTCACCCCGCCCGACCGCCACCGGAATTTGAGCTGCGTGCGCCGGAAATCCCGGCGCGTCTCATAAGCGAGCAAAGGATGATCCCAGCGATCATCGCTTTCCCAGATCAGCCCCGCCAGATCGTGCTTCCGGTAAAAGACCGTCTCGACCCGCAGCGCGCCCGGCGTATCGCTCGTCACGCTTGCCATCATCGGCCGCGCAAAATCGACCGTCCAATATCGCGGATCGAACCGCTTGAGCCAGCCCTTGCGATGATGCGGCTCGGCCGCGACCAGCGCCCAGCCCATCAATCGTCCCCTGCCGCAACCGCGCGCCGCACCGCGCGCGCCAGCTGCCGCCCCGTCTGCGCCAGCCGCTGCGGCTCGCTCCCCGCCTCGCCCCGCACATTCACCGTAATCGCGAAATTGCGCACCCCGCCGGCGCCCGCCGCCTCGATCCGCCCGCTCGCGGTCGGCACGAACAGTTCGGGCCCGCGCTCGCCGACGCGATAGGCGCGCCCGGCGCTCACCGGCCCGCCGGTCGCCCGCCCCGGTGCCCCGAACAGCGCCATCGCGATCGAGGTGCCGAGCGAAAGCAGATTGCCGCTCCCGCTGCCCCCCGACCCGCCGCCCGTCGCCGCGCCGATCCCGTTCGAAATCGCCGCCCTCGCAATGTCCGCCATCACCGACAGCGCGAGCCGCTTCAGATCCTCGAACCCCATCTTGCCGCTAACGATCGCGCGCGACAGCGCCCGCTCGATCGCGCGCCCCGCCTGATCGGCCTCGGCAACCAGCGGCCCGCCCAGCTCGGCGCGCAGCGCCGCAATGTCGCGCCGAAACGCGCCCGTGTCGGCGCGCACCGTCACCATCATTTCGTCGACCTCGTCACCCATCGGGAAACCTCTCCATCATCGCCGCCAGCGCCGCGCCGTCGAGGGACGCCTCGGAATCCGCCTCGACCCAGCCCGCCAGCACCGCGCGCACATCGGCCGGCGTCGCCGCCCAATATTCATCGGGCCGCCACCCCGCGACGCGCGCCATCACGCCCGCGAGCTTGATCGCCGCAGGCCCCAGCCGATCGTCCACCGTCTCATCGTCCCTGCAAAATCTGCCCCAGCAGCACGCGCAGCGCCGGCGTCACCGCCGCCAGCCCCCGCTCGACGACGGCATCGCCAACCGCCTCGCGCGTCAGCGCCGCGGGCCGCTCCTTCACGCAGTGCCAGAACAGGCTGGCGAGTTCGTCCAGCCCCAGTCGCCCATCCGCCGCGCGCTCGACGAGCGCGAACAACGGCCCCAACTCAGCCTCGGCTGCGACCAGCGCGGCAAAGCTCGGGCGCAACACGAACACCGCCCCGCCGACGCGCAATTCCGCTTCGCCGCGCAGCGCATTGGCGGCGCTCACAGGCTCACCACCGCGCCGCTCGATTCCAGGTTCAGCGTGTAATTGCGCTCGCCGTTATAATCGCCGGCATAGTCGAGCCGCGTGACCAGGAAGCGCCCGCGCATCCGCTCGCCGCTCTCGAAGCTCAATTCATAATCGTCGATGACGCCCGAAAGCGCATGACCACGCAGCCGCACCTCGGCATCGGACCCCGTAAAAATGCCCGCCGCGCTCACCGAAACCGATCGCACCCCGGCGCAGGGCAACAGCTCGCGCCAGCCGCCCGAATCCTTGGTCGTGACGTTCACCGCCTCGCCGTTGACCGACATCTGCGTGGTGCGCAGGCCCGCGACCGTCCGATAGGTCGGCGGGACTTCGCCGTCGCCGATCTTGAGCAGAAAATCGCTCCCATTTTCAATCGCCATCGTCTAATCTCCTCAGGGAAAAAACACTGCTAACGGGGAGTCGCAGGATGCTTTTGATCACAACATTGATTTTGGCCGTCATGGTGCAGTCGCCCTCGGCGACGGTCGACACGACGCGCGCCGCTTTCACCAAATGCCTGCGCACCGACATGAAGAAGGCGCTGGAGGCCAAGATGGAAGAGGCCGAATATGAAATGCAGGTGAAATCGAACTGCGCGACCGAACGCGACGCATTCCGCAAGGCGGTGATCGCGCTGGGCAAATCGGGCGGCGATTCCGAAAAAGTCGCGGGCGAAGACGCCGATATGCAGATCGACGATTACCACGCCAATTTCACCGACAAGTTCAAGGACTATAAGTCGACGAACACGATGCCGGGCGAGTAAGCTTCATCGTCGCCCCTGCGAAGGCAGGGGCGACGGACCTATTCCGCCAAACACCGGCACCGCACGACCACCTCGTGGCGCCAGCCGCCGTCGCGCGCAAAGGCAAAGCGCGTGCGGATCGTCCGTGCGCCGACCACCGACCAGGCGCCGGCCGGGCCGCGCAGGGCCGTAGCGACCGCCTCGACGCGCGCCGCGGCCTTGTCGTCGATCGCGCTGCCCACACCGACCAATGTCAGCGTCAGGCGGATTTCGCGTCCCGCCCGGTCCTTGGTCCCCCAGTCGGCACCGTCCGCGATACCGACCGCCACATAGGGCGCGCTCGCCCGCGGCGGCGTGCCGTCGAATATCCCGTGCACGATCGCCGCCAGTGCGTCGTCGCGCGCCAGCAGCTCGATCGCCCGCGCGCGCACCGCAGCTTCCGCGCTCGTCATTGCCCGCCCCCCAGCGTCAGCCGCCGCCACGGCTGCCACAGCGCCGCGATCGCCGCCGGCGGCGCCGCGCCCGCGCCCGCGCCGTCGCGCGCTTCGTGGAGGTGCTGCGTCATGCGGACGATGCCCTGCCGGATCGCTTCGGGAATTCCGTTTGCCCCTTCGGCGATCCCCGCGCGATAGGCGATGCGCACCAGCGCCGCGCCGCGCGGGTCGTCCAGTGTCACCCGCGCGGTGCCGTCGCGGCCGATCGTCGTTCGGTAATCGCCGCCGCCCAGCACGGCCTCGCCGCCGCCGGGCAACAGCAAAGTCACGCCATCGATCGCGACAACGGGCCGCGCACCGAGTTGGACCACCCCGTTTTTCAACGGCAAAACCTCCTCGGCCGCGCGGATGACCAACCACTGCCCGATAAAGGCCTCGCAGATATTGGTCGCCGCACGGACAAGGCCCGCGACCACGGCATCGTCGATCGTCGCCCCCAGCCGCAGCCAGCCACGCGCTTCGTTCAGGCTCACCGGGGCATCGCCCGGCACCGGACTTTCCGCCATCATCGTTCCTCCACCCGCACGGTCATCGATCGCTCGTCGATCTGGCCGTCGCTCAGCGTCACCCGGTTGGTGACGCGATAGACATGACCGGCGACGCCGCCCGCCAGCGTGGCGGTCGTCCGGGTCAGGTCGTGCGCCGCGGCGGCAACTTCGATCCCGTCGTCCCCGACCGGCGCGACCGTCCATCCGCTCGCCACCACCGCCTGCCCGTCGGGATAGGCGGCCGCCCAGTCGAACCCATAATCGATCCGCGCATCGGGATCCTTCACCACCATCGCCATGGCTGCTCCTCTCTCTCGATCCTATGGTTTACGCGGCGTCACGCGGCGGCCGGGCTCGCGCGCGATCGGCACCGTGCCGCGCGGCGCCGACGGCTCGGGTCCGCCCCATTCGCTCGCCAGATCGCGCGGCGCCGTGTCGCCGACCGCACGCGATGCCAAAGCCGACCCGTCGATCATGCCGCCGCCTCCAGCGCGGCAAGCCGCGCCTCCTGCGCCGCGATCAGGAACAGAACCAGCTGGTCGGGGCGAATACCGAAACGGTCGCGCGCGTCCTCGCCATCCTCCCACGCATCCCAGCACAGAAAGGCATAGGGCGTGACGCCGGGCCGTCCGTCGGCATCGAGCGGGGCGACCAGCCCTTCTTCGGCCATGATCGTCCAGACGCGCTGCGCCCGGACGCCAAAATGATAGCGCGCGTTGCCGGCGCCCTTTGCGGCGATCGCATCGTTCCACTGATAAAAGCCCAGCTCGGCGACGATCCGCTGCGCCGCGCGCATCTCGGCGGCATCGGGCGCGCCGCGCCAGGTCTTCTCGCGCGCATCGGAGGTGTTGATCGTGCCGGTTGCGGCGTAAAGGATGGAAGGGCGAAAGCTGCCATGACCTATCGCATAGGCATTGTCGGCCATGGGCTCGATGCTGCCCGACGGACGAATCTGCCAACGATAACTGCCGTTCGTCCCGAACCGGATCGGCGAGTTCAATGCATTCCAGATGTCGCAGCCGTCATCGACAGCCGAATAGCCCAGAAAACCCTTGTTCCCGGCCGGGTCGCACAGCGCAATATAGCATTGCCCGCTTCCCCGCGCGCTCGTCGTTTCGAGGCGGACGATTTCACCGGATGATTTGACATGGAATCGCGCGCCGGGAGAGACGCCAACCCCGAGACCCGTCGCGTTGTAACAGCCCCCGGTTCCGCCGCCCGGCGCAAACTGGATGTCGCTGCCTTCCAGGATCAAGGGCGTGTACGCCCCGCCAGAGCGGTTGTAGCTGAGGACGCGCGTATAGGCGCCTTCGCCGGGGTCGATCTCGAAGCCGTTGGCGCCGCCGTTCGACACGACAAACTTCTTCACGGGATTCGTCGTTCCAAAGCCGACATTGCCGTTCGAAAGAAAGCGACCACGCTCCACGCCGTCGGTCGCAATCCCGATCGCGTCCGCCGCCGCCCGGAAAAGACCCGTATCGGAATCGGTTGCAAACCCGATCGCCGGCGCGGCGGCGCTCCCGTTCTGGACGCCCAGCGGACCCTCCAGTGCATAGCGCCCATCGCTCGCCCGAAAGGCGAGCGCCGACAGCGGGATATTCACCCAGCCCTCGCCGCGCCGCACGGTCATCCGGTCGTCCGCGGCCCCCGCCGCCGCCGCGGGGTGCGTCGTCGACAGCGGCTGCTTTATGGCCAAGGCGTCGGCCAGGCCGCTGCCCGCCGCATCCTGCGCGGCGAACCAGTCGGCACCCACGGTCAGCGCGATCGTCTTCAGTCCCGGCGCGAAATCGACCCGGTCGCCTGCGTTCGACGAGGCCGCGATGCTGTCGCGCTGCAACCGGCCCGCGCCGTCGATCCGGCCGACCCCCACTTCCCATTGCGCCGGCTGGGCAACGCCGGCGATGGCATAATGAAAAGGATCACCCGCCGGGGCGACCCCTGAAAAACGGCGATGGCCGGGCACCGCGCCGGTCGGCATCAGGGCCCCGGTCCCGCCATCCTGGCACAGCTCGCGCACCAGATCGGCGAAAAAGAAGGTCGGCATGGCAGGTCTGTCCTTTCAGCGAAATCATTGGTTGGGAGAAGAACCGGTCGCCATGACGTTCGGACCGCTTCGCAATTGCCGATCACAAAAGATCAGATGCCATTTTCGCGCGATCCGCAGGGCGCGCAGGGGAAAGCCCGAACCCGGTTCGGAAATCATCTGGACAATGTTCGCCCCGCCCGCCAACGCTGGCGCCATGAAGAAATCATTTGTCGGGCTGCTGATCGCTGCCCTGGCCATCACCGCCGCACCCGTCTTCGCGCAGGGGACGTCCGCTGCGCCGCAAAACGCCGCACCGAAGGCCGATCCCGACGAAAAAATGCTGCGCGGCATTCTTGCCTATGGCGTCGGCAGCTACGACATACCCTCGGGCAAGCGCAGCGACCTCAGCCGTTGCAACGGCACCAGCGCCAAGGCTGTGGTCGAGGCGATCGGAACCTGCTGGCCGGTTCTGCAAACCTATCAAATTTTTACGGCGCTCCGAGGCGCTATCGAGAAATTCGACGGCCTGCCACCGGCACAACAGCGTCTCGCCACGCCGGAACAGTCCGCGCTGCTGAAGGCCGCCGACGATATTGTCGCCAACGCCGGTGCCCGGACCTATCCCGCGCAGGATGCGCCACTGATGTTCGCGCATCTTGCCAGGGCAACGATGGCGTCGAACCTCAACGACTGGGAGGGGTTCGCAGCGCATTTGACTGCGGTCCGCGCTATCCGCGCCAGCAGCCGCATCGACGCGGCGGCTTTCGGGCCGTTTACCACCGAAATAATCGACCAATGGCTTGCGGAAGCGAAAAAACGCGTGGCGCCCAGCAAGAAATAGGCGCCCGGCCTGCTCCGAAAGGGAAAGGACCAGGACCGGGCGCCCGTCGCGCCAGCCAATCAGCTGGCGGCGAATTTCATCAGCTTGATCGCCTGCGTGTCGATGATCGCGCCGCCGACCCGCTTGGTTGCATAGAAATGCACGAACGGCTTGTTGCTGAACGGATCGCGCAGGATGCGCGTCTCGCCGCGATCGGCGACCAGATAGCCGGCGCGGAAATTGCCGAACGCGATCGACAGGCTGTTCGCACCGACATCGGGCATATCCTCGGCCTCGACGACCGGATAACCCAGCAGTGTCGCCGCCTGCCCCTCGACCATCCCCGGCTGCCAGATGAAGGCGCCGTCGGTGGTCTTGAACTTGCGGATGCGGCTCAGCGTGTCGCTGTTCATCACCCAGCATGCCCCCTGCCGGTACGGCGCCTTCAGCGAATGCACCAGCTCGACCAGCTTGTCCTGCGGGTTCGACGCCGGAAAGGCACCCGCGGTGCCGGTCGCGAGATGCTGCAAGGTACCGAACGCGCGCACGCTGTCGATCTCGTTCGTCGTCGTATAGGTCAGAAAGCCCTTCGGCCGGTTCGTCCCGTTGCCGTTCACGAACGCGCTGCCCTCGGCGACCGCAAACTCGCGCCCCAGCTGCTCGGCCAGCCAGTCCTCGACGTTGAACATCGCGTCGTCGAGCATCGCCTGGCTCGCCGCCGGATTGGCATAAAGCTCGCCCGACGGCGGCGCGATCTCGGCAAAGCTGCGCGTCGCGGTCTCGGGCCGCGCCGCGGTCTCGCCGACCCAGCCCGCGCCCATCGATCCCGTCGCGACCAGCTTGCGATAGCCGCTCGTCCCCGTCTGCACGACCGTCGCGATCGACCGGATCGGCGACAGCGCTTTCAGCGTCGCCGCGATGCTGCCGTCGATCTCGCGCGGCACCGCATAACCGCCGTCGCCGCCCGACGCCCCCGACAGGCTCTTCATCTCGACACCCGCATCGATTCCGCGGCGCAGATAGCGGTCGACAAAGGCATCGCGCGCCGGATCGGCCGCCTTCGCGCCGTCGAGCGGCAGCCGCGACGCTGCCACCGCCTGGCTGTCCACCTGTGCCTTCAGCGCCGCGACCGACGCCTTCAGTTCGTCGACCGCCTCGGCCGCCAGCACCGCATCGAACGCCCCCTCGAGCGCGTCCGCCTTCATTTCCATCTCCATATCCATGCCCGTCACTCCTTCAAAGAATCTACCGCAATCACCCGCGCCAGCGGCTGCATCGGCGCCGCCACCAGACTCACTTCCGCCAGGTCGAGCCCCAGCAACTCGCGCGGGCCAGTCCCCCGCGAAGCCGTCACCCGATATCCGAAGGACAATCCCGTCAGCGCCCCGCGCGCGACCAGCGCCGCCGCCGTCGGATGCGTCACCCGCGCCACCACGCGGAGTCCGCGCGCATCCTCGGCCAATGTCTCGATGATGCCGATCGCCACGCCCGGCCGATGCTGCCAAAGCAAGGGCACTGCCCGCCGCTCGCGCAAGCTCGCCGCAAAAGCCCCCGCCCGCACCACATCGCCCCCGAGATCGACCCGATCGAACACCGAAGCATAGCCCGCGAACCGTAAGTCCCCCTCCCGCTTGCGGGAGGGGCTAGGGGAGGGCATGTCAGCGAGCGCCGCCCTCACTTCAGCAACCCCGGCAGCCCCAGCTTCATCGCGAGGCCCACGACCAGCAACGCCAGCCCGCACCGCACCGCCCAGTCGACCGCCGCCTTCCACGCGCTCGTCTTCGCATCGCGCCACGCGCCGAGCAGCTGCCGCAAATCGCTCACATCGTCGCGCGCCGCCTCGTCGGCGAGCCCCAGCCGCGCCAGCGCGCGCCGCGCCCCCAGCTCGCTCGCCTCCTCGACCACCGCGCGCAAAAGCGCCGCATCAGGCGCACTCATCCCCGCCAGCGCGATCAGCCGCGCCAGCGCCTCTTCCTCATCCATTTGTGTAACTCCTTCGTCATCCCGGACTCGTCACCCCGGACTTGATCCGGGGTGACGAGTCCGGGGTGACGAGGGCGGCTAACCCACCCCCAGCAGCGCCTTCTTCTCATCCGCCGTCAGCCAGTCCGCCGCCGACACCTCGCGCCACAGCGCCATCCGGTCCTCGGCCAGCGCCGGCACCTTGTCCAAATCGACGCGCAGCTCGGCGCCCTCGAACCAGCCCGACAATCCCTGCGAAATCGCCCCCAATATCTTCGCGCACAAAGGCAGCACCGTCAGCCGCCACAGCGCGCGATTGGCCTCGCGATAATTGGCATAGGTCGCGTCCCCCGGCAGCCCGAGCAGCATCGGCGGCACCCCGAACGCCATCGCAATCTCGCGCGCGCTGCTGTCCTTCAACGCGAGGAAATCCATCTCCGCCGGCGACAGCGACAGCGCCTGCCACCTGAGGCCGCCCTCCAGCAGCAAAGGCCGCCCCGCATTCGCCCCGCCCGCAAAACTCTCGGCCAGCTCTTCGCGGAGCCGATCGACCTGCTCCGCCGACAAGGGCATCCCCTTGTCGCCCGGATCATGCACCAGCGCCCCCGACGGCCGCGCCGCATTCTCCAGCAGCGCCGCATTCCACCGCGCCGCCGCATTATGCGCCGCGAGCGCGCCCGAAGCCGCCCCCAGGCACCCCGCGCCATAATGATCGTCCAAGGGATGCAGCGCCTTCACATGCACCACCTGGGGCCGCCCCGCGCCATCCTCGGCGGGCAGCACCACCCCCGATCCACCGGCCTTATACCGATAGGCGACCGGCCATCCGCGTGCATCGGCCTCGACCGTCACGCGCTCGGGCCGCAGCGCAAACAGCTCCGCCGGTGCCCCCGCGCCATCGGCCAATATCTGCACATAGCCGTTGCCATGCAGCAGCAACTGCGACGCGAGCGTCTCGACCAGCCCCTGCCCGCCCGACGTCGCGGAAACGAGCGCCGCCAGCGCCGGATCGCTCGCCACCACCGGCGCCGATCCCGCCGCCTCGGCAACGAGCCGCACCGCCCGCTGCACGATCGCATTGGACAAATAGCCCTCGCGCAATTGGGCCTCGTAAGACAGCGGCGCAGGCGCCGACCACGGTCCATACACCCGCGACAAAGCGGGCCGCGCAGGATGCTGCGCGGCCTTGCGGCCAAACCAGTTCATGATGATCTCCTGCAATCGCGAATATGTGCCGCGTGGATTTCGAATGGAATGCGGGCACGCAACTGGCTAAGATTGCCCGATGGACTTCTCTATTGTCCTCGTTCTTCCCTTTGCCGCGCTGGTGACGTTTGCGACGTTGCTCGCTGCTGCTGCTGCGAAGCGACCTAGGCCAAGACTCGTTTGGCCATTCGCCTTTTCCGTCATTGCGACCGCGCCGGTATTTATCGGCCCGCCGGAAACACCGGTATTGGGCTATTGGGTATTGGCGTTCATTCTACTGGCGCTATGGGCCGCTTTTGGAACAATCTTTGGCTTATTGGCTGCAAAAATGGTGATCGCAGCCGCCCGCTTCCTTCGACACCGCTAAATCCTCGTCACCCCCGGCGCCCGCCCTTTCCGCAGCCCCTCCAGCAAAGCCGCCAGCGCCCACACACACGCGTCCGCCCGATCGGGCGAGCGCCCCGGCCCCGCATAGTCACCACCGATCTGCAACCCGCAAAGCTGGTCCTCCAGCGCCGCGAAAACCCCCGCATGCACCACCTGCCCGCGCTCGTAAGCGATCGCCACCGGCTCCGCGCGCCGCGCCTTGCCGACGCTCGCATGCACCGGCACCACCGGCAGCGTGCAGTCGGCCTGGCGCAGCGTGCCCTCGACCATTTCGCCGCCCATATTGCTTTCTGCCACGACCCGGTCGGCGCCCCAGCGCGCCGCCGCGCCCGCCACCGCCTGCGCCCAGACATGCGGCGGCGGATTCTCGACGCTCGCATCCTCGACCACCGCCAGCCGCCCGTCGCGCAGCAACGCCGCGACGACGATCCCGCACGCATCACCATGCGCCGTCGCGGGCGGATCGACCCCGATCACGACGCGCGCCGGCTTGCCGATCGCATCGGCATCGACCCGGCACCGCTCGATCAGTCCCCGCGTCCACAGCGCGCCCTCGACATCCTCCAGCATCTCGCCGTCGAGTTCCTGACGCCCCAGCCGCGTCCCGCCGTAACTCGCAACCATCGCCTCGACGAAGTTCGACGGAAGATAGGCATTGTCGTTCGTCCCGCCGCGGGTTTCCTCAAACCCCGGCAAAGCCATGATCCGCCGCATCAGCGATGTCGGCCGCGGCGTCGTCGTCACCAACACGCGCGGCGCGTCGCCCAACCGCAGCCCCATCATCAGATTGTCCCACGCCGCATCGCCGTGTCGCCATTTCGCCAGTTCGTCGCACCACGCCACATGATGCTCGGGTCCACGCAAATTCTCGGCGGCCGCCGCCGAATAAAGCGTCGCGACCGCACCGCTCTCGAAATGCAGTTCGCGTCGCCCTCCGATCCAGTGTGGTGTCTCTTCCGACCGCCGGACGGCCAGCAGCCCGCTCGGTCCCTCGATCATCACGCGCAGCCCGTCGGCATCGTTCGCCGCCACGAGCGCGATCCGCGCGCCCGGCATCATTCGCGCCCATTCGCTGATCCATTCCGCGCCTGCCCGCGTCTTGCCGAAGCCGCGTCCGGCGCGGATCATCCATATCCGCCAGTCGCCCGGCGGTTCGCACTGGCCCGCCTGCGCCCAGCCCTGCCAGCGTTCGATCAGTTCGCGGCGATGTTTTCGCGACAAATGGCGCATCAACAGCCGGAGTTGCCCCGCCGTCAGCCCGCTCAATTGTTCCAGCACATCGCCGACGATGTCGCGTGTCGCCTGCGCCATCGGTTACAATTTGTCCCAGCCGCGCTGGCGGCGGAGGATCGCCAGCCGTTTCAGGATCGCCTCGTCGGTTTCTTCCGATGTCGGCGCCCGCGCGCCGCTCCGCTTGCTCTGCGCCTTTCCGCCGCGAATGGTCGCACGATAGCGGCCCAACAGCTGGATCGCCTGTTCCATCGTCATGGGTTCGATGACGGGCGCCGCAGCATCGGCGCTGCCCGCGTCCGGCGCACCGGCTCCGGCGCGCTCGGCAACGCGTGCAAGCGCTGCCTCGATCAGTCCCAGTTCCAGCCGCTCATATCCGGCCTCGATCGCGTCCTGCCATGCGGCGGCAAAGGCGGCGTCGCGCCCGCGCAGCCGATAGATCATGCTCGTCGAAACACCGGCCTCGCGCGCAGCGCGCGACATGTTGCAGCATTCGGCCAAACGCGCGAGAAAATCATCAATTCGCTCCTGCGGCACCTCGGACCCCGAGGCCTTGGCTTTCATCAGCAATCGTTCGTTACCGGCCCGAATGATCTCCTCCATCGCCCACCTCCAAAAGCAATCGGGCCGGAACGCCCCCTCCGCATCGGAAGGGACACCGGCCCGACTCGCAATTCTTCATGATGCGACACTTGTGCCATATTAGCGTGACGATGTCAATAGAAAAGAACCTATTTGGTTATTTGAAAAAAGAACGGTCGCCCCAGGTCAAAGGTTCAGCGCCCACCCGGCAACGCCGCCTGCCAGCACAAGCGCCGGGGCGGTGAGCTTTCCCTTCCAGCGCCATACCACCAGCACGGCGGCGCCGAAGAGAAGCGCCGCGGGCACAAGGTTCGCGGCGCGGCCCGCGGTCGACCAGCCCAGTTGCAACAGCGTCGCCGCGATCACGCCGACCACCGCCGCCGCCACGCCGCCAAGCACGCGGTGGAGCGCCGGATTGTCGACCACCGCCTCCAGCCGCTCGAAAAAGATCATCGAGAAGGCGAAGGCGGGCAGAAACATCCCCGCCGTGATCGCGACAGCGCCGGGCAGCCCCGCCGCGACATATCCCGCAAAGGTCGCGAAAATGACGAGCGGTGCGGGCAGCATCCCGGCGAACGCGACGCCGTCGAGAAAGCTCGCGTCGCTGATCCAGCCACGCCCGACGGTGTCGGTGCGCACATAGGGGATCGCGGTATAGGCGCCGCCAAAGGTCAGCAGCCCGCCTTTCAGCCCGGCGATGAACAGCGCGACGATCCCCGCCTCGCTCGCGGCGATGCTTGTCTTCGCCGAGGGCGCGGCGCCCGTCACAACGACGGCGAGCACGACCGCCGCGACGAAGATCGCCGCCGCCACCGCCGGCCGCTTCGCATATGTATAGATCAGCCCCGCCGCGATCAGCGGAATCCAGAACGGCACCCCCGCCAGCGTCGCGGCGAGCGCGGCGCCCGCGAGCAGCCACAACAGCCGGTCTTCGAGGATATGCGCCCCGATCCGCTGCACCGCGCGCAGGATGATCGCCAGCACGACGACCTGCACGCCGAGGAAGATCGGTGTCATCGCCGGATTATCGACGATCCAGCCCGTGTAGAGCCACGCCGCACCCAGCATCAGCGCAAAGCCGGGCAGCATGAAGCCGAGCCCCGCGAGCAATCCGCCGATCCGCCCGCGCGCGACCATCCCCAGATGGACGCACAGCTCATGCGCCTCCGGCCCCGGCAGGATCTGCATCACCGCGAGCAGCCGGTTGAACCGCACCGGCGAAATCCAGCGCTCCTCCTCGACCAGCGCCTGTTTCACCATCGCGATCTGCGCGACCGGCCCGCCAAAGGCGAGGAAACCGAAACGGAGGAAACGGAGGAAAAGCCGGAACAGTGAAAGGGTCGGCGGAGAATAGATATCGGTCGTCATTGCAAGCACGCTCCTTGCCGCACGCGCGGCTTATGGAGCGGAACTTGGACGGCGCGCCGTCTGAACGGGCGTCCGCATTGCCCGCACCGCCCGTTTTACTGCCTCCGCCCGAAAGGGGAAGATAGACTTTGTTTCAGCGCGAAGCTTGAATGTCGGCTTTGGGGTGGGAAGCGGACATTAATGCGCTAAATGGTGCCGGGGGTAGAGTGAATGAATATTTCAGAGAATGACGGCGTTTTCACAGCCCAGCATGTGACCGGTCCTACCCACAATATGCTACGTTTGAAGATTGGCCGGGGCGCACCCCAAGAGTTTGTCGTTACGGTCCTCCCGCCTATAGGAGAGTGCAGTCATCCCGGCGGCCAAACGGTAGATGAGATTGCTCTGGCGATCAAAGCAGGCGTTGCAGACGCAAATGCTGCTCTGAATACCGACTACATGGTAGAGGCTGCTGCCATTGTCGAAAATGACACCCGCCAGCGTGGCATCTACGAATATCTGACTCGGAAAATTTTAGAGAAAGCAGCGGCGTCGGAGGAATCATAACTACGGCGACCGGTACGACTTCGGCCAGCCCGGCAAATGCCTTCGTTCATCGGCGCAAACTCCGTGACGACCTAGGTCAGCGATCTTCAAGGGGTAGAGCAGCCCAGTCGGCATAACTGCCGTAGACATCGGTGGTCGGAAATGCCGGATTGGTCTCTTTGTGACGCGTCAAATGGAGCCGCGCAACGCGCCCATCTTCGAGCCGAAAAAGAACATCATCGCGCCGAAATCGACGCCCCAATGCTGTTGCCCTGATGCCGTAAAGGACATGGCCGGCGCTAAGCTCGCGCTCCAGTTCTTCTTCAAGCTCTCGCCGTTCAGTCTCACTGGTCACCCGGTACCAGTCGCCGTCCCAATCATTCTCGTCGCTCATGAAATGAGTATATCTCTGGGGTCTGATGTCCGCAATGTGGTCGAAACCCGACCTTCCCAAATATCCCTCATCAACCCGCATCTGCTCTTCGTAGAACAAGTGTTGACATCGTCCCCGCCCCTGCAAAATTCCCGCATCGACCGGTTCGTCCGGCTCAAATTTCAAAGGGGCATCTTTGTGAAAACATTTCCTTTCCTTGGCGCGGCCATGCTCGCGCTGGCGACCGCGACGACCGCAGCCGCGCACACTGCGGCAGAGCCAGCCGGCAGCGCCGCGCAGGTGCCGCCGATCGCATACAAGGAACGCATCCTCAAAAACGGTCTGCGCGTCCTCTCGCTGCAGGACAATTCGACCCCCAATGTGATGGTGTCGGTCTGGTACGACGTCGGGTCGAAGCACGACCCCGAAAAACGCTCGGGCTTCGCGCACCTCTTCGAACATATCCTCAGCCGCAAGACGGTGAACATGCCGTATAACATGATCAACCGGCTGACCGAGGATGTCGGCGGGGTGCGCAACGCCTCGACCAGCTTCGACCGCACCAACTATTATGAGACGGTGCCCGCGCAATATCTCGAAACGATGCTGTGGACGCACGCCGAGCGCATGGCGCGCCCCGTCGTCGACAAGGAGGTGTTCGAGACCGAGCGCAATGTCGTGAAGGAAGAATTGCGCCTGCGCGTCCTCGCCCCGCCCTATGGCCGCCTCTTCTTCTTTGCACTCAGCGAAAACACCTTCGACGTCCTGCCGCACCGCCGCCCCGTCATCGGAACGATCGCCGACCTCGACGCCGCGACGCTCGACGACGCGCGCGCCTTTCACGAGGCATTCTATGGCCCCGACACCGCAACGCTGATCGTCGCGGGCAATTTCGACGAAGCGCGGCTCCAGTCGCTCGTCGACAGCTATTTCGGCGCGATCCCCAAACGCGCGAAAGCGATCCCGCTCGCGATTCCCGGCACCGAGCCGCCGATGGCGCCGCGCCGCGTCGATGCGACCGGCCCCAATGTCCCGCTCCCCGCCGTCGGCGCGATCTACAAGCTGCCCGGCGCCGGCCACGCCGACACCGCCGCGCTCGAGGTGATGAACGCGATCCTGTCGAGCGGCGAAAATTCGCGGCTGCACAAGGCGCTGATCCGCACGGGCCTTGCGAGCGACATCGACGCGAGCGTCGATTTCACCGAAGAAGCCGGCGGCATCACCCCCTTTGCGATCCTCAGCGACGGGCAGGATCCCGAAAAGGTCGCCGCCGCGCTCGACACGGTGCTCGCGGGCATCGCGTCGGCCGAGGTCAGCGACGCCGAACTCACCGAAGCCAAGACCGAACTTCTCGCCTCGACGCTCGCGGAACGCGAGACCTTCTCGGGCCGTGCCTTCGAACTCGGCGAGGCGCTCGTCCTCACCGGCGACCCCGCCGCCGCGAACAAGCGCCTCGACGCGATATCGCGCGTCACCAAGGCCGACGTCGCGCGCGTCGCGAAGAAATATCTCGACCCCAAGGCGCGCGTCGAATTGCGCTACGCCGCGGGCGACGGCGATCCCAAGAGCTGGGCGAACCCGAAGCCCATGCCAGTCTTCCCCAGCGTCCCGGCGGCGACCGGCACCCCGAACGCGCTCGCCGCCGAAGCCGCGCGGCAAGCGCCACCCGCGCCGACCGCCGCCCCCGCCGTCACCGCGCCGAAGATCGCCGAAAGCCGCCTCGCCAACGGCATCCGCGTCGTCGCGGTCAAGACCGGCACCGTCCCGCTCGCGACCCTGAGCGTCGTGATCGGCGGCGGCGCCTCGACCGATCCCAAGGGCCGCGCGGGCGTCGCCACCATGGCCGCCGACCTCGCGGCAAAGGGCACCGCAACGCGCTCGGCCGAAGACATCGCCGCCGCGCTCGAAAGCCTCGGCGCGACGATCAACGCGGGCGCAAGCCCCGACGGCAGCATCTTCTCGGTCACCGCGCCCGCGGCGAACCTCGATGCGGTCGGCACCATCCTCGCCGACGTGATCCGGAACGCCAGCTACCCACAGGCCGAGTTCGACGTCGAACGCAAGCGCATGACCGATGGCCTGCGCATCGCGCTCAACAACCCCGGCGCGATCGCCGCGATGGCCGCGCAGCCCCTCCTCTACGGCGCCGCGCCCTATGGCGGGCAGAGCGGCGGCACGGTCAAAAGCCTCGCCGCGATCACCCGCGACGATCTGGTCGCCTATCGCCGCGCCTGGTGGCATCCCGCAAACATGTCGGTCGTCGTCACCGGCGGGATCGACCCCGCCGCCGGCGCCGCGCTCGCAAAGCGCCTGTTCGGCGACTGGAAGGCCGAAGGGCCTGCGCCCGTTCTGCCGAAAACGCGCGCGGGCACAGCGCTGCCGCCGCGCACCATCGTCGTCGACCTTCCGGGCGCAGGGCAGGCCGCGGTGCTCGCCGCGGTGCGCGGGGTCAGCCGGTCGAGTGCCGACTACCCGTCGCTCCTCCTCGCCAATTCGGTGCTCGGCGTCGGTTCGAACGGCCGCCTGTTCACCGAAGTGCGCAGCAAGCGCGCGCTGAGCTATGGCGCGTACAGCAGCATGCCCGCGCGCGCCGACACCGCGCTATTGAGCGCGAGCGCGCAGACAAAGAATGAAAGCGCGACCGAAGTCGCCGAAATCTTCCTGAACGAGTTCAAGCGTCTCGGCGCCGAACCGATCACCCCCGACGCGCTCGCCAAGCGCCGCGCCTTCCTCGAGGGCGCCTACGGCCGCCAGCAGGAAACCGGCGGCGGCTATGGCGCGATCGTCGCGGGGCTGATCCTGCAGGGGCTTCAGCCCGCCGACGCGCTCACCTACGCCGCGCGCCTCACCGCGGTGACCCCCGAGGCCGCGAACGCGATCGCGGCGAAGAACGTCACCCCCGAAAACGCCTCGCTGATCGTCGTCGGCGACTCCGCCAAATTCATCGACAAGTTACGCGCCCTGCGCCCCGACCTCGTCGTCATCCCGGCGAGCAAGCTCGATCTGGAGTCGCCGACACTGGGGGCGACGCCTTAGCGTTGCCACCCGGATATCAGCCGCCGAGGCGCGGTAGCCCGTCCATGATCGCGGTGAGCGCGAGAGCATTCTCGCGCTCCATCGCGCTATGCCCCGCGTTCGTCACCACATAGGTCGCGGGCGCGCTCCCCGCATCGCGGAGCGCAGCGACCAGCCGCGACGCCTGCGTCAGCGGGCACACCTCGTCGAAACGCCCATGCACGATATGCACCGGGATGCTCGCCAGCGTCGCAATATTGTCGAAGAAATGCCCCGCCGGGATGAACAGCTCGTTCGCGAAATAATGCGCCTCGATCTGCGCAAAACACAATGCGAAATCGGCCTCGCCGAACTTGCCCGTGTCGGCGGTCTCGGGGATCATGTTCGAAATCACACCTTCCCACAAAGACCAGGTCAGCGCCGCCTTCAGCTGGCGCTCCTTCTCGGTCTCATTCGCGGGCACCATGTCGAAAATCGCCTTGTACGACGCCATCACGTCGCTGCGCTCTTCGGCGGTCAGCACCGACAGCAGCTCGGCCCATTCCTCGGGATATTTCATATAGGCGCCGGGCTCGGTCAGCCCGAACGGGTCGGCTTCCCACGTCGCGGCATTCCCCTGATAGAGATACAGCAGATCCTCGGACGAACCGAGGAAGATGCCGCGCAGGATCAGGCTCGCGACATGCGCCGGATGCGCAATGCAATATGCCATCGCGAGCGTACTGCCCCAGCTCCCGCCAAACACGTGCATCGGCCCCGCGATCTCCAGCTCGTCGCGCAATTTCTCGATATCGCCGATCAGGTCGGCGGTCGTGTTCTTGGCCAGCGCCACAGCCGGGCCTGACGAGGCAACATTCGGCTCGCTCTTCCCGCACCCGCGCTGGTCGAACAGGATGACGCGGTAGCGCTTGGGATCAAAGAAGCGCGCCATCGCCGGCGCGCACGCGCCGCCCGGTCCGCCATGCAGGAACATCACCGGCTCGCCCGCGGGATTGCCATATTCCTCCCAGTAAATGCGGTGCGCCGGGTCGCGGTCGACCTCGAGCCAGCCGAAGTTCAGGCACGGCGGTTGCGGATAAACCCAGTCGTCGCCGATCTTGCTCGAAGCCTGCAACCGCGAAAAATCCATATCGATGCCTTCTCTCCAAAGCCGCCGGGGTCGGGCGACGTGATTATCGCAGGCAGGGTGGCCGAATATGGTGACGGGCGCAACGATCGCCAAGCGAGCAAGGCTCACGCGTATGCCACCGTAATTTCTCGAAGAATGACCGCTAACGACCGATTGCGGACATTCCATCGAACAAATCCGTGGTTATAAGGTCCTTTATGACCCAGCCTTCGTCTTTAACCTATTTTCGTGATCGATGGCCCGACGACCCGATACCCGATGGCGAGTGGGAATGGTGCCTATACGAAATAAGCTATGAGCAGGATGCCGTTCTCAGAACCGTCGAAATCTATCCCGATGGGCGAATCACTCGCAACAGCATCGAGATAGAACAGCGCCATGGTGATGACTGCCCCTCGCTGATCGACTGCTCGTTGGAAGAAGGTTTCGCGGGCGCAAGCCCGGAGGAAATAGGTAGCGAAGCGTTTCAAGAACATTGGAATCTTGGGACCGATCAACCCTTTTGGTTTGTCCGCTAACCACCACCCCCGTTTCAGTTATCAGCGCATCCAAGCGAAAACGTAGGAACCGACCGATTGTGGCCGTTATGCTTCCTGCGCCGCCGCTGCTTTCTCGATAATTTTTCGAGTCAGATATTCGTAGATGCCACGCTGCCGGGTGTCATTTTCGACAATGGCAGCGGCCTCAACCATGTAGTCGGTATTCAGAGCAGCATTTGCGTCTGCAACGCCTGCTTTGATCGCCAGAGCAATCACTTCTACCGTTTGGCCGCCGGGATGACTGCACTCCCCTATAGGCGGGAGGACCGTAACGACGAACTCTTGCGGTGTGCCCCGGCCAATCTTCAAGCGGAGCATGTTGTGTGTGGGACCGGTCACGTGCTGGGCTGTGAAGGTGCCGTCATTTTCTGAAATATTCATTCGCTCTACCCCCGGCACCATTTAGCGCGCTAACGTCCGCTTCCCACCCCTAAACGGACCATCACCTTCAGTGCAGCGCAGGGAACCTCTTCCGCAGATCGACGTTCAAAAAACACCCTTGATCGCGGGATGGATGACGCGCCCACAAAGCTGCGCATGGCTGAAATCTCGGGGTTGGGCCCTCGCGCCTGAAAGCGATTTTCAAGCGCACTTAAAAGGAGTGGTTACATGCGTTTCCAACCCATTTTACTCAGTGCGCTCGGCGCGCTGGCGCTCTCCGCCTGTACGCAGCAGGAAGAAATCGCCGCAGCGCCGCCTCCGCCGCCTCCGGGCGCGGTTCCGGGCAGCATCGCCGCCGACCGTGACGGCGATGGCATCATCGACGGCTATTACACCGCCGACGGCATCTATCATCCGAACTATGTGCCGCCGCCCCCGCCGCCGCCCGCCCCGACGCGGCTGGGAGAACGCGGCTGACTACCAAGTTTCGGGGAGTTCAGCGCCGCTGCGCTCCCCTTTTCCTGATCGGATTGTCGCTCGGCACCACGCTCGCCCCGCCCGCCTTAGCGGCGCCCGCGGCGCAGGGCGCGGCGATCCCGCTCGCCGGCGCGATCCGCGAAGAGGCGGGCGGCGACGTCAAACGCTTCTATTCGGCGCGCGCCTACAAGCCGCTGTGGGTCCGCGCGGGCAAGGTCGGCCCCGAAGCGGCGATCTTGCTCGGCTATCTCTCGACCGCCGCGCGCGACGACCTCAAATCCTCTGCCTATGACCTCGAAAGGCTCGAGGAACTGATCGCCCGCGCCCGCGACGGCAACCCGCAAGCGCTCGCCCGCGCCGACGTCGAGCTCTCGGCCGCCTTCGCGCGCTACGTCCGCGACATGCGCAGCCCTGGCAAGGCGAAGATGGAATATGCCGACAAGTCGCTTCGCCCGAAAAAGGCGGACGCCGACGCGGTGCTGCGCGCCGCCGCCTTCCCCAAGGATTTCGGCGCCTATATGAAAAACATGGGCTGGATGAGCGAACATTATGTCCGCCTCCGCGCGCTCATGGGCCGCGCGCTGGCAGAGGGCCTGCCCAGGGACGCGATGGCGCGCCTCCGCCTCAACCTCGACCGCACGCGCATCCTGCCCGGACCCTATACGCATCATATCGTCGTCGACGCCTCGTCGGGCCAGCTCTGGTATTATGGATCGGGCAAGCGCGCGGGCACGATGAAGGTCGTCGTCGGCGCCCCCGAAACACAAACGCCGATGCTCGCGGGCAAGCTGCAATGGGCGATCCTCAACCCCTATTGGAATGTCCCCGACTATCTCGCGCAGAAAAGCATCGCGCCCAAGGTGCTCGCGGGGCGCAGCCTCGCCTCGCTGCGCATGGAGGCGCTCTCCGACTGGGGTCCCAACCCGCGCAAGCTCGGCGCCTCCGAAATCGACTGGCCCGCGGTCGCCGCAGGCGATCAGATCCTGCGCCTGCGCGAGCTTCCCGGCGGCGCGAATTCGATGGGCCGCGTCAAATTCCTCTTCCCCAATGACGAGGGCATCTACCTTCACGACACCCCCGAACGCGCGCTGCTCAAAAAGCCCAACCGCCATTTCTCGAACGGCTGCATCCGCCTCGAAAACGCCGCCGCGCTCGGCCAGTGGCTGCTCCACCGCTCGATCAACACCAAATCGAAGACCCCCGAACAGGCGGTCGCGCTGCCGGTCGAGGTCCCCGTCTACCTCACCTATATCACCGCCATCGCGACCGACCGCGGTATCGCCTTCCGCGACGACGTCTACGGCAGGGATGGCTGACCAATCCCTCCCCCTTGATGGGGGAGGCAGCGAAACTTGCCAGCTTGCTGGCTAGTTGCAGCGGAGGGGGTGCGGTCGCGATGTTGCGCAAGATCGCACCCTCACCCCCATCCAACTCCGCCTAGCCGCTGACGCGGCAAGGCTGCATATCCTTCCCCCATCAAGGGGGGAAGGCAAGCGGACAGATCGCATGGGCACCCGACGGTTGACCCGCCCCGGCGAAACGTACAGACCTGCCTCCTCACTGAAAAAAGGGGCGAATCTTCATGCGCAAACTGGCCATCCTCGGTGCGAGCCTGCTCGTGCTCTCCTCGCAGCCGACCTTCGCACAGGAAGAACCCGCGCCTCCCGCCCCCGCCGCAGAAACCGCCACCCCCGCCCCCATGTCCGCGTCCGCCGCCGGCAGCGCGCGCAAGGGCCCCGAACGCCGCCTCACCGGCGCCGACCTCTTCGACCTCTCGATCGCCTCCGACCCGCAGATCAGCCCCGACGGCCGCCACATCGCCTATGTCCGCCGTTCGAACGACATCATGTCCGACCGTGCGGTCAGCTCGATCTGGCTGATCGACACGACGACGGGCGAGGAAACCCCCGTCGCCGGCCGTGGCGGCGGCGCCTTTTCGCCGCGCTGGTCGCCCGACGGCAAGCGCCTCGCCTTCGCCTCGACCGAGGGCGGCAGCGCGCAGCTCTGGGTGCGCTGGATGAACGGCGGCGAAGCGGTGCGCCTCACCGGCCTGCCCACCAGCCCGTCGAGCCTCGCCTGGTCGCCCGACGGCCGCTCGATCGCCTACACGATGCTCGTCAAGGACGAGGGTCCCTCATTCGGCGCGGCGCCGAAGAACAAGCCCGAGGGCGCAAAATGGGCCGAACCGCTCGAGGTCCACGACCTCCTCGCCTACCGCGCCGACGGCGAAGGCTATCTCGAACCCGGCTTCGAGAAGATTTTCGTCGTCCCCGCGACCGGCGGCTCGCCGCGCCAGCTCACCTTCGGCCCCTATCATGACGGCGGTCCCTTGAGCTGGTCGCGCGATGGCCGCACCCTCTATTTCAGCGCGAACCGCAAACCCGATTGGGAGAAGGATCCGGTCGAGAGCGAAGTCCACGCGCTCGACGTGACGAGCGGCACGGTCACCGCGCTCACCGACCGCAACGGCCCCGACACCAATCCGCTCGTCTCGCCCGACGGCGGCAAGATCGCCTACCTCGGCTTCGACGACAAATTGCGCGCTTACGAAAACACCCAGCTCTACGTCATGAACCGCGACGGCTCGGGCAAGCGCAGCCTGACGGGCAATTGGGACTATGGCATCGACGCGATCCAGTGGGGCGCCGACGGCAAGTCGGTCTATGCGCAGTACGACGATCACGGCGAAACCAAGGTCGCACGCATCGGCCTCGATGGCGCGGTGCGTACCGCCGCGACCGGCCTTTCGGGCGGCGGGCTTGACCGCCCCTATACGGGCGGCAGCTTCACCGTCTCGGACGGCGGCGCGATCGCCTTCACCGGCGGCACCGCGACGCGGCCGGCCGAGGTTCAGCTCAATCGCGGCGGCACCGCGCGCATCCTCACCGACCTCAACCGGAGCTTGCGCGAAGTGAAATCGCTCGGCGAGGTCCGCAAGATTACCGTAGCGTCCAGCCACGATGGCAAGACGATCGAGGGCTGGCTGACCCTCCCGCCCGGCTATCGCGACGGCCAGCGCGTGCCGCTGATCCTCGAAATCCACGGCGGCCCCTTCGCGGCCTATGGCGGTCATTTCTCGACCGACAACCAGCTTTATGCCGCCAGCGGCTATGCCGTCCTCTCGTCGAACCCGCGCGGTTCGACCAGCTATGGTGCGGCCTTCGCGAACGAGATCGACAAGCAATATCCGGGCAATGATTATTTCGACCTCATCTCCATCGTCGACCGCGCGATCGAGCTCGGCGTCGCCGACCCCGACGCGCTGTTCGTCACCGGGGGCTCGGGCGGCGGCGTGCTCACCAGCTGGATCGTCGGCAAGACGAACCGCTTCAAGGCCGCGGTCACGCAAAAGCCGGTGATCAACTGGACGACGCAGGCGCTCACCGCCGACGGCCCCGGCTTCTTCGGCCCCTATTGGCTCGGCGCCGAACCGTGGGAAAAGCCCGAACTCTTCTGGTCCCGCTCCCCCCTCTCGCTCGTCGGCAATGTCGAAACCCCGACGCTCGTCATCGTCGGCGCCGAGGATTACCGCACCCCGGTCAGCGAATCCGAACAATATTACACCGCGCTCCGCCTGCGCGGCGTGCCCAGCGCGCTGATCAAGGTGCCCGGCGCCAGCCACGGCAGCATCGCGGCGCGCCCCTCGCAATCAGCGGCCAAGGCCGCGGCAATCCTCGCCTGGTTCGAAAAGTACAAGAAGGGCTGGACGCGACCGGCGGGCGACGCGGCGGCGAAATAGGCAGGCGCCTACGTCGCGTCGTGGAAAATCACGCCCAGCGTGTGCCGCCGCCCCGACCGGATTTCGCTGACCCCGTGGCGCATCGCGACGCGATAGTCGCCGCGCGCGCCGCGCACAGGCCGGACGTTCACCGCAAACACCACCGCATCGCCCTTTGTGAGCGGCACGACAGCGGCGCGCGACTGCATCCGCGGCCTTTGCTCGGCCAAGACGAACTCGCCGCCGCTGAAGTCGTCGGCGGGCACTGACAGCAGCACGGCGACCTGCAACGGAAAGACATGCTCGCCATACAAATCCTGGTGGAGGCAATTATAGTCGCCCGCGCCATATTGCAGCAGCAACGGCGTCGGGCGCCGCTGTCCCGCATCATGGCACCGCGCCAGAAATTCAGCATGGTCAGCCGGAAAGCGCACCGCCATCCCCATCCGCTCGTGCCAGCGGTTGGCGATCGGCGCGAGCGACGGATACAGCCCACTCCGCAGCGCCGCGACCAGCGGCGGCAACGGATAGGCGAAATAGCGATATTCGCCGCGCCCGAACCCGTGCCGCGCCATATGGACATGGCTGCGGAACCCCGCTTCCCTCGCATAGAGTGCCGCAACCTCATCGCACTCTGCATCGCTCAGCAACTCAGGCAGCACCGCCCACCCATCGCGGTCGAGCGCTGCCGCGATCGCGCCCCGGTCCAGCTTTTCGATACGCGCAACGATGTGCGTTTTCATTGTCTCCGTCATGCACCGGGCCATGCCACCGCGCGCGCCAACCCGCGCCCCGTTTCTTGCTTTCAAACTGCAAGTCCACCGTCCGGCGCATCCGGGGCACAGCGGGCCTGATCGGGGCTTCCGCGCCAGCGCTTCTTCTCGCTAGTCGATCTTGCAGGGGCGAGTGAGGACAGGAGCAAGGATGATGAGCGCCCTTTCGACCCGGCACGAGCCCGATCCGGCGGGCCCGCCCGCGATAGCGGATGACTATGCGCTGGGGCTCCAGTTCTGCCGCGTCGGCTTTCTGTCGCTGACGCGGCTGCAACTCGCGCTCGAACGCGGCGACCGGTCGCGCGCGATGGAGGCGATCGACGACCTGCACGCACTCGATACCGAGGTCGAACGCCTCGTCGGCGCGCTCCCCGTCTCGCCCGATGATCCGCGGCAGGGACACGCCGCCCGCATTGTCAAGGAAGGCAGAATGGCGGTCGCTTTCGAGAAGCTCGCGCTCGCCAGCGGGATCAGCGGGCCGGATCTGTCGTCGCGGCCCGGCTTTCCGAACCGCATCGGCGATGTGTGGCCCGAAGCCGAGCCCGCTGGCATCGCCGACTGGCCACCCGTGGAGCCGCGAACGGCACGCCTTCTGCGGCTCTATGGCCTCCGCGCCGCGGTGCTGGTCGCGATCGCAGGCGCAACGCTCGCCGCATTGCTGGTGGCGCTCTAGCCAGTCTCAATCGCCGCCACGGCGGTTCACAAAGCGCATGACCATGCTAGGGTTCGACCTCCTCCCCCAAAGCGGAATCGATTCATCATGTCCCTGCGCCGCGCCGCCGCCCTGTTCGCCCCCCTGCTCGCCATTCCCGCCGCGGCGCAAAACGCCCCCGCCATCGACGCCGCCAACCTCACCCAGACCGTCCGCACGCTCGCGTCCGACCAGTTTCAGGGCCGCGCGCCCGGCACGATCGGCGAGGAACGCACGATCGGTTACCTGATCGGCCGGCTGCAGGCACTCGGCCTCGAACCCGCGGGCACCGACGGCGGCTGGACCCAGCCCGTGCCCTTGCTCCACACGCGGCTCGGCACCCCGACGACGCTTGGCTTCGACCGCAAGGGCACCGCGATGCCGCTGACTTTCGGCACCGACATCTATGTCTCGACGCTCCAGCCCAAGGACCGCGCGGTCATCGAAAACGCCCCGCTCGTCTTCGTCGGTTATGGCGTCACCGCCCCCGAACGCGGCTGGGACGACTTCAAGGGACAGGACCTCAAGGGCAAGGTCGCTGTCTTCCTGATCAACGACCCCGATTTCGTCGCGGCGAAGGGCGAGGACAGCTTCCGCAAGTTCGGCGGCCGGACGATGACCTATTATGGCCGCTGGACCTACAAGTTCGAGGAAGCCGCACGCCGCGGCGCGATCGGCGCGCTGATCGTCCACGACACCGACGGCGTCGGCTACGGCTGGAACGTCGTCAAAGCACCGGGCGGTGAAAATTACGGGCTCGTCATGCCGCCCGAAAAGGTGACGAGCCTCGCGCTCCAGGGATGGATCTCGGGCGAAACCGCGACGACCCTGTTCACCAACGCCGGACAGGATCTGGCAAAGCTGCGCACCGCAGCACGCCGCAAGGATTTCAAACCCATCGACCTCGGCACCAGCTTCAACGCCGCGATCCCCGTGACGCAGGAAGTCGTGCAGAGCCAGAATGTCCTCGCGAAAATCCCCGGCGCCAAGCACCCCGACGAGGTGATCATGTACGGCGCGCACTGGGACGCCTATGGCGAGGGCCCGCCCGACGAACAGGGCCGCATCTACCGCGCCGGCGCCAACGACGACGCGCTTGGTGTCGCGGGGCTGTTCGAGATCGCGCGGCTGTTCAAGGCGGCGCCCGCCCCCGAGCGGACGATCGCCTTCGCCTTCTGGACCGCCGAGGAACGCGGGCTGCTCGGCTCCGAAGCCTATGCCCAAAACCCGATCTTCCCGGCGGAGAAAACCGTCGCCAACTTCGGCCTCGACATCCTCCAGACCGCCGGAAAGGCAAAGGACGTCGTCCTCGTCGGCAAGGGACAGGGCACGCTCGAAGACGATCTCGCGCGCGTCGCCGCGACGCAGGGCCGCACCGTCAGCGTCGAAAGCCTCCCCGAACGCGGCCTCTTCTACCGCGCCGATCATTTCAGCCTCGCCAAGCGCGGCGTCCCCGTCCTCCTGATGATGGGCATCGCGGGCGCCTCCGATCTGATCGAAGGCGGCAAGCCCGCGGGGCAGGCATGGGTCGATGCCTATACCGGCAAATGCTATCATCAGGCGTGCGACGCGTGGGACGAAAGCTGGAACCTCGACGGCGCGGCTCAGGATATCGCGGTCTTCTACACGATCGGCGACGAACTCGCCCGCTCGGCCAAATGGCCGGGCTGGAAGGACGGCAGCGAATTCAAGGCGATCCGCGACAAGAGCGCCGCGTCGCGGAAATAAGCGGGCTGGGACGACTGGTTTCGCCCCATTCCTATTCTCTTTTCTTTGTCATTCCCGCGAACGCGGGAACCCAGGGACGGACCAGCCGACGGACGCTCTGGGTCCCCGCTTTCGCGGGGATGACGAAAATGGGGCAGCTCCTCAGAAAACAGCCGACACGAAACAGGCAGGCAGCAACCCCAAACCGCTGAAATAATATTGCGCCCGGCCCGGCGCTGCGCAACAAGCCCCTCATTCGAATAGGAGAATGTGATGCGCCTTGCCCTCGCCCTGATGCTGCTCCCCGTCCTGCCCCTCGCGCCGATGACCACGCCCGCCTTCGCACAGGCGGCACCGCAAGCCGGCGCACAAGACCAAGCATTGCTCCAGTTTCTCGATCAGGCGTTCGAAGAGCGGCTCGGCCTCAGCCCCGAATCGCAAACCCAGCTCGGTCTCAAGACCAATTACGGCAAGCTCGACGATTATACCGACGCCGCAACGGTACGCGATCAGGAACTGGCCGAGCGCCAGCTCAAGGACATGCACGCGCGCTTCAAGCCCGACCAGCTCGGCGAGAGTGCACGCGTCAGCTTCCGCCTGTTCGAATATGAAGTCGAACGCGGCCGCGAATCGCTCCGCTTCCGTAAACTGCGCTTCCCCGTGTCGACGAACGGCAGCCCCGCCGGCGCGATCCCCGTTCTGCTCATCAACAATCACAAGATCGACAGCGTCGCCGACGCGGAAGCCTATATTGCCCGCCTGCGCGACACCGACCGCGTGATGCGCGAAGTCGCGGCGACGATGCGCGAACAGGCCGCGGCGGGGATCATCCCCAACAAGGTCAATTTCGCCCCCGCGCGCGCCGACGCGCTGAAAGTCATCGCGGGCGCCCCCTTCGACGGCGGCGCCGATTCGACGCTGCTGGCCGATTTCCGTAAAAAGGTGGATGCGCTCGATGCCCCGGCCGCGACGAAGGCGAAACTGCTGGCCGACGCCAGCGCCGCGCTGACCGGACCGTTCAGGCAGGGCTATACCACGCTGATCGCCGCGATCGACAAAATCGAGCCCAAATCGAAGGGCAATTTCGGCGCATGGAACCTCCCCGACGGCGCGGCCTATTATGCCGATCGGCTGAAGAGTTCGACCACCACCAGCCTCACCGCCGACCAGATCCACGACCTTGGTCTCGCCCAGGTCGCGGCGATCCGGCAGGAGATGGAGGCGATCAAGCGCGAGGTCGGCTTCAAGGGAACGCTCGAGCAATTCTTCGACCACATCCGCACCGATCCGAAGCTCAAATATCCGAACACCGAAGCCGGCCGCGAAACCTATCTCGCCGACGCACGCGCGGTGATCGCATCGGTGATGACTGCCGCGCCGCGCTATTTCCGCGTGCTGCCCAAGGCGGCGCTCGAAGTGCGTGCGGTCGAGAAATGGCGTGAGGGGACGGCGTCGACCGCTTTCTACAACCCGCCCTCGGCCGACGGCACGCGCCCCGGCATCTATTACGTCAACCTCGTCGACATGAACCAGACGCAAAAGGTGCAGGTCGCCGGCATCGCCGCGCACGAAGGCGCGCCGGGCCATCATTTCCAGATCGCGCGCCAGCAGGAGCTCACCGGCATCCCGAAATTCCGCAAGTTCGGCGGCTACGGCGCCTATATGGAGGGCTGGGGTCTCTATTCGGAGCGGCTCGCGAACGAGATGGGCGTGTACAAGACCCCCTATGACCGCTTCGGCATGCTGTCGCTGCAGGTGTGGCGCGCGATCCGCCTCGTCCTCGACACCGGCATCCATTCGAAGCGCTGGACGCGCGAACAGGCGATCGCTTACTTCAAGACGAACAGCTCGGTGTCTGACACCGACATCGCGCGCGAGGTCGACCGCTATTTCAACTGGCCGGGTCAGGCGACGAGCTACATGGTCGGCCAGCTCAAGATCGCCGAGCTGCGCAAGCGGGCTGAAAGCGAACTCGGCCCGCGCTTCGACATTCGCGATTTCCACGAAGCGGTGCTGAGCGAAGGCGCGCTACCGCTCGACATCCTCGAAGAGCAGGTGACGCGCTATATCGCGGCGAAGAAGAAGTGATGCGGCGACGCTGACGTCGGTTTTGGGGTGGGGAGCGAAGGCTGCCCGTTCCTTACGTCGTCATCCCCGCGAAAGCGGGGACCCAGAGCGTCCGTCGGCTGGCCCATCCCTGGGTTCCCGCTTTCGCGGGAATGACGAAGGGATTAGTTCGGCATCAATCGGTCGATACCCGCCTTGCCCCGCTCCTCGCGCGCGATTAATCCACACGCATGACCGCCGAGAAAATCTTCATCAGCGCGAACGACCTGCTCGCCGACTCCTTCCGGCTCGGCATGCAGGTGCTCGACAACGGCTTCAAACCGACGCACCTCGTCGGCATCTGGCGCGGCGGCGCGCCGGTCGGCATCGCGGTGCAGGAATTGCTCGACTATCACGGCCAGCATTGCGACCATATCGCGATCCGCACCTCCTCCTACCACGGCATCGACAAGCAGGACGCGCACGTCAAAGTCTTCGCGCTGGGCTATCTGATCGACACGCTGAACCCCGAGGACCGGCTGCTGATCATCGACGATGTCTTCGACAGCGGGCGCAGCATTCGCGCCTTCATTGCCGAACTGAAGGCGCGCTGCCGCCACAATATGCCGCGCGACATCCGCATCGCGACCGTCTGGTTCAAACCCGGCCGCAACGTCACCGACCTCCGCCCCGATTTCTTCGTCCACGAAACCGACCAGTGGCTGATCTTCCCGCACGAGGTCGACGGGCTGACGATCGAGGAAATCCGCCAGCACAAGCCCGAAGCGGCGATCATCCTGCGCGAGGAGGACAAGCCCGATGCCTGATGGTTTTGTATCCGCCGAAGAACGCGCCGCCTTCATCGCGGGCCTGCCCAAGGCCGAGCTCCACCTTCATATCGAAGGTTCGCTCGAACCCGAGCTGATGTTCGCCCTCGCGCAGCGCAACAATGTCGCGATCCCCTTCGCATCGGTCGAGGAAGTGCGCGCCGCCTACGCCTTCTCGAACCTCCAGGATTTCCTCGACATCTATTATCAGGGCATGGGCGTCCTCCACAGCGAGCAGGATTTCTACGACCTCACCGCCGCCTATCTTGCGCGCGCCCATGCCGACGCGGTCCGCCACGTCGAAATCTTCTTCGACCCGCAGGGCCACACCGAACGCGGCATTGCGTTCGGAATCGTCATCGCGGGCATCACCCGCGCGCTCGACGACGCAAAGGCGCGCACCGGCATGACGTCGAAGCTCATTCTGTGCTTCCTCCGCCACCTCAGCGAAGCCGACGCCGAAAAGACACTCGACGAGGCGCTGCCGTACCTCGATCGCATCGACGGTGTCGGCCTCGATTCCTCCGAAGTCGGCCATCCCCCCGCCAAGTTCGAACGCGTCTTCGCCCGCGCCCGCGGCCTCGGCCTCAAGATCGTCGCTCACGCGGGCGAGGAGGGTCCGCCCGCCTATGTCCACGAGGCGCTCGACCTGCTCAAAGTCGACCGCATCGACCATGGCAACCGCAGCCTCGAAGACACCGCGCTCGTCGCGCGCCTCGCGGCCGAGGGCATGACGCTCACCGTCTGCCCGCTCTCGAACCTCAAGCTCTGCGTCATGGACGACATCGCCGACCATCCGCTCAAAATCATGCTGGGCGCCGGGCTCCGCGCCACGGTGAACAGCGACGATCCCAGCTATTTCGGCGGCTATGTGAATGCCAATTATCGCGCCGTCGCCGACGCGCTCGATCTGTCGAAAGACGACCTCATCACGCTCGCGCGCAACAGCTTCACCGGCTCATTCCTCGACGACGCCGACAAGGCGCGCCACCTCGCGGCAATCGACGCCTACGCCTGATCGGCCTTACGCCGCGATCAGCACGCCATGATAGGCACGGTCCTCGAACGCGCGCCCGGCTCCCATCGCGACACAGATCAGCGCATCGTCGGCAACCACCACCGGCAGCCCCGTCGCGCGCGCGATCGCCTCGTCCATCCGGCGCAGCAGCGCGCCGCCGCCGGTCAATGTGATGCCTTCGTCGATGATGTCGGCCGACAGTTCGGGGGGCGTCTGTTCCAGCGCCGCGCGCACGGCGCTGACGATCTGCCCGACCGGCTCGGTCAGCGCCTCGGCGATCTCGGCTTCGGTCACCCGCACTTCGGCGGGGCGGCCGGTCACCAGGTCGCGGCCCTTGACGCCCATGATCATGCCATCGCCGACGGGCGGGGTCGCACAGCCGATCGTCAGCTTGACGCGCTCGGCGGTCATTTCGCCGACCATCAGATTGTGCCGACGGCGGATCGACGACGAAATCATCTCGTCCATCTTGTCGCCGCCGACGCGCACCGACGTGCTGTACGCGACGCCGCTCAGCGACAGGACCGCGACTTCAGTCGTGCCGCCGCCGATATCAACGACCATGGCCCCTCTTGGTTCGGTGACATGCAGACCGGCGCCGATCGCGGCGGCAAGCGATTCCTCGATCAGCTGCACCGACACCGCGCCCGCGTTCGTCGCGGCATCGCGGATCGCGCGGCGTTCGACCATGGTCGATCCCGATGGCACGCAGATCACGACGTTGCTGCGCTGCATGAAGCGGCTCGCGCCGCCCTGCGCCTTGTCCATGAAATGCTTCAGCATCTGTTCGGCGACGTCGATGTCGGCGATCACGCCATCACGCAGCGGCCGGATCGCTTGGATATTGTCGGGGGTCTTGCCCATCATCGGCTTAGCTTCGTTGCCGACAACCTTGACGCGCCGTACGCCGTCGCGCGTCTCCAGCGCAACGACCGACGGCTCGTTCAGTACGATACCTTTGTCGCGCACGTACACCACCGTGTTCACAGTACCCAGGTCAATGGCCATGTCGTGCGCGGCCGACGCAAACCGATTAAAAAACTTCATAAGACGGGGCAAATGCCTTCGGGAATGGGTGGAAGAATCAGGCGCGGCCGGCCCTTCGGCGCCCGCAACGTCTGTCCCATATCGACTGCGGCGAAGGCGCACCCGCGTCAACGAAAGCCGCGATCAATCCTGCCAGAACGGTGGTTTCTCAGGCCCGATTGAACGATCGGTTCAAAATTCGGGACCACCCGAGCCCGGAACGATGAATTTCAGGCCCTGCAGCCGAACGATGCTGTCGCCCACACAGACCGGCGCCGCGATCAGCCGCATCCATCGCCGCGGCGCCCGTGCAGGCCTGATTTCGACATCGAGCGTGAAGCCCCGCCGGTGCAGAATCGCATAGGCGCGGAGCTTCTCCATCGCCGCCCGCGACTCCTCGGCATAAAACGCAACCGCCTCGTCGCGCGTGACGGCAGCTCCCCGCGGAATGCCGAAAATATCATAAACCTCGTCCGACCAGCTCAGCCGGTTGTTGTCGGAAAGGTCGCATTCCCATTGACCGATCCGCGCGCGCACCGGCAACAGCCGCGCCGCGACATCGACGACGTCGGGAATCGGATCGAGCGTATCGCCGTGATGAAGCTGCCCAAGTTCGAAAAAGCGATCACGCTCGTAAAGCGGCCAGCTGTGATGAACAGGCAAGGGGTGGGTCGGCTTCAACACGCGGGTCTTCCATTGGGCCACCAAAGGATAGGCACCCGCCGCTTAACAACTGGTGATCCCGATGGACAGCCCTTCGGCGCGTTATCGCCCGCGTGCCAGCGCGATCCCCGCCAGATTCTGCGTCCGCTTGATATGGCGTATGTTCGGCGCCGGACCGTCACCGATGAGCGCGCGGAAAGTGGCTTGATGCGCGGCGGCGTCGCCGCGCGCGCGCACCACATCATTCGCCTGTTCCACCACCGCCACCGCATCGCCGAGCAGGACAAAATTGGTCAGCCCCAGATCCTGCGCCAGCCGCAGCGCCGCGATCAGCGCCAGCCACTCGGCATCCATGCTGCTGCCGATCCCCGCGTCGCGCACGACCATCGCGGCGCCTCCGGTCACGACGGCGGTTTCCATCTTCCCCGGATTGGGCCGACACCCGCCGTCGAAATAGATTTTGATGCGGCGCGCCACCATCGGACTCCCTTAGCCGGTCAGAACTTTCCGCGCACCGAAAAGGAGAAGATCGGACCGATCAGCCGGTCGCGTTCCTCGATAAAGCTGACCGGGCTTTCGCCGCGAACCCCGGTATAAGCCGTCCGGTCGCGCTTCGACCGCGCATTGGCGATGTTGCGGATCGACGCCCGGACGGTCAGCCCCAGCACATCCTTGTGCTCGACGAAAACCGACGCCCAGACCGGCCCTTCCCAAACCTTGTCGACTTGCGTGCGGCGATAATTGGGCTGAGAATGCGTATATTCCGCGTCGCCGCCCCACGCCCAGTCGCTGCCGGCTATGTCGTGGCGCAGGCCCAGGCTGATCACCGTGTCGGTAAAGCCATTCCACTGCCTTTTCTCGCCGGTGAAGGGATCGCGCAGCGAACTTTTCTGCAGCAACATCCGGGGTTCGAGCTTCATCCCCTTGATCCCCGCAGGATCGAGGTTGATCGTCGCCGTCCAGTCGATCGCGCCCGCTTTCGCCTTCGCGATATTGCCGACCGCCTCGCCATTGGTCCCGATCGGGATCACGTCGACGCGGTCCTCGACGTCGCGATAGATCAGGATGATCTTGGTCGAACCCCACGCCCCGAACTTCCTGTTGATCTCGGCCTCATAGGTCCAGTCCTGCTGCGGCCGCAGGTCGTTATTGCTCTCATTCTGGTTGCCGTCGTTCAGGAATGCGCGCGCGAGAAAGTCATAGAAGCTGAGCTGGAGCACGCGCCGCCGCAGCTTCACCGAAATGTCGAAATCGGGCGACGGGGTCCACGCCAGCGAAATCGAGCCCTTGGGACGGAAGAAGCTGCGCGTCAGGCCATTCATGCCCGTCTGCGTGATCGTCGAATGTTCGGCGCCCGCGATGATCTGGAAATTGAGCTTGTCGGTCAGCTTGCGCCCGAAGCTCAGCAACGCTTCGTAGCGATCCTCGCTGACCCCGCCAGTGCCGCCTGCGAAGGGCTGGTCGACCCACGCCCCCGCGGGATCGAGCACCGCGATCGACGCGACATTGTCGAGCGTATTAAACGCCGCTTCGCCCGACAGCTGCCAGTCGCCGCCGAACATCTTCCACTGATATTCGCCGCGCCCGATCGTCTCGCCGATGTCGCCGGTCTGCATGAAGCGGTCGCCGGTTGCGGTGCCTCCCGCGGGGGTCGTGACGATTTCCTGGCGGTACGGCTCGTGGCTAAACCGGCGGAGCCCGATCAGCTTCAGCTTCCCCGGCCCCAGCCCGAACTGGTAATCGCCGCTGACCTCGTAATTCCAGCTGTCTTCATTCTCATACACCGTGCGGATACGGTCGGGCAGACCCGGCCCGATACGCACGCCATCCTCGTAATAGCGATCATATATGCGCTGATAGTGGCCGCCGAGATTGGCCACCGTATCGCCCGCGGGATCCCAGGTGATCCGCCCCGACAGCTTCGGCGTGTCGTAATGCGTGTTCCAGATGTCCTTGCGCCGTTCGATGATATTGCGCGCGCCGTCATAGATCAAAGTCGGCCCGCCCGCGCCGCTGCGCCTCGAATCGTCATTGTTCAGCGCGACCTCATATTCGACCGCGCCGGTGCGGCCGCGCACCGACACGTCGGCGCGGGTGAACAGCGGGTCGGTGTAATGCGGACGAAACTCGGGCTTCCACGAAAACTGCCCCGAAAAGGCATCGGCGCGATAGACAATATTGGCGACCTGCCCCGACAGGCCGGGGATATCGAGCGTCGCGCCGTCGACGATCTCGATCCGCTCGACATTGCCCGCGGGGATGCGCGACAGCTGCGTATACATGTCGTCGGCCTTGTTCGACGGCCGCTCGCTGTTGAACAGCACATTGCCCGTCGCCTGCCCCAGCCCACGCAGATTCTCATTGTCGCGAATCTGGAAACTGGGAACCTGGATCAGCATGTCATAGGCATTCTTCGGCGCGTAGCGCGCGAAGTCGGCGGGCGCATAAACCTGCCGCGCCGAGCTTGTCGCGGTCGGCGCGATCGCGGCCGGCGCGGGCGGCGGCGTATCGCCGGTCGGCGCCGCCATCTCCTGCGCCAGCACAGGCGTCGAGAGCACGGCCGCAACCGCAATCAGGCTGGTCCATCGCTTCACTTGGGAATTCCCCCCGCCGCGCGGTTCATCGCCTGCGCATATTCGCCCGTGACGCCCATCGCCTTCATGCCGACAACCTCGTCGGCGCTCAGTTTCCGATATCCCGCTGCGGCGAGCCCGCGAACATAGGCGCCGTCGACGCCCAGCGCCTTGCACGCGATCGCATCTTCGATTTCGGTCAGCACCAGTGCCTCGGACTTCAAATCGCGGATAAATTCGGGCCGCACCTCGAGCGCCGCCGCCGCGATCAGATCGTCGGCATCTTTCGGCCGCACGCCCTCGCGCGTCAGCCCGTCGGCGAGCTCGATCGTCGCATCGACCATCAGCATCGCAAGCAAGGTCGACCGCCGGTCGGGCGCCAGTCCGCGTTCGCCGAGCGCGCGCTCGAACGCGGGGTCGGAGGTGAAGCGGCATTCGCCCTTCCCCTCGAACGCGCGGGTCAGCGTGCCGGTGCACGCCAGCGTCCCCGCATCATGCGTCACGGTGAAACTGACCGGCCCCGGCGTCTTCCGACCCAGCGCGGCCTCGGCGGCGGCGAAATAGGGGCGCGAGCTGTCGAAACTCTGGTCGCTGCTCGACTGTTTGTGCCGGATGCGGACGCGCGGCGCGCCCTTCTTTCCGCCCGCGGGCTCGGCGACCCAGCTGACGTCGCTCAGAACGAGCGGATCGGCGGCGGCGGTCGGCGCCGAACAGGCGAGGATCGACAGCAGCGCGGCGCCGCCGGCAAATAACAGGGCTTTCATTTGGTGCACTCCTCCCTCCGTGCGCCGGGCGAGCGTCATCGCTCGCCGCCGCAGCGGCAATTTTGAATCAGGTTTCGATTAATCGTCGGTCGCTGCGGACGAATGTCCGGGCGTCAGTCGCGGGCGGGCGGCTCGGGCGGTTCGGGCGCCTGTGGGAATTCGACCCGCGCGGTCCGTCCATCGGCGCGGCGCGCCTCGATAACGCCGCGTTCCATGTCGACGACGGCGACATTTCCGTCTCGCACCGCCTTGGTGACCGGCCGCGGCATCGCTGCGGGCCGGGGCTTCACGGGCCGGAACCCGCTCGTCGCGCGCAGTTCGATCGCATCGTCGGCATCGCGCATCCTCACGCCCGACTTCTGCATGTCGGTGACAAAGTCGCAGTCGACCCCCATCGCCTTCAGCGCGATCAGATCGTCGACCCCGATGTCGGGGAAATGCGATTTCATGTCGCGAGCAAAGGCCGCGTTGACGCCGACGTGCCGCGCGCCGACCAGCTCGTCGAAATCGGCGCCGGGAATGACATCGCGCATCTGCCGGATATAGGCGGGATCGATCCCGCTCGCCTTGGCCGAGATGATGTCGTCGGCGTCCATCGACCCGCCGCTCTCGCGCATCTTTTCGACATATTCGGGAGTCACGCCAACCGCGCGCATGCTCACCAGTTCCTCGGCGCTCAGCGTCTTCGATGCCGCTGCGGCGGTGGCCGCATCATCGGTGGCAACGGCCTTTGCGGCAGCGGCGGACTGCGATGTCACGCTCGTCGTCTGCTTGGTCGTCGAGGCGACGACGGAGTGGACGTCCGCCGTCACCGCGGGCCTCGCGGTCGCCGAAAAAGCCGCCAGCGGCGCGGTCACGCCCGCCAGCACCACCAGGCTCATCAAAATCCAGCTCGCGCTCGCCGGGCCGCGCTTCAGGCTGCCATCGAGGACGCGGGTGATGCGGCGCTTCAGGCTGTCCTTGCCCGGCGCGACGCCATGCGCGGCGAGCAGCGCGCCCTGATTGTCGTGCCGCGCCGCGCCGACCAGCAAAGTCGCATAATCGGGCCCGTTGATATCGGCCATCAGCACCGCATCGTCGGCGGCTTCCTCACGCAATTGGTGGCTTTCGCGCGCCAGCATCCACACCAGCGGATTGAACCAGAAGACCGCGCAGGCGACGCGCGCGCCAAGCAGTTTCGCCCAGTCGAGCCGCGCGACATGCGCCAGTTCGTGCGCGATGATCGCCTCGGCCTCACCCGATGCCGCGACGGCCTTCGGGCTCAGCACGATCGTCGGGCGCAGCACGCCCCAGCTGATCGGCGAACGCAGCTCGTTGCTCACCAGCAACGCGGTGCCATGCTTGAACCCCATGCGCCGCTGCGCCTCGGCAAGCGCCGTCAGCCACGACCGCTCGACTAATATCTCGGCGCGCCCGCGCATCGCGAACAGCCGCACCACCGCAAGCGCCATCACTCCAGATAATAGCAGGAGCGGGACAAGATAGAGAAAGGGGGCAAGGTCGCTCCACGAAAAGACGATCGGCGTCGATCCGGCACCATCGACCACGACAGGGACTGAAGCCGTGGCGGGTGCCGGATCGATCGCCGATCCCCCGGTTGTTGCCGTTTGCACGATCGGCGCGGCGGGTTCGAAAGACCATGCCGCGGGCAGCGGTGTCCATTGCGGCAGCAGCAGGATCGCTGCGGGCAGCGCGAGCAGCGCCATCAGCCCGGCGTGCGCGATCATCGATCGCTCGCCGGCCGAGCGCGAGCGCGCCAGCCGCAACAGCCCCAGCGTCAGCGCCGCGACAATGACGGATTTCCAGGCCAGGCCCAGCAACATGGCGGTGGTCAACATCACCCTCTCCCTTCGCGCGCTTTGGCGATCATCTGTTCGAGTTCGTCGAGTTCGGAGTTGCTCATCTCGTCCTGCATGCCGAGCAGCGCGGCGGCGGCGCTCGTCGCCGATCCGTTGAAGAAGACACGCACGACTTGGCTCAGCGCCGACTTGCGTGCGGTCTTGTCCGACACGCTCGGCGCATAGACGAAACCGCGCTCGGACTGTTCGCGCGCGACAAAGCCCTTTGTCTCCAGCCGCTTCAGCATCGCCCGGATCGCCGAACCCGACAATTCGTCGGCCAGCGCCTCGCCTATCTCGGTCACGGTCGACGCGCCGCGCTCATAGAGAATATCGACGATCTCGCGTTCTCGCGGGGGCAGGCTGGACAACATACGACTCACCTCATGCGCTACATTTGTAGCGTGCTACATTTGTAGCGCATGCTTGGCAAGGGGTTTTATTCGGCTAACACACGAGGACCGGATAGCGGGCTGCTTGGAGTAGGAGACGGCCATCCTCCACCTCCGTCATTCCCGCTTTCGCGGGAATGACGAAATGATGAGACGCTAAACGGCTGCAACCGGCCGTTTTCAAACCACCGTCAGACCAACCTCCCGGCCGACTCCGGTTGCATGCCGCAACCGCAGCCCCTACATATACCACTCAATCAACCGGAGATTTTCGCCATGGACCGCAACCTGACCGCAACGCAGCCCCGCCTTGCCGCCAGGAAAGTTCATGTTCATGCCCCCCCTCTCTCCGTCCATTACGATCTCCAATCTCAGTTGGTCCACGCCTGACGGCCGCGTCGTCCTTTCGGGCCTCGACTTCAATTTCCAGTCCGAACGCACCGGCATCGTCGGGCGCAACGGCGTCGGCAAATCGACGCTGCTGCGCCTGCTGACCGGCGAACTCGCGCCCGCGTCGGGCAGCATCGCGATCGACGGCACCATCGCGATGCTGCGCCAGACCGTGCAGGTCGCCGCACACGAAAGCATCGCCGACCTGTTCGGCGCGCGGGGCGCCCTCGCCCTGCTCCGCAAGGCCGAAGCGGGCGAGGCGAGCGTCGAGGAGATCGGCGACGCCGACTGGACGCTCGAAGCGCGGATCGACGAGGCGCTCGCGGGCGTCGCCCTGCCGCTTCCCGCTGATACTCCGCTCGCGCAGCTATCGGGCGGCCAGCGCACCCGCGCCGCGCTCGCCGGGGCGATGTTCGCCGCGCCCGATTTCCTGCTCCTCGACGAGCCGACGAACAATCTCGACCGCGCGGGCCGCGAAGCCGTACGCGATCTGCTCGCGCGCTGGCGCGGCGGCGCGATCGTCGTTAGCCACGACCGCGAACTGCTCGAGGAAATGGACGCGATCGTCGAACTGACCGACCTCGGAGCGGCGCGCTATGGCGGCGGCTGGAGCGCCTATCGCGAACGCAAGGCTATAGAGCAGGCGGCGGCCGATGCCGAACTCGCGGGCGCCGAAAAGCGCATCGATGCGGCGCAGCGCCAGGCACAGGCTGCAACCGAACGGCAGGACCGCCGCGACTCGCGCGGGAACCGCCAAGCAGCGCGCGGCGGCATGCCAAAAATCCTCCTCGGCGCGATGAAACGCCGGGCCGAAGAAACGCGCGCAGCGGGAAGCCGTCTCGCCGAACGCCAACGCAGCGACGCCGAGGAACAGCTGTCATCGGTGCGCGCCAAAATCGAGATCGTCGAACCGCTATCAGTCGGCCTGCCATCAACCGGCCTGCCCACGTCGCGCACCGTGCTCACGCTTGATCAGATCACGGCTGGCTATACCGAAGGCCAGCCGGTCATCCGGGGCCTATCGCTGACCATCACCGGCCCCGAACGCGTCGCAATCACCGGCCCCAACGGGTCGGGCAAGTCGACGCTGCTCGCGCTGATCGCCGGCACGCTCGTCCCCTGGTCGGGACAGGTCCGCGTCGGCGTCCCCTTTGCGCTCTTCGACCAACGCGTCAGCCTGCTCGACCCCGCGCTGTCGATCGCCGGCAATTTTCTCGCGCTCAATCCCGGAACGACGAACAACCAGTGCCGCGCCGCGCTCGCGCGTTTCCGCTTCCGCGCCGGCGCCGCCGACCGCATCGTCGGGACGCTCAGCGGCGGCCAGATGCTCCGCGCCGGCCTCGCCTGCGTCCTCGGCGCGCCAGAACCACCACAGCTGCTGATCCTCGATGAGCCCGGCAACCATCTCGACATCGACTCGCTCACCGCGGTCGAAACCGGCCTCGCCGCCTATGACGGCGCACTGCTCGTCGTCAGCCACGACACGGCGTTTCTGGACGCGATTGGCATCACGCGAACGGTCGAATTGACCATAGCCTGAGCAGCGAAGGCGAGGCGGCCGGACCGACGCATTTCATGCCGGCGCGCCATCTTTCGGCGCTCTCGCTAACCTTCTTTTAACCAGCGGCCCCCAACACCCGCATATGCCTATTTTCGGACATTTTCTTCCATCGGCGCCCGGCGCCGAAAAACGTTTCGACGCGCGCCGAAAACTCAGCCTTCTCGCCTCGGGTTTACGGCATGACGGCACGGGCCTCGAAGTCCAGATCCACAATATCTCCGGAACGGGCCTGCTGCTCGAAAGCGACATCAAACTGACGGCCGGCGACAGGATCGAGATCGAGCTTCCGCACGCCGGCGACATAACCGCGGTCGTTATCTGGGCGAGCGGACGGCTGTTCGGATGCCAGTTCGAAGGCCCAGTATCGCCCGCAACGCTGAGCGCCGTCGAACTCAAGAGCGCCATCGGCCCGGCCCCCGAACTGACGGACGCCATCGACCCGGCGCCCGAGGTCGACGAAAATCAGGCGGCACCGGTGATCGACGAAGTGTCCGGGGAACCCCGGGAACCCGAGACGTTGCTGGATCTGATCGACCGCAGCCGCGAACAGATCGCGCTCGCCGCCGGCATCAGCGCCGACAAGGTCCGGATCATCGTCGAATTCTAGGCCGCCAGCACCCGCGCCATCAATTTTTCTTCCTTCGCAATCCACGTCGCCATGCTCGGCCGTGACAGGATCGCCTCGCTCCACGCCGCGATCTTCGGGTGCGTCGCCGGATCGATGCACGCGCCGCAGTGGCGGAAATTCATCAGCGGCGATGCCACCGCGAGGTCGGCGAGCGTCAGCCGGTCGCCGACGAGAAACCCCGACGCCGGGATCGCGTTTTCGAGGTAGGCGAGCAGCTTGGGCAATTCCTCGCTCTCCGCCTGCGCCGCGGCCGCCAGATCGCCTTCACGCCCAAGGAATTTCGGCGCGACGATGCGGTTGAAGAACATCTTGCCGCTGCATGCGGCAAACACCGTGTCGCCGAACTCCTCCCACCAGATCACCCGGCCGCGCTCCTGCGGATCGGCGGGAATCAGCGCGGGTTCGGGAAATTTCGCCTCGACATATTGGATGATCGCGCTCGAATCGGCGAGCAGGAAGCCGTCATCGTCCATCGCGGGCATCTTGCCGAGCGGCGAGGCCGCACGAAACCCGGGATCGGGATCGCCGATACCGACGCCCTTCAGCTCGAAATCGATCCTCTTTTCGCCAAGATATGCCAGCAATTTCCGCACGAACGGCGACACCACCGACCCGTAGATAATCATCGCGCTTCTCCCATTCTATATGCGGCATCATAGGCAATGGGTTTTCGTTTGCAACCGGCCAGCGATGGGGCCGAACCGGCACGAAATTTGCTTGCTATCAGCCCCTTCGCGTGAAACATCTGGGCATGGAGGGGGGCGCTGCTACGGCAGCCATCAGGCAGGACAAGATAATGCGCCCTTCAACCTGGGCAGATCGGCTGTTGGCGCTGCTGGTCCGCTTCGTCGGGCTGGTCATCCTGCTTGCGACGATCGTCGCGGCCAGTGCCAGCTTCCTCTATAATCAGGCCGAAGAAGCCGATCAGGCCGAACGCGTCGCCGCGCAGTTCAACATGCGGCTGCGCGACCATGTCGCGATCCTCGAAGGCGTGCGCGCGCTCTACCAATCCGACGCCGCCGCAAGCGGCCCCGGTATCCGTGCCTATCTCGGCGCGCTGCAACCACAGGTCCACGCCCCGGGGATGGAAGGCATCGGCATCGCCGCCGCGATGCGCGCCGGCACGCCGGCCGCGATCGAGACGCGGCTGCACGAAAATTACGGCAGGGATATCAAGGTGTGGCCGGCGACCGACCAGCCCGTCGGCTTTCCCATCATCCTCATCGAACCCTATACGCCGCGCCGCCACCTCGCGCTGGGTTTCGACATGTACAGCGAGCCCGTGCGGCGCGCGGCGATGCGCCGCGCCTGGCAGACCGGGCGCCCGGCCGCGAGCGGCATCGTCCAGCTCGCGCAGGAGCGGGCGGCAAGGGTCAAGCAGCGGGGCTTCCTGATCTACCTCCCCGTTTACGCCCGCGGGTCGGACGCGGGGGTGATGGGCGATGCGGCAACGGCGCGCGGCACCCGGCCGGTCGAGGCATTCGTCTACGCGCCCTTCCGCATCAACGACATGATGAAGGCAGTGCTCGGATCGCAGCTGGGCAAGATCGACGGGCTCGAGATCCGCGCCGGCGCCGGTCCCTCGGCACCGGTCATCTTCCGCCACGGCAAGATGGGCTGGGACGCGCAGGAACAGGTGCTGCGCATCGCCGACCGGCAATGGACGATGCGCATCTCCTACGGCCGCTTCCTCGAGCGGTTGGGGCGCCCGCTCGGCATCTTCATCTTCGGCGTCGCGCTGGCGCTGCTCGCGACCCAGCTTCACCGCGTCCAGCGCCGCCGCATCAACGCATTTCAGGCGCTCGCCGCGCAAAGGGCGCGCCACGCCGAAGACCGCGAACTGATGATCGGCGAGATGGCGCACCGGATGAAAAACGCCTTCGCGCGCATCGGCGCGCTCGCGCGCATTACGCTGCGCGAATCCGAAAGCCTTGCGGATTTCGAGACGAAGTTCGACGGGCGCATGCGCGCGCTCTCGGACGCCAAGCAGATGCTCGTCACCGGCGCGGTCGACAGCGTCGATCTGGGGCGGATCGTCCACCGCGAGCTCGAACTCGCCGGTCGCTCGCCCGAACAGCTCGCCGCGATCACTGGCCCCGACGTCCGCCTCGACGACGAGGGCGCACAGGCGCTGTCGCTCGCGGTCCACGAATTCGTCACCAACAGCATCAAATATGGCGCGCTCGCGGGCGCGGGCGACCTCGCGGTCAGCTGGCACCGCGACGGGGGCGACATCCAGCTCGACTGGGTCGAAAGCAACCTTCCCGAAACCCCGCACATCGACTGCGAAAGCTTCGGCACCCAGTTCATCCGCACCCTGATCGAACGCCAGCTCAAGGGCAGCTGGCAGCGCACGGCGGTTGACAACCGCCTCTCCATCGTCATTCGCTGGCCGGACAATGTCCCGAACGACTGATGACCGCTGGCAGATCTGGATCGACCGCGGCGGCACCTTCACCGATGTCGTCGCGCGCAGCCCCGACGGCGCCGTCGTCACGACCAAATATCTTTCCGAAGACCCCGCACGCCCCGGCGACGCCGCGGTCAATGCGATCCGCGACCTGACCGGCGCGGGCGCCGGCGCGCTCCCGCCGCTCGCGATCCGCATGGGCAGCACCGTCGCAACCAACGCGCTCCTCGAACGCAAGGGCGAACCGACCTTGCTCGCGATCACGCGCGGCTTCCGCGACGCGCTGACGATCGGCTATCAGGACCGCCCGGAGCTTTTCGCGCGGCGGCTCGACCGCATCGCTCCGCCCCATGCCGCGGTCGCCGAAATCAGCGAACGCGTCGGTCCCGGCGGCGGGGTTCTGACCCCGCTCGACGAGGAGCAGGCCCGCGCCGCACTGCAAGCCGCGCGCGAGCGGGGCCTCACCAGCATCGCGATCGTGCTGATGCACGGCTACCGCTATCCGGCACACGAACAGCGGCTCGCCGACATCGCCCGCGAGCTCGGCTTCACCCAGATCTCGACGAGCCACGACGTCAGCGCGCTGATCAAGCTGATCGGCCGCGGCGACACGACGCTCGCCGACGCCTATCTCTCGCCCGTCCTCCACCATTATGTCCGGCAATTCGTCGCGCAGCTTGGAGAGGGCGCCGACCCGCAGTTCATGAAAAGCTCGGGCGGCCTCGCCGCCGCGTCGGCCTTCCACGGCCGCGACGCGATCCTTTCGGGGCCCGCGGGCGGCATCGTCGGCATGGTTGGCAGCGCCGCGCCCTTGGGCAAAACCCGCCTCATCGGCTTCGACATGGGTGGCACTTCGACCGACGTCAGCCATTATGCGGGGCGATTGGAGCGCGACAACGAGACGATCGTCGCGGGCACGCGTATTCGCGCCCCGATGCTGCGCATCCATACGGTGGCGGCAGGCGGCGGATCGATCTGCCGCTGGGACGGCGCGCGCCTCCTCGTCGGTCCCGAAAGCGCGGGCGCGAACCCCGGCCCCGCCGCCTATGGCCGCGGTGGGCCGCTGACGGTGACCGACTGCAACGTCCTGCTCGGCAAGATCCAGCCCGACCATTTCCCCAAGCTCTTCGGCCCGAACGGCGACCAGCCGCTCGACCGCGATGTCGTGGTGGAGAAATTCGCCGCGATGGCCGCCGAGGTCGGAGGCATTACCCCCGAAGCCCTCGCCGAAGGTCTGCTCGCCATCGCGGTCCAGCAAATGGTGAACGCGATCAAGCGCATCACCATCGCGCGCGGCCACGACGTGACGCAAGGCTACAGCCTCGTCGGTTTCGGCGGCGCTGCGGGGCAACATGTCTGCCTCGTCGCCGACGCGCTCGGCGTCGACGAGATATTGCTCCATCCGCTCGCAGGGGTGCTCTCGGCCTTTGGCATGGGCCTCGCCAAACCATCGGCGATCCGCGAGCGCACGCTCGCGCTCATACTCGACGAGGATTGCGCCGCAACGCTCGCCGTGACCGAAACCGAGCTGTCGGATCAAGCCCGCACCGATCTCGCCCCCGATGCCGCGACGACGCGCGAAACCCTGCTCTTCGTCCGCCTCGCCGACAGCGACAACGCGATCGAACTCCCGCTCGGCCCGCCCGCCGACATGGCACAAGCCTTCGCCGCCGCGTTCCGCCAGCGCTTCGGTTACGCCCCGCACGCCAACCTCGTCGTCGACCGCATCCGCGTCGAACTGACCGAGGCGGGCGACGCGCCCGCGGCCCTGTCCTTGCCCGCGCCGACCACCGAAACCGAACCCGAAATCGTCACCGCATGGCTCGCGGGCGCCGAGCATCGGGTCCCGCTCCACCAGCGCGGCGCCCTCGCCCCCGGCCGCACCATCGCCGGCCCCGCAATCATCATAGACGCGCTTTCGACGACGATCGTCGAGCCCGGCTGGCGCGCCGAGGTCCAAAGCGAAGGCACATTGCTCCTCGCCCGTACGCGAGCGACCGGAATGCAAATCGTCTCGCGCGAAGACCTGACCACCCCCGATCCGATCCGCCTCGAAATCTTCAACAGCCTGTTCATGGCAATCGCCGAGGAAATGGGCGGCGCGCTTCAGCACAGCGCCTCGTCGATCAACATCCGCGAGCGGCTCGATTTCTCCTGCGCGATCTTCGACGGCGACGGCCGCCTCGTCGCAAACGCCCCGCACATGCCGGTACATCTCGGCTCGATGGGCGAGAGCGTCCGCACCATCCTGCGCCAGCGTACCCACGATGGCCGCGGCATCAGGCGCGGCGACGCCTACGCCCTCAACGCCCCCTATGACGGCGGCACCCACCTCCCCGACATCACCGTCATCATGCCGGTGTTCGTGGAGGGCAACGAACCGAGTTTCTTCGTCGCCGCGCGAGGCCACCACGCCGACCTCGGCGGTATCGCCCCCGGCTCGATGCCGCCTGATAGCCGCAGCATCGACGACGAAGGCATTCTCTTCGACAATATGCTGATCGTTGACGACGGGAATTTCCGCGACGCCGCGGTCGCATCGCACCTCCTCGACAGCCCGTGGCCCGCGCGCAACCCCGCACTCAACATCGCCGACCTCAAGGCGCAAGTCGCCGCCTGCCAGCGCGGGGCGAGCGCGCTCGCCGACCTCTCCGCCGCGCACAGCACCACCACCGTCGCCGCCTATATGACGCATGGGCAAGCGCAGGCCGAAGCCGCCGTGCGCCAACTGATCGCACGTCTCGACGACGGCGCATTCCGCTACGCAATGGACAATGGCGCCGAGGTTGCGGTCGCGGTGACGGTCGACCGCGCGGCGCGCCACGTAACGATCGACTTCACCGGGTCCTCCGCGACGCTTCCCGACAATTTCAACGCGCCGATGCCCGTCGTCCGCGCCGCGGTCCTCTATGTCCTGCGCACGATGCTCGACGATCCGATCCCGATGAACGAGGGCTGCCTTGCCCCTGTCACGCTGATCGTTCCCGACAATTCGATGCTGTCCCCAACCTATCCCGCCGCGGTCGTCGCGGGCAATGTCGAGACGAGCCAGGTCATCACCGACGCGCTGTTCGCCGCCTTCGGCGCGATGGCCCCCGCGCAGGGGACGATGAACAACTTCACCTTCGGCAATGAAGCGCACCAATATTACGAGACGATCGCGGGCGGCTCGGGCGCCGGCCCCGGCTTCGACGGCACCAGCGTTATCCAGACGCATATGACCAACAGCCGGATGACCGACCCCGAGGTCATGGAAACGCGCTTCCCCGTGATCGTCGAGGAATTTTCGATCCGCAAAGGCTCGGGCGGTGCGGGCCAATGGCACGGCGGCGACGGCGCCACCCGCCGCATCCGCTTCCGCGAGCCGATGGCGGCGAACATCCTTGCCAACCGCCGACAGATCGCGCCCTCGGGCCTCGCGGGCGGTGCCGACGCCGCACCGGGGCGCAACTGGGTCGAACGCGCCGACGGCCGGATCGAGATGCTGGCCGCGACGGGCAGCGCAGACCTCGCCGCAGGCGACGCCTTCGTGATCGAAACGCCCGGCGGCGGTGGATACGGGAAATCAGGGGAGAGATAATTTGGCGACAGCGCGGTCTACCCCACGCGGGGATGACGGGATGAAGGGAAACCAACCATGCTCGTGCTGATCGGCATCCTGATCATCATCGCGGGCTTCCTGCTCCGCTTCAATCCGCTGCTCGTGATCATGGCCTCCGCGCTCGCGACCGGCCTCGCTTCGGGGCTCGACATCGCCGCGATCATCGGCGCCTTCGGCAAGGCGTTCAACGACACGCGTTATGTCTCGATCGTCTGGATCGTGCTCCCCGTCATCGGCCTGCTCGAAGCCTATGGGCTGCAACAACACGCCCGCACGCTGATCGGCCGGATGAAGGGTGCGACGCTCGGCCGCCTCCTCACCTCCTATCTGCTGCTCCGCCAGGCGATGGCTGCGGTCGGCCTCACCTCGGTTGCGGGGCATCCGCAGACGGTGCGCCCGCTCGTCGCCCCGATGGCCGAGGCGGCCGCCGAGGCACAGAATGCCGCGCTCAGCGACAACCAGCGTGAGGAGATCAAGGCCTACTCCGCCGCGACCGACAATGTCGGCCTCTTCTTCGGCGAGGATATCTTCCTCGCGATCGGCTCGATCCTGCTGATGAAGGGTCTGCTCGAAGGCTATGGCTATGTCATCGAGCCGTTGCACTTTTCGCTCTGGGCGATCCCGACCGCGATCGCCGCCTTCCTGATCCACGGACTGCGCCTCCGCCGCCTCGAAAAACGCATGATGAAACCGGAGGCGAGCGCATGATCACGCTCGGCTTCGTCTATGTCCTCGCGGGGCTCACCTTCGCGCTCTTCGCCGCGCTTGGCGTCGCCGACCGCAGCAACCCAAAGCGTTTCGGCAACGCAGCTTTCTGGGGGTTGCTCGCGCTCTCGATGCTCGGCGGGGACTGGCTCGGCGACTTCGGCAACGGCCTGCTCGTCCTCGCGCTCGTCGCGATCGCGGGCACCGGCCAGATCGGCCGTGCGCCCGGCGGCGAGGTTCCCGCCGAAATTCAGGCCGAACGCGCCGAACGCCACGGCCCCTTCCTGCTCCTCGTCGCGCTGATCATCCCCGCGGTCGCGCTCGCGGGCACTTTCCTCTTCAAATGGGTCCCCGGCCTCGCCGACCCCAAGCAGGCGACGCTCATCTCGCTCGCGCTGGGCGTCCTGATCGCGCTCGCCGTCGGCATGGCCCGCCTCAAGCCCCCGCTTCTACTGCCCGCTCAGCAGGGGCGCCGCTTGCTCGACGCGGTCGGCTGGGCCGCGATCCTGCCGCAGATGCTCGCCAGCCTCGGTGCGGTCTTCGCACTCGCGGGCGTCGGCGAGGTCGTCGGCGACCTCATCGGCGCCGCGATCCCGCATGGCAGCCTGTTCGGCGCGGTGCTCGCCTATGGCCTCGGCATGGCCTTTTTCACGATGGTGATGGGCAACGCCTTCGCCGCCTTCCCGGTGATGCTCGCCGCGATCGGCATGCCCTTGCTCATCATGCAATATGAAGGCGACCCCGCGGTCGTCGCGGCGATCGGCATGCTCGCGGGCTTCTGCGGCACGCTGATGACCCCGATGGCCGCGAACTTCAACCTCGTCCCCGCCGCCTTGCTCGAACTCAAAAACCCCTATGGCGTGATCAAGGCGCAGATCGGCACCGCGCTGCCGTTGCTCGCGGTGAACATCATCTTCATCTGGCTTTTCGCGTTCTAGCGCCCACCCCGAATTCCATTCGTGTCGAGCGAAGTCGAGACACCCCGGGGAGCGCATGACCGATGGGCATCTCGACTTCGCTCGATGCGAACGAATAAGGTAAGTTCATGCACCTCACCCCCGACCACGCCACCCGCTTCGCCACCGCGACCCTGTCGCACCTCGGCCGCGAATATCCGTACAAGATGGACCTCGTGCTGAACGGTCCCGAGGACGCAAAACCCCCGCGCGAGCATCATCCGATCTTCCACGGCAGCTTCGACTGGCACAGCTGCGTCCACGGCTGGTGGCAGATCCTCCGCCTCGCGCGCCGCTTCCCCGATCTCCCTATCAGTGCCGACATCCGCGCCCGCGCTGACGCGAGGCTCGTCCCCGAAAAGGTCGCGGGCGAGCTTGCGTTCCTGAGCCGCCCGATGTCGGCGGGGTTCGAACGCCCCTATGGCTGGGCGTGGCTCCTCGCGCTCCACGCCGAGGCCGAGCGACACGACGCCCCCTGGGCCGCAGCGCTCGACCCCTTGGCCGCCGCCTTTGCCACGCGCTTCCACGCCTTCCTGCCCAAGCTCACCTATCCGCTGCGCGTCGGCACCCATTTCAACATCAGTTTCGCACTGCTCCTCGCCCGCCACTGGGCCGAAACCCGCGACCCAGTTCTCGTCACCCTCATCGACACCCGCGCCCGCGACTGGTTCACCGGCGACCGCGACTGCCAGGCGTGGGAACCCGGCGGCGACGAATTCCTCTCCTCGGCGCTCACCGAGGCGCATCTGATGGCGGTCGTCCTCGGCGGCGATTTCATCGGTTGGTTCGACGCCTTCCTCCCGCGCGCGGCGCACGAACAGCCCGCTACCCTCTTCACTCCCGCCACCGTCTCCGACCGCAGCGACGGCAAGATCGCGCATCTCGACGGGCTCAATCTCAGCCGCGCGTGGAGCTGGCGCGCGATCGCCGCCGCACTCGGCCCGGCCCACCCTGTCGCGCCCGTCGCCGAAGCCGCGGCGCAGCGCCATCTCGCCGCCGCGCTCCCGCACGTCACCGGCGACTATATGGGCGAACATTGGCTCGCGAGCTTCGCGCTCCTTGCCCTCGACGGCCTTTAGGCCGTCGTTCCGGAAAGAAGCGAACGGCCTCGCCGATTGACAAGCCCCGCCCTCGCGGCGAGAGACGGCGCAAGGGGGAGAAGCCTGAGGTGAACGGAAAGATGCTGCGTCCCACATCGTTCGACGTCGCCGAGCGCGCCGGCGTGTCGCAATCGACCGTTTCGCGTGCGCTCCGCAACAGCCCCGGCGTCAACGCCGAAACGCGTGCACGCGTCTCCGCTGCGGCGCGTGAGCTCGGCTATGTCGTCGACCGCCACGCCTCGTCGCTCCGCCTCAAGAGCAGCGAAACGATCGCGCTCGTCACCATCTGCCGCCCCGGCGAGGATCGCAGCGCGATCAACCCCTTTTATTTCGCGCTGCTCGGCAGCATCGCCGCCGCGACCTCTGCGCGCGGGTTCAACCTGCTCGTCTCGTTCCAGGAAAATCCCGACAATTTCCGCGCCGACTTCGTCGCCTCGGGGCTTGCCGACGCGATGATCGTCATCGGCACGACCAGCAACCGTCCGGCATGGGACTATTTCGCGCAGGCGCAAGCGTCTGGGCTCGACTTCGTCTGCTGGGGCAGCCCCGGCAGCCCGTTCCACTGGATGCGCAGCGAGAATGATCTCGGCGGCCAGCTCGCGGCCGAACATTTCATCAAGACCGGCCGCCGCCACATCGCCTTTGTCGGGCCGCAGCAATCGCCGCAGCGCCAGTTCGACGAACGCCGCGACGGCTTTTCGGCCGCGCTCGCGGCGCACGGCCTGACCGCAGTCGTCGCCGAACCGCCCGCCGCCGCCGACCGCCACGCGCAGGGCGTCGCCGCCGTGCAGGCGCTGCTCGAAGCGCACCCCGACACCGATGCGATCTTCGCCGCCAGCGACATGCTCGCGCTCGGCGTGCTGCAGGGGCTGAAGGACGCCGGGCGCCGCGTTCCCGAGGATGTCGCGCTGATCGGTTTCGACGGCATCCGTGCCGGCACCCTCGCCGACCCCGCGCTCACGACGCTCGAGCCCGACCTCGACGCCGCGGGCGAGGCGCTCGTCGCGATGGCGCTCGAGGATGACGAACGCACGCGCAGCGGCACCCGCATCCCTGTCCATCTCGTGGTGCGCGGGACCGCCTGACCCCCGGCTCCTTGGCGCGTTACCGTGACTTAACTCCCCGAAAAGTAACGGCTCGTTATCTATGCACTGCTACCATGGGGTGGGGGCAGAAAGCGGTAGTGTGAACGGACAATTTTTCATTTCGCTGCTCAATCCGGGCATCGGCCTGTTGTTCGCGATCGCCTTTTTCCTGCTCTGGCTGAACCGCCGCGAACGCTATGTCGCCTATGCGGCGGGCGCCTATACCGCAACGGCGATCGCCTTCCTGATTCAGGACGTCGGCCCGGTGCTGCCGATGGAATTGCAGCGCCTGCCCGCCAATTTCGGTTTCCTCGCCACCGGCGTCCTGTTCGCCGCCGCGATCATCAAGCGGTACGGCCTGCCGATCCCCTGGCGCGCGATGGCGGTAACGACCGCGATCTCGATCTCCGTCTTCACCTGGTTCCTGCTCGTCCAGCCGAGCATCGCCGCACGCATCCTGTCGATCAGCATCGGCGCCGGCCTCATCGCCGCGATGATCGTCAAATCGCTCTGGCCGATCGAAAAGCCTTACCTCATCGACCGCGTGCTGTTCTGGGTCGCCGCGATCTCGGCGCTCAACCTCATCATCCGCCCCGTCATATTGCTCTCGCTCGTCGGCGGCTTCGACAATTATGTCGGGTTCCAGCAGTCGGTATATTGGACCACCGTCCAGTTCAGCCAGGCGATGGTGTCGGTCGTCGCGGCGATCAGCCTGATGGTCGCGGTCGCGATCGACCAGATCGCCGAGCTCCGCCGCCAGGCCGACGACGATAATCTGTCGGGCCTGCTCAACCGTCGCGGATTCGAGGCGCAGGCGGGCGCGGCGCTCCGCCGCTGCATCGACGAGCATGCCCCCGTCGCGCTGATGATCGCCGACCTCGACCATTTCAAACGGGTCAACGACAATCACGGCCACGCGGTCGGCGACGCGATCATCGCCGCGTTCGGCGCGCATGTCCGCGCCATCGGCCCCACCGACATGATCGCGGGCCGCATCGGCGGCGAGGAATTCGCGCTGCTCGTCCCCGGCGCGAGCATCGAGACGGCGCGCCAGCTCGCCGAGGCGGTCCGCGTCGGGCTGCAGGCCGCGTGCGCCGACCGCATCCCGGCAAAGCTCTGCCCGACGACCAGCATCGGCCTCGCGATCGGCGCTCCCGGCACGACGCTCTCGGCCTTGATGCAGGAGGCCGACCAGGCGCTCTACGAAGCCAAACGCACGGGACGCAACCGCGTCCGCACTTTCACCCCCAAGCCGGTGCGTCTCGCCGCGGGCGGAAGCTAAGCCGCCGGGCTATTTCCGGGGCTTCACCGCCACCACCTTGATCTCGACCACCGCGGTCGGCTCATACAGCCGCGACACGCCGATCACGGTCCACGCCGGAAAGGGAGCCTTCACATAGCGGTTCTTCACCGCCGCAAATCCATCGATATGCGCGGCGAGGTCGGTGTGAAAGGTCGTGATGTCGACGACATCGTCCCAGCTCGCCCCCGCGCGCGCCAGCGTCGCGGCGATCCCCTTGAAGGCGCGATCATATCCGGCCGCGAGGTCGGTCTCGCCCTTTGCCATTCCCGCGACCACGCCCGACAGATAAATGGTATCGCCCGCGATCACTGCATCGGCATAGCCCACCGCTTCCTGAAATGCGCGTCCCTGGGGGTGCTCGGACATGAGCACCTTGTCCGTCTCGCGCGCCGCCGCTGGCGCGGCGACCAGCCCCGCCGCCATCGCCGCCATCATCATCCTTCGCATGCACCGCACCCCCATTTCCAGCCCGTGGCACCGCGAGCCTGACAGCGGGCAGCCGCGATGGCTAGCCCCTAACGCCGGGCACGTATCACTCGCTGGGAACCCTCGCCTTGGTAAAACGTAGGTCTCCTATCCAGATAGGGACGGAGATTTATCGGTGAATATTCTGCATGTTACTTTCCTCGCCGTGACCGGAATCGCGCTCGCGGGCTGCGACGTCAGCGAGACGCCGTCGACCCCGGACACGGCGGCGGCGCCCGAGTTGGGCGTCACGCGCGAAACGGTCACCGCGCCGCAGGACGAAGCCCCCGTCGCGCGCATGCCCGCGCAGACCGCGATCCAGAGCCAGCCGGGGCCTGACGGATCGCAGGTCGACTTGATGAAGGTCGCGGTGACCGGCGACATATTGACCGTGACGCTGCGCTGCTCGAGCGACGAGAAGATCAACAGCGAATCTTTCGACGTGCAAAAGATCAGCGTGATCGACGATGCGACCTCGCAGCGGCTGGGCGTGCTCAAGGACAACGCCGGCGAGTGGATGGCGTCGAACGTCGGCGGAAACAGCCTGAACACCGAATGCGAGATCAAGCCCGGCGTGATCTGGGCCAAATTCCCCGCGCCGCCCGCGACCAGCAAGACCGTGTCGATCAACCTCCCGAAAGTCGGCCCGTTCGACGGGATACCGGTTACGCGATGATGCGGCTTGCCTCGCTGTCGATCGGCGCCGCGCTGCTCGCCGCCTGTTCGCCGGGCGGGCGCGACGATGCCCCTGCCAGCGATGCGGCCAAGGATGCGGTTACGGCGGCCGGGACGACCTCCGCCGCCGCCGACACACCGCCCGCCGTCGGAGACGACCCGGGAAGCGCGATGACGGGAACGGTCAGCGACCTGAAAGGCGACGTCAGCGGGCTGAACATTCGCGTCACCGACACCGGCACGATCGTCGACCTGCCCGCCGACGCGCTGTTCGAATTCGACAAGGCCGATCTGACTCCCGGCGCAGAGACCGAGTTACAAAAGGCGGCCGAACTGATCCGCAAGGCGCCGCCGGGCGCCATCGAAGTGATCGGCCATAGCGACGCCAAGGGCGACGACGGCTATAACCTGCGCCTGTCCGAAAAGCGGGCGCAGACCGTCGCCGACTGGTTCGCGAGCCAGGTCGGGGTGCGCCAACGCACGTTCGGCGTGTCGGGCAAGGGCGAAACCGACCCGATCGCGGCAAATCAAACCGCCGATGGCAAGGATGACGCCGCGGGCCGCGCCCGGAATCGCCGCGTCGAGGTGGTCCTGCCGCGATAGCCGCCGCCCACCCCCTTGCATTTCCCCACCCTCGGCGTAAGGCGGCGCCAACATAAACCCGCGCGTGCGACTCCCGTTGGCCCCGCTCTCCCGCTTTGCCATCGGACAGTCATTCCCCGCCGCGCCAACATGGGGACTGCAATCCTATGACAACCACGGGCAACGACACGCTTGGAACCCGCTCGACGCTGAGCGTCGGCGGCAAGAATTACGCCTATTATTCGCTCGACAAGGCCGCGGCGCAGCTCGGCGACGTATCGCGGCTGCCCTTCTCGATGAAGGTGCTGCTCGAAAACCTGCTGCGTTTCGAGGATGGCGGCTTCACCGTGTCGACCGATGACGTGAAGGCGATCGTCGATTGGCAGAAGGACCCGCATTCGAACCAGGAAATCCAGTATCGCCCGGCGCGCGTGCTGCTGCAGGATTTCACCGGCGTTCCCTGCGTCGTCGACCTCGCCGCGATGCGCGATGCGATCGCGACGCTCGGCGGCGACACGACCAAGATCAACCCGCTCGTCCCCGTCCACCTCGTCATCGACCACAGTGTGATGGTCGACGAATTCGGTCACCCGAAGGCGTTCGAGCAGAATGTCGAGATCGAATATTATCGCAACGGCGAGCGTTACGACTTCCTGAAATGGGGATCGAAGAGCCTGTCGAACTTCAAGGCGGTCCCCCCGGGCACCGGCATCTGCCACCAGGTCAACCTCGAGCATATCGCGCAGGCGGTGTGGTCGAGCGAGGATGCGTCGGGTGAAACCGTCGCCTATCCCGACACCTGCGTCGGCACCGACAGCCACACGACGATGATCAACGGGCTCGGCGTGCTCGGCTGGGGCGTCGGCGGGATCGAGGCCGAGGCCGCGATGCTCGGCCAGCCCGTGTCGATGCTGATCCCCGAAGTCGTCGGATTCAAGTTCACCGGCAAGCTGACGGAAGGCGTCACCGCGACCGACCTCGTGCTCACCGCGACGCAGATGCTGCGCGCCAAGGGCGTCGTCGGCCGCTTCGTCGAATATTTCGGCCCCGGACTCGCCTCGCTGAGCCTTGCCGACCGCGCGACGCTCGCCAATATGGCGCCCGAATATGGCGCGACCTGCGGCTTCTTCGGCGTCGACGACAAGACGCTCGATTATATGCGCCTGACCGGCCGCAGCGACGAGAATATCGCGCTGGTCGAAGCCTATGCCAAGGCGCAGGGGCTGTGGATCGTCGAAGGCGCCGCCGACCCGATCTTCACCGACACGCTCGAACTCGACCTCGGCAGCGTCGTGCCATCGCTCGCGGGGCCGAAGCGTCCACAGGACCGCGTCTCGCTTCCCGACGTCGACGATGTATTCAACGCCGACATGGCGAAGGTCTATAACAAGACGCAGGCGCGCGTTCCGGTCGAGGGCAAGGATTTCGACATCGGCGACGGTGACGTCACCATCGCCGCGATCACCAGCTGCACCAACACCTCGAACCCCGGCGTGCTCGTCGCCGCGGGGCTCGTCGCGAAGAAAGCCGACGCCTTTGGCCTCAAGCCCAAGCCGTGGGTCAAGACCAGCCTCGCACCGGGGTCGCAGGTCGTCACCGACTATCTGGTCAAGGCCGGGCTGCAGAAGCATCTCGACAACATCGGCTTCAACCTCGTCGGCTATGGCTGCACGACATGCATCGGCAACTCGGGGCCGCTCGCCGAGCCGATCAGCAAGGCGATCAACGAGAATGGTCTCGTCGCCGCGGCGGTTATCTCGGGCAACCGCAACTTCGAAGGCCGCGTGTCGCCCGACGTGCGCGCGAACTTCCTCGCCTCGCCGCCGCTGGTGGTGGCGTACGCGCTGAAGGGCACGGTGATCGAGGATTTCACCACCACCCCGATCGGACAGGACCAGCAGGGCAAGGACGTGTTCCTCGCCGACATCTGGCCGACCAATCTCGAAGTCGCCGATGCGGTGGCGGGCGCGGTCGACCGCGACATGTTCGTCGCGCGCTATGCGCATGTCTATAAGGGCGACGAGCATTGGCAGAAGATCGAGGTCGAAGGCTCGGACACCTACCAGTGGCGCGCCGGATCGACCTATGTCGCCAACCCGCCCTATTTCGAGGGCATGACGATGACCCCGGCGCCGGTGAAAGACATCATCGACGCCAAGCCGCTCGCGATCCTCGGCGACAGCATCACGACCGACCACATCTCGCCCGCGGGTTCGATCAAGGCGGACAGCCCGGCCGGCAAGTGGCTGATGGAACATCAGGTCAGCAAGGCCGACTTCAACAGCTACGGCGCCCGCCGCGGCCACCACGACGTGATGATGCGCGGCACCTTCGCCAACATCCGCATCAAGAATGAAATGGTCCCCGGCATCGAGGGCGGCATGTCGCGCTACGGCGCCGAAGTCATGCCGATCTATGACGCCGCGATGCGCCACAAGGCCGACGGCACCCCGCTCGTCGTGATCGCGGGCAAGGAATATGGTACCGGCTCGTCGCGCGACTGGGCGGCGAAGGGCACCAACCTGCTCGGCGTCCGCGCCGTGATCGTCGAGAGCTTCGAGCGTATTCACCGCTCGAACCTCGTCGGCATGGGCGTGCTGCCGCTGCAGTTCCTCGAAGGCCAGAGCCGCGAGACGCTGGGCCTGACCGGCGACGACCAGTTCACCATCACCGGCGTCGCGGATTTGAAGCCGCGCCAGACTGTCACCGTGAACGTCACCCGCGCTGACGGCTCGACCTTCAGCTTCGACACGCTCTGCCGCATCGATACGGCAAACGAGGTCGAATATTATATGAACGGCGGCATCCTGCATTATGTGCTGCGCAAGCTTGCGGCCTGACGCCGCATACAGCCGATGCTAAAAGCGCCCGCCCCCTCACCGGGGCGGGCGTTTTCATTTGGAGAGGAAGCGCATGAGCGCGGAAGTCATCATCATCGAAATCATCGGCTGGGCCGCCGCCGCAATCATCCTCGCCGCCTATATCCTGCTGTCGCTCGGCAGGCTCGAGGGGCGCAGCTATCTCTATCAGTGGATGAACGTCGTCGGCGCGGGCGGCTTCATCGTCAATTCGGGTTATAATGGCGCGATCCCGTCGGCGGTCCTCAATGTCATCTGGGCCGCGATGGGGCTGTTCACCCTTTGGAGCGTCTGGCGCGCCCGGCAAGCGGCGCGCGCCATCACTCCTTAGGGCTTGGCCGCCCCGGCATTCCACGCCGCAACCTTCGCGCGCGTATCGGACAGCATCTTGTCGAGCGCCGCACGATCCTGAACGACCCCGCGCATCACCACCGTGTCGATGGCGCGCGTCGCGGCGATATCCTCGAGCGGATTCTTCGTCAGCAGCACAAGATCGGCCGCCATGCCCGGCTTCACCGCGCCGTAGCGATCGAGCTGCCCGAACCACGCCGGACCCGCGCGCGTTGCCGACGCGAGCGCCTGCGCTGCGGTCAGCCCCTTCTGCTGGAACAGTTCGATCTCGTCGTGCAGACCAAAGCCCGGATAATTATAGCTGTTGAGGAAACCCGCGTCGGTCCCCGCGATGACCGGTACGCCCGCTTCGGCGAGCATCGGCAGGATCGTCGCGACATCCTCGATCTGCTTGTGCCGCGTCGCGATGGCCGCGGCGTCGGCCTTCGCCGCGCGCTCGATGCGCCAGTCATAGGTCTTGCGCAACTTCGGCCCGATATAGGCGAGTCCCGCATCCTTCGAATGATCGTCGCGGTCGAGATAGGCGATGATGCGGCTGCCGTTCAGCGTCGGCGTAACGAATACGCCCTTCGCGGCAAAGCGTCGGTATGCGGCCATCGCGGTGTCGCGGTCGAACCCCGCATCGAGGCGACGGTTCGCTTCGGCGCGATCGATGCGCTTCGCGGCGAAATCGGCGGCGATCGCGGCTTCGTCCTTCGCCCCGGCGTTATAGGCATAATCGAGATGCTCGATCGAGCTGATCCCGGCGTCGACGGCCTGATCGACCGTCAGCGCCATCGGGATATGCCCCGATGTGCGCAGCCCAAGCGCCTTGGCCTTGGTCAGCGCATAGAGGAACAGCTCGGGCTTCAGCGTGCTGTCGGTGATCTTGACGAAATCGACCTTGTCGCGCGTTTTGAGGCGATCGAGCGCGGCGTCGACATCGGCGGTGCTGCCGACCTCGATCGTACCCTTCCACACCGGCGCGATTCCCTCGATCTTCGCGCCCGAGGTCAAGAGGCGCGGGCCGAACAGGCCGCCCGCCGCGATCTCGCCGCGCCACGCGAGCACCTGCTCGGGCAGATCCCCCGAACAGTCGCGAATCGTCGTGATCCCGTTCGCGACATAGAGCGGCAGCAGCGCCTTATTCTCTTCGATCAGCTCGGGCCCGCCGCCGAAATGGACGTGCATGTCCCACAGCCCGGGGATCAGATAGCGCCCCTTGCCCTCGACCGTTCGCGCCGCGCGCCAATCCTTCGCGATCACCGCATCGGCGCCGACCGCGACGATATCGCCGCCCTTCAGCACCACCGCCTGCCCGGCGATCGTTTTCGCTGCCTCGACATCGACGATCGTCGCATGACGGATGATGACATCGCCATGCTTCTGTGCGGCAGCCGCAGGGGTGGCCGATGCGAAGAGTAACGATGCGAGCGCGACGAGCAAATTATTCATGATGCGGCCTTTCCGAGCAGGAAAGCAGCTTAACTCTGCCACCGCCCATGCAACAAGCCCGATGACCGCAAGCGTCGAAATCAGCGACATTCGCGGCCACCGGCGGACGTCATCGAAAACTCGCAATATCCTCGAGCGCCTTCTTCTCCTTGGCGTGAAGCGGCACCGTCGCATTGGCCGCGGGATGGCCGACGACGAGCAGGATATAGGGCTTTTCATAGTCGGGCCGGCCGAGCGCATCGTTGAGAAACGCCATCGGGTTGGGCGTGTGGGTCAGCGTCGCGAGCCCCGCATGATGAAGCGCCGCGATCAGGAAACCCGCCGCGATGTTTACCGATTCGGGAACATAGTAATTTTTGCGCAGCGTGCCCTCATGCGGCCCCTTGCGCTGACCAAAGATCGCGATCAGCCACGGCGCATCTTCCAAAAAGGGCTTGTTCGGATCGGTGCCGATCGGCTCCAATGCCGCAAGCCATTCGGCGCTGGCGCGTCCGGCGTAAAATTCGCGCTCCTCCTCTTCGGCCGCGGCACGAATCCGCGTCTTGAGCGCAGGATCGCCGACGACCGCGAAATGCCATGGCTGATGGTTCGCGCCGCTGGGCGCCGTCCCGGCAGCGCGAATACAGGTTTCGATGATGTCGCGCGGCACCGGGGTTGTCGCAAAATCGCGCACCGTGTGCCGACGGCTGATCTCGGCGTAAAATTCTTCGGCGCGTGCGCGCATATCCGTATCGGTGAAACTCATGCGGTCAGGCAGCGGAATCGCGGTGTAGGGCATTTCGGCATCCTTTCGCTTGTCGAATATTATCAGTTTAAATTGTCTGTCAAACTGATATTCTCAGGACGATCGCGACGGTTTATGGCGAGCGCATGGGAGCAACGGAAATCTCGCGATTCGCAACGAAGTCGGCGGTTGAAACCGTCGCCGACGACATCCTCGACCTGATGCGCCAGGGTCAGATCGCGCCTGGCCAGCGGCTGGTCGAGGCGGACATCGCCGCGCGTTTCGATGTCGCGCGAACAACCGTCCGCGAAGCGTTGCAACGGCTCGAAGCGAAAGGATTTCTGTCGCAGGAACGGCACCGCGGCTTTATCGTCCGCCCGCTGTCACGGGCACGGCTACGCGAGATATATGATGTTCGTGCCGCGCTCGATGCGATGGCGGCGCAGCACGCCGCACCGGCGATTGCGCGCGATCCCGCCGCGCTCGATGCGCTCGACACCCTGATCGCGGCGATGGACTCGGCGCGAGCGGCGGGCGACATGGCCGCCTTCACACAGCTCAACGCACGCTTTCATCATCTGATCCGCGAACGCGCCGACAACCGAACCCTCGTCACCATCCTCGAACAGCTCGACCAGTCGGTTTATCATATGCAGTTCCGGCTGCTCGTCGAACGCGCCGGCGTTTTCGCCAGCCAGGATGACCATCAAAGACTTTATGGCGCCCTTCGCCTGGGCGACGGCGACACTGCGGCGCGCGAAGCCGCCGACCATGCCCATCGCGCATTGGCCGAGCTGCTCAAGCTTCCCGACGTGCTGTTCTGCAAGGATTGAAACGCCCACCCCTGCCCGACTCTCGCCAGACCAATTTCGTTGACGAATGTCACAAACTGGTGGGCGCTGACGGGCTCGAACCGCCGACCCTCTCGGTGTAAACGAGATGCTCTACCAACTGAGCTAAGCGCCCCCAGATGTCGCCATAAGCGGGAAGCGCGCCCCTGCCATAAGCGGCGACCGCTGGCAAGCGATGCCTCGCGATCGTCAGAGCCAGCCGATATTTTTGAACCGCCAAAACAGTAGTGCGCAGATCACGGCGATCGTGCCGACGACCATCGGATAACCAAAGGTCCAGCCGAGTTCGGGCATATGTTCGAAATTCATGCCATAGATGCCGGCAATCGCGGTCGGCACCGCCAGGATCGCGGCCCAGGCTGCGAGCTGGCGCGTGATGACGCCCTGGCGCTGCTGTTCGAGCATGCCGTTGGTTTCGATCACCGACGCCGCAATATCGCGCAGCCCGGTCAGGCGGAACTCGGCGCGCTGCACATGGTCCCAGATGTCGCGGTAGAACGGACGCACCGCCGGATCGACATTGGGGAGATCATCGTCGGTCGCGAGCCGGCCGGCGACTTCCTTCATCATCCCGACGAGGCGCTGAAAGCGGATGATCTCATGCCGCTGCGAATAAAGATGCCGGATCTCGGCGGCGTCGAGCGGCGTGTCCATCACGCTTTCCTCGACCGTCAGCATCCGGTCCTCGATCGCGTCGATGACGGGAAAATAGCCATCGACGATGAAATCGAGCACCGCATAGAGGACATAGTCGGGACCGTGAGCCAGCTTGGCGGGCAAGGTTTCGAGCCGCGCCCGGATGTCGGTGTGCGTGCGCGCCGACCCGTGACGGACGCTGACGAAGAAATGGGGGCCGAGGAAAAAGGCGGTTTCGCCCGGATGAATCGTATCGGCGTCGAGATTGGCGGTGCGGGCAATCACGAACAGCTGGTCGCCATAGGCCTCGACTTTCGGCAGCTGGTTCGCCTTCAGCGCATCCTCGACCGCGAGCGGGTGGAGGCCGAAGCGTTTCGCGATCCCTTCGAGTTCGCCCGGCGTCGGCTCGTACAGGCCAAGCCAGAAGAAATCGCCATTGTCGCAATCTTCGGGAATCGCCTCGTCCGGGCCGATGTCGCGGACGAGCTTGCCGTCATGATAAACGCGGGCGGCCATAATCGGCATCGGCAGAATCTCCCTTGAAGTGCGGCGCTTACATAGTGCGCCCCGCGACGAAGGGAAATGGCCCGGTTTCGGGGCTAGATATCCCGGCTGTCGTACGCCCATTGCAGCAGCGCCTGCCGCTGTTTCGGCCGGCAAAAGGGATCGCCCGGTTCGCAATGTTTGCGTATTTGCGCGGCGTGGCGCCGGAACGCCCGCCACCGCGCGATCTGTCGGCGATCCTCACCCGGCATCCGCCGCCCCGAATAATAGCGGCAATACCATTGGAACCAGCCGCGCGGGTCGTCGGGATGGATCCACCCTTTCTGGAGCCAGATGCGCAGGGGAACACTCGCCCTTATGCCGAAATAGTTGAGCGAGCAGTCAGCCCGTTCGGGTGAAAGCTTCGCCTTCCTGAACCAGCTCGCCGGGAATTCGGCGGTGCAGTCGGTCATATATTTGCCGCAGAACACCCCGAGCTCCAGCATCTCGGCCGGCGTGAGTTCGGGTTCGAAATCGGGATCGAACGCTTTCCCCATCGGGGCCGTGCGCAAATAGCGATACCCCTGCTGCATCCGGTCGTTCACGACCACTTCGACGGCGCCCTTCATGCCCGAAATCTAGCCGGGCCGATCGGCGCGGGCCATGCCTATTCGTCGCCTATTCGTCGAGCGCCTCGAAATAACGGCCGAGCGCGTCGGAGGCGCCCTCGGCGAGAGCGATGAAGATGCGGCGACCGTCGTGCGGGTCGTCTTCGCGCAGGAACAGGCCGGCATCGGTCATCGTCTTGATCCAGCGCAGCGCCGTCGTCGCGGGGACCGCGGCGGCGATGCACAGGCTCGACACCGACACTGGCTGGCGTTCGAGCCGCGCGGCATAGAGGTCGAGCAGCATGTCCCATGCCGGATCGGCGAACAGGTCGGCGGGGAAATATTGCTCGCGCATCCGCCGCTGGCGCAGCATCCGCCGCACCGCCTTGGCGCGCTGCCGGTCAAGCGTGCGCTCTTCGGGAATAAAGCTGCGCGGCATCGCGGCAAAGTCGCGCGCCGGCGCGCGGACCTGGCCCGCATAGTCGGTCAGATCCTCGGCCCGCGATGCAAAGCTCATGGGTGTGCCGGGAAGCCCGCCCCTCTGACCGGCGAGGTCGCCGAGCAGGCGCGAAATGCGCGCGACTTCTTCCTGCAGCCGATCGATCCGCTCCATCGCATCGTCGCGTGCGATGTCGTGGAGTACGCCATGCCGCGTCCGCCTTGCTGCCGCCAGGGCGACGAGCCGGTCGGTTGGATCGGCGTCGACCAGGAACTGGACGTCGAGCGCCGCCGGAATCGCCGCCGCGACCCGGTCGAGCGCGACCAGCGCGGTTTCGCATATGAGGTTGCAGCCCCGTTTGACCGCCGCGGCGCATATGTCGCCCAGCGTTTCGCCTTCGATCGTCTCCGCCGCGGCGAGCCAGACAATGTCCAGTGTCGCGGTTCTCCGGATGTAATCCGCCGCCCGTAACGAGGGCAGCGTTCTGGCGAGGCGCACTTCGGCGAGCGAAGCCGTGTCGGGCCACTCGGCCTCCGACCCCACGAACAAAAGCGGCGACGCAACGCCGTCGGGGATTGGTCCGCCGATCGTCTCGGGCGGCCTTGCGTCTCCTGCACCGAAACCGCCTGGCGCGATTGCCGATGTATCCAGCGTCTGCGTCACTTGGCCCATCATGCTACTTGCCCCCCATCGCTCCACCTTGGCGTAAGCATGCCGTCATTTCGGCGATATTCACCTTTTGTTCGCTCCCGTTTGCCGCCAATCCGGACCCAAGCTTGATATCGGCATGAGTCGGCGAGCGTCGGCAGCTGGGAATTGGTCCAATTTGGACATGATTTGTTCTCATCGTCAATCCTTATTTCGCCCTTGCCAAGCCGTCCCCTTCGAGTCAGGCGGGATCCGATGGTTTCAGCCCCCTCCTCGCTCGCGCGGCTGCGCTGGCGGCGGCGCTTTCGGTCGCTGCTCGCGCTGCTGCTGCTTGCCGGGCTCGCGTTCGTCGCATGGGTGTGGTTGCCGACACCCACGCTGACCGTGCCGCTCGTCCATGTAATCGACGGCGACAGCCTGGCGGTGCGGCAGAATGATGCGCCGCTGACGATCCGCCTGACCGGCATCGACGCGGTCGAATATCGGCAGGATTGCGCGCGCGGGGCAACGCGATGGCCCTGCGGGCGTGACGCACGCACCGCGCTCGCAAAACTCGCGGGCCGCGGACCGCTCCATTGCGAGGTCGCGGCAAAGGATCGTTACGACCGCACGCTCGCCGCGTGCCGCACCGCCGCCTTCCCCGACGGAATCGATCTCGGCGCCGAAATGGCGCGGCAGGGCTGGGCGGTGGCGACGAGCGACGCCTATATGGTCGAAGAAGCCGAGGCGCAGGCGAAACGGCGCGGCATCTGGCAGGGCGACTTTGTCCGTCCCGAAAACTGGCGCGCGACGCACGAACGCGCCACCACCGCGGTGACGCCGCCCGACGCCTAGAAAATGGCCCGCTATGCCTCGCGCCCGTTTCGGGCTAGGGCGAGCGTCATGAACAGCCTGTTTCCCGTCATGATCGGCGGCGCGATCGGCGCCGGTGCCCGCCATCTGGTCGGTCAGGCGATGCTTGCGCGGTTCGGCCCGGCCTTTCCGTGGGGCACATTGTCGATCAATATTGTCGGCAGCCTATTGATGGGCCTGCTCGTCGGCTGGCTCGCACGCAGCGGTGGCGGCGACACGGCGCGGCTGTTCGTCGGCGTCGGGATTCTCGGCGGCTTCACCACCTTCTCCTCTTTCAGCATGGAATATTGGATGCTCTTCGAACGCGGTCAAAACGCTCAGGCGGCCGCCTATATCCTCGCGTCGGTGATCGGCGCGATCGCCGCCTGCGGGCTCGGCCTGTTCATCGTGCGGCAGGTACCGGCATGAGCGACGCCAAAGCCAATCTCGACGGCGCGACCATCGCCGAGGAAGACGACGGCATCCGCCTCGATCGCTGGTTCAAACGCCACCGCGAGGGCACGCCGCACGCGCTGCTCGCGCGCTGGGCGCGCTCGGGCCAGCTGACGCTCGACGGCAAAAAGGCCGATGTGTCGGATCGCATCGCGACCGGGCAAAAACTCGTCATGCCGACCCCGCCGGTCGAGACCGCGGCGCGCCCGGCGCGTAAGGGCCGCCCGCTGACCGACGCCGATGTCGAACTCGCGACGGGGATGCTCATCCACCGCGATGCCAGCGCGATCGTGCTCAACAAGCTGCCGGGGCTCGCGACGCAGGGCGGGACCAAGACCGAGCAGCATGTCGACGGCTTGCTCGACGCGCTGAAATTCGATGGCCCGACGCGGCCCAAGCTCGTCCACCGGCTCGACAAGGATACGTCGGGTGCGCTCCTCGTTGCGCGGACGCCGAAGGCCGCGGCCTATTTCGCCAAGAGCTTTTCGAACCGCAGCGCGAAGAAGACCTATTGGGCGATCATCGTCGGCGTGCCCGACATCCAGCAGGGTGAAATCGACCTGCCGCTCGCCAAGCAGCCGGGGTCGGGCGGCGAAAAGATGCACGTCCACGACAGCGGGCTTGCCTCGAAGACGCGCTATCGCGTGATTGAGCGGGCGGGGAACAGCGCGGCGTGGGTCGAACTGCAGCCGCTGACCGGGCGCACCCACCAGCTGCGCGTCCATATGGCGGCGATCGGCCATCCGATCGTCGGCGACGGCAAATATGGCGGCAAGGGTGCGTTCCTGACCGGCACGATCAGCCGCAAGATGCACCTCCACAGCCGCCGCCTGCGCATCGACCATCCCGACGGCGGTGCGATCGACATCAGCGCCGAGGTGCCCGAGCATTTCGCGGCGAGCCTCGACGCGCTCGGTTTCGACCTGCTGCTCGGCGAGGTCGGGATCGACCCGGCCGAAAAAGGCCCGCCGCCCAAATCGGCGCTGAAGGCGCAGGCGAAGGCGCACAGCAAGCAGATCCGCAAGGCGCGGCGCGGCGAGCGGCGCGGGCGCACGGCCGAGAGCAAGCCGACCGACTTCGTCGGGAAACCGAAGCCCAAGGCGAAAGCGAAACCGGGCAAGCCCGGCAAGCCGGCGCCCGGGAAGCCTACAGGCAAAAAACCGAGCGCGAAGAAGCATCCGGCGCGCCCGCCCAAAACGAGCTGATGCACCCGAACTCCGCCTTCCGCCCGCGGCAGGACGATCTCGCCGAATTGCTCGTGCGCGAGATCGGTTTTGCCGCGATCTTTGCGAGCACGCCCGACGGGCCGCGCGTCGCGCATGCGCCAGTGGTGCTGAGCGACGACCGGACGACGCTGCAATTCCACCTCGCGCGCGGCAATGCGCTCACCCGCCACCTGGGCGGCGCGAACGCGCTGGCCGTCGTGCAGGGCCCTGACGCCTATGTCAGCGCGAGCTGGTACGCCGACGCCGATCAGGTGCCGACGTGGAATTATGTCGCGATCGAGATGGAAGGCGTCGCCCGCAAACTCGACGACGCCGAACTGGTCGCGCAACTCGACACGCTGTCCGCGGCGCACGAAGCGCGTGTCGGCGCGAACCCGCCGTGGACGCGGGGCAAGATGAACCCGGCGCTGTTCAGCAAAATGACCGGCGCCATTACCGGTTTCGAAATGCGCATCGCCGCGTGGCGCCCGACGATCAAGCTGTCGCAGAACAAGTCGGCCGACGAGCGCGGGCGCGTGATCGACGGGGTCGAAGCGACGGGTCATGGTGCGCTCGCGCAGTTGATGCGCCACCTTGGCGGCGATAGGGAGGGCGCATGACCCAAGCCGATGACGCTCTCGCCAAGAAACGCTTCTTTGCCCTCTCGATCATGCGCCTGATGGGCGCCGTTTTCGCGATGATCGGTTTCATCCTGATCAGCGGCGGTTTCACGCTGGCGGGCCAGCCGACCGACCGCTGGATCGGCGCCGCGATCGTGCTGGTCGGCGCGTTCGATTTCGCGGTCATGCCGCTGCTTCTCGCGCGCCGCTGGCGTTCGCCCAAAAACCCGTGAAGCGTTTCTGGAAGGACGTCGCCGTCACCCCCGAGGATGGCGGCTGGGGCATTGCGCTCGATGGCCGGCCGGTGCGCACGCCGCAGCGCGCCCCGCTGGCTGTCGCAAGCGCCGCACTCGCCGAAGCGATCGCCGCCGAATGGCGCGATGTGGGCGAGACGATCGATCCCGCCGCCATGCCGATGACGGGCCTGACCAACGCCGCGATCGACCTGGCGACACCCGACCTCGCCGCCTTCGCCGCGCCGGTCGCCGCTTATGCGCAGAGCGACCTGTTCTGCTATCGCGACGCGCGCGACGCCGCGCTGCAGGCCGAGCAGGCGGCGGCGTGGAACCCGCTGCTCGCCTGGGCCGAGGCACGGTATGGCATCGAATTCACCCTGACGCAGGGCGTGCTGCCGGTCGACCAGCCCGAGGCGACCATTGCGACGTTGCAGGGCGCCGTGCTGGCGCAGGACGCTTGGCGGATCACCGCGCTGACGCCGCTGGTGACGATCGGCGGATCGCTCGTCGCCGGGCTCGCCTTGCTCGAAAATGCGTTCGACGCCGATGTTTTGTGGGAGGCGGTCAGCCTCGACGAACTCTATCAGGAACGCCGCTGGGGCGCCGACAGCGAAGCGCAAAAGGCGCGCGCCACCCACAAGCGCGATTGGGACAATGCGGCGCGGTTTCTAACCCTGCTCTAGTCCGTAAAATTCGGTTTCCGCTTCTGCATCCCCGCCATCACCGCCTCCATCTGGTTAGGCGTGCGGATCACCTTCACCTGCTCGTCGCTTTCGGCCTGCAGGATTTCAGCATCACTCGTATCGGCGAGCATATTGCAGAGCCGCTTCGCACCGCGGATCGCGTGCGGATTCTTGTCGGCGATCACTTCGGCGAGTTCCATCGCCCGCGCCAGCGGATCGTCCGACACATGCGTCGCAAAGCCGAGCAGCTTCGCCTCCGACCCGTTGAACTCGCGATTGGTGTAGATCAGTTCGCGCAGCACATCGTCGGCGACCTGTGTGCGCCACAACGCCATGCCCGCAACGTCGGGCACCAGCCCCCAGCGCATTTCCATGATCGCGATGCGCGTGTCGGGATGGACGATGCGGATATCGGCTGCCGCCATGATCTGGCTTCCCGCGCCGAAGGCAACGCCATGCACCGCCGCAATCACCGGCACCGGGATTTCGCGCCAGCCCCACGCGGCATATTGCGCGTTGTTCGCGATGCCGCGCGTCCGGTCCGACAAGCTGCCCCCCGCGCTGCTCGCGCCCGGATCGCGATCGTTGCTGAGGCTCGACAAGTCGAGCCCGGCGCAGAAAGCCCGTCCCTCGCCCGACAGCACGACGACGCGGAGGCCCGTCGTCGCCTTGAGCTGATCGATCGCTTCGGCGAGCGCCTCCCACATCGCGGGATCGAGTGCGTTCATCTTGTCGGCGCGGATCAGCCGGACGTCGGCGATCCCGCCTTCGAGCATGGTGATCGAAATACGGTCCTTCATGGGAGAGTCCTTGCAAGCGCTGCCTCGACGAGCGGCAGTTGGTCGTTTCCAAAATACATGTCGTCGCCGTCGACGAAGATCGTCGGCGAACCATAGCCGCCGCGCGCGATGACTTCATCGGTATTCGCGCGCAGCCGGGCCTTGACGGCATCGCTGCCCGCCGCGGCGGCGAGCGCCGCGCCGCCCAGCCCCTCGGCATCGGCGACCGCTGCGAGTACGGCGGGGTCGTCGAGATTCTCCTGCCGGTCGAAATAGCTCGCGAAGGCGCCGCGCGCGAAGCGAACGAGCGCCGCCTGATCCTCTTCGAGCGCGCAGCAGAAGCGCATCGCGGCGATGCTTTTCGCCGGGTGCCACTCCGAAGGGAAATTCATCGGTACACCCGCGAGCCGCGCCCAATCCTTCAGTATCTTCCAGCTATGCTGCAACCGCCGATTGTCGGCCTGCTCGCGCGCCGCATAGACGGCGGGGTTCACCGCGTTGAACACCCCGCCGACGAGGATCGGCCGATAGACTGCGGTAGCCCCGGTCCGTTCGAGCACGCCCGGCAGATTGTGAAACGCGAGGCAGGTCCAGGGCGAGGAAAGGTCGAAGAAGAATTCGACGCGTGCGGTCACGGGATCAGGCCTCCGCCTTCGCTTTGTCCCAATATTGGTCGCGGAGCAGGCGCTTGTAGAGCTTGCCGGTGTCGTGACGCGGCAGCGCTTCCATGAAATCGATGCGGCGCGGAATCTTCACACCCGACAATTTCTCGCGCGCATAGGTCAGCAACTCGTCGCGGAATGCATCGGTCGCGTCGGCCATGTCGGCAGGCTGGATGACCGCGATCACTTCCTCGCCCATTTCGTCGTGCGGGCCGCCGACGACCGCGACGTCGGCAACCTTCGGGTGCGTCACGAGATGGTTCTCGATCTCCTGCGGATAGATGTTCACACCGCCCGAGATGATCATGAAGCTCTTGCGGTCGGTCAAATAGAGGAAGCCATCTTCATCAACTTTGCCCACATCGCCGAGGGTCGACCAGCCCTTCGAATTGCGGCTCGACGCCGTTTTCTCATTATCCCCATGATATTCGAAGACATTCTCGCTTTCGAAGAAAACCGCGCCTTCTTCGTTCGCACCAAGCTCGGTCTCGTTATCCTCGCCCATGATGTGGATTGCGCCGAGGATCGGGCGGCCGACGCTGCCCTTGTGCGTCAGCCAGTCGGCGCTGGAGATGAAGGTCATCCCATTGCCTTCGGACCCGGCATAATATTCGAAGAGCACCGGCCCCCACCAGTCGATCATCGCCTGTTTGACCGGAACCGGGCACGGCGCCGCAGCGTGGATCGCGACCTTCAGCGACGAGGTGTCGTAGCGCGTGCGGACGTCGTCCGGCAGCTTGAGCATGCGCACGAAATGCGTCGGCACCCACTGGCTGGCATTCACGCGATATCGCTCGATGTGCGCCAGCGCAGTCTCGGGATCGAATTTCTTCATCAGCACGACGGTGCCGCCGAGGCGGTGGATCGTCATCGACCAGCGCAGCGGCGCGGCGTGATAGAGCGGCGCCGGGGACAGATAGATGCTGTCGGCGTTGATCTGGAATATCGCCGAGGCGAGCATGACGAGGCTGTTCGCCGCGTCGATCGCGGGGTCTTCGGGCAGCGGCACGCGCACCCCCTTGGGCCGTCCGGTGGTGCCCGACGAATAAAGCATGTCGACCCCGGCGCGCTCGTCGGCGACGGGCGTCGCGGGCATCGCGGCGACGGCGTCCTCCCAGCTTTCATAGCCCGGGATCGCGCCGCCCATCGCGAAGCGCTTGATGCCGGTTGTGAGCTGCTGCGCGGCCCCCGCAAGGCTCGCCGACACGATCAGGATCTGCGCGCCCGAATTTTCGAGAATATAGTCGGTCTCGTCCTGCGTCAGCCGCGACGAGATGCAGACATAGCGAAGCCCCGCGCGCTGCGCGCCCCACGTCAGCCCATAATAATGCGGGGTGTTGTCGAGCATGAAGGCGACGACATCCTCATGCCCCAGCCCGTGCGAGCGGAAGAGCTGCGCGGCGCGGTTCGAGGCCGCGTCGAGTTCGCCATAGCTGATCGCGTCCCCCGTCTCGGCGACGATGATCGCGGCTTTGTCGGGATTGGCGCGGGCGTGGACTGAGGGGTGCATCGGGCATCATCTCCGGGAATCGTTGCTTTCTTTATGTCGAAGATCAGTAGCAACCTGAAACTTTCGGTCAAGCAAGCTGGGACCGGTGACAGGTTCACGATCAAGAAGCGCCAAATCCGCGCGGCATGTCGATCAAATCGTCGATCCTCCCTGTGCCGGAGGCATGGGGAGGTGGCAGCCTCGAAGAGGCTGACGGAGGGCCGGGACGTGGCGTTGCCGCCCCTCCGTCAGCGCTTCGCGCTGCCACCTCCCCATCGCTGCGCGACAGGGAGGATTAATCGGGACGCGACCGCAAGGCGTAGCCCATGCCCTTCACGGTGCGGAGCATCGGCCAGTCAAACCCCCGATCGACCTTGGCGCGCAGCCGCGACATATGGACCTCGACCCGGTTGGTGCCGGGATCGAAATCGAGCCGCCACACCGCGCGGAGCAGCGCGCCGCGCGACAGCGGCCGGTCGGGTACGCGCGCAAGATTCGCGAGCAGGTCGAATTCGCGGAGCGGCAGGCGGATGAGCCGGCCCGCGCGTTCGACGCGCCGGTCGATCAGGTCGATGCGCAATTCGCCCTCGCCGAGTTGCCCGGCGGCGATGCGACTGCGGCGCAGCAGGCTGGCGACCCGCGCGAGCACTTCGGGGAGATTATCGATCCAGCCAACCGCATCCTCGGCGCCCGCACCAAGCGCCGCCATTCGGTCATCGAACGAGTCGCGATCGGACAGGGCGATCAGCGGCCGCCGCCCCGCGATCGATCGCGCCAGCCGGACGAATTCGGAAGGCTCCTGCCAACCCAGGAACGGGTTGACGATCAGCAAGTCGAAACAGCTATCGACCCAAGGGCGAAGCCCGTTCACATGCGGCGGCAGGAATTGCACCGCCAAACCCGCAGCCTCAATCGCAGCGCCGAGCGTGTCGGCGCGCGCCGTCAGCGGATGATAAATGGCGACCAGCAACTTCCGGTCGCCTTGCCCGGCAATATCCGATGATGCCATCCGCATCCCCCGTCGTCGACGCAACATCTTGTCGCCTCGCCGCCCCACCGGCATTGCACCGCCTTTCGGCTGTGCTAACCCATGGGTCATGACCAGTATCGAAATGCTTGACGGCGACTTCGCCACCCTGCCCGACCTTGTCCGTGCCCATGCCGCGGAGCGTCCCGATGCCGTAGCGGCTGCCGATGCGCTGCGGCGGCTGAGCTGGTCCGAACTGGATCAATTGACCGACCGAATCGCCGCGCGGTTGCAGCAGGACGGATTCGCAAAAGGCGACCGCACCGCGATCGCCGGCCTCAATAGCGTCGAGCAGATGGCGGTGATCCTCGGCACGCTGCGCGCCGGCGGGGTCGCGGGGCTGGTCACCAACAGCGCGACGGGCGAACAGATGGCCGCGATGATCGCCGACACCGGCGCGCGCCACCTGTTCCTAGACAGCACCGCCAAGGCGAGCCTCGAAGGGCATGTCATCGCCGCGAGCGACCTGATCGCGATGGACGGCAGCGACGCGGGAACACCGCTCGATGCCTGGCTGTCGCTGGCGACCGAAAAGCCCGCGCCGGTCGAAATCCTGCCCGAGGATGGCTTCAACATCATCTATTCGTCGGGCACCACGGGCACGCCCAAGGGCATCATCCACAGCCATGCAATGCGCTGGCAGCATATCATCCGCGGTGCGCCCGCTTACGGCCCCAATGCTGTGACGATCCTGTCGACCCCGCTCTATTCGAACACGACAATGGCAAGCTTCATGCCGACGGTCGGATCGGGCGGGCAGGTTGTGCTGATGAAGAAATTCGACGCGCGCGGGTTCCTCGAACTCGCGGCGCGCGAGCGCGCGACGAACACGATGCTGGTCCCCGTACAGTACCGCCGCATCATGGCGCTCGAGGATTTCGGCGACTTCGACCTCTCCAGCTTCGTCGTGAAATATTGCACCTCGGCGCCCTTCCCCGCGGCGCTGAAGGCCGATGTGCTGCAGCGTTGGCCGGGCGGGCTCGTCGAGATTTACGGCATGACCGAGGGCGGCGCGGCGTTCATCCTCGAAGCGCATCAATTCCCCGACAAGCTCCACACGGTCGGCAAGCCCGCGCCGGGACATATCGCGAAGGTCATCGACGAGGACGGCAACGAGCTTCCGCAAGGTTCGGTCGGCGAAGTCGTCGGCCGTTCACCCGCGATGATGACGGGATATAACAACCGTCCCGACGCGACCAAGGCTATGCACTGGCACGATGCCGAGGGAAATCTCTTCTATCGTCACGGCGATATCGGCCGCATCGACGAGGACGGCTTCCTGACCTTGATGGACCGCGCAAAGGACATGATCATCTCGGGCGGCTTCAATATCTTCCCGAGCGACCTCGAGGCGATATTGATCGCCGACGACCGCGTCGTCGAGGCGGCGGTGGTCGGCATGCCGAGCGAGGAATGGGGCGAGACGCCCGTCGCGTTCGTCGTGCTGAAACCCGGCGCCGATGCCGAGAGCGTGCGCGGCGACTGCAACGCCAAGGTCGGCAAGACGCAACGACTGAGCGCGATCACCGTCGTCGACGAACTGCCGCGCAGCCCGATCGGCAAGGTGCTCAAGCGCGAATTGCGCGACGCCCACAGCCGGTAGCTTGAGAACGCCGGTTTTCGACCGATTGCGGACGCCACGTCTAACGACCGGCTGAAACCGGCTGTTGCGGAGACCGGAGCGGCGACGTAAGAGAATTTCAGCATCAAGAGTTGGGTCGACGCCCAACGCCAACCTGCCAATCCGGGCAAGGTGGCGCTCCGCAAGGAGGATGTGGCCGAGCCGGCAACCAAGCGGATCAAGCCATGCAGCGTCGAACCGTAAGAAGGAACGACGTTTCGTGCCGATAAAGATACCCGATCAACTTCCCGCCCGACATATCCTCGAGGCCGAGGGCGTCATGGTCATGCGCGAAGTCGACGCTGGACGTCAGGACGTCAGACCTTTGCGGATCGCCCTGCTCAACCTGATGCCGGATAAGATCAGCACCGAAACACAGCTTGCCAGACTACTCGGAGCGACGCCGCTCCAGATCGAGTTGACGCTTGTGCGGATCACCGATCACGTCGCGCACAACACGTCGGCCGACCATATGGCGGCTTTCTATCGGCCATGGAGCGATGTCCGTGCCGAGAAGTTCGATGGTTTCATCATCACTGGCGCCCCTGTTGAGCGGCTTCCGTATGACGAGGTCAGATACTGGTCCGAACTGCGCGCGATCCTCGACTGGACACAGACGCACGTCCATCGCTGCTTCACGATCTGCTGGGCCGCACAGGCCGCGCTGTTCCATTTTCACGGCGTTCCAAAGCGCGACCTGCCCCAGAAGGCCTTTGGCATATTCCCGCATGCGAATCTTGCCCCCGCCTCTCCCTATCTCCGGGGTTTTTCCGACCGGTTCGATGTTCCGGTGTCGCGCTGGGCCGAAGTTTGTCCTGGCGCGCTGGCGGAGACGAACGGATTACAGATACTGGCGGGCAACGACGAGGCCGGCGCCGGCCTCGTGTACGATCAGGCTCACCGGACCCTGCACATGTTCAATCACCTCGAATATGATACTGGCACGCTGGCGGCCGAATATCATCGCGATGGCCGGGTCCAGCTCCCCATGGGCTATTTTCCCGCTGACGATCCCGCGCGCGCGCCGGAGAATCGCTGGCGCAGCCACGCGCATCTGTTGTTCGCGAACTGGATCAACGAAATCTATCAGACCACACCGTTCGAGGTCGCAGCAATCGGGGCGCAGCAGATTTCGGCCGCGGCCTGATGGCTTAAAGCGAGCAGTGGCCGACCTCCATCATCGTCACCCGGACTTGATCCGGGGCCGGCCTGTCTGGAAGGAAAAGGCGGATCCCGGGTCAAGCCCGGGATGACGACAGGGGATGATGGAAAGACAGTTTTCCACCCTAAGCGGACACTCACGCACCTGCGCAGCTTCCGGTCAGGCCAAACCCGCCACCTCTATCGCCGCCAGCGCGCTCGCCAGCCGCGCGTCGCCTTCGCCCTCGACCCACGCCCATTTGAGTTTGCGCCGGTCGAGTTCGCCGATCGCAAGCTCCATGAATTGCACCCGCGCGAGTTCGCTGCCGAACAGGCGCGTGCCGTCCTCCTCCCATGGCAAATCCATCGCGGGAACCAGATAGAGGTCGGCGACCTCGTCCCACAGGTCGATCTCGGGCAGGCGGCGGCCGAGAAGCATGGTCGCCCACGCCTGCGTCATCAGCGGGTCGGTGTCGGAAATCAACCATTCGGGCCGCTGCGCAAGCGCTTCGCGCGTCGCCGCCAAGTGGCCGTCGAAGATCGCGAGCAGGTCGACCTCGTCGAGGTTGGTGCCGTTCGCTTCGGCATAGGTGCGGCCATATTCGGGAACGACGAGCCCGCCGAGCTGGAGCGCGAGGCGCGGCGCGAGCGTCGATTTGCCGGTGCTTTCGGCGCCGTGGAGGCAGATATGCCGCGTCATGGCGCCCTGCCCGCCGCCGCCGCGCGCCGCCACTGGAGCAGGCCGTCGATCGACAGGCCAAGCAGCACGACATAGACCGCGCTGGTCGCATAGAGGCCGCGCGACGCGAAGAGAGGGATCGCGATCAGGTCGACGAGGATCCAGAGGAACCAGCTTTCGACCCGGCGCCGCGCGAGCAGCCATTGCGCGGTGATGCTGAGCATCGCGATCGCCCCGTCGATCCACGGCGCCGCGGCGTCGGTATAACGGTCCATTGCAAAGCTCCAGCACGCCCAGGCGGCAATCGTCGCCGACGCCCAGCCGCGGCGCGCGCGGTCGGTCATCCAGCGCACCGGAACCCCGCTATCGTCGCGCGCACGCGTCCATGCCGCCCAGCCATAGAGGTTGAGCGCGAAGAAAAAGCCTTGGAGCAGCATGTCGCTGTAGAGCTTCGCTTCGAAGAAGACGAAGGCGTAAAGCGTCACCGCGACGAGCGCGAAGGGATAGTTCCAAACGCTGCGCAGCGCGACGAGCGCGACATTGGTGAGCACGAACGCCGCGGCGATCCACTCGATATAGCTCATGCGCTCGTCCGCCCGCGCGGACGCGTCCACAGGCCCTCGCGGCTGATCCGCCGCTGCGGCGGGCGGCGCAGCACCGACCAGCCCGCACGCGCGACCCAGCCAAGCTTGGCGCCCAGGGAACTCGATGCCCTGTGGTCCCACGCATGATCGCCCCGCGCGCGCACCTCACGCGCGATATCGCCGTAGATGCCGGCGGCGGCGAGCACCGCCCAGCGGCTGCGCGGGGGCAGCTTGCGCGCGCCCCAGCGCGCCGACGCTTCATATTCTTCCGCCATTTCGGCGAGCCATTTCGCCATCACGGCGAGGCGCGGACGGAAGGCGGGGTGCATATGCTGTCCCGGCGGGATATCGAGTTCGACCATCCATTCGACGGGGAGGTAACAGCGGTCGGCGGCGGCATCCTCGGCGACGTCGCGCGCGATATTGGCGAGCTGGAACGCGATGCCGAGGTCCGAGGCGCGGTCGAGCGTCGTCTCGTCGGCGGGGTCGACCCCCATCACCAGCGCCATCGCGACCCCGACCGCGCCCGCGACGTGATAGCTATAGCGCAGCAGATCGGCCTCGCTGCGCGGGCGCCAATCCTTGGCGTCGAGTTCGAAGCCCGCGACGATATCGTCGATCACCCAGCGCGGGATCGCGACCTCGGTGAGCAGGAAGCCGAGCGCGTCGAACGCCATATCGCCCGTCGGCTGCCCGGCAAACGCCTTATCGGTCTGCGCCCGGATATGCGCGACCGCAGCCACCGGATCATGGTCCGGCTTCATCGCGCCGCCATGGTCCTGCCCGTCGGTCAGGTCGTCGGCGGCGCGGCACCAGGCGTAGAGCAGCCACACCCGCTCGCGCGTTTCGCGGTCGAAGAGCTGACTGGCCAGCGCGAAGCTTTTCGATCCGCGCGCGATGCTGTCGTGCGCGAAACCGTGGAGGGCATGTGCATCATAGGCCCCCTCTTCGATCATTACAGATTTTCGGCCTTCATCGCGAAGATCGTCTTGTGCGGCACATAGGCCGCCATCTTTTCGAGCAGATCGTCGAGCCCCGCATCGACGATCATGATCCCGGCGTGCGCGGGGCGGATGAAGCCGACCTCGATCATGTTGCGGTTGAAGGCGATGAGGTCGTTGTAGAAGCCCGCGGCGTTGAGCAGCCCGACGGGCTTGGTATGATAGCCGAGCTGCGCCCAGCTGATCGCTTCCCACAGTTCGTCCATCGTGCCGACCCCGCCGGGGATGGTGAGGAAGCCGTCCGAGAGGTCGGTGAACATCTTCTTGCGTTCGTGCATCCCCGAAACGACGTGGAGCTCGGTGCAGCCGCGGTGCGCGACCTCGGCGCCGACGAGCGCTTCGGGGATGATCCCGATCACTTCGCCGCCCGCTTCCAGCGCGCTGTCGGCGACCGCGCCCATCAGCCCCAGCCGGCCGCCGCCATAGACGACGCCGATGCCGCGCTCGGCCAAGGTGCGACCGACGTGGCGCGCGGTTTCGATATAGATCGGATCTTCGGGGGTCGCGGACCCGCAATAGACGGCAAGGCGTTTCATAAATCTTCCAACATCAGATTGGCGGTCGCCTTGGCGCTGCCGACGACCCCCGGGATACCCGCGCCCGGATGCGTCCCCGCGCCGACGAAGTAAAGGTTCGAAATCACATCGTCGCGGTTGTGGGCGCGGAACCACGCGCTTTGCCAGAGGACGGGTTCGAGACTGAACGCGCTGCCAAGATGCGCCGACAGGTCGCGGCCGAAATCGGCGGGGGTGTAGTGGAAGCGCGTGACGAGGTTGGCGCGAAGGCCCGGGGCGACGCGGCGTTCGACCTCTTCGAGGATCGCGTCGGCGAAACGCTCGCCGAATGCGTCGTCCCAGTCCGCCTTCGCCTTGCCTAGATGCGCAACGGGGGCGAGCGCGTAAAAGGTCGAATAACCCGGCGGCGCCATACCGGGGTCTGTGACGCTGGGGTGGTGGAGGTAGAGCGAAAAGTCGTCGGGGATCACGCCGCCGTAGATGTCGTCGAGCAACCCCTTGTAGCGCGGGCCGAACAGGATGCTGTGGTGCGCGACATCGGGATATTCGCCCTTCACGCCGAAATGGACGACAAAGAGCGAGGGCGACCAGCGTTTGCGCGCGAGGCTCCTTGCGACCTTTGCCCCGCGCGGATGCCCCGCGAGCAGCGCGTTATAGCTGTGCATCAGGTCGCCGTTGCAGGCGACCATATCGGCGTCGCGGTGCCAGCCGCTTTGCGTCGTCACGCCCGTCGCGCGGTCGCCCGCGGTCTCGATCTTCGCCACCGGATCGCCGAGGCGGAGCGTTCCGCCCAATCGCTCGAACAGCCGCACCATGCCCCCGACCAGCGCGTTGGTTCCGCCGCGCGCGAACCAGACGCCGCCCTCCTTCTCGATCGTGTGGATCAGCGCATAGATCGCGCTCGTCGTCATCGGATTGCCGCCGACGAGCAAAGTGTGGAACGACAGCGTCTGCCGCAGCCGCTCGTCCTGAACATAGGAAGAAACGATCGAATAGACGCTACGCCATGCCTGATATTTCATCAGCGCGGGCGCCGCCTTGATCATCGAGGCGAAATCGAGAAAAGCCACTGCACCGAGCTTGACATAGCCCTGTTCGTACACGCCCTTCGAATAGGCGAGGAAACGGTCGTACCCCTCGACGTCGGCGGAGTGGAGCTTCGCGATTTCGGCGCGGAGTGCGGCCTCGTCGTTCGAATAGTCGAAGTTCGTCCCGTCGGGCCAGTTCAGGCGGTAGAAGGGCATCACCGGGATCAGGTCGACGTCGGCCGCCATCGCCTGCCCGCTCAGCGCCCATAATTCTTCGAGGCACGGCGGATCGGTGATGACAGTCGGACCCGCGTCGAAGGTGAAGCCGTCTTTGACCCAGTGATACGCCCGCCCACCAGGCTTGTCGCGCGCCTCGACAACGGTCGTTTCGACGCCCGCCGATTGCAGCCGGATCGCGAGCGCAAGCCCGCCGAACCCTGCGCCGATGACGATGGCCTTGCGGCTCATTTCCAGTCGAAACGCCGCAGCGCGGCCAGCGCGCGGCCGACGGGCACGGGCGGCTTCCCCGACAGGATGCGCAGCTTGTCGCCTCGCGTCGACCGCCCGGCGTAAAAGCGCGCGATCAGCCGCGGCGACAGGCGATAGAAACGCTCGAAGATCCGGTAGCGCGCATCGGGCTCGGCGGCGCGAAAGAGCATCGCGCCGAGCATGCGGTAGAAGCGCTGGCGCCGCCACGACGCCGCGGCGCGGTCGCGGAGGACGACGGGAAGGTCGGCGCGATCGACGATTCCGGGCAGCGCCGATGCGGTGCGCACGGCATCGGGAAGCGAATAGCCCGTCGTCGCGTGGAAGGTGCCCGCACGCACGCCGATCCGCGCGGTGCGGTCGGAGGCGGGCCACAGCCGGTCGAAATCGCCCGCGATCACCACCGGCAGCACGCCGCTTTCCTCGCGCGTCACCGCTGCGACGTCCCAGCCCTGCGCCGCCGCGTAGGCCGCGATTCGCTCGCGTATGGCCGGGGCATTGAGATCGGCGTCGTCGCTATAATAAGTGTCCTCGACGAACACAGTCTCGGAATCGAAGGGCAGCAGATAGACGAAACGATAGCCGTCCATTTGCTCGACGGTCGCGTCCATTACGACCGGATGCTCGATGTCGTGTCCGCCCTTCACCGTTAGCGCCTGCCCGACGAACTTCTGCCAGCCGCAGTCGAGTGTCGGGAATTTGGTGGCGCCGCGCGCGTCGATGACATGCTTTGCCGAAAGCCGCCCGCCGCGTGAAAGCAGCACATGGTCGGGCGCAACATGCTTGGCCTTGTCGGCGATTATGCGGCCTTCGGGCAGCGCCGCCGCGACGGCCGCAGCCAGCACTTCGCCGGTTATGCTCTTGTATCCCATGCGCAGCCGGCGTTCGTGCGATGGAAAGCGGACATCGTAGCGCGGCCAGTGATGGTGGACGAGCGGCGCGACGAGCCAGCGGTCCTTCTTCGCGATATCGCTGTCGAAAAAGGACCAGATATGATTGCCGCCGATCGGCCCCGGCTCGACCAGCCGTATGTCGAAGTCGGGGCGCTTCGCCGCGAGGGCAAGCGCCGCCATCCCGCCGGCGAGCCCGCCGCCGACGATCGCGATATCGCATTTATCGTTGCTCTGCCCCACCATTCCCCAGCCTTAGCCACGCGAGCGCGCGGGCGCAAAGCCATTGCAACGCGGCGGCGAGCGGCTAGCCTTGCGTCATGACCGGCTGGCCGATCCTTTTGTCCGCGCTCGCGATGACGCTGATCGTCGGCGTGCGCTATCTGGTCACCAGCGGCGGCTTCGCGCTCGCGACGCGGTGGAAGCACCCTGGTCTCTATCGCGGACTCGAGCCGCAGATGCGCCGCGAGGTCGGCTGGAGCCTTGCAAGCGCCGCGATCTACGGCGTTCCCGCGGGCGTCGTCGCGTGGGGGTGGCAGGCGCATGGCTGGACGCGCATCTACACCGACGTCACCGCCTTTCCGCTGTGGTATCTGCCGCTTAGCCTCTTCGCCTATCTGCTGATCCACGACACATGGTTTTACTGGACGCATCGCTGGATGCACCGTCCCGCGCTATTCAGAATCGCGCATAGCGTCCATCACGACAGCCGCCCGCCGACCGCATGGGCGGCGATGAGTTTCCATCCCCTCGAGGCGATTACCGGCGCGATCGTCATCCCCGCGCTCGTCTTTCTGATTCCGATCCATGTCGCCGTGCTGGGACTCGTACTCGCAATCATGACGATCATGGGGGTCGGCAATCATATGGGGTGGGAGATGTTCCCGCGCGCGCTTGTTCATGGACCCGCGGGGCGCTGGCTGATAACCGCGACGCATCATCAGCAGCATCACGCCGCTTACCGGGGGAATTATGGACTCTATTTCCGCTTCTGGGACAAGGCGTGCGGCACGGATATCGGGCTTGGCGATTTTGCCGCTGCTGATCGTCGCCGCAAGCGCGCCGCCGACGGTTGAGGTCAGTGTCACCGGATTGCGCAGCACGAAGGGGCAGATCCTCGTCTGCCTGACCACCAATCCCAAGGCCTTCCCCGATTGCAGCAAGGACAAGGGATCGGTGCGGATGGCGGTGAAGGCCGCCGACGCCGGCGATTTCGCGGTCCACGCGCCCGCGGCCGGCACCTATGCGATCGCGGTCGTCCATGACGAGAACAGCAACAACAAGATGGATGTCGCGATCTTCGTGCCGAAAGAAGGCTTCGGCTTTTCGCGCAATCCGGCGATCACCGTCGGCCCGCCGAGCTTTAAATCGGCAAGTTTCGCGGTCGCGGGCGATATGCGCCAGTCGATCAAGATGAAATATATGCTCTAGTGGGCTTGGCGGCACACGGCTAATAGAACGCGCGTGACCGCGACATCCTCCCGCATCGCCGCTTTCGCCGACCGCTGGCCAAAGCTTGTCGCCTTCCTGCTCGGTGCCGTTTCGGCAACCGGCTTCGCCCCGCTCCACCTCTGGCCGCTGACCCTGCTCGCGCTCACCGGCTGGATGGCGCTGGTTGCACGCAGTCCCAAGGGGTCGCGTGCGCTGGGTATCGGCTGGGCGTTCGGCGTCGGCCATTTCGTCGTCGGTCTCAACTGGATCGCGACCGCCTTTACCTATCAGGCGGCAATGCCCGCATGGCTCGGGTGGATCGCGGTTGTGTTGCTGGCGCTTTATCTCGCCATCTATCCGGCGCTTGCAGCCTGGGGGGCGTGGCTAACGCAAAAAATCGTCGCCCCTGCGAGGGCAGGGGCCGCTGGAGACACGATGCCAACGGCCGTGTCGAGAGTCACGCGCCTCCCGACACCCTTCGCAGGGGCGACTCTGTCCTTTGTCCTCGCCTTCGCCGCATTCTGGACGCTCACCGAATGGCTGCGCAGTTGGGTGTTCACCGGCTTCGCCTGGAATCCGCTCGTCGCGACCATCGGCGATTTCTTCGGCTTGCTTCGATTGGTCGGAACCTATGGTGGATCAGCCACGGCCATTCTGGCGGCAGGCTATGTGTTGTGGGTGGCACCGGATATAAAGATTCCGGGTTCCAAAGAATTGCGCCCCGATCCGAGCCCGCGCTCCCAGCTTCTTCAGCAACTGGCGGCAGGTGGCGTCATCGCGATTTTCTTCGGGCTCACATTTTGGAATCCGCAGCGTTCGCCCAACGAATTTCCAACTGAAAAGTCTGCCATCCCCATCACCGTCGTCCAGCCCAATGTCGGGCAGGAGGACAAATGGGAGGGCAGCAAGGCCGACCTCAATTTCGAAAAGCTAGCGCGGCTGACGACGCCGAAGGATGACACGCCGCGCCTGATCCTGTGGCCCGAGGCGGCGGTGCCCGATTATCTCGAAGCGGGCTACCCGCCGCCCTATTATGATCGCTCACCCGTCGCGGCGCGCCTCCGGCTGACCAAGCTGATGAACGCGCAAGACCTGATGCTGCTCGGCGCGCTCAAGCTGGAACTCGATAAGAGCGGCGACGTCGTCGGCGCGCGCAACGCGGTGATGACGGTTCATGCCGACGGCACGCTCGGCCCGCGCTACGACAAGGCCCACCTCGTCCCTTATGGCGAATATCTGCCGATGCGGCCGATCCTGTCCGCCATCGGCCTGTCGCGCCTTGCGCCCGGCGACATCGATTTCTGGCCGGGCCCCGGCGCCCGCACGCTCGACCTCGACGCCTTCGGCCGGGCGGGGCTGCAAATCTGCTACGAGATCATCTTTTCGGGCCAGGTCGTCGACCGCGCGCACCGCCCCGATTTCATCTTCAACCCGTCGAACGATGCCTGGTTCGGCAGCTGGGGCCCGCCGCAGCATCTGGCGCAGGCACGGCTGCGCGCGATCGAGGAAGGATTGCCCGTCGTGCGCTCCACGCCGACGGGGATCAGCGCGGTGATCGACGCCGACGGGCGCGTGCTCGAATCGCTGCCGATGCATCGGGCGGGCCGGATCGATACCATGCTCCCGCCAGCCCACGCCCCCACGCTCTTCGCGCGCTATGGCAACATGCTGCCGGTCGGATTTGCGTTGCTGCTGCTCGCGCTGGCCATTGCCTTTCGCCGGCGCGGACGCTAACAGCACACCCACATAAAGCTTCCTTTATATCGGTCCAAAAAGGCTCTCCATGCGCAACAGCTTCCTCTTCACCTCCGAAAGCGTGTCCGAAGGACATCCCGACAAGGTGGCCGACCAGATCAGCGATTCGATCGTCGATCTGTTCCTGTCGAAGGATCCCGAAGCGCGTATCGCGTGCGAGACGCTGACCACCACCCAGCTCGTCGTGCTGGCCGGTGAAATCCGCTGCAAGGGCGTGTTCGAGAATGACGAGTGGGCGCCCGGCGCACTCGAGGAAATCGAAGCGACCGTCCGCAACACCGTCCGCGAGATCGGCTATGAGCAGGACGGCTTCCATTGGAAGACCTTCCGCTTCGAGAATAATCTCCACGCCCAGTCGGCGCATATCGCGCAGGGCGTCGACGAGAGCGGCGACAAGGACGAAGGCGCCGGCGATCAGGGCATCATGTTCGGCTATGCGTCGGACGAGACCCCCGACCTGATGCCCGCGACGCTCGACTATAGCCACAAGATCCTCGAGCGTATGGCCGCCGACCGCAAGGCGGGCACCGCGCCCTTCCTCGAGCCCGACACCAAGAGCCAGGTCACGCTGCGCTACGCCAACGAGCGCCCGGTCGAGGCGACCGCGATCGTCGTGTCGACCCAGCACGCGCCGGGCTATTATTTCCACAACGGCGAAGGCGACGAAGCGAAATACACCGAACTGCGCAAATATGTGCTCGGCGTGATCGCCGACGTGCTGCCCGCCGAGCTGCTCACCGCGAACACCGTCTATCACATCAACCCGACCGGGCGTTTCGAGATCGGCGGTCCCGACGGCGACGCCGGCGTGACCGGTCGCAAGATCATCGTCGACACCTATGGCGGCGCCAGCCCGCACGGCGGCGGCGCGTTCAGCGGCAAGGATCCGACCAAGGTCGACCGTTCGGCGGCGTATATCACCCGCTATCTGGCCAAGAACATCGTCGCCGCAGGCCTCGCGCGCCGCTGCACGATCCAGCTCAGCTATGCGATCGGCGTCGCCGAGCCGCTGTCGATCTATGTCGACCTGCACGGCACCGGCACCGTCGAGGAAGGCCGTATCGAAGCCGCGATCCCGCAGCTCGTGCGCCTGACCCCGAAGGGCATCCGCACCCACCTCGGCCTCAACAAGCCGATCTACAAGCAGACCGCGGCGTACGGCCATTTCGGCCGCACCTCGGACGGCGAAAGCTTCCCGTGGGAACGCACCGACCTGGTCGACAAGCTCAAGGCCGCGCTCGCCGCCTGACGCTCATTTGACGTCGCATTATGCCGGGTGGCGGGTTGCCGCCGCCCGGCCGCGCGGCTAGGGCGCGCGCCATGACTGCTTACAAACCCGGCGATCCGACGACGATCAACCGCCTCTATGGCCGTTCGAAGGGCAAACCCCTACGCGCGGGCCAGCAGGATCTGATCGATACATTGCTGCCGCAGATCGCGGTGCCCACCGAGGGCGAGGTCACCGCCGAAGCGCTGTTCGGTTACGATCGCCCGCTGCATTTCGAGATCGGCTTCGGCGGCGGCGAACACATGGCGGGGCGCGCCGATATGCTGCCCGACCATGGCTTCATCGGCGCCGAACCGTTTCTCAACGGGGTGGCGCAGGCGCTCGTCCACGTCGCGGGCGATCATGGCGAGCGGTTGCCGCTGGGCAATGTCCGCATTCATTTCGGCGATGCACTGGAAGTACTGCGGAGGATTCCTGACGGGGCGCTCAGCTTTGCCTATCTGCTCCACCCCGACCCCTGGCCGAAGGCGCGCCATGCGAAGCGGCGGATGATGAACGACGGCCCGCTCGACCTGATCGCGGCGAAGCTGAAGCCCGGCGGCGAATTCCGCTTCGGCACCGACCACCCCATTTATCTTCAGCACGCGCTGATGGTCATGCGCCGTCATCGCCACCAGTTCGAATGGCTGGCGCAGGATTCGCATGATTTCCAGGTCCGCCCTGGCGGCTGGCCCGAGACACGCTACGAAGCCAAGGCGCGCGCGCACGGGCATGAGGTCTGGTATTTCCGCTACCGCCGCACCGACGCGAAATAGGCGCAGGACATTGGCCTGCATAAAATAAGGCGGTTAAAGCTCGTCTTTGCCTATCGTGCCGCGGGCGCGATTTTGCAGCTGATCCGCGCGGCCTTCGCCTTCACCACAAACTGCCGGCCCGTGTCGCGTCCGATTGCGACAAAGGGCCGCCACGACGACGCCCCCGGCGCCACGGCGACCACACGGACGCCGCCGCCTGCGCCGCGCAAGAGGACCGCTGGCGGGCGCCGCTCCACCACCACATCCTCGGGAAAATTCGCGCCCCGGCACTGTGCCTTTGTTGCGTTGGCCCCGCCCGTCGCGCGCAACGCCCGCAATATGGCGAGGCGTTCGGCAAACGCATCGGCGACGCAGGCGCGCCCGTCGGGCTGGAATGCACAGAGCGCGCGGCGCCGTACCCAGTCGACCTGCGGCTCGATCCAGCCGGGATCGAGCCCCTCGAACGACAGCCCCGCCAAAAGGCCGTCCATTTCCGCATTTGCCGCGCCGAGGTCGCGATCGTCGCAGATCATCGTGTCGATCGCATAGACGGGGCGCGCGCAATCGATCACCGGCTGGTCGGGCGGGGGCGGCACGGGCGCGGGCGCTGCCTGCGCGGGCTGCATCGCCAGCAAGGCCAGCACGACGCCGGCGATGCGCGCCGCGCGTGTCATTTTGCCGCCTGGCTCGCCAGCACGGTCAGATTGCCGCCATTCGCAGGCAGCACCGGCGCCTGCGTTACCAGCATCGTCGTCCCCGGCACGATCGCGCCCAGCACGGCCTTGCGAAAGGCTTCGGGCATTCGCGCCTTGTCCGCGACGCTCATGTCGAGCGGCCGCCCTTCGTCGCCTTCGTGGCCGGGAACCGCGACATAGGCCCAATGGGGCTCGGTTCCCGCGCCGCCGCCGACATAGGTCAGAACATGCGTTTCGAAGCTCTGGTCTGGCAGCGAGACCCGCGCACGGCCGATTTCGATTCCGTTGCGCATCACGATCGCGCGGCCGTCGCTGCGCGACAGGGTGATGGTCAGCGGCCCCGAGGGCGAGAGTTCGGGCTGCCAGCGATAGCTCTCGTCGGGGGCGAGTGGGACATGGGGCCCGCGGCTGCCCCCCTCCGGCTCGAGCACGCCCGCCGAGGCGCCGCCGACCAGCGCGCCCGCGCGGCCGCTGACAATGACCGTTCCGCCGAGCCGCGTCGTACCGAACAGCAGCTTCGAAAATTCGAGCGGCAGGTGGACGCAGCCATGGCTTTCGGGATAGCCCGGCAGGCCGCCGGCGTGGAGCGCGACGCCGTCCCAGGTCAGCCGCTCCTGATAGGGCATCGGGGCGTTGTTGTATGTGCTCGAGCGGTGATGCGGGTCCTTCTGGAGGATCGTGAAGACTCCGGTCGGGGTTTCGTGCCCCGCCTTCCCGCTCGATACGGTCGTAACCCCGATCCGCACGCCGTTGCGATAGACCGTCGCGGTCTGGGCCGAGAGATCGACGGTCACCAGCACCGGTCCCTGAGGCGAAATTTCCGGCGCCCACACCCATTCGCCGGGTTTCAGCCGCTCGGCCTGCCGCGCCAGTTCGACGGGCGAACTCGCCCGGGCGCCCTGCGCAAGCGCGCTCGCGGGAAGAAGCAGCGACAAAGTGACGAAACCAAGGGGGATGAGATGCAATGCCAAGGATTTCCCTTTCAAACGCCAAGCAGGGCGAATCTCATAACCGAGTTCGGCATCGAAACCAGAGGCGAGGGCTCGATCCGCTCCAGATCATGACAAATGTCGATCGATATCGTGCCGAGGGTCCGTGACGAGCAAAAAAGCTCCCGCGCTCGCCTGTGCCGACATAGCCAAGCCCGTAATCATCTGTTAAATCTGAACAACAGCTGGCGCGATTGAACGGGGGAACCGTCGATGAAGCAAAGTGCTGATACGGGGACGAGAAAAAGGGAATTGCGTCTCTTCCTCTTTATGACCGTGGTACTGTTTCCCGTACTCGCGGTGATTACCGTGGCTGCCTATGGCTTCCTTGTCTGGATGTGGCAGCTGCTGAACGGCCCGCCGGGAGTATGACCGGAACCGCGGCATTTTCGGCCGACCGTCGGGCGTTCCTGCGTGGGCGCCCCGCGGCGCCGCCTCCGCTGCGGCCACCCTGGGCCATAAGCGAGGCGCGTTTCGTCGACCTCTGCACCGGCTGCGACGACTGTATCACCGCCTGCCCCGAACATGTGCTGGATCGCGGCGAAGGGGGCTATCCGCTTTTCGACCCGCAGCAGGGCGAATGCCTGTTCTGCCGGAAATGCGTCGACGCCTGCGACACGGGCGCCCTCGACGGCGGGCTCGCCGGGCCATGGACGATCAAGGCGGGCATCGCCCCCGCCTGCCTCGCGCAAAATGGCGTGACCTGTTTCAGCTGCCGCGATGCGTGCGGCGAGGCGGCGATCCGCTTTCGCCCCGCAGTGGGCGGCGCGCTTCCCGAACTCGACCTCGCGCGCTGCACGGGCTGCGGCGCCTGCGTCGGGGTCTGCCCCGTCGCGGCGATTTCGCTGGCGGCACCGGACCATGCGCATGGATCGGAACATGCGCATGGATGACGAAGTCCATATCGCGAGCTTCATCGTCCACCACCGCCCCGACGCGCTCGCCTCGATCGAGCATCTTGTCGCGGCGACACCTGGCGCCGAGATTGCAGCGCGCGAGGCGGGGCGCGCGATCCTGCTCCACGAAGGCGGCGGGACGCGCGAACTGCTCGCCTGCATGGACGCGGTGCAGGCGCTCGCCGGGGTCGTCGGCGTCAGCCTTGTCTATCATCATGCCGAACCGCGCAGCGCGCTCGGCGACATCATCCAGCCCAGCGCCGAACAGGGGAGCCGTTTATGACGACGCGCCGCGATTTCATCCGGGCCAGCGCGGTCGGGGCCGCGGCATCGGCCGCCGGCATATCGGTTCCCGCCAGCTTTGCCGAAACGGCGACGACCGCCGCGCCGGCCGGCGTCAAATGGTCGAAGGCGCCGTGCCGTTTCTGCGGCACCGGTTGCGGGGTTCAGGTCGCGGTGCAGGCGGGTCGCGTCGTCGCGACGCATGGCGATGCCGATGCCGAGGTCAATCGCGGGCTCAACTGCGTGAAGGGCTATTTCCTCTCCAAGATCATGTACGGCAACGACCGGCTGACGACGCCGCTGCTGCGTAAAAAGGACGGGCAGTTCGCCAAGGACGGCGATTTCGAGCCCGTGAGCTGGGACGAGGCGTTCGACGTCATGGCGGCGCAGTTCAAGCGCGTGCTGAAGGCGAAGGGCGGCACCGGGATCGGCATGGCGGGGTCGGGCCAGTGGACGGTCTGGGAAGGCTATGCCGCGAACAAGCTGATGAAGGCGGGGTTCCGGTCGAACCATATCGACCCCAATGCGCGCCACTGCATGGCATCGGCGGTCACCGGGTTCATGCGGACGTTCGGCATGGACGAGCCGATGGGCTGCTACGATGATTTCGAGGCCGCCGACGCGTTCGTGCTCTGGGGCTCGAACATGGCGGAGATGCACCCGATATTGTGGACACGCGTCACCGATCGGCGGCTGTCGCACGATCATGTGAAGGTCGCGGTGCTTTCGACCTTCGAACATCGCAGCTTCGACCTTGCCGACATCCCGATCATCTTCAAGCCGCAGACCGACCTCGCGATCCTCAACTATATCGCGAACCACATCATCCAGTCGGGCCGCGTCAACGAGGATTTCGTCAGCAAGCATGTCAGCTTCAAGCGCGGCAACGACGACATCGGCTATGGCCTCCGCCCCGACAATCCGCTCGAGCTGAAGGCCAAGAATTCGAAGGACCCCACGGGCAGCACGCCGATCGACTTCGACGCGTTCAAGGCCTTCGTCGAACCCTATACGCTCGATTATGCCGCCGAACTCAGCGGGGTCGAAAAGGGCTGGCTCAAGCACCTCGCCGAACTCTACGCCGACCCCAAGGTCAAGGTGATGTCGCTGTGGACGATGGGCTTCAACCAGCACACGCGCGGCACCTGGGCCAATAATATGGTCTATAACATCCACCTTCTGACCGGAAAGATCGCGACCCCGGGCAACAGCCCCTTCTCGCTCACCGGCCAGCCGTCGGCGTGCGGCACCGCGCGCGAGGTCGGCACCTTCTCGCACCGCCTGCCCGCCGACCTGGTCGTCACCAACCCCGAGCACCGCAAGCATGCCGAGGAAATCTGGAAGCTCCCCGACGGGTTGATCGTCGACAAGGTCGGCTATCATATCGTCGAGCAGAACCGGATGCTGAAGGACGGCAAGCTCAATGCCTATTGGGTGATGGCGAACAACAATATGCAGGCCGCGGCGAACCTCGAGAATGAGGGGTATCCGGGCTATCGCAACCCCGACAATTTCATCGTCGTCTCCGACCCCTATCCGACCGTCACCGCGCAGGCGGCCGACCTGATCCTGCCGACCGCGATGTGGGTCGAAAAGGAGGGCGCCTATGGCAATGCCGAGCGCCGCACGCAGTTCTGGCACCAGCTCGTGAAAGCCCCGGGCGAGGCGCGGTCGGACCTGTGGCAGCTGATGGAATTTTCCAAACGCTTCACCACCGACGAATGCTGGCCCGCTGACCTGCTCGCCGCCAATCCGGCGTATAAGGGCAAGACCTTGTTCGAGGTGCTGTACCGCAACGGCAAGGTCGACCGCTTCGCGCCCGGCGAGGTCGAGGCGGGTTATGCCAATGACGAGGCCGCCGCGTTCGGCTTCTATCCGCAAAAAGGCCTGTTCGAGGAATATGCCGAGTTCGGACGCGGCCATGGGCATGATCTTGCGCCTTTCGACGAATATCACAAGGCGCGCGGGCTGCGCTGGCCGGTGGTGAACGGCAAGGAAACCCGCTGGCGCTACAAGGAAGGCAGTGATCCCTATGTGAAGCCGGGGACCGATTGGCAGTTTTACGGCAACAAGGACGGACGCGCTGTGATCTGGGCGCTGCCCTATGAGCCGCCCGCCGAATCGCCCGACGCCGATTATGATCTGTGGCTCGCGACCGGGCGCGTGCTCGAACATTGGCATTCGGGGTCGATGACGATGCGCGTTCCCGAACTCTACAAGGCCTTTCCCTCGGCGGTCGTCTTCATGAACCCCGACGACGCCAAGGCGCGCGGGCTGAAGCGCGGCGACGAGGTCAAGGTGATCTCGCGCCGCGGCGAGATGCGCAGCCGGGTCGAGACGCGCGGGCGCAACCGCGTGCCGACGGGGCTGGTTTTCGTTCCCTGGTTCGACGCCGCGCAGCTGATCAACAAGACGACCCTCGACGCGACCTGCCCGATTTCCAAGCAGACCGATTTCAAGAAATGCGCGGTCAAGGTGGTGATGGCATGATGGGGCTGCTCACGCGCGCGCTCTTGCCGCTGATCGTCGCCATGAGCCTCGCCGCGTGCGGATCGAAGCATGAGGAGACGCCGCGCAAGGCGCCCGATGCTCCGGTCGTCATCACCGCGGCGGGACAGATCGACGGACTGCGTCGCGGCGTCCCGATCGACAAGGAAGCCTCGCCGCTGCCGATGGCGCGGGTCGAGAATTTCGACCGCATCCGCCCGGTGAATTACGAAATGCAGCCGCCGACGATCCCGCACGCGATCGACAATTACCAGCTCACCGTGAACACCAACCGCTGCATGCTCTGCCACACGCGGTCGGCCGCGAAAAAATTCCAGGCGCCGCCGGTCAGCGACGCGCATTATCTGACGCGCGACGGCAAGGTCCTCGAGCAAATCTCGTCGCGCCGCTATTTCTGCGTCCAGTGCCATGTCGTCCAGACCGACGCCGAACCTTTGGTCGCGAACCGGTACGAAGGCCTCAACACCACATTGGCGAAGGAGGAAAAGCAATGATCGGGGGGCGGCTTCGCGCGATCTGGCTGCGCGTCTGGGGCTGGATCAAACCCTTCTGGACGACGGTGTGGCGCCCGAGCCTCCACTTCAGCATGGGATTCCTGACGCTCGGCGGCTTCATCGCCGGCATCATCTTCTGGGGCGGCTTCAATACCGCGATGGAGGCGACCAATACCGAGCAATTCTGCACCAGCTGTCACGAAATGAACGACAATGTGTTCGCCGAGCTGAAGACGACGATCCACTACAACAACCGCTCAGGCGTGCGCGCGGTGTGTTCGGACTGCCATGTCCCGCACAACTGGACCGACAAGATGGGCCGCAAGATGCAGGCGTCGAAGGAGGTGTGGGGCAAGATTTTCGGATCGATCGAATCGCGCGAGAAGTTCCTCGACAAAAGGCTCGAGCTCGCCAAGCATGAATGGGCGCGGCTGAAGGCGAATGACTCGCTCGAATGCCGCAACTGCCATCAATATGATTCGATGGACCTCACCCGCCAGTCGCCGCGCGCCGGACAGATCCACCAGCAATATCTGGGGACGGGCCAAAAGACCTGCATCGACTGCCACAAGGGCATCGCGCATCACCTGCCGAATATGAAGGGCATTCCCCAAGGCTGACGCCCGCGCGAACTAGTCGTCCGCTTCGCGCTTTGCGGCGTTCGCGCGCCGCAGGCGGTTTTCGCGCGTCGCCAATTCTTCGTACCGGCACAGCGGTATCGCAGCCTTGGTGGCCGAACGATCGGCGGGCGTTTCGCGGCGGGGTTTCTTGCCGGGCATGACGGGCATCACCCTAAACCATGCACCGCGCACAAACAAATGGGGCGGCCTCGTTATGAGTGCCGCCCCAGTTATGTGGATCCGTCGGGGAGAGGGAGAGGACGGTCCGGAGATTGGTGTCAGTCTGTCTTAGCGCGACGCCATCTGGCTGTCGGTTTCGACTTCGGCGACGCCGGCGATCTTCAGCGCGGCGCGGAACTGCTTGGCGGCGGCGCGTTCGTTGCCCGCTTCGCACAGCTTCTTGCCGGTCGAAACAAAGCGCTTGGCGCTCGACTGCTTGGCACCTTCGACGCCGCCGGCGGCGACATGGGCCTGTTCGGCCAGACCGGCGCAGCGATAATCGCTAGCCGACTGGGCGTAAGCGGGGGTTGCGGTTGCCATCAGGCCGGTGAAGGCCAGCGCCGAAGCGGCGACGATTGCAAAAGCGGCGGGAAAGCGGCGATAAGAGGAGAGCTGATAGGCCATGGGAGAGGTTCCTTTCGTTTCTTTGTGCAACCTTTTTAGTCGCGGTTGCGCAGATAGATAATCCTCTATAATCTGCAAGTGCTTTGAAGCAGGATTTAACAATCCCCCAAGGGGCGCTCGACGGGATCGAAGCCTTCCTGCGTGTTGCGGAAAGGCGCAGCTTTTCCGCCGCCGCCGCCGACCTCGGCGTCTCGCCCTCCGCGATCAGCCAGACCGTCAAGGCGCTCGAAGCGCGTGTCGGCGCGCCCTTGTTCATGCGCACGACGCGCAGCGTGGGTCTCACGCAAGCGGGCGAAATGTTCCTCGAACGCGCCGCGCCCGCCTATTCGGGGCTGGCCGATGCCTATGAAGCCGCACGCAATCTCGGCAACCGGCCCGCAGGGCGTCTCCGCATCAACCTAATGCGCGGCGCAGTCCAGCCGCTGTTCGAACCGATCATCGCGGGCTTTTGCGAAACCTATCCCGAGATCGAGCTCGAAATCTTCGCCGAAGACGCGCTCGCCGACCTCAGCGCCGGCGGGTTCGACGCCGGGGTACGGATGGGTGAAGCGCTCGACGCCGACATGATCGCGGTCCGCCTGACCGGCTCCTTTCGCTTCGTCGTCGCCGCGGCGCCCGCCTATCTCGACAAATATGGCCGCCCCGAGACGCCGGAGGATTTGCGCGACCATCGCTGCGTCCGTTTCCGCCTTGCTAGCGGCGCGCTGATGCCGTGGACGTTTGAACGCGGCAACCGCGATTTCGATGTCGCGGTCACCGGCCCGATTATCGTCAACGACTGGATCGCCGCCTTGGTCGCGATGCGCGCCGGGATCGCGATGGGCATGATGGCCGAACCGATGGCCACCGCGATGGTCGAATCGGGGGCGCTCGAACTGGTGCTCACCGACCACGCCGCATCGACATCGGGCCTCTTCCTCTATTACCCCGGCCGCAAGCAGGTGATGCCCAAGCTGCGCGCTTTCATCGATTATGTGCGCGACAACCTGCCCGACGACCTGACCGGCTGACCCGGTTTGGCGCGGTACGATCGGGCACGGAAACAAATCCCTTTGCCGCCAGCAGAAAATTTGGGCTGGCGCGCGAGCGGGAATCCCGGCAGCAGGTTGTCAATCAAAAGGGTTGGGATGACATATGATTGAACTTGCGGCTATCGACTTTACCGCGCTCCTGCCGTTCATCCTGATCGGTTTCGCGGCGCAGCTGGTCGACGGCGCGCTCGGCATGGCGTTCGGCGTCATCTGCAACACATTGCTCGTCGCGGTTCTCGGCGTGCCGCCGGCAACCGCATCGGCGCGCATCCATGTCGTCGAAATCTTCACGACCGGCGCGTCGGGGCTCAGCCATTTATTCCATCGCAACATCGACTGGCCGCTGTTCTTCCGGCTGCTGATCCCGGGCGTCATCGGCGGCGTCCTGGGCGCCTATGTCCTTTCGTCGCTTCACGCCGACGTCGTGAAGCCCTTCGTGCTTGGTTATCTGGTGCTGATCGGCATCTGGCTGCTCATTCGCGGCCTGCTTTATCCGCCCAAGATCGCGAAGCCCAAGGTCGTAGCCCCCTTGGCGGTCGTCGGCGGCTTCCTCGACGCGGCGGGCGGCGGCGGCTGGGGGCCGGTTGTGACCTCGAACCTGCTCGTCCAGGGCGGCGAACCGCGCAAAGTGATCGGCACCGTCAACAGCGTCGAATTCTTCCTCGCCGTTGCTGTGTCGATCGCGTTTATCGCGAACCTGGGAATCGAGGAAATCCTGGGGCCCACGCTGGGCCTCATCATCGGCGGCGTGGCGGCCGCTCCGCTCGGCGCGATGATGGCGAAGCGCTTCTCGCCCAAGGTCATGCTCATCATGGTCGGCGTCGTGCTGATCGCGACCAGCGCCTTTGGCCTCTATCGCGCGGTGATCTGATCTTTCCGGCGGGCACCGGACCCTAGTTCGCGGGCCGGGTCTCGTCGATCTTGTCGACCCATTCGGGATAGAAGCTCGGTTCGCGCGCCGACCAGCCGGGCGCGGTCGCGGCGGCTTCGCTGATCGACTGAAGCAGCAGCTTGCGCTTGTCGGGGTGCAGGTGCGGCAGCGACGCCGCGGCGCAAAAGGCACCGGGCAGCCACGGCCGCGCATGCGCGCCGAGCAGCCGTTCGTAGAGGAAGCGATAGGGCGCAAAGGCGTGCAGCCGGTCCTGCCCGAGGTCGAACGCCGACACCGCGATCAGCGGCGCCATGAAATGTTCGAGCGCGTCGAGCCCGCTGTCGTCGGGAATATGCCCGCGAATTTCGATGAGCCGCTGATAGACGCGCGCCTGGACGCGGATCGCGGTTTCCTCGACCATGTCGCGCGACCAGCGCGTGATCGCATCGTCGCGTTCGAGCCCGATGTCGAGCGAACGGCGGATGTAGCGCTGGGTCGATGCGGGAAAGCCCGCAAATTCCTTGATCTCGGAAAGGGACAGGTCGCCTGCGGCCGGTCCTGAACGCGTCGCCATGGTCATGCTCCCGCTCGGCGCCCGGGGAGCCATCCCCCCGGAGGCCTGCATCAAACAGTCTGCCACCAAAATGGTTAGTGGCGAGTTAACCATGATGTTAGCGATCGTTCAGGCAATTTGGGGGCGTTGCGCGATGCCGCGGCGAAGCCTAATCAGCGTGCCTTGAATCGATAAGACACACGAGAGCCACATGTCGCATACACCGCAGCCGGTCATTTCCTCCACCGGCCTTTTCACCCCCGCCGAACGCATCTCCAACGAAGAACTTGTCGCAAGTTTTAACCAGTATGTTGCGCTGCACAATAGAGAAAATGCAGCCGCCATCGCGGCCGGCGAAATCGACGAACTGGCTGAATCGAGTGTCGAATTTATCGAGAAGGCGAGTGGCATCGGGTCGCGCTTCGTCGTCGACAAGGCGGGCATTCTCGACCCCGGACATATGGCGCCGCGGATCGCCGAACGGAGCAACGACGAACTGTCGATCCTCGCCGAAATCGGCGTCCTCGCGGCAAAGGATGCGCTTGCGCGCGCCGGGCGTAATGCGACCGACGTCGATGCGGTGCTGTGCGCCGCGTCGAACATGCAGCGCCCCTATCCCGCGATGGCGGTCGAGATTCAGGACGCGCTCGGCATCGACGGCTTCGGCTTCGACATGAATGTCGCCTGCTCGTCGGCGACCTTCGGCATCCAGACCGCCGCCGACTATATTCGCGCAGGGCACGCGAAGAGCGTGCTGGTCGTGAACCCCGAAATCTGCTCGGGGCATTTGAACTGGCGCGACCGCGACAGCCATTTCATCTTCGGCGACGTCGCGACCGCGATCCTCGTCGAGCAGAAGGACATTGCTCCGGAAGGGCATTGGGACATCCTCGGCACCAAGCTCAAGACGCAATTCTCGAACAACATCCGCAACAATTTCGGCTTCCTCAACCGCGGCCATGGCGGGATCGACCAGTCGGGACCGAAGAGCGACAAGCTTTTCGTCCAGGAAGGCCGCAAGGTGTTCAAGGAAGTCGTGCCATGGGTTGCCAATCTGATCGTCGAGGAGATGGAGGCGCTGAACCTCAAGGGCAGCGACATGCGCCGGCTGTGGCTGCACCAGGCGAACACCAACATGAACCGCCTGATCGCGCATCGTGTGCTGGGGCATGAGGCGAGCGACGATGAAAGCCCGACGGTGCTCGACACCTATGGCAATACCTCGAGCGCGGGGTCGATCATCGCCTTCCACCTCCATCATGAGGATATGACGGCGGGCGACACCGGGCTGATCTGCTCGTTCGGCGCGGGCTATTCGGCGGGAACGGTGTTCGTCCGGAAGACGTGATCGCTCAGGGCACAAACGTCGTGAACAGGTAGATCGCGAACAGCATCAGGTGGATCACCCCCTGCAGCACGGTCGTGCGGCCGTTCGCGAGCGTCTGCACCGACACGATCAGCGAGAGGAACAAGAGCACGGTCGATTTGGCGTCGAGCCCGAGGCTGATCGGCATATCGGTCATGATCGACAGGATCGCGACCGCCGGGATGGTGAGGCCGATCGTCGCGAGCGCCGAACCCAGCGCGAGATTGAGGCTGGTCTGGAGCCGGTCGGCCTTCGCCGCGCGCACCGCCGCGAGGCCTTCGGGCGCGAGGATCAGCGCCGCGATCAACACACCGAGCACCGCAGGCGGCGCGCCCCAGTCGGCGAGCAGGGCGCCCATGATTGGCGACAGATTTTTCGCGAGCAGCACGACCGCGACGAGGCTGGCGAGCAGCAATGCGCCCGAAATCGCGGTGCGCTGGACGCTCGGCGGTGCGGCGTGCGCGTCGGGCTCGTCCTGCGCTTCGCCGTCGGGAAGGAAATAGTCGCGGTGCCGCACGGTCTGCACCAACGCGAAGGTGCCGTAGAGGATCAGCGACACCACCGCGACGAAACCAAGCTGCGTCGCCGAATAGAAGGGCCCCGGCACGCTCGACGTGAAGTTGGGGAGGACGAGCGTCACGACGGTGAGCACCGTCAGCGTCGCAAGCGCGGCGCCGATTCCGGTGCGCTGGAAACGCTGTTCATGGTGGCGGATCGCGCCGCTCAGCAGGCACAGGCCCATCAGGAGGTTCAGGATCACCATCACCGCCGCGAACACCGTATCGCGCGCGAGCGACTGCGCCTTTTCGGGTTCGGCCTGCATCAGGGTCAGGATCAGCCCGACCTCGATCACCGTCACCGCGAGCGCGAGGATCAATGTGCCGAACGGTTCGCCGACGCGGTGCGCGATGACCTCGGCATGGTGGACCGCCGCGACGACCGCGCCCGCGAGAATGAACGCCACCACCCACGCATTGAGCGGCATCGCGAGGCTCGCCATCGCGGCAACGAAACCGAGGACCGGAAAGATGTCGTTGGTGCGGTCGGCGAGGCGGAGCTTCGAGGTCATGGGGCTTTTATTACAGCCCCCTTTCCGCATGACTACCCCGCGCGCGGATTAATGTGCGCGCACGGGCAATCCGGCCTCGGCGAGCCGCGCATGCGCTTCGGCGATCGTCGCCTCGCCGAAGTGGAAGATGCTGGCCGCGAGGACCGCGCTCGCACCGCCCTCGATCACGCCGGCGACGAGATGGTCGAGATTGCCGACACCACCCGAAGCGATCACCGGCACGCGGACCGCATCGGCGATCGCGCGCGTGAGCGTCAAGTCGTAACCGTCTTTGGTGCCGTCGCGGTCCATCGAGGTAACGAGCAATTCGCCCGCGCCGAGTTCGGCAAGCCGGACGGCGTGTTCCAGCGCGTCGATGCCCGTCGGCTTGCGCCCGCCGTGGGTGAAGATTTCCCAGCGGCCGTCTTCGACGCGGCGCGCATCGATGCTGCCGACCGCGCATTGGCTGCCAAAACGGTCGGCGATGTCGGCGACGAGTTCGGGGCGCGCGACCGCCGCGCTGTTCACCGCGACCTTGTCGGCGCCCGCGAGCAGTAGCGCGCGCGCATCGTCGGCGCTGCGCACCCCGCCGCCGACGGTGAGCGGCATGAAACAGACTTCGGCGGTGCGGCTGACCATGTCGAGCAAGGTGCCGCGCCCCTGATGGCTGGCGCTGATATCGAGGAAACAAAGCTCGTCGGCGCCCGCGGCGTCATAGGCGCGTGCGGCCTCGACCGGGTCGCCGGCGTCGCGGAGGTCGACGAAATTGACGCCCTTCACGACGCGGCCGTCGGCGACGTCGAGGCAGGGGATGACGCGGACGCGGACGGTCACTTGCTCCCCTCCCATTTATGGAAGGGGTTGGGGGAGGGCTTGTTTCGGGAGGGAAGCATTGTCGACATGCCCTCCCCTAGCCCCTCCCGCCAGCGGGAGGGGAATTTCCCGCCGCAATCGCTTCGGCCAAGTCGAGCCGCCCGTCGTAAAGCGCGCGGCCGGTGATCACGCCCTCGATGCCGCTCGCGACATGCGGGCGCAGCGCGTGGATGTCGCCAATATCGGCAACGCCGCCGCTGGCGATCACGGGTATGGCCACCGCCTGTGCCAGCGCGACGGTCGCCTCGACATTGCAGCCCTTGAGCAGCCCGTCGCGGCCGACGTCGGTGAACAGCAAAGCCGCAACACCGGCATCCTCGAAACGCCGTGCGAGATCCTCGACGCGGACGTCGGAGACATCGGCCCAGCCTTCGGTTGCGACCATGCCGTCGCGCGCATCGACGCCGACAACGATCCGGCCGGGCAAATCGCGTGCCGCCGATTTGACGAATTCGGGGTCCTTCAGCGCCGCGGTGCCGATGATCACGCGTTCGACGCCGAGCGCGAGCCAGCGGTCGACCCCGGCGCGATCACGGATTCCACCGCCGACCTGCACCTTGCCCGGAAAGGCGGCGATGATGCTCTCGACCGCTGCGCCATTGACGCTTTCTCCCGCAAAGGCGCCGTCGAGATCGACGACATGCAGGTGCGACGCGCCCGCGCCCGCAAACAACCGCGCCTGCGCCGCCGGATCGTCGCCATAGACGGTCGCGCGCGCCATATCGCCCTCGGCGAGCCGCACCACCTGTCCGCGCTTGAGGTCGATCGCGGGAAAGATGGTCAGGGCCGCCACTTCAGGAACCTTTCGAGCGTCGCGAGGCCATAGGCCTGGCTTTTTTCGGGATGATATTGAACGCCGACGATATTGTCTTTCGCCACCGCGGCGACGAACGGCCCGCCATGGTTGCTGGTCGCGGCGACATCGACCGCGTCGGCGAAATGATAGCCGTGGAGATAATAGGCCTCGCCCGCGGCGATCACCGGATGCGCGAAGCTGGGCACGACGTCGTTCCAGCCCATGTGCGGGATGCGCAGGCCCGGCGCCGGATCGAACGCCCGCACCGTGCCACCGATCCAGCCGAGCCCTTTGTGCCGCCCATGTTCCTCGCCCGCATCGGCGAGCAATTGCATGCCAACGCAGATACCGAGGAAGGGCGCCCCCTCGCCGCGAACGCGCCGCTCCATTGCAGCGACCAGCCCGTCGATCGCCGACAGTCCGTTCATGCAAGCGGCGAACGCCCCTACGCCGGGCAGCACGATGCGGTCGGCCTTCGCGACGACGTCGGGATCGGCCGTGACGGCGACATTCTCCGCGCCCGCCGCGACGAGCGCATTATGCACCGAGCGAAGATTGCCCGCGCCATAGTCGATCAGGGCAATGCTGCTCATTATCTGGTCCTAGAGGACACCCTTGGTCGAAGGGATGGCATCGCCCTTGCGCGGGTCGATCTCGACCGCTTGCCGCAAGGCGCGCGCAAGCGCCTTGTACATGCTTTCGGCGATGTGATGGTTATTCTCGCCGTAGAGCATCTCGATGTGCAGCGTGATCCCCGCCGCCTGCGCGAAACTGTGGAACCAGTGCGGGAACATCTCGGTGTCCATCTCGCCGAGCCGCGGCTGCGAGAAGGCCGATTTGTAAACGCAGTGCGGGCGCCCCGAAATGTCGAGCACGCAGCGCGTCAGCGTTTCGTCCATCGGCGCGTGCGCCTCGCCGTAGCGCGCGATGCCGCGCTTGTCGCCGAGCGACTTGGCCACCGCTTCGCCGAGCGCGAGCGCCGAATCCTCGACGGTGTGGTGCTGGTCGATATGAAGGTCGCCCTTCACCTGCATCGAGATGTCGATCAGCGAATGGCGCGACAATTGCTCGACCATATGGTCGAGGAAACCGATGCCGGTGGACACCGAATATTCGCCCGTCCCGTCAAGATTGACGGTGATCGCGATATCCGTTTCCTTGGTCGTGCGCTGGACGGTGGCGGTACGCATGGCGCCCCCATAGCACCCACTTTTCACAGCGCAAGGCGACTCTCCCCTCTTGACCCCCGCGCGGCGCGCGTTCATCCCCTCGCCCCATGAGTGACGATGTACGCGACAGCCTGATTCCCTATGACGAAATCGTGCAGGACGCGCTGCGCGCCGTGGTCGGCCGCGTACTCAGCCAGATCGTCGGTTATGACAGCCTGCCCGGCGAACATCATTTCTATATCACCTTCAAGACGCAGGCCGTCGGGGTCGATATTCCGGCGCATCTGATCGCCAAATTCCCCGACGAGATGACGATCGTGCTGCAAAACCGCTTCTGGGACCTGAAGGTCGAGGACGATCATTTCAGTGTCGGCCTGTCGTTCAACCAGACACCCTCGATCCTGACCATCCCCTACGCCGCGATCACCGCCTTCGTCGATCCGTCGGTCGATTTCGGGCTGCAGTTCCAGGTCAGCGACGACGACGAAACCCAGCCCGAACCCCATGACGAAGCCGACAACGATCGCCCCGAGGTTACGACCGAGGATGGATCGAATGTCGTGACGGTGGATTTCGGCAAGAAGCGCTGACGCGATGGGCGGCCCTGCATGGCCTCCCAGCCGTTTCTGGCAATATTGGGCCCTCGCGGGCATGGTCGTGCTCACCGCCGCCTTCTGGTGGGGTGTCGAAGGCTATACCCTGGCGCAGGGCGATGCGCCGCGCGGACAGATTGCCGATGGCCTGCTGCGCTTTAGCGTATTGATCCTGACCCCCGCGCTCGTGCTCGCATGGCTCGCCGCTGCCTGGCTGCGCCGCCGCGTCGGCGAGGGCGGATATTGGCAGATGCTGGGGCTCGTCGCGATGATCTGGGCGGGGTCGGTGCTGGTAACGAGGATGCTGGTGGCATGAGCACGCGGATCGAAAGCGACAGTATCGGCGAGATCGAAGTTTCCGCCGACGCCTATTGGGGCGCGCAGACCGAACGCAGCCGCCACAATTTCGCCTTCCCGGCGCACGAGCGCATGCCGATGCCGATCGTTCACGCGCTCGCACGGATCAAGGGTGCGGCGGCACGGGTCAATCGCAGCCACGGGCTCGACGCCGGTCTCGCCGACGCGATCGACGCCGCGGCCGAAGCCGTCGTCGCCGGCCGCCATGACGACCAGTTCCCGCTAGCGATCTGGCAGACGGGCAGCGGCACGCAATCGAACATGAATGCCAATGAAGTCATCGCGGGCATCGCCAACGAGACGCTCGCCGGGACGCGCGGCGGCAAGTCGCCCGTCCATCCCAACGATCATGTCAACATGGGCCAGTCGTCGAACGACAGCTTCCCGACCGCGCTGCATGTCGCGGTCGCGATCGAGACGACCGCGCGGCTGCTGCCATCGCTGGTCGAGCTGACCGACGCGCTTGCGGCGAAGGCGGACGCGTGGAGCGACATCGTCAAGATCGGCCGCACCCATTTGCAGGATGCGACGCCGCTGACGCTGGGCCAGGAATTTTCGGGCTATGTCCAGCAGCTGATCGCGTGCCGTGCGCGGATCGAGGGCGCGCTCGCCCACGATATCTGCAAGCTCGCGCAGGGCGGCACCGCGGTCGGCACCGGGCTCAACGCCCCCGCCGGCTTCGACGTCGCGATCGCCGCCGAGCTGTCGAAAAGCACCGGCATCGCGTTCGAACCCGCACCGAACAAGTTCGAGGCGCTGGCATCGAACGACGGGCTTGTCTTCTTTTCCGGCGCCTTGAACACGCTCGCCGTCGCACTCACCAAGATCGCGAACGATATTCGCCTGCTCGGTTCGGGCCCGCGCGCGGGGCTTGGCGAACTCGACCTGCCCGCGAACGAGCCCGGCAGCTCGATCATGCCGGGCAAGGTCAACCCGACGCAGTGCGAGATGCTGACGATGGTCGCGGCGCAGGTTATCGGCAACCATCAGGCGGTGACCGTCGGGGGTCTCCAGGGCCATCTCGAACTCAATGTGTTCAAGCCGCTGATCGGATCGAATGCGCTGCGCTCGATCGAGCTGCTCGCGATCGGCATGGCGGGCTTCACCGAACATTGCGTCGTCGGGATCGAATCCAACCGCACGCGCATCGACGAGCTGATGAACCGCTCGCTGATGCTGGTTACTGCGCTCGCGCCCGAAATCGGCTATGACAAGGCCGCGAAGATCGCCAAGCACGCGCATGAAACGGGCAGCACGCTGAAGGAAGCGGCGCTGGGTCTCGGCTATGTCGATGCCGCGACGTTCGATCGGGTGGTCGACCCGCGCGCGATGCTCGGGCCCGAGGGCTGACGGGAACCCGCGGGGCCTTCCGGGGATTGATGAGAGGAAGGAGAGATGAAGATGATCGGTCGCATCGTAGGCGGCGTTCTCGGCAGCGCCATCGGACGCCAGAAAGGCAATCATCCCCTCGCGGGCGCGGTGATCGGCGCGGGCACGCTCTTCGCCGCGCGGCGCCTGTTCCCGCAGCGTTACGCCGTGCTCGCGGCGACCGTCGCGGCGGGCTATCTCACCAAGAAATGGGCCGAGCGCGCCGAGGCCCGCAAGGCAGCGGCCGAGGCGCATGCGCTCGACCCCGAGCTCGCGAATGCGGGCGTGGTCGATACCTATGCCGGCACCGCCAAAATACCGACCGACGGGCAGACGATCGGCGATGCCCTGCCGCCCGCGATTCCGCTCGAAGGAAACGGTCGCAGCAGTTCACTGCATTGAGCCCGCTTTCTCCGGGTTAACCTGATCCTCACCATGGCCCGCTATCGATGGGACATGGCCTTCAACCCGCCCGGCTTCCGGACTGTGATATTGCTCGCGCTTGGCTTCGGGCTGAAGACGCTGAGCAATATCCTCGAACGCGCCGGCGATCTCGCCAGCGACCCGGGCACCCGCCTTTTCAACCATGTCTCGGCGCTCGCGGTGCTGATCGCGGCGGCTGCCTGCTTTATATGGGCGCTGAAGCTGATGTTCTTCGACAAGCCGCGCGAACCGAACCAGGCCGAAGCAACGCCCGAGGAGGCGCTGAAACATGCCGACATCTATCCCGACGAGGCGAACTTCGACCCCGATGCGGCGCTCGCCCGCTATATGACAAACCGGACCGGCGCCGATCTTGACGACTTGCCTGCGCCCAAGCCGGGACGTTTCGGCCGCAAGGGGCTGTAAGACCGGTCGTCAGCCGCCCGCCTGCCACTCCTTGATCGCCTCGACGGGCGATACGAGCATGAGGACGTTGAGCGTCAGATTGTCACGGATCGTCCATAGCGTGAACAGTTCGAAAGCGATCGCGATCGCCACCGTTACCCACCAGCGCATTTTGCTCGCGGCGAGGAAGCCGAGCAGCATGAACAGCGCGTCGCTGACCGAATTGAGGATCGAATCGCCCGAATAGCCATAGGCCATCGTCACCTCGCGATAGCGGTCGATGATGATGGGCGAATTTTCGAGGATCTCCCACGCTGCCTCGATCCCGATCGCCAGCGCGACCCACAAAGGCTGGCGCGGGATCAGCCAGCGCGACACGCCGAAGAAGATGAAGCCGTGGATGACATGGCTGAAGCTGTACCAGTCCGAAATCTGCTGGCTGTTCTGGTTCGACTGCACGACGCCATGCCACAGGCTGACGGTGCCGCACGGACAGATCGGCGGGCGCCCCATCGCAAAGAGGATGGCGGCGAAGATCGCGAGCAGTCCCCCGGCGACAAGCCAGCCCGTGCGTGAAATTCCTGCCATGCCCCGCCCCCTTCGCGCTTGACCAGTGGCGCTGCTTTGGCGAATAGCGCCCATGGCTGAAAGCGTCCACCTGAACCGCCGCGGCGTGTTGTTCGTCCTCTCCTCGCCCTCGGGCGCGGGCAAGACCACCATCTCGCGCATGATGCTCGAGGCCGACAAGGATATCGCGCTGTCGATCTCCGCGACGACGCGTCCGCCGCGTCCCGGCGAAATCGACGGGGTCCATTATCATTTCGTCGATACCGATAGCTTCAAGAAAATGGCGGCCGACGGCGAGTTCCTCGAATGGGCGCACGTCTTCGGCCATCGTTACGGTACGCCGCGCGCACCGGTCGAGGACATGCTCGCCGCGGGCAAGGATGTGCTGTTCGACATCGACTGGCAGGGCGCGCAGCAGCTTTATCAGGAGGCCGGCCCCGACGTCGTCCGCGTCTTTGTCCTGCCGCCGACGATGGAGGAGCTTGAACGGCGCCTGCGGTCGCGCAACACCGACAGCGACGAGGTGATCGCCGCGCGCATGGAGCGCGCGGCGAACGAGATCAGCCACTGGGACGGCTATGACTATGTCTTGATCAACGACAATGTCGAAGGCTGCTTCGACGAGGTCCGCGCGATCCTGCGCGCCGAGCGGCTGAAGCGCCGCCGCCAGATCGGACTGATCGGCTTCGCGCGCGACCTGATCCGTTCGGTCCCCGACGCCGACAAGAATCTGTAATCTACACACCCCATAAAGGCGTGCTTCCCCGCGAAGGAGCATCGGGTCGAATCGTCCCCCGGACGATCCTTGACCATGCGGGGCATGGTCAACCCGATACTGATCCATCTCCCGCCCGTGCGAAATAGCGCCGTTCGGTGATGGGCACCCGCCTTCGCGGGTGCACACAGATTTTAAACCGGACTCACCAGATTCGCCTCCAGCTCCGTGACCATTTCGGCGCGGAGCGGTTTGGCCTGTCCGTCGGTGCGGCACACGACGACGGTGTCGCAGGTCGCGATCGCGCGGCCGTTCTGGAACATCGCCTGCACGATCGTCCAGCTCGAGGTGCCGAGCCGGCCGATGCCCGTCGCGATCTGGACAGGATCGGGGAAATTGCCCTCGGCGAGATAATTGATCTCGACCGCGGCGACCATCGTGCGCTCGTTCGCGGGACGCTCGTCCCATGGACGAATTTGCCGGTTGAGCAGGACGCGGCCGCTCTCGAACAGCGCGGCAAAGGCCACATTGTTGAGGTGGCCGTTGATGTCCATGTCCTGAAAACGCGTCTGCAATTCGACGCAGACGGGGTAGCTGGCGGTGTCGAGCCGCCAGCTTTCCGGTTTCGGCATGTCAGCGCGGCGCCATGCGGATGCCGCCGTCGAGGCGGACGTCCTCGCCGTTGAAATAGCCATTCTCGATCATGCACATCGCGAGATTGGCGTACTCCGCGGGGACACCGAGACGCTTCGGGTTGAGCACTGAGGCGCCGAGCGCGTCGCGCACCGGCTGCGGCGCGCCGGCGAGCAGCGGGGTATCGAAGATGCCCGGCAGGATCGTGTTGACGCGGATATTCTCGTTGCCGAGATCGCGCGCGATGGGGAGCGTCATGCCGACGACGCCGCCCTTCGATGCGGAGTAAGCGGCCTGACCGATCTGGCCGTCTTCGGCCGCGACCGACGCGGTGTTGACGATCGCGCCGCGTTCGCCGTCTTCCATCGGATCGAGCGTCAGCATGCCCGCCGCCGACTTGGCGATGCAGCGGAAGGTGCCGACGAGGTTGATCTGGATGATCCAGTTGAATGCGTCGAGCGGGAAATGCTTGATGCTGCCGTCTTCCTTCGAGCGGCTCGCGGTCTTGATCGCGTTGCCGGTGCCCGCGCAGTTGACGAGGATGCGCTCCTGCCCATGCGCTTCGCGCGCCTTGGCGAAGGCGGCGTCGACGCTGGCGTCGTCGGTGACGTTACACTCGCAGAAAATGCCGCCGAGTTCGGCCGCGATCGCGAGGCCTTTTTCTTCCTGCAGGTCGAAGATCGCGACCTTGACGCCCTTCGCGGCGAGTGCGCGCGCGGTGGCGGCGCCGAGGCCCGAGGCGCCGCCGGTGACGACGGCGGATACGGTGGAATCGAGTTTCATTTCATTCTCCCTTAAATCGTCGCCCCCGCGGAGGCGGGGGCCGCTATCGAGGTAGCGCGAGGTTGCCAGCGGCCCCCGCCTTCGCGGGGGCGACGCCAAATTTCTTACAGCCGCTCGATGATCGTGACGTTGGCCTGACCGCCGCCTTCGCACATCGTCTGCAGCCCATATTTGCCGCCGGTCGCATCGAGCACGCCGAGCAAAGTCGCCATCAGCTTGGTGCCCGAGGCGCCGAGCGGGTGGCCAAGCGCGATCGCGCCGCCATGCTGGTTGATCCGTGCGGGATCGGCGCCGAGATATTTGAGCCACGCCAGCGGCACGGGCGCGAACGCCTCGTTGACCTCATAGGCGTCGATGTCGCCGATCTTCATGCCCGCTTTCTTCAGCGCGCGCTCGGTCGCGAACAGCGGCTCTTCGAGCATGATCACGGGGTCGCCCGCGGTCACCGAAATATGGTGGATGCGCGCACGCGGCGTCAGATTGTGATCCTTGAGCGCCTGTTCCGACACGACGAGCGCCGCCGAGGCGCCATCGCAGATCTGGCTCGCCGACGCCGCGGTGATCGCGCCGCCTTCCTGAAGCAACTTGACCCCGGCAATGCCTTCGAGCGTCGCGTCGAAACGGATGCCTTCGTCGACCAGATGGACCTGACGGCCCTCGGGCGTGTCGATCTCGACGCCGACGATCTCGCGCTTGAAATGGCCCGCCTCGGTCGCCGCTTTGCCGCGGCGATGGCTTTCGAGCGCATAGGCGTCGAGGTCATCCTTGGTGAAGCCATGCTTCTTGACGATCATCTCGGCGCCCATGAACTGGCTGAACATGATGCCGGGATATTTTTCCTCGAGCCGCTCGGATTTGTAGTGGCCGAGCCCTTCCTTCATGAAGAGCGTCGCGACGGTGCCCATCGGCACGCGCGTCATGCTTTCGATCCCGCTCGCGAGCACGATGTCCTGCGTTCCCGACATCACCGCCTGCGCGGCGAACTGGATCGCCTGCTGCGACGAGCCGCACTGGCGGTCGATGGTGACCGCGGGGATCGAGTCGGGGAGGTTCGAGGCGAGCACGGCGTTGCGGCCGAGATCCATCGTCTGCTGCCCGCCTTGGCTGACGCAGCCGGTGATGACGTCGTCGATCGCCTTGGTGTCGAAATCATTGCGGTCGGCGATCGCATCGAACACCGCGGCGCCGAGGTCGACGGGATGGACGCCCGCGAGGCGGCCACCGCGCTTGCCGCCCGCGGTGCGGACGGCGTCGACGATATAGGCTGTAGCCATGGGAGAATTCCTTTCCTTCGAGTTCAAGCGATCAGAGCTTGCGCCCGATCAGTTCCTTCATGATTTCGTTCGTGCCGCCGAAAATGCGCGTCACGCGCGCGGCGCGCCAGGCGCGGGCGATCGGATATTCGTTCATATAACCCGCGCCGCCGTGGAGCTGGAGGCATTTGTCCATGACTTCCCATTGCAGGTCGGTGTGCCACAGCTTCGCCGCGGCGCCTTCCTCGGGGGTCAGCTCCTTCTTCATGTGACGGTTGAGCGCCCAGTCGAGGTGCGCCCAGCCGACCTGCAGTTTCGCCTTAAGGTCGGCGAGCACGAAGCGCGTGTTCTGGAAGTCGAGGATCGGCTTGCCGAACGCCTTGCGGTCGCGGGTGAATTCAACCGTATCGTCGAACGCGCGCTGCGCCGACGCCTGCGCCGACACCGCGATCGAGAGACGCTCCTGCGGCAGTTCGCTCATCAGGTAGATAAAGCCCTGCCCCTCTTCGCCAAGGCAGTTGGTGATCGGCACGCGGACGTCGTTGAAGAACATCTCCGACGTGTCGGCCTCGTCCTGCCCGATCTTGTCGAGGTTGCGACCGCGCTCATAACCCTCACGGTCGGCCTCGACGAGGACGATCGACACGCCCTTCCACGCCGGCTGGACCTCGGTGTCGGTCTTCACGCAGACGAGGATCAGGTCGGCGTTCTGGCCGTTGGTGATATAGGTTTTCGACCCGTTGATGACATAATGATTGCCATCCTTCTTCGCGGTCGTGCGCATGCCCTGAAGGTCGCTGCCGGTGCCCGGTTCGGTCATCGCGATCGCGGTGATCACCTCGCCCGACACCATCTTGGGCAGCCAGTGCTTCTTCTGTTCCTCGCTGCCATATTTGACGATATAGCTGGTGACGATATCCGACTGGAGCGAGAAGCCCGTCGTCGCGCGGCCATAATAGGCACTTTCCTCGTCGACGACGGCATTATAGCCGAAGTCGAGGCCGAGCCCGCCATATTCCTCGGGCACCGTCGGGCACAGCATGCCGAGCTCGCCCGCCTTCGGCCAGATATCCTTGGGCACGATGCCGTCCTCGGCCCATTTCGCCGCATTGGGGGCGACCTCCTTTTCGAGGAACTGGCGCACCGTGGCGCGAAACGCCTCATGGTCTTCGGAGTAGGCGGAGCGCGACAGATTATCGAGCGACATATGGTTCCTTTCCCTGAGAACGGCCGAACGCAAGCGGGGAGTCGGCCGCATCTTTCCCGCTCAAAAGACCTTACGTTTACGTCCACGTCAAGTGGAAAGACGCTACGGCGGAAAACCATCTCGTTGCCCCGCAATGGCGGAGGGCGACGAATATGGGCGCCCCGTCGAATAGGTTTGCAGCCGCTGTGCAGCGTCGACGGGCCGCGCTAAGACCCGCTCATGGTCCAACTGCTTCTCGATGCCGGCGCCCTGCTCGGCGAATCGCCCGTCTGGCACGCCGCCGAAGCCCGCCTCTATTGGGTCGATATCGATGGCCGCAAAATCCATCGCACCGATCCTGCGAGCGGCGCCGACGAGGCCATGGAGCTAACGGAACAAGTCGGCTGCATCGCGCCGCGCGCCGGCGGCGGGCTGGTCGCGGCGCTCGAAAATGGCTGCGCGCTGATCGATAGCTGGGGCGCCGCGCCGCGTCCGTTCGGGCCGGCGGTGCTAGCGGACAAGCCCGAGCAGCGCTTCAACGACGGCCGTGTCGACGCCCTCGGCCGGCTGTGGGTCGGCAGCCTGACGAACGACAAGGCGAACCCCGCCGCAACGCTCTACCGGCTCGATCCCGACGGATCGCTGACCGAAATCTTCGGACAGCTGACGACGAGCAACGGTGCCGCGTTCAGCCCCGACGGCCGCACTTTCTATCACGCCGACACACCGACCCACGCGATCCGCGCCTATGACGTCGACCCGGCCGCGGGCACGCTCAGCAATGGCCGCATCTTCCACCAGTTCGAATATGGCAACGGCCGCCCCGACGGCGCCGCGGTCGACGCCGAGGGTTGTTACTGGTCGGCGCTGTGGGACGGCTGGCGCGTCGTGCGCCTGTCGCCCGCGGGCGAATTGCTCCAGACCGTCGAGCTGCCGGTCCAGCGTCCGACGATGATTGCGTTCGGCGGGCCTGACCTGAAGACCGCCTTCGTCACCAGCGCGGGCAAGAACCTGACCGATGAGGAGCGAAAGACGCAGCCGCGCGCGGGCGGCCTCTTCACCTTCCGGGTTGATGTGCCGGGACTCCCCCAGCCGGAATTTGGAGGCTAGAAGGCGAGCAGCATCAGATCGCGCGAACGGGAGGAGCGGCCGATGAAAGTGGACGGACGGTGTCATTGCGGGAGGATCGCCTTCACGGCCCAAGTCGATCCGACGGAAGCCCAGATTTGCCACTGCCTCGATTGCCAAACACTGACCGGTTCGGCGTTCCGGGTCGCGATCCCCGTCGCGCCCGAGGCATTCGAAATTTTGCGCGGCGAACCGCGAATCTATTACAAGATTGCCGAGAGCGGTTCTCGCCGTGGCCATGCGTTCTGTGGCGACTGCGGCGCTCCTGTCTTTCGATTGCCGACCGACAACAATCCCAATTACTCGTTGCGGGTAGGCGGCCTCGATCAACGCGCCGAACTCGATCCGCCGATACGCCAAATCTGGACAAAGCGAAGATTGCCTTGGGTTACGGCGATCGGCGAAATTCGGCCGGTCGCTTCCCAATCGGAATAGCTCTGTCCGATGCTGGCGACAGATCACAGCGATTTTCGGCTTCGCCGCGCACTTGCACCCCCCTGTCATATCTGGTTAAGACGCCCCCCGACATGGTTTCGTTCGAAACCTTATCCTCCGGGGAGATTTATCGATGTCGCGCGCCGCGCACCCTTTTGCCCGTCATTTGTCGATCATGCTTGCATCCACCGCGATGATCGTGGGTTATAGCCAGATGACCACCGCAACCGCCGCCGCAAAGCTGACCCCCGCCACGCCCGTGGGTCAGAACCCGATGCTCCAGCCCTGGACAGGCCCCTTCGAAGGGGTGCCGCCGTGGGACAAGATGGACCCCGAACTGTTCCCCGACGCCTTCGTCAAGGGCATGGCCGAAACCAAGGCGCAGGTGCAGGCGGTGATCGACAATCCCGCCGCGCCGACGTTCGAGAACACGCACGTCCCGATGATGCTCGCGGGCGACACGATGGACCGCCTGTTCGCGCTGTGGGGCGTGCAGACGTCGAACAAGTCGAACGACCGCGTCGAGGATATCGACGCCGAATGGAGCCCGAAGCTCACGACCTTCTACACCGAGCTGTTCCTCGAGCCCAAGCTCTTCGCGCGCTACAAGGCAGTGTACGACAAGCGCAACAACAGCGGCCTCAACGCGCAGCAGATCCGCATCGTCGAGCGCAGCTATGACGAGATGGTCCGCGACGGCGCGAACCTGTCGCCCGCGAACAAGACGAAGCTGGTCGAGATGAACTCGAAGCTCGAAGGGCTGTTCTCGGCCTTTTCGTCGAAGCTGCTTGGCGACGAGAAACTCTACACCTTCGTCACCGACAAGGCCGAACTCGCGGGTCTCGAGCCGGGCTTCGTCGCTTCGCTCGCCTCGGCCGCCGAAGCGAACGGCAAGCCCGGCCAATGGGCGATCAAGAACACACGTTCGTCGGCGCAGCCGGTGATGCAGGGCGCGACCAACCGCGCGCTGCGCGAAAAGGTCTACAAGGCGTTCGTCAGTCGCGGCGACAATGGCGACGCCAACGACACCAATGCAACGATCGTCGAGATATTGAAGCTGCGCCAGCAACGCGCCGAACTGCTCGGTTTCCCGACGCATGCGCATTACCGCATGGCCGACACGATGGCGAAGACCCCCGAAGCCGCGATGGGGCTGATGATGAAGGTCTGGCCCGCCGCGGTCGCGCGCGTGAAGGAAGAGGTCGCCGACATGCAGGCGATCGCCGACGCCGAAGCCAAGGCGGGCAAGGGTCCGAAAATCACCATCGAGCCGTGGGACTATCGCTTCTATTCGGAGAAGGTCCGCAAGGCGAAATACGACCTCGATGAAAGCGAAGTGAAGCCCTATCTCCAGCTCGACAAGCTGGTCGACGGCATGTTCTGGTCGGCGGGCCAGCTCTACGACCTCGGCTTCCGCGAAAATACCGGCACGATCCCCGTCTTCGACCCCAAGGTCCGCACCTTCGAAGTCTATAATCTCAAGACGAACGAGAATGTCGGCGTCTTCTACCTCGACAATTTCGCCCGCGACGGAAAGCGCTCGGGCGCGTGGATGACGACCTATCGCAGCCAGCAGACGCTCGGCGGCGAGCGCAACGTCCTCGCATCGAACAACAATAATTTCACCGAGGCCGCGAAGGGCGAGCCGACGCTGATCAGCCTCGACGACGCGACGACCTTGTTCCACGAATTCGGCCACGGCATCCATTACCTGCTGCAGCACATCTATTACCCCGCGCTCGCCGGCGTGCCGCGCGACTTCGTCGAATATCCGAGCCAGGTGAACGAGAATTGGCTGATGACCCCCGAGGTGCTGTCGAAATATGCGACGCACTATAAGACGGGTCAGCCGATGCCGCAGGCGCTGGTCGACAAGATCCTCGCCTCCGACAAGTTCAATCAGGGCTTTTCGACGGTCGAGTATCTGTCGAGCGCGATCGTCGACATGAAGCTGCACGACCGCAAGACGCCGCCGGCCGACGCCGACAAGTTCGAGCGCGAGACGCTCGCCGAAATAGGCATGCCGAAGGAACTCGTGATGCGGCACCGCCTGCCGCAGTTCGGTCATCTGTTCAGCTCGGACGCCTATTCGGCGGGCTATTATTCCTATCTCTGGTCCGAAACGATGGACGCCGACACCTGGGCGGCCTTCACCGAAGCGGGCGGCGCGTGGGACCGCAAAGTCGCCGACAAGTTCCGCACCCTCCTGCTGATGACGGGCAACGAGACCGACCGCGCCGAGGCGTACCGCGCCTTCCGCGGCCGCGATCCCGACGTGAAGGCACTGCTGAAAAAGCGCGGCTTTCCGACCGAATAAGCGAACGATACCGGGGAGGCAAAGGGGGCGATTTCGCCCCCTTTGTTTGTCCTAATTCACCTTATTCTTCATACTCAGGGCTGCGAACAAATGTCCGGTCGACAATGTTCCTGTCCTAAGTTTCCACTCGGGAGCGACCCGCATAAGGAAATAGCGCCAGCTTTCCGGGCTCCAGAAGTTGATGTGGCCCGCGTAGGAATCAAATTCCGCATGATATTCCTTGGCGGGAAATTGATCCTTCCGCCCATCGGGAACCGTCAATACCAGCGTGCCGCCGGCGGACACAATATCGAGCAGACGCCGGACAACCGCTTCGGGATCGACCGTGTGCTCGAGCACTTCCATCAGAAATACCACGTCGTAACGCGATGACCGGGGAAGGTCCGAGAGCGCGCTGAAGAAGAACTCTGCGTCGGGACAGGCGCGTTTGGCCATCGCAAGCTTCACATCGCTGATGTCGCATCCGAAGAGCGAGGCTTCCGGATATCTTGCGTGCATGAGGCGAAGCAGACACCCTGCGTGGCACCCGATGTCGAGAACGCGCTTGCCCGCGATTTCGACGTCTTCGGCATCGCATTGATCAAGCAGCAGGCGGACCATCGCAAGGCGGCTGGCATCGAAATAGTCCTCAAGAAATTCTGGCGTCGGCCATTCACCGGTCAGCGCGTTGTGCTGCACCACCGGAAGTATCTCGTGGAGCAGGCTGGCGGAGTTGCGCGCGTCGGCCGTGGTCGGCCGATACCGCATGCCGGATTCTGATCTTACAATCCTGTAGCCGCTCCGCGCGAACATGGATTGAACCAGTTTTTTGCCCTGGAGCATCTGTCCTCCTTCGCGCACGAGCGCGTCAGTTTTGAAGTCCGAACTAGGGTATGCCTCGAAGCTGCCGCAGCCAGCCGCTCTGGGCAACCGCACCGATTGCCACACATCCCGGTCTGAACACGACCGAACCCGACTCCGGCCGTTGTGCCAGCTTGCCGCAGCGAAAACCGGCGGGAGCGTCTGTTCGCCCGAATCCCGATTGACCTTCGCCCGATTCGATATAAATATGATATCATCTTTATATCGAGTGATTCGGAGGGCAAAATGGTCGAAACAGGGACTCCCGCGCTGAACCGCAGCCGCGAGACACGCGCCGCCACGCAGAGCGGTTATCTGATGCTGTTCATCTGGTTGCTGCTCTTGGGCGTTGCCGCCTGGGCGGGGATCACCAACGCCAACGCCGAATATATGGTCGCGTGGAAGTGGATCGTCGTTGTCGCCAGCGCGGTCGTCGGCCTGCTGATCCTGTGCGGGTTTTACCTGATCAACCCCAACGAAGCCGCGGCGATCCAGCTGTTCGGCGCGTATAAGGGCACCGACCGCGAAGAGGGGCTGCGTTGGGTCCTCCCCTGGCTGACGCGCAAGAAGATCGCGGTGCGTGCGAACAACGTCATTTCGGACAAGATCAAGGTCAATGACCTCCGCGGCAACCCGATCGAGATGGCGGCGCAGGTCGTGTGGCGCGTCACCGACACCGCGCAGGCTTTGTTCGACGTCGACGATTACAAGGAATTCGTGATGGCGCAGATCGAGGCCGCGGTGCGCTCGATCGGCTCGCGCTATCCCTATGACGACATCGAGCATCAGGAAGTCACGCTGCGCGGCAATCACGACGAGGTCGGGGTCGAACTCAGGAAGGCGCTGATCGAGCGGCTGAGCGTCGCGGGGATCACGGTCGACGAATGCGGCCTCACCCACCTCGCCTATGCGCAGGAAATCGCCGGCGCGATGCTCCGGCGCCAGCAGGCCGAGGCAGTGATCGCGGCGCGCAAGAAGCTGGTCGAGGGCGCGGTGACGATGGTCGAGATGGCGCTGACCCAATTGTCCGAAAAGGGCGTCGTGGACCTCGACGACGAACGCAAGGCGGCGATGGTGTCGAACCTGATGGTCGTGCTGTGCGGCGAGCGCGACACCCAGCCCGTCGTCAACACCGGCTCGCTCTACTGAGTTGAAGCGATGCCAGCGGCCGCCAAGAAAGCCTTTGCCCTCCGCCTCGATCCCGCGCTCTATGTGGCGATCGAGCGGATGGCGGCCGCCGACTTGCGCAGCGCCAACGCCGAAATCGAGGTATTGCTGCGCGAGGCGCTGGCGCGGCGCGGCATGACTGTCAAACCGCCCGTTCCCGCCCGGCGCGGGCGGCCGCCGAAAGAGGAAGGCTGATCATGCTTCACCTGTTCATGCGAAAGAGCCCCTGGTTTCGCGCCAAGCGCCACGGCTATGGCACCGGCCTGCCGTTCGTGTGGGAGGGCTGGTTCTTCCTGGCACTCCATATCGCGATGATCGCCGGCCTCGCCTGGCTCTTCCGGGACCGGCCCGTTCTGATGACCATCCTGATCGTCCTCGCGGGCCTGGCCCCGATGCCGATCTACCGCGCCAAGACCGAGGGCGGCTGGCGCTGGCGATAGCGTCGCGCGACATTATTTGGGGATAGCTGCCAATAGCCGCCCCGCCCCGCTTGCCCCCGACTCGCTAGATGGTTAAGGCCGGTCTCTATGACCGCCGCCACCACGCCCGTCCGCATTGCCCCGTCGATCCTCAGCGCCGATTTCGCGCGGCTGGGCGAGGAAGTGCGCGCGATCGAGACCGCGGGCGCCGACTGGGTCCATATCGACGTCATGGACGGCCATTATGTGCCGAACCTGACGATCGGCCCGGCGGTGGTGAAGGCCTTGCGCCCTCACTCGACCTTGCCCTTCGACGTCCATCTGATGATCAGCCCGGTCGATCATTTCCTCGACGCCTTCGCCGCGGCGGGCGCCGACATCATCACCGTCCATCCCGAGGCGGGGCCGCACATCCACCGCACCGTCCAGCATATCAAGTCGCTGGGCAAGCAGGCGGGCGTGTCGCTCAACCCCGCGACCCCCGCGAAGATGCTCGACTATCTGATCGACGACATCGACCTCGTCCTGATTATGAGCGTCAATCCGGGCTTCGGCGGCCAGAGCTTCATTTCGAGCCAGCTCAGGAAGATCGAAGCGGTCAGGAAGATGATCGACAAATCAGGCCGCGACATAAGGCTCGAGGTCGATGGCGGCATCGATGCGGGTACCGCCCCGCTGGCGATCGCCGCGGGCGCCGACGTGCTCGTGGCGGGCACCGCGACCTTCAAGGGCGGCCCCGACGCCTACGCCGACAATATCCGGCGGCTGCGCGGCGGCGCCTGAGCATGGCAAGACCGGTGACCGCTCCAGAAGATGAACCGGAGGGCGCCGCCGCCGACGCCATCGACGACACGATCGAACCCGGCAAGCGGCTGATCCGCCTTCCCGCCGACAAGGGGCTCTCGCTCGGCGACCGCGTCGCCAATGCGATCACGCGCCTGACCTGGCGCACACCGCTCCACGCGTTCCGCCTGAAGGGGCGCTTTCCGCTCAAGCTGCTCGGCGTACCGGCCGATCCCGTTCCGGGCGACACGCGCGCCGGCACTGCGATCCGCGCCGGCCATTTCCTCCATCGCGGATTGAAGCTGCCGCTCGGCGAACTCGATTTTGCCGCGCTCAATGTCGCGCCAGCCTTTGCCGACTATCTCCACAGCTTCGCCTGGCTGCGCGACCTCGCCGCGACCGGCTCGCGTGCCGACGGCGCCCCGATCGCCGAGGCGGTCGTCCGCCACTGGCTCGGCACGCATGGCGAGACGGTCAGCGAGCCCGCGTGGAAAGCCGACAACAGCGCGTGGCGCATCCTGTTCTGGGCCGCCCACGCACCGCTGATCCTGTCGTCGAGCGATCTCGTCTATCGTTCGGCGGTGCTCAACCATCTCGCGCGCGCGGCGCGCCACCTCGACCGCGTCGCCGACAAGACGCGTCCCGGCACCGGCCAGATGGTCGCGTGGGTCGGCATCGTCGCCGCGTCGCTGCTGATGCCCGGCGGCGAGCCGCGGCAGGTCTTCGGCGAGGCCGGGCTGCGCAAGGTGCTCGAAACGAGCTTCTACGCCGACGGCGGCAATATCTCGCGCTCGCCGCAGGCGCAGCTCGACGCGGTCATGGCGCTGTCGATGCTCGCGAAAATATACGACATGCGCCGCATGGAGGTGCCGCCCTTCATCCAGGAGGTGCTCGCGCGCGCGGTTCCCGCCCTGCTCGGCCTCACCCACAGCGACGGCGGCATGGGCAGCTGGCAGGGCAGCGGCGCGACGTCGGCTGCCACGATCCAGGCGATCGTCGACGCAAGCGGCGTGCGCACGCGCCCCTTAAAGCAGGCGCGCGACTGGGGGTATCAGCGGCTGGTCGCGAACAAGGTCGTGCTGCTCGCCGACGCGGCACCACCCCCCATCGCCCGCGTGACCGAGGCCGGCTGCGCCTCGACCCTCGCCTTCGAACTCAGCGACGGCGCCGAGCGGATCGTCGTCAATTGCGGCGGCGCCGCGCTGACCGGCGCGACGATTCCCGCCGACCTCGCGCGCGGGCTGCGCACCACCGCGGCGCATTCGACGCTGACGCTCGGCGACAGCAATTCGACCGCGATCCTCGCCAACGGCTCGCTCGGCAAGGGCGTGACCGAGGTCGAGCTCGACCGGCGCGAGACGCCGCAGGGTAGCCGGGTGGAGATGAGCCACGACGGCTATGCGCGGCGCCACGGGCTGATCCACCGCCGCCTCCTGATCCTGTCGCCCAACGGGCGCGAGCTGCGCGGCGAGGACATGCTGCTCCCCGCCCCGCGCACGCGCCGCAAGGGCGACAAGGGGTTCACGCTGCGCTTCCACCTCGGCGCGCATATTTCGGCGAGCCTCACCGCCGACAAATTGGGCGCGTTGCTACGCATAAACGGCGGTCCGCTGTGGCAATTCCGCACATCCGAAGGCGGTCTCGACATCGAGCAAAGCCTGTGGGTCGATGGCGAAGGCCGCCCGCACCCGACCGAACAGCTCGTCGTCACCGGCACCGCACCCGCGGGCGGCGCCAGCATCGGCTGGATCTTCAAGCATATCGGCTGACGGCGGCGGGCAAGGGACTGCCCGCCGCCGCACCCCGGCGCGTTAAAAGGCGTAGCGCGCCATCAGCTGGAAGACGGGGCCCGCCTTTTCGCTTTCGAGTTCATATTCGTCGAAGCTGCGGTCGTTCTGGTCGTCGACCGTCGCGAATTTGTTGAACCTCTCGCGCTTCGCGCCGTTCAGCAGGTTCGAGCCCACCGCGCGGATCGTGAAGCTCTTGCCGAAACGCTTTTCGACGAAGATTTCGAGATCGGCGCCATAGCTGGTGAAAACCTCCTCGCCGACGGTGCGGTCAAATGCCCCGCCCTGCTTGCGATAGGTCGCGCCGAACGCGGCACCGATCGACGGAATGTCCTGGATCGCGCCGAAGTTATAGACATATTTGCTCTGGCCGTTGAAGCGACGCTCACCGAATTCGTCGACGATCTTGCTGTCGAGCCACGACACGTTGCCGAACACGCCTGTATCGGGCAGGCCGATGAACCCAAGGTCGGTCGACAGGTCGAACTCGACGCCCCAGACCTTGCCGTCGCCGATATTCTGCGGCTGGTAGGTGAAGGCGCCCGGCCGGCCAGCGATCGGCCCGATGTTGGCCAATTCGATCAGACCCTCGACCTTGCGGTAGAAGACATTGATCCCGGCGATGCTCGAACGGCCGAGGCGATGTTCATAGCCGAGATCGAAGCCCCACGCGGTTTCGGGGTCGAGCAGCGGATTGCCGAGCAGGTCGTTGTCGCCGAGTTCTTCCTCGAGCGTCGCGGGCGAGAGGTAGTTGAATTCGGGGCGCCGGCTGGTGCGGGCGACCGAGGCGGTGACCCGGCCGCGCCCGCCGACGTCGATCTTTACCGATGCCGACGGGAGCAGCTTTTCATAATCCTTGTCGAAGCGCGTCGCGGGCGGGGTCAGGTCGTCGATAGTGAGGTCGGTCGTTTCATAGCGGATGCCTGCCTCCCACTTCACGCCCGGCATGTCGCCTTCGACGAGCACGAAGCCGTCGAGACGCTTTTCCTGAATGGTGTTCACGCCGCCCGGAGCGGGCACAAAGGCGCCGAAGGGGCGCACGAATTCGGTCGGGTTGCGCGAAAACTGGTCATATTGCCGATCTGCGGCAGCCAGATTGTAGCGATCGCGCGGCACCTCGGTGATCGAGGTGTCGCGATCCTTGTCCTGCCACAAGCCGCCGAACACCAGCTTCGCGGTCTCGCCCAATTCGACTTCATGCTCCAGCCGCACCGAAAATTCCTTGTCGGTGATGCCGGTGCGCGTCTGGTCGCCGGTGAAGCGCGGCCGCGCGCGATCGAAATCGACCTCATATTCGGTTTCGAACCGGTCCTCGTCGAACCAGGCGTAGCCGATCTTCAGGCTCGTTTCCCCGGCGGACCAGCGATGCGCGAGCTTGCCGTTGACGCTGTAATTGTCCTGGTTGATCCGCGCGATATTGGCATTGTCGGTCAGCAGGCCGGGGGTCGTGCCGTTCGGGTTGGGGTTGGGTACGGGGCCGAAAACACCGGTCGGACGATTATATTCGAAGCTGCGCTCGGTCTCGGTGCGATCGGTGTGGACGTAAAAGCCGTTGATCGAGAAATCGGTGGTGTCGCCCTTGATGTCATAGGTCGCGTTGAACGAATAATCCTTGCCGTCGCGCGTGTCGGTCTGGTCCTCGCGATTTTCGAAAACATCCGGGTCCGTGGCGTAGTTCGGGTCGTTCTCGGGCGAATCATTGTAACGCAGCGAATATTTCTTCTTCGGATTGTGGCGCCCCTGGAAATTGCCGCCGATCAGGAAGCGGCCCGGCCCGAGCGCGCCGCCGAATACGCCGCCGACACTCGGTTCGAGTTCCTTGTCGTCATAATAGAGCCCGCCCGCGCGCAGATAACCGCCGTCGAGTTCGTAACCGTCGCGCAGCTTGATGTTGAGCGTGCCCGCGACCGCGTCGCCGGTGCGGCGCGCCGAGGACGAACGGACGATCTCGACGCGGTCGATCAGCTCGGCAGGGATGCGGTCGAGGAAGAAGCTGCGGTCGGCGTTCGACCCGGGCACCTTTTCGCCGTTGATCAATATCTGGGTATAGCCGGGCGGCAGGCCGCGCAGCCGCGCGCCGTCGCTTTCGATGACGTCCGACAGGAAGGTCACCGACGGCACGCGCTTCAGCGCATCGCCCGCTGTCAGCGGCTCGAAACGCTGGAAAAATTCGCTGTCGTAACTGATGACCGGTTCGGCCTGATCTTCGCTGCGATTGCGATATCCCACGCTGCCGAGGACGACGATATCGCGCGCCGAGGTGATCGTGCCGTCGCCGCTTTCGTCGACGATCGGCGCATTGTCCTGCGCTGCGGCGGGGGTGGCGACAAGCGCCGTGGCGATGGCAAGCGCGGCGGCGGAATGCAGGCTGAAGCGTCGAATCATTTTGTCGTACCCCCTTATGGTTGCCGGGCCTCTAGGGGGAGCGTGTGACAGTTTGCGGCGAGCCGTGTGACGCATCGATGACGATTAAGTGACGGAAATATTGTCGTATTGACGCCGCTAGACTTTGCTGGGACGGGGCGCGCGAGCCGCACTTTTGCGCGCACGGGAACGGGGGAAACATCATGGCCGCCATCGGCAAAGGAAAGCTGCTGACTTCGCTGGCTTTTGCATCGACGCTGGGCGGTTGCGCCGCGAGCGCGCCCGTCATCACCGGCCTGCCCCCGGTGCAGGTGACCGCGAGCGGCGAGACCGCGCCCGTCGGCACGGGCAAGGCCGACGCCGCCGACGATCCGGCGATCTGGGTCGATCCGGCCAATCCGAACCGCGCGCTGATCGTCGCGACCGACAAGAAGGCCGGGCTGCATGTCTATGACCTGACGGGCAAGGACATCGCCTTCACCCAGGCCGGCCTCGTCAACAATGTCGATGTCGCGGGCAACATCATTGTCGCGAGCGACCGCAACGACGGGGTGAACGCGCATCTCGCGGTGTTCCGCCTCGACGCCGACAAGCCGGCGATCGCATCGCTCGGCCGTGCGGCGGCGGGCGCGGGCGAAGCCTATGGCCTCTGCCTCAAGAAGACCGCGCCCGGCACGCCGCTCACCGCCGCGCTGATCGTCAAGGACGGCACGGTGCGCGTCGGCACGCTGACCGTCGATGGCACGCCGGGCTTCGCGGTTCAGTGGGAATATAAGATCCCGACCCAGTCCGAAGGCTGCGTCTTCGACGGCGACACGCTCTATGTCGGCGAGGAAGACGCCGGCGTCTGGGAATTGAAGCCGAACGGCAAGACGGCCACCGCGCGCATGGTCGCGCCAGTCGACAACCAGCGCCTCGTCGCCGATGTCGAGGGCCTCGCGACGATCGACCACAAGGGCCAGCGCTACCTGCTCGTGTCGAGCCAGGGCGACAATGCCTATGCGGTCTTCCGCCTGCCCGGTGTCGATTATGTCGGACGCTTTGCCGTTGCGGCGGGCGCGTTCGGCGCGACGAGCGAGACCGACGGGATCGAGGCGGTCGCGGGCAATTTCGGCCCCGGCTATCCCGACGGCATCTTCCTCGCGCAGGACGGCGACAACGCCCCCAAGGCGCAGAATTTCAAGCTGGTGCGCTGGGACCAGATCGCGGCGGCGCTGAGGCTCTAAAAAGGGTCGGAAGGGTTGCGATACGGACGGCGCGCGCCTAGGGGGGCCGCGTCATCCCATCGCCAGCCGAGGCCCTCCCCCATGACCGACCTGATTCCCGTCCGCCGCGCCCTCCTGTCCGTCAGCGACAAGGCGGGGCTCGCCGACCTTGCCGCCGCGCTTGTCCGCCACGGCGTCGAACTCGTATCGACCGGCGGCACCGCGAAGGCGCTGCGCGAAGCGGGACATACTGTCCTCGACGTCTCCGACCTCACCGGCTTTCCCGAGATGATGGATGGCCGCGTCAAGACGCTGCACCCGACCGTCCACGGCGGCATCCTTGCGGTGCGCGACGACGCGGCGCATGTCGCGTCGATGGAGGAGCATGGCATCGGCGCGATCGACCTGGTCGTCGTCAACCTTTACCCCTTCCTCCAGACGGTGACGTCGGGCGCCGATCGCGATACGATCATCGAAAATATCGACATCGGCGGCCCCGCGATGGTGCGCTCGTCGGCGAAGAATCATGCCTTTGTCGGCATCGTCACCGAGCCGGAAGATTATGCTGCGGTGATCGCCGAGATGGACGCCAACCAGGGCGCCACCACCTTGGCGCTGCGCAAGCGCCTTGCGGCGACCGCCTTTGCCCACACCGCGAGTTATGACGGCACGATCGCGCGCTGGTTCGCGATTGCCGATCAGGGCAAGACCTTCCCCGACACGCTGCCGCTGACCGCCAAGCTGGCGAGCGAACTGCGCTACGGCGAAAACCCGCATCAAAAAGCGGCGCTCTATATCCCTGCCGTGCCCGGCCCGCGCGGCATCGCCGGCGCCGAACAGGTGCAGGGCAAGGAGCTCAGCTACAATAATATCAACGACGCCGACGCCGCGCTCGAACTCGTCGCCGAATTCCGCGAGGCCGACCCGACCTGCGTCATCGTCAAGCACGCCAACCCGTGCGGCGTCGCGACCGCCGCGACGATCGCCGAAGCATATGACGCAGCGCTGAAGTGCGACGACGTGTCGGCGTTCGGCGGGATCATCGCGGTCAACCGGCCGCTCGACGGCGCGACGGCCGAAGCGATCAGCGGCATTTTCACCGAAGTCGTCTGCGCCCCCGACGCCGACGCCGATGCCCGCGCGGTGTTCGCGAAGAAGAAGAATCTCCGCCTGCTGCTGACGGGCGAGCTGCCCGACCCGGCGCGCGGCGGACTGATGCTGAAGGGGATCACCGGCGGCTGGCTCGCGCAGAGCCGCGACAATGGGCGCATCACGCGCGCCGACCTGAAAATCGTCACCGACCGCGCACCGACCGACGAAGAACTTGCCGACGCGCTGTTTGCCTGGACCATCGCCAAGCATGTGAAGTCGAACGCGATCGTCTATGCCAAGGGCGGATCGACCGCGGGCATCGGCGCCGGACAGATGAACCGCCGTGACAGCGCGCGCATCGCCGCGGTGAAGGCGCGCGAAGCCGCCGAGAGCCATGGCTGGGCCGAAGCCCGCACCGTTGGCAGCGCAGTCGCGAGCGACGCCTTCTTCCCCTTTGCCGACGGCCTGCTCGCCGCGGTCGAGGCGGGCGCGACCTGCGTAATCCAGCCGGGCGGCTCGATCCGCGACGACGAGGTGATCGCGGCGGCGAACGAAGCCGGCCTTGCGATGGTCTTCACCGGGATGCGGCACTTCCGCCACTGACCGCGCGGCCGAGGCGCACCAGCCGCTCGGCTTCGCTTTTGCAGTCGTAACGCAATCCGGGGTCGGTGCAGAAGTCGGGCCAGCGATCCTGACGCCGCCAGAAATCGACCAGCCCGATCCGCGCCAGCTTCGCGAAGAATAGCGGTTCGCGCCGCAGCGGAGCGACCGATGGCCAATAAAGAAGCGACCATTGGCCGTCGGTTTTGCGGATCGGCGCGCGCGCAAGCCACGAGAGCGCCTTCGGCATGTCGCCGAGCCGCGTGTAATGCGCGGCTATCGCGTAGGCGGTCGGCGGATATTGTGCGAATTCAGCCTCGGCAGCCGCGTCGACCTCACGCGACCCGATCGACGGGTCGGCGAATTGTTGGAGGAGCAGCATATCGAATTCGCGCCGCTCCTCGGCCGTTGCGCCGCGATAGACTTCGGCCGCCTCGACCCGGCCGAGCTCGACCGCAAGGCGGCGGCGATGTTCGGCGAGATCGGGGTGCCCCGGCCAGATCGCCTCCACTTCGGCGAACTGCTTCATCGCATCCTGCATCTGCCCGGCCGCCCCATAACGCCGGACCACCCCCAATGCCTTGTGGATCGACGTCGGGTCGGCGCGCGCGGCGCGCTGCGCCGGATCGACACCGGCTTGAACATAGCCGGCCTGGAACAGTCCCACCGCGTTCGTCATCAATGCGGCCGGATATTCGGGGTCGATCGCAAGCGCGCGGTCAACAAGAGGCAGGGCCTCGACCATGAACAATTCGCTACCGCCCGACTGCGACAGCGCGGTCAGCGCGGGGACATTGTCGGGGTCGATCGCAAGCGCCCGGCGCGCCGCATCGATCGCTTTTGCGCGCTCCGCGTTCCATTTGGCGGCATCCATCTCGTGCGAGAGATGCTTGACGCGGACCTGCGCCAGCAATCCCAGCGTGTCGGCATCCCCCGGCGAGCGCTGAACCAGCTCCTCCATCAACCGGATTGCGCGGGGTCCATCGAAAGCCGTGTCCGCGTCGCAGACCGCGAAGATCAGCGATCGTCGATCCGCATCGGCCGCCAACAGATCGTTCCGGCCGTTCAACGTCAACGCGCAATTGACCAGCCCGGCCACGGCGAGCGCGGTCCGTTCGCGCAGCCGGCTGAGGTCGTCGACGGGCGCCGCGAAACGGCTGGACCACAGGATCGATCCGTTCAAACTGTCGACAATCCGCGACTCGCTGACGAACTGACTGCCGTCGCGCTCGATCGCGACGCGGACGATGAAATCGCCCGCGCGTCCCGCCACCTTTCCGTCGAGCACCCGGACCGCGCCCCCCGACGCCTTGGCAAAGCGCGCGAAATCGCCGGCCAGCGCATCGGCAAAACGGTCCTCGACCGGGTCGTTCCCGCGCAGCTCGATCGGTTCGACGCGGACCACCGGCGCATCGAATGCAGCGACCGCGGATCGCGACCGCGGCGCATCGGCGCCTGTCAGCGCGAGGACCAGCGCGGCCACGCCAAGGAACAGCGCGCGCCGCGGCGACCGGCTGGCGGTTGGATTGACCGTCATCGCGGACGCTGGGACTGGGTGGGCGACCGGGTGAAGGCTCGGCGGACAGGGCCGGGCCGACAAGCTTCGATATAGTTCGGCGGTTTCGGCCGAAGGCTTGCCGTCGATCCCGCGCGCGAGCGCGTCTTCGATCCGCTGCCAGGCGTGGCGCACACCATCGCCGTCGCCCGCCTCCCAGCGCGCGCTCATCACCAGCCGCGCGGCATGTTCGCTGCACGGGTCGAAGCGCGTCACCTTGTCCGCCACCGCGAGGGCCGCTTCGCCATCGCCCGCCTGCAGCCGCCTGTCCGCCACCCCGAGCACCTCGCGAACGATCGCTTCGCCTTGACGCGTACGCTCGACCGCGAGCCAGTCGTCCCACGCTTCGTCGATACCGTCGAGATCGGCCAGCAGTCCGACGTCGTGCGCGGGCAGCCGGTTCAGGACCACGGCGACATCGTCCACCGCGCACGCGGCGTGAAGCAGCGAAATATCGTCGATGACTTGCGTGCGGTCGATGGCGACGGTTTCGCGATCGGCTTGCAGCAGCGGCGGCGATGCGCGCGTCCACGGCTTCAATTCGACGAGACATTGCCTGAGGCTGGCATGCGCCTGTGCATCGGGGCGGCGGCTCCAGAGGAGCGCGCTCAGCCGGTCGCGCGCAAGCGGCGCGTCGGCAAGCACGAGCCGGGCAAGAAGGGCGCGGGCCTTGCGGCTGGTGGGGGACAGGGCGGCCGGCTCCACAGCGAAGTCACCAAGGAGCCGCAATACCGGCGGCACGGCGGCGATATGCCGCTCGTTTTTTGCGAATGCAGAATTCACGGCACGACCTCCTTGGTCGAGGGATAGCGGCCGTATGTTTTTCCCGAAGACCGAATAACATCTTTTTGACGGACAGACGAACGGCAAATTTCAAAATTCTGCATTTTGACGTATTTTTAATACCCGATTGACGGCCCTCTCACGGCCGTCCGCACGCCTCCCCGCTACTCCCGTCGTATCCGCAGCCTGCCGTTCGGCTGGGGCATATGAAAGGGAGTGATTCGATGCGTATCTTCATAGCTCTGCCCCTGTTGCTGCTTGGCGCAGCACCCGCATTTTCCCAGACCATCGTCGCAACTGCCCCGGCAGGCGAAGTCGAGATCGTGAAAGTCAGCTATGCCGACCTCAATCTCGACACCGATGCCGGCTGGGCGCGGCTCGACAGCCGCCTGCGCGCCGCGGCGCGCTCGGTATGCGACGTCCGGCCCGAATTCGAATCGACCGTGCGGGAAATGGCCACCGGCCATTGTTTCCGGAGCGCGCTTTCGAGAGGCCGCGAAGCCGGCAAGGAGATCATTGCCGCGCAGCGGACCGGCACGCCGATGACGCTGGCCAGCGCGATCCTGATCTCGCGGCGGTGACCCTTCGCCGATAGCGCGGACGCCACGGGGTCCCTTGCTCCCGTCTCTGGTGGGAGCAACGCCGGAACCGTTCCCCGACGGTTCCGGCGTTTTTCGATCGCGGCATGACAGGCTTCGGCTCGACTTCGCGCGGCGCGGGCGGCATAGGAGGGCCGACGTCGCCACCGCAAGGACCAGCATGACCGCCACACCGCGTAACAAGTCCATGATCCAGAGGCTTTATAACTGGACCATGGAGAAATCCGCGCATCCGCACGCCGAATATTGGCTGGCGCTGGTCTCTTTCATCGAAGCGAGCTTTTTCCCGATCCCGCCGCACCCGATGCTGGGGCTGATGTGCCTCGCCAACCCGAAAAAGGCGGTGCGCTACGCGATCATCTGCACACTCGCGTCGGTTGCGGGCGGCATGCTCGGCTATTTGATCGGCTTCTTCCTTTATGAAAGCGTCGGGCTCGCGCTGCTCGGCGCGCTGGGGCTCACCGACGCCTTCCCGCCGGCCGCCTGTTACCTGCGCGAATTCGGCGCCGAGATCATCCTGATCAAGGGCGCCACGCCAATCCCATTCAAGCTGCTGACGATCACCGCCGGCTTCATCCACATGAGTTTCTGGACCTTCCTGTGGGCAAGCCTCGCCAGCCGGGCCTTTTCCTTCATGCTCGTCGGCATATTGTTCCGGATGTTCGGGGCGCCGATCAAGGCGTTCATCGACAAATATCTGATCTGGGTGACCGGCGCGTTCCTCGTCGCCGTGGTCGCGGGCTTCCTCGCGATCGGCGCGCTGTCGGGCGACGGCGAGAGCAAGGAAGCCGACAAATGCAGCGGTGCGACGCTGGAGAGCATCGGGCTGGACCGGGCGTAGGGATTTTCTCCCCTCCCGCTTGCGGGAGGGGTTGGGGGTGGGCAGCAACCGTGCGGGGATAGCCCACCCCGCTGCGACTAACGAGCAAGCTCGCAAGTCTCGCTGCCCCTCCCGCAAGCGGGAGGTGCCCCTCCCGCAAGCGGGAGGGGATATAAACTTACTCGTTCGCCGCCTGGTGCAGCCAATCCGCGTGGCGCGGGGCCTTCTTCGTCTGGCTCCATTCCTCGAGCATCAGCGGCGCGACGCGCTTCAGCTCGGCATATTGCTCGTCGGTGCCGATATCGCACGCCAGCTCGACGCGGTGGCCGTTGGGGTCGAAGAAATAGATCGACTTGAAGATGCCGTGGTGCGTCGGGCCGAGCACATCGATGCCGTTCGCGGTCAGATGCTCTTTCGCCGCGACCAGCTCGTCATAGCTGCCGACCTTGAACGCGAGATGCTGCACCCACTTGGGCGTGTTCTCGTCGCGCCCCATGTCGGGCTGGTTCGGCAGTTCGAAGAAGGCGAGGATGTTGCCATTCCCCGCATCGAGGAAGACATGCATATACGGGTCATATTCGCCGGTCGACGGCACATGATCCTCGGCAAAGGCGGTGGTGTAGGTCATGCCGAGCATGCGCTCGTACCAACCCACCGTTTCCTTCGCATCCCTGCAGCGATAGGCGGCGTGGTGAACGCCGCCCAATTTGATCGGGCTGGTCATTCGGCGGGTTCCTCGACGGTCAGCGCTCCGCGGCGAATCTGGTCCATTTCCATCGATTTGAACAGCGCGGTGAAATTGCCCTCGCCGAAACCTTCATCCTTCTTGCGCTGGATGAATTCGAAGAAGACGGGGCCGACCACGGTCTGGCCGAAAATCTGGAGGAGCAGGCGCGGGTCGCCTTCTGTCGTCGACCCGTCGAGCAGGATGCCGCGTGACTGGAGGCCCTCGACCGATTCGCCATGGCCCGGAAGCCGCTCTTCGAGCATCTCGTAATAGGTCGCCGGCGGCGCGGGCGCGAAGGGATTGCCGAGCGCCTTGAGCTTGTCCCACGCGGCGTAGAGATCGTCGCAGCTGAACGCGATATGCTGGATGCCCTCGCCATTATAGGCGCGCAGATATTCCTCGATCTGGCCCTTGCCGCCCGCACCCTCTTCGTTGAGCGGGATACGGATCTTGCCGTCGGGGGCGGTCATCGCCTTCGAGGTGAGGCCGGTATATTCGCCCTTGATGTCGAAATAACGGATCTCGCGGAAGCCCGCGATGCGCTCGTAAAAGGCGGCCCAATGCGCCATGCGGCCGCCATAGACATTGTGCGTCAGATGATCGATCAGCTGCATGCCCGCGCCGACCGGATGGCGATCGACGCCTTCCTCGTAAACGAAGTCGATGTCGTAGATGCTGAGGTCGTCGCCATAGCGGTCGATCAGATAAATGATCGAGCCGCCGATGCCGCGGATCGCGGGCAGACGCAGTTCCATCGGGCCTGTCTTGACCTCGACCGGCTCGGCGCCGCGCGCGACGGCTTCGCTATAGGCCTTGGCCGCATCGCGCACGCGCCAGCCCATGCCGCACGCCGACGGGCCATGCTCGGCGGCGAAATAAGCCGCAGGCGATTTGGGCTCGTAGTTAGCGATCAAATTGATGCCGCCCTGGCGCCATAGCTGAACGTCCTTCGAGCGGTGGCGCGCGATCTGTGTGAAGCCCATCGCTTCGAAAACCGGCTCGAGAATGCCCTTCTCGGGCGCCGAAAATTCGACGAATTCAAAGCCGTCGAGGCCCAGCGGATTATCGAACAAGTCGGCCATGTCGCATTCCCATCTAGTTTCAATTGAAACTATTATGATGGATTGGGGCGGCGGAGTCAATCTACGAGTCCCGTCGCCCCCGCGAAGGCGGGGGCCGCTGGAGGTTTACACAGCAGCGACGTGAAAGGACGACTACGGCCCCCGCTTTCGCGGGGGCGACGGATATTCATTCACCGGGGAAATTATGCCGCCGCCTCAAACGCCTCCAGCGCTTCGCTCGCCGTCACCCAGCGCGCTTCGGCGGCTTCCTGCGCGGCGACGATCTTGCCGCGCCGCTGCGATAATTCGCTCATCGTCAGGCCCTTATATTCGTTCGCAGCGCCCTGCGGGTCGAACATCGCGCGATCGATGGCGGACAGCACGACCTCATATTTGGCGAGGTCGGCCTCGGCGTCGCTAACTTCCTTTTTGATCTTCGCCGCCGCCTCGCGCGCGGCGGCCGCGGCCTTGCGATCTTCCTTCTTGTCGGCCTTCGACGCCTTTTCTTTCGAAGGTCCCTTGCCGAGGATCATGTCGACATAATCGTCCATGCTGCCCGAATATTCGCGCGCGGTGCCGTCGTCGACGAGCACGAGCCGGTCGGCGGTGAGTTCAAGCATGTGGCGATCGTGGCTGACGAGCACCACCGCGCCATCGAAGCTGTTGAGCGCCTGCACCAGCGCCTCGCGCGCATCGACGTCCAAGTGGTTGGTCGGTTCGTCGAGGATCAGCAGATGCGGCGCATCGCGCGTGATGAGCGCGAGCGCGAGCCGCGCGCGTTCGCCGCCCGACAGCTTCGCGACCTGCGTGGTCGCCTTGTTGCCCGAAAAGCCGAAGCGGCCGAGCTGCGCGCGGATCGCGCCCTGCGTCTTGCCCTCCATCACGCGCGTCATATGCGCGAGCGGGGTGTCGCTGCCGTCGAGTTCCTCGACCTGATACTGGGTGAAATAACCGACGCGCATCTTGCCCGATGCCGCCATCGCGCCCGCCATCGGCGCGAGTTGCGCCGCGAGCAGGCGCGCGAGCGTCGTCTTGCCATTGCCGTTGCGGCCGAGCAGCGCGATCCGGTCGTCGGGATCGATGCGCAGGTTGAGCCGTTGCAACACCGGCCGTTCGGCGTAACCAACGCTCGCGAGGTCGAGCGTGATCAGCGGCGGCTTCAGCTCGTCGGGGCTCGGGAAATCGAACGCGAGCGTCTGGTCCTCGGCAAGCGCCGCAATCGGCTGCATCTTGGCGAGCAGTTTCGCGCGCGACTGTGCCTGTTTCGCGGTCGAGGCGCGCGCGCTGTTGCGCGCGACATAGTCCTGGAGCTTCGCGCGCTGCGCATCCTGCGACGCCTTCGCTGCGGCAAGCTGCGCTGCACGCTCGGCGCGCTGGCGCTCGAACGCGTCATAGCCGCCGGCGTATAGCGTGACCTTGCCGCCTTCGAGGTGGAGGATATTGTCGACGACATTGTTGAGCAGGTCGCGCTCGTGGCTGATCACGACGAGCTGCCCCGGATAGGCGCGCAGGAAGTTTTCGAGCCACAAGGTCGCTTCGAGGTCGAGGTGGTTCGATGGTTCGTCGAGCAGCAGCAAATCGGGCTCCGAGAAGAGCAGCGCCGCGAGCGCGACGCGCATCTTCCACCCGCCCGAGAAGCTGTCGAGCGGCTGGCCCTGCATATCCTCGTCGAACCCCAATCCGATCAGGATGCGCGCGGCGCGCGCGGGCGCGGTGTAAGCGTCGATCGCGATCAGCCGTTCGTGGATATCGCCGAGCTTGTCGGGGTCCTGCTCGGTCTCGGAAGCCGTGAGCAATTCGGCGCGCTCGGTATCGGCGGCGAGCACCGTGTCGAACGGCGTCGCGGTGCCGTTCGGCGCTTCCTGCGCGATATAGCCGACGCGCGTCTTGCGCGGCATGTCGATGCTGCCCTCGTCGGCTTCGAGCTGGCCGATCATCACCTTCATCAGCGTCGATTTGCCCGCGCCGTTGCGCCCGATCAGCCCGACGCGGCTTTTGGCCGGCAGGCTCGCGGTGGCGCGTTCGAGGATGGCGCGCCCGCCAAGGCGTACAGTGATAGCGTTGATTGTCAGCATGGGCGCGCGCCTAGCATGTTCGGCGCGCCAGCCCAAGTCCCGGACTGGCATATCGTGCGCGCGTGCGGCAAATGGGGAGCATGACCGGCCTCGCCCCCTTCCACATCGCCTTTCCCGTCGACGATCTCGACGCCGCGCGCCACTTCTACGGCACCGTCCTCGGCTGCCCCGAGGGGCGCAGCTCCGCCGATTGGATCGACTTCAACCTTTATGGCCACCAGATCGTCGCGCACCGCGTCGACACGCCGCGCGCGCCGGCCGCGCATAATCCGGTCGATGGCCATGCGGTGCCGGTGCCGCATTTCGGGGTCGTACTGCCGCCCGCCGTATGGCACGCGCTGGCCGAGCGATTGAAGGCCGCGGGCGCGAAGTTCGTGATCGAACCGCACACGCGCTTTCTCGGCCAGCCCGGCGAACAGTCGACGATGTTCTTTTACGACCCAGCGGGCAACGCGCTCGAGTTCAAGGCATTCGCGGACTTAAGTCAGCTGTTCGCCAAATAGGGGTGCCCCGTTTACCGTGTTTTCCGAGTCGTCAGGCGATCCCGCCTGACTTGAAAACGCTCTAGTGCCCGCCGCCCATCGAAATCTGTTTCGGCCGCGGCGCGAACCACACCGATATCGCGGCGATCACGAAAACGACCCCCGACGCGAGGAACAGGTGCAGCACGCCCAGCGTCGATGCCTGCACCTCGACCAGCCGCTCGATCGCCGCGCGCGCCTGTTCGAGCGTGAAGCCGGCACTCTGCAGCGAGGTCATCGTCGCTTCGGGATTGTTGAGCGATGAGACGAGCTCGGACCGCGAGGTCCGGCTGGCATCGTCCCAAGCGGTCGTCGCGACCGCGGTGCCGATCGCGCCGCACAGCGTGCGGAGGAAGCTCATCAACCCCGCGGCCGACGTCTGGTGCTGCGCGGGGACCGAACTCAGCGCCAGCGCGGTCAGCCCGACGAAGAAAAAGGGCATGCCGAGACCCTGCAATATGTGCGGCAGCGCAAGCGTCCAATAGCCGACATCGGCGTTCCAGCTGGCGCGAAGCACCGACATCAGCGCCATCCAGAGTATCCCACCGCAGATGGTGATACGAACATCGACCTTGGTGATCAGACCGGCCGCGACGGGCGACAGGAGAACGGCGAATACCCCGAGCCAGGCGACGATGAAGCCCGTCTGCGTCGCGGTATAACCCGCCACCTGCTGGAGCCATAAGGGCGTGAGCACGACCTGCGCAAAGAAGGCGCCAAAGCCGAGCGAGATCGCCATGGTCGCAAAGGTGAAGCCGCGGAAACGGAAGATGCGCAGGTTCACGACCGGATTGGCATCGGTCAGCTCCCAGATCACGAAGGCGGCAAAGCTGATCGCGGAAACGACCGCGAGCCCGACGATCCACACCGATCCGAACCAGTCATGCTCGCGTCCGGTGTCGAGCATGATCTGGAACGCGCCGACCGACACGACGAGCAGGATCAGGCCGATGACGTCGATCCGCGCCTTGGCGCGCTTCGTCTCGAACGGCGTGAGCAGCGTGAAAACACCGAACCCGCAGATCGCCACCACCGGCAGGTTGATGAAGAATATCCACGGCCAGCTCCAATTGTCGCTGATCGTCCCGCCAAGGATCGGGCCGAGGATCGGCGCGGTGGTGGTCGTCATCGCCCAGATCGCAAGCCCGATGCCCGCCTTCTCCTTGGGAAAGATGCGCAGCAGCAAAATCTGCGACAGCGGCATCAACGGGCCGCCCGCAAGCCCCTGCAGCACGCGGAAGAGCACGAGCGCGTCGAGCGTGCGCGAAACGCCGCACAGGAAGGAGAAGATGCCGAAGCCGATGATCGAATAGATGAACCAGCGCACGGTGCCGAAGCGCATCGCGAGCCAGCCGGTGAGCGGCACGCTGATCGCGTCGGCGACCGCATAGCTGGTGATCACCCACGTGCCCTGCGTCGGCGACACCGCGAGCCCGCCCGCGATATGCGGCACCGACACATTGGCGATCGTCATGTCGAGCACGACAACGAAATTGGCGAGCGCCAACGCAAACGCCGCGACGATCAGCCGCACGCCGGTGAGCGGCTGCGGCTCGGCCGGGATTGAGGATATAGAGGCGGCGGCGCTGGCCATATGTCAGTTCCCGCGCGTGTCGATCGTGGCTTCCATCGAAAGCCCGACGCGCAGCGGATGGTCCTTGAGCTGTTTCGGATCGAGCGCGATGCGCACCGGCAGACGCTGCACCACCTTCACCCAATTGCCCGTCGCATTCTGTGCCGGGATCAGCGAGAAGGCCGCGCCGGTGCCGCCGGCGATGCCGATCACCTTGCCGCGATAGACGACGTCGCCGCCATAATAGTCGGACACCAGCTCGACCGGCTGGCCGATGCGGATATCCTCGAACTGGCTTTCCTTGAAATTGGCGTCGACATAGGCGGTGGCGATCGGGACGAGCACCATGATCGGCGCGCCCGCGGCGATCCGCTGGCCGACCTGCACCTGCCGGTTGGTGACGATGCCGTCGACCGGCGCGCGCAGCACGGTGCGCGCAAGGTCGAGCTTTGCTTTCTCGAGCCGCGCTTCGGCCGCCGCGACGTCGGGTGCGGTGTTGATCGTCGTCCCACGGACGACGGCTTCGGCGGCGCCAAGATCACCGCTCGCCGATCCGCGCGTCGCCTCGGCCGAGGCGATGCCTGCGGCGGCGAGGTCGCGCGCGGCCGAAGCTGAAGCCAGCGCCGCACGCGCCGCGGTCAGTTCTTCGCCCGACACCGCGCCGGTGCCCGCTATGCCTTCGCGCCGCGCGAGTTCGGCGCGTGCGCGCTCGACCGTGGCATTGGCGTCGCGCAGCCGCGCGCGGGCCTGCGCGATATCGGCGCCGCGCGCCGCGACGCGCGCGCGCGCCGCATCGGCGTTGGCGTCGGCCTGACCATAGCGTTGGCGCGCGAGGCGGAGCGCCGCCTCGGCGTCGGCGACCGCGATGCGCTGGTCGGCGTCGTCGAGGATGACGAGGATGTCACCCTTCTTCACCGACTGCGTGCCGCCGACGCGCACTTCCTTGACGGGCCCCGAGACGAGCGCGGTCACCTGCGCCGAGTCCGCGCCGACATACGCGTTGTCGGTGTGGACGCGTCCGGCCTGCGTCAGGAAATACCAGAGGCCCCACAGCACCGCGACCGTCACCACGACGATCGCGAGGATGCGCAGGAGTTTCTTCCGCCTGGCGCCGTTGACTTCGGGGGTCGCTTCGGGAGCGTCGGTTACAGCTGCAGCCGTTTCGTCGGCCATCATTCGTCTCCTGTTGAGTTTTGCGCGCGATATCCGCCGCCAAGCGCGCGGATCAGGGCGATATCGAGTGAGAGCTGGCGCGCTTCGAGGTCGGCGACGGCGCGGCTCAAGGCGACCATGCTGTCCTCGGCGGTGAGCTGGACGATCTGGTTCGAGAGGCCGGCGCGGTAACGAAGTCCGGCGAGCTTCGAGGCTTCGGCGGCGGCGGTCAGCGCCTCGCGCCGCCCCACAAGCTGGCGTTCGGTGGCGGCGCGCTGTGCGACGATGTCAGCGACATCGCGCAGCGCGCCGATCAACGTACGGTCATAGGTCGCGACCGCGACATCATAATCGGCGCGCGATCCGCGGTATTGGCCCTGCAGCCGCCCGCCCTCGAAGATCGGCAGGCTGATCGCGGCGCCGCCATTGCCATATTCGGACCCCGACTTGAACAGGTTCGACAGGCCGAGCGACTGGAGCCCAACGAGCGCCGACAGGCTGATATTGGGGTAAAAATCGGCGCGCGCGACGTCGATGCGCTTCGCGGCGGCTTCGGACCGCAAGCGCGCCGCGACGATATCGGGACGCCGCCCGATCAGGTCGATCCCCGCATTGCCTGGCAGACCGAGCGACGGGCGCGCCATCTGGGGGCGCGCGATCGACAGGCCGCGATCGGGCCCGGCACCGATGAGCGCGGCGAGCCGGTTGCGCGTCGTCGCGATCGCTTCTTCGAGCGCGACGACGTCGGCGCGTGCCGAGGCGGCGCGGCTTTCGGCCTGCCGCTGGCTCGCCTGATTTTCGATCCCCGCGCGGGCGCGCTCGCCCGACAGGTCGGCACTCGCGGTGCGGACGCGCACCGCATCATTGGCGACGTCGAGCGCATGATAATAACCGGCGAGATCGGCATAGGCCGACGCGATCCCGGTGGTGAGCATCAGCCGCGCCTGCGCCGCGTCGACGCGCGCCGCCTCGGCTTCCGACGTCGCCGCCGCGAGCGCCGCGCTGTTACGGCCCCACAGGTCGAGGTCGAAGCTGAAGGTCGCGGCGATATGGCCGGTGTCCGGGATGCCGTCGGGCACGAATTCGGGCGGGATGCCCATGTTCTTGCTCTGCTGGACGCCGCCAGCGCTGCCTTCGGCGCCAACGCGCGGCAGCAAAGCAGCGCCCGCCTGCTGCGCCATCGCCTCGGCAGCACGGACGCGCGCGGCGGCGATCGCAACATCGGGCGAGTCCATGAGCCCCTCAGCGATCAGCGTGTCGAGCTGCGCGTCGCTCAAGCCCTGCCACCAGCCTTCAGCGGGCCACGCGCCCTCGGCGCGGGCGAATGTCGCGTGCGATTCCAGCGACTCGGCCGTAGCCGGAACGGGTTTTGGTCCGAGGTCGGGAACGCTCGCGCAGCCCGCGAGCAGGCCGAAAACAGCGGTGGAGAGAAAAATTGTCCGGGGCATGGCTTCCAACGATACTAGCTGGTATCATGCGCAGATGAACTTCGGAGGAAGCGTTGTCAATCGAAATGATACCAGATAGTACGCCTGCCCTCGACGACGCCGCGGCGACGCGCCGCAAGGCCTTCGTCGACGCCGCGCGCGAGCTGTTTTTCGCCAATGGCTATGCTGGCACGACAATGTCGTCGATCGCGAGCAAGGTCGGCGGGTCGAAGACGACGCTCTGGACCTATTTCCCGTCGAAGGAGGATCTGTTCGCGGCGGTGGTCGACGACATCGTCGCGCAATATGGCGACGCGCTCGCGATCGACCTGCCGCTCGACGAGCCGGTGCCCGACGTGTTGCGCACCTTCGGCAATCTGCTGATGACCAAGCTGACCGCGACGCCGATCCTGTCGCTCTTTCGCCTCGTCGTCGGCGAAGCCGAGCGTTTCCCGCATCTCGCCGAAACCTTCTACGAACGCGGTCCACGTCGCGGCAAGGCGCGCGCGGCCGTCTGGGTGGGCGAAAAGATGGTGCGCGGCGAGATCCGGATGGGCGACCCGATGCGCGCGGTGCAGCAATTCACCGGCCTTTGCCAGTCGGGCGTCTATCAGTTCGCGATGCTCAACCTTCCCGAAAGCCGCGATCTCGATCGCCTTCGCGAGGATGTCGACGTCGCAGTCGACACCTTCTATCGCGCATGGAAGCCCGACGACTGACCGTCTCCGCGGAAACTTGCTCCCCCCGCCCTCCTGTGCAATAGGCGCCGCCCCCCGACCGGGATCCCCAGCTACAGGAGCATGTCATGGACAAGGCGGCCGCGAGCGCGCTCGGCCTCGATTTCGGCACGACGAACAGCGTCGTCGCGCTCACCGATGGCCAGGGCGGCACCGAACTGGTCGCGTTCGGCGATGCGGGCGACGCGGTGTTCCGCTCGGCGCTCTGCTTCTGGGAAGAGGAACGCGGCTGGAACGGCATCGCGCACGAGGCGGGTCCGTGGGCGATCGACGAATATCTCCAGTCGCCGCTCGACAGCCGCTTCATCCAGTCGTTCAAAAGCGTCGCCGCGAGCCCGTTGTTCGAGCGCGCAATGATCTTCAACAAGCCGTTCCGCTTCGAGGATATGGGGCGCCTGTTCCTCCAGCGCCTCGTCGCGCATGCCGGCGGCGCGCTCGACGAGCGGCCGCGCCGTGTCATCGTCGGCCGTCCGGTCGAATATGCCGGCGCGCGGCCCGACGCCGAACTCGCGCGCCAGCGTTACGACGCGATGCTCGCGGCGTTCGGGACCGAAATCTATTATGTCCACGAACCACTCGGCGCCGCGCACAGCTATGCCTCGCGCCTGACCGAGCCGGCGACGATCCTCGTCGCCGACTTCGGCGGCGGCACCACCGACTTTTCGATCGTCCGCGTCGCCGAGCCCGGGAGCCCGCGGCGCTGCGTGCCGCTCGCCTCGTCGGGGATCGGCATCGCGGGCGACCGCTTCGATTACCGCATCGTCGACCGGCTGGTGCTGCCGCTGCTCGGCAAGGGCAGCCAATATCGCTCGTTCGACAAGTTGCTCGAAATCCCTGGCGGCTATTTCGCCGATTTCGGCGACTGGTCGCGGCTCGCGATGATGCGAAACCGCCGCACGATCGAGGAAATCCGCCGCCTCCAGCGCGACGCCGAGCGGCCCGACCTGATCGGCCGCATGATCGCGCTGATCGAGCATGAGCAGGGCTTCCCGCTCTATGATGCCGTGGGCAGGCTCAAGCGCGCACTTTCAAGCAGCGATCACGCCGAATTTCATTTCGCCGGTGGCGGAATCGAGATCGGGGCCGACGTGCGGCGCGCCGATTTCGAGCAATGGATCGCCGACGATCTTCGCCGCATCGAGGCGGCGATGGAACAGGCGCTCGCGCGCGCGGGCGTCGCGCCCGCGGCGATCGACCGCGTCTTTCTGACCGGCGGCTCGTCGCTGATCCCCGCGATCCGCGCGATGTTCGACCGCCGTTTCGGCGAAGAGCGTATCGCGACCGGCGGCGAGTTGACCTCGATCGCGCACGGCCTCGCGCTGATCGGCGAGGAATCCGACCCGGCCGAATGGGCGGCCTGATCGGGTCGATCGAACCCGGGCGGCTCTGCCGGGCTCGAGATCGTCGTTCCCGAAGGAAAATGGCGAAGGGAATCCGGATATCGGCATGCTCCCGGCGCCCGCGCGCGTGCGAAACGCAAAAAAGCCCGCCATCCCAGAGGGAAAAGCGGGCTTTTTGTTGGTTGCGATTGATCCCGCCAGCGCGGGGGCACGCACAAATGTTGGCGTTCACTTGTGTTCGCTGAGATTTGTGGTGGTTGCGGGAGTAGGATTTGAACCTACGACCTTCAGGTTATGAGCCTGACGAGCTACCGGGCTGCTCCATCCCGCGCCACCAATATGCGGTTCAATGCCCCGATTTTCAACCGAGACAGGCCGCAAAAACAGCAAAAGGCCGGCATCGCTGCCGGCCTCTAACTTTGTGAATGGGTTTTCTCTTTTCGACCTTACGCCGGCTGCAATGCCTGGCGACGTCCTACTCTTCCAACGCTTAAGCGGTAGTACCATCGGCGCTGTCAGGTTTCACGGCCGAGTTCGAGATGGGATCGGGTGGGTCACTGACGCCATGGTCACCAAGCA